>OIFQ01000001.1_pt1 | contig 843511 bp, 833 predicted proteins | sample 1582051 | NCBI WGS metagenome assembly OIFQ01 (sample SAMN07501058, study PRJEB24779) | human gut metagenome | isolation source: stool | host: human infant | place: USA: Pittsburgh, PA | reverse complement strand
CGGCACGCGAGCTGGGTTCAGAACGTCGTGAGACAGTTCGGTCCCTATCCGTCGCGGGCGTAGGAAATTTGAGAGGAGCTGTCCTTAGTACGAGAGGACCGGGATGGACTGACCTCTGGTGCACCAGTTGTTCCGCCAGGAGCACAGCTGGGTAGCTAAGTCGGGAAGGGATAAACGCTGAAAGCATCTAAGCGTGAAGCCCACCTCAAGATGAGATTTCCCATAGCATAAGCTAGTAAGACCCCTTGAAGAACACGAGGTTGATAGGTCAGAGGTGTAAGTGCAGTAATGTATGTAGCTGACTGATACTAATAGGTCGAGGGCTTGACCAAGTTAAAGATATTTCAATAATTATGTGCAATTTTCAGAGAACAACTCTGATTAAGGAATACAATCCTAAGGGATTGCATACGTTTCAGTAACCAAATATAAAATTTGGACTGTCAGACATCTGGTGATGATGGCATAGAGGAAACACTCCTTCCCATACCGAACAGGAAAGTTAAGCTCTATAGCGCCGATGGTACTGCATGGGAGACTGTGTGGGAGAGTAGGACGTTGCCAAGTTATAAAGAGAATAGCAATAGCTATTCTCTTTTTTTATATAAGTTTTGTTATGGAACAAAAAATAAATATCTACGCCACTTTTTTACAAATAAAAATATGTACAATAATAGATAATATATTATATGATATATAATTGAGTAAGAAATACATAACTAATAAAGGAGGATAAGAATTATATGAGGCTGATATTGAAGTATTTAAAGAATTATAAGTTATTAGTAGTTGTTAATGTTATATCAGTATTTGGATTTGCTCTGGTAGAGTTAGGAATACCAACTATAATGGCAAAAGTAATTGATAGTGGGATAGCTAATAAAGATATTCAATATATAAAAAGGATGGGTGGAGTTATAGTACTTATTTCAATTTTAGGTGTTGCAGGAACAATTCTTTTAGGGTATTGTTCAGCTAAAATATCTACTGGTATAACTAGAGATATAAGAAATGATATTTTTAAGAAAGCTCAAGAATTTTCTCATAGTGAATATGATAAGTTTGGTATATCATCAATGATTACAAGAACTACAAATGATGCATTTGTTTTATTGCAATTTGTTAATACTCTTTTAAGAACGGCAGTATTAACTCCTGTTATGTTTGGAATTAGTCTAGTACTAATACTTAGAACTAGTGTAAAGCTATCAACAGTACTTGCTATTACTGTACCATTTATAGTTATAGGTGTTATTGTTATTGCTAAAATATCTGAGCCATTATCTGAAACTCAGCAAAAAAGACTAGATAAATTAAATAGAATATCTAGAGAAAATCTAACAGGTATAAGAGTTATAAGGGCATTTGGTAATGATAATCATGAAAAAGAACGTTTTGAAGAGACAAATGAAGCATATGCAAGTGTATCTAAAAAGTTATTTAAGCTGATGGCAGTGTCACAGCCATCATTCTTTTTGTTACTTAACGTAGCAATTTTAGCAATATTCTGGGTTTCTAGTAATATGATAGATGCTGGTACTCTTCAAATAGGAGAATTAGTTGCATTTATAGAATATTTATTTCATGCAATGTTTTCATTAATGCTATTTTCAATGGTATTTGTAATGTATCCTAAAGCACAGGTATCTGCTAATAGAATTGAGGAATTATTAAATGAAGAATCTTTAATTAAAAACCCTGAAAACGGAGTAAAGCAAACGGAAGTAAAGGGTGAAGTTGAGTTTGATAATGTAACATTTGTTTATCCTAATGGAGAAGAGCCAGTACTTAAAAACATATCTTTTAAATGCAAGAAGGGAGAAATGATTGCGTTTATAGGAAGTACAGGAAGTGGTAAAAGTACATTAATAAATCTTATACCTAGATTTTATGATGTTACCGAGGGTAGTATAAAAGTTGATGGTGTTGATGTAAGGGATTATGACCTTAAGGCTTTAAGAAAGAAAATAGGTTTTATACCACAAAAGACTTTATTATTTACAGGAAGTATATCTAGCAATATAAAGTTTGGTAAGAAAAATGCAAAAACAGGTGAAGTAGTTCATTCTGCAAAAGTAGCTCAAGCATATGATTTCATATCAAAGAAGCCTAAACAATTTGAAGAAATAATAAGTGAAGGTGGTAAGAATGTTTCTGGAGGACAAAAGCAAAGGTTATCTATTGCTAGAGCATTAGTAAGAAAGCCGGAAATATATATATTTGATGATAGTTTTTCAGCCTTAGATTTTAAGACGGATTCAATACTTAGGGAAAGACTTAAGGAAGAAACAAAAGAGTCTGTTGTGTTAGTAGTTGCTCAAAGAGTTGGGTCTATAATGGAGGCAGATAGAATTGTAGTTCTAAATGAAGGAGAAATAGTTGGAATAGGAAAGCATAAAGAGTTGTTAAAAAATTGTAAAATTTATAATGAAATTGCATCATCTCAATTAACAAAGGAGGAATTAGAATATGAATAAGTTTAAAGTTATAGTTAAAAAAATTTCTCCTTTTATAAAACCTTATAGATGGGCATTTTTTGGAGCCATAATTTTTATAATTTCAGCTGCAATATTTAATGCATTAGCTCCAGTAACTGAAGGATTAATAATCACTCAATTAACTGAGGATTCTTTCAATATAATGAAAGGAATTGAGGGAGCTGGAGTTGACTTTGGATACGTAATAAAGGTAATGATAGTTTTAGGGGGCGTTTATGTTTCAAGTACTGCTTCAACTTATATTGCAAGTTTTCTTTTAACTAATGCAATTCAAAATACAGTAAAAGGACTTAGAAATGCTGTGCAAGATAAGATAAGAAGGTTGCCAATAAGCTATTTTGATGGGAATAGTTATGGAGATGTATTAAGCAGAATAACTAATGACATAGACACAATATCTAATGCCCTTCAACAAAGTTTTGTGCAAGTTGTTAATTCATTTTTATCAATTACCCTTGCACTTATAATGATGTTTACTATAAATATAAAAATGGCATTTATAGCTGTTTTTATAATTCCGTTAAGTATATTAGTATCAAGATTTATTGTAAGTAAATCACAAAATCTATTTTATAGACAGCAGAAGGCACTGGGAAAATTAAATGGTAAAGTACAAGAAATGTATACTGGTTTTAATGAAATAAAGCTTTATGGAAAGCAAGAAGATTCTATAAAAGAGTTTATGGAAACCAATGATGAACTTTGTAGAACTGGATTTAAAGCACAGTTTATATCAAGCACAATGTCTCCACTTGTTTCATTAGTTAGTTATATTGGAATTGCTATAATAGGAGCAATAGGAGCTATAGATGCAATTAGAGGAATAATTACTACAGGAAACTTACAAGCTTTCATAAGATATATATGGCAAATAAACCAACCTTTATCGCAAGTAACTCAATTATCTTCTGCTATGCAATCAGCTGTAGCAGCTATGGAAAGAGTAATAGAAATCTTAGATGAGGAAGAACAAATAAAAGATAAAGTAGATTCAATAACACTAAAGGATCCAAAGGGAAATGTAACCTTTGATCATGTTAAATTTGGCTACTTTGAAGATAAAACTCTTATTAAAGATTTGAATGTAGATATAAAAAGTGGTCAGATGGTTGCAATAGTTGGACCAACTGGTGCAGGAAAAACAACAATTATCAATCTACTAATGAGATTTTATGAGATTCAAGGAGGAGCTATTAAAATTGATGGCGTAGATATTAGAGATATAAAGCGTGAAGAGCTAAGAAAGATGTTTGGAATGGTACTCCAAGATACATGGCTTTATAAAGGCACAATAAAAGATAATATTAGATATGGAAGATTTGATGCAAGTGATGAAGAAGTTATAAATGCAGCAAAAGTTGCAAATGTACATCATTTTATTAAAACCCTACCAGATGGATATGATATGATTCTGAATGAAGAAGCTTCAAACATATCTCAGGGTGAGAAACAATTACTTACTATTGCTAGAGCAATATTAGCTGACCCTGCCATTTTAATACTTGATGAAGCTACTAGTTCAGTAGATACAAGATTAGAACTTATGATTCAAAATGCAATGAAAAACGTAATGAGCGGTAGAACAAGTTTTGTAATTGCTCATAGATTATCTACAATAAGAAATGCAGATTTAATATTAGTTATTAATGATGGAGATATTGTTGAAAAAGGTACACATGAAGAGCTAATGAATTATAGAGGATTCTATGAAAAATTATACAATAGTCAGTTTGCAAATAAATAATAAAAAAGACTCAATGAATAACTTAAGGTTATTCATTGAGTCTTTTTTTATTAAATTATAATAATATAATTTTAAAAAAATAAATTGACAAATTAATATAAAGAATTGTAAAATTTATAACAAAATATTAAAGTGCTAAGGTTAACTAGTATTTTTATATTAAACTATTAAAAATATAATAAATTTATTGAAGAATATTGACAAAGGACAAGCCACCTACTATTATATTAATTATATGGTACAATTTTGGTAACTAGGTATTATAAGGAACATCTAGATAACAATGGGGTAGTTAGACGTAATTAACTTGTCTGATACCCTTTTATTATAAATACCTTAGTAATGAATATAGTCAGTATATTTATAAAAAGATTAACATAAAATGTTAGTTAATATGAATATATTGAATTATATAAAGCAATAATCATACATAAAAAATAAAGGGGGATAAAAACATGAAACGTAAAAAAATAGCTATTGCGTTATCAGCTGCTCTTTCTGTATCTGTATTAGCAGGATGCGGAGGAAGTGATAACGGAAGTAATGGTGGTACTACAGATTTATCATCAGATGTTGTTACAACATATGAAGCTAAGGATATGACTAATAATCCTGAAGTTGCAAAAAATAGAAAGGATACTTTAGTAATTGGTACTATTGCACCAGATGGAGTATTTAATCCATTGTATGCAGAAAGTGCATATGACATGTATCCAACTGAATTAATGTTTGGTGCATTAACAGCACCTCAAGCTGATGGTTCTATGGGAGAATACTTAGCAGGATTACCAGAAATTTCAGAAGATGGTCTAACTTATACTTATAAGATTAAAAAAGACGCAAAGTGGTCTGATGGAACAGATGTTACTGCGAAAGATGTAGAAATGGCAATAAAGATAGCTTGTGATAGCAGCTATACAGGAATTGCAGACTATAGAACAGGAAGAGTAAAAGTTAAGGGAGCTCAAGAATATTTTGAAGGAAAAGCTGATTCAGTATCAGGTGTTGAAATAGTTGATGATAAAACTGTTAAGTTTACATTAGTAGAAAAGAGTTCTTCAGCTGAAATAGTATTAGGAGGTACTCAACCAGTTAATGCAGCGTACATGGCTAAGTACTATTCTCAAGGACATACAGATAAATTAAAAGAAACATTTACAAATCCAGGTCCAACATCAGGAGCTTATAATTTCAAGAGCTACAAAAAGGGACAAGAATTAGTTCTAGAAGCTAATGATAATTTTGTTCTTGGAAAGCCTGGAATTAAGAATATAGTTTATAAAGTTACTACTGAAGCTACAAAACTTCAAATGTTAGAAGCTGGAGATATTGACTTAGTTGATCTATCAGTAAGTGAAGATAATGTAAGTCATAGTGAAGATTTAGGATATCTTGGATACAAGTTATATCCAACAAATGGTTACGGATATATTTGCTTTAACCATAATAAACCACAATTTAAAGATCCAGCAGTTAGAAAGGCATTAACAGTTGCTTTAGATAGACAAACTATAACTTCTTCAATCTTTAATAAGTATGCTGAAGTTATAAATGTTCCTCAAACAAAAGCTTCATGGGCTTACTATGAAGGTGATAATAAATACGAATACAACTTAGAAGAAGCTAAGAAAATCTTAGATGAAGCTGGTTGGAAAGTAGGAGCAGATGGAATCAGAGAAAAAGATGGAGTTAAATTAACAATTAACTTTACTGGTACTTCTGATAATGATGTTGTAGATTCAATACTTTCAGTATCTAATGATGACTGGAAAGAACTAGGAGTTAAGTACACTAGTGAAAAGATGGACTTCACTGCTATGAGAGAAAAGCAACAAGGTAACGATTGGGATATGATGTTCATGGCTTGGGGATTAACTAATGACCCTAACGATATGGATGTTTATGGAACAAATGGTTCTCAAAATAAGACAAATTACAGCAATGAGAAGGTTGACAAATTATATGATCAAATTAATAAAGAATTAGATAAAGAAAAAGCTAAAGAGTTATATAAACAATTATATACTGAATTAAATAATGATTTACCATATATATTTGTATATCAAAGAAGTGATATGTGGGCTTACAATGGAAGAGTTAAAGGATTAGACAACTCACCATTTGTTCACTATACTTGGAACCTTTATAAGGCAACTTTAGCAGAATAATAGTTCACTAATTAATTTGTGAGGCATTTCATAATGAAATGCCTCTAATAATTAGAAGAATAAATTAGTTTATTTTTCTAATTATTCAATTAAATGTAATTAACGAACTTAGAAATGGGGAGAGAAAATGTTACAATATACAGTAAAAAGAATATTGAAGATGATACCTACATTGCTAATAATCTCTATATTGTTATTTAAGGTTATTGACTTAGCACCAGGAAATTTTCTGGATACTAAGGTTAATCCTAATATGACAGTAGAAAAGTTAGAGCAGTTAGAAGCGGTATACGGATTTGATAAGCCTTTTGGTGAAAGATATGTAAACTGGCTTAAGAAAGCAGTAAAAGGAGATTTTGATGAGTCTCTTAAGTTAAGACAACCAGTAAGTGAAATTATAAAAGATTATGCTTGGAATTCATTTGTTTTAGCTGGAACAGCATTTTTATTATCTATATTAATTGCTATTCCATTAGGTATAGTGTGTGCAACAAAACAGTATTCTCTTGCAGATAAGGCAACTACAATACTGACATTTGTTTCTATATCATTACCATCTTTTTTACTTGGACTTATGCTTATAAATGCATTTTCATTAAAGATTAAATTATTTCCTATAGGGGGAATGACTACAGCAGGTTCTAATTTAACAGGAGCTGCTTATTACAAGGATGTATTAATTCATATGGTATTGCCAGTTGTTAGTTTAACTATCTTACAAGCAGGATCTTTGATAAGATACGTTAGAACAGCTATGCTAGAAGTAATTAACCAAGATTATATAAGAACAGCTAGAGCTAAAGGGCTAAAAGAGAAGGTTGTTATTTATAAACATGCTTTAAGGAATGGATTGATTCCAGTAATAACTTATATTGGTATGAGTTTACCTGGTTTATTTGCAGGTGCTCTTATTACTGAAACAATATTTGTATGGCCAGGTATAGGTAGAATAGGATATGAAGCAATATTAAATAGAGACTATACTTTACTTATGGGATTTAATATGTTCATGGCTGTACTTACTTTAATGGGTAATTTACTATCAGATATTCTTTATGCAGTGGTTGATCCACGTATAAAATTAAAGTAGGAGGGGAAACGATGCTAGATAAATTAAAGAAAAACAAGCAACAAATAGAGGCAAAAGAAATAGATGAATCTAATGTTGATAAAAAAGATGCAACAAGTTATGAAATTGAATCCCCTGGAAAATTAATTATAAGAAGACTAAAGCAAAATAAATTCGCAATGATAGGATTGGCTTTATTAATATTTATGTTTATATTTTCCTTTATAGGACCGTTATTATCTCCATATGGTTATAATGATAGAAGCGCATTAATTAAAGCAGCGCCATCTTTAAAACATTGGTTTGGTACTGATTATCTTGGAAGAGATGTACTTACAAGAGTTATGGTTGGAGGAAGAATTTCAATAGCAGTTGGTGTAGTATCAGTTGTTATATCAGTTGTTGTGGGTACTTTAATAGGTTCTATAGCAGGATATTATGGTGGAAAAATAGATTATTTCTTAATGGCATTTACAGATATATTCTTATCAATACCATTCTTACCAATAGTAATTTTAATGGGAAGTATGTTGTCTGATTTAAAAGTAAATCCTAATATGAGAATAGTAGCATTGATGTTTATGCTTGGTTTACTTTCTTGGCCATCTATTGCAAGGTTGGTTAGAGGAGAAATATTATCTTTAAGAGAGCAAGAATTTATGCAAGCTACAGAATCATTAGGACTTAAAGATACTAGAAAGATTTTAAAACATTTAATTCCAAATGTTATCCCTACAATAATTGTTAACGCTACTTTAGGAGTTGCATCTGCAATACTTACTGAATCAGCATTAAGTTATTTAGGTATGGGAGTAGTTGAACCTACACCATCATGGGGAAATATGATTTCAGCATCAAATAAAGCAATTGATTTACAAAAAAGACCATGGCTTTGGATGCCACCAGGTGCTTGTATGGTAATTACAGTAATGGCAGTTAATCTTTTTGGGGATGCCCTAAGAGATGCACTTGACCCTAAGAAGAGAAGATAGGAGGAAGAGGTATGAGTGAAAATTTAATAGAAGTAAAAAACTTAAAAACCTTTTTCAAAACAGAAGCAGGAATAGTTAAAGCAGTAAATGATGTTTCTTTTAAGGTCAAAAAAGGTGAAACTGTATGTGTTGTTGGTGAATCAGGATGTGGTAAATCAATAACAGCTATGAGTATTATGGGATTAGTATCTAAGGATACTGGCTTTAATGATGGTGGACAAATTTTATTTGAGAACAAAGATTTATTAAAAGCAACTGATGCAGAAATGAGAAGTATTAGAGGTAAGGATATCGCAATGATATTCCAAGAACCAATGAGTTCTCTTAATCCAACATTTACAATAGGATTTCAAGTTATGGAGCCTTTAATTTTACATGAAGGTTTAGATAAGAAAACTGCTAGAAAGAGAGCAATAGGATTATTAGAAGAGGTAGGAATACCTAGAGCTAATGAAATTGTTGATTGTTATCCACATGAATTATCAGGTGGTATGAGACAAAGAGTTATGATAGCTATGGGGCTTGCTTGTAAGCCAAAACTTCTAATTGCAGATGAACCAACAACAGCATTAGACGTTACAATACAAGCACAAATTTTAGATTTAATGAGAAAGATAAAAAGTGATCTTAATACATCAATCTTATTAATAACTCATGATCTTGGGGTTGTTGCAGAAATGGCAGATTATGTTGTTGTTATGTATGCAGGTAAGGTTGTTGAAGAAGGTGGAGTTATGGAGATATTTAAAAATCCATCTCATCCATATACAAAGGGACTTTTAAAGTCAAAACCTATAATTACTGAAAGAAAAGAAGAATTATATTCTATACCTGGACAAGTTCCTAATCCTGTTGGAATACCTGATTCTTGTTATTTCAGTGAAAGATGTGAATGTTGTAAACCAGAATGTAAGAATACAATTCCACATTTAAGATTAATAGAAGATAACCATAAGGTAGCTTGTTGGTTATATGAAGAAAATACATCAAAGGAGGAAAATTAGTAGATGGAACAAGAAGTTATACTAAGAGTAGAAAATCTAAAAAAATATTTTCCAATAAAGGGTGGATTTTTTTCTAAAACTATAGGTAATGTAAAAGCTGTTGATGGTGTATCTTTAGAGGTAAGAAAAGGAGAAACTCTAGGAATAGTTGGAGAATCAGGTTGTGGTAAATCTACAACTGGTAGAGCCATACTTCAATTACTTAAGCCTACAGGGGGAAAAGTATACTTTAAAGACCAAGACTTAAGTAAATTAAGTAAGAAGGAAATGAGAGCACTTAGACCTAAGATGCAATTAATATTCCAAGATCCATATTCTTCACTAAATCCGAGAATGACAGTTGGACAAATAATTGGGGAAGCTTTAATAGATCATAAAATGGCTACTAAAGAGAATCTAAGAGAGAAAGTTTTAGAAGTAATGGATCTATGTGGGCTTGCTGAATATCAAATAGATAGATTTCCACATGAATTTTCAGGTGGACAAAGACAAAGAATAGGTATTGCTAGAGCACTAGCACTTGATCCAGAGTTCATTGTTGCAGATGAACCTGTATCTGCACTTGATGTATCTATTCAAGCACAAATTATTAATTTATTAGTTAAACTACAAAAAGAAAAAGGATTCTCATATATGTTCATATCACATGATTTATCTGTTGTTGAACATTTATGCCAAAGAGTTGGAGTTATGTACTTAGGATCAATGGTTGAACTTGCAGATAAGGATGAATTATTTGATAATCCTCTACATCCTTATACAAAGGCATTACTTTCAGCTATTCCAATACCAGATCCAACAATTAAGAGAGACAGAATTATATTAACAGGGGATATACCTTCACCTGCTAATCCTCCAAAGGGGTGCAAGTTCCATACAAGATGTCCATATGCTACTGATAAATGTAAGAAAGAAGCACCTGAATATAGAGAAATTAAAGAAGGACACTTTGTTGCTTGTCATAGAGTTGGAGAAATATAAAGATTTAAATAGATTATAAGGGGGCGCTTTAGTGGCAATATTTGAAAGAAACATAGAAAAAATAGAAGAAAAAAACAGAAAGAAGCGTGAACTAGAGGAAGGCATAAAAAAGCTTAAAGCAGAAAATCTTCCTGGAAGAGATATTATAGCCCTTATAGTTGCAATGTTTCAATTAGTACTGCCATTTGCATTAGGAATCATATTTATTTATTTTTTAATAATGTTATTTCTAACGCAGGTTTGGTTATAGATTTAATTAGGTCTCGAAGAATTGATTTTCTTCGGGGCTATTTTAATTATTATTGAGGGGGTAAAATATGAATGTAAGTATTCAAGAAAAGTTAGAAGAAGTTAAAAAGTACAACCAAAGAATAAGTGAACTTGGTAAACTAAGCTCCTTAGCATATTGGGATATGAAAATGAGTATGCCGTCTAAAGCAACTGAGCAAAGGGCAAACACTTTAGGATTTTTATCTGGAGAAATATTTAAGATGGTAACAGATGATAAAGTAAAGGAATTTATAGAGTTCTTTGATCCTATTATGAATGAATTAGAGTTAGTTGACAGATCTATGATAAAAGCATTAAAAAAGAACTATGATGAAATAAAAAATATTCCACAAGATAAATTTGAAGAATATACAGTCGCCACATCCTTAGGAGAAGCTGCATGGGAAGAAGCTAAAGCTAAAAAAGATTTTGAAATATTTAAACCAAAGTTAGAAAAGATAGTTTCTTTATTAAGAGAATTTACTGAGTATTATGGATATAAGGAAAATAAATATGATGCATTACTAAACCAATTTGAAGAAGGGCTTACAGTTAAAAAGGTAGATAAGTTATTTAATGAGTTAAAAGAAGGAATTTTAAATCTATTAGGTAGAATTAAAAATAGTACTAAGGTAGTTAATAGTAAATTATTAGAGGGAAAATATCCTATAGAAGCACAAAAAGAGCTAAGTGAATATTTACTAGATGTAATAAAGTTTGATAAAGAAGCGGGTAGATTAGATGAAACTACACATCCATTTACTTTAAATATGGGAAATAAGGATGTAAGAATTACTACTCATTATTATGAGGATAATTTATTATCTAATATTTTTAGTATTGTACATGAAGGTGGACACGCACTGTATGAACAGCATATTCCAGATACCCTTGTAAACACAGGACTTGATGGTGGTGCTTCAATGGGAATTCATGAATCACAATCAAGATTTTATGAGAATATAGTAGGAAGAAGTAAAGAGTTTTTAAACTTTATTTTACCTCATATAAAAGAAAAGTTCCCAAGTTTATCAGATATAACTTTAGATGAGTTTTATGAGGGGGTAAATTGTGTTAAACCATCTCTAATAAGAATAGAGGGGGATGAATTAACTTATAGTCTTCATATAATAATTAGATATGAAATTGAAAAAGCACTTATAAATGGTGAAATAGAAGTAGGAGATTTACCTAAGGTATGGAATAAGAAGTATGAGGAGTATCTAGGAGTTACTCCACAAGATGATGAAGAAGGAGTACTTCAAGACATGCATTGGTCTGCTGGAAATATAGGATATTTCCCAAGTTATGCTTTGGGAAATCTTTATGGTGGACAATTCTTAAATAAAATGTTAAAGGATAATCCTTCTGTAATGTCAGAATTAGCTAATGGAGATTTAACTTATATAAATAGCTGGTTAAAAGATAATATTCATATTCATGGAGGAATATATACTCCTGATGAATTAGTTAGGAAAGTAACTGGAGAAGAACTTAAAACAAGGTATTTCTTAGAGTATTTAGAAGAAAAGTATACAAAGTTATATGATTTAAAATAGGTATAAAAATAGAGCACTACTATAAAAAAAGGTAGAGCTCTATTTTTTGTTTCTTAATAAATTTTATATATCATAGGTCTATTGGTATTATTAACAGTTTTTATTGAGAATATTCTTAACAAATAAAAAAGATTATTGTTAGAAATACTAAATATTATAAATATATTTATTAATATTTGTAAAAGATATATTTGTTGAAATAGTATATAAAATTTTAAAATAGAAAGAGGGAACAGTATGAGGAAAATGAAAACAATGGATGGAAATACAGCAGCAGCTCACATTTCTTATGGGTTCACTGAGGTTGCAGCAATCTATCCAATTACTCCATCAACACCTATGGGAGAAACTGTTGATGAGTGGGCAGCAAAAGGAAAGAAAAATATTTTTGGAGAGCCAGTAAAAGTTGTAGAAATGCAATCTGAAGCAGGGGCAGCAGGTGCCTTACATGGATCACTTCAAGGTGGTGCTTTAAGTTCAACATATACAGCTTCTCAAGGGTTACTTCTAATGATACCTAATATGTATAAGATAGTTGGAGAAAGGTTACCAGCTGTTATACACGTTTCAGCAAGAGCCATAGCTACATCTTCTTTAAGTATATTTGGTGATCACCAAGATGTAATGGCAACAAGACAAACAGGCTTTGCTATGCTTTGTGAAGGTTCTGTTCAAGAAGTTATGGACTTATCAGGGGTGGCCCATTTAACTGCTATAAAGAAGAGAATGCCATTTTTAAATTTCTTTGATGGATTTAGAGTATCTCATGAACTTCAAAAGGTTGAAGTCATTGAGCAAGAAGAACTTGCAAAACTTATAGACTATGAAGCATTAGAGGATTTTAGAAATTCAGCTTTAAATCCTAATCATCCTGTTATTAGAGGAACAGCACAAAATCCAGATGTTTACTTTCAAATGGCTGAGTCAATTAATAAATATTATGAAGATATACCAGATGTAGTTGAAAACTATATGAGCGAAATTACAAAGCTTACAGGAAGAGAGTATCATTGCTTTGACTATTATGGAGCAAAAGATGCAGACAGAATTATTATCTCAATGGGTGCAGTTTCCGAAGTCGTTGAGGAAGTAGTTGACTATTTAAATAAAAATGGGGAAAAAGTAGGATTAGTTAAGGTCAGGTTATATAGACCTTTCTCAGTAGAAAAACTTCTTAAGGCTATACCTACTTCTGTTAAGAAAATTGCTGTATTAGATAGAACAAAGGAGCCAGGGGCAATTGGAGAACCTTTATACTTAGATATTGTAAAAGCATTTAATGGAAAAGAGAATGCACCTATGATTATTGGAGGAAGATTTGGGCTTGGTTCAAAAGATCCTACACCATCAGATATTGCAGCTGTATTTAAGAATCTTTCAGAAAGTAAGCCAAAGGATAGATTTACTATTGGTATTGTGGATGATGTTACTAATCTTTCACTAGAACCAGTTAAAGATATAGATGTAGCTCAAGAAGGCACAACAGCTTGTAAGTTCTGGGGCTTAGGTTCAGATGGTACAGTTGGTGCTAACAAGAGTGCTATAAAAATTATAGGGGATCATACAGAAATGTATGCTCAAGCATATTTTTCATATGATTCAAGAAAATCTGGAGGAGTTACTGTATCACACTTAAGATTTGGAAAAACTCCAATTAAGGCTCATTACGAAGTTGATAGAGCAGACTTTGTAGCCTGTCACAATCAAGCCTATGTATATACATTTCCAATATTAGATGGACTTAAAAAGGGTGGTAAATTTGTTTTAAATACTATTTGGTCGCCAGAAGAAGTGGAAGAAAAATTACCTGCAAATTTAAAGAGATATATAGCTAATAACAACATTGAGTTCTATATAATTAATGCTGTTAAGATTGCTCAAGAAGTAGGGCTTGGTGGAAGAATAAATATGATAATGCAATCAGCGTTTTTCAAAGTTGCTAATATAATTCCAGTAGAGGATGCTATTAAGTACTTGAAAGAAGCAGTGATTAATACATATAGTAAAAAGGGTGAAAAGATTGTTAATATGAATCATGCAGCTATTGATGCGGGGGTAGATGCTATAGTTAAAATAGATGTTCCAGATTCATGGAAAGATGCAAAAGAAGATGGAAAAATTGAAGAAAATATGGATGTTCCAGACTTTATAAAAAATATTTGTGAACCAATGAATAAGCTAGAAGGAAACAAACTATCTGTATCAGCTTTTGTAAATGCTGATATGACTGATGGAACATTTATGTCTGGAACAACTGCATATGAAAAGAGAGGTATAGCAGTTAATGTTCCTGAATGGATACCTGAAAATTGTATTCAATGTAATCAATGTTCTTATGTATGTCCTCATGCAACGATTAGACCATTCCTTATAAATGAAAAGGAAAAAGAAAATGCACCTGAAGGTATGAAGATAATACCTGCTAATGGATTTAAAGGAGAGGCAATGTATTACATGATTGGAGTAACTCCTTTAGATTGTACTGGTTGCGGTAATTGCGTAGAAACATGTCCAGCACCAGGTAAAGCGTTAATAATGAAACCTCAAGATAGCCAACATGAACAAATTGAATGCTGGAACTATGCTGTAGAAGAACTTTCTATAAAACCAAATCCTATGAAAAAAACTACAGTTAAAGGTAGTCAATTTGAGCAACCATTACTTGAATATAATGGTGCTTGTGCAGGGTGTGGAGAAACTCCGTATGCTAAGCTAGTAACTCAATTATTTGGAGATAGGATGATGATATCCAATGCTACAGGATGCTCATCTATATGGGCTGCTGGTGGAAGTGCAATGGCATATACAGCAAATAAAGAAGGAAATGGTCCAGCTTGGGCTAATTCTTTATTTGAGGATAATGCTGAGTATGGATTAGGTATGCTTATAGCAGTAAAGACAATTAGGACTAGGATAGCTAATAATGTTAGAAAAGCATTAGAATCTGATATGTCTGAGGAAACCAAAGCTGTATTACAGGATTGGTTAGATAATATGAATGTAGGAGAAGGAACAAGAGATAGAGCTAATAAACTAGAAAAAGTTCTTCAAAATGAAGATAGCGAAATAGCTAAAAAGATACTTAATGATAAAGAATTCTTTGTTAAGAGATCACAATGGATATTTGGTGGAGACGGTTGGGCATATGATATTGGTTATGGAGGACTTGATCATGTGCTAGCTTCAGGAGAAGATGTTAATGTATTAGTTTTTGATACAGAAGTGTATTCTAATACAGGAGGGCAATCATCAAAGTCAACTCCAACAGCAGCAGTAGCTAAGTTTGCTGCATCAGGTAAGAGAACAAAGAAAAAAGATCTAGGAGCTATAGCAATGACATATGGATATATTTATGTTGCTCAAGTTGCTATGGGTGCTGATAAGAATCAAACCATAAAAGCTATTACAGAAGCAGAAAGCTATGATGGACCATCCCTAGTAATTGCTTATGCACCATGTATAGCTCATGGAATTAAGATAGGAATGTCAAACTCACAAGAAGAGGAAAGAAGAGCAGTTGATTGTGGATACTGGACATTATATAGATATAATCCAGAACTTCAAGGAAAGAAGAATCCTTTCAGTTTAGATTCTAAGGAACCAAAGGCAAACTTTAGAGATTTCTTAATGGGAGAAGTAAGGTATGCATCATTAGCACAAACATTCCCAGAAACAGCTGAAATGTTATTTAAGAAAACAGAAGAGGATGCCTTAGAAAGATATACTAAATATAAGAAATTAGCAAGTGAGGAATAATAGATTAGAAGGTTGCATTGTTATAATGTAACCTTTTTTCTTTTAAAACAAATTATCTTAAAAAAATTTAAGACAACATGTTAAAAGTTTACAAATAATATAAAAGGTAGTAAATTATAATAGAGGAGGGGTATAATGAAAAAGAAAATATCAATATTAATGTCTTTAATACTTTCAATATTCTTATTAGTAGGGTGTGGAGGTAGTAAAGGTCCAAAAGAGTATGTAACTGACTATTTTAATGATGTAAAAAGTGGAACTGAAAGTAAGATAGCACAACAAATGATATCTGCACAGTTATCAGATGAGGACATGCCTAAAGAGGCTGCAGATGCAATAATAAGCATGTTAGGCAAATTAGAGGTTTCACCAACAGATGAAAAAGTTGATGGTGAAAGAGCTACAGTTAATGTAACTATTAAAGGGGTAAGTTTTAAAACTGTAATAGGTAATTTTATGGGAAATTTAATGGCAGAGGCTATGAAAAGTGGTGCTGCTAATATGACTGATGAAGAGACTGAAAAATTAGTTACTGATGTATTAGTAAAATCAATAAATGATGCACCAGTGGAAGAAAGAACTGGTGTAGTGAATCTAACAAAGTCAGGTGATGACTGGAAGGTTGTAGAGGATGATTCACTTTTAGAGGTGATTTTAGGTATTACAGAAGCAGATATGAATAGTTTATTAAAATAATAATTGACAAAATTTAGATACACATATACAATGAAATAAATGGTAAAAATATTTAAAAGGAGGTAGGATTATGTTTAATTTAATTAGTGTAAATATAAGAATAAAAGAATATTTCTATAGTCCTATCTTATTAGAGAAGATTAAATAAGATTTACCTTTATTGATTTATTTTGAAGTATTAGAGGTCATGGACTATAGTTCCATGACCTTTTTGTATAACTGCAGCAATGTACTTTTAGGTCGTGGTATTACCATGACCTTTTTTTATTCTTTAGAAGAATAAATCAAAAGTAGATGGACAAGAAAAAGGGGATGTGACATCATGAAAAGAATATTAAATTATTTACTTAAGTATAAAATGAGTTTAATTATTGGAAGCCTCTCAATGTTAGGGGTAATTGCAGTAGATTTATGTGTTCCTTATCTTCAAAAAGTTTTTTTAGATGAAGGGATAATAGGTGGGAAAAAGGAATTATTTGTACCAATTATAGTATTATTAGTAGGAATATCCATAGTTAAAGCAATTTTGGGATATTTAAAAGAATATTTATATGATGCATCTAGTAGTAAGGTTAGTGAAGAACTAAAAAACGATTTATTTAACCATATACAAGAGCTAGAGTTTCAATATTTTGATGGTATGAATACTGGAGAACTAATGTCAAGAATAGGTGAAGATACAGATACTATATGGGAAACTATTGGATATGGATTAAGACTGTTTGTAGAAAATATATTTTATTTTGTTTTATCTACAATTATACTTTTTTATCTTAATTGGAAACTTGCTTTAGCTTGCTTTACGGTTATGATTCCGATTGGAATAATAGCTATAAAGGTTGAGAAAAAGTTTGGGGAATGTTATGAAAAGATAAGTGATAAAACAGCAGAAATTAATACAACGGCTCAAGAAAATATTGCAGGAGTAAGATTGGTAAAAGCATTTGCTAGGGAAAAGTATGAAATTAAAAAATTCTATAAATTAAATAAATCATACTATGATTTAAATATGGAGCAGGCAAGGATAATGGGGAATCATTTTCCTCCAATTGATTTTTTAACAAATATATCTCTAGTTATTATGATTATTTTAGGAGGATACTTTGTTTTAACTGAAGAAATAACTTTAGGTGTATTAGTAGCTTTTAGTGGTTATATTTGGAACTTGATATGGCCTATGAAAATGCTTGGGCAACTTACTGACTTATTATCAAGAACTATTGCATCAGCAAAAAAAGTATTTAAGATTATGGATAGAATATCTAATATTCAAGGAAAAGAAGATGGATATTTCCCGGAAAATATAAGGGGAGATATAGAGCTTAGAAATGTGTCATTTAAGTACAATGAAGATTTGGTACTAAAGAACATTAATCTTAAAATACCAGCAGGAAGTACAGTGGCAATCATGGGGACAACAGGCTCTGGTAAGTCTAGTTTGATGAATTTAATTGGTAGATATTACGATGTTTGCAATGGAGAGGTTTTAATTGATGGCGTTGATATAAGGGAATATAACTTAAATAAATTAAGAAGTAATATGTCTATAGTTCCACAAGATGTCTTCCTATTTTCAGATACTGTTATAAATAATATTAGATTTGGTAATCTTAATTCCACAAAGGATGAAATAGATAAAGCATGTAGAAATGCTTGTTGCTACGAATTTATAAAAGACTTACCACAATCTTTTGAAACTGAAATTGGTGAAAGAGGTGTAGGATTATCAGGTGGTCAAAAGCAAAGAATATCAATAGCTAGAGCTTTAGTAAGGAAAGTTCCTATACTAATTTTAGACGATTCTACATCAGCCTTAGATATGGAAACAGAACATGAGCTGTTAGCAAATTTAAGAAAAAGAGATAGCAATTCTACAACATTTATAATAGCGCATAGAATTTCAGCAGTAAAAAATGCAGATATAATAGTGTATTTAGAAAATGGTGAAATAAGAGAAATAGGAAAGCATAATGAATTAGTAAAGAAAAAGGGAATATACTATGATATTTACCGTGAACAATTTAAAGATTTTGAAGCCTTAGAAAGCGAGGCGATATAATGGCTAAGAACAGTACAAAACAAGATGAAAAGGTAACTAGAAGAAGTAAAAAAGATATAATAATTAGATTATCAAAATATTTAAAACCATATAAAAAACAATCTGTTATAGTAATTTTATTAATGTTTTTTGTAATGCTATGTTCAGTTATCAATCCATATCTTTTAAAGGTAGCTATTGATGATAAAGTTGTTAATAAGGATGTTAGTGGATTAGTATTAATAGGAGTGGTTTTAGTTGTTTTAAATCTAATTGCATGGGTATTTTCAAGAATAAGATGGAATATGATTTCAGAAATAACTAATAATATTTTAATTAATATAAGACATGAACTATATTCTCATATACAAACTTTATCTTTTGAGTTTTTTGATAGTAGGCCAGTTGGAAAAATACTAGCAAGAGTGGTTGGAGATGTTAATGCATTAAAAAATTTATTTAATCAAAGTATTCAATCATTAATCCCTGAATTATTAAGTTTTATTTGTGTTTCAGTAGTAATGTTATTTTTAAATGTAAAGTTAACATTAGCATGTATGGCTTTATTACCCTTGCTAGGTGCTGCAATGGTGGTTATTGATATAGTTTCTAGAAAGCGCTGGGAAGTTTATAGAAATAAACGTTCAAATTTAAATGCTTTTACTCATGAAGATTTTTCAGGCATTAAAGTAGTTGAAGGATTTGCTAGAGAAGACCATACTAGTAATAAGTTTAAAGAGCTAGTTCATCAAGTGGTAGAAGCCTTTATAAAGGCTGTAAGAATTAATGATTTTTTCTGGCCTTTATCTGAACTTGCTTGGGGAATTGGAACAGTAGTGGTATTTGCAGTTGGATATAATCTAATCATTAATGGAGAAATAGAAATTGGTACCCTATTAGCTTTTTCTATGTATGTAGGAATGTTCTGGAGACCTATAATGAATATATCAAGCTTTTATAATACTTTTGTAACTAACTTATCAGCTGCAGATAGGATTTTTGATATTTTAGATATTAAAGGAAATATAAAAAATAAGGATAATGCAAAAGTTGTAGAGGATATAAAAGGCGATGTGGAATTTAAAAAAGTATACTTTGCATATGAAGATGGAATAAATGTTTTAAAGAATGTTAGTTTTAAAGTTGAATCAGGAGAAAGAATAGCACTAGTAGGAAGTACAGGAGCTGGTAAGTCTACAATAGTATCTTTATTAAGTAGATTTTATGATGTTACTTCTGGAGAAATATTAGTTGATGGTAAAAATCTAAAAGATTTGGATATAGAGTCTTTTAGATCTAACATGGGAATAATGCTACAAGATACTTTCTTGTTTTCAGATACAATTATGGAAAATATAAGATATGGTAGGTTAGATGCTACTGATGAGGAAGTAATGAATGCAGCAAAGGCAGTTAATGCACATGATTTTATTATGAATCTTGAAGATGGATATAATACTGAAGTTAATGAAAGAGGCTCAAGATTATCTCTTGGACAAAGGCAACTTATATCATTTGCTAGAGCGCTTCTTGCAGATCCAAGAATTCTAATATTAGATGAGGCTACATCTAATATAGATACAAAGACTGAAAGGTTAGTGCAACAAGGTATTGAAAAACTATTACAAGGAAGAACTTCCTTTGTAATAGCCCATAGATTATCTACTATTAGAGACTGCGATAGAATTATGGTTGTTGAAGATGGTAGGATTATAGAGCATGGCAATCATGAAAGTTTAATGGCTATTAAAGGAAATTATTATAATTTATATATGTCACAATATGAGTTCTTAAATGAAGGAGCATAAAAAAGAAAGGCGTAATGCCTTTCTTTTTAAAATTTTGTAGGGACCTGGAATGCAGTTTTACTTGCATGTTCCCCTCTAGTGTAAGAGTATTCTGAGGTTGGCGTATTAAATGACTTCATAGACGATGGAAATCTAATTTCTGATGAATTAATTACTCCGTCTGTTCTATGTTGTTTTTTATTTCCCATGGTTCATCAACTCCTTACATTTATAGTTTGTCTAAAAATCTTGAAGAGATACTAGTTAAATAAAGATACATTTGTAGGTTATAGGTTAGATTTATATTCTTTAAATAGTTTTCTACATTTTGTGATTTTTTAATATAATAAATATCTATTATTTATTGTTGAATACAGTTAAAGAATTTTATATAAAATAAATTAATTGGAATATTATGTTGAAAAAATAATAAAAGTGTATTAAAATGGTAGTGCAAACGTTAGTGGGAGGAATTAAGTTGTCAGATACATTCAGATGCATTATCAAAAAAGAAAAAGGAAACTTTTTTATTGGTGAAGATTATAACGGTAAAAAGTACAATATAGAAAAGAATACTAATATACGATGCAAAGTAGGGGATGATTTTTATTTTTATGCACGTAGAGTAAAAGGGTTTTTAAGAGACACGTTAATACCTATATCAGATGAAGAAGCTGGAGTGAGAATATAATAAATATAAAATAAAAAAAGGCGAGATATCTCGCCTTTTTTATTATCTTCTCTTAGTAGCAACTTCTACATTAACTTTTCTTTTGTTAATTTTATTACCAGAACAAGCTTCTAGAACTTTTTGTGATACATCTTTATCAACAGTTACAAAGGAGAAGCTTTCTAATATATCTACTTTATTAACTTTCTTTCCGCTAATATTAGCTCTTTCAGTTATATAAGTAACTAATGCCTTAGGAGTAAGTTTATCTCTCTTACCGATAGAGAAGAATAATCTTACGTCATTGCTTGATGGAGCCTCTAAAGCATTCTTACTATAATCAAAGCTCATTTCTTTATCAAATTGCATCTTCATAAGGGTTGCAACTACTTCAACAGGATTATTATTTTCACATAGTTCATTTGCAAGTATTAGATACTTACCAAAGTTACCATCGTTAAGTTCTTTTAATATTTCTTTAGACTTACTATTGAACTTTGAGTCAATAATTTGTTGAACTGTAGGAATTGGTAACTTAGGAATAGATCCTTTAGTTACATTCTTTATTTGCTTAATCATTGAATGTTCTCTTGGAGTAACAAAAGAATAAGCTGTACCTTCTCTATTAGCTCTACCAGTTCTTCCTATTCTATGAACATATGATTCAACATCTTGTGGTAAATCATAGTTAAATACGTGAGTAACACCATCTACGTCAATTCCTCTTGCAGCAACATCAGTTGCAACTAAGAAGTTTAATGAACCTTCTTTAAATCTCTTTAAAGTTCTCATTCTGTGCATTTGAGACATATCTCCATGCATACCTTCAGCAACGTAGCTCTTAGATTGAAGTGCTTCAACTAATTCATCAACACCTCTTTTAGTTTTACAGAATATGATTGATGATGCTGGAGTTTCTAAATCTAACACTCTGCAGAAGGCTTCAAACTTAGTTTTTGGATTAACTTCAAAGAAACCTTGAGTAATCTTTGAAACAGTCATTGAAACTTTCTTTATATTTACTACTTTATAGTCCTTCTTTAAATAGTTTTGAGCTAACTTTTTAATTTGTTGTGGCATTGTAGCTGAGAATAATAAAGTTTGTCTTTCCTCTTGAGATGGTAATTCCTTTATTATTTCTTCAATATCATCAATGAATCCCATATTTAACATTTCATCAGCTTCATCAAGAACTAAGAATTGTACATGTGATAGTGGAAGAGCCTTTCTGCCAATCAAGTCTAATACTCTTCCTGGAGTACCAACAACTATATCTACTCCTCTTTTTAAGTCTTTAATTTGTCTTGTGATTGAATCTCCACCATATATAGGAAGAACTTTTAACTTATCGTATTTAGAAAGTTTGTTTAATTCTTCATATATTTGGATAGCTAATTCTCTTGTAGGAGTTAATATTATAGAAGATATATCTTTTCCTCTTTTAATATTATTAATTATTGAGCATCCAAAAGCTGCTGTCTTTCCTGTACCTGTTTGAGCTTGCCCTATTATGTCATATCCTTCTATTGCTAAAGGAATAGCCTCAGCTTGAATTTGAGAAGGATTAATATATCCTAAGTCATCAATTGCGCTTAATAATGTTTCTTTTAATTTTAAATCTCTGAATGTAATTTCTTTCATGTAATTTTCCCTTCATGTATATATTTAAATAAATTTATTGTATCGACACTAACTTTCTAAGTATAGCTTACTTTGAACAATAATGCAAAGTATTTTAATTAGTAAATCTTTCTCTTGACTAAGGAAGAGTAACTTTGTATTCTTATAAATGAATTAAAGATAAAGTAAGGATAGGTGAATCATGGTGATAGTTGTTGGAGGGATGATAGGCTTAGGAAAAAGCTCAGTATCAAAGGTTTTAGGGGAACATTTTAATTCGGAAGTATTCTATGAAAGTGTAGATGATAATCCATTACTACCCCTTTTTTATAGTGAATCAGAAGAGGAAATTCAAAAAAAGAGATATCCTTTTTTGCTACAACTTTATTTCTTAAATACTAGATTTAAGAGTATTAAGGAAGCATTATACGCTGATAATAATGTTTTAGATAGATCTATTTATGAAGATTGGTATTTTGCTAAAAAGAATATGGAACTTGGTAGAATATCAGAATTAGAAATGAAGATATATGAAGATCTTTTAGAAAATATGATGGAGGAGTTAAAGGAAATACCAAAGAAAGCTCCAGACTTAATGGTTTATTTAAAGGGGTCATTTGATACTGTAATAAATAGAATAAAGCTTAGAGGTAGAGAATTTGAAGTAGATGATTCCCTAATGGAATATTACAAGTTCCTTTGGGAAGGGTATGATTACTGGGTTAATAATTGTTATAGTGCTTCAGATGTTGTAATTATAGATATGGATAAGTTAGATATAGTAAATAGTGAAGAAGATAAGAAAGAACTTATTAGATTAGTAGAAGAAAAATTAAAGAATAGGCAATAGTAGCAAAAGAGAAAAAAGTTAAATTTGTTATTATTTATTTAATATTATGTAAAAAAAAGTATTGGATTCAATACTTTTTTTTATTTACTTTTATATCCTAAGTCATAATAAAAATGTTAAAATGATATCATCGAGTTTTCAAAGTATAGAGGGATGGTGTGGGAATGTTATCAAAATTCAGTGTAAAAAAGCCACTAACAATTATAGTATCAGCAATATTAGTAAGTATATTAGGATTTATTTCATTTTCGAAAATGACTACTGATTTACTTCCAAGCATGGATTTGCCATATGTTATTGTTATGACTACTTATACGGGTGCAAGTCCTGAAAAGGTAGAGTTATCAGTTACAAAATCACTAGAACAAGCCTTAGCAACTACAAGTGGAATCAAGGGGATAAACAGTATATCTAGAGAAAATTCTAGTATGATCATGTTAGAATTTGAGCAAGGTATAAATATGGACAGCATCATAATTGAGATGAATAGTAAACTTGATATGGTAAAGGGACAATTAGGAGATGAAATTGGAACTCCTATGTTCATGAAGATGAATCCAGATATGATGCCAATTATGGTTGCTAGTGTAGACTATAATGGTAAAGATGTAAAAGATTTATCTGAGTATGTAAGCAATGATGTTATTCCAGAATTTGAGAGAATTGAGGGAGTAGCATCAGTAAGTGGAACAGGATTAGTTGAAGAAAGCATAAAAGTTCAATTGAATGAAGATAAAATAAACCAGATAAATAATAAGGTTTTAGCTACAGTTGATAGTTCATTAGCAGAAGCTCAAGCCAAGTTAGACCAAGGTAAAAAGCAAATTGCAGAAAGTAAAAAATTATTAGAAAAAGAAACACAATTAAAGACAGAAGAGTTAGTGGAAGGTAGCTTAGCTATTCAGGATGGAAAGTTAAAGTTAGAAGATGCACTAGAGAATTTACCCAAAACTAAGGAAGAGTTAATAAGTCAAAAAGAACAATTAATAAAACAAAAGGAAGTTTTAGATAAACTAATAGAATTTTTTAATGGGTTAAATATTCCTGTTAGCGATGAAATAAAAGCTTTCTTAAATCAAATATCAGCTGGAGTAGATACTATTGATAAAGCAATAGCTTCAATTAATGAAAAAACTCCAGATTTAGAAAAACAATTAGAGAATTTAGCAGAAACTCAAAAGCAAATTGAAGTGGGGAAATTAACTTTAACAAGAGAATTAACAAAAGCTTCAATTACTTTAGATAACGCTGAAGTTGAATTAAATAAAGCCTATGAAGAATTTGAAAAATCAAGAGATGAAGCATATAAAAAGGCTGGCATAGGTAGTGCAATAACAAAGGATACTATAAGTAAGATATTAATGGCAGAAAACTTTAGTATGCCTGCAGGTTATTTAGTAGAAGGGGACGAACAAATTCTTGTAAAAGTAGGAGATACATTTACAAGTTTAGATGAATTAGAGAATTTGGTATTATTTAATGTTCCAGTAGATAATGTTGGAAACATTAAGTTAAAGGATATTGCAAAGGTTGAAATGGTAGATAACTCTAGTGATATGTATGCAAAGATAAATGGGAATGATGGAGTTATTCTTGCATTTCAAAAGCAAAGCACTTCATCCACAGCAGAGGTATCAGACAAAGTAAATGAAAAAATAGAACAACTTCAAGAAAAGGATAGCAATTTACATATTACTCCTCTTCAAGACCAGGGGGTATATATTAATATAGTAATTAGTTCTGTATTAAATAATCTTGTTTTAGGTGGATTATTAGCAGTAGTAATACTATTTGTATTCTTAAAAAATATAAAACCAACAATAATAATAGCTTTAAGTATTCCAATAAGTTTATTATTTGCAGTTGCAATGATGTACTTTAGTGGAGTTACAATGAATGTTATATCATTAGCTGGACTAGCTCTAGGCGTTGGTATGTTAGTAGATAATAGTATTGTAGTTATAGAGAATATTTATAGATTAAGAAATGAAGGCATGGGTATAAAAAAGGCGGCAGTACAAGGAGCATCACAAGTAGCAGGTGCAATAGTAGCATCAACCCTTACAACAATCTGCGTATTCTTACCTATAGTTTTTACTGATGGATTATCAAGACAGTTATTTACTGATATGGGGCTTACAATTGCATATTCATTAATAGCAAGCTTAATAGTAGCTTTAACTTTAGTACCTACAATATCTTCAAAGGTATTAACTAATCTTGATGAGAAAGAGCATGGGTTATTTGATAGATTTGTGAATTTTTATGAAGGGTTACTTAGAAAAGCTCTTAGATATAAGTGGGGGGTATTAGGTGCAGTAGCTATATTGCTGGTTATAAGTTTTATTGGTGTTATGACAAAGGGAATGATATTAATGCCAGAAATGGATAGTCTTCAAATTTCAGTTACTATGAGTATGGAGAAAGATACTTCTCAAAGTGATTTGAGAGAAATGAGTAACAAGGTAATTGAAAGAATTACAGAAATAGATGACGTAGAAACTGTTGGGGCTATGGAATCTGGAGCAGGAAGCTTGATGGGAGGACAAAGTAAATCTATTTCTTATTATGTTCTTTTAAATGAAGATAAAAAAGCAACAAGTAAGGAAGTTTCAAAAGAAATTGCAGAAAAAACTAAAGATTTAAATTGTGACTTAAAAATAAATTCCTCTACTATGGATATGTCTGCTTTAGGGGGCTCTGGTGTTGAGGTGAAAATAAAGGGAGACAACTTGGATACATTAAAATCCATGGCTAAAGATATAGCTGGAATTCTAGAAAGTGTAGAAGGAACTAAGGAAATTCAAAATGGATTAGATGAAGGTTCTATGGAAACTAAGATTACTGTAGACAAGAATAAAGCTATGGAACATGGACTTACAGTAGCACAAGTATATCAAGATATAGCTTCTGCAATAAAGAGTGAATCAAATTCCACAACTTTAAATTTAAATTCTAAAGAATATCCTGTGGTATTGGTTAATGATGATGCAAAATCATTAACTAAAGAAAAGCTAAATAATTATGAAATAATTTCAACTGTTAATGGCGAAGAGAAGAAGATAAAACTAACTGATATTGCAGTTATAAGTGAAGAGGAAAGTTTATCAAGCATAAATAGAGAAAATCAAGTTAGAAATATATCTGTAAAAGCTGGGGTTGATAGTGATCATAACGTTGGATTAGTTAGTGATGATGTAGAGAAAAAATTAAGTACTTATAATGTTCCAGAAGGATATACAGTAGAAATGGGTGGAGAAAAAGAATCAATGGATAGCACATATTCAGACTTAGTAAGTATGTTATTACTTGCAATAGTATTTATTTATGCTATCATGGTTGCTCAGTTCCAATCATTCCTATCACCATTTATAGTTCTATTTACAATACCATTAGCATTTACAGGTGGATTACTTGCATTATTATTAACAGGTTTCAATTTAAGTATGATAGCAATGCTTGGATTCTTAGTTCTTGCAGGTGTTGTAGTTAATAATGGTATAGTGTTCGTAGATTATGTAAATCAATTAAGATTAGAGGGAGTAGATAAGAAGGAGGCTCTAATAATTGCTGGTAGAACAAGAATTAGACCTATTCTTATGACAGCATTAACAACAATACTTGGATTATCAACTTTAGCTATGGGAATTGGAATGGGATCAGATATGATTCAACCTATGGCAATAGTAACTATAGGTGGATTAACATATGCTACTATATTAACATTGTTTGTGGTTCCAATAATGTATGATATTCTTCATAGAAAAGAGTTGAAACCTATAGAAGTAGATTAAGGATAAGAAAGATAATATAAATAAGGAAGTCACTCCAATCTGGAGTAACTTCCTTATTGTATTTTTAAAACCATTTGCTATGCTGGTGGTTCTAAAGAGCTTTTAGTGGTAAGTAGAAAATAGAAAACCTCAGTTGTAAAGTTATGGTAGGTTTAGCGACCAAAACTATAATACAAGGAGGTGTGTCCATAATGGACAATAGTAGTTTAACGCATAGCAAATGCATGCAAAGATCATATAAATATGCTTGTTAGTATACCACCGAAATTGAGCGTAGCTCAATTTATGTGATATCTAAAAGGTAAGAGTTCATTGATGATATTTGATAGACATGCAAACTTGAAATATAGATATTGCATATGAGCAATTGAGTTTAAAACAATATATTGACCAGTTTACGGGTGAGGTGGTAAAAGGAAGCAAAAAAAGCACCTTTTAGGTGCAGCATGTAAAAGTATGCGGTTGGCAAACTGTTTCAGTGTGCGAGTAGCACAGCCTTATAGGTGCAGAACAAACCACCCGTTTTACGGGTGGTCCTGATTATCTTTATTAACTTTTTTATCTATATTATCTTAAACTTATTTCCATGGTGCTGCATCTGATGGCATTCTCCAATCACCTCTAGGAGAAAGTGATATACTACCAACCTTTGGTCCATCAGGAAGAGCGCTTCTCTTAAATTGTTGAGTGAAGAATCTCCACATAAATTTGTCTAACCATTTTTGAATTTCTTCATCACTATAATCATTTTTAAATGCTTCTTTTGCTAGGAAGTATATTCTTTCCTTTGAAGATCCATGTTTAATAAAATGATATAGGAAGAAATCATGTAGTTCATATGGTCCAACTATATCTTCTGTCTTCTGGGCGATTTCACCCTTGGCATCCTTTGGTAAAAGTTCTGGGCTTACAGGGGTATCTAAAATATCAAGTAAAGTTTCAGAAACTTCTTTGGAAACTTCCTTTTCAGCAACATATCTAACAAGATATCTTACTAATGTTTTTGGGATAGAAGGATTTACTGAGTACATTGACATATGATCACCATTATAAGTACACCATCCTAATGCAAGCTCTGATAAATCACCAGTACCAATTAGTAACCCACCTTCTTTATTGGCAATATCCATAAGTATTTGAGTTCTTTCTCTTGCTTGAACATTTTCATAAGTTACATCATGGATATCCTTATCATGGCCAATATCTTCAAAATGTTGAAGAGCAGCTTTTACTATATTTATTTCTTTTAAATCACAACCAAGTTCCTTGCATAGAGTAAGGGCATTATTATAAGTTCTATCTGTAGTTCCAAAACCAGGCATTGTAATAGAAACTATATTTTCCATAGGTAGATTCAATAATTTAAATGTTTTAACAACTACAAGTAAAGCTAAGGTTGAATCCAGACCACCTGAAATTCCAATAACAGCTTTCTTTAAACCAACATGTTCAAATCTTTTTGCTAATGCAGCAGACTGAATGTCAAATATTTCCTTGCATCTTGTTTCTCTTTCGTGCTCATTAGAAGGAACAAAAGGATGCTTATCTACAAATCTATCAAAAGATTTTAGCTTTGTATCATCATAATTAAATTTTATGATTTTAGGTTCAATATTAACTTGTTTTGAAGAGTCTCTAAAGCTTAAGTTCTTCATTCTTTCGGCTTTTAATCTGAATAAATCGATTGTTCCATAAATTACGTCATTATCTCTTTGGAATCTTTTATTCTCTTTTAATAAGGTACCATTTTCACTAATTAGTAAATGTCCACTAAATAAAAGGTCAGTAGATGATTCATGAACACCTGCAGAGGAGTATACATAGGAACATAAAGCTCTAGCACTTTGATTAGAAATAAGAGATTTTCTATATTCCATCTTACTAACTAATTCATTTGATGCTGAGAGATTACCTATTATATTAGCACCCATTAAAGCTAAATATGAGCTTGGTGGTATGGTAACCCACAAATCTTCACATATTTCAAAAGCATAATTAAAATCTTTACATGAGAATATTAAATTAGTTCCAAATGGAATATCTTCTTGGAAAGGAAGAGATACAACCTTATCTCTAACACCTACTCCTTCTGAGAACCATCGTTTTTCGTAAAATTCACTATAATTAGGAATAAATGATTTAGGCACTATTCCTAATACCTTACCTTTAAATAAGACAAAAGCACAATTGTACAGTGTAGCTTTGTGCAAGAATGGTGCACCAACAGCTATTAAGATATCTAAGTCTTTTGTAGAAGAAAGTAAGTTCTCTATACCTTTTAGAGAGTTATTTAGCAAAGTGTCTTGAAGAAAAAGGTCTCCACAGCTATAAGAAGTAATAGATAGTTCGGGAAAAACTATCATTTTTGCATTATTCGACACGGCGTCATTAATGCAAGTCAGTATGTTTTTAATATTAAATTCAACATCACTTACTCTAGTAACAGGGCAAGCTGATGCAACTTTTATGAAATCCATAATAATTCAACTCCAATTAATATATTCTTACTAGTGTATTATTTGAAAAAATCTAATTATATAAACATAATAAGATGAAAATATTAGAAAATCAATGAAAACAAAAGAAAGGGAGAGAGATATTCTATAATACGGTATTAAATAACTTATAAAGGGTAAAAATAAACTTTGTATAAGGTTATTTGTTCTTGTATAATAAAAGCATAAAGTAAATAATATATAAATAAAATAGTAAAAGTGGTATAATAATATCATGTATGGGAGTAAATCCCAGAGGAGGAGGGAAAAATAATGATACCTGCTATTATATTATGGTTGGTTATTGGCGTAGGGGTAATACTACTTGATATTGGTACAAGTTTATTCTTATTTGTATGGTTTGCAATAGGATCTGTAGTTGCAATTATTGCTGCTTTAGTTGGTTTAAGTTTTGCATGGCAGCTAATATTGTTTGGAATTTCAAGTATAATTGCAATTTCAATAGGTTATCCTTGGTCAAGGAAAAAGTTTAAGAATACTGTTAATCGTACTAAGCTTATGGAAGAAGAGTATATAGGAAAAACTTTTATCGCCTCAGAGGATATAGATTATAGATATAGATTCAAGGTCAGTGGAATCTATTGGACAGGCGAAAATAAAGGAGAAAAAATATTAAAAGGCCAAAAGTTCCAAGTAGTTGGAATTGAAGGAAATAAATTAGTTATTGAAGGAATAAGGGAGGAATAATAATGGTTGGATTAATATTATTAGGGGTAGGATTATTAATAGTTCTTATAATAATTCTATCATCAATTAAAATTGTTAATACTGGATACTTATATGTAGTTGAACGTTTTGGTCAATTCCATAGGATATTAGAACCAGGTTGGCATTTTACTATACCTTTTGTAGACTTCGTTAGAAAAAGAGTATCTACAAAGCAACAAATTTTAGATGTACCACCTCAATCAGTTATTACTAAGGATAATGTTAAGATATCTGTTGATAATGTAATATTCTATAAATTACTTAATGCAAAAGATGCAGTATATAATATTGAAGATTATAAATCAGGTATAGTTTATTCTGCTACAACAAATATGAGAAATATACTAGGTAATATGAGTCTTGATGAAATTCTATCAGGTAGAGATAAGATTAACCAAGATCTATTAAGTATTATTGATGAAGTTACAGATGCTTATGGTATAAAGATACTTTCAGTTGAAATTAAGAATATAATTCCACCAGCTGAAATTCAAAATGCTATGGAAAAGCAAATGAAGGCTGAAAGAGATAAGAGAGCTATGATTCTTCAAGCAGAAGGTCAAAGACAATCTCAAATAGAGAAAGCAAATGGTGAAAAGCAAGCTAAGATTCTTCAAGCAGAAGCTGAGAAAGAAGCTAATATTAGAAGAGCTGAAGGTTTAAAAGAATCTCAATTATTAGAGGCTGAAGGTAAAGCTAAGGCTATAGAACAAATAGCTATTGCAGAATCAGAAGCTATAAGAAAGGTGAACCAAGCGATTATTGAATCTGGAACTGATGAAAGAGTAATTGCATTAAAGCAAGTTGAAGCTCTTAAAGAAATGGCTAATAATCCAGCTAATAAGCTTATTTTACCAAATGAAACATTATCATCTCTTGGTAGCATAGCAGCAATAGGCGAAATGCTTAAGGGAGAAAAATAAGAATTATTTAAAAGTACTGTAGTTTCTACAGTACTTTTATTAAAATTAGGGAAGTAGAGAGGAAGTTCATATGTTTATTTATAAATATGAAAAGTCAACTGGAGGTACATTATTTTTAAATGCAAATCATAGAGAAATAATAGATAGATGTGCAAAGGAAGGGTGGAGGTTTGTTAGTGCAATACCTACATACCAAAATGGTGAAGGAAAAGTAAGAGAATTTGATTTGGTTTTTGAGAAAGAAATAAAATAAAAATTAATTGTAATCACAAATTTTGTGGTTACAATTTTTTTTGTTAAAAATGTTGATTTTATTGCTTTAGTATGATAAAGTAATAAATAGATAAAGAAAATAAATTGGGGGTATAAATATGAGTTTAAAAAAAATAGTTAAAAAAGGTTTGTTACTTACAATGATAGGGGCTATGGCTTTAGGGCTAGTGGCTTGTGGCGATAATAAGGAAAGTGAAACAAGTTCCTTAGATAAGGAAGAATTAGTATTGGGATTTGATGATACTTTTGTTCCAATGGGATTTAAGGATAATAATGGGGAATATACAGGTTTTGATATTGAAATGGCAAAGGAAATATCAAATGTTATGGGTAAAAAAATAAAGTTCCAACCTATAAATTGGAATATGAAAGAATCAGAACTTAACAATGGTAATATAGATTTTATATGGAATGGTTTTTCTATTACTGATGAAAGAAAGGAACAAGTTGAATTTTCAAAACCTTATTTAAGAAATAGACAAGTTATTGTAACTTTAGTTGGATCATCTATAAAAACTAAGGAGGATTTAAAGGGTAAGGTTGTTGTAGCTCAAAGTGAATCTAGTGCTATTAATGCTATTGGAGATTATAAGAACAATTTTAAGGAGTTAGTTACATTTGATACTAATGAGCAAGCTTTAAGAGACCTAGAGGCGGGAAGAGCTGATGCTATTGTAGCAGATGAAATTTTATTGAAATATTATACAAATAAAAAAGGTTCAGATAAATTTAATTTTCTAGAAGACAACTTTGGTGAAGAAGATTATGCGGTAGGTATGAAAAAAGGCGACACAAAGCTTGTGGAAGCATTTAATAAGGCTTATGACCAAGTTGTAGAGTCTGGAAAGGCATCAGAAATTTCAAAGAAATGGTTTGGTGATGATATAGTGGTAAAATAATTAATTTAAGGAGGAGTACTCTATGGAGACTATGATAGTAGAACTTATGCCACAGTTAGTTCAAGGCTTTGGAACGACATTAAAAATATTTATATTAACCTTAATTATGTCTATTCCGTTAGGGTTAATAATTGCATTAGGAAGAATATCAAAGTTAGGTTTTATAAGATGGATAACTGGAATTTACGTTCTTATAATGAGAGGTACTCCTCTAATGCTTCAAATTATATTTATATTTTTTGGATTACCTTTATTAGATATAGGAATATCAAGGTTTCCAGCAGCTATATTAGCATTAGTATTAAATTATGGGGCATACTTTGCAGAAATATTTAGATCTGGAATTCAATCTATAGATAAAGGACAGTATGAAGGAGCATATGTATTAGGATTATCAAATAAACATATATTCTTTAGGATAATACTTCCTCAAGCTTTTAAGAGAATATTACCGCCAGTGTCGAATGAGATAATAACTTTAGTTAAGGATACTGCTTTAATTTATGTTGTAGGGTTGGACGAGCTACTAAAGGTAGGGACTATAGCTTTAAATAGAACAGCATCATTATTTCCACTAGTAATAGTGGGGGCAATTTATCTATTATTTATTGGATTATTAACTAAGATATTATCAAATGTAGAAAAGAAATTTAGTTATTATGAATAGAGGTGATATTTATGCTAAAAGTTAGTGGGTTAACTAAGAGCTTTGGAAAAGTAGAGGTTTTAAAAGGGGTAGACTTAGAAATTAAATCAGGAGAAATATTAGTTGTTGTGGGGCCTTCTGGTGGAGGTAAGACTACTCTTTTAAGGTGTATTAATGCACTAGAGGAAGCAGATTCTGGGAATATAGAAATTAATGGCAAAGAATTATGCCATAGTGGTAAGTATATAGATAAAAAGGGGCTTAAAGATATAAGAAGATATATAGGGTTAGTTTTTCAGGGATTTAATTTATTTCCTCATATGAGTGTTTTAGAAAATTTAATAGAGGCACCTCAAAAGGTATTGGGGATAAAAAAAGAGGTTGCTATAAATAAGGCTAAGGAAATTTTAGGATTTTTAGGACTTGAGGATAAAATTAATAGCTATCCATTTCAGTTGTCAGGTGGGCAAAAGCAGAGGGTTGCAATAGGAAGAGCATTAGCATTAGAACCTAAGCTTATATGCTTTGATGAACCAACTTCAGCTTTAGATCCAGGGTTAACAGATGAGGTGGCAAAGCTTATAAAAAGTTTGAGTTTAACTGGAATGGCTACCCTTATAATAACACATGATATGGATTTTGCTAAAAAGGTAGCACACAGGATTGTATCTATGGATAAAGGAAAGTTAATTGAAGGTTTAATTTTTGAACAAATTAATTAGGGGTAAGGGGAGATTTGTAATATAATCTTCTCTTTTTTTATAAAATAAATTTTGGGTAACAACTTATTAGTTGAAGCAAGTTGGTATAAAAAAGTGAGAAAAATATATGAAAAATCGACAAAATGATATGTAATTATATAATTTATTTATAAAATGAGAATTGTAATCGTGGAAAAAGGTCGAAAAATTAGTTATAATAAATTAAATTAAGCTTGTACAAAAGAGAAGGGATTGATTAAAAGTGGCTTTAATTGGAATATTAATTATTATTGTAGGGTTCGCATTAAAACTTAACACAATTGCAGTAGTTATATCGGCAGGTGTTGTAACGGGGTTAGTAGCTGATATGAGCATTGTAGAAATACTTAGAACCTTAGGCGAAACTTTTGTAGCAAAAAGAGAAATGTGTTTATTTCTTTTAACATTACCAGTAATAGGTTTGTGTGAAAGATATGGATTAAAAGAAAAGGCAATTATGTTAATAAAAAAGGCAAAAGGATTATCTACTGGTAAGATAATTAGTGGGTATTTATTTGTAAGAGAAATTGCTATTACACTATCAGTTAAATTAGGTGGACATCCTCAGTTTGTAAGACCTCTTATAAATCCAATGGCTCAAGGAGCAGCTATAGCAGAGTATGGAGAAATTGATAAAAAGGACGAAGATAAGATAAAAGCTTATTCTGCAGCATCAGATAATATAGCAAACTTTTTTGGACAAAACGTATTTATGGCTAACTCAGGAGTTTTATTAATTGCAAGTACACTTGGTACTTTAAATTTACCAGGGCTTGGAGAAACTGTTGATACACTAGCAATAGCTAAGGCATCTATTCCGGTTGCAATAATAGCCTTTATATTAGGTGTATTACAAAATTATTTATTAGATAGAAGCTTAAAGAGAAAGTACGGAATAAAGAAATAAACTAAGGAGGAAAATCTAGATGGATATAAAAGCACTTTCAGATATATTATTGAACATATTCTATGTCATGGTTGGATTAATGATGATATTAACTATGATATATACATTAAAAGATAAAAAACATAAAACTAGATATGGTACAGCGGCATTTTGGGGAATATTAGCAGTTATATTTATATTTGGACAGTTTATTCCAGCTGAAGTGGTTGGAGGGTTGATAATAGTTATAGCTATATTATCAGGATTTAATCAAGTTAATATGGGTACAATTAAGCAGTTAGATAATACTTTTTCTAGGGTTAAGGCTGAAAAGATAGGGTTAAAAATATTCTTACCATCACTAGTTATAGCTTTCGTTGCACTTGCAATTGCTCAATTTACACCTATATCTGGTGTGGCAGCTATAGGTATTTCAGCAGTAGCAGCTCTTATATTAACGCTTATAATTACAAGATGTTCAGTTTCTGAAGTAGTGGAAGATAGTGATAGAATGCTTCAATCAGTAAGCTCTACAGCAATTTTACCTCAGTTACTAGCAGCATTAGGTGCATTATTTACAGCAGCAGGTGTTGGAGATATTATATCTAATATGATTTCAAATGTTATTCCAGAAGGTAATATTTGGCTTGGGATAACAGCATACTGTGTAGGTATGGCATTATTTACAGCAATAATGGGAAATGCTTTTGCAGCATTTACTGTAATAACAGTTGGTATAGGTGTTCCTTTTGTATTTATGCAAGGTGGAGATCCAATAGTAGCCTCAGCTCTTGCAATGACAGCAGGGTTCTGTGGTACATTAATGACTCCTATGGCAGCAAACTTTAATGTTTTACCAGTGGCACTATTAGAAATAGAAGATAAAAATGCAGTTATAAAAGTACAATCTGTATATGCCATAGTTTTACTTGCAATACATATTCCATTAATGTATTTCTTAGCATTCTAAAGATAAAGGAGAGATAGATATGAAAGTTTTAATAACAGGATTTGATCCATTTGGTGGAGAAAAAATAAACCCTGCATTAGAAGCAGTTAAAAAGTTACCTAATGAAATTTCAGGAGCTGAAGTTATTAAGTTAGAAATACCTACAGTTTTTAGAAAGGCATTAGAAAAGATAGAAGAGGCAATACAAGAACATAATCCAGATATAATAATATCTATAGGTCAAGCAGGTGGAAGATTTGGAGTTACTCCTGAAAGAGTAGCAATTAATATGGATGATGCTAGAATAGAGGATAACGAAGGGAATCAACCAATTGATATAGCTATATTTGAAGATGGAGAAAATGCATATTTTTCTAACTTACCTATTAAGGCTATGGTTAAGGAAATGCAAGAAGGTGGAATTCCATCATCTGTTTCAAACTCAGCGGGAACATTTGTATGTAATCATGTAATGTACGGTGTATTATATATGATTCATAAGAAGTATACAGGTAAGAAGGGTGGATTTATACATGTACCATATATTCCATCACAAGTAGTTACAAAGCCAAATACTCCAGCAATGTCCCTAGATGACATAGCTAAGGGAGTAGAATTATGCATTAAGGCAGCTGTTGAAAATGACACGGATTTAAAAGCTGTTGGAGGGACTATCTGCTAATGAGTCAAATAAAAATGTTTGCTTATGGAAGTTTAAGAGAAGGCTTTTTCAATTATGATAAATACTTAAAAGGGAATGTCATATCTAATAGAAGGGCTAAGATTAAGGATGTAGTATTATATCATATGCCCTATAAAGGATATCCAGCTGTTTTAAGTGGTTTAGGTGAAGTAGTTGGGGAAGTTATGGAATTTTCTAATTATGATGAAGTAATGGAGGCAGTTGACAAGATGGAGGGAGTTCTTGGAGAAGGCAATCCTAACAATGAATATAATAAAGTCTTGGTTGAAGTAGAATTTGAAGATGGTACAAAAGAAAAGTGTTATTCATATTTTTATAATAAAAGTATTGATACAAGATTCCATGATGAAGCAGTTCTAGTTGAACATGGGGATTGGAAAAAGCATATGACAAAATAGGAAGAACTTAAAAACTCTTTCTTTACTAAGAATATTCGTAAGAAAAAAATCTTACGAATATTCTTTTTTTGAAGTAATTTAGCTAAATGCTAAATTCATATATAATTTACAACAATAAAATGAAAAAAAATACAAAATAGTATAAAATGTATAGTGGACTATTGTAACAGCTTGGGGGGAGCAAAATGAGTAATAAAAAAAATGGAATATCAGAAATAATTAATCACAGACATAGTTTAAGGTTTAAGTTGGTTGGAGAAGCCACCATTATAGGAGCTTTAGTTGGAATAGTAATTGTATTAAATAGAATATTAATTACTAAATTATCTCCTTTATTTAAAACTTTATATAGTGATGCTAGTAGTAGTTTCTTGAACTTATTAAAAGTTTTTTGTGTTGTAATTTTAGTTGGAATAATAGTAGGAATTATGGTGAAGAAGGAGCCTATGATATCTGGAAGTGGAATACCACAATTAGAAGGTATTTTAGGAAAAAAAATAAAGATAAATTGGTTGAAGGTATTATTTTATAAATTCTTCGGAGGAATTCTTAGTTTGTCTGCTGGACTTTCAGTTGGAAGAGAAGGTCCATCTGTACAAATGGGGGGAGCTGTAGGAGAAGGGTTTTCTAAGGTTTTTAAGAGAATAAATATTGAAGAAAAGTTTTTAATAACAAGTGGTGCAAGCGCTGGACTATCAGCAGCATTTAATGCTCCACTATCAGGAGTAATATTTGCATTAGAAGAGGTGCATAAAAATTTTTCTCCGTTAGTTTTATTGTCAGCTATGGCATCATCTCTAGCAGCAGATTTTGTTTGTAAACAGTTCTTAGGCTTAGAACCAGCTATGAGTTTTAAAAATGTAGATGTTTTTCCATTGAAATATTATTGGCTTTTATTGATTATGGGAGTTTTTGTGGGTATTTCAGGAATGATATTTAATAAGGGATTGCTTAAATCTCAAGATATATACGGAAAACTAAAAAAAGTACCTGTAGAAATTAAGGTTGCTATTCCTTTTCTTTGTGCAGCAGTGGTTGGAATAATGTCCCCTATATTATTAGGTGGAGGACATGATTTAATAATATCTTTAGTTAATGAAGGTTTTACACTTAAAATCTTAATCATATTTCTTTTGATAAAGTTTATTTTCACCTTTGTTAGTTTTGGATCAGGAGCACCTGGAGGAATTTTCTTTCCATTATTAGTATTAGGGGCTTTGGTAGGAAATATATTTGGAGTTATTGTTTGTAATGCCTTTGGATTACCAAGTGAATATATTGTAAATTTTATTATATTGGCTATGGCTGGGCATTTTGCTGCAATAGTTAAAGCACCAATAACAGGGATAATTTTAATTACAGAAATGACAGGGTCATTTGAGCATATGTTAGCGCTAGCTTTTGTAGTTATTATTTCTTACTTAACAGCTGATATACTTAAATCAGAGCCAATATACGAAAGTCTTTTAGAAAGAGTATTAAAAAATAATAAAAGAGAAGCAGTTCTTCAAAAAGGAAATAAAACCTTAATAGAAGTGGCTGTATTCATGGGAAGTATTATTGAAGGTAAATACTTAAAAGAGGTAGATTGGCCTGAAGATTGTTTATTAGTGGCTATTAAACGAGGTGATAAAGAAATAATACCTAAAGGTAATACAAAGATAGAAGGTGGAGATTTTCTTGTGGTTTTAGTTGCTGAAGATAGAGTAAGTCAAGTTTTAGAGGAAATAGAAAGAATAGCTACTAAGGTTGTTGGCTAAAGAGTGGAGAGAGAGATGGGGAATGTGCTTAGTTTAGAAGGTATTAGTAGAGAATTTAATAATAAGGAAGTATTAAATAATGTTAATTTAAGTATTAAGGCTGGAGAAGTATATGGATTAGTAGGAGTTAATGGCTCTGGAAAGAGTACACTGATGAAAATTATCATGAATACTTTAAAAGCAACTAAAGGAAATGTTTATTTATTTGGTAATAAGGTTACTGAATATGATAAAGATGTTTACAAAAGGATAAGTGCAATTATTGAAACACCAATATTTTATGAGGAGCTTACCATAGAAAAAAATCTTGAAATAGTATGTAGATATATGGACTTAAATCATAAAGAAAGAATAGAGGAAGTTAAAAAGCTTGTTGGATTACATGGAGTATTAAAGAAGAAACCAAAGGAGCTTTCTTTAGGCATGAGAGAAAGGGTAGCAATAGGAAGAGGTTTATTAAATAGGCCGGATTTAGTTATTTTAGATGAGCCTACTAATGGGTTGGACATTATTAAAATTAAAGAGATTATAGATTTAATAACTAATTTAAAAAGAGAAAGGAAAACCTCATTTTTAATATCTACACATATGCTTGATAAACTAGAGGTGTTAGCTGATAGGGTGGGATTCTTATATAATGGTTCTATTGGCTATGAGTTAGGTGGATATGATTTAATTGATGAGAAGAGAGATTATGTAAAGCTTGTTTGTGATGATGTATCTAAAGCTGCATTTGTAATTGAAGGAAAGCTGGGGATAAAAGGATATAAGGTCATAAATAATAATGTTATTAGGCTGTATGATTTAAAGGAAGATTATAATAAAGTAATTTTTGAATTAATAAAATCCGGCGTTTTTGTTGAGAGCTTCAATAGGAATAAGAGAAAATTACAAGAATTTTTTATGGATATTATATCGGGGGGCAATATTCATGATTAAATATATAAGAATAGAACTGGACAAAATAAAAAAGAAAAATTGTACATGTATAATGTTAGCTATTGTGTCAGTAATAACAATATTAGGAATTTACTTTTACTATAGCATAAATGTATCTAACAAAACTTTAGGAATTAGTGTTAATCCTTTTTCTTATGATGGAGTTCCAGGAATAATCGAGGTTTTGTACAGAGGTGTAATGATAATAATTGGGGGACAATTATTAAATAGGGCTATTATAGATGAATACGAAAAGGGAACTATTAATATACCATTTACTTGCGGAGTTAATAAGGTGAAATTTTTGGTGAGTAAGATTATATTAGTTTGGCTTTCTATTTTAGCGGCAACTATCTTGGGACAAGTAATATCAATAATTGTTTCTTCATTTATAGCTGTAAGTTTTAATTTTGCAAGTGCTTCTTTAATGTTTTCAGAATTAAAAGAATGTATTGTTATGACTATCTATAATGATTTATGTTTTTCATTTATAGCCTTTATTCCACTATATGTAGGAATGGTTAAAAAATCTACAAAGGCTTTAACTGGATTTTCAATAGTAATATTTTTAGTTACAACAACAGGGTATGAACAAGATTATTTAAAGATGTTTTCTATAGGAATACCTGCTATTCCTTTAATAATAGGTATAATTGGTATTGTATCCATAATATTATCAGTAAGAAGAGGAATAAAAATATAAAAATATTTAGGGCAGTCAGAAATGGCTGGCCTTTTTTGTATTATTTTTATTTAAATATCCATACTAAGTTGGTAAGGATGGTGTATATAATGGGAAAGAAAAGTTTAAAAGAATGTAAATGGGGAGAAAAAATAGAAGTTTCCCTTATGATAAACAAAATTTTAGATAGAAATGAGAATATGCTTTGGGCCTATGCAGGTGATAAATATAAAGAGATAAAATGTTTGTTTTCTTCAGATGTTTTATTAAATGAAGGGGATGTTGTTCTATTAAAGGGGCATTACGGAGAGCCCTTTAAACCTGATAAAGTTGAATGTGTTAAAGAATATAACATTGAAGATTATTTACCTACAGTAAAAAGACCTATTAATGACATAATGAATGAATTAGAAAATATGACAAAAGAAGAAGTAACATCAGAAGAAGGTAAGGCGTTAAATGATTATTTCTTTAAGAATGAGAATTTTGTAAGTAAATTTAAAAAAGCAATAGGAGGAGTATATAATCATCATAACTATTTAGGAGGTTTAGCTGAACATACATTAAACGTTATGTATTTAGCTAAAACTTTAGCTTATAGATATGATATAAAATACAAAGAGATTGCAATATTAGGGGCAAAGCTACATGATATAGGGAAAGTCTATGAGATGAATTATGATGGACCATTTTCATATACAACAACAGGAAGTCTTCAAGGACATATTGTAATGGGAGTAACCATGATTGAAAAAGCTTTTGTAGAAAGTGAATTAGATTTTAGTGAGGATTTTAAGAATAGAATAAAAGGAATTATTGTACAACATCATGGTAAATTGGAGTTTGGTTCCCCTGTTCAACCAAGAACTGTAGAATCTTATGTAGTACATTATGCTGATTATGTTGATGCAACTATGAATAAGTTAGATATAATTGGAGAAGGAATTGGAAAAGGTGAATGGAGTAGGTTTGACAAGAGGATTGAGGGAAGAGTACTCTATTAAAGCAAGAGAGGATGGATTAATATTAAAAATATAGGCGAAAATATAAGTTCTTAAGTTTTTAAGAACTTAAGAACTTAAGAACTTAAGAAGTTATAGTAAAAATGCGGTGTTCAATGAGTTTTGCTTTAGATAAAGTATAATTTGAAATACACAATAACTTTTAATGAAATACATAAAAGGAGCTATCGCTAGCTAATTTTTTTAATTGCTAATGCGATAGCTCCAATATTATTTTAATAACTCTTTAACGTAGTTTGGTAAAGCGAAGGATGCTTTATGTACGTCTTTGTTATAATATCTATCTTTTAAGTTTAAGCTGTTATAAAATTCTTCATCAAAATCATTAACTGGATGAAGCTTTTTTGAAGCAAATCCAAAGAACCAATAGCCAGAAGGATAAGTTGGAATCATATATTGATATACTTCACAGATTGGAAATATATCTTTCAACTTCTCGTTGGATCTTTTCATTTCCTTCTTATTCATATCATAATATGGACTTTCTCCTTGATTAACAAGAATACCTTTATCTGTTAATGACTCATAGCAATTTTTATAGAATTCTCTTGTAAACAAACCTTCACCAGGTCCTATAGGGTCTGTAGAATCAACTATTATTAAGTCATAAAGATTTTTTTTGTTTTCTACAAACTTTATTCCATCTTGAAAATATAGGTTAACTCTAGGATCATCTAATTTACAAGAAGTAAAAGGTAAATATTCCCTTGCGGCTTTAACCACTTCTTCATCAAGTTCAACCATATCTATTCTTTCGATTGAATTAAATCTAGTAAGTTCACGAACTGTACCACCATCTCCGGCTCCTATTACTAAAACATTTTTTATATCTTTATTTACCATTATAGGAACATGAGTTATCATTTCGTGATATATAAATTCATCTTTTTCAGTAATCATAGTCCATCCATCAATTACAAGGACTCTTCCAAAATCATAGGTGTCTATTACATCAATTTGTTGAAATTGACTCTTTTTAGAATAAAGAGTTTTCTTTACTCTCATTGAAAATTTAACATTATCTGTTTGATTCTCTGTGTACCAAAGTTCCATATTGTTCTCCTTTCTAAGCTGTTGGTTTATGAGTTACTTGTTCAAAAGTTGTGTGGGAAAAATTTTTGATTTTTTCTACCATGCCTCTTGCAACTTCTGTTGACTCACTTCTCTCAGAGCATAATTCTTTTTCGAGATAATCAAAGCCTATCCATGGATTAACTGAATCTCCACAAGTGTATAGATCTACTGATGCATATCCATATTCAGGCCATGTATGGATTGTTAAGTGTGACTCTTTTATAATTACAGCTCCACTTACTCCCCAAGGATTAAATTTGTGAAAACAACTAGTTACTATGGTTGCGTTTGACTTAATTGCTGCTTCACACATAATTTTTTCAATTTTTTCGTGATTCCCTAAAATATTAGAATCACAATTATAAAACTCTACTAAGATATGTCTTCCTAACTGTTCAAGTTTCAATTTAAAACCCCCTTAATTTTATATTTCCCTTAGGATAGGTAAGAAAAATTATGAAAAAATTTCGCAAAAGTTTAGTTAAACTAAACTTAAAGTTAAATAATATTAAACTTCACAAGATATAGTATACATAGATGGTTTGTTTTGTCAATAAATATTTATTCATAATGTGAATATGTATTAGATTCTTAGATAATAATATAAATGACCTTTTAGGTTGCGTAGGTTTCTTTGCCGGTAGTTGTAGCTATCGGTATTTTTTTGTACATAAAGGTTATGCCTTTATAAAAATATAGAAGTAAACATTCGTGTATACGTATATTAAAAAGTGATATATATATAAATATACGGACATATACGAATGTTGTTATTTATAACTATAGTTAATATTGACAATAGATACAAGGAGTGTTAATCTTAAAATATAAATACGAAGGATAAAATAAAATTTAGATGTAACATTCGGTATGACAATTAATGGGTGGAGGTATTTAAATGATGAATATCAGATGTGTATTCGTTGAAAAGAAAAAAGGTTTTGACGTAGAAGCACAAAGTTTATTAAGTGACTTTAAGAGCAATTTAAGAATGGACAACCTACAAGAAGTAAGAGTTATTAACAAATATATTTTAGGGGCAGTTTCAGAAGAGTATTATAAAAAAGCATTAAATACTATATTTTCTGAATTAACTGTAGATAGGGTATATGAAGAAACATTACCACTTGAAAAAGGAGATATTGCTTTTGGAGTAGAGTATCTACCAGGTCAATACGATCAAAGAGCAGATTCAGCATCTCAATGTTTTCAATTATTAACTAGTGGAGATAGAGTAGAAGTAAAATCTTCAAAGGTTATAATTTTAAAGGGAGATTTATCAGAAAATGATATAGAAAGAGTTAAAAACTATTATATAAATTCTGTTGATTCTAAAGAAGTTGCTATAGATGATAGAACTATAGATACACAACTTAGCATTCCTAATGATGTTCAAATCTTAGAAGGGTTTAATGAAAGAAATCTTGAAGCTTTAAAAGAGTTCCATAGTGAACAAGGCCTTGCAATGAGCATTGATGATTTAAAGATGATTCAAGAATACTTTAAAAATGAAGAAAAGAGAGACCCTAGCATTACTGAAGTAAAGGTTATTGATACTTATTGGTCAGACCATTGCAGACATACAACATTCTCAACAAAAATAGAAAAAGTAGAAATTGAAGAAAATAAATATACAACTCCTATAGTAAAAGCTTATGATGCTTACATTAAGTCAAGAAATTTTGTATATGGAGAAAATACAGATAGAAATGAAACCCTTATGGATATAGCATGTATCCTAGTTAAGGAAATGAGAAAGAAGGGCATGTTAGAGGATTTAGATGTATCTGAAGAAATAAATGCATGCTCAATAAATATAGATGTTGAAACAGATAAAGGAATTGAAAAATATCTTTTAATGTTTAAAAACGAAACACATAACCATCCAACTGAAATAGAACCTTTTGGTGGAGCTGCTACTTGTTTAGGTGGAGCAATAAGAGATCCATTATCAGGAAGAACTTATGTATACCAAGCAATGAGGGTTACAGGTTCAGCAGATCCAACAGTTCCTGTAGAAAAAACTTTAAAGGGAAAATTACCACAAAGAACTATTACACTAGGAGCAGCACATGGATATAGCTCATATGGTAACCAAATAGGTCTTGCAACAGGAGAAGTTGCAGAGGTTTATCATCCAGACTATGTAGCAAAGAGAATGGAAGTTGGTGCAGTAATTGCAGCAGCACCTAAGGAAAATGTAGTTAGAGAAGAACCTACCTTAGGAGATGTTGTTATCCTATTAGGTGGTAGAACTGGTAGAGATGGTGTTGGTGGAGCAACAGGTTCATCAAAGGAACATACTACAGAATCAATAAATACTTGTGGGGCAGAGGTTCAAAAAGGTAATGCACCTACAGAAAGAAAGCTTCAAAGGTTATTTAGAATTCCAGAAGCAGCAAAGATGATTAAGAGATGTAATGACTTTGGTGCAGGTGGAGTATCAGTTGCAATTGGAGAATTATGCAGAGGGTTAGATATAGATTTAGATAAGGTTCCAAAGAAATATGAAGGGTTAGATGGAACAGAACTTGCAGTATCAGAATCTCAAGAAAGAATGGCTGTTGTAGTAGAAGCTAAGGATGTAGAAAGATTTATGAAGTTTGCTGAAGAGGAAAACTTAGAATCTACAGTCGTTGCAGAGGTTACTGATAATGAAAGGTTAAGAATGTACTGGAGAGGCAATAAAATAGTAGATATTCATAGAAGCTTCTTAGACACAAATGGAGCAACTCAAGTTACAGATGTAAAGGTAGTAGCACCAGAAAATTACCCATACAATGTTGGAACAGTTAACGTTAAAGATAAGTGGCTTGAAAATTTAAAGGATTTAAATATTGCATCACAACAAGGATTAGTTGAAAGATTTGACTCAACAATAGGGGCAAGATCAGTACTTATGCCATTTGGAGGTAAGTATTCAAAAACTCCTTCAGAAGGTATGGCAGCTAAGATTCCAGTTATGAATGGAGAGTCAAAGGATGCTTCACTTATGACATTTGGATATAATCCTAACTTAGGTACTTGGAGTCCTTTCCACATGGCATTCTATTCAGTAATTGAATCAATTACTAAGATAGCAGCTATGGGTGGAGATTACAGAAAAGTTAGACTTACATTCCAAGAATATTTTGAGAGATTAGGTAAGAAGGCTGAAAGATGGGGAAAACCATTTGCAGCATTGTTAGGGGCATATAAAGCACAAGTAGATTTAGGAATACCAGCAATAGGTGGTAAGGACTCAATGTCAGGAACATTTGATGATATAGATGTACCACCAACATTAGTATCTTTCGCTGTGGGTTATGAAAAGGCAGAGAGAATTATTTCACCAGAATTTAAGAAGATTGGGTCAAAATTAGTTCTTCTTATGAGTGAAAAATTAAGTGATGGAACAATAGATATGGATAAGTTCAAAAAGAACTTAGAAGTATTATATTCACTAATAGGAGATAAAAAGGTTATATCAGCTTCTTCATTAAAGTTTGGTGGAGCAGCAGAAGCACTTACAAAGATGTCTTTAGGAAATAGAATAGGTGCTAAGTTCTCTAATTTAACTGTAGAAGAGTTGTTTGGATTAAACTATGGAACACTTTTACTAGAAGTAGAGGGAAATGTTGATGTACCAACTGAATTTGCTGGTACAAGCTTTAAGGTTGTAGGTGAAACAATTAGTGAAGAAAGAATAGTTTCAGGAGATTATGATATAGACTTCACAATTGAGGAACTAGAAAAGTCCATAGAAGAAAAATTAAATGGAGTATTTAAGATAAGTACTGAGAAGAAGGAAGAAAAGGTTGAATCAAAGCTTTATACTGAAAGAAATACTTCTAAACCAAGGGAAAGAATAGAACATCCAAAGGTTGTTATTCCAGTATTCCCAGGAACAAACTGTGAAGATGATTGTACAAGAGCCTTTAGAAAAGAAGGAGCAGAAGTTGTACAAGTTCTAATTAGAAATTTAAATAAAGAAGCATTAATAGAATCAGTTGATAGATTAGAAAAAGAAATTAGAACAGCTCAAATAATTATGCTTCCAGGTGGATTCTCAGCAGGGGATGAGCCAGATGGATCAGCTAAATTCATAGCTACAGTATTTAGAAATGAAAAGATAAAAGATGCTGTAATGGATCTTTTAAATAATAGAGATGGATTAATGTTAGGTATCTGTAATGGCTTCCAAGCATTAATTAAGTTAGGTTTAGTACCTTATGGTGAAATCAGAGATATCGAAGAAGATATGGCTACATTAACTTATAACAATATTAATAGACATATGTCTTCAATAATAAGAACAAGAATTTCTTCAGTTAAATCACCTTGGTTCAGTGAAGTAAATGCAGGAGATATTCACAATGTAGCAATTTCACATGGTGAAGGAAGATTTGTAGCACCAGAAAGTTTATTAAAGGAACTTGAAGAGAATGGACAGATAGCAACTCAATATGTTGACTTTAATGGAGAAGTATCATTAGATATGCCATACAATCCAAATGGATCAATGTTAGGAGTTGAAGGTATTACAAGCAGAGATGGAAGAATCTTAGGTAAGATGGGTCACTCTGAAAGAATTGGAGAAAATTTATATAGAAATGTTCCAGGAGAATTTGATCAAAAGATATTTAAATCAGGAGTTAATTACTTTAGAAAATAAAGTGGTTAAAAATATATAAATATAAAAATAAAACAATATATAAATATACCAATATATATTTATATAAATATGTAAGAAAAATTATGGTTGAAGGTAATAGATTATTAATTAGCTTAAGGAGGGAATTTTAAATGAAGGTAGCAATATTTTTTGGTAGTAAGTCAGATACTGATGTAATGAAGGGTGCAGCTAATGCCTTAAAAGAATTTGGAGTAGATTACAAGGCTTATATATTATCAGCTCATAGAGTTCCAGAAAAGTTAGCAGAAACAATTGAAAAGATTGAAAAGGATGGTTGCGAAGTAATAATAGCAGGAGCAGGTCTTGCAGCACATTTACCAGGAGTTATAGCATCACAAACTACTTTACCTGTAATAGGAGTTCCTGTTAAGGCAGCAGTTGAAGGTATGGATGCATTATTATCAATTGTACAGATGCCAAAGTCAATTCCAGTAGCAACTGTTGGAATTAATAATAGCTACAATGCAGGGATGCTTGCAGTGCAAATACTATCATTAAAATATCCAGAGATTAAAGAAAAATTAGTTGATTTTAGAATGAATATGAAAAGAAAGTTTATAGAAGAAAATGGAGAAGGAGTGGAACTATAATGGAAAAGTTAGAAATGATGTATGAAGGAAAAGCAAAGAAGATTTATGCTACAGGAAAAGCAGAAGAGGTTATTGTATATTACAAAGATGATGCAACGGCATTTAATGGAGAAAAGAAAGATCAAATAAATAACAAGGGTATCTTAAACAATGCAATAACTTCAATGATATTTGAAATGTTAAATGAAAATGGTATAAAGACTCACTTTGTTAAGAAGCTAAATGACAGAGAACAACTTTGTAAGAAAGTTGAAATAGTACCACTAGAAGTTATAGTAAGAAATGTAGCAGCAGGAAGCATGGCTAAGAGATTAGGACTTGAAGAAGGGTACAAGCTAAAGACTACAGTGTTTGAATTCTCTTATAAAGATGATGAACTAGGAGATCCATTAATAAACTCTTATCATGCAGTAGCAATTGGGGCTGCAACTTTTGAAGAAATCAAAACAATTTTAGATATGACAGCTAAGATAAATGACTTACTTAAGGAATTCTTCTCTAAGTTAAATATTAACTTAATAGACTTTAAAATTGAATTTGGTAAACTTCCAAATGGAGAAATTGTTTTAGCAGATGAAATTTCACCAGACACATGTAGATTCTGGGATGCAACTACAGGAGAAAAGTTAGATAAAGATAGATTTAGAAGAGATATGGGTAACGTAGAAGAAGCTTACATTGAAATTTTAAACAGAATTAAAGGGGAATAGTTGGGATGAAAAAAGCTGACTTTCAATTAATACTAGATCCAAGTCTGGATAAATTTAAAGATGAGTGTGGTGTGTTTGGGGTATACTCAAACTCACCTATGGATGTAGCAGGTATGACCTACTATGGATTATATGCTCTTCAACATAGAGGACAAGAATCTGCAGGTATTGCAGTAGGAAATGGTGAAGAAGTAGACATTCATAAGGGTTTAGGTTTAATAACTGAAGCTTTTACAAAGGATGACTTAAACAAATTAAAGGGGTATATAGCAATTGGACATGTTAGATATTCAACAACAGGCTCAACTAAGGTAGAAAATGCACAACCACTTTTAGCATCATCAAAGCTTGGTCCTATAGCAATGGCTCATAATGGTAACCTTGTTAATGCAGATGTTATAAGAGATTTATTAGAAGATGGTGGTCATGTATTCCATACAACAATTGATTCAGAGGTTATAGCAACATTAATAGCAAGAGGTGCTAAGAGAGGTATTGAAAGAGCTGTTGTGGATGCTATACAGGCTGTTAGAGGAAGCTTTGCTATGGTTATAGCAACAAAGGATAAGCTTATTGGAGCTAGAGATCCACATGGTATAAGACCTCTTTGTATAGGTAAGGTTGATGATGCATATGTAATGTCATCAGAAAGTTGTGCTTTAGATGCAGTAGGAGCTGAATTTGTTAGAGATGTTGAACCAGGGGAAGTTGTAGTTATTGATGAAAATGGAATAAGATCTATAAAATACTCTGAAAACACATTATGTCAAACTTGTGCCTTTGAATACATCTACTTTGCAAGACCTGATTCAATAATTGATGGTCTAGATGTTCAAGTAACAAGAGTTAAGGCTGGAGAAGAGTTATATAGAGAACATCCTATAGAAGCAGATATAGTATCAGCAGTACCAGATTCAGGTATACCAGCAGCTATAGGGTATGCAAGAGCATCAGGAATTCCATATGACACAGCCTTTGTAAAGAATAGATATGTAGGAAGAACATTTATTACACCTTCTCAAGAAATACGAGAAAAGGCTGTAGCAGTTAAGTTAAATCCTTTAAAGGTAAATGTAAAAGGTAAAAGAGTTATCTTAATAGATGACTCAATAGTTAGAGGAACTACTTCAAAGCATTTAGTTGATTCTTTAAGAAAAGCTGGAGCTAAAGAAGTACATTTCCTTGTAGCATCACCAGTGGTTAAGTTCCCTTGTTATTTTGGAATTGATACTCCATATAGAAGTGAACTTATAGGTGCAAATCATTCTATAGAAGAAATGGCAGATATGATAGGGGCAGATTCATTAGGATACTTAAGCATGGATGGAATGTATAACACATTTAAAGGTAAAGAAGGATTCTGTGTTGGGTGCTTTAATGGAGTATATCCAGTATCAACACCAATAGAAACTTCAAAAGATCATCTTGAAAGGTAGTGGAGAGAAAATGATAACTTACAAAGAATCAGGGGTTAATATAGAAGAAGGTTATAAATCAGTTAAGCTTATAAAAGACTATGCAGCAAGAACAATGAGTAATTATGTTTTAAATGGTCTTGGAAGCTTTGCAGGAATGGTTGAACTTCCAGAAGGGTACAAGAAACCAGTTTTAGTTTCTGGAACTGATGGAGTTGGAACAAAGCTTGATATAGCTTGCAAAAAGAAAAAATATGATACAGTTGGAATTGACTGTGTTGCAATGTGTGTTAATGATATTCTTTGTCATGGAGCAAAGCCACTATTTTTCTTAGATTATATAGCTTGTGGAAAGCTTGAAGCAGAAGTAGCTGCAGATTTAGTTAAAGGTGTATCAGAAGGATGCATTCAATCAGATTGCGCTTTAGTAGGTGGAGAAACAGCAGAAATGCCAGGTTTCTATAAAGAGGGGGACTATGATATAGCAGGATTTGCTGTGGGGATAGCAGATAAGGACGAAATAATAGATGGTTCAAAAATTGAAGATGGAGATGCTTTAGTGGGGATAGCAGCTTCAGGAATTCATTCAAATGGTTTTTCTTTAGTTAGAAAGCTATTTACAAACTTAGATGAAGAATTTAATGGAGAAGAAGTTTGGAAAACATTAATTACTCCAACTAAGATTTATGTTAAACCAGTTTTAAAGCTTATGGAAAGCTTTGAAATTAAAGGAATGGCTCATGTAACTGGTGGAGGATTTATAGAAAATGTTCCAAGGATGTTTAATGGCAGAGAGTTAACAGCTGTTATTAACAAGGGTAGTTACCCAATACCAGCTATTTTTGATAGAATGGTTGAACTTGGAGTTGATAAAGACCATATGTATAACACATTTAATATGGGCATCGGATTTGTTTTATGTGTTAAAAAAGAGGATGCTGAATCAGTAACAAAAGCTCTTATAGAAATGGGAGAAAAGGCTTATGTAATTGGTCATGTAACCTCTGGAGGTGAAGGTATTTGTTTAAGATAGCAGTTCTTGTATCAGGGGGAGGAACAAACCTTCAGTCCATAATAGATGCAGTTAAAGTTGGGGAATTAGACTGCAAAGTAGAAATGGTCATAAGTAGTAAAGATGGTGTCTATGCCTTAGAGAGAGCAAAGAAAGCAGGAATAGATACATACGTAGTTAGCAAGAAGGAATATGGGGAAAATCAATCAAATAGAATTTTAGAATTAACAGAAGGAAAGGTAGATTTAATAGTCCTTGCAGGCTATTTATCAATACTGGATGGGGAAATTTTAGATAAGTTTAAAAATAGGATCATTAATATACATCCTTCCTTAATACCTTCATTTTGTGGCCCTAAAATGTATGGACTTCATGTACATGAGGCTGCAATTAAGAAGGGAGTTAAAGTTTCTGGCTGTACAGTTCATTTTGTAAATAATGAAGTAGATGGGGGAGCAATTATTTTACAAGAAGCTGTACCAGTATATTTTGAAGATAGTGCGGAAGATCTTCAAAAAAGAATATTAGTAAAAGAACACCTGTTATTACCAAAAGCAATAAAGTTGATTTCAGAAGGTAAAGTTAATGTTATAGATGGAAGAAGTAAAATTTATTAAATTGGAGGCCAAGTTAATGAAAAAGAGAGCGTTAATTAGCGTATTTTACAAAGATGGCGTATTAGAATTTGCTAAGTTTTTAGAAAAAAGAGGAGTTGAAATTCTTTCAACTGGTGGAACTTACAAACATTTAAAGGAAAATGGAGTTAATGTTATTGAAGTAAATGAAGTTACTAACTTCCCAGAAATGTTAGATGGAAGAGTAAAAACATTACATCCATTAGTTCATGCAGGAATCTTGGCGATAAGAGATAATGAAGAACATATGAACACTTTAAAGGAAAGAAACATAAACACAATAGATTACGTTGTAGTTAATTTGTATCCATTCTTTGAAAAGGTTAAAGAAGACTTGACATTTGAAGAAAAGGTTGAGTTTATTGATATTGGTGGCCCAACAATGTTAAGAGCAGCAGCTAAGAATTTCCAAGACGTAGTTGTAATTTCAGATAAGAATGACTATGGTAAGGTAATGGAAGAAATAGAGGCAGAAGGTGAAGTTTCTTACAATACAAAGAAGAGATTAGCTGGTAAAGTATTTAACTTAATGGGAGCATATGATGCTGCTATTGCTAACTTTATGTTAGAAGGAGTTGAAGAATATCCAGAATATCTATCAGTTTCATTTAAGAAAAAGCAAGGATTAAGATATGGAGAAAACTCTCATCAAAGTGCAGCTTTCTATGAATCCACAACAGTAGAAGGTGCTATGAACACATTTGATGTATTAAATGGTAAAGAGTTATCATACAACAATTTTAAGGATATGGATATTGCTTGGAAATGTGCAAATGAATTTGATGAACCGACTTGTTGTGCATTAAAGCATAATACTCCATGTGGTGTTGCAACTGGTAAGGATGCTTATGAAGCATATATGAAGGCTTACGAAGTTGACCCAACATCAATCTTTGGTGGAATAGTTGCTTTTAATAGAAAAGTAGATAAGAAAACTGCTGAAGAAATGGTTAAAATATTCTTAGAAGTAATAGCAGCTCCAGAATATGACGAAGATGCTTTAGAAGTATTAAAAACTAAGAAGAATTTAAGAGTTCTTAGAATGCATAACACTCCAAAGGATGAAAGATACATGGTTACAGTTGATGGTGGTATCTTAGTTCAAGAAGAAGATAAAAAGTTAATTGAGGAAATAAAGGTTGTTACAGAAAAGGCTCCTACTGAAGAAGAAATGAAGGATTTAATCTTTGGTATGAAGGTAGTTAAGTATGTTAAGTCTAATGCTATAGTGGTAGCACATGATGGAATTGCACTAGGAATTGGTGGAGGACAAGTTAATAGAATTTGGCCAACAGAAGATGCATTAAAGAGAGGTAAAGGAGCTACAATTTTAGCTTCAGATGCATTCTTCCCATTTAGAGATGTAGTAGATCAAGCAGCTAAAGCTGGAATTAAGGCTATAATTCAACCAGGTGGGTCATTAAGAGACAAAGAATCAATAGATGCATGTAATGAACATGGAATAGCTATGGTATTTACAGGGCTAAGGCACTTCAAACACTAATTAGTGAAGAATTAATAGTTTTTGGGAGGATAAATATGAAGTTATTATTAGTTGGGTCAGGTGGAAGAGAACATGCTATTGCTTGGAAGCTTGCACAAAGTCCAAAGGTAGATAAAATATATGTAGCACCAGGGAATGGTGGAACAGCTTTAGAAAATAAATGTGAAAATATCAATATAACAGATATAGATAAATTAGTAGAGTTTGCAAAAAATAATGATATACATCTAACAGTGGTTGGACCTGAGGACCCTCTTACTAAAGGAATAACTGATAAGTTTAAGGCAGAAGGATTAAGATGTTTTGGACCAGATTTTGAAGGTGCAAAACTTGAAGGAAGTAAGAGTTTTTCAAAGTTCTTTATGAAAAAGTATGGAGTTAAAACTGCTGAATATGAAGTATTTACAAACCCAGAAGAGGCTCTATCATATCTTTATGATTGTCAATATCCAATAGTTATAAAGGCAGATGGACTTGCGGCTGGAAAGGGTGTAGTTATTTGCGAAAGCAAAAAAGATGCTATGAAGGCTGTGCAAAACCTTATGATTGATGATGCTTTTAATGGAGCAGGGCAAAAGATAGTAGTGGAAGAATTCTTAGAAGGTGTTGAAGCTTCAATCCTTTCTATATGTGATGGAAAAAGAATAATCCCATTTATATCCGCTAAAGATCATAAGCAAATATATGATGGTGGTAAGGGGCCTAATACTGGTGGTATGGGAGTTCTTGCACCAAATCCATATGTTACTAGTGAAGTGATGAGAGACTTTGAAGATAACATTATGGCTAATACTTTAAGGGGAATACAAGAAGAAGGCTTTGACTTTAAGGGGATTATTTTCTTTGGTCTTATGATAACTAAAAAGGGAGTATACCTACTAGAGTACAATGTTAGAATGGGTGATCCAGAAACTCAATCAGTGCTTCATTTAATGGAAAGTGACTTATATGAAGTTATTGAGGCTGCCATGGATGAAAGATTAAATGAAATTCAAGTAGAGTGGAAGGATGAAGTTTGTATAAACGTAGTTCTTGCATCTAGTGGATATCCAGGAGACTTTCCAAAAGGATTCCCAATTACAATAGATGAAAGTATAAAGGATAATGTCTTTTTAGCAGGAGCAAAGCTTGAAAAGGGAGTTTTAAAGACTAGTGGAGGAAGAGTTCTTTCTGTAATTGGTACAGGTAAGACTTTAGAGGAAGCTAGGGAAGAAGCTTATAGAAATGTTGAGCTTGTTGATTTTATGGGAGCTTACTGTAGAAAAGATATTGGGATATTTGAATAGGTAGTGGAGATTAAGAGGAAATCCAGTGATTGCTGGATTTCTTTTTTTGGATTAAAATAAGAAGATAAAAAGAGTGATAGGGTTTGATAATAGGATAATAAAGTTTTTGTAGAGTTATGGTAATGCTTTGAATCCGCCAATGAATCCATGACTGAAATATCGTGGATTTTTTTATAAGAAAAAAGCATCAAGTATATATATTTATTATTTAATTTAGAAAAACATATAATTAATATGATTTATAAATACTATTAGGATAAAAAGATTTTGATGGAAGATTTTGCTGCTCTTTAATGAGTTTTTTTATTTATTGGAACATCAAAATCAAAATATTTCAAGTTAGATTTTTTATTACATTACTTCTAAAGTTTACACAGACTATTTTATATTCTCTCTATATCTTATCTAGTACGTATATAGTTTAATTGATATTTAGGTGAGTTTAGATATAGTTCTGTATAATCTAAAATACTACCATCTTCTAGGTAAGTTGTATTTCCAATCTTTATTATTGGCGTATTATCATCAAGATTAAATAATTCTGCAATGCTCTTTGGTGGCATTATAGGATATGTTTGATGATAACTATAATCTATTTTTTTATTTCTTACATGTTCAAAATAATAATATTTTGACTCCTCTAAAACCCTAATAGATATATCAGGATTGTCTTCGACGGACATATAAGTCTTTTCAAAAACAAAGATATCATCATTACCATATCTAATTCTTTCAATATAGTAAATCATATCGTTTGGCTTAACTCCAATCATACGAGCTATTTTTGAGTCTGCTTCAATTATAGAAAAGCTATTTATTTTTGTGTAAGCCTTAAGTCCCAATTCTTCCATTTCTTCAGTAAAACTCTTTAAGGTAGCTATTTTTTGAGTAGCCGGATTATGATTGACAAATGTTCCTACACCAGCAGTTCTATATAATAACCCTTGAGCAACTAAGTTATCAGTAGCTCTTCTAACTGTAACTCTTGATACATTATATGTTTTTGAAAGTTCAAGTTCAGTTGGAATCATGTCGTTCTGTTTAAAGTATCCAGTTTGAATCTTATCTAATATATCTTTTTCAATCTGCTTATATTGAGCAATTCTTTTCTTTTTACCTTTCATTTAAAACCTCTCTAAAAGTATTCATATAAAAGTATTCATATATTAGTATACATTAAATTTAAAAAAAATCAAATACAATTAAAAACGAATGTGTTATCATATAATTGTATTTGTGTTTACATTTAAAATGAAAGTAAAGGAGAATTTATATGGAGAGTAAAAGAAAGCTAATAGAAAGAATAAAAGGAGGTTTGATTGTATCTTGTCAGGCAAAGGAAACAGATCCTCATTATTGGGATGATTACACCATTCATATGGCAAAAGCAGCTATTTGGGGCGGAGCAATAGCATTAAGATTAGATACCCCAAATGATATTAGAAAAATAAAAAAAATAAGTACAATTCCTATAATAGGTTTATGGAAGGTGTTTAATGAAAAGTATGATGTATTTATAACTCCTGGTATGAAGTATGTAAGAGAGTGTATAAAAGCAGGAGCAGATATTATAGCTGTAGATGCTACTAATAGATTAGTTAGTGAAGAGAAATACGCTTATGAAATAATTAAAGAAATAAAAAGTGAATTTCCTGAAGTCCCAATTTTAGCGGATATACGAAATGTTGATGATGCGAACATAGCCTTAGAGGAAGGCGCAGATATGATAGCGCCAACACTATGTAGATTTGATAAGAATTATAAGAGTACATCAAAACCAGATTTTGAATTGCTTTGTAGGTTAGTCCAGCTTTGCAATGAAAAGAAAATAGGGAAAGTTATTATGGAAAGCAAGATAAGTACACCAGAAGAAGCAATAATATCTTTATATCATGGGGCTTATAGTGTAGTTGTTGGAAATGCTATAACTAGACCACATATAACTACCCAAAAATTCTGTGATGCCATAAATGGGTATAAAGAAAAAAGAAGTTTATTCTATTGGGAAAATAGATAATGTAAACATATTATATCTAAATGTATTGACATTTGAAAAGCAATTGTTTACAATTGAGATAACAAGATAGAAGGAGGGATTTTATGAAGTACAAATATTTGATTACAGATTTTCATACAAATATTCATCATGAACAAATGAATCAACTAGAAGAATGGTATGAACAAGCAAAGGAAATGTTAGATTTTTGGCCTATAGCATATTATCCATATTATTTGAGAAAAGATGAAACAGGGATTTTCCTAGAAGATATTCATACCATGGATAAGGTTCAAGAAGATTGGAAAAAGATTAATGAATTTGTAAAGATGAAGAATAAGGAGAATAAAGATTTTCCAATATTTAATGGTTATGAATGGCAAGGTGCAGGATTAGACGGGGATCACAATGTGTTTTTTAAGAATGAAGGACCATTAGTAAATCCTATGAGATATAGTCAATTATATGAAGAACTAAAAGAAAAAGATGCAATTGCAATTCCACATCATTTAGCATATAGCTTATCTCATAGGGGGAAGAATTGGGAAACTCATATAGAAGAGTTTTCACCATTTGCTGAGATATATTCATCTCATGGCTCTTCGGAAAGTGGAGATACAGATATTCATATGAGTCGTCATATACATATGGGACCAAGAACAGGAGGAACTTCTGTATTTGATGGACTAAAGAAAGGAAACAAGGTAGGGATAATTGCTTCAGGAGATAACCATGTTGTTGCAGCACAGTATGGACACGGATTTGCTGGGGTTTTAGCAGAAAATAATACTCCTGAAAGTATATGGGATGCTATATTAAAAAGAAGAGTTTATGGAATGACAAGTGGAAGAGTTGAGCTTCTTTATGAAATCAATGAAAACGTTATGGGGAGTGAATTCCAAACTGTTGAGGACAAATTAAAGCATCATATAAAAGTAGAAACACAAGAAGCTATTGATAGAATTGTAATTTACAAAAATGGAAAGCCTCATTTTACATATAATCATGGTGAAAAATGGATGAATGAAGAATTAGATGGTATGGTGAAATTTAAATTCAAGGTTGAATTTGGATGGGGACCTGACTTAAAGATTTATCCAGATATACAGAAGAAAGAATGGATTGGAAAGCTAAATACATCAGGAAAAATATGTTCAATAGAAAAATGTTGGACATCAAGAGGACAATGGATTAATGAAGTAGGTGATAATTCATGTAAATTTGGTCTTACAACAAGAAAAACTACTCAGTCAGGTAAATGGATGGGACCATCACCAGTAACAACAGAAGGCTTTGTTTTTGAAATAGAAGCTGATATTAATTCCAAAGTTATTTTAGAAGTAGATGGACAAAAATTTGAAAAAAGCGTAAGAGAGTTATTAGATAATACAAGTCTTATAGTATTCTTAGATGAAGCAAAAGCTTTAGCAAAAGAAAGATTTGGATTTGATGATTATTATAGAAGTGATCCATTCTATCACAATGCATATAAGGTTAGACTTATGAAAGCTAAGCCAGAAATAGCTTATAAAATTGATAAAGAAGTTATGTTAGATTTTGATAATGATTCATATTACTTGACAAAGGTTTATTGTACAGATGGATCAGTAGCATGGTCATCACCTATATGGGTAAAGAGATAAAATATTAATTTTTATAAAATTACTTAGGAGGTTCATTATGAGTATCAAAGAGAATAGTTTAGTAAACAAATCTTTTGGACTAGCGCAAAAATTAGGTAAGGCAATATTACTACCAATTGCAATTTTACCAGTTACAGGTTTATTTTTAGGAGTAGCAGCTGCCTTGACCAATGCTTCTGTTCTTGAAGCATATCCAATACTTGCAAACACAGGGTTACAAGCTTTTCTGCAAATTCTAAATGCTATTGGTAAAAGTGTATTCGATGCACTACCACTTATATTTGCAGTAGGTATAGCAGTAGGTCTGGCTAAGACTGATAAGGGAACAGCAGGCTTAGCAGCTGTTGTAGGTTATTTTGTACTAATCACTACTATTAATGCTTTATTAAAGGTTACTAATCAACTACCTGGGCAAGGGGTAGATCCAAAATCACTTGGACAAGGGGCTCAATTTGGTATTATGACACTTCAGATGGGAGTTTTTGGTGGTGTACTAGCAGGTCTATATACATCATGGGTACACAATAGATTTTATAAGTTAAAGTTACCTGAAGTTTTATCATTCTTTGGTGGTTCAAGAAGTGTTCCTATAATTACAACAGTAGTTGGTGGAATATTTGGTGTTATCATGTTCTTTGTATGGCCAGCAATAGGTAATGCAATAGCAGCATTTGGTCAATTAGCTTCACAATTAGGTGTATTTGGATCTTTTATTTATGGATTAATGTTAAGAACTTTATATGTTTGCGGATTACATCACGTATTCTATTTACCGTTCTGGACTACAGCAGCAGGTGGTGTTGCTGAAGTTGGTGGAGTAATGATAGAAGGATGGCAAAATATATTCTTAGCTCAATTAGCAGATCCTAACACAACACATTTCTTCGGAAATATCGCACTTTATAACAGCGGACGTTATATACACATGTTATTTACAATGCCAGCTATTTGTTTAGCGATGTATCATGCAATTCCAGATAAGAAGAGACGTAAGAAAACTCTTGGATTTTTATTATCTTTAGCATTAACTTGTTTTATAACAGGTGTTACAGAGCCAATTTCATTTGCACTATTATTTGCAAATCCAATACTATTTATAGCTGAAGCATTGATATTTGCATTAGGTTTCGTAGCTTGCGCAGTAACAGGGGTAACAATTGGTTCAACATTCTCAGCAGGATTAATTGAATTTTTATTATTTGGTGTATTTCAAGGTAATGCAAAGACAGGATTTGTATGGATAATAATTTTAGGTATTCCATTTGCAATAGCTAGTTATTTTATATATAGATTCTTAATAGCTAAATTAGATGCAAAAACACCAGGACGTGAAGATGATAATGAAGAAGCAGAATCATCATTAAAAACTGCTTACAAGAGTGGACAAGCAAAAGCTATTATTGAAGCTTTAGGTGGAATTAAGAATATAGAAGATATAGATAACTGTGCAACTAGGCTTAGAGTTAACATAAAGAAAATTGCTGATGTAAACTTAGATTCATTAAAAGAAACAGGTGCCCATAATACATTAGTAAGAGGAAAGAATCTTCAAGTTATTTATGGACCGTCAGTTAATATAGTTCGTGTAGAAATAGATGAATATCTTGAATCATTAAATAATTAGGATATTAAAAAAGGCATGGATAAGATAGCAAGTATTATATATAGCTAGTTTATTCTTGCCTTATATATGATGAAAAGAGGAAATAGTATGTTTTCAATATTTAAAAAAGATAAGCTTAAGTTTGTTTCTCCTGTTAAAGGTAAGCTTAAGAGTTTAGATAATGTAGAAGATGAAGTAATTGTAAATAGAGATTTAGGAGATGGTTTTGCTATAGAACCAATGGATACTAAGATAGTATCTCCAATAGATGGGAAGGTAACTTTAGTTTTTAAAACACTTCATGCAATAGCTATTGAAAATGAAGATGGTCCAGATATTTTAATTCATATTGGATTGGATACAGTAAGACTTAAGGGAGAAGGTTTTAAGTCATTCTGTGAAGTAGGTCAAACTGTTAAGAAAGGCGATTTATTAATGGAGGTTGACTTTGAAGGAATAAAAGACAGGGTATCTTCTTGTGATGTCATTGTGCTAGCTCAAGAGAATGTTGACTTTAAGATATTAAAGGAAAATCAGATTGTTCAATGTGGTGAAAAAGAGATTGTAGAAGTAAAGTAGGAGGATTTTAAGATGAGTAAGGTATTAAATGCAAAGAAAAGTAAGTTTACAAGAATAATTGCCTATATAATAGATTGTTTAATAATTATTTTAACGACAAGTGTAGTATCATTTTATGCAATCAACATTAGACTTGGTATAAACTACATAGTTTTAAATGAGTTACCGAAGGATTTTAGATTATTGTATGATATTATAGCTATTTTTGTATCTATAGTAGCAATAGTAGTTGTACCATTATTTAATAAAGGAAGAACTATAGGTAAAACAATTATGCATTTAGAACTTACTAGTAAAGATAACAATTCAGTTTCTCATCTTAAAATATTTGTAAGACAAGGATTAGTGATTTTCCTATTAGGAGGAATATTAAATCCTAATCATTTAAATTTAATAGATTTTTTAAATTTAAGTGTTAGTAACTTTTTTGGAAGTGTTCAAATAATAGTTAATGGATTAAGTATTTTTTGTGGTTTCATGTTTCTTTTTAACAAAGGAGGAGCTACATTATATGATAAATATCTAAATCTAAAAGTAGAAGTAAATATGTAATAGTGGAAGGAGCAAAAAAATGAACATTTTATATATACATACACATGATTCAGGGAGAATATTATCACCCTATGGTTATGATGTACCTACACCAAATATAAAAAAATTTGCAGAGGATGCTACTTTGTTTACTCAAAGTTATTGTGCATCCCCTACATGCTCTCCATCGAGAGCAGCATTGCTTACAAGTACATATCCACATCAAAGTGGTATGTTAGGTCTTGCACAACGAGGATTTTCCATAGATTACAGTAAGCATTTAGTTAATTTTTTAAATAATCATGGATATCGTACAGTATTATCTGGAATTCAACATGAAGCAGGTTGGTATTTGGATCACGAATCTGGAGCTAAAATGATTGGATATAAGGAAAATTTAACTTGTGATAACAGCAATTATAGGCAGGAAGATCTAACAATTTGGGATAGTAAAAATGCACATGAAGTAACTAAGTGGTTAGATAATTATGATAAGAAGGAGCCATTCTTTCTTTCTTATGGAATGTATGCAACCCATAGAAGATATCCAGATGTTATTGATAAAGATATTAATGAGAATATGGTAAATCCTCCATACCCTATACCTAACAATCCTGAAACTAGAAGAGATCAGGCTCGTTATATGACTAGTGCAAAGAGTGCAGATAGATGCTTTGAAGAGGTAATACAAAGCTTGAAAAATAATGGATTATATGAAGATACAATAATTCTATTTACGACTGACCATGGATTAGCAAATCCATTTAGTAAATGTACCCTATTTGATAGTGGAATAGCAGTAAGTTTAATAATGAGAGTTCCAAATTCTAAAACTAAAGGGCAAGTTGTTGATAACTTAGTTTCACATATTGATGTATTTCCTACAATATGTGATTTGTTAGGATTAGAAAAACCAGAATATCTAGAAGGAAAATCATTTGTTAAGTCATTTGAGGATACAATGGCCCCAACCAGAGACGAGATATTTGCAGAAGTAAGTTTTCATACTTCATATGAACCAATCCGTTGTATAAGGACAAAAAGATATAAATATATAAGATACTATGATGAAGAGTATTTAAAAATAAATCAATCTAACATAGATGAATCGCTTTCGAAGGATTATCTATTAAGAAATGATTTGGATAAGCAAGTTAAGTATAAAGAAGCATTATATGACTTATATTATGACATTGGAGAAAGAAATAACCTTATTGATAATGAGGAGCTATCAGAAATTAAGAATGCTTTAGCAGAAAAGCTAGAAAATCATCTTAATGCTACTGAGGATATTATTTTACAAGGTGAAATTCCAATAAAAAAGAAGTGGAAAGTTAACAAGAAGGAATGTAAACAAGCGAGTTCTAAAGACGAGAATGATTATGTAAGTTTAGGTAGATAAAATCAATTAAAAGGAGTATGAATTTACTATACTCCTTTATTTGTGGTTGAGAATGTATAAAAATTTTATTTACAAACTTAGGAGGATATAAATGAAAATAATTCATTTTTTTGTTGCTTTAGTGTCATCTTTAGTTGGAGCTATTAGTGGAATAGGTGGAGGAGTTATAATTAAGCCTATATTAGATTCTATAGGTGTCATGAGTGTATCTACTATAAGCTTTTTATCTGGCTGTACTGTTTTAGCAATGACTATAACTTCATTAATAAGAAATAAGAAAAATGAAAGCGGGATAAATATTAATTATAGTGTTACAATTTATCTAGCATTAGGTTCTGCTTTAGGTGGAGCAATAGGAAAAGCACTATTTGATATTATAAGGGATAATATATTTAGTGAGAATATAATTGGAGTGATTCAATCTATAATATTATTAATTATAAATGTTGTAATAATCTTTTATATGAAAAATAAAAGTAGCATTAGAACTTTAAAGATAAATAATAGAGATATTTGTATTTTAATTGGACTTAGTTTAGGGATAATATCTTCCTTTTTAGGGATTGGTGGTGGTCCTTTAAATATTGTGGTATTATATTATTTTTTATCTATGAGTGCAAAAGAGTCCACTATAAATTCATTGTTTATAATTTTCTTTTCTCAAGTTACGAGTTTAGTAACTACATTATTGACATGGGATATAACAAAATTTGATTTTATATTTCTAATTTTAATGTGTATTGGAGGAGTTATTGGGGCAATGACTGGAAGTAATATTGCTAAAAAAATGGATGATTGCAAAACAGAGAAATTCTTTATGATAGTGCTTTTTATGCTTAACTTTATAAATATATTTAATATTATAAAGTATATTTTGTATTAATTCTTATTACAAAAGCTATTTTATGCATGAAAAAGGTGGAAATCCAGCGTTGCTGGATTTCTTTTTTTAAAGTTAAAATGTATAAAATCAATAATAAAAATTGTAAAGATTACTAAAGTGTGGAATGAGATAATTGTAAATAATGGGATAGGTTTTATTTAATTAAAATCTATTATTTGTAGAAAGGGGAAATTTTATATAAAAGGAGGGATGTAGTAAATTACAATCAAATTTATATACTTTAAAAGAAAGGAGAAATTATGAGAAAGAGATTTTTTAAGATTTCAATTGGATTACTTGTTACGTTTATCATGAGCATAATGCCAGTAAATATACAATATATATTTGCTGCAGAGAATGAAATGCTTGTTGATGATACTGTGACAACTGGTGTACATTATTTTACGTATACTGAAGAAACAGATACTAGCGGAAAAAATGGATGGGCATCAGATAAGAAATCATCAATTAAAGGTGAAGAGTATGCGCAGACACAGCACTGGGTATGGAATAATGATTCTAAAGAGGCTGCAAAGCATACTTATACATTTACCTTTGAGGGGACTGGAGTAGAGTTATGGGGTGTAAAAAGTGATGACTACAACATGTTCCAGTTAGATAATGGTCAAATAGAGAAGGTAAAAATTGAAGGTGAAGCTGATACACCAACAAAATTATATAGTAAGACAGGACTAACAAAAGGAAGGCATACAGTAAAGGTTACTTTAGCAGAAAATGGTAAAGGTTTACAGGTGAGTTATGCAAAAGTAATTGGAGCATCTCAAGATAATCCTGATAATCAAATAGAGAAAATAATACCTACTAAAGTAGAAGGAACAACAAATAAGTTTACTTATAATAATCCAAATGGTTTTAAGTGGAGTTTTTCTAGCAGCGAAGCGTATATAGATACAAAAGGTGATGTATCTAAGGCAGAAGAATGTTACTATGAGATCCCATTCTATGGAAATGGAATTGAGATATTTGCTAATAAAAATCATAACCATGGGATTGTGAAATTTACTATAGATGGTAAATACGACAAAGAAGTAGATCTTTATAATTCTACTAGAACACAAGCACAATCTGTATATAAAATTAGTGGTTTAGAAGAAGGAAATCATACATTAAAAGCTGTTATGCAAACTAAAAAGAATTCAGGTAGCAGTAACTATGTTAATCAAGTAGCATATGCAGAGGTTTCTCATGCTCCTTATGTTATAAAAGATATTATATTAGCAGAAAAAAGCTATGAAATGTCAGAGGGAGCAACTCAAAAAATAGAGTATACATTAACACCAGAGTATGTAACAGTAAATGATATAGTTTTTGAAAGCCAAAATAAAGATATTGCTACAGTTAACAGTAAAGGTGTTATTACAGCTGTAAAAGAAGGAACTGCAAAAATAACTGTATCTAGTGAAAAAGCAAATATTAAGAAAGAAATAACAGTAAATGTAAAGAAAGCTGTTCCAGGAATTGGAGGAAGTATTGTTGATGTAAATACTCAGTATACACAAGATCGCTATGAAGAGGTTAAGAAACTAGGAACTACATCTGCAACTCTTACAGCATGGAAAAATGATAAGGCAATTAGTGAAATATCATTATATTCAAAAGACAGCAAATTAAGTAATGTAAGTATTTCAGTTAGTGATTTTAAAAATGGTGAAAAGGTTTTAAAATCAGATAATATAAAAGCTACATTTATTAAGTCTGTAAAAGCGTATAATGGTGAATATTTAGGATATGGTGATAAAAATCGTGAGGTACCAGCAGAAACTGAAACAAATCGTAGTGAATCTAATGATGTGTTATATCAAACAACACCAATAGAAATTGGATTTAATAAATTACAAAATGTTTGGGTTGAAGTTAATGTACCAAAAGGAACAGAACCAGGAACATATACTGGAAAATTAAAAGTAACTGCAGATGGAATTAAAGAACCATTAGAATTTACTTATACATTAAATGTACAAGATGCAGAACTTCCTGATGCAAAAGAGTTTGAAAATGGATTTGATATTGAATTATGGCAATATCCATATAGTAGTGCAGAGTACTATAATGTAGAACCATTTTCAGAAAAGCATTTAGAAATAATGAAATCAAGTATGTTAAAATACAAAGAAATTGGTGGACATGCTATTACAACATCAATTGTAGAAGATGCATGGAATGCGCAGACATATAGTAAAAATGATGTGCATTATCCATCAATGATAAAGTGGACTAAGAAGGCAGATGGAACGTTTGAATATGACTATACTCATTTTGATAAATGGGTAAAATTTAATAAAGAGCTTGGAATTGGAGATAAAATTGTATTATATAGTATTGCTCCATGGCATAATAGCTTTGCTTATTGGGAAGGTGATAAGCTAGTATATGAAAAATATAAGGTTGGGGATGCTAGATATACAAAGGTTTGGAAAGACTTTTTGCAAGATTTAGTGGATCATTTAACTAATATGGGGTGGTTTGAAGAATCGTATATTGGTATTGATGAAAGAGGCTTTAGTAATGCGGCTTTTGATATTGTAGACTCTGTGAAAAATATTCATGGAAAATCTTTAAAGACAGCTGGAGCAATGGATGGATTTGTTGATAAGCCAGATTTAGCACTTAGAGTATATGACTTAAATGTTGGAGATACAGCTGCTGCAAAACATCCAAAAGAGTTTGAAAAATTGTTAGAAAATCGTAATGAATTAGGATTACGTACAACTTTATATTCTTGTACAGAGCACCAACCAGGAAATTTCTCATTAAGTGCACCAGTAGAAAGCTATTGGTCAATTATTAATGCTGGAAAAAGTGAAACAGCAGGATTCTTAAGATGGGCATATGATGCATGGGTAGAAGATCCGTTACGTGATACAACTCATAATGCATTTGAACCAGGAGATTGTTTCTTGATTTATCCAGATGAAAAAGATGCGGAAAATCCTACAAGTAAAAGTTCAGTTCGTTTAGAAATTATGGCAAAGGGTGTTCGTGATGTAAACAAACTTCTAATTATGGAAAAAGAAGTTGCTTCTTTAGAAAGTGAAATTGATGCTTTATATGGTAATATAACAATTACTCCAGTTACAAGTCGTTCATATTTAAGTGAAGATAAAGTAAATCAATTATCACAAGAAGTAGAAAAATTTACTGAAGGAATTAATAAATTAACAGAACGTTATATTAACTTAAAGGAAAATGGAGCTAATGAAGTTGAATCTGTTACAATTGATGGCAATGAAAAAGAAATCATGTTAGGTAGTACAGTTCAATTAAAAGCAGTTGTAAAACCAGATAACCTATTAAATAATCGTGTAACTTGGACATCTTCTAATGAAGGAATTGCATCTGTTAATGATAAAGGTGTAGTTACAGCAAATAAGCTAGGTAGTGTAACTATTACTGCTATATCAGTTCAAGATGAAAGCAAAAAAGCAACTATTAAAGTTACAGTATCACCAGTTACAATTGATAAATCAGCACAAGTTTCTTATTATTCTTTTGATAAGGATAAAGATGGGAAAGTAGTTGATGAATGGGGTTCTAGAAATGGAATTAATGAAGGAACTATTGCAAAAGGTAAGTATAATAATGCATTAAAAGTAACAGAAGATGGAAAGAGTGTGACTTTAGAAGGAGATTCTCAAATTGCTGCTGATGATGCATGGAGTATTGCTTATTGGGTAAATACAGATGCTGAGTTTAATAAAGAAATATCTGTTATTAGTGATAAGGATAAGGCTTTTGCAGCATCATTAAAAATGGCAGAGAATCGTGATAGTGGATTCCGTGTAGGAAAAGGAAATGGAGATGTATTAACATTCCAATATGATTTTAAGCCTGATAATTGGTATCATATAGCATGGACTCAAAGTAAAACAGATGGATTAAGCATGTATATAAATGGTCAATTAATACAAAAAAATGACTGGACAAAAAAGAATACAGTAAAATTCCCAATGGATATTATAGGTAGTACAGGATTTACTGGATTAATTGATGAAGTTAAGGTTTATAACAAGGTATTAAATCCTAGTGAAATAGCTTCTACAATGTTAGTTAAAGGATTAAATATTACAGAAAACTATAAGAGGTTGTATATTGGTGAAACTTATACAGTTGAAACAAATCTACTTAGTGATAATGAGGATAAAACAATTACTTACACATCTAGTAATCCAAATATTGCAAGTGTAGATGAAAATGGTGTAGTAACAGCTAAAGAACGTGGATTAACTACTATTATAGTAGAGAATAAAGCAGGTGGATATAAGGAAGAGGTAACTATTGAAGTAAGTAAGAAACTAACAATTTCAAATACTTTAGAAACCTATGAATTACCAGTAAATAGATTAACTGATATTGAAAGATCACCTGGTGGAGACCGTCAATATCTTGGACAACCAGATATGGTACGCACTAGCACTGGTCGTTTAATTACTGCATATCCAAAAGGACATGGAAAAGGTCCTATTATAATGCAAATTAGTGATGATAATGGAGAAACATGGACGGAAAATAATAATATTCCTAGTAGTTGGATAGGTTCTCAAGAAACTCCTACATTATATGTTTTACCATTAGGAAATGGAAAAGAGCGTATTATGATGATTACAGCATGTCCTGGATGGGGAACAGATTCAAATGGAAATAAAACTGGATGGAATACTTCATATTCTGATGATAATGGAGAAACGTGGACAGAATACAAGCATTGGTACTCTAATCATGAAAATGGAAAAGAAAATAATGTTATTGTAGGTATGGCATCTTTAGTACAATTAAAAGATGAAAGTGGAAATTACATTCAAAAGTGGATGGGAGTATACCATGACTATGATTATGTAAACTACAAAACTTACCTAACATTTAATGAAAATGGTGAAGAACAATGGAGTGAACCAGAGCCATATTTAAGTGATTATCGTAATATTGAAAGTACGTATAAAATGTGTGAAATTGGTATGTTCAGATCACCAGATGGAAAACGTATTGTTGGATTAGCACGTAGCCAATCTCATAATAATCCTGCAACTATGATTTATTCTGATGATGAAGGAAATTCATGGAGTAAACCAATGGATTTACCAGGTTCTCTTGCAGGAGAACGCCATAAAGCAGCATATGATCCAATTAGTGGTCGGTTAGTGATATCATTCCGTGAAATTCAATATGATTTAAATGGAAATAACACTTTTGATGGTGATGCTGATTGGACTGCTGGAGAGTGGGTTGCATGGGTTGGAACTTATGAAGATCTTATGGAACAAAGAGATGGACAATATCGTATTGAAATATGTAAAGATTATTCTAAGAGCGCTAAATCAGGAGATACTGGATATGCAGGTGTTGTTGTTTTAGATGATGGTACATTTATTATGGATTCTTATGGACATTGGGATGAAGAGTTCTCTAATAATTGGACAGGTGGAGTAACCACAGACTTATGTTATATAAAACAAGCAAAATTTAAGCTAAGTGAAATTGATAATATGGCTGGATTAATTGATAGAAGTGAACTAGAAGAATTAATTGATAAAGTATCAGGTCTTAATAAGGATGAATATACACCTGAAAGTTGGAGTGACTTTGAAATAGCATTAAATAAAGCAATTAATGTGAAAGATAATGTGGAAAGTACTCAAGATGAAATTGATGAAGCAAAGGAAAAATTAAGTAAGTCTTTTGATAATTTAAAGAAAAACAAAACTGATACTGGAGGATCTGAAGATACATCAGATAATGATGTAGATGATTCTAACAGTGTTAAAACTGGTGATACAACAAATACAGCAATGCTATATTTAGTAGCACTAATGAGTTTATCAGTAATGTTCATATTTAAAAGAAAAAGAAGAAGTATTTAATATTATTTGAAAAGATAGAAGGTATAGAGTTTATATAAAAATATATAACTCTATACCTTTTTTTGTATGTGCAATTATGAACTTAATTATATATAATAGAATCATACTGAAGTTATGGAAAGGTATAAAGTATTATGAAAAGGATAAATGAAGTTTTTAGTGATTTTAATACTGGAAGCAACATAAGTACTGCCTTGGTTGAAAGTGCAGTTTTAAAGAAAAAATCTAAAACTTTAGAGTTAGCAATAAGTTCAGATAGATACATAGAAATACAGGAAATTGAAGAACTTAATAACTTCATTAAAAGAAGGTTTTATTTAGAGCATTCAAAGATTGCTGTAAATTATACTGAAGAAGTTAAGATGAAGCCTATAGAAGAGGAAATTAAGAATATAATATCTTATGTTTCTAATAAACATCCTTTTCTTAGGGTAGCTGTTAACAATTGTGATTATGAAATAAGTGGTAATACAATAACATTAAAGTTTAGAGTGCCTGTATCAACAATGTTTAGAGACTTAAAGTATGATAGGGAAATTAGGGAAGGCATAAAAAGCTTCTATGGTAAATCCTATAGTATAAAGTTTGTTGATAATGTAGATGCAGATGAATTAATTAGGCTTCAAGTAGAAGAAGAAAAGAAGAGAATGTCTATGATTAGGAATGAAATTAGGTCTACTGGACCATCTATTCCTAAGGATACTACCCCAACTGTTCCTAGTGAAGGGGATAAGGGTAAAGATGATAAGAAGTCTGGAAAGATGAATAATCCTTTCTTAATATTAGGTAGAAATTCTAATATTAAAGAATCATTAATAAGAATATCTGATGCCTCTCCTGAAGAGGGAAGAGTTGCCTTATATGGTGAACTATCTAATATGGAAACAAAGGAATTAAGAAGTGGTAAGATATTAGTTTCTTTTGATTTATATGATGGAACAGGTTCTCTTACTTGTAAGTCATTCCTTAAGCCAGAGCAAGCTGATGATGTAATATCTAAGCTTAAAAAGGCTAGGGGAGTTAAGCTTTGTGGTAACTTAGGTTTTAGTAATTTCTCTGGGGAAGTTGAGATGATTGCAAATACCATAGTTGAAACAAAGGGACTTGAAAGGGTAGTAAGAAGAGATGAGTCAGAAGTTAAGAGAGTTGAGCTTCATCTTCATACTAAAATGAGTCAAATGGATGGTATGAGCAGTGCAGCTGACTTAATAAAGAGAGCAATGAGTTGGGGAATGAAGTCTATAGCTATAACTGACCATGGTGTTGTTCAATCTTTCCCTGAAGCACATAAGCTATTAGGAAGAAATAATCCGGATATGAAGGTTATTTATGGGGTGGAGGCTTACCTTGCTCCAGATAAAAAGCCTTCTGTGAGAAATATTAAGGGGCAAAGTCTTGATACTACTTATTGTGTATTAGATTTAGAAACTACAGGTTTTTCACCTAGGTTAGAAAAAATAACTGAAATAGGTGTAATGAAGTACCAAGATGGTAAGGTCATTGATAAGTTTAGCTGTTTTGTTAATCCAGAGAAATCAATACCTCCAAGAGTTGTTGAAGTAACTGGCATAACTGATGATATGGTTAGAAATGCTGAAACTATAGATAAGGTTTTTCCTAAGCTTTTAGAATTTATAAAAGATAGCGTTTTAGTTGCTCATAATGCTGAATTTGATGTTGGATTCTTAAGGCATGTTGCAAAAGAATTGGGTTATGAATTTGACTTTACATATTTAGATACCTTATCACTAGCTTATGAGCTATTCCCAGAGTATAAAACTTATAAGCTAGGAAGAATAGCTAAAAACCTTGGAATAAAGGTTGATGTTGCTCATAGAGCTTTAGATGATGTTGATACAACAGTTAAGGTATTTAAGGTAATGCTTGATATGTTAAAGGAAAGAGGAGTAAATACCTTAGAAGATATAGAAATTTATGCTTCTGATGAAACTGCTAAAAAGGAAGCTTTTAAGAAGTTAAGAACTCATCATGCTATTATTCTTGCAAAGGATTATGTGGGCTTAAAGAATTTATATAAGTTAGTATCTTATTCACATTTAGATTATTTCTATAAGAAACCTCGTATATTAAGAAGTATGTTTAAGAAGTATTCTGAAGGTTTAATTATAGGTAGTGCTTGTAGTGATGGAGAGCTTTATCAATCAATTCTACTTGGAAAGTCTGATGAAGAAATTGAAGCTATAGCAAGAGAATATGATTATTTAGAAATTCAACCTTTAGGTAACAATGATTATCTTATAAGAAATGGTGAAGTACCTGATAAAGAATATTTAAGAGAAATTAATAGAAAGATTGTAGCCCTTGGGGAAAAGCTAAATAAACCTGTTGTTGCAACTGGTGATGTTCATTTTATGGACCCAGAGGATGAAATTTACAGACGTATTTTAGAAGCAGGTCAAGGTTTTAAGGATGCAGATAATCAAGCGCCTTTATATTTAAGAACTACTGAAGAGATGCTTGAAGAATTCTCTTATCTAGGAAGAGATAAGGCTTATGAAGTGGTAGTTACAAATACAAATTTAATTGCAGATATGTGTGACAAAATAAGTCCAATATCTCCTGAAAAATGTCCTCCTCACATTGAAGGGTGTGAGCAAGAAATAAAGGATATAGCTTATGGTAAGGCACATGAGCTATATGGAGAAGAACTACCTGATATTGTACAGGAAAGATTGGATAAGGAACTTAATTCTATTATTCAAAATGGTTTCTCAGTAATGTATATAATTGCTCAAAAACTAGTTTGGAAATCTAATGATGATGGATATTTAGTTGGTTCAAGAGGATCTGTAGGTTCTTCTGTTGTTGCTTATATGACTGGTATTACAGAGGTTAATGCATTACCTCCACATTATAGATGCCCTAAATGCAAACATTCAGATTTTAATGATTATGGGGCTAAGAATGGTTTCGATTTACCTGATAAAGCTTGTCCTGTTTGTGGAGAAATGATGGATAAGGATGGAATGGATATACCTTTTGAAACCTTCCTTGGATTTAATGGGGATAAGGAGCCTGATATTGACTTAAACTTCTCTGGAGAATATCAAGCAAAGGCTCATAGATATACAGAAGTTATATTTGGTAAGGGTACAACATTTAAGGCAGGAACAATAGGTACAATAGCTGAAAAAACTGCCTTTGGATATGTTAAGAAATATTTTGAAGAGAGAAATACTCAAGCTAATAAAGCAGAGATTACTAGAATATCAAAGGGATGTACTGGAATAAAAAGAACAACTGGTCAGCACCCTGGTGGAATAATAGTTGTTCCTAAGGGAAGAGAAATATTTGAGTTTTGTCCAGTTCAGCATCCAGCTGATGACCCTAATTCAGATATTATAACAACACATTTTGATTATCACTCAATAGATTCAAACTTACTTAAGCTTGATATACTAGGACATGATGATCCTACAGTAATTAGAATGCTTCAAGATATTACAGGAGTAGACCCTCAAAAAATACCTTTAGATGATAAAGAAACTATGTCTATTTTCTCATCAACTAAAGCCCTTGGGGTTACACCTGAACAAATTAATTCTAAGGTTGGTACCTTTGGTATACCTGAATTTGGAACAAAGTTTGTTAGAGGAATGCTTTTAGATACACTTCCTAAGAGTTTCTCAGACTTATTATGTATATCTGGGTTATCCCATGGTACTGATGTATGGCTTGGAAATGCTAAGGATTTAATTGATGGAGGAGTAATTACAAGTATAAGTGATGCTGTATGTTGTAGAGATGATATTATGGTTTACTTAATTAAAATGGGTCTTGAACCTAATACATCCTTCAAGATAATGGAGCTTGTTCGTAAAGGTAAGGCTTTAAAGGATCCAGAAAAGTGGGCGGAGTATGAAAAAATGATGAGAGATCATGATGTACCTGAATGGTATATAGATTCTTGTAGAAAGATAAAATACATGTTCCCTAAGGCCCATGCAGCAGCTTATGTTATGATGGCATTTAGAATTGCATGGTTTAAGGTACATATTCCTTTAGCATATTATGCAGCATATTTCTCTATAAGAGCTAAGGCCTTTGATGCAGAGTATATGATTTTTGGAAAAGAAAAGGTTAGAGAAAAAATGAAGGAAATAAGCTTACAAGGAAATGATGCAGCTCCAAAGGATAAGGATATGTATGATGATTTGGAAATTGTACTAGAGATGTATGAAAGAGGCTTTAAGTTCTTACCAATAGATTTATATAAATCAGATTGGGATAAATTTAAAGTAGAGGATGATGCCCTTAGACCTCCTTTAAATAGTATTTCGGGAATGGGTAATGTGGCAGCTGAAGCTATATTTAATGCTGTTCATGAAGAAACTCCAATTAGTTCAATTGATAATTTAAAGAAACGTGCTAAAATAGGTAATTCTGCAGTAGATTTACTTAGAAAGTTTGGTTGCTTAAATGGATTATCAGAAAGTGATCAGGTAAGTTTCTTTGATGTAATTTAAGTTAGTAATATGATAGAAAAGCTATAGAATTCGTTTTTAATGAATTTTATAGCTTTTATTATATTTAATAAATAATATCTCTCTATTTTGTTCAACCTATTTTAGATAGGTTAAATAGAGGTGATAGAATGAACAATAATACAAAAAAACTAACATTAATGGCTTTAATACTTATGATTTTTACATCTGTATTTGGATTTGCTAATATGCCAAGGTCATTCTTACTAATGGGATATGCAGCTATTCCGTGGTATATAATAAGTGCAATAGCATTTTTTATACCATATGCTTTTATTATGGCTGAATATGGTTCTGCATTTAAGAAAGAAAGTGGTGGAATATATTCTTGGATGGAAGGGTCTATAGGGCCTAAGTATGCATTTATTGGTACCTTCATGTGGTATGCATCTTATATAGTATGGATGGTAAATGTGGCATCATCTATATGGATTCCTTTATCAAATGCATTTTTTGGAAAGGATTTAACATCTACATGGTCATTATTAGGATTAAATTCAACTCAAACATTAGGAATACTAGGAGCACTATGGATAATTTTTGTCACATTTATATCTACTAAGGGTATAGAGAAAATAACTAAGATTACATCTGTAGGAGGAACTTTTATAGCAATATTAAATGTAGTTTTAATTATAGGAGCTATTGTAGTATTCGCTTTAAATGGTGGAGAGTTTTCAGAACCAATTACTAATGGAGCAAAAGCATTTTTTGTTTCGCCAAATCCAGACTATCAATCAATACTACAAATCTTGTCTTTTGTAACCTTTGCTATTTTTGCATTTGGAGGTCTTGAAGTATTAGGTGGATTAGTTGACCAAACTGAGGATGCAGAAAGGAATTTTCCTAAGGCAATAATTGTTTCTGCTCTTGTTATTTCAGTAGGATATGCTATAGGAATATTTGCTTGTGGAGTTTTTACTAATTGGAATGATGTATTATCATCTCAAGATGTTAATTTAAGTAATGTAGCTTATGTTCTAATGAATAATTTTGGAGTTCAAATTGGAAATGCAATGGGATTAAGTGAGATAGTTTCTTTACAAATTGGCATTTGGGTTGCTAGATTTGTTGGTTTATCAATGTTGTTGGCGTTAAGTGGAGCATTTTTCACATTAACCTATTCCCCATTAAAAACATTGATTTCAGGAGCACCAAAAGAAATTTGGCCAGGAAAAATTGGAGAAATAAAAAATGGAATGCCTATAAATGCTATGCGTGTTCAAGCTGTTATAGTAATTTTTATAATACTTTTAGTATCATTTGGAGGAAAAGGTGCAAAAGAATTCTTTAGAGTATTAGTTTTAATGACCAATGTTGCCATGACTATACCATATTTATTTTTAGCGGGAGCTTTTCCTAAGTTTAAAAAGAAGCAATTAGAAGGAAAGGTTCCAAAAGCTTATGAATTTTATAAATCCTATGGAGCTTCAATTTTTGTAGCAGTTATTATATGTATAATAGTGGGCTTTGCTAACATATTTACAATAATAGAGCCAGCAATGTCAGGAAAAACATTTGATACTATAATGATGCTAGCAGGACCAATAAGCTTTTCTGTGGTTGCATTAATTTTATATAGTATTTATGAAAAAAAGTATAAGAATAACTAAGTATAGTTAAAAGTTTTGTAGGAGTACTAACATTGTAATGATTTTGAAACTTTTCAAAGTGAAAAATATGTGATACATTGTAAAGGAATACAAAAGATGACGGAGGGGTATTATGAAAAAGAAATTATCAATTTTATTAGCTACTTTAATGGTAGGAGCAACATTTATAGGTTGTGGAGCAAAGGAAGAAGCTAAAAATGTTCCAACAAGTGAAATTGTTAAAAGCATTAAAGAAAAAGTGGAAATGAGAGCATTAGGAACAGTTGAAGGAGAACTTTTAAAAGAAAAATTCCATTTAAGTCTTGATGATGTAGAAGAGCAAACTGTAGAAAATGGTATGATTAATACCGGATTAGAAGTAGTTGCAGTTGTTAAAGCTAAAGAGGGAAAGGTTGATGCCGTAAAGGATTCATTAGAAAAGGTTATTGAGGATAAGAAGGCGTCAGCATTTTATCCAGGAGAGCCTGAAGCAGTTGAAGCAGCACAATTAAAGGTAAATGGAAATTATGTAGGACTTTTCATTATCCCAGATTACGAAGAAGGACAAAACAATGCTGAAAAGGCAGCAAAAGTTTTTGAAGAAGCTCTAAAATAGTCAAATATGCTTTAGGAATGGAAACATTCTTAAAGCATTAATTTTTTACTGTCTAGTAAATTATAAAATTTCAATTAGCTATAAATCAAAGGTATTATTACATTTTCATATTAAAAAATATAAAATAAAGGATAGTAATTTTATAATTTACTTACCTTTAGTACGCGTGGGGGGATATTTGTTTCTATGTGACTTGGAGCTTACGACGGAACAAGGGAAATAAATATCAGCCACACCTTTTTTATTTTTATAAAGAGCAAGATGGATAATTAGTTAAAAAGGAGAAAAGTTTTGATATTTAGTAGTATTTTATTTATATTTAGGTTTCTACCTATTGCACTAATACTATATTATATAACTCCTCAGAAATATAAAAACTTAATTTTAACTCTATTAAGTTTAGTGTTTTATTCTTGGGGGGAAGGCAAATATTTTTTAATAATGATTGCCTCAATTATTATTGATTACACAGCTGGAAGGCTTATTTATAGATATAAAAATGAAATTAAGAAAAAAACTATAGTTTTGTGTATTTCCTTAGTATTTAATCTTGGTCTATTATTCTTCTTTAAGTATTTTAATTTCTTTATAGACAACATAAATAATATTTTTAATTTAGCTATAAAAGGAGTAAAGATAACTTTACCTTTAGGAATAAGCTTTTATACCTTTCAAACAATGTCCTATAGTATAGATGTTTATAGGGGCAAGATAGTTCCTGAAAAGAACATTATTAATTTTGCAGCATTTGTAACCTTATTTCCACAGCTTATAGCTGGTCCAATTGTAAAGTATACCGATATAAATAAGGAGATAAGTAGGAGAGTTATTACTAAGGATAATGTTGAAGTAGGAATTGAAAAGTTTATTTTAGGTCTTGGTAGAAAGGTTCTAATAGCAAATAATATAGGAATGCTTTGGACAGAAGTTGAAGGAATAGGGTTTGAAAATATTTCAACACCGCTAGCCTGGCTTGGGATTATATCCTTTGGCTTACAAATTTATTTTGATTTTAGTGGATATTCTTTAATGGCTATTGGATTAGGTAAAATGTTAGGATTTAATTTTCCAGAAAACTTTAATTACCCTTATATATCAAGAAGCATATCTGAATTTTGGAGAAGATGGCACATTACTCTAGGTTCATGGTTTAAGGAGTATGTTTATATACCTTTAGGTGGTAATAGAAAGGGTAAAGTTAGGGTTACGTTTAATCTATTTATTGTATGGGCTTTAACTGGTTTATGGCATGGAGCAAGTTATAATTTTTTACTTTGGGGATTATTCTTTTTCTTACTTATTAGTATTGAAAAGTTAGGGCTTATAAATTTTTTAAATAAGCATAGAGTATTTTCCCACATATACACAATAGTTTTACTTTTAATTGGATGGACTTTATTTGCTATAACCGATTTTAATGGTATCTGTGAATACCTTAGTAAGTTGTTTTTATATTCAAATGGAGAAGAGTGGATTTATTATCTTAGAAACTATGGAGTTTCACTAATTATTGCAATTATTTTTTCTTTACCATTAGTTTCGATGTTTTATAAAAAGATAGACAACTTTAAATGGATAAAGACAATAATTTTAATGGGTATTTTTATAATATCTGTTGCTTATTTAGTTGATGCAACATATAATCCATTCCTTTATTTTAGATTCTAGGAGGTATTAAATATGAGAAGAAATCCTTTATTATATACTTTTTTTATTTTCCTTCTAGGAATTATTATTATAGATATATGTAAAGAGGATAAGAGATTTTCAGAGTTAGAAAATAGAAATTTAAGAGGAAAGGTTGAGTTTTCCTTAGAAAATTATTTTGATGGAACTTATCCTAAAAAGTATGAGGAGTATATGAGTGATCAATTTATTTTAAGAGATAACTGGATAGATTTAAAATCAAGAAGCGAGTACTTATTAGGAAAGTTAGAAAACAATAATATTATTTATGGAAAAGATGGATATCTTTTTGAAAAGTTTACAGAGTTAGATGAAAGAAGAGTTACTATTAATATAGATTCTATTAATAAGCTCATAGAGAATAGCAAAACACCTGTAAGTGTATTAATAGCGCCAAATTCATATGAAGTATATAAAGAAAAATTGCCCTTAGGTGCTCCTGTAATTAATCAAAGGGATGAACTAGAGAAGATATATATAGGTATTAACGGTGGTAATAAGATTAATCTTACTGAAAAGTTTATAGAGAAAAGCGAAGAAAATTTATATTATAAAACCGACCATCACTGGACTACAAAGGGAGCCTACTTAGCTTATAGAGATTTTATAGAAAGTATAGGTTACAAAGCTATAAATTTAGATGAGTATAATAAGAATGAGGTGGAAGGTTTTTTTGGAACTTATTTTTCAAAGGCAAAACCTTTTAATGTTGCCTCGGATCTGTTAACTTATTATGACTTTTCAGGAATAACAATGAAGATAGATGATAAATTATATAAATCTTTATATGATTATTCTAAGTTAGATATAAGAGATAAATATTCATTGTTTTTATATGGAAATAATCCATTGACTATAATTAATAATTCTAATTTGAAAAATGGAAAGAAGTTAGTTATCTTTAAGGACTCTTATGCGAATTCTTTTGTTCCATTTTTAACTGAAAATTTTGAAGAAATTCATGTTATAGATTTAAGAAGTTTCTCTGAATCTGTTAGTGAATATATAAATAATAATAGCTTTGATAATGTATTAGTATTGTATAATTTTATTAATTTTACTAGAGATACTAATATAATAAAGCTTAAGTCTTAAGGAAATTAAATAGGATTACATTTATCTTAATAAGTTTAAAATGTTAAAGCAGGATTTCATTAAATTAGGTAGAAATCCTGTTTTCATATATAGAGTTAATTTGTTATAATAATGAATAATAAGATGAATAAAGAGTACAGGTGATGAGATATGGCAAAACATGAGTTTGGAATAATAGATAAGCTTGATAAAGAAAAAGATTATAGCAATTATGATCCTAAAGAATATAATTGTATAGAAGTAGATGATGAATTAGTAACTGAGATGCTAAAGTACCTTAAGAGATTAAGAACATATCATCATAATTATAGCAACCCAAGTTTTGGACTTGCATATACTGGAGTAACGTTGATACCAGATACTTCTTTAATGTTTTTGCATGATATAGCATCAACACTAAATAGGTTTAAGAAGTCACAAGAGCTTACAGACTTAACTTGTCTTCTTATGGAGGCAAAGGTTAAGGGAAAATGTATAATTCATTATGGAATATAAAATAAAGTATTTATAAATATAGGGGGAATTATGAAAATAGGATTAGTACTTTCTGGTGGTGGCGGAAAAGGCGCTTATGAGTTAGGCGTTTGGAGAGCCCTAAAGGAATTAGGAATAAGTAAATACATATCTGTCTTTTCAGGTACATCTATAGGTGCATTTAATTCAGTGCTATTTGCTATGGATAATATGGAAAAAGCAGATAAGCTATGGGAAGAAGTAACAATGGATAAATTAGTCCCTCTTAGTAAGGTGGAATTAATAAAAAGAGGAATAGGGTTATATTTAGGGGGGAAAAATCTTCAGTTAGCTAAGAGATTTCTTAGTGATAAGATAGAACATGGAGCAATAAGTAATGAAGGGGCTGTAGAGGTTATAGAAAAATATCTAGATTGTAGTGTTTTTGACAATACTAATAAGGTTTGTTTTGCAGCTTGTACAGAATTACCTAATTATAATGTTAAGTATTTTAGATTGAACGATTATGATGAAGAGACAAGGAAGAAAATTGTGTTAGCATCTGCATCTCTTCCTCTTATATATGATAGTACAGAGGTTGTAGGAGAAAAATATATTGATGGTGGTATTGCTGATAATACACCTATACAGCCCGTTTATGGTGAAAAGTGCGATGTTATAATCGTTGTTTTACTTTCAAAAGAAGCAACTATTGATAGAGATTTATATCCTCATTCTAAGTTAATTATAATAGCACCTGAAAATCTAGATGAAAATACTATTAATGGTACTTTGAATTTAGATACTGATGCTAAAAGAGTTAGAATTAATGAAGGATATAAGGATACAATGAATAGACTTAAGCCTGTTATGGAGCTTACAAAGTTTATTAATGAAAAAGAAGAAGAAGAAGAAAATCCAATGCTTTATAAAATGTATGGAAAGCTAAAGTCTGTTTCTTTTAAAAGGAAAGAAAAATAAATAGTATAAAGATTAAATCCACATGGAGATAAAAGTCCATGTGGATTTTTATGTTATCATAATATGTAAAATATAAAACCATTTTAATGTTTACTTAGTCTAATGGATGTAAGGATAAATTATCGATAATTTAGACACTTAAGGAGGAGTAAAATGGATGAAAAAGTCACTATGGCTATAGAAGGGGATGTACAAGCATTTTCATCTTTAATTGATAGTATAAAAGATAACTTATATAGAACGGCATATGCATATGTAAAGTGTAAAGAAGATGCTTTAGATATTGTTGGAGATACTGTTTATAAAGCATTTATATCTATTGATAAGTTAAGAAATCCAAAGCTTTTTAAAACATGGATAACTAGAATTTTAATTAACAATGCAATAACTTTTAATAAAAAGAGAGGGAGAGTTATTTATTTAGAAGAAGAAGCTTTAGGTAATATGGAAGCAAAGAAAGAGGATAATGATGAAAAATTAGACCTTTTATGTGCCATAGATAAATTAGATGAAAGATATAAGGAAGTAATAATATTAAAGTATTTTGATGATTTAACTATAAATGAGATTTCAAAGGTTTTAGATAAGCCAGAAGGTACAATTAAAACATATTTAAATAAAGGGTTAAATGCATTAAGACTTTATATTGGAAGGGAGATCGTTTGAGTTATGGATATTAATAATTTGAAAAATTCTATAGATGTTCCAACAAATGAATTAAATAATATTATAAAAGATTCAATAAAAAGGGGAGAAAAATATAAATATAGAAGAAAGAACGTAAGATTAAAAAAGATTGGGGGAGGGATAGCTGCTGTATTTGTATTAGTAAGTGTAATAGGTATAATGAATCCAAAGGCAGTTAGTGCAATTCCATTAATAGGGTCAATTTTTAGCCATTTTAGTGATGTAGATAAAATTGATAAGTTTGAAGATTTTTCTCAAAGTGTAAATAAAACTGTTGAAAGCAATGGCGTAAAGGTTACAGTAAATGATATTGCTCTAGATAATAATATATTAGCTATTACTACAACTATAGTAGGTGAAGATATAGATGGAGCTAAGGGAATAATGGGTAATATATATTTAGATGGTCATTTAATGAAAAGTAGAAATAATAAATATGTAAAAATAGATGATAAAACAACAGAGTATATTTTGTATGGTAATGTTTCTGATATAAAATTAGGTGATGAAGTAAATATTGAGATCGACTTTAAGTATATAGATGATATTAAAGGAGATTGGAATCTTAAATTCTCTACAAATAAGGAAAAGGCAAATAGTCTATCAAAAACTATAGAAGTAAATGAAAAGATTAAATTACCAACAAGTGAATTGAAAATCGAAAATGTAGTAATTAGTCCTTTCGGAAGCTCTATTAATTATTCGGGTACTTACTATGAGAAGAGTAAAAGTAGAAACCCTGAAATTAAAGGATTTAGGGTAACTGATAATAATGGGAAAGTTTTAGGAGTAAAGTTTGCTGGTAGTACATCAAGTGATATTGAGTATAGTGGAAAATTTGAAATATTAAATAATCTATGGAGTGTTGATGGTATTTCTATAGTGCCTATCCTTGACTATGAAGATAATGAAATATATAAAAAAATAGGTGAATATAGAGCAAGTATATATCAATGTAATGTAAATGATATAGATAAAAAACAAAGTATTATAGAGAATCGTAGAAAAGCTACAGCAGAAGAAAAGAAAGCTGGTTATGCCTATGATGAGGTAGTAAAGGTATTTAGTATGGATAATAAACCATACTTATATCTTAATGATTTATTAGGTGAAAATATTCAGCTAAATAGAGCAACAAATGTTAAAGTAGATTCTATTAAAACATTAGAAGATAGGACATTAATAACTATGAAGATAGAGGGAAACTATTCATATTGTTTGTTAAATGGTGTGTTCTCTAGTTTCTTATTGTTAGATGAGGATGGCAACTACTATGAAATTGATTTAAACAATGGAAAAGAAGCTATAATTGATGCTGAAAACAATCTTGTATTGATAGAATTGCCAGTAGTAGATAATAACAAGAAATATAAGATTGCTATGCCAAAAGTTCAAAATCCAATAGTAGAGGATTCTTACAAAATAAATGTATCCATTAAATAATTAGGTAAAAGAAGTGCATATGCTTTATGCACTTCTTTTATTTTGTATAGCAAATAATTTTAGGAAATATAAAGATGAAAATTAAAAAGAAGTATTTGTATATATCTCATAATATGGTTGAAATTAACATACAATAGTGTTAAGATTTAATTAAGTAATCACTTAATTAAAAAACGGAGGAGCAATGGAAGAGTTTATAAAGATTTTTAAGGCACTAGGGGATGAAACCAGAGTAAATATATTGCTTTTAATTTCAAATAGAGGAATGTGTGCTAAAGGTATAGCAAGACATCTTGAAATAAGTGAAGCAGCAGTATCTCAACAAATAAAAATACTTAAAGATATTGACTTAATTCAAGGATATAAAATAGGTTATCATATTATCTACGACTTAAATGAAGAAAAAATAAATTCTTCAATTAAGTTTTTAGAATTAATAATAGATAATGAAAAAACTAGTACAACAAATATTGCAAACTTAAAATGTCTAAATGGATGCAAGCATATGAAATGTGCTAGTAATAATAAAATCAAGGAGGAACCTATAATGAAAATTTGTTTTCCAGTTGAATCAAATGAAGGAGTAAAAAGTATACCATATGGCCATTTTGGTACAGCACCACTTTTTGTAATATGTGATTTAGAGACTAATAAGGTTAAGTCAGTAGGCAATGGAGATTTAGGTCACGAACATGGTAAATGTCAACCAATGAAAGCATTATCGGGTGAAGAAGTTGATGCAGTAGTAGTTGGAGGCATTGGTGCAGGAGCTATTAATAAATTAAATTCTATGGGAATAAAAGTTTTTCAAGCAATCCAAGGAGATTTAGAAAAAAATCTAGAGGCATTTAAGGAAAATAAGTTAAAAGAGTTTCCTAGTACTCATGTATGTAATCATGATGGATGTTCTCACTAAAAATTAAATACTTGTGTATAAAAGTCTACAGATCTTTCTGTAGGCTTTTTCTAAGTATAGAATAATTTGTATTTTGTTACTAATTTTAATTTTCTGAATAAATAATGTAATAACTGGAAAAGGAGTACAATGAAAATAGACGTGTAATATAACTATACATAATAAGGTGGGGATTAAAATGAATTTTATAAAGGTACATAATATTAATGAGAGCAAAATATTAAAAAAAGAGATTTGGGAAGAAAAGAAAAGAGAAAAGGTTACATTATGTTCTTGCAAGGGATGTATACAAAAGGCAGATGTAATATCAAATGTAAAAATAAATGATGTGGAAGAAGGAAAAATTGTTTATAGCATTCCAGTATGTAATGAGTGCAGTAACAAAGCAGAAAATTATTACGTAGATATAAATAGTTTGGTTATATAAGAGTTAGAACTCACAGTGATGAAAATTACTGTGAGTTTTTTATTGACTTTAACCTAAGACTAAGGTTTAAACTTAGTTGTGAAGGGGGAAAGAACATGAGTAAAAAATATAATATAAAGGAAGTAGCGAAGTTATTTAATATAACAACCAATAAAATTAGATATTATGAAAAACAGGAATTAATTAAACCTATAAGAGATGAGGAAAATGATTATAGAATTTATAGTGGGAAAGATATTATGCAACTTCAAGCAGTATTATTATACAGGTCTATAGGACTCTCAATTAAAACTATAAAGGAAATAATTAAAAGGAATGATGGTATAGATTATTTAGAGCACTTTAATAGGCAATGGATCATGGTAAATGATGAGATTCATAGATTAAATACTATTAGAGAATCACTTGAGAAAATAATAGATACCTTATATGAAGATGAGAAAATGAACTCTGATAAAATCTTTCCTATTATTGAGGAAGGAAATAAGGTAGCGTCTATTAGAGAGGGATGGAAGGATAAGTGGAACTTTAATAGTTGGGCAGATAGTTATGATGAAGATGTGAAGGTTGACAGGGGAGCCTTAAAGATTTATGAAAACTATAATAAAGTTTTGAATAAGGTGTATGAAAAATCTACTATAACAGGAGAGAATATATCAGTGTTAGACATTGGGGTAGGAACAGGAAATTTAGCTAAAAAGTTTTTAGAAAATAACTATAGAGTAGTTGGAATAGACCAATCTAGAGAAATGTTAAGAGTAGCAAAACATAAATATCCTAATTTAAAAGTAAGATTAGGAGAATTTCTAAAGATACCTTTTAATGATAAAGTATTTGATATAATTGTATCAACTTATGCATTTCACCACTTAAATTCTGAAGAAAAATCATTGGCTATTAAAGAGATGATAAGAGTTTTAAAAGATAATGGGAAGATAGTAATAGGAGATTTAATGTTTAAAAATAGAGTTGAAGAAGAATGGGTATTAAAAGAGTTAACAGAAGTACAGGTAGATGAAATAAAAGATGAATATTACTCATATATAGATGAGCTTGAAAGTGAATTTATGAAGTATAATAAAAAGCTTAACTATGAAAAGATAGATAGATTCATAAGTGTAATTGAAGTAAATTAGAAAATTAAAAAAATATTACAAATATCAAAAATCAAGTATTTTAATAGATTATTAGGATATAATTACCATGAGATTGGAAGTGGTGATTGTGAAGAAAAAAAGGGTATTAAAGTTCATTATTATATTTCTATTTTTATGTTGTGGTATAGGATATACATCATATAAAGGTTATAAAAAATATGAAGATAAGAAAAATGGAATTGGAGAAACAATTGATGTATTTAATGGGGTAGAGGTATACTATAATGGTTCAGAATATGGCAATGTTCATGGAAAACATTATAGTAAGGATGGATATTATTATGGATATGAGTGGCAGTGTGTTGAGTTTATAAAAAGATATTATTATGATTATTTAGGGCATGAGATGCCAGATGGCTATGGTAACGCAAAGGACTTTTTTGATGATAGTATTCCACAGGGAGAAGTAAATGAGAAAAGAGGTCTTATTCAATATAGGAATGGCGACAATGTAATGCCTAAGGTAAATGATATATTAATATTTAATGATACAACATATGGTCATATAGCAATTATTTCAGAAGTTGAAGATGACTATATTGAAGTAATACAACAAAATATGGGCACTCAGACAAGAGATAAGTTTGAACTTAAGAAGGATGGAAATAATTATTATATTGGAGGCCATAGAACTCCAGCTGGATGGCTTAGAAAAGAGTAGAAATTTAATAATATGTGTAAGTAAAAGAAATATTGCTACAGCAGTATTTCTTTTTTGTATGAATTATTTAGTATTTTGAGAGAATAATACTATTATCTATTTAGTTTAGAGGAGTGATTTATTGTGGATGAAAATCCAATGTTCTGTTATCAATGTGAACAAACAGCAGGGGGAAAAGGGTGTACTAAAATGGGTGTATGTGGTAAGACACCGGAAATAGCTAACCTTCAAGATTTACTAGTTTATCAATGTAAAGGAATAAGCGCTTATGCAGTGGATCTAATTGAGAAGGGCGAAATTATAGATAAGAGTATTGTTAGTTTTGTTGAAAATTCATTATTTACTACATTAACTAATGTGAATTTTGATGCAGAAGTACACGTTGAGATGCTTAAGGAATCTCAAAAGATAAAAGAGGCTTTAAGAGAAAAAGCGTCTAATAATAAAGAATATCCTGAACAAGCTACATATAATCTTAGTTCTACAAAAGAAGAAATGCTTGAAGATTCAGTAAGGGCAGGAATAATGTTTGATCAAACACTAGATGCAGATATCAGATCTTTAAGGCAGACAATTATTTATGGATTGAAAGGGATAAGTGCCTATGGACACCAAGCTAGATTCTTAGGATACTTTGATGATCAAGTTGATAACTTTTATTTTAGGGGACTAGAGTGTACTACTAATGATAATTTAAGTGTAGAAGAAATGATTCGTATGACTATGAGAACTGGAGATATGAGTGTTGCTGTAATGAAAAAACTTGATGAAGCAAATACAAATACTTATAAAAATCCAACAGTACATAAGGTTAATGTTAAGAGAGAAAAAGGACCTTTTATTATAGTTTCAGGACATGATTTAAGGGATTTAGAGATGTTATTACAACAAACAGAAGGGAAAGGAATAAATATATATACTCATGGTGAAATGATACCATCTCATGGTTATCCAGAATTAAAAAAATATAAGCATCTTGTAGGAAATTATGGTGGAGCATGGCAAGATCAACAAAAAGAATTTGATGGAATACCAGGATGTATTTTAATGACAACTAATTGTTTAATGAGACCAAGGGAAACTTATAAAGATAGAATATTTACAACAAGTGTAGTAGGATGGGATGGTGTTAAGTATATTCCTGCTGATAAAGATGGACATAAAGATTTTACTCCAATAATTGAAAAAGCTCTAGAACTTGGTGGTTTCACTGAATCAGAAGAACCACATGAAATTTTAGTAGGTTTTGGCCATAATGAAACTCTAAGTCATGCTGGAGAAATTGTTAATGCAGTAAAGGATGGAAAGATAAGACACTTCTTTTTAATTGGTGGATGCGATGGAGCAAGACCTGGAAGAAATTATTATACAGAATTTGCTCAAAAGGTTCCAGAAGACTGTGTTATATTAACTTTAGCCTGTGGTAAATATAGATTTAATAAATTAGATTTTGGTGAGGTGGCAGGTTTACCAAGATTATTAGATGTAGGCCAATGTAATGATGCCTATTCTGCTGTTAGAATTGCAACTGCACTTGCAGATGCCTTTGATACTGATGTAAATGGATTACCTTTATCCATTATTTTATCATGGTATGAACAAAAAGCAGTTGCAGACCTTTTAGCTTTACTTTCTTTAGGTATAAAAGGTGTTTTTTTAGGACCAACTTTACCAGCATTTTTAAGTCCTAATGTACTTCAATATTTAGTTGATACATTTAATTTACAACAAATAAGTCAACCAGATGATGATTTAAAAACTTGTTTACAACAAGGAATTGGATTATAAAATTGTAAAAAGATAAGTTGAATATTCAACTTATCTTTTTATTTCACGTCTATTTATCTTAAAACCTATTTTTTCTTCTATTTCTTTTAGCTGATTTTCATCCTTTGGAGCAACAAACATGCATGTATATCCATCTTCACCTGCACGTCCTGTTCTACCAATACGGTGAATATAGCTTTCAGGAGTTTCAGGAGTATCGTAGTTATATATGTGAGTTACACCTGAAATATCAATACCTCTAGCAGCTACATCAGTTGCAATTAAATATTGAATATCTGCATTTCTAAAAGCCTTTATTATTCTTTCGCGTTTTGGTTGAGGAACATCACTATGTATCTTTTGACAATTGTAACCTTTTTGATGAAGAGCTAATTCTAAAGCATCAGCTCTACGCTTAGTTCTGCAGAAAATAATAGCCATAAATGGATTATCTTCATTTAATGTAGAACAAAGGGCTTCTTGTTTCCATCTATCACTTACTTCTACAACTTCTTGTTTAATTTTATCTACTGCTATAGTTGGAGATTGTATATCTATAAATACTGGTTCCTTCATATATCTGTAGGCTAACTTTTTAACTTGGGAATCCATAGTAGCTGAGAAACAAAGTGTTTGGTGGTTTTTAGAACACACCTTCATAATTTTTTCTATTTCATTTTTGAATCCCATAAGAAGCATTTGGTCAGCTTCATCAATTACAATAGTTTTTAATTTAGATAAATCAACAGATTTTCTCTCAATATGATCTAAAAGTCTTCCAGGGGTAGCTATTATCATATGAATATTATTTTTCAGCTTCTTTAGTTGGCTTCCGATATCCTTACCTCCATATGCAGCTAAAATATTAATTTCTTCATTCACATTTAACTTATTAGCTTCTTCAGTAATTTGTATTGCTAATTCTCTAGTAGGAGATAATATAAGCACCTGTGTAGCATTAGATTTTGGTGATAGGTTTTGGAATATTGGTATCAAGAAAGCTAGAGTTTTACCAGTACCAGTTTTTGCTTCACCTATTAAATCTTTACCTAGTAGAATATGAGGAATACTTTCCTCTTGTATAGGAGTTGGAGTTTTAATTCCATTTTTATTTAATTTATTAACTATATTTTCATTTATTCCTAAGCTTTTAAAAGCCATAATTAATCATCCTTCCATATAAAGCAAATAAGAGCTTGGTATCAGCTGACAGACACTCAAACTCTATCCTAATTGGAATAGGGATTCCAATTGCTTAGTAATGATACCATTTAATAAGGTTATAGTCAAATGTATAGAGATTAAAAATGAGCATACGGATTGTTTGAAATATGTCGAATTCTTTGATATATTAGAATAATATAGAAGCTTAATATATATTTTTTAATATTTATTTAATCGTATACATACTTTGTGCTTTATGGAAGGAGGAGGCTATGAAAATATTAATTTTGTGTGCAACAGGAACATCAAGTAATATAGTTGTAGAATCAGTAAAAAAGGCAGTAGGGGATTTAAACATTAAAATTGCTGCAAAGGGAATAGAGGAAATTGAAGATAATGTTGAATCTTGTGACTTAATCCTATTAGGACCTCAGATTAAATATAAATTAGAAACGGTACAAAAAGTTGTAGAAGATAAGAATATACCAGTTGGAATAATAGATAGTATGGACTATGGGTTATGTAGAGGAGAAGAAATACTTAATAAGGCCATACAGCTTATAAGTTTATTCAAAGGAGAATAATATGACTAGGGATAATAGATATGAAGAAATATATCATTTCATATTAGAAACAACTAAATTACAAAGAGAAAATAATGAGAGAATAGGTGTAACAACAAATGAGGTGGCAGAGGGAATTGGTATAAAGAGAACTAATGCAAGTAGTGAGTTAAACAAACTTGTAAGAGATGGGTTAATAAAGAAAGAAGAAGGAAGGCCTGTAGTATATAAATGTATTGAGGATGATGAAGAAGTTGAAGTCATAAGTAGAAATGAAGTTGATGCATTTAATAAGTTTATTGGTTGCGAGGGAAGTTTAAAGAAGCCAATAAAGCAGGCAAAAGCGGCTATTAGTTATCCGCCAAGAGGACTTCACACCTTATTACTTGGTCCAACAGGTGTTGGTAAAACAATGTTTGCAGAAAAAATGTATGAGTATGCTAAAGAGAAGGGACAATTAAATGAAGATGCCCCTTTTGTTACTTTAAATTGTGCAGATTATAGTAATAATCCTCAGCTCTTACTATCACAGCTTTTTGGATATGTAAAGGGAGCCTTTACTGGAGCTAATAAAGATTATTCTGGGCTTGTTGAGTCTGCAGATAATGGAATATTATTTTTAGATGAAGTACATAGATTACCGCCAGAGGGACAAGAAACTTTATTTTATCTAATGGATAAAGGAGTCTTTTCTCCGGTAGGATCAACGGAGAGAAAGCATGTAGATGTTCTTATTATTTGTGCAACTACGGCTAGGAAAGAGGATTCATTATTAGATACCTTCACAAGAAGAATTCCTATGTCTATAAAGATACCTTCATTAAAGGAGAGAAGTAAAAAAGAGCGATTTAAAATAGCTCAAGCTTTTATTGAGGAAGAGGCTAGTAGGATAAAGAAAGAAATAGTTGTTAACAATGCTGTTTTAAAAAATCTTTTAAACTATGAGTGCTTAGGGAATATAGGTCAACTAAAAAGTGATATAAAGCTAATATGTGCTAATGCTTTTTTAGATGCTATTCATTTAAATAGAGATAAGGTTGAAATTGAGGTTATACACCTTCCAGATCATATAAGAAAGTATGGTATTTATGAAAATGATTTCGAAAGTGAGATAGAAGTTATAGTAGGAAAAAGTGATTTTTTAGTCTTCACTGGTGATGGAGGAGGAAAGATAGGCCATTCTAAAAATAAGATTAAGTATGAGTCTTTTTATGACAAGATAGAAAAAAGATTAAAGGATTTAAGTACAAGATATGATAATCAGGATGATATTGATACAATCATTAGGTTTGAAATTAATGGACAATTTAAAAATTATATAGAGGGTGTAAACAATAATATTGAACTTGAAAAAGTAGTTAGTAAGAAAAGTATTATGTATATGGAAACTCTATTAGCATTGGCTGAAAAGGAGCTATGCAAAAAGTTTTCTAAAAAAGTCTTTTATGGACTTTGCATGCACTTTGATTCAAGCATAAAAAGACTGGGTGAAAATAAAACCGTAGTAAATAAGAACCTTCTTAATGTAATAGAAAATCACCATAGGGAGTTTGAGTTAGTTAGAAACTTTATAAAAGGAATTGAAGGAGAGTTAGAGGTTAGGGTGCCTCTTGATGAGATAGCCTTTATAGCGATGTTCTTATGTATAGATGCAATTGAGAGCGATCTTAAGAACCAATTACCTAAGGTAATAATAAGCATGCATGGAAAGAGTACAGCATCATCTATGGCGGAAACTGTGAATTCTTTATTAGGAATAGATACTGTACAAGCTTATGATATGGAGCTTGATAAAGATTCGAGAACTTGCTATGAGGAATTAAAGGAAGTAGTAAGGAAGAATAGTAATGATGCTGGAGTTCTATTATTAGTAGATATGGGATCATTAATTATGTTTGGTGATTTAATTGGAGAGGAACTTTTAGTTAAGGTAAGGGTAATAGATTGTGTAACAACAATTACAGCCTTAGAGGTTGCAAGACATGCTGAGTTTGAAAGAGATATTGATGTTATATATAATTCTATTTTAAATAAGCAAAGAATGACCTTAATGGGTAATAGGTATAAGGATGAAACTAAAACTAAGAAAGAAAATATAATTATTGCAGCTTGTACTACTGGCGAAGGAAGTGCTAAAAAGATTAAGAAATTAATAGAGGATAATATAAATATTTCAGGAACCAATACTGAAATAATTACAGCAGCAATTACAAGTCATGAAAACATAAGCAATATTATAGGTAAGCTAGGCAAGGATAAAAATATAATAGCTGTTGTAGGAAGTATTGATCCAATGTTATATGGTGTACCATTCATATCTATAACAGATTTAATTATGCTAAATAAATATGGTGAACTTGAGAAGATGATAAAAACAACTGTAGTACAGAAAAAAGTTGAGGAAAATGAAGATTTAAATTTAATAATTGAGCAGGTATTTAATAAGCTAAAAGATAAAATTAATGGCTTTAATATAAATATATTTAAAAAGGACTTTGGAGTTTTTAAGAGATGGATAGAAAGTGAATTAAGCTATCAGTTTGATAAGGATACATTAATAGCTGTAGTATTCCACTTGTTAGCAACAACAGAGAATTTAGTTTTAAAAAGGAAGTGTAAGGAGCATAAAAATAAAGAGTATCTATTGATTTATTATGCAAATGAAATAAAGCAGATTAAGTATGCACTTAAGAATATAGAGGATGACTTAGAAGTTGAGTTCAAATTAGATGAGCTTTGCTATATACTTACCATACTGTATAAATTATAGAGTGATTTAAAAAGTGGTGTATGAAATGAATGTTAGTGTATGATTTGAAAATTTAAATAGTGTATAAAAAAGGAGGGGGAACCCTCTTTTTTTATAGGTTTTTGATTTTGGCATGGAAATTGCTTTGAATTAATAGTGAGAAAAATATTTATATAGGAGAGATATATATGACAAAAATTATCTTAGCATGTGCAGCAGGAATGTCCACATCACTATTAGTAAATAAAATGAAGGAGGTAGCAGAGGCGGAAAATATTGAGGCTTCAATAAAAGCTATTCCAGAAGCAGAGATATCACAACATTTAAATGAATGTGATGTTATATTACTTGGACCACAAGTAAAGTTTATGATTGATGAAATTAGAGCAATAGCTGCTCCTCAAAGTATTCCAGTAGAGGTTGTTCCAATGCAACATTATGGAATGATGAATGGAAAGGCAGTTTTAGAATTAGCTTTAAGTTTAAAGGGAGGTAATTAATAATGAAAAAAATTATGGATTATATGGAAAGAAAGGTAATGCCTATAGCCAATAAAATTGGTAACCAAGTACATATCAGAGCAATATCTGCTGGTATGGTTAGCTTAGTAGGAATTATTATACTTGCTTCAATAGCTACATTAGTTCAAAATTTGCAAGTGGAATCATATCAAAACTTTATTACTAATACAGAAGCAGGACAAGTAATTTGGAATATAACTCAAAATATTTGGTGGGGATGTCTTGCTATGTATGGACTATTTGTTTGTGCAACAGTTGGACAATCACTTTGGAGAAACTATGGTCATAATGGACTTGATGGGTTATGTGTAGCATTGGCTTCATATTTTGTATTAATTCCATGGATGGCACAAGTTCCAAATGGAAAAGAAGCACCAATTAGAGCCTTTGGATTTATTAATTATACTAGTTTTAGTGCGGATGCGTTATTTGCTTGTATGATTATAGCTCTTGTATCAGTTGAAATATTGCATAGATTATCAAATGTTAAAGCATTTAAGATTAAGATGCCAGATGTAGTTCCAACAGCAGTAAGTGATTCATTTTCAAAATTAATACCAACTATGTTAACAGTTATTATATTTGCGGTAATATCATATTTAATTATGAGATTTGCTGATGGTAAATCATTTAATCAATTAATAACAATGGCTATAACAAAACCACTACAAGGATTTAGTGATAATTTAGTAACAGCTATAGTAGCACCATTTGTTATATCATTCTTATGGTTCTTTGGAATTCATGGTTCAAATATTGTGGGACCAATACTTGCAGCTGTTTTAGCACCGCTTGGAATGTCAAATATTGAAATGTACGCTCAAGGTGTTACTGATTGGTCTCAATATAATGTATTAACTTACCAATTTATATCTTCATTTGTTAATATGGGTGGAGCAGCATGTACAATAGGTTTAATAGTTGCTATGTTTATTACAAACAGAAGAAGACATAAGGTATTATTATCTCTTGCAGGTCCTACAGGTGCATTTAATATAAATGAACCAATAATATTTGGATTCCCAATAGTTTTAAATCCATATTTATTTATACCGTTTGTAATAGGACCATCAATTATTAGTGCAATTTCATATTTAGCAATTAAATTCCAATTAGTTCACCCAGTTGTAGCGTCAGTTCCTTGGACAACACCTCCAATATTAAATGGATTCTTAGCAACAGGTATGCATTGGACAGGAGCAGCATTATCAGTAGTTAATATAGTAGTTGTTGTATTACTATATATACCATTCTTAAAATTAATAGAAAGAAATGAAGAAAAACAATTATTAAATAAATAAAAACATTCATTGGAGAGGAGATCATATGGGAATAGGAATTAGTATATATCCATTAAATAGTACTGTTGAAGAAAATAAAGCTTATATAGAAAAAGCAGCAAAACTTGGATACAGTAGAGTATTTACCTCTATGTTAGAATTAGATAGCCATAAGGAAAAAGCTTTAAATCAGGTTGAAAAATACAGAGAATTATTAAAATTTTCAAGGAATCTAGGGATGAGAGTATTTATAGATATAAATCCTGAAGTTCTTAAGATAATAGATATAAATCCTATGGATTTGAAATTCTTTAAAGATTTAGGAGCAACTGGACTTAGATTAGATGGAATGTTTAATGGATTCTATGAATCAATGGTTACATTTAATAAATTTGATTTAGATATTGAAATAAATGGCTCCTTTGATAGTGGATATGTTAATAATATTATGGATATAGGTTGTAAGAGGGGGAAGCTTGTGACTTGTCACAACTTCTACCCTGAAAAAGATACAGGTTTAGGATTAGAGTATTTTAAGGCTTGTCATATGAGGCATAAGTCATTAGGATTACATACAGCTGCTTTTGTTGATGCAACTAAAGGAGGAAGACTAGGACCATGGTTATCTAATGATGGCTTGTGTACATTAGAAAAGCATAGAGGAATAGATATAACGGTTCAAGCGCAAGAATTATTTGCTTTAGGAATAGATGATGTAATAATAGGTAATGCTTTTGCAACAAATGAAGAGTTAGAGTCTCTTGCAAAGCTAGATGAAAATATTATATCTTTAAAAGTTACTATGGAAGAAGTTACAGAGGTTGAGAAGTCAATATTTAATAAGGTGCTTCAAAACAGATGGGATTATAGTGACTCTGTCATAAGACATACAATGGGAAGAAAAGAATTTAAGGACAAAGAAATAAAATCAACAACTAAAGAAGATAGAATTGTTCCTATAGGAACTGTCTTAATTAATAATAATGATTATCTTAATTATAAAGGAGAGGTACTCGTAGCCTGCAAGGATATTGCGTTAGATAATAGAAGAAATGTAATAGCAACTGTATGCAACTCTCACATAGAATTACTAAAATATATTAAATCAGGGAAAAAGTTTAAGTTGGAGGAGTAGTATGGACGAAAGAACTTTAAATAGTGCAATGAACATAATTATGTATGCAGGAGATGCTAGAAGCTCAATTATAACAGCATTGAAGGTAGCAAGAGAAGGAAGTAAGGAAAAAGGCTTAGAGTTACTTGAGGAAGCAAAGAAAAATTTACTTGAAGCTCATAAGATTCAAACTGAGTTACTTCAAGGAGAAATGCAAGGTAATCCATGTGAATTTAGTTTATTATTAGTACATTCTCAAGATCATTTAATGAATGCTATGCTTGCAAAGGATTTAGCAGAACAAATTATTTTAATGATAGAATAGGAGGGATATTATGACTTTAGGGTTTAAAGAAAACTTCTTATGGGGAGGGGCTCTATCAGCTAATCAAGTTGAAGGGGCTTACCTAGAAGGGGGAAAGGGCTTATCCACAGCAGATGTACTTCCAAAAGGAATGATGAGTTCACCAGTTATACCACCAGAGGGAGACTATCCATCTCATACAGCAATCGATTTTTATCATAGATATAAAGAGGATATAAAACTTTTCAAAGAATTAGGTTTTAAATGTTTACGATTATCTATTGCTTGGAGTAGAATATTTCCTAATGGAGATGAAGAAACTCCAAATGAAGAAGGATTAAAGTTTTATGATGATGTATTTGATGAATTAATCTCAAATGGTATAGAACCTGTAGTAACCTTATCTCACTATGAAATGCCATTAGGTCTATGTAGCAAATATGGTGGGTTTACAAATAGAAAGCTTATAGGATTTTTTGAAAGATATGTAAGAACTGTTTTTACAAGATACAAGGATAAGGTAAAGTATTGGATGACTTTTAACGAAATCAATAGTATAACTGTAATGAGATTTACATGTGGTGGTATCATTCCTAAAGAAGGTGAGAATCCAAGGCAATTAAGCTATGAGGGAGCACATAATCAATTAGTTGCAAGTGCTTTAGCAGTTAAAGCATGTCATGAAATAGTAGATGGTGGAAAGATAGGGTGTATGATTAATTATGGATGTGTATATCCTATGACTTGTAATCCACTTGATGCATTAGATGCTTTAGATAAAGATAGAAGAACGTTATTCTTTGCTGACGTGCAAATTAGAGGAAAATATCCAAATTATCAAAAGAGATTTTTTAGAGAAAATAATATCTCCATAGGAATATCAGAAGAGGATGAAAAGATACTAAGAGAAAATACTGTAGATTTCCTTGGTATGAGTTATTACATGAGTAGGGTTGCAAGTACTGATGCTGAACATCTTGAAAAAGCAGAAGGGAATATATTTAAAATGGTTAAAAACCCTTATCTTAAATCATCAGAATGGGGATGGCAAATAGATCCAGAAGGATTAAGATTCTCATTAAATACATTATATGATAGATATGAAGTTCCTATATTTATAGTTGAAAATGGACTTGGAGCAGTAGATGTTGTTGAGGAAGATGGCTCAATTAATGATGATTATAGAATTGACTATTTAAGAAAACATATAAGTGCTATGAAAGAGGCTGTAAATGATGGTGTTGACCTTATAGGATATACATCTTGGGGACCAATAGACTTAGTGAGTGCATCTACAGGTGAAATGAAGAAACGTTATGGATTTATCTATGTAGATAAGGATGATGAGGGAAATGGAACTTTAGAGAGAAGAAAAAAGAAGAGTTTTAACTGGTACAAAGAAGTAATTGAAAGTAATGGGGAAAAACTTTAAACTAATATTATATATAGAAAGAAGTAGAATTTACAATTTAAATTCTACTTCTTTCTATATATTTATGTAAAAAGTGATGCTAAATAAGAAGTTAAAAATGAAATTATAATTTAGATTTGCTAATAAGGATAATTATGGTAAAATGTATACAAACATTGGAATTTATCGAGGCTGGTGAGAATATGGAGAAACAAGAGATGAACTCAAATAAAAAGTTTTGGAATAGATTTGCTAGTAAATATGATTTTATAATAAAAAAAGATGAGCAAGCTTATGAAGAGATGATTAAACTTATTAGAAGAGATGTAAATTCTAAAATGGAAATGTTGGAGCTTGCAACAGGTACAGGATTAATTGCTTTAAGAATAGCAGATAAAGTGAAGTATTTGGAGGCTACTGATTTTTCTGAAGAAATGATAAAAGAAGCAAAACGTAAAGAGAGGCCTAATAATCTTAATTTTTCAGTAGAGGATGCATGTGATTTACCTTATGGTTCTAAAACATTTGATTGTGTACTTATATCTAATGCACTTCACATAATGCCAAAGCCTGAGGAAGCACTTAGTAATATTAAAAGAGTATTAAAGGATGAGGGGATCTTAATAGCACCAACTTTTACACATAAGAGTAGTATAAAAGCTAAAGTGTTATGGAAACTTATGTCTATTGTAGGTTTTAAGGCTTATAGCAAATGGACAACTGATGAGTATATTAAGTTTATAAAAAGTAATGGCTTTAAAATAAAGAAAAGTAAAAAAATAAAAGGAACTTTTGAGTTAGCATATATTGTAGCAATTAAAGAATGTAGGTAAAATAGTATCTAGATTCTTTTTTCTTTAGGAGGAAAATATGAGAAACATAAAAATGTTATTACAATATGATGGAACAAGATATAAGGGATGGCAAAAGCAGAATCAAAAAGGCAATTCTGTTGTAACAATACAAGGAAAAATCGAAAATGTTTTAAGTAAAATGACAGGGGAGGAAATAGAAGTAATAGGTTGTGGCAGAACAGATTCTGGAGTTCATGCAGATAATTATGTGGCAAACTTCTTTACTGATTCAAAAATGACTTTAGTGGAAATGATGAGTTATCTTGAAGAATATTTACCAGAGGATATTGTGGTTAAAGAACTTAAGATAGCAAGTGATAGGTTTCACTCTAGGTTAAATGTAAAGGGAAAAACCTATGTGTATTCAATTCAAAACACAAAATATCAAGATGTATTTTCCAAGAGATTTGCTTATCATATAAAAGAAGAATTAGATATAGAAAGTATGAGAGAAGGTGCAAAGTATCTTATAGGCACTCATGATTTTAAGAGTTTTACTAATTTAAAAGTAAAGAATGGTAAAAAGTCCACTATAAGAACTATAAGGGATATAAAAATAACAAATTATAATGGATTTGTACAAATAGAAGTAAGTGGAAATGGATTTCTGTTAAATATGGTAAGAATAATTGTAGGAACATTAGTAGAGGTTGGAGTTCATAAAAGGAATCCAGAAGATATTAAAGAGATATTAGAGTCTAAGAATAGAGAAAATTCAGGTCTAAAGGTTCCAGGGAAAGGATTAATGCTTAAAAATTTAGAATATTAATTCAAAAGTGTTGACTTATATCAAATAAAAGAATAGTATTAAGTAGGAAAATTTGTTAGGTGAGGCTCCTATAAAGATAGATGCTGCTACCCAGAAAAATCGAGAGATTCCAATGGGTTAACAATAATTATCGCCAAGGTAATTTTTAACGTAGCTGACAAGAAAAGGTCAAAGCTTTATAGTGCTAAAGCTCTACAATTAAATTGTGTTATATTTAAGGCTTTTTAACGTAGGGTTAAAAGGTCTTTTTTTATTCTTTAGGAAATTATAGCATCAATTAAATTGTGGATAACTTCAACAATTTAGCTAGATATTATTTCATTTCTTCCTAAAGAATAAAAAATAAAATATATGCCCCTGCAAGATTTTCTTCAGGCAAGCTTCGGAAATGCAGATGGGCAAAAAAATAAGGTGGTGAATTAAATGGAATCTGATGCCAGTAGGAGTATAAAAGTTAAGACGGAAAACAAAATAAAGGATGAGGATGAAGTTTGTTCGCCGTATAGGGTGTTTTATCCTCTTATATAAGGAGGAGTTATAATGAAGAAAGAATTAAATGAAAAGGATTTATTAGAAAAATTACTAAATTATACTCAGGAGGAGCTAGAAGAGAAGATTGAGGATATTCATCCTGCTGATGTATTAGATTTACTTCATGACAACGAAGATGATTTCTTTAAGATATTAAAAAGATTACCAGATTGGTTTATTGCAGCTATTCTTGAGGAAGAAGATGATGAAGAAAAGTATGAAATTTTAAAGAAGTTTTCTGAAAATAAGCAAAAGAAGATTTTAGGTGAGATGTCCTCTGATGAGTTAACAGATCTTGTTGGAGTCTTAGATGAAGAAGAAATTAAAGATGTTTTAAAGAAAATAAATGAAGAAGATAGAAAAGATGTTTATAAGCTTCTTTCATATGAGCCAGATACAGCTGGTGGTATTATGGCAACGGAGTTTGTATCAATAAGGGAAAATAAAACTATTGAAAAAACCCTAAAGTATTTACAAAAGGAAGCTCCAGATGCTGAATCTGCATATTATCTTTATGTTATTAATAAGGAAAATGTCTTAAAAGGTGTAGTTTCTTTAAGAGATATAGTATGCAATGACTTTGATACAAAGATATCTGAAATAACAAATACCAATGTAATATCAGTGCCGTACTATATGGATCAGGAAGAAGTGGCTAGCAAGTTTGAAAAGTATGGATTTATGACAATGCCAGTTGTAGATGAGAATAATAAGATTTTAGGAATAGTAACTGTAGATGATATAGTTGAGGTTATGCAGGAGGAAACTACAGAAGATATCCATCGTCTTGGTGGTGTGGATGAAGAGGAAAAAGTAGATGGTTCCCTTAGAGATTCTGTAAAAAGTAGATTACCGTGGCTTATAGTAAACTTAATTACTGCAATTCTTGCAGCTTCTGTTGTAGGAGCTTTCGAAGGCACAATAAGTCAAGTTGTAACTCTTGCAACCTTTATGCCTATTGTAGCAGGAATGGGAGGAAACGCAGGAACACAATCATTAACAATAGTAGTTCGTGGTATTGCATTAGGAGAATTAGATAAAGATAATGGGATGAGAATTTTTATAAAAGAGTTATTAGTAGGCCTTGTAACAGGTATAGTTATTGGAGCCATTATAGCAGTTTTAGGTTTTATATGGGAAAGGAACTTTGTATTTGGTATTGTAATTGGTGTTGCAATGATATTAAATATGATGGTAGCAACAATGTCGGGGTTTATAGTTCCAGTAATACTAAAGAAGCTTAAGGTAGACCCTGCACTAGCATCAGCAGTGTTTGTAACAACAGTTACTGATGTTTTAGGCTTTTTCTTTTTCCTTGGACTTGCAACTATGTTTATTAGTTATTTAATCTAGTTTAGATAAATGGAGGTTTTTATGGAGTGGTATTGTGCAGTATGGAATAGTGATAAGGTAAGTAATGTAATGGGAGCCCAGTTTTTATATGAGCAGTTATGTCAAGGGGAAGATTCTCTAGTTGGAGACATTGGATTAATAGATGAGTTTTTTGAAGATTTAATATCTAATGGAGAAAAGTTAGATATAAACAAGGGTAAAGGCTTTATAATTATTGGATGTTTACTTGAAGATGCAGAAGAGATTGATAATCTAGTTAAGGGGTTAGCTAAACAACATGGATTATCTTATTATGAACCTCAAAATATGACTTATATTTTTTAAAAGTAAAGGACATGATATCTATAGGATATCTTGTCCGTTTTCTTCTAATAATATATTCGTATCTAAGACAGTAAGTTTATTATTTATAGCAAATATTAAAAAAGTATCTCTAATAACCTTAGGGTAAAGTCGTCCTTCTTTAGCTATAGTAAGAGCTCTATCTGTTTCATCTAATGTAAGTTGTAGGGATAAGCAAAGCTTAATTATATTATTTCTACTAGGATTTTTACTTCCATTTAAAATTTGGTATCCATATGTACGATCAATATCTGCATTAGCAATTAAAGTACTTTTGCTTATATTTTTTTTATTACAAAGGTTAACTAAATATTCAGAAATAGTTAGTTCCTTAACATCTAAATCCTTAGAAATATATGTTTTTAAATTTTTATAATTATCTATAGAATTAAGAGTATTTAATAATTCAGAAGTCTTTTTATCAATCATAGTTATTCCATCCTTAAATAAAAAATGAGATAATAATATTATATATTATATTATAGTTAAGTGAAAGTTTAGGTGGAACATGGAGATGAATTATAATGTTGGTTATAAATTATCATTGTATAAGGAACTAACGGTAATAAATGAATCGGATAAAAGTAAAATAGAGTTGGTTCAGAATATAGTAGATAATAAGATATATGTAAAAAAGACATTGTCAAATTATAAAAAAGGAGTTTTTAAAGAATTACAAAAGATTGATAACATAGGTATTCCGAAGGTTTATGAAGTTATTGAGGATGAGATGATACTTTATGTAATTGAAGAATTTATTAATGGTAAAACTCTAGAGGAAATCCAGGGGGAAGGAGTATTATCAGAGGATAGGGTTATAGAATATGGTATAAAGATTTGCGAAATATTAGATGTTTTACATAATTTAAGTAGTCCAATAATACATAGGGATATAAAGCCCTCTAATATTATTGTAGATAATAATGGTATAGTTAAATTAATAGACTTTGATGTGTCAAGAATACATAAAAGTAATGAAAATAGGGATACTCAGATATTAGGAACAGAAGGATATGCATCCCCAGAGCAATTTGGCTTTAATCAAACAGATAGTAGAAGTGATATTTATTCTATTGGGGTTTTAATGAATGTTTTAACAACAGGAAAACTACCAAGGGATAAAAAGAATGATGAAAAATTAGCTAAAGTAATTGAAAAATGTATTAAGATTTCTCCTAATGAAAGATATAAAACATGTCTTGAGCTTAAGGAAGATTTAGAGTTATGTAGTGGCAAACAAATAAAATATAGAAAGAGTAAAATGTTTATTAGAAACTTACCTGGATTTAGAAGAGGAAAGCCTTCTTATATTTTAGCTGCATCATTATGGTACATATTTTTAGTATTTGCTATTTTTATTGATATAGGTACAAAAAGTTTCTCTTATATTATTGGTGATATTAGTATGGTTATAGCATTATTCGGGTTGACTTTTCTTTATGGAAACTACAATAATATACAATCTATGTTACCTTTATTAAAGGGAAATAATAAAAGTATTAGAAAAGTAGGGGTTACTATTTATACTATATTAATTATAATCTTTGCTGGCATGATGTTAAACATATTTCAATAGGTGTATGCTGATAGCATACCAATGAAACTCTAAATATTTTTATAATGATACTAGTCCAAGAAAATGGACAAGTATCATTTTTTGTTTTAAAGGAGGAATAATAATGAAGAAGATTTTAATTGGGGTAGTAATAATACTTATTGTTTTAGTTGGAGGATGTACAGCATTAATGGGGGGGATGGCAAAATCAGCCTCTGACACAATAAATCAAATGGAAGATGACAAAAAATCTAAAGATGAATTATATAATGAGATGGCAAAGAAGGTTAATTGGGAGGTTAAAAAAGGGGAGTATTCAAGTGAAATAGTAGGGATATTTGAGAATACTTCAAATGAAACAATAGATTACATACAGTTTAATTATAAGTTATATGATGGTAATGGGGTTACTATTGAGAGTTCATTTACAAATGAAACTGATATAAAACCAGGAGAAAAAAGAGAAGTTAAGATTATGCTAATAAAGAAAGATTTTAGTAAATATGAGATAGATGTAGTATCAAGTGCTATATAGATAATATTGTAATCATGGACTAGCCATTCAATTAAAAGTAGGATAATTAGATGTTATTATTAGGGGATATAAATAATATATATTAAGTGATTAACTTTTTATATATTATGGGAGGAAGAAAGATGGTTTGTTCAAGTTGTGGTAATGAAATGGTAAAGGGAAATCTTTTTGGTGATAGATATGCACTAAAATGGCAAGCAGAAGATAAGAAGCTAGTGGCAGGTATATGGTCAAAAGGGGGCATAAAGTTAAAGACTAATTCAGCTTTTGGAAGACCTAGAAGTGAAGCTTATGTTTGCCAACAATGCAAAAAGCTAGTTATTGATCTTGAAACTCAAGCTGTATAGTAACATATATAAAATCAAGAATAATAGTTTTATAATTTCTTACTTTTAGTAGTGGGGGATATTTGTTTTGAGATGGAGCAAAATAAATATCCTCCACTTTTTTATTCTTCTATGTAAAACTTGTCTTTATTTACATTAAGGTATAAAATAGTTGATGTGTTTTAAAAAAGTATAAGAAATGGGGCAAAAAATGTTTACTAATTACAAAAATGATTTAATCAAAGAGTTTAAGAACTACAATGGAGGAAAGTTTAAAAAGGACCTAATGGCAGGGATAACTGTTACAGCAGTTGCACTTCCTTTAGCATTAGCCTTTGGTGTAAGTTGTGGAGCATCAGCTGGTGCAGGAATTATAACAGCAATAATCTCTGGTTTAGTAATTGGTGCTCTTTCTGGAGGTTCCTTTCAAATTTCAGGACCAACTGGAGCTATGAGTGCAATATTAATATTGCTTGGACAACAATATGGATTAGAAGGAATATGGGTAGCTAGTTTAATAGCTGGTCTTATTCTAATAGTTGCAGGTGTATTTAAGTTAGGAAAAGTGGTGTCTTATATTCCACTACCAGTAATTACAGGCTTTACATCTGGTATTGCATTAACTATTGCAATTGGACAACTAGATAATTTTTTGGGAGTAACTACAAAAACTTCTGATAGTGCAATTATAAAGGTGTTTAACTTTGTAAGAGGACCTATAAATCCTAATATGTATGCGTTATTAATTGGAATACTTGTAGTAGCTATAATGATTCTATGGCCTAAAAAGTGGAATGCAAAAGTTCCATCATCTTTAATTGGACTTATAGTTGCTTTAATAGTTAATATGTTATTTAATTTACCAGTTGATGTTATAGGAGATATCCCACAAAAATTGATTTTAGATGATAGATTAACTTTTGCAGGTATTAATTTAGAGTCTATTAAGGGATTAGTAGTTCCTGCTATTAGTATAGCTGCTTTAGCAATGATTGAAAGTTTACTTTGTGGTGAAGTTGGTAAGAAAATGAAGGGAGAATCCTTTGATCCTAATAGAGAACTTGTTGCTCAAGGGATTGGAAATATGATTATACCTTTCTTTGGAGGGGTACCTGCTACAGCTGCAATAGCAAGAACAAGTGTAGCTATAAAATCAGGTGCTCAAACTAGGTTGGTTAGTATTTTCCACTCTATATTTTTATTAATATCAATGTTTGTTTTAGCACCTATAATGTCAAAAATTCCTCTATCAGCATTAGCAGGAGTTTTGATGATTACTGCTTGGAGAATGAATGAGTGGGAAAATATTAAATATATGTTCACTAAAAGATTTAAGGGATCTATTATGAAATTCTTTATAACTATGATGGCAACAATAGTTTTTGACTTAACACAAGCTATATTAATAGGAGTGATTTTTGCAAGCCTATTATTTATGGTTAAAATATCAAATGCAGATATTTTTATTAGTGACGTTGATGAGGACAAATTAAATAGAAATATAAGTAAAAATAATACTTTAGGAAAAACAAAGGTAATTTATTTTACTGGGCCATTATTCTTTGGTACTGTGGACAAGTTGAGATCAGAAATTGAATCGTTAGAGGATGCTAAGGTTTTAATATTATCTATGAGAGGAGTACCTTTAATAGATATTACAGGGATTCAAGCACTGGAAGAAATAATGGAGGAACTTGTATCCAATGATTGTAGACTTCTTTTATGTGGATTACAGGAAGGAGTTAAGGATACGGTAGAAAAGTCAGGATTTAAAGATAAGATTGGAGAAGACAAAATATTTTGGAGCGCAGTGGAAGCAATTAACTATGTTGAAGATAATAGAGTTGCAATTTAATCTTATACATAAATATTTATATTAAAATGGACCCTGTTAAGTAGAAAATAAAAAATCTATTTAATAGGGTCATTTGTACAATAAATATATAAATATATAAATATATAAATATATGTTTATATAAATATTCGTAGAATAAAGATTGTTACAACGCTTCGTTCTATTCTAAAATTATTTATTTAGCTTAACATGTATATATTTTGTTTTATCTACAATAACTTTTTTATTTTTTTCAAAATAATTTATTATAATTTCTGGCATTTCTATTTGAATTTCTTTTATGATTTTACAATACTTAAAGAATTCATATCCACCAGCACCACTAGCTCTGTAATTATTCATAACTAATGTGAATTTATCAGTATCACTTATCTCCTTTCCGTTAAATATAACTGAATCTACAGTATTTATTCCATTAGAATTTAAAGTAAATGTATATTCTATATTTGAAAAATAATCATAGTTATAATGTTCAACCTTTGGTTTTAAGAATGAGTCTGAAATTCTTACTTCTTCTCCGTCATAATAAAAATATTCAGCGCTTCTTGATAAGGCTTTCTTTAATATTTCTCCAGTAACTTCATATACAACTAAAGTATTTGGATAAACATAAGTTGAAACAATATCACGGACAGTTACATCGGTATTAAACCCTTTTATGCTGTTAGCAAATGATGTGCAAGCTATATCAGCACCACTTGCATCTAATTGAATTTTATTTATAAAGTTAGCAAGATTTGATCCTGATAAAGCCATTTCTATGTGAGTAGAAGGATGAAGTGGAATATCTAAAAATCCTACAGGGCTATCTAACCATTTCTGAACTTCTTTTTCATAAGGTAATAATTCATTGAACATTTCTTTATTTGGATTTATTTCTGCAGTCTTTAATTCTGATTTAATTGAAATGATTTTTTCTTCATAATCTAAGCTTAATTCTATAAACTTAAATGCATTTTGTGGAGTTTGAACTATATAAGTTCCATTAACATATTGTCCGCCAATATCCATATGCTGATGTCCAGTTAATAGGATATCAAAGTTAAAGTCCTCACAAATTTTATAAGCTATATTCTCATTACTAGTGCTTAAAATTTTCTCTGTATCTAGATCCTTTTCAAAACCACCATGATAAACCCCAAGTAAAATATCAACTTGAGATCTTACTTCATCAAATACTTTTTTTACTGAAGTATAGGTATCATTTATATTAAAGTTTGTTAGGTTTTGTGGTTGTTCCCAAATGTTTATAAAGTCTGTTGTAAAACCTAATGTACCTATTTTCAATCCATTTCCTAGCGTTTTAATTGCATATGGAAGAATAGGGAGCTTACCTGTTTTATCTTCTACATTAGAACAAACACAAGTTGCATCTAGTGTATTTAGATATTTAGCAAGATAATCATATCCATAGTTAAAGTCATGATTACCTAATGTAATTAAATCATATTTACCTTGGTTTAAAACTTTCCCAATTGGATGAACTTGAAAATCTTTTTTTGATATAAAGGTTGTAAATGGAGAGCCCTGAATAGTATCTCCTCCATCAATTATCAAAGTGTTTTCGTCCTTTGTGAAAGAGTTAATTACATTTAGCATTCCTAGATGTTTATCATCATTATTAGTATAGTCTGTTGGATATACAAAGCCATGCATATCTGAAGTAAAATAAATCTTTAAAGTTTTCATATTAACACCTCAATTGAATTATATCAAAATTAATAAAATATAGCGTTTATTTGTAAAAAAAAATGATAACATATAAAACAAAAAATATGTTAAGAATAGAAGGTGATAATAGAGTGGTAAATTATTAAAATAAATGCATTATAATTATCAAAGTGTTAAAAAATGATGAAAAAATTGAGAGGTGTTTAACAGGGTGATATTTGACTATTTAAAGCAATTTGTTATAATGACAAATGCCCCTGTTTAAAAATGGTTAAAAATGAAAAAAGTCTATTTGGAGGAATAATATGAACATAATAAGAAATACTAGTATATCAAAAAAGTTAATTGCAGTTTTTTCCGTAATAATATTATTGATGTTTTCCTTAACGATATTTAATAGTTATAATATGAAAGTATCAAATGATGAATTAATAGCTTTATATAATGAAGATACAAAGGGAATATTATATATAGGTAAGGTTAGTGAAATAGCATTAGAAAATGACTTGCTGACTAATCTTTTATGTACTGATGAAAGTAGTGGAAATAAGGAGAAAATAATAAATACTATTAAAGAAAATAGAGTTAAATGCAATGATTATATTGAAAAGTATAAAGAAACAATTTTTGGAGATGAGGAAGACACTCTATACACGAATATATTCTTAAATTCTTTTAGTGAGTATAATAAGATTGTTGATGAGATAATAGCGTTAACTATGAAAGGGGACAAAGAAGGTGCTAAAGCATTAATACCAGAGTTAGATAGACAAAAAGAAGGCTATACATGGGATTTAAATAATATTGTAAATATGAATGAAAGTTGGGCAGTTCAGTCTGTAGAAGAGAGTAAAGCAAGGTATAAAAGAAGTGTTTTTATATCTAACATATATTTAATTTTAGCAATTATTTTTTCTGTAGTATGCTCTTTTTTAATTATCAAGGAAATAAGAGGATATTTAAAGAAGATTGGACTATTATCAAATAGAATATCAGAATATAATTTATCAGAAGAAATAAATATAGAAAAAAATAATGAGTTTGGTATTATAGCTAATTCTTTAAATAAAGCTCAAGATAATATAAGAGAATTATTAAAAGTTTTAATTGAAAGCACAGAGGATATGAGTGCAGGTAGCGAGGAATTATATGCTACTGTTGAAGAAATGACATCGCAGCTTGAGGAAATAAGTGCTTCTGCAAACAATATTAGTTCTACGGTTCAAGAAACTAGTGCAACTGCAGAAGAGTTATATGCTTCAATATCAGAAGTATCTTCAAGGACTATAGTATTAGAAGAAAAGGCTAATGAGGGAAGAGGAAATGCAGAAAAAATAAGTAAGAAGGCCAATGATACTAAAGTAAGTACAAAGACATTATTAGATAGTAATGAGAAAGTATTTTCAAGCGTTAAGGAAGAAATTATTGAAGCCATGAATAAGGCAAAAGTTGTCGATGAAATAATGATAATGGCTGATACTATAAATGAAATAGCAGAACAAACAAATCTGTTAGCCTTGAATGCAGCTATAGAAGCAGCTAGAGCAGGAGAACAAGGAAAAGGTTTTGCTGTTGTAGCTGATGAGGTAAGAACTTTAGCAGAGCAATCAAGGGAGGCTGTTAAAGATGTACAAGCTACAATAAAAGATGTACGTGAAGCATTTAATAAAATTGCTAGTAGTAGTAATAAGCTACTTGCTTTTATAAATGAAGATGTTTCTAAAGAAGGATATAAATTGTTAGAATTAGGAAAGGATTATGAAGAGGATGGAGTATTCATGAACAAAATGAGTAGTGATATTGCATCTATGAGTACAGAAATAAATGAAACAACTAAAGATATAAATTCTGCTGTAGAGGAAGTAGCAGGAATGGCACAAAAATCTGCTGAAAATGTATCATCTATAAAGGATTATATTTTAGAAGCAACTGAGGCTATGGAGCAAGTTGCAGTAACAGCTCAGACACAGGCTGAGTCAGCACAAAAATTAACTGAATTAGTGGCTAAGTTTAATATGTAAGAATTATTTTTATATTGTGTTCAAAAAAGGAAGTTGAAATGTCAATTTCCTTTTTTGTTTTAGGAAAATATAATAAAAAAAGCAAACTAAGTGATAAAAAGTTTATAAATAAATAGACAAAAGTGTAAATATAACTATAATTATAATTGAAGAAATAAATTTGAAAGGAAGAATTGCTATGGAGAAGGGGAAAGAAGAATTATTTTGGGAGGCATCAGTTGAAGATGTTAAAAAAGGATATATTGAAGAAAAAAACTGTTATATGTGCCTTGTTTGTGAAGATGAGTTTGAAAAGGGAAGAATATATAATGTAAAGGAAAATCTATATGATGCAAAAAGGGCAACAGAAATTCATATAGTAGATAAACATGGCTCTATGTTGCAATACTTGCTAAATATGAACAATAATTTTATTGGGATTTCTGAGGTACAAAGAGATTTAATAATATTAATGGCTAATGGTTTATCTGATAAAGAAATTGCTATAAAGATGGGGGTAGCTCAGTCTACTATAAGAAATCATAGATATAAGTTAAGAGAAAAGGAAAAACAAGCTAGATTATTTCTTGCTATGATGGAGTTATTATCTAGTAATACTAATAAAAAGATTACAAAGTTAGAGAATGAACAGCTTTGTGATGCCCATAAAACTGCAACAACTATAGATGATAGATATAATATAACAGAGAAGGAAAGAGAAACAGTTATAAAGAATTATATGGACGAAACAGGTGGTATAAAAACTTATCCATCTAAGGAGAAGAAGAAGATTATAATTCTTGGGGAAGTTACTAAGAATTTTGTTAAGGGCAGAAAGTATACAGAAAAGGATATTAACAAAGTATTAAAGAGAGTATACGAGGATTATGTAACAATTAGAAGAGCATTAATAGAATATGGATTTATTGAACGTTCAAATGATTGTAGTGTTTACTGGGTGAAGGAGTAGGGAAATTATGCTTATAGATGATTTAGAGCTGGAATTAAATGATTATGTCATTAGAGAGATTAGGAAAGATCATTATCTGGAGCTGTTTCAATTATATAAATCTAATCCATACTATTTTTCTAAAATACAAGATCATGAAATAAGATATGAAGAGTGTATAAATGATTTGATAGAAATTCCACCCAATACTAGAAGAAATCAAAAACAATACATTGGATTTTTTCATGATGGAAAACTTTTGGCAGTGATGGATTTAATTGAAGGATATCCAAAAAGAGAGGTAGTTTTTATTGGTTTATTTATGATTCATGGAGAATATCATCGTTTAGGAATAGGTAAAAATATTGTGAATTCTTTAATTAGGTGTTCTAGGAAAAAAGGATTAAAAAGAATAAAATTAGCTTGTATAAAAGAAAATACTATAAGTCAAATATTTTGGAAGAGCCTTCAATTTATAGAGGTTGATAGATGTATTAATAAAAAAACAGATGAAAAGTATTGGAACCTGATAGTTATGGAAAAGGAATTGTAACAAACTCAAGCGTAATGTTTGAGTTTGTTTACATAGATAATTCAAATTTAATAGTGAATACTTGTTTTTATAATGTAGAAAATAAAAGAAAAAACAATATGGAGGAAGTAGAATGAAAAAGTGTTTATATTGCAATAAGAAATTGAAGGGAGATTACTTTTCGAACAAAATAGGAAATTTTTGCTCCGAGAATCATTTTGATGATTATCTAAAAAGTTTATCAAAAGAGGAATATGTAGCACTTCAACATTCATTTTGTGTATGTAGTGATGACTAACAGGTTCATAAATATGAACCTGTTTTTTTGTACATAATATATGTGAATATTAAACAAAAGAAAAGGTGATTTTATGAAGAGGAAAAAGAAGTTTTTATTTCCAACAGCATATACAGTTATATTGGTTGTAATGCTAATTGTTCTTTTATTAACATACTTAATACCTTCAGGAAAGTACAGTACTTTAAGTTATATTATGGAGGGTGGAAAATTTGTAGTTGAGAATCCTTTTGGGGAGCAGATAGAGTTAGAAGGTACACAAGAGACCTTAGATGAACTTGGTATAAAGATTAATATAGGAATGTTCAAGTATGGATCAATAACAAAGCCAGTAGCTATTCCAGGAAGCTATAAAGGACTAGAAAAGGAAAATAAATCTATAACTAATGGAATAGTATCATTTTTTAAAGCTCCAGTTGAAGGGTTATATGACTCTATAGATATTATTACATTTGTCTTAGTTATAGGAGGCATTGTAGGGGTAGTAAATAAGTCTGGAGCATTTACAGCAGGTATTAATAGTCTTTCAAAAATACTAGAGGGAAAAGAAAAGTGGCTAATTGTTCTTATTACAATTCTAATAGGTATTGGTGGTACCACATTTGGATTGGCAGAGGAGATAATAGCTTTTTATCCAATAGTTATACCAGTTTTTTTGGCAGCAGGATATGATGCACTAGTAGCTATTGCAGCTGTATATTTAGGGTCTGCTATGGGCTCTATGGCTTCTACAGTAAATCCTTTTGCAACAGTAATAGCATCAAATACAGCAGGAATAAATTTTACAGATGGAATCTTTGTAAGGATTGCTTTACTTGTTTTAGGATTATTAACATGTACTATATATGTAATTAGATATTCAGAAAAGGTAAAGAAGGATCCAAGTAAATCACTAATACATAGCCAGAAGGAAGAAATAGATAAACAATATTTCATTAGTAGTAAAGAAGAGGCTCCTAAATTTACTTTAGGTAGAAAAGCTATGCTTATAATATTTGTACTGTCCTTTGGAATTATGATTTATGGTGTAAAAGAACTAGGATGGTGGTTTGAGGAAATGACTGCCTTATTTTTAGGTGTAACTTTTATTATGTATTTATTTGCTGGATTAAAGGAAAAAGAGTTTGTAAATGAATTTGTAATAGGAGCTTCAGATTTATTAGGAGTAGCATTAATTATTGGATTAGCACGTGGAGTAACTATAATTATGGAAAAAGGGATGATTAGTGATACCATTTTATTTTATTTAAGTAAGGGAATTTCAGGTATGAGTGGGGTAGTATTTTCAACTGTAATTTTCTTTATTTATATCATTTTAGGATTTTTTATAGCTTCTTCATCAGGACTTGCAGTATTATCTATACCAATAATGGCACCTCTTGCAGACATTGTGGGAGTGAACAGGGATATAATTGTTTCAGCCTATGAATTTGGGCAAGGGTTAATGGGATTTATAACTCCTACAGGATTAATATTAGCTTCGCTAGCTATGGTTAATATAACCTATGATAAATGGTTGAAATTTATACTACCATTAATGATAATGATTGGGGTATTAGCTATAGTTGTGTTGGGATTTGGAGTTATTGTAGGATAATTTGTCAAAATTTCGTGTATAATTATTTCCATTACAACATTTTTTGATATATAATATATTTGGGATTTTAATAAAAAGGAGAGAAATCAATGAGTGAATTGAATCATGATCTTGGCATAATAGCCCTTAGAAGTTGTGTGGAACTAGGAGATGCTGTAAATAAGTTTATACAAGAAGCGAGAGATAACAAAGATTCTTATATTATACCTTTAAATGAAGTGAGATTTGCTAATGGTGAAGGTAAAGTTAAGATATCTGAAACTGTAAGAGGTAAAGATATTTATATTTTATGTGATATTGGGAATTATAGTTGTACATATAAAATGTTCGGTTTTGAACATCATATGGGACCAGATGAACATTTCCAAGATATCAAGAGAACTGTTGCTGCAATAAGAGGTAAGGCTGCAAGAATAACAGTGATCATGCCATTACTTTATGAATCAAGACAACATAGAAGAAAGGGAAGAGAATCTTTAGATTGTGCTTTAGCACTTCAAGAACTTGAAAGATTAGGGGTAGATGAAATAATTACATTTGACGTTCATGACCCTAATATTCAAAATGCAGTACCTTTATTATCATTTGAAAACTTCTATCCTACATATGATATAGTTAAAACACTTGTATCACAGGAAAAAGATTTAGAATTAGATAAAGAAAAGTTATTAGTTATAAGTCCTGATACAGGAGCTATGGATAGAGCAATTTATTATTCAAGTGTATTAGGTGTAGATGTAGGTTTATTCTATAAGAGAAGAGACCATTCAACTGTTATAAATGGAAAGAATCCAATAGTTCAACATGAATATATGGGAAGAGATGTTGCAGGAAAAGACGTATTAATAGTTGATGATATGATAGCTTCAGGAGAATCTGTTCTTGATATAGCTAGAGAGTTAAAGAAGAGAAATGCTAGAAATGTATATGTAGCTGCTACATTTGCTTTCTTTACAGAAGGTTTAGAGAAGTTCAATAAGTATTATGAAGATGGTACTATATCAAAGATTTATTCAACTAACTTAACATATATACCAGAACAATTACTAGAAGCTAAATGGTTTGAAAGAGTAGATATGTCAGAATTCTTAGCTAGAATAGTTAATAGATTACACAGTGGTAAGTCTATAGCTAAATATATGGATGCTACACAAGTGATTCATAATTTACTTAGAGAATAATAGTAATTAAGAAACATAAAAAACTGCCTTAGGGCAGTTTTTTATGTTTCTTATAAATCTTTATAAGAAATCAATTCTATATTATCATTATTTTTTATGTATTCTTTTATTTCATTGCTTGTAAGGATTTCCAGTTCAAAAGCTCTTTTTATATTATAGCTACTATTTCTAAGGATAGTTGAATCAATATAAGCTGGATGGCTCATTAACTCTATATAGTCCTTATCTAGATTATTTTCAAGAATTGAAATTAGATTTTCTAAAGATACACCTTCATTATAAAAGTCACAGTTAAAGTTTCTAGAGTGTTTAATATTGTTTTTATCAAGTATATCTTCCCAAACTTTATCCATTCCTCTTACAGGAATATTTAGTTCTTTAGCTATTTCCATAGCAACTTGGTATTGTTCATTAGTTACAGCGTAATGAAAATCTATATGAGCTGGAGTAAATCCTGTTGATAAGAATTTATCTACTTGAGCTCTATATTCCTTTCTTATTTCTTTAATATTAGCAGTTTCAATTTTAGTCATATCTCTATCAAATATACCATTATTGTTTACTATTGCCTTAAGTCCTGTAGAAATTGGACTACCAACAGTCATAACTAAATGAATTCCTACCTTTAATTCGCTGTTGTTTTTCATTAATTCAATAGCATGATTAAATCCAGGCATGTTTACCATTAATGAAGTAGATGTCATAATCCCATTTTTAAAACATTCTAAAATACCTAAATTTTGCCCAATACTATAACCAAAGTCATCCCCGTTTACAATAAGTTTCATATATAAGTCCCCCTCGATGATGTTTGTATAAGTAGAGTATCATAAGATTATACACTTTGTAAACATATACATGATTATTAAAGGTGGGATAATTTATATTTATCCCACAAAAATCTTGAGAGTATTAGATGTTGGAGAAACTAATTGGAAAATATTAAAATATTTTATTATTAATGAAGTTAAATTTAAATCTATAATACATATTATTCTATACCAAATAATATGTTACATAATATTATTTTAATTTTATAAATGCTTTTTTAGTTAATGGAAATTATATTATTAAAGAGCATAGACAATAGGAGGATAACATATGAGAGAATTTTTAAAAGACTATATTGAGGCTATAAAAGAGTTACCAATTAAAAACAAATATTCGAAAGAAGAGTTATTAATAAATGATTTCTTAATTCAAAAAGAAGGAAAGGTTGAAATATACTATGCTCCTCATAATGAATACATAAACCCAAAGGCTAAGGTATTTATTGTAGGCATAACACCAGGATTTCAACAGATGAATGCAGCAATTGTAGAAGCAAGAAAAGGAATAGAAAAGGGATTATCTATTGATGAAATAAGTTATAATTGCAAGGTTGCAGCTAGATTTAGTGGTAGTCTAAGAAATAATATAATAAGTATGTTAGATGGAATATATTTAAATGATGCATTAGGAATAAATAGTTGCAGTGAACTTTTTAAGAATAAAGACTATCTTCTACATACAATTTCACTTATACCTTATTCAGTTTTTATAGATGGTAAGAATTATACAGGGCACACCCCAAAGATTCTAAAAACTTCAATTCTGATGAACTATATAGATAGTATTTTTCTAGATGAACTTTCTAATTTAGAAAATGTTTTAATTATTCCACTAGGAAAAGCTGTAGAAGAAGTGTTAGATAAATTTATAAAAGAAGGAAGAATAGATGAAGACTATGTTTTAAAAGGATTTCCTCATCCTTCCGGTGCAAATGGAAATAGAAAAAAGCAATATGAAGATAACAAAGAAAAGATGATAAAACATATTAAAGAAATATTTTAATATATCCCCACATATTATATCATGTGTAACTTAGCACATGGAGGTGAGGCGTATGATTATAATAATTACTATATTAACAATAATTATATTTATTTTAACGGCTTTTGATAGTGTGGATAGAACAAAAGAATATTTTAAGTATGGAATTAAGAGAATTAATATTACTTATAAAAGTCTATGGACAGAGGGGGATTTTCTTGTAAGGATAACTCAAGGTGGAATGATAATTATTACAGAGATATTTAATTTACTTTCTATATATACTATTGTGTTAAAGTATATTAAAGTACATTTTTCTATTGAAGTAGACATGATTTTGAAAACTATTGTTATTATAGTAGGGGTTATAATCGTGCACTATTTAATGGGATATATACTTTTATTGAGTTCTAATCTTCATAGGTATATGAGTATGGGAATTGATAAGAGTATAAAGGGAGATTTCTTACTTACCTATTTTATAACATCTTCTTATGTGATGATACTTATAGTTTTTCCAAATGAATTAAATAAATATACTTTATCTGGTGTATTGGGAATTATAATAAGCTACTTTTTAAATATGAAGTTGTTACTAAAAATAATGAGAAATCCAAGGTATATAAAGTTTGACAGTAAGGATAGAGGGGGATTTTTTCAAGTATTTATTGCAGCTATGTCTATAGTTACTATGATAGTTATAAACTTATTTTTAGGGGTTTCTTTAACTAATATAATAGATAAAGGAGCTTTTTCTTCAAATCCTAATAATTTTGATTTGTTTTATTATACTATAGTAACCTTCACAACAATAGGTTTTGGCGATATAAGCCCTATATCTAACTTGGCTAAGTTTATGGCTATAGTAATCTCTATTACGAGTATTATTTGTTTAACTATTTTCTTAGGAAGTATTTTTTCATTAAGAGAAAGAAAAGAGTAATAAGAGTGGAAAAAATTAAGTTTTTTTCTAGTGAAAATAATTTTGAAAAGATAATCATTTTCCTTTATTATATAAGTATAAGATTTTTTTAGAAGAGGACAGAATATATGAAATTACTTAATATACAAAATAAATTTATAGAGGGAAAACCTTGCAAAAATAATATAGTTAAAGGAAGAAGTAATACAGGAAAAACTGAAGCGTTTTTACATAGAATATTAAATTTAGTTAATAATTTTGCCTTTGAAAAAGAGGATAAAATTTTATTTGTTCAAAAGGAAAAAGGGCTATTAGATAAAATAGAAAGTAGATTTAATAAAGTTAAATTTAATAATAATTATAAATATATATCACTATTATCATCGGATGTGGAGCCTGAGTTTATTACATTAAATGAGCTTATATTAAAGTACTCTGATGGTTCTGTTTTAGCAAAGCAAAATGAGAGATTAGAAATCCTTAAAGATGGAATAAAAATAGGATGCTTTAAAAGATGCAATAAGTTAAATAGTGATAATTTATATTTAATTTTAAATGAAATAAAGTATATGAAGAATAATAATATAAAGAAGGCTGAAGAGTTTATGACTTTAATGGGAGGTCCATTAAAGCTAAGAAAGAATTCTCCATCAAGGGCAGAAATGTTCATTTTATATAGCTACTATAATAGAATTCTTAAAGAAAAGGGATTAGTGGATGAAGAGGATAGAATAAGACTAGCTATTGAAAATATAAGGAAAGAAGATAGTGGATATGTTCATCTTTTTGTAGATAATGTAGAGGGGCTATCTAAATTAGAGTTAGAGTTTTTATTAGCTTTATATAAGGACAAGTCTTATGGGACAATTACATTAGGAATTGATGTAGATAAGGGAGAGAATATTTATTCTGAACTTGTAAAAAAGGGAAGAGTTTATGCTAAGAAGGTATTTGGTAATAATAAAAAAATATATAATTTTAAGGTAGATGTAGTAGAAAAGAACAATAGACAAGCAGTTAATGAAGAGTTTAATATAAAAGAAAAATATAAGTTCTTTGATTTAAAACATAGAAGAAACTTCCATTTTTCTATTGAAAATACAGGTTTTGAGGAAAAGATATTAGGAGAACTAGATGAAAAGTACTCTGATGATGAATTAGAACAAATTCCTGTTTTTAATAATATAGCAGCAGGAGAACCAATTCTTATATCTCCAGAGCAACAAGATACTTTTAATTTACCTAAGTATTGGGTTAAGGGTGGAAACAAGAAGTTTATATTAAAGGTAAAGGGAAACTCTATGATAAAGGCCAACATAAATGATGGTGATCTTGTTGTAATTGAGCAAACGCAAGCTCCTATGAATGGAGATATAGTAGCAGTAAATATAGAGGGAAGTGCAACATTAAAAACATTAAGTTTAACTAAGACTACAATAACTTTATTGCCAGAAAATGATGAGTATGAGCCTATCGTTGTTACACCAGATGAAGAATTTTATATTTTAGGAAAAGCAATTGGTGTAATAAGAAAATAATAATGGGGTTGATATATTATCTTTATTAAAGATAACTAAAAGCGAAATCCCTAGATTAGTTTCTAGGGATTTCTTTTAATATTTCTTCGCAAAGTTTATGTGTAATTATTGAGTCTTCCAGCATATCATAATTCAGACTATTAGTTTTAACATCATTAATAAATGATGAAATAATTGAATTAAAACCTCTCTTATGAAGAGTGTTTTCCCAGTCGCTGAACTCTTTTAGTGAAGTGCAGTTGTTTTCAATAAGAGTTGTATGAGTTAAATTTCGAACAATGGCTTTTTTACCAGGAGACATATATTCAACTATCTCCTCAGTTGTTCCATTTATTCTATTCATTATACCAATAGCTGTAGTTTTAGAATTAGATAGTTTTAAAGTAATGCTTTGTAATAAATTATCCTCAATTCTTGTATCTACAGTGAAATTATCATAAGCATCATTCATTAAAAATCTTAGAGTATCAACAACGTGGATAAAATCATCATATACAAAGACTCTTGGTTCTCCAGGTAAATTTATTCTGTTTTTTTGAATTAGTACTATATTTGCTTCTCCTAAGCTTTTTAGGGAACTTATCATGGGAGCAAAACGTCTATTGAAACCTACCCTAAGGATTAAATTATTTTTCATAGCTAGGTCTTTTAATTCTAAGGCTTCATCTAAGTTATAACTTATAGGTTTATCTACATAAACATGAATTCCATTAGATAAAAGTTTTTTGCAAATATCATAGTGTGAATCTGTAGAGCTATGAATAAAAGCACAGTCTATTCCTTCATTAATTAAATTATCTACACTAGAAACTGCTTTATTTATTTTATATTTTAATTTAGTTTCTTCTAATGTAGATATATTTCTTGTACACAATACAATTTCCAAATCTTTCACCAATGTTATAAGGGGAAGATAAGCTTTTTTACATATGTCACCTATTCCAATAATTCCAACTTTCATAAATCCTCCTAAGTTTAAATAATTAATTAAATTTTATCAGATATACATAACTAAAGAAATATTAATATAAAATTAAGAAAACAAATTAAGGAGTAGTGATATAATTATTAAGGGTAAAGGTTTTAATTATTATGTCTTCTGAGGGGGCGAATAGTATATGGTCAAGGATATAGCAAAAAGATTTATAAAAGATAGAAAAGCTATATTTTTAGTAATATCATATTTACTTACTATAATAGGTTATGAGCTTGTAAATGGATTAAATATACAAAGTGTATCATTAGCAACGACGTTGGATAGTAAAATACCTCTTATTAAGTATTTTGTAATTCCATACTATATGTGGTATGCACTTGTTTTATTCTCATTCATATATATTTATACAAAAAATAATGAGGAATTTTATAAGTTTGCTAAGTGTATAGTGTTGACTATGTTGTCAGCTTTAATAATATTTATATTTTTTCAAACTAGTGTAAGTCGTCCAATTATTGTTGGGGATGATATGTTTTCAAATATGATAAGAAATATATATGCAAATGATAGACCGGTGAATTGTTGTCCAAGCCTTCATGTAGCCTTGGCATTAATTTGCAGTATATGGGTTTGTAGAGTTTCAGAAAATAGGATTTTAAAATCAACAGTAATTGTTGTAGGCTATTTAATTATTTTATCTACACTATTTATTAAACAACATGTAATTATGGATGTTATAGTTGCATTTATTCAAGTGTTTGTTCTAAGAAATATAGTAGATAGAAATCCACATGTTGAATATGAGGAAACTGTAGAAATAAGATAAATAAAAAGATGAGGTAACTTCCTCATCTTTTTTATGCATAGGATATTAAATTTATGATTTTTTTAATAGTTAATACCAGCTGGCTTAACATTATTTTTGTCGTTTTGTCCACATGGTGTAACACCATATGTCATGTTACAATTTACACATTTATCTACTAAGGTTTTCATTGTAAATGTACTACCACATGAGCAGTCTATTTTATAAAGATATCTTAAAGGGAAATTTTCTTTACCCTTACTTCTTACTAAATCAACGATGGCTTTTCCATCATCACCATTATTAGCTTTTGTTAAACATCCACAACCCATTTCAAATTCCTCCTTTGTTTTATATAATGATATTATAAAGGAAAAACTTGAAATTGTCTTTATTAAAAAAGAATAATTATTTGTAGGAGTGATATATTGAATATAGATTTACTTGAGAAGAATGAATTTTTTATTGGACTAAAATCAGAAGAAATAGGGAAAATATTAGAATCTGTTAAATATTCCTTTGAAGAATATAAAAGAGGCAGTGTAATTGCAAATGAGGAAGAAGAGTGTAGTTGCATAGGATTAATTTTAGATGGAGTTATAGAAATACAAAGAATTTATCCAAGTGGTAACAGTATAATTGTAAAGAGATTAAGGTGTGGTGATGTCTTTGGAGAAGCTTTAGTTTTTTCAAAAGAGAGTACATATCCAGCTACGATTATGTCCACAACAGATAGTAAAATTTTATTTGTTAATAAGAATGAAATATTAAGGTTATGTGTAAGAGAAGAAAGAATACTAGAGAACTTTGTATCATTACTAAGTGATAAAGTTTTTATGTTAAATAATAAAGTAAAAAGTTTAGCATTTAAAAGTGTAAGAGAAAAAGTGATAAATTTTATATTGGAATTACAAAAAAATCAGCAAAGTGAGCTTATTAAATTAAAGAGCAGTAAAGAGGATATAGCATCATATTTAGGAATTCCAAGACCATCACTTTCAAGAGAATTAATAAAATTAAGAGAAGATAAATTAATAGAATTTGATAGAGCATCAATAAATATATTGAATTTAGAGGCATTAGAAGAGGAGCTTTTTAAATAAAAAAATGAGTTTGTAACGTTTGTTACAGACTCATTTTTTATTTAAATGTATTATTAACTCAGATAATAAATACATAAGTAAAGGAGATAAGAATATGAATCAAAATATGTTCTGTATGCAATGTCAAGAAACTGCTCAAAATAAAGGATGTACAAAAGTTGGTGTATGTGGTAAAAGTGCTGATTTAGCCAATATGCAAGATTTATTAATATATGTAACAAAAGGTTTGTCAGAAGTTACAACAAGATTACGTAAAGAAGGGAAAGAAGTATCTAAGGATATAAATCATTATGTAACTTTAAATTTATTTACAACAATTACAAATGCAAATTTTGATGATGAAGTATTTTATGAAAGAGTAAAAGAAACACTTTTAAAGAAAAATGAATTGTTAGAAAAGCTTTCAAATAAAGAAGGATTATCTGAAGCAGCAACTTGGGATTTAAAAGAAAATGAAAATAATGGCTTTTTAAATACACTTAAAAATATAGTTTTAGTGAACAATGATGGTAAAGAAGTAAATGCAATGTTAAAGGAAAAAGCAGAATCTGAAGAAGTTGGTGTGTTAGCAACTAAGGATGAAGATATTCGTTCGTTAAGAGAATTAATAACTTACGGATTAAAAGGATTATCTGCTTATTCTAAGCATGCAAATGCATTAGGATATGATAATGAAGAAATAGATGCATTTATGCAAGAAACATTATCAAAATTATTAGATGATTCCTTAACAGTAGATGAATTAGTAGCATTAACATTAGAAACAGGTAAAGTGGGAGTAGATGGAATGGCATTACTTGATAAGGCCAACACATCTACCTATGGTAATCCTGAAATTACAAAAGTAAATATAGGTGTTGGTAAAAATCCTGGTATATTAGTATCCGGTCACGATTTAGCAGATATTGAACAGTTATTAATTCAAACAGAAGGCACAGGAGTAGATGTATATACTCACTCCGAAATGTTACCAGCACATTATTATCCACAATTAAAGAAATACTCTCATTTAGTAGGTAACTATGGTAATGCTTGGTGGAAACAAAAAGAAGAGTTTGAATCATTTAACGGACCAATCTTAATGACAACAAACTGTATTGTTCCTCCAAAGGAATCTTATAAAGATAGAATGTTTACAACAGGTGCAGCAGGTTTTGCAGGATGTAAGCACATCGAAGGTGAATCTGGATCTAAGAAAGATTTCTCTGAAATAATAGAATTAGCAAAAACATGTGCAGCTCCAACTGAAATTGAAACAGGTGAAATCATAGGTGGATTTGCTCATGAACAAGTATTTGCACTTGCTGATACTGTAGTAGAAGCAGTAAAATCAGGAGCAATCAAGAAATTTGTAGTTATGGCTGGTTGTGACGGTAGAGCTTCTAAGAGAAACTACTATACTGATTTTGCAAAAGCACTTCCAATGGACACAGTTATTTTAACTGCAGGTTGTGCAAAATATAAATATAATAAATTAAACTTAGGAGATATTGGTGGTATTCCAAGAGTATTAGATGCTGGTCAATGTAATGACTCTTATTCATTAGCATTAATTGCTCTTAAGTTGAAAGAAGTATTTGAACTAGCTGATATCAATGAACTACCAATTGTTTACAACATAGCTTGGTATGAGCAAAAAGCTGTAATTGTATTACTATCATTATTATATCTTGGAGTAAAAGAAATTCACTTAGGGCCAACATTACCTGCATTCCTTTCTCCAAATGTAGCAAATGTGTTAGTTGAGAATTTTGGAATTGGTGGAATTTCAACAGTAGAGGAAGATATGAATATGTTCTTCCCTGAAAGTGTAGAAATTGCTGAAATTACAAAAGATACAATAATTGCTGATATATTGAAAATAAATCCAAATGCAGAAAGTATATTAATGTCTGCAGGAATGCATTGTCTTGGATGTCCAGCTTCTCAAGGAGAAACATTACAAGAGGCTTGTATGGTTCATGGATTAGATATAGAAGAGTTATTAAAAAAGTTAAAATAATATAGTTTCATTAAAGAGTTGTTACAAAAACTAGTATTAGTTTTGTAGTAACTCTTTATTTTATTGTAGAATAATAAGAGTTTTTAATTAATATAATTTGAATAGTTATATATGATGAACAGAATGCAAAGTAAAGGGGGATGAATATAAGAGTTAATTATTATAATCCATACTTAGATGAAAATACTGAGGGGTACTTAGTAGAATATAGAGGAGCATTTAAAGAACAAATAGATAAAGTGGATTATGCATATGGTAATACAATTACGGATACTTTAGCTGTAGTTTCTGTAAATGAGGAAAATATAGAAAGATTAAAGGTAGATGTACCAGCTATTATTTATATAGAAGTAAGAAGTGCCTATGTATTGCAGGATATTTCACCAGAATCAATTGATGAAATAAGTTCAATTAAAGTGAATCCTTATTTAAATTTAGATGGAACTGGAGTTTTAGTTGGAATTATAGACTCAGGTATTGATTATTTAAATCCAGAATTTATTAGGGAGGATGGTACCTCTAGAATAGAAGTTATATGGGATCAGACAATTCAAGTTGAAAATTCAAATTATTATGTGGGAAGAGAATTTTCCAATAATGATATAAATCAAGCTATTCAAAAAAGTAAAAGTGGAGAAAACCCATATGATATAGTTCCAAGTAGAGATGAAAATGGACATGGAACTAAGATGGCCGGAATAATTGGCGCAAGGGGATATAAGAGCGAGATAAGGGGGATTGCTAATAATTGCAATTATGCAGTAGTAAAATTAGTACCCTCTCCTAATTTCCAAAAACGATTAAGAGAGAATGGAGTCCCTGTAGTTCCAGTTTACAATTCCGGTGAGGTATTGGCTGGAATTGAGTTCTTAAATACATACGCTCAAAAAATAAAGAAACCAATAATAATTTTTATAGGAGTTGGGACTACTATAGGAGCCCATAATGCTAATAATATTATATCTAGGTACTTAACAAATATATCAGATAGAAGAGGTATAGTAATTGTAGCAGGAACAGGAAATGAAGGATCTAGTGATGGGCATTATTCAGATACAATTAAATATATAGGAGAAGAAAATAAAATAGAATTAAGTATAGCAAAAGAAATGAAGTATTTTACTGTGCTTGTTTGGGTGTCAAGACCTAACAAAATGGCTATCAATGTTATATCGCCATCTGGTGAAGAATCTAAATATATAAATTCTCAAGTTAATAAAGAGAAAATAGTAAGGTATATACTTATAAATACATCACTTAGAGTTAATTACTATGATCCTGATATATATACTGGAAATCAGGTTATAATGCTTAGATTTGATAATATAAAAAAAGGAATATGGAGTATTAAATTAAGAGGAGATTATGTTTTAAATGGTACATTTCATATTTGGCTATATCCAAGTAAGCTATTACCAAAAGGGACAAAGTTTTTAAAACCCAATCCATATAACACCTTAACAATTCCATCTACAGCTGTAAATGTGGTGACTGTAGCTTATTATAATAGTAATAATGATACCTTAGTGTCGGAATCAGGAAGAGGATATAATGTTGATGGGATAATTAATCCTGATATAACTACAGGAGGAGTTAATATATTAGCTACAACACCAGGAGATAATATACAAGCAGTAAGTGGTAGTTCTGTTGCTACAGCAGTTGTTGCAGGTGTATGTGCATTGATACTTCAATGGGGGATAGTAAATAAAAATGATCTTCAAATGTTCTCATCTAAAGTAAGAAGTTACTTGATTTATGGAGCCAATAGAAAGAGTAATGAGAATTATCCTAATAGAGAAACTGGTTTTGGATATTTAAATATAAAAAATACATTTGAGTTTATTGGTGGAGTATATAGGTTAGAGCGTGGTTGTAAGTATAATAACAATAGACAACAGATCATTGTGGTAATGGATAAGGGGATATACGACACTTTTGAAAAGAGAGGAGATTTGTTTAATTGAAAAAATCTGATTATATTCCAGAATTTATTTATACAAGCAGTGATTATAATAAATATCTAATTCAATATGAAGGTGATATTGAATTAGATTTAAAAGGTGTTCCAGGATTGTACGTAAGTAAAATTAATGATAAATATGCTATTCTTACAGTTATAAATGTTGAGATGGGACTTAGCAATGAATTTAGATATATTAAAAATTTAATTATTAGAAATAATAGAGATTTCGATAGTATATCGTTTTTTAAAATTCTTGAGCCATATACATTGCAAGAAATTACTCCATTAGAAGCAACAGATTTTGAATATATTCAAGGCAGTGACTCTATTAACTTAAAAGGAGAAGGGGTTATTGTTGGTATTATTGATACAGGAATAGATTATCTAAATAATATTTTTATGGATGAAACAGGAAAAACTAGAATTGAGTTTATTTGGGATCAAGGAGTAAATACAAAAGGGAATGAAAATAATAATATCCCTTATGGGACTATATATACATCGAATGATATTAATAAAGCTATTAATGCATATAGAAATGGTGAAAATCCATATGATATAGTTCCAAGCAGAGACGAAGTTGGACATGGAACTCATATGGCATCATTAGTTGGAGGAATGGATTATAATAAAAATCAAGTATATGGAATAGCTTCAAAGTGTAGGTATGGGATAATAAAATTAAATGAAGATATGGCTTTAAAAAAAAGATTCAACATTAAAGTACCAGTTTATAATTTAGCTACAATATTTCCAGCTTTAGAATATTTAAAGGATTATACTCTGGCTAATTCTAAGCCCATGGTTATTTTATTACCTATTGAAAGTAATTCTGGTAACCATAAAGGAAATTCTATATTAGACAAATATATAAAAACTATAGCTAGTAATGTTGGAATAGTAATAGTTACTGGAACAGGAAATGAGGGAGATGCAGGAGGTCATTCTCTATCAGTTATTGAGAATGTAGGAGATAGTGAAGTTATTGAGCTTAATATATCAGAGGAAGATAAAAATATAATATTAGATATATGGGTTAATGTTCCGGATGTAGTTGATGTAAATGTAATATCACCTTCTGGAGAAGAGTCAGGTGTTTTAAGTACTTCTGGAAGTATAGAATTTGCTGAAGAAATTTCATTTGTGTTAGAGGAAACTCATATTTTTTATACAGAATTTGTTCCGGAAGTTTTTACTGGAGATCAGTTGATAAGAATAGCTATGCATAATATCAGACCTGGGATATGGAAAGTCAGAACTACATTAGAAAAGGGGAAAAATTCTACTATAAATGCATGGATTCCTCAAAGGGCTTTAATAAATCCAAAAACAAGATTTTTAAATAGTGATATATATGGAACTATAACAATACCGGGAGATTCTACTGAAACTATTACTGCTGCTGGTTATGATCAAGATAATTTTAATATATTAGGTTATTCTGGTGTTGCATTTAGAGATGACTTTGTTGATAGAATTGATATAGCTGCAGGTAGTAAGAATGCAGTAGCAATAGGGTTAAATAATAAAATAAATATTATAAATGGAACAAGTGTTGCAGCAGCTATGGCTGCTGGCACATGTGCTTTATTGATGGAGTGGGGAATAGTTAGAAGAAATTATCCATATATGTCTACTCAAAGTATAAAAACTTTTATTGCTAGGGGAACACAAAAAAGAAAAGGGGATATATACCCTAATGCACAATGGGGATATGGAATTCTAAATTTATATGATATATTTAGTAATATAAATTAATAAGAAGAAGCTATATTTTGTAGCTTCTTCTTTTCTTATTTTATAAAACTATAGTATTATATAGGTAAAACATATATAGTATGGAGAATTTTATGAATAAGAGTAAAGAGTTATTAAGTGTAAGATATATAGTATTTATATTTTTAATTTATCAATTGTTTTGTGAAAGTGGAAATGCCAGCTTATTTAGCTTGATTTTTATTTTACTAATTATTATCAATAATAATCTTAGGGTATTTTTTATTGAAAATGAAAAAATAAAAATTATATCCATAGCACTAGAGTTTATACTAATTCCTATTGCTCAATTGAATTTTGGGGGATGGATACTTTTTTACTTAATAGGTGCAATAATTGATGTATTTACATTAAAAAATATTTACATTAAGAGGGGATTTATTATAGTCTCTGCACTAATAGGAATTACAGAAAAATTTAATCAATCCTTTGAAAGTGGTATGGTTAATTTATTTATTTTAGGAGTGTTTATTATACTTCTAAATTATATTGAACGTCTTTATTCAACAAAACTAGAAGCACAAAAGCTTTATGACAAATTAAGAGTTTCAGAAGAAAAATTGATAGAAGCTAACAATGAATTGGAAGGATATGTACAGTCTATAGAAGAAATAACCTTGCTAAAAGAAAGAAATAGAATATCTAGAGAAATACATGATAGTGTAGGACATGCATTGTCTACAGCTATGATACAATTATCTGCTATGGAGGCTATGGGGAAAAAAGAGAAAAGTAGTCTTGGGAAAATGGCAGGAAATTTGAGAGAATTTATAAATGAAAGTTTTCAAGATGTAAAGAAGGCTGTTAAAGAATTAAAACCAGATGAATATGATAACTATCAAGGAGTCTTAAGAATACAAGAAGTTTGTAAAAACTTTAAGAAGATGTCAGGTGTAGATGTTAAGGTTATAGTTTCTAAAGGGGAGTGGAATCTATCTACTAAGCAAGTAAGTAACTTATACAGAATAACACAAGAAGTTTTATCTAATGCATTAAGGCATGGGAAGGCTACTGTAGTAAATATAATTATGAATTTTACTGAAGATGATTTTGTAATATCGTTTAAAGATAATGGCGAAGGAACTGATAAAATTCAAGAAAGTGGAGTTGGATTAAAGAGTATAAGAGAAAGAGTTAATGAAATGAATGGATTAGTAGATATTAAATCATCCATAGGTAATGGATTCTTTGTAAAAATTACAATTCCTAAGGAAAAGGAGATATAGGGGATGGAAAAAATAAAACTTTTAATAGTAGATGATGAAAAGTTAATTAGAGATGGACTTAAGATAATGCTTTCTACTTTTGAGGATATTGAAGTTGTAGATACTTGTGAAAATGGGTTTAAGGCATTAGAAATATGTAAATACAAAGAGATTGATATAGTACTTATGGATATAAGAATGAAAGATTGCGATGGAGTAATGGGGACAAGACTTATTAAGGATCAATTTAATAAGATAAAAGTTATCATACTTACAACATTTAAAGATAAGGAATATATAGATGAAGCTCTTAAATATGGTGCTTTTGGATATATGTTAAAAGATAGTTCTTATGATGTTATTTATGAAGGGGTAAAGACTGCTTATAAAGGGAATATGGTAGTTCATCCAGATGTGGCATCCCAAATGATATTAAAATCTTCAATAATAAAGAATAAGGATATAGAAAGATATAGACTTTCTGAAAAGGAAATAAATATTATTGAAGGAATAGCAAGGGGATTAAGCAATAAAGAAATAGCAGAGGAATTATTTTTATCAGAAGGAACAATAAAAAATAATATAACTAGTATACTATCAAAATTAGAGTTAAGAGATAGAACTCAAATTGCTATATTCGCATTTAAAAATGGAATAATGACTTAAGTCATATAAATAGTGACTTTTATATATAGATAAAACCTCCTAGATTTTCTATTATAGTATTAGGAAATTTAAGGAGGTATTTTTTATGGGAATAATAGAAATTAAAAATATAACTAAGAGATTTAATGATAAATTAGTTTTAGATAATGTTAGCTTTAAGGTTAATGAAGGAGAAATATTTGGATTTATAGGGCCTAATGGAGCTGGTAAATCTACTTTAATTAATATAATGACAACCCTTTTGGTGCCAGATAGTGGGAAAATTAAGATTTGTGGGTATGACATAGTAAAAGAAAGCCTTAAAGCTAAAGCTAATATAGGATATGTACCTCAAGATATAGCTCTATTAGAAGAATTAAGTGCTTATGACAATTTAGAGTTTTTTGGGGCTTTATATGGATTAAAAGGAAAACTTCTAAAGGAAAGAATTAAAGAAGCTTTAGAGGTAACAGGACTTGAAGATAAGAGGAAGCAAAAAGTTAAGAAATTTTCTGGAGGAATGAAGAGAAGATTAAATATAGCTACAGCTATAATGCATCATCCTAAGGTTTTAATTATGGATGAACCAACTGTTGGGGTAGACCCGCAGTCTAGAAATCATATATTTACTTTTACTAAAAAGATATGTAAAGAGTGGGGAACAACAGTTATATATACCTCTCATTACATGGAGGAAGTTGAAGAACTGTGTGAAAGAGTATTTATTATTGACTTAGGGAAGGAAATAGCTTATGGGAATAAGGAAGATATAAAAAGTTCAGTTTTTCCTAATAACAAGGTAATAATTAATGCTTCAAATATTAGTGGTGAAGCCTTACTTAAATTAGAAAATGTAGAAGGAGTATTAAAAGTTCTTGATAATGAAAATTTAATAACATTAACTATAAATAGTAATTTTAAACTTGGAAATGCTCTAAATATCTTAGAAAAAGAAAATGTAGTCATCAAAAAAATAAGTTATGAAGAAGCTAAATTAGAAGATGTATTCCTTACATTAACAGGAAAAAATCTAAGAGACTAAGGGGGAGTGGCAATGAGAATATTATATTATGTAAAAACAACCTTAAAGGGGATGTTCGCCAATGGTTTAGTTACAATTGCCTACTTTGTTTTGTTACCTGTAATACTTGCAGGAGTTATGGGATTTATGAAAAGTAGTACCCATAATAATCCATTAAAATTAAAAAAGGTTATAGTGAGTGTTATGGATGAAGATAAAACAAATATGTCTCAAAGTTTAATAGATTTTTTAAAGAGTGAAGAGATACAGGAACTAATTACTATAAGTGATGAAGATAGTAATTGTGATTTAATCATTAAAGAAGGATATGAAAAAAACTTAACATCATTAACTAAAGGAAATATTGTAATAAAGAAAAATAATAATGAAAGGAATACAGCAATTGAAACATTAAAAGTTATATTAGATAAATATCATAAGAGTATGTATGTTGGAATTAGTGGGGGATCTCAGGAAGAATTAGAAAGATTAAAGGATAATAAAGCTGTAAAAAATGTAATAATTGATGTGGAAGAAAACATTTCTCCATATAAAATGATGTCTTCATCAATGATAGGTTTTGTGGTAACAATGCTTATATATGGATTAATTGAAGGAAGTTATTCAAAGCAATCAGTAAATTTGTCTAATAAGATTAGATCAACTCCTACAAGTAGACTAGGTTTATTAATAAGTGATTTAGTTACTAACTTTATATATTGTTTTATAATTATGAGTGTTTATGTATTATTTTTTAGAGTTACTAGGGTTAATTTTACAGGAAATATATTTTCTTTAACATTAATTTTAGGAGTAAGTTCTTTATTTATGTCAACTATTAGCATGATGGTTTTAAGTTTATTTGGTCCTAAATATGGAAAAATTGTAGGGGTAATAATGTTTTTAATTCCAATAGCAAGTATGGAAATGTTCTCAGGAGTAGAAAGTATACTATCATCACTTTCTGTTACACATTTAATTATAAAAGTAGTTAATTGGTTTACTCTATATGGAACATTAAAAGGAGTAAATAGTTCTATATTAATTTTATTTGGGTTATCAGTAATTTTCTTTATAGTATCAATTATAAAAGAAAGTATGGTTAAGGAGGTAAGAAGATGCGTTTAATAAGAGTTATTTTTATTAATATGAAACGACATATAAAAAACCCTTTAATGTGGGCTATTTCTTTTTTACTTCCTATGATTGTATTAGTTGGTATGGCTAAGGCTCCAGATGATATGAGTGGTGGCCATATTGGAGTAATATGCAACGATAATTCTGCATACTCTCAAGAATTAGTAAATGAGCTAGAGAGTAAATATACAATTAAAGAATATGAAGGAACTCCAGAGGATAATTATAGTGAATTAAGAAAAAATAATGTGGGAGCTATATATGTTATAGAAAATGGTTTTGGAGAGATTCTAAAGTCTGGTAGAACACCAGAAGTAAAAGTATATAAAACAGAAGAGGAAATAGGATCTGTAATCGGAGATGAAATTATAGAAAATTATATAAATAACAAGCTTGAAGAAGAAGTTAAAGAGGGATTAAGCACTAATTATATAGAAACAATTATAGAAGATGATATAGTGGAAGATGATTCTCAATTTATTATGACTTTAATGATGATATGCTACTTTATGATGATTGGTGGGTCCGTAATAACGGAAGATATAATAAAATTAAGAAATCAGAAAGTATTAAAAAGAACTATATCTACAGCTAATAAGGATTATGAAATTCTAGGAGGAATATTCTTATCAATATTCTTTTTACAGGCTATTTTAAGTACAATTGCATTTCTTATTACTTCTAAAATAGTAGGTTTACATTCATATAATATAATATCAACAATTTTAGTAATTGTATTATGTAGTTTAATATCTACTACCATTGTAGTATGTGTAACAAGATGGCTTAAGAATCCAATCATTACAAGTTTAGCTACAGTAATCTTTGGGCTACTTTGTTTTGGAATTTCTATGGTTAGTATGAATTTAGATAGTTTTGAAAATGTACCTAAGATTATTGAAAAGTTAAGTATTATATCACCATTTACTTGGATGATAAAAATAGCACAAAACAATCAATATATAGTACCTTCTATAGTGATTATATTTATGTCTTTAGTATTCTTTACAGCAGGAAGCTTTAGATTAAGGGATTATGCAAGGGAGTAATTTCTTTCCTTAAGTATAGAGGAGTGGATATTTGTCTTTCTGTTATGGAACAAGCCAAATAAATATCTACTCCTCTTTTTATAGAAATAATTATGTTTTTAGGTTAGACTAATACTATAAAATCAAAGGAGAAAAAACATGATTAATGCATTTGAAAAATTTAAGTTGAGTAAAGAATTAATTAAGGCATTAGATGCCTTAGAATATAAAGAACCCACTGGAGTTCAAGAAAAGGTAATACCAGAGGTATTGTTTAATAAAGATTTAATTGTAAAATCTCAAACTGGTACTGGTAAAACAGGAGCCTTTGTAATTCCTTTATGTGAAAGAGTAAAATGGGAAGAAAATGATCCGCAAGTTCTAATACTTTCACCTACCAGAGAATTAGCCATACAAATAGGTGAGGATGTTAAAAATATAGGAAGATATAAGAGACTAAAGGGAGTAAGCGTATATGGAAAAGCTCCATTTAAAGATCAAGCACAAGAATTAAAAGGAAAAACTCATATAGTAATAGGTACTCCAGGAAGAGTTTTAGATCATATTGATAGGGGAACATTTAATACATCTAATATAAAATATTTAGTTATTGATGAGGCAGATGAGATGCTTAATATGGGATTTATTAGGCAAGTAGAAGGTATTATAAGAAGAATTCCTAAAAAAAGAGTAACTATGCTTTTCTCTGCAACAATACCTGAAGAGATACGAGAATTATGCTCAAAACATTTAAAAAGACCAGTTAATATTGAGGTTGAAAGTAGCGGATTGGTAGTTGATAGAATTGAAAATATTTTATTTAGAGTAAATGGAGAGGAAAAGTTAAAATACTTAAGAATGTTACTTGCAAAGGAAAAGCCAGAAACAGCAGTTATATTCTGTAGAACTAAAGAAAATGTAGATGTAGAATATGATTATCTAAAAAGCTTAGGATATTCTGTTGATAAAATTCATGGCGGAATGCTACAGAAGGATAGAATATCCACTATGGAAAAATTCAAAAAGGGTGATTTTAGAATTTTAGTTGCTACAGATATTGCCGCAAGGGGAATAGATGTAGAAGGTATAACTCATGTAATAAATATTGATGTACCATTAGAGAAGGAAGCTTATGTACATAGAATAGGAAGAACTGCAAGAGCAGGTAAAAGTGGTAAGGCTATAACATTTGTAACTCCATATGAAGATAGATTCTTAAATGATATAGAAGAATATATAGGATTTAAGATTCCAGAAAAGAGTTTAGAGGAAATATTCTTAGATGAGAAACTTTTAGAATCTGAAGAAAGTGTACTAAAGAAGAAGGCTAAGAAGAAGGAAAGTAAGAGTAAAAATATAAATAAGGAAATTACTAAGCTATACTTTAATGGTGGTAAGAAGAAAAAAATTAGAGCTGTAGACTTTGTAGGGACAATATCAAACATTGAAGGAGTAAGCTCAGATGATATAGGTATAATTGAAATTGGGGATATGGGATCTTATGTAGAAATACTTAATGGAAAAGGTAAACTAGTTTTAGAGGAGCTTAAGGATAGTACTATTAAAGGGAAAAAGCTTAAGGTGGAAATAGCTAAAAAGAGATAATAAGGTAACAAGGTACTAGGTAAGAAGGTAAAAAGATAAGAAGATAATAAAGTTCTAGGAAGAGAAGTTGCTATGCAATTTCTCTTTTTTATAGGTCTATTTTTGGAAATATAAGAAAAAAGTATTGAAAATGATTATCAATCATGGTATAGTTACTTTGGTAATGAAAGTTATTATCAATTAAACTACGAGGTGAATGCTTATGATGATAAATAAAAGGCTTATAAACTATTGTGAAGAGTCAAAAAAATATATAGTACTAACTGTACTGGCAAATTGGATTTCTCTTTTATGTAATATAGGAATTATATTAATTGTTGGAGATTTTATAGGAATGCTTTTTACTGTGGATAGCTTAGGTAATAATACTTTAAGATTATTTATCTTAGGAATGCTAATTTTAATAAGAATAGCTGCTAACTTATCTTACGGTCACTTTTCCCACAAAGCTTCTGAAGGAGTAAAGGTAAAGCTTAGAGATGGGATTTTTGGAAAGTTAACAAGAATTGGCCTTAATTATAATAAGGTAACATCAACTAGTTCAGTAGTGCAAGTTGCTGTTGAAGGTGTAGAGCAATTAGAAGTTTATTTTGGTAGATATTTACCTCAATTCTTCTATTCATTACTAGCACCAATAACATTATTTATACTATTTTCATTTATATCATTAAAGGCTGCTATAGTTTTCTTAGTGTGTGTTCCTTTAATACCTGTTTCAATTATTGCGATAATGAAAATAGCTAAAAGAATACTTAAGGATTACTGGAATAACTATGCTAACTTAGGTGATACTTTTTTAGAAAATCTTCAAGGTCTTACAACTTTAAAGGTATTTAATATTGATGAAGAAAGACACAAGAAGATGAATGATGAGGCTGAAAACTTTAGAAGAATAACTATGAAGGTTTTAAGTATGCAGCTTAATTCTATAAATGTTATGGATTTAGTTGCTTTTGGTGGTGCAGCATTAGGAAGCATTATAACCTTAAATGCATTTTATAATGGACAAGTTACTCTAGCTGGAACAATAATTATAATACTTTTATCTTCAGAATTCTTTATACCATTAAGACTTTTAGGATCATTTTTCCATATAGCAATGAATGGTATGGCAGCTTGTGATAGAATCTTTAAACTATTAGATTCTGATGAATTAGAAGAAAGAAAAGAAGACTTTACTAAAGAATTAAGCCATAAATCTGATATAGAAGTAGATAATATAACATTTAGCTATGATGGTGAAAGAAATGTAATAAATAATGTTTCAATGAAGTTTGAGAAGGATAAGTTTACTGCTATTGTAGGGGAAAGTGGAAGTGGTAAGAGTACCATTGCATCACTACTTTTAAATACATTTAAAGTTAATGAAGGAAGTATTAAAGTTAATGGGATTGATATAAATAGAATTCCATTGAAAGATTTATATGAAAAGATGGTTATTATATCTACAAATAGTTTCATATTTAATGGAAGTATAAAAGATAATCTATTAATAGGGAAAAAGGATGCTACAGTTGAAGAAATTAATGAAGCATTAGAAGTAGCTAACTTAAAAGAATTTGTAGATTCATTAAATAATGGATTAGATACACAAGTAGGAGAGGGTGGTTCTCTTTTATCTGGAGGACAAAAGCAAAGATTAGCATTTGCTCGTGCAATACTGTCTGATAGAGAAATACTTATTTTAGATGAAGCAACTTCAAATATTGATGTTGAAAGTGAAGAAATGATTTGGAACTCAGTAGAGAAACTAAGAAATAATAAGACATTAATAGTTATATCTCATAGATTAGCTAATGTTAAGAATGCAGATAGGATTTATCTTTTAGATAAAGGTAACTTAGTTGAAGAGGGAAATCATAAAGAACTTATGGATAAAAAGAATAAATACTTTAATCTTGTATCAATGCAAGAAGAACTAGAAGGAAAGGGAGTGATGTAATGGAAAGAAGATCAGGATTTAAAATAATGAGTAGGCTTATTCTTGAATTAAAGCCATTACTACCTTTTATGTTTATAACTATAACTTTTGGTGTACTTGGATTTTTAGCAGCTATAGGAATTACATCATTTGGTGCAGTTGCCATAGGAGAAATGGTTGGAAGTACCTTAGGAGTAGCAATGAAAACTGCTATTTGGATAATGATTATATTTGCAATTTTAAGAGGGCCACTTAGATATATAGAACAACTTTCAGGGCACTATATTGCATTTAAAATATTAGTTATTCTAAGAGATAAGGTTTTTACTAAGCTAAGAAAGCTTGCACCTGCAAAACTTGAAAGAATGGGTAAAGGAAATTTAGTATCCTTAATTACAGCTGACATTGAACTTTTAGAAGTTTTTTATGCTCACACTATTGCACCAATATCAATTGCAATAATAACTAATATAATAATTACAATAGTACTTTGTTGGATTAACCTAACACTAGGTATATTAGGAGGAATATTCTTCTTTATAGTAGGTTTTTGTATACCATATTTTACTTCAAAGTATGGAAAGAAAGCTGGAGAAGAATACAGAAAAACTTTTGGAGAAGCTAATTCATATCTTTTAGATTCTTTAAGAGGCTTAAAGGAAGTACTTATATATAAGGTTTCAGAAGAAAGAAGAGAAGAAATAAGTAAAAGTTCTAAACTTCTAAATACAAAACAAAAGAAAATTAAGTATCATGAAGGTCTTATTAGAGCATTATCAGATACAACGATAATGATAGCAATTTTAACCTTTGTATTTGTAGGAGGAGATTTTGTTCAAAATGGAGCACTTCCAATTGATCAATATATACTTTGTATATTTATACTAGCATCATCCTTTGGACCAGTTGTTGCTTTAAGTAACCTTTCAAATAACCTTTTACAAACATTCGCTTCAGCAGATAGATTATTTAATCTTTTAGATGAAGAAGCTGCAGTTCAAGATGTTGATGGAAAAGAAGCAGTTAGTAATGTAGACATTTCTTATGAGAATGTTAACTTTGGTTATGAAGGAAGAGAAGAAATACTAAAAGATATTAACTTAAAGATAAAAAAGGGAGATAAGGTAGCTATAATTGGTGAAAGTGGAAGTGGTAAGAGTACACTAGTTAAGCTTCTTATGAGATTCTTCTATGCAAATAGTGGAGAAATATCTTTAGGAAATAAGAACATAAAGGATATTACAACATATGGACTTAGAAAAGTAGAGGCACTAATGAGTCAGGAAACATATCTTTTCAATGAAACAATTGAGGAGAATATAAAGGTAGCTAAATTAGATGCAACTAGAGAGGAAGTAGTAGAAGCAGCTAAAAAGGCATCGATACATGAATTTATAGAAACTCTACCTAATGGATATGAAACTAAGGTTGGAGAATTAGGTGGTAATTTATCATCTGGTGAAAAACAAAGAATTGGACTAGCTAGAGCTTTCTTAAGGGATAGTGAAATAATGATTCTTGATGAGCCAACAAGTAACTTAGATACATTAAATGAAGGTTCCATATTAAAGGCAATTAAGGAAAATTGTAATGATAAAACAATAATATTAATTACACATAGAAACTCAACAACTTCTATATGTAATAGAACTTTAAGGTTAGAAAATAAAAAGTTAACTGAAGTAATTTAATAAGGAGGATCCTTGAAGTCTAGGGGGGAGTCTAGGCTTCAAGGAAAAATAGATATGAATAAGATAAAGAAATCGCTTTATATAATTGTTGGATTAATATCTTTTGGATTAGGGGCAATTGGAGTGATATTGCCGATATTACCTACAACACCATTTTTATTATTAGCATCATTTTGTTTTGTTAGAGGTTCTGACAAATTTGATAGGTGGTTTAAAGAAACAAAAATATACAAAAAGCACTTAGAGAATTTTGTGAATAACAGGGCTATGACTTTAAAACAAAAGGTATGTATATTACTATTTGCAGATACTATGATTCTTACAGCTATGTATTTTGTAAATAATTTTCATGCAAGAATTGCAATGGCAGTAGTTATATTGCTCAAGCTATATTATTTTACATTTAAAATTAAGACTATTAAGGTTGTAGGAGAGAATGTAAATGAGTAGGGTAGAAAAGGAAAAAGAAATTGTAGAATTAATGATTAGGCTTTACTGTGAAAAAAACCATAATTGTAAGGATGAACTTTGTGATGATTGTAGGGAACTTTTAGAATATGCTCATAAAAGATTAAGTTTTTGCAAGTTTGGAGATAAAAAGTCATCTTGTAGTAAATGTCCAATTCATTGCTATAAGAAAGATATGAAGGAAAAAATAAAAAAGGTAATGAGGTTTTCAGGACCAAGACTTTTAATATATAGACCATTTGAGTATGTTAGACATATATTCAAGTGATTTTTTTAGAGAGATAACTGATAATGAAAATCAAGTACAAGTGGCGAGAGAAACTATACAGAAATTTGTATAGTTTTTTTGCTATTATAAATAAAAATAAGGTTTTTTTAAGAAAGTAAAAGGAGTGTGTTGGGATATAATGTATACTGAGGGGTGAAGTTATGAAAAAAATAAGTTTTTATTTAGCATCAGTAATGTTAAGTGTATTTTTTATAGGGTGCAATAATTCTAATGCTAAAGATGTGAACTCTACTGTAACAAAAATTGATAAAACAGAATCTATTTCTGGGGTTGAAGAAATACGGATTGAAAGTGGAGCATCAGAAATTAATTTATACGCATATGATGGAAGCGAAGTAAAGGTAAAAGGTGAACTTGGAGATTATAGCAAAAGTCTTGAAATTAACAAAAGAGGGAATACTTTATATATAAAGGAAGAAAGTAAGAAAAATATAGGTGTTAATATTGAACATACAAAGTTAGATATAATGGTACCAAAAACTTTTAATGGTAATTTAGATTTTAATCAAGGGGCAGGAAAGGCCGATATTAATAATCTAGACTTAAAAGATATTAATATAGATGGTGGAGCCGGAAAACTAACATTATCTAATATATGTTTTAATCGCTTAGACTTAGATAGTGGAGTAGGGCAAGTTAATATAGAGACAGGAGATAGAAGTGGAGATATTGATATAAACGGAGGCGTTGGAGAGGTAAATGTGGCAATAAAGAAGGTCGGTGGGGATTTAATATATGATGGTGGAGTTGGTAGTTCTAATATTAAGATACCAAAGAATTCACCAATAAGTATTAAATCAGAATCAGGATTGGGGTCAATAGAAAATGAAGCAGTTATCTCTGGTAATGGTGACTATATTTTCGATATAAGTGTTGGGGTAGGAAGTATTAGAATATACAATTAATATGGTTAATTATATAACAAAGATTAAGTGGGAAAAACCACCATATAGTAGATTCAAAATATTAGAGTTGGAGAAAAGGTGCCTTAGAGCTATATTCTAAGGCACCTTTTTTAATTTTTTAATAAAATAATTTTAAAAAATATATGTTAAATATAAAACAATGAGTTGTTAAGTACTATATAAGATGATAAAATGACAAATGGACTACTATAAAGCGGAATGAAGTCGAAAATTTAAATGTAAAGCTTTGTTTCAAGTTAATTATAAAATAGGAGGACTTATATGAGTTTATTTAATTTAATTAAACAGACTAAAATATCAAAGGAAGAGTCCCTTTATCCAACTAAACAATGTGTATTCTATTTAGAAGGAAAGGGAGTTAATGCTACAGCCCTAGTTAAAAAGGGAGATGAAGTAGTTGTAGGTAGTGTAATTGGTAAAGAAAAAGAAGATTTATCAATACCTGTTTTAAGCTCAGTTAATGGAAGTGTTGTAGAAATAAGAGATACTTATAATACTGATGGTAAAAAGTCAAAAGCAGTAGTTGTTGAAGTGAAAGAAAATACTAAACTTGAAGAAAAGGAAGTTGATATTAACTCTTTATCAAAAGAGGAAATATTAAATAAGATTCAAGAGTTTGGTTTAGTAGATGAAGCTGGAGTCCCTTTATCATTAAAGTACAGAGCTTTTAGTGGAAATAAGCTATTAGTTAAGAGTTTTAGCTATGAATCAAATATAGCTTATTATGATCTTTTAAATACTAAGGAAAAGGAAATAAACAAAGCTTTAGAAGTTTTAAACAAGCTATTTGTGTCTTTAGAAATAAAGAAAGTTGATAGTAAGAGCGTGTCAAAGAAGACAATTGAGTTAAAGAGAGAAGAACTTATTTCTAAATTCTTTGGTAAAGGCGTGAAAAATGAAGAGGTTATAGTTGAAGATATTTTATCATTAGTATATCTTGGAGAATGCTTCTTAAGTGGACAACCTCACTTAGATGAGTATGTTGTTGTTTCAGGTTCTGCTATTAAAGAAAATGTTTTACTTAAGGTTAAGTTAGGTACTACTTTAGATGAAGTTTTAGAAAAGTTAGGTGGAAGTAAAGAAGAATTAGGTAAGATAGTTGTAGGTGGAGCATTAGGAGGCATACCTCAATTTAGTGATGATTCAGCAATATCTTACAATGCGAAAGCTATACTTTTCTTAAATACAAAGGATGCTACAAAGGCAACTGAATCACCATGTATCAGATGTGCAAAATGTTTAAGAGCTTGTCCTGAAGGGCTAAATCCAATAAAGCTTATGGAGCTTTGGGAAAGAGGAGAAAAAGAAGAGTTCTTAAAGTTTGGAGGAAATAAGTGCATAGAGTGTGGTTTATGTAGTTATGTATGTCCGTCTAAGATAGAGGTAGCAAACAAGATTGTTACTGCAAAGGCTTTTATAAAGTAATAGTTTGGATTTCCTAAAGAAAAAAGATAAGGAGTGAACATTTTGGAGAGAAAAATTAATATTTCACCTGCTCCACATATAAGAAGTAACAATACTGTCAACAAGATAATGATTGATATGATTATTGCATTACTTCCAGCAGCAGGTGCAGGAATATATTTTTATGGAAAAGATGCAGTTAAAATATTAGTTGCATCAACTTTATCAGCATTAGTTATAGAAATGTTATGGAACAAGTTTGTTAAGAAGACTAGTTTTTTAACAGATTTAAGCCCAATAGTTACAGGATTAATGATGGGACTTATATTACCAACACATGTTCCATTATGGATACCAGTTATAGCTTCAATTTTTGCTATTATTGTAGTTAAGCAATTCTTTGGTGGACTTGGTCAAAACTTCATGCATCCAGTAGCAGCTGCTAAGGCTTTCTTAATAGCTTCATGGGCAGGAGTAATGGCAAAACCTGTAGTAGATTCAGTTGCAGCAGCATCAGAGGTTGTTGAAGAAACTGTTACTTTAATGGATCAAATAATTGGTCAAGCTTCAGGAAGCATTGGAGAAACTTCTGTTTTAGCTATAGCTGTAGGCGCTTTATACCTTGCTTTAAGAGGAAGAATAAGCTTAAGAGCTCCACTTGCTTTCTTAGTTTCAGGTTATGCTATGAACCTTTACTTAGGTAAGGAAGGATTACTTTCAGGAGCATTCTTCTTTGCAGCAATATTTATGGCAAGTGATTATGCAACTTCACCAATGACTAGAGTTGGTCAATACATATTTGGTATAGGTCTTGGTGTTACAGCATCAGTTATATCTGTACTTGGATATAACCCAGAAGGACCATACTATGCAATTATTATAATGAACTTAGTAGTTCCAATGATTGAATATTTCACTACTAAGAAGTTTAAGAAGGAGGTGGCTTAATAATGAAAGAAAACTTAAAATTAGGTGGTATTTTATTAACTATTACAGTAATAGCTGGTTTACTTTTAGGTTTTGCTAACTCGTTAACTGCTGAAGCCATCTTAGAAAATTCAAAGGTTAGTAAAGAAGATTTAAAGGTTATATTACCTGCTGCTTCGTCTATTGCTGATACTGAAGGAGTAGAAACAAATGAAACTATTAATGAAGTATATGATGCATTAGATGGAAGTGGTAATAAAGTAGGTAATGTATTTAAGGTAACAACAAAAGGGTTCCATGGACCTGTAGAATTAGTTATTGCTATTTCAAGCGAAGATAAGGTTACTGGTATGAAGGTTTTAGCTCACTCTGAAACACCAGGTCTTGGAGCTAAAATTACTGAACCTGCTTTTATGGAAAGAATAAAGGATTTACCAATTGCTGAAGATATAGAAATAGTTAAGGTAACTCCATCAAAGGATAATCAAGTTGAAGGTGTATCAGGAGCTTCTGTATCTTCAAAAGCAGTAGCTACTGCAGTAAATGACGCAATAAGATTCTATAAAGAAAACATTAAGGGAGAAGAGGTAGCACCTAAGGAAGAAGTAGACTCTACTACAAGTGCAACTCAGTAACCTAAAGATAAGGAGGATAAAAATGAACAAGTTAATTGAAAGACTAAAAAACGGTATAATTACTGAAAATCCAATTTTTGTTCAAGTATTAGCTATGTGTCCAACCTTAGCGGTTACAACAAGTGCAGAAAATGCCTTAGGTATGGGACTAGCTTCTACAGTAGTTTTAATATTTTCTAATATGATGATTTCTGCAATAAGAAAGTTTGTACCAGATAAGATAAGAATTCCTGCGTACATCGTAGTTATTGCTTCATTCGTTACAATAGTTGATATGTTAATGCATGGATATGTTCCAGCACTATATAAGTCACTAGGTATATTTATTCCACTTATAGTTGTTAACTGTGTAATCTTAGGAAGAGCAGAAGCTTATGCTTCAAAGAACCCAGTAATACCATCAATATTTGATGCTATAGGTATGGGACTTGGATTTACAGTAGCTCTTTTCTTAATAGGTGCATTCAGAGAAGTAATAGGTGCAGGTCAAATTTTAGGTATGCAAGTAATGCCAGCAAGTTATAAGCCAGCATCAATTATGATTCTTGCTCCAGGTGCTTTCTTCACATTAGGTGGACTAGTTACTTTCTTAAACTATAGAAAGATTAAGAAAGCTAAGAAGAATAACGAGCAAGTTATAGAAATGCAAGCAGGTGGATGCGGAAGCTGTTCTGGATGTGGAAACGGTGGATGCTCTACAAGAAAATAAGTAAAGGTGGAGAAGATAGATGAGTTTATTTTTAATTTTTATTAGTGCTATGCTAGTAAACAACTTCGTACTATCAAAGTTCCTTGGTATTTGTTCATTCTTAGGAGTTTCTAAGAAGAAGGATGCTGCCTTTGGTATGGGGATGGCTGTTACACTAGTTATGGTAGTGGCATCAGTTATGTCATGGTTAGTTTACAATAAAATTTTAGATCCATTAGGATTAAATTATTTATCAACTATAGCTAACGTACTAGTTATAGCTGCGTTAGTTCAATTTATAGAAATGGCAATGAAGAAGATGATGCCAAGCTTACATAAGGCTCTTGGTGTTTACCTTCCTCTTATTACAACAAACTGTGCAGTTTTAGGTATGGCTTCATTAAATATTCAAGAAAGCTATAACTTATTACAAGCTTTAGTAAATGGTATTGGAGCTGCTGCAGGTTACACTCTTGCAATAGTTTTATTATCATTCATTAGAGAAAGAATTGATAACAACAAGAATATACCAGAAGTTTTAAGAGGCCTTCCAATAACTCTATTTACAGCAGGGTTAATGGCTATAGCATTCTTAGGCTTCCAAGGATTAATTCACTAGGAGGTATTTATAGATGGGTATATTATATGCAGCACTTAGCTTAGGTGCCTTAGGATTAGTTTTTGGTATATTACTAGGATTTGCTTCAAAGAAGTTTGAAGTTAAAGTTGATCCAAAGATTCCAAAGCTTAGAGAATGTCTTCCAAGTGCAAACTGTGGTGGATGTGGATATGCTGGATGTGACGCTTATGCAGAAGCAGTTGCATCTGGTGATGCAAAACCTAACCTTTGTTCTGTTGGTGGTGCGCCAGTTGCAGAAGCATTAGGTGAAGTTTTAGGGGTTTCAGTTGAAACTGGAGCTAAAATGACAGCATTTGTTAAGTGTGCTGGTAACTGTGAAAAAGCTAAACAAAATTATGAATATGAAGGTGTAACTAACTGTCTAGAAGCATCTCTTTTAGTAGGTGGTGGTGCTAAGAAGTGTTCATATGGATGTTTAGGACTTGCAAGTTGTGTTAATGTATGTGAGTTTGATGCTTTACATATAGTAGATGGTATTGCAAAGGTAGATAAAGAAAAGTGTACAATGTGTGGAGCTTGTATAGATATTTGTCCAATGGGATTAATTGAAGCTGTTCCATATGATAAGAAGGTAAGAGTTGCTTGTAACTCACAAGATGCTGGTAAGGATGTAAGAAATGCTTGTTCAGCTGGATGTATTGGATGTAAAATTTGTGAAAAGAATTGTCCAAAGGGTGCAGTTAAAGTTGATGGATTCTTAGCTAAGGTTGACTATGAAAACTGTGTTAACTGTAAGATTTGTACAACTAAATGTCCGACTAAGGCAATTTCATTCTTAGAAAGTTAATTAAAAAGCTGATATAAGTCAGCTTTTTATCTTTGTGTATATAAATATAGAATATTATGAAAAATATATATAAATTAAAACTAAGGGAGAATTTATATGAATAGAAGATCAGGAATACAAACTATTGTAGCTATAGGTATAGGTGCTGCTGTGTTTATGATACTTGGAAGGTTTGGAGCAATTCCAACAGGTATACCAAACACAAGCATTGAAACAGCATATGCCTTTCTAGCATTAATGGCAGTTTTATATGGACCTGTTGCAGGTTTTTCAATTGGCTTTATAGGGCATACATTAAAGGATTTAACTACATATGGGTCACCATGGTTTAGTTGGATTTTAGCTTCAGCAGTAGTAGGATTAGTAATTGGATTTGCATACAAAAGATTGAGCATTAATGATGGTGAATTTAATAAGAAGGATATTATTAGATTCAATATTTATCAAATAATAGGAAATGCTATAGCTTGGTTTTTAGTAGCTCCAGGGTTAGATGTTCTTGCTTATGCAGAACCAGCTAATAAAGTATTTGTTCAAGGAGCAGTTGCTTTCGTTTCAAATGGACTTACTGTTGGGATAATAGGATCATTATTAATTTATGCTTACTCAAAGACAAGAACTAAAAAGGGAAGCCTAAGTAAAGAATAAATAAGATAAAAGAGATGAAAAAAGTTGAGAAGGAGACTGCTTTCGCAGTTTCTTTCTTTTTTATGTAAGAAGATAAGAAGTTATAGGAAAAATATAAATATAACAATATATAAATATATAAATATATAAATATTGGTAGAGAGGAAGCGTAGTAAAAGGATAAGAAAGTTATCTTTAACTTTTCGCTAATTAGGAGAGTGTATTGAAAAGGTTTGAAAAAATAAAAAATGATAAAACAATAATTGAAGTATATAATAAAATTTCTGAATATGAAGATCTATATAAAGGATGGGCATATCATAATCTTGATCATGTTAAAAATGTAGCTAAATTAGTTGAGTCCTTACATAGTGAATTGGGTTATGATGATAGCTTTATAGAAGAAGCTAAAATAGCAGCCTTATTACATGATACTGGTGCAATAGAGGGAAAAAATAATCATTCATTAAGAAGTTATGAATTTGCAAAAAAGTACTTTGAGAAAAATAATATTATATTAAAAAATAAAGATTTAGTTTTAGAGGCTATAAAGATTCATAGTGATGGATTTAATAGTGATAATATTATTGCTTTAGCTCTCATTTTAAGTGACAAACTAGATATAAAATACACTAGAGTTGCTAAAGAAGGATATAAAGTAAAAGGAATGAAGGAGTTGCAGTATATCACAAATATCTTTATTGAAATTAATAATAAAAATATAGAAATCAAATTTATTTGCCATGAGAAGATTAATAAAAATGAATTAGAAGGATTTTATTTTATGGAAAAAGTTTTTAAAGCAATAATGGCTTTTTCAAAAAAGATGAATTTAAATCCCAGGGTACTATTTAATAATGAAGAATGGGAAAAGTTTCATATGATACAATTATTATATGAATAGAAATTAAATGGGGGGATCTTAATGATTAACTATAAGGAAATTAATTCATCAATGATTGAAGCTATAAAAGATATTTATAGAAAAGAATCTTGGAATGCTTATTTAAAAGATGATGAAAAACTAATAAGAGCATTTGATAATTCATTATATACTATAGGAGCATTTGATGATTGTAAACTTGTTGGTTTTATTAGATGTGTTGGAGATGGAGAGCATGTTTTAATAGTGCAGGATTTAATTGTTGAGCCAGAATATCAACAGCGTAAAATTGGAACATATCTTTTTAAAACTATAATAAAAAAGTATTCCGAAGTAAGAATGTTCATGGTTGTAACTGATATAGAAGACGTAGTAGATAATAAATTCTATAGATCATTCAATCTTAAGAAATTAGAGGATATGAATATGATTGGGTATATTAGATAAATTCCTATTTAAATTTTGCAGAGGAGATAAAAATGTTTATAAGACGATATGAAGCATTAGATTGTAAATATTTAGCGGAATTATTTTATAATACGGTACATTCTATTAATGCAAAAGATTATAGTTTGGAGCAGTTAAATGTATGGGCAACGGGAAGTGTAGATTTAGAAAAATGGAATCAATCTTTATTATCACATTTTTCAGTTGTCGCAGTTGAAAATGGGATTATAGTTGGTTTTGGTGATATAGATTTCACAGGATATCTGGATAGATTATATGTCCATAAGGATTATCAAAATCAAGGTATTGCTACTGCAATTTGTGATGAATTGGAATGCAATTTTAATGAGAGCAAAGTAAGTACCCATGCTTCAATTACGGCAAGGCCATTTTTTGAAAAACGAGGATACAAAGTTATTAAGAAACAGAATGTGGAAAGAAGTGGGGTTGTGCTACAAAATTATATTATGGAGAAATAATCAAATTCCAATTTATCTAATAGATTAAATTTAGAGATAAAAAAGAATTTGTAGAAATGATATATTCAAAAATGAAACTCACTACCTACATTCCATTTTAGGAGTAACTTCAACTGACTAAATCAAACAAGTAGAGTGTTAGTTATATATAAGTATTGCTTTGAAATAAAAAATATAATGAAAAATTCTTTTGAAAATATTGTCGAATAGTATATAATATTATAGACAAAATGTACAAAGGAGAATGGAATGAAGAAACCAGTAATAGAGTTCAAAGATTTTAGCTTTCAATATAGAGTTCAAGCTAAACCAACATTGAATAATATTAATTTAACTATATATGAATGTGAGAAGGTACTTATTGTTGGACCATCTGGTTCTGGAAAGAGTACTATTTCTAATTGTATTAATGGATTAGTACCATTTTTATATGAAGGAGATATAAGTGGAAGTTTAAAGATAAATGGAAAAGAAACAAGGGATATGAGTATAGCAGAAATATCAAATTCAGTTGGAACTGTGCTTCAGGATCCTGATAGTCAATTTATAGGTTTGACAGTTGCAGAAGACATAGCTTTTAAGCTAGAAAATAATTGTGTAGATGTAGACATAATGAAGGAGAAAGTAACCATAGTTTCTAAAATAGTAGGAATTGATACTCACTTAGATTCATCGCCTCAGCGTTTATCAGGTGGACAAAAGCAAAGAGTTTCTCTTGCAGGGGTAATGGTAGATGAGGTTAATATCTTATTGTTTGATGAACCTCTTGCAAGTCTTGACCCTGCTACAGGAAAGAATGCTATAGATCTTATAGATAAAATAAAAAATGATAGTAATAAAACTATAGTGATTATAGAACATCGTCTTGAGGATGTTTTATATAGAAATGTAGATAGAGTAATAGTAGTTAACAATGGAGAAATAGTAAAGGATACTACGCCAGGAGAACTGTTAGCTACAGAAATTTTAAAAGAATGTGGAATTCGTGAACCGCTTTATATAACAGCATTAAAATATGCAGGTTGTAAACTAGATGAAGATATGAATTTAGAAAATATAGATGAAATTAACTTAAATTCCTTAAGTGGGGCTCTTAAATCATGGGCTGATGGAGTAGTTAATGAAGAAGTTAAAGAATTTGTGACACCTTTACTAGAGTTAAAGAATGTTAATTTTGAATACTCTAAAAATAAAAAGGTTTTAAAGGATGTTTCTTTTAAAATTAACAAGGGTGAGATGGTAAGCATAGTTGGTAGAAATGGAGCAGGTAAATCAACTATATCTAGACTTATTTGTGGTTTCTATCGCCCAACATCAGGAGAAATACTATTTGAAGGGAATAATCTTAAAAGTAGTACTATAAAAGAAAGAGCAGAGAAAATAGGTTTAGTAATGCAAAATCCTAATCAAATGATATCTAAAACCATGATATTTGATGAAGTGGCTTTAGGATTACAAATTAGAGGGATTTCAGAAGATGAAACTAAGAGAAGAGTATATGAAGCCTTGCAAATATGTGGATTATATGAATTTAGAAATTGGCCTATATCTGCATTAAGCTTTGGGCAAAAGAAGAGAGTAACTATTGCATCTATATTAGTACTAAACCCAGAATTAATAATATTAGATGAACCTACAGCAGGACAAGATTTTAAGCATTATACAGAAATAATGGAGTTCTTAAAAGAGCTTAATAAAAAAGGTGTAACTATAGTTATGATAACTCATGATATGCATCTTATGCTTGAATATACAGATAGATCCATAGTTTTATCAGATGGGGAGAAGATTGCAGAAGATAAAGCTTTTCGTATTTTAACTGATAATGAAGTTATAGAAAGAGCAAACTTGAAAGAAACATCTCTGTATCAGCTTGCTTTAAAAGCAAATTTAGCTAATCCAAGAGAATTTGTAAATAAGTTCATTGACTATGATAGGAGGACTCGAGAAAGTGAATAATGCAATGCTTGAATATACGGATTTAAAGTCACCTATACATAAGTTAACTGGTGCAACTAAGCTTATAGCATTAATAATCTGGGCTATAACAGCAATGGTTACCTACGACACAAGGGTGTTGATATTAATGTTCATATTAAGCATAGTATTCTTTAAAATATCGAAGGTGAAGTTTAAGGATATTTCATTTGTATTATATTTTATATTGATATTTTTATTAATCAATAATATAGCTATATTTATATTTTCACCCTATGAAGGGGTTGAAATTTATAAATCAAGGACAGATTTATTTCACCTTGTAGGAAACTATAATGTTACTTTGGAACAAGTTTTCTATCAATTTAACGTTACTTTAAAATATTTTTCAATAATTCCTATGGCATTATTATTTATGGTAGCTACAAATCCAAGTGAGTTTGCAGCATCCTTAAATAGGATTGGGGTAAGTTATAAAATAGCTTATTCTGTTTCAATTGCATTAAGATATATACCAGATGTACAAAGAGATTATATGGAGATTTCCTTTGCTCAGCAAGCAAGGGGAGTAGATATGTCAAAAAAGGAAAAGTTAATAAAGAGAGTAAAGAATATGTCTACAATTCTTATGCCTTTAATTTTTTCTAGTTTAGAGAGAATAGAAACTGTAAGTTGTGCAATGGAACTTAGAGCCTTTGGTAATAAGAAGAAAAGGACATGGTATAGTGGTAGAAAATTTGAAAACGGAGATTATATAGCAATTGCTTTTATGATTATCCTGTTTATAGTATCCTTAGTAATTACACTAAATAATCCAGATAAGCGATTTTATAATCCTTTTATTTAATAAGAGAGTTGAGAGGTTGTTGCAAATAATTAATTATTTTGCAACAACCTCTTTATTGTTGTATATTAAATTATATAAATTTGTGGAGGATTTTACATGGAAAATAAGAATTATCTTTTTGATAATTATATAAATATAGCAAGAAACTCCAAGATTGATGGGGATAACTTAAAGGCACTTAAGTTTTATAAGAAAGCGTACAGTCTTCCAATAGGAAAAGGGGATATAGACTTATTACTAGATATGGCGCTTTTATATGATGAACTTGGTTTTAAGGATTTAGCCGAAAAGAAATATAAAGAAGTTATTGAGATAGATAAAGGAGAAGCTAGTGCATATTATGGTCTTGGAGTATTGTACGATGAAAATGAAGAATATGAAAAAGCTATTAAGTACTATAAAGAAGCAATAGAGTTAAATCCAAGATATGATAAGGCGTATTTTTTCTTAGCTAACATACTAGATGAGATTGGAAAAAAGCAGGAGGCTATAGAAAATTATAAAAAGGCAATAGAGATAAACCCTAATGAACTTTGGGCATATGCTAATATTGGATGTATTTTAGAAGAGGAAAATAAGAATAAGGAAGCTTTAGAATATCTAAAAAAGGCTTTAGAAATAGATAATAGACAATTTAGAGTGTTATTTAATGTAGGAGTAGTACTTAATAAATTAGGAAACGTAGGAGAGGCTAGAAAATACTATTTTGAATCAATTAAATCAAATCCTTTTTATCCCTATAGTTTTTTAAATTTAGCAGTAACATATAAGGAAGAGAAAAACTATAAAAAGGCAATAGAAATATTAAATAAGGGATTAGAATTTAATGAAGAGGCTTTTCTTTATTATAACAGAGGGTGTAATTACATAAATTTAAAGAATTATGAAAATTCTTTGAAGGATGTAAAAAAGAGCATAGAACTTAATTCCTTCTTTATAGAATATTCTAAGAAGGATAAAGAATTAGAAGAAATTTGGGATAAGATTTAATTTTGGTAAATATATGATATTATAAGAATAGAAAAAACTTGGGGAGTGTTAAAAATGATAGATAAGTTTACAGAAAATATTGAAAATGTAATGGATAATATTTATTTAGAAGGGGCATTTTTTACAGCGGGAGATAAAGCTAAAGCTAATACTATGACTATAAGCTGGGGAAGCATAGGGTATATGTGGAGAAAGCCAATGTTTATGGCTTTAATAAGAACTAATAGATACACAAATGAATTTTTAGATTTAGGAGAAACATATACAATTAGTGTTCCTGAAAGAGGAAGTAAAAAGGAAGCACTAACTATCTGTGGCACTAAATCAGGAAGAGATATAGATAAAGAAAAGGAAGCTAATATTAAATTTATTGATTCAAGATCTGTTAAAACACCAGTAGTAGAAGGGTGTGATAGATATTTTGAATGTAAGATCGTTTATAAGCAAGAAATAGATTTAGAGAATATGGATAAGGATATTGTTAAAGCAGTTTATTCAAAGGATGCAAAGCATGTTCTTTATTTTGGAGAAATAGTAGAAGAATACTAGAATAACATTTATAGAGAGCCTCTCATATTATGTACTAAAAGTATATAAAGGAGGCTCTTTCCATAATTATGTTTATATTATTAGTGGTTATAAGCCTTATATTATTAGCCGGTGGCTTATGGATGTTCTATTCTAAGGTAATACTTGAAAAGTATGGAGTAAAAGCTGTAGGAAGAGTAATTAGAAATGAAAAATTTATAGATCATACAGTAGATTCCTTTGATCAAATAATTGAAATTACAGTTTATAGGCCTGTTATAGAATTTGAGACAGAGGATGGATTAAAATTACAAGCAGTATGCGATGAAGGAAGTAATCCACCAATTTATAAAGAGGGGGATTTTATTAATATAGTATATCCTTCAAATGACCCAAAAGGTTTTGAGGTTAATGATTATCCAAATACATTAAAACTACCAATTATATTGATTAGTTTATCTATTATGTTATTAGTATTTGCTATAGTATTAATAATAATTTAATACTATCAAAAGACTCAGAGTGGAATATCTGAGTCTTTATTTTTTTGTATACTAAATATTACAAAGGTGAATTAAATACAACGAATTTTAAAATGTTTAAGGCTATTTTTTTACCATCTTCAGTAGTAAAGTTAGATAAATCATGTCCTAAATAGTCAAGAGTTACCAGCTCAACAGGGTTTCCAAGCTTTTTACTTTCTGTATATAGAGTCTCAGAGTTAGAGTATGGAACTAAGGAATCAACCTTACTATGTATTATCATTGTTTTAGGCAAGCCCTTTTTTAGATAGTTTATAGGGCTATATTTTTTTATTAGTTCTTCTTTGTTTTCTATTGAATTAAATACCTTTGCTAAATTAGAGTCAATATTTGATGGATATAAAGTTGAAAGGTCTGTTGGACCAAAGCAGTCTAGAAGATATTTTACCCTACTTGGGTACTCAGCCAAATCAGGACTATCTATAAATGCATCATTCTCTGAATACGCAGCAATTAGGGACAAGTGAGCACCAGCAGATATTCCCATTAATCCAATTTCATTAGTATTTAAATTATAAGCATTACTATTTTTGTACACCCATCTTATTGCATCTTTAACATCGGAAATTTGTTTCTTAAAGTCAATGCTATTATGTGACATTTCATAAGATACACTTATGATTGTATAACCTTCTTCCCTGAAAATATCAAGTATAGGGGAGAGTGCTTGAGGGATACTGTCAGTACCATATACCCAACTTCCACCATGTACATAAATAATTACAGGAGAGGATTTCTTGCTTTCTTTTTTAGATTTATATATGTCTAAAGTTAGTGGTTTATTATTTGTAGATTTATAAATAACCTTTTCTGAATCTGAATCACTCATCCATTTTATATCGTTATAGCTTGCTACTGTATCTATTGTTGCAAGAGATTCTTTGGCATTAGTAAATTTACTTACTATATTTATGCAAAGAGAGAGTTTATTTCTAAAGACAAAGCCAGCTGTTATAGTTATTACTAATAAAATTAAAAAAAAGTATTTAAAAAATTTTTTCATTATGTATCTCCCCTTTATAGTTAGTATCCATTATAAATGATTGACAGAAAATATAAAATTAATATTAATAATGTGAAAAAAATAAATATATTATTGACAAGGTATTTTGAGTGTAGTATATTTTGAGTATCAAAATATTTGAATGATAATAATATTTTGATGCACCAATTGAATTTTAAAAGGAAAGCTATTATTATGTTAATATAGTTAGAAAAATGGAGGAAAATTTTACATGGAAAAAGGAAAAAAGATACTTAATGAACTTTTGGTGCAATTATTTAATGACATTCTTCAAATTGAAGAAAAATCTTTGAAGAATGGTCCACTATCAGATTTATCTGTAACAGAGTTACATACTATTGAAGCTATAGGAATGTATAAAGAAAGAACAATGACTGAAGTTGCACAAGATTTAAAAATTACAGTAGGAACATTAACAACTGCAATTAATAAACTTATAAAAAAAGGATATGTAGACAGAAAAAGAATTGAAGAAGATAGAAGAGTAGTTCTGATTCACTTAACTAAAAAGGGTAAACTAGCATATAGAATACATGAAAAGTTTCACAATGACATGATAAATGAAACAATAAGTGGATTAAGAGAGGATGAAGAAGAAATACTTATTTCGTCATTAGAGAGATTGAATGTCTTCTTTAAAGAGAAATATGAGTTAATTGATTAAGGAGAGTATTATGGAGGCAATTAATATTAAAAGTTTTGGGGCCTATGCACCTTCACTTGTTATTACAAATGATGATTTATCTAAAATAGTAGATACAAGTGATGAGTGGATTACTTCTAGAACTGGGATAAAAGAAAGAAGAATCTCAGAGGGAGAAGATACATCTCAGATTTCCATTAAAGCAGCAAAAATGGCACTTCAAAGGTCAAAACTTAAAGGTGAAGATATTGATTTAATTGTAGTTGCAACTATAACACCAGATATGTTTACTCCTTCAGTAGCTTGTCTAGTGCAAAAAGAAATAGGGGCAAAAAATGCTATGGCTTTTGATATTAATGCAGCATGTTCTGGATTCATATATGGGCTGCAGGTTGCTTATTCAATGATGAAGATTAATAATTTTACCAATGCCTTAGTAATAGGAGCAGAAACATTATCAAAAATTATGGATTGGGAAGATAGGAGTACTTGTGTTCTTTTTGGAGATGGTGGAGGAGCTGTTATTTTATCTAAGGAAGACATAAGTTTTTCAAAGAAATTCTCTTTTTATTCTAAATCTGAGGGGGATAAGGGAGAATTTTTAACAACCTATGCATTTGATGTTATAAACCCTTATATAAAAAAAGAAAACATTAGAAACAAGAAGATTTACATGAATGGTAGAGAAGTTTTTAAATTTGCAACTACTTCAATAGTTAATTCTGTAAAAGAATTAGTTAAAACAAATGAAATGGGTATAGAGGATATAGATTATATTATATGTCATCAAGCTAATTCTAGAATAATTGATTATTCTGCTAAAAAGCTAGGAGTTAGTATAAATAGGTTCTTCATGAATTTAGATAAGTATGGTAATACATCTTCTGGCTCAATTCCTTTAGCATTAAATGAAATGTATGAAAAAGGTTTGTTAGAAGAGGGAATGAAGATAATATTAGTTGGATTTGGTGGTGGGTTGACTTATGGGTCAATTTTGATAGAATTATAACATTACATTTCCCATTAAATGTTAAAATGAAAAGATTATAAAATTTGGAGGTATTAAAATGATATTTGAAGAAATTAAAAAGGTTATATGTGAACAATTAGAGGTTGAACAAGAAGAGGTTACAATGGATACTACATTTGAAGATTTAGGGGCGGATTCATTAGATTTATTTCAAGTTGTAATTGAAATAGAAGAAAGATATGGAATTCAATTAGAAGATGCTGAAAGCATTAAATCTGTTAGAGATGCAGTTGAATATGTAGAAAAGAAAGTAAATAAGTAAAAAGTATTATATTAATTTTTAAATCGGGTTTCATTATCAATATAGGTTGCCCGATTTAATTATATACATAATCATAAAAATGATTGTGTTTTATTTAACAAAGTAAGAAGGGGTTATGTATGAAGAAGAGTAGGGTTTGTCAATTATTAGATATAGAGTATCCTATATTTCAAGGTGGGATGGCTTGGATTGCAGATGCATCTTTAGCAGCAGCTGTAAGTGAAGCTGGTGGCCTTGGAATTATTACAGGAACAGCACCAACTGACTGGGTTAGAGCTGAAATAAGAAAGGCTAAAAAGTTAACTAATAAGCCCTTTGGTGTAAATATTATGCTTATGGATATACAAGCAGATGAAATAGCTAAAATGGTATGTGAAGAAGGAGTTAAACTTGTAACAACTGGTGCGGGAAGTCCAGGGAAATATATGGAGATGTGGAAATCACATGGAGTAAAAGTTATTCCTGTTGTAGCTTCAGTAGCATTAGCTAAAAGAATGGAAAAGGCAGGGGCAGATGCTATTATAGCAGAGGGAACGGAATCAGGTGGTCATGTTGGTCAATTAACAACTATGGCCTTAGTACCTCAAGTAGTAGATGCAGTAAATATTCCAGTTTTAGCTGCAGGAGGAATAGGAGATGGAAGAGGTGTTGCAGCTAGCTTTATGTTAGGTGCAGAAGGTGTTCAATTAGGAACAAGATTTTTAGTAGCAAAAGAATGTACAGTACATCAAAATTATAAGGAGAGAGTAATTAAAGCAAAAGATATTGATACAGAAGTTACAGGTAGATCTACAGGGCATCCAATAAGGGTTATTAAAAATAAATTAACTAGAGAATTTATTAAGCTTGAAAAAGAAGGGGCTTCAGTTGAACAGCTGGAGGCACTGGGAAGAGGATGTCTTTCTAAAGCAGTTAAAGGTGATGTGGATTTTGGATCTGTAATGGCAGGTCAAATTTCAGGATTAATAAATAAAGAACAAAGCTGTAAAGAAATTATTGAAGAGATTATGAGAGAAGCTTCAGATAGATTCCAAGATTTTGGAGGTAACAATGAATAGCAAGAAGGTAGCATTTTTATTTTCAGGTCAAGGAGCTCAATACGTTGGAATGGGAAAAGAGTTATATAAAAGTATTCCAGAGTGTAAGGAAATCTTTGATAAGGGAGAAAAAATACTTAATATGCCTATTAAAGAGTTGATATTTAATGGACCAGAAGAAAAGCTTATGCAAACTGAACTAGCTCAACCTGCAATATTACTTACGTCATTAGCAGCATTGAAAGCACTAGAAGTTAATGGTGTTGAAGCAGAATATGCAACAGGGCTTTCACTAGGAGAATATGCAGCCTTAATTTATGGTGGAGCTTTATCCTTTGAAGATGGTTTAAAGCTAATTAAAGAGAGAGGAAGAATTATGGGTTCTGCTTTACCTAAGGGATTAGGTAAAATGGCTGCAATAATGAGATTAGATAATGAAAAAGTTCAGGAACTTTTATCTAGAGCAAGTGAATATGGAGTTTGTGAGGGAGCAAATTATAATTGCCCAGGGCAAGTATCCATAGCAGGTGAAAATGATGCTATAGATAAGGCTGTTGAAATAGCTCAAGAATTAGGGGGAAGAGCAGTTTTACTTAAGGTAAGTGGACCGTTCCATAGTTCCTTATTAAAAGATGCTAGTGACGAGTTTTATGAAGCTATAAAAAAGGTAGAAATTAAAAAGGTAGAAAAAACTATTTATTCTAATGTTAAAGGATTGCCATATGAAGAGCAGGATGATATTAGATTTATTTTAAAAAAGCATATTATGTCATCGGTTTATTTTGAGAAAGAAATTGAGGATATGCTTAATAAAGGTGTTAATACATTTGTAGAAGTAGGTCCAGGTAAAGCATTAAGAGGCTTTGTAAAAAAGATAGATAGAAATTCAAGATTACTTAATGTGGAAGATATTAAGTCTTTAGAAAACACTCTAAATGAGTTAAAAGAAGGGATATAGGAGGTACAAATGTTAAAGGGAAAATGTGCAGTTGTTACAGGTGCTGCAAAAGGTATTGGCAAAGCTATTGCTTTAAAGCTAGCAAGTTCAGGAGTAAATATAGTTTTAAATTATAGAAGTAGCGAAGATAAGGCTATAGAAACAGAAAAAGAAATTTTGAGCTTAGGGGTAGAGGTATTAAGAATTAAAGGTGATATAAGCAAACCAAATGATGTGGAGAATTTAATAGATTGTGCTAAAAATAAATTTGGTAAGATTGATATTATGGTTAATAATGCTGGAATTACGAAGGATACATTATTATTAAGGATGAAAGAAGAAGATTTTGATTCGGTAATAAATGTGAACTTAAAAGGCGTATTTAATTGTTTAAAGGCTATAACACCTGTTATGGTAAAGCAAAAAGAGGGGAAAATAATTAATCTTTCTTCTGTAGTTGGTTTAGTTGGAAATGCAGGGCAAGTAAATTATGCTGCATCAAAAGCTGGAGTTATTGGAATGACCAAATCTCTTGCAAAGGAAATAGGATCTAGAGGAATAACTGTAAATGCAGTAGCACCAGGTTTTATTGAGACAGATATGACTGATGTGCTAGGAGATAGGTTTAAAGAAGAAGCGAAAAAGAGTATTCCTTTAAAAAGATTAGGAAAAGCAGAAGATGTGGCAGAAGTTGTAGCTTTCTTAGCTAGTGATAGTGCTAATTATATAACAGGTCAAGTAATCCACGTTGATGGTGGAATGGTAATGTAGTGGAGGAGTGTTATGAGTAGAAAAGTTGTTGTAACTGGAATGGGAGCTGTTACTCCTATTGGAAATAATGTTGAAGAGTATTGGTATAGTCTTAAGAATGGAAAAAGCGGTATTGACTATATAAAAAACATTGATACATCAACTATAGATGTAAAAATAGGAGCAGAGGTTAAGGAGTTTCATCCTGAAGAGGTTATACAAAAGAAAGAAGTAAGAAGATTAGATAAGTTTTCACAATTTGTACTGTATGCAGCTGATGAGGCCATAAAGTCATCTGGATTAGATATAGAAAGTATTAATAGTAAAAGATTTGGAGTATATGTTGGATCAGGAATTGGCGGTTTTATGACTATGGAAAGTGAAACTGAAAAAATAGCTATAGGAAAATCTAAAAGAGTTTCACCATTTTTTGTACCAATGACTATCATAAATCTTGGTGCGGGTAACATTGCTATAAAATATGGAGCTAAGGGACCATGTACATCAATGGTTACAGCATGTGCAACTGGTAATAATAATATAGGTGAGGCATTTAGATTAATAAAAGATGGATATGCAGATATAATGCTTGCAGGTAGTGGCGAAGCTCCAATTACCAAGATGGGGGTTGCTGGATTTGCTAGCATGAAAGCACTAAATCCTAGTAATGATATTTCTAGGGCCTCAATTCCTTTTGATAAAGATAGGAGTGGTTTTGTAATTGGTGAAGGGGGAGCTGTATTAGTACTAGAGTCAGAAGAACATGCTAAATCTAGGGGAGCAAAAATCCTAGCTGAGATTGTAGGCTATGGTAGTACTTGTGATGCTTATCATATTACATGTCCACATCCAGAAGGAGAGGGGGCAGCTGATGCTATGATAGAAGCAATTGAAGAAGCTGGAATAGAAAGAAATGAAGTTTCGTATATAAATGCTCATGGTACATCAACACCTTTAAATGATAAGTATGAAACATATGCTATTAAAAGAGTATTTAATGATTATGCATACAATATACCTGTTTCATCAACAAAGTCAATGACAGGACATCTACTAGGGGGAGCTGGTTCTATAGAGGCTGTTGCATGTATTAAGGCGCTTCAAGAGGGCTTTATACCTCCTACTATAGGGTTAGAAAATGTAGATGAGGAATTAGATTTAGATTATGTACCAAATAAGGGAAGAGAAAAGGAACTGAAATATGTTCTTTCAAATTCTCTAGGTTTTGGAGGCCACAATGCTACTTTACTATTTAAGAAGTGGGAGTAGGATTTAGGAGGTTTTATTATGAATTTTAAAGAGGTTAAAGAGTTAATTGAGTTAATAAATTCATCACAATTAGCATACTTTGAGATAGAAACTGATGATGGACATATAAAAATGGATAAATCATTAAGTAGAAATATTGTTTCAGAAGAAAAGGATAAAGAAGTTGTTACAAAAGAATTGCCAAGTAGTCAAGGGGATATGAATAATAGTATATCAGTAAATGTTGCTACAGATGGAAGTGAAATAAAGGTAGAAGAAAAGGATGAAGATTTAAAAGTTATTAAGTCTCCGATGGTTGGTACTTTTTATAGTGCTTCATCTCCAGACAGTAAAGCTTTTGTATCTGAAGGAAATGAAGTTTCTAAGGGTGATGTACTATGTATAATAGAAGCTATGAAACTTATGAATGAAATTGAAAGTGATGTAAATGGAGTAGTAAAAGAGATATTAGTAAGAGATGGCGAAATGGTGGAATATGGGCAACCATTATTTAAGGTAAAGGAGATATAAATGATGATGGACATAAATGAAATTAGAGAGATTTTACCTCATAGATATCCTTTCCTTTTAGTAGATAGAGTTACTGAAGTGGTTGAAGGTAAAAGTATAAAAGGATATAAAAATGTAACAATAAATGATCAATTTTTTCAAGGGCATTTTCCAGAAAAACCTATAATGCCAGGTGTGTTAATATTAGAGGCTCTAGCTCAATTAGGTGCAGTCTCAATATTAAGTATGAATGAATTTAAAGGGAAAATACCTATGTTTGCTGGTGCAGATAAAGTTAAATGGAGAAAGCCAGTAGTACCAGGTGATAGATTAGATTTAAGTTGTGAAATTATTAAATTAAGGGGACCTATAGGAATAGGAAAGGCAGTAGCTACTGTTGAGGGAAAAAAGGTTTGTGAAGCAGAAATAATGTTTGCTATAGGATAGGTGATAAGGATGTTTAAGAAAGTACTTATTGCAAATAGAGGAGAAATAGCTGTTAGAATAATAAGAGCTTGTAGAGAGCTTGGCATTTTAACGGTAGCAGTATATTCAGAAATTGATAAAGAGGCCCTTCATACTCAACTAGCAGATGAAGCTGTATGCATAGGACCAGCTTCTGCTAAAGACAGTTATTTAAATATAACTAATATATTAAGTGCATGTGTACTTACAGGGGCAGATGCTATTCATCCAGGCTTTGGTTTTTTATCGGAGAATGCTAAGTTTGCTAAGATGTGCAAGGAGTGTAATATAAAGTTTATAGGTCCTGATTATGCTTCAATTGAATTAATGGGAAATAAGGCTAAGGCAAGAGAAGTAATGAAGGATGCCAATATACCTGTTGTACCTGGTTTTGAAGGTATAATTGAAAGTGAGGAGCACGCTTCCTATATTGCCGAGGAAATAGGTTATCCTGTAATGATAAAAGCATCAGCAGGTGGCGGAGGAAAAGGTATTAGAATAGCCTTTAATGAAGGAGAGTTAAGAAGAGGATATAATACAGCAAAAGCAGAAGCTAAAGCATGCTTTGGAGATGATAGATTGTATATTGAAAAATATATACAAAATCCAAGACATATAGAATTTCAAATTTTAGCAGATACTTATGGAAATGTAATACATTTAAATGAAAGAGAATGTTCTCTTCAAAGAAAGAATCAAAAAGTATTAGAAGAAGCACCATCAACATTTTTAACTTCAGATTTAAGAATTGAGATGGGAGAAATTGCGAAAAAAGCAGCTAAGGCTGTTAATTATAAAAATGCAGGAACAATAGAGTTTTTAGTAGATAAGGATTGTAATTATTACTTCATGGAAATGAACACAAGAATACAAGTTGAGCATCCTATAACAGAAATGATAACAGGGATAGATATTGTGAAAGAACAATTAAAAATTGCATCAGGATTAGAATTAGAGTTAAAGCAAGAGGATATTAAAATTAAAGGTCATGCTATAGAATGTAGAATTAATGCAGAAGATCCAGATAGAGATTTTATGCCTTGTCCTGGAAAAATTACAGAGTTGTATGTTCCTGGAGGAAGAGGAGTAAGACTAGATTCAGCTATTTACTGTGGTTATAAAATTCCACATTGTTATGATTCAATGTTAGCTAAGCTAATTTCTTTTGGTAAAGATAGAGAAGAAGCAATAACAATAATGAAAAGAGCTTTAGGAGAGTTTGGTGTAGGTGGAGTAAAAACAAATGTGGACTTTCAATTTTCTTTATTAGAAATGGATGAAGTTGTAAGAGGGGCGTATGATACCTCTTTCTTAGAAAAAGTGATGGTGAAGAGAAATGCTTAAGGATTTATTTAAGAAAAATAAATACGGAACAGTAAAAAATGTAAATGTAGAAGCAGAAGAAAAACCTAATATACCATCTGGAATGTGGTTAAAGTGTGATAAATGCGGAAGTATTATTTATAAGGAGGATTTAAAATCAAATCTTTACGTTTGTAATAGTTGTAATAACCATTTAAGGTTAAAAGCAAGAACTAGAATTAATTTTTTAGTTGATAAGGGAAGTTTCAAAGAAATGGGAGAGGATATTAAAACAACCAATCCTATAAACTTTGATGGATATGAAGAAAAACTTGAAAAAAGTAAGGAAAAAACTGATAGTAGTGAAGCAGTTATCACAGGTATTGGTAAAATTAATGGTATAGCGGTAGCTATAGCTGTTATGGATAGCTATTTTATGATGGGAAGTATGGGAACTGTAGTAGGCGAAAGAATTACATCCTTAATTGAATGTGCCACAGAAAGAAAACTACCATTAATTATATTTACAACCTCTGGAGGAGCTAGGATGCAAGAAGGAATCTTTTCTTTGATGCAAATGGCTAAGATTAGCGCAGCAATAGGAAAACATGATGATGCAGGTTTGCTATATATAACAGTACTAACTAATCCAACAACAGGAGGAGTGACTGCAAGTTTTGCTATGGAAGGTGATATTATTTTAAGTGAACCAGGAACATTAGTTGGATTTGCAGGAAGAAGAGTAATTGAAAATACCATTAGAGAAACACTTCCAGATGACTTTCAAAAGGCCGAATTCTTGTTAGAAAAAGGCTTTGTAGATGCTATAGTCCATAGAAAAGATATTAGAAAGATGCTTTATAAGCTTCTTTTAATGCATGGGGTGAGTAACAATGACTAGAGATATAATTAAAACCATGTCAGCATGGGATAAGGTAGTGATTGCAAGACACAAAGATAGACCTACAGGAGCCTTTTACATTGAAAATATTTTTAGTGATTTTATAGAACTACATGGAGATAGATATTTTGGAGATGATAATGCAGTAATTGGGGGAATAGGTTTTCTAGAAGGAATTCCTGTTACAATTATTGCAATAACTAAAGGGGCTAACACTAAAGAAAATATAGAAAGAAATTTTGGAATGCCCAAACCAGAAGGTTATAGAAAGGCATTAAGACTAATGAAGGAAGCTGAAAAATTTGATAGAACGGTTATTTGTTTTGTAGATACCCCAGGAGCTTTTTGTGGAGTTGATGCAGAAGAAAGAGGGCAAGGAGAAGCAATTGCAAAGAATTTATTAGAAATGAGTAGGCTAAAAACTCCTATTATAACTGTTCTTTTAGGTGAAGGTGGAAGTGGAGGTGCTTTAGCACTAGCAGTGGCAGATAGGATTCTTATGTTAGAGCATTCTATATATTCTATTCTATCACCAGAAGGCTTTGCATCTATTTTGTGGAAGGATGGTAGTAAAGCTAAGGAAGCAGCAGAAGTAATGAAGATAACAGCACAGGATTTAATAGATCATAATATAGTAGATAAAGTTATTAAGGAACCTAATGGAGGTGCTCACAAGAATCCGCTTAAAATGGCAGCAGCTATAAAAAGGGAACTTGTAGAGGAAGTATATTCATTAAGATATAAAGATAGGAAAGAAATACTAACTAATAGATATGAAAAATTTAGAAAAATGGGAAGATAGTTAAAGAGGATGAGTATTTAATATGCTTATCCTCTTTAATCTATATAGGGATTTATTAATAAAATGTTAAAAATATAAAATTCAAATAATATCAAATGTATGATATTATTATAATGAAAATATATAAGAATAAAAAAGGATGATGATATGGACGTTGAGCTGAGGAGTAAGGTAGACTTACTTTCTGACAATTATAATGATATTAGAAAGGCATTAAGGTGGGATGGAAATCTTCTTAATCACTTTGAGGCATTGCTATATGTTAGGACAGATAAAGAGTTTTCTTTAGAAAAAATAAAAGAAGTTAGAAAGTATTTAGATAGTAGAAAATTACCTTATCCTTTTAAAGGGGTATTTAATAAAATTTGCTCTATTATGTTAGATGATAGGGATGATTATGTACAAGTATTTAATAACACATTATATGTATATGAAAGATTAATCCAGAATGGTTTTAAAGGAAATGAGAAGGCTGCTTTTGCATCATTAATGCTTGCAAAAAGGTTTTTTGGTAAAGAATTAGACAATAGAATCAATAGAATAATTGATATAAATAGTAGTCTAAAAGATAATGATTATATAAGTTATGCAAATTTATCATGTACCAATAGAAGTGTTGATAGAATAAGAAAAGAACTTACTGAAATAGAAAATATATTGAAGGTAACGGGAAGAGAGAGTTCTGTAGATATAAAAAGTTTTTCAACATTACTGATGATAGATGAAGATAATGTTGAAACAAAAGTTGAAAAAGCATTAAATATAATGTGCAATATAAAATCAGAGTTATTTGAAATCCCAGATAAAGCATATCCATTATTAGGACTAGCTACTATGTTAGTAGAAGATCCTGAAAGCTTTTGTGTGGAATTAAAGGATATTTATAATTCTTTGAAAAATACTAAGAAATATAGATATTTTATGAATAGAGATTTAAGGATAATGATTTCTTTAGGTTTATTACTAAATAAATATGTTGAGGAGTTAAAGGCTGATTTAATTGATATAAATGTAAGTGATGAAATTAATGTTTTCCTGGCACTAGAAGAATGTACAGTTTTTTCATTATCAGTTATATAACAAAATATTATACTTAGGATGGAGAATATGAAATGGTAAATCAAAATAGTACAGAAGTTGCAAGAATTGCTACCAGAATGGCAATTAGTAATAGAGATGAGGAAGAAATTTTAAAAGAAAGCTATTTTAAGCAAGGAGTAAAAGTTACAGCAGTTAATGTTGGTGGCAATATTAATGAATCAATTCATAAAATTCTTGAAAGAGCCTTAGTGGCATCTAAAAGGAATAACTTAATTAGAGATGAGCATCTTCATGAAGGAGCAGTGATAGGTGCAACTAGAGATGCATTAATGCAAATAAGTAATAGAGCAAATGCACAAAATGTAGGTGGAAAAATAGGCATAGCAAGAAAAGGTGAACATATTTCTGTATGTATTTTTTTAAGTATTGGACTATTGCATTTAGATGAAGTTGTAATAGGAATAGGGCATAGGTCATTACCTGAATAATAAGATGTTTTTTAAAGAGAGTGCTAGTTACTCTCTTTTTTTACTACTATAACAAAATTTTAAATATAAGTAGTAGAGTATATATGTTAAAAACTTAACATTAAAAAACAGGTTAAAACTGTTGACTACAGGGGTTTTACCCATTATTATAAAGGTATTGTTGATAGTAGTTATCAGGATATTTTTTACAATGATGGAAACGATTTAGAAGTGAATTATTTAATGATATTATGTCAAGAATATAAGTGGTATTTTAGATAGGTATCATTATAAGAAATAATAATTATTTAATGCTTTTATAGCATAAAAGACAATGAAGTTGGAGGAATTGAACATGAAGGTTTTAGTAATTAATTGTGGTAGTTCATCTTTAAAGTATCAATTAATTGATATGGAAACAGAGAACTCATTAGCACAAGGTTTAGTTGAAAGAATTGGAATTGAAGGATCAGTTTTAACACAAAAGGTTGAAGGAAAAGATAAGTATATAGTTAAGACTCCTATGAATAACCATAAAGAAGCTATTGAAATAGTATTAAAGGCTTTAGTTGATGGTGAACATGGTGTAATTAAATCAATGGATGAAATTACTGCAGTTGGTCATAGAGTAGTACATGGTGGAGAAAAATATGCTTCATCAGTATTAATAACTGAGGAAGTTAAGAAGTCAATTGAAGAATGCTATAAGTTAGCTCCATTACATAACCCACCAAACATGATTGGTATAGAAGCATGTGAGGAGTTAATGCCAAATACACCAATGGTAGCAGTATTTGATACAGCATTCCATCAAACAATGCCAAAGGAAGCTTTCCTTTATGCATTGCCATATGAATTATACTCTGAAAATGGAATAAGAAAATATGGATTCCATGGTACTTCACATATGTATGTATCAAATAAAGTTGCAGAAGTTATGGGCAAAGATATAAAAGATCTTAAGATAGTAACTTGTCATCTTGGAAATGGTGCATCTTTATGTGCAGTTAAAAATGGTGTTTCAATCGATACTACAATGGGATTCACACCACTTGATGGTATTGTAATGGGAACAAGATCAGGAAGTATAGACCCTGCAATAGTTTTATACTTAATAAATGAATTAAAATATTCAACAGAGGATGTAAATACATTATTAAATAAGAAATCAGGTGTACTTGGAATTTCAGGTGTAAGCTCAGACTTTAGAGATATTGAAGATGCAGCAGCTAAGGGAGACGAAAGAGCTATACTTGCTTTAGATATATATCACTACAGAATTAGAACACAAATAGGAGCTTATGCAGCTGCTATGGGTGGTGTAGATGCTATAGTATTTACAGCTGGTGTTGGAGAAAATGGTCCTGAAACTAGAGAAGCTTGCCTAGAAGGTTTAGAATTCTTAGGAGTTAAGGTTGATAAAGAAAAGAATAACGTAAGAGGAAAAGTAAGAGAAATCTCTACTGAAGACTCTACAGTAAAAGCATTTGTTATACCAACTAATGAAGAATTAGTTATAGCAAGAGATACTAAAAATTTAGTGAAGTAGTTTTATTAGATAAATAGTTCTATCAAATTTTGATAGGACTATTTTTTTGCTAAAAAAATATTTTACTTATTTAAGTAGTTCTTGTAAAATACTAAGGTATGTATAAAGAAAGGAGTAGGGTTGTGGATAATAGTATTTTAAATAATGTAGTATATCTTTACATTGATGCTACATCCTTCGATCCATTGTATTCAGAAATAATAAGAATAGATGGAGTAAAAATAAAAGAAGGTAATGTTGAAGTTTTCTCTACTTCCTTCAAGAATAAATTACAAGATATAAAAAAGTTAATGTTATTTATAGAAGTGCTTCCAATAATATGTGAGGATGCATCATTTACAAAAAGATTTTTAGAAAAATATATAAGTGATATAAAGAATGAAATATTAGATTTAAGGGAACTTTGTTCCATTTTAGAACCGTGGAGAAGAGATTATAGAGTTATAAGTTTAATAAAAGAAGTTACATCAATTGATTTTGATAATATAAATAAAGCAACAAATATTCTTTATGTACTTAATTCATTTTTATGTAGATTGTGGGATAAGGAAGAAGAGTATAAAAAGAAAAATGCTAATTTATATAATATATTAAAACTTGATTATAATATCCATGAAAAATGGGGGTGGGCTGTGTATTTACAGAAGCCACTGTTTTTTAATTATAATGAATTTAATTATGTTAAATATAATAAAAAACAAGAAGTTGAGATTAAAGCTTCGAAAAAGAAAATTCCTTATAATGAATTTGAAAAGTTATTAAGAAGGAAGGATATATGGAATAGAGGGGGAGATTTCAATTATCAGTATAGAGAAGAGCAAGAGAAATTTTCATTTAAGATAAGAGAAAATATTGAAAGAGAAGAACGTATATTTATTGAGGCACCAACAGGAAGTGGTAAGACCTTTGCATATTTGCTTATAGGAATACTTCAGTGCTACAAAAATTTGAATACACATAATGTTGAGGATGCATCTTTTATTATTTCTACAGATACTAAAGAGTTACAAAATCAACTTGTAGATAGGGATATTCCTAATATGCTAGAAATGCTTGGATTAAGTGATAGGATAAATTTTGGATACATAAAAGGAAAAGGCAATTATTTGTGTCCGGAACGATTAGCTAAAAATAGTGAAGTTACTGGTAACTTAATAGAGAATTTAAGAGAGATTTTTTTAAAAAGACTATGTGAAGAGGGTGAGTATGGGGATATTGAAAAAGTATCTCAGTTTGCCTTTAATCATTTTAACTTAGATGGGGATATAAATAAGTTTTTATGTGATAGTGATGAGTGTAACTTAGATAGATGCTACAAAAAGTGCTATTTAAGAAAGAGGTATAATGAATTACCACAAGAAAATATAACAGTTGTAAATCACTCCTTACTTGCTAGTTGGCCATATGGTGAAAAGAAAAAGATTACTCATCTTATAATAGATGAGGCTCATAATTTAATGGATAAGTGCTATGACTTTTTTGCAGATGAATTTGAATCTAAAGTTTTAGAAGAACAACTAGAGTACTTATATGGAAAGGAACCTTCTATCTTTAGAATATTAAATTATTTAAATGCATCTTTAGGATATAGAGAGGTATTAGATTTAGATAAATTGAAGTATTTGGTATCACAAATAAATTTAGATATTCAAGGTTTATTGGTTTATTTAAATAATGCAGAGCTTCCTAATGAGGAATATAACTTTAAGATAGAATATGTTTTAGCTGAATCTCATATTAAGGAAAAGCTGAAAGGGTTAGATGTATATATATCTAAGTTAAAACAAAATATATATGCTTTATATTCAGTGTTAAATAAGTATTTTAATAATATAACCTTAGAGGGGGAAGAAGGTAAGGAAGAGCACGAATATAGGATGGTAACAAACTATATTTTAAAACTAAAGTCTTCCTTTGATACCCTAGATTCATTTATAGAACAGTCAGAAGGAAAAGGAAATACCGCAAAAGAGTTTGAGGTATCAAAAGATAACAGCTATTTTAGAATAAGAAACATACCATTAAATGTAGATGAATTATTTAATGAACAGATATTAAATGATGTAAAAAGTGTTACATTTTTATCTGCAACACTTAGGATTAATAATTCATTTTTAAGAATTAAGTCTATATTAGGACAGGAAGAAGCAAATGAGTGGGTGGTTCCACCTACTTTTAACTTAAGAGATAGAACTAGGATAATTACTTTAAAGGATATTGGAAGGTATAATAGTAGAGATTTTATAGAAAATTCTTCTCAATTTATATATGAAATGGCTGTGAAGTTAAATGGTCATATACTAGTGTTATTTACTAATAATTTAAGGAAACAAGCTGTTGAGGATAGACTTAATGAATTAGTAAAGGGAAGTAAAATAGAAGTACATTCAAATAAAAAGTCAATAAGGTATTTAAGTGATAGAGATAGGCAGGTTATTATATTAGGAAGTAAGGGGTTTTTTGAAGGGATTGATTTACCTGGAGATGCATTAACAGCAGTTATTCTAGATAAGATACCTAATAAATCTATTGAAGATCCATTACTGAAAGCAATAGTTAATTATAGAAAAAAGGATTATAGATATGTTAACTATCCACAACTTTGTATAAAAGTTAAACAAGTTTATGGAAGACTAATTAGAAGTACTACAGATTATGGATACTTTTGTATTTTAGATGGAGGAACTAATAATAAGACTCTTTTAAGTCTGCAAAGAGATTTAGGAGGCCCTATTATTGAGAATATTTCTAAGAAGGAAGTATTAAGAAGGGTAGAAATTGATTACTATAGATGGAATTTGGAGAACTTAAGATCTATTTGTAAAAGTATAAATGGAGAGGAGTTTTATAATTCATTTATAGAAGAAAATAAAAAAAGAAAGTCTTTCTTTAAGATAAATATTAATAATGGAAGATATGAAATTACAAATATGAATTTTAAGTTTATTAAATAGCAAAGTAAGAGGTGGAAATATATGTTTTTAGATGAGGTGAGGTATAAAGATAATATAGGTGTTAAGTGGACTATATATTCAATTATTTTTACTATAATTTCTTTTAACTTTGTGGCAATATTAACATTGTTTTTTGGCAATGCTAAAGTAATAGAAGAATCTAATATAGAGAGTCTTATAATCAATGGTGATATAATATTGGCTATATTTTCATTAATATGTTGTTATACATTTTACTATATTTATAAAGAAGATGACATATTTATAATAAGTCAAGTATATACCATGATGACTATCGAGTTCGTTATAATCAACACATTTGGAAATTACTGGGGAATAGAGATGCGAGATAGATATATAACAATAATTGCTATATATCTGTATGAAGGTTTTCTATTATCCTATATAGTATATAAGAAAAATATACTATTTAAGTATATATTGAATAATAAGTTATTATCATGTATATTAGTATCCCTTTTATCCGTATCAATAATGTTTGGGAAAATAGGAGAAGTAGTAAGTTATGAAGATATAGTAAGTGAAAGGATGTTTTTTTATTTAGTTTGGGGATTAATCTTATTCCACTTTATACTAGTATTTATATTGTTTAAGAATAGTATAAAAACAAAAAGAATTATTTATTCTATATTTGGAGCAAGTATAAATATAGTAACTATAAAAAATTTGTATATTTTTATATTGCACAATAAATATCCAGATAATGTAAAAATGCTTGGATATATATTAACATTTATGGCCTTTTTGGTAATAATAATAGGTTTGTTTTTTGAAATGATTTTTAGAATTAGAGAGTCTGAGAAATTAAGACTTAATCTAAATGTGTTTTATGCTGCAAATGAAAAGAATTTACATAGTAATATCTTAGTGTATAATGAAAACTATAAAATTGTATATGCAAATGAATTGGCAAGAGGAATTATTAATGAAGGTGCAACTATAGAGGACCAGTATAATAGACTGGAGAAGAATTCTATATTTAATATCAATAAAGAAATTTCTGAAAATATAAAAAAGATACTTGAAGAAAAGGGTAGTTATTTAAATATAATGTATTTTAGTAACTTAAAGAAATATTATGAGGTACACCTTCAAAAGGTAGTAACAGATGATTCAAAGTGGATAATAGGAAGCTTTATAGATAAAACTGATGAATGCGAAGTCATTGGTAAGCTAAAAATAAGTGAAAATAGGCTTAAGAGTGTAGCAGAGAATATATTAGATTTTATTATTACTATTGATATAAGTGGAATAGTTACTTTTGCTAATACCTCAGCTATAGAAAGTTTAGGGGTTAAAGTGGAGGAGATAATAGGGCATAGGTATGGAGAGTTTTTTAAAAAGGATAATGGAGATACATTTGTAATTGATAATATTAAAAATAGCGAGATAATAAAACATAAAATATTATGTAACAATGGTGATAGCTTAAGAGTAGAATCAGTTTTTAGACGCATTAATAGTGAATTTGAAGGATATGTTGTTATATCTAGAAGTTTAGAAATGAAGGAAGAACTAAAGTCATTAAGAGTTAAATATAATGAAATTAAAGAATACGATAGGATAAGAGCAGAGTTTTTTGCAAACTTATCTCATGAGGTTAGAACACCTATAAATATTATTTATTCATGTCTTCAATTATTAAACAATCAGAAAGATAATGGTTATGAGTCTTTAGCTAAATACTATATTAAATACGAAAAAACTATCAGTCAAAATGCATTTAGATTATTAAGGTTAGTAAATAATCTTATAGATATTTCTAAGTTAGATACAGGAGCAATGCAAATAAAAGTTAAGAATATAGATATTATTAGTTTAATTGAAAATATAACATTGTCTACTGTTCCGTATGTTGAAGAAAAAAAAATAAATATAATGTTTGACACTTCCATAGAGGAATTAATAGTAGGATGTGACCCTGAAAAAATAGAAAGGGTTATGTTAAATCTTATTTCTAACTCTGTTAAATTTACTCCTAAGGGTGGAGAAATTTTTGTTGATATTCAAGTAGATGAAACTTGGGTATATGTAAGAGTAAAAGATACAGGAATAGGTATACCTATGCATTTAAAGGATGTAATATTTGAAAGATTTGTTCAAAGTAATAAATCATTTAGTAGGGAGAGAGAAGGTAGTGGTATAGGTTTAGCTTTAGTTAAAGATATAATTAATAAACATAATGGAGAAGTTATGCTAGAAGATAGTTCGGAAATGGGAAGTACCTTTTTATTTAAAATTCCTAATTTAGTTATGGATGATGTGTGGAATGATGATGATAATAGAGCTGCTGAAACTGCAATACAAGAAAAGATTAATATAGAGTTTTCTGATATTTATGATAGATAATAATGAAAGTGGATGCATTAAAGAAGGTTTTGATGCATCCACTTTTTTAAAAAAGTTATTTATTGCTATAATATTTTTTGAGAATTTCATAGATTGATTTAAGATTTGATATTCTCTTTTCATAATTAAATATTTGCCCATCTCCAGCAACATATCTTGTAATCCTAGATGGCAGACCATATCTATCATAATTACAATTGAAACAGCTTTGTCTATCCATTTCTACTGGAGAGCCACAGTGTTTACATATCCACATATCTTTTTTCTTTCCAAAGCCTTGAGATTTTATTGTAATCTCCTTTTGAAATTTTTTTTCTAATAAATCAATAAGCTCTTCTAAGGCGTAAAAGTTATCCTTTGTTACAAGAGGAGGTTTAGCTGTTAGTGAAACTAAAAGGTCAATTTTTGTGTCATTATTATCTAAATTTTTAAATTGTTCTAATATAGAACTATAGTCAATAATATTGAAGGTTTTAATAAAAAGAGCCTTTTCTTTAGTTATATCATCAGTTACATATCTACATACCTCAGAGAAATTTTTGCCAAGTAGAAACTCAGTAACAGAATCTATATTATCCTTAAAACCAGAGAATATATTTTTAGTTGGATTATTTCCAAGTTCTTCAATAAGTTTGTCTACAAGCATTTTTTCACTTCCACTTGGTAAGGATGCTAAAAATCCTTCAACCTCATCTATAGTGCAATTGTAAAAGTCTAAGGGGGCATTAGAAATAAGTGTGTTTGAATATAATCTTGATAAATCTAATTTGATATTTTCTTCTTCAGAATTACTATCATCATTAATAAGATTAGTGATTTTACAAGCTGTTCCTGTAGCAGAAACCATAAACATTGAGTAATTTGAACCAAAGATGGGATCTAAATCGATATTTAAGCCTAGTATACAATTCATGTCTAGTAAACGTGCTTTGTTTTCCAAGGCATTTCTTGCCATAGATTTTAATTCGTCTAATTCCCTTGTATAAGATTTTGATATTCCACCTAAAATATCAGTCCATCCTGCAAACCAGTCTCTTAAAAAATTAGCTCCAGTAACAAAGTTTATAGATATATATCCATAATACTTTTCAATTTCATAGTTACCCATTAAAGTTGAAGTTGTAACAGTTAAAATATTTCTCATAAATTTTCCCCGCCTTTTATAAATATATTTTAATTATACAATATATAGATAAAAGATTAAAATTTGTGGTAATATAATTAAGAAAAAATAAACGAGGTAGGGAAGCATGATAAAAGGACTTGAAGAAAAAATACCTAATATTCATAAAAGTTGTTTTGTTGCAGAAAATGCAGCAGTTGTTGGAGATGTGGTAATTGGAGAAAACACGTCTGTATGGTATGGGGTTTGTATAAGAAGTGATATGGATAAAACTGTAATTGGAAAAAATACTAATATACAAGAAAATAGTACATTACATAATGATTTTGGGATTCCAACTATAGTTGGTGATGAGGTGACTATAGGACACAATTGTGTTATACATGGATGTAAAGTTTCTAATAATGTTTTAATAGGAATGGGGTCTGTAATATTAAATGGAGCAGAGATTGGAGAAAATACTATTATAGGAGCTGGAAGCTTAGTAACTCAAAATAAGAAAATACCGTCAGGTGTACTTTGTATGGGAAGTCCAGCAAAAGTAGTAAGAGAGTTAAGCGAAGAGGAAATAAAATCTATAAAAGAATCTTCTGTTCATTATATTGAAATGGCAAATATGCATAAATAAGGAGTAATTAATATGTACGTAGCATTTGGAAATAGAGTTGTAGATAGTTTAGATTTTAAGAAATTGATAGAAGATAATAGCAATTTTAAAGTATTAAAGGATATGTCTAAAGGAAGTAAGAGAGAAGATGTAGTAGCTTTAAATTTAAGTTTATCTGTTGATATTTTAAAGGAAATATTATCAGATGATTATGATATTAATGAGCTAACAGAAGATGAACTATTTGAAGAATTATTAGGATTATTCACTGAACTTGGAACAGATTTAGAGGAGTTCATGCCAGATGATTCTGTTATTAATGTTGAAAGCTATAAATGGGATGAAAGCGATAATGATGTAAGGGGAATAATTGTTATAGTTCATGAAGAGTTTAGTGAAGGAAAACTTAAAGATATAACTAGAAGACTATTAACTCAAGTAGAATAGATTATAGTCATATAAAGAAGGGAGTCTTTAGTATGGAGATATTTACAATAGGTCATTCAAATTATGATGTAGAGAGACTGATAGATATGCTAAGATTTTATAATATTAATTGCGTTGTAGATATTAGAGGTACTCCTTATTCTAAGTATAATATCCAATATAATAAAGAAATTATACAAAAAACTCTTGAAAGAGAAGGTTTTATATATATTTATATGGCAAAAGAGTTAGCTGCTAAACGTATAAATAAAGTTTCTTATAATGATGAAGGGTATTCAGATTTTGAGAAAGTAGTTCAGGAAGAAGAATTTATAAAGGGAATGGAAAGATTAAAGAATGGTTGCCAAAAAGGGTATAGAATTGCTTTACTTGGTGCTATGCAAGATCCAATAAGGTGTCATAGAGCAATATTGGTTGGAAGATCACTAAGAGATGCAGGATTTAAAGTTAAGCATATTCTTCACGATTATTCTATAGGAAGTCAAGAAGATATTGAAAAGTATTTATTAGAAAAGTATTATAAATCTGGATATCAATTAACTTTAGACTCTTTAAATAGCAGTATTTCAGAAGAAGATATGATAAGAGAAGCATATAAACATGCTAATAAAGAAATTGGATATAGAATAGAGCATATAGGTGAAGATAGGAAAAAAAATTAGTGGTAGGGAGTCTACCACTTTTTATTATTATTTAGGGATAAATTTTTAAAATACCTATATCTAAAATAACTTGGGATAAATACAGGTAGTAAGTATAATAAACAATTAAAGAATTAAAAAAGACTTTTAACACAACCTAAATAGATTGTGCTAAAAGTCTCGTTACCCAATGGGTTATAAGGCCAGGCGCTAACGACCAGTATGTTGACCCTATAGTTATAACTACTCCCTTTTAACTATACTTTATACTATGCACTTAAGCAAAAATTGTGCTGTAAAAATAATTTTTAAAAGAGGTTTTCTTATGAGAATAATGACATTTAATTTAAGATGTGATTTTATTTTAGATATTAATAACAGATGGACAAATCGAAAAGATATGGTAATAAATATTATAAAGAAATATAAGCCTGATATTATTGGAGTGCAAGAGTTAACAAATGTTATGCATAGAGAATTAGTGGATGTGTTAGATGAATATTATGTGGTCGGAACTCCAAGAAGTAAAAAAATGTTTGTAGAAAGAAATGATATATTTATCTCTAGAGAATTTCATGTAGAAGAATATAAAACTTTCTGGCTTTCTAATACTCCACAAAAAATAAGTAGCTCTAGATGGTATTCTGTATTTCCTAGAATATGCACAGCTGCTGTGATAAGAGATAATAATGGGAATAAGTATAGAATATGTAATTCTCATTTGGATTTTTTGTTTACAAAATCAAGAGTATATGAAGTGAGGAAGATACTAAGTTTTATTGAAAATGAAGAAGGTAAAGAAAATTTACCAACTATTCTTATGGGAGATTTTAATGCATCACCAAATTCTAAAGTTATAGAAGAAATAAGAAAATATAACTATAACAATAAAAAGTTTGTAGCTGTTCAGGACTATAAAAAAGAAATATACAATCATACCACAATGAGCAGATTTAAAGGGAGAAGTAAGGGGATTCATATCGACTATATTTTCGTGACAGATAATTTATCAATTAAAAGTATTCAAATACTAACATATAATGAAAATGGAAAGTATCCTTCGGATCATTATCCTTTAATTTCAGAAGTTGAATAATATAAGGTATTGACAAATAACGATTATTAATTGATAATATAGTTGAGCATTCTAGTCTGATATGGGATGCTATAAAGGTTATTTGGAGGTTTTAGTTTTATGAAAGCATTTGTTGATGAAAATATTTGTATATCATGTGGATTATGTGAAGGAACATGCTCAGAAGTTTTCTCCTTAGATACTGGAATAGCAGTTGCAGGTGAAGTTGTAGATGGAACTGAAGATGCTGTAAGAGAAGCGTGTGAAAATTGCCCAGTAGCAGCAATATCTATAGAAGAATAAAAAAAAAATTTTTGCAGAAATTATATGTATAGAAAAGGAGTTGAGCATATGTCAAATACAGTATGTTTATGTAAAGGTGTTTCGGAAGAAACAATAGTTGAAGCAATAAAGAATGGTGCAAAAACTTTTGATGAAGTAAGTGAAAAGACAGGAGCAGGTACTGGATTCTGTCATGCATCAAGATGTAAAGAAACTATTTTAAAATTAATAGATGAAAATAAGTAGTTTTTAGTAAATAATCCTAGTTTGGTTTTCAAACTAGGATTATTTTTTTGTATAATAAAAGTAAGTAATAAAAGAAGGGATATATATCATATGAAGAAAACTATAGGAATATTAGCACATGTAGACGCTGGAAAAACTACTTTTTCAGAGCAATTGCTTTATCATACAAACAGTATAAGAACTAGAGGAAGAGTTGATTACAAGAATTCATATCTAGATAATCATAATATAGAGAGGGCACGTGGTATAACTGTATTTTCTCATGATGCCATATTTAATATTGGTGAATCTACATATTATTTGTTAGATACCCCAGGTCATGTTGATTTTTCTACAGAAATGGAAAGAACTATATCCATGTTAGATTATGCAATATTAATAATTAGTGCAGTAGAAGGAATTCAAGGTCATACAGAAACTGTATGGAATATATTAAAGAAAAATAATGTGCCTACATTTATATTTATAAATAAGATAGATAGAGTAGGGGCAGAGGTAGGGAGAATTATAAATGAAATAAAAACTAACTTTTCTAATAAAATTTGTTTCATAGAAAATGGTTTAGAAGAAGAGTTAAGTGAAGAAGTAGTTGAAGGAATTTCAGAAAATGATGAGGAGTTAATTGAAAAGTATTTTAATGGTGAATATAGTAAAGATGAATGGATTAGAGCATTAAGAAATCAAGTAAAAGAGTGCAGAATTTATCCAGTATTTTCAGGTTCGGCTTTACAAGATATAGGTATAAAGGAATTTATATATGCTTTAGATAATCTAACATATACAAATTATGATAGTGAAGGTGAATTTAAAGGTGCTGTATATAAGGTGAAATATGATAAAGATAATAAAACTAGAATAACATTTATTAAATGTACTAATGGAAAATTTAAAGTAAGGGATGAAATTAAGTATAAAGACAAAAAGGATAAGATTAGTAGTATTAGGATTTATAATGGTGAAAAATTTAAGAGTGTTGATTCTGTAGAGGCTGGAGATATATTTGGAGTTACAGGGGTTACAGAGTTATACCCTGGTGAAGCTATAGGGTATAAGAAAGAAAAGATAGAATATGATTTTATACCAATTATGGTATCAAAGGTAATATTTAATGATGATATAAATGCTAAAGAAGTATTTAATTACTTTAAGATCTTGAATAGTGAGGATCCTTTATTGAATGTAACATGGATAGAAGAGTTTGAAGAAATAAATGTTCATATTATGGGAAGGATTCAAACTGAAATTTTAAAGGAAATAGTTAAGGAAAGGTTTAACTTAGATATTGAATTTGGGCCTTGTAATATTTTATATAAAGAAACCATTAAAGAAAAGGCTATTGGATCAGGTCATTTTGAGCCGTTAAGACATTATGCAGAAGTTCACTTATTAATGGAACTTAATAATAGGGACAAAGGAATAACATTTGAAAATAAGTGTCATAGTGATAATTTAAATATAGGACAGATGAATCTTATAAAAACACATGTATTTGAAAGAGAGCATAGAGGAATACTTACGGGTTCTCCAATTACTGATATAAAATTTACTCTTTTAACAGGGAAAGCTCATTTGAAACATACTAGCGGAGGGGATTTTAGAGAAGCTACTTATAGAGCAATAAGACAGGGGCTAGAACAGGTGGAAAATATTCTTTTAGAGCCATACTATAGGTTTAAAATTAGTGCAGATATAGAATATATGGGAAGAATTATTTCAGATATACAAAGATTAAGTGGAAGCTTTAATGTCCCAGAACAAAATGAAAATAAGGTAGTTATACAGGGGAGAGGGCCAGTATCTACATTTATGGATTATAGTAATGAATTTAATGCATTTACAAAGGGAAAAGGTAGTATTAGTCTTACATATGATGGGTATGATAAGTGTCATAACTGGGAAGAGGTAATAGAAAGTAGAGGATATAATAAAGATGCAGATATAGAATACACATCTACTTCAATTTTTTGCTCAAAAGGACAAGGATATTTAGTTAAATGGGACAAGGTTAAAGAAGAAGTTCATTGTGATTTAGAAGGTCTAATTTAATAATAGGAAGTGTTAGTGTGAAGGAGTATATACAGAATTATGAGAAGTGGCTTAAAGAAATATTAAAGCAGGAGTTAAATAATGATGAAGCAAATAAACTTGCGAATTACCATAAAACTCAAATACAATTTCTTCAACATGAGAGATTTGTACATTTAATAGTAATGGTAATGACTATTATACTTTTCTTTATTACTTTTTTTATATTTTATAATAATGTTAGCTTGCCCCTAGGAGTATTAATGTTTATTTTGGGAGTTTTGTCAGTTGCTTATATAATTCATTATTACAGATTAGAAAATACGGTGCAAAAGTGGTATAAGATATATAACTCACTTGTTATAAGAGAGGATAGACTAGGATGAATTTTTTTCCTAGCCTATCCTCTTTTAACTATCTAGCTTCTTTATAAGGTTAATAGCAAGAGCTGGGTCGTATTCAATAAGCAAGCTAAGTAACTTTTTATAATTATTTAATTCATTTGTTTCTTTAGTAATTGCTATCTCTGGATTTTTAGAATACTTATCTTGAAAATAATTAATAATTGATTTATTAAGCGAAAGAAAATATTCATTATCATTTATATTGGTTAGAGGTTCACACTTATTAATTATTAGGTTAACTATATCTTTTAAACAAGGTATCTGCTTAATCTTATACATAGCGAGAATATCTTCACAAACGACTTCACTTTTAGTTAAATTATTATCCCAGCTATTTATAATGTCTTGTACTATGGTATATCTTTTTGATTGAAGAGATATATTTAATGTCTTATAAAATTTAGTTTCTTTCATTTAAAATCACCTCATTAATATTATTTATAAAAATATATGTAAAGTAAGTTGATAAAATGATAAAAAATCTATATTAGTCTTAAGTGTTGCAATTTTATTATCCAGTTGTTAAACTTTAAGTGAAAGTTATATTAAATTATAAGGAGTACTTAAAGATGAGAGTTAGTTATAGAAATCCTAAAGAATTAGCTACAGCTGTGAAAGATGCAATTGATACTTATTTAGAAGACCTAATGTCTTATGAAGATCTAGAAAAAAAGATTTTAAAAATGATAGAAGTAAATGAAGAAAGACTAGTTAAGAATGGTAATGTTGATAGAAAGGTATCATTAGTTTTAGGAGAAGATAGAGTTGAGATTATTAATAAGATAATAAAAGATAATGATAAATAAAAACTCACGATTGTGAGTTTTTATTTTATAAATTTAGTGAATAAATATGTAAGAATATATAATCATATATAAAAAGAAGGAGTTTTAAGTAAAATATTGAATACTTTAATTAGCAGATTATTTTACTTAATAAGGGGTACGTAGGTAATGGGTAATGGTAATGGTATAAAAGATATAAATTTGATTTTAGAAAAAGTAATAGAAGAAATAAATGAAGGTAAAGATAAAATATTTAGTATTACAGAGAGTCTTAAAAATGAGTTTGAAAATCAAAAACAGGAGTTAGAGATAATTTTAGTTAATATAAAGGAGACAATTAGAGAAGTAGACCAATTAGAAAAAAAGGATAGGGAGATGAGAAATAAACTAGCTAAAATTTCAGCTAATTTAACTGTATCTGATGAATTAGTAAAGAAGGTTTACAACGAAGCTCTTGAAACTAAAGTAAGATATATAACTAAACAAAAAGAAGAGCGTGAATTAAGGGGAAAAAGGGACAAAATTGAAATATCCTTAAAAAATTACCTTAAAAACATAGAAGAAGCTGAAAGCGTTGTCTGTCAAGTAAATGTAGTTTTAAACTATTTATGTGGTGATTTAGGCAAAACTGTTGCTAGTATGAATGAAAAGAATAATCAAGAGATGGTTATCAAGATACTAGAAATACAGGAAGCAGAAAGAGGACGAATAGCAAGAGAAGTTCATGATGGAGCAGCTCAATATTTGGCAAGTTCAATAATGAGAATAGACTTTTGTAAGAAAATATTAATGGAAGACTTAGAAAAAGGCCTTAAAGAAATAGATGAGTTAAAAAGTACAGTAAGAAAAGCATTAATGGAAGTAAGAGGAATTATATTTGATTTAAGACCTCCATACTTAGAGAAACAAACTTTAGAGGAATCAATTCAAGATTTAATTGATACTTTTTCAGATGAAAGTAATATAAATATAAAGTTTAAGATGTTAAATTACGACAAATGTAATAATACAGTGGAAATTGGTATTTATAGGATAGTACAAGAACTTATCTGTAACGTAAAGAAGCACTCAAAAGCTAACTATGTGGAAATTTTAATAGAAAAAGGAACAAATTACTTGTTTATTAGTTTTAAAGATGATGGAGTGGGATTTAACTTAGAAGAGGTAATACATGAGTCAAAGCTAAGAAAAATATCATATGGAATAGTCGGAATATTGGATAGAGTAGAAGGATTAGGTGGTAAAGTAGACATTAATTCGAGAATAAATCAAGGAACAAAGTATAGGATAAAGGTGCCTATTATTAGGGGGAGTATGATAGATGATAAATATTGCAATAGCTGATGATCATGCTTTAATTAGGGAGGGATTAAGCAAGATACTAAGTTATGAAAAAGATTTAAATATAGTAGCAGAAAGCAGTAGTGGGGAAGATTTAATTAAAAAAATAGAAGGAATAGAAGTAGAGATAGTTCTTTTAGATATAAATATGTATGCTTTAGATGGAATAGAAACATTAAAAATCATAAAGAATAAATGGAATAAAATAAAGGTTATTATTTTGACAGTTGAAAAGCAAAGAAGAAAAATAAGAGAAGCAATGGATTTAGGTGCTTCAGGATATGTGTTAAAAGAATCGGCTGGAAGTGAAATAACTAATGCAATTAGAACAGTATATGCTGGTGGCAAATATATAGATAAATCATTGATAGACTCATTTATTAATGACGTGAATATTGAGGGAACAAATAATTTACTTGATTCATTAACTAATAGAGAACTTAGAATATTACTTGAAATATCTAATGGACTTAAAAATAAGGATATAGCAGAAAAGTTATATTTATCAGAAAAAACAATAAAGAATTATGTAACAGCTATATTTAAAAAGATAGGAGTTGAAGATAGAGTTCATGCTACTATTTTTGCCATAAATAATGGTATAGAGGGATATTATAATAGAAGAGTGTATAAAAAAATAGAAAAATAGGAAAAAGGTCCTAGAAAAAACGGGACTTTTGCCTACTTGAGCTCAGCAAGAATTCCTATATAATATAAGTTATAAGATTAATCTTGCTTTGTAGTTAATTCTCCCAGGATTAAGTACCTGTTTCCCCAAACGGGCAAGATTATTTTATAATGTTATATCGTTTGCAGTGTTTCATAAAAAGGTGTAGATTTTTCTACACCTTTTTACTTTATATAAGTGAAATATTGTTAAGTGTGTTTTTTATGTGATAATATAGACTAAATTGGAGGGGTGACTATGAGTTTAAAGGATGATGTAAGAGTTGACTTTTTAAAGGAACAAAATAAAACAAGAGAGTTTGATAAAATAAGGATTTTAAGTGATATTAGTGAAGAAAATGAATATTCTATTGATGATCAAACTTGGAATGACTTAAGTATGAACGATATATATGGGGAGATAGATAAAACATATTCCACTCCTGGAGAGCAGGTATTATATTCTATTTTTAAAAACCCATTAATGAGTGAGGAGAAACTTAATAAAAGAAGTGAATTAATAGATTATTTTATAGAAAATCAAGATTTGACCACAGAGATAAGATTTAATTTATTTAAGTTAGGATATGATAAGAAAAATAGATTATTAGAGATGATATCTGATAAATTACCTGTAAATAAGAAAAAGTATTGGTTATATAAGGTTCTTGGGAATATTATTCCTATAGCATTAATTGTTTTAGCCTTTATTTTTAAAGAACCTAGACTAAATCTTTTATTATTAGTAAGTGTATTTGTAAATATAGAGATTAATAGAAAAGAGCGGGAAATAATTAAGTCTCATGGACTAAGTTATTTAAGTGATTTATTTATAGCTAGTGAAAAAATCTGTAAAATTAAAGATCATAAGATATCTTACTATGTTGAAAACTTAAAGTATAACTTAGAAAATATTAGTTCTTTAAAAAAGGGGACTATAGTAATAAAAATAATTAATGCCTTTGGAGGATTACTTGAGTTACTATCAATCCCTTTTTTATTAGAAGAAACTACTTTCTATAAAATAAGTGACAAAATTGAAGAGAATGCAGGTGAAATATATAGAATTTATTATTTAATAGGTGAATTAGATGCTTTAACAGCTATAGCTAGCTATAAGGCTTGTAATAAAAATAAACTATCAAAGCCTAGATTCATTAATGAAAATAAATTAAAGGTTATAGATGGGGTACATCCTGTTTTAAAAAAGCCTGTACCTAACTCAATAAGTATTGATGGAAAGGGAATAGTCCTTACAGGTACAAATATGTCTGGGAAATCTACTTTTTTAAGAATGCTTGGAGCTAATATAGTTCTAGCTCAAACTATGAATTTTGTTATGGCAAAAGAGTATGAAGGATGTTTTTTAAATATAGTTTCATCTATTGCTCCTAAGGATGATATAAATGCTGGAAAAAGTTATTATTTAGCAGAAGCAGAATCAATACTTAGGATAATTAAAGCTTTAGAAAAAGATGTAACAGTCTTCTGTCCAATTGATGAAATTTTTAGGGGAACAAATCCTATTGAAAGGATATCTTCTTCAGCAGAGATATTAAGTTATATTAATGAAAGAAATGCTATTGCGATTGTTGCTACTCATGACAGAGAATTAACAGATATGCTTAAAGATGAGTATGAATTTTATTACTTTAGCGAAGATATAGATGATAATACAGGATTAAGCTTTGATTACAAATTAAAAAAGGGAGTTTCTAAAACTAGAAATGCCATAAGGCTTTTAGAGTATATTGGATATCCAAATGAGATTATACAGAAATCTTATAAGAAATCAGAGAAATTAGAAAAGTATATATAGATTAATTATGTTGGTAGAAGGATAGGTTTATTATCCTTAAAAGCAATATCATCACATGAATAGTCCGATATACGTTTTCCCTTTGGTAAAAATGTCGTATCAAACCATTATGACACTCATTGGTATCTTCCCCAATAGAAGCATCTGGTGACCATGAGTCATTTGTAATTTTGTCTACAGTATACTTACTAAAGTTGCTACATTCTAATAGTTTAAAATTACGTACAGCTTCGCTAGTATCGGTAATGTATACTTGAACATGGTTTCCTTGTCTTATTTGAATAGTTGTACCACGACGTATTTCAATTAGAATAGTATTTATTGATCTACCAAGTTCTTTAGATATCTTATATGCTGAAAATCCATATTTCAAACGAAGCTCTATAGTCATACGTTCTAAAAAAATCAAGTGTTTATTTTTGCTTAATTCTGTATTAATATTTGAATGATCCATATTGATTATCCTTCGTGTATGTTTTGGTTTGGCGATTAAATCATAACACAGAATAATCTATTATGGATTTTTTTATTAGTTCAATTTCATTTTACAATTAGTCAAAAATCCTAAGAACACAGATATAAAGGCGTTTTTAATAACTATGTTATTTCAAATATTTGCATCAAAAAATACCTTTAGTAAATAAAAAAGGGGCTGTATCAAATTTTTTTGGATATAGTCCCTTTTTCAACAAACTGAAAAAGCATAAATCAAAAAGATTTATGCTTTTGTATAACGATTTATAAGGTACTCCATTAAATTTAAAGAGTTACCAAAAAAATAATTTAAATTTTGATTTTCGTGATCTATACCAGTGCTTCCACTTTCTACAATGAAGGAAAGGTCACTTTTAGCAGTGTAGCTACTGTGTTCTGTAGCTGTCAAAGCAATAACTTTACCACCATAAATCTTACATTCATCCATTTTGAGCAAACCGTTTTTGTTTTCGCCTGATTGAGAAAATGTAATTAAGGTATATGGTGTTTGATCTGACACCAAACTGATTTCCACACCTTCTAAATCAATAGCATAAATTTTTTTTAAGAGTAATTTACGATAAGTATAATTAACTAGAGTTTGACAAAATCCTTCACCAAACAAGTAGATTTTTTTATTAGAAAAAGCATCATTAAAATAACTATCTATTTGATCCCAGTCTTGAGTTACACTCACAAAAGGCAAGTATTCCAATTGATTAGTAGACTTATGTGAAAATTCTTTTGAAAGGAAAAAAATGAGTTCTTTAAAATTATTAAAGCCTGCTCTTTTTGCTAAGCGACTGATTGAGGATTGTGAGGTATAGTTCATTTGTGCAACAGTACGAATATCGATGATGTCTTTGCTTTTAATTGATTCTATAATGCTCTCTATTATTTTTTCATCTTCATCGCGAAAGTTACTGTTTGGAAACAAACGATTTAAATAGTAAATTTTGGACATAATATCACGCTCCTGTGAAAATATATTCATAAAATGAAATCGTAGCCATACTAGTGTATAAGCGTTGTTTACGTTTTTTTTATATAATATACTATTAACATAAAGAAAGCAAATACAATTGTATGAATATAGTTTCTTTAATAAATCTGTTAAGCTGTTATGAAAGAATAGCTTAATAAAATCTAGATTTTATTGTTCTTTAAATTAAAAGATCGTCTTTAATGAAAGAGGGAGATTATGAAAAAAGTAATTATAAATGCTGATGATTTTGGATACTCTTCAGCGGTCAATCTAGGAATCATAAAAGCTTATAAAGAAGGGATTCTGACCTCTACAACTTTAATGGCAAATATGCCAGGATGTGATGAAGCTATTACGCTTGCTAAGGAAAATCCAGATCTTGGAGTAGGAGGTCATCTTGTTTTAACTTGTGGAAAACCTTTAACTAAAGGAGAGTCACTCATAGATGAAAACGGATATTTTTATAGTCTAGCTGAATATAAAAAACATCGTAATGAAATGTGTGATGAAGAAATTTTTCAGGAATGGTCTCATCAAATAGATTATTTAATGGATCATGGACTTAAGTTGACTCATTTAGATAGTCATCATCATGCCCATACATTTCCTGAAAACTTGGAGATAACGAAAAGAATTGCAGATAAATATCATTTGTGTTTTAGAAATGTCTTTGAGTTAGAAGAAAATATAGATTTACCTGTTCAGAAGGGAATTAAGGGGTTTCTAGATTTAATGGATCATTCCGCAATTCGTGACTTAACAATACCTTTTGAAAAAAACCGAATTAGATGTTTCGAGGAAGTTCAAGCAGTCCTTGATCAAGTTGAGGATAATGAGATAACAGAGCTTATGGTTCATCCAGCTTATGTAGATGAGATTCTGTATTTCAATTCTTCATTCAATATTCAAAGGATGAAGGAAGTATCAATTTTGTGTGACTCACAAATGAAGCAACTATTTGCAGATAATCAGATTGTTACATGTAGTTACAAAAATGTATAAGTATTTGTTGATTATTAACTTTTTTAAAAGTTGTAATAATTAAATTAATACTATTAAAGGGGGACATATATATGAAGGAGAAATTTGTTAAATCAGCTAGTATTTTTTCAAAAGCAATTATTCAGCCAGTAATGTTTATGGCGGTGACTGGAATTATTTTATCAGTTTGTGCAATTTTAAAACTGGAATTTATGCCAACCTTCACAAAAAATATTGGGGATTTTATCTTTAATATTTTATCTGGTGGTATGATTGGTCAACTAAGCGTTATATTTTGTGTAGGAATTGCTGCAGCATTAGCAAAACCAAAATATAAAACAGATGCGGCAATTTTAGGGATTATTACATTTTTAATATTTTTATATGCAAATAATTCTTGGTTAACAATTACGGATCGCTTAGCTGTTGCTGGAGAACAAGGACTTTATGGTACTGGACAAGGAATTGTCTTTGGTATTCAAGTAACTGATATGGGAGTTTTTCTAGGGATATCTTTAGGTGTATTCGTAGGATGGATGGTCAATAAATTCGGAGAAATTAAGCTACATAAGTATTTGTCACCATATGCTGGTACAAAGTCTGTTTACATCTTAATCGTATTTGCAACAATTCTGTTTGCAATAGGAATTACTTATGTTTGGCCAATGGTTAATTCAGCAGTTGAAGGAGTGGTTAAAACAACTACAACTGCGGGAACAGTAGGGTTCTTCTTCTATGGGTTCTTAAATCGTCTCCTTTTGCCAGTAGGTTTACATCACTTTTTGTGGATGCCAATTTTTTATACTCCACTTGGCGGTATGGCAGAAATTGCGGGTCAAACGTATAACGGTGCATTTAATATCTGGTTAGCAGAATTAGGAAATGCAAGTCAAATTACAACAATGCATCCATCGATAGGTTATCTATCAAACTTTGGTTCAATTTCTTTACCAATTGGTATTGCCTTTGCAATTTGGAAAACGGCACGTCCAGAAAATAGGAAGAAGGTTGCTACAATTTTAATTCCAACTGTAACTACAGCTTTCTTGGCTGGTGTTACTGAGCCACTAGAATTTTTATTCTTGTTTTTATCACCAGTTTTATGGGTAGCGCATGCTGTAGTATATGGATTGAGTTTATTCATTACAAACCTAGTAGGTATTGCTATTCAGTTTGATACAGGAATAAATATGATTATCAATAGTTTTGCAATTCCAACACGCTTAGGGCATCAATATTTAATTCCAATAATCTTTATAGTAACTGCTGTTTTAGAGTATTTTGTATTTAAAAAATTAATAGTTAAGTTAAATATTCCAACATTAGGACGTGAAGGAGCCGAGGTTGTAAGTGAGCCATTCATTGATTCCATTGTAGATAATTCTGATTCAGGATTTGAACCACAAATTCAAAATATTGTTGAAGGTTTAGGTGGTGCAGACAATATTGAAAGCATCATTAATTGCTACACAAGATTACGTGTTGATGTAAAAGATGAAAATAAAGTTGACATTAAAGTATTAAAAGAAAAAGTCAAGTCTTCTGGAATTGTTGATAAAGGTAAACATATCCAAATCGTCATTGGTATGGGTGTAGAACAAGAACGTGAAAAAGTTGAAGCTTATATAGATTATTTAAAAAAAGTACATGTATAAAGTGAGAAATAGTTTTTGAAAATTGGAGGAAGATAGAAAATGGGTAATAAATTTGTAATGGTTGGTGGCGGTTCTACTCAGTCACCTGGTATTTTAGAAGTTTTAAGAAAGCGTGCAAAAGAATTAAACTTAAGTGATTTAGTTTTATATGATATTGATGAAGAAAGAGTTTCTTTGCTTGGACAATATACGAAAATGTATTATAAGGAATTAGGCTCTAAAGTAAATGTTATATACACAACAAATATTGATGAAGCTTTAAAAGGTGCTGATTTCTTATTTATGCAAATTCGTCCTGGCTTGAATAAACAAAGAGCTATTGATGAAAAAATATGTTTAAACAATGGTGTTGTTGGTCAAGAAACTTGTGGTTTAGGTGGATTCTCCTTTGCTATGAGGGTAATCCCAGCTGTTTTAGAAATAGTTAAAAAGGTAAAAGAAGTTTGTCCTAAGGCTTGGATTTTAAACTATACAAATCCGGAGGCTATTTTATCAGAAGCAATTTATCGTGAGTTTCCAGATGCAAATGTTTTGTGTATTTGTGATATGCCGATTTCAATTGAAGGTGCCATTGCAAAGTACTTTAATAAGGAGCACCGTGATTTAACATTTAAATACTTTGGACTGAATCATTTTGGTTGGTGGACAAATGTTTATGATGAAAATGGCTTTGATTTGTTGCCACAATTACGTGAAGATGTTCTTTCAGGTAAAATTGATACGCTTTTAATGTCAAATGATGAAACTGTTGGAGATCAATATTGGGTGAATACTTATAAACAAATGATTAGTCTATTTAAAAGATTTCCAGAGTATTTCCCTAATTGTTACTTACAGTATTATTTGACTCCAGATGAAATGGTTGCGCATGATGACGTTTCATTTACTCGTGGAGATTATGTGATGCAAGGTAGGGAAAAACGTATTTATGATGAATGCCGTAGAGTGATTTCAGAAGGATCGGCTAAGGATTCTTCACTACATGCAGGAGTTCATGGCAATTATATTGTAGATATTGCTTATGCAATTATTCATAATACTAGGGAAAGATTTATAGTCAATAAAAAGAATCATGGTGCAATCTCTAATTTTGATCCAGAAGCAGTTGTTGAGACACCAGCTTATATTGGATCAATGGGAGCTGAAACAATCAATATTGGTGAAATACCAACTTTCCAAAAAGGATTGATGGAAATGCAAAAAGCATATGAAAAAATGACAGTTGACGCAGCATTATCTGGATCTTACCAAAAAGCCTTAGAAGCTGTGATGCTTAACAAAACAATACCTAATTACACTGTGGGTAAAAAGGTGTTAGATGAATTATACGTAGCTAATAAGGGACTATGGCCTGAATTAAAGTAAGCTATTACTTAAAATTTAATATAACAATAAAAAAGGAGATGTGTTCTGACTGAATTTATTAATTCAATCTGATACAGCTCCTTAGTTTTTGGAGAAAATTAATATGGATTTATTAAAGATACTAATATACTTTTTATTATAAGTTTTTCAATATAGAGCAGGTGTTGAATCAGCAGGACATTATTGGTTTAATCTTAGAGATTATTTAAAATATATCGTGATTGAAACTATAATGATAAAAACAGATTTAGTAAAGTATAGAAGAGTCTTAGAAGAAGGGCAGAAAGGAAAAAACGATACATTTAGAGCATTAAATTGACTAGGCAGAAAAGAATTAATATAGATTAATTATGTTGGTAGAAGGATAGGTTTAATATCCTTCTTTTATTTTTAGAAAACTATAGATTAAAAAGGGTATCTGGGATAGATTTAGTAAAATTCTATATGTATAGAGAGATTTGAATTGATTAAAGCTTATTAACCTAAAAAGAAATATTTATATATTGTTATAAATATAAAAATATATAAATATCCTCCTACCTTTTTTATATTGTTAATAATTCTAACTTATTTTATTATTATTAATATGAGTAAGATAAAGTATGAAATAATTTATAAGAAGAAAAAGTCTATATCAATTTCTATTGATGTAGAAGGAAATGTTAAAGTTAGCGTTCCTAATAATACAAGTAAGGATACCATAGAAAGAGTTATAAAATCCAAAAGTGAATGGATATCAAGAAAAATAAAGGAGATTAATAGTAGAGAAGAGTTAGAAGTAAATACAATTATGTATTTAGGAAAAAAATACTCTATAGAAATTATTGAACAACCTTTTTTGAAAAGAAATTTTGTTGCATTTTTTAATGATAAATTTGTGGTGAATGTTACGATTAAAGAAAATGCTATGAAAGTTTTAGAAGAATATTTAAAGAGAGAAACTTTAAGAATAGTAGAAGAAAAAGTAATGAGGTATAAAGTTTTATTTAAGATTATTCCTAAAGAAATTAAGGTTAAAAAGTTAAAGAGTAGATGGGGAAGTTGTTCTTATGACAATATGTTGGTGTTTAATTCAAAACTTATAATGTTTAGGAATGAAGCTATTGATTATGTTGTTATTCATGAATTGTGTCATATGATTCATAAAAATCATTCTAAAGATTACTGGGCTTTAGTAAAGAACATAATGCCAAATTATGAACAGGAACATAAATATTTAAGGGAGAATTCTCATCTTGCAAATATAAAGCTAATATAAGAAGAGAGTGAGGTTTAGAAAACTTCACTCTCTTTAAATTATTTCATATGAATATCCATTTGAGGATATGGTATGTTAATTTTTTCTTCATCAAATTTTATCTTAGCTTCTTCAAGTAGGTAGAAATATACATTCCAATAATCTTCTGTTTTTGTCCAAACTCTCACAACAAAGTTAAGGGAACTTGGTCCGTGTTCACAAATACTTACAAAAGGTTCTGGATGACTTAATATTTTATCATTTGATTCTATGATCTTAAATAAGGTCTGTTTTACATGAAGTATATCATCTTCATATCCTACACCAAAAGTTAAATCTACTCTTCTAGTATCTTTATTTGTGTAATTAATCATACTATTGTTTGCAATTGTACCATTTGGAATCATAATCTCCTTATTATCTGGAGTAACTAAATGAGTATAAAATATTTTTATGTTTTCAACAGTACCAGCATGCCCTGAAGTTTCTATATAATCTCCAACTTTAAATGGTCTCATTAATAATAGTATTACTCCACCAGAAAAGTTTGACAAGCTTCCTTGAAGGGCAAGACCAATAGTAAAACCTGCAGATGCAACTATAGCAGCAAGACCTGCTATTTCAATACCCATAAACTGAAGAACTACAAAAATAAGTAGAGTTTTCAGTGAAATATTTATTAAAGCATCTAAAAAAGAATGAAGAGTAGAATCAAATCCTTTTTTTTCTAAAAAGTTATTTAAAGTTGTAATGACTTTTTTTATAAGCTTCCAGCCAACCACAAGAATTATAATACCTAGTATTAATTTTATTCCGTTTTTTAATGACCAGGATAAAAAGTCATTTAATAAGTCTTCAAAATTCATAATATCTCTCCTTTTTTTATAATAAGTTTTATTTTACACACATATAAAAATAATACAACAGCAAAATGTGAGTAATATTTACAGTGGTGATAAATTGTGGTATTATAAACAAAAAGTATTTTATAAATTATTAACATATACCTTAAATAATTAATATATTTAGATTAAATGGATGCAGTATAGTAGTAATAAGCAAAAAATATAGATTTTTTTTAAGAAATAGATATTTGCTTTTGAAGTTTTGTGTGATTTAAGGTATAAAAATTTAGGAGGATGGTATTATGGTAGGTAAAAAGAAGATAGCTTTATTGCTATGTGGTCTTTTGAGTGCATCTTTACTTGTGGGATGTGGAGGAGAGACTGAGAATGAAAAAGAAACATCAAAGAAAAAGGTCGGGATAATTCAACTTATTCAACATGATGCGTTAGACCAAGCTAATAAGGGATTTATTGATGGACTAGCTGAAAAAGGATACAAAGATGGAGAAAACATTGAAATTGAACAACAAAATGCTTCGGGAAAACAAGATACTGCACAACAAATAGCAGGGCAATTTGTATCAGCAAAAAAGGATTTGATATTTGCTATAGCTACACCAACAGCGCAGGCTTGTTATAATGCTACAAAGGATATTCCAATTGTTTTTAGTGCAGTTACAGATCCAGTAAAGGATGGACTAGCTAAGGATTTGAAGAGTTCAGGTTGTAATACAACAGGAACATCAGATATGGCCAATATAGATGAACAATTAGCTTTATTAAAAGAAGTTTTACCTGATGCTAAAACTTTAGGTGTAGTTTATACAACATCTGAAACAAACTCAGTAAATCAAGTGAATGAATTAGAGACATTAGCTTCTAAATATAAGCTAACTATTAAGAAGATAGGGGTGGCTAATATAAATGAAATAAATCAAGTGCTATCTAATTCTATGGGAGATATAGATGTTTTATATGCTCCAACTGACAATAATGTTGCAGCTTCTTATGAATTAGTTGCACAAATAGCCTTAAAAGCAAATAAGCCTGTAATGGGAGCAGAACCAGCAGTGGTTGAAAAAGGTGGATTAATTTCAAAGGGAATAGATTATTATGAATTAGGAAAGATGGCAGGCTATAAGGCGGCAGAAATATTAGATGGAAAGAACCCTCAAGACATTGAAATTGAAACTATGAAAGAACTTGCAATAACAGTAAATACAGATGTGGCTAAAAAGCTAGGTATTACAATACCTCAAAATATTTTAGATTCAGCAAAGAAGGTTACAGGAGGCGTTAAGTAGTGGATATTCTTAAAATAGCTATCAATGTCTTAGAGCAGGCTTCATTATTTGGTTTGGTAGCAATGGGAGTATTTATTACTTACAAGATATTAGACTTTCCTGATCTTTCAGTTGATGGTACTTATCCTTTAGGAGCATGTATATCAGCTGTTCTTTTAGTAAATAGAGTAAATCCATGGATAGCAGTTGTTGCATCAGCCTTAGGAGGTGCTATAGCAGGATTTATTACAGCATTCTTGCATGTGAAGCTAAAGATAACAAATTTAATGTCTGGTATATTGGTAATGATAGGGCTTTACTCAGTTAACCTATTGGTTATGGGTAATAAATCAAATACCCCATTATTTCAAACAACTCATATATTTTCAGAAGTAAGTGGACTATTTACAACATTACTTATTGTTGCTGTACTTTTGATTATATTTAAGATTTTATTAGATATTTTTATGAAAACAAAGGTTGGTTTTCTACTATTTGCTGTAGGAGATAATGAACAAGTTGTAACCTCTCTTGGAGTGAACAAGAATAATATAAAGATAATAGGTCTTATGTTAAGTAATGGGTTAGTTGCTTTGTCTGGAGGCCTTACAGCGCAGTATAATGGATATGCTGATGTTGGTATGGGTACCGGTGTAGTAGTAAAAGGACTAGCCTGTGTAATAATAGGTACATCATTGTTAGGAAGGTTTAGGAGAGTTAAATCTACAACTCAAGCTATTATAGGCACTGTAATATATTACTTTGCTATTTCAGTAGCATTAAAGATGAAATTAAATCCAAATCTTTTAAATCTTTTAACAGCAGGAGTATTAGTTATTGCATTAAGTACACAAAATGGACTATTTAAAAAGAAAAAAACTGAAGTGAAGGGTGGTGCTGAAGAAAATGCTGAAGATCAAGCAGCTATCGAAAGTATTCAATCCTAATAGCATAAATGAAAATAAGGTGTTTGATAAATTATCGGTAGAAATTGATAAGGGTGATTTTGTTACCATTATAGGCTCTAATGGAGCTGGAAAATCTACTTTGTTAAACATCATTGCAGGATCAATAGAACAAGACTCTGGAACGATATATATTGATGGAGAAAATGTGTCTGATAAAGAAGAGTTTTATAGGTGCAAAGAGATTGGTAGGGTATATCAAAATCCATCTTTTGGGGTTGCTCCTAAAATGACTATATTAGAAAATCTTTCACTTGCAGATAATAAGGGGAAAAAATATGGTTTGTCCTTAGGGATTAATAAAAAGAGAATAGAAGCCTATAAGGAACTTCTTAAAGAGCTAAATTTAGGGTTAGAGGATAAGCTTTATAATAAAGTTGAATTATTATCTGGTGGACAAAGACAAGCTTTAACACTTTTAATGGCAGTAATGTCAAATCCTAAGTTGTTACTATTAGATGAGCATACAGCTGCCCTAGATCCTAAGACGTCAGAAAAGATAATGGAGATTACTAAAAAGATAGTTAAAGAAAGAGGAATAACTACTTTGATGGTAACTCACAATTTAAAGCATGCTATAGATTCTGGAAATAGATTATTTATGATGCACAGAGGAGATATAGTTATAGATGTTAAAGGAAAAGAGAGGGAAGAATTAGATTCAACTGATAAGTTAATGCAACTTTTTGAAAAGGTTCATATTAAAGATGAGCTTAGTGATAGAACTTTATTTGTTTAAAATGTAAACTCCTATGTGAAAACGTAGGAGTTTTATTCATGTGTTAAATTATGATATGATTTATATATATTTAAAGTAAAGGTAGAGATAGAGATGTATAAACCATTAGCAGATAAGATTAGACCCACAGAACTTAAGGATGTATGTGGTCAGAAACATATACTAGGTAAAAATAGGATATTAGATAGAATGGTGAAAAGTGGAGCTATAAGCAATATGATTTTTTATGGGCCACCAGGTATAGGAAAGACTACTGTAGCTAACATAATTGCAAAAAAAGCTAATAAACAGTTTTACAAACTAAATGCAACAAATGCCTCTTTAAAAGATATTCAAGATATTTGTAAGGATTTAGATACATTTATGGGAAGAGAAGGGGTATTACTGTATCTAGATGAGATTCAGAATTTTAATAAAAAGCAACAGCAGTCCCTATTAGAATACATAGAGGATGGTAGAATTACTTTAATCGCCTCAACTACAGAAAACCCATATCATTACGTGTTTAAAGCCTTATTAAGTAGATCAACTATTTTTGAGTTTAAGCCATTAAGTGAGGATGATATAAAAAAGGCATTAAGCAGAGCAATTCAAATTGAACAAAAGGACTATACTGAAATTTTATTAGAAGTTACTGATGGAGCCTTAGATTACTTTGCAAAAGCATCAAATGGAGATGTAAGAAAATCTATTAATGGTTTAGAGGTTGCCATTAGGTCAACTAATCCTAATGAAGATGGAGTAGTATACATAGATGAGGAAATTGCAAGAGATTCTACTCAAACAAAGGTGGTTTCCTATGATATTAATGGAGATAGCCATTATGATTACTTAAGTGCTTTTCAAAAGTCAATAAGGGGAAGTGACCCAGATGGTGCAATTCATTATTTAGCAAGACTTATAAAAGCAGGTGATTTAATTTCTATATGCAGAAGACTTCAAGTTATAGCAGCTGAGGATATAGGATTAGCATATCCTCAAGGAGCATTAATAGTAAAGTCATTAGTGGATTCAGCAAGGGAGTTAGGTTTTCCAGAAGCTAGGATTCCACTAGCTGAGGCAACTATACTACTGGCTACATCACCAAAATCAAATTCAGCAATTAATGCAATAGATGGTGCCTTAAAGGATTTAGATAATCTATCTATTGATGATATACCACCTCATTTGAAAGATGCACATTATTCTGGAGCATCAAAATTAGGAAGAGGAGTGGAATATAAATATCCTCATAGTTATCCTAACCATTATGTTAAACAACAGTATTTACCTAATAATATTAAAGATAAGGTATATTATGAGTATGGAGATAACAAGATGGAAAGAACCTCTAAGGATTATTGGGATAAAGTTAAAGGAAAATAGAAATTAAGGAGATATAGCTAAACATAGTTTGCAATATCTCCTTTTATTTTAGTTCACTTCTATTTTAATATTTTTAATTTTAAGGTCCTTGGAATTACCTTCACAAGCTCCATTTACTGTAATGGAACTACCGTCTTTAATGCTTCCGCCCCAACTTGGGTTAGATATAGTGTAGGTATTACCAGAGGAGGCAAGTACTCCTTCCCAACATTGAGAAAGCTTCTTGTCAAAATCAAAGGATACTTTCCATGAAGAAATATCCTTACCACTATTGTTCTCAATAGCCATAGACCAATTTGCACCAGAAGTCCAATCTGAAGTCACTTCAAAGTTTATATTAAAACCATCTAAATTGTTATTCATAACTTCTTCATTAATATTTTCTTCATTATCTTTAATAGATGAATTATTCTCAGTAGAAGTTTCAGTTGTTTTACCAAGGCTTTCCCATAGAAGAGTGGTTAGAGGGAAATTTTTGCTCTTATCATCACCAGTTATTTCCCAGACAATTATTCCTCCATAATTATTCTTTATTACAAAGTTACACCTTTCTTTTAGGGATTTTTCATCCTCATATGTAATCATAGATTTTAAATTCTTATTATATAAATAAGGAACTTTAGCTTTATCATCCCAGTACTTTTTCCATCCGTCTTTGTTTTCCATTTCTTTTATTTGAAACCATGGTATTTGACCACCAGGGCTTGTTGCGCTATCCCATGAACCTTTATATGCTTTTGTAGCAGTTGAAAATAAACCATTTGTACCAGTAGAATCATCTACTTCACTCCATCCTCTTGAATAAAATGGTGATCCTACATTTAATTTTTCAGTAGGAATATTATATTCCTTAACATACATTTTCAAAGCATCTTCAGCACAGAAAGTATATTTATTATATCTAGTAGGGTCATCATCATTGTAGTAGATAGGAGAGTGATGATTGGTTTTACTTTCAAAAGCACCATGAAAATCGTAAGTCATTACATTAATGAAATCTAAATATTTTATATATTTATCAGGCTCTTGAAGTTGAAGTTTTTCATAATTTCCAGCGTTGGCTATAGTAAGCATTTTATTAGAAAAATTGTTATCATTATAAGCTTGTCTTATTTCTTTAAGTAAAAGGGTGAAGTTTTCTTTATCTTCTGGTCCACCTGGGCATCCTTTATCATATTCATCATTAGGGTCTTTTTCACGATTTTCCCCTGGATACTCCCAGTCTATATCTATACCATCAATAAAGGGATATTTTTTTAGGAAATCTATTATACTATCAATAAATATTTTTCTATTTTCCTTTGTTTTTGACATATCATGAAAGTTTTCTCCACGTGTCCAACCACCAACAGATATAAGGACTTTTACATTAGGGTATTTGGATTTATAGTATTTATATTCACCAATATGTCCCCTAAGTTGATCTTGATTCCATCCTTCTGAATTGGGAAAGAATTTTTCAAAATCAGCATCCTTATCTGTAGACTCTAATTTAAATTCTTTAGATACAGTAAAGAAAGCATGATTTATAACTGTAACCTTGTCCCAGGGAATATCTCCAACAGTAAGATTATTGTGAGATTCACTGTAAACTCCCCAATTAGGAAAGTACATAATAATATTTTTGTTGTTATTATATGTATTGTTTTGGTTTGTGGCAGAATTATTAGAGACTTCTTCATTTACAGTAGAATTATTATTGAAGTTATTTTTTGTTATATTTCTATAGGAGATAAATAGGCTTAAGCATAGTATAAGTGCAATAGATGCAGATATTAATAATTTCTTTTTCATAGAGCCCTCCTTACATATTATTACAACTAATTATAAAATTATATTTGAGTAAAGTAAATATTGATGTATTTAGATTATTGACAATGTCCGAGTGTTTTGCTATGATATGAAATGTAAAGCATAGTAATTTACTCAACATTAAGAGGTGAAGAGAATGAAACTTTCAACTAAGGGGCGTTATGGAGTAAAAGCAATGGTTGAACTTGCTATTAATTACGGTGGAGCGCCTTTATCAATTAAAACTATTTCAAAAAGACAAAATATATCTGAATATTACTTAGAACAATTATTTTCCCCATTAAGAAAAGCAAAGCTAATAACAAGTATTAGAGGTGCTCAAGGAGGGTATGTTTTAAGTAGAGAACCTAAAGATATTACTGTAGCTGAAATTATGTATGTACTTGAAGGGCCAATTGAAATTGCAGAATGCATTGATGGTGTTTCTTGTGATAATCTTGATTGTTGTGCTACAAGATTACTTTGGGCAAAGATTAAAAACAGTATTGATGATGTAATGAAGTCAGTAACTCTTCAAGATATAGTAAATGACTATGAAAGAATCAAGACAAATAACGAATCATTAAAACTTAAATTATAGAGGTGAAGAAACATGAATACAGTGTATATGGATTATGCTGCAACAACTTTTGTTAAGCCAGAGGTCTTAGAAGAAATGTTACCATACTTCACAGGTAAATTTGGTAACCCATCTTCATTTTATGAAATATCAAGAATTACTAAGAGAGCTGTAGATAAGGCTAGAGGCCAAGTTTCAAAGGCCCTTAATTGTGATATAAATGAAGTATACTTTACAGGTGGAGGCTCAGAAGCCGATAACTGGGCAATTAAAGGAATAGCTTCAGCGTATAAGAATAAAGGTAACCATATAATAACAACTAAAATTGAGCATCATGCTGTGTTGCATACATGTGAATATTTAGAAAAGAACGGATTTGAAGTTACATACCTAGATGTTGATAGCGAAGGTTTTGTTAATCCAGAAGATGTAAGAAATGCAATTACAGATAAAACAATTTTAGTTTCTGTAATGTTTGCTAATAATGAAATAGGTACTATTGAACCAATTAAAGAAATTGGAGCTATATGTAGAGAAAAGAAGGTTTTATTCCACACTGATGCTGTTCAAGCAATTGGTAATATAGAAATTGATGTTAAGGATATGAATATTGATTTGTTATCTTTAGCGGGACATAAGATATATGGACCAAAGGGTGTAGGAGCTCTTTATATAAAGAAGGGTGTTAGAATACATAATTTAATTCACGGTGGTGGACAGGAAAGAGCTAGAAGAGCAGGTACTGAAAATATTGCTGGTATCGTAGGGCTTGGAAAAGCTATTGAACTTGCTACTGAAAATCTACAAGAACATGTAGATAAAATGACAGCATTAAGAGATAAATTAATAGAAGGCTTATTAAAGATTCCATATTCAAAGCTTAATGGACCAACTGGTGATAAGAGATTACCAGGTAACGTTAATATTGGATTTGAATTTATTGAAGGAGAATCAATATTGCTTTCATTAGACTTTGAGGGAGTTTGTGCTTCAAGTGGTAGTGCATGTACATCAGGATCACTTGATCCATCACATGTTTTATTAGCTATAGGGCTTCCACATGAAAAAGCTCATGGATCATTAAGATTAACATTAGGTGATGCTTCAACAGAAGAAGATGTTAACTATGTAATAGAAGTATTACCACCAATCATTAAAAGATTAAGAGATATGTCACCATTATGGGAAGATTTCATTAAGAGAGGAGTAAGATAATTATGATATATACAGATAAGGTTATGGATCATTTCAGAAATCCAAGAAACGTAGGAGAAATTGAAGACGCAAATGGTGTAGGTGAAGTAGGAAACGCTAAGTGCGGAGATATAATGAAGATTTACTTAAAGGTAAATGATAACGGAATTATAGAAGATGTTAAGTTTAAGACATTTGGTTGTGGTTCTGCTATAGCATCATCATCAATGGCAACTGAACTAATTAAGGGTAAACATATAGATGAAGCTTGGGAGCTATCAAACAAAGCAGTTGCAGAAGCTTTAGATGGACTTCCACCAGTAAAAATGCACTGTTCAGTATTAGCAGAAGAAGCTATACACAAGGCAATTAATGACTACAGAAAGAGCAAAGGAATGGAACTTTGGGATTTCGAAGAGCATGGAGATGATTTACACGATCACGTTCATGGAGAAGAATAGGAGTAGTCTATGAAGAAAAAAGTAGTTGTAGGTATGAGTGGCGGAGTTGATAGCTCCGTCGCTGCTTATCTTTTAAAAGAACAAGGATATGATGTTATAGGTATAACTTTAAGAATGTCACCAGACGATGATGAAACTATAGAAAATGAAGGTGGGTGTTGTTCACTTTCTGCTGTAGAAGATGCTAGAAGAGTTTGTGATAGAATAGGTATACCTTTTTATGTGTTGAATTTTAAAGATATATTTAAAGAAAAGGTAATTGATTATTTTATAGATGAATATATGGTTGGAAAAACTCCTAATCCATGTATTGCTTGTAATAAGCATATAAAGTTTGATGCTTTACTTAGAAAAGCTAGAGGTATAGGTGCAGAATATGTTGCAACAGGACACTATGCTAAGATTGTAGAAGAAGATGGAAGATACCTTCTAATTAAATCTGATGATGATAAGAAAGACCAAACTTATGCTTTATATAATTTTACACAAGATCAATTAGAACATACATTAATGCCTTGTGGAGAATATACTAAGGATAAAATAAGAGAAATAGCTAAGGAAATAGGATTAGCTGTTCATAACAAAAAAGATAGTGAAGAAATATGTTTTATTCCCGATAACAACCATGGAAGATTTATCTTAGAAGCTAAGCCTGGAAAAATAAAACCAGGAAACTTTGTTGATAAAGAAGGAAATGTATTAGGAAAACATAAAGGAATAGTATATTATACTATTGGTCAAAGAAAAGGATTAGGACTATCCTTAGGAAGACCTGTTTTTGTAACTGATATTAGACCAAAGACAAATGAAGTTGTAATTGGTCCTGAAGAAGATATATTTAAAACAGATTTATTAGCTAAGGATGTTAACTTTATTCCCTTTGATAATCTTCAGAGTGAGTTAAAAGTAACTGCAAAGGTTAGATATTCTGCAAGACCAGCAGAGGCTGTTTTATACCCTGAAAAGAATGGTAAAGTTAGAGTATCATTTAAAGATAAACAAAGAGCTATTACAAAAGGACAGTCAGTAGTATTCTATGACGGTAATATTGTAGTTGGCGGGGGGATAATTGAAAAAATATTATAGCTGCAAAAAATGAGACTGTATTAGTAAAATTATTATTAATACAGTCTCTTTTTTTGTATCAAAAATACCATAATGGGTAAACTATTCCTGTATTTGATGAAAGGGGAATTGAGATGTATAGGATTAAAGATTTTTTTTATAAGACAGTATATGATATAAAAGGAAAGAAATTAGGTTCTGTAAGAGATATATTTATTGATTTCTACAAGGGAAAAGTAATTGGGCTAGCAGTAGGGGGGTACTCCTTGAGATTGAAGAATAATTATACTCCAATTGATGGAATCCTAAATATAGATGATGATATATTAGTGAAGGGATGTATAAAAGGAGAAGGGCTAAAGATATCTGAGATAATAGGAATGGAAGTAATTAATAGGTATGGAACTATAAAAGGTGTTGTTGAGGATGTCTTAATAAAGGAGGATGATTATTCCATAAAAGGTATAATAGTTGGTGCAGGCATAATTGATAAATTGATATATGGACGTGAAGTTATTTTAATTAATCAGTCTATTTTGGGAGAAGACTGCATTTTATATTTAGGTGATTCTAATGTAATAGTTAAAAATATACCTCGTGAAGTGAATAATAATGAATATTATAAAAAAGCATAAAAATATAATTATAAAACTTAGTTTATGTATAGTAGTTCTAGTTTTAATAGCCATATATATATTTAATTTAAATATAAGAAAAATATTTAATTTAATACTTCTATCCTTTATTATATCTTACATATTAAAGCCTTTAAAAATATATATTGCAAAACATACTAAGATAAAAGAGAAAAAGGTAGCATTAATAATTATTTTAGGAATACTAATTATAGCTATACTTTCTATAGTTCTATTAATACCTACAATGTTTAAAGAAATGAATAATATTGGGCCAATGATAAATAAATTAACGGAGTCTATAGAAGATTTTTTTCTTACGTCTAATATAGGGAACTCTACATTTCTCAAGTTCTTGTATGAAGATGGTAAAGAAAAAATATCCTCATTTATAAATTCGTTTTCAGGAAGTATAGTGGGGTATATTATTACATTTAGTGAGAATATTATGAGCTTTGCAGTAGTGCCAGTTATTACATATTACTTTTTGGCAGATGATGAATTTATATGGAATAAATGTTCTTTACTTATACCAATTAAAAAAAGGGAATTGGTTAAAAAGATTATTAAGGATATAAATAAGCTATTAGAAAGTTATATTGTAGGGCAGCTATTATTATCCTTAATTGTTGGTGTAATAACATTTATAGCTTTGATTTTGATAAGAGTAAAATTTCCTTTATGGCTATCTATATTAAATGGTATTTTTAATATAATACCTTACTTTGGTCCTATTTTTGGGGCAGTGCCAGTAGTTTTTATAGCTTTCTTAGAATCTCCAACTAAAGCGTTATGGGCGGCATTGGCTATTTTAATAATACAACAGGTGGAAGGTAATATTCTTTCGCCAAAGATTACAGGAAATAGCACCAACATGCATCCTTTAGTAATTATAATACTACTGCTTATAGGAGAAAGTTTTTGTGGATTTGTGGGGATGATATTAGCTGTTCCAATAGGGGTTATAATTAAGGTTATATATGAAGATATCAATTACTATATATTTTAGATGTAATCCATAAAGAATACAAAAATATTGACATAATTCTCTATATAAAATATAATTTGAGATGAAAAATTAATATTAAGCTGTGAAGAGGATTAGTAGATTTTGTTTTTCTATTTAGAGAGAAAGTGGTTGGTGAAAACTTTCTAGAAAAAGTTTCGAAGCTGCCTTGGAGCTATAAGTATACTAAGTGATGCATTTTATTTTGTGCGTAATTAGGGTGGTACCGCGGAAGTTTAGCCTTTCGTCCCTTATTTTTAGGGATGAAAGGCTTTTTTATATTTAAATTTAGATGGAGGTAATTAATATGAAAAATATTGGAACAAACGATCTAAGAGAAGAGTTTTTAAAGTTTTTTGAAAGTAAAGATCACTTAAGAATGAAGAGTTTTTCTTTAGTTCCTAAGAATGATAAAAGCTTATTATTAATAAATGCTGGAATGGCTCCTCTTAAGCCGTATTTTACAGGTCTTCAAGAACCACCAAGAAGAAGAGTAACAACTTGTCAAAAATGTATTAGAACAGGTGATATTGAAAACGTAGGTAAGACTTCGAGACATGGTACTTTCTTTGAGATGCTTGGAAATTTCTCTTTTGGGGATTATTTTAAGGAAGAAATAATTCCATGGGCTTGGGAGTTTATTACAGAGGTTCTTCAAATTCCAAAGGATAAGCTTTATGTAACTATCTACTTAGAAGATGATGAAGCTTTTGAAATTTGGAAGAGCAAAACTGATGTGGATCCAAACAGAATTTTCAGATTAGGTAAGGATGATAACTTCTGGGAAATTGGAGTTGGACCATGCGGACCTTGTACAGAAATTCACTTTGATAGAGGTGAAGGTGTAATAACTAATGTGGAAGATTTCTTAAAGGCTGCAGATGAAGACAGAGTAGTTGAGTTCTGGAACTTAGTATTTACACAATTTGATAAGGACGAAGAAGGAAATTACAACAGATTAGAGCATCCTAACATAGATACTGGAATGGGATTAGAAAGAATTGCAACTATAATGCAAGGCGTAGATAATATATTTGAAATAGATACAGTTAAAAATATTTTAGCTAAAGTAAGTGAATTATCAGGAGTTAAGTATGGAGAAAATTCTAATAAAGATGTATCTTTAAGAATAATTACTGATCATGTAAAAGCTGTAACTATGTTAATATCTGATGGTGTATCACCAAGTAATGAAGGAAGAGGTTATGTGCTTAGAAGGCTTCTTAGAAGAGCTGCAAGACATGGAAGATTACTTGGAATTAAGGGGATATTCTTAAAGGATGTAGTTGATTCAGTTGTAGAAAACTATGCACCAGCTTATCCAGAATTAAAAGAAAACCAAGATTATATTAAAAAGATGGTTACATTAGAAGAGGAAAGATTCAATGAAACTATTGATTCGGGAATGAATATTTTACTTGGATATATTGATGAATTAATCAAAGAAGGAAAAGATACTCTTGATGGAGAAAAGGCATTTAAGCTTTATGATACATTTGGATTCCCATATGAACTTACAGAGGAAATATGTGAAGAAAAGTCATTAAAAGTTGATAGAGAAGCTTTTGATAAAGAAATGGAAGACCAAAGAACAAGAGCTAGAAATGCAAGAGGGGAATCTTCTTACATGGGTAGTGATGAACTTCCAATAAATAAGATTGATGCTGCAGTAGAAAGTGAATTCTTAGGATATGAAACTCTTACTTGTGAAGGTGAAGTATTAGTTTTAGCTGATGATAATGATTTTAGAGAAGAATTATCAGAAGGAGAAAAAGGATACTTAGTTTCAGATAAGACACCATTTTATGCTGAAATGGGTGGTCAAGTTGGAGATAAGGGTATAATCCATGGTGAAGGATTTAAGATAGTTGTATTTGATACAAAGAAAAATGTTGGTGGTAAGACTGTTCAATATATTAAAGTTGAAGAAGGAACTGTTAAAGTAGGTTCAAAGGTTACTTTAGAAGTAAATAGAATTAGAAGAAGTAACATTTGTAAGAACCATACAGCAACTCATATGCTACACAGTGCATTAAAGAAGGTTGTTGGAGATCATATTAATCAAGCTGGTTCATATGTAGATGATGAAAGATTAAGATTTGACTTTACTCACTTCCAAGGATTAAGTAAGGAAGAGTTAGAAAAGGTAGAAACATTAGTAAATGAAAAGATTATGGAAGTTTATAATGTTGGAACTAATTTAATGACACTAGATGAAGCAAGGGGATCAGGAGCAATGGCTTTATTCGACGATAAATACGGGGATAAGGTAAGAGTAGTAGGTGTTGGAGAATTCTCTAAAGAACTTTGTGGTGGAACTCATGTGCATAATTCTGGTGAAATAGGACTATTTAAGATAGTTAGTGAAGCTGGTGTTGCAGCTGGAATTAGAAGAATTGAAGCTTTAACAGGATTTAATGCAATTAAATATGTTGAAGATAAACAAAAGCTTCTTATAGATGCTTGTCATGCTTTAAAATGTAGTGAAAAGGAAATACTAAATAGAATTTCTAATAGTAATGCTGAACTTAAGGAAAAAGAGAAAGAAATTTCTGAACTTAAGAGTAAGTTAACTATGGGAGCTGAAGATGATATTTTAAATTCTGTTAAAGAAATAAATGGAGTTAAGGTTGTTTCATATGCATTAGAGGATGTTGATGGAAATGCTTTAAGAGATTTAGCAGATAAAATAAGAGACAAAGTTCAGTCAGGCATAGTGGTACTTATTAGTAATGTAGGTGGAAAAGTTAATTTAGTTGCAATGGCTACTAAGGATAGCGTTCAATTAGGTGTACATTGTGGAAAGGTAATAAAAGAAGTTGCTTCAATAGTTGGAGGAGGGGGAGGCGGTAGACCAGATATGGCTCAAGCCGGCGGTAAGAACCCTGAAAAGATAAATGAAGCAGTGAATAAGGTTTATGAAATAGTAGAATCTTTAGTAAAGTAGTATACATTTCCAATTAAATAATGTATAATTATATATGAATAGAAACATAAAAAGTGGTTATATTATTAATGATGAAATATAATTTCCTTAACAATATGTAAGGGGGTGGAGTTGCACTTTAGGCAACGACGAATATGAGTAAAAATATAGAACATACAATGCAATTTGATGTACAAAAAAATAAGGAAGCATTAACAAAAGCTATATTAACAGAGGTTTATGATTCTTTACAGAAGAAAGGTTATAATCCTATAAATCAACTTGTTGGTTATCTAATATCAGGAGACCCTACTTACATTACAAATTATAACGGAGCTAGAGCTTTGGTAAGAAAACTTGAAAGAGACGAAATTCTTGAAGAAGTAATGAAATCTTATTTAGAAATTAAGTAGAAGGTGCCCGTTTATACGGGCACCTTTAATATATTTAGAATAGGAGCACAAAATGAGAATACTTGGCTTAGATATAGGGCAAAAAACTATTGGGGTAGCAATATCAGATCCCTTAGGATTTACTGCTCAAGGTATTACAACAATAAGAAGAAAGAAAAAAGAAGAAGACATAAATGAAATTATAAATTTATGTAAAGAATATGCTGTAGAGACTATAGTAGTTGGATTACCTAAAAACATGAATGGTTCAATTGGTTTTGCAGGAGAGAAAATAATGGAGTTTACAGAACTATTAAAGGATTCTGTAGAATGTAAAATTGAACTTTGGGATGAGAGGCTTACAACAGTTGCTGCACATAGAGCAATGTTAGAAGCTGATCTTTCAAGAGGCAAGAGAAAAAAGATAGTAGATAAAATTGCAGCTACATATATTTTACAAGGTTATCTAGATAGGTTATCAAATATGAAATAAAATTCCCAATTGAAAATTATTATTGACAATATCCATAAAGAAATTTTAAAATAAACAAAAAGGAGAGATATAAAAATGGTAAAAGAACTTGAATTTATATATTTATTAAACGAAGAAGGTAAGGAAGAAAAAATGAGAGTAATTACTTTCTTTAAAATAGAGGATACTAACCAAGAGTATGTTGTTGTTACTCCAGCAGATTTAGATGTAGAGGAAGCTTATGTACTTAAGTTTGTAAAGGACGAAGAAGGTAACGAAAGTTATATGACTATAGATAATGATGAGGAATTTAATCTAGTTGCAGAGACATATGAACTTTTAATGCAAGAGGATTTAGACGAATAAATTAGAAAAGGAAGAGGGTGTTGTTAATGGGGAAAAATATAGAAATTGATTATGTAGCACTAAAAGAGGATTTAAAAAATAAGGGATATAAACTTACTCCTCAAAGAAGAGCTATAGTAGATACTATTGTAGAAAGTGAAGGTAAGCACTTAACAGCTGAAGAGATTTATGATGAGGTTAAAAAAAGTTGCCCTGAAATAGGACTTGCAACTGTATATAGAACAATTTTATTACTTGAAGATATAGGTATTCTAAGTAGACTTCATTTAAATGATGGATGCAGTAGATATGAATTAGTTCATAGTGACGAAACACATAGACATCATCATTTAGTGTGTAATGAATGTAATGGGGTTATAGAAGTAGAAGATGACTTATTAGAAGAACTAGAAGAAGAAATTGAAAAAGAATACGGGTTTAAGATAGTAGATCATGCTCTAAAGTTCTATGGTGTTTGTAAAGAATGTCAGAAGAAAAATGGGAAGTAATATAACAAAAGTTTTTACGTAGAGTAAAAGGAGGGGAAATATGAGAACAGAGAGAGCAAAGGTCAAAATAATACCTCTCGGTGGTTTAAACGAAATTGGGAAAAACATTACAGCAATTGAGTTTAAAGATGATATTGTTATCATAGATTGTGGCCTTAGATTCCCTGATGAAGATATGTTTGGTATAGATGTTGTTATACCAGATATATCATATTTATTAAAGAATCAGGAGAAAATAAGAGGTATTTTCTTGACACATGGACATGAGGATCATATCGGAGCGTTACCTTATGTCTTAAGACAATTAAATGTTCCAGTTTACGGAACAAAATTAACTCTTGGTATAGTTGAAACTAAACTAAAAGAGCACGGATTATTAGGTTCAACAACTTTAATAACTGTAAAACCAAGAGATACAATAAAGTTGAATTCTGTTTCTGTTGAATTCATAAAAACAAATCATTCTATTGCTGATTCAGTAGCAATAGCAATTCATACACCTTTAGGAGTAGTATTACATACTGGTGATTTTAAAATTGACTATACTCCTATAGATGGTCAGTTAACTGATTTTGCCAGATTAGCTGAACTTGGTAGAAAAGGCGTACTTGTTATGATGGCCGACTCTACTAATGTGGAAAGACCTGGATATACTATGTCTGAAAGAACTGTAGGAGAAAGCTTTATGAAGCTATTTTCCAAAGCAGAAGGGAGAATAATAGTTGCTACATTTGCATCTAATATTCATAGAATCCAACAAATTATAGATGCAGCAGAGAGTTATGGAAGAAAAGTTGCTGTATCTGGAAGAAGTATGGAGAATATAGTTCAGGTTGCTAAAGAACTAGGGTATTTAGAATCAAAGGAAGATACATTAATTTCTTTGGATCAGATTTTAAAATATCCTAATAACAAGGCGGTAATTATTACTACAGGAAGTCAAGGAGAGCCAATGTCAGCTTTAGCAAGAATGGCATCTTCCGAACATAGAAAGATTAGTATAGTTGAGGGAGATACTGTTATTATTTCTGCTAATCCAATACCAGGAAATGAAAAGACTGTATCTAGAGTGGTTAATCAGTTATTTAAACAAGGTGCTGAAGTTATATATGAATCATTAGCTGAAGTTCATGTGTCAGGTCATGCCTGTCAAGAAGAATTAAAGTTGATGCAAACATTAGTAAAGCCAAGATTTTTTATTCCTGTGCATGGAGAGTACAGGCATCTAAAACAACACGCAGAATTAGCTTGTAAATTAGGTCTTCCAGAAAGAAACTTTGTTATAGCAGAAAATGGAGATGTAGTTGAAGTTGCAAGAAATTATATTAAAAAGAATGGAACTGTAACTTCGGGTCAAGTATTTGTAGATGGTTTAGGTGTAGGTGATGTAGGTCATATTGTATTAAGAGATAGAAAGCATTTATCTCAAGATGGAATATTAACAGTAGTTGTTACAATAGAAAAAGAAACAAGTACAGTTATAGCTGGACCAGATATTATTTCAAGAGGTTTTGTCTATGTTAGAGAATCTGAAGGACTAATGGATGAGGCTAGAGAAATTGTAAAAAATGTATTGGAAGATTGTGAAGAAAAGAAAATTAGCGACTGGGCTACACTGAAATCTAATATAAGAGAAGAGTTAAGAGAATTCTTATATGAAAAAACTAAGAGAAAACCAATGATTTTACCTATTATAATGGAGATATAATTAGGTTGACTTTTAAAGCTTAAAAGATTAAAATAAAAAAGGTTTAAAAAATTGGGTACTTGTGTATCCAATTTTCTTTTTGAAAAAAATATTTATAGGTTTACATATTTGAAAACCAAGAATTTGGAGGCAAAGCATGGAATTAAATAAAAGAGAAGATATAAGGAACATAGCTATTATAGCGCACGTTGACCATGGTAAAACTACTCTAGTAGATGCTCTTTTAAGACAAAGTAACGTTTTTAGAACAAACGAAAAGGTAGAAGAAAGAGTAATGGACTCTAACGATTTAGAAAAAGAGAGAGGAATTACAATACTTTCTAAGAATACTGCAGTTATGCATGAAGGAGTAAAAATAAACATAGTAGATACTCCAGGACACGCTGACTTTGGTGGAGAAGTTGAACGTGTACTTAAGATGGTTGACTCAGTATTGCTAGTAGTTGACTCTTATGAAGGACCAATGCCACAAACAAAGTTCGTATTAAAGAAAGCATTAGAATTAGAATTAAAGCCAATCGTTGTTATAAACAAAATAGATAAGCCAGATGCTAGACCAGAAGAAGTAATTGATGAAGTGTTTGATTTATTTGTTGAACTTGGAGCAAATGATGAACAATTAGATTTCCCAATTATCTACGCTTCTGCTAGAAATGGATTTGCTAGATATAACGTTGAAGATACAAATGAAGACATGCAACCATTATTTGAAACAATAATAAAGCATGTTGCTCCACCAGAAGGATACCTAGATGCTCCATTCCAAATGCTGGTTACAACATTAGATTCTAACGTATTTGTAGGAAAAATTGCTTTAGGAAAGATTCATAGAGGAAAAGTTAAAAAGAACCAAAATGTTGCTTTAGTTTCAAATGATGGAACTACAAAGAACTATAAGGTTACTAACTTATTTGTATATAATGGATTAAAAAGAGAAGAAACAGAAGAAGCTGGTTTTGGTGATATAGTTGCTATAAGTGGTGTTACCGATGCAAACATAGGTGAGACTATAGCAGATGCTGAAAATCCAGAAGCATTACCATTTGTACATATTGATGAACCAACATTAAGCATGAACTTTATGGTAAATGATTCTCCTTTTGCAGGTCAAGAAGGTGAGTTTGTTACATCAAGACACTTAAGAGATAGATTAATGAAAGAACTTGAAACAAATGTAAGTTTAAGAGTAAGAGAAATTACTCCTGATTGCTTTGAAGTTTCAGGTAGAGGAGAACTACACCTTTCTATACTTATAGAAACAATGAGAAGAGAAGGATATGAATTCCAAGTATCAAAGGCTAATGTAATTTATAAAGAAGAAAATGGTAAAAAGCTTGAACCGATGGAATATTTAACAATTGATGTTCCAGAAGAATTTATGGGACCAGTTATGGAAAAGCTTGGACCAAGAAAAGCTGAAATGGTTAATATGACATCAGCAGTAAATGGTTATTCAAGATTAGAGTTTGTAGTACCAGCTAGAGGACTTATAGGATTTAGAAATGAATTCATGACAGATACTAAGGGTAATGGTATCATGAATCATGTATTTGAAGGATATGGACCATACAAGGGAGACATTCCATCAAGAAGTAGAGGTTCAATTGTTGCATTTGAAACAGGAGATGCAATAGCTTACGGATTATTTAATGCACAAGATAAGGGACAATTATTTATAGGAGCTGGTGTACCAGTGTACCAAGGAATGGTTGTAGGTGTATGTGGAAGAGCAGAAGACCTAGATATAAATGTATGTAAAGGTAAGAAGCTTACTAACACAAGAGCATCAGGATCAGATGATGCAGTTAAATTAGTTCCACCAGTTGTTATGTCATTAGAAAATTGTCTAGAATTCATTAATAATGATGAATTAGTAGAGGTAACTCCACAAAACATAAGAATGAGAAAGACAGTATTAGACAGTGGCGAAAGAAGAAGACTGATTAGTAGAAATAAAAAGTAACTTTCTTAAATCCTAAAAAAGTATTATAATAAAGTGAATAGCCTAATAATAGGCTATTTACTTTTATATTTAGGAGGATTTTATGAAGAGTATTCATTTAAAGAAAATATTACTTGTTATTATAGGGATTTTGTTGATTTCTATAATAGGAATGTTTATTGCATATAATAATGTCGTAAAAAGGCCTTTGAAAACTGATTCTGACAAGATAACAATAGAAGTTAATGAGGGTGAAGGATTTTATAATCTATTAGATAGATTATATAGTGAGGGAGTAATAAAAAATAAAACCTTAATAAAAGTTAATTTGAAATTAACTAATCAGAATCTTAAAATTATACCTGGTAGTTATGAAGTTGAGAGTGACGTAACTTTAAAAGAGTTAATAAAAATGTTAACTACAGAAGATTTTTTGAAAAATCAAGTTAAGGTTACTATAAAAGAAGGATATACTATAGATACTATTGCTGATGTAATTGCAGAAAGTGGAATATGTACAAGAGATGAGTTTATAAATGAAATTAAAAACTATCCACTTCCTGATTATGTTAAAGTAGATTCTAATAAAAAGTATAACCTTGAAGGATATTTATTTCCTGATACATATTTTTTTGATAAAAATTTTGATGCTAAATCAGTTATAAAAGTTATGTTAGATAATTTTGATAAAAAGTTATCTAAACTGGAAAAAGAAACAGGAAAAAAAATAAATAAAGATGAAATTGAGAGCATTGTTATAAAGGCTTCATTAGTTGAAAAAGAAGCAAGACTAGATGAAGAGAGACCTATGATTGCTTCAGTAATTAATAATAGAATATCAAAAGGTATGAAATTAGAATTTTGTTCTACAGTAAATTATGTAATAGGATATGAAGGAAATGAAATTTTATCATACAATGATTTAAAAGTTGAATCTCCTTATAATACATATAAAAATGCAGGATTGCCAGTTGGAGCAGTAGGAAGTCCAGGATATAATTCAATAAAAGCTGTTTTAGAACCAGCAGATACTAATTACTTGTATTTCGTACTTTTATATGGTGAAAATGGAAAACATCATTTTTCAACTAATTATGAGGAACATGAAAGAGTTAATATAGAACAAAATAAAAAAAGAGGTAGTGCAAGCAATTAATTTGGAGGATTAGGATGAGTGGAATTACTTTTGAATATATGGAAAGCTATATTAGGGAGCTTATTTCAGATAGAGAGGGCACCTTAAAGGAGATAGAGGATTTTGCTAGAGAAAATGGAGTGCCTATAGTTCAAAAAGAAACTGCTAAGTTTTTAGAGTTTATGGTTAGTATGAAGAAGCCATTACGTATTTTAGAGTTAGGTACAGCCATAGGATTTTCTTCAATATTAATGTATGAAGCGTCAGGTACAGAACCAGAAATAGTTACTATTGAAAGAGACAGCAGAATGATAGAACTTGCTAACGTAAATCTTAAAAAATTTAATCTTGAAGATAAAATAAAGATTAAAGAAGGTGACTGTTTAGAAATACTTGAACAGCTTGAAGAACCATTTGATTTGATTTTTATGGATGCAGGAAAAGGACACTACAATCATTTCCTTCCACATTGTTTAAGATTACTTAAAGAGGATGGAATTATAATAGCTGATAATGTTCTATTTAGAGGAATGGTTGCTACAGATGAACTTGTAAAAAGAAGAAAAATAACTATAGTAAAAAGAATGAGAACATACTTAGAGATGGTATCAAAGGATGAAAGCTTAATAACGTCTGTAATACCAATGGGGGATGGAATTGCAGTGACTAAGAGGAGGTAATTAATATGATGAAACCAGAAATTTTAGCACCAGCAGGAAGTTTAGAAAAATTAAAAATAGCAATAGATTTTGGAGCAGATGCTGTATATATAGGTGGAGGTAGATTAAACCTTAGAGCATTCTCTGATAACTTTACTAATGAAGAAATAGCAGAAGGTGTGAAATATTGTCATGATAGAGGGGCAAAATTATATGTTACAATGAATGTATTCCCAAGAAATCATGATTTAACAGGTGTTGAGGAGTATATAAAGGGATTAGCAGATTTAGGTATAGATGCAATAATCGTTGCAGACCCATCTATTGTTGTTGCAGCAAAAGAAGCAGCTCCTAATTTAGAAGTGCATATAAGTACTCAAGCTAATATAACTAATTGGAAGGCAGTTAAGTTTTGGTATGAGCAAGGGTGTCAAAGGATAGTTTTGGCAAGAGAATTAACTTTTAAAGAAATAAAGACAATTAGAGAAAATATTCCAGCAGAATGTGAATTAGAGGCATTTGTCCATGGTTCAATGTGTGTTGCATATTCAGGAAGATGTTTAATTTCTAATTATATGTTAGGTAGAGATGCAAATAAGGGAATATGTTCAAATGCTTGTAGATATAAGTATTACCTAGTTGAAGAAACTAGACCAGGAGAATATTATCCAGTAATTGAAGATGATAATGGTACATACATAATGAATTCTAAGGACTTATGTATGATTAAGCACATACCTGATTTAATGAAGAGTGGTATAAATTCTTTCAAAATTGAAGGAAGAATGAAGAGTGAGTTCTATGTAGCATCAGTAGTTAAGGCTTATAGAGAAGCTATTGATAGTTACATGGCAAACCCTGAAGGATATGAATTTAAAGATGAATGGATGCATACACTTACTAGAATAAGTCATAGAAACTACCATACAGGCTTCTATTATGGAAAAATGGGTGAACAAAACTATGATGAATCATCATATATAAGAGATTACGACATTGTTGGAATTGTACAATCCTATGATGAAGAAACTAAAACTGCAACTATTTTACAAAAGAACAGAGTATTTGAAGGGGATGAAGTTGAAGTTTTAAGAGCTCATACTCCAGACTTTAATGTTAAGTTAGAAGATATGTTTGATTTAGATAAAAAAGTTAAAACAAATGTGGCGAATAGGGCTATGATGATGTTTAGAGCTAAAGTTGATACGCCTCTAAAGAAAAATGATATGCTAATAAAAGGTACAAAAGTATTAACGCTTTAATACATAATTAGGAGGAAAACTAATGAAAAAACCAATATTAATAGGAATAACTGGAGGCTCTGGATCAGGTAAGAGTACTATAGCAAAAGAATTATTTGAAACTTTTGGTGATGAACACATTGCAATGGTTCAGCAAGATGCTTATTATAAGGATCAAAGCCATCTTTCAATGGAAGAGAGAACTAAAACAAATTATGATCATCCAAATGCTTTTGATAATGCTCTTTTAGTTGAGCACTTAAAGAGTTTAATTAATGGAGAATCAATAAACAAGCCAATTTATGATTTTACAGTTCATAATAGATCAAAAGAAACTACAAAGGTTGATCCTAAAGAGATAATAATAGTTGAAGGAATATTAATATTAGAGGATGAAAGAATTAGAAATCTTCTAGATATTAAGGCTTTTGTTGATACAGATTCCGATGTTAGAATTATTAGAAGGTTATTAAGAGATATTGAAGAAAGAGGAAGAACAGTACAATCAGTTGTAGATCAATATCTATCAGTTGTAAGACCTATGCATTTTCAATTTACAGAACCATCAAAAAGATTTGCAGATATAATTATACCTGAAGGTGGTCATAATAAAGTAGCAATTGATATTTTAGTAGCTAAAATTAGAGATATACTAAAATAATATATATGAATAAAAGTACCTCTCTTTGTCTAGAATTTAGGCAGAGGGAGGTGTTTTTATTTGGTAAGAAAATTGAAAAAAAGAGAGTTAGGGGTTTTATCTCTTTTTATAACTATATTAATAATGCTATCAATTAGATTAGCAGTATTACAGCTATTTCCAAGTGAACAAGTTCTTAGTCAGTATCAAAATCATCAATCAGAATACATAAGTAATTCAAGCTATATGATACTAGATACTAATGGTAAAGATATGATGAATTATAATAAGAAATATGTAATTGTAATAGATAAAAAGCCATTTACTTTAAATAATTATGAAGAAACATTAGAAGATCTAATGGCGCTTAATTTTATAATGCAAGGTGAAGATAGCAATTTTAATTATACTGATGTTATGAAAAGTACTGGAAAGTTGTATTACACAGTTTCAGAAGAAACTTATAATAAAGTTAAAAAGTTAGATAATATTAAGGGCTTGTATTATTATTCATATGATAATGTAGATAGAAAGAAGGCGTGGAAGGTTAGTAACTTTTTATCTAATCTACCTAAAGAAGAAGATATAGTAAGTAATTCGATGCAAGAAGAAATATATAATAATATAAAAGATAATGATTTGCCTACTAAAAGATTTTATTTAGATGATAAAGCTGTTTATGGAAAAAGTGAAGTTTCTATATCTGATAATAATAGAAATTTACAATTAACTATAGACCTAGATATAGAGAATAAGGTAAGGGAGGTATTAGCTTCTGAAAAGTATAAAGCTTTCAATAATATAGGGGTAACTATAATGGAAGCTGATACGGGCAAAATAAAAGCAATGGTTCAAAAGGATGAAAGTGAACCCAACGTTAATTTAGGTATTGAAGGTAACGGTTATGAGCCAGGATCTGTTTTTAAACTTATTACTTTAGCTAGTGCTTTAGATAAAGGTTTGGTTACTATGAATGATAAGTATACCTGTACAGGAAAGATATGTGGTTTGGGAATACATGGAACTCAAACTGTTGAACAGGCTTTATTAAATTCTTGTAATGACGTATATGCTGCCATTGGAGAAAAGGTAGGTTATACTACAATGATGGATTATTGTAAAAAGTTGGGGTTATTTTCTAAAGTTCTAAATGTAACTGCACCTAGACAAAATGAAACAGAAGGTATTGCACCTGATATTGAAGATGGTATGACTAATATATCTATAGGGCAGTGTATGACTCTATCACCACTTCAGATGCTTGGAGCAACTAATGCAATAGTAAATGGAGGAGAATATGTAAAACCATATTTATTAGAAGCAATATTAGATAAGGATGATAATATTGTTAAAGAATATTCTACTAAAAAAGAAAGAATATTTAGTGGTACTACCAGTAAAATAATAATGAATGGTATGAATAAGGTAGTAGATTCTGGAACTGGAAAAATGGCAAATGTAGATGGAGTTGAAGTTGGAGGGAAAACAGGAACTGCCAATACAAGTGATGAAAATTCAGTACATTGCTGGTTTACAGGATACTATAAATATAATAATAAGTATTATACAGTTGTGGTTATAGTGCCTAATATTAAGTCTGTAAATGATAAGGGGCAAGATTTAGGTGGTAGTAATACTGCTGCTCCAATATTTTCGGATATAGTAAAAAATATAGCTAAATAAAAGGGTTTCGGGATATTTATTCCCCTCTTACTTAAGGTAAGGGAATTATAAAAAAATTATATTTTCTAATATGAAATTGTAGTAATATCTTTGTTTTATAGCTAATTATAATTTTACACTTTCCTAGACGTTAAAAAAGTATAGAGGATAAGAAAATATAAATATGTATTTTCTTATCCTTTAAAATTTATAAATTAAATATTTAAAAAATTAGGAAAGAAAATCTTTTCAAGTGAATATTATAGTAATAAGCATTACTAGGAGGAGTAAGGTGTTTATATTATCAAATTTTTTAAATCTTATAACTAACTCCCTATTCTTAACTGGGTATATTACTGGAAATAACACATTTCCTTTACCACTTGATGAAAAAGATGAGGAATTATACTTAAACAAACTAAAAGAGGGAGATAAAAAAGCAAAAAGTATCTTAATTGAAAGGAATCTCCGACTAGTTGCTCATATTGTAAAGAAGTATTCTTTTCCTAATAAAGATGTAGATGAATTAATTTCTATTGGCACAGTAGGACTTATAAAAGCGATAGATTCCTTCGATTCATCAAAAGGTACTAGACTTGCTACTTATGCTTCTAGATGTATAGAAAATGAAATACTAATGTTGTTTAGAAATAATAAGAAACAAAAGAGTGAGGTTTATTTGCAGGATCCAATAGGAGTGGACAAAGAAGGTAATGAAATTTGTCTTATTGATGTTTTAAGTAGTGAAAAAGATTCTGTAATTGAAAAGGTGGAAAGCAATCTTCAGATAAAATCTTTATACAATAAAATGTATGAAGTATTAACAAAAAGAGAATGTGATATTCTAATAATGAGGTATGGGTTAGAAGATGGAAAGTGTAAGACACAAAGAGAGATAGCGGTAAACCTTAATATTTCTAGGTCATATGTATCGCGTATTGAAAAAAAAGCTTTAAAAAAGTTGCAAAAAGCTTTATATACAAAGATATAATTACTTTAAAGCTAAATTCCTTTATTATTTAAAGGAATTTAGCTTTTTATATAGAATATTATATAATTAGTAGAAAAATTTAACTGTAAAAAGGTGGGGGTATATATATGTATATTTTGAATGATTTGCTTATTAGAACTCTTGAACTAAAGGCTTCTGACTTACATCTTACAGTTGGAATACAGCCAACAGTAAGAGTAAATGGTAAGCTTATTCCAATAGGACCTAATAAGCTTATGCCAGAAGATATAAAAGAATTTGCAAAAGAAATACTAGGGGAAAGATTTGAAAGATATAATCAAATAGGTGAAGCAGATACATCATATTCTGTACAAGGGGTAGGTAGATTCAGAGTTAATGTTTTTAAGCAAAGAAATAGTGATGCTATTGCACTTAGAGTAATTACCTTAAAGGTTCCAACTCTTGATGAGCTTAAACATCCAAGGATACTAAAAGATTTGGTTGAAAAACAAAGAGGATTAGTTCTTGTAACTGGACCAACAGGTAGTGGTAAATCTACATCACTTGCAGCTATGATTAATGAAATTAATTCTACTAGACAAGCACATATAGTTACATTAGAAGATCCTATAGAGTATCTTCATAAGCATAATAAGTGTATAATAAACCAAAGAGAGATTGGGAAAGATAGTAGAAGTTATCAAAATGCTTTAAGAGCAGTGCTTAGAGAAGACCCTGATGTTATTCTTGTAGGAGAAATGAGAGACCTTGAAACTATTTCTATTGCCATTACAGCAGCTGAAACAGGTCACTTAGTGTTTTCAACATTACATACAATTGGTGCTGCTAAAACAATAGATAGAATAATTGACGTATTTCCACCACATCAACAACAACAAATTAGAATTCAATTATCAGCTGTTTTACAAGGAATTATATCTCAACAATTAGTACCAACAGCAGATGGTTTAGGCAGAGTTGCAGCTCTTGAAATTATGACAATAACTCCTGGAATACAAAACTTAATTAGAGAAGGAAAAACACATCAAATTGAATCATCTATACAAACAGGAACTAAGTATGGAATGAAGACAATGGATATGGCCTTAGCTGATTTGTATAAGAAGGGAATAATATCAAAAGAAACTGCTTTAACATATTCAGTTGATAGAGAAACTATAAAAAGAATAATGATGTTATAAACAAAAATATAGTGATATCATAGAACAACAAAATGTGATATGGTTAAAAAAGTGACTTCTTCGCTAAAGCGTAGAGAGTCACTTTTTTATTTGTATAAAACTATATTTGCTGTGTAAATGAGGGTAAATAAAAGCATAAAAAAATACTTCCCATATATTCCTTTTGTACCAAATTAAAACGCATTCATTTTTTTCAAATAAAATTTTATAATTAAATTAAAATAGAAAGGAAATAAAGATCTTTTGTTGAATAAGAATAATATAAGTTGCTACAAGGGAGGGACAAGAAAGAGATGAATGAATTAACATTGACAGCAATAGACTTTGGAAGTAAGAAAATTTCTATTTCTTTAGGAAGAGAAAATAATGATGATATAGAAATTCTTGGATCATACTTTAAAAGTTCAGATGGAATAAATAAAGGAATTATCATAGATGAAGAAAAGTGCTGTCAAAGTTTAATGAGATTAGTTGAAGAAGTAGAACACAAGACATTAAAAAAGTTACGTAATGTTTATGTTGGTATTTCATCAAGAAATATTCGATTATCAGAAGTAACTAGCAGTGTAAATTTGCGTGAGGGTAAAGTTAGAGGGGTTGACGTAAAAAGAGCTATAGAAAAAGGGAAGAGAAATGTTATTTTAGGTGATGGAGAAGAAATAGTAGATACAATAGTAAATTTTTTTAATATAGATGGCAATATATTTAATGAAAACATTATAGGATGGAGAGCTAATATATTAAGTGTTAATTTTTCTATACTAATTGGTAGTACTGAAGAACTTGAAAAATACAAAAGGGTTATAAATAATTGTGGACTAGTGTTAGAAGGCTTTGTACCCAATATATTAAGTGGCAGAAAGGTGTTTCTAAATGAGAAAAACTCTCTAGGAATGAAAGCACTTATAGATATAGGAGCAGGAACATCTGATATTGCAATATTTAATAATGGCGTTCTAAAATATATATCATCTGTGCCGTTAGGTGGAGAAAATATTACTAAGGATTTATCTATTTGTGGAAACTTTACATTATCGGAAGCAGAAAATATAAAGAAAATATATAGTTCTACATATGAAAGTCTTCTTCAAGAAGAAGAAGTTAATGTTGGTTCAGCTGTAGTTCCTACTAAATTATTTTATGAAGTCACTAAAGCAAGAATAGAAGAAATAGTGGAATATATTAACTTAGAGTTAAAAAAGACTTCCTTTTTTGAGGGAATTTGTAGTATAATCATCTATGGAGATGGTATATCCTGTTACGAAAATGTATTTACTGTAATTAAAGAGCAGATGGATAAAAAAATTAAAGTTATTAATAGTCGCTGCTTAGGTATGGAGGATTTCTCAAATATATCATCTTTATCTATAATTAAAGAAGTATATGATAGATTAAAGTTACTTTATGATTGTCCTATAAAGGAAGAAATTGAAGAAGATGAATTTAATGTTGACAAAAACAATCTAGGAATAATGGGGAAGTTTAGAAGCTTCCTAGATGAAATTTTCTAAAGGAGGTATTATTTTGTTAGATTTTGAAGTAGATATGCAAGAATTAACTAATATAAAGGTAATAGGTTGTGGTGGCGGAGGAAGTAACGCCGTTAATAGAATGATAGTTGAAGGTTTAAAAAACGTAGAGTTTATTGCGATAAATACAGATAAGCAAGCATTAATGTTATCTCACGCAAATCAAAAGATTCAAGTAGGAGAAAAGTTAACTAAAGGTCTAGGAGCTGGAGCAAATCCAGAAATTGGACAAAAGGCGGCTGAAGAAAGTAGAGAAGAAATAACAGCTGCAATTAAAGGCGCTAACATGGTATTTATAACTGCTGGTATGGGCGGTGGTACTGGAACAGGTGCAGCACCAGTAGTAGCAGAAATCGCTAAATCAATGGATATTTTAACAGTTGGTGTTGTTACTAAGCCTTTCCCTTTTGAAGGAAAAAGAAGAATGATGCATGCCGAAATGGGTATTGCAAAGCTAAAAGAAAAGGTTGATACATTAGTAATTATACCGAATGAAAGACTATTAAGAATGGCTGATAAGAAGACTACACTTCTTGACTCTTTCAAGTTAGCTGATGATGTATTAAGACAAGGTGTACAAGCTATATCTGACTTAATTACTATACCAGGTGTAGTAAATGCTGACTTTGCAGATATAAAAGCTGTAATGCTTAATAAAGGCTTAGCACATATGGGAGTTGGTTATGGGAAAGGTGATAATAGAGCATCTGATGCTGTAAAACAAGCTATTGCATCCCCATTATTAGAAACATCTATAGATGGAGCTACTGGAGTTATTTTAAACTTTACAGGTGGTGCTGATTTAGGTGCTTTAGAAGTTTATGAAGCTGCTGATGTTGTTAGAGAATCTGCAGATATTGATGCTAATATTATATTTGGTGCTGTTATTGATGAAACTTTAAATGATGAAATAAGAATTACTGTAATAGCTACTGGATTTGAAGCAGAAGGAATAAGTACAGTTCAACCAGTTAAAGAAGTTAAGAAGCAAGAAGCTGCTAGAGAAGAAGTAGCAGCTACAGAAGAAGAAAAGAAAACAGAAACTCAATCAACTAGAGAATATGAAGGTGATGATTTAGACATTCCAGTTTTCTTAAGAAGAGCTAGAAAAAGTTAATATATTATTTTTATGAAATTGATTTTAAAGTCATGCGAATTTTTATTCAGCATGACTTTTCTTTTTATGGCAAAATTCTATTTGGGTTAAATCTTATAAGCTTTAGTAGAAATAAAGGCTGTAGGCCTTGAAATTAGTATGTTTTATATTTAAAAATGAAATAATTATATTCTTAAAAATGTCATTATAAGATACTTTGCATAAGTATGAAAAAAAGAAGGAAATAAATAAAACTTACTCATATAAAAATTATTTTGTGCATTAATGTAAAAAAGAACAGTTAAAAAAACTGTTTACACTAAGTAAAACTGACAAAATTTTATTTGAGTTAGGTCTATAATAATCTTAATGAGAGGGGGCGGATATATGGAGATATATTTAGATATAGTTTTAATAGAAAACTTTGTAATCGATATGTTTATATTACTTATAACTGCTAAGCTGATGCATATAAAGCATAATAATAAAAGCTTGTTATTAGCATCTTCTTTAGGTGCGTTATATACAGTGGTGTCCATATTTCCAAAACTAAAGATGTTTTCTTTATTTCCCTTTCAAATATTAGTAGCGTGGATAATGATAAGAATACTCTGGAAAAGAAATAATTTTAAAGTGGAATTGAAAGCAACAGGAATATATATATTAATAGCTTTTCTATTAAGTGGGATAAGCTTTGGATTTTCTACTTGGGAAAACAAGTATTCTTTTGAACATAGTTATGTAATTAGTAATGCTTCAATGCAGTACTTACTTATATCCATTATACTAGTATATATAATTTCGGACAGAGTCTTAAGTTACTTAAGAGAAAGAGCGTTAATCACTAATTTTATTTATGAGGTGGAGCTGTATATTAGAGGAGTACGATATGTAGTAAGAGGGTTCTTAGACACGGGAAATGAATTAAGGGAGTCTATAACAAATTTACCATGTATTATTGTTGAGGAGAAATATATAAATTATTTCCAGGAAAATGACAGTAACACATACTATATTCAATATAACGGTATTGGATATAGAGGAAAAATGAAAGGGTTTAAAGTGGACAAGGTTATTTTAAAAAAGAATGATAATGAAGAGTTAGAAATCTCAGCTATTATTTGTCCATGTAAAGAAGTACTAAATAAGGAAAATGAATTTAACGCTCTATTGTCACGTGGAGTAATTTAGAGGAGGATAATATGAAGTTAGATGTATTGTTAAACAGAATTGTACAAAAGTTTAAATTTCTATCTAAAAAGTTACATTATGTAGGAGGAAATGATGCATTACCACCACCACTTACAAAGGAGGAAGAAGAAGAGTTAGTAGGTAAATTATTAAATGGGGAAGAAAGTATTAGAAGTACTTTAATTGAAAGAAACCTAAGGCTAGTAGTTTATATAGCAAGAAAGTTTGAAAATACTGGAGTTTATATAGAAGATTTAATATCAGTTGGAACAATAGGCTTAATAAAAGCTGTAAATACATTTAATCCAGAGAAAAAAATAAAGTTAGCAACTTATGCATCTAGATGTATTGAAAATGAAATCCTTATGTATTTAAGAAGAAACAGTAAGGTAAAGGCTGAAATATCCTTTTATGAACCATTAAATATAGACTGGGATGGAAATGAATTACTATTATCAGATATTTTAGGAACAGAAAATGATACTGTTTATAATTTAATTGAAGATGAAGTTGATAAGGAATTATTATTTATGGCTTTAAAGAATTTAAATGATAGAGAAAAAGAAATTGTTCAACTTAGGTTTGGGTTAAATGGAAAGAGAGAAAAGACTCAGAAGGAAGTGGCAGACTTACTTGGCATATCACAATCATATATATCAAGGCTTGAAAAGAAAATTATAAATAGATTAAAAAAAGAAATTAGTAGAATGATATAGTTTGTCTTTAGTATAAAAGTATCATCTATCGGAGATAATGTTTAATGCAGAACGTTATTACCTCTGAAGGGATTGATGACATTGATAATAAACAAGGTGGAAATATGCGGCGTAAATACTTCAAAACTTCCAGTACTTAAAGAAAAGGAAAAAAGAGAACTACTTTTAAAGATGCAACAAGGAGATAATTCTGCTAGAGAATCTTTTATAAAAGGAAATTTAAGATTAGTTTTAAGTGTTATACAAAGGTTTAATAATAGAGGAGAAAATGTAGATGATTTATTTCAAGTAGGATGTATAGGGTTGATGAAAGCAATAGATAACTTTGATTTGAGCCAAAATGTAAAGTTTTCTACATATGCAGTACCTATGATAATAGGCGAAATTAGAAGATATCTTAGAGATAATAATCCTATAAGAGTTAGTAGGTCTTTAAGAGATATAGCTTATAAGGCTTTAGTTGTTAGGGATAAACTAATAAAAGAAAATAATAAAGAGCCGACGATTTCTCAAATATCTAAGGAACTAAATATACCAAGAGAAGAAGTGGTATTTGCCTTAGATGCGATACAAGATCCAGTCTCATTATATGAGCCCATATACCATGATGGTGGAGATGCAATATATGTAATGGATCAAGTAAGTGATAATAAAAATACTGATGAGAATTGGTTAGAGAATATATCAATTAAAGAGGCTATGAAAAAGTTAAGTGATAGAGAAAAATTAATATTAAACCTAAGATTTTTTAATGGGAGAACTCAGATGGAAGTTGCAGAGGAAATTGGAATATCACAAGCACAAGTATCTCGTTTAGAAAAAACAGCATTAAAACATATGCGAAAACATGTATGAATTAATAAGATGCAAGTTTAAACTTGCATCTCATTTTTTATTTTAAATTGGATAAGATTTTGTTATATTAAAACATTTATTACATATAATTATGTAATGGAGGGAGTGATATTTATGGAGGAAAATTTACATTCTATAAATGCTATGAGATCTATGGAGGTAATTGATATAAATACAGGTAGTAGGGTTGGATTTATTAAAGACATAAAGATAGACAGTGATGAACACAAAATATTATCGATTTTACTTCCAGGAGAGGCTAAAGGTTGGTTTTCAAAGACTGAAGATGTAGAAGTTCTTTGGAGTGATATAGTTAAGGTTGGAATAGACGTTATATTAGTTAATATTAACTGTAGCGATAAGGAGAATATTTTTGATTAATACTAGTAAAAATATATAAAAATATGTATAATTACCTTAAGATGAAGTAAAGATTAGCTTGGAAGGTGAATAGATATGAAATGTCCTTTTTGTGCATATGAAGAAAGCAAGGTAGTTGATTCTAGGTCCACTGAGGATCATACAGCTATAAGAAGACGTAGAGAATGTTTAAAGTGTAATAAAAGATACACAACTTATGAAAAGATTGAGGACATTCCTATTTTAGTTATAAAAAAGGATTCTACTAGAGAGAATTTTAATAAAGAAAAAATTATAAATGGATTAATAACTGCTTGTCAAAAGAGACCAGTTTCAAGGAAACAAATTGAAGATATAGCAGATGATATTGAAAAAAATATTTCTAATAGAATGTTAACTGAAGTAGCTAGTGAGTATATTGGAGAAATGATTATGGATAGACTTAAGGATATTGATGAAGTTTCTTATGTACGATTTGCATCTGTTTATAGACAATTTAAAGATATAAATACATTTTTAGAAGAAATAAAAAATCTTATGACTAAGTAAGTTTTGTATATATGTATAGAATTGGAAGGGGACTTTCAATTCTTTTTAGTTTCTAATAAATTTCGTTAAAGATAGGTTAAATTATTTAACTAAAATAGATAAAATATAGTTAGGATGTTAAAATATATATAAGTTTGGAGGAAGTATGAAGTATTTAGATATTACAGTAAATAAAGAAGGATATATTGAATTTGAGAGTGATAAGGCAAAGATAGTTTTTTCAACTGCAGAAACAGGAAAAAATTTCAATAGACATACTGAAGATGGAGTAAAAACTTTAAATGCCATTATAGAAGAATTTGAAGTAGATGAAGTTGCGTATATGAGACAAGTACATTCATCTACTGTACATGTTTTATCAAATGAGGATATTAAAGAATTTATTGAAAAAGAAGGAGATGCAATAATAACATCTAAAACTAATACAGCTATAGGTGTTTTTACAGCAGATTGTGTACCAGTTATTGTAGTAGATGATATTAAGGGTGTTGTGGCAGTTGTACATAGTGGTTGGAGAGGAACAATAAGTTCTATTACTAAGAAAACTATTGAAACAATGAATAGAAAGTTTAACACTGATTATAGAGATGTGAAGGTATATGTTGGACCTCATATAAGAAAATGTTGTTATGAGGTATCTCAAGAATTAAAAGAAACTTTTTTAGAAGAGACAGGAATACCAGAAGATGTTTTATTTGATGGAAGAAGGTTATCTCTAGAGGAATGTATATTAAAAGATATAAGAGAAATTGGTGTTTTAGAGGAAAATATATATACATTAAATTTATGTACTTATTGTAATGAAGATATAAGGCTACATTCGTATAGAAAATCAAATGGAGATTATGGAAGATTATTTTCATTTGTTATTTTAAAATAAGGGGGATATAAAAATGGCTGATGAAAAAGTTCTGATTGTAGATGATGAGGAGCATATTGTAGAGTTATTACAGTTTAATTTAGTAAATGCAGGTTATAAAGTTATTACAGCCAACAATGGATTAGATGCATTAAAGAAGGTAAAAGAAAATAAACCAGATTTACTTTTATTAGATCTTATGTTGCCTGGAATGGACGGGCTAGATGTATGTAAAGAAATTAAAAGAGATAAAGAAACATCAAAAACCTCAATAATAATGTTGACTGCAAAGAGTGAAGAACTTGATAAGATATTAGGTTTAGAACTTGGAGCAGATGACTATATTACAAAACCATTTTCAATAAGGGAGTTATTAGCAAGGGTTAAAGCTGTTTTAAGAAGGTCTAGTTCAGATGAAATATCTGAAGAAATCTATGAAATTGGAAGATTAAAGGTGGATTTTGAAAGGCATGAAGTATTAATTAATAATGAGAAAGTTGAATTAACCCTAAAGGAGTTTGAACTGTTAGAGATTTTAATTAAGAATAAGGGGAAGATTCTTAGAAGAGAGACTCTACTTGATAAGGTATGGGGATATGAATATATTGGAGAAACTAGAACTGTAGATGTACATATAAGATATCTAAGGAAAAAGGTTGAAGATGATGATAAAAATCCTAAATTTATAGAAACTATAAGAGGAGTAGGATATAGATTTAATCCTGTTGAGTAATATGAGAAAAAAGATATTAACATCTGTAATTATAACTGTTTTATTTGCACTTATTATAGCATCTTCATCATTTGTTGTCTTATACAATTATCAGGATCTAAATAGTACTAAAAAAAGTTTAAAGGATTTTGCTAATTATATTGTTAATGTAAATGGTGCCTATGAAGATCTTATATCGGGATATAGAATAAATAATACACCTGTTAGATGTACAGTGATAGATAAGAATGGAAATGTTGTGTATGATAGTGTAGACAAAAGCTTAAATAGTCATAAAAATAGGGATGAAGTAATAAAAGCTAACAAGTATGGGGAGGGATATTCTACTAGGATAAGTGATACAACAGGTAAAAAAACTGTATATTACGCAGAAAAGTTAGAGGATGGTACAATTCTTCGAGCATCTTTACCTTTTGAGACAATAGATATTTTTGAACCCACTAACCTTAAAGTATGCATTGGTATTGTAACTATAGTAATGCTATTTTCTATTTCATTATCAATGAAGCTTGTAAGAACTATTATTGAGCCTTTAAAGAACTTAGAGAATGTAACAGCACGTATAGCTGGTGGTGATCTCAATATTAGGGTAAAATCTCTTTCAAATGATGAGATAGGTTCTTTAGGGAAGACGTTCAATAATATGGCTGATCAATTACAAGCAAAAATTAAAGAAGTAGTTGATAAACAAAATAGATTAGAATCAATTTTGAGAAGTATGGAAAGTGGAGTGATTGCTGTTGATGGGGATGATACAGTAATTACTATTAATCCATACGCTAAACGAGTATTTGGAATAAGAAGAGATATAAGCGGTGAAAAGATATCAAAATATATTAAAGATTACGATATAAATACCTTTTTGAATGAAGAAGATGATAGTGAAAAAGAAGTAAAAATACTTCATCCAGTTGAGAGGGAGCTTAGAATAAAAAAAGCTTCAATAATAGATGGTATTGATAGAATTGGAAAGGTAATTGCAGTGCAAGATATATCAAATATAAAACGTCTAGAAAATATGAGAAGTCAGTTCGTTGCCAATGTATCTCATGAACTTAAAACACCATTAACTTCCATTAAAGGATTTACAGAGACGTTAAAATATGTTGAAGATGAAGAAACACGCAAGAAGTTTTTAGATATTATTGAAAAGGAAGCTGATAGGCTTGGAAGATTAATAAATGATATTTTAATATTATCTAAGATTGAAAGTGATATCTCAGGTGAGGAAGATGAATTTTTACCTAATAAAGTAGTAGATGATGTTATAAATATGGTAAAAGTTTTAGCAGATAATAAAAATATTACAATAGAGCTAGATGAAAGAAATAATGATTTGCTTTTTGGAGATAAGGATAGGTTTTTACAGTTAGTACTTAACATAGTTGAAAACAGTATTAAATATTCTAATGAAGGGTCAAAGGTTAAGATATCAAGCTTTACTAATGGAGATAATTATAATTTAATTGTAGAAGATAATGGTATAGGTATTCCAAAAGAGGACATACCAAGAATATTTGAAAGGTTTTATAGAGTTGATAAAGCAAGAAAAAGTGGAGGCACTGGTTTAGGTTTAGCAATAGTAAAACACATTGTTAAAACTTTTAATGGGAATATTAAGGTTGAGAGTGTGTTAGGGGTAGGAAGTAAATTTATAATTCAAATAAAACATATATAAAAAGAGCTGTGTGCTAATTATTTAGTACTCAGCTCTTTTTATATATGTTTAGTGAAAGTTACCATTTTATATGTAAAATCTATTTAACATAGCTATAAAGATACTTAACATTTGTATAATAAAGCCTTAACTTAAAGAAACTAAAATATAAGTGTAAAGAAAATCTTCATTAAAAATTTTGGAGGAGATAAAAATGAAAAAGAAAAGTTTGAAATTAATAGTTGGGGCATTACTTATAACAATGATTGGAGGCGCTTTCGTAGGTTGTGGCTCTGGTGAAGGAGAAGAAGGTGGAACAGTAACACTAAGTGGGTCATCAGCGTTACTTCCATTAGTTGAAGCATCTATTGACGGCTTTATAGAAAAGAATTCAGGTTATGAAATTAATGCACAAGCTGGTGGTTCTGGTGCTGGTTTAACACAAGTATTAGATGGAAGTGTAGATATTGGTAATTCAGATATTTTTGCAAATGAAAAGCTTGAAGAAGATAAAGCAAAAGAGTTAGTTGATCATAAAGTAGTAGCTCAAGGATTTGCAGTTGTAGTTAATGAAGCTGCTGGAGTTAAAGAGTTAACAAAGCAACAAATTCAAGATATTTTCTCAGGAAAAGTTAAGAACTGGAAGGAAGTTGGAGGAGCAGATAAAGAAATATTCTTAGTTCATAGACCATCATCTTCAGGTACTAGAGCAACATTTGTTAAAACTGTTTTAGGTGGAGACAAGAACTTAGAAAATGATTCATTAGGATCAGTTCAAGATTCAAGTGGAGCAGTAGCAAAGGCAATGGCTCAAAATGATGGAGCAGTTAGTTATTTGGCACTTTCTTACTTAAATTCAGATGAAGCTAAGTCAATGGTTAAAGTAGCTATAGATGGTGTTGAAGCTAGTAAGGAAAATATAACTACTGGTAAATATCCATTCTGGTCTTGGGGGCACATGTACACTAAGGGAGAACCAACAGAAGAAGCTAAGAAGTTTATTGATTACATTATGAGTGAAGATAATAAAAAAGTAGTAGAAGATACAGGATTTATTTCAGGAAGTGAAATGAAAGTAGAATAATAGTTAAGGAATGATAGGTATGGAAAAACGAAGCTTTAAAGAGAGGCTATTTAATGAATATATAGGAAAAACATTTGCAACATTATGTGGAATGTTAATAATAGCAGTTACATTATCAATAATAATATTCATTGGTCAAAAAGGAATTCAAACATTTACAAAAGGAAATTATGGAATAGTAGAATTTCTGTTTACAAATAATTGGAACCCGAGTGAAACACCAGCCTCTTTTGGAGCTTTGGCTTTCATATTAGGATCAACCTTTGTATCAATGGGTGCGGTAATAATTAGTGCACCTATTGCTATTACATTAGCGGTTTTTGTTAATGTGATTTCCAAAGGGTTAGGTAATAAACTTATAAAGCCATCATTAGAAATACTGGTTGGTATACCATCTGTTGTTTACGGGTGGGTAGGGATATCTGTATTAGTACCTTTTATAAAGAATCATATAGGTGGAATGGGATTTTCATTGCTTGCAGGTATATTAGTATTATCCTTAATGATATTACCAACTATAGCAACATTATCTATTGATGCTATTAAGAGCATACCAAGAGAGCATATTGAAGCTTCTTATGGATTAGGGGCAACAAGATGGCAAACTATAAAAAATGTTATTATTCCAGGAGCTAAAAGCGGTATTTTAACAGGAGTGGTTTTAGGAGTAGCAAGAGCTTTTGGTGAGGCATTAGCAGTACAAATGGTAATAGGTAACGCAGTAAAGATTCCTAATGGACTATTATCTTCATCATCTACACTTACGAGTATTTTAACAATGGATATGGCAAATACAGTAGGTGGTACGGCTTGGAATGATGCATTGTGGAGCCTAGCGTTAATATTACTTGTGATATCTTTCTTATTTATACTTGCAATTAGAAAGATTGAAAAGAGGAGTGAAGGATAGTGAATGCAAAGAAAGTAGATAAGATTTCTACCGTAATTATATATATAGTTAGCTTTTTTGTTGTATTTCTTTTAGGATCATTCATAGCATATATTTTATATCAAGGGTTAGGAATGTTAAAACCTAGTTTCTTGTTTGGAGCATCTAAGACAACATCTCCAGGAGGAGGAATAGGAGCTCAGTTATTTAATTCATTCTATATGCTTTTAATATCGTTAATAATAACTGTTCCAATAGGAATAGGAGCTGGAATATACTTAGCTGAATATGCTAAGGAAGGACCTTTAGTAAGATTTATAAGATTGTCGCTTGAAACTATGTCTTCATTACCATCAATAGTAATAGGTATGTTTGGATTATTAGTTTTTGTTAACTTTGCTGGATGGGGATATTCTATAATTGCTGGTGCTTTATCAGTAAGCATTTTAAATATTCCTTCTATGACAAGAATTGCAGAAAATGCTATAAAAACAGCTAGTAAAGGAGTTAAGGAAGCTTCATTGGGTTTAGGGGCTAGTAAGTGGCAAACTATTGTTAAACTAACACTTCCAATAGCTATGGGAGAAATATTAACAGGTATTATTTTGTCAGCAGGTAGAATATTTGGTGAAGCAGCAGCCTTTCTTTATACAGCAGGATTAAGTTCGGGAAAATTAAACTTTAATACAATTAGCTTAACTGGGAAGTCAGCATTCTCATTATTTAGGCCAGCTGAAACCCTAGCAGTTCATATATGGAAGTTGAATTCTGAAGCTATAGTTCCAGATGCAGCAGCAATTGCTAATGGAACAGCAGCTGTATTAATAATAGCAGTATTGCTATTCAATATACTAGCAAGAGTTATAGGGAACAGATTACTAAAGGCTTATGGTGGAAAGTAGGAGGAAATTATGTCGATTATAGAAACTAAAAACTTAGATTTATATTATGGAACTAATAAAGCTTTAAAAAATATAAATATGAATATAAATCAGAATGAGGTTACAGCCTTAATTGGGCCTTCAGGATGTGGCAAGTCAACATTTCTACGTACATTAAATAGAATGAATGATTTGATTGAAGGGGTTAAAGTAACTGGGGAAGTTTTATTTGAAGGTAAAAATATATATGATGATTATGATGAAATTGCATTAAGAAAAAGGGTGGGAATGGTGTTCCAAAAGGCTAATCCTTTTCCTATGTCAATTTATGATAATATTGCATATGGTCCTAAAATACATGGTATAAAGGATAAGAAGACATTAGATGAAATAGTGGAGAGAAGTTTAAGGGGGGCAGCTCTTTGGGATGAAACAAAAGACAGATTAAAAAAGAGTGCTTTAGGATTATCTGGTGGGCAACAGCAAAGATTATGTATAGCAAGAACTCTTGCTGTATCTCCTGAAGTTATATTAATGGATGAACCTACGTCAGCCTTAGATCCTATTTCTACTAGTAAAGTAGAGGAATTAATGGATGAACTAAAGAAAAAATATACTGTTATTATTGTTACTCATAATATGCAACAAGCAGGAAGAATTGCAGATAAAACAGCATTCTTCTTAAATGGTGAAGTGATTGAGTTTGGTAAAACAGAGGATATTTTCTATAAACCAAAGGATAAGAGAACAGAGGATTATATAACAGGTAGATTCGGTTAAAATAGGAGGTGCTTTATGACTAGAACTTCACAAAAAGCAAGGATTAATGAAATAAATAGGCAATTAATACTAATGTCAAGTTTGGTGGAAAAACAAATTTACTTAAGTATGTTAGCCTTAAGAAATGCTGATGTTAAGTCAGCTGAAGAAATAATAAAAGATGATGATAAGGTAGATGAATTACAGAAGTCAATAGAAGAAGAATGTATAAAATTTATAGCTACTGAACAACCATTAGCTAAAGATTTAAGAAATGTATTTACTGCATCTAAAATAGTAACAGACCTTGAAAGAATGGCCGATCATGCAGTTGATATATGTAAGATTGTTAAAAAGGTAAATGGAAATGGTGGAGAAACAAGAGATGAAGCCCTTCCATTATGGGATATGGAAGAAAAAGTAAGAAATATGATAGGATTATCTATAGAAACTTATATTGAAGGGGATGTAGATAAAGCTTATGAAATTTGTGCTATGGATGATGAAATAGATGAACTATATGGTAGTATATTTGGAGCTTTGTTAGAGGGCATAAAATTAGATGATAGCAAAACAAATAAAAGTGCTCAATTATTATTTGTTACAAAATATCTAGAAAGAATAGCAGATCATGTAACTAATATTTGTGAATGGACAATTTTTTCTAAAAAAGGAACATATGTAGATTTGAATGAATAAGACAAATTCTTTTGGAATTTGTCTTTTTTTGTTAAAGATATATAGCTTTTTGGGCGAAAATATAAAGTAGGAAAAATTAATAAAAGGTAAGGAGCATAGCAGAAAGGAAGGTACAAATGAATAGTATAATTAAAAAGAAGAAATCATTAAAAGTAAAAGTTTTATTAATTCTTTTACCAGTTATTATCTTAGGACAGGTATTATTGAGTTTTATCTGTATAAGGAGTATTAATAGATTTAGTAATCAAGTATTAGAGACAGATTTAAAGAATGGTTATAGCTCGGCTATGCAGGCTATGGATGAGTATTTTTGGGGAATCGAATATAGAATGGATACTATGGCTAAAACAGGAATATTTCAAGCTGATTTAGCTAATGGGAATTTCACTAATTCTGAGAGAATTTTATCAGGTCTTAAAGGGGCAACAGATGTTATTATGAGTACAGTCTTTAGAAGTGGTAATGTTAATTTAATTACTCCTTCTATTGATTATAAGAGTAAAGGGTTGGACAATGTTATCCCTAATGAGTATTATGAAAAAGCTATGACAGAAGATATTGTATGGGTTGGGCCGTATGAAGACAAGCTTTCAGGTAATATAGCACTTACTATATATATAAGTGTGAAAAATGGAGATACTCCTATAGGTGTTATAGGAATGAATATAAACTTTAATGATATATCAGTTTATTTTTCAGAAAAGAGCTTTAGTAAAACAGGATATTCAGTTTTAATAAATAAAGAAGGTACTATATTATCTGATAGAAGTGATATGTCAAAAGTTCATACAAAGGTAGAAGAGAAAAATATTTTAGATATTATCTCAAAAGAAGGAGATACAAATGGCGAGATAGATTTAAATGGACATACATATAAATACCTTTCTACAGATATATCAAGAACTGGGTGGAAGATGATAAGTTTTATAAATGAAGATGAGCATGTAGATGTTAGTAGGGGAGTAATAATAAATGTTATTATTACTATGATACTTATGATTGTTGCCACTGTATTTATAGTAACTATAATAATTAATAAAATAGTTAAAAGATTAAATAGAGTTGCAAAAGCTATGGTGAAAGCAGGAGAGGGAGATTTAAGTAGTAAGGTTGAAATTGACAATGAAGATGATGAGGTTACCTCTATAGCACAGTCTTATAACTTAATGTTGGATGATTTTTCTGTAGCAATAAGCGATACTAAAGCTACTTTATCTTCATTAATGGAAAGAAATGAAGAGTTAAACTCTGCTTTAGATGAATTAAAGAATTCTTCTAATCAAATAGCATCTACAATGTATCAGATTGCTGACGTATCAAATGAGCAAGCCAAGGATACTGAGTCAGTAGCACAAGAGTCTGAAGATTTATCTAATATAATAGAAAGTGTGTCAAACTCTTTAGATGAAATGGAAAGTGCATGTAGCAAACTAGAGGATTTATCTAAACGTGGTTTGTTGACAGTAAATAACTTAGTTGAAGGGTCAAAAAATACAATAGAAGCTACAAAAGAAATAAATAATAGTGTTAATAATGTAAAGGAAAGTTCTAAAGAAATAGAAAACATTATAATTTTCATTAATAGTATTTCGGAACAAACTAACTTACTTGCTTTAAATGCAGCTATAGAAGCAGCAAGAGTTGGTGAAAACGGAAAAGGTTTTGCAGTTGTGGCTGAAGAAATAAGAAAGCTTGCAGAACAATCTCAAGAAGCAACATCTAATATTCAAAACATTATTTCAGTTATGCAACATAAAATTATAGATGCTGTTGAAAGAATTAAAGTTGTAAATGGAGTTATAAATGCTCAAAATGATAATGTTAAAGAAACAGAAACATCATTTGTTAACATATTTGATGGGGTAAATAATTTAAATTATTCTATAAAGGTTGCTAGTGAAGGAAATGAAACCATGATTGAAAAGAAAGAAAATATATCTAGTTCAATGCAAAGCTTAGCTGCTGGAATAGAAGAAACTTCTGCATCAACAGAAGAGGTAACTGCTTATACAGAAGAACAGTTATCAATAAATAATTCGGTAAATGAATTGTCTGAAAAAATAGTTGAATTAAATGAAAACTTAGTGGAAAAACTAAATCATTTTAAACAATAAGTAAAAAGGTGGATTACTATATGGTAATTCACCTTTTATATTAAAAATAGTTTTTCATTACAAAATCATTAGGATTATTTAAGACTGTATTTTTTAATTTTGGTTAAAATTAAAAAAAGGATTAAGTTGGCAATATAATTGACTTGAATTTATTAATAAGGTAATATAGCATAGGTAGAAACTTATACAAAAAGGGAGTGAAAAGATGAAAAACGTTATAAAAGAAGTACTTCCTGATAGTATCGCAGAAGAAGTTGGAATAGAAGTTAATGATGTGTTAATTTCTATAAATGATAATATTATTGATGATATAATAGATTATAGATTTCTTTCAGCTGATGAAGAGATAGTATTACAAATAGAAAAGCCTAATGGCGAAATTTGGGATATAGAGATAGAAAAAGATTATGGAGAAGAACTTGGAATTGAATTTGGCGGCGGAATAATGGATAAAGCTAAGAGTTGTAGTAATAAATGTATGTTCTGTTTTATTGACCAGTTGCCAAAAGGAATGAGGGATACTCTATACTTTAAAGACGATGATTCAAGACTATCTTTCTTACAAGGAAATTTTGTAACCTTAACAAATATGAAAGAAGAGGATATTGATAGAATTATTAGATATAGAATAAGCCCTATTAATATTTCTGTACATACAACTAACCCAGAATTAAGAGTAAGGATGCTTAAAAATAGGTTTGCAGGAAATGTTTTGGAAAGAATGCAAAGGCTATCAGATGAAGGAATACAAATGCATGCGCAAATAGTGTGTATTCCAGATGTTAATGACGGAGAAGAGCTTAAAAGAACTATTGAGGATTTATATAAATTATATCCTCAGGTTAATAATGTAGCTGTTGTTCCTATAGGTATTACAAAATTTAGAGAAGGACTTGAAAAAGTAAATACTTTTACTAAAGAAGGTTCAAAATATACAATAGATATGGTTAAAGAGCTTCAAAGTAAATTTTATAATGAAGTTGGAGAGCCTTTTGTAAGACTTTCAGATGAATTTTATATTGTTGCAGGAGAAGAAATTCCAGATGCAGAATTTTATAATGGTTTTACCCAAATAGAAGATGGCGTTGGAGTTACTAGGTGTTTTAGAGATGCGATAGAAAGTGATTTAGATATATTAGATCTAAATAAAAAGGGAAGTTATACAATGATAACGGGTGCTTTAGCTTATGATGAAGTGAAAAGTGCAGCTGAAAAAATAGTGAAGAAGAATCCTAAAATACACATAGATGTATTTAAGATAATAAATAATTTCTTTGGAAATACTATTACTGTTAATGGATTATTAACAGGAGGAGATATTATTGAGCAATTAAAAGGAAAGATAAGAACACCTTATCTATTTATGGCAGATAATATGTTCAGACGTGGATATGAACTTGCACCTCAAGATAGTATTATGCTAGATGATTTAACAATAGATGATATAGAGAAGGCTTTAGATGTTAAAGTTATTGTTTGTGATTATACAGGAGAAGATCTTATATCATTAATAAATGAATATAACCAGGAGGAGATATAATGGGTAAACCGATAGTTGCTATAGTAGGAAGACCAAATGTAGGTAAGTCTACATTATTTAATAAATTAGCAGGAAAGAGAATATCAATAGTACAAGATACACCAGGTGTAACAAGAGATAGAGTATATGCAGAGGCTGAATGGCTAAGTTATAACTTTACTATGATTGATACTGGAGGGATTGAACCTGAAAGAGATGATATCATTGTAAAACAGATGAGAAGACAGGCGAATATAGCCATAGAAACAGCAGATGTTATAGTATTTATCGTTGATGGTAAAGAAGGTATAACTGCAGCTGATGAAGAAGTTGCAAATATGCTTAGAAAGAGTAAAAAGCCTGTTGTTTTAGTAGTAAATAAAGTAGATTCTTTAAAAGAAGAAGAAAATGCTTGGGAATTTTATAATTTAGGAATAGGAGACCCTATAACAATATCAGCATCACAAGGATTAGGTCTTGGGGATATGCTTGATAGAGTTGTAGAAAATTTCGATAAATTTGATGATGAAGAAGAGGAAGATGAATTCATTAGAATAGCAATGATAGGTAAGCCTAACGTTGGTAAATCTTCTTTAATAAATAAGCTTTTAGGAGAAGATAGAGTAATTGTATCTAATGTTCCAGGTACTACAAGAGATGCTATAGATAGTACTTTAGAAACAGAGTTAGGAAAGTTTATTCTTATAGATACAGCTGGTCTTAGAAGAAAGAGTAAGATTAAAGAAGAAATAGAAAGGTATAGTGCTGTAAGAACTCTTACTTCCATAGAAAGAGCTGATGTATGTATACTTATGATAGATGCAACAGAAGGAATTACAGAACAAGACGAAAAGATAATAGGGTTAGCTCATGAAATGAGAAAAGCTATAATGGTTATAGTTAATAAGTGGGACTTGGTAGAAAAAGATGATAAGACTATGGATAAGTTTAAAAAGGACTTACAACAAAATCTTAAGTTCTTATCTTATGCAGAATACTTATTTATTTCAGCTTTAACAGGTCAAAGAACACATAAGGTTTTAGAATTAGCTAAAAAGTGTTATGATAATTATAACAAGAGAATATCAACAGGTATCTTAAATGATGTTATAAGTAAGGCGGTATTAATGAAAGAGCCACCTGTGGTAGCATTAAAGAGATTAAAGATATATTATGCTACTCAAGTAGCTACAAAGCCACCTAAGTTTGTATTCTTTGTTAACGACCTACAAGCAAGACATTTCTCTTATGAAAGATATTTAGAGAACCAAATAAGAGAAAGTTTTGATTTTAAGGGAACAGGTATAGAGATAGAATATAGAGAGAGGAAGGACAAGTAATGAGTAAAGTCGGGTTTATAGGAGGAGGAAGCTTTGGTACAGCTTTAGGAATCCTTTTGGCGAACAAAGGAAATGAAGTGTCTATATATGATAAGGATCAAAGTGTTGTTGATGATATTAACATCAACAGAAAAAATGATAGGTATATAAAAGATTTAGATATACCATCAAATTTAACTGCCTATAATAACTTAGATGATGCTATTGAAGGAATTGATTATTTAGTATTAGCTGTTCCTTCACATATAATTAGAATTGTTGCAAGAAGTTTGAAAGGAAAGCTTAATGCTAATGTTCCTATAGTTTCAATAGCTAAAGGAATTGAAGAAGGAACTGATATAAGACTTTCAGAGGTTATTAATGAAGAGTTACCTAATAAAGTTGTTGTGCTATCAGGCCCTAGCCATGCGGAAGAAGTTGCACTTCAAATTCCAACAACTTTAGTTGTAACATCAAAAGATATGGAATGCGCAAAGGAAATTCAAGATTTATTTATGACATCTTACTTTAGAGTATATACAAATGATGATATTGTTGGTGTAGAAATTGGTGGTGCTGTTAAAAATATAATTGCACTAGCTGCTGGAGTAATTGATGGAATAGGATATGGAGATAATACAAAAGCTGCGTTAATGACTAGAGGCATGAAAGAGATTTCAAGAATAGGTGTAGCTCTTGGAGGGAAAGAAGATACTTTCTATGGACTAACTGGAATGGGAGATTTAATAGTAACTTGTACTTCTATGCATTCAAGAAATAGAAGAGCGGGTATTTTGATAGGAAAAGGTGAAACTCTAGACTCTGCCTTAAAGGAAGTAGGAATGGTAGTAGAAGGAGTTAAAGCTTGTAAGGCTTTTTATGAATTAAAAGAGAAAATGAATATTTCAATGCCTATCACAGATTCTTTATATAAAGTTCTATTCCAAGGGAAAAGCGCAGAAGAAGGCGTTAAAGAACTTATGGAACGTGATAAAAAGAATGAAAGATATTAAAGTATAAAGACCACGGGTACTCCGTGGTCTTTTATTTGATATCAAATAATTTTTGTTTCATAACATCGTAATAGCTTACATCTTCAGGTGGCTTCAATGAAAAGAAGTCAACGTTAAATTTTTTAAATGTTTTGCTAACATCGTTGATTGAATCTGCTAAAAGAATAGCTTTTTTCATTTTTTTGCTTCCCTCTAACACTTTTAGTAAATCTTTATCTTTTATTCCGTCAATAGGATGCACAATTAAAATTTCTATATCCTTAGGTGGAGTTTTCACAAAAGACTTTTCAAATATAAAGAAAGAAATTTTGTGAATACCTACAGAATAATTTGTATTTAGCTTAATTCCATCTTTTGCTGTAGGGAATATTTCATTGAAAAATTTTTCTGAAGGAGAAACAATCGCTATGTTAAGTGGGGTAGTAAATTCTTTTACTAATATATTTAAGGTAAGCTTAGACATACCTTCGGTGTTATTAGTATCAATTATAAGACATCTTTTAGTTATACCCTTAAGAAAGTTAATTAATCTTTTTATGATTTCCTTCTTCTCCATATTAATCCCTCTTTTATCAATTACTGTAAATGTTATCTTAATAATAGTTTAACACATAATATGCATACATTCTATAATTATAGGAAAAAATAGTTTAATTTCACATGGTATTTACTTAAGATATGGAACATATCATATATAGAAAAATAGATATATTATTTAAGGTTAAATATAAAAGGTAGTATATCTTTTATAAATCAAGAATATATATATATTGTTAAAAAATAATATAGGAGGTCGTAACTTGGACAGCTTCAATATATACAAAGATATAGCTGAAAGAACCCAAGGGGACATATATGTAGGAGTTGTTGGGCCTGTAAGGACTGGAAAATCAACTTTTATAAAGAAGTTTATGGACCTTATGGTAATACCAAAGATTGATAATAACTATAAAAAAGAAAGAGCTAAGGATGAGCTGCCACAAAGTGGATCAGGAAAGAGTATTCATACAACTGAGCCTAAATTCGTTCCTAACGAAGCTGTTGAGATAAGTCTTGACGATGAGTTAGTATTTAAAGTGCGTATGGTAGACTGTGTTGGATATATCGTAAAAGGCGCATTAGGTTATCTTGATGGTGAGGAAGCAAAAATGGTTCATACTCCATGGTATGAGTATGAAATTCCTTTTGAGGATGCAGCAGAAATAGGAACAAGAAAGGTAATCACAGATCATTCAACAATAGGAATAGTGGTAACTACAGATGGTAGTATAACTGGAATAACTAGAGAGGAATATGTAGAGGCAGAAGAAAGGGTAATATCCGAACTTCAATCTATAAATAAGCCATTTATAATAGTTTTAAATAGTATGAAACCAAATGCTCCTGAAACAAAAGCACTAAAAAAAGAACTTGAAGAAAAGTATAATGTAACTGTACAAATTCTTGATGTTTACAATATGGGGGAAGGAGATATAGAGGATATATTTAAGTCTGTGCTTACAGAATTTCCTGTAAGAGAAATAAATATTGATATGCCAGAGTGGTTAGAAAAACTTGAGCCTTCTCATTGGTTAAAGAAAGATTTCTTAAACATAGTTAAGGATATGAGTATCAACATATCAAAGGTAAAAGATATTAAGGTTTCTTTAGAGTCCTTTAAAGAAGACGAGAATTTAGGTAGTTCTCAACTAATGGAAATAGATTTAGGTGTTGGAACTGGAAGAATTCTTATGAAGCCTAAAGATGGTATCTTTTATAAAGTACTTAGTGAAATTTGTGATTTAGATGTTTCTTCAGAGAGTGATTTATTGTCTTTAGTAAAGGAACTTAATGTAGCAAGGAAGGAATATGACAAAGTTAAGGATGCATTAATAGATGTAAAAGAAACTGGTTATGGACTAGTAGCGCCTCAACTAAGTGAAATGAAATTTGAAGAACCAGAAATAGTTAAGCAAGGTAATAAGTTTGGTGTTAAGCTTAAAGCTAGTGCTCCATCGTTACATCTTATTAAAGCAGATATTAAAACTGAAATCAGTCCTATAATGGGTTCTGAAAAGGAATCAGAAGAGTTAGTTAAGGCAATTTTAGATCAGTTCGAAAGTGACCCAACAAGTTTATGGCAAAGTAATATGTTTGGTAAGTCATTAGAGGTATTGGTTAAGGAAGGGTTACAAAATAAGTTATATAAGATGCCAGAAGATGTACAAGTAAAAATCCAGAAAACACTTCAAAAGATTATTAATGAAGGTAATGGTGGATTAATCTGCATAATTTTATAAAAAAAAACTCCTGATAATTCAGGAGTTTTCTTTTATTTAACCTTAAATATCCATCCTTCTGGTCCTTCAACATCCCCAAATTGAATTCCAACAAGAAGATCGTACAATTTTCTTGTTAATGGACCAACTTCTGTTTCGCTATAGAAAACATGAAGGTTACCTTTATATTCAATTCCGCCAATTGGAGTAATAACAGCAGCAGTTCCACATGCCCCTGCTTCTTTAAATTGGTCAATTTCATCAATATAAACATCACCCTCAATTACTTCTAGATGAAGATAATCTTTTGCAAGCTCTAATAGTGAATACTTAGTTATACTTGGTAATATTGATGATGAGTTTGGAGTTATAAATTTATTATCATGGGTAATTCCAAAAAAGTTAGCAGCTCCAACTTCTTCGATTTTTGTATGAGTAGCTGGATCTAGATATATACAGTCTGCAAAACCTCTTTCTGCTGCAATTTTATGTGGTTCCATAGATGCTGCGTAATTTCCACCTACTTTTTGTTGACCAGTTCCATATGGAGCAGCTCTATCAAAATCTGAAATCATAAAGTTAACTGGAGCAAGCCCTCCTTTGAAATAAGCTCCTACAGGAACGCAAAATACTGAAAATATATATTCTGGAGCAGGTTTTACACCAATGTTGTCACCAACACCAATCATAAATGGTCTTAAGTAAAGGGTGCCTCCTGAACCATAAGGTGGAACAAATCTTTCGTTTGCTTTAACTACTTGCATGCATGCATCTATAAATTTTTCTTCAGGTATTTCAGGCATTAAAAGTTTTCTACAAGAATCATTCATTCGAGTAGCATTTCTATTTACTCTAAATAGTTGAATGCTACCATCTTTCGTTCTATATGCTTTTAGCCCCTCAAAGCATTGTTGACCATAATGTAAAGCTGTTGATGCTTCGCTTATTCTAAGCATATTATCTTCTGTAAGTTTGCCATTATCCCATTTACCATCTTTCCAAACAGATATGTAACGAAAATCTGTTTTAATATAATTGAAACCAAGTTCGTCCCAATTTATTTCTTTTGTTGTATCCATAAATATAGCCCTCCTAATTGTTTTAATAATAATTATATTTTATCACTATTTTTCAATAGGTAAATAAAAAATGTAATCTTATTTGAATTGTGCAGAATAAAATATACTATAAAGCGTAAATAGAATACAAAAAGGCGTGGTGAGTAAAGTATGAGAAGTTATTATAAGGCTTATAAAAAAGTAGGGAAAATAGAGACTTCTTTAGCAGAAAAATTAGGAGTTATGTGTTACGGATGTGTATATATCTCACCAGGTGTAATTAGGCATATAATAAGACGCCATAGTAAGCAGTTAAGTAGAAATGTAAAGGATAATCTTATAAATGTAATAGAAAGTATTTTAAAGGATCCTGATTATATAGGGACAAAGATAAAAGAAAATAACAGGATAACAATAGAGTTTGTAAAAAAGGTAGATAGTATTTTGTTATTGGGAATGGAAGTAGATAAAGATGAAGGATATATTTATGTTTCTACTTTATACCCAATCACAAAAAGTAAAATAGATAATAAGATATATGGTGGAAAATTATTAAGTTGTAGTATAGAGTAACTATATACTTGAAAGATTATTTTCTAAGAATTATAATATAGAAATTGAATAGTTATTTTTTGAGGTGAGAAATGGCTCCTCACACGCTAAATTTAGTAAATAGAGATGCAGGATACGCCGACCTGCCAAAAACTATATGACTTTTGGAATTTACCAAAAGTTATTTTTTTAGATAAAATATGGAGGTTTGACATGAAGAAAATAGCAGTGGTTTTTAATGGTGGAACAATATCTATGAAAGTAGATGAGAGGATTAAGGCAGCAGTACCTTCATTAACTGGTGAAGAAATAATGACTATGGTAACAGGGATAGAAGATTATGCGGAAATAGAAAGTTATAACTTTTCTAGTCTTCCATCTCCTCATATGACACCTAATCTTATGTTTGAATTATCAAGATTTGTTAATAAGTTATTAGAAAGAGATGATATAGACGGAGTTGTAATAACTCATGGAACGGATACGCTAGAAGAAACAGCATATATGTTAGATTTAACTTTAGATAGTAGCAAGCCTGTGGTTATAACGGGTGCAATGAGAAGTAGCTCAGAGTTAGGGTATGATGGTCCGTTTAATTTAGCTACATCAATATGTACGGCTGCATCAGAAAAGGCTGTTGGAAGAGGAGTGTTAGTGTGTTTTAACGGAGAATTAAATAGTGCAAGAGAAGTGACAAAAACAAACTCTATGGCTCTCAATGCTTTTAGAACACCTAATTTTGGTCCTATAGGTATAGTAGATAATGATAATGTAATATTTTACAGAAAGTGTAAAAAAGGACAGCATGTAAAAATAGATAATATTAAAGGGGATGTAGCCCTAATAAAGTGTGTATCTGGTTCAGATTGTTCTTTCATTGATTTTGCTATAGAAAAAGGTTACATAGGAATAGTTATTGAAGCCTTAGGAAGAGGTAATATACCTCCTCAAATGGTTCATGGAGTTGAAAGGGCTATAAAGAGAAATATTCCTGTTGTAATTGTGTCAAGGTGTTTTGAAGGGAGAGTCTTTGATTCCTATGGATATGAAGGTGGAGGAAAAGATTTAAGAAATAGAGGTGCCATATTTGGAGATACTATGCAAGGGCAAAAAGCTAGAATTAAGTTGATGGTAGCTTTAAGTTATACTGATGAATATAGTGCTATAAAAGAGTTTATGGAAGATGGATTGTATAATAATGAATTATAAATAATAAAATAAATCGAATATTCGTGAAAAGATATACGAATTTCATACGTTTCTATTGACAATTATTACTTGCGCATTATATAATAATATTCGTAAAGCGAATAACTCATATAATGTGTCAATAAGGGTCACAGTTTCTACCAGATACCGTAAATATCTGACTATGAGTGGACTGAATGTATATTATTAAATTTTAAAAGGTCTTTATGAGTTGTTGCTTTTCTTTAGCTCATAAGGACCTTTTTATTATTTAGGAGGAGAAAAATGCAAGACGTTAAACAAAAAAGAAGATTATTAGAAATCTTCACAAACGAAAATGTTGATTTCAAAAGAGAAATCATGGCAGGTATTACTACATTCTTAACTATGGCTTATATCATAGCGGTAAATCCTAATATTTTAAGTGCTGCAGGAATGGATGCAGGAGCTTTAGTTACAGCTACTTGTTTAGCTGCGGGTTTATCTACAATTTTAATGGGTGTTTTCGCTAATTTACCATTTGCATTAGCATCTGGTATGGGACTAAATGCATATTTTGCATTTACAGTTGTAGGACAAAATAAAATTCCTTGGGAAATAGCTTTAACAGCAGTATTTGTAGAAGGTATCATTTTTATTCTTTTATCATTATTTAAAGTACGTGAAGCTGTTGTAAATGCAATTCCTAAAAACATGAAGTATGCAGTTACTGCAGGTATTGGACTATTTATAGCATTTATTGGATTACAAGGTTCTGGAATTGTAGTTAACAATGATAGTACATTAGTTGCACTTGGTAGATTTACATCACCTACATTTTTAATTGCTTTATTAGGGCTATTAATTATTGCAGTACTTGATAAGAAAGGTGTTAAGGGGTCAATTCTTATTGGTATATTAGTATCAACATTAGTAGCTTGGGGATATGCAAAGTTTGATCCTGCTTATGCAGCATCACTTGGTATTTATCTTCCAGAAGGAATTTTTAAATTTGAAAGTATAGCACCTATAGCTGGTAAGATTGATTTTGGATATATGTTACATCCAACAACAATTGGTAGTTTCTTTGTTGTAGTTTGTACGTTCTTATTCGTAGATTTCTTTGATACAGTTGGTACATTAGTTGGTGTTTGTTCAAGAGCAAATATGTTAGATAAAGATGGCAAGGTTCCGAATGCAGGTAAGGCTTTAATGGTTGATGCTATTGGTACAACAGCTGGGGCTTGCTTAGGGGTATCTACTGTTACAACATACGTTGAAAGTTCAACAGGTGTAGCAGCAGGTGGTAGAACAGGATGGACTGCAATAACAACAGGTGTTCTATTCTTATTAGCAATGTTCTTCTCTCCAATATTTATAGCAATTCCTTCATGTGCAACTGCACCAGCATTAATCTACGTTGGATATTTAATGTTAGGAGCAGTTAAGAATATTGACTTCGATGATTTAACAGAAGGTGTACCAGCATTTATTACAATTGCTATGATGCCTCTTGCATATAGCATTGGTGATGGTTTAACATTTGGTGTAATTTCTTATGTAGCAATTAATTTAATATACAATATATTCTTTGTTAAAGAAGATAAGAAGAAAGTATCTTGGGTAATGATAATACTTGCATTCTTATTCTTATTGAAATTAATATTTATTTAATATTTATAGTGATTAAGTGGTTATATCTTTTGTGGGTATGACCACTTTTTTAACGTATAGACTAGTTATAAGATTTTAATTTGGAACATCACTTATGTAGATGATTTAAAAATAGATGGCTCCACAGTTGCTTTGGTAATTTTTTATTTATCTAAAATTAAATTTTTTGAATTTATTGTGTATAAATATATATTTAAAGATTGTTTTAAATATATAAATATGTAGTTATAATAGGGCATGGAGGATTTTATTTAAAAAAGAAAAGAAGATAAACTATTTTTTTATTCTTAAGTAAATTAAATTAAATTTCAGTTAGCTTCAATAGTTTGATATTGATAAAGTTTGTCTGCTTCTTAAAGAATGAAAAATAAAATATGTGACTCTGCAAGATTTTTCTCAGACAAGCTTTAGAAGCTTTAATGAGTAAGTTCTATTTGTAAAATTAAAAATTAGAATGCTATTTGTGCGTCTGGTAAAAAGTGAGGGTTCCACAGTGGTGTCGTTAATTTTTTATTTGAAGTTGGAGATAATGTTATGAGGATTATAATATAAAAGTTATTAAAAAATAAGCGGAGTAAGCTGAAGGGTTACTATAAAGTTTAGAGAAGAAAAGAAAAAGAACAAATGTAAATAATTTATTAACGAATTATTGACTGGTGAGGAAAAATAAATTAATATGAGTCTATAATAAGGGAGAGGGAAGTGAATAATTATGGCTAAAAGTATGACTAGCTTTGGAAGAGCTCAAAGTGAAGAAGGAAAAGAACACTTATTTTCTATAGAAATGAAAAGTGTGAATAACAGATATCTTGATGTTAATATAAGAATGCCTAAATTTATGATTGCTTTAGAAGATGAAGTAAGAAAAATAATTAATAATTATCTAAATAGAGGTAAGGTAGATGTTTTTATAAACTTTAAAGGCTATAGTAAAAGCAATGCTCTTCCTAAAGTAAATATGGATCTTGCAAAGGGATATTATGAGTGTTTAAAGGAAATATCAGAAACTCTAGGAGTTGTTAACGATATAACAGCTACAAGATTATCAAGATTTCCAGATGTTTTAACATTAGAAGCTGAAGAAGAAAACCTAGAAGAAATTTTAATAGAAATAAAACCTCTTGTTATATCGTCATTAGAAATGATGAATGATATGAGAGTAAGTGAGGGAGAAAAGTTAAAGGAAGATATTCTATGTAAGTTATCTGATATAGAAGCAAATGTTAAGGAAATTGAAGAAATAGCAGAAAATGTCCCTGTAAACTACAAACGTAAATTAGAAGAAAGAATAAAAGAATTAACTAGTAGTATTAAATTAGATGAAGAAAGAATAGCTACAGAAGTTGCCATTTTTGCTGATAAAGCTGCTGTAGATGAAGAAATTACAAGACTTAATAGCCATATAAATCAAATGAGAAAAACACTAGAATTAAATGAGCCAATAGGTAGAAAACTTGATTTTATAGTTCAAGAGATGAATAGAGAAACTAATACCATTGGTTCAAAAGCTAATGATATGGGTATGACCAATATAGTCATTAACATAAAGAACTTATTAGAAAAAATAAGAGAACAAGTTCAAAATATTGAATAATAATTAGGAGGATTAGAACATGGGTATTAAATTAATTAATATTGGTTTTGGGAACATAGTTTCTGCAAATAGATTAGTGGCAATTGTTAGTCCTGAATCAGCACCAATAAAAAGAATTATTCAGGAAGCAAGAGATAGAGGCATGCTAATTGATGCAACATATGGAAGAAGAACAAGGGCAGTTATAATAACAGATTCAGATCATGTAATATTATCTGCTGTTCAACCAGAAACGGTAGCTCATAGATTATCTACAAAGGATGAAGTAGAAGACGAGGTTGAAGATTAATATGGCAAAAAACAAGGGAGTTTTAATAGTTATTTCTGGTCCTTCAGGTGCAGGAAAAGGTACAATATGCAAGGCACTTTTAGAAAAACATAAAGATATACACCTTTCTGTTTCTGCTACAACTAGAAATCCAAGACAAGGTGAGGTTCATGGAATTAACTACTACTTTTTAAATAAGGATGAGTTTTTAAAGAAAGTAGAAGAGGATGATTTTTTAGAGTGGGCTGAGGTATATGGTAATTGTTACGGTACACCAAAGTCAAATGTACAAGAACTTTTAGACTCTGGAAAAGATGTAATTCTTGAAATAGATATACAAGGGGCATTAAAAGTAAAAGAAAATACAGAAGAAGGAGTATTTATATTTATACTTCCTCCTTCAATGGAAGAATTAAAACAAAGAATCATTAATAGAGGAAGTGAAACACCAGAATCCTTAATGAGAAGATTTAATTCAGCTTATCAAGAAATTAACTATATTTCTAAATATAATTATGCAGTGGTTAATGATACTGTAGAAAATGCAGTGAATAAGATAGAAAATATACTAGCTGCAGAAAAATGTAGAGTTGATAGAATACAAGGAACAATTTTGAATTTAGAGGAGGGCATAAGTCATGAGTAATTCAATGATTAATCCATCAGTAGTAGATTTATTAAAAAAGGTAGAAGATAGATATTCACTAGTAATAGTAACATCAAAAAGAGCTAGACAGTTAATAGACGGTTCTAAACAATTAGTAGATGTAGATTCTAAAAAGGCTTTAACTATTGCAATAAATGAAGTAAATGATGGCGCAGTTGGATATGAGAGAGTAAAGGAATCAACTAAGTAATCATGGAAAATAAAAGGTGTGTTGTTTTAGGTGTAACTGGAGGAATTGCAGTATATAAGGCTTTGGATGTTATAAGTGCACTACGAAAAAAAGATGTAGATGTTAGAGTTATAATGACAAAGTCAGCTACCGAGTTTGTAACTCCTCTTACCTTTCAATCTATGAGTCAAAATATCGTTACAACAGATATGTTTGCAGAACCTAAGGCTTGGGAAATACAACATATTAGTTTAGCTAAAAGGGCAGATGTGTTTTTAGTAGCGCCAGCTACAGCGAATATTATAGGAAAAGTTGCAAATGGTATTGCAGATGACATGCTTTCAACTACTATAATGGCAACAAGAGCTAAAGTAATATTTGCACCAGCTATGAACACTAATATGTATACTAACCCTATAGTTCAAGAAAATATAGCAAAACTTAAAAAGTTAGGATATGAATTTATTGAACCAGCTAGTGGTAGACTTGCATGTGGAGATGAGGGAAAAGGAAAATTAGCACCTGCTTCAGATATAGTAGAAAAAGTTCTAAGTGAGCTTTATGATAAAAAAGATTTAATAGGCAAAAAGGTTCTTGTAACAGCAGGACCAACTAGAGCCAATATAGATCCAGTCAGATTTATTTCAAATAGATCTACAGGTAAAATGGGATATGCAATAGCTGAAGAAGCAAGAGATAGAGGGGCAGAAGTAGTTCTTGTTTCAGGACCTACAAATGAACCTGCACCATATGGAATAAATGCAATTAAAATTAACACTAATGAAGAAATGAGAAGTGAGGTTCTAAAGCATTTTGAAACTTCTGATATTGTTGTTAAGTCAGCTGCAGTTGCTGATTATAAGGCTAAAGAATACAGTGAAAACAAAATTAAAAAGGGAAATGGCGATCTTGAAATAATTCTTACTAGAGACAATGATATTTTAAAGGAATTAGGAGAGAAAAAGTCAGGACAAATTTTAGTTGGGTTTGCAGCTGAAAGTCAAAATGTTGTTGAAAATGCTAAAGGTAAGCTTATTAAAAAGAATTTAGATTATATTGTAGCAAATGATATTACATCAAAAGATAGTGGGTTTGCTTCAAATGACAATAGAGTAACTATCGTTACAAGAGAAGGACAAGAGCTTTCCCTAGAGAAAATGAGTAAAAGGGAAGTGGCTAGAAATTTATTTGACATTATAGGAGGAAAGCGCTAAAATGCGCTTTTTCTTATATTATACATCTAAAAGGAGTGAGGGTAATTGTTTGAATTATATGCTGAAGTTATAATAAATAGTGATGCAATAGAAATTGATAGACCCTTCACTTATAAAGTTAAGGAAGAATTACTTGATATTATAGAGATAGGACATAGGGTAAAGGTTCCTTTTGGAGTTAAAAATAAACCTACTGAAGCATTTGTTCTAGGTTTGAAGTGCGAAGGGATAGAAAATGTTAAAAAAATAAAATATATTTCTTCAATACTTGATGATATTCCTATCTTAACAAGAGATGATTTAAAGTTAGTTGATTTCTTACGAGAAAACTATCTTTGTAAATATATAGATGCAATAAGAACAATAATTCCTTCTGGATTATCAAAAGGAATTAAAAATAAGAAAAAAACAGTAATTGTTTTTAATAAAGAACTAGATGGAAAGCTTAAAGACAAAGATAATTATGTAAAAATAGTTAATTTAATAAAAGAAAAGGATGGGGAATTAACTAAAAGTGAAATAATTAATGATTATTCTTTATCATCATATTCATTAAATAAATTAATAGAAAATGGTTATTTACTAACAGAAGATAGAGTTGTTTACAGATATAATACTAGAAGTTATATAGAAGAAAGTAAAAATGTTCTAAATGATGAACAAAAAAATGCTTTTAATAAGATACTTAATTCGGATAAAAAGGGATTTCTTTTAAAAGGGGTCACAGGTTCAGGAAAAACTGAGGTTTACATGAATTTAGTAGGTGAAACTTTAAAAGAAGGAAAATCAGCAATAGTTCTTGTCCCAGAAATATCATTAACACCTCAAATGATAGAAAGGTTTAAAGGTAGATTTGGTAAAAATGTTGCATTATTTCATAGTAAATTATCTCAAGGTGAAAGGTTTGATGAATGGTATAGAATAAAAAAAGGAGAAGCAAGACTTGTAGTAGGTGCAAGGAGTGCAATATTCTTACCTTTAGATAATCTAGGAATAATAATTATTGATGAAGAACATGAAAACACATATAAATCTGAACAAAATCCCAAATATTTAACTAAAGAAGTAGCAAAATTTCTTAGTGAAATAAAAGGGTGTAAATATATTTTAGGATCAGCGACTCCATCTATTGAAACGTACTATGAGGCTTTAAATGGAAAGTTGGAATTAGTAGAAATAAAAAATAGAGTAAGTAATAGACCACTTCCACAAATGGAAATAGTGGATATGAGAGAAGAATTAAAATCTAGAAACTTGTCACTATTAAGTAGAAGCTTATATAATGAGATGAAAGAAACTTTGGAAAGAAAAGAACAAATAATTCTATTTTTAAATAGAAGAGGTTTTTCAAGTTTTGTTTCATGTAGAAGTTGTGGTTATGTTTTTAAATGTCCAGAGTGTGATTTATCAATGACTTATCATAAAAATGGATATTTAATATGCCATTATTGCGGTAGAGCACAGAGGGAACAAAAGGTGTGCCCAGAGTGTGGTAGTAAGTATGTTAAGTTTTTTGGGGCAGGAACTCAAAGAGTGGAAGAAGAGGTGAAAAAATATTTTCCTAAAGCTAGAGTAATGAGGATGGATGTTGATACAACAAGAAATAAGGATTCTCATGAAAATATATATAATGCTTTTAAAAGTGGAGAAGGAGATGTTCTTATTGGTACACAAATGGTATCAAAAGGGTTAGATTTTAAGAATGTAACATTAGTAGGGGTATTAGCCGCTGATATATCATTAAATATTCCTGATTATAGGTCTTCAGAGCGTACTTATCAAATAATAACGCAAGTGGCTGGTCGTGCTGGTAGAGGAGAAAAGAAGGGGAAAGTAGTTATACAAACTTATACTCCAAATAGCTTAAGCCTTCAATATGCCATAGAAAACAATTATAATGATCTCTATAATGAAGAGATAAAGGTTAGAAAAATAATGAATTATCCACCTTTCAGTACTATCTTTTTAATAAATTCTATTAGTAAAGATGAACGAAAATTAAAAGAATTTATGAATAAGGTAGGAGAAAGTTTGAGAAAACTACTAGATAGTAGGGAAAATATTCAAATATTAGGACCTGTACCGTGTATAATAACCAAGTTGAAGGATAACTATAGATGGCAAATAATTATTAAAGGAAATTTAGATAATAAATTAAAGTTAAAAATAAAAGATATACTTTATGAATTGAATAAGAGTGTATATAATGAAATAAGAATTAGTATGGATATTAATCCAAATAATATGACTTAGGAGGATGGAAAATGGCAATTAGAAATATAAGAACTAAAGGCGATGAAGTTTTAAGAAAGAAGTGTAGAAATGTTGATACTATAAATGAGCGTACTTTAACATTAATAGAGGATATGATAGATACTATGTATGATGCAGATGGAGTAGGGCTTGCTGCTCCACAAGTGGGGATTTTAAAGAGAATTTTCGTTATAGATGTATATGATGATTATGGTCCAAGAGTATTCATAAATCCTGAAATACTAGAGGTAGGTGGATGCCAAATAGGTGAAGAAGGATGCTTAAGTGTACCTGGAGTTTCTGAAGATGTTGAAAGACCTAATTATGTTAAAGTAAAGGCTTTAAATGAAAAGGGTGAAGAATTTATTTTAGAAGCAGAGGAGTTATTAGCAAGAGCAATATGTCATGAAAATGATCACTTAAATGGAGTGTTATTTGTAGACCATTTAAAGTAGAAATTGGAGGATAACTTATGAAGATAGTTTTTATGGGAACACCTGATTTTGCTGTTCCTTCATTAAAAAAGCTAATTGAAAAATATGATGTTTGTGCAGTATTTACACAGCCAGATAGACCAAAGGGAAGAGGTAAAAAAGTAGCTTTTTCACCAGTTAAGGAAGTTGCATTAGAAAATAATATAGAGGTGTATCAACCTATAAAGCTTAAGGATGATAGAGATATGATAGAAAAGTTAAAGTCTATTAATCCTGACTTTATAATAGTTGTTGCTTTTGGTCAAATATTAACAAAAGAAGTTTTAGATATACCTAAGCATGGATGTATTAACCTACATGGATCTTTATTACCAATGTATAGAGGTGCTGCACCTATAAACTGGGCAATAATTAAGGGTGAAAAGAAGTCTGGAAACACGACTATGCTTATGGACGTTGGTTTAGATACCGGAGATATGTTATTAAAGGATGAAGTAGAGATACCAGAGAATATGACCGCCGGTGAACTATATGATATACTTAAAGAAAGAGGATCAGACCTTTTAGTTAACACTATTGAAGGGATTAAGAACAATACTATAATTCCAGAAAAGCAAAGCGATGAAACATTCTATGCAAAAATGCTTAATAAAGAGATAGCTGAGATAAATTGGAATGATAGTGCTAAAGATATTCATAATATTATAAGAGGGCTAAATCCGTGGCCGGTAGCTTTCACAAACTTTAAAGGTGAAAGAATGAAAATTTATGAAAGTAATCTACTTAATGAAGAAAGTAAAGAAGAGCCAGGTACAATTATTAGTGCAACAAAGGAAGGTATGAAGGTTTCATGTGGAAGTAATGTTCTATTAATAAAAAAGATTCAGCTTCCAAATGGAAAGCCTTTAACCATAGAACAATATATAAATGGGCATAAGATTGAGAAGAAAGAAAAATTAGGATAGAGGAGTGGTTAAAGATGCCTTATGGATATTACATTGACCCTACATTCTTAATATTAATACCGGCAGTTATTTTGAGTTTTATAGCTCAAATGATGGTGAATTCAGCATTTAATAAGTATAAAAGAGTTAGAAGCTTAAATGGGTATACCGGTGAGCAAGTAGCAAGAATGATGCTAAATGAAGCAGGACTTCAAGGAATTTCAATTGAAAGATGTGAGAGAAGTTTGGGAGATCATTATGATCCTAGAAGTGGTGTTATAAGATTATCACCAGAGGTATATAATGGTTCAACTATTGCAGCAGCAGGAATTGCAGCACACGAAGTAGGTCATGCAATACAATACCAGCAAGAATATAGTCCACTTATAATAAGAAATGCAATAGTACCAGCAGTTAATTTTAGTAGTTCTTTTTCATGGGTATTATTCTTTGCAGGTATATTGTTCTCGTTTAAGCCATTAGTGACAATAGGAATATTCTTATTCTCAGCAACAGTGATTTTTCAACTAATTACTTTGCCAGTAGAATTTAATGCGTCTAGTAGAGCCCTTGGAATTTTAAACAGTAGAGGAATATTATATGGCGATGAAGTTGATGGTGCAAAAAAGGTATTAAGAGCAGCAGCATTGACTTATGTGGCAGCAGCATTAATGGCAGTGTTACAATTAGTGCGTTTAATTTTAATAAGTAGAAGAGATGATTAAAGAGGTAGCGATATGAACTGTAGAAAAGTAGCAATAAATATACTAGAAAGAATAATAAATGAAGGAGCATATTCAAATATAATTTTATCTAATGAGTTAAATAATTCTGATTTATCAGATAAGGATAAAGCGTTAGTTACAGAAATTGTATATGGAACTTTAAGAAGATTAAAGACTATAGATACTATAATAGCTTCTTTTGTAAAAGATATATCTATAATGGATAAAAAAATATTAAATATTTTAAGAGTAGCAGTATATCAAATGAACTATCTTGATAAGGTACCTTCATATGCTGCATGTAATGAAGCAGTAGAAGAAGCAAAAGAAATATCAGATAAAGATTCAAAGTTAGTAAATGGTATTTTAAGAAACTTTGTTAAAAAAGAAGGTAAATTTGATATTGTATTTAGAAATAAAATCGATGAAATAGCCTTTGATTTATCATTTGAACCATGGATGGTTAGAATGTTTATAAAACAATATGGTGAACATGAAGCACTTGAAATACTAGAAGGATTAAATAATACTCCAAAGATGACTGTTAGAGTAAATAGCATTAAAGGGGATTATGAAGATGTATATGAAGAACTTGAGGAAGCTGGATATAATATAGAAGAAGGTTGCATTTGTCCTGAGGCTATATCTATAAAAGGTGGAAAGGGAATTGAAAATAATCAGGCTTTTGTAGATGGAAAAATAACAGTACAAGATGAAAGTGCAATGCTTATCTCACCTTTACTTGATTTAGAAGAAGGTATGAAGGTACTAGATTTATGTTGTGCACCAGGAGGTAAGACTACTCATATAGGTGAATTATTAAATAATACAGGTGAAGTGTTAGGCTTTGATTTGCACGAAAATAAGTTGGAATTAGTTAAAGAAAACTATGAAAGACTTGGAATAACAAATATAAAATTAGCTCAAATGGATGCTACTAAGCTTGATGCTAAATTAGTATCTTATGCTGATAGAGTATTACTAGATGTGCCTTGTTCAGGTATAGGAATAATAAGAAAGAAGCCTGAAATAAAGTGGACTAAAAAGAGAAAAGACTTAAAGGAAATAGTAGAAGTTCAAAGAGAAATTCTTGAAAATGCTTGGGAATATTTAAAGACAGGTGGAGTTATGGTATATTCAACTTGTACATTAAATAAAGAAGAAAATGAAGAAAATATTAAGTGGTTCTTAAGCAAGCACAAAGATGCAACTATAGAAAAGGTGTTTATAGGTAAGGGCGCAAATCTTTGTTACAACCAAATGGGAACTTTAACAATATTGCCAAATGAATATATGGATGGGTTCTTTGTGGCTAAGATTAAGAAAAACTAGGAGAAACTATGGAAAATATATTAGATTATACACAAGAAGAGTTATTAACTTGGATGAAAGAAAATGGAGAAAGTGCCTTTAGAGCTAAGCAAGTGATTTCTTGGATATACAAAGAAATATGGAATTTTGAAGAAATGAAAAATATTCCAAAGAGCTTGAAAGACAAATTAAGCAATAACTTTTATTTTGGAATTCCAAAGGTTGAGGAAGAATATATTTCAAAAGTAGATGGTACTAAAAAGTTATTATTAGCTTTTAATGATGGTAATTTAATAGAAACAGTAATAATGAAGTATAAACATGGAAATTCAATATGTGTTTCTACACAGGTAGGGTGCAGAATGGGATGTAAATTCTGTGCCTCTACCCTAGGGGGGAGAATAAGAAATCTTACTGCTGGTGAGATAATTTCGCAAATATTAGTCGCTCAGAAGATTACTGGAGAAAGAATTTCTAATATTGTTTTAATGGGAAGTGGAGAGCCACTAGATAATTTTGACAATGTAATGAAATTCTTAGAAATAGTAAATGCAGATTATGGATTAAACATAGGTCAAAGGCATATAACTCTTTCTACATGTGGAATTGTGCCTAAAATGTATGAATTAGCGGATAAAGGGCTAAGCATAACACTAGCAATTTCGCTTCATGCTTTCAACGATGAAAAAAGAAAAGAGATTATGCCAATAGCTAATAAATATTCAATAAAAGAAATATTAGATGCATGTAATTACTACATAGAAAAAACTAAGAGAAGAATAACATTTGAATACTCCTTGGTAAAAGATGTTAATGATGGAAGTGAAGATGCAAAGGCTTTAGGAAAATTACTAAAAGGAATGTTATGTCATGTAAACTTAATCCCTGTAAATGAAGTTAAAGAAAATAGTTTTAAAAGGTCTTCAGAAAAGACAATTCAAAACTTTGAAAATATATTAAAAAATACTGGCGTAGAAGTAACTGTTAGAAGAGAAATGGGAAGCGATATTAATGCGGCCTGTGGACAGCTAAGAAGAAGTTACATAAAAGAAAATGATATTAAGCTAGTATAACTAAAAAGGGGGGAGATTGTATGGTAGGTATAGTGAGCGATATAGGTATGGTCCGAAACTTAAATGAAGATTATGCAAAGTACTTAGAATGTAATGATTTTAAAATTTATGTGGTTGCAGATGGGATGGGTGGACATAATGCTGGCGAAGTTGCTAGTAAAATGGCAGCAGAAGGAATCGTAAACTATGTTGGAGAGAATTTCAGTGAAAATACTAAAGATGTTGTGTTAAAAAATGCAATAGAAAAGGTTAATAAAGATATCTATTTTCATTCATTAAAAAATGATTGTTTAAATGGAATGGGGACAACAATAACTGCTTGTTTAATTACTAAGGATTGGATAAAGATAGCTAATGTAGGAGATAGCTCTTGTTTTGGCATTACTAATAATGAAATTATAAAAATAACAAAGGATCATTCTTTGGTGCAAGAGCTAGTTGATTCTGGATCGATTTCTGAAAATGAGGCTGCTAATCATCCTAAAAAAAATATTATAACGAGGGCAATTGGTACGAGTGATAAGGTAAATGTTGATATATTTGATATAATTGAAAACAAATATGATAAATATGTATTGTGTTCAGATGGATTAACTAATGAACTTACCAAAGAAGATATCATCAAAGTAATTAATGAAGAAAAAGATTTATCATTGGCCTGTGAAAGACTTGTTAATATAGCAAAGTATAAAGGTGGAAGAGATAACATAACAGTTTTGTTGTTTGGAGGAGAGATGTAAGATGATAGGAGAAATTTTAGGTAATAGGTACGAGATAGAAGAAAAAATAGGCGAAGGTGGCATGTCTATTGTTTATAAAGCTAGATGTAACAAGCTTAATAGATATGTAGCTGTAAAAGTACTGAAGAAAGAGATGTCAGATAACGAAGATATAGTAAATAAATTTAAAAGAGAAGCAACTGCTATAGCAGCACTTTCAGATAATAATATAGTAAATATTTTAGATGTTGGAAGTCAAGATGATATTAACTATATAGTTATGGAGTATGTTAAGGGCAAAACCTTAAAAGAGTTGATAAAACAGTTTGGCAAATTAAATTATGAAACTGCAATTACTATAGCTATTCAAATTGCAAAAGCATTAGAATGTGCTCATAAAAATAATATTATTCATAGGGATGTTAAACCACAAAATATTTTGGTTACAGAAGAAGGTTTAATAAAGGTTACTGATTTTGGTATAGCTAAATCAACAAGTTCTGCTACTCTTACAAATACAACAACTATAATGGGATCTGCACATTATTTTTCTCCAGAACAAGCTAAAGGAACTTTAGTTGATAATAGAACGGATTTATACTCTCTAGGAGTTGTGTTGTATGAAATGGTTACTGGAAAGGTTCCTTTTGAAGCTGATTCTCCAGTAACAATAGCTTTAAAACATATACAAGAAGAGGTAGTGCCACCAAAACAAATTAATTCAAAAATACCAGAAAGTCTTAATAAATTAATTATAAAGGCTATGGAGAAAGATCCTGGTATGAGATATCAAAATGCTAGAGATATTATTAATGATCTTCAAAAGATTAAGGAAGATCCTAATGCTGTGATTGATAATGTTGTTGAAAATGAAGAAAATGAACACACAATAATCATGGGTAGTGTTAATGCACCAGATAATACTAAGTCTGTTAATAAAGCTTTAGAAGACGAGTATTATGAAGATGATGAAGATGATGAGTATTATGATGATGACTACTATGATGAAGATGATGACGATGAAGAGTACGATGGTAAGAAGAAAAAGAAAAAATCTTATAAAAATTTAATAATAGGTGTAGCTGTAGTTGTAGGATTACTTTTATTAGGTGTAGGAGCATTTGCTATATCAGGGGGATTCTCAGCTGCTAAAACTGTTAAGGTTCCAGATTTAAAAGGAATGACTCTTGAAGAAGCTAAGAAAGCAATTGAAGATGCGGGATTAGAGTATGTAGATGCAGGAACTGAAAAGAGTGATGAAGAAGAAGGCACTGTAATTAAATTTGATCCTGAAGCAGGAAAAGAAGTTAAAAAAGGATCTGAGGTAAGAGTTATAACTAGTGCAGGTGTTACTAAGATAAAAATGCCAAACTTAGTTGAAGAAACTGAAACAGATGCAAAAGCTACTTTAGATAAGTTGAATTTAAAAAATTATAAGATTGAATATAATTTTTCTGATGATATAGAAAAAGGAAAAGTAATAAGTACAAATCCAGTTAAGGATGAAGAAATAACTGAAGATACAGCCATAACTATAGTTGTGAGTGAAGGAAAGAAGACTAATTATCAACCAATGCCAGATTTAATTGGAAAAGGCAGAGATGAAGCAATTAGAGAATTAGCTAAATTAAATTTAGATGGAAGTGTAGTTGGAGAAGTTGAAGTTACTGATGAGAAGTTAGTTGGAAAAATAGCATGGACATCTCATGCATATGGGACTTCAGTAGCAGAGGGAACTAAGATTCAACTTAAGGTTGGTAAATTACAAGAAGAGAAAGTATTTGTTGATAGCTTTATTAAAGCAGGAATGAAGGCTTTAGATGCTAAAAAGGCATTAGAAGATGCTGGCTTCACTAATGTAGTTATTAATGGAGACAAGAATGGAGTTGTAATAGGATGGAATCCTACAGATAAGATTACAAAGTCTACAAAGGTTATTATAACTTCTGGAAAAGCTGAAGAACCATTACCACCAACTGATCCTGAAGAATAAGTTAGATATAAAGAAGGAATTTGCATTTAATGTGTAGATTCCTTTCTTATTTTCAATAATTTCTAAAATTAATTGCAATTATAGATTAAATCTGGTTATTATATATAATAGAAATACAATCATGGAGGAAGTATGGAAGGAAAAATAATTAAAGGTATAGGTGGCTTTTATTATATAAAAACATCTGAAGGAATAATAGAATGTAAAGCAAGAGGAAAATTCCGTCATAAGGATATGAAACCTATGGTTGGAGATGATGTTACAATCAAAATTGAGAATGGCAAAGGTGTAATAGAAGATATTCATGAAAGAAAATCAGAACTTATTAGACCTACAGTTGCAAATGTAACATTGGCTTTTGTTGTATTTGCTATAAAAAATCCAGATTTAAATTTTGACTTATTAAATAGATTTTTAGTACTATGCGAAAGTAATAATATTGAGGCAATAGTATGTTTAAATAAAATAGATTTAGTAACAGATGAAGAAAGAGAAGAAGTAAAAAAGAAAATTAATGATATTGGATATGAAGTGCTTTATATAAATGCCAAAAAAGGTGAGGGTATAGAGTTACTTAAAGAAAGAATGAAGAACAATATAACTGTTTTATGTGGTCCATCAGGTGCAGGAAAATCTACATTAATAAATACCTTAAGTGATAGAGAACATATGGAAACAGGTGTTGTTAGTGAAAAAATAGGTAGAGGTAGACATACTACAAGACATAGTGAAATTATAGAAGTATCAGGTGGATATATTGTAGATACACCTGGATTCTCTACATTAGATGTAACTTTTATCGATAAGGATGATTTGAAATATTGTTTTCCTGAGTTTGAAGAGCTTAATAATGAATGTAAGTTTAGAGGCTGTTTACATCATAAAGAACCAGGATGTGCAATAAAGGAAGCTGTTGAAGAAGGTAAAATTAATAAATATAGATATGAATTTTATATAAGAACATTAGAAGAAATACTTGAGGGGAGGAAATATAGATGGTAAAAATATCACCGTCAATATTATCAGCAGATTTTGCAAAACTAGGAGAGGATGTTAAGAGGGTATCTGAAGCAGGTGCCGATTGGATACATATAGATGTAATGGATGGAGCATTTGTTCCTAATATAACAATAGGTGCTCCTGTTGTTAAAGCTCTAAGAGATAAGAGTGATAAGGTTTTTGACGTTCATTTAATGGTTGAAAACCCAACTAGATTTATAGATGACTTTGTAGAGGCAGGTTCAGATTTAATTACAATTCACTATGAATCAGAGGTACATATAGATAGAGCAATACAATATGTGAAATCTAAAGGAGTAAAAGTAGGACTAGCATTAAATCCAGGTACATCTGTATGCCTTATAAAGGATTTAATACCTCAATTAGATATGGTTCTAATTATGTCTGTAAATCCAGGTTTTGGAGGACAAAAGTTTATTGATTATTCTCTTGAAAAGATAAGAGAGGTAAATGAGTTGAAGAAAAAATATAACAATGCTTTAATGATACAAGTAGATGGTGGTGTAGGAGTTAATAACATAAAAGAAATTGTTGAAGCCGGAGCTACTGTTGTTGTTGCAGGGTCAGCAGTATTTAAGGACAATAAGATTGAGGAAAACATTAAATTATTAAAGGAAAGTGTTTAATGAGAGCAATTATTGTAAGTGGTGGAACACCTCCATCAGAAAAGTTACTAAAGAGCTATATCCAAGAAGGTGATTTTATAATTGGAGTAGATAAGGGATGCAATGCATTAGTTGAATATGATATTCATATAGACTTAGCCTTAGGTGACTTTGATTCAATAAATAAGGAGGTATATGAGATATTAAATAGTAAAAATACTCATATATTAACTTATAATTCAGAAAAAGATTATTCTGATACTCATTTGGGATATATTACAGCCATTGAAAATGGGGCAGATAAAATTTTTTTGTTTGGAGCAACAGGCACAAGAGTTGACCATATGCTTGGCAACTTAGGACTTTTTAGAAATTCAATAATTGATAAGGTTCATTTAGAAATTATTGATGATAATAATAGAATGTTTGTTGTAAATAAAGAAGCCACTTTTAAAGGGAGTTATGGAGAAACAATTAGTTTTCATTCTTTAAGCGATGAGGTTAAAAAACTTAATATAATAGGTGGAAAGTATAAATTAAAAGACTATGATATGAAATTATTAGAGCCTAGAGCTATATGTAATGAGTTTTTGGATAAAGATATACGAATTACATTTGAAAGTGGATTAATTTTAGTAAATTTTCCTAAAGATTAAAAAAGTAATCACCAAATTGACTTTTTGTTCATACAATAGAATAAAGAGAAAATTTGGTGGTTTTTTAATAATTTAAATGGGAGGATTTTATGAAGATAGTAGCTATAAAATTACCAAGATTCATTTCGAGTTTTATAAGGTTCTTTAGAAGAAAAAAATAATACATAACTTTAAAATGAATAGAAAAATAGAAAAAGCCGGAAGCTATAAACTTCCGGCTTTTTAAAGCATAAAAAAATGCATTGCTTAAGCATTGCATTTTTCTATTTGAACTTATATTGCTCTTTGAACCTTACCAGATCTAAGGCATCTTGTACATACGTGAACTGTCTTTGGTGTTCCGTTAACTAAAGCCTTTACTCTCTTTATGTTAGGAGCCCAAGTTCTCTTTGATTGACGATGTGAATGGCTGTACTGTACTCCAGAAACAACACCTTTATTACATACTTCGCATCTTCTTGCCACTTGAAAACACCTCCTTATATAGTGAAGATAAAGTTCTCTTCAATAGGACAAATACGATTTTACCACACCTAGTATAATATTTGCAAGTAAAATATAAAATAAATTGAGACGAGATATCTATTATGGTAGATAATTCTTGAATAAAATATATTTCTAAGATAAAATAGAAGTTAAGGATAGTATGAGGAGGAATTGTAATGGTTGGATTTTCTAAAGAAAATGGATATATACATTACTCTGATGAGGTTTTAGCAAAAATAGTTGGTTTATCAACTATGGAATGCTATGGTGTTGTTGGAATGGTATCTAAGAACGCTACTGAAGGTTTTTGGGAACTAATGAGAGTTGAAAATTTAAGCAAGGGAGTAAAGTTAACTCTTACAGAAGATGAGAAGTTAAATATAGAATTATTTGTTATGGTGGAATACGGAACTAAAATTTCCGTTATTGCAAACAATATAGTACAAAAGGTACGTTACAATGTAGAAAACTTTACAGGATTAAAGGTTTCTTCTATAACAGTTAATGTTCAAGCGGTAAGAGTCTAGGAGGTAATCTGATGGAATATAAATCAATAAATGGCCGTGATTTTTATAACATGGTCGTGAATGCTAGTAATAGATTGGCTGAGGAGAGCGATTTTGTAAATTCTTTAAATGTTTTCCCTGTTCCAGATGGAGATACAGGAACTAATATGTCTATGACATTCAAGGCAGCAGTTAAAGAAATTGAAAATATAAACTCAAATTCAATTGGAGAAGTTTCTAAAAAGCTAGCTAAAGGTGCTTTAATGGGAGCAAGAGGTAACTCTGGAGTTATCCTTTCTCAAATATTAAGAGGTATATCAAAGGGATTAGAAGGTTTAGAAGAGGCTGATGCTGCTCAAATTGCTGTGGCTTTAAAAGAAGGCTCAAATTCAGCATATAAGGCTGTAATGAGACCAACAGAAGGTACTATCCTATCAGTAATAAGAGCAACAGCAGAAGCAGCTATTGAAATTGAAGCGACAGATGTTGCAGATTTAATGGATGAAGCTACAAAAGCAGCAAAAATAATGCTTGATAAGACACCAGATTTATTACCAGCTTTAAAGAAAGCTAAGGTAGTTGATTCAGGAGGAATGGGATTATACATAATTCTTTCAGGTATGACAGCTGCATTAAAAGAAGGAATTCAAGCAGAAGTTAAGGATATAAAGGTAAGTGAAGGTGGAGCAGTTGGTGCAAAATCTACTGCAGAAGCTGACATTAAATTTGGATATTGTACTGAATTTATAATTTTAGGTGATGCAAGCAATGCAAAAGCTTTCCAAGATGAAATTGAACCATTAGGGGATTCAATGATAGTTGTTGGTTATGATGATGTAATTAAGGTTCATATCCATACAAATGATCCTGGAGATGTATTAGCAAAAGCAGTAAAGTTAGGAGAATTATCTAAGATTAAAATAGATAATATGAGAGAAGAACACAGAGAACTTCTTATGAGCGAAGAAGAATATGCTAATGCTGAAGTAGAAGCACATGAAGAAGTAGCTGCAGAAGCTAAAAAATATGCATTTGTTACTGTAGCTATGGGAGAAGGTATATCAAATATCTTTAAGGATTTAGGAGTTGACTATGTAATTGAAGGTGGTCAGACTATGAATCCATCAACTCAAGATATACTAGAATGTGTAAACAAACTAAATGCTGAACATATTTTTATACTACCAAACAATAAGAATATTGTTATGGCAGCAAACCAAGCTTCAGAAATATCAGAGAAGGATGTTAGAGTGATTCCAACAACTTCAATACCACAAGGTATTACTTGTGTAACTATGTTTAACCAAGAAGCAGAAGTTGATGAAAATGAAGAAGAATTAAAGGAATTAATGAAGTCTGTTAAAACTGGTTCAGTAACTTACGCTGTAAGAGATACTGAATTAGAAGGAAGCAACCAAAAGGTAGAAGCAGGTAACAAACTTGGATTAATCGAAGGTAAGATTAAGGAAGTTGGAGCAGATACCTATGAAGTAGCTGAAAAAGTTATTGAAAACATGGTTGATGAAGATAGCGAACTTATAACTGTTTTCTATGGTGAAGATGTAAATGAAGATGAAGTAAATGATTTTATTTCTAAACTAGAAGAGAAGTATGATGAGTGTGATGTTCAATGTTATAAGGGAGATCAACCACTTTATTATTTCTTTATATCAGTAGAATAAATTTCTTTCAAAAAGCACCTTGGGTGCTTTTTGTTATATAAGGAGTAAAAAGAATGGATATATATAGTTCAGTATCTACCTTAAAAGGAGTAGGACCTAAGGTATTAGAAAAACTTAATAAAGTATCTATATTTAATATTCTTGATTTATTGTTATATTTTCCAAGAGATTATGAATTTGTTAATGGAAACATACCTTTTGAAGAGATTGATGGGGAAGAAAAGCAAATACTAAGTTGCAAAGTAGTTGCCTTTAAAAGAGATGTTAGAACTAGAACAGGAAAAACTATAACAACAATAGAATTTGATTATAATGGGCATAGGGTAGATGGTAAGTGGTTTAATCAACCCTATATAAAAAATAATTATAGAATTGGTGTTACATATAATTTGATAGGTAAGTTTAAAAGGGTTGGTAAGACTTTAGAGATAGTTAATCCATTAGTAGGGTGCGAAGATGCTCTGAAAAGTGAAATAATACCTAAATATCCCTTAAAGGGAGATTTAACAGATAAACTTATAACAAAGCTTATTAGTTTGGTTCTTGACTCAATAAAGATAACAGAAAACTTACCAAAAGAAATGTGTGAAAGGTATGGCATGATTTCATTAGATAAAGCTATAAGAGAAATTCATTTTCCTAAAGATAAAGAAATGTTAGATAAGGCAATAACAAGATTAAAGTTTCAAGAGCTATTTACTTATTCAATGAAGTTACTTTTATTAAAAAGAAAAATCAAACAAAATAATAAAGGTATTAGTATTCCTTGGGACAATGAAAGAATGGGAGAGCTTAGGGAAGCTCTTCCGTACCAATTGACTGGCGCACAAGCAAGGGTTGTAAGAGAAATATTAAGAGATCAAAAAAGTAATTATCCTATGAATAGATTAGTTCAGGGAGACGTAGGAAGTGGTAAGACTGTAGTAGCATTAATAGCAATATATAATGCATACACAAATGGATATAAATCAGCTTTTATGGTTCCTACTGAAATTTTAGCAAATCAGCATTATGAAGAAGCTAAAAAGTTATTATCACAATTTGGAGTGGAAATTGAACTACTTACAGGTAGTACAACTGCTAAGGAAAAGAAAAGAATAAAGGAAAGAATTGCAGATGGTGCACCTTTAGTTGTGATAGGAACACATGCTCTAATTCAGGAGGATGTTAACTTTAATAAACTTGGGCTTGTTATAACTGATGAACAACACAGATTTGGAGTAGAACAAAGAAGCAAGCTTATAAATAAGGGAGCAAGGGCAGATGTATTAGTAATGACTGCTACACCTATTCCGAGAACATTAGCACTATATCTATATTCAGATTTAGATGTTTCTGCAATAGACGAACTTCCACCAGGAAGAAAGAAAATTGATACAAGATTCTTTAATGAATCATCAAGAAATAGTGCATATGAATTAGCTCTTGGAGAAATTAAAAAGGGAAGACAAGTTTATATTGTTTGTCCATTAATAGAAGAGGATGAAAAGGAAAAGTTAAACTCTGTAGAAAGTATATATAAGAAACTTAAAGAAGGAATATTTAATGATATTGAAGTTGAAATTCTACATGGTAAAATGAAACCTTCTGAAAAAGATGAGATAATAACAAGATTTAAAGAAAATAAAACTAAGGTTTTAATTTCAACTACAGTTATAGAAGTAGGGGTAAATGTGCCTAATGCGTCAGTTATGATTATTGAAAATGCAGAAAGATTTGGATTAGCTCAGCTTCATCAACTAAGAGGAAGAGTAGGGAGAGGGCAATATGAATCTTATTGTGTTTTAATAGCTAATGCAAAGAGCAATATAACTAAGAAAAGAATGAGTATAATGACAGAGTCTACAGATGGATTCTTCATTTCAGAGCAAGATATGAAGCTTAGAGGAACTGGTGAAGTATTTGGCATGAGACAAAGTGGAGATGAAGGACTAGTGTTAGCAGATATATATGAAGATATTAATATTTTAAAATGTGCAAGGGGAGAAGCTAATAAAATGCTAGAGTCTGAAGATTTGAATGATAAACGTCTAGTATATGAAGTTAAGCAAGGATTAGAAAAAAGTAGCAAATATATATGTTTTAACTAATAAATTGTATATATTTATCTAATATGATAAAATGTTAGTGATAAAACTTCGAGGAGGAGAAAAGAAGTGAGAATTATAGCAGGAAAAGCAAAAGGACGTAAGTTAATTCCTCCAGCAACCTTAGAAACAAGACCAACTTTAGATAGAGTTAAAGAGGCAATGTTTAGCATGATTCAAGGATATATTCCTAATGCTGTAGTTGTAGATGTTTTTGCAGGGACTGGTAGCTTAGGTTTAGAAGCTGCAAGCAGAGGGGCTAAGGAAGTATACCTGGTAGATAAGAGTTCCACAACTTTTCCTTTGTTAAAGGAAAATGTTAAAAATCTAAAATTTGAGGAATTTTGTAATCCTATGAATATGGATTCTTATGATGCGTTAAGATTATTAGCGAAGAAAGGTAAGAAATTTGATTTAATATTTATAGATCCTCCATATTGTAGGGAAATGATTCCAGAAGCTATCAAACTAATAGAAGAAAATGATATGTTAGTAGAGGACGGAATAATAGTTACAAAGATAGATTCTGTAGAAGAGATATATGAAGGTTATAAAGATATAAAGTTTAGTAGAAGTAAGAAATATGGAAACACTACAGTATGTTTCTATAAATATTAGGGGGAAGAAAATGAAGATAGCTGTTTATCCAGGAAGCTTTGACCCAATAACAAATGGACATTTAGATATTATAACAAGAGGATCAAAGACCTTTGATAAGCTTATTGTTGGGGTACTGGTTAATGTAGATAAAAAGGGATTATTTAATATAGATGAGAGAGTTGAGTTAATAAAAAGAGTGACAAAAGATTTACCTAATGTTGAAGTGGTAAGTTTTCATGGCTTATTGATAGATTTTATGAAAAAGTATGATGCAAATGTAATTTTAAAGGGGTTAAGGGCTTTTTCAGATTTTGAATATGAGTTTCAAATGGCATTGATGAACAATAAGTTAGATCCAGAAGTGGAAACTTTATTTATGATGACTTCTGCTCAATATTCGTATTTAAGTTCATCTGCTGTTAAACAAGTCGCTAAATTTGGTGGATGTGTAGAAGGATTAGTTCCTAGTGATATAATTCCAGATATTATAAAAAAAATAAAGGAATAGGTTGGGTGGTATTGTGGATAAGAACGTGGATGTTAATATCGTAGAATTATTAGAATATCTTCAGGATTTAATTGAGAATTCTCCGAAGGTGCCTATAAGTGGGAAAACAATGGTTGATAGGAAAGAAGTGCTTGATGTAATAGATCAGATAATAAACTATCTACCAGATCAATTTAAAAAGGCACAATGGGTTATGAATGAAAGAGAAAGAATTTTATCAGAAGCTAAAAAAGAGTATGATTCAGTAAAAAAAGAAACAATGGAAATGATGAGACAAAATGTTGAAAATCATGATGTTGTAAAAGAAGCTAAAATTAGAGCGCAAGAAATAGTGTCAGCTGCTCAAAGAGATGCAAAAGCCATAAGATTAGGGTCAAGAGACTATTCTGATGAAATATTAACGGATCTTGATAGAGAATTAGAAGTAAAGAAGGCAGAGCTTATAAAAGCCTTACAAGCAAGCTTTGAAGAAGTTGCTAGTGATGTAGATAAGAATTTCACTGGTATAAGCTCTACCATTAAAGATAATATTAAAGAACTACGAGATATGAAAAAGTAATTTTTTAAAGGTTTTCCCTATTGCATATATACCTAAAATTATTATGAAAGGTATAAAATACATAAATGTTGTTATATAAGGAGTTGCAGGAGTTACTATAGTAGAGGTTGCTATACTACCTACAAATAACTTTGCAACTATAAAGGTTATTATAAAGCTTAAGATTCCTTGGATTAGCTTGAGTAAAGTATATCTAAACATAGGTACATTATGCTTGCTAATAAAAGAATTTACTTGAGCTATTATTGATAGCCCGGAAAAAGAACATAAGAAGCTTATTATACTTAGTTTTAATGGTATTGTTAATGTTGAATTGGCTATTATATTACAACCGTTAGTGATTTCAATACTGCCAAGAAAAAGTGCATATATAGAGTCTTTAGGTAAACTTAAAAATGATTCTAAATTATTAAAAATAATGCTTATATTAGCATTATTTTTTATTATGCCGATAATTACTGAAAAGATGACTATAAATCCACCAACTTGTATGGTAGTAGAAATTGCATTATCTATTGCGTTCTTAAAGGCTTGACCAAAATTGATTTTTGGACTTGATAAGTTAGATGAATTATTATTGCATATTTCTTTATTCTTTCTTGTAAATAGTCCTATAAGGATTAAAGAAATATAGTTTGCTATTAATAGTAAGTACCCAAATCTTGCATTTCCTAGCATTGCAGTACAAACTGAACCTACAATAAATAAAGGACCGCAGTTAGAAGCTATATTAAGTAGTCTGAAATATTCTTTTTTATTTATATAACCTAGATCATAAATATCAGTACAATACTTTGCTCCTAGAGGGTATCCGCATAAAAAACTAGCAGTTAATGGGAAAGAGCATACTTTTGATAAACCTAGTGGTTTACATAAAAAAGGTCCTAATATTTTTGAGTATAAGGAAATACCATCATAAGATATTAATAAATTACAGATTACTAAAAAAGGAAATAACGTTGGAACCATTGCTTTAAACCATAGTTTGCATCCTTCAATTGCAGATGCCATAGATACTTTTAAATTAACAAAAAATAAAATTATAAGTATGCTTATTAAAAAAGATATAATATAGTTCTTTTTTATATTTATCAATTTAAATAAAATTTGAATTAATAGAATAATTAAAAGCCATAAGAAAATAATACTTAACATGAAATCACTCCAATCTATATAGTATTTATATTTCCTATGGCTTTACAATATTATTTTTTTCTAAAAAATGTTGGACTTTTTAAATAATCATCATAAGGTAAAATAGAAGAATTAAGGATAGAATAAGCTTTAGTTCCTAGTAAATCAATTTCTAAGTATTCATCATTAAGCTTTTGGGGCAACTTTGTTAATATTTCTATATTACCTTTCTTTTTTATTTCCTTAAGTATTTTACTTCCAGTTTCATTAAAAGCAAGAGGTCTAATGTAATTAGGTGTTTTATGAACAAGTTTTTTAATATCATATTTTTCTAATCCTAAAAAGAATGATGTTAGAATTCTGCTTATTCTTGTATATGTATATCGTTTGCTCTTAATATTTAAAATTAACTCATCTATGCTTTTAGAGTTAGTTATTTCTTTTATTATCTTATTATCTAAACCTTCTTTTACATCATAAACCCTATTAAGAGTTTCTCCTGAAGTTAAAATTTTATATTTTACAAATTGAAACATATCATCGTTAAAGACAAAATTATATTTTTCCTCTTTCAACTTTTTTAAATAGGTGAAAGTTTCTTTGGAAACAGCATTTTCAATTTCTTTTAAACTACCACTATTTTTTAAAGCGTTTCTAATTGAAGTGGCAGAAGAAAAAATATTGTTAAGTTCTGAATCGTTATAATTTGCTCCTTGCCTTTTTAATGTATATGGAATAATGGAACTATTTAATTTTGATAAAGATTTTATATATTCAATAGCAAGAATGTTATTAGAGCTACCAATAATTTCTTCGCAACAAATATCATGAAGAGAATTCTTTAAAGCAATTTTTCTTGCTGTATGAAATGGTGCACCTTTATCAAGTTGAAGTTTTAGATTTAATTTAAAGTCCTCAGGTTCTGTTATTAATACCTGTGAGATTCTTTTCAGTTCTTCAATATTACCAGACTCACTTCCAAAGTAAATAGAGTTTACTACTCCTGTAGAGTTTAGTATACTACATGCTCCGTAAGCAAAACCTTCAGCTGAAGATATAGAGTATACTAAAGGCAGTTCTATTACTAAATCAACGCCATTAGCTACTGCTATATTAGCTCTTTCCCACTTATCAATTATAGCTGGGATTCCTCTTTGCATGAAGTTACCACTCATTATACATATTACACCATCACAATTTGTATCCATCTTTGCTTTTTGTAGATGATAAAGATGACCAAGATGAAATGGATTATATTCAGTTATTAAGCCAGTTATATTCATAGCTTTCCTCCTATACTGAAAATATAGAGATATTATAACATAAAATATATCCATTTAGGTCACAACATAAAATAGAGAGAATTTTTCTGATAATTAAGATAATTTTTAATCTAAAGACTTTGGCAAATAGGGGATTTTAAGGTTGAAATAGTATGTGTTGTAGGAGTATAGTATAAGATGAAGAGACAACGTGTCTTTGAAAGGAGAAATGAACATGAAACTGATGAATAAAATATTGGAAGTAGCAAAAGCAGATAAAAAAAGAATTGTACTTCCAGAAGGAAACGAAGAAAGAACAATAGTAGCTACGGAAGAAATATATAAGCAAGGATATGCACATCCTATTTTAGTAGGAAATAAAGAAGAGATATTAAACAAGGCTACTGCTTTAAAAGTTGATTTAACAGGAGTAGAGATTATAGATCCTGAGACATCAGAAAACTTAAGCAAGTATATAGAAGCATTCTATGAATTAAGAAAAAATAAGGGTATGACTATGAGTAAAGCTGAGAAAATAGTTAGAGACCCGTTATATTTTGGGACAATGATGGTAAAGCTTGGTGATGCAGATGGTATGGTATCAGGTGCTGTTCACACAACAGGAGATCTTTTAAGGCCAGGTTTACAAATAATAAAGACAGCTCCAGGAGTTTCAGTTGTATCTAGCTTCTTTATAATGATGGTACCGGATTCTGTATACGGAGAAGAAGGAATGCTTCTATTCTCTGACTGTGCAGTTAACCCAAATCCTAATGAAGATCAATTAGCTGCTATAGCAATTGCTACTGCAGAAACAGCTAAAAACTTATGTAAGGTTGAACCTAGAGTTGCAATGCTTTCATTTTCAACTATGGGAAGTGCTGACCATGAGTTAGTATCAAAGGTTAGAACTGCTACAGAAAAAGCAAAAGAATTAAGACCAGACTTATTAATAGATGGAGAAATGCAATTAGATGCAGCAATAGTTGAGTCAGTAGCTAGTCAAAAGGCTCCTAATAGCAAGGTTGCAGGAAAAGCAAATGTATTAGTATTCCCAGATTTACAAGCAGGAAATATAGGATATAAATTAGTACAAAGATTTGCTAAAGCAGAAGCAATTGGACCAATATGTCAAGGCTTTGCTAAGCCAATTAATGACTTATCAAGAGGATGTAGCTCAGAAGACATAGTAAAGGTTGTTGCAATCACAGCTGTTCAAGCTCAAAGTAGTAAATAATAAAGCTAAAAAGGAGTGTCTCTAATAATGAAGGTACTTGTTATCAATTGTGGTAGCTCATCATTAAAATATCAGTTAATAAATATGGAAAATGAAGAGGTGCTTGCACAAGGGTTAGTAGAAAGAATAGGAATTAATGGTTCAATTTTAACTCAAAAGATAAGCGGTAAAGAAAAATACGTGGTTGAGGAAAAAATGGTTAATCATGAGGATGCTATAAAGCATGTATTAGATGCTTTAATAGATAAAGAGCATGGAATAATAAAGGATATGAGCGAAATTGATGCAGTAGGTCATAGAGTTGTTCATGGTGGAGAAAAGTATTCGCAATCAGTACTTGTTAATGATGAAGTTATGAATTATTTAGAAGAATGTGTAAAACTTGCACCTCTTCATAATAGACCTAATATAATCGGAATAGAAGCTTGTAAGAAACTTATGGCTAATACACCTATGGCTGTTGTTTTTGATACAGCATTCCATGGTACAATGCCAAAAGAAGCGTATATGTATGCTTTGCCATATGAAATGTACGAAAAGCATGGAATAAGAAAATATGGATTCCATGGAACAAGTCACAAATATGTATCTAATAAGGTAGCAGAAGCTATGGGCAAGGATATAAAGGATTTAAAAATCATAACATGCCATCTAGGTAATGGAGGAAGTTTAACAGCAGTTAAGAATGGAAAAGCTATAGATACTACTATGGGATTTACTCCATTAGATGGAATTGTTATGGGAACTAGATCGGGAAGTATAGACCCAGCAATTGTTATTTATCTAATACAAGAGTTAGGTTACTCTGTAGAAGAAGTTAATGATATTTTAAATAAAAAGTCAGGAATATTAGGGGTATCAGGAGTAAGTTCTGATTTTAGAGATATAAGATCAGCAGCTTATGAAGAAAATAATGAAAGAGCTAAATTAGCTTTAGATTTATATCATTATAAGGTTAGATGTCAAATTGGTGCTTATGCGGCAGCAATGGGAGGAGTAGATGTAATAGTATTTACAGCTGGTGTAGGAGAAAATGCTATTGAAACAAGAGAAGGATGTGTTGAAGGACTTGAATTCCTTGGTATTGAAATAGATAAAGATAAGAATAAAGTTCGTGGAGAACTTAAAGAAGTGTCTAAAGATACATCAAAAGTAAAAATTTATGTTGTTCCAACTAATGAAGAATTAATGATAGCAGAAGAAACAGTAGAATTGTTAAATTAATCCCTTGACTTTTAACCATGCAGTTTATATAATAAATTGTGTTTATTCAGTAAATATTTTAGCTAAGGAGTGAAAAGGCTCAAAAAGAGTCATTTTTATGGAGATACAGTTTTTAGATCTTATTTCTAGAAAAGAAAGAAAAAAAGATATTACTTATAAGGTGGTAACTGAACCATTCTATTTCGAAGGGGATTATATTAAACCTTTAAGCGAAGTAGATGTTAAAGGTGAAGTGACATCTGATAATGATATAATAACGATTAAAGCTCATATTAAAGTAGATTTAGAATTAAAATGTTCTAGATGCCTAGATACCTTTATCTATCCAATAGATATTGATATAGAAGAAAGGTTTACAAATAACAGCGAACATTGTAAAGATGAAAATGTTGTTTTTGTAAAAGGTGATGCATTAGATATCACAGAAATTGTTGAAAATTCAATAATATCAACCTTACCTATTAAGAGACTTTGCAGCAAAAATTGCAAAGGCCTATGCCAAAGTTGTGGTGCTAACCTTAATAAAGAAGCATGCAACTGTAACAATGAAGATGTAGATCTTAGATTGGCAGGCTTAAAGGCGTTGTTAGATAATAAGGAGGTGTAACAATGGGAAATCCAGCTAGAAAGACATATAGAGCAAAGAGAGATTCAAGAAGAGCTCAAACTTTTAAGGCAAGCTTACCAGGGATCGTAGAGTGTCCACAATGTCACGAAATGAAACTTGCTCACAGAGTATGTAAGAACTGTGGTTACTATAAGGGTAAAGAAGTAGTAGTTACTGAAGAATAAAGAAAGTCATTAGACTTTCTTTTCTTTATATTCAGATAAAAAAGGAGATAATAATATGAAGATAGCTATAGACGGTATGGGAGGAGATCATGCACCGCAAGCTGTTGTTGAGGGTGTTGTTCAAGCACTAAAAGAATTTGATGGTGTAGAGATGTATATAACTGGACCTGAAAATATCATGGCAGAAGAACTTAAAAAGTATGATTATCCAAAGGATAGAGTAAAAATAATTGATGCTACTGAAGTAATATCTACTAATGAACATCCTGTAATGGCAGTTAGAAAGAAAAAAGATTCTAGTATTGTAAAGGCCTTACATTTAGTTAAGGAAGGAGAATGTGATGCTATTATTTCTGGTGGAAGCACAGGAGCTTTTTTAGCAGGATGTACATTTATAATAGGAAGAATTAAAGGGGTTGAAAGACCAGCACTTGCACCTATAATGCCAGGTAGAAATGGTAACTTTATGGTTGTTGACGTAGGGGCAAATGTGGATTGTAAGCCTCAATATCTAGCTCAATTTGCAAAGATGGGCAGAATTTATTATGAAGCGATGTTTGATACTAAAAATGCCAGCATTGGTCTTGTAAATATTGGAGCAGAAGAAGAAAAAGGAAATGAGCTTACAAAAGCAGCGTATCAGTTGTTAAAGGAAGAAGACTTTAATTTTGTGGGAAATGTTGAACCAAGGGATATTCCGACAGGAGATGTTAATGTATTAGTCACTGATGGGTTCGTTGGAAATACAGTTTTAAAGATGTATGAAGGATCTGCTTCCACTCTTTTAAAAATGATTAAAGACGAAATTTATTCGGCACCTTTAATACCTAAGTTAGGAGCAGCATTATTAAAACCTGTGTTTAAAAAGTTAATGGTTAAGTTTGATTATAAAGAAGTTGGTGGTGCACCATTTTTAGGCGTTAATAACATATGTATAAAAGCACACGGAAGTTCTGATGGGAAAGCATTTAAAAATGCTATAAGACAAACTATATTATTTAATGAAAGAGGAATTCTTGATACAATGAAAAAAGAATTTCATAAAGAAAAATAATATTAGATTTTATTTATAAGTTATATTGACGAATAAAATTATATATACTATCATCTAAATGAAAGGACTTAGGAGGTGAATATAATGTTTGAAAAAATACAAGAAATTATTGCTGATAAATTAAGCATTGATGTTGAAGAAATAACTTTAGATTCATCGTTTATAGACGATTTAAATGCGGATTCGTTAGATATTGTTGAACTTATTATGGCTTTAGAAGATGAACTAGAAATGGAAATTCCAGATGAAGACGTTGAAAACTTTAAAACAGTTGGAGATGTTGTGAATTATGTAAAAACTCATCACGAAGAATAATGTAATCCCGCATCTTTCGCGGGATTTTGTATTTTAGTTTATTCTTGAATTTATTAGTAAGCTAAAGATTGAAGAATAAACTTAGAAGAGGGGTATATATGAATAACTTTAATTTGAGTAATGTAGAAAAAAACTTGAAGATAAATTTTAATAATAAAAGAATAATACAAACAGCTTTTACTCATAGCTCATATGCAAAACAGTTTAAGGAATCTCAATATAATGAAAGATTAGAGTTCTTAGGTGATTCTGTTTTGCAGTTAACAATTACAGAGTATTTATTTTCAAATTATAAAAACAAGTTAGAAGGAGAGCTAACAAGATTACGTAGTTTAATTGTTTGTGAAAACTCCTTGTATAATGTAGCAAGAAAGCTAGGAATATCTGATTTTATAATGATGAGCAAGGGTGAAGAGTTAACTGGTGGTAGGGATAGAATATCTATACAAGCTGATGCAGTAGAAGCTATTATTGCAGCTATTTACATTGATAAAGGATTAGAAGTTGCTAAGGAATTTATATTAACTAATTTTAATGATATTATTAAAAAAGCTATAGATAATAAGATAATCTTAGATTTTAAAACTAAGTTACAAGAATACTTACAGAAGGATGGAGATATTGATATAAATTATGAACTTTATAAACATGAGGGTCCACCACATAGAAGAAAGTTTTTTGTTAACTTATATGTAGAAGGTAAGTTATTGGGTAGTGGCGAAGGATATAGCAAGAAAGAAGCAGAACAAAATGCAGCAAAAGAAGCACTAATTAAACTGGAGGTTGTTGATGAGTAAAAATTATTATATTATACCTTTGTTTGTGCCACAAGAAGGTTGTCCACATAAGTGTGTATTTTGTAACCAAGATAGAATAACTGGTTCAAAAGAAAGTGTTACAGCAAAAACGGTATATGATACTGTTGAAGAGTATTTACAAACAATTAATAATAAAGATGCAACTATAGAAATTTCATTTTTTGGAGGAACATTCACAGGAATAAGAGAAGAAAAACAAAGAGAATTACTTTCTGTTGCAAAAGAATATAAAGATAAAGGTCTTATAGATAAGATAAGAATGTCAACTAGACCAGACTATATTAATGATTATATACTGAGTTATTTACAAGAGTATAGTGTAGATATAATTGAATTAGGAGTACAATCATTAGTTGGGGATGTTTTAATAGGAGCAGGACGAGGACATACAATTAAGCAGGTTGAAGATGCATCAAAACTTATAAAAGAGTATGGTTTTACCCTAGGACATCAAATTATGCCTGGATTACCTAGAGATAATTTCGAAAAAGATATAGAAACAGTTAAAAGGTCTATTAGTATGAAGCCTGATATTTGTAGAATATATCCTTCTCTTGTTATTAAGGATACTCCAATGTCAGTCATGTATAATAGGGGAGAGTATATTCCTTATACACTAGATGAAGCGGTTTCTATATGTAAAAAGTTATATAAAATGTATTTGGAAGCAGGTGTTCAAGTTATAAGAATAGGACTTCAGCCTACAGATACTATTACAGAAGGAAAAGATATTGTAGACGGTCCATTCCATCCAGCCTTTAGAGAGTTAGTTGAAGGTAGTTTCATTAGTGATAGGATACGTGAAGTGTTTAAGGAAAGTAAAAAGGGAATAATCTGTTTAAATAGTAGAGATTTAAGTAAGTTATATGCAAATAAGAAAAAGTATTTTAAAGAGTTGTTATCTGATGGATTCAAAATAGATGTTCAAACAGATGACACATTAGAAAGAGGACAGATTATTTTTAAATAAATGGAGAGGTAGCCTGAATTATAAGAAGAGTTATAATTCGGGTTATTTTATTCTTAAGAGTTAAGAAATATTGAATTTTGTACAAGGTTAAGATAAACTTATAAAGAAGATAGGAAGTGTTTTTATGAAAAAGAAGACAAGAGATAAATTGAAATATATATTAGCAACATTTATGGTGATTATTTTTATATTGGGATTAATTCCAGCTATATTTCACTAGTAAGGAGTGGGCGTATTGTTTTTAAAGTCGCTAGAAATAAGAGGATTTAAATCTTTTGCAGACAAAACAGAATTAAGGTTTAAAAAGGGTGTAACTGCTGTAGTTGGACCAAATGGAAGTGGGAAGAGTAACATTTCTGACTCAGTTAGATGGGTTTTAGGTGAACAGAGTGTAAAGACATTAAGAGGAGGGAAGATGGAGGACGTAATCTTTGCAGGAACTCAATATAGAAAACCTGTAGGATTAGCACAAGTATCTTTAACTCTTGATAACACAGATGGTTCATTAAGTTCTGACTACAATGAAATTACTGTTTCAAGAAGAATATTCAGATCAGGTGAAACTGAGTATCTTTTAAATGGAACTAAGTGTAGATTAAAGGATATAAATCAGCTATTTATGGATACTGGTATAGGTAAAGAAGGATATTCATTAATAGGACAAGGTAAGATTGAAGCTATTCTTAGTGGAAAACCTGAAGAAAGAAGATCTCTATTAGAGGAAGCAGCTGGTATTGTAAAGTATAAATCTAGAAAAGAAGAGGCTGAAAAGAAGCTTTCTAATACAGATGAAAACCTTGTGAGAATTAGAGATATTATATCTACATATGAAGAGAGAATTGAACCATTAAGAATAGAGAGAGAAAAAGCTATTGAATATAGAGGGTTATATGATACGTTAAGAGTAAGTGAAGTATCTTTATTAGTTCACTATATAAATAATATTGAAAAGACATTAAAAGAGTATAGTGAAGCAGTAATACAAAAGAGAAATAAATTAGATGAAAAGAAAAATCTTTTATTAACTGAAAAAGAAAAGTTAAAAGAAATAGAGAGTAAGATAGAAGAAATAGAAAATAAGACAATACAAGAAAAAGCGGAGTATTATGAGAAAAAAGAAAGTATATCTAAAATCTCAAATGATATAGATGTATTTAGAGAGCGTATAAAAAATCTTGAAACTATAATAGAGAAGAATACTTTAAGTTTAGCTGAGTATAAGAATAAGATTTCTATTATCAAAGAGGAAAGAGATAGAGTTGAACAGGAACTTTTAATAAAAAGAGAAGAACAAAGAGAGAAGGAAGAAGAAATCTCTTTATTAGAAAATAAGAATAGCGAATCCATAAAAAATATTAATAATATGGATGAAGAACTTAAAAAATTAAAAGAGGATGAATTTGAGTTATTAAGAGGTAATTCTGAAATTAAAAACTCTCTTACATTAATAAATAATGAAATTAAGTTAAGGGTTGAAAAGGAACAAACATTAAAATCTTCTATTCAGTCTTTAGAAGGAAATATAAAGATAAATATAGCTACTTTAGAAAGTTTGAAAAATAAAGTAGAGACAATAAAAGGTGAAATAGGAAATTTAGAAGCTTCTATATATGAGAAGAGAAAAGAAATAGGAATATTAAATTCTAAAATAACCAAAAAGGATAATGAGATAAAACTTTTTAATAAAAATATTAATGAACTTGAAGCAAATAAAAATATGTTATCCAATTTAGAAAAGCATTATGAAGGATATAATAGATCAGTAAAAATTCTTATGGAAAGAATAGAGAAGGGCTTAACACCAAAAGCAGATGGAACTAAAGTTCTTGGAGAAGTTTTTACTGTTGAAAAAGATTATGAAACAGCTATAGAAATAGCTTTAGGTGCTGGTATATCCAATGTAATTACTGAGAATGAAAGGGTAGCAAAAGACCTTATTAATTATTTAAAAAAGAATAATATAGGAAGGGCAACATTTTTACCTCTAGATAATATAAGAGGAAACAAGCTGTCGTTGGATTCTAGAATTACTTCAATGGAAGGATTTATTGGAATAGCATCAGATATAATAAAATATGATGATAAGTATACTAAAGCTATTAATAATGTTTTAGGAAGAACTATTGTATGTAGTGATATGGATTCAGCCTTAAGACTATCAAGAAATAGTAATAATAGTTATAGAATAGTAACTTTATCAGGAGAATTAATATCTCCAGGAGGAGCTTTAACTGGTGGAAGTATACAAGGGAAGCATACTAATATTCTTGGTAGAAAAAGAGAAATTGAAGAGATAGGTGAACTATTAGAAAGTAAAAAGCAAAAATTACAAGAAGCTTTAAATGAGTACAATAGTTTTAAAAAGAAAGTATCGGATTTGGATGAAAGTATATTAAATGACAGAGATGAAATTCATGCTAAAAATGTTGAGGTTGCAAAGAATGAATCTGAAATAATTTCTTTGAAAAATGAATCTGAAAAGCTAAAAAATAGTTTAGAGGTTTCTAAGCTTGAGTCTAAAAGAAATGACGAAGATATACAAAGCTTAAAGAATAAGTTAAATGAAAAAACTAATGAGTTAGAAAAAATAGAAGAACAAAATAGTTGGAATAAAGAAAGAGCTGTATCACTAGAAGATGAATTAAAGATTGCTAGGGAGAAGCTTAATAAAGAAAGAGAATATATTACAGAACTTAAGGTTAATAAGGCATCTTTAGATGAAGCATTAACTGGTAAGTTAAGTGAAATATCAAGGAAAGAAAAAGAAATAGATGAGAATATCTCAAAAGCTAAGTTCATGGAAGATGAAAATAAAGACAATAGAGAGAATGTTCAAATTTTAAATAATAATATACATGAAAGATTAGACAGAATTGAGATAGAGAAGAATAGACTTGTTGAACTTGAGGAAAGTTTTAAAGAAGAGGAATTAGAAAAAGCTAAATTAAAAGAAGACTTTAAGATTAAAGATAGTTTAATAAATGAAACCTTAGATATAATAAATAAAGAAGAAGGCGAATTAAACAAGCAAGAAGTGCAGAGAGCTAAATATGAAATGGAAAAAGATAATCATTATACAAAGTTAAATGAGGAGTTGGACCTTACATTAGCTGAAGCACAAGAAATAGCAGTAAATATTGAGAATGTCCATGATATAAAAGAAAGTATTAATAGCTATAAAAGAAAAATTACAGCTCTTGGAACTGTTAATTTAGCTGCAATTGAAGAGTATGATGAAGTTAAAGAAAAGTATGAATTCATGTCTTCTCAAGAAGAAGATTTACAAAAATCAAAAGAAGAACTTTTATCTGTAATATATGAAATGACTACCAAAATGAAGGAATTATTTAAGGAAAATTTTAAGGTGTTAAATAAAAACTTCAATGAAACTTTTAAAGAATTATTTAAAGGGGGTAGCGCAGAACTTATTCTTGCAGAAGGTGATGAATTAACTGCAAATATAGATATAAATGTAGAGCCACCAGGAAAGAAACTTCAAAACATTAATCTTATGTCAGGGGGAGAAAAAGTTTTATCTGCCATTGCATTACTGTTTGCAATATTAAAGATGAAGCCAACTCCATTCTGTATATTAGATGAAATTGAAGCAGCACTTGATGATGCTAATGTATATAGATATGCTGAATTCTTGAAAGAATTCTCTAAAGGAACTCAGTTTATAGTTATTACTCACAGAAAAGGTACAATGGAAGCTAGTGATGTAATGTATGGAGTTACAATGGAGGAAAAGGGTATATCAAAGGTTGTATCAGTAGACTTAACAAAATAGAACTAGGAGGAAAAAATATGTTTGGAAAGTTATTTGACAAACTTAAGGATGGATTATCAAAAACAAGAAATGGATTAACTGATAAGATTAACGAAGCTTTAAAGTTAGCAGTAACAATCGATGAGGATTTGTATGAAGAGTTAGAAGAAATTTTAATAACTTCTGATATTGGTATGGATACAACTATGGAAATCATAGAAAAGCTAAGAGAGAAGATTAGAAAAGAAAAAATAAATGATACAGAGTTAGTGATTCCAACATTAAAATCTGTTATTAAAGAGATGATGATGGAAGGAGCTGAAGAAGAGGAAGATAAAGAAGGCAGAAGGGTTCTTTTAGTTATTGGTGTTAATGGAGTTGGTAAAACAACTTCTATTGGAAAACTTGCAGCAAAGAATAAAGCAGAAGGTAAAAAAGTTCTTCTAGCAGCTGCTGATACCTTTAGAGCTGCTGCCATTGACCAGTTAGAGGTGTGGAGTCAAAGAGCTGGTGTTGATATAATTAAGCAAAGTGAAGGGTCAGACCCTGCAGCTGTAGTATTTGACGCTGTAACTGCTGCAAAATCAAGAAGTGCAGATATACTTATTTGTGATACTGCAGGTAGACTGCACAATAAAAAGAATCTTATGAATGAATTATCCAAAATAAATAGAATAATTGATAGGGAATATAGTGAAGCTAAAAAAGAAACTTTATTAGTATTGGATGGAACAACAGGACAAAATGCTGTTATACAAGCAAAACAATTTATGGAAGCATGTCCTATAGACGGAATAATACTTACAAAGTTAGATGGTACTGCAAAGGGTGGAGTTGTAATATCAATTAAACAAACCTTAAATATTCCAGTTAGGTATATTGGAGTTGGAGAAGGTATAGAGGATTTACAAGAATTTGATGCAGAAGCTTTTGCAGAAGCTTTATTTTAATATTTCAAAAGGTGTTAAGTAAAAATACTTGACACCTATAAATTATTCTGTTATTATCTCTTTTGTGGGTAAGGTGATTATATGGAAGATAGAGTTGAAATTTCTTTATTAATGGATTTTTATGGTCCATTATTAACAGAAAAACAAGGTAACATTATGGAGCTTTATTATAATGAGGATTTATCCTTGGCTGAAATTGCTGAATTAAATAACACAAGCCGTCAAGCTATCCATGATTTAATTAAAAGATGTTACAAGCTACTTCTATCATATGAGAGTAAGCTTCACTTACTTCAAAAGAGTATAAAACGTGAAAAAAAGATTACAGTTCTTTTAAAAGACTTTAAGGAAAAGTATTCTTTATCTAATGAAGAACTTGAAGAATTAAGATTTAAGTTAGAAGAGTTGTAATATATTTAGGAGGTTTAATATGGCTTTTGAAGGATTATCAGAAAAACTTCAAAGTACCTTTAAGAAATTAAGGGGAAAAGGGAAGCTTAATGAAAAAGATATAAAAGAGGCTATGAGAGAGGTAAAGCTTGCTTTATTAGAAGCAGATGTTAACTATAAGGTTGTAAAAAACTTTGTATCTAATGTGAGTTCTAAGTGTGTTGGAGGCGACGTTCTAGAAAGCTTAACACCAGGGCAACAAGTTATAAAAATAGTTAACGAAGAACTTACTAATCTTATGGGCGGTAGTGAGAGTAAATTAAATTATTCAAGTTATGGACCAACTGTAATTATGCTAGTAGGTTTACAAGGTGCTGGTAAAACAACTATGTGTGGAAAATTAGCACTTCAATTAAGGAAGGATAATAAAAAACCTTTATTAGTTGCATGTGATATATATAGACCTGCAGCAATTAAGCAATTACAAGTAGTTGGTAAACAAATAGATATTCCTGTATTTACTATGGGAGATAAAGTATCACCTGTTGATATTGCTAAGGCAGCAATTAAACAAGGAAGAAATGATGGTAATAATGTAATTATTATAGATACAGCTGGTAGATTACATATTGATGAAGAGCTTATGCAAGAACTTAAAGATGTAAAATCTGCAGTTGAGCCTAACGAAATACTATTGGTTGTTGATTCCATGACTGGTCAAGATGCTGTTAATGTTGCAGAAAGTTTTAATAAAGAACTTGATGTTTCAGGAGTTATCTTAACAAAGTTAGATGGTGACACAAGAGGTGGTGCAGCTTTATCAATAAGAAGCATTACTGAAAAGCCAATTAAGTATATTGGTGTAGGGGAAAAAATGAGCGATTTCGAAGTTTTCCATCCAGAGAGAATGGCATCAAGAATTTTGGGGATGGGAGATGTATTGTCTTTAATAGAAAAGGCACAAGAGGCTATTGATGAAAAAGAAGCTGGTGACTTAGCTAAGAAGATGATGACCAATGAACTGAATTTTGAAGACTTTTTAACTGCAATGGAACAGATGAAGAAGCTTGGTCCTTTAAACAAGATTATGGAGATGATTCCTGGAATGGAGTCTCAAAATGTTGGAAAAATTGATTTTGAAAAGAGTGAAAAGCAATTAGATAAAACTAAAGCTATTATTCAATCAATGACTTTAAAGGAAAGAAGAAATCCTTCACTTTTAATTGGATCATCTTCCAGAAAGAAGAGGGTTGCATTAGGTGCAGGTACAACAATTCAAGAAGTTAATAAACTTATTAAAGGCTATGAAGCAATGAAGAAACAAATGAAACAGGTTAAATCATTAACAAAGAAATCTAGAAAAGGTTTATTTGGAAAAATGCCTTTCATGAGTTAGAAATATAAGTATATTTTAAAAGGAGGTGAAATTACAATGGCAGTAAAGATAAGACTAAGAAGAATGGGTGCTAAGAAGGCTCCTTTCTACAGAATAGTAGTTGCTGATTCAAGAAGCCCAAGAGATGGTAGATTCATCGAAGAAATTGGATACTACAATCCAATAACTGAACCAGCTGAAGTTAAGATTAATGAAGAAAAAGCTACTAAATGGTTAAACGATGGTGCTCAACCTACAGATGTAGTTAAGAGATTATTCGACCAAGCAGGCCTTAACAAGTAATTTTTGGAGGTGAACACTGTAGTTATAGTATAATTACAGGCACTATATGAAAGAATTAGTTGAAATATTAGCCAAAGCTTTAGTTGATCATCCAGAGCAAGTTGAAGTAAATGAAGTAGTTGGTGAGCAATCAATTATTTTAGAACTTAAAGTTGCTCAAGATGATATGGGTAAAGTTATTGGGAAACAAGGAAGAATAGCGAAAGCTATTAGAACCGTAGTAAAGGCTGCAGCAATTAAAGAAGAAAAAAGAGTAGTAGTAGAAATAATCTAAATGAAAGAGTTAGGTACACCCTAACTCTTTTTATACATTTACACAGGAGGGAACAAGTGTGAGTGAATATTTCAAAGTAGGTCAAATTGTTAATACTCATGGAATAAAAGGAGAAGTAAAGGTAATGGCTTTTACTGATGATGTTAACAATTTTAAAAGATATGGAAAAGTTTTAATCGATAATAAGTGGGTTGAAATCCAAGGAGTAAAGTTTCAAAAGGATAGAGTTATTCTTAAATTAGAGGGAATCGATTCTATGAATGATGCGGAAATGTATAAACAAAAGTATCTACAAGTTTTAAGGGATCAAGAGCCTGAACTTCCAGAGGATACTTATTATGTTGTAGATTTAGTGGGATGTACAGTATATGATACAAATGGAAAAGATCTAGGTAAAATATACGATGTACTACAAACTCCTAATAATGATGTTTATTGGATTGAGAAACCTAAACAATTATTAATTCCAGTTCTAAGAGATATAGTGTTAGATGTTAATATAGATGAAAAGAAAGTTCTTATAAGACCAGTAGGAGAATGGCAAGATGAGGATTAGTATTTTAACTCTCTTTCCAGAGATGTTTTCCATATTTGATCATTCTATTATAGGAAGAGCAAGGGAAAAAGATCTTGTAAATTTAGAGTATTATAATATAAGAGATTATTCTTTAAACAAACATAAGAAAGTTGATGATTACCCATATGGTGGAGGTGCAGGAATGGTTATGACACCTCAACCAATAATTGATTCTATAAAAGCTGCAAAAGAAAAGAATTCAGGAAAGGTAATTTTTTTAGGACCTAGAGGTAAAACCTTTAATCAAGAAATGGCACAAGAACTTTCAAAAGAAGAAAATTTAATTTTCTTATGTGGTCATTATGAAGGTATAGATGAAAGAGCATATAAGCATATTGATATGGAAGTATCTTTAGGTGATTTTGTTCTTACTGGAGGAGAAATGGCAGCTATTCCTATTATTGATTCTGTTTTAAGGCTTATACCAGGTGTTTTAGGTAAAGAAGAAAGTTTTATGGACGAATCTTATTCTGATGGTTTATTAGAATATCCACAATATACTAGACCAGAAGTGTATGAAGATGAAAGAGTACCTGAGGTATTGCTTTCAGGTCATCACGAAAATATAAGAAAGTGGAGAAGAAAACAATCTTTACTTATAACAAAAGAAAGAAGAAAAGATCTCTATAAAAATCTCCAACTTACTAAAGAGGATATAAAAATTTTAAAGGATGATAGATTATAATATTTATGTTGCGTTAGATAAAGTTGTATGCTAGAATATAGTTTGTGCTAGTACGGGCGCTCCTCTGCTGAATTAGGCTTCGGTAAGAACGTCAAATTATCTTTAAGGAGGGAATGCACAATGAACGAAATATTAAGAGCTATAGAGCAAGAACAAATCAGAACTGATTTACCACAATTCAACGTTGGGGACAACGTAAGAGTTCACGTAAAAATTAAAGAAGGTAACAGAGAAAGAGTTCAAGCTTTCGAAGGAACAGTTATTAAGAAGCAAAACGGTGGAATCAGAGAAACTTTCACTGTAAGAAGAGTTGCTTATGGAACTGGTGTTGAAAGAACTTTCCCTATGAACGCTCCAATCATCGAAAAGATTGAAGTTACTAGAAGAGGTAAAGTAAGAAGAGCTAAGTTATACTACTTAAGAGACAGAGTAGGTAAGGCTGCTAAGGTTAAAGAATTAGTTAGATAATTTCTTTATAAAAATGGGGACTTTTATGAAGTCTCCTTTTTTAATATTTAGAATTAAACTAGCGTAAAGGAGGGAAATTATATGGCAATAAATTGGTTTCCAGGTCATATGAAAAAGACTCAAAGAGAAATAAAAGAAAATTTAAAGTTAGTTGATGCTGTTATAGAAATAAGGGATGCTAGAATTCCTAGAAGTTCAGCAAATCCAGATATAGATAAATTGGTGGGAGATAAGCCAAGAATAATTTTATTAAACAAGAGTGATTTAACAGAAAAGAGTGTTACAAAGCAATGGATTAAACACTTATCCTCTGAAAATGTTAAGGTACTTGAAGTTAATTGTTTAACTGGAAGTGGTCTTAATGCAATTAAGCCTGCAATTCTGGAGTTATTAAAAGAAAAGCATGATAGATTAAAGGCAAAAGGTTTAGTAAAAATAATAACAAGAGTAATGGTTGTAGGAGTTCCTAACTGCGGTAAGTCTACATTTATAAATAAAATGGCTAAGAATAATATAGCTAAAACAGGAGATAGAGCTGGAGTTACGAAAAATAAGCAATGGATAAAAACTCCATTAGGTGTAGAAATGCTTGATACTCCAGGTGTTTTATGGCCAAAGTTTGAAGATGAAGAAACAGCATTAAATCTTGCTTTTACTGGGGCTATTAAGGATGAAGTAATGGATTCAGAAGAATTAGCTTATAAGCTTGTAGAAAGATTACAAACTTATTATCCTGAAAAATTAAAAGAAAGATATAAAATAGATGAGATTTTTGAAAATCCTTTAGATACTTTGGATGCTATAGCTAGAAAAAGAGGATGTTTAATGAAGGGCAACGAAATTGATTATATGAGAATAGCAGTTATTCTTTTAGATGAATTTAGAGGCGGAAAAATTGGAAATATAACTTTGGAACGTCCATAGTGAAAGGTATTAGGGTATGAATAGTGTAGATTTTAATCAACTTAAGTTTAATGAGATAAAGAAAATTGTTTCTAATATAAATATAGAAGAAGATTATAATAGCGAATTAGTTAAAAGATATATTGACTTACTTCTTTCTGATAGTAGAAAAAATGTTGTAAAACTAGGAGAATCTCTTCAAAAGAATAGAGATAAAATTATGAAAGAGATTTCTAGAGTTAAAGAAATGTATGCTTTTGATAAGAATTTTGGAAACTATCAATATATTGCGGGGGTAGATGAAGTGGGAAGAGGTCCACTTGCTGGCCCTATTGTGTCTTGTGCTGTAATTTTAGATTTAAATGCAATGGATGACGAGTTAATTTTATGGCTTAATGACTCTAAAAAGATTTCTGAAAAGAAGAGGGAAGAATTAGCTCAAATAATAAAAGAAAAAGCACTTGCATATCATATAGCCCAAGCATCAAATGAAGAGATAGACAGTAAAGGAATTGCTTATTGTAATAATAATGTATTCTTAGAAGCATGCTATGGATTAAAAATAAAACCAGATTTAGTTTTGTCTGATGGTTACTTGGTAAAAAATATCACTATAGAGAATAAATATGTTATTAAAGGTGATGCTAAAAGTGCTACTATTGCTGCAGCTTCGATCTTAGCAAAGGTATATAGAGATAACTTAATGAAAGAATATTCAAAGAAGTATCCTGAATATTATTTTGATGAAAATGCTGGGTATGGAACTGTTAAGCATGTAGAAGCTTTAAAAACAATTGGGCCATGTGAAATACATAGAAAAAGTTTTTTAACAAAAATATTATAACTCTCTAAAAGAACTCTAAAGATTTATTTAAGAGTTCTTTTTTTTGTTTTTAATTTTATCTAAAAGCATCACTTATTATATTTAATTTGTACGAATTATCGTAGTAGTTAAAATATATTTCTGCCACATCATATCTAACATAATAGTTATAGAGATTATGAATAGTTAAATAGTATTTAGATAAGTACTTTATATTTTTTTGCTTTGAGAATGTTACAGATTCACAAGGGGTACCGAAGGAGTTATTGCTTCTAGATTTCACTTCAACAAATACTATGACGTCATTTTTTTTAACAATTAGATCCATCTCACCTTTTTTAATTAGAAAATTTCTATCAAGAATAGTATAGCCGTTATTTAAATAATAATTAGCGGCAATGTCTTCGCCGTGGTTACCTAGTAGTTTCTTCATATTTTTCATTTTATAACTCCCATATTTATATATTTTTATATTTATATAAATAATTATTACCTTTATTTGGTTAATGCAAGCAAGATTTTATGTTTAGTATAAATTATATTGGTAATAATCTAAGAGGAAATTGTATAGAAGGGATTGAGCGCATGGCAATAAAAATAATTAGTGCCACCTACTCTGGATTAGAAGGGCAGCTTATAGATGTTGAAGTTGATATTACAAGAGGAATTCCGTACTTCAATATTGTTGGATTACCAGATGCTGCAATAAAAGAAGCAAAAGAAAGAGTGAGATCAGCAATAGTAAATAGCGGATTTGAATTTCCTCTAGGAAGGATAGTAGTTAACTTAGCACCAGCAGATGTAAAAAAGATAGGATCATTATTAGATTTACCTATTGCTATTGGCATATTAGCCTGTTCTAGACAAATTAACTCTAAATATATAGAAGATTACATTTTGTTTGGAGAGTTATCATTAGCAGGAGATATTAAAGGGGTAAAGGGGACACTTCCAATAATACTAGCTGGTGTTAGTGAAGGGAAAATGAATTTTGTATTACCTTATGAAAACCTAAATGAATGTAAATATATTAAGGAAGCGAAATATTATCCTTTTAGTAATTTAAGAGAAAGTATATCTTTTTTGAATTATAAAGATATGTTACCTTATGATTCATTTTTATTAGAAGAAGTTTCTAAGGAAAACTATTTAGATTTCAGTGATATTATAGGGCAAGAAAGTTCTAAAAGAGCAATGGAAATAGTTGCTGCAGGAAATCATAATATACTTATTTATGGTAGTACAGGAGCAGGAAAAACTATGTTAGCAAATGCGCTTCAATCCATATTGCCTGATTTAACTAAAGAGGAAGAACTTGAAGTTGCTAAGGTTTATAGTATAGCAGGAAATGATAAATTATGTAATGTAAAAAGACCCTTTAGAAATCCTCATCACTCTATTACAAAAGGAGCTTTAATTGGTGGAGGAAATATTGCTAAAGCTGGAGAAATTACTTTGGCTCATAGAGGAGTACTGTTTTTAGATGAGATATTAGAGTTTAAAAGAGATGTACTAGAGGTTTTGAGAGAACCATTAGAAGAAGGAAAGATAAAAATTAATAGATTATATGGAAGTTATGAATTACCATGCAATTTTATAATGATAGGTTCCTTTAATGTTTGTCCATGTGGTCAGAGTGGACTAGAAAGTGGGGATTCAGATGGATGTAATTGTAGTGATAATCAAAAAATGAAATATTTAAATAGAATGTCAAAAGCTTTAAGGGATAGAATTGATCTATATAATTATGTACCAAAGGTAGGATATAAAGAAATAAGAAATAATAATGAAATGTATTCTTCCTTGAAAATGAAAGAGAGAGTAATTAAGGCAACAGAAGTTCAGAGAGGAAGGTTAAAAGGAACTAAATATAAATATAATTCTGAAATAAGAGGAAAAGATGTTTTTGAATTGTGTAGAGTTTCAAAAAATATAGAGAGAATATTAGAAAACTATTTTGACTTAAATAGTCCTTCATTAAGAGGATATGGAAAGCTTATAAAGATATCTAGAACTATTGCAGACCTAGATGGGAATAAGGATATATTAGAAGAAAATATTCTGGAGGGAATAAATTATAGGAGGGATTATCATGGAGAAATTGTGTAAAGGGGTAGACAGTTTATGAAATATAAGATATGGTTAATAATGTTAAATGTATCAAATTCGGATAAAATATCTCTTATTGAGAGATATGGAAATGAAAAAGTTGTTTATGATGAATTAAACAGTACTTTTAGCAGTTCTTCATTACAGGATGCAGAGGAATATGTAGGGATATTAGCTAAAGAAAATATAGGGCTTGTTACATATAATGATCTTAAATATCCTGAGGATTTAAAGAATATAGATGAACCGCCATATGGTTTGTTTTATAAAGGAAATATAGAATTACTTAATGAAGATATAGTTGGTATAGTTGGCTCAAGAATGTGTACTCAGTATGGTGCACAAATTACAAAACTATTGACAAAAGAATTAATTAGCTATAATATCACAATAATAAGCGGAGGTGCTAAAGGGATAGATTCAGTAGCACATAAAACAGCATTAGAAGATGGTGGAAACACTATTGTTGTTTTAGGATGTGGTATAGATGTTGTATATCCTAAACAAAATGCATCATTATTTAAAAAGGTTGAAGATACTGGATTGATTATTTCAGAATTTCTACCAGGCACTAAGCCACTTCCATACCATTTTCCAATGAGAAATAGGATAATTAGTGGGTTAAGTAGATTAGTAATAGTTGCCGAGGCGTCGAGTAAAAGTGGTTCTTTAATTACGGCTAATTATGCTGCAGAACAAGGAAAATCAGTAATGGCTGTTCCTGGATCAATTTTTTCAAAAGGAAGTAATGGATGTAATAAGCTTATTAGAGATGGTGCGCAGATTTTTAGTGGAATGGATGACTTATATTCTATTTTGGAATTAAAAATTCCAAAGGAAGAAGGAATAATATCTCCAATAAAGAGAAAAATATTATCTGTTATAGCAAAGGCACCAACACATATAGATGAAATCGTTGAAAAGTCTTGTATTGACAGGGCTGCTTTGTTTAAGGTATTATTTGAAATGCAAATTAGAAATGAAATAGTTAGCCTTCCTGGCAATTATTATGCAAAGATTACGTGAGTTTTAAGGGGGTGAAGGCTCCATAAAAATGGAGTTTTTATATGGGTCAAAATTTAGTTATAGTAGAGTCACCTGCAAAGGCTAAGACAATCGCAAAATATTTAGGAAAAAATTATACAGTTGAAGCATCTATGGGGCATGTTAGAGATTTGCCTAAAAGTAAGATGGGTGTTGATATAGAAAATAATTATGAACCAAAGTATATATCAATAAGAGGTAAGGGAGAATTAATAGATAAGTTAAGAAAAGCAGCAAAAAAAGCTGATAAAGTTTATCTTGCAACTGACCCTGACCGTGAGGGAGAAGCAATTTCTTGGCATTTAGCAAAGCTTTTGAAGATATCAGAAGATTCACAATGTAGAATAGTATTTAATGAAATAACTAAAACTGCTGTAAAAGGATCAATAAAACAAGCTAGAAAAATAAATATAAATTTAGTTGATGCTCAACAAGCTAGAAGAGTATTAGATAGACTAGTTGGATATGAAATTAGTCCTATTTTATGGAGAAATGTAAAGTGGGGTCTAAGTGCAGGTAGAGTGCAATCAGCAGCTTTGAAGCTTATCTGTGATAGGGAAGAAGAGATAAAAGTTTTTAATGCAGAAGAGTATTGGACAGTTGATTGTGTAATGAAAAAGGAAAGAAAGAAATTTCCTATTAATTTATCTACAAAGAATGGCAAAAAGATTGAAATTAAAAATGAAGATGAAGCTAAAATTATAGTTAAAGAACTAGAAAAAGGTGAATTTGTAGTAGCTGGGATCAAAAAAGGTAAAAAAGTTAAAAATCCACTTCCACCATTTACTACAAGTACACTTCAACAAGAAGCAAGTAAAAAACTTAATTTTATGACAAAGAGGACTATGTCGGTAGCACAAGTTTTATATGAAGGCGTTGAAGTTAAAGGATATGGAACAGTTGGTCTTATAACATATATGAGAACAGATTCTGTTAGAATTTCAGAAGAAGCTCAAGGAAAGGCTTTAGAATTTATTAATAGTACTTATGGAGAAGAATATTCCCCAGAGAAGCCTAGAGAGTATAAAGGAAAGAAAAATATCCAAGATGCTCATGAAGCTATTAGACCTACTTATGTTGAAATTACTCCAGAGATTGCAAAGGCAAACTTAACTAGCGAACAATATAAATTATACACATTAATTTGGAATAGATTCATGGCAAGTCAAATGGCTTCGTGTAGATTGAATACAAATTCAATTGATATAATAAATGGTGATTACAAATTTAAAGCTAGTGGATCAACAATTGACTTTGATGGGTTTATGAAACTATATCAGTACTCTAATGAGGAAGATGCTGAAGGAGTTATTCTTCCAGTTTTAGAAGAAGGGGAAGTTTTAAAGAAGGAATCCATAGAAGGAAAACAACACTTTACTCAACCTCCTGCAAGATTTACTGAAGCTTCATTTGTAAAACTTATGGAAGAAAAGGGGATAGGAAGACCAAGTACATATGTACCTACCATTTCAACAATATTAAGTAGAGGTTATGTACTTAGAGAAAAGAAGAATCTTATTCCGACTGAGTTGGGATTTATAGTAAATAAGATTTTAAGTGATTACTTCAATCAAATTGTAGATGTAGAGTTTACTGCTGATATGGAAAAGAAGCTAGACCATATTGAAGAGGGTAGAGAAGAATGGAGAGAAGTTGTAGATGAATTCTTTAAGCCATTAAAGGTAGCTATAGATAAAGCTGAAAAAGAAGTTGCAAAAGTAGTTATTGAAGATAAAGTTAGTGATGTTCCATGTGATAAGTGTGGAAGAATGATGGTGATAAAAAGAGGAAGATATGGTGACTTCCTTGCATGTCCTGGTTATCCTGAATGCAAAAATGCTAAGCCAATAGTGGAAGAACTAGATGTGCCATGTCCTGAATGTGGTAAAAAGATTGTCGTTAAGAAGAGTAAAAAAGGTAAAAAATTCTTTGGTTGTTCTGGATATCCTGAATGTAAGTTTGTAAGTTGGAATGAACCAGTAAAAGACAAGTGTCCTAAGTGTAATGCGTATATGGTTTTAAAATACTCTAAAAAAGATGGGAATTATGTACAATGTTCAAATAGTGAATGTGGATATAAAGAAGTTATTAAGAAGGAAGAAAAAAACGACAAAGAAAATAACTAATAGTAACTAAAATGTCGAAAGAACAAAAATGGAGTTGAAATAAATGGCTCTGTATGATAAACTGAAATAGTCTATAATGAAAAGAACAAAAATTTAAAAAATTATGAAAATTTAAAATATACTTGAATTTTAATAGATTATTTAAGGGGGAGTTATATGTCATCATTACTTAGCAAAACAAGAATGTTGAACAAGATATTGCAGAAGTCAGGAACAGAGCCAGTTGCTTTTGAAGATATATGTAAGCTTTTAAGCGAAGTGTTAGAATGTAATGTATATATTGCTAGTAGAAAAGGGAAAATATTAGGATATACTTTTGCAAAAGATTTCGAATGTCATGTGATGAAGAAGAAAGTAATAGAAGAAAGAAGATTTCCGGCGGATTACAATGAAAAGCTTCTTAATATTACAGAAACTATATCTAATTTACCTAACAAAGGTTATTGTGTTTTTGAAGGTGAAGGAGATTGTATGGCGAAAGACAAGCTGTCTACAATTGTTCCTATAGTAGGAAATAGAGAGAGATTAGGAACGTTACAACTTGCAAGGTTTGGTAGAAGATTTACTGACGATGATTTAGTTTTAGTTGAATATAGTGCAACAATAGTTGGAATAGAAATGCTTAGAGGAAAACAAGTTGAGATAGAGGAAGAAGCAAGAAAAAAAGCTGTTGTGCAACTAGCTATTGGAACTTTATCTTATTCAGAACTTGAAGCTGTAGAACATATCTTTGATGAATTAGATGGGACTGAAGGGCTTTTAGTAGCTTCAAAGATAGCTGATAAGGTTGGTATAACAAGAAGTGTTATAGTTAATGCTTTGAGAAAATTTGAAAGTGCTGGAGTAATAGAATCAAGATCTCTAGGAATGAAGGGGACTCATATAAGAATACTTAATGAAAAGTTATTAGATGAGTTGAAAAAGATTAAATAGTTTATTTTAAAATCTGTATCTAGTATTAGGTACAGATTTTTTACGTCTAGGAAATTATAAAGAGTTTTCAGTAGCCTCCTTATGGATACAGAGCATGAGGGGTAAAAATTATAGTGCCATCACAGAACACTAAAAGCAAGTTTTGGAACCTGTGTATGACTGAAAAAAGTGTATCTTATGAATAGTTAATTTTTATGAAGGGGGAGAATTATAATGAGTATTTTTATATTATTTTTAAGATGGATAAAAATAATATAAAATTTTGTTGATACAATAAAAACCTTGTGGTATACTAACAAAGGTAATAAAATACACACATTACCCAATGCAAGTAGTTGGTGCCTATTAGGTAGCTACTTGTGAAGAAGGTAGTGGAGGAAAAACCAGGAGGTAAGAAAATGTCAGTAATATCAATGAAACAATTATTAGAAGCTGGTGTACACTTTGGTCACCAAACTAGAAGATGGAACCCTAAGATGGCTCCTTACATCTTTACAGAAAGAAACGGAATCTATATCATAGATTTACAAAAGACTGTAAAGAAGGCTGAAGAAGCTTACAACTTTATTAAAGAAGTTGCTGCAGAAGGAAAAGATATCTTATTCGTTGGAACAAAGAAACAAGCTCAAGAAGCTATCCAAGAAGAAGCTATAAGATCAAACATGCACTTTGTTAACAACAGATGGTTAGGTGGAATGTTAACTAACTTCGAAACAATAAAGACTAGAATTAAGAGATTAGCTGAAATCGAAAGAATGCAAGAAGATGGAACTTTCGAAGTTCTTCCAAAGAAAGAAGTTATAAAGCTTAAGGGAGAATTAGAAAAGTTAGAAAAGAACCTTGGTGGAATTAGAAACTTAGACTGCGAAAACATCGGAGCTATGTTCATAGTTGACCCAAGAAAAGAAAAGAATGCTATTTCAGAAGCTAAGATTTTAGGAATTCCTGTAGTAGCTATAGTTGACACTAACTGTGACCCAGAAGAAGTAGATTACGTAATTCCAGGTAACGATGATGCTATAAGAGCTGTTAAATTAATAACTGCTAAAATGGCTGATGGAATCATTGAAGGAAGACAAGGTGAACAATTAGCTGAATAATTAGCTATGTAAAAGGTAGGTGAAGGATTCTTCATTTACCTTTTAACCTAAATGATAAGGGTTACTTAATATAAAGGAGGAAATGAATATGATAACTGCAAAATCAGTTAAGGAATTAAGAGAAATGACTGGCGCAGGAATGATGGACTGCAAAAAGGCTTTAACAGAAACTAACGGAGATATAGAAAAGGCTGTAGAATTCTTAAGAGAAAAAGGATTAGCTGCTGCTGCAAAGAAAGCAGGAAGAGTTGCTGCTGAAGGTCTTGTTAAGACATATATTACAGAAGATAACAAGAAGGCTGGTATCGTAGAAGTTAACTGTGAAACAGACTTCGTTGCTGCTAATGAACAATTTGTAGCTTTTGCTGATTCATTAGCTAAGATGGTTGTTGATACAACAGCTACAACTGTTGAAGAATTCTTAAACGAAAAGTACAATGAAGAACAAACAGTTCAAGAAGCTTTAACAGCTTTAATTGCTACTTTAGGTGAAAACATGACAGTAAGAAGATTCAAGAAGGTTGAAGTTGCTAATGGTGCAGTTCAAACTTATATTCACGGTGGTGGAAGAATCGGTGTTGTTGTTGAATTAGGATGCGAAACTGAATCTCAAGTAGTTGTAGATTTAGCTAAAGAACTTTGTATGCAAGTTGCAGCTGCAAACCCATTATTCTTAAATGAAGAAGGTGTTGATAAGGAAGCTGTAGAAAAGGAAAGAGAAATCTACAGAGTTCAAGCTCTTAATGAAGGAAAGCCAGAAAAGATCGTTGATAAAATGGTTGAAGGAAGAATCAAGAAATACTATAAAGAAGTATGTCTTGTAGATCAAGCTTGGGTTAAAGATGGAGATAAGAGCATAGCAAAGCTTGTTGAAGAAAAATCTAAAGAAGTTGGTTCTCCAATCACTGTTAATAGCTTCGTAAGATTTGAAAGAGGCGAAGGTATAGAAAAAGTTGTTGAAGATTTTGCTGCAGAAGTTGCAAAGCAAATGGGTAAATAGTTAAAACCAAAGAGAACACTAAGTGTTCTCTTTTTTTAAAGATATAGGAATTTACGTTGGAGGTATAGAGATGTCTAATTCTAAGTATAAGAGAGTGATGCTAAAGATATCAGGTGAAGCTTTAGCTGGAGAAAATGGATTCGGTTTAGATTTTAATGTAGCTACAAGAATAGCTCTAGAAATTAAAGAACTTGTAAATATGGGGATTGAAGTAGGTGCCGTTGTTGGTGGCGGTAACATTTGGAGAGGTAGAAGCGGCGAAGGTATGGATAGAACTACTGCTGACTACATGGGAATGCTAGCTACTTGTATAAATGCTTTAGCACTACAAGATTCATTAGAACAAGTTGGAGTAATGACAAGAGTACAAACGGCTATAGAAATGAAGGAGGTTGCAGAACCTTTCATTAGAAGAAGAGCTATGAGACATCTTGAAAAAGGAAGAGTTGTAATTTTTGCAGCAGGAACAGGAAATCCTTATTTTTCAACTGATACAACTGCAGCACTAAGAGCAGCAGAAATAGAAGCAGATGTAATATTATTAGCTAAAAAAGTTGATGGTGTATACGATAAGGATCCTCATAAGTATTCAGATGCTAAAAAATATGATACACTATCATATATAGAGGTTCTTGAACAAGGATTACAAGTAATGGATTCAACAGCTACATCTTTATGTATGGATAATAATATTCCTATACTTGTATTTGGTTTAGATGAACCTGGAAATATCAAAAGAGCTGCACAAGGCGAAAAAATAGGAACGCTTGTATCAAAAAAGTAGGAGGGTTAAAATGATCAAGGACATTATTAAGAATTCAGAAGAAAAAATGAAAAAGACTATTTCAGTTCTTAATTCAGAGCTATCGACTATGAAAGCAGGAAGAGCTAATCCAACTATGCTTGACAGAATTCAAGTAGAGTATTATGGAAGTTTATGTCCACTTAATCAAGTTGCCAATGTATCTGCTCCAGAACCAAGAGTACTTATGATAACACCTTGGGAAAAACCATTACTAAAAGATATAGAAAGAGCTATACTTAAGTCAGATTTGGGATTAAATCCTTCAAATGATGGTTCAGTAATAAGATTAATAATACCTGAATTAACAGAAGAAACTAGAAAGAACTTAGTTAAGAATGTTAAAAAAACAGGTGAAGATGCTAAAGTTGCAGTTAGATCTGTAAGAAGAGATGCTAATGAAAAGATAAAGGCATTAAAGAAGGATTCAGATATATCAGAAGATGAAATTAAGAAGGGTGAGGATCAAGTTCAAAAAATAACTGATTCTTACGTTAAAGAAATTGACAACATAATTTCAGCTAAGGAAAAGGAAATAATGTCAATTTAGGCTAGCAAACAAAAAACCTGCTCCTAGGGCAGGTTTTTTGTTAATTAGATATTATGGGAGGGGCCAACCTTGTTTAGTTTTTATAAGAATAAGAAAAAGAATAACTTCGATAATGACGAAAATATAGAATTAGATATGAATAATATCCCTAAACATGTAGCTATTATAATGGATGGTAATGGAAGATGGGCAAAACAAAGGAATCTTCCAAGAACTATGGGTCATAAAGCTGGTGTAGAAACCATAAGACGCATAATTAAGGAAGGGGATAGACTTGGCATTAAATACATGACTTTATATGCATTTTCAACTGAAAATTGGAAGAGACCTAAAGAAGAAGTTGGAGCGCTAATGAAGTTGCTTGTTCAATACTTAAAGCAAGAAATAGATGAATTAGATAGAAATGGTGTTGTTATAAATGTTCTTGGAGATATCTCTAGATTACCGGAAGAGTGTATAGGTGAAATAGAGAGAGCGAAAGAAAGAACAAGAAATAATAATGGAATAGTTATGAATGTAGCTTTAAATTATGGTGGAAGAGATGAAATTATAAGAGCAATAAAAGCAATAGCCAATGATTATAAAGATGAAAAAATAGATATAAATAATATAGATGATAGTCTAGTAAATAATTATTTATATACCGCAGGAATGCCAGATCCAGACATAATAATTCGACCATCAGGAGAACAAAGATTAAGTAATTTTCTTTTATGGCAATGTGCATATTCAGAATTTTGGTATTCAGATATTAATTGGCCTGATTTTAAGGAGAAGGATTTACAAAGAGCAATTTATGATTACCAAAACAGAGATAGACGTTTTGGTGGAATAAAATAGATTGGGGTGAAGGTATTGAAATCAGATAACAGATATCTAGGTGCACTTATGATAGCACCATTTATATTATTTATATTTTGGGGAGGGTTACCTCTAAAAATATTTACTTTCATTTTATCTGCTTTTGGAATGTATGAATTTTATAAAGCGTTAAAAGAAAAAGATTTTAAACCAATTGAAATGGTAGGATATATTTTATTAATACTATTCTATTTGTTTAATAATGATTTTGAAAAGCTTATTTTTATGATAATTTTAGCAACATTTATACTTTTAATAATACCAGTAATAGATTTAAAGTATACATTTATTGATGCTGCAATTACTTTGCTGGGCTTCTTATATGTGGGCATTTTGTTTAGTTTTATATACCTAGTAAGTGAAAAAAGTGGTGGAGCTTTTTATGTATGGCTAATATTTATAGGATCATGGATGACAGATACAACTGCATACTATGCTGGTAGATTATTCGGAAAAACAAAGCTATGCCCAAAAGTAAGTCCTAAGAAAACTATAGAAGGTTCGATTGGAGGACTTATAGGGTCAACAATTTCTTGTGGAATATTAGGATTTGTTGCCAAAGGATACATAGCTACTTTCCCAATATATCATTTCTTTATTATAGGAGCATTATGTGGAGTATTTAGTCAGTTTGGTGACTTAGTAGCATCTTCTGTAAAAAGATATGTTGGAATAAAGGATTATAGTAATCTTATTCCTGGTCATGGTGGTATATTAGATAGGTTTGATTCAATATTATTTTCAGGATTGATAGTGTTTTATTACTTAACTTTTATATTATCATTGTAAATTAAAAAAATATTATGTTTTATTTCTGTAAATATAACCCCTTTTCTTTGCATATATTTTAATGTATGTGCAAGGGAGGGGGTTTTTTGGAGTTTAGAAGAAGATATAAGAAACTAATTGATTTGATTATGCTTTTATTAATAATAACGGTTCTAACATTAACTATAAAATACTATTTCAAACCCTTTATATGGATGGTTATAATGTTTCTCATAGCAAATCCGTTATACAAGTTTTTTATAAGGTTAAATATACATGATAAAATTGCAGGAGCATTATCAATTTTATTTGTAAATTTAGCCTTAATTATATTTGTTATTTATCTTGGTGGTAGTATATTCATTTTGTTAAAAAAATTATATGAGGGAAATATTAAACTTATAGAAGATTTAATTAGAACTTATATTGGATTTATTGATGTTGGAGATGGGAAAAGTATTGCAGGTAGTGTTATATCTATATTAAATCAGGATTTTATAAAAACTGGTGCTATAACAACTGGAGAAGGAATAGTAGCATTCTTTATAGGCAATATATGTGCTTTTTTTATTTTAGTAGATAGAGAAAAAATGAAGGATTTAGTTAAAAGATTGATACCAAGAGATATATTATATAAAGCTAAGTATCAAGGTGGTAACTTTAAGCAAATGATAGGTATTCAAGTTATTTTAGTATTAATATCAACTCTTGAAATAATTATAGGATTTATAGTGTTTAGGGTACCAAAAGCAGTTTTACTAGGAGTTATTTGTGGAATATTAGACATATTACCTTATGTAGGAACAATAATTGTATTTGTACCTATAATAATATACAATATTATAGTAGAAGATTATATAGTAGCTTTTGGGTTAATATGCTTATATATTTTGGTTCAAGTTATTAGAGAAGTTCTTGAAGCAAAATTTTTAAGTGATAAACTAGAATTACATCCCTTATTAGTTTTATTATCTATATATATAGGAATTAAGTTATTTGGGGTTCTTGGAATAGTTGTAGGCCCTATGTATGGGATTCTAGCTAAAGATATAATCTATGGAGAAGATAAGTAGCAATTAGGAGGATAAAGACATGAAGAAACTTTCAATATTAGGGGGAACAGGGTCAATAGGACTTCAAACCTTAGATGTAATTAGAAAATCTGCTAAAGAGTTAAAATTGATTGGGGTAACTGCTAATTCATCTATAGAAAAGATGATAGAAATAATAGATGAGTTTAAGCCTAAATATGTAGGAATGATGGATAGTAGCTCAGCTTTAAAGATAAAAGAATATTGCACTGAGAATAATTTTGATATTGAGGTTCTTGAAGGAATGGAGGGGCTAATAAAAATAGCATCCCTTGAAGAAATAGATATGGTTGTTACTTCAGTTGTAGGGATGATAGGTTTAAAGCCTACAATGGCAGCTATTGAAGCGAAGAAAGACATTGCTCTTGCAAATAAGGAAACTCTTGTTGTTGCAGGGGAATTAGTTATGCAGGCAGCGAAGGATAATGGCGTAAAAATTCTTCCGGTTGATTCAGAACATAGTGCTATATTCCAGTCATTAAGAGGGAATAGTTTAGATAGCTTAAAAAAGATAATATTAACTGCATCTGGTGGACCTTTTAGAGGAAGAAAGATAGATGAGTTAAAGGAGATATCTTTAGAAGAGGCTCTTAATCATCCTAATTGGAGTATGGGAAAGAAGATTACAATAGATTCAGCTACATTAATGAATAAGGGACTTGAAGTGATAGAGGCTCATTGGTTGTTTAATTGTAGTTATGATAATATTCAAGTTGTAGTTCATCCTCAAAGCATTATACATTCTATGGTTGAATATAAAGATGCAAGTATAATAGCTCAACTTGGATCTCCAGATATGAGACTTCCTATACAATATGCATTGAATTATCCAGAAAGAAAAGAAGAAGTAGCTAAATCCATTGATTTTTGGAAGATATCAAAATTAACTTTTGAGAGACCAGATTTAGAAACATTTAAATGTTTAAGACTTGCGTATGAAGCTGGGAAAAAGGGTGGCTTAGTTCCAACAGTTTTAAATGCTGCTAATGAAGTTGCTGTACAATTTTTCTTAGATAAGAAGATAAAATTCTTAGAAATAGGAGATATTATTGAAGAATCTATAAATTACTTTAATGTTGAATGCAAAAAAGAGTTATCCTTAGATAACGTAATTGAATTAGATAGAAAAGTAAGAGAATATGTAGCGTGTAATAGAGGTTAGGAGGAAAGACATTGAATTATATTTTGGCGATTTTAGGGTTTGGTTTATTAATCATAGTACATGAATTTGGACACTTTATAGCAGCAAAATTAAATGGTGTTAAGGTTGTTGAATTTTCTATAGGTATGGGACCAAAGATACTTTCCCATCAAGGAAAAGAAACAAGATATTCCATTTCATTATTACCTATAGGTGGATATGTTCAAATGTTAGGAGAAGAAGAAGCTGTAGATGACGAGAGGAGTTTTTCGGCTAAATCACCACTAAGAAGAATTTCTATAATCTTAGCTGGAGCTTTCATGAATTTTGTTTTAGCAATAGTTATTTTAAGTACTATATTTAATATTTTTGGATTTGCAACTACAAGCTTAGATAGAATTGAAGCTGGAACACCAGCTGCTTCAGCAGGATTAATGCAAGGAGATAGAATAACTAGAGTAAATGGAAGCAAAGTGTTTACAAATAGCGATATTTCTGTTGGCGTAAATATGAATAAAGGGAAAAAAATTGACCTTGAGTATGAAAGAGGAGGGTTAAAAGATACGGTAACTATAGAACCTGCATACATAGAGGATGAAGGAAGATATATGATAGGAGTTTATTTCAAGGGTGAAGAAAATCCTAGTATATTAAGTAGTATAAAAGAAAGTTTTAATGAAACTGCATCTTTGATTTCTCAAACTTTTAAAGGTTTAAAGATGATATTTACAGGGGAGGCTAATTTAAAAACTGACGTTGGAGGTCCTGTTACAATAATTAAGATGTCAGCAGGTGCAGCAGAAGTAGGCGTGTGGAACTTAATGAAGCTTGTTGCAATACTTTCTGTTAGCATAGCAGTGTTTAATTTATTACCATTCCCAGCTTTAGATGGTGGATGGGCAGTTATATTATTTATAGAATTAATAACAAGAAGAAAGGTGCCAGACAAAATAGTAGGGGCTCTAAATACAGTAGGATTTATGCTACTGATAGGCGTTATGATATTAGTAACAATAAAGGATATAATTTTCCCTATTAGTTTTTAGGAGAGTATGATAAAATGGATAGAAAGTTAACAAGAAAAGTTAAAGTAGGAAAGGTATATGTAGGAGGAGATGCTCCTGTTACAATCCAATCTATGACTAATACAGATACAAGAGATGTTGAGGCTACATTAAAGCAAATTAGAGAGCTTTATAATGCAGGATGTGAAATTATAAGATGTACAGTACCTGATTTGGAGGCTGCTGAAGCAATTAAAGAAATAGTAAAGCAATCACCTATTCCAGTAGTTGCAGATATACATTTTGATTATAGATTAGCTCTTAAAGTTGTTGAAAATGGTATATCAGCAGTTAGAATTAATCCGGGGAATATTGGAAGTATTGAAAGAGTGAGAATGGTTGCTGAAGCTTGTAAAGCTAAAAATATTCCAATAAGAATTGGTGTTAATTCAGGTTCTTTAGAAAAAGAGATTTTAGAGAGGGATGGAAAGCCTACAGCTAAAGGATTAGTAGAAAGTGCTTTAGCTCATGTTAAGATATTAGAAGCAGTAGATTTTCATGATATAGTAATTTCTATAAAATCCTCTGATGTTAAAATGATGATTGATGCATATAGACTTATGAGCGAAAAGGTTGATTACCCACTTCATTTAGGGGTAACTGAATCTGGAACTCCATTTAGAGGAACAATAAAGTCAAGCATTGGTATTGGAACTTTACTTGCAGAAGGAATAGGAGATACTATAAGAGTTTCTCTTACAAGTGATCCTATTGAAGAAATTAAGGTTGCAAAGGAAATGCTAAAGGCTTTAGGATTAAGAGAGGGTGGCCTTGAGTTTGTATCTTGTCCTACATGTGGAAGAACTCAAATAAAGCTTATTGAAATTGCAAATGAAGTTGAAAGAAGGCTTGAAGGAATTAATAAAGATATAAAGGTTGCTGTTATGGGGTGCATAGTTAATGGGCCAGGAGAGGCTAGAGAGGCCGATATTGGTATAGCTGGCGGTAAAGGTGAAGGAATTATATTTAAAAAAGGTGAAGTAATTAAAAAGTGCAAAGAAGAGGATTTAATTGAAGAGTTAATGAAAGAAATAGAATTACTTTAATTAAATATATAAATATTATTAAGAGACTTAGACTTTGGCTAAGTCTCTTTTTGTATAATTGATTAGAAGGAACATTGCTTTAAGGTAAAAAGATAAATAATGTATCTTTAGCGTTAGGATATACATGTATAGGTGAAAGAATATATTGTGATAAACACTAAATGATGTAAAATTTTATCTAATTACTTGTATTATTAAAAAAAGTGTGCTATTCTAATTTAAGAAGATTTATTTCAGATAGCTAGAAAAAAGGAGTGGGAGGAAATACCCGCTCTTTCTATTTGTAACGCAACTACTACAATAGTTGCGTTTTTGATTAGGTAAAAATATTAAACTAGTATTTGGGAATAATAATCTTGAGAAAATTGAATATTGTAAAGGAGGTTTAAAGATGCAAAGAGAAGGTTTAGTAGAAAAGGTATCAGCTCTAGTACAACCAATTGCAGATGAATTAAACTATGAATTATACTATGTTGAGTATGTTAAAGAGAGCGGAGAGAATTTTCTAAGAATATACATAGATAAGGAAGAAGGAAGCATAAGTCTTACAGATTGCGAAACACTTTCTAGAAGAGTTAGTACTATGCTAGACGAAGAGGACCCAATTCCAGATTCGTATTATTTAGAAGTATCTTCACCAGGTCTTAATAGAGGTTTATATAATGATAAGCATTATAATAGATTTGTAGGAAGAGAAGTAGAAATTAAGCTGAGTGGAGCAGTTAATGGGAGTAAAAATTTTAATGGCATATTAAAAGGTGTAACAGAAGATTCAATAATTATTAATAATGGAGAAGATGTTACTATACCAAAAAATAAAATAAAAAAAGCTAATTTGGATGGGGAGATATAGCAAGGAGGATATAATAATGAATGAAGAGTTTATAGGCGCTCTAAAAGAACTAGTAAAAGAAAAGGGGATTAGTGAAGAATTAATATTCACAACAATAGAGGATGCATTAGTTGCAGCATATAAAAAGAATTATGCAAATATTAATACTTCAGCTCAAAATGTTAGGGTTAGCATGCACAGAGAAACAGGAGAAATACATGTATATGCACAAAAAGTAGTTTGTGATGAAGTATATGATGATGTGACTGAAATCTCTTTAGAAGAAGCTAAAGAAATAAGCCCAAAATATGATGTGGATGATATTGTAGAAATAGAAGTTACTCCAAAGAACTTTGGTAGAGTTGCAGCACAATTAGCTAAGCAAGTAGTAACACAAAGAATAAAAGAAGCTGAAAGAAATATCATTTACAATGAATACAAGGAAAAAGAATTTGATATTATTACTGGTACAATCTTAAGAAAAGATAAGGGTATGGTTTTTGTTAACCTTGGAAAGCTTGAGGGAGTAATAGGACCAAATGAGCAAATACCTAATGAGGAATATAAGTTCAATGAAAAGCTTAAGCTTTATATAGTTGAAGTTAAGAATGGATCTAAGGGAGCTCAAATACATGTTTCTAGAACACATCCGGGCTTAGTTAAGAGATTATTTGAACTTGAAGTTCCTGAAATCTATAATGGAGTTGTAGAAATAAAGAGCATTTCAAGAGAAGCAGGATTTAGAAGTAAGATAGCTGTTTACTCAAATGATGAATCTGTAGATCCAATGGGAGCTTGTGTTGGACCTAAGGGTGCAAGGGTTCAAAATATAGTAAATGAATTAAAGAATGAAAAGATAGATATAATTAAGTGGAGTAAATCTCCAGAAGAATTTATTTCAAATGCTTTAAGTCCAGCAAAGGTATTAAGTGTAGAAGTAGATGAAGATAACAAGTCTGCAAAGGTTGTTGTTGATGATAATCAATTATCACTTGCAATAGGTAAAGAAGGTCAAAACGTTAGATTAGCAGCTAAGTTAACTAACTGGAAGATAGATATAAAGAGCAAATCTCAAGCAGAAGCTTTAAAAGAAAGTGAAGAAGCTACTGTAACTGAATAATGAGGTGTTTTTATGAAAGTTAAGAAGATACCATTAAGAATGTGTACAGGATGCATGGAAATGAAGCCTAAGAAGGAATTAATAAGAGTTGTTAAAAGTCCAGAGGGTGAAGTTTCTGTTGATTTAACAGGGAAGAAGTCAGGTAGAGGTGCTTATATATGTAAAAGTGGAGAATGCTTAGAAAAGGCATTTAAAGCTAAGAGATTAAGTAGAAACCTAGATGTAGCTATAAGCGAAGATATATATAACAGGCTAAAGGAAGAAATTGGAAATGAGTAAGTTTTTTAATTTTTTAGGTTTAGCAAAAAGGTCAGGTAACATATTAGAAGGTTACAGTAAATGCAATGAGGAGAGAAATAGAAGAAAGCTTTTTCTATTTATAATTTCTCCAGATGCATCGGAAGCCACAAGAAAAAAGTTTAAAAATCATTGTAAGGAAAATAATATACCATATATTGAAGATTTCTCAAAAGAGGAATTAGGAGGAGCAGTTGGAAGACCAGAGGTTAAAATCCTAGCTATTTTAGACCAGAATATGGCTAATAAGCTTAATGCTCTTTACGAGGAGGAAAAATATATGAAGTAAAATATTCGGGGGTGACTGTATGTCAAAAATTAGAGTATATGAATTAGCAAAAGAATTAAATGTAAGCTCAAAGGAACTAATAGAATTATTAATGACAGAATTTAACGTTGAAGTGAAAAATCATATGAGCGTAATAGAAGATGAAGATGCAGCTTTAATAAAGGAATTATTAGGTGAACCAAATAAAGATGAAGCTTCAAAGGAAGTATCAGCAGATAATGGTAGCATTGTTGAAGAGTACGAAGAGCAATTAAATGAAGAAGTTAACAAGGGTAACGGAAAGAAAAAGAAAACTAGAAAACAAATTGCTGAAGAAAAGGCAAGAAGAGAACAAGAATTTGCTGAAAACACAATTTTAGAAATTGGTGAAACTATTACAGTTAAAGAATTAGCAGATTCTTTACAAAAGCCATATGCAGATGTTATTAAGAATTTAATGTTCTTAGGTGTAATGGCTGCTGTTAACCAAGAAATCGACTTTGAAACAGCTGCAAAGTTATGTGATAAGTATGAAATCTTATATGAAAAGAAAGAGGTATCATCTGAACTAGAAAGCTTAGAAGTAGATGCAGAAGATGATGAAAACTTAGTTAAGAGACCTCCAATAGTAACAGTAATGGGTCATGTTGACCATGGTAAGACATCTTTACTTGATGCTATTAGAAAAACAAGAGTAACTAAAACAGAAGCTGGTGGTATTACTCAACATATAGGTGCTTACACAGTAACATTAAATGGAGAAGAAATTACATTCCTTGATACTCCAGGACACGAAGCTTTCACAGCAATGAGAGCTAGAGGAGCTCAAGTTACTGATATAGTTATATTAGTTGTTGCGGCAGACGACGGAATAATGCCACAAACTAAAGAAGCTATAAACCATTGTAAAGCTGCAGAAGTTCCTATGATTGTTGCTATTAATAAGATAGATAGACCAGGTGCTAATATTGATAGAGTTAAGCAAGAATTAACTGAATTTGGATTAGTAGCAGAAGACTGGGGTGGAGATACTATATGTGTACCAGTATCAGCTAAAGAAGGTCAAAATATTGATCAATTATTAGAAATGATTATATTAACTGCTGAAATGCAAGAATTAAAGGCTAATCCAGATAGAAAAGCTAAGGGAACAGTTGTTGAAGCTAAGCTTGATAAGGGAAGAGGACCTGTTGCATCATTATTAGTTCAAAGTGGTACTTTAAGTGTAGGAGATTCTATTCTTGTAGGTTCTACTTATGGAAGAATAAGAGCTATGTTTGATGATCAAGGTAAGAAGATTAAATCAGCAGGACCATCAATTCCAGTAGAAATTTTAGGATTATCAGAAGTTCCAGCAGCAGGAGATAGATTTATTCAAGTTAAGGATGAAAAGACTGCTAGAACTATGGCAGAAGCAAGAAAGGATAAGTTAAAGAATGAAACCTTAAATGCTTCCCATAGAGTATCATTAGAAGATTTATATAGCCAAATCAAAGAAGGTACAGTTAAGGAATTAGCTATTATAGTTAAGGCTGACGTACAAGGTTCTGTAGAAGCTATAAGACAATCTCTTGAAAAACTTTCAACAGATGATGTTAAGGTAAGAGTAATTCACGGTGCTGTTGGTGCAATAACAGAAACAGATATAACTCTTGCAACAGCTTCAAATGCTATAGTAATTGGATTTAACGTAAGACCAGACTCAAATGCAATAGCTGCATCAGAAAGAGAAAAGGTTGATGTTAAGACATATAGAATAATATACGATGCTATAGAAGATGTTAAGTCAGCTATGGTTGGTATGCTTGAACCAGAATACAAAGAAGTTGTTCTTGGTAAGGCAGAAGTTAGAGAAACTTATAAGATTTCTAATGTTGGTACAATTGCAGGATGCTATGTATTAGATGGTAAGATTCTAAGAAATTCTGATATAAGAGTTATTAGAGATGGTATAGTTATATTTGAAAGCTCTTTAGCTTCATTAAAGAGATTTAAAGATGACGTTAAAGAAGTAGCAACTGGATATGAGTGTGGCTTAAGTGTTGAAAAGTTCAATGATATTAAAGAAGGCGATATTATTGAATCATTCAAGATAGAGGCTATAAAGAGAAAAGAGCTTTAAAGAGGTGATATAAATGCCAAATTATAGAGGCGGCAGAATAAATGAAGAAGTTAAAAGAGAAGTAAGTAATTTAATTAGAAATGAAATTAAAGATCCAAGACTTACAGCTATGATTTCTGTAACTTCTGTAAAAGTTACTAAAGATTTAAGATATGCAAAGGTATATGTAAGTATATTTGCAAATAGTGAAGAAGAGAAGAAAAGCAATCTTGATGCACTAAAGAGTGCAGCAGGTTTTGTAAGAAGAGAGATAGCACAAAGAATTAATTTAAGGCATAATCCACAAATAATTTTTGAAATAGATGATTCTATTGACTATGGTATGCATATAGATAGTTTAATAGAAAAGATTAAAGATAAATAATATGACTTTAAAAGATATTTCAAAAGATATTATTGAAAGTAAGAAAATAGGGCTAACCTTTCATATATCTCCAGATGGAGATGCTTTAGGAAGCACATTAGCTCTATTAAATGGACTTAGAGAACTAGGAAAAGATTCATATATAATATCAAGAGAAGTTATCCCGGATAACCTCTCTTTCCTACCTCTAGGAGAAGAAATTAATGGTGATATACCTGAACCTCTAGAAGGAACAGATATGGTTATCGTTTTAGATTGTGGTAATTATGAAAGAATATGTGCAAATCTTGAAAATTATGATGGTAAGCTTATAAACATAGATCACCATGTTACTAATGAAAACTATGGAACAAGTAATTATGTTGAAGAATCATCTGCTGCAACAGCAGAAATTGTTTATTTACTTCTAAAAGAATTAGGTTTTGACTTTAAAGAAAAAGATGAAGTTAATGAGAAAATAGGAAGATGTATATATACATCTTTAGTTACAGATACAGGTGGTTTTAGACATTCAAATGTAACAGAAAGAACTCATAAAATAGCATCTGAGCTGATAGCCATTGGAGTTAATAATACTAAAATTCATAATAATCTATTTGATAATAGACCTTATGAAAAAATCAAACTTATAGGTGAAGCTTTAAATAATTTAAAGCTTTTACTTGATGGGAAATTATCAGTTATAAAACTTTCTAAAAAACTTTTAGACTCTTATAATTTAGGGAATATAGATACTTCCGATGTTATTTCTATGGCATTAGGGATAAAAGGAGTAAAAGTTGCCTTAGTATTAAAAGAAGTTGAAGATGGAGTGAAGGGAAGTTTAAGATCAAGAGAAGATTTTGATGTTAGAAAGGTTGCAGAGGTTTTAGGTGGTGGTGGCCATATAAAGGCTGCTGGATTTAAAATGAAAAATGTTTCATTAGAAGAAGCTTTCAATAAAGTAATAATTGAAATAGAAAAAGAGATATAGATATGAATGGTGTATTAAATATATTTAAAAATTCAGGAATGTCATCTTTTGATGTTGTAAGAATTGTAAGAAAAGTTGCTTGTGAGAAAAAAGTTGGACATACAGGCACTCTTGATCCAGAAGCAATTGGTGTTTTACCAGTATGTTTAGGAAAGGCAACCAAGATAATAGATTACATTATGAATGATAAGAAGAGCTACAAGGTGAAATTTAAGCTTGGAGTTACTACAACTACATATGATTTAGAAGGTGAAATATTATCAGAAAGTGACACTTCTAATATTACAGTTGAAGAGACATTAGAAGCTATAAATAAATTTAAAGGAACATATAATCAAGTTCCACCTATGTATTCTGCCCTAAAGAAAAATGGAGTAAGGCTATATGAACTTGCAAGAAAAGGAATAGAAGTAGAGAGAGAAGGAAGACCCATAACTATATATGACATTAAAGATATAGAAATTAATCTTCCTTATATATCTATGGAAGTAACTTGTTCTAAGGGGACGTATATAAGAAGCCTTTGCTATGATATAGGTGAAGCATTAAAAGTAGGGGCTTGTATGACAGACCTTAGAAGAACTGAAACATCTTGTTTTCATGAAAGAGATAGCATTAATATTAAGGATTTAACTAGTGAGAACATACATAATTATATTATATCAATAGAGGATGCATTAAAATTCTATCCTAAACTTAAAGTTAATGAAGGCTTTAGCAAGTTACTTATAAATGGTGTTAGAGTAATGGATAGAAGATTAACAAATGAAAAAATAGACAATAATATTCTATATAGAGTTTATGATGAAAATGATAAATTTTTAGGTCTTGGGAAAAGAGAACTTAACGGATTTAAAATTGAAAAACTATTAATATAGTAGGAGCTAATGAAGTATGAATGAGAAGCTTAATAGATTTTTAGAAGAAGGTACATATAGTTATGTTGCCCTTGGTAGCTTTGATGGTTTACATTCAGGACATTTATCATTAGTAAATAAGATTATTGAGCTAGCAAATGAAAACAAAGGTAAAAGTATAGTATATACTTTTAAAAATCATCCTAGGACTTTAATAAAAGGAGCAACTCCTCCTAAACTACTTATGGATAATGAGAGTAAGGAAGAGATATTAGAAGCTTTAGGTGTTGATTTAATATACTTTGAAGAATTTAATGAAGAATATATGAAATTAACCCCAGAGGGATTTATTAAATATTTATGTGAAAAGTTTAAAGTAAAAGGGATTGTTGTTGGATTCAATTATAGATTTGGATATAAGAATGTTGGAAATATAGAGATGTTAAAAGAATTATCAACAAAGTATGGCTATGAATTTTATGTAATGGAACCTTGTAATTATGAAGATGAAGTTATAAGTAGTACTAGAATTAGGAATGAATTACTTAGTGGAAATGTTGATAAAGCTATGAAGATGCTTAATAGGCCTTACTGTATAAAAGGTAAAGTGGTACATGGTAAGAAGCTTGGAAGAGCCATAGGTTTTCCAACAGCCAATTTAGATTATTCAAAGGAGGCTTTAATTCCTAAAAAAGGTGTATATTATACTAATGTACAATGGCAAGGTAAAATATATAAGGGAATAACATCTGTAGGAAATAATCCAACTGTTAATGGTGATAAATTAACAATAGAAACTTATATTTTAGATTTTAATAATGATTTATATGGGCATAATATAAAAGTATACTTTATTAAAAAGATACGTGATGAGAAAAAGTTTAACTCAATAGATGATTTAGTTATCCAATTAAAAAAAGATAAATATTATGCTCTAGAGGAAAAGTTCTTTGTAAACTTATAAAAAATATTTACAATAAGAATGGCTTTTGTTATAATAGCCATTAGGAACCTAGTCCTATGTTTAAAGAATGCCAACTTTATACATGGCACTAAGGCGATAAATTATGGAGGTGCATTACGCATGGATAAGGCAAAAAAGTTAGAAATAATTAAAGAATTTGGAAGAAATGAACAAGATACTGGTTCTCCAGAAGTTCAAATCGCTTTATTAACAGAAAGAATCAATTCTTTAACTGGTCACTTAAAGACTCACAAGAAGGATCACCACTCAAGAAGAGGATTATTAATGATGGTTGGTCAAAGAAGAGGTCTTCTAAATTACTTAGAGTCTCAAGATATCGAAAGATACAGAGCTATTATCAAAAAATTAGGTTTAAGAAGATAATCTTTAGAGCGGATAACTCCGCTCTATTATTTTAAAATTACAAGAAAATTATGTAAAATGTAGATAGTGAAGGGAGGTCCTATCATGAATAAAGTATTAAGCAAAACCATTGCTGGTAGAGAGATGAAGGTTGAATTTGGTAAGATAGGAATGTTATCAAATGCAGCAATTTTTATGAGCTATGGAGATACAGTAATATTAACAAATGTTAATGCTTCAGAGCAACCTAGAGAAGGTATAGATTTCTTCCCATTAAGCGTTGAATATGAAGAAAGATTATATTCAGTAGGTAAAATTCCAGGTGGATTTATAAAGAGAGAAGGTAGACCTACAGAAAAAGCAATTCTAAACGGTAGAGCAGTAGATAGAACAATAAGACCATTATTTCCAAAGGGATATAGAAATGATGTTCAAGTTGTATGTACAGTGGTTTCAGTTGAAAAGGATAACTTACCAGAAATTTTAGCCATTAATGCAGCATCAATGGCATTATGTTTATCAAGCATTCCTTATACAATTCCAGTGGCAGCAGTTCAAGTAGGATTAATAGATGGAAACTTTGTAATTAATCCAAATGCTGAAGAAAGAGAAGAATCAATCATGCATCTTACTGTTTGTGCAACAAAAGAAAAGGTTATGATGATTGAAGCTGGAGGTCACGAAATTCCAGAAGACACAATGATAAAGGCTATAGAATATGGATTTGAAAGATGTCAAGATATAATTTTATTCCAAGAAGAAGCTATGGCTACAATGGGTAAAGAAAAAGAAGTTCCTGAATTATACCATGTTGATTTAGAGGTAGAAAAGGATATAACTGAGTTTGCTGGAGAAATGGTTAAGAAGGCAATGTACATCACTGATAAGGACGAAAGAAACTTAGCAATTGATGAAATCAATGAAAAGGTATCTGAAGAATTTGGTGAAAAGTACGCTGATAAGACTGGTGATATAAAAGAAGTTCTTTATAACATGCAAAAGAAAGTTGTAAGGCATATGTTATTAAAGGAAAAGAGAAGACCGGATGGAAGAGCTTTTGATGAAGTAAGACCAATAAGTTGTGAAGTTGGTATATTACCAAGAACTCATGGTACTGGGTTATTTACAAGAGGATTAACTCAAGTAATGACAGTTGCTACATTAGGTTCAGTTGGAGATATTCAAGTATTAGATGGAATAGATGAAAGCGAAACTACTAAGAGATACATGCACCACTATAATTTTCCTGGATATAGTGTTGGAGAAGTTAAACCATTAAGAGGGCCAGGAAGAAGAGAAATTGGTCATGGGGCATTAGCAGAAAGAGCTCTTGAGCCATTAATACCATCAGAAGAAGAATTCCCATATACTATTAGATTAGTATCTGAAGTTTTAAGTTCTAATGGTTCTACTTCACAAGCATCAGTATGTGGTTCAACATTAGCCTTATTAGATGCAGGTGTTCCAATAAAGAGACCAGCAGCAGGTATTGCAATGGGATTAATTACATCTGAAGATTTAAGTGAAGAAGCAGTATTAACTGATATTCAAGGAATAGAAGATTTCTTTGGAGATATGGACTTTAAGGTAGCTGGTACGACAGAAGGTATTACATCAATTCAAGTTGATACTAAGCTTCAAGGTTTCTCATTTAATGTAGTTGAAAATGCTATTAAAGATGCTAGAAAAGCTAGATTATTTATATTAGATAAGATAAATGAATGCATAGAAAGTCCTAGAGAAGAAGTTTCTTCATATGCTCCAAAAACATCTATTATTCAAATAGACCCAGAAAAGATTAGAGATGTAATTGGAACTGGTGGTAAGGTTATAAATAAGATTATAGCTGATACTGGAGTTAAGATTGATATTAAGGAAGATGGTACAGTATTCGTATCTTCACCTGATCATGATGGAGTTAATGCAGCACTTAAGATTATTGAAGGTATTACTAAGGAAGTTCAAGTTGGTGAAGTGTACCTAGGTAAGGTTACAAAGATAACTACTTTTGGTGCTTTTGTAGAAGTTCTTCCAAATAAAGAAGGATTAGTTCATATTTCTAAGCTAGCTAAGGAAAGAGTTAATAAGGTTGAAGATGTAGTTACTGTTGGTGATGAAATCTTAGTAAAGGTTGTAGAAATAGATAACCAAGGAAGAGTTAACCTTTCTAGAAAAGATGCTTTAGCTGAAAATGAAGAAAATAAAGAACAAGAATAATATGAACATAAAAAGGGCAATTCATTGCCTTTTTTCTATATATATTAAAATATAGAATAAGATGCCACGAATTACTTTATACTATATAAAGAGAATTCGTGATTTTTATTATAGGAGGAAAATATGTATAATTTTTATACTTTAAAAAATGGGCTAAGAGTAATAACAGAAAAAGTAGATGGGGTAAACTCTATAAGCGTAGGAGTAATGATACAAAATGGTTCCAGAAATGAAACTCCTGAAGTAAATGGAATATCACATTTTATTGAACATATGTTTTTTAAGGGAACAGATAAGAGGACAGCAAAAGAAATTGCAGAATCAGTTGAGAATATAGGCGGACAAATAAATGCATTTACAAGTAAAGAAGCTACTTGTTATTATGTTAAGAATTTATACACTCATTTAGATTTATCTCTAGAAGTGCTTTCAGATATGATATTAAACTCCAAGTTTGATGGAGATGAAATAGAAAGGGAGAAGGGAGTAGTTATTGAAGAAATCAATATGAGCGAGGATAATCCAGAGGATGTTCTTGAGGATTTACATTCAAAAGCATGCTTTGATAATAGTTCCTTAGCCTACCCAATTTTAGGGACAATTGATAAGGTTAAAAGTTTTACTAGAGATAAAATAAAGAATTTTATAAAAGAAAAATATACTCCATACAACACAGTGATATCTATATGTGGTAAGTTTGATGAGAAGGAAGTGGAGACTTTAGTAGAACAATATTTTGGAGGGTGGAAAAGCGACAATATCTATGTTCCAACATACGGTGAAACTTTAGTGCACTTAAACTCTATGACAGCTACAAAGGATATAGAGCAACTTCATGTAAGCCTTGGGTTAAAGGGGCTTCCTTTTGGCCATGATAATGGGTATGGCCTCGTATTATTAAGTAATATATTTGGTGGTGGAGCGTCATCTATACTATTCCAAAGAGTAAGGGAACAACTAGGGTTATGCTATAGTATTTATTGTTATCCTCAACCATATCAAGGTGCAGGAGTATTAAATATATATGCTGGTCTTGGAAAGAATTATGGTGAAAAGGCTTTAGATGCTATTAAGCATGAGTTAAATAGATTTGTTAAAGAAGGTATAACTAAGGAATTATTAGATGTTAATAAGGAAAAGATAAAAGCAAATTATATTTTAGGATTGGAAAGTACTAGTTCAAGAATGTTTAGTAATGCAAAATCTGTATTATTTAAAAATAGGGTAACTACTCAAGAAGAGGTTATAGAAAAAGTTGATAGAATCAATATGGAGGATATTGATTTTGTATTAAAGGAGTGCTTTGGAAGTGGAGTGTTAAATACTTCTTATGTAGGGCAAAATGTTGAGGCTGACAAGTTAAACTCTATAATATTAGACTCTGATAAAGCATATAATAATAAAAATAATTTTGGGAAAATAGAAATATAAGAATAAAATCTCTCTTTATATCATATGTATTATGTAGGTAATAAGGAGGGATTTTTTATGTCAGGAGAAAACATAAAGTTACTTAGTGAAATAGAAAGATATGAACTTATAAATATTAATGATGGTGAAAAGTACGATTATCTTCAAAATAATGACTTAGTAGTAGATGATGATGGAAAAATACGATATCTTATTATAAATACTACTGGAAGTAAGATGAGACTATTCAGTAGGTCTAGAGAGTTTTTAGAGATTCCATGGGAGTGTGTAAAGAAGATTGGATCAAGAACTATAATACTTGATGCAGAAGATAATGATGTAAAGAGAGCTAAACTATAGAATCTGGAGGGAATGACTTGAAAATAGTTATACAAAAGTTTGGCGGCACATCAGTTTCTACCAAGGAGAATAGAGAAAAAGTAATGGAGAAAGTAAAGGAGTCAATTGATAATGGATATAGTCCTGTGGTTGTCGTGTCAGCAATGGGAAGAAAGGGTAGTCCATATGCAACTGATACTTTACTTTCTTTAGTTAATGAAAATTTTATAAAAGAAAATAAGTTAGCAGCAGATCTTTTAATGTGCTGTGGAGAAATAATAAGTTCTGTTGTAATGTCATCAGATATGAATAGTAAAAATATTGAGGCCTTTCCTATGACAGGCGGACAAGCTGGGTTAATTACCAATAAAAATTTTGGCGAAGCAACTTTGCTTTCAACTAATGAAAAAGAAATATTAGATGTAATATCACAGGGGAGAGTTCCTGTTGTAACTGGATTCCAAGGTATAACAGAGAATGGATACTTTACTACATTGGGAAGAGGTGGAAGCGATACTACAGCTTCAATACTTGGAGTAATGTTGGATGCAGAAAGAATTGAAATATATACAGATGTTGATGGTGTAATGACAGCAGATCCTAGAATAGTAAAAAGTGCATCAGTAATTGATATTATAAGCTATGATGAGGTGTTCCAGCTTGCAGACCAAGGTTCTAAGGTAATACATCCTAGGGCTGTTGAGTATGCTAGAGAAGGTAATATTCCTATTATGATTAAAAATACTTTAAATGATACAATAGGTACATTAATTAATAGTGTGGGAGATAGAAAGAGGAGAAGATTAATTACAAGTATAACTAATCATGATGATAGAATTCAGGTTACAATAAATCTTGATGATAATAAGGGTAATGATAGATATAATGATGTATTAGAAATATTAGCTGCAAATAAGATTAGTTTGGATTTAATTAATATTTTTCCAAGGCAGCAAGTATTCACAATATCTAAAGCTGCAAAGGATATTGTAAAGGATATATTTGGTAAATTGGATTTAAAATATACATTAATAGATAACTGTAGTACTATAGCCTTAGTGGGAGCTGGAATGAAGGGAATACCTGGGGTTATGGCGAAAATTTATAAAACATTAAGTGAAAGCAATATAGAGGTGTTACAAACTGCAGATTCACATATGACTATTTGGTGTTTAATTCATACCGAAAATTTAGAAAAAGCTATAAATGCTCTTCATAAAGCATTTAAACTTTAAAATTGTATCTTTAATAAAGTATAAAAACATTCCTCATGTACAAAATAAAACTGTACAGGAGGAATGTTTTTATGGAGGATATTAAATTAACAAATAAGTCAACAAAATCTGGAAGTGAAGAAACACAAGAAGAATTAAAAGAAAACAATGAGAAAATGAAATCTGTTAAGGAATATGGGAACACAACTATGGCAGTACCTAATGAAAGAATTCAAGTCCTTTCAATAATAGGGCAAATTGAAGGACATAATGTTTCACCAGCCCAAACTAAAGCAACTAAGTACGAACACGTAATACCACAACTGATTTCTATAGAACAAAATAAAAATGTAAAAGGCGTACTAATCGTACTAAATACAGTAGGAGGAGATGTTGAAGCTGGTCTTGCAATATCAGAAATGATAAATTCAATTTCTAAACCAACAGTTTCAATAGTTATAGGAGGAGGTCACTCTATTGGAGTACCTTTAGCTACTTCTTCTGACTATTCTTTTATAACTCCATCAGCTACTATGATAATTCACCCAATAAGAATGAATGGGTTTATTATAGGAGTTTCACAAACATTTGACTATTTTAAGAAGATGCAAGAGAGAATTAATGATTTTATTGTGAGAACTTCCAATATTAAACTAGAAAAATTAGAAGAGTTTATGATGCAAACAGATGAACTACTAAATGATGTAGGAACTATATTAATTGGTAAGCAGGCTGTAGATTGTGGGCTTATAGATGAAGTTGGGGGGATAAGTAAAGCACTTGAAAAATTAAATGAATTAATAGGAGATGAAAAATAGGGATGTAAACCCTATTTTTTTTCTTTCTTAAAAGGAATTAAAGAGAAAGTGTAGAAATTATTATGATGGGGTGATTTTAAGTGAGTAGAAGTAATAGTAAAAGAAAAAATACAAAAGAAGCAAAGAAAAACGTACAAAATCATAATAGTGAAATTACTGGAATTATATTTATAGCATGTGGAATACTGAGTGCAGTATCAATATATACAAACCTAGCTGGATTTTTATCTACATTTTCACAGAAGATATCACATTTACTATTAGGAATAGGAGCTTATGTAGTACCTATTTATTTAATTTATTTAGGATATAATTATTTAAAGGGAAGAGGAAAAATAAATCTTGATAAAAAGTTTTATGGTATTACTCTATTTGTTGGGGTAATTATTTTATTTTCAGGAACATTTTATGTAGAATCATTAAGTGATATTACCTTTGGAAAGGGTATGAGTAATATAATTCAAACAATAGTAAAAGCTGATTACGGATTTAATGGAGGTCTTGTTGGACATCTTATATCCTATCCTTTATTTAAAATACTTGGATTTGTAGGTTCATTTATTGTGTATATAGCGCTTATAATTATAGCTTCTATATTAACATTTAGTATTTCGATTTTTGATTTAGGTGAAAGAGCAAATGTAAAAAGAAAAGAATTTAAAAAGAGAAGAGAAATTTCACCAACAATCAAAAACGATGAAAGAAATGACTTTATAAATGTAATTGAAAAGGAAGAAAAGCTAGAGCCAAATAGAGAAGAGTTTTTAAAGGGGGTAAATCATAAAATAAAGATACTTGATTTTATGAAAAATGCCACTATTGATGATGAGCTTGAAGTGGCTGTAGAAAATAACACAGAAAAAGAAATATCTTCATTTATTAACAGCGAGGAAGCTATGCCTTCTGTTAAAAAAGAAAAACTTGATAACGGAATAAAGGAAAGTGTGAATAAAGAAATTGAAGATATACTAAATGAAGACAAAGAAGAAATAGAGAAAAAAGAATATGTATTCCCTAATACAGAACTTTTAAATGTTAATAATAAAACTAAATTAAATAGCTCTGATAAAAAAGAGTTAATTGATAGCGCAAATAAGCTAGAAGAAACTTTAGGAAGTTTTGGAGTAGATGCAAAAGTTGTGCAAGTTACAAAGGGACCTTCAGTAACTAGATTTGAACTTCAGCCTAGTCCTGGTGTAAAAGTTAGTAAAATAGTAAATTTATCAGATGATATAGCATTAGGTCTTGCAGCTTCTGGGGTGAGAATTGAAGCACCTATTCCTGGAAAGGCAGCAGTTGGTATAGAAGTACCAAATAAAAAGCAAACACCAGTATTTTTAAGAGAGGTACTAGATTCAAAAGAGTTTACTAGTAGTAATAAAAAGTTAGCCTTTGCTTTAGGAAAAGATATAGGAGGAGCTTGCGTTGTAGGAGATTTAAGTAAGATGCCACATACATTGATTGCAGGGGCTACAGGTTCTGGTAAGAGTGTATGTATTAATTCTTTAATTATAAGCTTACTATATAAATATTCTCCTGATGAAGTTAAATTACTTATGGTTGATCCTAAGGTTGTTGAGTTAAATGTTTATAATGGAATACCCCATCTTTTAATTCCAGTAGTAACAGATCCAAAGAAAGCAGCTGCTGCATTAAATTGGGCTGTTAATGAGATGACAAAAAGATATAACCTTTTTGCTGAAATGGGAGTAAGAAATATTGATTCATACAATGCTTTAATGGATAAAGGAATTATTGAGGAGAAGCTACCTTATATAGTTATAATTGTAGATGAGCTTGCTGACTTAATGATGGTTTGTCCTAATGATGTGGAAGATTATATAGGAAGGCTGGCACAAATGGCAAGAGCTGCTGGTATGCATCTTGTTATAGCAACGCAAAGACCATCTGTAGACGTAATTACAGGTGTTATAAAAGCAAATATACCATCTAGAATTTCATTTGCTGTTTCTTCTCAGGTGGACTCAAGAACAATATTAGATTCAGCTGGAGCTGAAAAATTACTTGGTAAAGGTGATATGCTTTATTATCCTGTTGGAGAAAGTAAACCTCAAAGAGTTCAAGGATGCTTCATCTCAGAAGAGGAAGTTGAAAAGGTAATAGAATTTATTAAGTCAGAAGAAAAAGATGCAGTTTATGAAGAATCTATTTTAGATCATATAAATAATGAAACAGAAGGCAAGAATATAGATAGTAGTGATGATGCTGATGAGTTGTTACCAGAAGCTATAAATTTAGTAATTGAATACGAGCAGGCATCAACATCTTTCTTGCAAAGAAGACTAAGAGTTGGCTTTAACAGAGCTTCTAGAATAATGGATCAGCTAGAAGAAAGGGGAATAATTTCACCTAAAGATGGAAGTAGACCAAGGCAAGTTTTGATGAAAAAAGAAGATTTACTCCATAATTCAGATAATATGGAAGAAAATTAACTTGTAATACTTATAAAAGCGATATAAAATGTTTTTGATATAGTATTAAACTAGAGTAATACACAGGAGGAAACACATTTGAAAAAGTATAAAGTTGGAATGGTTAGTTTAGGCTGCGATAAGAATAGAGTAGATGCAGAAATAATTCTAGGTAGAATGAGTGAGCAATACGAAATAACAAATAATCCAAAGGAAGCAGATATAATAATAGTAAATACTTGTGGTTTTATAGAGTCAGCAAAGCAAGAATCTATAGACACAATTTTAGAGATGGCAGAATACAAGAATAAGTATAAGTGTAAAATGTTGATAGCTACAGGTTGTCTTACACAAAGATACGGAAAAGAGTTACAAGAATTAATGCCAGAAATAGATATTACTCTTGGAGTTAATGATTACGAAAAGATTAATGAGTATATAATGAATTTCATTAATAATGATGAAAAGTTAATAGAAGTAAATTATTCAGATCAAAAGATTAATGAAGGTATAAGAATTCTTACAACAAAATCTCATACAGCATATCTAAGGATAGCAGAAGGTTGCAACAATTTCTGTACTTATTGTATTATTCCTAAAATAAGAGGAAAATTTAGAAGTAGAGATAAAGAAAGCATTATTAAAGAAGCTGAATTATTAAGCAAGAGTGGCGTAAAAGAATTAATTTTAATAGCTCAAGACTTAACTATGTATGGTACAGACCTTTATGGTGGACAAAAGTTACATGAATTATTAAGAGAATTATCAAAGGTTGATGGAATTGAATGGATAAGACTATTATATTGTTATCCAGAAGAAATCTATGATGAATTAATAGATGAAATAGCTAACAATAATAAGGTAGTCAAATATTTAGATTTGCCAATACAACATATAAGCAATAACATTTTAAGATTAATGGCAAGAAAAACAAGCAAAGAAGCTATAATAAATAAGATTGAAACATTAAGGAAAAGAATTCCTGATATTGTAGTAAGAACTTCTTTAATTGTAGGGTTTCCAGGTGAAACAGAAGAAGATTTTAATGAATTAACAAAGTTTTTACAAGATTATAAATTAGATAATGTAGGGGTGTTTAAATATTCTCAAGAGGAGGGAACACCAGCTGCAAAGATGGAAAATCAAGTTCCTGAAGAGATAAAGGAAATTAGAGAAAGAAACTTAATGTTAGTTCAACAAGAAGTGGCAAAAGAAATAAATGAATTGAAAATTAGTAATATTTATGATATTCTTGTTGAAGGACATAATGGAGAATATTACTATGGAAGAAGTTATGAAATGGCTCCTGAAATAGATGGTGTAGTATTCTTTGATTCAGAAGAGAATATAAAAACTGGGGCAATAGTTAAAGTTAAGATTACTAATTGTGCCGATTATGATTTAATGGGAGTTGTGGTTTATGAATCTTGCAAATAAATTAACTGTAATTAGAATCTTTTTAGTTCCCATCTTTTTAATATTTATTGCTGTTCAAGGCATACCATATGGTACATTTATTGCAACATTTATATTTATTTTAGCGTCACTTACAGATAAGTTGGATGGGTATATAGCTAGGAGCAGGAATCAAATTACTAACTTTGGAAAGTTTATGGACCCCCTTGCAGACAAGCTGCTTGTAACATCAGCTTTAATATCTTTAGTAGAGCTACAAATGGTACCTAGTTGGGCAGCTATAGTTATAATTGCAAGAGAGTTTGCTGTATCTGGATTAAGAACAATAGCAGCTTCAGAAGGAAAAGTAATAGCTGCTAGTTGGTGGGGCAAGATAAAGACAGTAATACAAATAATAGCTATAGTGCTATTGTTATTACAATTTAATATTACTACATCTTCATACTTAACAAATTTAGTTGAATCAAGTAGTGTTTGGAATTGGTTCTTCATGAATGTACCTAGTTGGATGTTAAATATATCTGTAGTAATAACATTAATATCTGGTTGGGATTATTTTAGAAAGAATAAGCATACAATTGATATGAATAAATAAGATACATGTGAGATCGTACTAATATATTTAGCACGATCTCTTTTTTAAAACAATTTAAAGGTAACATTAGCAGTTAAATCAGTAATTTTTTATAAAATTTAATAAAAGATATATAGATGTATAAAAACAATCAGTTATGATAATACTAAAGAGGAAATTGCCATAAAATGGAGAAAAGAAAGTTTTATATTGACTATAAATAATAAATACTATATAATATGATTATAGAACATAAGTTCGTTTATGAAAGAGGTGTAAGAATAAAAATGAGTAACATAAATATGGATAAATTAAAGGCTATAGAAAGTGCTATGAACCAAATAGAGAAGCAATTTGGTAAAGGTTCTGTAATGAAATTAGGAGAAGATAGCACATTAAGTATCGATTCTATATCAACAGGATGTTTAGATCTTGATATAGCACTTGGTATTGGTGGAGTTCCAAAGGGAAGAATAGTAGAAATATATGGACCTGAAAGTTCAGGTAAAACAACAGTTGCATTACATATTGCTGCTGAAGCTCAAAAGGCTGGTGGAGCAGTAGCTTTTATTGATGCTGAACATGCTTTAGATCCTAGTTATGCAAGAAAGATTGGTGTCGATACTGAAAATCTTATAGTTTCACAACCAGATACAGGAGAACAAGGTCTTGAAATAGCAGAAGCCTTAGTTAGATCTGGTGCTATTGATGTTCTTGTAGTTGACTCTGTTGCTGCATTAGTACCAAGAGCAGAAATTGAAGGAGAAATGGGTGATTCTCACGTAGGGTTACAAGCAAGACTTATGTCTCAAGCATTAAGAAAGTTAGCAGGAACTATTAGTAAAACTAATTGTGTTGCAATATTCATTAACCAACTAAGAGAAAAAGTTGGAATTATGTTTGGTAATCCAGAAACTACAACAGGTGGTAGAGCACTTAAATTCTATGCTTCTGTAAGATTAGATGTTAGGAGAATAGATTCAATTAAGCAAGCTGATGCTATAATAGGTAATAGAACTAGAGTAAAAGTAATGAAGAATAAGGTAGCTCCTCCATTTAAACAAGCTGAGTTTGATATTATGTACAATGAAGGTATCTCAAGAACAGGTAATATAGTAGATGTTGGAGTTAAGGAAGGAATAGTACAAAAGAGTGGAGCTTGGTTCTCTTATGGAGATGTTAGATTAGGTCAAGGTAGAGAAAATGCTAAGATTTACTTAAAGGATAATCCTGAAGTAGCGCTAGAAATTGAAAATCAAATTAGAGAGAAGCATTCTTTACCTTTATATGTTGGTGAAGCTGAAGTTAAAAAAGAAGTATCTATAGATAAAGAATAAAAAAGAGGCGGTATACCGTCTCTTTTTTTGTTGTATATTATATGTAAAGAAAATAAAAGTAAATAATAGCAAGAAAAATAGATTATAAAAAAAGAATAAAAAGGTTTTCATAATGAGCGAAATGGATAGAAAACAAGAGGTAAAGCTAGTAAAATAGTGTATTTATAATATAATAAAGGGAATACTTATAAAGACGTGCTAACTTGACATAATTTGATTTTTCAGATAAAATAATAACAAATACTGGTTTATCATATTCCTATAAACAGTGAGAATTATATGATACCTACTATGCTTTCTTGTTTACTTATAATAGAAAGTTTACAAGCTAGGAGGTGTTTACGTGCAAACGTATATGATAATATTAATAGACATTGTTGTTTTATTAGTTTTAGGAATAGTATTTTATAAAACGATTCAAGCAGCATCAAAAAAGAAAATAGAATTACTTGAAAAAGAAGCTACAACTGTTTTAGAAAATTCAAAGAAAGAAGCAGAAGCTTTAAAGAAAGAAGCTATTTTGGAAGCAAAAGAAGAAGTTCATAGATTAAGAACTGATTGTGAAAGAGATTCACGAGAAAGAAGAAATGAAGTTCAAAGGCTTGAAAGAAGATTAATACAAAGAGAAGAGTCTTTAGATAAAAAGAGTGACTCTTTACAAAAGAAAGAAGATGCACTAAATGAGAGAGTGAACGAAGTTCAAAAAATGGAGGAAAAGGTTCAAGAGGTTTATAATCAAAGAAGAGAAGAACTTGAAAGAGTTTCAGGATTATCATCTGATGAAGCAAGACAAATCCTTTTAGAAGAAGTTCGTAAAGAAGTATCTCATGATGCAGCTTTAATGATTAAGGACATCGAGAGTAGGGCAAAGGAGGAAGCAGATAAAAAGGCAAGAGAAATTATTACCACTGCTATCCAAAGATGTGCAGCAGACCACGTGTCTGAAACAACAGTACATGTAGTAGCCCTACCAAATGATGAAATGAAGGGTAGAATAATAGGTAGAGAAGGTAGAAACATTAGAACCCTAGAGACGTTAACAGGAGTAGATTTAATTATAGATGATACTCCGGAAGCAGTTATCTTATCAAGTTTTGATCCAATTAGGAGAGAAGTTGCTAGGATGGCACTAGAAAAGTTAATAGTGGATGGCAGAATACATCCGGCAAGAATCGAAGAGATGGTTGAAAGAGCTCAAAAAGATGTTGAAAATGACATTAAGGAAGAAGGAGAACAAGCAGCACTAGAAACAGGTGTGCATGGACTTCACCCAGAACTTATAAGACTACTTGGTAGATTGAAATATAGAACAAGTTATGGACAAAATGTTCTAAAACATTCCATAGAAGTTTCATATTTAGCTGGTTTAATGGCTTCAGAATTAGGATTAGATGTTACTCTAGCTAGAAGAGCTGGCTTACTACACGATATTGGAAAGGCTGTAGATCAAGAGCAAGAGGGACCTCACGCTTTAATAGGTGGAGATCTTGCTAAAAAGTATCATGAGTCACCAATAGTAGTTAATGCAATTGCGGCCCATCACGGCGATGTTGAAATGCAATCTTTAGAAGCTATATTGGTTCAAGCAGCAGATGCTGTATCTGCAGCTAGACCAGGTGCAAGAAGAGAAACTCTAGAAGCCTATATCAAGAGATTAGAGAAATTGGAAGAAATTGCAAATTCGTATGAAGGTGTAGAAAAATCATATGCCATTCAAGCTGGTAGAGAGATTAGAATTATGGTTAAACCAGATCATGTTGACGATTTAGGTGCAGTTGAACTTGCACATAACATTGTTAAGAGCATTGAAGAACAGCTAGAATATCCAGGACAAATAAAGATAAATGTTATAAGAGAAACTAGAGCAGTAGATTTTGCAAAATAAAGAATTAGAGTTGTTAATATTATTCAATATTAACAACTCTTTTAAAATTATTATTATTTTAGAAAAAAAGTAGTTAAAAAAAAGGATTTTAAAAGTTTACATAGAATATATTTAATAGAGAAAAGTAATTATATTTTATTTTGTAAACGATTAGTAGGTCTGGGAGGAGAAATAAAAATGGAAGTATTAAAAGTATCAACAAAATCTAATCCAAATTCAGTTGCAGGTGCTTTAGCTGCAATTATAAAGGAAAAAAATATTGTAGAAATACAAGCTGTAGGAGCAGGAGCAATAAATCAAGCTGTTAAGGCTATAGCTATCGCTAGAGGCTTTGTTGCGCCAAGCGGTAAAGATATCGTTTGCATTCCAGCATTCACTGACATAGAGATTGATGGTGAAGAAAGAACTGCAATTAAATTAATTGTACAACCTAGATAAAGAATAAGCTTACCTTTATTGTGATATGAAAGATAAGATTTATAAAAGTCTTGAAATTCTTTTCAATCTCATATATAATAATAAAAGTTAAGTGAAAGCTTATAGAATATTTAAAGAGGTGAATGTAATGGTTTCAAAAGAAGTTGTAGTTAAGAATGGAACTGGTTTACATGCTAGACCAGCAACTTTATTAGTTAAGAAGGCTTCATCTTTCAAATCAGATGTAAGCATAGAATTCAATGGTAAGAAAGCAAACGTTAAGAGCTTAATAGGAGTTCTTTCATTAGCTGTAACTAAGGATTCTGTAATAAACGTTATTGCTAACGGTGATGATGAAGCTTTAGCTGTTGAAGAAATAGTTAAGTTAATTGAAAACTTAGAAGACTAGTATGTCAAAAAAGGTTTCTCGTAAGAGGAACCTTTTATTTGTTTTCAAAAATATATTTGCATCTAAATACTAGTGATATTAAGTCAATACTACTTAAGAATATAAGAAAGTAAAAGAGTCTAAGTATTAAGGCAGAACCAAACGAAAGTATATAAAAAATATTGATATTTATTAAAGCAAGTATGCCATAATTGAGTCCACCTAAAAGAGAAATTAAAAATGAAATTTTATCGAAAATATTTAATTTGCACATTATATAGTTCACTCCTATCAAAAGTTTGTTCTAATTTAATTTATATGTAAACAAAACATAAATATTACTAGGTTAAATATTTTTTTTATAAAGTAATGTAAAATTTAAAAAAATATGATATAATACGAATGATGTTTTGCAGAAATAAAAATATATTCGTATGGAGGTAAGTGATGAGAAATTTATATAATAGCCCATTAAATTCAAGATATGCTTCAAAGGAAATGAGTTACATATTTTCGGATGATATGAAGTTCACAACTTGGAGAAAGTTATGGGTTGCTTTAGCAGAGTGCGAAAAAGAATTAGGATTAAACATAACTGATGAACAAATTAATGAGTTAAAATCTCATATTGATAATATAAATTATGAAGATGCAATTAAGAGAGAAAAAGAAGTAAGACATGATGTAATGAGTCATGTATATGCGTATGGATTACAATGTCCAAGTGCAAAAGGAATCATACATTTAGGTGCTACAAGTTGTTATGTAGGTGATAATACAGATGTAATAATTATGAGAGATGCACTTTTATTAGTTAAAAAGAAGATAGTAACTGTATTAGATAGATTAAGTAAATTTGCTATGCAATATAAGGATATGCCTACTCTAGGATTTACACATTTCCAACCTGCACAATTAACTACTGTTGGTAAGAGAGCTACCTTATGGATGCAAGATTTAGTAATGGATATTGAGAATATAGACCATTTATTATCAACTTTAAAGTTAAGAGGGGTTAAGGGAACAACTGGTACTCAAGCAAGTTTCATGAACTTATTTGAAGGGGATGAAGCTAAAGTTAAATCTCTTGATAAAATGGTTGCTGAAAAAATGGGATTTGATAAGAGTTTTGGAGTAACAGGTCAAACTTATCCAAGAAAGCTTGATTCAATAATCTTAAACACATTATCAGAAGTTGCTCAAAGTGCCTATAAGTTTTCAAATGATTTAAGATTACTTCAAAATATGAAGGAGATGGAAGAGCCATTTGAAAAGCATCAAATTGGTTCCTCAGCTATGGCGTATAAGAGAAATCCTATGAGAAGTGAAAGAATGGGAGCTCTTGCCAGATACGTTATAGTTGATGCATTAAACCCAGCAATAACAGCTTCAACTCAATGGTTTGAAAGAACTTTAGACGACTCTGCAAATAAGAGAATTTCAGTAGCAGAAGCTTTCCTAGCTTTAGATGGTGTATTAAATCTTTATATAAATATATCAGAAAATATGGTTGTTTATGATAAAGTAATAGCAGCTCATGTTAATAATGAATTACCATTTATGGCTACTGAAAATATTATGATGGAATCAGTTAAAAGAGGCGGAGATAGACAAGAACTTCATGAAAGAATTAGAGAACATTCAATGGCTGCAGCTCAAAGGGTTAAGGGTGAGGGGTTAGATAATGATCTTATTAAGAGAATCATTGCAGATAATAGTTTTAATCTTTCAAAAGAAGAAATTTTAGCTATAATAGATCCAACAAAGTTTGTAGGTAGAGCCCCAAGCCAAGTTGTTGAATTTATTGATGAGTATATTACTCCGATCATAGAAGATAATAAGGATGCTGTTGATATTCATAGTGAAATCAATGTATAGTTTAGCAAAAAGTCCGAGCATGGTATGCTTGGACTTTTTCTGCTATAATAGTTATAGTTAAAGAAAACATTTACGCCATCTAATAAAAGGAGTAGAAAATTAATTATGAAAAGATATATTATTGCTTTAGATCAAGGAACAACAAGTTCAAGAGCTATTGTATTTGATAAAAATCAAAATATATTAGGGATAAGTCAAAAGGAAATAACACAAATTTACCCTAAAGAGGGATGGGTAGAGCATAATCCTATGGAGATTTGGGCTAGTCAATATGGTGTACTTCAAGAAGTTATGGCTAAGATTAATATTAGCCCTAAAGATATAGCTGCAATAGGCATTACAAATCAAAGAGAAACTACTATAGTATGGGATAAGACAACAGGTGAACCAATTTATAATGCAATTGTATGGCAATGTAGACGTACTTCAAAGATGATTGACCAATTGAAAGATAGTGGAATAGATAAATATATAAAAAAGAAAACAGGTTTAATTCCAGATGCATATTTTTCTGCAACTAAAATTAAGTGGATTTTAGATAATGTAGAAGGTGCTAGGGAAAAAGCTGACAAAGGAGAATTATTATTTGGAACAGTTGATACATGGCTTACGTGGAAGATGACAGAAGGAGAAGTACATGTTACTGACTATACAAATGCTTCAAGGACTATGTTATATAACATAAGAGAATTAAAGTGGGATGAGGAGTTATTAAGGATTTTCAATATTCCAATATCTATGTTACCACAGGTGAAAAACTCTTCAGATGTATATGGTTATATAAGTTTAAGAGAGTGGAAAGTTCCTATTGCAGGAATTGCTGGAGACCAACAAGCAGCATTATTTGGGCAGACTGCTTTTAATAAGGGAGAGGCTAAAAATACATATGGTACCGGATGCTTCTTGTTAATGAATACAGGAGAAGAATTGGTAGAAAGTAAAGAAGGTTTGCTTACAACTATTGCAATTGGCATTGAAAATAAGGTTCAATATGCATTAGAAGGCTCTGTATTTGTAGGAGGAGCAGTAATTCAATGGCTTAGAGATGAGCTTAAATTAATAAGTGATGCAAGTGATAGCGAATATTTTGCTAGTAAAGTAAAAGATAATGGAGGTGTTTACTTAGTACCTGCATTTGTGGGATTAGGAGCTCCTTATTGGGATATGTATGCAAGAGGCACTATTTTTGGTTTGACAAGGGGGACTAACAAAAACCATATAATTCGTGCAGCTCTAGAGTCTATTGCTTATCAATCAAAAGAAGTAATGGAGACAATGGAAAAAGAATCAAATATAAATATAAAAAGGTTAAAAGTTGATGGTGGAGCAAGTAGAAATACATTTTTAATGCAATTTCAATCAGATATTATGAATGTAGAAGTTTCTAGACCAATAATAACAGAAACTACAGCATTGGGAGCAGCTTATCTTGCAGGATTAGCAGTAGGATTTTGGAAGGATAGAAATGAACTATCAAAGGGATGGTATGAAAGTGAAAGGTATTATCCAAGCATGATAGATGAAGATAGAAATAAGCTTTATTCTAAGTGGAAAAAGGCTGTAGAAAGAAGTCTAGCATGGGAAGAATAAAATTAAGAAGTATAGTACAAACTATGCTTCTTAATTTTAATAGGTATACTAAAAGTTAGAACCATTCCATCCCCAATTATCAACTTCTTCATATTTGATATATATAGTCTCACCAGGTATTCCAAGTTCTCTAGTGAATAATTCACATAAGTGCTTTGTCATTGTATTTAATGAATCCTTTGAGGTTTTACCGAAGATTTTAACTTCTATAAAAGCTCCAAGTTTAAGCTTTTCGCCTTTAAAATAAAGCGTGTAATTATCTTCAAAACCTACCATTAGAAAGTTTTCACTTTTTCCAGGAATGTCACAAATTATTCTTCCTAGTTCTTCCTTTAGTTTATTAGTTTTATCCTCTGATAAACTTACTGTTACTTTAGAATTAATATATGGCATCTAAATCACCCCTAATCATAAATGATTTGTTTTTATATCCATATTATAGCAATTAATCTTAAACTCTACAAATTAAAATAACTTTCTAAAATTTTATTTATATTAAAAAAATAACAAAATAATGGCTTAATTAGTCAAATTATGATAAAATATAGTAAAAGTAATTTATTAATAGGGGGAGGCATTATGTCCACGGTTGTTAGTTGTAGCTTAATCATTAGAGATGATTTTAATAACGTGTTATTGCTTAAGAAAAAGGTTAAGAGAGGACAAATCGAAAAATGGTCTCTTTTAACTCAAAAGAAGAGAAGTAAGGAAGAGCATGAGAAAACAATACATAGAGGTGTGAAGGATATATTGAAATCTATTGTTTTTGATTTAGAGCCTTTAGATGAGTATTCTATAAATGAAAATGAAAGTACTATGGTATACTTAGGTATACTAAAGGAAAAAGTAACTTTAGATAAGAATTACAAAGAAGTAAAATGGATTAATGTAAATGATATAGATAATTTTGAAATTAATAACTTAGATAAAAAAATTCTTAAGGATTATTTTAAAAAAGATAGCTAAAGGCTATCTTTTTTAATTAGTAGTATGGATATTTATATAAAACATCTATACTATAGAAGTAAAGAATGATTTATAGTATTATGTAATTAATTAATGAAGAAAAGGGGTGAAGCAATGCTACAGCATTTGTGGATAGGTCAGGCTATAATCATCTTGGTAATATTGATTGTATTACTTGGAATAGGTTTTATTTCAGATTTGCCATCAGTGTTAGGTCTTAGTTTCACTAAAAGAGAAACTATAGAAAAATATATTGAAGATACTTTTGTTTCAAAGAAGAAAAAAGAAAAGACAATTTGCACATTTAGAATGATTGGAAGTAGATATTTAAATGATTTAGAAAATGTATATATTTTTATTTGTATATGTAGATATAGAAAGGAAAAAAAAGATTTAAGTTTGTTAGATGTAGAGTATAGAAAAGGAATAGTTACTTTAAGCAGGAAGTTTGGTATTTATAAAGTTATTGATGTAGATACAAAGGAAGAAAATATAAGTGGATATTTTCCTGAAGAGATAATGAGTAGTGGTGATTATGAGGAATCCACTAATGATAGAGAGAAGAGGCTATTAAAAGAAGCAAATCAAAAGAAAGCAAATAAGAAATTTAAGATAAAGAAGGTATATAAAGTATAAAAACGGGAGTTGAATTCCCGTTTTTATTTTGGCTGAATTACACGTATTTTATCGTACATGAAAGGAAATATTTCGCTAAGAGGAAAGTTTAGCTTATCATAGCTATGGCAACAATATAAATATTCACCGTAGCCAAGAGATTTGGTTATTACACCAGAGTGAGAAAAGTATCCCTTACTGTTAGCGTAAAATTGTATTACATCACCTTCTTTATAAGGGTGTTTCGAGGTTATATTAACACCAATAGCATTTTTGATAAGGTAATGATATAATTCATTAACTCTTATCCAAGAAGTACTATAAGGTCTCCAACTATTTGTAATTGGAATATTACCTGCATGTAAACATTGAGATACAAAATTTGTACAGTCTCCTCCAGAATTATCAAAGCTTTTATATTTAGTATTATAATTTAAAGCATATTTTTGAGCATACTCGCTAGCTAATTTAGAATTATAGTTGCTTCCTCTAAAAGGGAGCGGTGAGTTTGAAGTCCTAACCATTCTTTTATAATCTATAAGAAAAGAATTAAGAGAAGATAGTTGATTCTCTAAAAACTTTAATCTATAGTCTAAGTCAAGGCATTCCTTAATGTTATAAAATAGAGTTTTTTTTGAGAGTTTATCATATGTAGAAGGAAATACGTCTTTATTACACATATCTAATATAGTCCAAAGTTTATTTACTTTTTTTAAGATAAGGATAAAGTACAGTCTTTCAGAGGATTTTGTCTTTAATGTACTATTGATATAATTAAAAGAATGAATAGCGGAAATTTTTATTCGGAATGTTGATTTTTCTTTATCAATAGATATTTTTTCTATTTTATATTTTTCATTTTCAATATTATATCCAAATGTTTTTCTTATCTTATTTTTATATTTATTTTGTAGAGAAATTTCTTTTAAAATATTATCATTCATTATAAGAGATGATAATTTCTTTAAATTAGATGATGGATTTTGCAGAAGATAGAATAATTTGTAGATGTATAGCTTTACCATTATAACCTCCTATTTTCTTTAGATATTACAGTATATATTGAATGTATGGCTAAATGTGAATGTAGATGATATAATGTTTTTGAAATTAATTTTGTTACAATAAGAGGAGGATTTATAATGAAGATTTTATTAATATCGATAATTTTTATCATGATAGCAATTAATATTTCTTTATATATATATGGAAGAAAAATATCAAAGAGAGTAAGTGAATCAGAAGAAGAAAATGAAGTTATGAGTAAGAAGGCTATGAAGTTTACTATAATATCTATGGTGTGTTCTTTTATAACAATTATAGTGGTTAGTATATTGGCAATATTAAATATATGGGTTTAAAAAATAGAATAATATATTAATGAGATAGAAAGAGGAATTGTAGAACAATTTCTCTTTTTTTCTTGTTTAATAGAATTATTAAATGAAAAGATAGGAATAATAGTAATGAGAAATATATAGGAGGTAAAATAATGAAAAAGTTTATTTGTACTGTTTGTGGTTATATACATGAAGGTAGTGAACCACCAGAAATTTGTCCTATTTGTAAAGTAGACAGTTCAAAGTTCGAAGAAATTAAAGGTGATTTACAATGGGCTGATGAACATAGAATTGGAATTGCTAAAGACTTATCATCAGAGATAATTGATGATTTAAGAGCAAATTTTATGGGTGAGTGCACAGAAGTAGGTATGTATCTTGCTATGTCTCGTCAGGCAGATAGAGAAGGCTATCCAGAAGTTGCAGAAGCTTATAAGAGAATTGCTTATGAGGAAGCTGAACATGCAGCAAAATTTGCGGAAATATTAGGGGAAGTAGTTGTAGCAGATACTAAATCAAATTTGGAAGCTAGAGTAGAAGCAGAATATGGAGCTTGTGAAGGTAAGAAAAAGCTTGCTACAGTAGCAAAACAAAATAATCTAGATGCTATACATGATACTGTTCATGAAATGTGTAAAGATGAAGCTAGACATGGAAGAGCATTTAAGGGATTATTAGACAGATATTTTAGTGGAAAGAGGTAAGATGGTATGAATAGAATAGATTGTAGTGTTACAAATTGTTCACATAATAAGTGTGGCACTTGTTATGCTAATAGAGTTAATATTGGAGGAAAAGCAGCAGCAGTAGATGAAGAAACATGTTGTGGATCTTTTTTAAATAGACTTTTATACAGTGATCTTACAAACAACACAAATTCTGATGGTGAGTGTGATAGTTTGGTATGTTTCGTAAAACCATGTAAGTATAATGATAATAATTTATGCTCATTAGAAGGGATACAAGTAACCGGAAATAATGTAGAAGTATATACAGAAACTAAGTGCCATAGTTTTAAATTAGAATAGTTTTAATTGAATTATCCACAAATTAATGATAGTATTAATTTGTGGATAATTTGTTAAAAAGATTATTTTATGTATAAAAATGGGTAAGATTACATAGGGGGATGTTATGAGATTAAATGCAAATTTTGACTCGAAAAAAAGTTTTAAGTACAATACAACGAGAACTACAATCTTAATTGTATCTTTTGTTGCATTAGGGATTGTGGGATTCTCTAGAATTATTTCTGGTATAATAATTTCTAATAAATTAAAAGAAATTGTTTTTTTAGATGAAGTGGAGAGGGTTACGTCATCAATAAATTCATCTTTAAATTTAATTTTAGGAATTTTATTAATATTTAGCATAGTAGCAATTGTTGTAGCAGCAATGTATTCTTGGAAGTTTTATGGTAAAACTGCAAGGCTATTAAACGGACTAAGATTGCATATAGAGTATTTAACAAATGGGGTATATCATTATAAAATTAAAGAAAAATATTTTAATAGGGAAGATGAGATTGGTGCAATATGTAGAGCGTTAGATATTATGCAGAAATCTACAATAGGTATGATAAAGGAACTAAAAGAGTCAACATATTCTATGAACAATCAATCCCTAGCACTAACTAGTGTTTCTTCTGAATTGAAGGATAATACAAGTAATATTTCTTTATCTATAAACAATATAGTTAAATCTATTTCTAATGAATCATCAAATATAGAGGGGATGATTGAGAAAATAAATAATCTTACAAGAATGGTTAAAGAAGCAGCACGTGATATAAAAACAGTTTCTAATATGACATTAACAGTAGATAATAATGCTGTTGAAAGTAATGCTGATTTAAAAGAACTAACTAATTCCTTAAAAGGATTTAATAATATATTTATGACTTTCTTAAATACATTAGAGGCAATGAATGATAATATAAAAAAGGTAAATGATATCACTGAATTAATTAACAATGTAGCAGAACAAACAAATTTGCTTGCATTAAATGCTGCAATTGAAGCTGCAAGAGCTGGTGAGTCTGGAAGAGGATTTACTGTTGTTGCAGATGAAATAAGGAAGTTATCAGAAAAAACTAAGGAATCATCTGTTTCAATTAACCAATTAATTAATAATGTACTTATTAATTCTAAAAATCTGGTTGAGAGTACTTCAATTATGAAAGTAGAATTGGACAAGCAGTGGGTAGGGGTAGAAAAGTCTATTAAATCCTTTGCTAATATATCAGAATATGTAGCCACTATGACTCCAAAGATGGGTAATCTAGCAAATAGTTCAAATATGATTTATAAGAGTAGTAAGATTATTATGGAACAAATACAAAAGTTATCTTTAGTAAATCAACAGATATTTAGTTCAGCTGAAGAAATTGCAGTATCTTCAGAATCAACTAAGGAATATTCAAATCACTTAGCAGAATATGCAAAGGAGTTGGAAAAGAATGCTGATAATACTGCAGTATACGTTAATAAATTTGAACTAGATGGACCAGCAGAAGAAGATTAATATAAAAAAGGACATACAAGAAATTGGGGATTCTTGTATGTCCTTTTTACCATCCTCCAGAAGAGCCTCCACCATTTGAAGAGCCTCCACCAAAGCCACCAAAGTTACCACCACCACCGGGTCCTCCTCTAGGACCACCTCTACCAATATTACTCCAAAATATTATTTGAAGTAGAGTAGAAGAGATTCTTCCGCGATTCAGTATGATATCTAGCAAAAATAAAATTAGTATTATACCTCCTGAAAAGGCAAAACCTCTTGATGACCTTTCGGTTGGATTACCATAACTAGGTACTGTAAGATGTAAGGACTTATCTAAAGTTATATTGTATTCTTTAGCAATTATATCACAAAATGTGCTATAGGAGTTCATTACACCTTCGCTATAATTTCCTTCTAAGAAGCTTGGTTTTGATAGGGTTTCCATAACTCTGTTACTTAAAGCATCAGGAATAGCGCCTTCTAGTCCTCTACCAACTTCAACTCTCCAAGCCTTATCATCAATTGAGATAAGAACTAATAAACCATTATCCTTATTTTTTTGGCCAATTCCCCAACTACGAAATAACTCTAATGAATAATTTTCAATAGGTGTTCCATTAGTTGAGTTAATAATTACTATAGTGGCTTGTGCACCTGTTTTTAGTTCAAGCTCTCTTCCTATTCCTAGTATATTTCCTTTCTGAGGCTCATTTATAACTCCAACGTAATCATTTAAATATTTAAGATTTGTTTGAGTAGGAATAGAAATTGCTGAACTTATGGAGTTGTAACTTAATAGTAGTATTAATAAAAGAGAAGATAAAAATTTTAATACTCTAGATTTCATCCTTATTGTTGAATAAAATCTACTGAAGGTACATCAGTTGCACCTGCACTAGCTTTATATAAAGGTTTTTCTTGAAATCCAAAAAGTGATGAAATAATTGTTGTAGGGAATCTTCTCCTTTTAGCATTATAGTTTGTTACAGCAGTATTATAGTCTTGTCTAGCAACTGCAATTCTATTTTCAGTACCTTCTAGCTGTACTGAAAGATCCCTAAAGTTTTGATTTGATTTAAGGTCTGGATATCTTTCAACAACAACAAGAAGTCGAGATAATGCATTAGACAATTGACTATCTGCATCTGCTTGTTCTGTTACTGAAGTGGCTCCAGCAAGTTTACTTCTTGCATTTGCTATGTCAGTAAATATATCTTTTTCTTGAGATGCATATCCCTTTACTGTATTAACAAGGTTTGGAATTAAATCTGAACGCCTTTGAAGTTGAGTATCAATATTTGATTCCGCTTTATTAACAGTTTGTTCTAAATTAACTAAGCTATTATAGCTACCAACAATGGGAATAGCAATAACTAGAATTACAGCTAGAACTATTAAAGCTATTTTTAGTCCATTACTCATTTTAAAATTCATAGTATCACTCCTTTCTTATATTGTTAGTATGTGCAATAAAAAATATATTTATATAATAAAAGTGTGCTGTCATAATAATTAATATTTTTTATAACAGCACACTTTTAAGTTTTTATATATTTATTCGAAATCTAATTTATAATCAGCTATATATTTACCATCTTCACTATATTTAATGAATATTTTTACTTTTGGCATACCTTTCATGCAAACATCTTTTGCAGCTATAACTTCGTGAGAATTACCTTCAGTATCTTTAAAAGAAATAACTATATCAGTAACTCCGTTTTGTGTAAACTTACCTAAACCAAAGCTTTTGTTGTCATTCTTTTTTATTTTTTTACATTTTTCTTTCCATAATGGATGTGTAGAAGTAATGTTAACATCCTTTATAAGTATAGAGGTTTGATTGAATATAATTAGCATAGGATATGATATAAACATTTTATTTTCCCCCTTTTTTATAAGTTTTTAAATATAGTAACATATAGTGGTGATTAATATAATATATTGTAAATAATACCATAAATGTTATAATATTAATATATGTATTTTGTTGTGGGGAGATGAATATATGAATTTTATTAGAATGGCAAAAGACAACTTACTTAAAAATTTAAAAGAATATTATGTATGTATAGGAACCTACGCGATTTCAGTTATAGTAATATTTAATATTCTAAATTCTACTTATGATAAATGGATATTTTATTCTAGTGATATGAGTGGTGAAGTACTAATATCTAATATGACAATAATGCTTGTAATTGTAATTATAGCTTTTTTAATGTGTTGCTATATTAGTAATTATTATGGAACTACAAAAGTACGTGATATAGGTATTATTGGAATAAGTGGAGGATCAGTTGAAAAGACGGCTATTTATATAGGAGTCCAAAATATTATATTACAAGGCATTGGAATTATTATTGGATTATTGCTAGCTGTACTATCTTCACCAATATATAATTATTTTATAAAAATAAATTTAGAGATAGAAAGACCAATATTATATATATCTCCTGAGGCAATAGGACTCACTATAGGGGTTATAATGATTGAATTTATTATGTCTGTTTTAGTAGCTACAGGTTTCTGCTATAGAAGAACTATTTTGGAACTTATGAATTATAATAGAACTACATTTGAAAGAGATAAAAGGCTGTTTAAAAAGCCAACGGCTATGTATTTTATAACTTATATTTTAGGATTAGTATCAACATATTATCTTGCAGGAGAAAATGTTGGACCTGTAATTTGGATAAATATGATTATGTGTGTTGCAGGTGCTATGGGAACCATAAGATTTGGCGTTCCAAAATATTTAGATAAAAAAAGGAAATCTGGAAAGCTATATGATTCTGAAAGAAGTGTGTGGTCAGGAAATGTAATAAATCTAATAATGAAAATATCCCCCTTAATGGCATTTATAATGGTGGCGATATCATCTACAATAGGGCCTGTGTTAAACTCTATGGATGTATCATATTCAACTATATTTATAACTAATATACAATTATTTAGTTTATTAGCCTTGCTGAGCTTTGCAATTATTTTTAAGATGTTAATTGAAATAAATAATAGGAAAATAATTTATAGAAACTTAAAGTTTATTGGTTATAGTGATGAAAAATTAAAATCTATTATAAAAAAAGAAATGTTTGTATTTTATTCTGTATTTTTGGTATTAACATTTATTCCTTTAATTATAATGGGAACTTCATCAGTAATTAGAAATTGTTTATTAATAAAAGAGCTAATTCAAATAATTATAGTACCTTTAATTACTATTATTATATTAGGGATTATATCTTATAAGTTATATAAAGATAGAGTGTTTAGAATGATTAAGGGGTGATTAGATATGGAAAAAGTTATAGAAGTTCAAAATTTAACAAAGATATATGGAACTGCAACAAGTAAGACAATAGCATTAGATAATATAAATTTAGAGGTTTATAAAGGGGAATTTGTAGGAATAATGGGACCATCAGGTTCAGGAAAAACTACCCTCTTAAATATAATTTCTACAATAGATAACCCATCAAAAGGACTAGTTGAGTTAAATGGAATAGAAGTATGTTCAATGTATGATACTCAATTAAGCAAGTTTAGATATGAAAATATAGGATTTATATTTCAAGAATTTAATTTGATTGATAATATAACTGTTGGGGAAAATATAGCTATTCCCCTAACCCTATCCCAAAAGTTAGGTACAAAAGAAATTAGGGAAAAAACCGTTGAGTATGCAAAAAGGTTAGGAATAGAAGATGTGGTAGATAAATATCCTAATGAGTGTTCGGGAGGGCAAAGGCAAAGGGCTGCAATTGCAAGGGCTCTAGTAAATAATCCTTCTATAATTGTTGCTGATGAACCTACAGGAAACCTTGATAGTAAGAATTCTCATGAGTTATTAAAGATTTTAAAAGAGTTAAATAGTAAAGAAGGAAAAACAATAGTAATGGTAACTCATGATTCAATGATAGCAAGTTACTGTGAAAGAATATTACTAATAAAAGATGGAAAAATAGAGGGAAATTTAGAAAGAGAAGATTTATCGCAAAAGGAATTCTTTTATAAAATAGTGGACATGACATCTAAGGAATCACAAAGCTTATTTAGTGAAATAGAATAATAAATTATAAAAAGCTAGAGTATAGAATTTTACTCTGGTTTTTTTAATATTATAGATATGTAAATAACAGTTTGTATTGACAGTAATCTACAGTAAAATTAATATTATATTAAGAGATAGGCATAAATAAAATGGTATATATAAGGGGGAGCTATGAGTATTATAAAAAGATTTACAAACATAATGACATCAAACATTAATTCTATTTTAACTAAGGAAGATGCTCCAGAAAAGCTGGTTAACGAATATTTAAGAAAAATCGAAGATGATTTAGGAAGTATAAGGTCAGAGGTTGAAACTTGTATAACTGAAGAAAAGAGAATGAAGAGAAGTTTAAATGAATGCAGAGATGAGATAACAAAGGCTGAGAGATATTTAAGAAGAGCTCAAGATGACAGGGATAGTTCAAGGGAAAGTGAGTTCCTAGATAAAATAAATGAGCTGAAGGTTAAAGAGAGTAAACTAGTTAGTGACTATAATGTAATTCTAGACAATTCTAATAAGATGAAGCAGATGGAAGAAAAATTGACAAAAGATATTAATACCTTAAAAGAAAGAATGAATACAATTAAAAATACATTAGATAGTGCTAAAGTGATTGAAGAGAGAAATCTTCCAGGTAAAAATGGTGGGTCTATAGAGGATAAGGTCTCAAAATTAGAGGAAGAGGCAGACAAAAAGTTATTTAATGCTAAAGCTTTGGAGGAATTAAATGATTTATCAAGTGATAAAGCAGAGGAAGAGGAGTTAAAGAGATTATTTGATGAGTTAGAAAAAGAATAAGGGGGAGGGTAATATGTCTAGTACAGTTTACAAATGCGAGGGCTGTGGTGGTGTAATGGAGTTTGATGCTAAAGCTCAATGCTTAAAGTGTCCAAACTGTGGTAATAGTGAGAATGTAAAATCTAATGATGGAATTATAGAAGAACATACATTAACAATAGATGCTAAAAGAAGTATAAAGGTTGAAATTAAAGAAACTCAAACAATGGAATGTAAAGGTTGTGGGGCTTTAATTGAGGTTTCAGGATTAGAGACGGCTAAAAAATGTCCTTATTGTGGTTCTGCTTACGTTTTGGCAGAAAAGCAAGAGGAAACATTAATACCTGATGGAGTTGTTCCTTTTAAAATTGATAAAAATGATGCTCATGAAAGATTTAATACTTGGATGAAAAAGAGACTACTAGCACCAAGTGAACTAAAGAACTTATATCAAAGAGGTGGCTTCCAAAGTATTTATGTACCTTATTGGACCTTTGATGCACAAGCTTCTTTTGATTACACTGCAGAGGGTGGCAGAGATAGGACTGTTACTAGAACAGGAGCAGATGGTAAGACATATCGCAAGGTAGTTACTGATTGGTATTTTACCTCAGGCCATATAGAAAATTTCTTTGATGACATACAAGTGCCAGCTTCAATTAGATATAAGAGTGGTCTATTTAAAGGAATAGAACCATTTAATTTAAAGCAGTTATTACCTTATTCACCTGATTATATATCAGGACATTTATCAGAGAACTACAGCGTAGATTTAGAAAGTGGACATAGAGATGCAATAGGTATTATGAATGATGGAGTAAGATCTATGGCAGAAAGTAATGTTAGACGTAGATATGATAGAGTTAGAAGTGTAAGGTTAAGTGGTGGATATTCTAATGAAACATATAAGTATATTTTAATTCCTGTATATTCTACAACATATAACTATAAAGGTAAAAATTATACGGTTATGATAAATGGACAAACAGGAAAAGTTAGTGGATTATATCCATATAGTATTGCCAAAATAGTATTAATAGTGATAGTTTTAATTATAGTATTTTGTTTATTTATGTATTTAAGCAATTCATAGGAGGAGAAGAGCATGGGTTTATTTTCAAAACAATTTTCAAATGTAGTTGAATGGGAAGAGTATAGAGATGATTTGTTATTTTGGAAATGGGATAATAAAGAAATTAAAAAGGGTTCAAGATTAATAATTCGTCCAGGGCAAGATGCCATATTTATGTATAATGGAAAACTTGAAGGTGTATTTACCGATGAAGGAAGCTATGATATTGAATCTGAAATTATTCCTTTTTTATCTACATTAAAAGGCTTTAAATTTGGGTTTAATAGTGGAATAAGAGCTGAGGTATTATTTATTAATACCAAAGAGTTTACTGTAAGATGGGGAACAAGACAAGCTATAAATATTCCTAATCAAGCATTGCCAGGAGGAATGCCTGTAAGAGCAAATGGGACATTTAATTGTAAGCTTTCAGACCATATGGCTTTTATTGATAAAATAGCTGGTATAAAGCATCAGTATTCAATTGATGAAACTAAAGAAAGAGTTTTATCTTTTCTCGACCAACTTTTAATGAAGTGGATAGTTAAAGAGGGAAAAGATATGTTTAACCTTCAAGCTAATTCATTTGATATATCAAGAGGAATTTGTGAGGATTTAGACTATGAAATGAGTAAAATTGGAATATCCATAACTAATTTTAATATAGCAAGTTTTTCATATCCTGAAGAAGTTCAAAAGATGATTAATAAAATAGCTTCTCAAAGTATGGTTGGGGATATGAGTAAGTATCAACAAGTTAGTATGGTTGAAGGAATGACATCTGGAAAGATGAATGGTGGTAATGTTGCATCTGATATGTTAGCAATGCAAATGGGTATGTCAATGGGACAACAAATGATGAATAATATGCAACAAAATAGCAATAATAATACTACTCAGAATAATAATATTCAAGATTCAAGTAATGGGTCTTATCCAAAGTTCTGCCCAAGTTGTGGGACAAAGACTTCTGGAGGAAAGTTCTGTAGTGAGTGTGGTCAAAAACTTTCATAAATATAATAACTCTAGTAAATAATTTTACTAGAGTCAGGGTGTCGACAAAATCGACACCCTTTTTTGATAAAAAGAGATATAGATAACAAATTATAAATAGAATGTAGTAGTGTAGATTCATTAGTTCCTGAAGACCATTTGAGTAGGAAAATTAATGAAGATTTAGATTTTAATTTAGAGTTTGATATTACTGCTGGAAATGTGCATGATAGTGTGGGCTTCGTTGATTTATGTAAAGAATTAAAAGATGGATTTTCATATATGTCCAAATTTTAAAATATTGAAATATGTGAGGAAATATGTTAAATTTTTATCATGGGTGGTATTTTCAGGAAGCTACACCAGATTGACAATTTTTTTATTTTGTATAGCTCATATCTATTTAGAATGGGACTAATATGTATCACACTCTATGAATGGAGGTGATAACAATAAAAATCGGATTTATAGGTGCAGGAAAGGTAGGATTTGCGCTAGGGAAGTATTTAAGTGAAAATAATATAAATTTAGTGGGGTATTATAGCAAAAATATAAATTCAGCAATTGAAGCAGCTAAATTTACAAATTCAAAATATTTTACAAGTATTAAAGATATTATAAAAGAATGTGATACTATTATCATTACTACTCCAGATGGAGTAATAGAAGAAGTTTGGAATAGTATTAAAAAGTTATACATTAATGAAAAAATAATATGTCATTGTAGTGGGTCACTATCATCAAGTATATTTTCTGAAATAGATAATTATAGTTCATATGGTTATTCAATCCATCCTATTTTCGCATTCAGCGACAAATATAATTCTCATAAAAATTTAAAAAGTGCATTTATAACAATCGAAGGGGCTGAAAAGTATTTAAATAACATTAAAGAGTTATTTAGTAGTTTAGGAAACACAGTAAAAGTAATATCTAAAGAAAATAAGTATAAATATCATTGTGCTTCTGTTATGGTAAGTAATCATATTATTGCATTAATAAATAATAGTGTTTTGTTATTAAAAGAATGTAATTTTACTGATATAGAGGCTATTGAAGCTTTATACCCATTAATTAAAAATAACATTGAGAATGTATATACTAAGGGGGTTAAAGAAGCATTAACTGGTCCTATAGAAAGAGGAGATGTTACTACTATTAAGGGTCACTTAGATGTGTTAGATGGAGATGTCAAGGCTATATATACTTTGCTTAGTAGAAGTTTGTTGAATATAGCAAAGGAGAAAAATGCATACAGAAGTTATGAGAAAATAGAATTAATGATTGGAGAATAAACAATGAAAAATACATCAGTTACATTTAAAGAGTCAAAAAATAAAGAGAAGCTTACTATGCTAACAGCATATGATTACTCTACGGCAAAGTTAATGGACGAGTCTGGAATAAATGGAATATTGGTTGGAGATTCATTAGGAATGGTATGTTTAGGTTATGAAGATACATTACCTGTTACTATGGAGGATATGATACATCATACAAAAGCTGTCTCAAGGGGAGCTAAAAATACATTGGTGGTTGCTGATTTACCTTTTATGTCTTATCAGACATCTGTATATGATGCTGTAGTTAATGCAGGTAGATTAATAAAAGAAGGTGGTGCGCAGGCTATAAAACTTGAGGGTGGTAAAGATATGCATGAGCAGATTAAAGCTATTGTAAATGCATCTATACCTGTTATGGGGCATATTGGATTGACACCTCAATCAGTAAATTCATTCGGTGGATTCAAGGTACAAGGAAAAAGTGAAGAAGCAGCTAAAAAATTATTAGAAGATGCTTTATCTGTAGAAAAAGCAGGAGCATTTGCAATTGTTCTAGAGTGTGTTCCTGTAAAGCTAGCTAAATTGGTATCAAGTAAATTAAGTATACCCACAATAGGAATTGGTGCTGGTGATGGATGTGATGGTCAAATATTAGTTTATCAAGATATGTTAGGAATGTTTTCTGATTTTACGCCTAAGTTTGTAAAAAAGTATGCAAATGTAGGAGAAGTTATGAAATTAGCTTTTAAAGAATATATAAATGAAGTTAAAGATGGAATTTTTCCAGAAGAAAAGCATGGATTTAAGATAGATGATGAAGTAATAGAAAAATTATATTAAGGAGTAAATTATGAATATTTCAAATAGTATAACAGATGTAAGGAAATACGTATCAAAGTGGAAGTTAGAAGGCCTTAAAATAGGGTTTGTTCCAACTATGGGATATTTACATGAAGGGCATAAGAGCCTTATAGATAGAGCGGTAAAAGAAAATGATAGAGTGGTAGTAAGTATATTCGTAAATCCAACTCAATTTGGCCCTAAAGAAGATTTAGCTAATTACCCAAGAGATCTAGAGAGAGATGCTAGTTTATGTAGTGACTCAGGAGTTGATTTGATATTTGCACCTAAAGTAGATGAAATGTATTTTGATGATTTCTGCAGTTTTGTGGCTATGGAGGGATTAACTAAAGGATTGTGTGGTAAGAGTAGACCAATACATTTTAGAGGTGTATGTACTGTAGTTTGTAAATTATTTAATATAGTTTCACCTAATAATGCATACTTTGGGGAGAAAGATGCACAACAATTAGCTGTTATAAAGAGAATGGTAAGAGATTTTAACTTTGATGTTAATGTAATAGGTTGTCCAATCGTTAGAGAGAATGATGGATTGGCTAAGAGTTCTAGGAATACTTATTTAAATGATGAAGAGAGAAAAGCAGCTACTATATTAAATAAAGCCCTAAAATTGGGTAAGGAAGCTTTAGATAATGGATTAAGAGAGTGTAGTGAATTAGTAGATATAATTAATAAAGAGATACAATTAGAACCATTAGCTAAAGTAGATTATATAGAAGTTGTGGATTCGTTATCTATGGAAAAGCTGGATATAATTAAAGATAATGTTTTAGTTGCAATAGCTATATATATAGGAAAAACAAGACTAATAGATAATTTTACTTATGAGATTTAATGGAGGAAAGCAAATGAATATAAAAATGTTAAAAGGAAAAATTCATAGAGCGACTGTAGTACAAGCTGAATTAGAGTATATTGGAAGTATAACTGTAGATAAGGATTTATTAGAAGCATCAGGAATATTAGAATATGAGAAAGTTCAAATTGTTAATATAAATAATGGTAGTAGATTTGAGACATATACAATAGCTGGAGAAAGAGGATCCGGTTTAATTTGCTTAAATGGTGCAGCTGCAAGATGTGTACAAGTTGGAGATAAAATTATAATAATGGCTTATTGTAATATGGACGAGAAGGAAGCAAAGGATCATAAACCACGTGTAGTATTTGTTGATGAAAAAAACAAGATAGAAAAATTATCACGATATGAAAGACATGGATTATTGGAATATATTTAATTTAGATGGGATAATGTTCCCTTTCAGATTATAGACAAAAAGCATTTTCTCCAATCGGAGAAAATGCTTTTTGTCTACAATCTTACTCTAGTAAATAATTTTACTAGAGTTTATTTATATTATTGAAAATATATTATTAAAATAATATAATAAGTATAAATTTTAAACACAAGAGGTAAAGTGATGGATTTTATAAAAAACTTAGGTGATAAAGAAGCGCAGGCTTTTATAGAAAATAACAAAGAATTAGTAATTCTAGATGTTAGAAGATATAATGAATTTAAAACAGGTAATATACCTAATTCTATTAATATTCCTGTAGAGGAACTTGAATGGGAAATTGAGCAGTTAGAAGATTATAAAGATAAACCGATTTTAGTTTATTGTAGAGCAGGTCATAGAAGTGTTGTTGCATGTAATATACTTAATGATGCAGGATTTGAAAAATTATATAACTTGTCGTATGGTACACTAGGATATACAGGAAGATTAGAGCCTATTTAAATGCAATAAATAGATAAAAAAATAGAGCGAATTATTTTCGCTCTAAGTCTGGGTTTAAATCATATATGAAATTAAAATATTGATTTGAAAGTTATTTATATCTTAATTATTGACAGAATAAATTATTTTAAACAAGTAAAGTTAAAAATATAAATTATTAGGGTATAAAAAAATTTTAGTTTGGTAAACTAATAGTAATCCTAAATTCATAAAAAATTATAGTTATTAGGTGGAATAAGTTTAAAATTTATTCCACCCTTTTTTTATAAAAAAAAATGATGTAATATATAATTAAGCTTACAAGGGGAGGAATAAGGATGGGTTTTTTAGAATTATTAAAGAGGTCTCAAAAGGAAAGCTTAATGTTAGTACAAGCTAAAGAAGCAGAAAAATTTTTGAAAATGAAGGAAAAAGATGATAAGCTAAAAATAGAAAAATATACTGAAGAAGGTATTTTATATTGTCCAAAATGTTTAGCTACAAACTTAAAAACCACAAAGAAAAAATACAAGATTCTAAATACTGGTGGTGAAGCTATGCTTACAGATTTTGATGGAAATGTTTTGGGAAGTGTATCATCTAAAAATTTAGATTTAGTATGTGCATGTTGTGGGCACAAGTGGAATAATAAAATAAATAAGAAATAATATGAATTTGTTATATTGAGAGGTTATTGTATGAAACATACAATAACCTTTTTTATATATATTAATTGCTTGAGGCATTGTATCAGTACAATTGAATAAGAATTAGGGATGTGTTAGTATTTATCCATATTCATAGGGAAAGGAAGATTGGGGATGAATAATAAATTTGTTTATACACCTGGGCCAACAAATGTAAGAGACAATGTTAGATTAGAAAGGTCTAAAGTAACTACTAATCCAGATATAGACACTGATTTTGTTGAATTTTATAAGGGCACATGTGATAAGGTTAGTAAAATTCTTAATACTAAAAATGAAACATATATATTATGTGGTGAAGGGATATTAGGTTTAGAAGCTGCCTGCGCAACATTAACAGAGCCAGGAGATAGGGTTTTAGTTATTAATAATGGCATTTTTGGAAAAGGGTTTATGGATTTTGTTAAAATATATGGTGGAGATGGTGTGTACTATTCATCAGATTATAGAAAAGAAATTGATACTGACAAATTAAATGAGTTTTTGCAAAGAGATCATGATTTTAAATATGCAACTTTAGTACATTGTGATACGCCTACTGGAGTTAAGAATGATATTTCTAAAATATGTAGGTTATTAAATGAGTATGGAATTTTGTCTGTAGTAGATTCTGTTGCAGGAATGGGGGGAGAAGAAGTTAAAGGTGATGATTGGAAAATAGATGTACTTTTAGGAGGTTCTCAAAAGGCTTTTTCAGCTCCTCCTGGATTGACTACAGTAACTTTAAGTAATAGAGCTAAGGAAGTTATGGAAAGTAGGAAAACTTCTGTTGTGGGATTTTATTGTAATTTAAATATATGGAAGAATTATTATATAGAAAAATGGTTTCCTTACACCATGCCTATTAGTGATATTATGGCACTAGATCTAGCTTTAGACAACATACTTGACGAAGGAATAGAGAATGTGATACTTAGGCACAGTAAAGTTGCTGATGCTACAAGAAAGGCACTCCAAGGCTTTGGGTTAGAATTGTTTTTAGAAAATGGATTTTGTAATACTGTAACAGCCTTTAAAGTTCCAGAATATATTGGGGCAGTTAAATTAAAAAATTACATAAATGATAAATACAACGCAATAATTTCAACATCACTTAAACCTTATGATAATGAAATTATTAGAATTGGACATATGGGAGAGAATGCTAGATTAGAGGAAATATCATATGCATTAAATTTGATAGGAAAAGCTTTAAAAGATTTAGGATATGTATCAGAAAAAAATCTATTGGATTTATTTAATGGGTATTATTGATCTATTTATTCTTTTTAAAAAATATTATATAATTGAGAGAAAGAAGTTGTTTTTTGGAGGATAAAATGATAAAGAATTATAGAGGAACTGCATTAAATATTATATATTCATTAATTTATGTAATTGCAGCTTTTTTGCTTATATCAATAAAAGTAAGTGGATTATATAAAAATCAGTCAGATTTCATAATTATTGCATACATAATAGCTTGTGTATTAATTGCATTAGGGTTTGCAAAAAGTTATTTAACTACTTTAAAATTTTCTGATAATAAGATTGAAATTTTAGGGATGATTACCAAAAAGGAAATAGTCATTGATAATATTGAAAATGTAGAGAGTGATAAAACCAAGAATGAAGTTATAGTAGTTACTAAAGAAAATAAGAAGTTTCAAATTAACTTAGGTGATATAAATAAGAAACAGCGAAAAGAATTTGAAGATAGGATATTATCTTTAAATATTTAAAAGAAGGAGAGAAACTCCTTCTTTTTTTATGTAAAGTAAAATATAAAATTTTAGTTAGGTATAAATTAAGCGGGGTATTACAATTTAATATTAAAAACTATAAAATAAAGGAAAATAATTTTATAGTTTCCATATCTTAAGTAGGAAGTGAATAGATATTTATTTTTCTGTGATTTGGAGCTTGGGACGGAATGTGAAAAATAAACATCTATCCTACTTATTTAATCCATTTCTAATATGAGAAATTTACACTTAAAGTCTTGTATATTACTTTCACCAGTATTAAGTATTTTTATATCAGTAGGTGTGGTAGAGGTATAAAAAATATAGTTGTTACAATTAAGGTCACCATTAGTTGAAGTTTCTTGAGTTAAAGAACTTATTGGAATATTATTAGCATAAATAATGAAAGAATTAGTGCTATTAGCAACATTTTTTCCAATATATCTAGAAAGAAGAATATAGGTGTGGTTTTCAGTTATAGAAAAAGAACTTTCATCCTTATTATAAGTGATATCATTAGCGCCACCAAACTCAATATTATCAAACTTAATATAAGTATTTATCTTAGATAATGGTATGTTAGTATAAGCAGACATAAAGCCTATAAGATCCAATTCTTGAGACAACTCCTCGAAGGTATCAAAAGATTTTGAGTTTATAGTCATAGTATCCTCCTTTGGCCTATTCAGGTGATTGCTTTCTATTATAAGTTATTCAAATTGGATAAAACTTGTGACATTTACATAATTATTGATAAAATACATAAGTGTGATATAATATGAACGTAAGTTTTTCAAAATTAAAGAAAGGCATAGGTATTTAAGAAATGAGAATATAATCTATTGTTAAATTTTAGTGCAATAAGAAAAAAAGTCACCTTATAATAAGGTTTTTTTGTTGTGCAAGTTTGAGGGTAGATTAGTTTTACATTACGTTATTTTTCTGCTCTCTCCGTTTAAGATTGGAGGGATTTTTTTGTTGTTAGGAAGCTTATTTAATGTTAAAAAAAGTTATGGGGATAGAATGATTCTAGATATAGATGAATTAAAAATATTCCAAGGTGATAGAATTGGATTAGTTGGGGAGAATGGTTCGGGAAAATCAACCTTGATTAAGATACTTATTGGTGAAGAGGAAAGGGATAGTGGTGAAGTGACTATATGTAATAGTTATTCCTATATAAGCCAAGGTGTAGATTTTGTTGAAGAATGTGACTTTGATTATGAGTGGAATTCTACTAGTATTAAAGCACCAAACCTTTTTGACAAGTATTTGTCTGGAGGGGAAAAAGTAAAGTTTAAGATAGTAAATTCATTAAAGAAGAAATCCAAACTTATAATTGGAGATGAGATAACTTCTAATTTAGATAGAAGTACAATAGATTCTCTAGAAAAACTATTATTAGAATATGATGGTGGCCTTCTGCTAGTATCTCATGATAGGGAGTTCTTAGATAATGTTTGCAACATAATTATAGAGCTAAAGGACGGTAAAGTTAAAAAGTATAATGGAAATTATTCTAAATATTTAGAAGTTAAAGAATTAGAAAATTTAAGTGAAGAAAGAGAATATATTAAATATATTAATGAAAAAGAACATCTTGAAAGAGCTATAATTAGAAAAGAAGAAATTAAGAATTCTATAAAGAGAACACCTAAAAGAATGGGAAACTCTGAAGCTAGGCTTCATAAGATGGGTGGACAAAAGGGAAAGAAGAAGCTTGATGGCAATGTAAAAGCATTAAAAAGTAGAATTGAACATCTAGAGATAAAAGAAAAGCCTAAGAAAGTTAAGAATATAAAGATAAAAGTTCAAGATGGACTAGAAATATACTCTAAAATAGTTGCTGAGGGTAAAAATATATGCATAAAGCGTGGTAATAAAACTCTTATAAAAGATAGCAATTTTGTAATTAATAAGGGGGATAAAGTTGCCTTAATAGGAGATAACGGTTCGGGTAAAACCTCATTAATTAAAGAAATTATAAATAATGTTGATAATATAAAAGTTAATCAAAGAGTAAAGATTGGCTATTTTGACCAAGAACAAAAAATATTAAATGACAATTTAACTATTTTAGAAAATATAAAATATAACTCTAGATTTGAAGAGAGTTTTATAAGGATATGTCTTAGTGGATTTGGATTTAAAAGAGATGATGTTCATAAAAATGTGGGAATACTAAGTGGTGGCGAGAAAGTTAAGGTGAGTTTATGTAAAGTATTATTAGATGACAATAATCTTTTAATATTAGATGAGCCTACTAACTATTTAGACATAAACTCTATAACTGCTTTAGAGGAAGCTCTTAGTGGAACTGATAAAGAGTTTATTATAATAAGTCATGATAGAAAATTAATATCTTATATATGTAATAAAATTTTTGAAATTAAAAACTGTAAGCTTATAACTTTTAGAGGAAATTATTATGATTATTCTCAGGACCATAAAAAAGTAAGAAATAACAAAGAGGATGAGAAAATGCTTTTAAGGACGAAACTTTCAGAGGTTTTATCAAGGTTATCAATAGAAAAAAATGATATTATTAAGGAAAAGCTAGAAAAAGAATATAATAAAATCTTAGAAAAGCTGAATAATATCTAATAGATAGAAAAATATCACAGCTAAAGATAAATTTTTAATTTACATTAGAAGAGTTTTGGAGGAACAAGTTTATGACAATTAATTTAGATATATTTGAGACTATGGCACTTGCAACAATAGTGTTTTATATAGGTCTGTATTTAAGAAAGAAAGTAAAATTACTTTCAAAATATTGTATACCAGCTCCAGTAATAGGAGGATTATTATTTGCTGTACTAGTACTGATTTTAAGAATAACTAATATAGCTACAATAAATTTAGATATAACGCTTCAAAATATTTTTATGACTGCATTTTTTACAAGTATAGGATATACGGCAAGTTTAAAAATATTAAAAAAGGGTGGAATTAAGGTAGGAATATTTCTAGCTTTAGCTATGCTTTTAGTGGTATTACAAGATGCTTTAGGTGCCTCTTTGGCTACCGTATTCAATCTTAATCCATTATTAGGTTTATGTACTGGATCTATACCTATGGTAGGTGGACATGGAACAGCAGGTTCTTTTGGACCGTTATTAGAAGAGATGGGTGTGGCTGGTGCAACTACAGTTTCCTTTGCTTCAGCTACATTTGGATTAGTTATGGGAAGCTTTATTGGAGGTTTTGTAGCTAAAAATTTAATTGAAAGAAAAAATATAGATACACCAAAGCATTCAGAAGACCATTCATTACCACTTAGCGATTTTCATGAGGACAATCAAGCTATACTTTGTCATAAAAGATTGATGAATGCTGTTGCATGGATATTTTTAGCCATGGGAATAGGGTCAATTATTTCAAAATTTATTCAAGATTTAGGATTAACTTTTCCGTCATATATTGGTGCTATGGTAGCAGCTGCAGTTATAAGAAATATCTGTGATTTTAGAAAAGTAGAACTTGAGGATAAAGAGATTGAAACTATAGGTGGAATAAGTCTTTCATTCTTTTTGGCTATGGCATTGATGGGACTAAAATTATGGGAGTTGTTTGATTTAGCACTTCCTATGTTAGTTATGTTAATTGCACAAGCTTTATTAATGGGGGTATTTGCATATTTTATAACCTTTAGAATTATGGGGAAAGACTATGATGCAGCTGTTTTTGCCTCAGCCAATTGTGGTTTCGGTATGGGGGCAACTCCAAATGCAGTTGCTAATATGGATGCATTAACAGCAAAGTTTGGATATGCACCAACTCCTTACTTAGTGGTTCCAATTGTAGGATGCTTATTTATTGATTTTGTTAACTCAGCAGTAATAACGTTATTTATAAATATATTAAGATAATTAAGTAAAAACTAGAGTTGAAATACTCTAGTTTTTATTTTTAGGAGGACTTAATATGGAAAAATATAGAAATAAGTTTGAAGAGATAGTAGAAAATTCTAAAACCAATATTAATGAGATAAGTAATACAAATGATGATGTTGAAATGGTAACCCAAATGAGTAGTGAATTAACAACAATGAATGTAGGAGAAGATTTTTCGAATGGACAACAAATAAAATTACAAATGCCATTGGAAACATATAATTCAAAGAATAAGATTATGGATTCATTAGATGTATCAGATAGAGGGGATGAAGTAGTAGATAGGACAAAGAATAATCATAATGGTCCAGATTTTGCTTCGACACATCTTATAGATAGGAGAGAATAATGAGGTATGTTATAGTTTCAATTGTACATGGAGCAGGAGGGGAGTTTAATAATAATTTAAGAAGAGAAGTATTTGAAAAGTTCAAAGCACGATCCTCTAAACTTCCTGCACACTTTACAATAAAAGCACCCTTTGAGGTAGAGGGCGAAATAAAAGAAATAGAAGATATTCTTCAAGACTTTACTAAAAAGCATAGCAAAGCTCCATATAAGATAGAAGGATATAACCATTTTGATGATAGGGTTATATATATGGATGTAAAAATGTCTAAGGAAGGGAAAGAAGTCCATGATAGACTTATTGATGAATTGTCAAAGGTATCCTATATAAATTTCGATAAAAAAGATGGAAAAAATAAAATAATTCATGTAACAATATCTTCAAAAAAAATAAGAAATATATACAATGATCTTTGGGAGTATGTAAATGAATATTCTTGTAACTTTAACTGTAGCTTTGATAATGTAACAATATATAAGTGGCAGGATAATACATGGAAGCTCCATAAAAAATACGTGTTTAATGAATAAGACCACACTTTTAGTGTGGTTTTTTTATTAAATAAATTTACTTTTGTAAATATATGTATTATTGTGACTCTTATAGAATATAGTTAAATATAGAATTGCTTCTTGGTTTTGCTTTGTAGTGATTGATATTGTTTCCAATGGAAAATAAATTATATATCAATGAAGGAGAGTTAAGTCATGTTAAAGAAGGCATTTTATAAAAATGCTAAAGCAATGGTAGCCATAGCTACAATTGCTTGTATACTTATGACAAATACAGTTCCTGTAATAGCTGCTGATCAAAAGAAGAATGGATCAGTTATGACTGTTGAAGCACAAGGATTACAAAAGTACCGCAATGTTATGTATTATGGTGATTGGTCTATATGGGGTGGGCAGAAACAGTTTAATCCAAAGGATATACCTGCAGATCAATTAACACATCTTAACTTTGCATTTTTAGACTTTGATGAGCACGGCAACCTACAATTTACCGATAAAGATGCTGCAATGACTCATGCAGTAGGAAACAGTGACGTGTTAGCTGGCGAACCTAATGCCGGTATTTTAAATGGATTTAAGGTGCTAAAGAGTGAAAATCCTAATTTGAGAATTGGAGTTTCACTAGGTGGATGGTCAAAATCAGGGGATTTTTCAAAAGTTTGTGCTAATAAAGAGAGTCGTACTAAGTTTGTGCAGAATGTAATGACATTTATTAAATATACTAACATGGACTTTGTTGATGTGGATTGGGAGTACCCAACCTTTGTAAGAGAACCTGACCTTTGTGATAACTCAAGAGATGAAGGAACAAAATATAGCACTTCAGCTGATAAAGAAAACTTTATTGATTTGTTGCAAGATTTAAGAAACGCTCTAGATGCTCAAGGTAAGGAGCTTAATAAGACTTATGAACTTTCAGTGGCCCTACCAGCTCCAATAGAAAAAGTATCTGCAGGAATAGATGTACCAAAATTATTTAGTTTAGTAGACTTTGCTAATATCATGACCTATGATATGAGAGGAGCATGGGATAATATTAGTGGACACCAAACAGGATTATACACTAACTCTAAAGATCCATTTAAGGATAAGGGATTATCTATAGATGAAAGTGTTAAGTATTATCTATCCCAAGGAGCACCATCTGAAAAAATAGTAATTGGTGCAGCTTATTATACTCGTGGTTGGGAAAAAGTTAGTAGTGAGGAGACAGCTACAGCAACACCTGGCTTGTTTGGAGATGCAGCCTTAGTTACAACAGATGCAGATGGAACACCAACAACAGGTGCTTGGCCTGAGGCACCATTGAAGAATGGTGAGGGTGGTCGTATGACAGGAGTATGGTCTTACAATGCTTTAGATGCATTAAAATCAAAATATTCTGGATTAAAAGAGTATTGGGATGATGAAGCTAAGGCTCCATATTTATATAATCCAACAACAGGTGCTTTTTTTAGCTATGATAATGTAAAATCAATACAAGAGAAATGTAAATATGTAAAGGAGAATAACCTTGGTGGAATGATTGCTTGGATGGCATCAATGGATAAAACAACTACATCTACAAAACGTGATGAATTAACCAAAGCAACTAAAGAGTCTTTATTTGGATCAGTAAGTTTGCCTAAATATGATGTTTCAAGTTATAAAGTAAATGTTACTGCAAAAATAGAGCCTACAAAGGCAATAATGGGAAGTAGTGGAAATAGTGAATTAAAAATAACAATTACAAATAATGAAAAACTATCTGAATCGGATGAGGTATTAAGTGCAGTAGAATTACCTGCAAAAACCTTAATGAATCCAACATTATATCTAGAGACCTATGGTCTTACTATATCTGGGGTACAATATCCATTAGAAAGCTCAAATGTAGTAGAAGAGAATGGTAAGTATGTTATAAAATTAAGTGATACTTACGATGGTAAATTTATAAAACCTGGTGAAAGTAAGACGTATACATTAGACACAAAGGAATCTGTTGATAATTTAGAAGGTGTAATTAGTCTTACTATGAACCAAAGAGTTTATAAATCTTCACAAGCTTATGGAGGACAAACCTTATATGGATATTCTTCGGATGAGGAAACTGTAACTCCTGATGGGAATACTCTACCTAACATTGCTGGAGTTAGAAACAAGAAAATAGTAATAGGAGATAAGTTTAATCCATTAGAAGGAATAACAGCGTTAGATAAGGAAGATGGTGATATAACTAGTAAAATAGTTGTTACAGGTGTTGTAGATGTAAGTAAAGAAGGTAAATATGAGTTGATATATTCTGTTAAAGACAACAATGGAGGGGAAAGAGTTCTTAAGGCTGTAATTACTGTTGGTAAAAAGACAATAATTGAAGCTGATAACTATGATTCAAAGAAGTCTTATTCAAAAGGTGATATAGTAGTTTATGCTGGACGTAGGTATGAATGCGTATGGTATTCTGCGTCAGGAATAATACCTGGAACTATGGCTGCCATATGGAAAGACTTAGTCTCAGCCGAAATAGTTATCGAACCAGATCCTACACAAGAAATACAACAACCAAATGGTAATTATCTTCCTACTTTATGGGGAGTAAAAGACTCAAATATACTAATTGGAGATGATTTCGATCCTTTAGTTGGAATTAAAGCTTTAGATAAAGAAGATGGAGATATAACCAGTAAAATAGTTGTTACAGGAACTGTGGATACAACTAAAACTGGAAAATATGAGTTAATGTATTCCATTAAAGATAGTAGTGATGCAGAAAGAAGTGTAAAAGCTGTAGTAACAGTTGTAAGTAATACAACACCTCCTAAGGATGACTATAGTGCTACTAAAAATTATGTTATGGGAGATGTAGTAATATATAACGGACATAAATATGAATGTATATGGTATTCTGTACAAGGAATTACCCCAGGAACTATGGATGTTATATGGAAGGATTTGGGTGTTGCTGAGTAGTATTAAATAAAAATAGATCCTGCATTTTTTTGCAGGATTTATTTTTTTGAAAATATATTAGTAAGTAGGAACAAGTTGCTTTTATAAATATAAAAAGTATTTTAGTATAAGACAAGTGATTATTATTGTTGATAGAAATACATGATTTCCATTTCAATATTATAATAAAAATATTTTTTTGAATTTATATCATATAAACTTATCCTAACCTGCATTTTAAATATATAAATATATATTTATTTCTTCATATATTTAAAACAATATATAAATATTTCTTTTTGCTAGAATTAAAGCTACCAAAATAATTTGTACAAACCTTTTTCTATACATTCTCACAGTGATTATCATATTTAGTTTTGGTTGCAGTTTCGTCACTTAATTCATTCATGGCTATATTTATTTTTACGCGATTCTGTGTTAATATTTGAGTGGTCCATAGTGATTATGGATGTATAGATGAGAGGATAATACATGGAAGTTCCATAAGTAATTTTTATTTTATGGATAGTTCTACACTTATAGTGTGGTTTTTATTTTGAAAGGAGATAACATGAGAAAAGGTGACTGTATATATACAGGAAAAGAGGTTGAGTTTTATCCTTTAGATCCAAGAGAAGAGGAAATATTAATAGAAGATATTGGACATGCATTGTCTTTAATATGTAGAGGAAATGGACATACTAATCATTTCTACAGTGTAGCACAACATTCAATAAATTGTGCTAAAGAAGCAAAAGTAAGAGGATACTCAAATAGAGTTCAGCTTGCCTGCTTGTTACATGATGGGTCGGAAGCCTATCTTTCAGATATTACAAGACCTGTTAAAAAGGAACTTAAAGAATACCTTATTATAGAAGATAAATTACAAAATGCAATTTATAAGAAGTATGGTATTGGAGACTTAACAAAGGAGGAGCTTAATCTAATTAAAAGTGTTGATGATTCAATGCTAAAATATGAGATGAAGTACCTTATGAATTTTCATGAAATTATAGGAGAGGATTTAGTAGGTAATTATTCATTAGAGTTTGTTCTTATGAGCGAAGTTGAAAAGGAATTCTTAGAATTATTTAATGAAATAAAAATCTATGTATAAAAATAGGACAGTCTTGGTTAGGGACTGTCCTTTGACATAGGGGGATTATATATGGTATTGCTACCATATATAGTAGGTTATTATGATTACATTAATATTATGGACAAATTAAGAAAATATATACAAAGAAAAATAAATTTTTTTATAAAAAATAAAAGAAGAGTTTAAGGCTCTTCTTATTTTAGTAATAGGTTATTAACTTCATTAAGAAAATTTTCAAGAATATCTTTATTCATACTGTAGTAAATTCTATTATTTTTCTTTTCAACTTTAACAAATCTAGCATTTATTAGTGCAGTCATATGGTGTGATATTGTTGAAGTAGAAAGGTTGAATTTTTCAGATAGTTCTTGGCCATAAGCTGAAGTATCTTTAATAGACACTAATATATCAAATTTACTTTTATCACCCAGAAGTTTTAGATTTTGATATACTTCCAAATGATTTGAATTAACTCTAGTTTCAATAGTAAATTTATCATTAAATAAAACACCGATTTTTATAACATTTTTATATATATTATCATTATCTAAAGAAAATGAAATGTTTGAAGGATTTAATATTGAGTGACATACAATTATTTCTTCATATCCAGAACCTAAATCATAGTTTAGAGAAGAGGTAAGAAAATGCAATATATCATTTTGTTCAATAAATGGTTCCCAATAATCCGTAAAATCTTTAGTTAATTTAGAGAGTTCTTTGTCATATTTTTTTAGTTCAAGCACGCAAGTATTTAGCATTGATGAAAGTTCTTCTATCAATGAGTTTATATTTAAAAAAGCAAGTTGAATATTCCACTTGTTTTCTATACTTGTATCTAATGATGATATAAGAGATACAAGTTCCTCAAAAGAAGCAATTTCAGTATTTTTAAGCTCTGTACCTGCAATATCATTGGAAGAAAGAAGTTGGGCAAAGTTATAAATCTTTTCTTTATAACTCATATTTTTAATTAAAGTGAGTTGTTCTTCTAATGAAATATCTAAAAATCTGTTTTGATTTAAAAGTAATATATCTGCAATGCTCAAATCATTTAAGTTTAAATCTTTAAAAAAGAAGTCTAATCTTTCTTTTGAAAAATCCAAATTTGAAAATACTTTTGCAGCAATTCTTGATATTATATCTATTACGGTGCTTGTATATTCATTACATAATGGATAATTTCTTTTTAATCTATTTTTTAAATCTTCAAAGCTAAAGTCATTAGTCATTAATTTTAGAAGATCTAGTGATTCAGAATAATAATTTATATCTTTTTTTAAAATTGTTTTCAAAATAAACACCTCAAGTATATGATAACAATTATTGTTAACTTTTAAAAGAACTTAATCAGTAGTTATAACTCTCCTTTATTTATAAATTTAAATAAATATAGGGAAAATATAAAGCTGAGTAAAAAACCGTTGATTATGAATATACTATTAACGAACATAGAAGATGATGCAATAGAAATAATGAAAGACATAGCTGGTACTGTAGAGCATGAAGAAGCATTAAAAATTGCACTACACCTTGATAAATAATTTTCTTCTACAGATTTAATAAATAAAACTTGTAAGGAAGCAGAGAGCAATGATACAAATAGTCCAAGTATAGCAGAGATTATTCCTAATAGAATATTTGCCATAAAATAAGATAAATTTAAAGTGGATATAAAGATTATTAATATATAATAAATCCCTAAAAATAAGCCAGATATAGACATAAGGATTGTGTTTTTAATACGCTTATTTATTGTAGGATAAATAAGAGAACCAATAATCATACCTAAGCTAAGAGTAACACTTAAAATAGTAAGTAGTCCTACATTACCATTAAAAACAGTCTTTACAAGAGGGGCTTGAAGCGAATTTAGTGGTACAAGCCCTGTATTTAAAAGTGCACATATAATACATAATGTTAATATAATTTTTTTTGTTTTTATATACTTAAATCCGTCTTTTAAGTCAGTGAAGTAAGTGTTTTTCTCACTAAAAGAAGAAAAAGATTTACTAACATGAGTATTTAACTTTATGAAGCTTATTATAATAGCTGACATAATAAATGTAATTGCATCTAATAAAATAGCTGTTTGCATACCAAATGTTGCAATGATGCCACCAGCAACTGCAAGCCCTACTAATTCTGAAATTTTACATGCTGTATTACTAAAAGATATAGCGTATTCGTAATAATCTTTAGGTAGTAGTTTAGGCAGAATAGAAGAACTTGCAGGAAGTCTAAATGCTTCTACAGATGAGTTGATAAAAGTTATAAACAGTAATATAAATGGATTTAAGATACCTAAAATAAATAGTAGTGATATTAGAGAAACGCATACCCCCCTTATGACATCTGTTATAATCATAATTTTTTTCTTATCCATTCGTTCTACCCATACACCAGCAAATGGTTGAAATATAATAGATGGAAGCATGTTTACTCCAAATATAATGGCAGACCAAGATGGATTATTTGTAATTTCATAAACTAGCCATGTAAAAGCAATTGAATCTATAGAATCCCCAAATCTACTAACAATATTAGCAATAAAAAGCTTCAATGCCTCTTTCTGTTTAAAAATATCTTTATAGGTTATAGAATTATTCATAAAATATAGCCCCCTTTTATTATAGTTAGATAAGTATGAAACATATCATTCGATTATAGTATAATAATATATTTTATGAATATCAAACAAAAGTATTCGACAAATATAAAAGAAGCTTAAAAATATATTAAGCTTCTTTTATGTTTAAAAATTAATATTATCAGGATTTACTCCAGAGCCTTCACAACCTTTTAAGTTTTGGATTAGTTCCATATCTTCTTTTAATAATTCAAAGTCAAATATCATAGAATTTTCTTTTATTCTACTTGGAGTAACTGACTTAGGAAGTGGAAGAATTTCATTTTGAATATGCCAACGCAAAGTTATTTGAGCAATTGATTTATTATATTTATTTGCTATATCTTGCATTTCTTTAACTTTAAATATTCTACCAGTGGAAAGAGGTCCCCAAGCTTCAACTAATATATTATTATTCCTACAGAATTTAACTGTTTCATCTTGATTATGGCTTGGATGTAGTTCAATCTGGTTAACCATTGGTTTAATATTACAATTTTCAAATATCACTTTTAAATGATGAGGTTTAAAATTACTTACCCCAATAGCTCTGATTTTACCTTCGCTATAAAGTTTTTCAAAAGCTTTCCAAGTTTCACAAATAGCTTCTTTCCAATCTTCTTTATGTTCTTTCACTACAGGCCAATGAATTAGATATAAATCTAAGTAGTCTAAGCCTAAGTCTTTTATAGTTTTATCAAAAGCCTTTAAAGTACTTTCATATCCTTGATCAGTATTCCAAAGCTTACTTGTTACAAACAACTCTTCCCTATTAATTCTAGAAAGTTTAATGGCTTTACCAACACTTTCTTCGTTGCCATAGCAAGCTGCAGTATCAATGTGACGATATCCACATTTCATAGCTTCCAAAACTGAATTTATAGCAGGTTTCCCCATTTGGAGTTTGCCATGTACCAAAACCTACACAAGGAATATTTACACCATTACTAAGTGTATAAGTATCTTTTAAATTATTCATATTTTAATCCTCTCCTCAATTCTACTATATATAACATTATACCTTATATTACCACATTGCGAAATTGCTACTTTTTTTAATTGTTATTTTAATTAAATAATAATTAATTTTCTATATTAACAACTGTAAAAAATGGTAAATAATAACTTTGGGTGAATTTTTTTATTGAATTTATATGTAAATTTAGAAATATAAGTGAATAAAGAATAATACCTATATACTGTAAAACAAATTTTTGTGAGGGAAGGTGAGGGTAAAGAAAGGATGAAGAAGGGGTTTAAAAGGAAACTAGCAGCGTGGGTGGGGATATTATTTGTTATTACACAAATAATTCCGGCTAGAACTATTAATGCAACAACAGAAGAGGAAGAAAATAAGAAGTACGGTACTATAGAACACTATAATGGTATTCTATTTGGCGATGATAAATTAGTTTCATATGATAATAAAAATTATGCGTATATTTCTAAAGGTGGTGATAATGAAGGTGCAGTTGCTGTAGGCGGAGATATGCATACTCCATATTTAGATAATAGTATGGATTTTGGAGCAAGTGCTGCATCAGGTTACACAGGAATAGGTAGCAAGTATGAAGATAACGGAATGCCAACGGTAATGACAAGTGGCAAATGGGATAAGATTATTGGTAGTAATATAACTGTATATGGAAGCAAAATCTTGCTTGCGCAAGAATACAATCAAGGGTTTGCTGTAATGGGAGCAGATGTAAACTATTCAGGTCAACAGAATATAAAAAATTCTATTTCTAAATTCAAAGGGAAAGTTTCAAATACTATTGGATATATAGAAAGTTTAGAAACTAACGGAAGCTTTGAAGATAATTCATATGGTAAAAATATTATTACCAATAATGGAAAAAATATTGTGAAAGTTAAGCTGGATTCAGGCATAATTCCTTCCCTAGACTTAAAAGAAAGTGTAGATTTAGACAAACAATATGTTATTTACAGTAATGCTAAAGATATTAAGTTTAGTGGCGGTTGTGTTAGATATAATGGTGCGGATGTATGGGGAAGCAGTTTGCCAAAGGATTCTCCATTATTTAAAATTGCATCAAACTTTATTTGGGTATTCCCTAATGCTGAGACAGTAGAGATAAATAATTATGCCGTTATAGGTAGCGTTGTTGCACCAAAGGCCAAAGTTCATGGTAATGGCTCATCAATAAATGGCCAATTATTTGCATCTTCATTACATCAAGAAGGAGGATTTGAACTTCATAATTTTACCAGTAGATGGAATTGGGAGTTAGATTCAAAAGGGTCAATAGAAATAGAAAAAGTAGATAGTAAAAATAGTAGTATTAAGTTAGCTGGAGCGGTATTTGAAGTATATGATTCAGAAGAGAACCTAAAGGGAACCATAAAAACTAATTCTCAAGGAAAAGGTAGCCTTGGAAATCTAGAATATGGAGAATATACTTTAGTAGAGAAAATAGCACCATTAGGATATGTATTATCTTCTGATAGAATTACTGTTAATGTAAATTCAGAAGGAATAACTTATAAAACAATAACTAATACAAAGATCTTAGGAAAGATAAATATCCTAAAAGTAGATGGTGCTGATGAAGGTGTTAAGTTATCAGGAGCAGTATTTGAAGTTAAGGATTCCGAAGGAACTGTAGTAGATACAATAACTACTGACGAAAACGGAGTAGGAACTTCAAAGGAACTTCCATACGGAAGCTACACAGTAGCAGAAGTAAGTGCCCCTTCAGGATATGAGTTATCAGGAGAATCTAAGAATGTAACAATAGATTCAAATGGACAAATAATAGAGTTAACATTTAAAAATTCTAAACTTCTTGGTTCAATAGCAATAGAAAAAGTAGATAGTGAAGACAGTGAAATTAAGTTAAAGGGAGCAGAATTTAAGGTGTTAAATTCTGACGGAGAAGAAGTAGGAAATATAGTAACGGGAGAAGATGGAAAAGGAAGTTTAGGAAGTTTAGCATATGGAGAATATACTGTAATTGAAACTAAAGCTCCAGATGGATATGAATTATCCTTAGATTTAGTAGTGGTTGAGGTAAACTCTAAGGCAGTAGTTTATAAAACAATAACTAATACAAAGATCTTAGGAAAGATAAATATTCTAAAGGTAGATAGTGCTGATGAAAATATTAAGTTACCAGGAGCAGTGTTTGAAGTTAAGGATTTCCAAGGAACTGTAGTAGATACAATAACTACTGATGAAAACGGAGTAGGAACGTCAAAAGAACTTCCATACGGAAGCTACACAGTAGCAGAAGTAAGTGCACCATCAGGATATGAATTATCAGAAGAATCTAAGAATGTAACAATAGATTCAAATGGAGAAACAATAGAGCTAACATTTGAAAATACAAAGATTCTAGGTAAGATAAATATTCTAAAGGTAGATAGTATTGATGAAAGTATTAAGCTATCAGGAGCAGAATTTGAAATAAGAGATTTAGAAGGTAATACTTTAGATACTATTATTACAAATGAAGAAGGAGTAGCTAATTCTATACAACTACCTTATGGTAGCTATATTGTTATAGAAACAAAGGCACCAGAAGGATATGTTTTAAGTGATTTTTCTGAAAATGTTACTATAAATAATGAAAATCTTGAGATATTATTGAAGGTAGAAAATATAAAAGAAGAATTATTACCAGAAGACCCTAAAGAACCAGAAGTACCTTCAAAGGAAGATAATGAAAAAGAACCTGTAAATACTGGTGACGAAAGTGGTAATATTGGAGGCTTAGGCTTAATGTCACTACTTTCCTTAATAGCTATGTTGTTAATGCATAAGAAAAAATAAATAATTAAATTTAAGTCATGAAGGATATAAAATTCTTCATGACTTTCTTTGTTAATTGTATAAAAATATATTCTTTACACAAAATATAAGTAAACAATAGTATAATTTAATATCTTGCAAAGGAATGAGATTAATTATATTATAAAGTAAGAGATTATAAACGATTTTAAATAATATTAAAATAAAGCAATAAATTATAGAAAAGGATAGGAGAATAAATTTGCAAAAGTATAAGAGCATAAAAATTATCCCTTTAGGGGGACTTGGAGAAATAGGAAAGAATATAACTGCATTTCAATATGATGATGAAATTATAGTTGTTGATTGCGGGTTAGCTTTCCCAGATGAAGATTTATATGGAATAGATTTGGTTATTCCAGATATAACATTCCTTAAAAGAAATAAGGACAAGGTTAAAGGTATATTTATAACACATGGACATGAAGACCATATAGGAGCCTTACCTTATATATTAAAGGAATTAAATGTACCAGTGTACGGAACTAGATTAACTTTAGGATTAATTGAAACTAAGCTGACAGAGCACAAAATGTTAAATGATTGTACTTTAAATGTTGTTGAACAAGGAGAAACTGTAAAACTAAACAACTTTAAAATAGAATTCATAAGAACAAATCATAGTATAGCTGATAGTTGTGCTTTAGCTTTACATACTCCAATAGGAGTAATTATTCACACTGGTGATATAAAGGTTGATTATACACCTATAGATGGAAAGGTTATCGATTTAGGTAGATTTGCTGAATTAGGTAAAAAGGGAGTTTTACTTTTAATGGCAGATAGTACAAATGTAACTCATCCAGGTCATACTATGTCAGAAAGTTCTTTAGGTGAAACCTTAAACAGGTACTTTACTAAGGCATCAGGAAGAATAATAATTGCAACCTTTGCGTCAAATATTCATAGGTTACAACAAATAATTAATGCTTGTGAACTTACAAAGAGAAAGATTGCATTTAGTGGGCGTAGTATGGAGAAAATATCTGAAGTTGCTATAAAGCTTGGATATTTAAATATACCAGAAGGTATGTTAGTTGGTTTAGATGAAGTTAAAAATTATGCAAATGATAGGATTACTATTGTAACTACTGGTAGCCAAGGAGAACCTATGTCTGCCTTAACAAGAATAGCTGCTGGAAATCATAGAAGTATTCAAGTTGAAAAAGGTGATATGGTAATAATATCAGCTACACCAATACCTGGAAATGAAAAGTCTGTTTCCAATATAATTAATGAATTAAGTAAAAGGGGAGCAGATGTAATTTATAGTTCGATGGAAGCTATACACGTTTCAGGGCATGCTTGTGAAGATGAATTAAAGCTAATCCATGCTTTAGTTAAACCTAAATTTTTCTTACCAGTCCATGGTGAGTATAAGCATTTAAAGAAACATGCTCAACTTTCAGAAATAATGGGAGTTAGACCAAACAATATAGCTATTCTAGAAAATGGTGATGTGTTTGAATTAACTAGAAGATGGGGTAAAGTTGTAGGAAAAGTACCATCAGGAAGAATATTAATTGATGGTAGTGGTGTTGGAGATGTAGGTAACATAGTTTTAAGAGATAGAAAATCTCTTTCTCAAGATGGAATTATTACAGTTGTAGTTGCTATAAATAAAGAAAGTAAAAGCATTACATCTGGACCTGACATAATTACAAGAGGATTTGTTTACGTAAGAGATTCTGAGGAACTAATGAAGGAACTTAGGAATATTGCAACAGATTCAGTAGAGAAATGTCTTGATAATGATATTACAGAATGGGCAGAAATAAAGAAAAATATAAGAACTGATATAAATAGTTATGTTTATGAAAAGATAAAAAGAAGACCTATGGTTGTGCCTGTAATTGTAGAAATCTAATATTAAAAGGAGTTTAGCTTTAATGTTAAACTCCTTTTAATATATAATAAATTTTGATATAATTTATAAAAAATATGTGAGGTTAGAAATGGATTATATATATAACATGGATATTACTATTTTAGATTGGATTCAAAGTGTTTTTAAGTGTACTTTTTTAGATTGGTTTATGCCTATTGTAACTTCTTTAGGGAATGCAGGTATAGTTTGGATAATTATTTGTGTATTACTTCTTGTTTATAAAAAAACTAGAAAATATGGAGTTATGATGGGATGTGCATTGATTCTATGTTTATTAATAGGTAACTTATTTTTGAAACCAGTAGTTGCTAGAGTAAGGCCTTTTGATATTAATACAGCCATAGATATTTTAATTAAGAAGCCTTTAGATTTTTCTTTTCCATCAGGACATACAATGTCTTCATTTGCAGCTGCTACAGTTTTAATTTATATGGATAAAAAAATTGGAGCAATTTCATTAATTTTAGCTACTATAATTGGATTTTCTAGATTATATTTATATGTGCATTATACATCAGATGTAGTTATAGGATTATTAATAGGTGTTTTATTAGGAATAATAAGTATTAAATTATGTTCTATAATAAAGTATCAAAAAAATAACGTTTAAACTTAAAGATTGATAAAAATACATAGAAATGCCTAAGAATATATTTACTTTTTTCTTATAACAGAGTATATTATAGAAAAAAGAATAAAGAAAGGATAGAGTATATGGGTAGGCAAGATAGAATAAGCAATGGAGCTTATAATGGAATGTACCGTCCTGAGTTTGAGCACGATAATTGTGGGATTGGTGCTATAGTAAATATCAAGGGCTTAAAAACACATGATACTGTTGAAAAAGCCTTGAAGATAGTTGAGAATTTAGAGCATAGAGCTGGCAAAGATGCCGAAGGTAAGACTGGTGATGGAGTAGGAATATTACTTCAAATATCACATGACTTCTTTAAAGAAGCAGTTAAACCTTTCGGCATCTTTTTGCGTTCTGAGAGAAGTTATGGAATAGGTATGTTCTTCTTCCCTCAAGATGAGCTTAAGAAAAATCGTGCAAAGAAGATGTTTGAGGTTATTGTAGAAAAGGAGGGGTTAGAATTTTTAGGTTGGAGAGAAGTTCCTACAGTACCAGATGTTTTAGGAAGTAAGGCAAGAGAGTGTATGCCTTGCATTATACAAGGATTTATACAGAAACCTAAAGATATTAATGAAGGATTAGATTTTGATAGAAAACTTTATATTGTAAGAAGGGTATTTGAGCAAAGTAATGATGACACTTATGTTGTTTCTTTATCAAGTAGAACTATTGTTTATAAAGGAATGTTTTTAGTTGGGCAATTACGCTCATTCTTTTTAGATTTACAAAATCCTTTATATAAGTCTGCAATAGCTTTAGTCCATTCTAGGTTTAGTACAAATACAAATCCAAGTTGGGATAGAGCTCATCCAAATAGATTTATGGTTCATAATGGTGAGATAAATACAATTAGAGGTAATGTGGATAAAATGCTTGCTAGAGAGGAAAACATGGAATCTACATACTTAAATGATGTGATGGACAAGATATTGCCTGTAGTAAATAGAGGTGGTTCTGATTCTGCAATGCTAGATAATACATTAGAATTTTTATTAATGAGTGGAATGCCATTACCTTTAGCAGTTATGATAGCAATTCCAGAACCCTGGGAAAAAAATAATACAATAAGCAAATCTAAGAGAGATTTTTATCAGTATTATGCAACAATGATGGAGCCTTGGGATGGTCCAGCATCAATATTATTTAGTGATGGAGATATAATGGGAGCAGTTCTTGATAGAAATGGACTTAGACCTTCTCGTTACTATATAACAGAAGATGATTACTTAATTCTTTCATCAGAGGTTGGAGTATTGGATTTAGATCAATCCAAGATAGTTTTAAAGGATAGATTAAGACCAGGAAAAATGCTTTTGGTTAATACAAAAGAAGGTAAACTTATAGATGATGATACATTAAAAGAATATTACGCATCAAGAAAGCCTTATGGTGAATGGATAGATAAAAATCTTGTAAGTCTTAAAAAGTTACAAATACCTAATAAAGGTGTTTTGGAATATTCAAAGGATGAAATAGCAAGGCTTCAAAAAGTTTTTGGTTATAGTTATGAAGATATAAAGACATCTATATTACCTATGGCTAAAAATGGTAGTGAACCTACAGCTGCTATGGGAATAGATAGTCCATTAGCTGTTCTTTCTAAAAAACATCAACCACTGTTTAACTATTTTAAACAACTCTTTGCTCAAGTTACAAATCCACCTATAGATGCAATCAGAGAAGAAATTGTAACTTCAACATCAGTTTATTTAGGGGAAGATGGAAATCTCCTAGAAGAAAAAGGAGAAAACTGTAGAGTATTAAAAATCCATAATCCAATATTAACTTCTACAGATTTATTAAAGATTAAAAATATAAATGCTCCTGGATTTAAGGTGAAGGTAGTACCATTAATTTATTATAAAAATACATCTCTTAAAAAAGCTATAGAGCATTTATTTATAATGGCAGATAGGGCTTATAGTGAAGGAGCTAATATACTAATACTTTCAGATAGAGGTGTGGATGAAAATCATGTTGCAATACCTTCATTATTAGCAGTTTCTTCACTTCAGCAACACTTAGTAAAAACAAAAAAGAGAACATCTTTAGCTATGATTCTTGAAAGCGCAGAGCCAAGAGAGGTTCATCATTTTGCAACATTATTAGGCTATGGTGCAAGTGCTATTAATCCTTATTTAGCTCAAGATAGTATTAAGGAACTTATAGAAGACAAGCTTCTAGATAAAGACTTTTATGCAGCAGTTAATGATTATAATGAGGGAATTTTAAAGGGAATAGTAAAAATAGCATCTAAAATGGGTATTTCAACTATTCAGTCATATCAAGGGTCACAGATTTTTGAAGCTATTGGTATAAATGAAGATGTTATAGAAAAGTACTTTACAGGTACTGTAAGTAGAATTGGTGGAATATCTTTAAAAGATATAGAAGAAGATATTGATGCATTACATTCTAAAGCTTTTGATCCATTAGGGCTTAAAGTAGATTTAACATTAGATAGTTTTGGAAGTCATAAATTTAGAAGTGATAAAGAAGAACATTTATATAATCCTAAAACAATACATCTTTTACAAGAAGCTACTAGAAAAGGTGACTATAGTTTATTTAAAGAATATACTCATTTAATAGATAATGAAATGAGTGAAGTAAATTTAAGAGGGCTATTTGACTTTAAATATCCATCTAATGGGATTCCTATAGAAGAAGTAGAAAGTGTAAGCTCAATTGTTAAGAGATTTAAGACAGGAGCTATGTCTTATGGATCAATTTCAAGAGAGGCACATGAAACTTTAGCTATTGCTATGAACAAGCTTGGAGGTAAGTCTAATTCAGGTGAAGGTGGAGAAGATTTATATAGACTTAATATTTGTGAAGATGGATTAAATAGATGTTCTGCTATAAAGCAAGTTGCATCTGGAAGATTTGGTGTTACATCTAGATATTTAGTGAGCGCTAAAGAAATTCAAATTAAGATGGCACAAGGGGCAAAACCAGGTGAAGGTGGTCATCTTCCTGGTGGAAAGGTATATCCATGGATTGCTAAAACAAGACACTCTACAACAGGAGTTGGACTGATTTCACCACCACCACATCATGATATTTATTCAATTGAAGACTTAGCGCAATTAATATATGACTGTAAGAATTCTAATAGAGATGCTAGAATATCAGTTAAATTAGTATCAGAAGCTGGCGTGGGTACTATAGCTGCCGGTGTAGCAAAAGCAGGGGCACAGGTAATACTTGTATCAGGTTATGATGGAGGGACAGGAGCAGCACCTAGAAGCTCAATTTATAATGCTGGACTTCCATGGGAACTTGGACTAGCTGAAACTCATCAAACTCTTATAATGAATGGATTAAGAGACAAAGTAATACTTGAAACAGATGGTAAGTTAATGAGTGGTAAAGATGTTCTTGTTGCAGCACTTCTTGGGGCAGAAGAATTTGGGTTTGCAACAGCACCACTTGTAACTATGGGATGTGTAATGATGAGAGTATGTAATTTAGATACTTGTCCTGTAGGTATTGCAACTCAAAATCCTGAACTAAGAAAGAGATTTAGAGGTAAACCAGAGTACGTTATTAACTTTATGGAGTTTATAGCAAAAGAGTTAAGAGAATATATGGCTAAACTTGGGGTTAGAACAGTAGATGAATTAGTTGGAAGAACAGATTTATTAAAGGAAAAATCAGTAATATTAAAAGAAAAGGGTAAAAATATAGATTTAACTAGAGTATTAAACAATCCTTATACATCGGAGAAGATTGAATATTGTAAAAAGAGTGTTTATGACTTTGGATTAGAGAAAACAGTAGATGAAAGTGTTTTATTAAAGGAATTTAAGGATGCTATAAAGAGCGGGAAAAAGAAAACAGTAACTCTAAATATAACTAATATAGACAGAACATTAGGTACAATTTTAGGTTCTGAAATTACAAAAAATAATGAAGATGGACTAGAAGAAGATTCGTTAAAGGTTAAATGTAATGGAAGCGGTGGGCAAAGTTTTGGTGCATTTATACCTAAAGGATTAACATTAGAGATTGAAGGGGATAGTAATGATTACTTTGGTAAAGGGTTATCAGGTGGTAAGCTTATTATTTATCCTCCAAGAGAAGCTAAATTTAAGAGTGAAGATAATATTATAATAGGAAATGTTTCTTTATATGGTGCAACTAGTGGTAAGGCATTCATTAATGGTGTTGCAGGGGAAAGGTTCTGTGTAAGAAATTCAGGAGCAATTGCTGTAGTTGAAGGCGTAGGAGAGCATGGCTGTGAATATATGACAGGAGGACGTGTTGCTATACTTGGAAAGACAGGTAAGAATTTTGCAGCTGGTATGAGTGGCGGAATAGCCTATGTATTAGATGAAGATAGAGATTTATATATGAAGCTTAACAAGGAGCTTATTGTATCTGAAGAGATTACTTCTAAGTCTGATGCTCAAGAGTTAAAAACTATGATAGAAGAGCATGTTAATGCTACTAACTCACCTAAGGGTAAGGAAATTTTAGAAAGCTTTGAAGAATACTTACCAAAGTTTAAGAAGATTTTACCTAAAGATTATGATAGAATGCTAAAATCTATAGCCTCATTCCAAGCTAAAGGCTTAAGCTATGAGGAAGCACAAATAGAAGCTTTCTATGAGAATAAATGTAAATAGGGAGGTATTGTCTATGGGTAAGTCAACAGGTTTTTTAGAATATAATCGTGAAACAAGTGAGGAAATTTCAACTTTAGAGAGAATCAAAAACTTTAATGAATTTCATATCTCACTTTCTAATGAAAAACAACAACTTCAAGGTGCTAGATGTATGGAATGTGGAGTTCCCTTTTGTCAATCTGGTATTTTAATAAAGGGGGCAGTTACTGGCTGCCCACTTCATAATCTTATTCCAGAGTGGAATGACTTGATTTTTAGTGGAAACTTTGATAAGGCCTATGAAAGATTATTAAAAACTAATAACTTTCCCGAATTCACATCAAGAGTATGCCCAGCACCCTGTGAAGTAGGTTGTACATGTGGACTTAATGGAGAGTCTATATCTATTAAGGAAAACGAAAGGTGCATAATTGAGAATGCTTATTTAAGTGGATTAGCAAATTCCAAACCACCAACTATAAGAACAGGTAAGAAGATTGCTATAATAGGTTCTGGTCCTTCTGGTCTTGCAGCAGCAGATCAATTAAATAGAAGAGGGCATAGTGTAACTGTTTTTGAAAGAGAAGATAGAATTGGTGGACTTTTAACGTATGGAATACCTAACATGAAGCTTGATAAGAGTGTAATTGATAGAAAAGTTAAGGTTATGGAAGAAGAGGGAGTAATATTTATAACTAATACTAATATTGATACTAAAGCTAAGGCTTCTAAGATTTTAAAAGAATATGATAGTGTGGTTTTAGCTTGTGGTGCATCAAACCCTAGAGATATTAAAGTTCCTGGTAGAGAAGCTAAGGGTATATATTTTGCAGTAGATTTTTTAAAGGCTACAACTAAGAGCCTTTTAAACTCAAACTTACAGGATGGAAATTACATTTCAGCAAAGGGAAAAAAGGTTGTAGTTATAGGTGGTGGAGATACAGGAAATGATTGTGTAGGAACATCTATAAGACATGGAGCAGTATCAATACTTCAGTTGGAGATGATGCCGAAACTTCCAGATGAGAGAACAGAGGATAATCCATGGCCAGAGTGGCCTAGAATTTTAAAGACTGATTATGGACAAGAAGAAGCCATAGCTGTCTTTGGAGAAGATCCAAGGGTTTATCAAACAACAGTTAAAGAATTTATAAAAAATGAAAAAGGTGAGCTTTGTAGATTAAAGGTTGTTAAACTAGAAGCTAAGAAGGATGAAAAGTCTGGTAGATTAAGTATGGTGGAGATTCCTTCATCAGAATATGAAGTTGAAGCTGATATCGTTTTAATTGCAGCAGGATTCTTAGGTTGTGAAGAAAAGGTAACTAAAGCATTTGGTGTTGAATTAAATGAACGTACTAATGTTTTAACGGCTAAGGATTCTTATAAGACAACATTAAAAAATGTATTTGCAGCTGGTGATATGCATAGAGGACAGTCTTTAGTTGTATGGGCTATTAGAGAAGGTAGAGAAGTTGCAAGAGAAGTGGACTTTAATCTTATGGGATACACTAACTTATAATAAAAAATATAAATAGTGCTGAAGTAATAACAGAAGAAGTATTTATAGGTAAGATAATTAAAATTATAAATATTAGCTAGAGTTGACCTTAGCGTAGTTAAAAAAGCCAATGATCTATTGATTATTGGCTTTTATTTCTTTTTTAAGTATAAAAGTATGTAATAACTTGGCTATAATAAATATAAGAGGTGTTAGTATGAGAGGAAATCTAAGAAGAGTTATCTTAATGATATTTATTGTGATTATGAATATGGGAATTATAGCATGTAATATAACAAAGGAAGAAGTTGGTTTTAGTGATAATGAAATCAATGAGGGGTTAGATGTTATTAAAAATTCATTTAAATATGAGAATGATAGAAATGAAGAAGAGTTTAAAAAATGTTACACAGAAGTTTATAAAGATACAAATTTTATGTTAACCAATATTAATAGTGCAGAAATTAAAGAGGTTGCTTTATTAAAAGATAAGAGAAACTACCATAATTATTTAAATGATGGTAGAGGAAATATGAGGAATATTGATATAAACAATGTGATAATTTTTAGGGTGAAATATGATAAAAAGTATGTAGATGACTCTATTATGCCAATTGATAGTGGTATTGACGAAAAAGGATTTATTTTAATAAGAGAGAGTAGTAATTCTCCTTGGAAAATAGATGGAACTGGAGAACCATATTTCTGTGAAGATGAAGAAATATTACTGTAAAGTTTATGATGTTTCTTAACGAGAATATATTATACTTACAAGTGAGGAGAGGTAATATGACTAGTGATATTTTATTAGAATCAGGTACTGGAGAAGTAGAAGTAATCGAATTTAGAGCTAACGACGTTAATTATGCAATAAATGTAATAAAGGTTAAGGAAATTATTGATATGCCAGCAAGTGGTGTAACTAAAATGCCTGAAAGCAAAAAAGAAATAGCTGGATTAATTTTATGTAGAGATGAAATACTTCCAGTAATTGATTTGAAATATATTTTAAATAGAGAAAAGTCTAGCGAATTAGGACAAAGATTAATAGTATGTGAATTTAATAAGGTTAAGGTAGCATTTAATATTGATGATATTATAGGAGTTCATCGTATTAAGTGGAGCGAGATAAGAAAGCCAAATAATATGTTTGATGAGTCATTAGCAGTTGGAAATATTGTTTTAAATGGAAAAATTATAGTTATGTTAGATTTCGAAAAGATAGTAACAGATATTAGTCCTAAGTCTGGTATTAGTGAAGATAGACTTGTTTCTATAGAATATAAGGATAGATCTGACCTTAAGTTAGTTTTAGCTGACGATTCCCCATTAATTAGGAAGCTGTTAAAGGAAACTTTAACTAAAGCAGGATTTACAAATATGAAGATATTTGATGATGGAGAACAAGCTTTAGACTATCTTGAAGGATTAAAGAAAGACTTAGGAAAATCCTTTGTTAAAGAAGTTCAACTTCTTATTACAGATATTGAGATGCCACAAATGGATGGATTAACTTTAACTAGAAATGTTAAAGAAGATGAAGTGTTAAAGAGATTACCAGTAATTATATTCTCATCATTAATTACTGATGATTTAAGGCACAAAGGAGAATCTGTTGGAGCTGATGCTCAATTAAGTAAGCCAGAGATAGAAGAACTTATAGGAGTTGTAGATCAACTTTTAGGTATATAAATTAAATAACTAGCAGTTTAGAAGAGAAATAAAAATTATATTTCTCTTCTTTCAATTATATAAGGATTAACAAATGTTTTATTGAATAAAATATTAGTATAATATAAAGTGGAGATGATATTATGGTGGGATTTATTGTATCAGCTATATTAATTATAGGTGGAGTTATCATGTATCTTTTTCCTTCAAAAAATTCTAATTGGGTATATGGGTATCGTACAAGGTTATCAATGAAGAACCAAGATACATGGAAGGTATCACAGAAAATTGGTGGATTTAGTATGATAGTTTTTGGTATTATATTTCTAATTATCACTTTGGTATTGGAATTATTTTTAGAAAATTTATTTGATGAATTTTTAGTTATTATATTATTAATAGGATCTATATTAATGTTAATATTTGATGAAATGTATTTAAGAAAAATATTTAATAGGGATGGAAGTAGGAAGTAATACAAAGAAAATAAAAATTATAGTGTCATCACAGAACACAAAAATGTGGTATGGCTGAAAAAAGTGACCTCTTGGCTAAAGCGTTCAAGGTCACTTTTTTATTTTAAATTAATTTGTAATGCTTAAGTGCATTAAAGATTCCATCATTATTAATATGAGTTGTAACATAAGATACTAATGGAAGTAGTGCTTCATTACTATTCCCCATTGCAATACTAGTATGTGCGTATTCTAGCATTGATAAATCATTGGTACTATCGCCAATAGCAAAAGTGTTTTTATGAGGAATATTTAAATGATTAATTAAAAACTCAATTCCTGTTGCTTTAGAAAAACCTTTAGGTACAACTTCGTAGAAATCATCACTTCTTTTTATAAAGTCAAGCTTATCTTTATATTTATTATAGAAGCCTTCAAAATTACTGTCTTGGTTTAAGAAAATCACAAATTTATCAAAATAAAGTTCATCTAATTGAGAAAGTGATTTGAAAGAAAAACCTTCTTCAGCTAAATCAACAGTAAGTTTTAAAACTTCTTTATGTTTTATAGTAGATTTTTCTGGAAAGTATATAAAGTCCCTTCCTTCACCTATTGCATCTAATTTAAACTCTTTAAAGTCTAATGCAATTTCTTTTGAAAGGGCATGTCCAAGTTCGTTGTCTAATAAAACTTGTCCATCGCATTCTATATAAGTTCCGCAACCACAAATATACCCATTAAAGCCTGAGTTCTTAATTAATTCAGGTAGTATAACTTTGGTTCTCCCAGTATTAATAATAGCTAAATGACCATTTTCTTTAAGTTTTCCTATTGCTTCTAGTGCACTCCCTGGTATTTTATTTGTTTCCTCATCTAAAATTGTTCCATCAATATCAAAAAATATTATTTTTCTATCCATAGTTTTCTCCTATCTTTTGTTATATATAAACTAATTATAAATAAAAAAAATGAAATTTTCTATTATTTATTTGAAACAAAATTGGATTAATATACACTAATAATATGAGAGGGGGATAAGATGGAGGATTTTAATAAGCTTTATAAACTTTACAATAAAAAAATTTATAGTTATCTTCTCTATTTATGTAAGGATTCACTTGTAGCAGAGGAGTTGTTACAGGAAACCTTCTATCTTGCTATTAAAAATATAGAAAAGTTTAGAGGAGAATCTATGGTATCTACTTGGATATACTCTATTAGCAAAAATGTTTACCTTTCATGGCTTAGGGATAAAAATAAGAGAAATCATATACATGATTATGATTTTAATAATAAATTAGTACAGCAGGATAAAAGTGATGAAAGAATTATACAAGAGGAAGAGCTTAGAGATTTATTTAAGCTTATAGACAGGATAGAAGAACCATATAGAGAAGTAATTTTAATGAGGTCAGTAAACAAGTTATCTTATAAGGAGATAAGTGAAATAATGAAAAGAAAAGAATCTTGGGTTAGGGTTGTTTTTCATAGAGGAAAAGTAAAACTTAAAGCTTTAATTGAGAATAAAGGGGAGATATAGTATGAGTATGGTTGACTGCAAAGTTATTAGGGATTTAATGACTTTATATATAGATGGATTATCTTCTGAAGAGAGTAATGAAATAATAGAACATCACATAAAAAAATGCAGTGAATGTAATGATTATTTAAATAGTTTATCAGATGAGTGTTTTTTAGATAAAAATGTAGTTGATAATTATGAGGTTGACGATAAGGTAGAACAGAAAATAGTACAGGATATTAAGAGGAGCAATACTAGTAAGCTATTAATTTGTTCTATAGTTGGAGGAGTATTAGCAACATTACTAACCTCTGGAAGTTTAATTTTCAATGGATTTTTCTTGTTACCTATATTTGGAACAGTTATATATTTAAAGTTTAAGAATAAATTTATAGCACCAATTTCAATATATATTATTCAATTTCTAAACCTATCAATTGAGATGTTGCTTGATTTAAACGTTCAAGGTGAAAATATAGGGGTTACTCTTTGGGATTATATAAGCTATACCTATGGTAATGCTATATTTGCACTATTTTTTATGGGATTCACCTTTATAGGTGTTGTTATAGGAATATTAATAGAAAAAATTTTTTTAGATAAATAGGAGGTAAAATGAAAGTGAAATTTAATCTTAAAAAGATAATTTATTTTGTTATTTTAGTTGGAATATTAGCTTTCTTATTTTCTATATATAATGCTTTTAATAGTAATCCCATAAGTAAGGGAATTGCTAAAAATAAGCTAAATAAATATATAGAAGAGAATTATAGTGACAGGGATTTTATAATAAAAGATGTAAGATATAATTTTAAGTTTAGTGAGTATTACGGAAGGGTTATATCAACAGAGGAAGGATTAGATTACAATATAACCTTAAGTAAGAATGGAAATATTATAGACTTATACAAAGAAAATGGATTTATAGAGGATGTTGAACTTAATAATAGGTTTAATAAAAAGATTGAAGAGGATTTTAAAGAATGGTTTAAGGATAAAGTTTCTTTTAATAAAGATGGAAATAAGAATGATTATTTATTTGCATATTTCAATATAATCCAAGGAAAATACAAGGATAGAGATATCCAATATTCTAAGGAGCTAGATGATAAATTCTTGATACAATTAAATATACATGATGAAAAGGATGGAGATTATAGAGATAGGTTTGTGGATTTAGCCTCAGAAATTATTAAGTATGCAGAGAGTAATGGATATAAAGGTCTTAGTGCAATATCAATAAGTACGTATATAAATGATGTTGAATATTCAATTTTAGTTAAAAGAGATGAATTTTCTAAAGATATGGAAGAACTTTACAATAACATAGTGAAGGGTGGCTATGAGGTTAATAGAAATTCAAAGGGGGAGGTACACTTTAAGTATATTGAAAAAGAAGAGAAGAAATGAAAATAAGATTAGATAGGCTTGAGGATGTTATAAAAGAAAATAAAAATTAGTGTAAATAGAAGGAGATAATCATACTCCTTCTATTTCTATTTGGAGTATAAAAAGTAGACACATTAGTATATAAGATATAGAATTTATGTGTGTAGAGAAGATTATATTTATATAGACTAGGAGTAGGTAGTATGGGAAATATTTTTATTATTGAAGATGATAAGACAATAAGAGAAGAACTAACTATATTTTTAAGCAGATATGGCTATAGTTGTACTTCATCCACAGATTTTGAAAATATAGTAGAGCATGCATTAGAAAGTAAATCAAATCTTATTTTACTTGATATTAATTTACCTTACTATGATGGGTATTATATATGCAGAGAAATAAGAAAGTGTTCTAATGTGCCTATTATAGTAGTTACTAGTAGACAAAGTGAAATAGATGAACTTATGAGTATGAATCTAGGAGCAGATGATTTTATCACAAAACCCTATAATACTCAGATTTTATTAGCTAGGATTTCATCTGTTTTAAGAAGGATGTATCAGAATATAGATATGGATTTTTTAGAGTTTAAAGGGCTAAAATTTAACATCTCTCAAAGCCTTATAGAGTTTAATGGTGAAAAGATTGATTTAACAAAAAATGAATCTAAAATACTTTATTCTCTTATTAAAAATAAAGAAAAGATAGTCTCAAGAAATAAACTTATGGATGAATTATGGCAGTCTGATGAATTTGTAGATGATAATACGTTAACAGTTAATATAAATAGGCTTAGAAAAAAGATGGAGTCAATAGGAGCTATTGACATGCTACAAACTAAGAGAGGACAAGGTTATATTCTACAATGAGATTCTTAATATATTTAAAAGATAGATTTTTATTTATTATATTTACACTTTTAATTGTGTTATTACATATTGGACTATTTTTGGCTTTAGATGTAAGTTATTATGCAATATTTTTAATAGCTATACTATATATATTATGCAATTTCCTTTACCTTTTTATTGAGTATAAAAATACTTATAGGTATATAGATAACTTAAGAGATCAAATAGATTTACTTGAAGAAAAATATTTATTAAGTGAAATGATAGATGCACCTAACTCAAAGGAGAGTAATGAATTTTATAAAATTTTAAAAGAATGTAATAAGTCAATGAATGATAGAATTTCTGAAATTGAATTAAAAAATAAAGAATATAGGGAGTATATTGAACTTTGGGTGCATGAGGTAAAGACTCCAATAGCATCAACTAAGCTAATAATAGAAAATAATCCATCTCCTGTTACTGAGATTATACTAGATGAGATAAATAAGGTTGATGATTATATAGAGCAAACTTTATTTTACACTAGGCTTAATAGTGTAGAGAAGGATTATATAATTAAAATATTAAATCTTGAAGAGGAAGTTAATGCTGCTATAAGAAAGAATTCAAGATATTTAATTCAAAGAAAAGTTAAAATAGTAAAGTCTAAACTAAGAAAAGAAGTATTTTCAGATACAAAGTGGCTTCAGTTCATTTTAAATCAGATAATTAGCAATTCTATTAAGTATTATCATAAGAAAGAGAATATATTGGAATTTTCAGCTGAAGAAATAAATGGGGAAGTGATTTTAAATATTAGTGACAATGGTATTGGTATGAATGAAAAAACTCTAATTAAAGCATTTGAAAAAGGTTATACCGGTGAAAATGGTAGAAAATTTAAAGAATCTACAGGTATTGGACTTTATCTTTGTAAAAACCTATGTGACAAATTAGGTCTTTCAATAAAACTGTCCTCAAGGGAAGGGGAGGGTACTAAAGTTTCTATTCTTTTTCCTAAAAATAAAATGTTACTTTTAGAAAACTAACAAAACTGTAAGATTAATGTTAGTTATATCAATGGAGAAACTTTTTTAATAAATGTAACATTTAGGTATAAGGAAAAGGAGGAATAAAATATGAATAAAATTTTACAGGTTGACAATATTCATAAATTTTATGGAACTAAAGGAAATGTGACTAAAGCTTTAAACGGAATAAGCTTTACTGTAGAGAGAGGTGAATACGTTGCAATAATGGGGGCTTCAGGAAGTGGAAAAACTACACTTCTTAATTGTATTTCAACTATAGATAATGTTACTAGTGGACATATTTATATAGGAGGAGAAGACATAACAAAGATTAAAGAAAAGAAGCTTGCTAAATTTAGGCGAGAGGAACTAGGATTTATATTTCAAGACTTCAATTTATTAGATACATTAACTGCATATGAAAATATTGCTTTAGCACTTACAATTAATGATGTTAAAGGAAAAGAGATAGATGATTTAATAAGGGAAATTGCAAGCAGACTTAATATAACAACCGTGCTTAATAAATTTCCATATCAAATGTCAGGTGGACAAAAACAAAGGGTAGCAGCGGCAAGAGCAATAGTAACACATCCAAAGCTAATATTAGCAGATGAACCTACAGGAGCACTTGATTCAAAGTCAGCAAAGATGCTTTTAGAAAGTTTAGAAACATTAAATAAAGCTATGAATGCAACAATTATGATGGTAACTCATGATGCTTTTACTGCAAGTTATGCTAAGAGAATTCTTTTCATTAAAGATGGTAAGATATTTAATGAATTAATTAGAGGAAATGATTCTAGAAAAGAGTTTTTTAGTCAAATAATTGAGGTTGTTTCTCTTCTTGGGGGTGACCAAAGAGATGTATTTTAAGCTATCTTTAAGAAATATTAGAAGAAGTCTTAAGGATTATACTATATACTTTTTAACATTAATTTTTGCAGTTTGTATATTTTACACTTTTAATTCTATAGAGTCTCAAAAGTTACTTTTAGACTTAAGTGAATATCAAGGTTCAACATTCACAGCAATTAGTATGGCAATAACTGTAGTATCAGTCTTCATTTCATTTATTTTAGGATTTTTAATTATTTATGCAAATAATTTTTTAATAAAGAGACGAAAGAAAGAACTTGGAGTATACATGACTCTAGGAATGGAGAGAAAGTCAATATCAAGAATTTTGTTTGCAGAAACCCTACTAATAGGTTTTATATCACTTGGAATAGGATTATTTCTTGGCGTTTTATTATCACAATGTTTATCGATAGTTACTGCAAAGATGTTTTCAGTAAAACTATTATCATTTAAGTTTATTTTTTCAGAGTCAGCTTTCATAAAAACAATAATTTGCTTTGGATTAATCTATATAATAATTCTTTTATTTAATTCAAGATCAATAAATAATGTTAAGTTAATAGATTTAATTTATGCTTCTAGAAAAAATGAAGAAACAAAAGTAATAGGATTAAAGATTTCAGTAGTATTATTCATATTAAGTGTTATAACAAACCTTTCAGCCTATGTTATTTTAATTAAAGGTGGTGCTGCAGCTATTACAGTAACTATGTTTATATGTGTAATATTAGGTATAATAGGTACATTTTTATTCTTTATGTCACTTACAGGCTTTTTACTTAAGTTAGTACAAAGTAGTAAAAGATATTACTTTAAAAAGCTTAATATGTTTTTGTTAAGACAAATTAATAGCAAGATTAATACAAACTTTATTTCTATGTCTTTTATTTGTCTTATGTTATTTTTAGCTATTTGTACTTTGTCTGGAGGACTTGGAATAAATTTTGCTGTTAGTTCTCAAGGAAAAGAATTAACACCACATGATGCTACAGTTCAGGATGAGATAAATAAAACTGATCTTGAAAAAGTATTTATGGATGCCAATATTAATTTAAATAAATTTACAAGTGAATTTTCAGCATATAAACAATACAATAGTGGCATTGGTTATAAGGAACTATTTAATGAAGAACTAGTTAATGAATTAAAAAATTTATATCCAGTTACAGCAAATGTTGATGTTAAAGTTGTAGGACTTAGTGATTTTAATGAAGAAATGAAATTAATTGGTAAAGAACCTATTATATTAAATGATAAAAGTTTTGGCTTGTTTCTTAATGATGAGATTTGCTATAAATATATAAGTATATATTTAGAAGATGGAAGAAAAATTAATTTAAACAATAATCAATTAGAGTTTGATAAGAGTAAGGTTGTTTATGTTAATTTTAATAATACTATGATGCAAGGAAATATAGGGACAATAATAGTAAATGATAAATATTTAAATGGACTTAAGATGTATAATTCCTATATAAATTTAGATTTTGAAAATCCTGAGGATTTAAAAATATTAATGGATGAGGTTAATAGTAATCCACTTATAGAAAAAGATAAGTTCTTTTTCGTTCCAAGAGAGATGATAGAAGCTAATTCTCAAATGCTTGGAACAATGGTAGCTTACCTTGGTATTTATTTAGGAATAATATTTATAATAACTTCCGCTGCAGTACTTGCACTTCAACAACTATCAGATTCCTCTGATAACATAGAGAGATATAGATTACTTAAAAAGATTGGAGTTGATGAAGAAGAGATAAATAAAACAATTTTAAAGCAGACAGGAATATACTTTATGTTACCATTATTTTTAGCAATAATTCATTCCATAGTTGGAATTACATTCTCTGAAGAAGTAATAAAGTTATTTGGATCAACTAAGAATATGATTTATGTTATAATAACTGCTATAGTATTTATAATAATATATGGTGGATATTATTTGGCTACCTATATAGGTTCTAAAAATATGATGAAAAATAAAATATAAAAAGCAGTACATTGTACTGTTTTTTATTCTTTATTACATTCATAGAGAGAAGTTATTAAAAAGAATATACAGCATTATTGAACAGGAGATGAGAATATGAAAAACTTTGATTTAGGAATTACATATAATGAATATTTGAGCTTAGCAGATGAGGAGCAAGTGGGAATAATTGATAGATTTAATGAACAAGGCCAATTAATTAATAAAGATTTACATAAGGTAAGAAATATAGAAAATAAACTTAATATACTAGTTTTTGGAGAGCCACGCTGTAAAGATGTTGCAACAGAAATACCTTTTTTACTTAAATTAAGTGAACTAAACAAAAATATAGAAGTTAAATTCTTAAGAAGGGAAGGAAATGAGGAACTATTAGAAGAACTTTCAGGGGAAAGAAAGGTACCAACATTTTTAATACTTGATGAAAAAGGTAATACTGTAAGAAAATATATTGAGTTTCCTATTGGGGTTAAAGAAATTCTTTTAAATACTGAGAAGGAAAAAGTTCAAGATATTATAGATAATATGAGAAAAGGTAAATACGATGACCTTATTCAAGAGGATATTATTAGATTTCTAACAGGAGAAAATTATAGATATATTAACTTTACTAAATAAATTTAAAAAAATAATTTATTGACTATTGACTTTAACGTTACGTCATAGCTTATTCTATTTTTAGGAGGTGATTTTATGGAGTATACCGTAAAAAGTTTAGCGAAGTTAGCCGGCATTAGCAGCAGAACTTTAAGGTACTATGATGAAATTAATTTATTAAAACCCTGCAGGGTTAATTCTTCAGGTTATAGAATTTATGGTGAAGAAGAGGTAGATACTCTTCAGCAAATTATGTTCTATAAAGAAATGGGGTTGCCTCTAGAAAAGATTAAGGAAATAATTTCGAACAAGGATTTTAATCAAAAGAATGCTCTTATAGCCCATAGAAATAAGCTTAAAGAGGAGCAGCTTAGAATAGAAGCCTTATTAAGAAATGTAGAAAAAACAATAAAGTCAATGGAAGGTGATTTAGTAATGTCTGATAAAGAAAAGTTTGAAGGATTTAAAAGAAATCTTATAGAAAAAAATGAAAAACAATATGGTAAAGAAATTAGAGAAAAGTATGGTAATAAGGCTGTAGATGAAAGCAATAGAAGAATATCAAAGTTAAGTGAAAGTGAATGGAATGACTTAGAGAGTCTTTCCAAGAAAGTTAATGAAAGCATAAAAAAAGCAATGATATTAGGAGATTCTAATAGTGAAGAAGCAAGAGAAGCAGTTAAGCTTCATAAAGCATGGCTTGATCATTATGGAAATTATTCCAAGGAAGCTCATATTGGGCTAGGTGAAATGTATGTCTATGATGATAGATTTAAAAAGTATTATGATGATAATGTTGGGGAAGGTGCAGCAGAATTCTTAAGAGATGCTATAAAAAATTATTATAACCAATAATATAAAGGTGGTTTATAATGCTGCCTTTTATATAAACAAAAGAGGCATAGATAAAATCTATGCCTTAAAAAATAGGGTAATGAGGTAATTTTAATATGTATTAAAATGTTTCATTTAAATTATTGACTCATTATTAAATTTCTAAACATAAAAAAATAAAATTTTATGCATTAGTCGGTGGAGTATAAACCCTGCTAGCTAGTTCATCATCCATTAAGTATAATGCAGCAGGATTTCCTTCAGATCTTCTTACTTTCTTAAGTAAAGCATTAAAGCTATTTTCTTCTTCAACTTGCTCATCTATAAACCATTTTAGTAAGCTCATAGTAGCATGTTCTTTTTCATCATGAGCAATATCAGCTAGGTTATATATTTTCTTAGTTACGAGTTGTTCATGCTCGTAGCCCTTTTGGAATACATCAATAACACCATCATATTTAGCTGTTGGCATAGGAATTTGTTTTAATTCTACAACACCATTCTTTTGGAAAATATAATCATAAAGCTTCATTGCATGAGCTAATTCTTCTTGAGCTTGAACTCTAAAGAAGTTAGCAAATCCACTTAGATCAATAGATTCACAGTATCCTGCCATTGCAAGATAAGTATAAGAAGAATAGAATTCAAAATTTACTTGTTCATTAAGTTCATTTAATAACTTTTCACTTAGCATATGTTCATCTCCTTTAATCTTATGTTATACACAAGATTATTCTATATACATAATGGAGAAATATCAATTATTTTATGGAAATAAAATTAATATATGAAGAAATTATAGTATAATGTATACTATAAAAAAATTTTGGAGGAGTAAAATGAAGCACGATTTCCTTTTAGATAAATTTGAAGGCTTTAGTAAAGCATTAGCTAAAACATTATTTGATGTTAAAGAAGATGTAGATCCAATACAGTTTGATAATCTATCAGATAAAGACATACTTTATATAGTTTTAAAGAAACTACTTAAAGAAGGAGAATTTAATAAGGGAGAAGATTTATTCTATAAGGAGCTTTATAAAAATAAGACTCAAGAGTTTTATGAGTTAGGACAATGGTTCTATAATTATTTATTAAATCAAGATGATAAGTTACTTGAAGAGAAAAATTTTCCTAGAAGAGAAATATATCAAGGATTAGAAGATTTACAAGAGTTTAAATATAAATATTTGATAAAAGGATAATAGTATTACCTTATAGCTAGTTAAGCCACTTAGTAATAAAAAATCTATATTAGTGGTACTTTGATTTTAACTTTAAAATAATTAGAATAATAGTATAAGCACAAGGGAAAAAGAGGGGATCTTTACATGGAAAAGATATACAGACCAGTATGGGCAGAAATAGATTTAGATAAGATTGAGTTTAATATAAGAAATATAAAAGAGTTAGCTAAGGATAAAGAAGTCATAGGAGTTATTAAAGCAGATGCTTATGGACATGGTGCAATTGATATTGCTCCAGTTTTATTGAAAAATGGTGTTTCTAGATTAGCAGTGGCAACACTTACAGAGGCAATGGAGTTAAGAAGAGAAAATATAACTGCACCAATAATTATTTTAGGTTATACTCCAACAGAATTTGGTGAAGATTTAATTAAATATGATATAGAACAAACTGTTTATACCTTAGAAGATGCTGAAAGGTTTTCCTCTATAGCAGAAGATATAAAGGGAAAAGTTAAGGTTCATATTGCCATTGATACAGGAATGGGAAGAATAGGGTTCCTTCCTAATGAAGAAAGTATAGAGGATATAGTTAAAATAGATAAATTAAAAGGAGTAGATATAGTAGGTTTATTTACTCATTTTTCAACAGCAGATGAAGAAGATAAAGAATATACAAAAAAACAGTATAAAGTATTAGAAAACTTTTATGAAGAGCTAAATAATAGAGGAGTTAATATTCCATTTAAACATGCGGCCAACAGTGCTACTATAATGGATTTACCTAATATGTACTTAGATGGAGTAAGAGCTGGCATTGTAATGTATGGTTATTATCCTTCAAATGAAGTTAATAAAGGTAGATTAAAAATTAAGCCTGCCATGACAATTAAGGCTAAAATTGCTCACATTAAGACTTTAGAAAAAGGAGCTTTTGTAAGCTATGGCAGAACCTATGAAGTTAGTGAATCTACCAGGGTTGCTACTATTCCCATAGGATATGCAGATGGCTATTTAAGAGCTTTAAGCAATAAGGGAAAGGTTATAGTAAATGGTAAACTTGCACCTGTAATAGGAAGAGTTTGTATGGATCAACTTATGATTGATGTAACTCATATTAATAATGTTAAGGTTGATGACGAGGTTATACTCTTAGGAGAATTTGATGATATTAAATATAATGCTGATGATATGGCAAATGCTGTTGGAACAATAAATTATGAAATAATATGTATGATTAAAGGAAGAGTACCTAGGGTATATGTTAAAGATGGTAAGGTAGTTGAAATTAGAAATTATATTTAAATAAAGAGTAGAATAATTAAAAACTTAATAGAATATTTTTAAGAGGAATTAGAAATAATTTCTCTTTTTTGATTTCTGGGAAAATATTTGATTTTTAATGTTTGACAAAAGATAAAAAAAGATGTACTATTGTATTAAGCTATTAATACAATAGTACAAAGGGAGTGAAAAAATGGCTTGGGAATTAAAAAGTGACAGACCAATTTATAGTCAGCTTATGGAATATATCAAAATAAGTATTGTATCAGGAAAATACAAACCAGGTGCAAAGATGCCATCTGTAAGAGAATTAGCTAGTGAAGCATCAGTAAATCCCAATACAATGCAAAAAGCCTTAACAGAGTTAGAAAGGTTGGGGTTATTGTTTTCAGTAAGAACAAGTGGAAGATTTATTACGGAGGATTCAAAGATGATTGAAGAAATGAAGTGTAATCTTGCTAAAGAAGAAATACAAGCTTTTTTAAAGAAAATGGAACAAATAGGTTTTACTAAAGAGGAAGCTATAGAAACAATAAAAGAAATTGCAGAGGAGATGAAATAATTGGGGGAAAATATTCTAGAGTGTAGAAATCTTGTTAAATCCTATGGTAATAAACTTGCCTTAGAAGGAATTGACTTATCTATGAAGAGGGGTAGAATAGTAGGACTACTTGGCCCTAATGGAAGTGGAAAAAGTACTTTAATTAAGTTAGCAAATGGATTGTTAACACCAACTAGTGGAGAGCTTCTTATAAATGGTAATAAACCTGGGATAGAGACAAAGAAGATAGTTTCTTATTTACCTGAGAGAACTTATCTTGCTGATTGGATGAAGGTATCTGATATAATTAACTTTTTTAAAGATTTTTATGAAGATTTTAATGTTGAGAAAGCTTATGATATGCTATCTAAGTTGAATATTAATGCTAATGATAAGTTAAAGACAATGTCAAAAGGGACTAAGGAAAAGGTTCAGCTAATACTAGTTATGAGCAGAGAAGCAGAACTTTACTTTTTAGACGAACCAATAGCAGGGGTTGACCCAGCTGCTAGAGATTATATATTAAATACTATTATTTCAAATTATAATGAAAATGCAACAGTAGTTATATCAACTCACTTAATATCTGATATTGAACAGATTTTAGATGATGTAATTTTTATTTCATATGGAAAGATATATTTATCTAAGAGTGTTGATGAGATAAGGGAAGAAGAAGGTAAGAGTGTAGATGCCTTATTTAGGGAGGTGTTTAGATGTTAGGAAAGTTATTAAAGTATGAATTTAAAGCAACTGGAAGATTAGTACTTCCTTTATATGGAGCATTATTAGTATTTGCTCTAATAAATAAGATTTTCCTTGAAACAGAAATAGGCTTTGGTAGAGCATCAGGAACTATCGGAAATATAGCATCTCTTATAACTATGTTTGTATATGGATGCATAATGGCAGCAGTATTTATAGTGACATTTTTTATAGTGCTACAAAGATATTATAAAAATCTTTTAGGAGATGAAGGTTATTTAATGAATACTCTTCCAGTTCCTGTATCTAAAAATATATGTAGCAAATTAATTGTTGGTATAGTATGGAATATTTTAAGCGTTATTGTTGCAGTTATATCGATAGTAATTTTAGCCTATTACCCAGGTATGATTGGTAATGCTTTTGAGTTTATGGGAGAAGTATGGAGAGTTGGAATAAGTGAGTTTGGATTTAGAATTCCTTTAGTAATATTTGAAATTATAGTATTAGGTATTTTATCTTGTGCCTCTTCAACTTTATTACTTTATTCATCTATGTCAATTGGACATTTAGCAAACAAGAGAAAAATACTTTGTTCATTTGGAGCATTTATAGGAATAAGTATGATAACAAGCTTTGCTACATCAGTATTTAATACATCATTGATAAGTTACAATTATGGTTTCGAATTTATGGAGTTTCAATGGATTCTATTAAAAGTAGCAGCTAATTTAATTATTACTTCTGCAATATATTTTGTTATATCTAGCTATATTATGAAAAATAAATTAAATTTAGAGTAGTGTTTAAGATAGTATATCAATATGATTTTTGATATACTATTTTTTTATGCCATAGTAAAATATAAAATGATAAATAAATTAAGTACTATTTACAAATACTTATTTTAGGTAGCTTAAGGAGTGTACAAAAGATGATGTCAGATATGATTAAAAAATGGGATGAAGATATTTTATATTTAATAAACAAATATTGCAGAAATAGATTTTTAGATAAGGTTATGCCATTTGTAACATCTCTAGGGAACTTAGGGATGTTATGGATTATTCTTGCTATATTAATGATTAGGAAAGTAGATTATAGAAGAGTTGGCATTATAGTATTGGTAACATTAGCTTTTACAACAATTATGGGGGAAGGAATAGTAAAGCATATTGTCAAAAGAAAAAGACCATTCATAGGCAAGAAAAATAAAGAATTATTAATAAAAGAACCATCCTCATTTTCTTTTCCATCAGGTCATACAGCATCTTCTTTCGCAGTAGCTGTGGTTTTTTTGAAAAGTAATAGTAGTATTAGCACAATTATAGTATTAATAGCTCTTGCTATTGCATTTTCAAGACTATATTTGAAAGTGCATTATCCATCAGATGTTATTGGGGGGATAATATTAGGTTTAATTTGTGGAGGAATTGTATTTAATTATCTTTATATTTAGAAAGAAGATGATATATTTGAGTAAACCTAAAGTAGTTATAAGTAAATGCCTTGGATTTTCCAATTGTAGGTATAATGGTGGAACTGAAAATAATGAATTTGTAACTAGATTAAAGGATTATGTGGATTTCATCACAGTATGTCCAGAGATAGGTATGGGGCTAGGTACACCAAGAGAAGCTATTAGAGTTGTAGAGATAAATGGAGAAAATAGATTATTACAATCTAAGACTAAAAGAGATTTAACAGAAAATATGAATGAATTTGCTAAGGATTTTTTATCAAGTTTAGACGAAGTAGATGGATTTATATTAAAAAGTAAATCCCCTTCTTGTGGAATTAGAGATGTTAAGATATATCCCTCAATTGAAAAAGGAGGAATTTCTAAAAGAGGAGAGGGGAGATTTAGTTCAATTATTAGAGAGGCTTATCCCAATATTACTATTGAAGATGATGGAAGACTTAAAAACTTAAAAATAAGAGAGCATTTTTTAACTAAGTTATTTACATTAAATAGGTTCAAAAAATGTAAAGAAAGCAATGAAATAAGTGAACTTTTAAAGTTTCATAAAGAAAATAAATTGCTATTTATGAGTTATAACCAAAGACAGCTTAAAGCTCTTGGACAGATATTAGGTAATATAGATGGAAGAGAAAAAAGAGATGTATTTAACGAATACTCTATAATTTTAAATAATATTTTTTCTAAGGTTCCTAGATATACAAGTAATATTAATGTATTAATTAAAAGTATGGGTTACTTTAGTAATTACATAAGTCACAATGAGAAAGAATTTATAATAGATACTATAGAAAAGTATAGAAGCAATAAAGTTCCGTTAAGTGTTCCTCTAAATTTAATTAAAGGATATGCTATAAGATTTGAAAAAGAAAATCTATTAAAGCAGAGTTTTTTTAATCCATTTCCTGAAGGTTTAATAGAGTTAAGTGATTCTGGAAAGTAAAAGAAAATCCCTCCTGCATTAATACAGGAGGGTTTGTTATATTGATTTTAGCCAAATTGTTCGATTTTATCTAGGCACACAATTATAACTCTATTATCATCATTAATTAACCAGGCAATATTATTAGTTACAGTAATGACAGTAAATCCAATAAGTGGTTCTTCAAATGCTGATGAAGATATTTTTAGGTTAACAGGTCCTATTGAGTCAGCTAAGAATAATGCTTTACTTGAATTACAACAGCAAGAACCGTCCTCAACACAGCATAATGATCTAGGATTTATAGGAGGAATACATCTTGTTATAGCACGAATAAATCTATCTCTATTAAATCCTTGAAAGCAATTGTTTCCATCGTCAGGTTGAAGAGAAAATGCAACTAAAACTAAATCACAAATTGTAGTTGAGTTAAATAATGGGTTGCTATCAGAATAAGTGACTAGTCCATCACTGCAATTAGATACAGTTTTAAGGGTTGTTGCACCATCCTCAGTATTAAAGTTATTACCTACTAATGTAAAGCTTGATAAGTCTATTAAACTCCTTATTAAAGGATTTAATAGAATATCTAATGATCTTCTTAAAGCTCTTTTGCAACAGCAGGTATTTCTGTTACATTCATTTCTTTCAAAAGTTTGAGGTAAAACCTCTTCATTAGCTACTGTAAGATATCTTGAAGAATTATTATTTTGATTCTCATTACATCTACAATCCTCATTTCTACCCAAGTAGTTTCTATTATCCATTTCTAATGTTTCTCTAATGTTTCTTTCTTTGCTCATACTTGTTCTCCCTTCATATAATATGGGGGGTCACTACATTATATTTATCAAGATTGGTAAATGCTACTTAAATATTGCACCTTTTTTCCCTTTAGATAATAAAATATCGTAAAGGGGCGATTACTATGGATTTGTTAACTTTATTTGTTTTAGCAATATTAGCTGAAAGTGTATGGGAAACTTTAAAAATGACTTGGCAAAAAGGAAAGCTATGTATTGATAGAATTGGAGCATTAGTAGTTTCAATTATAATAACTTTTTCAACAGGATTTGATATATTAAATTGTTTCAATATACCTATTAAAGTTCCACTAATAGGCATGGTGTTAACGGCTATTCTATTAAGTAGAGGATCAAACTTTATTCATGATTTAATAGGAAAGATAAGCCAAGCTGAGGCGTTAATAGAGGATGTAAATGAAAATAAAGGAATGTTAGAGAGTAATAAAGAAGAAAGTACAACTGAGAATAACAAAGAAGATAATACTAATAAAACAGAAAATTTGGATTAATTTAAATAAAAATTATAGGAAGGAAACACTGCTATGGCTGGTGTTTCCTTGAATTTATATGTAGGAGTTATAAACACCATTATTTATTAATACATTTTTCATCTTTAACTAATAAGTTATCTGATAGAATATCTTGTTTTTGCCATTTATTTGACTTATAAATAATATATCCATAAATACATATTACAAGATTACTAAAACTCATGGAAAACCATATCCCAACTGAGCCTACTTGCGTAAAGTTTTTAAATAATAAAATCATTGGAAGTCTTACAAACCAAAGTCTACCTATCTCCATATTCATGGAATATTTAGTATGACCAGAGCCTTGAAAAATACCTTGGAATACGCTAAACATACCCATTAGTGGCATTGAATACAGGATATAGTTTAAGTATGTAATTCCCTGATCTATTACAGTTAAGTCATCCTTAGATTGCATAAAGAAGTTAATAACCAATTCATTATTAAAAAATATAATTAATGAACCAACGGTAGTAAGTAAAATTGTAATAATTGACCCTTTATTAAATGCTTCAGTAACTCTTTTAGGATTATTATTTCCTAAGTTTTGTCCTGTAATTGCAACTAATGCGGAACCAATGCCCATAGCAGGTTGTGATATTACAGATGTAATTTTATTAACCATTCCAAAGGCAGCCATTGTTGAAGTACCATAAGAAGCTATAAATCCATTTAAAACTATAAATCCAAGTGCTGAGCCAGACTGGCCTATAGAAGAAGGCAGGGCAACCTTTATTACTTTGTTTAATATATCTCTATCAAATTTAAAATTCTTGAAGTCAGGTTTTAAAGGTGATTTACTTTTATTTAGAATTAAATAAGCAAAGAGAGATAATATTATTTTTGATAAAAGTGTTGCATAAGCTGCACCAGCAATACCTAAGTTCAATGGAAATATAAAAATAGGATCTAAGAGTATATTTAACACTGCACTAATTCCACTTAAAACAGTAGGTAAGGCTGTGTTACCTTGTGCAACCATAATAGAATTGAAAATAAAGAAGTAAAATGTAAAAGGCATATTTAAAAATATTATTTTTAAATAAATGTTACTATAATATGCTAAATCCCCTGTAGCTCCCATAAGTGTAATAACAATTGGAGTTATTAATACTCCCACGAGGGCAAAAGCTATAGACACTATAATTGAAATTACAAAAAGTTGAGTTGAGTACTTACTACAATCTTTAGAATTTCCTGCCCCAATTAGTTGTGAAAGTAGAGAGGTACCAGCAATTGAAATACCAGATCCAATAGAAATAAATAAGAATTCAACTGGCCATATAAAAGATGTGGCTGCAAACTGAACCGAACCAATCATACTAACCCAAAATCCATCTGCAAGGTTATAAAAGGTTTGTATCAAGTTGTTTAGCATTATTGGTACGGCCAAGGTTATTAAAACCTTATAAATATTACCATTCAAAATGAGTTTTTTTCGAACTTTCATGTCCATATGTCAATCCCCCTCTTGTTAAAAACGAAAATATTCTATTATATACAAATTTATATATAATTCCAATATTGAAAATAAATTAGTTTATTTTCCTGTAAATAATACTATGATACAATGAAATAAAGGAGATGATTTAATGAAATGCTTAAAAGATGGACATATGCATTCACACTATTGTCCTCATGGAACTAAAGACTCTTTTCAAATGTATATTGAAAGAGCTCTAGATGTTGGCCTTGATGAAATTACATTTACTGAGCATATGCCACTTCCAGGAATCTTTATGGATGAAAAGTTACTTAAAGAATGTTCTCCAAATGAAGAAGAAATATTATTATATTTAAAAGAAGCTACTAAAATAAAAGAAGAATATAAAGATAAAATTAAAATAAATGTGGGTCTTGAAGTTGACTATGTAGAAGGATATGAAGAAAAGATTAAGAAGATGTTAGACAATTATGGAGAATATTTAGACGAAGGAATTCTGTCTGTTCATTTTTTAAGGTTAGATGATGTATATCATTGCTTAGATATGAGTGTTGATGAGTTTGGAATTATAGCAAAAATCTTAGGTGGAGTAGAAAAGGTTTATGATAAGTATTTTGAAACTTTAATTAAGTCTATAAATGCAGACCTTGGAAGGTATAAGCCTAAGAGAATAGGACATCCAACTTTAGTAAGAATTTTTAATGAAAAGTATCCTATGGATTATAAAAACGAAGCTTTGATTGATAAGGTTATAAAAACGATAAAAGAAAATGGATATGAAATAGATTTTAATACAGCAGGTCTTAGAAAACAATATTGTAAGGAAACCTATCCTTCAGGAGTATTTTTAGATAAGGCAATTAAAAATAATATTAAGATGGTTAAAGGGTCAGATGCACATAGTGCAAAGGATGTAGGAAAAGTATTTTAACAAAGGTTTAATATAGTGATAGAGAGTATTTAATATACACAAGGTAAAATTACATTAAGGAGGCTAGTAATGGAGTCAAAATATATGGTTGTAATATCTTTTGATGCTGTATCGTCAGAAGATGTAGAAGTTCTAAAGAATTTACCTAACTTTAAAAAGCTAATAGAGAATGGTTCATGGATTAAAAGGGTTGATTCTATTTATCCAACTCTTACTTATCCAGCTCATACAACAATAGTTACTGGAAAATATCCTAGTAATCATGGAATCATTGATAATACGGTATTTAAAGTTGGAGATTTCTTACCAAACTGGTATTGGTATAGAAATAAAATAAAGGGGGATACCCTATATGATTTGGCAAGAGATAAAGGATTAACTACCTGCTCTCTTTTATGGCCAGTAACAGGTAAAGCAAAAATAACATATAATATGCCGGAAATATTTGCAGTGAAACCTTACCAACATCAATTATTTATGTCCGCTGGTGCAGGATCATTAGGTTTCCAATTGGATATAAATAAGAGGTTTGGTAATCTTAGAAAGGGAATAGAGCAACCTTACTTAGATAACTTTGTTATAGAAGCTGCAAAATATACAATAAAGAAATATGCTCCAAACTTAATGTTAATACATTTTACTGACGTTGATACAAATAGACATCATTATGGATATAGTAATAAGGTTATCGATGATGCACTATTAAGACATGACAGTAGGTTAGGAGAAATTATAGGTGCTCTAAAGGAAAGAGGAATTTATGATGAATGTACTATAGTAGCCCTAGGGGACCATAGTCATCTAGATGCATCAAAGGTTATTAAACTTAATGCATTATTTAGAAAAGAAGGTTTAATTAAAATAAATGAAAAAGGCAAGGTTTTGGATTATAAGGGTATTTGTAAAAGTTTAGATGGATCATGTTATATTTACTTAAAAGATAAAAATGATAATAAAACAATAGAAAAGATTAAAGCATTGCTTAAGAGTTTACCTGTAGATTTTATTTTAGAAGGTGAAGAAATAGGAAAATCAGGTGGAGATATGGAGGCAAGTCTTATGATAGAGGCCAATTTAGACTATTATTTTGTTGATGACATCGATGGTGAAATCATTGATGAAATAAAGGATGAAGAGGTTGGAGTAAAAGCCCATAGACATAAGGCAACTCATGGATACTCACCAAAGAAAGAAAATTATACTACATTTTTTATTGGTTCAGGAAGAGGATTTAAAAATGGAGTAGTTATAGATAAGGGAAACCTTATAAATCATGGACCTACATTAGCAAAGGTTTTAGGTCTAAAATTTAATGACATCGATGGAGAGGCAGTTGAAGAAATCCTTAATATTTAGAAGGGGTGTTTTATGAAGGGATTAAAAAAAGAAGAGTTAAGCTGGGCACTGTATGACTGGGGCAACTCTGCATATTCAATGACTATTACTTCAACTATATTGCCAATTTACTTTAAGATGGTTGCAGAAAATGGCGGGATGAGTTCTTCAAATTCTACTGCTTTTTGGGGGTACACAATTTCAATTTCTACTTTATTTGTATCTCTTATGGCGCCAGTTCTAGGTACAATAGCAGATTATAAGGGGAATAAGAAAAAGTTTTTTAAGTTCTTCTGTGGATTAGGCATTATTGCAACAATTATGTTAGCATTAGTACCAGCTGATATGCCAATGTTATTGCTATTAAATTATGGCTTTACTGTTTTGGGATTTTCAGGTGCTAATATTTTTTATGATTCATTCCTTGTTGATGTAACATCAACTGAACGTATGGACAAGGTATCTTCTGCTGGATTTGCCCTTGGATATATAGGAAGTACGATTCCTTTTATAATATCCATAGCTATAGTTATGCTTACACAAAGTGGTATACTTGGTATCCCTATATCTTTAGCATGTAAGATTGCTTTTTTAATTACAGCTTTATGGTGGGGAAGTTTTACTATTCCATTATTAAGGAATGTAAATCAAAAATACTACATAGAAAAAGAACCTAATCCAGTTAAGAATTCTTTTGTGAGACTTGGAAAAACCTTTAAAGACATTAGATACCATAGAAAAATATTTACGTTTTTAATTGCTTACTTCTTTTATATAGATGGTGTTGATACCATTATAGGAATGGCAACATCGTATGGGACAGACATTGGAATATCAATGACTTCATTATTAGTTATTCTTTTGCTAACACAGTTTGTTGCTTTTCCGTTTACAATTCTTTATGGGAGACTAGCAGAAAAGTTTGGTGGAAAGAAAATGCTGTATGTTGGAATTATAACTTATATTATCATCTCTATATATGGATATTTCTTAAAGACTACTATAGATTTTTGGATACTTGCAATGGCTGTAGGATCAGCGCAGGGAGGAATTCAAGCAATATCAAGAAGTTATTTTGCAAAGCTTGTACCGAAAGAGAAGTCAAATGAATTCTTTGGATTCTATAATATATTTGGAAAGTTTGCAGCTATTATGGGACCATTCTTAGTTGGAATAGTTACACAAATAACTGGTCAGTCCAATAAAGGTATTATAAGCTTAATAGTATTATTTATTATAGGAGGATTTATATTAACAAGAGTAAAGGAAGAAGAAGAAGAAAAAGAAACTATAGAGGTCCCTGAGCTTGTTAGTGAAAGAATATAATTTAGCCATAGATAAAGAAACTGCGCTTGCAGTTTCTTTTAATTTAATAAAATATATTGCTATTTTATTAAATAATTATTTATTTTAGAAGACTTAAATTCAGAGGCAAGCATGTCCATAAGAATTAAATCATACTTCTTTCCAGCAATAATTTTTCCTTCTCTAATTTTACCTACCATTTTAAAACCAACTTTCTCATAGCATCTAATAGCTCTTTTGTTATAGGAGAAGGTGGTTAGTCTAATATTATTTAAGTTTAGTATATTAAAACCATAGTCTAAAAGTAAAGTTATAGCTTCACTTCCATAACCATTACCGTGATAATTCATATCTCCAATGAAAATACCAAATTCAGCTGTTCTATTTATATGATCAATATGAGCTAAGCTTATTGATCCTAATAGTTTATCTGTCTTTGTTTCAATAATTCCAAAGTTATAATCATTAGTTTTAGACTCCAAATATTCTTTTTCTTTAATTTCTGTTTTTATAATATGAGCAGAACCACTAAGAGTAGATATTTCTAAGTTATTAATCCATTCTGTATATTGTTTATAGTCTTCGCTATTTCTTGGAGAAAGATAAACTTTTTCCCCAACTAAAACCTTATGATGCATAGTAATAACCTCCTATTTAAATAAATATAATTCTACCATTTATAAATCTTATAGTAAATATATAGGTTATTTTGTATAATAAGGATGCAGAGAGGAGTGTAAAAATGAATAAAAGGTATAAATGGATAAGTATTATTTCTATTTTTTTAGTCTTAGTACTGTCTTTCTATAATTTGAAGTCTATTGAAAATGCTACAAAGATAGCTGATGGGGAATTTTGTGAGTACTTAGATAATGCATCTAAGAGCTTAGTATATAATGAACAGAATATTAATGATGAAGAGCTACTTATTATCAATAATTCTGTAGTAAAAAACTTATTTGCTGCACTAGAAGTTTATGATTCTACATCATACAAAAGTGTTTTTGGTGAAGATCTAAAAGAATGTATTGTTAATTTTGAAGCTGCTATGAATGATCTGGAAATAAGTACCACTATATTATATAGGGATAGACAAAAGGTTCTTGATAGTTTTAGTTATGTAGTTAGTGATGTTATTAAAAATGAAAAGAATATTAACCATATTACTGACTTTTTAGATGTTATTAAAGGGTTATAATTTAGAAATCCTTTCATTTATCTTAAAAGTGACTTAAGTAATTGTTAAAAGTGACTTTCAGTTATTTCCATACCCTCATAATAAAAGTAGAATATAATTAATGAAGTAGCAATAAAATCTTTTTTTATAAAAAGTAATTAATAACTCTTTACAAGGTTATTAATAAAATGTATAATGGTTTTAAAGTTACTATAGTAATATTTACTAATTTGGAGGGGAAAAGAATGAAGCTAGAAGTGAAAAACATAAAGAAGACTTTTGGTGAAACAGAAGTGCTTCATGGAATTTCATTTTCTATATCAAGTGGAAAAGCTTTAGGGTTACTTGGTAGAAATGGAGCAGGCAAGACAACAACAATTAGAATTCTAATGGATGTTTTTAAAGCTAATGAAGGGGAAATAATAATTGATGGTAAGAAGTTTAATCCTAAAGATTTTCAAATAGGTTACTTACCAGAAGAAAGAGGGTTATATCCTAAGAAAAAAGTAATTGATCAGTTAATGTATTTAGGAAACTTAAGAGGGATATCGTTAAAGGAAGCGAAAACAAACGGGAAGTTTTGGCTTAAGAGATTAGGAATTGAAGAATATGAAAATAGATTATTAGAAACTCTTTCAAAGGGTAATCAACAAAAGGTTCAATTAGCACAAACTTTAGTTTGTAATCCTGAAATTGTAATCTTAGACGAACCTTTTAGTGGTTTAGATCCAGTTAATGCACAAATTCTTAAGGATGTAGTAACAGATCTTATTCAAGATGGCAAGCTTGTAATCTTCTCAAGTCACCAAATGAATTATGTTGAAGAGTTCTGCGAAGACATAGCTATAATAAATAAAGGTGACGTTGTATTAAGTGGAAATCTTAAAGATATTAAAAAGGACTTTGGTAAAAATAAGCTTATGTTAAGTGCGAATAACTATTCTCCTATAGAACTAAAAGAAAAGTGTGAAGAATATTTTGGAGATATAATAAGAGTAGATGAAGTTATGAAAGAATTCGTAATTTTAGAGCTTAAAGAATCTAGAAGTAAAAATGATTTATTGTCTGAGATTATCAAGAGTGATATTGATGTAGAAAAGTTTGGGGAATATGAACCATCCTTAAATGATATATTTGTACTTAAGGCAGGTGACGAATAATGAAGGGATTTTTATCTGTACTAAGATTTGAATTAACTAATTATTTTAAGAATAAAGGATATCTTATAACAACAGGAATAATTGCAGCAGTTTTAATAGTTGGATTAAGCTTACCATCATTTTTTGATATGTCAGGTTTATTTGGTGGTGATGACAAAAAGACTGAATCAAGTGAATCTGTTAGTGATGAAGAAAAGAAAAACTTTATAATCTTCGATAAAGAAAATATAATTAAAGATGTTAAAGGTCTAGAGAATGTATTTATTAGTTCAAGTTGGAAGGTTGCTACAAATGAGCAAGAGGTAAAGAATGCTGTAAATAATGAGGAAGTTGAGGCAGGATTTATATTAAATTCACCAACAAGCTATAAATATATAGTTCAAAATAGCAGCTTTAGTGATGGAAATCAACAAATGTTTGATTCATATTTATCTAGATTAAATAGAGAAAGTTATTTGAACAATAAAGGTATAGATGTTAATGAAATAGATGCTTTATATAATACCCAAATAAATTCAGAGGTTGAATTGTTAGGTAAAGATACAGTAAGTAACTTTGCTTATACTTATGGATTAATATTTGTTTTATATTTTATGATTATTTACTACGGTCAATTAATAGCAGTATCTGTTACAACTGAAAAGAGTAATAGAGCTATGGAGATACTAGTGACTAGTACAAGTAGTAATGCATTAATTTTTGGTAAGGTAATAGCTGCTACAATTGCAAGTTTAGCACAAGTAGGTGTAATATTAGCTTCTGCTTTAGTTACTTACAAAGTTAATAGTGCAGCATGGGGAGGAAAGCTTGACTTTATATTCAATATTTCAGGTGAAACCCTAGCTACATTTGCTATATTTGGATTACTTGGATACCTATTCTATGCATTTATATTTGGTGCTTTAGGTGCTTTAGTTTCTAAGACAGAGGATATTGGTAAAAGTGCATCTCCTGTTACAATGATATTTGTAGTTGTTTTTATGGCCGTAATGTTTGGATTAAACAATCCAGAGTCAATGCTTATGAACATATTATCATATGTACCATTTAGTTCTTGTATGGCTATGTTTGTAAGAGTTGCAATGGGAAGTGTTAAAACTATAGAAGTAGTAATTTCGTTAGTAATATTAGCTGTTTCAACAGAATTTGTTGGAGTTTTAGGTGCTAAGATTTACAGAATGGGAACATTAAGATATGGTAATCCAGTAAAACTTACAAATGCTTTGAAGTCATTAAGAAAAGATGGGTAATTAAGACAATATAGATAACAAGGATTAGGAGAGAAATTGCAATTTCTCTCTTTTTTCCTTACATTTAACATGAATGGAGTGGATATTTATTTTGTGATTACTTGAAGTTTTGTGACGGAACAAGCAAAATAAAATATCCACTCAACTTTTATAAATCTGAAAGTTCCTCAGATGCTTTTACAACACATTTCATTACGGCTTCTATTTTTTCTTTACCTTGGTCATTAGTTTTTGAATGGGCTTCTGTTAAAGAAGCTTTAATAGAGCTAAGTTCATTTTTAACTGAATTTATACTAGAATTATTTTTATCCAAATTAATCACTCCTTACAAGATTATATTTTCCTATAGATAAAAATCTAATTCATATTTATAAGTAAAATTAAGTATGTTATAATATTAACAACTTAGTTAAGAGAGAAATCTTTTAGGTGAGTTGAAGTTTTGAATAATATCTAACAGAAAAGAGCAATCTAATCTGAAAGAGGCCAAAATTATTATAAGACTTACTTAGCTTTGCTAGGTTTATTTTGCGTAAATCTTAGAGGTCTCTATTAAAGAGACCTCTTTTTGCATTATAGGAGGTATAAAAATGGCAAGAATAGCTGTAATCGGATGTATTTTAGAGGACCCAAGAGAATGTCAAAGTGAATTTAATGATGTTGTAGCATCATTTAGAGGAAGTATGAAAGGTAGAATGGGCATTCCATTTGAAGGTGAAATATCAGTAATATCTTTGACAGTTGTTGGAGAGGTTGATGATATAAATACTTTAACAGGAAAGCTTGGTAATATTTCAGGAGTTACTGTAAAAACAGCAATTGCTAAAAAGGAGATTTAAGGTGAATATTAGAGACATTATTGACAAGTTATACAATGAAAACAATGCCTCTAGGGAAGAGCTTATTTATCTATTAGATAATCTAGATGAAGAGTCTAGATTTTATCTAATAGATAAGGCTCATGATACTAGAATGAAAACATACGGAGATAAGGTTTATATGAGAGGCCTTATTGAGTTTACTAATTACTGCAAAAGAAATTGTGAGTATTGCGGCATTAGAAGAGGAAATAAAGAAGCTGATAGATATAGGCTTTCTGTAGAGGAAATATTATTATGTGCAGAAATAGGAGACAAGCTTGGTTATAAAACCTATGTTCTTCAAGGTGGAGAAGATGATTATTTTACAGACAATATAATGGTTGAAATAATAACTAAGATTAAAGAAAGATTCCCCAAGAATGCAATAACTCTTTCTTTAGGTGAAAGAAGTTATGAATCTTATGAAAGAATGTTTAAAGCAGGTGCAGATAGATATCTTTTAAGACATGAAACTGCAACTAAAGAACTATATAAAAAATTACATCCAGGAGCTAGTTTTGAAAATAGAAGAGGGTGTTTATTAAATCTTAGGAAGATAGGATACCAAATAGGAGCAGGATTTATGGTAGGACTACCTAACCAAACTACAGAAGATTTAGTAAATGACTTACTTTATGTAAAAGAGTTAACACCAGAAATGTGTGGGATAGGTCCTTTTATACCTCATAAAGACACAAGTTTAAAGGATGAAAAGGGTGGTACTTTAGAAGATACAATAACTATTTTGGCCATAGTTAGATTACTTTTACCAAATGTTTTATTACCAGCAACAACTGCGTTAGGAAGTATAAATCCAATAGGAAGAGAACTTGGAATTAAGGCAGGAGCAAATGTAGTAATGCCTAATCTTTCCCCAACAGATGTTAGGGACAAGTATTCTCTTTATGATGGTAAGATTTGTACTGGAGATGAAGCAGCAGAATGTAGAAGGTGCATTGAAGGTAGAATTAATAGAGCAGGATTTCAGGTTGAGGTTGGTCGAGGAGATAATATTCAATGGGTTAAGGAGGAAAAATTATGTTTATAAATAAGGACTACATTGAAAGACTTCTAGAGGAATCAAAAAAAGCTACTAAAGAACAAATACAAGAGGTACTAGAAAAGGCTAAAAGAAAAGATGGTTTAAAGCATAGAGATATAGCAATATTACTTCAAATAGAAGATAAAGAACAAATTAAAGAAATGTATGAAATAGCTGGAAAAATTAAAAAAGATATATACGGTAAAAGAATAGTTATGTTTGCTCCACTTTATGTAAGCGATTATTGTGTAAATAACTGTGTTTATTGCGGATACCATAGATGTAATAGCTTTAAAAGGAGAAAGTTAACTCAAGAAGAGGTTGCACAAGAAGTGAGAATTCTTGAAAAGATGGGGCATAAGAGATTAGCGCTAGAGCTTGGAGAAGACCCAGTAAATGCACCTATTGAATATGTTTTAGAAACTTTAAAAACTATTTATAGTACACAAAGGGATAATGGGGAAATCAGAAGAGTGAATGTTAATATAGCAGCTACTACAGTTGAGGAGTATAAAATGCTTAAGGAAGCAGGTATTGGAACGTATATTCTGTTCCAAGAAACTTATCATGAACCTACTTATGAAAAAGTACATCCAAATTGCTTAAAAAGTAATTATGAATATCATTTGACAGCTTTTGATAGAGCAATGGAAGGTGGAATAGATGATGTAGGGGCAGGAGTTTTATTTGGATTATCTGACCCTAAATTTGAGGTTCTTGGACTTATGATTCATAATGAACACTTAGAAGAAAAGTATGGTGTAGGATTCCATACAATTTCAGTTCCTAGACTTAGACCAGCAGAAGGTGTATCATTAGAAAATTTTCCTCATTTAGTGGATGATGAAACCTTTAAGAAGATAGTTGCAATAATTAGAATTGCAGTACCTTTTACAGGAATGATTATATCTACAAGAGAAGATGCTGAAATGAGAAGAGATTTATTAAAGCATGGTATATCACAAATGAGTGCAGGTTCAAGTACAGGAGTTGGTGGCTACAAGGAAAGAGAAGAAGAAAAGGAAATTACACAATTTAAGCTTTCAGATGAAAGAAGTCCTTTAGAAATATTAAAGGAATTAATAGATGATGGTTATATTCCAAGTTATTGTACAGCTTGCTATAGAAGAGGAAGAACTGGTGATAGGTTTATGGAACTTGCAAAGTCTGGAGAAATTCAATATTGCTGTGAACCTAATGCATTATCTACTTTAATGGAATATGCATTAGATTATGGTGATGATGAGTTTAAGAAAAAAGCAGAAGCTTTAGTTAGAAGAGAAGCAGAAAAAATAAATAAAAAAGAGACTAGAGATTTTGTAATAAGAAATATAGATAGATTAAAAAATGGTGAAAGAGATCTGTATATTTAGGAGGAATTATGAATAATACGCCTAGAGGAAATAGAAAGCACGTAGTTCTATATGGAAAAACTAATTCTGGAAAATCATCTCTTTTTAATAAGCTTTGTAACTCTAATATTTCAATAGTGTCTGAAATAGAAGGAACCACAACAGATCCAGTTAGTAAAGGGGTAGAGTTTATTCCAGTAGGACCAGTTTTATATATTGATACAGCTGGTCTTGAAGATAATACCGTCCTTGGAGGGGTAAGAGTAAATAAAACCTTAAATTTACTAAAAAGGACAGATATTGCTCTTTACATTATTGATGGGAAAGATAAAGATTTATCCTCATTTAATAAAATGAAAAAAGAGTTTAAGAAATATAATATCCCTTACTTACTTGTAATAAATAAAGTAGATACCTTAGAAAATGGTGAGATAAAAGAGCTGAAGAAAGCTTATGGAAATGGAATATTTATATCTACTAAAGAGGATAGTGATATAGAAGAAGTTAAAGAAAAGCTTATTGAACTAATAGAAAAAGAAGAGGAAGAATTACCGTTGATAGGAGACCTACTGCCATATGGTTCAAAGGTGATTTTAGTTGTTCCTATAGATTCAGAAGCACCTAAGGGAAGGCTAATACTTCCACAAGTTCAATGCATAAGAGATTGCTTAGATCATGGCATAAAGAGTTATGTTGTAAGAGATACAGAATTAAAAGAGGCATTAGAAGAGGTAAAAGATGTTAATTTAGTAATAACAGATTCTCAAGCTTTTAAGTTTGTAGATGAAATTGTTCCTAAAGATATAATGCTTACAAGCTTTTCTATGCTTTTTGCAAGACAAAAAGGAGATATAAATGAATTTATCAATGGAGTATGGGGGGTAAGAAATCTTAAGCCAGGTGATAAAGTACTTATTTCAGAAAGTTGTAGCCATAATGTCTCCCATGAAGACATAGGAAGAGTAAAAATCCCAACACTATTAGAAAAGTATGTAGGTGGTAAATTAGATTTTGAATTTAAAATAGGATATGATTTTGCAGAGGATATAGGAAATTATAAGTTAATAATACACTGTGGCGGGTGTATGATTAATAGGAAAACTATTTTAAATAGAATTAACGTATGTAAAGAAAGAAAAGTATATATTACTAATTATGGGGTTTTACTTTCATTTCTTACTAATACATTAGAAAGAAGCAAAGTGATTTTTAATTAATAAAAGAGTAGCTAATGCAACCTAATAGTATGTGCATTAGCTATTTTTTTATATATAATATTTGTAGTATTGATGTAATTAATATAGAAAAGTATTGTAATATATAGGAGGTATTACGAATTTAATAATGTTTTTCTTTATTTGTATAGATAATAGTGGAAAGGTATACAAAAAAGTGTTTTAATGTAATTAGGGTTATTAATATTTAGAGGTGATTAATATGGATAAAAGTGTAAAAGATCGTATAAGAGATGGGGAACTATTTAGACCTGGAGATCCAGAAATGCACAAAGATATGTGCAATGCACGTAATATACTTTATGAGTTTAATGCACGAAATGCTTTAAATGTTGGAAGAAACGAACCTATGTTAAAGGAGTTATTTAAAGAGAGTGGGGATGTACATATATTACCACCTTTTAATTGTGAATATGGTAAAAATATTTCCTTTGGTCATACGTGCTTTGTAAATTTTGATTGTATTTTTTTAGACACAGCTCCAATAAATATTGGAAATCATGTTTTATTTGGGCCAAGAGTTACCTTAATTACAGTTGGTCACCCTGTTGATCCTAATTGGAGAAATGAAGGAGATATGTATGCTTTTCCTATAAATATAGAGGATAATGTATGGATAGGAGCAGGAGTAATAATTAATCCTGGGGTAACAATTGGAAAGAATACTGTAATTGGTTCAGGAAGTGTAGTTACAAAAGACATTCCATCGGGAGTTGTTGCTGTGGGTAATCCTTGTAGAGTTCTTAGAGAAATAAATGAAGAAGATAAGGTAAGATATTTTAAAGATAAGAGAAGATAATAATCAAGATAAATAGGATAAGAAAGATAATGAGGAAACACCACTGTTGATGGTGTTTCTCTTAATGTATAAAAAGCATTGCGGGTAATTATGTGGGGGATAAAATGAAAAAGATACTAATAATAGAAGACGACAGAGCATTAAATAAAGGAATTACTTTTAATTTAAAAGAAGAAGGTTTTGATGTAAAGGGAGTATATTCACTTTTTGAAGGAAGATTAGAAATAGAAAAGGACTATGACTTAATAATTTTAGATGTTAATCTTTCAGATGGAAGTGGCTTTGATTTATGTAGTGAGATCAGATTAAAGAACAAAAATACTGCAATTATATTTTTAAGTGCTTGTGATATGGAGTTTGATATAGTTAATGGTTTTAAACTTGGAGCAGATGATTATATAACTAAGCCATTTAGCTTAAGTATTATGAAAGAAAGGGTACAAGCTGTACTAAGAAGGTATGAAGGCAATAAAAAAACTTATATTTATAAGATTAATAATTTAGAGATTGATTTTGATAAATTTATACTTAATAAAAATGGAGAGAGAGTTGATATTACTCCAACAGAGTTTAAGCTTTTAAAGGTTTTTGTTAATTCAAAAGGAAAAGTTCTTACAAGAAATAATCTTTTAGAGGAGCTGTGGGATAAAGATCAGAACTTTATTGATGAACATGCCCTAACAGTAAATATAAATAGATTGAGAAGCAAAATTGAAAGTAAGGATGATGGAGTGAAGTATATAAAGACAATATATGGTATAGGTTATATGTGGATTGGAGAGGATGCATAAAATGAAACTATTTTCCAAAAAGCTACTTTACATTTATATATCCATTTCTGCCTTCATGTTACTTATAGGATATTGTTTTATGTTGGATAAAGAAAATGAATACTTAATGCTTGTGTTTGCCATAAATGTTTTCATTTCACTTATAACAGTTTTAATTACTTTTATGTCCATAAAGATAAGCATAGTTAAATTATCAGATAAAAGGTGTGATTTCTTAGAAGAAGTAATGGATAAGAAGATGGATGCTAAATTTAATATTACAGAGGATACAATATCCTCAAGGGAAGATAATAAACTAAAGGAATTGATATCCATACTTCAATCTGAAAAGAATAAGTATGAGGAAGAAAAGAGTAGAATTCAATCCTTTATTACTGATTTGTCACATCAAGTAAAAACACCTTTAACCAATATTTCTATGTATAATTCTACTTTAATAGAAAAGAACTTAGACGCTAATCAAAGTAGGGAGTTTTTATTATTAATGGATGGTCAAATTAATAAGTTAAAGTGGCTTATTGATGGACTTATAAAAATATCTAGACTTGAAAGTGAGCTGATTTCATTAAGTGAAGGTGAGTATTTTATTGAAGAGGTTTTAGCATTAGCCTTAAGCGGAGCTTTTTCTGAAGGAGAGAAGAAGAATATTTGCATAGAGGTGGTATGCGATAGAACTATTAAAGGAATATTTGATTTAAAATGGACATCTGAAGCTTTACTTAATTTAATTGAAAATGCAATTAAATATTCTAATAAAGGAAGTAATATTAAAGTTAAGGTAATTCCCTTAGATATGTTTGTTAGAATTGATATAATTGATGAAGGAATTGGAGTACATAAGAGTGAGATAAACAACATATTTAAAAGATTTTATAGAAGTGATGATGTTAAGGAGGTTAAGGGACTTGGTGTTGGCTTATATTTAGCTAGGGAGATAATATACAAGGAGGGTGGATATATTAAGGTATCATCACAAAAAGGAGTTGGATCTACTTTTTCAGTATTTTTATTAAAGAAATAGTCAGTTTAAAGAGGTGTTTATCACCTCTTATTTTACTGTCTAGTAAATTATAAAATTTCAATTAGCTATAAATCAAAGGTATTATTACATTTTCATATTAAAAAATATAAAATAAAGGATAGTAACTTTATAATTTCCTTACCTTTAGTACGCGTGAGGTGAATATTTGTTTCCATGTCACTTGGAGCTTGCGACGGAATAAGGGAAATAAATATCCGCCACACCTTTTTTGTAAAAGTAACAAAAGTGTGATATTTAATTTTATTTTGAGATTAGAATGTTATTTTCATTTTATAAAATATAAATGAGGGGAAAAGTTATGATAGAGGCAATTGGTTTAAAAAAGTATTTTGGTAGTGGAGAAAAATTAGTAAAAGCAGCGGATAACATTAGCTTAGAAATAAAGAAGGGAGAGTTCGTAGCAATTATAGGTTCTTCTGGCAGTGGTAAAACTACGTTACTTCATATTTTAGGTGGTTTAACCAGGCCAGATGAGGGCAGGGTAGTAATTGATGGTGAGGATATTTATTCTTTAGATGAAGATAGACTAACAGTTTTTAGGAGAAGACAAATAGGTTTTATATTTCAAAATTATAGTTTAATTAATGTGCTAAAGGTCTATGACAACATAGTTTTGCCAATAGAACTTGATGGACTTAAAGTAAATAGGGAGTATATTAGTGAAATTATAAAGACTTTAGGACTTGAAAATAGAATCAACTTTTTACCTTCACAGCTTTCTGGAGGACAGCAGCAAAGGGTTGCAATAGCAAGGGCCTTAGCTTCAAAACCAGCTTTAATTTTAGCTGATGAACCAACAGGTAATTTAGATTCTAAGATGAGCCAAGAAGTAGTTGGCTTGTTAAGGTATTCAGCTCAGAAATATAATCAAACTATTGTAATGATAACTCATAATGAAGATATATCTCAGTTAGCTCATAGAACCATAAGAATAGAAGATGGGAAAATAGTAGAGGATTAAAATATGATTGATAGCAAGAATAGAAGGATTTTATTTAAGTTATGTAATGAAATATCTAGTAATTGTAAGATGAGAAATATATTTTTAACCTTAGCAATTATGTTTTCTACTTCTCTTATAATGGTTACTTTTATTATTGGTTACAATGCTAAAGAAACTATTAAGTTTTATGAAAGCCAAGAGTATATACAAGGAGATGTTGATGGAGATGTAAATGAATTCATAAATGGAGGTAGTATACCTTATGAAGTTTCAAAGGTTAAGAACATAATCTTTACTGCCCAAGATATATATAATGGTTTAAACAACCAAACTTTAATATATGAAAAGGATGGAATAGTCCTAAAGAAAACTTCATCACCAGAGTTTTTTAAAAAGGAAGGAATAAATCTTTTGGTAGGAGACTTTCCCAAAAACTCAAATGACCTATTGCTAAGTTATGAGGCGTATAACATCTTAAAAGGTGTAAAAGTAGGAAGTAAGATTAATGTTGGTGTTATGATTGACGAAAAAGGAAGTGTTCTACAGAGTAATGAATTCAATGTTGTAGGTATTATTAAAGATAGTAATGATAAATTAAGTATATATTCTGGTAATATGACAATGCTTACAAATTGTACTATGGTAATTACCTTTCTAATAATCTTAATATCCTTTGCATCATATCTCATAATATACACTATTTTATATATTCATGTAATTACAGAAAGAAGTACTTATAAATTATTAAGAGTTGTTGGAATGAAGGGCAGGAATGTAAGGAAACTATTATTCTATCAGGGAATGAAGTGTAGTATTATAGGAATTCCTTTAGGTATAGCAATTGCATACTTAATAAGTAATTTTATATGTAAAGATGTAGTTAATATTACTGGGTATACATTAATAGGAGAAGTAAGGTACCCCTACTTTTTAATAGTATTAACTTTAGTTGTTATTGCTATGATAATTAATTTTAGTAGCAGTAAACCATCTGATACAGTTGAAAATATAAAATCTGACTACAGTGATAGTTCTCAGACTTTAGATAAAAGTAGGAGTATTTCTTTAACAAATGGAAGAATTAGATTAAAAGATATTGCTATTTCTAATATACTTAGTAATAAAAATAGAAGCACATTAACTATAGGATCTATTATTTTTGCATCTATAATTATAATATTTGCAATTAATGCTTATTTATCTTTGGATGTAGAGAAGTGTTTAAGTATGTTTTTTAATGAAAATGGAGATGGATTTTCTAGTATAAATATTAGAAGTGATATTATAAAATTTCAGAATGGTGTTGCTAAAATAGGATTAATAATATCTATAATCATAGAAATTATAGCTATTTTAAATATTACTAATAGTACTTTAACAAGCCTTATATCAAGAAGAGTAGAGTTTGAAACCTTAATGGCAATAGGTATGCACAGGAGAGATGTTAAAAAGCTAGTTGTAATGGAAGGATACTATACATTTGTTATATCTTCTGTACCAATACTTATATTTGGACCATATATAGGAAGTTATATTATTATGTTAGTTCCCTATAATGTTGTTATTAGTGCTGTGAATATTTTTATACCTCTAATATTTTCATTAGCGTTAGGTTTAATAATAAATATTACAGTTCCGTATTTATCTTATTTATTTTTATCTAAGAAAAACTTTTTTTATGACACAGATATATAAACTTTAAAGGGGGAGAAAAAAATGGGAATGTTAAGATATGCTTTATTAAATATAAAGAAAGATTTAAAAAATAATTCTATTTATGTATTTGCTATAGTAATTTCATTTATTACTGTATTAATGGTATTAAATTGTTTTACAAATGCTACTTATTTTGAAGGTGTAGATACTGTAATTGTTGATGAAAGCCAAAATGAAATAGTTCAACTTGATGCTAAGTTGCAATTTTTTATAGAGGAACCTACCTTGCTTCATGGACAAAACTTTTTAATATTATTTTTAGTAGTTTTAATATTTACTTATTTTTGTAATTCATATTTTATAAAGAATAAAGGTAAAGAGTTTGCATTCTTTACATTAAATGGTGCAACTCTTGGAGATAGAGTAAAGTATATAATGTTTGAAAATAGTATATTCTTTCTTATAGGAGGGGCTATAGGAACAGTACTTGGATTTATCTTTGTTCCTTTAAGTAACATTTTAATGTATAGCATTTCAGGACATTGGGGAGATATTTGGACAATTAATTTTTATATGTTTAAGTATACTTTACTAGTATTTTTATTCGAATTTGGATTATTAGCTCTTTTAAACTTAGGTGATGTTTATAGAAGAGAACCTGTTGAATTATTAAATCTTAATAATAATAAGTCTCAAATAGATTCAAGACATGTTAAAGTTCCTAATATAGTTTTTGTGATTTTATTTTTAATTCCAATTATATTTGCAATTTTTGGGGGAAATACTCAAGGTGCTGAATATGCTGTATATGTCCTATCCTTCGGTGGGCTATTTGGATTATATGGAATTATAAAGTATTTTGTCCCAAGCATAGGGAAAAAGCTTAGCAGAATGAGCTTTACTTATAAGGGGTTAAGAAAAATTTATATAGGAAACTTTATAAGTACCTTAAGAGGTTCATTATATTTCATACTAGGTTTAGTGCTATCCATTCTTTATTACAGCATGATTACTGTAAGATATAGTATAGTAGAGGGTGCTATATCAAGTTCTCTTTATTGTTATGTTATAACAAGTATGTTAGTTGGATTAGCCCTACTTTATAAAACCATTGTAGAGTGGGAAAGAAAAATAAAGGAATATAGACAATTAAAAATTCTTGGTTATAGTAAAGAGGAAATTATAAATATTATATATAAAGAAAATATACTTTTCTTTGGAGTAGGTTTAATGCTACCTGTTATACTACTTTTATCAAATTTTATTGTATATATAATAGCAGGTTATTTTTCATCAGTATTCTCATTATTTTTAATTATAAGTGCTGTTGGGCCTATAACTATTATAGGTATTCTAGCTACAATTAGAAATAAGAATAAAATTATAAAAGAAATATATCCAGTAGAATAAATATTAAGAAAGAGAAATTGCAAAATAAAATGCAATTTCTCTTTTAATTATTATTTATATAGAGCTATAATTATTTTGGGTGATTGTATGGAATTTTTAAAGGAAAAAGCGATAGATCTTAAAAGTAATATAAAAGCTCCGTATCTCGTTTGTAGGAAAAAGAAAGTTCCTATAATAGCCAAAGTAATGGCTATTATAGTGGTTGGATATGCACTAAGTCCTATAGATTTTATTCCTGATTTTATTCCTATATTAGGATACCTAGATGATTTTATCTTATTACCTCTTGGAATTTATTTATGCCTTAAGCTTATTCCAAAGGATTTATTTGAAGAATGTAAAAAGGAATCTGAGAATTTATTTAAAGAGGGAAAGCCTAAAAATTATGTAGCTGGTGGCATTATAGTTTTTATATGGATTATGATTATTATAGTTATGGCAAAGCACTATTTTTAGCTACTTAGTAAAAATATTTTTTGCTTTTATAAATACTCCTTGATAACTAGGAGCAATATATCTTTCCTTTGGCTTTATATCTTCTACTGCTCTAATATATTGGGCTACTATAGAAGAAAAATTTGAAGAAGAAGTTATTTTAAAGTATCTAAATTGCTTCTTTTCTAACTTTCTAATTTTATTTTTAAAATATGAGTTTACCTTCATCCATTCAAATTGTTTACTTATATTTTTTTCATTAAAGCCTGTAGAATAGGCACCTGGTTCTATTAAAATCACAGGGATATTAACATTATTTAATTCTTTAAGCTCCATATTTAATGCAGGAACTATACCTTCTAGGGCAAATTTGCTACCACAATAAGGAGATAAAAATGGAATAGGAGAACGTCCAGCAAGGGATGATAAAAATATAATTCTTCCATATCCTTTAGAAATCATATCTTTTAAAACCTCTTGAGTTAATTCAATGGCAGAGAAAACATTAGTTTCGAAGACATTTCTATATCTATTAACATCAATTTCACAAACAGAGCCTGAATCACCTATAGCAGCATTATTAATAAGGATATCTAAGTTAAGCTTCCTTACTTTATGTCTATCATCCAGGTTTCTAATATCTAATTTAAATGCATGCATAGGGAGACACCACTTTTTATTTAATTTATTTAAGTGGTCAGCTTGTTCTTGAGTATGAGTAGTTGCATATACAAAATGTCCTCTATTTGCTAGTGCAATTGCAGCCTTTCTTCCAAGGCCGGATCCACATCCAGTTATAAGTATGTTTTTCATTATATCTCACCTCTTATGAGTATTTTTTCACTTAAAGGCATAATAATAATAGGAAATATAATGAAACTAAATAGATTATAACTTGAGAATACATCTTCTCTTATGTATACTAATAGAGTACAACACAAGATGAGAGGAGAAAAAATGAGGAGTAAATCATTAAAAACAGTTACAGTTCTAACTGTATTAACTTATATAGTATTAAACATGGCTCATCCAGTAACGCCAATGTTTATAACTCAGAATAAATTACCTTCATATTTATTTGGAGTTTTTTTTGCAGCTATGTCTATAGGAAATTTTATTTTTTCACCAATTTGGGGAAAGTTATCTGATAAAGGTGGAAGAATTAAATTCATGATTTTAGGTATTTTGGGATATGGGATATCGCAGGTAGGTTTTGGATTTAGTAGTAATCCAGTAATTATTGTTTTTTGGAGATTTATAGGTGGAGCATCAGTTATAAGTTTTTTAACAGTAATTCTTGCTTATATTGCTGATATTACAGATGAAGAGGGAAGATTAAAAGGTATGACCTATTATGCTGCTGCATCAACTTTTGGTGGAGCTATAGGGTCTCTTCTAGGTGGAGTTATAGGAAATAATAATTATAAAATAACTTTTTCTGTACAATTTGTTTTAAGTGTAGTTATATGCATACTATTTTATTTTTTCTTAGAAGAAACTGTTACTAAGAAAAATATAGATAAAGTAGAAAAGGAAAAAACATATACTAAATCTATAAATGCACTTAGTCCAAAAGTTGTTTTTATAATGAGTCAGGTAGGAGTATTTTTCTTTGCTGTAACTAGTTACAATTCAAGCATTAACTACTATATAGAGTCAGTATTATCACTTCCGCCAACAGTTAATGGTATATTCTTAGCCATAGCTGGAATATTTGGATTCTTAATTAATATATTCTTTACTGGAAAGCTTGCAAAAAGGTTTGGAGAGGTAAAAGCTTTAAGAATTTCAGGAATTTCAATGGCTGTTTGTATAGGAGGAGCAACATTATTTAATTTAGTTCCGTTATTCTTCCTATTTATTTTACTTTTTGTAGGAAGTTCTGCTGTTTATCAACCTATGCTTCAAAATATTATTTCAAAGGTATCAAATAAGGATAATGGAAAGATAGCTGGAATACAAAACTCAGCAAGAGCAATTGGAATGATAGTTGGCTCATTATACTCAGGATTTATATTTGTTTATGGAAGTAAGTTACCATTCTTAACTGCCTCAATAGTTATTATAATAGGATACTTAATATTTAAATTTGGTTATAAAAAGTATGAGATAATTTAATTAATAGATGATATGAAGACTATGAAATAAATGATAATAATTTCATAGTTTTCTTACCTTCAGTATGAGGGGAGTGGATATTTGTTTTACTATGACTTGGAGTCTTGTGACGGATCAAGCCAATAAATATCTACTTCTCTTTTTTATTGTAACAAAATTGTTATATTTTGTCTTGAATTTGAGATTAGATTGTGATTTTTCTTTTATAAAATATAGTTAGGGAGGGTAACAATGGGATTTCAAAATACCCATGTCTTATAGGAAAAGAAATTTATGGAGGGATATAAATGGGAAAAATAATTGAAGCAAAAAATGTAATTAAGGAGTATGGAAGTTTTAAGAATCCATTCCAAGCCTTAAAGGGGATTAATCTTGATATTGAAGAAGGAGAGTTTCTTGCTATAATGGGCCCTTCTGGTTCTGGTAAAACAACTCTTTTAAATTTATTAGCCACAATTGACCAAGCAACTAGGGGGAAAATATATATTGATGGTAAATATATTAGATCTTATACAGAAAAGCAATTAAGTCTTTTAAGAAGAGAGTATATTTCTTTTATATTTCAGGATTGTAATCTATTAGATAACCTAACCATAAGGGATAATATAACATCTCCATTAATAATTATGGGAGCTGAAAAGAAAGAATGCGATAAAAGAGTAGAATCTGTTTCTAAAAGGTTAGGAATTGATACTATACTAGATAAATATCCTTCAGAATGTTCAGGAGGACAAAAACAAAGAGTAGCAGCATGTAGAGCTTTGATTACTGATCCTAAAATTATAGTAGCAGATGAACCTACTGGTGCATTAGATACAAAGAATTCTGATGAGTTATTATCAATATTAAGAAAATTAAATGAAGAAGATAATATTACAATAGTAATGGTTACTCATGACCCATATATAGCAAGTTTCTCTAATAGAGTAATCATGATAAGAGATGGACTGTTAGATGCAACAATAGAGAATAAGGACAATAATCAAACTAGATTTTATAATAGTATATTAAAGGAGTCTGCAAGACAGACAATTTTTAAAGATGAAGAGGCAGCTTTATCTATTGATGATTATGAAGAATTGCTTAATGAAAACAAGAGGTTAAAAAAGAGAATTATAGAACTAGAACATAAAGAAAAGTTAAATTCGATATAATATAAAGATAAGAAGTAATAGAAGCTTAAGGCTTTTATTACTTTTTTCTTTCTAAAATTAGTGAAAAGTAAAGAAATAAGATGATTTAGAGAGAATAAGTTTGTAATTTAAATAATTTGATTATCAAACTAATTGATTTTTTTTAAGGTATCATTTATACTATCTGTAACACTATGAAAAATGGAGGAATTAATAGTGAGTATTAAAATTTTTACAGATTCAGCAAGTGATTTACCTTTAAATATAGTTAAGGAAAATGATATTGGTTTAGTTTGTTTAACAGTAAATATTAAAGGCGAATTCTTAGAAGATGATTTAGGACAAACTATAAAGTATGATGACTTTTATAAATCTTTAAGGGAAGGTGAATTAACATCAACTGCACAGGTTAATGTATTTACTTTTGAAGAAACTTTTAGGAAAGAACTAGAAAAGGGAAATGATATAATTTATATATCTTTAGCCAGCGAACTTAGTGGTACATATAATAGTGCAAGAATAGCTAGGGAAAATCTTTTAGATTTATATAAAGATAGAAGAATTGAAGTTATTGATTCTAAAGGTGTAACTTTAGGTCAAGGATTATTAGTTTATTATGCAAATGAGCTAAAAAAGAGTGGGAAAAATATAGATGAAATTGTAAAGTGGATAGTAGATAATAGAACAAAAGTACAATATGCTATTATTCTTGATGATCTTCAACATTTAAAAAGGGGAGGAAGAATATCTGGAACAACTGCAGCAATTGGGGGATTACTTGGGGTAAAGCCTACACTAAAACTTACTAAAGAAGGTAGGGTTGTGCCTGGAGTTAAGTTAAAGGGAAGAAAGAAAGCAATAAATTATTTATTAAATGAGATAGAAGAAAAAGCTGTTAATTTAGAGGGGCAGATAGTATTTATTGCTCATTCAGACTGTAAAGAAGATGCTAATGCTTTAAGGGAGAAGGTAACTGAAAGATATAAATTTAAGGATGTAATTTTAAATAATATTGGTCCTGTTATTGGTACACATGCTGGTCCAGATGCATTAGCTGTAATATTTATTGGAAATGAAAGAGATTAATTAAAAGGAACTGATGCAAATATTTGCAACAGTTCCTTTTTAAAATATATCAGAGTATTCAAGATTTGTCTTTTGGATTGAATCAGAGGAACTTCCATTTTGTTCGGTTAAGTTTTTTACTTTATATATTGGTAAGATTACAATAAATTCAGAACCTACCCCAGGCAAACTATTAACCTCTATATGGCCGTTATGTAGTTCTACAACAGATTTGATTAAAGCTAATCCTATACCACTACCTTTCCCCTTAGAATATTTATCTGTATCTAGCTGGCTAAATCTATCAAATATAAATTTTTGCTTTTCTCTTGGAATACCAATACCGGTATCTTTTACACTAATACTTAAGTATTTAGAGTTATATGTTAGTGTTACAAAGATATTTCCATTAGCTGGAGTAAATTTTAAAGCATTAGAAAGAAGATTTAAAATGACTCTTTCAATATTATCTTTATCAAATAAACAATAAAGTTCTTCTATATCTGTATCAAAAATAAGGGTTATATCTTTATATTCTGCGTAAGGAACAGTACTTAAGGTTAAGTTTTCTACCACACTTACAATATCATAATTATCTTTAGAAATATTAAAAAAACCTGCATCTATTTTAGTTATATCAATTACGTTATTTACTAGTTTTAATAGTCTATTACTGTTATTTTTTAGGTATTCGAATTTGTTTTTTATAGTAGGATCCTTTAAAACTATTTTATTTTGCTTTAAATATAAATCAAAAAGTTGAATTGTACTTATTATAATATTTAAAGGATTTCTTAGCTCATGTGAAAGATTAGCTATAAAATTATTTTTCATTAAATCCAATTTTTCTTTATCTCTTAATCTTATCTTGTTATGTACATATATAAATAAAATAAACATTGAAAATATAATTATTGCAGAGAAAATAATATTTCTTTTATTAGAATCTGAGCTTTCAATTAAGGTTTCACCTGAGCCAATTTTTATGTAAGACGTATTAGGTAGGTCAGTAGGTAGATGATATTTATCATTCATGTAAGTATTTATTACAAAATCATTATCAAGCGAAACATCCCTGTAACCAACATCTTTTATAGATAAAGTATTATTTATAATTGAAACTGCTGTATCTGAAATTGCTTTGGCAAGAACAGTAGCATCATAATTATATCCTCCAATATTAAATCTAGTTATAAATTCTCTATAACCACCATAAACCTCATTAGTTGTCTTCCGACTAATAGCTCTTATAGTAGAATAAGAAGAGCCTGATGTTAAGTATTTTCCCCAATTATTACTTAAAAGGGAATCAAAAACTATTGTTATAGTATTTTTTTCACACAATAGAGGAGTAATTTCATTTTCTTCTCCAGTTGTTATAAAATTAAATTTTATATCTTTAGGGTTTTTAGATATATAAGAATTTATACTTTTATATATGCTTGAGCTTTTAAAGTTTGATCCGATTAAAAGATTAACTTTCTTTAGGTTAGGATGTATATTTAGCAAGAAGTCCATATACTTTGAGAAGTCATAATTCATATAGTATCCACCAAAGTTTTCAGGTAAATTAAACTTTTTTTCTTCAGTTAAACCAATGATTACTGGTGTGTCATCAAGGAAATTAGAATAATTATTTTCAATATATTGAAGACGGTTGCTATCTAGACAGATAATTAGGTCGAAATCTGTTAAATCAACGCTTTCATTTGAAGGATATAAAATAGAATTCTCAAAAAAGACTGTGTTAGGTAATTTTGAAGATATATAGCTTTTCAAAGTTGATAATAGTGATTCATCAAAACTTGTTTTATTATATGGAGTGAGTATAAGTATTGAATTAATTTTATTATCAGTTTTTAAGGCAGATACGTTTTGCGTAGGTATTAAAAAAAGTATTAAAACTAATGTGATTGATATAGTTTTAAAAAACTTGTTATTCATAACAAAACCTCCTATATTACAAGTAATATTTTACAATTATGTATATAAGTAGTCAAGAAATGATATAATATTTTGCCTGTATTAGAGAAGTTTGATTTATTAGAAATATTGATATAGAATAAAGATAAAATTATGTTAATAAGGAGGATAAATGCGTAAATTATTAAAGTTGATTTTTAATAGAATATTTATAGTTGGAGTATTAGTACTTATTCAATTAATAATTTTAATATTAGGAATATGGAAATTAAGCGAATCCTTTGTATATATGTATGTGTTATTTGTAATATTAAGTTTAGTAGTTGTGGTGTATATAGTTAGTAGAAAAGATAATCCATCCTATAAATTAGCCTGGACAATTCCTGTTTTATTAGTTCCTGTTTTTGGGGGGCTATTCTATCTTTTATTTGGTGGTAACAAAATTGGAAGAACCTTAAAGAAGCAAATAGATGCTGAGTATTACGAAGCAAAAGAATTGCTAAAACAAGATGAAGCCGTTATTGAAGAAATAAAAGCCATAGATAAGAGTGTATATAATCAGGTGAAATATATTAATGATTATGCAGCTTACCCTATATATAAGAACTCTACCACTGAATTTTTATCTCCAGGAGAAGTATTTTATGAAAAGCTATTAGAAGAACTTAAGAAAGCAGAACATTACATATTTATGGAATACTTTATTATTCATGAAGGTAAGATGTGGGATAGTATTTTAGAAATATTGGTGGAGAAGGTAAAAGAGGGAGTAGACGTAAGACTTCTTTATGATGATATGGGGTGTATAACAACATTACCTAATAAGTATCATGAAAAGATGGAGAAGCTAGGTATAAAGTGTCAGGTGTTTAATAAGTTTATTCCTATACTTTCCGTAATTGTTAATAATAGAGATCATAGGAAAATTACAGTGATTGATGGACATACGGCTTTTACAGGTGGTATTAATCTAGCAGATGAATATATTAATGAGATTGTAAGGTTTGGTCATTGGAAGGATGCTTCTATTATGATAAAAGGTGAAGCTGTGTGGAATTTAACTGTAATGTTTCTTCAGGTATGGAATTTCGTTGGATTTAATAGAGAAGATTATAATAAATATAGACCTAAAATGTATCATCCAGATGATTTTGTAACTGATGGATATGTACAACCATATGGTGATAGTCCTTATGATAATGAGCTAGTAGGAGAAAATGTATATTTAAATATAATTAATAAAGCTAAGGATTATATTTATATCAATACTCCATACTTAATAATAGACAACGAGTTAGTAACTGCTCTAACTTTAGCTGCAAAAAGTGGAGTTGATGTAAGAATTGTTACACCATTCATTGAAGATAAATGGTATGCACATATTGTAACAAGGGCATATTACGCTCAGCTTATTGAGTCAGGAGTAAAAATATATGAATATACCCCAGGATTTATTCATTCAAAAACTTTTGTCTGTGATGATGAGATAGGTGTAGTAGGAACAATTAATATGGATTATAGAAGTCTTTATTTACATTTTGAATGTGGAGTTTTCTTATATAAGACCAAATCAGTAATGCAAATTAAAGAAGATTTCTTAAATATATTAGAGGTATCACAAAATATAACTTTAGAGGATACTAAGAAGGTTAAATGGTCAAATAGATTCCTTAGGGCAATACTTCGAGTATTTGCACCACTTATGTAAAATTAATGTTTATAACTTAGAAAAGCTCCCTTTTAAAGGGAGCTTTTTTTGTGGAATTTTTTATAATACATGGTTATCAATGCACTTAATGCATAATCGTATACTAAAAATACTGGCTGAGCTAAAAGATACATAATTCCAACTGAGAATTTCATATCTATATTAATTCCAAATAGCTCTAAGGTTAGTAGTCCAATAGTCAAAACTACATTAAAGAATACAAGTTTAATAGCTATTTCAACAGGTATTTTATTTAACCTCTCTATAAAATGCTTAACTAATCCATATATCCCAAAAAATAAGGCATACATTATGGAATAGTTAATAGGTAATATAAATAATGATACTATAGTTGAAGCAACATAAACAAAAATAGAAGTTTTAATATTACTTCTTATTAAACAAATAGGTATATATAAGGATGCAAGTGTCATAATTGCTATTGTGTTTGTTGGAATAAGAAGTGTCAAATATAATGTGACAATAGTTAATGCAACTAAAACTCCTCCAAGGGCAATATCCTTAGCTTTCATAATAAACCTCCATTATTTTACTAACAACAAGATATTAAATCTCCACCCATTGCTTCACAACAACAGTCTAAGCAAATTAAGTTGGCACAACAATCTGCTGAGTTACCACCAGTTGTTCTGTAGTACGGTTGGCCATATCCTCTAGCTCTTGAACTTAATTGCTGTAATGTTTGTCTATATTCAAAGTTATTTGGATCCATATTTGCAGCAGTTGTTATATTTTGAAGAGCAGAATCATACCAACCTTTATTAGAGTGAACAACTCCCATTAAAAAGTACCATTCAGCATTTCTATCAGAAACTCTATTTAATATAGCTTCTGCAGCTGCTGTATTTCTTCTTTGAAGGTAAGCTCTTGCTTGTGATAATTCAGAAGCAGAGTTACTATATGAATTATTATTTGAATAAGAACTTGATGTATTTGAGCTATAATTTCCTGAAGATTTACCGCTTGTTAATTGGTTATAAGCATCATTTACTTCAGCTAGCTTTTGTTGAGCTAATTCTTGAAGAGGGTTATCTCTATATTGATCTGGATGATATTGCTTTACTAATTTTCTATAAGCGCTTTTAATCTCCTCTTGTGATGCACCTGGTTTTATACCTAAAACTTCATATGGATTCATTAAGAATCACTTCCTTTCATCTTTTTGCAGTTATTTATTATGGCAAGATATTTGTCCATCATTCCAAAGTTAATTATATTTTCTAAAATTTCTTTGTTTTTATGTAAACTAAGTTTATCTAAGGACTCCTTACATCTACAACCACAACTTAAAATATTAAATTCAATTCTATCCCTAATTTGAATAATTAATTCCTCATATGAAAGATTATTTGTATTATATAAATAATTTATTGGATTAAATTTATTCTTTTCCATATCTTCTTTAAGGTCATCTAAAGCGTCAACTAGATAAATCCATTTTCCAAGACCATATCCTAAATCGTAGAGAGTATTTCTTGATTCTTCTGAATCATTTAATATTTCATTTGGGTAGTTCTTTAGAATTTCTCCAACAATTACACTAAAAGGATGACAAATCTCATCAATAGAAGAAAAGTTTTTATTATCTTCATAGTTAGACAAAATTGATAAATTTTCTTTTATTATAGCATTAATTTTTTGTATAGAGTGTGAAAATTTTCTTTTATAAGGTAATAAAGTAAGAGATAAAAATTTACTTTTTAAATCCTTATCATCTTTCACATCATCCAATACTTTAAAATAGAATAGTGATATATTCATTGCAGCAGCATAAGCGGTTGCTTCATTTTCAATTACTATATTTCTTTTTTGTAGTGGGTGAGCTATACAGTTTTTATGAACTATATTTATCTTATTTTTATTTAAACTATCTAATAATATAGCTAAGAATGTCATATCATAGTTTAGAGTCATTCTAGGTATATTGCCAAAGTCTCTTTTTATGCTGTTACAAACACCACAGTAATATGCTCTAAAAAGTTCATATTCCTTAACTTTTAATTCACCCTTTAGAGGAGTTACATATCCAAACATTAATATCTCCTTTTAAATAAATTTTTTGAAGAATGCTTCATTTAATAATTATTATTATACATAATAGGTAAAAATGGTACAATACAAACATTGAGATTATTATGAAGCTTTAGTATACTTTAAATAACATAATAAATAAGGGGAATAATGTTAGAGATTAGTAGATTATTTGGAGGCGATTTTTTATTGAAGGATTATATTCAGTTTAAAGATGTAAAAAAGATTTATAAAATGGGTGAAGTTGAAATAGAAGCGCTAAGCGGCGTTGACTTTTCTATAAATAAAGGGGAATTTGTTGTTGTTGCAGGGGCAAGTGGAGCTGGAAAATCAACAATATTAAACATATTAGGGGGAATGGATTCTCCAACAAGTGGTGAAATAATTGTTGATGGAGTTGAAGTTAGTAAGTACAGTTCTAAAGAATTAACTACATATAGAAGATACGACATTGGTTTTGTATTTCAATTTTACAATTTAGTTCAAAATTTAACTGTTACTGAAAATGTTGAGCTTGCAACTCAAATTTGCAAAAATCCATTAGATGTAGCTGAAACTGTAAAAGCAGTAGGGCTTGAAAAAAGAAAGGATAACTTTCCGGCTCAATTATCAGGAGGAGAGCAACAAAGGGTTGCTATAGCTAGGGCATTAGCTAAAAACCCTAAACTACTTCTTTGCGATGAACCGACTGGAGCATTAGACTATAATACTGGTAAGGCTGTATTAAAGCTATTACAAGACACATGTAGGGAAAAAGGAATGACAGTAGTAGTTATTACTCATAATCTTGCATTAACTCCAATGGGGGACAAGGTTATTCAAGTTAAGAATGGTAAAGTTCACTCAATCAAGGTTAATGAAAATCCAGTTCCTGTAGAAAGGATTGAGTGGTAGTATGAAAAATGCACTGGTAAAAGATACAGTAAGAGAGATAAAAAAATCTTTTGGTAGATTTCTTTCTATATTTGCCATTGTAGGTATAGGGGTAGCTTTTTTTGCAGGAGTAAAAGAAGGTGAGCCTGTAATGAAATCATCGGCAGATAAATACTTTGATGAATATAACTTAATGGATATAAGAGTTGTATCGCCTATAGGCTTAACTGATGATGATGTAGCTGAAATTAAAAAACTTGATGGTATAAAGGGGGTTTTTCCAACTCATAGCATTGATGTGTTAACGGAGATAAATTCATCTGAATTTGTACTAAAGGTGCATGGAATACCCTTAGAGGATGCTAAAAATGATACTGAAAACTACATTAATAGGGCAGAAATTAAAGAAGGTAGACTTCCTGAAAAGTCTGGAGAGTGCATAGTAGGTGCAGGTAATTTTAATGGTATGGGGGTAAAGGTTGGGGATAAGATTAAGCTTACATCTGGAACAAAGGATGATATAAGTGAAAATCTTAAAGTCAGTGAATTTACAATTGTAGGTATAGCTAATACACCTAACTACCTTTCTTTTGAAATGGGAAGTTCCAATATTGGACATGGTTCTATTAATAATTTCATCATGATTCCAGAAGAAGATTTTAATATGGATATATATACAGAAGTTCTTCTTACTGTAGAAGGTGCTAAAGAGCTTAATAGTTATGCTAATGAATATTTTGATGTTACTGATAAGGTGACTAAGCCTTTAGAAAACTTAAGCCATGAAAGAAGTCCAATTCGTTTTAATGAGATTCTAGAGGAAAGTAGAAAAGAATTAGAAAATGGTAAAAAGGAATATGTAGAGAATAAAATAAAGTATGAAAATGAAATAAAGTCAAATGAAGAAAAGCTTCAAGATGGAAAAATAGAGCTTATTATTAGTGAAAAAGAATTAGATAAGCAAGAAAAGGAATTCCCGAATCAAATTAAAGAAGGTAAGGAAAAATTAGTAGCTGCAGAGAAAGAGTTACAGGATGGTGAAGAAGAGTATAATAAAAATCTTAAAGCTTTTAATGATTTAAAAGAATCTACAGAAAGTAGTATAAAGGACTTTGAGGAATATTTAAATTCTCATAAGACAGAAGTTGATAATTTAAGAGTAGAAGTAGATGCTTTAAAGGAAAGGCTTAAAGATACTAACTTAAGTGACGAAGAAAAAGATTATATTAAATCAGAAATTACCCGTAAGGAAAAAAGTATTCAAATATATGATTTTTCATTATCAGCAGTGTCTGAAGGGAAGAATCAAATAGCTAATGCAGAACAGAAATTAAAAGAGGGAAGAGCTACATTAGACTCAGGATGGGCTACTTTAAATAATGAAAAAGCAAATATCCAAAAAGCCGAGAGTGAGGGGGAAAATGCTTTTGTTGAAGGAAGAAAAAAGATTGAGGAAGGAAAACAAGACATAAAGCAAGGTGAAGAAGAGCTAGAGAGAGCTAAAAAGCTTGGTGAGGAAGAACTTGCTCTTGCAAAAGAGAAGCTAGATAAGGCTGAAAAAGACCTTCAAGATGCAAAAGCACCAGATTGGTATGTTTTAGATAGAAATAGTCACTATAGTTATATGGATTATGGTGCTTCAGCTAATAAAATAGGAGATATTGCTAATGTATTTCCAGTATTCTTCTTTTTAGTTGCAGCATTAGTCTGTTTAACTACTATGACAAGAATGGTAGATGAGCAAAGAGGAAATATTGGTACATTAAAAGCACTTGGTTATAGTAAGTTAAGTATTTCTTCTAAATATATAGTTTATGCAGCTGTGGCAAGTACATTAGGAGCACTGGTAGGGTTAGCTATTGGGGTAGTTCTTTTCCCAACAGTAATATTCTATGCATGGGGAATTATGTACACAGTTCCAAAGGTAAAATTATTATTAGATCTACCTTTAAGCATAATATCTATTTTGGTAGCTGTATCAGTTACAACTTTAGCAGCTGTACTAGCGTGCTATAAAGAGCTTATTGAAACACCATCACTTCTAATGAGGCCTAAGGCTCCAAAGGAAGGTAAGAGAATTTTCTTAGAAAGAATATCTTTTATATGGAAGAGGATGAACTTTACAGAGAAGGTTACAGCGAGAAATATATTTAGATATAAGAAGAGATTCTTCATGACAGTAATAGGTATATCAGGGTGTACTGCATTACTTTTAGCTGGCTTTGGAATAAAGGATTCTATTAGCACAATTGCTTCAAAGCAATTTGGAGAAATTATCAAATATGATAGTCAAGTATCAATTGATAAAGAGGCTACTTTAACTGAGAAAGAAGATTTGTTTGATAAGTATAAGAATGATAGTAGAGTTGAAGATATTTCCGAAATGAGCACTTTTAATAGTAAGGCAATAGATGATGGAGAAGATAAGTCAGTAAAATTAATTGTACCTAAGAATATAAGTGAATTTAAGGACTTTATATCTCTTAGAGAAAGAAGTAGCCAAAAGGAAATAGAGCTTAATAATAGTGGAGTTGTTATAACTGAAAAACTTTCTAAGTCCCTTGGTGTTAAAAAAGGTGATAAGATCACTATAGAAAATGAAGATGGAGATAGAAAAGAAGTAGAAGTATCAGCTATTAGTGAGATGTATGTTGATCACTATGTATTTATGTCACCTGAATATTATAAGTCTACTTTTGGTGTAACTAATGAAATAAATACACTAGCTTTAAAACTAAATGATACATCAACAAAGGTAGAAGAATTTTTAGGTACAGATCTTATGGATAATGATATAGTTAAGTCCGTTTCTTTCTATAGTGGATTAGTTAATAATTTTGATAATATGATTAGCAGTTTGAATATTGTAGTAATAGTACTAATTGTTTCAGCAGGGGCTTTAGCCTTTGTTGTACTTTACAATTTAACAAATGTTAATGTAAGTGAGCGATTAAGAGAAATAGCTACAATTAAAGTTCTTGGGTTCTATGATAATGAAGTTTCAGCTTATGTATATAGAGAAAATCTAGTACTTACTGCTATTGGTTCCATAGTTGGTCTTGCCCTTGGAACTATACTTCATAGATTTATAATGATAACTGTTGAGTTTGATGCAATGATGTTTGGAAGAAATATAAATATTTTAAGTTATCTAATAGCTGTTGTAATTACTATGGGATTTGCTATTTTAGTAAATTTAGTAATGTATAAGAAGCTTAAGAAGATACCTATGGTTGAATCATTGAAATCTGTAGAGTAGATTAGGATAATAGGGATAATTAAGAGTAGGTGGAAACACAGCTGTTTGGCTGTGTTTCTTTCTTTATGTAAAGTAAGAAGTATTAGGCACAAGATAATTTGGATAAAGTGGATAAATTAGGATAAGGAAGGTAAGGAGGTAAAAAGATAATGAGGTTGGAGGAGTGGGAGTTTTATTTATTAGAATAGGCTCTTACTTTGAGTTTGAAATGGTGTGAAAATAATTTTTGGGTAGTGTATAATTAAAGGAGATAGAATATTTATGTTAGAGGTTGATTTATGAAAAAGAGGGTTTTAGTTATGGGAGGTAGCTACTTTATTGGAAGAAGAGTAGTAGAAGTTTTGGTAGAAAATAATTATGAAGTATATACTTTAAATCGTGGTACTAATAATGTTTTTGGTGAAGAAGTAATTAGTTTAAAATGTGATCGAAATAATCATATAGAAATGAAGAAGGCACTAAGTAAATATTATTTTGATGTTGTTATTGATATATCTGGATTAAATAAAAGTCAAAGTGAAATTTTATATAATTCTCTTAATTTAAAATGGATTAAGAAGTTTATATTTTTAAGTTCTAGTGCAGTTTATGATGTGGAAAATAATAAAACTCCTTTTAGTGAAGATACTCCTTTAGGGAGAAATAAATACTGGGGAGATTATGGGACTAATAAAATAGAAGCTGAAGAGTTTTATGAAAAAGTTTTCTCAAAAACTAACTGTGATTTAATTATTTTAAGACCACCATATGTTTATGGAGAATACAATTATGCTCAAAGAGAAAGCTTTATTTTTGAGCATTTAGAAAATAATAGACCTATAATAATACCTAATAAGGGAGAGTCAAGGCTACAGTTCATATATTCAACTGATTTAGCAAATATAATAGTGAAATTAATTGAAAGTAATACTGAAGAAGTATGTATATTCAATGTTGGAAATAAAGAAGGAGTAACAATAAAAGAATGGATAAATTATTGTGAAAGAGTAGTTGGGAAAAAAGGAAAGTTTATAGAATATGACTATAAATCAAAGAATATAGGTGAAAGAGATTTTTTTCCATTCTTCGATTATGATAATGTTTTAAATGTAAATAGAATTAAGAAAATATATAGTATTGAAACAGACTTTGAAAAAGGGTTAAAAAATGCTTACGAGTGGTATTGCGATAATAAAAAAAGTATTGTATTTAAGGAAGAAGTAAGAAGAAACGAAATAGAAATTGTGAAAAAAGAAATATAAAAATGTAACAAAGATAAAGAATTTTTTAAGGTCCAAGCTAGTTATAAAAATTTTTAAATAATAAAACCTTATGGATACAAAGATTGAGTGGTAAAAATATGCTAAGATATTGAAAATAAAAATTATAGTGCCACCACAGAATACCAAAAGCAAGTTTTGGAACCTGTTGTATGGTTTGAAAAGTGACTTCTCCTTAAAGCATGGTGAAGCCACTTTTTTTATTTGACTAAGTAACTGTTTTCATTTATACTTTAATTAAGTTATTTGGATAGTTATTGTTTAAAGACAAGCTAGACCTATTTGCATATAAAGGAAATCTTTTAAGGTGTTTTCTTTATGTAAATAGGTCTTTTTTATTAAAGTCTATATTTGTTTATTTATATAAATATATATTTTTATATTTATATATTTACATATTTATTTAGGAAAGAAGGTTTTAAAATGGGATTTAGAAAAGATTTTTTATGGGGTGGAGCTACTGCTGCAAACCAATGTGAAGGTGGTTATAATGAAGGTGGAAGAGGTTTAGCTAATGTTGATGTGGTTCCAATAGGTAAGGATAGATTTCCTATTATAGCGGGTGAGATGAAGATGTTTAATTTTGATGATGAACATTTTTATCCAGCTAAGGAAGCTATAGATATGTATCATAATTATAAAGAAGATATAAAACTATTTGGAGAAATGGGATTTAAAACATATAGATGTTCAATTGGATGGAGTAGAATTTTTCCAAATGGGGATGATGTTGAACCAAATGAAGAAGGACTTAAGTTCTATGAGGATTTGTTTAAAGAGTGTCATAAATATGGGATTGAACCGTTGGTTACAATTACTCATTTTGATTGCCCTATGAATTTAGTTGAAAAATATGGAGCTTGGAGAAATAGAAAGCTTATAGGCTTTTATGAAAAACTATGTAGAACTATTTTTAATCGCTATAAAGGATTAGTAAAATATTGGCTAACATTTAATGAAATTAATATGATTCTTCATGCACCATTTATGGGAGCAGGTATATGTTTTGAAGAAGGAGAAAATAAGGAACAAGTTAAGTATCAAGCAGCACATCATGAATTAGTTGCAAGTGCATTAGCTACTAAAATTGCCCACGAGATAGATCCAAATAACATGGTTGGGTGTATGTTAGCTGCAGGTCAGTATTATCCATACTCATGTAAACCAGAGGATGTATTTGAGGCTTTAGATAAAGATAGAGAAAATTATTTCTTTATTGATGTACAATCAAGAGGTGCTTATCCTGCTTATGCTTTAAAGGAGCTTGAAAGAAAGGGGATTAATATAGAGATGGAAGATGGAGATAAGGAGCTGTTAAAGAATCATACAGTAGACTTTATTTCATTCTCTTATTATTCATCAAGATGTGCTTGTGCAAATCCTGATGACAATTCAAAGACTGCTGGAAATATTTTTGCATCAGTAAAAAATCCTCATTTAAAGGCTAGTGAATGGGGATGGCAAATAGATCCACTTGGATTAAGAATAACAATGAATAATTTATATGATAGATATCAAAAGCCTTTATTTATCGTTGAAAATGGATTAGGCGCAGTGGATATACCAGACGAAAATGGTTATGTAGAAGATGATTATAGAATTGATTATTTAAGACAACATATAAAAACAATGAAGGATGCTGTAGAGCTTGATGGAGTTGATTTACTTGGTTACACTACATGGGGATGTATTGACCTTGTAAGTGCAGGTACAGGAGAAATGAAAAAACGTTATGGCTTTATTTATGTAGATAAGGATAACGATGGAAATGGAACATTAAAAAGAAGTAAGAAGAAGAGCTTTGAATGGTATAAGAAGGTTATAGCTTCTAATGGCGAAGATATAGAATAGTCTGATTTTTCTTCATTTTTATTTAATATCCATAGAATTATTATGTGGTATAATGTGTATAATTTATTGGAGGTGTTAAGATGAAGAAAAAGACTGTAAGAATGGTTACTTTAGCAGTTTTATCATTCTTGTTAATAGGTTGTGCTAAAACAGAAGAGAGTAGTGCTAAAAAAAATAAAATTGAGCCTACTATTCCAAAGGTTACAACACAGCAAGATGTGGGGGCAGATATGGTTATGCTTGATTTTGCCTCTGATGATAAAATTATTTTTCATGGATACTTTGGACTTTTTGTATATGATTTAAATACAGAAAAGATTACTCAAAGCATTGATTTAAAACCAATTAATTGTAATTTTACTCAAGGTGACAATACATGTGTGGTTACAGTTAATAAAGATGGAAGCGAAGTAAATCTTCATCCTATCTCAAGTGAAAATATGTATGTATATAAGCTTGATGATAATACCTTAGAAGAGAAAGTTTATATAGAAATGTCAGATCCTTTTAAGATGTCAGAAGCTCCAAGAGATATTAATGAGAAAAGCTATTCATATGTTTCTGGAAGTGTAAAATTTTCTGATGAAGATATAGGATATCTAGCAGGATATGATATGACTTTAGGGTCATTAAGATATGTTAGAGGGGACAAAGAATACGTTATTTTTAAATAAATAAGAAAAGGTGCATCTAAGTAATAATACTTTGATGCACCTTCTCATTTTGGAAATTAGGTGTTTATTTTTTATAAATAAGTCAATCCTTAAAATGTATAACATTAAATTTGGAGTGACTTATGAATACATTTATTAAGAATTATAGTTATGAAAGTATAGTGAAAAAATTTAAGATATTATACCTTCTTAATGTAGCTGACATTATATTTACCCTAGTTTTATTGCAAACAAACCTCTTTGAAGAAAGAAATAAAGTTATGGTAACAATAGTAAATAATCCTATAAAAGCAATATTTGTTAAAGTGATTTTGGTATTTATTCTTATAAGGTTTATTTTATATAGGATGAAAGATGCAACCTTAAAGCAATTAAGGATATCAAACTATATATTAATCGGAATAACTATATTATATTTTTTGGTTTTGCTTACGCATATTCTAAATATATCATTAATAATAAGTATATTTTTAACATATAGTTAGGTCAGCGTCAAAACGAAAATTACACCAATGGCAACCACGATAGTTTTCAGTTTCACATAGGATTTGAACATCATCTTCATTTTCTAACATTATAATGTTTTCCTCATTTATGTTATCTATATAGCATAAAGATGATTCATTATCAAGGTCATGAATGAGTTTAGTATCTCTATCTCCTATGTATCTCATTCCATCATAAGGTGAGTTATAGCGTAGCATAAAAACATTCCTCCTATGACTTGTTTAATATAGAAATATGTTTGAAACATTTGAAAAATTACTGAAATAACTAGAAAATTTCTATACTTGAAGGAAAGTTAAGGTAGCATTATAATAGAGTTAATAGAAGAAAAAGGGGAGAGTAGTTTGCCTAAAAAGATATTAAACCTAGATGAAACAATTTTCCAAGCCGCATGGAAGTTATTTAGTAATGATGGATATGATAATGTGGATATGAAAGCTATAGCAAAGGAATGCAATATAGCAGTAGGCACTTTATATAATTATTATAATAATAAAAGGGATTTATTTTTAAAAGTTTTAGAGGCTAGCTGGAATAGTACCTTTGAAAAGATAGAAAAAGTAATGAATGAAGATAAGAACAGTGCTAAAGCACTAGAAAGTATAATTAAAATATTATATGAGGATATAAAAGTTAGGCGAGGAATTGGTAGTAATCTTTTAAAAAGTGAGGCAATAAGTAAAACAGAAAATCAAAATATAGAAAATGGTATTATAGAAAAGATTTATAGTTATGTAATTAATGCAATTAATATAGAAAATCAATACATAAATATGCAGTATAGAGCTCAAAAGCTTACACACATTATTTTGTGTAATATAGTTTTACTTGCAAGGCTATATCCAGAAGATGATAAAGCTAATATAGATTTTTTAATTAAGATAGTTCATGATAATTTAAAATAGAAAAAGTTAGTTCTCTATTAATATAGAGGACTTTTTTTTTATATGCTTTAATATAATCTAATGTGGCAAATTTAAATTTTAGCTAGAGGAGTGATAAAGTGAATAGTTTTTGTGAAAGCTTAGACCTAGCTAAAGAAATGATTAAGTTTGAAGTAAATGATAAAACATTGACTTTAGCCTCTAAGGATTTATATGAATTGTTAAATGGAAAGTGTCTAATATATAAGTTTTCTTCTGGAGGAGAATATATAAACCATTATACAAAGCATATAATTAATAGACTTATATCTAATAAGAAGTTAAAGGGAATATACCTATATAATATGTACTCTATTTTACTATTTCTACAGGACGAATGTAATGGTAAATATCTATCAAGCACTGGACTAAGTATGGATGACATTCCTAAAGTACGAGGTTTTGTATTAAGGGCTTTAAAGAATAAAAGATGGAGAAATATTATTTTAGAGGAATTAAGTTCTTGTAGTGAGGGACGAGTAATTAAATTAGCTAAAGTTAATAATTTAGCTGATTTTAAAATTAGTGATGAATTATTTGTAATGTTAAAGGATAGCCAGTCATTAAGCTGGAGGTGTTATATATTCCTTATGTTTACTTTGGATAGTGAGGGGCTAGAGAAACTGTTAAAACTATTCATTGAAAAGGCCGATATAGTAAATATAAAGTATCCAATACTTGAACCAAAAGAGAAAAGAAGTGATGAATATATAATTATTAATAGGCTACTGTCCTATAGTAGTGAATATTCAAAAACATATGAAGATATTATTGATTTAGTTATTGATTGTAAGGACGAAGGAATAGTTTTAAAAGCATTAAATGTAGCTAATAAGTGGAACATACCATATTATAAGAAAATTAATAAAGCAAGAATAGATGAGTTAATTAATAACTCTAGGAATGAAAGATATAAGTGTATGTTAATTAAGATAAAGGAGTCACTTAATGAGGGGGATTTTTTATGCTAGATTTTAGGATATTTAAAGAAGAAGAGGAGCTAGAAGATGAAAAAAAGGAACCTCTTATTTGTACAGGCTGTAAAAAGATAATTACAGAAAATTATTTTTATGATAAGATAACACAACAAATTTATTGTTCAAAAGAATGTTATTTGGAACAAATTGAAAAAGAATATTTTGATTAATGGCTGTATTATCTAACCTTTTCGGTACATACTAACATTGTACTAATGAGGAAAGGAGTAGATAGTGTGCCTATACCTATAGTCACTTCAATTATTTCTGCAATCTCTATTATTATAGGTTCTTTAGTTGGAGCGTATTGTAGTTGGATTATTAATAAGAATATGCACAACAAGGAGATAGAAGATCAACAAAAGATATTAAAAGAAAATAGATTTTATGAGGAAAAGTATAGAGTTAAGGAAGTCTGTAACAATGCTAATGTAATAAGGTTAGATATAGCAACTTCACTTTTTCAAAGTATAAGAAGTATTCAAAATACAGAGGAAGAGAAAAAATATCTATATTTGTTACCTATAAATAAAAATTATTCTGCTTCTGTAGCAAGCTTAAGTGATAAGTACTCTTTAAAAGAATTAAGTTATCTTTATCAACTTTATGGAATTATTGAGAAAGTAAATAGAGATATTTATAGTTGGAATACATCAGATAATTATGCTTATGAAAGAGTTAAGAAGGGATTTAATTGTATATTATATAAGATTTATGGTGACAACGTAGATAAAATTCTGAAGGTAGATGCAGATAAAATATCCTATAATGAACTTTATAATAATGAATATATAAGAGAATCTTATAAAAATCTATTAAGTAAATTAGATGATTTATGTTTAGTTGAAAATCTTCTTAAAGAAAGAGAGAATTCTGAGATTAAGAAATAATTAAGAAATTCTAAGGATTTATTAATTGACCTTTATAATAGATGTATATAGAATTAAAGTGTACTACTTCATGTAGTACACTTTATTTTTTAGGAGGTTATAATCTTGAAAAAATCCATGATACTTGCCTTAAGTGGTTTCTTTATTATAGCGACCATAATGCTATGTACAAATCCTAATAAGGCATATGAAAAGACGAAACACTTTAGTTCACCAAATGAAATTATTGAAATAATAAACCATAAACAGCTAGGAGCATTAAATAAGGATGGAGAGTTTGTTACAACTTCTGATTTTAAGGAATGTTTATCTAAAAGGAAGAGAGTAACATATTCAAATTTTAATTATTATAAAATTGATGGGGAAATACTCCCTGAGAAAAATACTAAAGATAGTAAAAAAGTTATTCTAGATGATTATAAAAATAGAATTAGTAGGTTAGAAGGTTATACTGTACCTGGTAAATTAGAAACTTTAATATTAACAGGTAAGGGACATCCTACTGATAATTTATATATGGAAAACAAAGAGGTTGGAAATATTAAATTAGAAGATATAGATGTTAATATTGTATTTATAGATGAGGGTGAAGGTTGGGTAATTGATTATTTTTGGATTTCAACTAATGGGGGAGAAGATGTTTTGTATAATCAATAATAATAGACCCATATATGAGCAAATTAGAGAAAAATTTATTGAGCTTATTATAAATAATGCTTTAAGAGAAGGTGATAAATTACCTTCTGTTAGAGAACTTGCATCAATGCTTACAGTAAATCCAAATACAATTAGTAAAGCCTATAATAAATTAGAAGATGAGGGTATGATAGAGACTTTAAAAGGTAAGGGAACTTTTGTAAGAGTTGGAGCTAAGGAATTGGTTTTAGCTTACAATTATGAAATGTTAATGAACAAAATTAAAGATGTATTAGAATCAGCAAAAAATTTAAATATTAAATTTAACGCATTAGTTGATTTAGAAAAACAAGTCTTGAACAAGTTGGAGGGGAAGTAAGTGATAGAAATTAAGGACTTAACCCTTAAATTAGAGGATAAGGATATATTAAAAAATATTAATTTATCTATAGATGAGGGAAAGATATATGGACTTATTGGACCAAATGGAGTTGGTAAAACATCTCTTATAAAATGCTTAACTGGAGTTTACAAAATAACTACAGGTGAAATACTATATGATGGAAGCAATGTATATGATAATGCTGAAGTAAAAAAGAATATAGCATATGTAGCTGACGAAAATAATTTCTTTACTTCTTTTTTAGTTAGGGATGTTATAAAGTATTATAAATTAGCCTATGATAATTTTAATGAAGAGAAGTTTCACAAAATAAATAAAGTTTTTAAAATACCTTTAAATAAAAGGCTACATCAATTATCTAAGGGTATGAAGATGAGGACATTTTTAATGCTTGGATTTGCACAAGAAGCAAAATACATAATTTTAGATGAACCTACCTCAGGATTAGACCCAATATTAAAAAATAAATTACTTAAATTGATAATTGAAGAGGTTTCAACTAGGGGGACAACTATTATAATTAGTTCTCATCATTTAAATGAACTAGAAAAAGTTTGTGATGAGGTTGTTATTTTAGATGGAGGGGAAGTTTCATATAAAAATACTCTAGAAGAGATGAAAAAGAAGATTAAAAAGATACAAGTTGCCTTTGATGGTCCAGTTTATGAAGAAGATTTAAATATTAAAGGTATATTTAAAATGTCCAAAGTAGGTAGAGTATTTACTATATTAGTTGATAATTATGGAGAAGAGTTTATAGAGGAAATTAATGGGTTTAAACCACTATTTATAGAAGAAATAGACTTGAACTTAGAGGATATATTTATATACAAGTTAGATGAGGGGGATATTAATGAAGAAATATTATAATAAGGCACTTTTTTATCAATCCTTCTACAATGTAAAATGGGGAATATTGGGTGGTGTTATTCTATTTTTTTTACTTGTGTATTATAACACTAGCATTAGTCTAGGCAATGTGAAGTATTCTATTAGCAATCTAGAGAGTAATTATATTTATTTAAATACTGAAGTTTTTGTACTTAGCCTGTTTTTGTTAATTTTATTAGTATATGTTATGATTACAGGATTTAATAAGAGAAATAATATTACTTTTATTACAGGTGGCCCTTACACCAAGGAAGAGGTTAAGAAAAATGAGTTTTTATTTTTATTTTTAACTTTATGTTTATTTGTATTTGTAGCAGCTTATGCAATTATATGTGTTTATATAAGTAATAAAGAATTATTACCTTATATTTTTAATCCTTGGGAATATTCTATATTTATTATAATTAAAATTTTTACTTTAGGATTAGCTTTTATTGTTTATTTGTCATTTATGGATATGTTTTTTTCAAATTTAATATTCACATTGATAGCATTAGTAGGTTTTCCTATGGCAATTTTCTTTGATGCGTTAGTAATTGGTCAGATATATTTTTATAGAGTAGATATCTATAATACAGCTGCATTAAGGACTTATGATGTATTAAATAGTATTATTAATTATATAGGAGATATAATTAGTTTTATAAGCTATGATTATACATTTTATAGAGGTAGTAGGAATGTTTTATTAATAATAATAGCTTATTTAATAGGATCGATTTTTGTATATTATTTATCTAAATTTATTAATAAGAAGATTATTATAAATAACATAAATAAGTTTTTTGTTTTTCCTTTAGCGGGAAAGATAACAATTTTTACTGGTGTGTTTTCTCTTTTCTTAGGAGTACTTTATTACATAGTAGTATTGGGGGACCTTAATTTGTTTTTATTAAGAAATGAAATATATATTAGTAATTTTATTTATGTATTAGGTATTACTTTCATATTAGGATTAATTATAGTTATTTCTATATATTTAACTAAAATAGTCTTAAAGAAAGTTAACAAATATATTTAATATCACTAGTATTCCTAATAATTCCTTTAGCTTAAATTACCTTATGTGAATGAAAATTTATTTAATTATGTAAAAGTTTTTTGATGTAGAACAAATTTCTATTCTTAAGAATACAATATATTAAACTAAAGAATAGGAGTTGATTTACTATGTCAAGAGGATGCTGTAGATGCAACAATTGCGGCGGTTGTTGCAATAATGGTTGTGGAGGAAGACGTGTTAACCCAGGCTGGAACTGCGGCGGCTGTGGTGGATTCGGCGGCGGCTTTGGCGGCGGAGCTTGGTGGCCAATTTGGATCTTATTATTATTTGGATTTGGTGGCTTCGGTGGCGGCTTTGGCTGTGGCGGCTTCTGGTAGGATTTAGAAGGTAAAGGGCATCTACTATGATGCCCTTTAAATTTATTATAAGAAAAAAAGCGAAATTGTTTACCAATTTCGCTTTTATATCATCAATTAAAGTGATTCATAAGTATCTTTTAATAGTTTTGCATCTCTTTCAAGTATTGGACTTTCGCAAATAACGCATCCTTTTACCTCATAATCAACAAAGGCCTTCATACATGCTTGGTAGTTAAAATCACTTTCTAAGAAAGGAAGGTGATGCTTTTCTCCTTTTTCACTATATGCAATACCGGCAAGGTGAATATGTAAATCATCTAAAGCTTCTCTACCTAAACCTTCTCCAACCTTTTCTAATATTCTAGCAAAATCATCATATTCTTTTAAAGCACCATTTCCTCTTGCATGAACATGAGCAAAGTCTATACATAACTTACAAGTGTCAATTTCTTTGCATATATGAATTAGTTCATCAATATCTCCAAATTGAGTACCTTTACCTGTTGTTTCCAACCTATAATCTACACCAAAGTATGGAAGCTTCATTAAGTTCCTTTTAACTTCTTCAAGAGCATCCTCTTTTGTAGCTTTTAAGTAGAAACCAGGGTGGAAGATTAAGCTTCTTCCCCCAACAGATTTTAAGGCTTCAGCTCCAAGTGTTATTCGTTCTAAGGACTTTTCTTTTTTTTCATCTTCAACTGCATTTAGATTTATAAAGTATGAACCATGTGCAGAAAGGTAAAAGTTATGTTTTTCCTTAGCTTCAATTATTGAATGCATATTTTTTGGAGTTACATTAACAGAGCGTACAAAAGGTAACTCCATAGCATCTAAGCCCATATTACTTAAATATTCAATTCCAGTTGCATATGTAAATTTATCTCCTTCATTGCCTAAAGGAAGACCAGATATTCCAAACAAAAGTTTCTCCATAATAATAATTCTCCTTAAGTCTTTTTATAAAAGTATATCAAATTTCAAATTTTTATACAATCCTTCATAGTATTTCATAAATGTTGTAATTTATTTCACATAAAGCTATAATCTATTTGAATATAAAAGTGGAGTGATTTAGATAATGGAAGAAAGATTACAGAAGTACATGGCAAGATGTGGTGTTGCATCTAGAAGAAAATGCGAAGAAATTATTTTAGGTGGAAAAGTAAAGGTTAATGGAGAGATAATTAATGAACTTGGTACTAAGGTTAATCCAGATATAGATAAAGTAGAAATTGAAGAAAAGATTATTTTGCCAGAAGAAAACAAGGTTTACATATTACTAAATAAGCCAGAAGGCTATATAACATCAGTTAAGGATGAGAAGGATAGGAAAACTGTTATTGATTTAGTTAATGTTAAGGAAAGAATTTATCCAGTAGGTAGATTAGATTATGATAGTTCAGGTTTAATTATTTTAACTAACGATGGTGATCTTTATAATAAAATAATGCATCCAAGAGTTAAAGTAGTTAAAAGATATATAGCAGTGTGTACGGGAGAGTTTACACCTAGAGAGCTTGATAAGTTTAGAAAAGGAATAGATATTGGAGGATATATTACTGCAGATGCTAATATTAAAGTTATTAAGGTTGAAGATGGGAAGAGTACAGTAGAAATTGGAATTCATGAAGGTAAGAACAGACAAATTAGAAGAATGTGTTCTGCTTTAGGTCATGATGTACTGTCTTTAAAAAGAGTTGCAGTAGGCGAAATTAAACTTGGATATCTTAGAAGGGGAGAATGGAGAAACTTAACTAAGGAAGAATTGGATTATATAAATAGTTTATAGAGAGGGAATTATGTTTAAATACGTTGGAGATATAAGTGAGATTTCTCATCATATAATAAATAACTTTTTGGAGAATAGGAATGTAGCCATTGATGGAACTTTAGGCAATGGTTATGATACTGATTTTTTATCAGAACATTTTAATAAGGTTTATTCTTTTGATGTGCAAAAGATAGCCTGTGATAATTATAGGGACAAAAACAAAGAGAATGTTAATGTTATAAATGACTCTCATCATAAATTTAAAGAATATATAGATGAGGGAGTAGATTGTATAATGTATAATTTAGGGTTTCTACCAGGAGGAGATAAGAGCGTAACAACTATGCATGAAACCTCCCTTCAAAGTATTAAGGAAGGTCTTCAGCTTCTTAATAATGGTGGCATTATGACAATATGTATTTATAGAGGGCATAATGAAGGTAAAAAGGAGGAATCCTGCATTTTGGATTATGTAGTAAGTCTTCCTAAAAATAAGTTTGGAGTTATGGAACATAGTTTTCTAAACAGAAGTGAAGTTGCACCAATGCTTATTGTTATAGAAAAGAAGTAATTGTAATATGTCAAAAATGAATGAAGTTTGTTAAAAGACTTTCAATTATTTATTGATTAATTATTAACATAATGATAAAATTAAATTGCAAATTATATAAGTTTTTATGAATAGGATGGTACATGATGGATAACGAGCTAAATGAACAAGGCAAAGACTTAATGAGATTGATTCAAGTAAAATTTCCTAGGTTAAGTAAAGGTCAGAAGTTAATTGCTGAATATATACTAAAAAATTATGATAAGGCTGCTTTTATGACAGCTGCAAAACTTGGAATTTCTGTAGGAGTTTCAGAATCTACTGTTGTAAGGTTTGCTAATGAATTAGGATTTTCAGGATATCCAAAGCTTCAAAAAGCATTACAAGAGCTAATAAAGAATAAATTAACTACTGTGCAGAGACTTGAACTTTCTAATGACTTTGCATCTCATGGGGCAGCTCTAAAAGGTGTGTTAAAGGCTGATATGGAGAATATAAGAGCTACTTTAGAAAAAATTAATCCTTACACCTTTGAAGATGTGTTAAATTCTATATTTGAAGCTAAGAATATTTACATTATAGGTCTAAGAAGTTCTACAGCACTTGCTGAATTTTTAGGGTTTTATTTAAATATAATACTTCAAAATGTAAGAATAGTTAGTTACGGAATTTCAGATATATTTGAGCAAATGATAAATATAGGTGAAGGGGATTTAGTTATTGGAATCGGGTTCCCTAGATATGCTACAAAGACAATAGATGTTCTAGATTTTTCTAAAGCTAGAGGAGCTAAGGTAGTTGCTATAACAGACAGCTTACTTTCACCATTGGCTGCAAAGGCTGATAGCACATTAATAGCTCAAAGTAATATGGCATCTTTTGTTGACTCATTAGTAGCGCCACTTTCTGTTATAAATGCACTTATAATAGCAGTGGGAATGAGAGAAAAGGAAAACATTGCAGATATATTTGCAAACTTGGAAAATATATGGCAAGAATATAATGTGTATTCATACAATAATAGGAATGTAGCAGATGATTAATATTTTAAAGTACTATGAGAATAGTAGTTATAGGTTAGGAGAAGTTGTTTTGCAACTTCTCCTAATTTATTATTATTTACTTAACTAAAGGAGATACTAAATGTAAATTCTTTTAGGAGGTTTAAATAATGATTGAAAAAACGTTTCCAAAAACTTTTCCTACTAATACAATTAAGGAACAACCTGGTGTTGAGAAAAATATGAATCCTAGACCTATTTTTCAACATGAGGAATATGACGTAAAAGGGGATAGACTCAAAAATAAAGTCGCTATAATAACAGGTGGAGATAGTGGAATTGGAAGAGCTATTTCTGTAGCATATGCTAAGGAAGGAGCCAAAGTTTGTATAATTTATTTTAATGAAGAAGGGGATGCAAATGAAACTAAATCAATTATAGAAGGTATAGGAGGTGAATGTCTCTTAATAAAAGGTGATATTGGGGATGAATCCTTCTGTAATAACGCTGTAAAAACAGTAATTGAGAAATACAATAAAATAGATATTTTTATTAGTAATGCAGGTGAACAACATCCAATTAATAATTTGGGAGAATTGACTTATGCTCAAATAGATAGAACTTTTAGGACTAATATTTATGGAGCACTATTTATGTGTAAGGCTTTAGAACAACATTTAAAGGAGGGTGCAAGTATTATCTTAACCACATCAATTACAGCTTATAATGGTCATGAAAGGCTAATTGATTATTCTGCAACTAAAGGAGCATTAACTTCCTTAACAAGATCTCTTGCTCTTATGTTTGCACCAAAGGGAATAAGGGTAAATGCTGTTGCACCAGGCCCTATCTGGACTCCTTTAATTCCATCAACTTTTACAGCTGAAGAGATTTCTAAGTTTGGTTCTAAGACAGCTTTAAAAAGGGCGGGGCAACCAGTTGAACTTGCAGAAGCATATGTGTTTTTAGCTAGCCAAGGAGCTTCCTTCATAACAGGAGAAACTATTCATGTTAATGGAGGGGAAATAGTTAATAGTTAATAAAGGTAAAAAGAATAATAGAAAGAAGGAGGAGAGATTGCTTTGCAATTTCTCTTTTTCTATATAATTATATAATGATGTAGAATAATAATTTAGTTTGTGTAATTATCCCATATGAAAAGCTATAGCATAATATGTATTAAAGAGAGTACGAGGTGATATTATGAATTCAATTGAAATTGGTATTTGTATCACTGTAGCTTTAATGACAACTTTTGTTGAAGTATATCCATATATACAGCCAATGCTAAAAAATCGTAGAGAAAATAGATAAAAAATTGGTGAGAAGCTTCTTAAAATTAAATTTATCTTAAAACTTTGGAGAAATGTATAAAGTATATGTAAAAGGTGGTAAAATTAAGGTATAAGTATAAAAGGAGGGATAATTATGATAGATCAATTAAAAGTGGCTATTAGTGAAAAGGATATCGACAAGGCACGTAGGGTGATGGTGAGTGAGTTACTTACAACTGATTATCCCCATGAAGTATTCAGGGATGCTATAGATTTAGCTGATGCATACGGGATTTTTGAAGCACATGATAGGGAAAAATTATTATCAGACCCTAAAGATTGGACAGAAAGTTATTTTCAAAAGCTTAAAGATGGTTTAAACAATAACTTTTCTAAAGAAAGATTTATGAAGTCATATTATGTTGCTAGAAAACTTGAAAAGGAAACAGGTACACATAAAGAGGAATCATGCCCTGTTAGTGTATATGATGAATATAAAGATTTCTTTTTATTAGCTCAAATAGGAGCAGCAGTAATTGGTGCTGCAGCTGTAGGTATAGGTGTTTGGCTTTATAAGAGAAATAAGAAAAAATAGTTTGTAAATACTTAAAACCCCTGATTTATTCAGGGGTTTTTACATATTTAGCATAAAGCTCTTTAAATATTTTAAGATGAAGCTCTTCATCTAGAATTATTCTTTCTATTATTTTAACTATGTTAGGATCAGAAATTTCATTTAGTGCTTTATTGTAGTCTCTTATGGCAACAACTTCAGCTTGTATATCGTAATCTAAGTATTCTTTTAGAGTATTTCCATAATCAACAAATTTACCATTCCAATAATAACGTTTATCTTTTTTCTTTATCCAATAGCGAGGGTCTTCTCCTAATAGCAAAATGAGTTCTCCTAGCATTTCTAAGTGGTGCATTTCAACCATAGCAATTTCTCCAATTGCTTGTGAAACAGCAGGACAATCTTTAAATAATTTAAACTTATGGTATACATATTGGTCTATTGCTGTAAATTCAGATACTATACCTGAGTAATTGTGTAATAATATATTAGCATAACGTGAGTTTTCTTTTTCAACTTTTATTTCTGGATAAGGAAGATCTACATGGTAAGATATATTATTCTCATTATTTAACATTTACATTCTCCTTGAAAAGTTCTTATTATAAAATATGAGTGAGTTTGGAATAATATTAATTACAAATATAAATAAAAGGAGAAGATTTTATGGCACACAAAAGCAATTCAGAGAAGTTTGAGAATATGGCTAGAGTAGGAAACTTTACTAAGAATGCAGTTGAAAATTTTGAGGAAAACATAGTAAATAAAAAGAATTATTTAGAAGAAGTGAGTTCTAAAAAGTCTCAGTAGGTTTAAACCTACTGAGAAAAGATTAAGTTATGAGCTATAAGGAGGATTACTTGCTGTGTGTTCAGCGTTATACTATATACTATGAATAATTTACAATTATGTGATTATGTAAAGAGAAAATATGATATAATTTTTGAGGGAGTGGTGATATGGAGAGTATAACTTTTAAAAATAATGATTTAAGTGAGTGGGACAAGACCTTTCTTCAGAGCCTATCTCTTTATGAGAGACATTCCAAGTGCGCTGCTAAGAATGTTGCTTGTATACTTACTAAAGATAATAACATTCTTTCTATAGGTATTAATGGAACATTGCAAGGTAAGACAAACTGTAATGAATTATTTAAAAAGAGTAGCAATAAGTGGTTTAAAAAGTGTATAGATAATGAATGGATAGAAGCTAAGAATGGGGAACATTCAAAGTGGTCTCTACTAAATGAAATTCATGCTGAAATGAATGCCATAAAAAAGGCATCTCAGAATAACGGATTCAATTTAGATGGAGCTACAGCTTATGTTTCATATTCACCTTGCTTTAATTGTGCTAAAATGTTAGTTCTATTTGGTATAAAAAGAATTGTATTTAGAGAGGCTTATGATGATATCAATGAAGTAAGTGATTTTCTTAAAGAAAATGAAATAGAGCTTGTAAAAGGTGAATAAGGTACTAGGTAAAAAGATAAAAGGGATAATAAAATATGGTGAAGAAACACTGCTAGAGCTTGAGTTTCTTTTTTGTTTAACGTCTAGGTAAGAATGAACTACAGTCTATGTAAGGGATGTGAGGAGAGGGGCGTTAATCAAAAACGGATTATGGATTTGTAGGTGAAATAAAATTTTCTAGCGATAATTTTAATAAGGAATCAAATTATTGTTTGAACATTATTACAAAAAATGGACAGAGTTACAATTTAGTTTTGTTAGCTATTGATAAGGAAAGTGAGAATGGCATTGTAACAATACCATTTATATTCTATAATTTCTTAGATTCTAATGGTAAGACAATAGATAAAGCTGTCTTAACTAAGGATGGAGATCAAATAACTTCAATTGATATAATTAAAAATTAGTATTTCACTGATAAATTTAAACTCCCCCTGCGTAAAGCAGAGGGAGTTTTCTTATTCTTTAACAAACTGGCTGTTATAAAGATTAGCGTAGAAGCCATTAGCTGCTAATAGTTGTTCGTGTTTTCCTTGTTCAATTATCTTACCAGCATTCATAACTAGAATACGATCAGCTTCTTTTATTGTTGAAAGTCTATGGGCTACAATGAAGCTTGTTCTACCTTCCATCATCTTATCAAAGGCCTTTTGAATATATATTTCTGTCCTTGTATCAATGCTGCTTGTAGCTTCATCTAGAATTAGCATTGGTGGTTTTGTAAGCATGACACGAGCAATACATAACAGTTGCTTTTGTCCTTGAGATATATTACTTCCATCATCATTTATAAGAGTATCATATCCATTTGGTAATCTCATTATAAAGTTGTGAGCGTGAGCAGCTTTAGCAGCTTCAATAATTTCTTCATCTGTAGCATCTGCCTTACCATAAGCTATATTTTCCTTTACAGTACCAGAGTATAACCATGTGTCTTGAAGTACCATTCCAAAGTTTCTTCTTAAACCCTCTCTAGTTAAATGAGTTATATTAGTATTATCAACTTTAATTTCTCCTGATGTTACATCATAGAACCTCATTAAAAGGTTTATTATTGTGGTTTTACCACATCCAGTAGGGCCAACAATAGCAATTCTATTACCTGGTTTAACCTTTAAATTAAGGTTTTCTATAAGTTTTTTATTTTCTGAATAAGAGAAATTAACATTATTTATTTCTAGATAACCATCTGCTTTAACTAAGGATATTGCATCCTTATCTTCTGGAGTTTCTGGTAGCTCATCTAAAAGATTAAATACCCTCTTGGCTGATGCAAAGGCTGTTTGAAGTTCAGTAACAACTCCTGATATTTCATTAAATGGTTTAGTATATTGATTAGCGTAGGAAAGGAAACAAGATATATCTCCAATAGTAAGTTTCCCTTTTATAGCCAATAATGCCCCAATAATACCAACTGCAGCATATACAATACCATTTACAAATCTAGTAGAAGGATTAGTAAGTGATGAATAAAATTGAGATTTTACTCCAGATTCATATAACCTAGCATTTATTTCTTTAAATTTTTCCTCTGCTTCATCTTCATAAGAAAAAGCTTTTACTACCTTTTGATTACCAAGCATTTCTTCAATGTAACCACTTAATTCACCTCTTGTTGCAGATTGAACCTTAAAGCTATTGTGTGATTTTTTAGCAATAAAGGAAGCTACAAATAATGAAAGTGGAGTAACAAGTACAACAACTAGGGCTATTGAAACATTTATTGATAGCATAAATAGTAATGTTCCAACAATTGTTACAATACCTGTAAAAAGTTGAGTAAAACCTTGAAGTAATCCATCAGATATTAAATCAATATCATTTACAACTCTGTTTATAATATCACCATGGGGATTACTATCTATATACCTTAAAGGAACTTCATTTATTTTGCTAAAGGAAGCTATGCGTAAATCCTTAACTGTTTTTTGGGTAACAATATTTGTATATAAACCCATTAACCATTGAAATAAAGCACCTAAAATAATTGTTGCCATAAGAATAACTATTATTTTTAAGATTCCATTAAAATCTACATTGTTTGGTCCAATTATTAAATCTATTCCTTTACCTATTAAAACTGGTCCTAGTAATGTAAATGTAACTGAAAAAAGAGCGCAAATTAAAGCCATGATTAAGTAACCTATATATGGTTTTGTAAACTTTAAAAGCCTTTTAACAACTTGTTTATCCATATTAATTATAAGCCTCCTCTCTAGTCAGTTGGGATAAGCATATTTCTTTATAGACTTCTGAGTTTTCAAGAAGTTCTTCATGAGTTCCAATTCCAGCTAACTTTCCATCATCTAAAACTACAATTTTATCTGAGTTTTTAATTGAAGATGCACGTTGAGAAACTATTATTGTAGTTATCTCTTTAGCATGTATATTTAATGCTTGTCTAAGTTTTAAATCAGTAGCAAAATCTAAGGCGCTTGAACTATCATCCAAAATTATTATTTTAGGAGAACCTACTAAAGCTCTTGCTATAGTAAGTCTTTGTTTTTGGCCTCCAGAGAAGTTTTTACCTCCTTGAAGAACAGAGGTATCAAGGCCGTCCTTAAGATTACTTACAAAATCACTACATTGCGCAATATCTAGTGCCATTAAAATTTCTTCATCACTAGCATTCTTATTAGCCCACTTCATATTTTCTCTTAAGCTTCCAGTGAATAATACAGCTTTTTGTGGAACTATGCCAAATAGATTTCTTAAGTCTTTAATAGAGTAATTTTTGATATTTTCTCCATTAATAAAAATTTCACCTTCAGTACTTTCATAGAATCTTGGAATAAGGTTTACTAGAGTAGACTTTCCTGCTCCTGTTCCCCCTATAATTCCTATGGTTTCACCTTTATTTATTGATAATGAGATATTCTCTAAAGAATATTGCTTTGAATTATTATAGGAAAAAGAAACATTCTTAAATTCAATTATTTTAGATGAATTATTAGTAGCTTGTACCTTAGTTGAGCTAGAAGCTTCTTTAATACTTGATTTTGTATCAAGAACCTCATTAACTCTAGTTGCAGAAGCAGATGCTTTTGTAAATATAATAACAAGGTTTGCAACTACTATAAGAGTTAGAAGTATTTGAGTCATATAGTTTACGAAAGCTATTATTTCACCTTGTGTAAAATTACCGTTATTTACGCCAATACCTCCAAACCAAACTATAAAAGCTATGGAGAAGTTCATAATCATGAAGGTTAATGGATTTAAAAGTGCAGATAGCTTACCTACCTTTATAGCTGTATTACTGTGGTCTAATGCTGCTATATTAAATCTATCTTTTTCAACTTCTTGTTTAGAAAAAGCTCTTACAACTCTTACCCCCTCTAAGTTTTCCCTAGTAATTAAAGAAATTTTATCTAGCTTTTTCTGAATTACCCTATATAGAGGAATAGATTTTCCCATTACTAAATATAAAGTAAGTACAATTAGAGGGATAGATAGGAAGAATATTAGTGAGAGTTTTAGATTTATAAACATAGCCATTATTGCTGAACCTAAAATTATAAATGGAGCTCTAACCCCAAGTCTTATAGCCATAGCTACAGCAACTTGTAGTTGGTTTACATCATTTATTATTCTTGTTATTAATGATGGAGTTCCTATATTATCAATTTCTGAGTGAGAAAGACTATTTATATGACGGAAAAGCTCATTTCTAAGCTTTGTTCCAAAACCTTGAGAGGCTTTAGCAGCAAAGTACTGACAAACTAGGGCTGATCCTAATCCTACTATACCAAGAATTATAATCAATATACCCATTTTAATTATGTATGATGTATCATAAGATTTAACTCCAATATCGATTATTTTTGCCATTACTAGAGGAACAATAAGTTCTAATATTGCTTCTAGTAGCTTAAATAATGGACCTAAAAAGCATTCCTTTTTAAAGTCCTTTAAATAAGGTATTAGTTTAAACATTTTTATCAAATCCTTTATATATCTTATTTTTAACGAATTTATTATAGCATTATCAAGTTGGTAAAGGAAGGGAATTAAGTAGAGAAAAAAAGGGATAAATCAAAATATGAAGGTGATGTGGTATAATATTAAAAAGTTTCTTATCTGGATTTAAGTAATAGGACATAAAGATGTCTTATTTATAGGTTTAAAATCCTTGTAAGAGGAGGATTAAAATGTATTATATAGATGCAAAGCAAATACTTTCGGGGTATGCAGAAAACAATAGGTGGTTTGGATTAAATTATAATATGAATCTTTATAAGGGGTGTTCACATGGATGCATTTATTGTGATTCAAGGAGTGAATGTTATGGAGTTAAGAATTTTGATTCAGTTAGGGCTAAAAGAAATGCATTAGATATTTTAAATAAAGAATTAAAGAGTAAGAGAAAAAAAGGGGTTATAGGTATTGGAGCTATGAGTGATACATACAATCCTTTTGAAAGGAAACTTAACTTAACTAGAGGAGCCTTAGAGCTAATTAATAGATATGGATTTGGAATAAGTATTGCAACTAAAAGTGACTTAATTCTTAGAGATATTGATATACTTAAAAAAATTAGTAATCATTCACCGGTTTTAATAAAGATAACTATAACTACTTTCCATGATAGTTTATGTAGAAAGATTGAGCCTAATGTAGTTCCTTCTTCAAATAGATTTGAAGCAATTAGAAAGTTAACTAGTGAAGGGATTTTTACAGGTATATTACTAATGCCAGTACTTCCTTTTATAAATGATAATGAGGAAAATATTAGATCCATTGTTAGAAAAGCTAAGGAGTGTGGCGCTAAATTTATATTTGCTTATGGAATGGGGTTAACCTTAAGAGGCAATCAAAGAGAATACTATTATGAAAAACTATCAAAACTATTCCCTAATGAATTTTTAGTAAAGAAGTATATGAATATATATGGAGAAAAGTATGAATGTTCTTCTTTAGAACATCGGAAGTTATGGGATATATTTAAAAATGAATGTGAAAGATGTGGAATTCTTTATAAGATGAATGATATTATAAATGCATATAGAAAAAATTATGAGGAAACTCAAATTTCATTATTTTAAACTGCAAATGAGGACATTTATATGAGAATTAATAAGTTATTAAGCAATTATGGATACTGTTCTAGGAAGGAAGCTAATAAGCTTATTCAAGATAAAAGGGTTATAGTGAATGGAGAACTAGCAATTGAGGGGCAATGGGTTGAAGAAACTGATACTATACTTTTAGATAATGTAAGAGTAAAACCTAAGGATAAGGTATATGTTGCTTTTAATAAACCAGTAGGAATTGTTTGTACAGCAGCAAAGGAAACTGAAAATAATATTATAGATTACATTGATTATCCTGAATATATTTTTCCAATTGGAAGGTTAGATAAACCTTCTCAGGGATTGATTTTGTTAACAAATGATGGAGAGTTAGCTGATAAAATATTAAGCGCTGAAAACTATCATGAGAAGGAGTATATAGTTGAAGTAGATAAAGATATAGATGATGAATTTATTTTAAATATGTCCAATGGAATTAAAATAGGGGATAGGATAACTAGGAAATGCCAAGTTAAAGCTTTAGGTGAAAAGAAGTTTTCTATTATATTAACAGAAGGCATGAATAGGCAAATAAGAAAGATGTGTAAGTCTTTAGGATATGAAGTTACATTTTTAAAGAGAATTAGAATTATGAATGTTTTAATTGACGGAATAGAAGAAGGAAAGTGGAGAAATCTGAGTATTAAGGAAATAAATACTTTAAAAAATGGATAAAATTTAAAACTATATTGATATTGAAGGAAGTTTGTGGTATTATTGATGCGTAAAAATAAAGAGTTTAGATTATGAGTGAATATATATTTCTCCTTTATGAGAGTTATATTAGTCAAATTTGAATCTCTTTATAATTTAAGGAGGAATATCAATGCAAGATAAAGTAATTACATGTAAAGACTGTGGTCAAGAATTCACATTTACAGTAGGAGAACAAGAATTCTACAAAGAAAAAGGATTCGAAAACGATCCAGTTAGATGCCAAGCTTGTAGAAGAGCTAAGAAAGAAAGAAACAGACAATAATTATGATTGTTATGAGCTATAAATTTAATTTATAGCTCTTTTTTAATGTAAGGAAAATATAAAACTTTAATTAGCTATAAATCAAAGGGTTTGTTACAATTTCATGTTAAAAACTATAAAATCAAGGATAATAATTTTATAGTTTCCTTACCTTAAGTAGGAAGTGAATAAATATCTATTCCACCTTTTTTAATAAATTTAATTAGATAGATAACACAGAATAAATATTGTAAGGTATAAGTATTTGCTATATACTAGTAAAAGTTAGTAATAAAAAATGAAGTTAGGTATTTGGAGGCAAAATGGATAAGAATAAAAGTAAGGGATTCCATTATAATAAAGAAATAAAGCAAAATAAAAACTTTATGTATAGTGATTTAAGAAGAAGCAATTGTTATGGCACAGATTTTACAGGATCAAATTTTAACTTCTCAAGTTTTAGAGGAGCACATTTTAAAGGCTGTAATTTCTTTAGTTGTACTTTTAGGGGAGCAGAGTTTATAGGAACTAATTTAAAAAAGAGCAAGTTTAGAAGAGCTGTATTTGAGAATGCTGTTTTTGAAGGTGTTAACTTAGGTGATGTAGATTTTAGAGATGCAGAATTTAAGAATGTTATATTTGTAGGATGCGACCTATCATCTGCAAAGAGCTTAGAGTATAAGGAAAGTGAAGTAAGAGTTTTTGATGAGATTCCAGAATTAGATATAAGTAAAGAGCTAGAAGAGGCAGTACTTAAAGCTATGGGAAATGAGAAGGTAAAGAGTTCAAGAGTATTAGATACTAAGGATGGAGGAATTAATCCTATAAGTATCATGATATTATTAGAAAAATTCAGTGAGAAGAATTTAATTTCAGGATTAAATATACTGTCTGATAGATTAGATAGAGATTTCTGTACCTTAAGTTACATAACAAAGTGTATTGAAACTTATGGTAAAGAGGGAATTCTATAAAGAGTAACAAAGAAACTAGACTAATGTTTGGTTTCTTTCTTTGTAAATATTTAGTGATAATAAAATGAAATGATAAAAATTAATTAGGTAGAAAGGTTAAGAGGGGGATATATGTTTAGAGAAATGAGAAGAAAAAAGCAAGAGCTATCATATGAGGAATGCATAAGTGTACTTAACAAATGCACATCAGGAGTTTTAGCTGTAGAAGGTGATGATGGTTACCCATATACTGTTCCTTTAAGTTATTCTCTTAAGGGAGATGAGCTCTATTTTCACTGTGCAAAGATTGGGCACAAGCTTGATTCTATTAAAAGAAATAACAAGGTTAGCTTTTGTGTAATAGATAAGGATGAAATTATTCCTGAGAAGTTTACTACACATTATAGAAGCGTAATAGTATTTGGTAAAGCTAAAATAGTTGAGTATGAGAAGGAATGCAAAGATATACTTATGACTTTAGTAGAAAAGTATTCTAAGGGCTTTGAAAAAGAAGGAGCATTGGAAATTGAAAAGGCCTTAAAAGCTACAAGCTTAGTTAAAATTAAGATTGAGCATGTTACTGGAAAAGTAGCAAAAGAGCTTATATAGGTATTATTGTAAAAGAGACTATATTGGAGTAGTATAGTCTTTTTTTTATGTATATGAAAGTATAAAGTTTTAATTATGTATAAATCAAAGGGGGGATTACATTCTGTGACTTGGAGCTTGCTACGGAACAAGCAAAATAAATATCTACCACACCTTTTTTAATCTTCATAATTGCTTCAAAAGTCTAGTGTATAATCTAAAGCTAATTCAAGGCGGAGGATTAAGTGATGAAAAAGAAGATGATTAAATATTTGACTATATTATTAATTTGTAATATTACAATCAATTATATTGAAGGTCCTATTAGAGTACATGCTGATACACTTCAGGAAAAGAAGGATAAGAAAGAGGATATAGAAAATAAGCTAGAAGCTACTAACGATGAAAGAAAAACTATAGAAAAGGAAAGTGCAAAGATTCAAAAGGAACTAGATTTAGTTAAGACTAAAATGGACAAGCTTAATGAGGAAATTAATACCCTTAATAAAGAAAATAAGAATATAGAAGAAGAGATATTAGAGGTGGAAAAAGTTCTTGAGGAAAATTATGAGATAATAAGAAGTATTATTAAAATTCAATATGAACAAAAGGTTGGGGGATATTTATCTATACTTTTAGAGGCTAAGGACTTTGGAAATTTCCTTAGAAGGTTAGAGGTAGTTTCAAATTTAATAAAGAATAATGATGAAACTATAAGAGAAATTAAAGAGCTTCAAGTTGAGTTAGAAAGCAAAAAAGAAACTTTAACTAAACAAATGGATGAGATTAATAAAAATAAGATAATAGTAGAAGAGGAAAAGGGTAGACTAGATAAATTAAATAAAGAAAATAAAGCTAAGGTTAAAAAATTAATTAAGCTTCAGGGAGAGTTATCTTCTCAGATTAAACTTACAGAGAAAGAAATATCAGAGTTAGAGTCTAGAGGACAAGAAATAAATAATGAGATAGTTTCTTCTTCAGGTGGAGGAAGTTACAATGGAAGTAAGATGGCTTGGCCAGTAATAGGATATACTACTCTTTCGTCAAAGTTTGGATATAGAATACATCCTATTTCAGGAGAAAAGAAGTTACATACTGGGATTGATATTCCTGCACCAGCTGGAACTCCTGTAGTGGCTGCAAATTCTGGAACAGTAATAATATCTAGATATGATAACTCTTATGGTAATATGGTTGCAATTGATCATGGTGGCGGAATTGTTTCTTTCTATGCCCATAATACAGAAAGACTAGTTAAGGTTGGAGATAAGGTTTCAAAGGGGCAGAAGATTTCAACTGTTGGAACAACAGGATATTCTACAGGAAATCACCTACATTTTGAAGTTAAGAAAAATGGAACTTTTGTAGATCCAATGAATTACTTATAGTGGGAGGGGAAATGATGAAGTCTTGGACAATAAAAGCACTATCTAAAGATGGTTTAAGAAGTATAAAAAGTAATAAGTTATTGGCTTTTGCAGCTATCTTAACTTCAGTAATATCATTTACCTTACTTGGAATATTTTATTCAATAATAGATATTACTAATGACAATATTATAAAACTTCAAGAGGAAGTAAGAGTTGTAGCTTTCTTAGAGGATGATGTTGAAGAATCAGAAGTATTAAATATAAAAGAAGATATTGAAGATATAAGTGGTGTAGAAAGGGTTATATATGTTCCTTCAGATGAAGGGTTAGAAGATTATAAGAGAGATATTGTAAGTGAAGAAGACGATGATATGATGAGAATAGTTGAGGAAGCAATAGACAAAGGAAATAATCCAATTCCTGATACCTTAGAAATAGAAACAGAAAATATAAATATTAATGAAGAGGTAATGAATAAAGTATTAGAGTTAGAAAATGTTTATAAGGTTTCTGATGGAAATTTAATCACAGATTTTCTTAAAACAATGAGTAAATATGTAAGGATTTTTGGTATAGTACTAATTCTAATATTAGTTATTTCATCAACTATATTAATATCTAATGTAATAAAGGTTTCGGTTTTTGTTAGAAAAAGAGAAATTGGGATTATGAAGTATATTGGAGCAACTGATAACTATATTAGATTACCTTTCATAATAGAGGGGGCAGTAATAGGAGCTTTGGGAGCAGGAATTAGTGCTTTAATGGTATCCATAGTTCATTTATTAGTTAATACTAATATGTCTGAAACACTAGTTAGTTTTATACCAGGTTTTTATATTACACCTTTAGGAAATATAATGATTATTTTATTACCATTACTTTTCTTCATGGGAATAACTATAGGGGTTGTAGGAAGCCTAATATCATTAAAGAAATACTTAATAGTATAGAATAAAGTCTATATGAATAGTAGTTTATTTAGCTACATTCTTATAGACTTTTTGTGGTATTCTATAGAAAGCTTATGGAGCAAATATGAAGATTCTCCATAAAAAATACATAAGTTATTGATAAGATTACAAATAATATTAAGAAGAACATTTAGGAGGAAGAAATGTATTTAGATGTACTAATTGTTGAGGATGAAGAAAAAATTTTAGATGTAATAGAAGCTTATTTAAAAAATGATGGATTTAATACAATAAGAGCAGTAGATGGTGAAGAAGCTTTAGAAAAGTTTGAAATATTTTCTCCTGATATTGTAATTTTAGATTTAATGTTACCGGATATTTCTGGGGAGGAAGTATGCAAAAGAATAAAGAAGGAGTCTAATACTCCTGTAATAATGCTTACAGCAAAATCAGCTGAAGAGGATATTTTAAATGGATTTTCTTTAGGATGTGATGATTATGTGGTAAAGCCTTTTAGACCTAAGGAGTTAGTTGCAAGAGTTAATTCGGTATTAAAAAGAACTTTAGGAATAGATAATATGAGTGAGCTAATCTTTAATGGTGGAGAGTTAAAAATTAATTTAAAGACAGGAGAGGTCTTTAAAAATGATAATCTTGTTACATTGACTCAATCAGAATATAAAATATTACAAACTTTAGCTACAAATCCTAAAATAACTTTTACTAGGAATGCATTAATAAGCAAACTTAATGATGAATCAGCAGTTTTTGATAGAGTTATAGATACTCACATAAAGAACCTAAGGGCCAAGATAGAAGAGAATAGCAGAGAGCCAAAGTTTATAGTTACAGTTTATGGCGTTGGATATAGATTTGGAGGGGAAAATGAGAACACTAAATAAAAGAATGTTTCTATCTTTTATGATTATTTCCTTTGCCATTATATTTTCAATTAGCTTTACTTTTAGATATTTTATAGAAAAAAGTTTTAATTCTTATATAGAAAGTTGCAATGTTGAAAGAATGGATGAGATAGCAAGAAGCTTAAGCTATGCCTATTCTAATGACACTTGGAATAAGAGCTTTATAGAGGAGGTAGCTTTAAAAGCCTTAGATGATGGACTTATTATAAGTATTCATGATAATAAAAACAATTTAATTTGGAGTACTCATGAGGAGCATAGGGGACGATGTGAATCTATGATGAAAAATGCCTTTAGTAATAAATTAAATGATGGAATGATAAGGAGTAGTTTAAATATTACTAAGAATGGAGAAAAGATTGGGAATGTACATATAAGCCATTATGGAACTTACTATAGGGATGTTGATACAACCTATTATGATACTTTAAACAAAGTTTTAATTATCATAACTATTATGGCAACTATTTTATCCTTAATTATAAGTTTAATACTTTCTAAATCTATTAATAAACCTATTTATAAGGTTATAGATACAGTTAAGCTATTGGGAAAAGGAAAATATAAGGAAAGGGTAGATAATAGCAGTAGTATAGTAGAAATTCAAGATATGATAGAGTCAATAAATATTATGGCAAAAAGACTGGACTCTCAAGATGCTATGAGAAAGAGATTAACTAAGGATATAGCTCATGAATTAAGGACGCCTATTACCATAATTTTAGGCCAACTTGAAGCTATTAAGGATGGAATATGGGAGCCAACAGAGGAAAGGCTTAATGGAATTTATGAAGAGATTCAAAGGATTGATAGGTTAGCAAATTCATTAAATAGTTTATCAAAGATTGAGGAAGAAAATGGGACATTACATAAGGAAAAAGTGGAGATATCTGAGCTTATAGAGAACATATTTATAAATTTTGAAAAAGAACTTCATAATAAAAATATAGATGGACAGCTCCACTTAAGTAAATGCGAAATAGAAGTTGATAAGGATAAAATTAGTGGAGCAATTATAAATCTAATATCGAATGCTTTAAGATATACTGAAAATGGTGGTTCAATTAATATAAAAACATTTGTAAAAGAAGAACACTTATTTATTGAAGTAGAAGATACTGGCATAGGCATAGCAAAAGAGGATATTCCTTATGTTTTTGAAAGATTTTATAGAACAGATGAGTCAAGAGCAAGGGTTACAGGAGGTGCGGGTATAGGACTTTCAATAACTTTAGCAATAGTTGAAGCCCATAATGGTACAGTTTATGTTAAAAGTGAATTAGGAAAGGGAAGTAAATTTATAATAGAACTACCTTTAAATTCATAATTTCTTCATAAGACTTTTTTATAATTATATTAGATTTAAGAAAGGTGGAAAAATTTATGTTTGGATGCAGTATTTCTAATGTAGGAACAATGGGCGGTGGCTCATTAATATTTGGTTTTTTATATTTAGGTTTTAGAGTAGCTGTAGTTGGATTAATTATATATCTACTATTTAAATTATTTAATGGAGGAAACAATAATAATAAAGTTATTAATGTTTTAAATGAAAGATATGCTAGTGGTGAAATAAGCTTTGAGGAATATGAAGAAAGAAAGAGTAATTTAAATAGAAAGTAATATAATTTTATAATTTTCTTATCTCAGTATGAGAGAGGAGGATATTTGTTTTACTGATGAGAGGGAAGAAGTGAAACAAATATCCGTTTTTTTACAGAAAAAATAATGTATAATAAGATTGTAGAATTAATTTTTAAGAGGGAATAGATTATGAAGAAGAAGGTATTTGTAATACTAGTGGTGATTATTTTATCTATAGGTGGATATGCACTTTATAAGGCAATAAATTTAGATCCAAGTATAAATTCTATTGAAGAGATGGATGTTATGAAGTTTGAAGGGGTAGAACATTTTCCAATGTTTAGTATAGAAGAAAATTTTAAGGATAAAGACAAAGGTAATATAGCAAAAATATTAAATGCTTTAAAGGATAGAAGTAGGAAAAATGATAAAGTTCTATTAAGCAATAGTAAAGGGTATTCTATTGATATGATGTATAAGGAAAAAAGTAATGAAGAAATTTTAACACAATATAAATATAAGCTATGGGTTAAAGATGAAAGTGTTTATATAACATTACATTCAAATGAACAAAAGTGTTATAAGTTAGGTGATGAAAGCGCAAAGATAATAATTGAATATATGGAGTCTGTAGTTGGATAAAAAACCTCCGAGAAATCGGAGGTTTTTTAGTTAAGAATATCTTTACATAAGAACGGGTGTTCTGTTATAATAAATACGAACAAATGTTTGTATTGGAGTGGAAGTTATGAAAGTAGTATCAAAATCAATTGATGTTATAGCATGCTTTGAAAAAGGTGGTATAGTAAAACCTTTAAGGTTTAGAATAAGTGAAGATGAAGGAGAAAAAGTAATTAAGATAAATAGGGTAGTAAATAGGGAAATAGAAAAGCTTGCAGGAAATGTAATGGAGAAGTTTGTATGTATAGCTTCAGTTAATGGAGTAGAAAGAATTTTTGAAATTAAATATGAGTTGCTAACTAAAAAGTGGATTCTATTTAAGTTTTAGGTGAGTTAATATGAGTAGTAGAATAATATTTCATATTGATGTTAATTCAGCTTATCTTTCGTGGACAGCAGTAAACCTTCTTCAACTTGGGAAAAGTACAATAGATATTAGAGAAGTACCTTCAATAATAGGAGGAAAAACAGAAGAGAGGCATGGAATAGTATTAGCAAAATCAATACCTGCTAAAAAATTCAAAATTAAGACAGGAGAATCTACTTATGAAGCTTTAAGAAAGTGTCCTAAGCTATTAATATATCCTCCAGATTATGGTCTATATATGCAAAGCTCTAATGCAATGTATAAACTTTTATGTGAATATTCCCCTAAGATACAAAGGTTTTCTGTAGATGAGGTATTCATTGATGTATCGCATTATAAAGAAAATTATATGGAAAAAGCAGTAGAAATTCAAAGTAGAATAAGGAATGAACTTGGGTTTAATGTAAACATAGGTATAAGTACTAATAAGCTACTTGCAAAAATGGCAAGTGATTTTAACCCTAAGAATTCTATTCATACACTTTTTGAAAATGAAATAAAAAAGAAGATGTGGCATTTACCCGTAGAGGAGATTTTTATGGTTGGTAGGGCAACAAAGAAAAAGCTTGAAAAGTTAAATGTAGAAACTATAGGTGAGCTTGCAACTTATAATGTTGAAATTTTAAAGAGTACATTTAAAAGCTTTGGAATAGTTCTTCATAATTATGCAAATGGAATAGATTCTTCAGAGATAAGAAGCACAAGCTATATAAATATGAAAGGTTTAGGTAATTCAACTACCATTCCATGGGATGTTACAAAGAGAGAGGAGGCTCTAAGGATTATTCTTTCTCTTGTAGAAATGATGAGTTTAAGGCTTAGAAAGTGTAATAGTTTGTGTAGAGTGGTTGTAATTTCTATTAAAAGTAATGCCTTTGAAAAATATAGTCATCAAAGGAAGATGGAGAATTATACAGATTGTACAATAGATATTTATAGAGAAATAGTTAAGGCTTTTGATGAAGCTTGGAGTAATGAGCCTATTAGGCAGATAGGGGTAAGGGTTACTGATTTATGTTCAAATGAATTTTTTCAAACCTCACTTTTTGATGGTGAAAGGATTGATAAACAAAGGGCACTAGATAAAACTTTAGATTCTTTAAGAAGCAGGTTTGGAAGTAAATCGGTTGTTAGATCAACTTTTATTAATTCTGGCATAAGTCCTTTAAGTGGAGGTAATGGAGAAGAGGACTATTTGATGATGAGTAGCATACTTTGAGGCAAGAAGGTAAGAAGATAATTAAGATAAAAGAGATAAGATGGGTAATAGGGATAAAATGGTGGTTATAAATTAAGTAAACATATACATTTTTTTTGAAAATATAGTTGTCAATTTAAAAATCATGTGATAATATAACTATACTGATATGAATATTGAAGGATTGTTACTGGTAAGGCAGGCAAAACCTATAGTTTATTGATTTGGAATAAGCTGTAGGTTTCGCTTGCCTTATTTTATTAGAAAGGGAGGTCTAACTAACAAATGAGAATCGATAAGATACTTAATAATAACGTTATTACATCTATAAATGAAAATGATGAAGAAGTTATCATTATGGGAAAAGGAATTGCTTTTAATAAAAGATGTGGTGACATAGTTATAAAGGATAAGATAGAAAAAGTATTTGTATTGTCTAATCCTAATATGAATAGGAAGTTTATAGAGTTAATAAGTAAAATTCCTTTAGAATATACAGTTTTATCAGAAAAAATAATTTCCTATGCAAGGAAAGAATTAGATAAAACATTAAATGAAAATATTTATATATCACTGACAGACCATATTTATAATGCTATACAAAGACAAAAGAGTGGAATTGTAGTAACAAATGGATTAATATGGGAAACTAAAAGGCTATATAAAGAAGAATATAAAATAGGGCTGAAGGCATTAGAAATGATAAGTGACCAATTTGATATTAGACTTCCAGAAGATGAGGCCGCTTTTATAGCTTTACATATAGTTAATGCTAATTTAAATGAGGAAATACCTATATTAATGGATATAACAAAGATTATCCAAGAAATACTTAATATAGTGAAATATAATTTTAATATAGAATTTGATGAAGAATCATTAAGCTATTATAGGTTTATAACACATCTAAAGTTCTTTGCACAAAGACTTTTTAATAACAAAATAATTGTTGAAGATAATGATAACGAATTGTATGAAATAGTAAAAGAGAAATATAAAGAGGCTTATAAGTGTGTTAACAAAATAAGAAAATATATATTGAAGGATTATAATTATGATTTAACTAAAGAAGAAATGCTATATTTAATAATCCATATAGAAAAGTTAGTAAACAAACAGTAGGATTATTATTAATATAAAAATCTATATTTAAGGAAGTGATAGGTTATTGGCAGAGGGTCAATAAAAAATCTATAGGGTTGTTACTGGTAAGGCAGGCAAGACCTTCAATTATAAAATATTGGAGGAAAATAAAATGAATTTTGAAAGAATAGCAAAAGAAGTATTAGAAAATGTAGGTGGAGCTAATAATGTAGCTCATGTTACTCACTGTGTAACAAGACTAAGATTTAATCTTAAAGATGATTCCAAAGCGGATATTGATAAGATTAAGAAGATTAAAGGTGTAATGGGACAAGTCAATAAAGGAGGACAGTTCCAAGTTATTATTGGAAATGATGTATCTGATGTTTATAAGGAACTTCTTAAATTAGGTAATTTTAAAAGTTCAAACAATCAGGAAGAGGAAAAGGGAGCAAAAAAAGGCATAATAACAAGCGTTTTTGACACTATAGCAGGTATATTTACACCAATAATTCCTGCAATAGCTGGTTGTGGTATGCTTAAGGCTTTTCTTGGATTATTTGTTGCTTTAGGATTGATTTCAACTGAAACTCAAACATATTATATCTTTAGTTTTATTAGTGATGCAGCATTTTTCTTTATGCCACTTTTATTAGCATATACAGCTGGGATAAAGTTTAAAACATCTCCATTTTTAGCTATGGTAATTGGTGGAGTTTTATTACATCCAAGTTTTTCTGCATTAGTAAGTGCAGGGGAACCTGTAAGTTTTTTAGGATTACCTGTTAGATTGGTTAATTATAGTTCTTCAGTAATTCCAATAATTCTTATAGTTTGGTTAATGTCTTATGTTGAAAAACTTGCAAATAAGTTTATTCCAAAAGTATTAAGATTAGTATTTGTTCCACTTATAGTAATTACTGTTACAGCACCAATAGGATTAATTGTAATAGGACCATTAGGAACTGTTATAGGTGATGTTTTAGCAAGTGGAATAATGTTTATAGATAGTAAAGCTACATGGACATTACCATTAATTATGGGAGGATTAACTCCACTGATTGTTATGACAGGTATGCATTATAGTCTTTACCCAGCATTATTTACTCAATTAGCAACTTTAGGATACCAAACATTAATGCCGGGTATGTTAATATCTAATGTCTGTCAAGGTGCAGCAGCTTTATGCGTTAGTATAAAAAGTAAGAATTCAGAATTAAAGCAACTAGCATCATCAACAGGTATTACAGCTTTACTTGGAATAACTGAACCTGCCATGTATGGTGTAAATTTAAAACTTAAAAAACCATTATATGCAGTACTTTGTGGAGGAGCTTTAGGAGGACTTTATGCAGGACTTACAGCAGTTAAAGGATACACTCCAAGTGGAAGTGGTCTTCCAGGTATTGCGGCATATATAGGGCCTGAAATGTCAAATGTAGTTAACATATTAATTGCTTGTGGCATAGGTTTTGTAGCAACATTTATTATTACATGGTTTATAGGTTTTGAAGATGAAGTTAATGAAGATGAAGCTGTAGAAGAAATAAGTGATGTAAAGGCATTAAAGAATAAAATTTCTATAAAGAGCCCAGTAAAGGGGGAAGCAGTACCTTTATCACAAGTAGATGATCCAACTTTTGCAGAAGAAATAATGGGAAAAGGTATAGCTATAATTCCAACTGAAGATGAAATATTTTCACCTATAAATGGTACTGTCTCATTGGTATTTAACACAAAGCATGCAATTGGACTAAAGACAGAAGATGGAGCTGAAGTATTAATTCATATTGGGTTAGATACTGTAAAATTAAATGGAGAACATTTTACTACTTTTGTAAAGAGTGGGGATAAGGTAAAGGTTGGAGACAAATTAGTTGAATTTGATAGAGAAGCAATTAAGAATAAGGGATATGACATAATTACTCCTATAATAATTACAAATTCATCAGATTATTTAGACATTATACCTAAGGATGTAACAAGCGTTAATCAAGGTGATGAAGTATTAGCAATACTTTAGTAAGGAGGAGTAAGTATGATTAAGAATATTAATAAGTTTCCAGAAGATTTTTTATGGGGGGGAGCAGTTGCAGCCAATCAATGTGAAGGTGCTTGGAATGTAGATGGAAAAGGAATAAGTACAGCAGATGTAGCAACAGCTGGTGCATTTAATGTTAAGAGAGAATATACTGATGGAATAATTGGAGGAAAATATTATCCATCACATGAAGCAATTGACTTTTATAATAGATATAAGGATGATATAAAGTTATTTGGAGAAATGGGATTTAAGTGCTTTAGAACATCTATAGCTTGGACTAGAATTTTTCCAAATGGTGATGAAAATTATCCAAATGAAGCAGGCTTAAAGTATTACGATGAATTATTTGATGAATGTTTAAAATATGGAATTAAGCCAGTAGTAACAATTTCTCACTATGAAATGCCTTATTCATTAGTAGAAAAGTATGGTGCATGGAGAGATAGAAGGTTAGTTGATTTTTATTTAAACTACTGTAATGTTATTTTTAATAGATATAAGGATAAGGTTACACATTGGATGACTTTTAATGAAATAAATGTTATAACATTACACCCATTTATTCCAGCTGGTATAAAAATAAAACCAGAAGAGAATAAAGAAGAAGTAATATATCAAGCAGCTCATCATCAGCTTATTGCAAGTGCTAAAGCAGTAAAATTAGCTCATGAAATTAATCCTGATTTTAAAGTAGGATGTATGATGGTTTATCCACTTGCTTATGCTGAAACATGCAATCCAGTGGATGTCCTTACAACAAATGAATTTATGAATAGACATTATTTCTTTAGTGATGTTCATGTTAGAGGTCATTATCCAAACTATATGAAAAAATACTTCGAGAGAAATAACTTAAATATTAAGTTTGAAGATAGTGATGAAGAAATATTAAAATCAGGTACAGTTGATTTTATAGGTTTTAGTTACTATATGACACTTGTTGTTAGTGGAAATAATGATGGTAAGACTTTAACAGGTGGAAATATGACAAAAGGAATAAAAAATCCGTATCTTAAAGTTTCAGATTGGGGCTGGCAAGTAGATCCAGTTGGATTTAGAATTGCCTTAAATAATCTTTATAATAGATATGAAATTCCTTTATTCTGTGTAGAAAATGGACTTGGAGCAGTTGATGAAGTTGAAGAGGATGGTTCTATTAATGATGATTATAGGATTGAATACTTAAGACAACATATTTCTGAAATGAAGAAGGCTATTACAATTGATGGTGTAGAAATGATTGGCTATACTCCATGGGGATGTATAGACTTAATTAGTGCTGGTACAGGAGAAATGAAAAAACGTTACGGATTTATCTATGTAGATAAAGATAACGATGGTAACGGGACTCTTGAAAGAAGAAAAAAGAAATCTTTCTATTGGTATAAAGACGTTATTAAATCAAACGGAGAGATATTATAATTATTATCTAGTAGATGCTGAATTTTCAGCATCTATTTTTTAAAATTAAAATAAGCATTTATATGGGGGAGAAATTATAAAGTTTATATTAAAACTAATAAATGTTGAAGTAGAGAAATAAGAGTCATATAATAAAAATTATGGTATTTAAGATTAGTAGTTAGATTTTTAATAAGTAATTAATAAGTTGGGGGAGAGTATAAAATATGAAACTTAATCTTATTTATTTTAGTCCTACTGGAGGAACAAAAAAGGTTTTAGATATTATTAGTGAAGAATGGAATTGTGATAAGAGAGAAATTGATTTATCTTTAGCAGAAAATGATTTTTCTAAGTATAGTTTTAAAAGAGATGATATTTGTATTGTTGGAGTTCCTTCCTTTGGTGGACGTGCTCCTCAGGTAGCTTTATCTAGAATTAAAAAAATGTCTGGTGGGAGTGTAAATACTATAATGGTAGCTGTTTATGGGAATCGAGCATATGAAGATACTTTATTAGAGCTTGAAGATACATTAGAGCAATGTAATTTTCATTGTATTGCAGCTATTGCTGCTAATGCAGAGCACTCAATTATGCATGAGTTTGGAAAAGGTAGGCCAGATATTGAAGATGAAAAAGATTTAAAGGGATTTGTAAAAAAGATTAAAGCAGTCCTTAATGAAAATTGTGAAGAAAAAGTTGTACAAGTTCCCGGTAATAATCCGTATAAAGAATTTAAGGTTGTTCCATTTATCCCGATGGTTAGTAATGAATGTAATAAATGTGGCCTATGTATTAAAAAATGTCCTACTAATGCCATATGTAAAGATAATCCACTATTTTTAGATGAATCAAAGTGTATTTCATGTATGCGTTGTATATCTATTTGCCCTAAGAATGCACGAATGCTAGATAAAGAAAAGTTATATTTATTGATACAAAAGTTAGAGAAGGTATGCAGTTCTAGAAAGAGTAATGAGCTTTTTATTATTTAATAGAGAAAAGAGGCATTTATGCCTCTTTTTTTCTATAATCAATTGGAGATATTCCTGTAATTTTTTTGAATGTTGTACTATAGTAACTTTGATTTTTAAATCCAGTAGCAAGAGCAATATCTAAAAGTGAATATTGCGTGTGTTTAAGCATCTCTTTAGATTTTTCAACTCTAAATGTATTTAAAAAGTTAGTAAAGGTAAGTCCAGTTTCTTTCTTAAAGACATTACAAAAATAACTTTTATTTATATTAAATTTAGAGCATAAACTTTCCATGTCTATTTCTTCATCGTAGTTATCATGAATATGCTTTATTGCGTTTAGAACAAATGGTGAATAGGCGTATTCACAGTGCATACTCATAAATTTATCTTTAGCTATTAATGTTAATAAATCTCTAAGATAATTTATGCAACATTCATTCTTTATATAAATAATGCCATCTTTATTTAAATCTTTATTAGTTGTAACAGGACCAAATATAAAAATAAGTGGTATTTGACATCTGGTAAATAGAGTAATTGCTGAATAAATCAAGTTATTCCCACTTTTTATATTAATGGGGTTATGATTTTTAGTTTCTTTTATTTTATGAATAATTCCTTCCTTTGAAAAAGTATTTAAATTCTCTTTTGTATAGTTGTAGTTAAATATAAGCTCAAAGTTTTTATTAAGTACAAGTATTGGAATGGAGGTACAGTAATAAAAGTCTTTAGCTATATCTTCAAATAAAAACATATAACATTTCTCCTGATCTATAAAACTTAATATATTAAAAAAAATAGAAAATATAGTGAAAAGTTCTTAGTTATATCTATGTTAATATAAATGTAGTTGAAATTGATTCTCATTTATTATTGATTAAAAAATAAGTTTTGTCAATATACAGAGATATAGGAGGAGAAATAATGGTAAGAAATAAAGTTAAAAAGTTTTTAGCTGCCGCTTTAATAGTAGCAGCAACCATGAGTATAGGAGGGAATCTTGTACAAGCTTCAGTAATATCGGGGGAAGGAAGCTTTATAGAACTTGCATCTCAAAGATTAAAAGATGGTGAATATGAAGTAAATAATGTTACAAATTATTTAGAAGAAGGTAATACTACCGGTCAATCAATGGCTAGAAAGGCTGTAAAAGAGAAGAGTAAAGTTATAGTAAAAGATGGTGTTATATCAGTAACAACATATTTTAGTGAAGATCTTTTCCCTATGATGAATAACTTTAAGGTTAGTATAAATGGTACTGACTTAAATGGAAAAGTTGATAAAGAAGATATGTCAATAACTTATGAAATACCTTCATTAGATTCAAAGGTTTTAATGGAGATGTTTATTGTTGTAATGGGAAGACAGGTAAGTTTTAACTTAAGCAATAACTTAGATAGCTTAAAATTAATAAAAGGATATGAAACAGCTGAAAAGGTTGAAAACGGAAATTATACAATAAAAAATGATGTTAAGTATACAGGAACAGGGAATGCAGAGACAGGGAATGCATCAGCAAGAAAAACTTTAAAAGATGTAAGTGATATAACAGTAAAGGATGGAAAGTATAATTTAACTTTAAACTTTAATGAAAGTTCCTTTGGTTTTATAGGTGATATTAATATTCAGGTAGATGGAAGTGAGGTTAATCCAGTTATTGATAGAGAAAATGCCAAAGTATCTTTTGAAATCAACTCATTAGATAGCAAGATAGATGTAAGTGTATTTGTAACAATGATGAATAGATATACAGATTTTGAAACGATACTTTTACAAGATACATTAGATAAAAGTGATAGTGATTCATCAAAGGATGAAGGAAATGATGATGTAACAGGTCCATCAACTGGAGGTTCTACAGGTGGTACAACAGGAGGAAATTCTGGGAATACTACAGGAGGTGCAACTACAGATACTAAGGTAGAAGATGAAGTTGTAATTATAGAGGGTAAGCTTTATACAATTAAAAATAAGGTGACTCATTCTAACCCAACTGGACAAGCTATGGCTAGACAATATTTAAATGAATCATCTTCATTAGAAGAGATAGATGGAAAATATTATTTAACGCTAACTTTTACAGGTATGGACTATATGAGTAATCATAAATTTATTATAAATGGAAAAGAGGTGTCTGCAAAGGCAAGTAAAATAGATGATAAGACTACAAAATATAGATTCCAAATTCCATCGTTAGATGTAACCATAAAGGTAAGCACATATGTTGCACCAATGGGAAGAAATGTAGACTTTGATGTAACTTTATTGAAAGATACTAAGGCATTTGTAAAAGAATTTACTGTAGAAAAGCTACCTCAAACAGGTGGAGCTTTAAGTAATGATGTTTTATTAGGTATGGGTACAGCAATGTTAGGGGCAGCAGGATTATTAAAGAGAAAGAAAAAATAGTTTTTTAGGGAGGGGATTTATCTCCCTTTCCCCTTTTAATAAAGGAGTAAGAATTATGAAGAAGTATATTTCTAATATTCTTATAGTTTTAGGAATTTTATTTATCTTAGTAGCGCTAGGAAGTAAATATATAAACTTAAATGAAATTGAGAAATCAGAAGAGAGTTTAGTTAACAAATTAGAAGAAGTAGAAAATAAAGAAAATGTTTATGAGGATATAAAAGTAGGGGATGAAATAGGAAAAATTACTGTTCCATCTTTAAATATTGAAGGAATTATAGTTGAAGGAACTGGTGATGAAGAAATAAAGTATAATATAGGTCATTTTCAGGGAACTTCAATGCCAGGAGAGGAAGGAAACTTTGCCATTGCTGGTCATAGTAGTACTATTTATAACAATGTTTTTAATAATATACACAAAATTAATATTGGAGATAAAATGATAGTAACTGCTTTAAATGGTGAATTTAAATATAAAGTAAGTGAAAGTTTTGTTGTAAAACCAGAGGATACAACAGTTTTAAATAGCTTTGTGGGAAGAAAAGAAATTACCATAGTAACATGTACTAATGGAGGAAAAGATAGATTAATCATAAAAGGTAACTTAGTGGAGGAATAAAAATGAAGTTAAAGAAGTTAGTCTTATTAACAGTAGTAGGAGTATTAGGAGTATCTTTAGTGTCTTGTGGATCAAAAACGGATGGAAATACAGGCGCATCAAAAGAGAATAAAGAAACTTCAGTGGTAGAAGAGCAAACAGAGGTAGTAGTAGGAACTTCAGTAGCAGTTGTACAGATATTAGATAAGCTTGGAGTAAAGGTAGCAGGTGTACCTACATCATCATATGATTTACCTGAATCTACGAAGGATGCTACTAAAGTAGGTAATCCTATGAGCCCTGATATGGAAATAATAAAGTCTTTAAGCCCAGATTTAGTAATATCTACAGATACTTTAGGAGATGATTATGAAGAGTTATTTAAATCAAATAATATACCAAGTATTTTTGTTAATTTAGATAGCGTAGATGGTCTTAGAGAAACAATTAAAACATTAGCGGAGAAGTTTAATAAGATTGAAAATGGTGAAAAGATATTAGCTGAATTAGATGAAAAGGAAAAATCTCTTAAGGAAGTTGCAAGTGAAAAGGGGGAAAGTAATGTAATGGTAGCCTTTGCAGCCCCTGGTGGAGTAAGTATGTTAGCTACAGGAGAAAGTTATGTTGGCAACCTAGTAGAAATGGTTGGAGCTAAAAATATTATTTCAGATACAACAGGACCTTTTGTTACGTACAATAAGGAAACTTTATCTCAAATGAGTCCAGATATAGTTTTAGTTATGACTCATGCACTTCCAGAACAAACACAAAAAGAATTTGCAGAAATGATTAAGACAGACACAGCTTGGAGAAACATTGGAGCAGTTAAAGAAGGTAAGGTGGTTTATCTTGATAGCTCTAAATTTGGTATGAGTGCAAACTTAAATGTTATGGAAGCTTTGGATGATCTTAGCAAAATGATATTTGAATAAAGAGGATATGATGAAAAAGAGATTATATATAATAATATCGCTAATAACTCTTTCTATACTACTATTTGCTTCTCTTGCGCAAGGAAGTATAGATATTACTGTGAAAGAGCTTTTTGATGGAATTTTTGGAAGTGATATAAGTAATAATTATGAAATAGTTAGAGATTTAAGAATGCCAAGAGTACTTATTGCAGTACTTATTGGAGCGAATCTTTCAATAGCAGGAGTGCTTTTGCAGGCTGTAATAAGAAATCCATTAGCAGATCCATATGTAGCAGGTATTTCTTCAGGCGCATCACTAGTAACAGTAGGAGTTATGATATTTATTCCTAGCATTGGGATGATGAGACCTATTTTAGGGTTCTTAGGAGGTATAATTTCTTGTGGAATAGTTTATATATTTGCATACAAGAAGGAGCTTTCTCCAATTAGAATAGTACTTGTAGGTGCAGCTATTAATGCACTATTTGGTGGATTCACATCTATGATGACAACAAGTCTTGGAATGGGTGCATCAAATATTCAAAGATGGCTTCAAGGAAGCTTAGCTGCTGTTAAGTGGAGTGATGTAAGCATAATATTGATTTATTCAATTATAGGAGTTGTAATAGCTTTACTTTTAAGCAGGAACTGTAACATTCTTATGCTTGGGAATAAAAATGCAAAAAGTCTTGGAATAAATGGTGATGTACAAATGATTATAATTACAGGTGTTGCTGTATTTTTATCAAGTATATCAACCTCAATTGGAGGTGTAATATCCTTCGTTGGTCTTGTGGTTCCACATATCTGTAGAATGATAATAGGTTCTGACCACAAATATTTGATACCTTTTAGTGGACTTGTTGGAGCAAATCTATTACTACTTGCAGACACTTTAGGAAGAGTAATTATGAAACCTTATGAAGTTCCAGTAGGAATTATAATGGCTATAATAGGAGCTCCTTTCTTTCTATATATCTTAAGAAGGAGTGACATAAAATAATGCTTAAAGTTGAAGGAATAAAGTTTTCTTATAATAAGGATGAAGAGTTTATAAATGATTTATCGGTTGAGTTTAAAAAGGGAAAAATCACAACAATACTTGGTCCAAATGGAAGTGGAAAATCAACCTTGCTTTCATTATTATGTGGCTTAAATAAAGCTAAGTCTGGAAAGATTTTAATTGAAGGAAAGGATATAACAAAGCTTAAGTATAAGGATATTGCCAAGGTTATAGCAACTGTTCATCAGCAGAATTCTGTACCTAATGATATTACTGTAAGAGATTTAGTAGGCTATGGTAGATTACCTTTTAAAAAAAGATTTGAACATACTAATAGTGATGATGAGGAAATAATTAATTGGGCCTTAAAAGAAACTGGACTTGAAGAAATGGAAGAAAAGCTTGTAATGAGCATGTCTGGAGGAGAAAGACAAAGGGTTTTCATTGCAATGGCATTAGTTCAAAAACCTAAGATTCTTTTCCTTGATGAACCAACAACTTATTTAGATATATATCATCAAATAGAGATTTTAGAGTTAGTTGAAAGATTAAATAGAGAGCATGGAACAACAATAGTTATGGTTTTACATGATATTAACCAAGCTATTAAGTATAGTGATAATGTAGTCGTTATGAAAGATGGAGCATTAATTATGGAGGGAAGAGCTAATGATATTATTAATGAGAATTTAATTAGGAAAGTCTATGGAGTAAGTGGAACTATTGGAAAGGTTAATGGGAAGGCTTACTATGTAGCAGAGAAAACTTGCGTAGGATAAGAAGGATGAGGCTGCAATTCTATTTATAAATTTTCTTTTAGTAATGTTAATTTTTGAATTCAATTTCTATAAAATATATAGGTGAAAATAAATATTTAAATATTGTTATAAATACATATTTATATAAATATATGTTTATATAAATATATACACATTTTATTTAAAATCCCTTTCAAACATGGTAATATATAACCAAAACCTTATGGAATTAAAATTCAATAAAATAGGATTAGTAATACTATAAAAAACTGCTGAGTATATCAGCAGTTTTTTATTCTTTAGGAAATTATATCTATTATTAAATTGTGGATAACCTCAACAATTTAGCGATATATTAGTTTATTTCCTCCTAAAGAATAAAAAATAAAATTATATGTGCCGGGTCTTTTGCTCACATGCGTTTCCAAAAGCCAGAATGTGCTGAAAAAAATCGACGACTCGGCAAGCTCGTTTTGACGATTTTTTTACTGTCTAGTAAATTATAAAATTTCAATTAGCTATAAATCAAAGGTATTATTACATTTTCATATTAAAAAATATAAAATAAAGGATAGTAATTTTATAATTTCCTTACTTTTAGTACGCGTGGGGTGGATATTTGTTTTCATGTGACTTGGAGATTTCGACGAAACAAGGGAAATAAATATCCGCCACACCTTTTTTACTGTTTAATTATAGGAAAAGTATGATAGAATTTAATTGTAATAAATGGAAAGGAAAAGGGGATGAGATGAAAGATAAAAAGATAAGAACTGGTTTTGTACTTTTATCAGATGAAGGCTTTAATATAAAAGAGTTTAAGAGAAACTTATATAGAGATTGGGAAATTATGATTAAGGAAGAAGATCAAAGTGAAATTTTAATATTTGAAGTAAGTGATATTAAGGTTGTATGTGCATTAATTAATTCACCTGTTCCAAATAAAGAAGCAGAAGAAAATGCAATGAATAATTATCTTTGGAAAGAGGGGGAAGAGGAAACTGCTAAGCATAAGGCTCATATAGTTGTGTCAGTTACAAAAGGAGAAAATCCAATAGGAAATAGTATTGTATTTACTATGGTAGTTTCTTCTCTATTGAAGTTAAAAAATGCAATAGGTATATATCAATACCCAACAGTTTTACCTTCTGATTTTTATATAAGATGTGCTGAGGATTTAAAAGAAAAAGTTCTTCCTGTATTAAATTGGATATATATAGGTATTTATCCAAGTGAAAAAGGATTTTCCGCATATACATGTGGAATGGACTATTTTGATAAAGATGAGATTGAGGTTATTAACTCAAAAACTACACCTTCAGAGTTATATGGATTTATTTATGATATAGTATCCTATGTCCTTGAGTATAATGCAGTACTTAATGATGGAGAAACAATAGGATTTTCAGAAAAAGAAAAGCTACCTATAACTAAGTCAAAAGGAGTTGCTGTAGAAGGAAATAGTATAAAGATAAAATATAAGTAGAATAATGAAATTTACGAAAGGAATTTTAATCAATAGAAAAGATGATGTGTAAAGAATGTTATAGTGATAATCTTAGAATTACACCATTAATAAAGTCTAGGGAGTGCTTAGAAAATCATATTCAATATATATGCTCTACATGTGGAAGGTGTATATGTATTAATCAAGATGAAAAGAGTTTGTTATAAAATATTTAATAACGAAGAGGATTTAAAAGTTTATTTAGATAAGAATAAGGATAAAAGCTGTACTGGAAATAAGTCAATATATGCATCTAATTTATCTAATAATACTTTAGTAGGAGAAGTAAAGATATTAAGTAAAGAAGAGGTAGATAAATACTTAAAAGAGCAAAGTGCAAAGTAATATTTGAAATCTGAGGGAATGTGTCAAAGATACATTCTTTTTTCAATGTCTAGGAAAGTATAAAATTTCAATTGGCTATAACTCAAAGGTATTATTATAATTTCATATTAAAAAAATATAAAATCAAGGATAGTAATTTTATAATTTCCTTACCTTTAGTACGCGTGGGGTGGATATTTGTTTTGATGTGACTTGGAGCGTAGCGACGGAACAAACAAAATAAATATCCACTCCACCTTTTTAATGTATAGAATGTGTACTTTAATAAAAAAATAGTATAGATATTATGTAATTAAGGACGGTGAACTAATGAATAATCTATATCACAAGAGTTTAAATCGTATTTCAATAATATTATTATCTTTAGTAATTTTATCTACCTCAATATTTATAAACTTTCAAAAAAGAGAAGATGTGCAATCAACTTTTTTAGAAGAGGTAAGTAATGATATTATTCCAAAACCTTTAAGTTATGTAAAGAATAATGGAAAGTTTATTTTAAGTAAGGAATCTTCTATATATATAAAAGGAAAGAATAAAGAAGAAACAGAGGAAATACGAATAGTAGCAGAGTTTCTAAGAGAAAAGTTAATAAGTCCAACAGGATATGAATTAAAAATAGTTGAAGGGGATAATCCTCCCTCAGGAAATATTTACTTAACTACTTTAGGAGGAAATGAAGCCGAAGGAAATGAAGGATACAATTTAATAACTACAAAAGAAAAAATAGAGATTATAGCTTATAAGCCAGAGGGAATTTCTAGAGGTGTTCAAAGCTTAAGGCAGTTATTACCTCCAGATATAGAGAAAAATAGTTTGGTTAGTAATGTGGAATGGAGTGTGCCAGCTTCTAATATAAAGGATAAACCAGAATATAGTTATAGAGGATTAATGATTGATGTAGCTAGGCATTTCTTTTCAGTAGATGAAATTAAACGCCAAATAGATCATGCAGCTTTATATAAAATAAATAGGGTTCATTTACATCTTAGTGATGATCAGGGGTGGCGTTTAGAAATTAAACAGTATCCAGATTTAACTAAAATAGGTGGTAGCACAGAAGTTGGAGGAGGCAAGGGAGGATATTATACTCAAGAGCAATTTAAAGATATAGTAAAATATGCAAGAGATAGATATGTAGAGATAATTCCTGAATTTGATATGCCTGGTCATAGTAATGCAGCCTTAGCTTCTTATGGCTTTTTAAATCCAGATGGTAAGAGGAAGCCTTTGTATACAGGAACAGAGATCGGTTTTAGCTCTTTTATGACACATAGTGAAGAGACTTATAAGTTTTTAGATAATGTATTCAAAGAGGTAGCTGCCATTTCTCCTTCAAAATATTTTCACATAGGAGGAGATGAGGCCCTTAGCACTAAGAAGGAGAATTATGATTACTTTGTTGGAAGAGTAGCTAAAATGGTTGAGGCTTTAGGAAAAACTCCAATAGGATGGGATCCAATTGATACATCACCAGAGATAAACTTTAGTGTAATATTGCAAAATTGGAAGGATTCAAATGAAGCAGCTAGAAAAAAAGGAATGAAGATGATTATTTCAATTGCTAGTAAAGCATACTTAGATATGAAATATAATAAGGATACACCATATGGCTTAGATTGGGCAGGGTACATACCGATAGAAACAGCATATAATTGGGATCCAACAGATTATGCACCAAAAGATCTGGTATTAGGGGTAGAATCACCACTATGGACAGAAAATATTTTAAATCAACAGCAAATGGATTTTATGATATATCCTAGACTATTAGGATATGGGGAAATTGGTTGGACACCAAAGAAAGATAGAAATTGGAATGAATATAAAATAAGATTAGAAAAGCAAGGAGAAAGGCTAAAGAACCTAGGCATCAACTATTATAGAGATAGTAGCATATGGCCTTCAGAGAGAAAATAATAAAATATTTCTCAGGAAATAATTGGAAATTAATGCAAGATAAAAGAGCTAGTACATTGTTATACTAGCTCTTCTTTTTGCCCACTATTTTATCTATTATTATTGCTAAAGCGCCGTCTCCGGTGATATTAGTGGCAGTACCAAAGCTATCTTGAGCTGCATGTAATGCAATCATTATAGACTTTTCTACAGAACCAAAACCTAACATCATTTCTAAAATACCAAGTGCAGCCATTACACCACCACCAGGTACTCCAGGTGCAGCTACCATTGTAATACCTAACATTAATATGAATGGAAGAAAACTACTAAAGGTAGGAGTTTGTCCATTCATATACATTACCCCCATAGATGTTAAAACTAATGCTATAGTATCACCTGCTAAATGGATTGTTGCACATAGAGGTATAACAAAATCTGCTATCTCTTCACTTACATTATTATTCTTTGTAGATTCTAATGTGACAGGAATTGTAGCAGCAGAAGATTGCGTACCAACTGCTGTAAAGTATGCAGGTATCATATTTTTAATAAGCTTTAGGGGATTTTGTTTTTTAAAGCTACCAGCAATTAAATATTGAATTAAAATATATCCAACTTGTAAGGTAAACAATATTATATAAACAATACCAAATGCTTTTAAGGTAGTAAATATCTCTCCACTAAAGCTTAGTTTTGCAAATATTGAAAATATATAAAAGGGAACAAGAGGTATTAATACATTCTTTATTACCATTTCTACTATAGAACTAAATTCTTCAAATATTTTTAATAAAGTACTATTTTTTATGCGAGATAATCCAACTCCTAGTATAAATGCAAATACTAAAGCTGACATTATGTTTATCATTGGTGGAATGTCGATAGTGAAATAAGGAGTTAAGTCTACAGTTCCTTGCTCAAGTAAAATTCCCCCATTTATGAACTTCGGCAGTAGATTAAATCCAATAATAAATGCTAAAAATCCAGCAATTAAAGTAGATGTATAAGCTAGTACGATAGTTAATAATAAAGTTTTACCAGATTTGTTCCCTAGAGAAGCAACTCCAGGAACTATAAATCCTATAATTATTAGTGGAATAATAAAGGATAAGAAGTTTCCAAATAAACTACTAAAGGTAGTCAATATTCTCATAGGAAATACTATAGAAAGTGATTTACATATAAGCCCTACGCTAACCCCTAGTATCAAAGCTATTATAATTTTACTTATTAGTGAAAATTTTTTCATATGTTTAAGCCCCTTTAATTGTGTCCTTATATAAAAAACACATGTTTTGTAATTGAGTACACTATACTATGGATAAAAAGAAAAGTCAACCCTAATATTTAAATTTTATTTCAAAGTTTATATATAAATAAAATTTTAATATAAAAAGTTATTAATATATTGTGAATAAACATGAAAAATATGAAATTTATAGTATAATTTAATGTAAATTGCCTAAATAGTGCAAAAGATAAAAAAGGAGGAATGGTAATGAAGGGAACAGTTGTTGCAACTTGGCTTAATACAACTAGAAAATTATTTGGTGAAGATGTAGTTAAGAATGCAATGTCTTACGCTGGTTGGGGTGAAAATAAGATATTCTCACCAATAGAAAATGTGGAAGATGATAAGGTCAATAAATATATAAAGTACATATCAGATAATAAGAACATAACTACAAAAGAGTTATGGAGAAAAATTGGACAAGATAATATTATATCCTTCAGCAAGGATTATCCAGCATTTTTCAAGCATGAAAGTGCATACTCATTTTTAAAGTCCATGTATGATGTACATGTAGTTATGACAAAGAAATTTATAGGGGCAAAACCTCCTATATTAACAATTACACCTATTTCTAGAAGAGAAGCTATATTTACCTATAACTCTTCCAGGGGAATGTTTGAATATTTTCTTGGAATGCTTGAGGGGGTAGGAAATTACTTTAATGAAAAAATCCAAGTTGAAGAAATATCTAAAACAAATACATCATTAGAATTAAAATTAATGTTTAGTGAGGATATTCATTACAATAAAGAGTATAAGTTTAATATACTTATGTCATTAGGTTTTATTAAAAACTTTGGAGTAAAGGCAGGATTATTTACTGGAATTACATTATTTATTATATTAATACCTTTAATGGGAGTTAGCAATATAATTAAGTCCATTATAGCTAGTATAATAGCAGGTGGATTAACATGCTTAGGAACAAATTTAATGTTATCACCCTTATCACAACTTAAAGAAGAGCTTAATAGACTAGTGGAAAATAGATATAACATAGATGAAAGCATTAAAACTAATGACTTTTTTGAGGATATTTATGAAAAAATTAAAGAACACAAAAAAATAATCCAATCAGATTTTGTAAGCTTTAAGGGATTAACAGATGAAATGAGCACATTTATTAAAAAAATAGATTTGATAAGTGTATCAATGCAACAAGCATCTGAAAGCATAGATGAAGTGGTTGGACAAGTTGCTAATAGTGCAGTTGAGCAGGCTGGACAAACTGATGAGGTAGTAATGTCTTTAGAAGAGAATATAAATGCTTTAGGTAAAATAGTTCAAGTAGAAAATAGTTATAAGAATAATTTAGAGGAAGTATTAAAGAAAATTAATAAAAGCAATTCTGGTGTAGAAAAATCAAGTGGAAACATAGGAGTAACATTAGAAAACTTTAATGATGTTAAGGTAAAAAGTGAAGATTTAGAAAAAAGAGCAAATGATATAACAAAGATAGTGTCTATTGTAGCAGGAATAGCAGAGCAAACAAATTTACTTGCACTTAATGCATCAATTGAAGCTGCAAGAGCTGGTGAACAAGGTAAAGGATTTTCTGTTGTTGCAGAATCTATAAAGAAGCTATCAGAACAATCAAAGGAATCAGTTAAAGAAATAAATACAAACTTAGTACATTTTAAAGGTAATATTGAATCATTAGTTAAACAAATAGAAAATCAATATTTCATATTGGAAAAAGAAACATTAAACCTTGAAGATGTAAAGAATTTAAGTTTTGATGCTAATAAATCTATTAATTATATTGCATCATCTATGATAAACATTATAAATGATTTAAATGAACAATCAAAATCTATTGAATCATTATCTAACAATATAAAGAATTTGGCATCAATTGCAGAAGAGAATTCAGCGTATTCAGAGGAAGGAAGTGCTAGCGTTACTCAATATACACAGGAGATTAATAATCTGACTGAAAATATATCAAACTTTGAAAAGATAGCTAATATGTTTAAAGAAGAATTGGAAAAATATAAGATATAATAAAAAGCACTGTATAAAAGTACAGTGCTTTTTTGTGTGGGAACATTAATTTGTAATAATAGCTACTAAAGCTTTAGGGTCACTTAAAACAGAAATATCTTTTGGAATGGATATGTCTTCAAGTAATATTCTATTATCAAAATTCATATTAGAAACATCAATATCAATTGACTCAGGTATTTTTTCAACATCCCCTTGTAGTTCAATAGATGTAATATGTGTTTCTAATACCAATCTTTTTGATTCTAAGTTTTCCTGTCCACTAAATTTTATAGGAATTTTCATTTTAATTCTTTCGTTAGGTTTTGTATATTGAAAATCCACATGTATTATTTTATTACGATAATTCTTTTGAAGATCTTTAACAACACAGTTAAGCTTCTTTTTGCCTAAACAAATAGGTATTATAGAACCCTTGTTATTGGTTTTTAATAACCTTTTTAAATCAGAACTATCAATTTTAATAGGAATTGGGTTTTTTAGAAATTCACCATAAATAATACCTGGAGTTAAACCTACTCTTCTTAAATTCACTTTATTTTCATTATTCTCTCGCTTACATACATTAAAAGTTAAATTAGACATAATAAACACCTCATAAATTAAATATATTAAATAGTTTATTAGGCCCTTAGAAGTTAGAGATCTTTAACTAAGATAGACACTTAACTAACTAAAATAAGGGCCTAAGAGCAAAGATCCTCATATGCATCATCCTCCTTTATGTCATTGTAGGACAGATTATAAAATAAAGCAAAGTAGGTAAAATAATACTTCCATAAAATAAGTGTAATAAAAAAGTTTAATGATAATAAAGGTGGTGATAAATTAACGTTAAGGAAAATAAAGAGATATATATTATTGAACTGGGAAATATTCCTAAATAACTGGTAAATTTCAAACTATTAGGTAAATTAAAACATTTCCTCTCTGAGATGTTTCAATTTATAAGATTTAGTGTAGCCACCTTTAGTTATATCCATTGTCAAAAAATAGTCTTATAAAGAAAGATATAGAGGCACTAGAATTGCTTTTTATGAATAACATATATTAGAAAGGAGTTGATATAAATTGTCATTAGAAATATTTGATTATGAAAGAAATGATATGTCTATTTATGAACAGTGTCAGAGGTGTATATCTTACCACACAATTATCCAAATGAAAGACGGTAGTAGCTTTGATGGAATTGTAGAGGGGATAGATGGAAATATGGTTTTTGTTTTAGTTGGCGAAGATGTAATGACTGATGAGATGGCTAATGAAATGGCAAGACAACCTAGACAACCCTTTGGACCAATGAGAAATAGATATAGAAGATTTAGACGAAGGCCATTTCCTATTAACACAATAGCTGCTTTAGCCTTACTAAGATATCCCTTTATAGTACCACCGTATCCTTATTATCCATATTATCCTTACTAGTTTGTATATACTTATTTATATTAACTAAAATTCTTTTTCTGTATATTGGTGTATATTTAGGGAAAACATAAGAAGTTATAGAAGAGATTAGCGTGAAAATGCTAGGAATTTACTTCCTAGTATTTTTTTTGTTCTTTAGGAAATTATATTTATGATGAAGATAGAAGGAGAGGGTTATGGAAAAGTTAAAAACTAATGCGGAAAATCAGTATAGTTCATTAATTTTTAATGTACTAAAATGGATTGCACTAAGTATAGCAATGGCTGTGCCCATAGGTGTTATAGTTGGTTTATTTAATATCCTATTAAGCTGGGGAAATAACTTTAGAAAAGATCATGAATATATGATTTATCTACTACCCTTCGCTGGATTGATTATAACCTTTTTATATTTACATACAAGAAGAAATGCATATTCAGGTGAAAATTTACTAAAATCTGAAGTTCAGTCAGCTGCAAAAGATATTCCTTTTTTTATGTCAATTGTAGTATTTATAGGTTCATTTTTAACAACTTTATGTGGAGGTTCTGCTGGAAAAGAAGGATCAGCTGTTGCAATGGGGGGCATATTAGGAGATTTTATGGCAAGAATCTTTAATTTATCTGATGATGAGCAAAGAACCTTAGTAATTTGTGGAGTAGGTAGTGCTTTTGGTGTTATATATGATGTACCTTTTGCAGGAGCAATTTTAGGAATGGAATTAGTGTTAAAAGGAAAGTTTCATTATCAAGCCCTAATACCTGCATTTTTAACAACTGTATTTTCAAACGAAATAGCTAATATTATAGGTAATAATGAAGTAGTCTATCCTCAGTTAAACTTAGGAGAATTAAGTATTTTACTGCTTTTAAAGCTAATTTTACTTGGAATAATATGTGGTATTGCTGGGTTTATATTCAATTTAGTATTAGATAATAGCAGTAAGCTATATGACTTAGTTACTAAAAATCCATATATAAAGGCAATTTTAGGAGGGGGAATAACAATAGTATTATTCTTAATTATTGGAAATAATTATAATGGATTAGGTCAATCTTTCATAAATGATTCATTTAGTAATAGGGTAAGTATAATGGATAGTATATGGAAGATATTATTTACAGCAGTAGCTTTAGGGTCAGTTTTTCAGGGAGGAAGAGGAAATCCAACATTCTTTGTAGGAGCAACACTTGGCAGTTCTGTTTCAGGGTTAATAAATCTTCCGTTAGAATCTTCCACAGCATTAGGTATGATTGGAGTTTTTTGTAGTGCAACATCACTTCCAATTACATCAATAGCTATGGCCCTTGAATATTTTGGTGGAGGAGAAATGGTAGCTATTATGATAGTTATGACTATAAGCTACATAATATCAGGATTTTATGATATTTTAGTTAAAAATAAACTTCCTAAAGAGAAGGGAAAACTATTTGAAGGAAGTGTTCACAAGAATAAGTAAACCAAAATGTGTGGTTGATATTTATTTTGATTGTTCAGTCGAAAGCTACAATGCACAGAAAAAGAAATATCTATTCGCTTATTATTTAAGGTAATGAAATTGTAATACCATCTTTGATTTATATATAATTAAAATTTTATATTTTTCTATATATTCAAAAAGAGAATCTTTAAAATAGATTCTCTTTTTAAAATAGAATATTTAGGCTAAAAGGTGATTCTTTAAAAATTATATCCATAAAGAAAGATGTTTAAACTTTCATTTACTCTATTAAAATGCACTTTCTTTTCATTTAATCTTTTAAAATTATTTTTATCATAAAATTGATAGTTACATCTTGTATCGGTATATAGGTATAGAGATTTTACTTTCATAGATTTCATGTAGTCAAAAAGATAATTCATTAAAGATGTTCCTACACCTAAACCTCTAGATTCTTTTGATACAATGAAAAGTTGTATGCATCCTTGAAAATTATTCTTATTTCCATTAAAAATTTCTTTATAAGTCTTTTGAATTTTAGAGAATTCTTTTAAATCTTTTTTATTATCATTTTTTGTAAACATAATTTTAATTAAAGAGCTTATTAAACTTATTCTATTATGAAAGCTTTTTATTTTATTTTTATCCTTATTAGCATTTCCTAAAATGATTCCAATAACTTTACCATTTTTAATAGCTACTTTACTAAAACTACTATCTAATATACATTCTTGAAGATAAGAATTTAGTATTAAGTTTAAAAAGTCGGGATCTTTTATAAACTCACTAAATCCAAAAGCATCACCTATTAACTTTTTTATTATTTCATAATCTCCTTTGTGTAATTCTCTGTACATAACCTTATTGTTCATAATATTTCTTCCTTTCAAATCTTAAAATTAGTATATAATTATGTTAATATCTCCTCTTAGAGGAGAGTCAATAAATATTAGAAAGTTGGATGTGGTTAAATGAAAGAGTATTATTCAATAGGCGAAGTCTCAAAAATAAAAGATGTTACAATAAAGGCTTTAAGATATTATCATAAAGTGGGAATCTTGATACCTAAATATATAGATGAAGAAACAGGGTATAGATATTATTCTATAGATCAATTTGTTCATATAGATATAATTAAAGGCTGTAGAACTCTTGGAACAAGTATTTTAGAACTACAGGATATATTTAAAGATCCAAATACAGAAAAACTTTTAAAGTTTCTAGAGATAAAAAAGAAGGAAGCAGAAGAAAAAATTAAATTAATGAATGAAATAATAAGCAATATTAATATATTAAGCGAAAGCATTAAAATATCAAAAGAAATAGTAGATAATGATGAAATTGTAATAAAGCATTTTAATAAGAGATGTATAGTTTTTGCTCCATTTAAAAGTTCTAAGGAGTTAGAGGAACTTATTTATTACTCAAAATTAGATAAAATAATTAAGGAAAATAATATGGAAATAACCTTAGAGAGGGGAATAATCTATGATATTAGTTCAAGGGGAGAGATTAAGTCACAATTTGCATTTGTTGGATTGAAGGATGAGGTTGAAGAAGAACAAAACATAAGAGTATTACCTGAAGGAGATTATTTAACTTTAGTTTATAATAAAGAAAATCAACTAAAGTGTAGAGAAAATTTAATGAAGTATATAGAGAAAAATAATATAAATACAAATGAGTTAATAGAAGTTGAACTTTATCACGATTTATTTAATACAGATAACTATAGTTGTCAAATACAGATATATATAGATAAGAATCATATACATCCAAATTATTTTTAGAGGATATTAAGAAATAGTTAAGGTTCTTTTAAGATAATTTCTTTAATATATAAACCATACTTTATAAACGAAGGGGATAAATATGAAGAAGAAACTGAATAAGAAAATAGTGCAAATGATTCAAATTCCAATTATAGTAGTAATATTATTTTTTGCATTAAGGGAATTATATAATATTTTTGTTGATATAGATGTTAATCTATTCAATATGTATTCTGACAAGTTAACAGTTACTAATATAATGATAATTATAGTATTAGGGATAATATCATATTTACCATTGTCATTTTACGATTTAATAATAAAAAAGAAGGTACAAATAAACCTAAGTACAAGAGAAGTGTACAAGTATTCATGGATTGCAAGTTCAATATCTAACTTAGTTGGCTTTGGTGGAAGTTCAGCTATATTCTTAAAAAATCATTTTTATAAGAAATACGTGGATGATTCATCAAAACTTATAAAAGAAACATCTAAGGTTGTTGGATTAAACTTATCAGGATTTTCTTTAGTATGCTTAATATATTCTTTATGGAGCTTAGTAAATGGAAGAAGCTTTGATTATGTATTTTTCATATCAGCTTTAATAGGTTTATATATTCCTATTATTTTTATAGGGGCTACCTATAAGGTATTTAAAAATAGAAATAAAGAAAATTACTATATTACATTAAAAATAATGTTTACTTCAATTCTGGAATGGGCAACAACTATACTTTTAATATACGGATTGATTGTAATTTTAGGAATAAAGGTTACTTTATCACAATTCTTTCCTATATATGTTATGGCTATAATAGTAGCTATGATAAGTATGGTACCTAGTGGTGTTGGTACCTTTGATTTAACACTATTAGTAGGACTTAAAGAGTTTAACGTACCTTCAGAGCAAGTTCTATTACTTATAATCTTATATAGATTAAGCTATTACATAATTCCTGTGTTAATAGGACTAGTTTTATATTTATCAGATTTGTATATGAAGATAAATGAAGATGCACGAGAAGTTATATCAAGGTTAAATTCTAAATTAGCTCATTGTGTTTTGAAAATTATGTTATTCATTACAGGAATATCGTTGATATTTGGTAATAATATATACTTAAAACGTTATTTTCCTCATAGAAATGAAATCTTAAATATGGATATAGTAGAGTTATCTATATCTTTAAGTATAATAATAGGATTTATTCTTATAGTATTATCAACTATACTTCATACAAAAACTAAAGAAGTTTATTATTTTATGGTTTTCGTATTTGCTGTTATAACTATGGGAGGATTCTTTAGCAAATATAATATTCATGAATGTATATTTATAGGACTTGTTTGGATATTAATATTATTTAGTAGAAAAATGTTCTATAGAATAGGTTTTATTTATACATGGAAAAATGCAATTAAAGATATAGCAATTATTTTATTAACCCTATCAGTATATTTGATATCGAGTTATTCAAAAGTGGTACATTATATACATAGAAAGATACCTATTTTAAATTTAGAGGAAATAGTAAAAAGCTTTTATAAAGATAATTTAGTAAGTTCTGTTTTTATTGGAGCAACAATAGCCTTATTATTAGTTATGCTTTTAATATTGCTTAATAGATTAAACAAGTTTCCCAAAGAAGAATTAGATAAAGAAAAGGTTAAAAAGATTATTGAAAATTATGGTGGATCAAGACTTATCCACTATGTATTTTTAGGAGATAAGTATATATACATAAATAAAAATGAAGATGTACTTTTTCAGTATCAAATATCTGGAGATAAAATTATAGTTTTAGGTAACCCAGTAGGTAATAAGGAAAACTTTTTTGATGGTATACAGGAATTTTTAGAGTTTGCTGATTTATATGGATATACTCTAGTGTTTAGTGGAGTTGATGTTGAAGTAATGGGAGAACTTCACGATTTAGGTTATGAGTTTATGAAGCTTGGGCAAGATGCATGGGTTGAACTAGATAAGTTTTCATTAGTAGGTAATAAGAATAAAAGTAATAGACAAGCTATAGGAAGAATAACCAAGGCTGGCTATGAATTTTCAATTGTTAGTCCACCTTATAATGATGAGCTATTTAGTGAAATAAAAGAGGTTTCAGAAGAATGGCTTAATGGACAAAAGGAAAAAGGATTTTGTGTAGGTTTTTTAGATAGAGATTATATAGAAATGGATAAAGTTGCTATTGTAAGGAATTCTGAAGGAGAACTTAAAGGATTTGCTACAATAATGCCAATGTATGATGGTGAAACCCTATCTGTTGATCTTATGAGATTTAAGAAAATTGAGCTTAATGGAATTATGGATTATATGTTTGCAAATATTTTTGAGTATGCAAAGGAAAATGGGTTTAAATATTTTAATTTAGGACTTGCGCCATTAGCAGATGTAGGAAGAACTAAGCATGCTTTTTTTAGAGAAAAGATAGCCTATCAAATATTTGTATATGGTAATTTTGTATATTCATTTAAAGGACTTAAAAAATTTAAGGAGAAATATGCTACAAGATGGGAAGATAGATATATAGCATACAAGAAAGGAAGTTCTGTTATAATAACTGTTATTCAATTGATGCTTGTACTTACAAAAGAAAAAGATGATTTTTGTAAGTAGGGTTAAATTGTAATTATGTATAGTTTTTAGATAGTCTCATTTGGTTTTGAGAAATAGTAGTGAACCTTTATCATTAGAAAAGTATAAGATAAATATATACCAATATTTTTAGAGGTAATATGAAAAATAATTATTCGGATTTTAATAATATATTTGGAAATGAATCAGAATATAGTTCTTTTAGTGAACGTGATATTGAAGAATTAAACTTGTTAAGTTATCAGCATATAGCAGATATTATTTCAATTATAGGAGATTTACTCTCATATCTATCTACTATTGAAAGTATAAATTTAATTTATAGTAGATATACTAATGAAACTGAAAATGTTCCTAATCCAGATATACCTGCTGTTCAATCTCTTGAATTATTGGTAATTTCAAGATTTATATATACTCAACTTGGATTTATTCGTTTTGACCATTTAAAAGAAAGAAAGGCGAAAGGAGAAGTGGACTTTTCTCTTGAACCAGATATATATGTTAATATTTCAAATATACTTAGAACATCAGGCACATTATATGCTTTATTAGCTGCATATGGTATTTATGAAAGAGATTTATCCCAACCTATTATAGGTATATAAACTGTTAATTGATAAAGAAGCTGAATTTTTAGCTTCTTTATTTTTTTGTAACTTGGACTTGCGACGGAACGAGAAAAATAAATATCTGCTCCAAATTTTTTACAATTAAAAGATTATGTAACTCTTTTTAGTATTTTGAATAGTATATATTAAGTGCAATAAGTAAATAAATTTAGGGGTGTTAATAATGAAATGCATTAGAGAAAGATCCTACATGGGTCACAATTATTATAGAGGATGGAGTAAATCATCTTCCAAATCAGAAAGAGAATGTAAAAGATCAAGAAGGTCATTTAGTAAATCAAGAAGCAGATCATTTAGTAAATCAAGAAGTAGATCATTTAGTAAATCATTTAGTAGATCATTTAGAAAATCAAATTGCAGATCTAGATGGTCATGTAAAAGACCACGCAGAAGAAGCTATTAGAAGTAAATAGTTTTAAATAAGTATATTGCTATGGATAAGTTATATGAATTTGGAGAAAAAGTAAATGGGTACTCTATAATTAAACTATTAGGCGAAGGTAGATATGGAATTGTATATCTAGGAGAAAATGATAATCATGAAAAGGTCGTAATAAAACAATTAAAGTTGGATATGATTAAAAAAACAAAAAGAAAACTTATCTATGAAAAGAAAACATTAAAGATGTTAGATGATCCTAGGTTTCCAAAGTTTATATCTAACTTTAAAGATGAATATAGAGAAGGTTATATCCTTGAATATATTGAAGGAAAGGTAATAGAAGATCTATTACTTGAGGATAACCATAGGTTTTCAAAGGAAGAAATATATGAATATTGCAGTAAAATCATAGATATGATGGAAACTTTGCATAAGAATCATATAGTTCACCGAGATATTAGACTTCCTAATTTAATATTAAAGGATAACAATGAATTAGCTCTAATAGATTTCGGTCTTGCTAGGATAATAGACAATAGAAACTATGAAAGAGAATTAGACTATTGGTATTTAGGTGATTTTCTACTTCATCTTTACTATTCATCATATGAGCCTGAAAGTGAAGAAGAACTCCCATGGTATAAAGAGCTTGATTTAAATAACGAAGAGCGTATATTCTTAAAAAGGCTTATGGGTATTAAAAAGTGCTATAGTAATATTAGAGAAATTAGAGAGCAACTTGATAAAATTAAAAGCTTAAGTATGTAATAAAAAAGGCCATGTGATTCATATATCACATGGCTGTTTTAATTATAATGAAGGTGAGGCTATGAATAATTCTATAGAAATTTTAGGTGTATATGAAGATAGTTTTAGAATTAATATCTATTCAATTAATTATTTTAGAATGATTGGACTTATAGATATAGATATAAAATATGATTATGGGATTGAGAGAGTAACCTTGGCATTTTATAGGTCATCAGGGACAAATAGTGGAAAGATTAATGGACTATGGTATCCTATAGTAGGTATAAAAATAGAGTCAGGAAGATTTAAAGAGTTTACAGAGTTAATTAATTATGTTTTAACTAAAACTACCAATGTAGATAAAGTTAAGAAAGGATGGTTAGCAAAGTCACCATTCTTTTATAATCAGCAGAAAGAGAATAAAAGAATAAAAGGCTTTTCTAGTGGAAAGCATTATAAAGGTCTTTTAAGGATTGGAGAAATATTAAGAGATCTTTATGAAGAGTGGGAGTTTGATGATATGGAGTCTTTAACACCAAAGTTCTTAAATGATGCAATAACTTCTTTAGAGATTTATCCTAATAATACACATAGTCAGAGAGATAATTTTGAAAGATTTATATGGGATATATGTAATGGGGGATAATTAAGTAATAATAAAAATGAAGAAACACTACTAGGGCTAGTGTTTCTTTTCTTTTATAAATAATTAGGTTTTATAGACAAAAGTACGTAAAATTAATTTTAATCATATCTTTACATTTTATTACATTTACTTAATATGCATATAATAAAAGTTTTATATTCTTAAGTTGTCCAATTAAATTAAATTATAAGAGGAGAGTTTAAGATGAAAAGTAGGAAGTTGAAAAAGATAATATCAATGACATTGGTTTCTGCACTAGTTGTTGGAGTAGGAATTACTGCAAGAGCTGAAAATGGAGAAGCTGTTGATAATTCTATTGCACAGGTTAAGACAATTGAGAATGATAAGACTGTAATAAATAATGATACAAGTTGGAGATATTTAGATGATGGAACAGATCCAGCAGTAGGAACGTATTTATACGATAATTTTAAAATTAAATCCGCCTGGACCCTTCCTAAAAATATTGAATATGAAGGACAAAACGTTGGATTTGATGATACTTCATGGAAGATAGCAAAGGGGCCTTACGGAGCAAAAAATGGTGGAGGAATAGATGGAGCAAATACAGTATTACAGCATTATAATGGAAAAACTTCTTCTGGCAAGGACAGAGCAATTGAAACATATTTCTTTAGAACTGAATTTAATGTAGACAACTTAGAAGATGTAAAGAAAATAAAAGCTAGTTTTACTTTTGATGATTCAATAGTTGTATACATTAATGGTAGTGAAGTTAAAAGGTATTTAGTGCCAGAAGAAAAGCAAGAAAATAATATGTTTTATTCTGGAAATGGAAATGGAAGTCCAATAACAGAAGAATTTGAGCTAACAGATTTATCAATGCTTAAGGAAGGTAAAAATGTTATAGCTGTTGAGGTTCACCAAGATAGGGAGACAAGCTCTGATATATATTTTGGATGTAATTCACTTATTTTAAGCTCAGAAGAGATTGAAAAGGAAGAACCAAAAGTAAGTGATATTTCACTAACTGTAGGAGCAGATGAGTCAGAAGTAAATTTTACTTGGTATACAAACTTTGATGAAGAAACTGAGCTTCAAGTAGCTAAAAAATCAGATATGAATGGTGATATTTTCCCAGTAGAAAAAGCTAAAAGCTATAAGGGAGAAATTACTAAGATAGATGATATAAATAGAAGTAATAAGGCATCTGCAATAAACTTAGAAGAAAATACAGATTATGTTTATAGAATAGGAAAAGAAGGGGTATGGTCTGAAGTTAATAATTTATCGACTAAAGATAGGAATAAGTTTAATTTCTTATTAGCAGGTGACCCACAAATAGGCTCTGGTAGCATAGAATCTGATATTAATGGATGGACAGATACCTTAAACAAGGCTATCTCAAAGTTCCCTGATGCAAGTTTTCTTATTAGTGCTGGAGATCAAGTTAACAAAGCAGGAAATGAAGCTGAATATGATGGATATTTAAGTCCTGAAGTATTAGAGTCATTACCAGTTGCAACTAATGTAGGTAATCATGATGTTGGAATTAACTATACACAACATTTTAATGTGCCGAATTTAAGTACTTTAGGAAGTAATGCAGCTGGAGGAGATTATTCCTTTAGATATGGAAATGCATTATTTATCTCATTAAACTCAAATAATACAAGTTCTGCTGAACATGAACAATTTATTCAAGAGACAATTGAAAAAAATAAGGATGCAAAGTGGAGAATAGTAACCTTCCATCACTCTATTTATAGTGTTGCTAGTCATTCTTTAGAGGACTCAATTTTAAGTAGAAGAGAAACCTTGGTGCCAATCTTTGATAAGAATGATATAGATGTTGTTTTAATGGGACATGATCATGTATATACAAGATCTTATCAAATGGAAGGCTTTAAAGAATTAAAGAATCAAACTTTAGACAATGAAGGTAATGTAGTAGACCCAGAGGGAACACTTTATTTAACAGCTAACTCTGCAAGTGGTAGTAAATATTATAACATTTTAGAAAATGAAGATTTTACTTATGCAGCGGTAAAAGACCAAAGTAAGGTTCCTACAATTTCAAATATTGAAATGACAGACAACTTATTTAAAGTTGTAACCTATAGAACTGATAATATGGAAGTTATTGATGAATACTCAATAGTAAAAGATGTTGAGGAAGATAACGATGGCAATGGAGAAACTCAAAATCCAGGAGATAATGAAACTACTAAACCAGAGTTGGATAAAAATGATGGAGATAAAAATGAAAGTTCTAATCCAGTGAAAACTGGTGATACAGTAGGAAATCCATTTGTATATATACCATTAATTGTGCTAGCTTCAGGTTCAATTCTTTATCTAGTATTAAAGAAAAAGAACTTACAAGAAAGTAAGAATTAGAAGATAAAGTATTAGTTTAGCTTTGTTTAAATGCAGGGCTAAACTTTCTATTTAGGAGAGAAATATGTTAAAAAAGTTAAGCAGAACTGATATTGTAATAACGTGGTTAATAGGTGCATTTATACTTTGTACAACATTATTAAATAATACATTTAAAGATGATTTTAAGAAGTATGATAATAGTACTTTAAGTTATGAAAAGGCAAGGGTAATAAGTGTTATAAAAGAAAATTTAGAGAAAGAGCAAATATCTAATAGGAGATATTCAGGTATTCAAGATTTAGAAGTAGAGCTTTTAACAGGGGAACTCAAAGGAGAAAAAGCAGAGGTAACAAATTATATAACTCAAAAGCATAATGTAGTTGCTAAAGAAGGAAAAGAAATTATGGTATGCGTAGATAGACCAAGTGAAGATTTTTATAAGGTTAGTATATATAATTACAGTAGAAATAATCATATATATATTATAGTTATTGTTTTCTTTGTAATTATGGTTTTAATAGGTAGGGGTAAGGGATTTAGATCTATGATAGGTCTATTATTTACTTTCTATTCAATCATATTCTTTATGATTCCTTTTATATATAGAGGATACTCCCCAATTATTTTATCAATAATAGTATCAATAATTTCTACAATTGTAACATTGTTTTTATTAAATGGATGGAGTAGAAAGACTATAGTAGCTACACTAGCAACCTGTGTAGGGGTAATAATTTCAGGTGTGATATTCTATCTTATATCAAATCTTTTAAACATATCCGGGTTTAATTTAGATGAGGCTGAATCTTTAATTCTTATAGCTCAAAATACAGGACTTAAAATTAGGGATATACTTTTTTCTGGAATATTAATTTCATCATTAGGAGCTGTAATGGATGTAGCAATGTCTATAGCATCTTCAATTTATGAAATAAATGAATTAAATAGCGATTTAGATATGAAAACTATTTTTAATTCTGGTATTAATATAGGAAGAGATATGATTGGGACAATGTCTAATACTCTAATTCTTGCATTTGCAGGAACTTCATTAAGTACTATGCTTGCTCTGTATTCCTATAATACTCAATTTAATCAATTAATGAGTTCTGATTTTATTGCAATAGAGTTTGCACAGAGTATATCAGGAAGTATTGGAATAATATTAGCGGTGCCAATTACATCAGTTATTTCAGCTTATGTTTACAAGAAGAAAATAAGATAATGAAGATAAAATTGATGGAAATGAAAATGTATTAAATTTTTATAGAAGTAAAACAATTTAGAAGAGAAATAATAAATTAGAGATACTGCATTGTTCATATATAGACATGCAGTATTTTTGAGTTAAGATGTAATATGTTATAATATTCCATATAAAAAATGTTTTTATATTGATATTGATTTAAATAAGATTTAGAAGATAGTGAGAGGAAAAATGGAAAGAATACAAACCTTAAAGGAAATCTATAAAATAATTATAATTTATTTTATTACAACCGTCCTTAGTATGATATCAGCAAAATTTATAGTGAAATATGAGTTTGTACAAGAAAATCTGAAAAATTATATATGGATTTTACTTATCTTTACACTAGTGTTTTTAATACTTGTAAAGTTATTTAAAGTAAGGTTTAAGTCCGTAGTAATCTTTCTTAGCATAATTATGGTTTTACTTAGTTATTTTACTTTAAAAGATAAATAGTTTTAATGAGGAGAAGTTATATGGAGATTATTACCGTTAATAAAGAAAATTTAGAGGAAGAGCATATTTGTTGTGCTATCTCTAGCAATAAGGATTGTCAAGTGGCTTCAAAAAAAGCTTGGCTTTTAAAAAGGTTTGATGATGGACTTGTTTTTAAAAAAGGTGATGTTAGAGGAAAGTGTTTTATAGAATATATTCCTGCTGAGAAGGCATGGTGTCCTATTAAGGCCGAAGGATATATGTATATTAATTGTTTTTGGGTATCTGGAAGATATAAGGGGCAAGGAAATTCAAATCTACTATTAGAAGAGTGTATTAAAGATAGTAAGGAAAAAGGTAAGAAAGGACTTGTAGTTTTATCTTCAAAGAAAAAGAAACCATACCTTTCTGATCCGGAATTTTTAAGGTATAAAGGTTTTAAATTGGCAGATACTTTAGAATCATATTTTGAACTTTTGTATCTACCTTTTGATGAAGATTCAATTAAACCTTCTTTTAATGATAATGTAAAGAGATCTACTGTAGAAAATGAAGGATTTGTACTTTATTATTCTCACCAATGCCCATTTACTGCAAAGTATGTACCTATAATTGAAGAGGTAGCTAACAGTAAAGGAATCAAGTTTAAAAGTGTATTGTTTGAAACATATGAAGAGGCTCAAAACTCTCCATGTCCATTTACAACATATGCTTTATTCTATAATGGTGATTTTGTAACCCATGAAATTTTAAATAAAAATAGGTTTGAAAAGATAGTTGATAAGTTAGTCCAACAGAGGAGTGAGGGCAATGTTTACTAGGAAGAGTGGTAAAATGAGAAAAAAGGTTTTTAGTATAGTTTTGATAATATTATCTTTTTGTTTTATGGGTTGCAGTAAATCAAATTCAAATATTGATGAATACCTAAATAGTGGTGAAGTTATTGATAACTTTGCAAAAAGTTTTATGCCAAGCATTGAGAAATTGCCTGAAAGCAAAAGTGTTGAGTACAGATATACTAATAATTCAATTATAATTTCTCAGTCAGATTCAATAGCTTTAGTTGTAAGCTATGATAATTTAACCTATGAAAAAGAAAAAGAAAAATTGAAGGAACAGTATACTTACTTAGATAAGCCTGTCTATGATTCTGATTTAGATTATATAAGTAAAAAAGATAATAGAACTTCTATGTTAGAATTTATTAAAGAACATTTTGATTATGATTTTTAGTTGGATATTCTAAAAATAATGCAATTTTAAATCATGTGGACCTTATCTAAATATCGTATTCCTAGTGATAGTATGCGATATTTTTTTGTTATATTAAATTAAGAAAAAACATATTCTATGCTTTAAATAGTAGTGGAGAAAATAGCAATGAATTTATAATATATGATATAATTACATATAATGGCAAACAGGTTTAAAAATGATGAAAAAAGTAATTTTAATAATAAATATAAACTTAACTATATAATTTACTATGAAAGAAAAGTAAAAAAAGGGGATAGGGGATAATGAGTGGCAATGATTTTAAATTAGATAATCTTAATGAGGAAAGTATTATTAATGAACCTACAGATTCATATAGTAAATATGATACTAATATATGTAGTAATGCAATAAAAAAACATAGCATGGGGATTTGCTCTTACTTTAGCTACATTTAGTATATTTAAATTACAGTATATATTACCAACAATAGGTGTAGGACTTTTATATATTGGTTTACGCGATATACATAAGGAAAATAAGGCTCTTAATGTAGCATGGATTTTTTCTATAATAAATATTATAGTTCATATTTTTAATTTAATATGTACCAATACACCCTTAGGTGAAAGATTCAATAATATTACAATTGAAGTATTATTTGAAACTATATTTCAAGTAAGCTTTCTTTTAATATTTCGTAAAGGTTTAAAGCAAGTTTTTGAGAAAGCAGATATTAAACCAAGAAAAGATCCTATTTTAGGAGTAATTATTTGGAGGGTTATTATTGTAATTTGCATAGTATCTGGTTTAGGTAGCCTTTGGTGGATATTTATTATTTTAAATTTAAGTTATTTGTATTATTTCTGTTCTATTTACAAATTAGGTAATTATTTTAATACAATAAACTATAAGCCATCAGGAGTGAATAAAAAGATAAGTAATAGGAAATTTCTTTGTATATATTATATTGGATGTGTAGTTGCAGTGTCTATTTGTTGTTTATTGTCTAACCATATTAAATTAAATTCTATAGAGTTTGTTACTCCTCAAATTTCAGAAACTAGAGAAATACTTATAGATAAGGGATTTCCCAGGGATATTATTAAAGATATATCAGATGAGGAGATAGCTTTGTTAAAGGATGCAATAGTTATAAAATCATCTAATGAAGTGTTAATGTTTGATTATGAAGAGGAAACTATTGAAAATGATTTAGGAGTTCGTACGTATAATAAGATACCAGGTAAATATAATTTAGAGGCAACGACTATTTACGCTGAATTAAAGAATAATGAAATGTATGTAATTGAATATTTTAAGTGGAAAGATGGAAAATCATATTGGCATGATGGATTTTCAATTAGTAATACTCAGAAATTTGAGTTAATAAGTGGCAGATTATTATTTGAAAAAAAGGGTATAAACTATTCTGCTGAAATACCAAGACTAAAGAACAAAAATGTTATAGAAAATGATTGGCTTGGTGATGAATTTGCTTATGATAAAATTAGTGGAGCTGTAAACTATCCTTTTGGATCTGATAAACAAAGAGGATATGTATTTTATAGACTAGATATTGATGAAGGTATGTTTAATGGATCAAATATAGTTAATTATATACACTATAAAGGTCCATTTAGAATTCCTTATGTTGAAACAGAACAACAAAATTTAATGTTCAATGATAGACTAAGACAGCATTGTACAAATTTTAAAACTCACTTTTTTAGATAATTGCTTAATCTTGATTGTAGTTTATAGTTATAAATTGTAAGAATTATTTAATAAACTTATAGGAGAGAAATATGGAATACATGGGAAACGAAAGTTATTGGGATAAAAAGTTTGAAAATAGGGGAGGAAATCCTTTAAAACCAGAAGAAGCTTTAGTTAAGAACATAAGGTATCTTAAAAGTGGAACTGTTCTTGACTTAGCTTGTGGAGATGGTAGGAATAGTTTGTTTTTATTACAGGAAGGATTTAATGTTACTGGAGTAGATTTTAGTATTAAAGCACTTGAAAGACTACATAACTTTGCAGCAAGGAATAATTATAAAGTTAATACTAAGAAAGTAGATTTAAGTAAACCTGATGCTTTAGATAACATAGAGAAATTTGATAATATAATTATAAATCATTATAGATTAAGTAAGAAGCAATTAAGTAGTATACATAAACATCTTAGAATAGAAGGTATTTTATTCATTAATGGTTTTGGACAGAAACATGTACCAGATTCAAAGATAAGAGAAGAAGACTTAATACAGCCATCAGATTTTAATGGGTTAAATGAAAGCTTAGAATTGGTTAAGTATAATGAGACGATGGATGAGAGAGGATCCTTTGTTACATATATTTATAGAAAGCAGGGAGACTTAGATAATTAGAAATTGAATAGGTGATAGAAGTGAAAAAGAAGTTAATTATTGTAAATGGAGTTATGGGAGTTGGAAAAACTTCAGTTTGTAGAATGATTTATAAAGAATTAGATAATTCATTTTGGCTAGATGGAGATGATTGCTGGAGGATGAACCCCTTTACAGTAAATGAAGAAAATAAGACTATGGTTTTAGATAATATAATTCATATTCTAAATAATTATATAAGAAACTCTAGTAGCAAATATATAATATTTAACTGGGTCATTCATACAGATGAGATAATGGAGGAAATATTAAAAGGCCTTAATACTTCTAATGTAGAAATATATAAGATCACTTTAATGTGTCCTGCGGAATCATTAGTGTCAAGAATTAAAGGAGATATTAGTAAAGGTTTAAGAGATGAAGATAATATAAGAAGGAGCCTTGAAAGGTTAGTATTATATGAGAAAATGAATACAATTAAGGTTGATACAACAAATAAAGAATTAAAGGAAGTTGTTAGAGAAATAAATGAGGTTATAAAAAAGCAGTAAATTTAGTTTTACTGCTTTTACTATTATAGTAGTAATATTTTAACCTATAAGAATTTAATGTATAATTGTGATATTGAATAATAAAGGGGGAGATATAGTGGATTATGCTATAATAGGATTTCTTTGTGGTGTAAGTATAGTGTTAATGATGAATGTTAGTAATCAAAAAGATCAAATTAAAATCCTAAATAACAAATTAAATAAGATAATAAATCATTTAGAAATAGAAGATGATGAGCTTAATAAGATAAATGATGAATTAAATAAATTAATAATAGAAGGGAAGAAAGTAAAGGCAGTTAAGCTATATAGAATGACAACAGGAGCTGGTCTTAAAGAGTCAAAGGAATATATTGATGCTTTAGCAGACAAGTTATCTAATTAAAAGTAAATTAGTTCTATAATTGGAGGAGAATAAATGATATTATATTTTACTGGAACAGGAAATAGTCGTCATATTGCAAGGTTAATAAGTAAAGAAATAGATGATGAAATTATGTCAATTAATGAACTTATAAAGAGTGGTAGTAATAATGAAATAAAATCAGATAAACCTTTTGTCTTTATAGCTCCTACTTATGCATGGAGAATTCCTATGGTAGTAGAAAAGTTTATTAAGAATATAAAGCTTTCTGGAAATAGAAAGGTGTATTTTATTCTTACCTGCGGTGCTGATACAGGAGATGCCACTTCATTTTTAAAGTATATTTCTAAGGAAAAAGGACTTGAGTTTATGGGGCTAAGAGCTTTGGTTATGCCGGATAATTATATTGTTATGTATAGTACTCCAAGTGATGAAGAGAATGAAAGAAGAATTAAAAATGTAGAGGAAGAAGTTAATAAAATAGTAAAATATATAGTTAGTGGCAGAAAATTTGAGGAAAATAAAACTACTATTATTGATAGGATGAAAAGTAATTCTATAAATAAAATGTTTTATAAAATATATGTAAGTGCAAAGGGATTTCATACAACAGATAAGTGTATAAGTTGTGGTAAATGTGAAGGGTTATGTCCTTTAAATAATATTATACTAGTAGATGGGAAGCCAAAGTGGGGAGAGAATTGTACTCATTGCATGGCATGTATCTGTGGATGCCCAACATATGCTATTGAATATAAAAATAAAACTAAGAATAGAAGACGATATTATTTAAAATAATTATATTATCAAAAAAAGAATAGTGTTTAGCTATTCTTTTTCCATTTAAATTCTAATTTTGTAATTGGTTTTTGAACTTCATCCTTAAAAACCCTATGAACTGTAATTAATTCATCTTCATTATTTCTTATAATGTCTGTATTAAAGTGTAGAGTTGAACCCTCACTAGCTTCCTTTTTAAACAGAACTTTTATATCGGATATTTTATATTGGTCTAAAAGCTCATTAGGTAAAGTATCAACTGCCATTTCAATATACTTAACATTATTAACGTGATTGTTTGAATCAATATCGCTATGTCTAACAGTATAAGCTCTTGTAATGCTAGGAACTTCAAGTTTTATAAAATCATCTAATGGTATGATTTCATGCAATTCTTTTTGAATTCCGTAAATCTCTAATTGTTCAGGAGAAATCTTTGCTGGGCGTCTCTTTTCAATGTCAATTAGCATTGCAGTAGAAATCCCAGAAAGAATTACTTTACCAACTGAATTTTTTATAGTGCAACGTCTATAACCATATAGCTTTTTAATACCTATGGCTTCAGTTTCAACAGTTATTCTATCTCTAAACTTAGGATATTCTAGGATTTTTAAATCATATTTTAATAAAACCCACACACAATTATGTACAAGTCCATGTTTAGTTTCGCCTAAAGAATCAGTTTGAGATATTACAACATCCCATAAGTAATTCATTAAAGATGAATATTTACAATTCATATTAGAATCTACATCATATATGTTTATAGTATAATCTTTGGTAAATGTATTGCTCAAGTTTAATACTCCTTTCTAATTATAATTAGTATAAGTTAATTATATGTAAAGTTATTCCATAAAGCAAATAGCATTGAAATACTAATTTTCAATGCTATTTTTATAAAATTAATGTTTTTTGTTATCCAATAGTATTTTTAAGAATATATAATAACTCTTTTAAGATAAGTATAGTTCTTACTATATTTGTTATCAATGTAAAAGGTAAATATGATATAATCGAATGAGAAATTAGGTTAAATAGGAGAGAGTAATGTTTAAAGTAGCTATTTTTGATTTAGATGGTACATTGTTAAATACTATAGATGATTTATCAAATGCATGTAATTATGCTCTTAGTAAATTTTCATTTCCAACTCATGAGTCTGAAAAGTATAAAGCTTTTATTGGAAATGGATTATACAAGCTTGTGGAAAGAGCTCTTCCTCTTGAAAATAGGGATAGTGAAACAGTTAATATGGTATTAGATGTGTTTAATAAATACTATAATGATCACATGATGGATATGACTAGGTCTTATAATGGAATAATTGATCTTTTAGACCAACTAATAGATGAAGAAATTGGACTAGCTGTTGTATCTAATAAGAAACATGATTTTACATTGGAGATAATACATAAATATTTTTCTGATAGATTTAAATTAGTTTTAGGGTTAAGAGAAAACTATAAAGCTAAGCCTGATCCAACATCACTATTAGAAGTAATTAATGAATTTGGTATAAGTAAAGAGGAATGCATATATATTGGTGATTCAAATGTTGATATAAGAACTGCAAGAAATGCTGGAGTTAAATCTATAGGTGTTTCATGGGGATTTAGAGGAGGAGAAGAGTTACTTAAAGAAGGTGCAGACTATCTAGTAAATAATGTAGAGGAACTAAAAGAAATAATAATTAGTTAAAAGAAAGTAGGAATAGATATGGCAAAACTAAGGAAGATGTTAGGAAGCTTAGATGATCCCAATATAGTATCATTAATGAGTTTAATAGAAACACAAAGCAAAACAACATTAGCCAATTGGGCAATTACATATGCAGAGGACAATTTTCTTAATATATATGAAAAAAACTATAGTGATGATTTAAGACTTCGTAATATAGTATCAGCTTCAAAGGAATATTTAAATGGAACTAAAAAGTTAAATGAGGTTAAATCTCTTATAAAGGAAGGAAATGTAGTTGCAAGAAGTCTAGAAGAAAACCCTGTTGCTCAGGTAGCTTGTCGTGCTATAGTAACAGCTTGTGGAACAATTAATACACCAACAAATGCTCTTGGTTTTACTTTTTATGGAGCAGCAGCAATTGTTTATGATAAGTGTGGTTTATCAGAAAGTTCAAAAATATATGATGAATTAGCTAGTAAAGAATTAGAAAAAATGTTAGTGTCACTTGAAAAGGTTGCTATCTCTAACGAAGAAAACCCTGCGAAAATTAAGTGGAATTGCTGAATATACTAGTAATCTATAAAAATATTAAAATAGTATTTATATATAGGTAATTTCATAATTCTTTTTAAAAATAATTATAATAAAATTTATATTTTTTCAAATCATAAGTTAAATTATTAATACTTTATAATTAGAAGTTAAAGGTAAGACAAATTATGGTTTGTATTGTCAAAAAAAACATGATAATATTTATCATGTTTTTTTGTTTTATCTGACTAAAGTGATAAAACATGAGATGATTATTATATTAGCAAAAATGGATATACTAAATATAAATTTATAAATAAACAAAAGAAAAGGGGACAAAAGATGAAAAAGAAATTACCTAAAGAGGCCTATGGTGGTGTTCATGGTAAAGATTATGTTCCATACATAACTGACAAGTCTAAAAGTGGAACAAATCTTGCAGTAATCATAATAGGTTCAATTTTAGCTGCTGTGTTTGCAGCATCTACAGCTTATTCTGGAATGAAATCTGGATTAACTGTTGCAGCAGGGATTCCTGGTGCTATTATAGGTTCAATGCTTATTGGAGTTTTTGCTAAAAGTAAAGGTATCCTTGGGAAAAATATAACTCAAGGTATGTCAAGTGGTGGAGAATCTATAGCAAGTGGTATGATTTATGTTTTACCTGCAATTATTCTTATAGGCAGTGATATTACTCTTATAGAGGGAATTACTGTTGGAGTAGGAGGCACACTATTTGGTATAGGATGTCTTTCATTAGTTTATAAATTCTTAATAGTAGAGGAACATGGAACTCTTATGTATCCAGAATCAATGGCTATCTCTGAAACTTTAGTTGCATCTGAAGCAGGTGGAGATGCTATAAAATACATGGGTATTGGATTTGGAATAAGTGGTATTATTAATGTGTTGACAGGATCATTTTTGAATCTAATTAACAATACTATTACTTTTGTAGGCAGTAAGTTTTATAAATGGAAGTTCTCAACTGAAGTAAATCCACTTTTATTAGGTATTGGATTTATAGTTGGTCTTGAAGTATCTTTAATGATGTTTGCAGGTTCAGTTTTAGCTAACTTTGGTATTACTCCATTAATAGGTTACTTTACTGATTTTGCAGAACATGGTGCTCAATCATGGAATGATGCTTCTGTGTTACTTCATCAAATGGATGTAAATACAATAGCAGGAAGCTATGTTAAGTATATTGGTGCTGGAATGATGCTTTGTGGTGGTATTATTGGTGCAATTAAGCTTATACCAACAATTGTTGTTTCTCTTAAGGAAACATTTAAAGCAAAATCAAGCAAAGATGAAAGCAATGAAAAGAATTCAGGTGGAATTCTTATGCTATTTGGTGGAATTATAGTAGCCTTTGTTGCAGCCTTTATAATTTCTCAAAATATAAAGATGGCAATAATAGGTGCAATAGTTTCTATGATATTATCATTATTATTTGTTATAGTAGCAGGACGTTTAACTGGTACAATAGGTACATCAAACCTACCAGTATCAGGTATGACAATTGCATCTTTAGTAATATTAACTTTAGTTTTCGTTATAATGGGATGGACTTCTCCAGCTGATAATAAATCATTACTTTTATTTGCAGCCTTTATGGTAGTTGCAATAGCAGTAGCTGGTGGATATAGCCAATCTCAAAAGGTAAGTTACATAATAGGTGGTAGCAGAAGTGAAATGAGAAATTCATTTGCTATATCAAGTGTTATTGGTGTTATAGTAGTAACAGGAACAATCCTTGTTCTATCAAGCCAGTTAAGAATTACTGGAGCAGAAGCACCATTTGCACTTCCACAAGCTAATTTAATGTCAACCTTAACATCAGGTATAATGTCTGGCGATTTACCATGGCCAATGATTATAGTTGGTATTGTAATGGCACTTTTCTTATTCTTATTAGATTTACCTATAATGACTATTGCTATAGGGTTCTATTTACCTATATCAACAACTTCTATAATATTAGTAGGTGCTTTAATAAGAGTATTTGTAGAAAAAATGAGTAAAGATGAGCAGGAAAAAGAAGTAAAAGTTTCAAATGGAATAAGCCTTTCTTCAGGGCTTGTTGCTGGTGGCTCTATAATTGGACTATTAGGAATAATACTTCAGGTTACAGGAGTAATAACTCCAAAAACTCCTACTGGATTTGCAGCAAGTAATGGTATGGGAATAATACTATTAATAGCCTTAGTAGTAGCAACAACCATTCCTATAATGATGTCTAAAATAAAACTAAAAAATGAGTAGCTTAGGAAGAGGAATCGCAAATTATGGTTCCTCTTCTTTTATTTGTAAGTATTTTGCTTTACAATATATGTATGTAGAAAAGTGTGATTATAGATTTCTTGAAAATTATAATAGTTTACGGGGATATAAAAGGAGGGGGCAATGAAAGAAATAATTACAGATAGACTAATAATAAGACCTTGGAAATTAAGCGATAGCAGTGATTTGTATGAATATGCTCAAAGTGAATTAGTTGGGCCTAATGCAGGGTGGAGGCCACATAAATCAGAAGAAGAAAGCAAAGAAATAATAAATATGCTTATAAAGAGTAATGACTCCTATGCAATTGTTTTAAAGGAAGAAGATAAGGTTATTGGGGGAATAGGATTACATATAAGCAGACCAGATAGTTCATTAAAAGATTTAAAACAAAGGGAGATTGGATATGTGCTAAATCCAAAATATTGGGGAAGAGAATATATTCCTGAAGCTGTAAAAAGTTTAATAAATTATGGATTTAATGAAATGGATTTAGACTTAATCTGGTGTGGACATTTCCATTTTAATAATAGATCTAAAAGGGTAAATGAAAAGTGCGGTTTTAACTATAAGTTTAAAAGAGATGTAAAGTTAAAGTTCTTAGATGATAAAGAGGTTACAATTTTATACTATAATATTTCAAAAAAAGAATATGATGTGCAAGCATTATTAGATTAGGGGGAAGCTTGGGTAATAGCTATGATTATGAATTTGATTCATAGATCAAATATTTAATAGAAAGTTGAGAGCACAAGCTCTCAACTTTATTTCATAGCACTATTATAGTAAGAACATATAGCATCATCAATTATAGTGCTAATATAAATATTAAAGTCAGGATTATTAGCTTTAAGTTTATTAAGTTTTATTAAAGTAGACTTTCTAAAGCAATAGGTTCTAACAAATTCAAATTTTTCTCCGTCTACAGGAGGAGTTATACCATTAGGGTGTCCTTTACCTTTTTTATTTTGATGAGATTGGGGAGTAAACTTTGTTTCAGTGAAAGGTTTAGCTTCTTCTTTTCTATTATCAAAACTTAATTTTTCTTCTGTAGCTTCATCGGTAAAACAAAAACTAGCAACAGCATCTTTTGATGGTGGTACATAATCTGTAAAACATATTTCATCCATTGGTTCTTCGTAACATAAATCATCCTTAGATATTACAAATTCTTTTTTTCTTCTTGCCATAACAAACCTCCAATTTTATTTCTAAAAGTTATATATGCAAAAATAAAAAAATAAATATTGTTTTAAACATATAAATACATAAATATATAAATATGCATAATTATGAGCACCTGTAAATATGTTAAAATAAATTTAAGATTATAATTAAGAATATCAGAGAACAGAATGGAGCGTTATATGATTTATAAGCTAAAGGATACAGAAAAGGCTAAAGATTTATTTGGTAATTGGGAAGAAACAATTATATGGTCATGTCTTCAAAACATAATGGGAAGTATTTATGTAGATGATGAAGAGAATCCCAAATCTGCAATGGCTGTACTTGGAGACTTTTGTTTCTTCGGGGGAGTAGCTAATAAAGAGCTAGTAGAATATAAACCAGATTACTATAAAGAGAATTTTATAATAATGGTACCTCAAAGTAATGAGTGGTCAGTATTAATTAAAGAGTGTTACGGAAATAATGCAAAAAAAATTACTAGATATGCCATAAAAAAAGAAGAGCATATTTTTGGTAAGGATAAATTGATGGCTATTGTAAACTCTTTACCGAAAGAGTATGCACTAAGAATGATAGATGAAGAGATTTTTAATTTCTGTAGGTTAAATGATTGGAGTAAAAGTTTTGTAGCTCAATATTCTGATTATGAAATGTTTAAGAATCTAGGATTAGGCGTTGTTGTTATGAAAGATAATGAACCTATTTCAGGTGCAGCTGCTTATTCAAGGTATAGAGATGGAATTGAAGTAGAAATTGATACTAAAGAGCAATACAGAAGAAAAGGTCTTGCATATTGTTGTGGTGCAAAATTAATTTTAGAATGCCTTAAGAGAGGTTTATATCCAAGTTGGGATGCTCATAATAAAGCCTCTGTTGCATTAGCTGAAAAATTAGGTTATAACTATCATCATGGTTATTTAGCTTTTGAAGTGTGGGATTACTAATATTATAGGGAGTAGAAAGATGAAAAGAAAAAGAATTATATATATGGGGCTTGTGATCATAGTTATGATTTTAGGCATTGCTTCAAGAAGGTATGGAAGCTACTTACCCAATATAATAAGCAAATATGCAGGAGATACCTTGTGGGCTTTAATGGTGTATTTGGGATTTGGTTTTCTATTTAATAAAGCTAAAATAAGAAATGTGGCTTTGGCTTCAATGACATTTTCTTATTTAATAGAAATATCACAACTTTACCAAGGGGAATGGATAAATTCAATAAGAGATACAACCCTAGGAGCATTAATTTTAGGTCATGGATTTTTATTTAGTGACTTAATATGTTATACAATTGGTATTTTAATTGGAGTAGTTATTGAATATTTATATTTTTATAAAAAAGATTGTAGTTTATAGAAAAAAGCAATCTATTTTACTCTATATAGGGCTTAGGTAACTAATAAGCTAATTACATAATAAGGTATAATGAACTCATCAAATGTATTTGCTGCATGGAATGAAAGGGAGCTATTAGGTTTAGCTAGAATATTAGATGATAGTGAAATGGTTGCCTTTATTTATTATGTTTTAGTTAACCTAAAGAGATTCCAAAGCAAATTTGTAATGAAAGAAATAAAAATTATTATGGATGGTTAAAAATTTAATTCTCAATTTTCGTAAAATGAATGAAGCAATAACAATGTTTAAGAGGCTTAAAGAAATTTATTGCTCTAAGCATAATTATGATTTTGAGTTTATATGGATAATTATTTAATATGAAAAAGTTAGAAAATATAAGCATAATAGGTTATATTATATAAAAATGAGTGAGAAAGATAACAGCTTATTTGATTTAATAGTTTAATGAATATATTATAAAAAAGTAATTAAAATAAATATGAGATAAAGGAAAGTGAGGTATACATATGAATAAAATTATGAGTCAAGCAAAGTTAATATATGATGATTTAATTACTATTAGGAGGACTATTCATAGTAACCCTGAAGTTGGTGCAAAGTTACCTAAAACAAAAGCTTATGTAATTGATAAGTTAAAGGAATTTGGGTATGAACCACAAGAAATATGTGAAAGTGGTGTAGTTGCTACAATTAGTGGTAAAAATCCAGGCAAAACGTTTTTGTTAAGAGCTGATATGGATGCATTACCAGTAGTTGAGGCAACTGAATGTGATTTTAAGTCAACTAATGGGAGTATGCATGCATGTGGACATGATATGCACACTGCAATGCTATTAGGTGCAGCAAAACTACTTAGGGAAAATCAAGATGATATAGAAGGAACTGTTAAGTTAGTGTTTCAACCAGACGAAGAAGGCTTTACTGGAGCTAAAAAAATGTTAGCAGCAGGTGTATTAGAAAATCCGCATGTAGATGCTGCAATGGCTATGCATGTTCATTCAGGAACTCCTTCTAATATGGTATTATGCGGCTTAGGTACTAGTATAGCAGGATGTAATAGATTTAGAATAGTCGTAAAAGGAACTGGATGTCATGGAGCTATGCCAGAGCTTGGAGTAGATCCTATTAATATAGCAGCACATATATATATATCTTTACAAGAACTAATTGCTAGAGAAATACCAGCTACTAAAGCTGCAGTTGTAACTATTGGTAAGTTTGTAGGGGGAGAAGCTCCAAATATAATTCCTAGAGAAGTAATTATGGAGGGAACAATAAGAAGTTTAGATAAAGAAATAGGAGAATTCATATTTAATAGAATAAATGATATAACAGTAAATACTGCTAAAATGTTTAGAGGTGAAGCAGAATTAATAGAATTATCATCTGTACCACCATTAACTAATAATACTGATTTAGCTAAAGAAATTACATCATATGTAAAAGATTTGATCGGAGAGAATTTAGTTAATTTATTTGAAGGAGGAGGAATGGGATCGGAAGATTTTGCTTCCTATTCATATGAAGTTCCAAGTGTCTATATGATGTTAGGTGCTGGAACAAAGCAAGAAAATTTACTATATGGTGAACCAATGCATAACGAAAAAGTAGTATTTAATGAAGAAATATTAGCTACAGGTTCTGCTATACATGCATATAGTGCTATAATGTGGTTGAAAAATAACAAGGATAAAAATTAAGAATACTAAATAAAGTATATTAAGAAAGTTTGATTTAAAAATCCCTATATTTATAATTAAATATAGGGATTTTTGTTACTAATATGAATTACAAGTTAATCATATTTAATGTTATTGGTAAAGTATAGTTTGTTACATAGTGAATTTATCTATAAGGTTTCTATATAGAATAAAGTGGTATAATTGACTTGTAATATTGTTTGTACTTAATAATATAAAATCATGATATTTAAGTTATACATATAAACTAGGATAGTCACTTTTAATGGAACAGTTAATATTAGAAGTGGTAATGAAAAATTGGGGGGATTTTTATAGTAAAAGATTTTAATATTGTAATTAAAGCTATTTTAGTTGGCTATGTTGCAATGAATTCATTAAATAATATGGATAAGCCATGGCTAAATGTTTCTATCATTTTATCTATAATTATATTATCAATGTTAAGCTATTTACTTCCAAAAAGATTAAGAAAGAAGATATACTTTATAAATATAATCTTTTCAGCAGTAGTAACAATATATATAAATAAAATTATTATAATTCTATTTGCTTTTACATTAGCAGAGTATTTATCTATAGAAAAAAAGGTTTATTATAATTGCCTATTTATTATTCCAACAAGTATTCTGTTTACATATAAAAATAATCTATGTGTAGAATTAACCTCAATCATTGCACTTTCAGTATATGCATTAATTTACGGAAAAAAACAAGAAGAAAGATTAGAATTCTTAGAAAAAGAGTGGGATCAAAATAGAAGAATTAATTCAGAATTAAGTTTAAAAATGAAATCTAGGGAGAAGTTTATAGAGCAAGAAAAAATATCTGCAAAGTTACAAGAAAGAAATGAAATTTCTGGTGCTATGCATGATAAGATAGGACATACTTTAGCAGGAGCGTTACTTCAACTTGAAGCTTTAGGAATTATTTTGAAAAATGATGGAAATGAAAAAGCAGTAGGTATTATAAAAAATGTAACCAATTTGCTTAGAAATGGAATGGATGATATAAGAGCAACATTAAGAAGTATAAAACCTCCAATAGAAGAACTTGGAGTTAATAAAATTAAGCTGTTACTTCAAAATAAGTTAAAGGACACTTCATTTAAATACATACTAACAAGTGAAGGAAATCTAGATTTAATATCCAGGAGACAGTGGGAAATAATTATTGAAGGAATAAGAGAATTATCAACTAATTCTCTAAAATATTCTAAAGGTAATAAAATTAAGGTTAATATAGAGGTGTTAAATAAATATATAAAAGTGGAAGTTAGTGATGATGGTATTGGTTCTAACAAAATTATAAAAGGAATGGGATTACAATCATTAGAAGAAAGAATGCTAAATTTACAAGGAAATTTAATTCTAGATGGAAGTAGAGGGTTTACGGCAATTATGATATTTAAAGAAGAGGGGGAATTATAATGTGCATTAAAGTTGCTATTGTAGATGATGATGATTTAATTAGGGAGAGTTTAAAAATAATTGTTGGGTCTAATGAGGACATTGATGTTAAGGGAACATTTAAAAATGGACAAGAACTATTAAAATATTTAGAAGGAAACTACTTGGATGTAGTTCTTATGGATATAAGAATGCCAATTTTAAATGGTGTAGAGACATTGGCAGAAATAAGAAGAAGGGATTTGAAGACAAAGGTCATTGTGTTAACAACCTTTGATGAGGATGAATATATAGAAAAATCATTAAACCAAGGAGCAATTGGATATTTGTTAAAGAATACTACGCCAGATAAAATTATAGATACTATAAAAATGGTTTACAATGGTATATCAGTAATTCAGGAAGATATATTAAAGAGATATAAGGAGATTGGACAAAATACTCCTAAGGGGAAAATAGATAAATCACTTTTTACGGATAGAGAATATGAGGTGGTTGTAGGGATTTCCCAAGGGTTAAGTAATAAGGAAATAAGCAAAAAACTATTTATCTCAGAAGGAACAGTTAAAAACTATATTACCTCTATACTAAATAAAACAGGTTTAAAGCATAGAACTCAAATAGCTGTTTATTATTATACAGGAGAGAGGATATGACTTTTGTCATATAGAGAATATGACCTTTTCTACAGTTTGTAGAAGGTCTTTTTTTATATACTAAAATTAGAAAGTAAAGGGGGAAATAATAATGAAAGTAATAGAAATAGATAAGTTAGTTAAAAAATTTGATGATTTTGTTGCCATTGATAATATTTCATTATCCATAGATGAAGGAGAGATATATGGACTTCTTGGCCCAAATGGAGCTGGTAAAAGTACAACTATTAGCACTATATGCGGCTTAGTAAGACCTTATTCAGGTGATATAAAAATAATGGGAACTAGTATTAAGAAAAATGATGTAAATATCAAACGACAAATTGGACTAGTTCCGCAAAAAATAGCTATATATGAGGATTTTACTGCTAAAGAAAATATTAGTTTCTTTGGTGAACTATATGGACTAAGGGGAAAAGAATTGAAAGAGGCAGTAGAGAAGTCATTAGAATTTGTAGGGCTTAAAGAAGTTAAGAATAAAAAGGCCAAAGAGTATTCTGGTGGAATGCTTAGAAGGTTAAATATAGCTTGTGCTATTGTTCATAATCCCAAGATAATTATTATGGATGAACCCACTGTAGGAATAGATGCTCAATCTAGAAATCATATTTTAGATTCCATTAAGAAATTAAATGAAGGGGGTACTACAATAATTTATACTTCACATTATATGGAGGAGGTAGAGTCAATATGCACCAAAATAGCTATTATAGACCATGGTAAAGTTATAGTAGAGGGAACAAAGGATGAACTAAAAAGTATAGTAGATGATAAGAAAACCCTATCTCTTACCCTTAATTCCTATGAAGAAATTAATATTGAAGAAATTAAATCTATCAAAGGAGTTTTATCAGTATATCAAAATGATAATTTAGTAACTATAAACACTTCTAAGAATGTAAATAACCTAGATAAAATAATTAATTATTTTACAAGAAATGAAATTAGTATTGGTGATATTGGATATAGAGAAGTTACCTTAGAAACAGTTTTTCTGACATTAACCGGCAGAAGCTTGAGGGAGTAGGTGAGATTTTATGTTTCATGTTATTGTTGAAGGACTTAAGTTTAATCTTAGGCAAAGAAAATGGGTGATATTTAATGCATTATTTCCAATTTTTCTTATGGTACTCCTTGGAGTAATGTTATCTAATACTAACTCTATAAATAGTGAAAATGAAGTTATTAATATATGTTACTACAATGAATCAGGAAAAGAAGAAATTATAAATGAAATAAAAGATAATGTATTCAATTATGAGGATTTTAGTATAAAAGAAGTATCATCTGTTGAAGAAGGAAAGGCTAAGGTTGAAAATGAAAGAGAAATATTTCTTTTGCTTAAGGATGAATCTATAGAAACTTATTATTCGGAGAAAAAAGTCTCAGAAGGTGCAACTGTCCTATCTTATTTAAAATCATTTAGTGATACCTATGCAAGTATAAATGAATTATATATGGTGGATGTAGATAAGGCATCTGAAATTATTAGTAGTGAAGAATTTATGAATGATAGTATAGATGTAAAGTTTATTAAAGAAGAGGATGCTCCTAATTCTTATCAGTATTATGGAATAGTTGAAGTAACTATGATGATGCTTTATGTAACATTATTTCCAATAGGATTACTTGGATTAGAAAAATCATCTGGAATAAAGGATAGAATAATTTTAACAGGATTATCTGATTTCAAATATTTTGTTGGAAGAATTATTTCAAGTTTAATTCTAAGCATAATTATAATTACACCAGGATTTCTATTTTCACTCTTTAAATTAAAGTCAAATTGGGGAGACAATCCACTCATAACTTTTATGTATTTAATAGCTGCTGCTTTAATGATGGTTACCTTAGGAACTTTTGTTGGTTACGCAGTAAAGCAAAGAGATAGAGCAGCATTGTTCTTACAAGGACTTATTATTCCAGTCTTTTCTTTCCTAGGGGGATCTTATATATCACTGCCTCTTGAAATGGACGGAATATTCAATTTAGTAACAAATATTTCTCCTTTAAGATGGTTAAATAAGGGAATATTTAAAGCTGCCTATGAAGGAAGCTTTTATTGTCTAAATGTAAGCTTAGTAATAAGTATTACAGCAACTATAATTTTATTTTGTTGTCTTTATATATGTATTAGAAGGGAGAAGAGAGAAGTATGAGAAGTGTATATGCCTTAGTAAAGAATAATTTAAAGATAATGATATTAAAGAAACCTGCGTATACAATACTAACAGTAGTTTTTCCTTTGATTATATTTCTATTTGCCCCAAAGATTATAGATGGATCTATTACTGAAATAAATGTGGGAATATGTGATGAAAGTAAATCTTTTTCTTCTAATAAATTAGATGAGTATTTGTCTGATATTGATATGATTAATCTAGTTGAAGTTAATAGCGAAGATGATTTAAAACAAAAATTTAATACTAGAGATATTTATTTAGGTATAATGATTGAGAAAAATATTGAGGAAAAAATATTAAAGGGTGATAATTCAGGTGTGATTTTATATGGGATAGAAGGGGAAAGTCTTCATGAAATCTTAGATAAAGGACTATCTATTGAATTATCCAATATGATAAATTTAGCAAAAGTAAATGATGGTGACCTTGAAAAATATAAGTTGTCAGTTGAAAGAAAAGAAAAGGAAAAGATTGAAGTTTCATATAAAGATTTAAATGATGTAAAAAAGGACCATAGTGTAAGTCAAAGCTTAATAGGATTTATAATCATGTTTGCTTTTTATAGAGCTATGAGTGGATCGGGATTAATTAGCGAAGATAAGGAACAAAATATGTATACACGAATTCTTACGACTAGTGTAAGGCCATGGCAATATTATTTAAGCAATATTATTAGTACAACCATTTTGCTATCTATTTTATTTACAATAAGTGTTATAGAAATAAATTTTGTTTCAACCATAGAAATTGGAGTTAGTAACCTTATGCTTATAGTAATATTACTAATATTAGGAATAGTTTCAGTATCTGTAGGAACATTTTGTATGACCATAACTAATGATAGAGATTTATCAAGCATAATAAGTAACTTTGTTACAATATCATTTCTAGCACTGGGTGGGTGCTTTGTGCCTTTATCCTACTTAAGTGGTACAATAAATAAAATATCATATTTTACGCCTATAAGATGGGCAATGGAAGCTATTAATAATGCACAGCAAGGAGCAGATATAGGTGTAATTGTAATGAATTTATTAGTGTTGAGTTTATTTGGAGTTGTATTCTTTATTATTTCAGTTTATTGTATAAATAAGCGTGATAAGGTGGACAATGTAAGATAGATATTTAGCTGTAATTTTTAGGATTCAAGAATATAAAATAACAGAATTCAATTAGAGCTGTTGAGAAATATTTTTCAACAGCTTTTATTTTATAAACATATAAAATATAAATGTGTAAAAACTAACAATGAATTGTAATAAAACTATAAAAACAAAGGAGAAAAGATGGATAGAATTTTAAAAGATAAGACAATAAAGCTAGAAAATACATATATTAAATTACCAAGTAAATTTTTCACAACTCAATATCCTGAAAAGGTAAGAGAACCAAAGGTTGTTGCGCTAAATAAAACATTAGCCAAAAGCATAGGAATAGATGTAAGCTTCCTGGAAAGTGAAGAGGGAGCAAATTTTTTAAGTGGTAATAAAATTTTAGATGGGTCAACACCAATTGCGCAAGCCTATGCAGGACATCAGTTTGGATACTTTACTATTTTAGGTGATGGAAGAGCAGTACTTCTTGGGGAATACTTAACAAAAGATGGAGAAAGAGTAGATATACAGCTTAAAGGATCAGGTAGAACTCTTTATTCTAGAGGTGGAGATGGAAAGGCATCCTTAGGGCCAATGCTTAGAGAATACATCATAAGTGAAGGAATGTATGCTTTAGGGATACCAACTACCAGAAGTTTGGCTGTATTAACAACAGGAGAAGATATTTTTAGAGAGGATTTCTTACCTGGAGCAATACTGACAAGAATTGCAAAAAGTCATATACGTGTAGGAACATTTGAGTATGCTGCAAGACTTGGAGATAAAAAATATTTGAAGGAATTAGCAGATTATACTTTAAAGAGACATTTTGATGGCAATTATAATGGGAACCCTTATGAATATCTTTTAAATCAAGTTGTAAAAAAGCAAGCTGAATTAATTTCAAAGTGGCAACTTGTGGGGTTTATTCATGGAGTGATGAATACAGACAATATGTCTATAGCAGGAGAAACTATTGATTATGGTCCTTGTGCTTTTATGGATATATATGATCCAAGTACTGTATTTAGTTCAATAGATTTAAATGGTAGATATGCCTATGAAAATCAGCCTAGAATTGGTGGGTGGAATCTAGCAAGGTTTGCAGAAGCTATGTTACCATTATTAGATGATGATAAGGATAAAGCAATTGAGGTAGCAAATGGATCTTTAGATAAATATAACCAATTATATTTAAATAATTGGTATTTAGGCATGAGAAAAAAGCTTGGGCTATTTAATGAAGAGGAAGTAGATAAGGATTTAATAGAAGGGCTTCTAAGTATAATGCTAAAATATAAAGCAGACTATACAAATACTTTCTATAACTTAACTATTGGAAAGTTTACTAGCATGGATATTTTCTATATGGATGAGTTTAAAAGGTGGTATACTTTATGGAGTGAAAGATTAAGTAGACAAGAACAATCCAAAGATGAAGTCAAAAAACTTATGGAAGAAAATAATCCAACTGTAATACCAAGAAATCATAGGGTAGAGGAAGCACTAGAAGCAGCAGTAAATAGAAATGACTATAGTGTAATGGAAAATCTTATAGCAGTTTTAAAAAATCCATATGATTACTTAAGTGTTAATGAAGAATATACAAAGTTGCCTAAAAATATAGATAAAGGATATAAAACCTACTGTGGTACATAAAATAGTATAGAAGATTGATAAATTAAGGATGGAAATAGTTAAGAGACACCTGTTAAATTACAGGTGTCTTATTATTTTGAGCAAAAAATACTTATCTTTTATGTTATTGATAAATTTTATCAATAACATTATTGATTAGAAATTTTTTCTAGTATATACTAATTAATGAAAAGACAATGAGAATCATATTCAACTGAAAGAGGGGGATTAGTTATGTCATTATCAATGATGTCTGTTGGTGAAAGTGGAAGAATTATTGAGTTTAGAGGAAAAGATAGTATGAAGCGTCATCTTCAAGATCTTGGTTTTATAAAAGGAGAAAAAATTGAAGTTGTTGGAGAGAATCAAAGTGGTTTAATTCTTTTAGTTAAAGGCGTAAAAATTGCTTTGAATCGTGGACTTGCTTCACTTATAGTGGTTAATTAAGTTTTGAAAGGAGTTTTTGATTATGACTTTAAAAGAATTAAAACCAGGTGAATCTGGTACAGTCAAGTCAATTGGGGAAAAGGGAGTTATGAGAAGAAGACTTATGGATATGGGAGTAACTCCAGGTGTTAGTATAAAAGTAATTAAGATTGCACCATTAGGTGATCCTATAGAAGTTAATATAAGGGGATATGCGCTTAGTTTAAGAAAAAGTGATGCTGAACAAATTATAGTAATCAAATAAGGGGGAGATTAAATGTCATTAAGAATTGCACTGGCAGGTAATCCTAACTGTGGTAAGACTACTCTTTTTAATGAGTTAACAGGTTCAAAACAACATGTAGGAAACTGGCCAGGAGTTACAGTTGATAAAAAAGAAGGTAAGTATAAAAAGGATAATACTATAGAAATTGTAGATTTACCTGGAACATATTCCTTATCACCATATTCTGCTGAAGAGATAATAGCAAGAGATTATATTGTTGTTAATAAACCAGATGTGGTAATAGATATAGTAGATGGTACTAATATAGAAAGAAATCTTTATCTTTCACTTCAAATTTTAGAAACTAGAGTTCCAACTGTTATAGCTATAAATATGATGGATGAAGTTGAATCAAATGGGGATAAGATAGATACTAATAAGCTATCAAAATATCTAGGGGTGCCTGTAGTTCCAATAATAGCTAGAAGCGGAAAAGGTATTAGTGAATTAATGAATGTAGCTACTAAAGTAGGAAAAGAGAAGAATGTTTTGGAAAGTTTAGCTATTTTTGATAATAATATACTTGAAGCTAGAGATAAAATTAAAGATATAATATTTTGTGAAAATGAACTAGAAAAAGAATGGAGAGCTTTAAAATTAGTTGAAGGGGATGAAATTGTAACAGCTCTTTTAAGTGAAGAAGAAAAATCTAAAGTACTTAAAGTTGTAGAAGTAGCGGAAAATAATGCTGATGGGGATACTGAAGCTAAAATAGCAGACCTAAGGTACCAATATATAGGTAAGATAGTTAGAGTATCTGTTAAGAAGGGAGAAAGAAAAGTTAAAGAAACTAAATCAGATAAAATAGATAGGGTTCTTACTAATAGAGTTTTGGCCTTACCCATATTTGCAGTAGTTATGTACTTGCTATTTGCTTGTACTTTCAGTGAAAATTTTTTATTTATTAAAGGATTTCCAAGCCCAGGTGTATGGTTAGCAGGCTTAGTAGAAAAAGTATGGGAAATCTTTAGTAATTTAATTGAAGGACTTATAGTAAATTCATCTCCATGGGTTCATTCGTTAGTTATGGATGGGATTTTAAATGGTATTGGTGCAGTAATTGGATTTATACCATTAGTATTGGTGTTATATATACTTATTTCATTTCTTGAAGATAGTGGTTATATGGCTAGAGTAGCCTTTGTTATGGATAGAATTTTTCGTAGATTTGGTTTGTCAGGGCGTTCATTTATTCCTTTACTTATGGGATTTGGTTGTGGGGTACCAGCGATAATGGCAACTAGAACTTTAGATTCAGAAAAAGACAGAAAAATTACCACTATTATAACAGGTTTTATGCCATGTGGTGCTAAATTACCTATATTTGCAATGTTTGTTTCAATATTCTTTAAAGATGGAAATAAGACTTTAGTAACCTATTCTATATATATGTTAAGTATTGCTATAGCAATTATTGTTTCTTTATTATTAAATAAGTTCGTTTATAAATCAGAAGTATCTAATTTTGTAATGGAATTACCTCAATATAGAATTCCTACTGCTAAATCTATAGGTATTCACGGATGGGAGAAAGTAAAGGGTTTTGCAGTAAAGGCAGGTACAGTAATTTTTATTTCTACTATTTTAATTTGGGGACTTTCAAACTTTAATATAAATTCATTTAATGGTGTGAATAAAGAAAATAATGAAAATGGAAGTATAATTTGCGATATGGAAGAAAGTTTTCTAGCATCTGCTGGTAATATAATTGCTCCAGTATTTAGACCTTTAGGATTTGGAGAGTGGAAACCAGCAGTAGGTGTAGTTACTGGATGGGTTGCTAAAGAAAATGTTGTTGTTACATTTGCACAATTGTATGATGATGATGTAACTGATGAATACTTAAAAGAGTTTTTTAGTAAGTATACACAGGTGGAACTTGAGGAGTTTGGCTTTGAAGATGGTATATATGATTCTGAAGCAGCAAGAAGTATATATTCTGAAGGAATTTTGTTTGAAGGAGAAGATGAAAATGCACTTTCATCTATGAAAGAAGACATTTCATCTAAAGGAGCAGCTTATGCATATATGGCATTTAATCTATTATGTATGCCATGCTTTGCAGCAGTTGGTGCCATGAAGAGAGAGTTGAAGTCTTGGAAGTTAACAGGTATGGCTATTAGTGTTCAAATGGTGACAGCCTATATTGTAGCATTATTAATAAATATATTTGGAAGCTTAGTAGGTTAGAGAATGAATAGAAAAGAGAGTGATTACTTACTAGTTAAAAAGGTTAACATAGAGAAGGAAGCTATCTTTTTAAAATTAAGAGAAAATGGTTTTAGAATTACTAATCAGAGAAAACTTATAATTGATACTATTTTCAATAAAGAATGTACAAGCTGTAAAGAAATATATTGGGAGGCATCTAAGAAGGATTCATCCATAGGAATAGCAACTGTATATAGAATAATAAAAAGTCTTGAAGAAATAGGAGTTATAAATAGAAAGAATCTTTATAAAATATCAAGTGAAGAAATTGATATTTTAAATGGTGAAGGTATTGTAGTTCTTAAGAATAAAAAAACATTTAAACTTTCTGAGGAAGATTGGAAAAGGATAATTAGAATAGGTCTTTATGAGGCAGAGGGTTTAAATATTAATGATATTGACTCCATAGTTATAAAGAGAGTTAATGATGAAGAGGAGGATATAATGTGATTGATTTTATTGTTGTTGTCAGTGTATTAATTTTAGTTGTGTTATCCATGGTGTATAGGCATAAATCAAAAAAGTCTGGTAAATCTTCCTGTGGTTGTAGTTGTGAAAACTGCAAATCATCTTGTAGTAATTTAAAATATAAATAACTCTAAAAAACCTAGTCGTACTCTGACTAGGTTTTTATTACGAGGTATGTAAAAGATGTTATCATCACTGTTCCACTAATTACAGTAGATAATTAGTGGAACAAAAATAATATTGTTAGATTATAAACTTTGACCTAAACAGTTTGTATCATCAGCTATATCTCTAACATCGTCTTGTAAGTCACAAATATCGCTTTGAATAGATCTTAAGATATTCTTTATTCTATTACTTACGCAGCAACGACTTTCAAATAAAACATCATCTAGATTATTAAAGCATTGATTTAAGCAGTTAATAGCATTATTAGTATTTCTTAATTGATTTTCAAAAGCTCTTAATGCTCTTTCTGTTCTCTCATCCATTGGACTATTATCAAATCTTCTTCCGCAGCAAAGACGTCTGTCATCACGATCTCTATCCCTATCACGATCTCTATTACAATCTCTATCACGATCTCTATTACATTCACATTCGCTACTTAAGAAAGAAGTATTGTTATAAAAATTATCTCTATAGTTACGGTAAGCTTCTGCTATTTCAGAATAATTATTATTATTTTCACACATAGTAAATCCACCTTTTCATCTTTTTGTTATTTATTTTCTATCCATTCGTATAATTTATCTTATGTAGATGATAGGTAAATGGTGATAAAAAAATAAAAAGTATACAATATTATTTTTTTGTAGATGTCTTTTTACTTTAAACCAGTATTTATATGTATTTAAAGTTATAGATATTATATTTATAGACAAATATTATAAAAATTAGGTATACTAAGGAAGAAGCAATAAAGATGAACAGGGGGAGCACTAATGAGTATAGGGAAGGTGCAAGAAAAAATAAGAAGTTTAAATGATATAAGAAATAATCCGAAGGAATATCTTGATAAATGTGATGAAATAATTAGACTATTAATAGATTCTAATGAAATATATACTTTAGTTAGTAAGGATTCTAGTGAAGAGTTCATAGAAAGCGGCAGAGGTGATATAAGATACGGTATTCATGAAAATATACCTACAATGTGGCTTTTTTCTGAAGAGAAGATAGCTAAGGAATATGCTGATTATTATAATTTAAAGCTTAAGGGTGAATATTTAATTAAAAAAATACCATTTGAAGAACTTTCGTTAGAGTCTTATAGAGCTATGTTTTCAGGGATTGGGAAGATTATTGTAGACGAAGGAAGAGAATATTTAGCATGTAGTTTGTATGATTTGGTAAATCAATGTTTAATAAAAAATGGACAAGATCCTATACTAGAAAGAAAAGAGTATCTTGTTATGAATATACTAAATAGCATTAAGTATTGTAATACAAAGTTGTGGGTAGTACCAAAGGAAGGAACAACTTTTAATGATATAATATTTAATAAATTTGTTCCTGCAATAGAAGGAGGCTCTGTAAGATTTTTTATAAACAAGAATGAAAGTAGTACTTATTCAAAGAAATTAGGACATACTAATGGTATTTCTATAGATTTAGATATGAGTAGTTTTAATATTATCATCGAGAGTTTATTAAAAAGTGAAGCTAAGGGAGTAAAATTTATTATAAATAGGATAGAATCAGATATAACTATAGAAAAGTTAAATTCTTTATTAAGCAAGATGAATTAGACAGTATTGACAAAATATTATCAATGGAATATAATACAAAGCAAACAAAATAGTATAGGCTATGATAGGGAAAAGTATTATAGAATGCAATTTTAAGAGAGAAAATGTCATTGGCTGTAAGCATTTTTAAATATGACTATAAGAAAAACTACCCAGGAGCTATGATTCAGTAACTTATTAAAAGCGAAATGTCATCGGTGAAGATCGATAAAACGTAAGAGAAGAATTGAATTTTTTAATTCAATTTGGGTGGAACCACGGATAATTAGCATTCGTCCCAAGTAGGGATGAGTGCTTTTTTTATATTAAATTTAAGAGGAGGTAGAAAAATGAGTATTAAAGTAAAGTTAAATGATGGGTCTATAAGAGAAATAGAAGAAAACTTAACTATTTTAGACCTAGCAAAAAGCATTAATAGGAATCTTGCCAAAAAGGCAATTGTAGGTGAAGTAAATAAGACCTTAGTAGATTTAAATTATATGCTAAAAGACAATGATGAGGTAAATATTTTAACAGCTGATAATGATAAAGCAATTGAGGTTATTAGACATTCTACCTCCCATATAATGGCACAAGCAGTAAAGAGGTTGTATAAGGATGCAAAACTAGCAATAGGTCCATCAATAGAAAATGGTTTTTACTATGATTTTGATATTGATGAGCCTTTAATTATTGAAGATTTACAAAAGATAGAAAATGAAATGAATAATATAATTAATGAAAATTTACAATTTGAAAGGTTTGAGGTTTCAAGAGAAGAAGCTCTTAAGATTATGGAGGCAAACAATGAATCTTATAAAATAGAACTTATTAATGACTTACCTCAAGGAGAAAAAATATCTCTTTATAGACAAGGAGAATATGTAGACCTTTGTAGAGGGCCACACATACCTTCAACTAAATATGTAAAAGCTTATAAGTTAACAAGTGTTAATGGTGCATATTGGAGGGGAAATGAAAAGAATAAAATGCTTCAAAGAATTTATGGAGTAGCATTTAAAAATAAAGAATTATTAGATAAGCATTTAGCTAATATTGAAGAAGCTAAAAAAAGAGATCATAGAAAACTAGGTAAGGAATTGAAGTTGTTTACTTTTGTTCCAGAAGGACCAGGCTTCCCTTTTTTCCTTCCAAAGGGTGTAGTTTTAAAAAATACTCTTATAGAATTTTGGAGAGAGCTTCACAGATTGGCAGGATATGTTGAAGTTGAAACACCTATTATGTTAAATAAGCAGTTATGGGAAACTTCAGGACATTGGTATCATTACAAAGAAAATATGTATACTTCAATGATAGATGAAGAAGAATTTGCACTTAAGCCAATGAATTGTCCAGGTGGAATGTTAATTTACAAATCTGAAGCACATTCTTATAGAGATTTTCCAATTAGGGTTGGTGAGCTTGGAAGAGTTCACAGACATGAACTTTCAGGAGCATTACATGGTCTTATGAGAGTAAGAGCCTTTACACAGGATGACGCTCATATATTTATGTTACCTAATCAAATAAAGTCTGAAATCAAGGGAGTAGTAAAGCTTATAGACCAAGTATACTCTAAATTTGGTTTTAGCTATAAGGTTGAGTTATCTACAAGACCAGAGGATTCTATGGGTAGTGATGAAGAATGGAATTTAGCAGAAAATTCATTAAAGGGAGCATTAGAAGAGCTAAATCTAGACTATATAATAAACGAAGGTGATGGGGCTTTTTATGGTCCTAAAATTGACTTCCATTTAGAAGATAGTCTAGGAAGAACATGGCAATGTGGAACAATACAGCTAGATTTCCAACTTCCACAAAGATTTAGTTTAGATTATATAGGTCAAGATGGAGAAAAGCATAGACCTATTGTAATTCATAGAGTTATTTTTGGAAGTATTGAAAGATTTATAGGAATTTTAATTGAGCATTTTGCAGGAAAGTTCCCAACTTGGCTTGCTCCAGTTCAAGTTAAAGTATTACCTATATCAAATAAGTTTGAAGAATATTCAAATAAAGTAAGGGATGCATTAAATGAAGCTGGAATAAGAGTTGAGTTGGATGGTAGAGATGAAAAGATAGGTTATAAAATAAGGGAAGCAAGAAATGAAAGAGTACCATACATGATTATAATAGGTGAAAAGGAAGAAAGCTTAAATAAGATATCCCTTCGTAGTAGAAAAAATGGTGATGAGGGAATAGTCAATTTAGATGAATTAATTTTAAGGATAAATGAGGAAGTAGAAAATAAATCTTTATAAGTTAAAAATTAAGAAATATTTTTTGTGAAATTGCAAATGCTATTCTTGAGGTGATATATATGGCAAATAGAATAGTTGAAACAGTAAAAAAAAGCGGCGAAATTTCAGATTATGTTTTAAGCAATGGTGAAACTATTTCAAAAGAAGTAGGAGTAGAAAGAGCTAAAAATGGAGAAATTGAAGGAGTTATCATAGCTCATTCAAGAAAAGGTGAAGAATATTTAAGAACTAAGCCTGATGGAGAAGAAGGCAACAATCTTTCTTCAATGAATAAATAATAAAAGAAATACTCTGCAAATAATTGCAGAGTATTTTTAATTATCTTTTTTGTTATTATTGTCCTCTTTTAAGTTGTTTATTGCATTTACTATTGCAGCTGTGCAAGCAAGCCATAGTAGTACAAATACATATTACAACTATTATCAAAATATCTTCATAAAATGAAGGAAAAGAAATTAAGAAGAAAAGAGACAAAAAGAAAGCAATTAAACCATATACTAAAGTTCTCATGAATTTACCCTTTATATATAGTTATATTTTACCATGTAATAATAAAAATGGATAATATTAAATTGTTATAATATGAGTTATGGTGTAAAATTAAATTATAATTTAGTTTTAGAGGAAGATTATGATTAATAGGAAGTATCTTTCAATAAAGAACAATAAGGATATAGAAAAATTAATGGAGAAATATAATTATTTTCATGATAGTTGTATAAATGAGATAAGTTATGAAAGTGGGGCATATGTTAATGAAGATTTAAGTATGAACTCAATTAATAATAAGAGAATTTTAAAGGTAGTTTTTCAAAGGCAAGAAAATCCAAGAAATTTAGAAATTAAGTTTAATAAATTAGTTAAATTAAATCTTACTCCTGAATCAGAAGATTGTGATTCTATAATTTTTGGGGCAACCATGGAAATTAAAGATGGAAACATATATTGGATAAATGAAGAAAATGTTCCTATTGATAGAATAGATAACTATAGGAATTATACTTTTGTTATAGCTAAAGAGGGAGAGTACAGATTTTATTAATATAAAAGAAAAGGTTTAGAGGTGGGGGAAATGGTTAAGAAACCATGGAATATAAATGAGGTAAAGCGGATTTTACACATATTTTATAATATTAAATCACTTGATATTGAAGAGATTATTCCTTTAAAATCAGGTGCTTCTTCTGAGTGTTTTCATGTCATAACAAATAATGGTGAATATATATTAAAAGATATAGAAATGGATTTTATGAATCATCCAGACATAGAACCCCTCGTTAATAATGAATTGTCCTTAATAGGAATACCTGTATCAAAGTTTTATGTAACTTGTGATGGGTTTTATGTAGGAAAATATAATGGACATACCTTTCATCTTCAAAGCTTTATAGAAGGAGATATATTAAAAGTAAATACTGCTCCAAAGTGGTTTATGAAGGAGAGTGCTAAAATACTTGGTGAAATTCATAATGGATTAATGGATTTGCATTCTTTAGATAAAGGCATTTCTAAGGGATTTTTCATGGTGGTGAATCCTAAATCTGCTTTAGAATCCTATAAAAAATCTTTAAAAATAGCCAAGGAAAGAAATGAAGTAGTTGCAATTGAGGATTTATCTTATAGAATAAAGCTTTTGGATAAGTTGAAAAATGTAGATTTAGATATGGATAAGTTTACCTATAAAAATACTCACGGTGATTATTTTATAAGTCAAATCATATGTAAGGATAATAAGATTAATGGAGTAATAGATTTTACTTCTGCTTGTATTCATCCAGCTTGTTATGAGTTAATAAGGTCATATTCTTATGCAGATCCTAAATGCATAAATGGAGAAATAGATATAAAGAATCTTAAAGAATATGTTAACGAATACTTAGAGGTAAGTGATTTAAGTGACTATGATATAAAAATGATGCCTTATCTTTATTTTTACCAACTTGGTGTAAGTGATTATTATAAGAATTATTTCAATTCTAATAATAACAATAAAGATGCACTATTTCACTATGCTCATTGGTCTACAGAATTATGTAGATGGTTTGAAAATAATATAGAGAGTATCTTTTTAGGTTGATATAATATTAAACTTTAGATAAAAGGAGATAAGAACTATGACAGAAAGAGAAAAAATGATTGAAGGGGAAATTTATAATCCTGCTGATGAAGAATTAAAAGACTTAAGATTTAATGCAAGAATACTAACAGAGGAGTATAACAAAACTTCTATTAGAGACAAGGAAAAAAGAAATGAACTATTAAAAAAATTATTTGGATCAACAGGTGAAAATATTTATATTGAACCTAATTTTAATTGCGATTATGGATGTAATATACATGTAGGAGAGAATTTTTATGCAAATTATAATTGTGTATTCTTAGATGTTTGTGAAATAAGAATTGGAGATAATTGCTTTGTAGCTCCACAGGTTGGAATATATACAGCAACTCATCCTCTAAATGCTAAGGAAAGAATTGGTGGAAAAGAGTTTGGGAAGCCTGTAACAATAGGAGACAACTGTTGGATAGGAGGTAGCGCAACGATAGTTCCAGGAGTTACGTTAGGAAATAATGTTGTAGTTGCTGCTGGTGCTGTAGTTACTAAGAGTTTTGGCGACAATGTCGTAATTGGTGGGAATCCAGCTAAAATCATAAAGGAATTATAAAAGCTACGGAAAGTTTAATCTTTCCATAGCTTTTTAATATTTCAAAAATAATTTTAAAATATAGAATATATTAAGGATATAAAAGTAAAATATTTAGGATTTAAATCAATAAAAATACTTTTAAGCAGGTATAAGAAAAAAAATATGGTATAATTATACATGTACATATTTATATATTTATATGTTTATTTCTTTTTTTATGTATTGGTAGGTGAATAATAATGATAGGGGTATATTTTAGTGGAACAGGAAATACAAGATACTGTCTTGAAAAATTTTTAAGTGAGTACCAGGGGGAAGAGAAGAGTTTTTCTATTGAAGATCCGAATGTAATAAAAATTATTAGACAAAATAAAGATATTGCATTTGCGTATCCAATATATTTTAGTAATTTGCCCAAGATAGTTAGAGATTTTATAGAAATAAACCAGAAAGAGTTTAATGGGAAAAATATTTTTATTATATCAACCATGGGATTATTTAGTGGTGATGGAGCAGGATGTTCAGCCCGTTTATTAAAAAAATATGGAGCCAATATACTAGGTGGGATACATTTAAGGATGCCTGATTGTATTGGTGATGAAAAGGTATTGAAAAAGTCCTTAGAAGAAAATAAAGCTATAGTAAAAAAGACTGAAGAAAAGATAAAAGAATGTGCTAATAAATTTAAAACTGGAGAGCCTTTAAGGGAAGGATTAGGTTTTATATATCATATAGTTGGATTATTTGGTCAGAGATTATGGTTTTATAATAAGACTAGGAGTTATACAGATAAGTTTAAAATAAAAAGTGAAAGATGTGTTGGCTGTGGTAAATGTGCTGCAGTATGTCCAATGAACAATATTGAAATAGATAATGATAAAGCTAGGGGGAAAGACAAGTGTACAATGTGTTACCGTTGCTTTAGTAATTGTCCAAAGCAAGCAATTACAATTTTAGGAAAAGAAGTTCAAGAGCAATGTAAGATTGAAAAATATATAAAATAAGAAATTATGTAATCATATTCAATAACCATTAGGATTGGTACAAGATGGATAGTTCTGTTATTTATTAAAAGGGATTTAGCTTACTTTTTTTGCTAAATCCCTTTTTTAATAAGTTTAGTAAAGCCCCATTAGAATTATAAAGCATAGAATACTAAGAATTACTGTTATAGTAATAAAACAATTCTTTATCATATTTATATTATAGGCATTCTTAGATTTTAAATATAAATTAATATCTTCTATATCTAAATTAGTGTCATCTATTTTAATATATGAATTAAATAATTCATCATATAAAACATCATTAGCCTTTAAAGTTTCAGAGTCAGCATCCTTTGGCAGCTTTTCTCCCTTAAGATACTCTAATTTCCATAGGTAAAAAGTAGCTTTTCTCATAAATATCCCCCATATGTTTTTCTTTCATTATAAAATTAATAATATTACTTGTAAATAGCTTATACTAAGCTGATTCTAATAATTTTTAAGCAGAAAAACTGGCATAAGCCAGTTTTTATTCTAATTCAAAAGCTCCAGTATAAAGTTGATAATATTTTCCTTTTTCTTTAATTAAAGATTCATGACTACCACGTTCAATAATTCTACCTTTTTCAAGAACCATAATAACATCTGAATTCTTAACAGTTGAAAGTCTGTGAGCAATAACAAAAACAGTTCTTCCTTCCATAAGTGAATCCATTCCACTTTGAACTATAGACTCTGTATGAGTATCAATAGAAGAAGTAGCTTCATCTAGAATCATAACAGGTGGATCAGCAACAGCAGCACGCGCAATTGAAATAAGTTGTCTTTGGCCTTGAGATAAATCACTTCCATCTCCAGAGATGATAGTATTATATCCATTAGGTAACATTCTTATAAATCCATCTGCATTAGCTAATTTAGCAGCTTGTATACATTCCTCATCAGAAGCATCAAGTCTACCATAACGAATATTTTCCATAACTGTTCCTGTAAATAGGTTAACGTCTTGAAGAACGATACCTAATGATCTTCTTAAGTCATTCTTCTTAATCTTATTTATATTAATGCCATCATATCTAATCTTACCGTCAGCAATATCATAAAATCTATTAATTAGATTAGTTATTGTTGTCTTACCAGCACCTGTTGCACCAACAAAGGCTATTTTTTGCCCAGGTTCTGCATATAGGGATATATTGTGAAGAACTATCTTTTCTTCATTATACCCAAAGTCTACATCAAAGAATCTAACTTCGCCTTTAAGCTCTGTATAAGTAATAGTTCCATCACTATGAGGATGTTTCCAAGCCCAATGATGACTATGCTCCTTAGTTTCTATAATCTCACCATTTATCTTATTTACATTTACTAAAGTAACGTATCCTCTATCTTCTTCATGCTTTTCATCTATTAGGTTGAATATTCTTCCAGCACCTGCAATAGCCATTACTATTGAACTTAATTGCTGAGAAACTTGGCTAAGAGGCATAATAAAGCTTCTTGAAAGTTGTAAGAAGGAAGCAATCATACCTAAGGTTAAAGTTCCAACTCCACTTAGACTTACATTAGTAACACCTAGAATAGCAAGCCCACCTCCAACAATAGCCATAGAAACATAAAGAATATATCCCATATTATTCATTAAAGGTCCAAGCATATTTGCAAATCTGTTAGCTTCAGTAGCATTTTTACATAGCTCTTCATTCTTTTGGTTAAACAGTTCTTTTGCTTTATCTTCATGGCAAAATACCTTGACAACTTTTTGACCATTTATCATTTCTTCAATATAACCATTAACATTACCAAGGGATTTTTGTTGGCTTACAAAGTATTTACTAGATTTACTAGTAATATTTCCAACAACCTTAAGAATAATAAAGGTAAATAGGACAACAAATATAGTTAACCAAAGGCTTAAAGTAAGCATTGAAACAAATACAGCTACAATAGTTACCACAGAGGAGAATAGCTGAGGAATAGATTGTGTAAGCATTTGTCTTAAGGTGTCAGTATCATTTGTGTAGTGACTCATAATATCACCATGAGAGTGAGTATCAAAATACCTTATAGGAAGTTTCTGCATTTTCTCAAACATTTCATCCCTTATTTCTTTAAGTACTCCCTGTGCAATAACAACCATAACTCTGTTATAAAATAGGGTAGCAATAACACCTATTAAATAAATTCCAGCCATTATAAGAATTAATCTAGCTAGCCCAGAAAAGTCAGGGATAGCTTCAAGTAAAAGGGGAGTGATATAGTCATCTATAAGTGTCTTTAGGAATAAAGTAGATACAACACTTGCTACAGCGCTTAGTAATATACTAACTAAAACAAAAATAAATTGTATTCTATATTGACTTATATAGGAGAGAAGTCTTTTCAGTGTTTTTGAGTCTGCTTTTTTAGCTATATCAACAGGATTTCCTTTTTTACTCATTGTCACTTCCTCCCTTCATTTGTGATTCATAAACTTCTTTGTAAATTTCACTTGTTTTTAATAGTTCCTCATGTGTACCAATTGCAGTAACATTACCATCATCCATTACAATAATTTTATCTGCATCTTGTATAGAAGAAACTCTTTGAGCAATTATAACCTTAGTAGTATTTGGTATTTCTTCTTTAAAGGCTTTTCTAATTAAAGCATCTGTCTTAGTATCAACAGCAGAAGTAGAGTCATCTAAAATTAATATTTGAGGTTTCTTTAACAGAGCACGTGCAATACATAGACGTTGTTTTTGCCCACCAGACACATTAGTACCACCTTGTTCAATATAAGTATCATATCCTTTAGGGAATGTTTCAATAAATGAATGAGCTTCTGCTAATTTACAAGCATGAATAAGCTCTTCATCTGTAGCATTTTCATTACCCCAACGTAGATTTTCTTTAATAGTCCCAGAAAACAACACATTTTTTTGAAGTACAACTGCAACTTCATTTCTAAGTGTTTCAATATCATAATCTCTAACATCAATTCCACCAACCTTAACTGAGCCCCCAGTTACATCATAAAGTCTTGGTATAAGTTGAATTAGAGAAGATTTAGAGGAACCTGTCCCACCTAAAATACCAACTGTATCACCAGAATTTATCTTAATGTTTATATTATTTAAGCAAAGCTTGTCTGCATTTTTTGAATAAGAGAAATTAACGTTTTTAAATTCTATATCACCATTATTTACTGTCATAACAGGTGAAGTTGGGTTCTTTAAATCTATCTCTTCATCTAATACTTCTACAATTCTTTCTGCAGATGCCCTTGATATTGTAATCATAACTATAACCATTGAAAGCATCATAAGGCTTGAAAGAATTTGAGCAGCATAGCTTAATAAGCTCATAAGTTCACCAGTACTTAAACCTAAATTAGCATCACCACCTGAAGCTACAATAGCTCTTGCTCCAAACCATGAAATAAATATGGTAGTAGCATACATACAAAGTTGCATAAGTGGAGCATTATAAGATACTGTTTTTTCTGCCTTAGAGAAATCTTTATAAATTTCATTAGATACATCTTTAAATTTATCGATTTCAAAATCTTCACGTACAAAAGATTTGACAACTCTTATTCCATGTAGATTTTCTTGTACAATACTGTTTAACTTATCGTAAGTTTTAAAAACCCTTTTAAAAATAGGATGAACCCTTGTCATAACAAACCATAATCCTACACCTAAAACTGGTACAGTTACTAAGAATATTAGTGACAACTTCACATCGATAGTAAATGCAGCGAAAAGTGAAAAAATGAGCATTATTGGTGCTCTAACTGCCATACGTATTATCATTTGATATGAATTTTGGACATTAGTTACATCTGTTGTAAGTCTTGTTACAATGCTTGCAGTAGAGAATTTATCGATATTTGAGAAGGCATAATCCTGTACTTTATAGTACATATCCTTTCTAAGGTTCTTTGCAAATCCAGCTGAAGCAATGGCAGCCTTTTGACCAGACATTATCCCGAAAAATAATGAAATAGCTGCAGAAATAAGTAATGCTATACCCATCTTTAGAATAAATGGCATATTTCCTTTGTCTATTCCATAATCAATTAGATTAGCCATAAGGATAGGGATTACAACTTCCATAGTTACTTCAAAGCACATAAAAATTGCAGATAAAATAGAATCTTTTTTAAATTCTCTAATGCTTTGTGCTAACTTTTTTATCATATGATTACCTCCTGTATTAATTAGTTGTTGCATATAGTTTCTAATGGAAACAATGTTTGATATCCAACATTATCTACAAATAAAAAAGTCGTAATTATCGACTTTTATTGAAGGTTGTTTTTCATTCTTTCAATATAAGATTGTAGAGTTTCTAGTTCTTCATCTGAAAATCCCTTAGTTAAAAGTTTTTCTATTGTTTCCTTATCTTCATTGATAAGCTCTGATATTTTACTAGCCTTAGGAGTTAATACCAACTTTTTTAATCTAGCATCATAAGGAACAGAATGTCTTTCTACAAGTCCTTTTTGAACCATTAAGTTTATAACCTTAGAAGCAGTAGAACGAGTAACACCAAATTCTTCTTCTAGGTCTTTTTGAAATACATCTCTATCTAAATTGTGAGATAAATAAGTTATAATCCAACCATTAGTACCTGTTATTTGATCCACAACTTTTTTATTTAGATGTTTATCTATATACCTTTTAATCATGTTGTTTAAGCCCCTAAGTTCAATTCCAATCTTGCTATCTTTCACAAAAAAACCTTCTTTCCAAATTGTAGCATATACAACTGTTTGATATACAACAATTATAATGAAAAAACTTTTAATAATCAATAGGAATTATATATTATTATATAGAATATTGTTAACATCTTTATGTTATAATTTACCTAAATAGTTAATTAAAGTGAGGAGAAATATGTATTTTAAAAAACTTGGTTTTCCAATTTTATGGCAGATATTATTTATAATAAGCTGCTTAGTTTGTTCTGAAAAATATTTTATTTATACAAATTTTATTTTCTATTTAGGTATAATAATTTATTTTTATAAGTCTGGTGATTTTAGTTTCAGTGAATTAAAGGAGAATCTTAAAAAGGGGAAAACATTTTGGCTTTCAGTAGTAATAACGGCAGTGGGGATGGTTGCAGCTTTTCTTCTTAGTTCTTCATTAAAAGGGATTTTTCCTAATGTTGATGATGGAATGATTGGGCTTACAAGAAACAATCTGTTTCAGTTAATACTCTTTGCTATATCAACAATTATATTTCCTCCTATAGCAGAGGAAGTATTTTATAGAAAAGCAATTATAAAATTTGATACAAAAGGAATTCTGATTTTCACATCATCTGTGGGAATGATTTTGTATGCCTTAGAGCATTCACTATCATGGCTAGGAATTTTAGAAACTATAATTATTGCTGTTCCACTTACTATATCTTATATAAAAACAAAGAATGTATACATTCCAATGACAGCACACTTTTTAGTGAATTTAATTGGAAATGGAACAACTGTAATTCTTGTGACAATTAAATTATTAGGACTTTAATAAATTAAGGGGTAGGGATAATGAATAATGATAATAATTGGCGTACACCTATAAACTGTATATCTATAGGCTTTGCTTTTACAGTAATTAAATTTAATTTCTTTTGGCTGCAGTATATTTTGCCTGTTATTGGTGTGGCTCTTTTATACCTTGGTTTTAGATCTTTGCATAAGGAGAATGAATGGCTTAATGCTGGATGGATTTTTTCTATAATAAATGTATTGCTTCATATAGCAAACCTAATATATATATGTACACCACTAAACACAAAATTTGATAATATGTATATAATTTTATCTGTTTTAACTACTTTTGAATTATGCTTCATTTTTATATTTAGGCATGGTTTGAAGCTTTTAGCGGAAAAAGGGAATATAAAACTTAAAAGAGATCCTCTTTTAGCATTAGGAATTTGGAAAATTTTAATGATTATCAGTGTATTAATAGGGATTGGAAGTCTTTTGTGGGTTTTTGTTCCATTAATGATATTTTATTTTTACACAATCTATTCCTTAGGAAAATTGGCAGAGGAATTTGAGGAATTACCATTTGAACCAATGGAAGAAGCAGAAAAAACAATTAGTAAAAAGATAATCATTGGATATGGATTAGTTTGTGTATTAATAATTTCTATTTGTTGTGCAACCTTTTATCACATTGAACTTGAGGAAACTGAATTAAAAACTTTAACTACTCAAGGAATGAGGGAAGTACTTATTGAAAAGGGATTTCCAAAGGATATTATTAAGGACATATCAGATGATGAAATTATACTACTAAAGAATCCGATATATGTTGATTTTTCAAGTGAAATATTGAATTTTGGTTATAATTTAGAAGCTACTAGTATCTATATTGAATTAGAGGATAGTAGCATGTATTCTGTTCAATATTTTAATTGGAAAGATGGTAAAGCTTATTGGAGAGATAATTTTTCTATAAGCTGTAGCGAAGTATTAAAATTAATAAGTGGAAGGTTGTTATATGAGGAAAAAGGGATAGAAAAAATAGCTTTAATACCTAAACTAAAAAATGAATTATTTACATCAAATGATTGGTTTGGTAACCTACTTGAAAGTTGGACAATTACTGGAAGTGTAAATTATCCTTTTGGTTCAACTAAACAACGTGGATATGTTTTTTATAAATTGGATTTAAAAGAAGATGTTTGTTTTGGTGGAAATATATTTAATTATGAACATTATATTCTACCCTTTAGAGTTCCTTATTCTGAGACAGAGGCGACTAACAATTTATTTAATGAAAACTTAAGACAGCACTACACAAATTTTAAAACTAAAACCTATAGAGAAGCTAATGAGTAAAGGTTAAGTGATAAAATATGAAAATATGCTACTAGTCTATGAACATAAATTAATTTGAATTAAAAATGTTAATAAGGTGTAGGGGGGATTGTAGTGAAAGAGGAAACCTTTAATAGAATACAATCAAAATTTAGTAAATTTAAATTTTCTTCTATGAATTATATAGATTATGAGGATATATGTAATTATGAAGTTAAGGTGGAAAATGACAATATAATTTTAATATATGGATTTAATTATGAAGGTAAAGTAAATGAATATCACTGGGCAACAAATTCAGTAGAGTATCTAATAGATCGTTTAAAACATAAGAAAGAGTTTTTAGTAACTTTTATACCTCATGAATGGGTTTCAAAGCTAGAGGAGGGAGGGCTAATAATTAGAAATGCTTGGCATGACTACTTTAATTATAGTCTTAATGAAATAGAGCCTTCAGATGATTTTGAATTTTTAACCATAGAAGAGTGTGAAGAAGCTTCAAAAGTAACTATGATGTGCAAAAATCAAAGTAGGGGTTTTACTGGTCAAACATCTAAATGGATGAAGGAATGGATTAGTAATACTGAGGACTCTGGGAGTAATTCAGGAACAAGAAACAATGGAATAATAATTGAGAGAGATATTAGTAATGAAATAATAGGTCTTATATGTGTTGCTACATATGGACATGAAAGCAAAAAAGGATCAATACTTTGGATTAGAGAGGTTGCAGTTATTCCTAAGTTTCAAAATATGGGAATAGGTAGAAAGCTTATACTTAAAGCTCTTGCATATGGTAAGAAGTATAATGCTGCTAGAGCCTTCCTTGCTGCTGATGAATGTAATGTTTCTGGAATTCATTTGTATACAAGCATTGGTTTTGTACCTAGTGAAGAAAAAAGCCAAATAGATATGATTAAGAGGGGAAATTAATAAAGCAGATTAGAAAGAGTATAAGTCATATGGATAGATAATCTAAAGTTAGGAGGTGAATATTTATGAGGTTAAAGAAACTATCCTTAATTCTAATACTAGGCTTCACTTTGTTTCTAGGATGTAATACAACCAATAAAATAAAGGGTGAATTTACTAATATTACACCGGCAGAAGTTCAAATAAAGGAAACTACTTATTTACTTACGGATGAAATCATATCAAATGAGGATGTTCAAGAAGAGATTGGTGCGATAGCTCAGGTACATGAAATTGTATCTTATATGGAAAATGATAATCCTTATAAGAATCCAGGGAAAATATTCAAGCTTAAGGATATAGAAATAGAAGAGGGAATTGGAGTGGAAGTAAACGATAAAATATATTTAGCGGAATATAAGAAAGAAATATAGTTATATTATAGGAGATTGGTATGTTTAAATTTGATCACTTTGTAGTTAATGTAGATAGGAAATATCAAAAGGATAAAGCTGTAATAAATAATGTTATTAAATCAGGTTTTCCTTATGAACCTTCATGGGGAAAAGGAACAAGAGGTTTTAAAGCATCTAATTTATGGATTGGTAATGAATATTTTGAAATGATTAATCTCCTAAAGGAAGATGGTGGGGGATGGAAAAAAGATTGGGTAGATTTATATAATGAAGGGCATAGAGGATTGATTTGTATAATGCTAGATGTTGATAATATAAATGAAGTATATGAAAACTTTAAGAGTAAAAACATTTCTATAACAAATCCAGAGTATTTAAAGTTTAAATGGCTATTCAATTTATTAACGAGAACAATGCCTTGGCAAAACAGCTACATTAAATTTTTTGAAGGTATTCCATTACAAATTGGTTTTCAACAGATGAAGGATGATGAAGCTCGTAATTTTATGAAACAGTATATGGTACCAAATAGTTATGAAAATGGAATAAATGGAATAGATAAAGTAATTGTAAAAGGAGCATTAACATCTAATGACAAGGATTTATTAAAGATTATTTTTGATAGTTATATTATTAAAGATACGCCTTTGACAATATCCCTAAATGAGAAACAAGTATTAATTTTTCAGGAAGATAAAAATTATTTAGTAGAAATATTCTGTAAATGTACTAATAACGACTTTATAAATAAATGTATAGGTATAGAGAATATAACATTGTTAAATTTATAGTATAGGTAAAAATATACCTTAATTTTATTTTGAAAAAGGACCCAATTATTATATTGAGTCCTTTTATTAATATTATCTTTAAATGTATTTATTTAAGAATTCATATATAGCATTCCAATAAAGTTCAGGATTTACTTTACTAGATTTAGCATGTCCAGCCCCCTCAATTACTAGCTTCTCTTTTGGTGAAGAACAAGCATTATACACTTGCTCTAGCATTGAAAAAGGTACAAAGTCATCCTTATCTCCATGAATAAATAGTATAGGAGTTTTAGATTTTTTTACTTGTTCTAATGGGGAAGCATCCTTAAGCCAATAACCAGCCTTAAACTTTCCAATTAAACTAGCTGTATGCATCATTGGAAAAGGTGGTAATCCAAAAAGTTCATCTAATTGATAAGAGAATTGATCCCAAGCTGATGTATATCCACAATCTTCAATTATTGCTTTAACATTAGAAGGTAAATCTTCACCAGAAACATTCATTACTGTTGCAGCCCCCATAGATACTCCAAATAAAACTATTTCTGAATCCTTGTCCACATCTATTATATAATTAATTAGGTCAATTATATCTAACCTTTCATCCCAACCCATTCCAATGTAGTCACCTTCGCTCATTCCATGTCCTCTTAAATCTGGTATAAGAACATTATATCCCATGTCATAAAACTTTTTTCCATAGTTAGACATAAGCTTTCCTTCAGAAGTATAACCATGCACTGTGATAACCCATTTTTTTGAGTTATTCTTTATTAAATAATTATGTAGTTTTAATCCATCCTTAGATGTTCTATAAAGAGATTCATAACCACTGTCATTAAGTAACCAAGCTTCAGCGTCAATGTTAACTTCACCACTTGTTTCATTTTGGGATATTGTTTCTGTACTTTCCTCATCTGATCCAAAAACTATTGATTTATCTGTTGTAGGATCTAAGGCTAAGTTATATAAGTAAGTTCCTCCAAGACCAAGAACTAGTCCAATTGTTACTGTAATTATTATTGCAACACTAATTATTATCTTTTTTATTTTATTCATTACATTTCTCCTTGTTTAAATTTATTAAATTATAGCACATTTACTTTGATAATCAAAGTAAATATTTGAAAAGAATAGGAGGTAAATTGTAGAATGATAAAAATAATAATTAAGAATAAATTAAGTAATGTCCTGTAATTTTAATGGTAAAATATATATGTAATATATAAAATTTGCGGGGTGTTAAAATTGAAAGATGCTTTAACGATTATAGCAATATTAATAGCTATAGTTGTAATAGTGGAATTTATAAAATTATATTTAATTCATAGGAAAATTAATAAGACTACAATGGGGGAAAGTGGACTTTACAGAAGGTTTATCAAAAATTTCAAACTATTAGTTTTGTTTACTATGGTAGGAGCTGTAGTTCTTGTCATCAATTTAATCTCAGAGGGAATCCTCTGAGATTTTAATCTTTTATAGGAAAATTTTATAAGAGGTGTTGACATATATCCAAATATATTATATATTAGAGTTGTAGAATGAAAATCATTCTCAACAAAGTATAAATTATTTATTAGCTTCATAGTTAAACTAATTACACACATGAATCAACAATATTTATGATTACACCAATAGCATAAATAGAAGCTATAATAAATTTATACATACAAACAAAATTTTTCATCGCGAATCTTTTCTCTACAAAAAAGAGTACCTTTAAATGAAGGTACTCTTTTTCATCATGCCTATACTTAGTATAGCCAATTGTATGAAATATATGATAGCATATTGTTATCATAATAAAAGGGAGAGGGTTATGAATATAAAACTGAGACTTATAGAAAAAAATGATAAAGAAGAGTATTGGAAGGCAGGTTTCGAAAATCCAGATGAAGAAATGCTTCATTATACAGCTACTACAGAAAAAGTTAATTTTGAAATAATTGATAAATTTGTAGATAAGCTTGTTGATGATGAGGAAAGGAGACATTTCTTAATTATAGAAGATGGTAAAATTATTGGAGAAACTTCATTAATGGACATAGATTTTGACAGTAGAATCTGTGGCTTTAGAATAGCTCTATTTAATAAAAAGTATTTTGGTATGGGGATAGGGTATAGGGCAGTATATGAAACTACAAAATATGCCTTTGAAGAATTAAAGCTTCATAGAATTGAATTAGAAGTATTTGATTATAACAAAAGAGCTAAGAGGACTTACGAGAAGGTTGGTTTTAAAGAGGAAGGACGTCAAAGGGATGGATTATTCTTTAAAAATGAATACCATGATGTTATTTTAATGTCTATTTTAGAGGGAGAATTCATAGCTTAAGGAATAAGTAAGAATTAGAATATTAAAAAGTAATTTTTGCATCCTAAAATAGTAATAAGTAAATTGGTATAAGGGGTAATAAATTTGAAAATTAAGTTTATTTTACCTGCACTTGAAGAAGCTAAGAGTCCATACTGGAGGCCAATAAAGTATTCTTTATTTCCTCCACTTGGATTAGCTACGCTCGCTTCTTTTTGCGGTGAAGAAGATGAAATAGAAATAGTTGATGAACATATTGAAACTCTAAAGTTAGATGATTTTCCAGATCTAGTTTGCATTGAGACATATATTACAAACTCATATAGAGCATATGAAATAGCAGACAATTATAGAAAGAAAGGGGTAACTGTGGCATTAGGAGGATTACATGCAACTTCAGTGCCGTATGAAGCTAAAAAGCATTGTGATGTGATTTTACTAGGACTTGGGGAAAGCAGTTTTCCAAAGTTTTTAAAGGAATTAAAAGAAGGACGTAATAAAAAGATATATAATCAAGGTGATGTGTGCTTTGATAGTATTCCTTTACCTAGAAGGGACTTATTTAAAAATGATAAGTATCTAGTTCCTAATTCTATGGTGTTTTCAAGAGGATGCCCTAATAAGTGTTCTTTTTGTTATGTAAGCTCCTTTTATAAGGGCGGTAAATCATATTATTCTTATAAAATAGATAGAATCTTAGAAGAGATAGATAGTATGAAAGGTCGTCATCTTTATTTTTTAGATGATAATATTTTTGCAAATAAGAATTTGGTTAGGCAGCTCTTTAAAGAAATGAAGGGTATGAATAGAGTGTTTCAAGGTGCAATAACTGTAGATTCAGTTTTAAATGATGATACTATAGAACTAGCATATGAAGCAGGCTTTAGAAGTGCATTTATTGGCTTTGAAAGCATTAATCAAATAAACTTAAAAAGCGCTAACAAGCTTAGTAATTTAGGACAAGACTATCAAAAAGCTATAAAAAGACTTGATGAAATAGGAATAATGATAAACGGAAGTTTTATATTTGGACTTGATGATGATAAAAAAGACGTTTTTAGTAGAACAACAGAATGGGCAATAGATAATGGAATAACAACAGTAACAAATCATATCTTAACCCCATATCCAGGAACTCCAATATTTGAAGAAATGAAAAAAACTAATAGGATAGTTACAGAAGATTGGAGAAAGTATGATACAAGACATTTAACTTTTAATCATCCAAATATAACAAAAGAGGAAATGGAAAAAGGATATAAGGAATCTTATGAAGAATTCTATAAATGGAGTAACATATTTAAGGACTCAAAAAATCATGAAGAATTAAAAATGAAACTAAAGCATTTTACATATGCAGGAGCATGGAAGAAGTTTGAGCCAGTATGGAATTTTTTAATAAAAACAGAGATGTTACCAAAGGCTAGAAGAGTACTTGTTAACACCTTAAAATAAATTTAAAGATGAAGGATGAAATTTATGAAGAGATACAAATGTGTAATATTTGATTTAGATGGTACAGTGTTAAATACAGAACGAATGAATATGCTACCTTTACAAAGGTTAGTAAAAGAAGAGTTAGATATTCTTATTCCTTATAATGATCTACTTAAATACATGGCTTATCCAGGAAAAAAGACAATTGAAGAGCTAGGGTTTAAGGATATTGAAAAATCCTATGCTAAATGGGTAGAATATGTAAATAGCTTTGAAGAAGGAGCAACTCTTTATGAAGGTTTTAATGAACTTATTCCTAGATTAAATGAATTAGGAATTAAATGTGCAATTGCAAGCTCAAAAATGAAAAAGCAGTATGAAATAGATTTTTATCCAACAGGTCTTGAAAAATATATTTCTTGTACAGTACTTGCAGAAGATACAGAAAGACATAAACCTTATCCAGATCCACTGCTTAAGGTTTGTGATACATTAGATATTAATGGAGAAGAATGTATATATATGGGAGATACATTATCAGATTATAAAGCAACTAAAGCAGCAAATATGGATTTTGCCCTTGCTAAATGGGGAGCAACATCAATTGAAGGAATTCAAGGGGATTACCTTTTAGATAATCCATTAGATTTATTAAATTATATATTAATATAAAAAGATTAAATAATATAGTTGACTATGCCCTTAGGGAGTACTCTATTATGTATCTTAAGAGGTGAGTATATGTTAATTAATGAGGTATGTAAAAGTACTGGCTTAACTAAAAAAGCTATTTTATATTATGAAAAAGAAAATTTTATATCCCCAAAGAAGCTTAGTAATGGATACAGAGATTATAGTAATGAAGACATAAAGATATTACAAGAGATATCATTATATAGAAAGCTAGATATTTCTGTAAAAGATATTATGACTATATTAAAGTCTAAAGACAAAAGAGAAATATTAAATAGAATAGTAATAGAGAAGGAACAAAAAGAGATTAGACTAAAAATAGATAAGATTCATCTAGAAAGATTAATAGAAGGGGATATGTCTATTAATGAAATATCCAGGTTAAATGATGAAATAATTCAAGAGGAAAAGAAGAGTGGGGAATTTATAAAGCGTGAACTAAAAAGAGCTTTTCCAAAAGGATTTGGAGAATATATGGCATATCACTTTTCCCCATACTTAAATGAACCATTAGATACTATGGAAAAAATTAAAGCATGGCATAATATAGTTGAGTTTCTAGATAATATACCACAATTTAAAATACCTAAGTTCATACAAATAGGTCTAGCAAGCTCCAGTGATGAAATTAGAAAGAGAACATACGAAGCTACCAAAAGCAAGATGGAGGCATTATTAGAAGCCCAAGGAGAAGAACTAGAAGAATATAAAAAAGAGCTATTAGGATACGTAGATAAACAAAAAGAGTGGCGGCTTTTACCATATTTAAATCCATTTTTTAATTTCAAGAAAAAACTCATGAACTTCTACAAGGAAAGTGGATATTATGAAGTGTTTATTCCAAATATGAAGGTGCTAAGTAAGGAATATAGAGAGTATAGCGAAAAGCTTAACCTTATAAATGATAAGTTATCTAAAGAACTAGGAATAAAATATGATGAAAATTATAAAATAATTAGAGTTGATGAATAAAAGGAGTAAACACTGATGATAACAGTGTTTACTCCTTCTAAAATTCTCTTTCAAATAATTGGATTTTATCCTTATCTTCAAAGTCTTTTAAAGACTCTATTCCTAATCGGCCTAACACATCATCCAAGGTATCAGAGTGGACAGGCACCTGAATTGCAGATTCCTTAGCAAAATTATCTACAGCTTCCTTTCCTCTAGCAGTAGGAATATTAGCTTTAGGTCCACCAACACATCCGCCAACACATCCCATTCCTTCAAGGAAACTAGCATTTATTTCCCCATTTAAGGCAGAATTTAAAATCTTCTTACATTCAATCACACCATTTGCTTGAACAGCTTTAAAGTTCTTTATTTGGTCAGGATATAGCTCATTCAATACATCATGTACTGCTACTGATACTCCACCAGTTCTCGCATATAATCTACCACCCTTAGAGGCATATTCCTTAGTTGGTACTCCTTCTAAATCTCTTGGTCTTATATCCATAGCGTTAAAAATTTCATCAACCTCTTGGAAAGTAAGTACAAAATCTATGGCACCAGCCACATCCTTTTCTTTAGCTTCAGCTTTTTTAGCAATACAAGGACCAACAAAAACAACCTTAGCATCAGGATTTAATTTCTTAATTACTCTACCTGCTGCAACCATTGGAGAAACAGAAGGAGAAAGATCATCAATTAATTCATTATATACTTTCTTAAGCATTCCAACCCACATAGGGCAACAACAGGATGTAATCATTAAATCATTAGGACCCTTTACATGTTTATTAAATTCAACAGCTTCTTTTATACTTAGAATATCTGCTGCAAAAGCAACTTCAATCATATCGGTAAAGCCCATTTGAATAAAAGCAGCTCTTAGTTGATCCATAGTTACATCATCACCAAATTGACCACTTATAGCAGGGGCAACAGCTGCAATAACAGTTTTATTATTTTTTATTAAGTCTATTATTGGGATATATTGAACCTTATCTAAGATTCTTCCAGATTTACATGAATCTATACATATGCCACAACCTAAACACTTATCACCATCTATTTCAGTACTTCCTTTTTCTTCATCAAAATATATTGCATCAAAAGGACAGGCTCTTTGGCAGTTATATTTGTTATCATCACCCTTGCAAGAATCGTCACTACAACATTGAAGTTTTTCTACAACTTTTTTTTGAACTGTATAATGAGTAATAGCTTTCTTTAAGTTATATAAATAATTGTTATCAAATTCTATTTTTACTCCACAAAGAGAAGTTATAATTTCAAATGTTTCCTGTGGAGATGATTCATGACAAGTAATAATTCTGTTTAAAGTTGTGTCGAAATCACCCTCATAATAAGATTTAACTAATGTATCAAATAAATCATTATATTTATTATGCATAATACCCTCCTACTGGAAATTTATAAATTAGTATATGTAAAAATACAATATTTATTCAAAAAAAAGAAAACCCCTATTGGAGTTTCTTTTATAGAATAGTTTAATTATTCAATTACTTCTTCAAAGCTTTCTTTTGTAGCATTACAAATTGGGCATGTCCATTCATAAGGCAAATCTTCAAATGGTGTTCCAGATTCAACTCCATTATCTTCGTCACCTATTTCTGGGTCATAAATATAGCCACAAATGGAACAAACATATTGTTTCATTTCATTTTCTCCTTTTCTGTTATAAACTTAATAAAAGTATATGCATTTATATTGATTGTGTACTATTACTTTAATAAATATATATAAATTATAAAAATATGACTACACTTGAGAAAAATGGTATATTATGATAAAGTTATTTTAGATAATAGAAACACAGGGGTGCTTAAATTGGTAAGCTGAGAGTGAAAGCCTTATACTTTCTAACCCTAGGAACCTGTTTGGTTAATACCAGCGTAGGAAGTTGTTAATGTAATTTGATTTTAAGGTACAAGCATCTTCTGCTTGTACTTTTTTTACTTTAAGGAGGAATTTATGATGAAACATTGTTTAACAATTGCAGGCTCTGATAGCTGTGGAGGAGCTGGAATTCAAGCGGATTTAAAAGCTTTTAGTGCAAATTATGTTTATGGAATGAGCGTAATTACTGCAGTAACTGCTCAAAATACTCAAGGAGTATTTAGTGTACAAGATATTGATGATGAAATAATAAAGAATCAAATTGACGCAATATTTACTGATATTAGGGTAGATGGAGTAAAGATTGGAATGGTTTCTAAGATAGAAACTATAAATGCTATTGCAGAAGAACTTAGACAATATAAACCAACTAATTTGATAATAGATCCAGTTATGATTTCTAAAAGTGGGTTTTCCTTACTAAAACCAGAGTCTAAAAAGACTTTAATTAAAAATCTATTGCCCTTAGCAGATTTAATAACGCCCAATATTCCTGAAGCTGAAGAAATTCTTAAAGAAATAGGGTCATCAATTATAAATATAAAAACAAAAGAAGACATGTGTGATGCTTGTAAAGAACTAATTAAATTGGGATGTAAAAATGTTCTATTAAAAGGTGGACACCTAGATGGTGAAGCTATAGATGTGCTTTTTAACGGAGAAGAATTTCACTATTTTACTTCTGAAAGAATTGACACAAAGAATACACATGGAACAGGTTGTACTTTATCATCAACAATAACTGCAAATCTTGCACGAGGATTATCTATGGAAGAAGCAATAAGTGAAGCAAAGAGATATATTACAGTTGCAATTAAGCATTCTTTAGATATAGGTAAGGGTGTTGGACCTACAAACCATTTTTATGAATTATATAAGAAAAGTGGTGTGATAGAATAATGGATATAAAAACTTATATAGGTAATTTATTAGAAAATGTGAGAGAGAGAGCACCTTTAGTACATCATATTACTAACTATGTAACAGTGAATGACTGTGCTAATATTACTCTAAGCATTGGTGCATCACCTGTTATGGCAGATGATATAAATGAGGTTGAGGCTATGACTTCTATAGCATCTTCTCTTGTAATAAATATAGGTACATTAAATTCTAGAACAGTAGAATGTATGATTAAGGCTGGAAAGAAGGCTAATGAAGTTGGAATTCCTGTCATTTTGGACCCAGTTGGTGCAGGGGCTACACCATACAGGACAAAAGTAGCAAAAACTATAATGGATAATATTGAGTTAGCTGTAATAAGGGGAAATTTATCTGAGATAAAGACTCTATATGGAATTAATACAAAAACTAAAGGAGTAGATTCATTATATGATACTTCTATAAAGGATGAGCTAGAGAAAGGTAAACTTTTAGCAAAGGATTTCTCTAAAAGGGTAGGTTCAATAATAGCTATAACAGGAGCAGTTGATATTGTTACAGATGGAAAGATGATTTATACAGTGGAAAATGGACATAAAATTATGTCTAAGATTACAGGCACAGGATGTATGTGTTCTTCTCTTATTGGAGCATATTTAGGGACTAATGAGGACAACCTTCTAGCAGCTTTAAGTGGAGTTGTTTCTATGGGGATATCTGGAGAATTAGCTTATGAAAGTCTAAAAGAAGGTGAAGGAACAGGTACTTTTAAGGTTAAGCTTATGGATAATATTTATAATTTATCAAAGGAAGTAATTGAGAAAAGAGGTAAAATAAATGAAGAATGTTGATTATACACTTTATCTTGTAACAGATAGAGATGTTTTAAGAGGAAGAGATTTAATAAAATGTATAGAGGAGAGCATTTTAGGTGGAGTAACCTTAGTTCAATTAAGAGAAAAGAATGTTACTTCTAGAGAATTCTATGAAATAGCTATTAAGGTTAAAGAAGTAACTTCAAGGTATAATATACCTCTAATAATTAATGATAGATTAGATATTGCACTAGCTATTGATGCTGATGGCCTTCATATAGGTCAAAAGGATTTACCTGCTTCGGTAGCTAGAAAGATTCTAGGTAAAGATAAAATACTAGGAGTATCTGCTGCCACTTTACAAGAATCTCTAAAAGCTGAGAAGGATGGTGCAGATTACTTAGGTGTTGGAGCTGTTTTTAGTACATCAACTAAAAAAGATACAAGAGATGTATCTTATGAAACTTTATCTAGCATTACTTCATCAGTTAATATCCCTGTTGTAGCTATAGGAGGTATTAATGAAAAGAATGTTACTAAACTTAAGGAAAGTAATATTGATGGGATTGCAGTTATATCTTGCATATTAGGAAAAGAAGATGTTAAAGGCGCTGCAGAAAAAATGTTAGATAGATTCAAAGAAGGAATAAGTTTTTAGTTACATATTTTAAGCACTGCATAGCAGTGTTTTTTCTTTATATATTTAAGAAACAATTATATAATATTTTTGTAAAGGTTATCTCTAAAAAAGAGTGTTTTATAGATGAAAAAGTGTGTTATTAAATTCAGAAAACGATACACTATTGTTATTTAACAAATGAAAGAACTATTAAATGTATTAAAAAAACGATACAGATTGTTTTGTGAGTTAAAAGAATACCTTAAAAATTGAATATTGGATGTTGGCATAATTCTTGCTTTATTAAAGGGCATAAGAATTACATTTAAATGTAAAAAGAAAGAGAGGTTATACAAATGAAAAAAATATTTTTATTCTGCGAAGCAGGAATGTCAACTAGTTTAATGGTTTCAAAAATGCAAGAAGTTGCAAATAAGCACAATCTTGATATTCATATTGAAGCTTTTCCAGCTGGAAAGTCACATGTGTTAATCAATGAAAAGAGACCAGATTGTGTTTTACTTGGACCACAAGTTAGATTCTTATTCAATAAAATTGAAGAGGATTGTATACCATTAAATATTCCAATAGCTCCAATTGAACCAGCATCTTATGGCGCAATGGACGGAGAAAAGGTGTTAAAGCAAGCCATAAGATTAATCAAAGGTAATTCAAAGTAAAATTTAATAGTGTCTAAAGAACTGGAGGGTAAATCAATGAATACTATAATGAAAAAGATGGAAAAGGTATTAATGCCACTTGCAGAAGTTATCGGTAAGAATAAGTACCTAATAGCAATTAGAGATGGTTTCTTAATTTCTACACCTTTATTAATAGTAGGTTCGCTATTCCTACTTATTGCTAACTTCCCAATACCAGGATGGGATGAAATGATTGCAAGATTTTTAGGTGAAGGTTGGGCAGCGAAGCTTTCAGTTCCTGTTTCAGCAACTTTTGATTTGATGACTATACTTGCAGTTGTTGGTATTGGTTATAGTTTAGGTAGAGAGTTAGATATTGATGCTATACAAGCTTCAGTAACAGGTCTTGTAGCATTCTTTATAGTTACTCCATTTTCAAGAACCTTTACGCCAAAGGGAAGCGATATAACATATGATGTTTCTTGTGTGCCACTAGATTGGGTAGGCTCAAAAGGATTATTCCTTGGTATGATAGTAGCACTTGTTGCGGTAACTATATTTGCTAAGATACTTAAAAAGGGTTGGGTTATAAAACTTCCAGCAGGAGTTCCACCAACAGTTGCTAAGTCTTTTGAAGCTTTAATTCCAGCTGCAATAGTTATGACAGTATTTTTCTTAATTAACTGGGTATTTACATTAACAAGCTATGGTAATTTACACAACTTCATATTTAAGATTTTACAAGTTCCATTATTAAAGTTAGGTAATACTTTACCTGCAATGGTAATAGCATATCTATTCTTACATGGATTCTGGTTCTTTGGTATAAATGGTTCAAGTGTTGTTGGTGCAGTATTCAATCCAATTTTAAAGGCATTATCTGTAGAAAATCTTGATGCATTCAAAGCTGGCCAAGAAATACCAAATATAATTACAGGACAATTCCAAGATATGTTTGCAACATTTGGTGGTGCAGGTTCAACGTTATCTTTAATAATAGCTATTTTTATAGTTTGTAGAAGCCAAAGAATTAAACAAATGGGTAAATTATCATTTTTACCAGGTGTCTTTGGTATAAATGAACCTATTATATTTGGTCTTCCAATTATGTTAAATCCGTTAATGTTAATTCCATTTGCTTTAATACCAACAATTAATATTATTATTACTTATTTCTGTATGACAGCTGGTTTAGTTCCACTTACAAATGGAGTACAAATTCCATGGACAACTCCACCAGTAATTTCAGGTTTCTTAGTATCAGGATGGCAAGGTTCAGTATTACAATTAATATTAATAGTTTTAGGTGTTTTAATGTATATTCCATTTATTAAGATGCTTGATAAGCAATACTTAAAAGAAGAAGCAGTAAATGCAGCAAATGACGAAGATGATGATATAGATTTTGATGATCTAACTTTATAAACTTAGGAGATGTTATTGATGAAAAAAGTATTATTAATTTTAAATCATGTACAAGCAGGTATGGGGAGCGATGAAAACGCTCATATACCACCAGCAGGAAAAAAGACAGCTATTGGCCCTGGTAAAATGATGGAACCATTCCTAACTAATTTAGGTGGGGAAATAATTGCAACATTGTACTGTGGTGATTTATACTATAAAGATAATGAAGAAGAAGTTAAAAAGAAATTTGTAGCAATGGTTAAAAAGCTTAGTCCTGATGTAGTTGTATGTGGACCAGCTCTACATTATCCAAACTTTGGAGAAATGGCAGGAGGATTAGCTGAGGAAATTAATAATAATAGTGGGATTCCTGCATTTGCAGCTATGTCTGTAGAAAATCCAGGAACTGAAAAGTATAAAGATAGAGTAATAGTTGTTAAAACTCCTAAAAAGGGTGGAATCGGCTTAAATGAATCTATTGAAAATATATGTAAAATGGCTATTAAGTTAGCTAACAATGAAAATGTAGATGAATTAAAAAATAAGGTTTGCTTCTAGTAAACCTAGTATAGAGGGGATATTTATGAACAAGATTGATGAAAAAGTCATTCAATATAAGGATGATATGATAAAATCCATTGAGAGACTTGTAAATATTCCTAGCATTGAAGGAGCATCTTGTATAGATGCTCCTTTTGGAGAATTTAGCAAAAAAGCTTTACTTGAAGCCTTAGATATATCAACGGAGATAGGCTTTAAGACTAAAAATATCCAAAATGCTATAGGGTATGCAGAGTATGGAGATGGAGAAGATTACGTAGGTATAATTGGACATGTAGATGTTGTACCTGCTAATGAAGAAGGGTGGATAACACCACCTTTTAAAATGGATATAAGAGAAGGAAAGCTTTATGGTAGAGGCGTATTGGATAATAAAGGTCCTATAATATCTTGTCTATATGCATTAAAAGTAGTAAAAGATCTTAATATTCCGCTTTCTAAAAGAGTTAGAATCATATTTGGTTCAAATGAAGAGACTGGTTTTAAAGATATTCCATATTATCTTAATAATGAAGAACCACCAATTTCAGGTTTTACTCCTGATTGCAAGTTCCCTGCTGTTTATGGGGAAAGGGGAATTTTAGACGTAACTATATGCAGTAAAAAACTAAGTGATCCTAATATTAAATCAATTAATGGCGAATTTAGAAGTAATGTGGTTCCAGATTTTATTCAAGTTGATTTTAAAGATGGTAAATCTATTACTAATAGGGGTAAAACAGCTCCAGGAAATGCGCCTGAAAGTGGTGTTAATGCTATTACAAGTTTATGTAAAAACTTAAGAGATGAAACATCTTTATGCAAAGAAGAAAGAGAGTTTTTAAATTTCATATATAATGTATTTCACAAGAATCATGATTTAAGCAAGATAGGTATAGAATGTAAGGATGAAATATCAGGCAGTCTAGTAACTAACCCTTATTCTTTAAAAATTGAGGATGGCATGCTTAAGTTATCAGTTGTGTTTAGATATCCAATGTCATATAGCTATAAAAGTATAATGGAAATAATAAGTGCATTATCAGAGTATTCTATTATGGAAAATAGAAGAATGGATTCTGTATTCTTTGATAAGAATGCTCAGATGCTAAAAGTTATGAAGGATGCTTATGAAGAGGTAACAGGAGAAGACGGTACCCCTGTTACTACTACAGGTGGAACTTATGCTAAGGTAATGCCTAATATAGTAGCTTTTGGTCCTTCTTTCCCAGGTCAAAAAGGAATTGCTCATAATTCTAATGAATATATGATAATTGAAGATCTTATAAATATTACAAGGATATATGTTAGAGCTATAATAGGACTAGCAAACTAAGAATTATAGTGCCATCACAGAACATAAAAAACAAGTTTTGGAACCTGTGGTATGGATGAAAAAGTGACTTTTTCACTAAAGCGTGGAGAGGTCACTTTTTTATATTAAAGTGTATTATTTTAATGACTAGTGTGTTTTTATAAAGGCTAAAATAGAAGTTTTTGACACACTTCTTTATATTACTACAAAAAGTACTTAGAAAATGAGATAAACAGGTATATACAGTGTTTTGGCACAGGTTTTGCTATTTAAATCTTCAGAAAGAAAAATCTTTATTTTCTTAGGAGGAATAGTTATGGAATTTAGAAGAGAGAGAGATTCTATTGGAGAAAAACAAGTACCTAGTAAGGCTTATTATGGAGTACAAAGTTTAAGAGGGCATGAAAACTTTAGAATTAGTGGTCAAACAATCAATAAGCAACTTATAAAAAATCTTTCAGTTGTTAAGAAAGCTTGTGCTATTACAAATTGTAATGTGGGAGAGCTTAAAGAAGAATACAAAGAGGCTATAGTTAAGGCATGTGAAGAAGTATATAGTGGTAAGTTTGATAATGAATTTATTATAGATCCAATTCAAGGTGGGGCTGGAACATCTTTAAATATGAATATAAATGAAGTTATTGCAAATAGGGCAAATGAGATTCTTGGATTTAACAAAGGAGAGTATTATCCAATACATCCAAATGACCATGTAAATATGGGGCAGTCTACAAATGACGTAATCCCTACTGCTGCAAGCCTTACAACTTATGAACTTTTAAATGGCTGTATTGAAAAATTAATTAAGCTATCCTATGAATTTAATATAAAAGCAGAAGAATTAACAGACGTTATAAAAATGGGTAGAACTGAAATGCAAGATGCAGTGCCTATAAGTTTAGGTTCAGAATTTAAGGCTTTTTCAATGGCAATAGGAAGAGATGTAAAAAGATTAGAAAGAGTTAAGGATTCATTACTAGAAGTTAATTTAGGTGGTACAGCTGTTGGTACTGGAATTACAGCAAATGAAAAGTATATAGCTTCTGTAGTTTTGGAATTAAGCAATATATTTGATGAACATATAATACAATCATCAAACCTTGTTGATGGAACACAAAATTTAGATAAATATGCTGAGGTATCATCACAATTAAAAGTTTGTGCAGTTAATATAAGTAAGATTGCTGGAGATTTAATTTTAATGTCATCAGGACCAAGAGCTGGCTTTGGAGAAATAAGATTACCTGCAAGGCAAAATGGTTCATCAATAATGCCAGGTAAGGTTAATCCAGTAATGCCAGAAGTCATGAAAGAAATATCATTTCAGATCATGGGTAATGATTTAACAATTACTATGGCTACACAAAGTGGTCAATTAGAATTAAATGCTTTCTATCCAATAGTAATTCATAATCTATATGAATCTCTTGTTATTTTAACTAATGGAGTAGAAACATTTATAGAGAACTGTGTTAAAGGCATTGAAGCTAATGAAAAGAGATGCAACAACTTAGTTGATGGAAGTATAGGAATAGTTACAGCTTTAGCACCAATATTAGGTTATGAAAAGTCAGCTGCTATAGCAAAGAAAGCTTTGAAAACAGGAAAGTATGTAAAGGAAATTGTTCTTGAAGAGTGTGATATAAATGAAACTGAGGTTTCTAAGATACTAAACACAAGAGAAATGGCTAAGATATCTATAAATAATTAATTAAAAAAAGGAGCTGTCACAATAGAAAAAATTTATTCTCTATTGTGACGGCTCTTTTTGTCTTTAGCAACACATTATAAATATGATTAAGAAAAGTAGTTCTGTTTCTGATAAATTAACATTATAGTATTTTTCAATTAGTCCTTTTATATTATTGGCTATTGAATAATATTCAGGGTAATTTATCTTTAGCTTACTTATAGAATTAGTAGGGGAGTATTGTATGAAATCAATTCTGTCATAAATCATATCTACGTGAATACTAAAGAAATTCTTTATAATATCATCTGTAAAGGAAAACTTTAGTTCTGGATTCTCTTTAAAAATACCATTAGTTAAATCTTCATATGCAGATGGATGGAAGTAGAAGTTGTAGCTTGTACCATTATCTATAACTGCTTTAAAGTATTTTGTAAAATCTTCACGTATTTGATGAATATCAAGCTCCTTATTATTAGCTATCTTTATGGATATAGCAGTCATAAACTCTTTGTAGCTAAGTAAAATAGTTTGTTTTTGTTTTAAGAATGAATGACTTGTAATTTGTGAGTTCTTATCATATATAAAATAACCATCTGTATCAGCCATTAAATCTACAAGTCTTAGAGCATCTTCTTTTGGTGAAAGAAGGGAGGATTTAATATCCTTTTGCAAGTCTGGACTATTTATTTTTATTTGCTTTTTGTGATGTATAAAATAATCTGAATAAGCATTAGCCACAGCAAGCTTAATATCGCTTTTTAATTGACCAACATTATAGGGACAATTATATGATAATAAGGCTATCATAGAGTTTTTGGATACTAATATAGGCTTATTTAACCTTAAACTTTCATCTTTAATAAACCTTTCAATTAAGGTTAGTCTTTCCTCAATGAATCTGTCTTCTAGACTTGGTAGATAAATTTTAACTGGAATTCTTCTGATAAAAGTATCTAAAAGTGAGGCATTTATATCCTTATTTGTAGCACATATAATTCTTGCAGAAGACTTTATTTTCTTAGAAACCTCTCCAAATCTTCTGAAATACCCTGTATCCATGTATACAAAAAGCATTTCTTGACCTTCTTTTGGCAAGTTATGTATTTCGTCTAAAAATAGTATTCCTCCGTCAGCTTCTTCAATTACGCCTTTTCTATCCTCCGTTGCTCCAGTATATGTACCTTTTTTGACACCAAATAATTGTGAGCTTAAAAGTTGAGGGTTATTAGAATAATCTGAACAGTTAAAATGCACAAATGGAATATCCTTTGTATTATCTAAGGAGTTAAAATACTCATGCATAAGTTTAGCTAACATTGACTTACCTACACCGGTATCACCTATTATAAGAGAATCCATTCCATTAGGTGGATAAAGGATAGCTGTTTTAGCTAGCTTTACAGCCTCTGAAAGGGAAGGAGATAAATAGCATAAATTGTCCAAAGAGGATTTGTGAGTAAGATCATTAGTGTTTGGATTATTGAAAAAATATCTTACAGGTCTTGAATTATTTTTAAATACCATTCCGTTTTTAACTAGGTTATTTAAATCTTTAGATACGTTAGAACGTTCTAAATTAAGGTATTCACTTAGTTCTATAGTAGAAATACCTTCACCTTTGTCTAAATCTTTTAAAGAATTGTAGACTAAATCTATTCTCTTCATAAATTCTTCCCCCTATATTTTTGTGTTTGTATAATTTATATATAGATATGTATTATAAAATATGAAAACCAATACAAACTGTATTAAAAAAATAACACACTATAATTTATAACATAATTATACAATACACTAATTCATATTATCAATGAAAATATGAATTTAACTAGTATTTATATGAGTTATAATAGTTGGCATGTTAATTGCTGTAAAAATAGACATCAAAATAATATTTTGGAGGATGAGGTTTATGAAATATGCAATGATAGCTACATGGAGAATGGCAGTAGAAGGAATAACAAGCTCTAAGGAAATACTAGAAAAGGGCGGTACAGCAGGTGATGCTATTGAAAATGCAATAAAGATGGTTGAAGATTATCCTTTTTATAAATCAGTAGGTTATGGAGGATTACCTAACGAAGATTGTGAAGTTGAATTAGATGCAGCATATATGGATGGAGATACTTTAGATATTGGTGCAGTTGCTGGTATAAAGGACTATAAAAATCCTATTTCAATTGCAAGAAAGTTAAGCAAAGAGAGATTTAATTGCTTCTTAGTTGGTGCAGGTGCAGAAGCTTATGCTCATAAAGAAGGTTTTGAAAGAGTTAATATGTTAACAGATAGAGCTAAGATGCACTATCAAAAAAGAAGAAAAGAAACAATAGAAAAAGGTTTAAGCCCTTATGATGGACATGACACTGTAGGTATGATAGCCTTAGATAGTGAAAAGAAAATGGTGGCTGGAACATCTACAAGTGGTTTATTTATGAAGAAAAGAGGAAGAGTTGGAGATTCTCCACTTTCAGGTTCTGGTTTCTATGTTGACAGTGAAGTTGGAGGAGCATCAGCTACAGGCCTTGGAGAGGATTTAATGAAGGGATGCATATCTTATGAAATAGTAAGATTAATGAAGGAAGGATATCATCCACAAGAAGCAGCAGATAAGGCAGTGGAAGACTTAAATGCAGAATTAAGAAAAAGAAGAGGTAAAGCTGGAGATTTATCTGTTGTTTGTTTAAATAACAAAGGGGAATTTGGTGTTGCAACTAATATTGATGGCTTCTCATTCTCAGTGATGACAGATGATATGGAACCAACAGTTTACGTATGTAAAAATGTTAATGGAAAAACTACTTATGAGGTGGCAAGTGAGGAGTGGTTAGATGCATATCTAAAGAGAATAAAGTCACCAATAACATTTGATTAAAAGAGGTAGAAAAGTATGTATGAAGCTTGTGTAGGAAATTATAATGAGGCAATTAGTGCTTTTAAAAGAGGTGCTAATAGAATTGAACTTTGTGACAATTTAATGGAGGATGGAACAACTCCAAGTGTTGGAACTATTAAAAAGACAATAAAGCATGTAAATATACCTGTTATGGTAATTATAAGACCTAGAGGAGGAAGCTTTGAGTATTCAGAAGATGAGGTAGAAATAATGCTTGAAGATATTCAGGTATGTAAAGAAAATGGTGCTTATGGAGTTGTAATAGGAGCGTTAAATGGAAAAGAAATTAATATGGATGTTACTAAAAAGTTAGTGGAAAGAGCTAAGCCTTTAAACATAACCTTCCATATGGCTTTTGATGAAATAGAAGATAAGTTTAAGGCAATAGACCAATTAGTAGAATTAGGTGTAGATAGAATTCTAACTAAAGGTGGATGTGAAAATGCATTAGCAGGTAAGGATTTACTTAAAAAGCTAGTAGAATATGCAAATGATAGAATTATTATAATGCCAGGTAAAGGTGTTAATAAAGAAAATAGAGAGTATATCTTAGAATATACAGGTGCAAAAGAAATACATGGCACAAAAGTAGTATAAGTTTTGAGGTGGTATTTTGAATATATATGAAGAAGCTTTAAAGTTTCATGAAGAAAAGAGAGGTAAGCTAGAAGTAACTTCAAGGGTAAAGATTCAAAACGAAAAGGATCTTAGCTTAGCGTATACTCCAGGGGTAGCTGAGCCTTGTAGAGAAATACATAAGGATGCAACTAAGGCCAATATCTATACAAGAAAATGGAATACAGTTGCAGTTATATCAGATGGTACAGCAGTATTAGGACTAGGTGATATTGGTCCTTTAGCAAGCTTACCAGTTATGGAAGGTAAGTGCGTACTATTTAAAGAGTTTGGGGATGTAGATGCAGTACCAATAGTACTGGATACAAAGGATCCTAATGAAATAGTAGAAACAGTTAAAAGAATAGCACCTTCCTTTGGTGGAATTAATCTAGAAGATATATCTGCACCAAGATGTTTTGAAGTTGAAAAAAGATTAATTGAGGAGTTAGATATTCCAGTATTTCATGATGATCAACATGGAACAGCTATAGTTGTTTTAGCTGGACTTATAAATTCTCTAAAAATAGTTAACAAGAAATTAGAAGATTTAAAGGTTGTAATTAATGGTTCTGGGTCAGCTGGAATTGCTATAGGAAAGCTTTTATTACATTCTGGTGTAAAAAATCTTGTTATGTGTAATATAAATGGAGCAATTTATAGTGGCATGGAATATGAAAACTCTTCAATAGAAGAAATAGCCCATATTACTAATCCTAATAAAGAACAGGGTAAATTATGTGATGTAATTAAGGGGACAGATGTATTTATTGGAGTTTCTGTGGGAAATATTGTTTCAAAGGATATGATTAAATCTATGAATAAGGACGCTATAGTTTTTGCAATGGCTAATCCTGAACCTGAAATAAATCCAAATGATGCAAAAGAAGCTGGAGCAAGAATAGTAGGTACAGGAAGAAGTGATTATCCTAATCAAATTAATAACGTCCTTGCTTTCCCTGGAATTTTTAGAGGAGCTTTGGACGCAGGAGCTAAGAAGATTACTACTGAAATGAAGCTTGCAGCAGCTTACGCAATTGCAAATGAGATTTCTGATGATGAGTTAAATGAAGAAAATATTATTCCAAAGCCATTTAAAGAAGGCGTAGCTATGAATGTAGCTGAAGCTGTGTTAAAAGAAGTAAAATAGATACTAGGGATTATGAGGAGAAATTGCTTGCAATTTCTCTTTTTTAATTATAAAAATACTGACTTATTATCAGAAAAATTATATACTTAATACATTAGTAATATGTAAATTTTGGGGGAAGTATGATTATAAAATCTTTAATTGATAATAAGAGTATATCTAATGAGTATAAAAGTAAACATGGATTATCTTTGTATATAGAAACTACAACTAATAAGATACTTTTTGATTTAGGACCAAACCATTTGTTTTTAGAGAATGCTAAAAAGTTAGGTGTAAACATAGAAGATATAGACATGGTGGTTATATCTCATGGGCACAAGGATCATGGTGGAGGTATAAAATATTTTTTAGAAAACAATAAAAAAGGGAAAGTATATATAAATAAATCATCCTTTATGCCTTATTATACAAAGGTTTTAGGGTTTAAACATTATGTTGGATTGGATAAGTCATTTGAATCAAATGATAGAATAATTCTATGTAGTAATAATTATAAAATTAATGATAATCTAATATTATTTGCAGATGTACCTAAAAAAGATCTAATATCTAAATCTAATGATTCTTTGTTTATGAAGATTAATAAGGAGTATGTAAAAGATACTTTTAATCATGAGCAGAATTTAATTATAAATGATGATGGTAAAAATATATTAGTAGCAGGATGTGCCCATAAGGGTATAACTAATATTCTTAGTGTTGGAGAAAATATCTGCAATGAATCTTTTGATTATGTTATTGGAGGGTTCCACCTTTTTAATCCAGTATCTAAAAAGTATGAAGATAATGAATTAATAACCTCAATAGGTTTTGAACTTAATAAGAGAAAAACTAAGTATTATACATGCCATTGTACTGGAACAAATGCTTTTAAAATCTTAAAAGAAACACTAAAAGATAAGATTAATTATCTATCTGCAGGAACAACTATAGAGCTGTAGATTATAGAGTGTTGAAAGGAGGTATTTAAGTATGACTAATGACTTTATTTTCCCAGAGTATAATGGGAAAAACTTCATAAATATAATTAATTCAATTAAACATAATTTTGGTATTAATGATGGGATAACTTTAGAAAATAAGAAGATAAAAAAAATACTTTTAAATAAGGAAAAGGTTGTTTTTATTTTAGTTGATGCCTTTGGATGGAAGTTTTATAAGAGTGTAAGAGAGGACTCTAAGTTCTTTAAGGAAATAAGGAAAAGAGGAATAGAAGAAAAGATAACATCCCAGTTTCCTTCAACTACTACTGCTCATGTAACATCAGTAATTACAGGTAAGGATGTTTCTACGCATGGATTTTTTGAATGGTTTACATATGATTCTAAGATAAATGAGGTTTTTACACCATTTCTATTTGACTATGAGGGTAAAGAAGAAATTTTGCCAAAGGATAACCTTTTTAAAGAGCTTAAAGAAAATGGGGTATGTAGCACAATTATTACACCAAATTATATTAATAATAGCTATTATTCTAGGGAGCTTTTTAAGGATGGAAAGGTAAAAGGCTATGATTCAGTAGAAGAGATGTTTGATATACTTCTTCAAGGGATTAAAAAGGATAAGGGTAAAAACTTTTATTATATTTATTATCCCCAAATAGATTCAATTGGTCATGAGTATGGCATGAGTTCTTATAAGGCTTATTTTGAGATAAATAATTTTATTAAAGCTTTAGATAATTTTTATAATAATGTCTTAGATAAAGGTGTAAATGAAGGGATTTTTATTTTATCAGCTGATCATGGACAAATGGAGATTAAAGATAGAATTTATTTAAATGAATTAATCCCTAACATAGACGAATATATGCTTAAGGATTCTAAAGGAAAAAGTATTGTTCCTGTTGGGTATAATAGAGATATGTTCCTTTATATAAAGAAGGAATTTGAAATATATGTATATGAGTTGTTAAAGGAAAAGTTTAAAGATAAAGGGGAAATATATTTAGTTAAGGACTTAATAGATAAAGGAGTATTTATAAATCCATCAGAAACATTCTTAAGTAGGATGGGGAATATTGTTATTATCCCTTATGATGGATATGGAGTATGGTGGTTTGAGAAGGGCAAGTACGAGATATCCTTAAAGGGATCCCATGGTGGACTTACAAAAGATGAGATGGAAATACCATTATTAATTTATAATTTCGAAAACTTAGGATGTGATAAGTAATGAATTATGTTAAATACTTAAGAGAATATATTGGACATAAGCCTGTAATATTAAACGGTACTTCTGTAATAGTTCTTGATGAAGAAAATAGGGTTTTACTACAAAAAAGAACATATCCCCAAAAGAATTGGGGGCTTCCAGGGGGAATAATGGACATGGGAGAAACTATAGAGGAAACAGGAATAAGAGAAGTTTTTGAAGAGACAGGATTAAAGGTTTCTAATTTAAAGTTAGTTAATGTATATTCTGGAGAAGATTTTTATATGAAACTTCCAAATGAAGATGAGTTTTATCTTGTTAATGCAGTTTATGTTACAAGGGATTATGAAGGAGAGTTACAAGTAGATAATGAAGAAGGAACTGAATTAAAATTCTTTCCTCTTGATGATTTACCTAAATATATGGTTAAAAGTCATAGAAGATTTATTGAAGAGTTGGTGGAGGAGAAGAAAATATAAAGTATAACAAATTGGGGTGAGGGGCAATGAAAAAAAGTACTACACCACTAGATTACAAATATTCATTTGGAGGCATGATAACAGGAGGGATTTTACTATTAGTAATGTCTATTTTTATGACTATAGTTAGCACATTTTCTAAATCAGATTTGGATGGTGATTCACCTGCTACATTCATACTTATTACTTTTGTTTCAGCAATTATTTGTTTAATAATAGGAATTAAGAACAACCTTCATATAAGAAGGATGAGGTCTTGGAGAAAGTATATGCTTACTATGCCTTATGTAGAGGGGAAAATTATAGGGAGTAGAATAGTAAAAAAGGATATATTAGGTGAGTTTAAGAGTCAGCTTAATGTGGTAGATGCTACAGTTAGTTATATACTATTAGTTAAATATTCTAATCCATATACTTGTGAAACATATACAATTGAAAGTGATAGATATGATAAGGACCCTAAGTATTTTTTACCTAATGATAAGTGTAAGGTACATATAGATAAACATACATCAAGAGTTATAGTGGATGTATCAAAAAATAGTTAAGTCATTAAAAAATAAAAACTTTGCAAGTTTAGCAAAGTTTTTTATTTTTCATCAACTAGCTTTTTAATTCCATAGAATACGAAAGCACCAACGCCTAAGTATAAAACTATTTTTATTACAGTAGCCACTGTTCCTATAAGTGCGCCTAAAACAATACCTATAATTTTAAGTGCTATAAGCCCTAGTAAAATCAATCCCGCAATTTTTAAAATATTTGTCACCTTAGTTACCTCACCTTCTAGTTTATAATTTTATTATAATAGCTTGTACATTCAATCACAATAAAAAAGAATGTATTATTGTAACTTTTGTTACAGACACTTATAGTAGTATTATTTATAATAAAAACAAAAACGGAGGAGAAAAGGATATGAGTTTATTTTTAGGAAAAATACATTATTGGTTATTTAATAAGATTAAGTGGTTTGAGGGAATAGAAGATGAGCTTTTAAGACTTGATTCTACATTTAATGTAGAAGAATTAGACAAAATTTGTGGTGAAAGAACTCCTGATAAACCTTTAGAAGATATAATAGATACAAGTAATATTCATGGATGGTTACAGGAAAGAATTATAATAGCTGAAGGAAGAAATGCCTATATTACAAAGTATTTAGTAAATAAAGGATATTTAAGTTCAATTGAAAAAATATATGAAACACAAGGGAAAAAGGCTGGAAATGAAGTGAAAGCTAATACTTCTATAAATGATGCTAGAGAAATTTTCACTGAAATGAATAACTATATTCTTGATGGAATGCCTTGTGATAGAGTAAATGAAATTGTAGAAAACTCTGAAAATAAGGTGGTATGGAAAAGAAGAGTGTGTGTTCATAAGGATATTTTTGATAAAGTTGGATTGGATGTCGGCGTGTTTTATTCATTAAGAGAGAAATGGATCGAAAATTTTGTGAGTGAAATAAACTCTAATTTTAAATATATTCATAATGAGGATGATACTATGGAAATCAAAAGGAGAGGATAAAATGACAGCAATAGAAATTATGATGGAAGAGCATGAAAACATATGTAGAATGCTAAAGGTAATAAGAAAAGAGTGCATGGGTATTTTAAAGGGTGATGATATAAATTATGAGCATTTTAATATGATTATAGGATTTATAAGAAATTATGCAGATGGACATCATCACAATAAGGAAGAAATAATACTCTTTAATAGAATGGTTGAACATTTAGGAGCTTTAGGAGAAAAGACTATTAAGAATGGAATGCTTGTGGAGCATGACTTAGGAAGGTTATATGTTAATTCTCTTGAAGAGGCTTTAGTAAAGGTAAAGTCAGGTGATGAAGAGGCTAAGTTAGATGTTATTGCAAATGCTATAGGATATTCAGATTTATTAGAAAGACATAAGACAAAAGAAGATAATGTGATTTATAAATTTGCCGAAAGACAATTATCTAAAGAAATAATGGAGCAAATTGATAAAGAAGCATTAGAATATGAAGAGAAGAACGAAAAAGTAAAAGAAGAGAATTTATTAATATTAAAAAAGTTAGAATGCCTAAATTAGGCATTCTAACTTTTTATAATCTTTTTAATAATCCATTTAACATAGATGCATGTCTTGCTTCATCTCTCGCAGCATGGTCAATAAATGTATATAACTCTTCAAGTCCTGCATCCTTTGCTTTTTCTGCTAAATCTGCCTTATATTTATTTGATCCAACTTCACCATTTATCATTTGAGATATGTTCTTTTCAGTGGAATCAGAAACCTTCCCCATAAGTTCAGCATATTGAGCAGCATGTTCTGCTTCTTCCCATGCAATAACTTTTAATACTTCAGCAACTTCAGCATATCCTTGTCTTTGTGCTACTCTTGCCATTGCTAGATATAGCCCAACCTCTGCAGTCTCACCAGTAAATTGACCATTTAAACTAGCTTTAAATTCTTCATTATCTTTAACAATACCTAATTCATTTACTTTAGCAAATTCAAGTTTATTCATTAAAAAACCTCCTTTAATAACTACTTACCTTATTAGTATTCTCTATAGAAATAAAATTATATTAGGTAATTTTATATATCATCTACATCAGTTTCTTCACCATATCTTACAGTTCCTTCTGAAGAAAAAGTATCTCTAGGATCCTTTTCAATGAAATAGCCATCATTGGGTTCTCTTGATGATTTTGCGTATTTAGTAGAAGATTCCATTTGAACATTAGCTAAATCTTTTATTTTTTTCATTTTAGACATAACAATACCTCCTTTTAATATAAGGTAACCATTTGTAAAAATATATATTAAATAGAGTTTAATAATATTTAACAAGTTATTTTGTAAGCTATTATTGTAGGATTCTACAAAAAATGCTATAATTCAATACGTGAGCGCAAAAATTAATACAATTTAAAATATACTAGAGGTGAAAATTCAAATGAAAAAATTAATCTTAGTAACATCTCCACCAGCATGTGGAAAAACATTTGTATCAAGAGAAATAGCAAAGGCACTACATAACATTGTTTATTTAGATAAGGATACAGTAATACCTTTATCTAAGCAAATATTTAGAGTAGCTAATGAAGAAATTAATAGAAGTTCAGACTTTTTTGAAGAACATATCAGAAATTATGAATATGAAGTTACTATAGACTTTGCATTAGAAGCATTAGAGTATAACGATACAGTTTTAATTAATGCACCTTTTACAAGAGAAGTAAGAGATGCTGAATATATTCAAAATTTAAGAGACATGCTTGCAAAAAAAGATGCTAAACTAGTAATAGTTTGGGTTGAAACTGACAAGGAAGTTTGTCACCAAAGAATGATTGAAAGAAATTCAAGCAGAGATACTTGGAAGCTTGCAAATTGGGATGAATACATTGCAGGATGTAACTTTACAAGACCTGATATTGATGATTTAGTAATATTCAAGAACTCTTCTACAGAAGAGTTTAACCAATCAATAAAAACTATAGTTGAAACTTTAGGTTAATATTAAAAAGGTTGTACCAATATTAAAAAATGGTACAACCTTTTTATGCTTATTTTTTACTCCAATAAGCCTTTGCCTCATCTTCTAACTTTTGCAGTCTTACATAATAATCAGGAAACTCATATAAATGAGCTAATGCAATTTTACCTGTTAAAACTGGATCATTATTAGTTACATTTGTATTAGGAAATCTTGTTCCATGTTCTAACTCAACATTTATCCCTTTAAAAAAGTCATTTAAAGTAAATTTTTCCTTTGAAAAATCAATATGAAGTTTTTGTGCAATTTTTTCTGCTTCTTCTAAAGTAAATGATGTTTTTTCTTTTTCGCCTCTCATAGACATAAGAACCCATTCTCTATGTTTCATAAGAAAAACTCCTATATTATTTTAAATTATTATATGATTCATTTAAGTTTAAGTGATGTATTTAATAGAAAAAACTGGGCAACATATTATGGAAATACTTATGAAAGGGTGAGAAAGTTTCCATGAAAAAGAAGAATAATGATATAAATCCTTTAGTTGTTTTTGGTAGTTTAGCTGGTGCCACAGTTTTCGCATATTATATAGCTAAGAAATTTGGAGAGAAATCTTCAATGTGTAGTATAAAAGATTACAAGAATCATTATGGAAAAGAAGTTTATTTTGTAGGTGGAGGGCTAGCATCCTTAGCTGGTGCTGCCTATTTAATAAGAGACTGCAACATGCCAGGTAAAAATATTCATATACTAGAAGGGATGCATATTTTAGGTGGAAGTAATGATGGAGCTGGAGATGTAAGAAATGGCTTTATAGCACGTGGTGGTAGAATGTTAAATGAAGAAACTTATGAAAACTTCTGGGAACTATTTTCTAATATTCCATCCTTAGAATTTCCAGATAAAAGTGTAACTGAGGAAGTACTTAATTTTGATCATCTTCATCCAACTAATGCTCAAGCTAGACTTGTTGATAAAGAGGGTAATATAATAGATGTTACTTCAATGGGATTTAGCACGAAGGATAGATTATTACTTGGTAAGCTTATGATTACACCAGAAAATGTCTTAGATGATTTAACTATAGAGGATTGGTTTAATGACTCTCCTCATTTCTTTACAACAAACTTTTGGTATATGTGGCAGACTACCTTTGCATTCCAAAAGTGGTCTAGTTTATTTGAATTTAAGAGATATATGGAGAGAATGATATTTGAGTTTTCAAGAATAGAAACTCTAGAAGGGGTAACTCGTACACCATATAATCAATACGAGTCTCTGATTGTACCTATAAAAGACTATTTAGCTAAAAATGGAGTGGATTTTTCAATTAATGCAAGAGTCTATGATTTAGATTTTAAAGAAGGCAAGGGTATTACTGTTACTGCAATGTACGTAGAAACTGAAAATGGAAAGAGTAAAATTCAGTTAAATCCAGGAGATGTATGCATTGTAACAAATGGTTCTATGACAGATAATGCTACCTTAGGTGACTTTAATACTCCAGCTTTATATAAACCTGATAATCCAATGTCAGGTGAACTATGGAAAAACATAGCTAAAAAGAAAAAAGGCCTTGGAAATCCTTCGCCATTTTTTGATTATCCAGAGGAAACTAACTGGGAGAGCTTTACTGTAACTATGAGAGGCAATAAGCTTTTAAAAATGATAGAACAATTTTCAGGTAATGTGCCTGGTAGTGGTGCATTAATGACTTTTAAAGATTCAAACTGGTTAATGAGCATAGTTGTTGCAGCTCAACCTCATTTTAAAAATCAGCCACTAGATACCACAATTTTCTGGGGATATGGCTTATTTACTGATGTAGAAGGTGACTATGTAAAGAAAAAGATGAGAGATTGTACTGGAAAAGAAATATTAACAGAGCTTCTTCATCATTTACATTTTGAGAATAAAATAGATGAAATAATGGAAACAGTAGTTAATGTAATTCCTTGTATGATGCCATATATAGATGCGCAATTCCAACCAAGAAAGATGAGTGACAGACCAAGGGTTGTACCTAAAGGCTCAACAAATTTTGCTATGATTAGTCAATTTGTAGAAATCCCTGAAGATATGGTTTTTACAGAGGAGTATTCTGTAAGAGCTGCAAGAATTGCTGTTTATAAATTATTTGGTGTTAAGAACAAAAAGATAATTCCAGTTACTCCATATAAGAGAAATCTTAAGGTGCTAAAGAAAGCCCTTGTGAAAGCATATAAGTAGGTACGAGGTAAGAAGAGTAGGAAAGGTAAGTAGGTACGGGGGAAAAAGATAATAAAGATAATAAGGATAAGAGAAATAAGGCAGAATTTTAAAATATAATGAATAATAGTATAAACATATAGACATTTATCTATATGTAGAATAAAATATAAAACATATAGATGATTTTCTATATGTTTTTCTTTTTAAGTATAGGAGGGATATAGTGAATAATATTTATGGGGAATATGCTTTAATTTTTAAGGCCTTAAGTGATTCAACTCGTCTTGAAATATTAGAAATGATTAAAGATAAGGAGTTGTGTGCATGCCATATATTAAAAAAGTTTAACATAACTCAACCAACTCTTTCTTACCATATGAAAATATTAAAAGATGTTGGCCTTATTAATTGCACAAAGAATGGCTCTTGGATGCATTATTCATTAAACGAGAAAACAATCATTGAATTAGAAAGTTTTTTTAGGTCTTTAAAGAAATAAAAAGGAGTGTGTATGCAAAAAATAGATTTAACTAAGGGGAAGGTAACAAAAGTCCTATTAGCTACAGCAATACCTATTATGGGTAGTTCTCTTCTACAGTTTACTTATAATCTTGTAGATATGCTTTTTGTTGGAAGGCTAGGAAGTGATGCAGTGGCAAGTGTTGGATCTTCAAGCTTTTTTATAGGTCTTGGATATTCTATAAATGCTATTGTTGTTATTGGTACAGGGATTAAAGTTGCTCATTCAATAGGGAATAGCGATGAAATTAAAACTAAAGGATATATTAATTCTGGACTTATACTAAATTTTATAATTGGATTAATATATTCCTTGCTTTTAGTCTTGCTTGGTAAGGAGTTAATATCTTTTTTAGATTTAGGAAATCTAAGGGTTGAAAGAGATGGATATATATATTTAGCACTTAGTGCACCAATGCTTTTCTTTGCATTTTTCAATTTACTGTATACTAGAATATTATCTAGTTATGGTAATAATAAAATTGCACTTAAAATTAACGCTGTTGGAGTTCTAACAAACATTATTTTAGATCCAATTTTAATATATACTTTTGGTTTTGGTGTAAAGGGAGCAGCTATTGCAACCTTAATATCAAATGTATTAATGTTTGTACTTTATAACATAAAATCAAATAAAATGTTATATTATGATTTTAAAATAAAATATAGTTTACAAAAGATAATAGAGATAATAAAGCTTGGTTTTCCTATGTCCTTTCAAAGAGTGCTTTTCACTCTTGTAAATATTTCTCTTGCGAAGATAATAAGTAACTTTGGTTCAGATGCTATAGCAGCACAGAAGATTGGACTTCAAATAGAATCCATTACCTTCATGGTTATAGGCGGATTAAATGGTGCCATTTCAAGTTTTGCAGGTCAGAATTTTGGTGCAAAAAAATATAAAAGAATCTTAGATGGATATAATAGTTCATTAAGAATAGGATTAATATATTCCTTGTTTATGGCATTAATTTTTATATTTATCCCAGGTTCTCTAGTTAGTTTATTTATTAAGGAGGACAATACTGCAAGTATTGCATGTGGTTATCTACAGATAGTTGGCTTATCTCAGCTATTTAGCACTATTGAAATGGTGTCAAATGGTTTGTTTACAGGAGTTGGTAAGCCTAAGATACCAGCTATAATAAGCATAATATTTACAGTTTTAAGGATACCAATGGCACTAATATTTATAAGAATTATTGGTGTTAATGGTATATGGTTAAGTATTGCACTATCAAGTGTTTTAAAAGGAATAACAGCTTATTTATTATATATAGTTACAGTTAGGAAGGAGTATACAAATGCTAAATACATTTAAAGCTCTTTTCACTTCAGATGAAATCTTAAGAGGAAACTTTGGAGTTGAAAGAGAAGGTCTTAGAGTTGGTGTAAAAGGAGAATTATCGAGAAATAAGCACCCAAAGGTGTTTGGAAATAAAATTATGAATCCATACATTACAACTGATTTTTCAGAAAGTCAATTAGAGCTTATAACCCCAGTGTTTAATACGTCAAAAGAGGTATATGATTTTTTAAATGCTCTTTATGATATAGTTGCCCTTGAAATAGGAGATGAATATATTTGGCCAGAATCTATGCCTTGTATAATCCCAGATGATAGGGAGATTCCTATAGCAACTTTTTGTAAATGTAAGCAGGGTGAAGAGGCTAGAGCATACAGGGAAGAACTATTAAGAAAGTATGGTGGAAAAATTCAATTAATTTCAGGAATTCACTATAATTTTTCATTAGATGATGATGTGTTAAATAAACTTTATGAAAATTCATCTAAAAAGGAAGATTTTAAAACTTTTAAAGATAACCTTTATCTAAAAATAGTAAGAAATTACTTAAGATATAGGTGGCTTCTTATTTATCTTTTAGGCAGCACAGGAGTAGTTCACTCTAGCTATAAGGGAGAATGTTTAAAGAAATTAGATAATATTTCAAAAGGTGCATATTCCTGTGAAGGTATAGTTTCTTATAGAAATAGTGATTGTGGATATGGTAATAGAGTAACTTTATTTGCAGATTATACTTCAACAAGAGAGTATGTAAATAGTTTAAAGAGGTTTATTAATGATGGTTTAATTCAAAGCCCTAAAGAATTCTACAGTTCAGTTAGACCTAAGGGGAAGAATCCAAATAAAATACTTGAGTCTTTATTAGATGAAGGTATACAATATCTTGAATACAGAAGTATCGATATTAATCCTTTTAGTAAGGGTGGTATTTCCTTAGAGGATTTAGAGTTTTTAGAATTATTCAATCTTTATCTTTTATTTAAAGAAGAAAGTAATTATAAGGATTGGCAAATAGATGGCCTTGAGAATCAAAAGAATATAGCTAGAAATGGTGGCTTAGATATAGAACTAATACGTGATGGTGAAAAAGTTTCTAAGGTTCAATGGGGATTAGAGATATTAAATGAAATTAGAGATATTAATCATATTCTTAATTTAGGTAAGGGTGAGTTAATTGATGCTCAAATTGAGAAAATAAAGGATTATAAAAAGACAAACACCTATAGATTTATTGAATTAGTTAAAGAAAAAGGATATATTGATTCTCACTTAGATTTATCTAAAAAGTATAAGAAAGAAGCTTATACTAAAAGATTTAATTTAAAGGGCTTCGAAGATATGGAGCTTTCTACTCAAATATTAATGAAGGAAGCAATTAAAAGAGGTATTAAATTTGAAGTATTAGATAGAGATGATAATTTCATATCCTTGGAAAAGAATGGGAAGCTTGAATACATAAAACAAGCTACTAAAACCTCCGTAGATAATTATGCAACAGTACTAGCTATGAATAATAAGGTTGTGACAAAGAAAATTCTAGATAAAAAAGATGTAAGAGTTCCAAAGGGAGAAGAATTTACAAGCATTGATGAAAGTATTAGAAGAATAGAGAAGTATGTAAACCTTCCAGTTGTAATTAAACCAAAATCAACAAACTTTGGTCTTGGAATATCAATATTTCCTGATGGAGGAGGCAAGGAAGAGTTAACTAAAGCCTTAGATTTTGCCTTCTCAAAGGACAATACAGTTCTTATAGAAGAATTTATTAAAGGAAAGGAATTTAGATTTTTAGTAATTGGAGATAAGGTTTCAGGTATTCTTCATAGAGTCCCAGCTAATGTTAAGGGTGATGGAAAACATACAATTGAGGAACTTATAGAGATAAAAAATAAGGACTCTTTAAGAGGAAAGGGATATAAAACTCCACTTGAAAAAATAGAAATTGATACCTCTGTACTTCTATATCTTAAAAACCACAATAGAGATATATATACTGTTTTAAAAGAAGGTGAAGAGGTATTTTTAAGAGAAAATTCTAATATAAGTACTGGTGGAGATAGTATAGATTTCACAGATGTAATTCCAAATAGATTTAAGGAAATAGCAATAAAGTCCGCAAAGTCTATAGGAGCAAAAATTTGTGGTGTAGATATGGTAATAGAAGATTATACCGATGAAAGATCTAATTATGGAATTATTGAACTAAACTTTAATCCTGCAATACATATTCATTCTTATCCATATGAAGGAAAGGAAAGAAATGTAGCAAAGGATATACTTAATCTTTTAGGGTTTAAGGAAAGCCAATGTGATTAAAATTAGATAGTAGTATTAAGTGGTAAAATATAAGCTAAAGAGGAGTTTATTTTAGAAAACTCATCTTTAGCTTATATTTTATCAAAGTTTAATAATTCTTGTAGTTGCATATAAAATAGATAAAGAGTACCTAGACTATCATTCACGACTATGCGTAAAGATAGGGGATGGATTTATTGTAGTTTCAGGAAGAGCTTTAGAATGTTCTAAAAATAACACAACAAATATTATGTAAAGTTAATTGTAAAAAATAGTTAAAAATAAGTTCGAAAAAATTGTTTATAAAGGTAAAAAGGGAACACTTTGTTAAAAGTGTTCCCTTTATTTTATGTATATTCCCTTGATTTGAATTTATTGACATTAGATAGACCTAGGGTTATTATTTAATATTATTACATATAAGAAAGGAGTTGATTTATATGACTATAGAAAAGGTAAGAGATTTTCTTAAGGGTTATGGAAAAGATAAATATATAAGAGAGTTTGATACCTCAAGTGCTACCGTAGAACTTGCTGCTGAAGCTTTAGATGTTGAGCCTGCTAGAATTGCAAAGTCTTTAACTTTTAAAAATAATGAAAAGTGTATTATGGTAGTAACTGCTGGTGATAGGAAAGTAGATAATAGAAAATTTAAAAATGAATTTGGAATTAAGGCAAAGATGCTAAGTCCTGATGAGGTATATGAATTTACAGGACATAGAGTCGGCGGAGTATGTCCCTTTGTTATAGATTTAGATAAAGTTCAGATATATTGTGATAAATCAATGGAGAGATTCCAAACAGTTTTCCCTGCTTGTGGCAGTAGTAATTCTGCTATAGAGCTTACTTTAGATGAGTTATTTAAACTATCTAATGCCTTAAAATGGGTGGATATTTGTAAATAATATATAAGAAAGAAATACTAGTATTAATAGTATTTCTTTCTTACTTATATTATTAAAGATATTCCATTTCAATAAGTTCTAAATCTTCATCCATATATGTCTTTATAGAAGTAAATCCAACGTTTCTATAACAATTTATAGCTCTTTGATTCCAAGTAGCTACTTGAAGTTTAATAGGCTTATCTCCATATTTCATTTTACACATATCTATTGTCATCTTGAGTATTTCTTCTCCTATGCCTTTACCACATTTGTTTGGTTTAACACCAATTCCTATTACAATATCTGTAGGAAAATTATCTATTCTTGTAAATCCAATCAATTCGTCATTAGAATTTAGATATGCATTATAAAGCTCTTTTCTTAAAGTATCATCACATAATGCATAGTTATTAATTTTCATCTGTTCCCAACTAGGAAGATTATAAATACCACATTCATCTTCATATTTCCAAGAAGTAATCTCCTTAGCTAAATTTTTACTCATTTGTACTCTTTTAACCATATCTTTCTCACCCTATCGTAAACGTAATAATATTATTATACCTTTTTCGAACCTATAAAACAAATTGTATAAGGTAATTAATACTTTATAAAACTATATAAATCATTTACATTCTGTTATAGTTGTAGTAGAATAATAGTATCAAATAAGGGAGGTGTTTATAATGAACTTTTTATTAAATGAAAGTCTACAAAAGAAAATAAATTATGGAATAATAGGTCTTACTTTATTAATTAATATTGTTGCTTTATTTTTTCTACCTAAAGAAATGGGAATACATATAAACACTCAAGGAGAAATAGATTCTTCTATTAGTAAATATATAGGAGTATTAATAATACCATTAGTAATGGTTTTGTTATCTTTTTTACGAAAAAGTGAAGCTACAGAAGCATCTAAGAAGCTTATTTATTTAATTGCAAGTATTATATTATTTTTTATAAATGGATATATTCTGTTTTTTAATTTAACTTTATAATTTAAATCCATTAAAATCATAGGTTATATATAAGGTTTTGGTACAAACTATTATTGTAAATAAATTTATAAAAATAATTTGTAGGAGGTCTTAGTTATGAAAGCTAAAAAAAATATGAAATCTATGATGAAAAAGGCTGCTAGAAAAGCAAATCTTCTTATGGAAATGGGAGAAGATATGATGGATTTAATGATGAAAGCAAGAAAGTATAAAAGAATGACAAAAAAATAGATATTATTAGAGAAACTCGAGTTTTAACTTGAGTTTCTTTTTATGCTTTAGGTTATACTATATCTTAGTGGAGGTGGCATTATGATTATTTTAAATGAAAAATTTTATGGAAGAAAAACCTTAGATGTCGCTGTAGATTTACTAGGAAAATATTTAATCCATAATATAAATGATCAATTAGTAGGAGGAAAAATAGTTGAAACAGAAGCATATACTGGAGTTAATGATAAAGCAGCTCATGTATATGGTGGTAGAAAGACTGAAAGGGTATTACCTATGTATGGAAGAGCAGGCACTTCCTATGTCTACAGAATATATGGAATGTATAACTGCTTAAATGCAATAACCGAGAGAGAAGGAGAACCTCAAGGTGTATTAATACGTGCTATTGAGCCTTTAATAGGATTAGATTACATAGCTAATATGAGATATAAAAAGAATTTTAGTGAATTGGATAAAAAGCAAAAATTGAATTTAACATCGGGACCTTCAAAGCTTTGCATGGCTCTTAATATCGATAAAAGGTTAAATAATAGATTATTATTTGAAGGGGATTTATTTATTTGTGATCTTGATGATGAGTTAAAAGCTCTATTTCAAGTAGAAGAAGAAAAAACGGGATATATAATAAAAAGTAAGAGAATAGGAATAGATTATGCAGAAGAAGCAAAAGATTTCTTATATAGATTTTATTATAATGATAATCCATATGTTTCTAAAAAGGACAAGAATGGCATAAAATTATATTAATATTAATAGACTAATATGAAACAATCCTTTGAGGACGTGAATGAATGGATGATTTATTAGACTTAGCACTTTTAATGTATTTAGATGAGGACCTTGTTCGTAATATGTCCTCATTCGTACTTAACGGATATATAGAAATTAGAACATCAAGAATTATTCAGGATTTAACTCTATCAGGAAGAGCAGGAATTGATTTAAGAGACCATTGTTTTGATGAAGATAGAACAAGTAATGATGAAAGAGAAGGATTTAAAGGAAGTAATATAACTTCTGCAGAACATTGCGAAAACACTCGTACTAATAATGCTGGAATTGAAAATAGAGAGTTTGTTAGAAGAGAAGAAGAATTAAAGCGTGTATTTACCACATTTAATCTTCATGGAGAGCTTATAACTCAATTGAAATCTTCAAATAGATTAAAATCATTTTATGATACAACAATAAATGAAGGAGATGTATTTCCAGGAGATTACATACAAATTCATGGTAATTTAACCTCGGAATCAATTAATTCTTATCTTGATTCTGTATTAACTATTTTTGATTGTTTTGGCAGTGACAATCTTGATAAAATGATATCTAAGGGACTTAATGGAAATCTGAATTTTAAAAATATGAATCATCTACTTAGTCATTTAAGTGAAATTCTTAATAAAAATTCAACTCAAGATTTAATATTACAATGTGGAGATACTCCAGTTGTTCTTAATGTTAATAATAATTTCTTTATGAACAATAGTTCCTATATTTATGATAAGGTTGATTGTCCTTGTACAGTATATGGTAAGGTTATAAATGTTGCGCCTAATGGTAAATGCATAAGCCTTCTAAGAAAAACTGCACAACATGATTATTATGAGCATTTTTTAAATAACTGTTGCCCTTTTTGTGATCAATTAACTAGCAATGGTATATTAATGCCTAAAATGCCAAGATTAAAATGTGAAGGCGTTTCTATAATTGTAGTTCCAATAAGTATATGTTTATAAAAGAGAAGTTGAAAAGCATTCAATTTCTCTTTTTTAGTTTGTAAAACTTTACAATTATATATTTATTAAATTCAACAATTTATATTTCAAATGATTTATAATAACCTTAAATTATGGTAAAATAAGCACAAATAAACAAATTTTTAAAGGGGCTGTTAAAATGGAGAACAAAATAAGAGTAGGAATAGTTGGATATGGAAATCTAGGAAAGGGTGTTAGAAAGGCTATAAATCAGAATAAAGATATAGAACTTGAAGCAATTTTTACAAGAAGAGAAGTTAGTAAAGTATCAGAAAATGATAATTTAATGGTTCATATCTCTAAAATTGGTGATTTTAAAGATAGGATTGATGTAATGATACTTTGTGGTGGTTCTGCAACAGATTTAGTAGAACAGGGACCAATGGTTGCCGAGATGTTCAATACTGTAGATAGCTTTGATACACATGCTAAAATACCATCTTATTTTGAGAAGATGAATGAAGTTAGTACTGCTTCAGGGAATTTAAGCATAATATCTGTAGGGTGGGATCCAGGGTTATTCTCATTAAATAGACTTCTAGGTAATGCTGTTTTGCCTAATGGTAAGGATTATACCTTCTGGGGAAAAGGTGTAAGTCAAGGCCATTCAGATGCAATTAGAAGAATCCAAGGCGTTAAAAATGGAATACAATATACAATTCCAATAGAAGCTGCCCTAGAAAGGGTAAGAAGTGGCGAAAATCCAGACCTTACAACTAGAGAAAAACATTTAAGGGAATGTTTTGTTGTTGCAGAAGAAGGAGCAGATAAAACAAAAATTGAGGAAGAAATAAAGAATATGCCAAATTACTTCTCTGATTATGATACAACTGTTCACTTTATAACTGAAGAAGAGCTTAAAAGAGAACACTCAGGTATGCCACATGGTGGATTTGTTATAAGAACAGGGGAAACTGGAGAAGGAACTAAGCAAAGAATTGAGTTTTCACTAGACCTAGGAAGTAATCCAGAATTTACTTCAAGTGTTTTAGTTGCATATGCTAGAGCCATAGCTAAGATGGCTAAAGAAGGTAAGAAGGGTGCTTTAACAGTATTTGATGTCCCATTTGGATATCTTTCATCAAAGACACCTGCAGAACTTAGAAAAGAATTATTATAGAATTTAGGAGCTGATTATATGAAATCAATACTAACAGTAATAGGTAAAGATCAGGTAGGAATTATAGCAGGAATTAGCTGTGAATTACAAAAGTGTAATATGAATATTTTAAATGTTACTCAAACAATAATGGATGGGTATTTTACAATGATAATGATTTTAGATGGATCTAATGCAAATGTTTCCTTTGATGAAGTAAGAAAAAGTCTTCTAAAAAAGGGTGAAGAACTAAAGGTTGATGTAAAGATACAAAGAGAAGAGATCTTTAATTCAATGCATACACTATAATTAGGGGGCTACATAATGAATACAAATATTAATTCTCAAAATATTTTAGAAACAATAAAGATGATAGAAGAGGAAAAACTAGATATTAGAACAATAACTATGGGTATATCTTTATTGGACTGTATTGATCCAGATGGGAATAAAGCTAGGGAAAAGATATATAACAAAATAGTCTCTTCTGCCAAGGATTTAGTAAAGGTAGCAAACCAAATAGAAGAAGAGTTTGGCATTCCAATAGTTAATAAAAGAGTTTCAGTTACTCCTATTTCAATCATTGCAGGAGCTACTGATGAGGAAAACTATGTTGAGTTTGCAAAAACTTTAGATAAAGCAGCAGAAACTCTAGGTATAGATTTTATAGGTGGATTCTCTGCACTTGTTCAAAAGGGATATACTAAAGGTGATAGAATTTTAATTAAGTCGATTCCAGAAGCTTTAGCTGTTACAAAGAAGGTGTGTTCTTCTGTTAATGTTGGTTCATCAAAGTGTGGTATCAATATGGATGCAGTAAGGGACATGGGAGATGTAATAAAGGAAGCAGCAGAGCTTACTAAGGAAACTAAGGGATTTGGATGTGCTAAATTAGTTGTATTTGCTAATGCAGTTGAGGATAATCCATTTATGGCTGGTGCTTTCCATGGTATTGGAGAAGCAGATAAGGTTATAAATGTTGGTGTAAGTGGTCCTGGAGTTGTTCAAAGAGCAATTGAAAAGGTTAGAGGAGAATCCTTTGATGTACTTGCAGAAACAATTAAGAAAACAGCATTTAAAATAACAAGAATGGGAGAGCTAGTAGCACAGGAAGCTTCTAAGAGATTAAATGTTCCTTTTGGAATAGTTGATCTTTCTTTAGCACCTACTCCAGCTATTGGTGACTCTGTTGCTCATATATTAGAAGAGATGGGACTTGAAACTGTAGGTACTCATGGTACTACAGCTGCCCTTGCAATGCTTAATGATGCAGTTAAAAAGGGAGGAGTTATGGCATGTAGTCATGTTGGTGGATTAAGCGGTGCTTTCATACCAGTATCTGAAGATGCAGGTATGATAGATGCAGTTGTTAATGGTTCACTAAACTTAGAAAAGCTTGAAGCTATGACATGTGTATGTTCAGTTGGATTAGATATGATTGCAGTTCCAGGAGATACTCCATCATCTACAATAGCTGCTATGATAGCTGATGAAGCAGCCATTGGTGTTATTAATAATAAAACAACAGCTGTTAGAATAATTCCTGCTCCAGGATGTGAAGTTGGAGATATGGTTGAGTTTGGAGGACTTCTAGGCACTGCTCCAGTAATGAAGGTAAACTCTAATTCTTCAGAAGACTTCATTAAAAGAGGTGGAAGAATACCTGCACCAATACATTCATTTAAAAACTAAAAGTAATAACAAGGAAACGCCGCTTTTTGCTGGTGTTTCTTTTTTGTTTTGCTTTAGGAAATTGAACAATGGATCCACTTAATGTATATGAGAAAATATAATAGCATAAATATATCTTTATATCTTTATATATTTATTTATAAAAAATATTTGTGAGTTAGCTGCTAGAGTTTTATATTTTATAAAGCTGAACAAGCATTTCATTTTAAAATATCATCTGTGGTTGTAGGATGAAATTAAGTTTAATAGTAAATATTATAAAAGACTATTAATACTTTTAATATTAACCATTAACAATCTTTGTGTTATACTCTTTTTAGAATATAAAACTAATGGAGGTAGACAAATGAAAAAAATGATTTCATGGAACGTTAACGGTTTAAGAGCTGTTGTTGGTAAAGGGTTCCTAGATATATTTAATGAATTAGATGCAGATATATTCTGTCTTCAAGAAACTAAGTTACAAGCTGGTCAAATAGATTTAGATTTACATGGATATTATCAATATTGGAACTATGCAGAAAAGAAAGGTTATTCAGGTACTGCAATATTTACTAAAGAAGAACCTTTAAGTGTAGCTTATGGAATTGGCATAGAAGAGCATGATAAAGAAGGAAGAGTTATAACTCTAGAATTCCCTGATTATTATGTAATTACAGTATATACTCCTAATTCTCAAACTGAATTAGCTAGACTTGAGTATAGAATGACTTGGGAAGATGCATTTAGAGCATATTTAAAATCATTAGAAAAAAATAAACCAGTAATAGTTTGTGGTGACTTAAATGTTGCGCATAAAGAAATCGACTTAAAAAATCCTAAAACTAATAGAAAAAATGCTGGATTTACTGATGAAGAAAGAAATAAGTTTACTGAGTTGTTAAGTTCAGGATTTATCGATACATTTAGATTCTTCTATCCAAATCAAGAAGGAATATATTCTTGGTGGTCATATAGATTTAAGGCAAGAGAAAAGAATGCAGGATGGAGAATTGACTACTTTGTAACATCAGAATCATTAAAGGATAGATTAGTCGGTGCTAAGATTCATACAGATATCTTTGGATCAGATCACTGTCCAGTTGAATTAGAAATTAATTAATATAAAATAGTTAATAGATTAAAAGAGATTTTGTAATAACTCAGCTCAGGGAGCTGAGTTATTTTTAATTTTACAAACCAACTAAGATTAAATGATATTGTATGTGTTTCCTATAATAACAATTAATCAGAAGAATTATTAAACTTAATGAGATTAATAGGAGAAGTTATAGTTTAAAAAATATATAATCCCCTATGGCATATAAACCAACAAGGAAGAGAAATTTCAAAAGCAACTACTCTTCCTTGTTAATATTATCCTTCTTATCTCTTTTCTCTCTTTTATCTTAATTATCTTAAATCTTTCTTTTCTTACTTTTAATGCTAGTTCTAAACAATAAATGCATTAACGCTCTTCCGTTAAAAGGTATAAGGGGATAAAGATATGGCTCACCTGTAAATGTTCTAGTTGTGGCAAGTAATATAATACCAAGTATAAATCCACCAATAAGTCCCTTTAATCCTAATAGTGAAGTTAATATTAATAGCAATATCCTAAAGAACTTTATTGCAAACCCTAGTTCAACAGATTGCTGAGTAAATGTAGCTAAAGCAACTATTGCCATATAAAGTATAGTTTGAGGTAAAAACCATCCAGTCTTTATTGTAAAATCCCCTAAAATTAACGCACCAACAACAGATAAGGACATGCCTAAAGAGTTTGGAGTGTTTAATGATGCAAGCCTTAACCCATCAATTGCAAATTCCAGTAATAAGAATTGCCAAAATATCGGTATATGGTATGGGTCAGTTGGAAGTAAAAATCTATGATATTCTGGTAAAGTATCAGGATATTCTGTAATTAATAAATATATTGGAGTAATAAATAAAGTCATAAGTAAAATAGCATTTCTAAGAAACCTTAAATAATTTCCTGTTAATATAGGCGAATAATAATCATCAACATCCTCTAAGAAATCAAATACACTAGTAGGAAGAAGCATAGCTGAAGGATTGTTATCAACTAGAAGAGCAATCTTACCTTCTAATATATGAGCTGCAGTAACATCAGGTCTTTCTGTATACCTAACTTTAGGAAGTGGATTATACCAAGTCTTTTTACTAATGCATTCTATTAAACTCTGATCTCCTAAAGTTAATGCATCAACTTCAATTTCAGCTAATTGTTTTTTTACAGTTTCTAATGCTTCTGGTTTAGTTCTATCTTCTATAAAGGCAATTGCTACATCTGTTTTAGATTCTCTTCCAACAGAAACCATCTCAAATCTTAGTTTTGGATCTCTTATCCTTCTTCTTATTAGTGCACTATTAAATACTATAGTTTCAACAAAACCATCTCTAGCTCCCCGTAAAACCTTTTCCTTATCTGGTTCTTCTGGTCCTCTAGCAGGATAAGTTCTAAGATCAATCATTATACACTTATCTAAATTTTCTACAAACATTGCAGTTTGACCAGAAAGGAGAGCTTTAATTATATTTCCAAAATCCTCTTCCTCTGAAACTTCTATAGCACTAATACATGTTGTAATAATTTCTTCTGCAGTTTTTGCTTTTGCTATATTATCTTCTTTATATACACAAAAGCTTTGTATTAAGGCCTGAAGTGATTCATCCTTAACAAATCCATCTAAGAAGAACAAGCTAACACGCCTTCCCTTAAGATTTAATTCTCTATATAAAACATCAAAAGACTTACCAAAACCTATTTCATCTTTTAAATAGTTTACATTTTTATTATAATCAGTACTAATATTCATATTCCCACCTCATAATCTTAGGATACTCATCTTGTAAAATAATATACTTTCTTGTAAAATGCATAGTATGACTTTAAATAGAAGGTGGCACAAATGATAGAAATAAAATTAGAAAAGAATAAAAGAAATGAACCAATTTTAAAACTAAGGGTTACAGAAGAAGATTTAAAGGATAAGTCATTTATTAAGAGAGCTTTAATGGAAGGTACATCTCTAAAGGGAGAGTATAACTATAAGGTTCCAATAAGATTTTTTCTACCAATTATAAATAAGTTAGATTCTAAGGAGTATGAAATACATAAGGATTCATTAGACTTTTTCTTGGAGTTTTCTGATGATTATGACGAAAAGTATTATTATAGAACTGAAGCTGATGCAAAATATATGAAGCGCTGGAGAGAGGAAGGATGTCCAAATATTTATAAAACTATTATAGATATTAATAATAAAAAAACCTATAAAGAAATTGCATTTAAAAGAGTAGGAAATACTTTTTCTTCGGCATTTGAGTAATAGTTCATATTACTGTATACTTATAGTAAGTTTAAAAGGGATTGGGGGATATAATTTTGGAAAGTAACACATATAAGCTAAAATTACAAAAGGTAAAGGGTACATGGACTACTTATCTTTTTGTAGTAGGTATAGGTGCGTTCTTCTTAGATTGGAGACTTGGAATAGCAATAGTATTAGTTGGAGTTGCCTTTACAATTAAGTTTAAGAATGACCCTGACAATAATTCAGCATTATTTTATAACTATGCTTTAACTTTATACTCAAAAGGGGATGCAAAGAAGGCAAAGGATGCCTTAAACAATGCTGTATATTATAGAAAAGATAATAAAGAGGCATACTTTTTTTTAGGGTGCTTATATTTTGATGAAAAGGACTATACTAACGCCTTAGCATATTTAAAAAGAGGTGGAGTAGATAAGGTGAAAGATCCAAGCTTAACCTATGTTTTAGGAAGATGCTATTATCATACTGAAAACTATAAAGAAGCTATTAAGTATTTAACTATGATTACATATGAAGGTAATGAGTATCTTGAAAATGAAAGATTAACAGCTTTAGGCTATGCAGCATGTGAAGCTGAGGAATATGAACTTGCATATGATTCACTAAGTAAAGTGAAAATTGACCTAGATGAAATTAAGGGGGATGCCTTAGAGTATTGTTACTACTATGGAGAAGCATGCTATTATACAGATAGGGATGAGGAAGCAAAGGAATATCTAGGTAAGGTATATGAAAAGGATCCTTATTATAAGTATATAGATGTATTTTCAAAGGAAATAGAATTTAATTAAGTAGAAAGCACTGCTATTACAGTAGTGCTTCTTTTTAATTCTTCATTATTTTTGAAACTTATGCTAGTATATGAATATATAAAGGTTACATAAAGAGGAGAATATATATGAATTTAATTACACTAGAAAATATAAGCAAAAGTTATAGTGAAAAAACATTATTAAACAATGTTTCACTTGGTATAAATGACGGGGATAAAATAGGTATTATAGGTATAAATGGTGCTGGTAAGTCAACCCTTTTAAAAATAGTAACAGGAAAAGAGGAATTCTTTGATGGAAGTGTTACAAAGGGGAAAAATGTTAGGATAGAGTTTCTTTCTCAAAGTCAAGATTTTCAAGATGATGCAACTGTATTAGAGCAAATCTTTAAGGGTGATAGTAAAGAAATGAAGCTTTTAAGAGATTATGAAGAAACTCTTGAAAGTCTAAATTCTTCACCTTCTAATTTTGATGAGCTTAATGAAAGGCTAATAAAGCTTCAAGGTGAAATTGATGGATTAAATCTATGGGAGCTTGAAAGTGAAGCTAAAAGCATATTAAATAAACTTGGAATAACTAAATATGAAGAAAAGATAAAAAATCTATCTGGAGGACAAAAGAAGAGAGTTGCTCTTGCTTCTGCTCTTATTACTCCTTGTGATTTGTTGGTATTAGATGAGCCTACAAACCATTTAGATTCAGATTCTATAGAGTGGCTAGAAGAATATTTAAATTCTAGAAAGGGTGCATTAATTATGATTACTCATGATAGATACTTCCTTGATAGAGTAAGTAATAGGATAGTAGAGCTTGATGGAGGAAATCTATATACATATGAAGGCAACTATACTGCTTTCCTAGAGAAAAAGATGGAAAGAATTGAAATAGAAGAGGCTCAAGAAGAAAAGAGACAATCTCTAATTAAAAAAGAGTTAAAATGGGTAAAAAGAGGTGCTAAGGCTAGAACTACAAAACAAAAAGCAAGATTACAAAGGTTTGATGACTTAGTTAATCAGGAATATGTAAAAAGAGAAACAGATGTAGAAATGTCTTTTATAGGAACTAGATTAGGTAAGAAGATAATTGAAATTAACCATATAAATAAAGGTTTTGATAATAAAGAATTAATACATGATTTTAGCTATATCTTCACTAAGGAGGATAGGATAGGTATTATAGGTAATAACGGAGCTGGAAAAACAACGCTAATTAATATGCTTAAGGGAGCTATAAAGCCTGATAGTGGAGAAATAGAAGTTGGAGAAACAGTAAAGATAGGATGCTTTTCTCAGGATGACTCTCATATGGACTCTAATTTAAGAGTAATAGATTATGTTAAAGAAGGGGGAGAGTATATCCCTGTAGCAGATGGAACAAAAATAACTGCATCTACAATGTGTGAAAGATTCCTATTTGATGGAACTATGCAATATACAAAAATAGAAAAGTTATCTGGTGGAGAAAGAAGAAGACTTCATCTTTTAAGAGTTTTAATGGAAGCTCCAAATGTTCTTCTACTGGATGAACCTACAAATGATCTTGATATTAATACACTTAATATATTAGAAGACTTTTTAGATAGCTATATTGGTGTAGTAGTTGTTGTTTCCCATGATAGATACTTCTTAGATAGAGTGTGTAATAAGATATTTGCATATGAAGGAAATGGTGAGATTGTGACTTATAATGGTAACTACAGTGATTATAGTATTAAAGTCGAATTAAAGAAGGCTAATAAGGAAACAGAAGTTAAAAAAGAAAAAAAAGAAAATGCTCAAAGAGTAAGAGAAAGAGATTCAAGACCAAAATTTAGTTTTAAGGAACAGAAAGAATATGAAGAAATTTCTTCTGTAATAGAAAACCTAGAAAATGAAATAGCAAATGTAGATAAATTAATGCAAGAAAATTCAGCAAGTTACTCAAAGCTACAAGAGCTTATGACAGAAAAGGAGAAATTAGAAGAAGAACTTCTATATAAATATGAAAGATACGAGTATTTAGAGGATTTAGCCCAAAGAATTGAGGAATATAAGAATAATAATAAGATATAATTATTTCGAAAAACAATTGGAAATTAATTCTAGATGGGTTATAATTGTAGTAGGAGTTTGGGAATAATCGTTTATTTATGGGGTGTGTAGCGACTATGAAAGAGAATAATGGTATAAATGGGAATATAGAAAGTAGTTCTGAACTTGTTGCAGTAACTACTAATAATGATGTAACTAAGGAATACCTGGATAAGAGCAAGAAGTTATTAGAGGACTTTAAAAAAATGCAAAATGTAATAATGGAAGCTCAAGGACCTGATATTTCTATACTTATTAAAGTTGCTCAAAATAATCTTACTAAAACTGCCATGGAGCAAGCTAGTGAGATGATTAAAGAGTTTCAGGGAAACTTTAATGAAGATTCTGTTGAAGACTTTATAGAACATTCAATATCTTTAATTACATCTATAGAAACGGCAAATTATTTATATGGAAGTATTATTGATATTCAAGATATAAGAAAATATATATCGGCTAAAGTTACCAAGCAAATAGTTATAAGAAGTCGTAAATTATTAGAACTACTTAAGGATACTAACTTTGAGGATAAGGTAAAGCTATCCATAATAGTAGAACAGCTTAATCTTTGTATTAAAGTATTTGACTATTGCTGGGATATCTATCCTAAGAATATAAAATCATTAAAAGAAACTAATAATATAGTCGAAGTTATGATAACTAATAGAATAAAACTTGGTTTAGATAACTACAATATTGAAGTTCTAAGAATGATGATAGATAGAAATATCTCAAAAATTGAGGCTTCAAAGATAAAGAAAGTAGATAATGATACTGTAGTTGGACAGGCAATGAATAATAATTCAAATGTTACTTCAAAAGATATAGAAGGTGATAATATCATTGTTACCAATGATAATTCTTTCTTTGCAAACTTTGACATAGAGGAAGATAATTCTACTACAGCTTTAGTACAAACCAATAATACTATAACTGATAGATTTGTAGATATCACAAATAAGGTTATTAAAGAGGTAACAGAAAGCTCATCAAATGATTTTATGAATATAGCATTACAGAAGTTTTATTCTATAATAGGTGCTATAGAAACAATGAATTATCTTAAGGGTAATGTAGTTGATAAACATGCAGTTTCATTGAATATATCTAATCTTTTAACAGAAATGATTTTCTCTAACTATACAGCTATTAAGCATAGTTGGGATGAAATGGTCGATAAGAGTCCAGAAGACTACACAGCTTATGCTAAAGAAGTTAAAAAGTATTGTGAGATATTAGTTGAAGCTTATGAAATGAGTAAGGATAACATTAATGCATTAAAAAAATGTGTTACTATAGAAAATGATTTATATAACATGAAGAGTGAATTTAACTTTAAGAAATTTGAGGTTGAAAAACTTAATAAATCAATAGATAAGCACTTAGAAATAATTAAGAAAAAAGATACTTCATTTACAGTTGAAAGAAAGAAGCCAGAGAAGGATACAAAGAAGAAAAAAGGAATATGGGCTAAGATATTTAGTTAGTTATAAAAACTCTAGCAAAATTTTTGCTAGAGTTTTATTTTATTCATTTACAATTCCCTTTAATGAAGAGAATTGATTTTGGTATAGTTCATTATAGAATCCCTTTAAGGATATTAAATCTTTATGTGTTCCTTCTTCAACTACCTTACCATCCTTAATTACAACAATTTTGTCAGAATTAATTATAGTTTTTAATCTATGAGCTATGACAAAGGATGTTCTTCCTTCCATCATGGTGTTCATGGCCTGTTGAAGCTTTTGTTCTGTAATCATATCTACATTGCTTGTAGCCTCATCTAGTATTAATATATCAGGGTTAGCTAAGATGGTTCTAGCAATGGATAAAAGTTGCTTTTGTCCTTTACTAAATATATTACTATCACTTGTTATTTCTGTATCATATCCCTTAGGTAAACTAATTATGTAATCATGTATATTAGCTTTAATACAAGCAGTTTCAATTTCATTATCAGTAGCATCTTCTTTTCCAAATAGAAGATTTTCTCTAATTGTTCCACTAAAAAGAATAGTATTTTGAAGAACAATACCTATTCTTTTTCTTAAAGAGTAGAAGTTTATATCTTTTATCTTTAAATCATCAAAATATATCTCACCATCTTTAGTATCATAAAACCTATTTAAAAGATTAATAATAGTTGTTTTACCTGATCCTGTAGGGCCTACAATTGCAATCTTTTCACCTTTAAAGGCTTCAATATTTATTCTTTTAAGTATAGTCTTTTCATCATTATAGGAGAAAGATACATCCTTCATATTTACATATCCATTTAAAACATCTATTTCCTTTGCATTAGGAGTATTTTTTATATCAGGTTCCTCCTTAAGTATATCCATAACTCTTTCAGCGCCAGTAAAGGCTAATCCTAATTGGTTATAAAGATTAGACATTTGGTTTATTGGTTGAAAGAATAATCTAGCAAAGTTTATAAATGTAACTATAAGTCCAATACTTGCATCACCCTTTAAGGTAAGCATAGAACCAGCTACTATAATCAAAACTAAGGTTACATTAGATAATCCGTTCATAAGAGGAATCATTAAGTAAGAAGTAAACTGCGCTTTTATTGCAGTATCTTTAAAACTTTTATTTTTCTCATGAAATCTTCTAACAACCTCATTTTCTAGACCATAGGCTTTAACTACCTTAAGTCCAGAAATCTCTTCTTCAATATAGGCATTAAGATCTCCAAGCTTTCCTTGTTGCTCTCCATATAACTTTCTAGTTCTTTTAATTAAAAAAGTTACAATTATAGCTAGGAATGGTGTGGCAATTAAAGTTATTAAGGCTAATTTAACATTTAATATAAGCATAAATATTAATACTCCAACTAATTGAATTAAGTTAGAAGTTAGCTCAATTATACTATTAGATAGTGTTATACCAATATTGTCTATATCATTAGTAAATCTACTTAATAACTCACCATGTGGAGTAGAATCAAAAAATCTTAGTGATAAGGTTTCTATTTTATTAAATAGGTCAGTTCTAATCTTATTTACAGTTTGTGATGCCACATCAGCATTTATATAGTTTTGGAACCATCCTGCAAGGGATGATAGAGCATATACACAAAATAAAACAATTACCCACTTAACTAAACCGTCAACATTAGGTATAGTTATATAATTATCTATTATATATCCCATTAGGAAAGGACCTATAAGCTTAGTTAAGGTATAAACTATAATAGAAAAGCTTATAATTATAAGCTTAGTTTTATGTTCTTTTAAATATGATAATATGAACTTTAAGCCTCTGTTATTCATATATGCTAAGCCTCCTCTCCAAGTTGTGTATTATATATGTTTTTATAATGAACACTACTATTCATTAATTCTTCATGACTTCCTACTGCAAGTATTTGTCCTTGATCTATAAGAACAATCTTATCTGCATCAATTATTGAAGATATTTTTTGTGCAACCATTATAGTAGTAGTATTCTTCAGTTCTCTATTTAAAGCCTTCTTAACTAAGCTTTCAGACTTTGCATCAAGGGCAGAGGTTGAATCATCTAAAATAAGTATTCTAGGGTTACCAACTAACCCTCTAGCAATAGAAATTCTTTGTTTTTGACCACCAGATAAATTATTACCTCTTTGATATACAATAGATTCATAATTTTCAGGTAGTCTATCAATGAACTCTTTTGCTTGTGCAATTTTTGCAGCTCTTGTTATATCATCTTCAACAGCATCTAAATCCCCTTGAACTATGTTGGATTTTACAGTTCCAGAGAATAGAGTAGCACTTTGAAGTACAATAGATATATTTTTTCTAAGGGTAGCCTCATTGTAGTTTCTTATATCCACACCATCTAATAGAACCTTCCCTGATGTAGGGTCGTAGAATCTTGGTATTAAATTTACTAAAGTGGATTTACCAGAACCAGTAGAACCTATAATACCTACAAATTCTCCTTCTTTAATATGAAGATTAACATCCTTTAAGGCATATTCCTCAAATCCATCTGTTTCATCATAATCAAAGGAAACATTCTCGAAGGTAATATCTCCTCTAATATCATCAGCGTTCTTTGAGGTATTCATAAATACTACATCACTAGTAGCATTCATTATGTTTTCAACTCTTTTTGCTGAAACCATAGCTCTTGTAAAATTCATAAACAATAAGCTTGCTATTATAAGAGCAACTAATAATTGTGATAAGTAATTTATAAATGCAACTAAAGAACCTATTGGTAAATCATTATTTATAGCTGATTTACCACCAAACCATAAAATCGCAACTATACCTAAGTTAATACTTGCTAAAAATATAGGCAAAATAGTACCTACCATTCTAGATGTACTAGTATTTAGTTTTGCTAAATTAGAGCTTTTGCCTTTAAATTTTTCCTTTTCGTTATTTTCTTGAACAAATGATTTTACTGCCATAATACCATCAAAATTTTCTTTCAATGTAGTATTCATATCATCTAATCCTTGTTGAGCTCCATAAAATAGGGGATATGATTTCTTAATAATAAGAAATAATGCAATAGAAATTACTAAAATAATAACTAAATAAATAGGAGATAATCTTGGTGCTGTTATAATACCTAAAATTATACTTCCAATAAAAAGTAGTGGTGATCTAATCAATATTCTAGTACCTGACATAACAAAGTTTTGAAGTTGATTTATGTCATTAGTCAACACAACTATAAGATTAGAAATACTTAATTCATCAATATTTCTAAAGGAAAGCCTTTGTATTTTATCAAAGGTACCTTCTCTAAGATTCATTGCAAAAATAGTTGATATTTTACTAGAGTTATATGTGTTTAAAATACCAAGTAAAACTCCAACTACAGCTATGAATATCATTAAAGCACCTAACTCTACTATGAGAGTTTTATCATTATTTTTTATTCCTCTATCAATTACTATTTGGAGTAAAAAAGGTTGAACAAGTTCACATAGAACCTCTAAAATCATAAAGATAGGGGCAATAAACACTAAAATCCCTAAAGAAGAGAAATAGGGTTTAAACTTTTTAAGCGTTGCCAAATATATCATCCTCCCTGAAAAAAGTTTCTAAAAGTAGTATTCCTAAATAATTAAGATTTATCCTTGTCTATAAACAATAGAAAAGGGTGAAAATTTAATATATAATAAGTATTACAATATGATATTTATTTGTAGTAGACGTGGCAGAAAAGAGGAGATTTAATTGAAGAAAAGACTTAACAGAACGCAGCAAACAAGATTTTTATTGTATTTAATTTATTTCTTAATTTTAGGTATATTATTACTAGTAGGTAAACTAAAATTAAATTACTCCATTATATTATTTTTAGTTGTAGAAATTATCTTTCATAAGTATAAAAGTTGGAGAAATAAAAGATTTTATCATGCAAGTATAAATATTGTAGACAAGATGACAGGGGAAGAATTTGAAGAATTTTTAGAATTACACTTTAAAAAAGAAGGATATAAAACTCACTTAACACCAAAGACAAGTGATTATGGTGCAGACCTTGTTGTTAAAAAAGGAAAAGAAAAGATTGTAGTTCAAGCTAAGAGATGGAATCAAAATGTTGGTGTAGAGGCAGTGCAGCAAGCAGTAGCTTCTATAAAGTACTATAAAGCACATAGAGCAATGGTAATTACAAATAGTAGTTTTACTGAAAATGCAAGAAACTTAGCAAAGGCTAATAATGTTACATTAATAGATAGAAAAGATATATTAAAATTAACAGAGAAGAATGAAAACTGTCCATTATGTAATAGTAGATTACAAAAGAAAGAAGGAAAATATGGATTTTTCTATGGATGTACAAATTATCCAAAGTGTAAATATACAAAATCATTATAGGAGACAATTTATATGGAATTAAGGATACAAGTAAAGGGTAAAAATGAACCAATAGTTTTTAAGGGAGATAGAATAGATGTATTAGACTTCCAAATGAACGGGGTTAAATATAAGCAAATAAGATATTTTAGAAAAGGCTTTTCAAAGTCAGAATATATAGATGAAAGCCTTATAAAGAGAATTACAGAAGTTAAAAATTCTTAAGTTTACTTAATCATTAAAATGTACTATTAAAGAAAAAACTGCATATACATGATAGTGTAAAGATACTAACAGCTTAATAAAATATGTATCTTGTTTAATAAAGACACTAACAGCTTATTTATGCTCGGTTAATTTATTAGCTGGGCATAATGTGTCTTGTGGTATTTAAGGAGGATTATATGAGCTTTGAATTATTTAATAAATTAAAAGAGGATATAATTAATATTGATGAAAATTTATATGAGGATCTTGAAGAAGATTACAATGAAATAATAGAAATAGATAATACATCTATACATAACTTGAACTTTTTTTCAAAAGGGATGTTTCTTAGAGATATAAATGAAGAGGATATAATAGAGTTATTTTCTAAGGCTTATGAGGAAGATGAGAAAAAGGCTCTTAAAATTCTATTTTTCATTAGGGATAAGGAAAAGGGACTTGGAGAGAGAAGGGTTTTTAGGGTATGTTTAAACTATTTAGGTAATATAGATTCTAATATACTTAAAGAAAACCTTTCCTTAATACCACACTATGGTAGATGGGATGATTTGTATTCCTTATTTGATACTAAGCTTGAAAATGAAACAATAAAGCTTATAAAAGATACGTTAAACAAGGACTTGAATTCTTTAGCACCAAGCACCTTAGCAAAATGGTTGAAATCCGAAAATACTTCTTCACCAGAATCAAGAAGGTTAGGAAAGAAAACCAGATTATTACTTAATATATCTTCAAAAGAATATAGAATAACACTATCTAAACTTAGAAAAAAATTAAATATAGTAGAAAGTTCTATGAGCAAAGGAGATTGGGAAAGTATACAGTATGGTAATATAACCTTTAAATCTATAAATAAATATAAAAATGCATTTTTAAAACATGATTATAGTAGATATAAAGAATATAGGGAGCTCTATAGGCAATTCTTAGAATATAGAGGGGGAGGATTAAAAGAGAGCCTTATAGATGAAAATTTCCCTTATATGTTTGTAGAGGATTTTATAAAAAATGGACATGCTTCATTCCTGTATGAGTATAAGAGTTATATAAAAGAATATAAGGGAGATACAGTAGTATCTTTAGGGTTATCCTCAAAGAATTTTATAAATAATAAGAATATAAATACCCTATATGGTGGAGTAGGTACTATATTATATTTTCTAAGAGAAAATAGAGGCAAGTATAAGAAACACATAATTACCATGAAGCCTAAACCTAACTTTAAAAAAATTGATATGGATAACATAAAAGATAAGATAGAGGAAATAGTGAAAGCATCAGTTTGTAATGAAATAAATGTAGAGGCAGCTTTAGATTTAATACTTTTTGCGGCTATCAAACACGGAATAAATGAAGAAGATATTCCTAGGAGACTTTTATTTATAATAGATCCAGGTTGTAAAATTTCAATGCTTTCTAAGGGTAACAATAAGGATACTCCTTACTTTGTAAATGCAGAGGAATTTGAAAGAATTAAAGAAAAGTGGCAATATGCAAATTTAAATATACCTCATCTCATATTTTGGAATATAGATAAAAGAAGGGAAAGCTCAACTATTATTAAATATAGCGATAACTTTACCTATGCATTTGGATATTCTAATGAGGTATTTATATCTCTACTGAATGATGAAAGTAATTCAACTCAAGATTTATTAAATAAAGTACTAGAGGATAATCGTTATAAAGCAGTCATATAATTATGGCTGTTTGTTTTTACTATTTGGTTGCCTTTAGTAGGAGTGGTGGGATTTATTTCTATGTGACTTGGAGCGTAGCGACTGAACAAGCAAAATAAATATCTCCCCCGCCTTTTATATATATTTTTTCCTTTCTTTAGTTTATAATGAAGGTTAAAGACTTCAATGAATTAGGAGGAAGCATATGAGTTTAAAGATAGTACTAGCAGAAAAAACTTCTGTAGGAAGAGAAATTGCTAGAGTTTTAAAATGTAAGAATAATAAAGGAAGTTATATAGAAGGGAATGGATACATAGTAACATGGGCATTAGGTCATTTAGTAGGACTAATGGATCCAGAAGGTTATGGAGATAAATATAAAAAGTGGAGCATGGAGACATTACCAATGCTACCTAAGCCAATGAAGCTTACGGTATTAAAGAAAACAAGTAAGCAATACAATGAAGTAAAAAAGCAACTACTTAGAAATGATGTAGAAGAAATTATAATTGCTACTGATGCAGGAAGAGAAGGGGAGCTAGTAGCAAGATGGATAATAGATAAATCTGGTGTTAGAAAGAAGATAAAAAGACTTTGGATATCTTCACAAACTGATAAGGCTATATTAGATGGCTTTAAGAATCTTAAAGATGGTAGAGCATATGATAATTTATATAAGGCAGCAGTATGTAGAGCAGAAGCAGATTGGCTAGTAGGTTTAAACGTAACTAGAGCTTTAACCTGTAAATACAATGCTCAATTATCAGCAGGAAGAGTACAATCACCTACTTTAGCTATGATAGTCAATAGGGAAGAAGAGATTAAAAACTTTAAACCAGAGGACTACTACAATTTAAAAGCCCTAACTGATAAGTTTACGCTTTCGTGGGTAAGTCCAAAGGGAAACTCTAATATCTTCAAGGAAGAGGTTGCTAAATCTATTTTAGATAAGACTAAGAACTCTACAGGAGAGGTAATTGACGTTACAAAGAGTAGAAAGAAAAAATATTCTCCAGCATTATACGACTTAACAGAACTACAAAGAGATGCTAATAAAATTTGGGGATACTCAGCAAAGCAAACTCTTAATATAATGCAAAGATTATATGAAAACTACAAATTATTAACTTATCCAAGAACTGATTCTAGATATATATCATCTGATATTTTACCTACAATACCAGATAGACTAAGAGGAATATCAGTGGGAGAATATAGAGCATATGCAGATAAGTTATTAAAACAAGGTGTTAAGGGAAATAAAAGCTTTGTAGATAACTCAAAGGTTAGTGATCACCATGCTATTATACCTACAGAAGAAAAGCTTAACCTTGGAGTTTTAAGTTCAGAAGAGAAAAACATATATAATTTAGTTGTAAAAAGATTCTTAAGTGTAATGTTACCACCATATGAATATGAACAAACTACAATAAAGGTAAACATAAATGGAGAGATTTTCTTAGCTAAAGGAAATATAACATTAGAAAAGGGATGGAAAGCACTATATCAAAGAGAAGATTTAGATGATGAAGATGGAACACAAGAATTACCTACATTAAAGGTTAATGATAAATTAAATATAAGAAAGATAGAGCTTATAAAGAAACAAACAACTCCTCCAGGAAGATTTAATGAAGGAACTTTACTATCTGCTATGGAAAATCCACATAAGTATATAAATGTAGGGAAGGATGCAGCAAAGACATTAGGGGAGACTGGTGGTCTTGGAACAGTTGCAACTAGAGCAGATATAATAGAAAAATTATTTAATTCATTTGTAATAGAGAAGAGGGGGAAGGATATTTATCCTACATCTAAGGGAATACAATTAATAGAACTTGTTCCTGAAGAACTAAAATCTCCTTTGCTTACTGCTAAGTGGGAAAAGGACCTAGAGGATATATCGAAAGGAAAAGCAAATGATAAAGCTTTTATAGAAAACATGAAGGGATATGCTACCTCATTAGTAGAAGATGTAAAGAAGGGAACAACTAAGTTCCATCATGATAATCAAACAGGAAAGAAATGTCCTAACTGTGGAAAGTATATGCTTGAAGTTAACGGCAAAAACGGAAGAATGCTAGTGTGTCAAGATAGGGAATGTGGTTATAGAGAAAACTTAGCTAGACTTACTAATGCAAGATGTCCAGAATGTAAGAAGAGGTTAGAACTTAGAGGACATGGAGAAGGAAAAATCTACGTATGTCCAGGACAAAACTGTAATTTTAGAGAAAAGGCTAGCCAATTTGAAAAGAGATTTGACAAAAATGCTAAGGTAGATAAGAAGGCAGTTAATAATATAATGAAAAAGATGAAAAAAGAAGCAGAGGAGTTTAATAATAATCCTTTTGCAGATTTACTAAAAAATATGAATAAATAAGATAGAAAAAGCTATAATGCATTTTTATATGTGTTATAGCTTTTTTGGTCAATCATATGTAATATATTTCTATATAATATATATAATGGTACAATAGAGTGAAATATAATATGTGAGTAGGAGGTTATATATGAAAAAAATATTGTCAATGTCATTAATTTTAACTTTCATAATCTCATCGTGTTTATTAATATCTTGTTCTAATAATGATACTTGGCAAAAGGGTTATATTCAGAATCATCCAAAGAATAATCTTATATCAATGCAAAAAATTCAAAACGAAAGAGCTGATAATATTAAGTACGGAAAAGATATCTATGGAATTGTAGATTTAAAGACTACTAAAGTTGACAGTCAATATATAAATAGATTATCATTATCTGATTTGAATGATTTTATGAATTTTGATGATTTAACAGAGTGGCCCAAATATTTACCTAAAGGTTTTGACCCTCAAAAACTTATGGAAGAGGGAAAAGAAAAGAAGCTAAACTTAAAAAAAGTACATGATAAAGGCTATAATGGTGCTGGCGTAGGTATAGCTATGATAGATCAAACATTACTAGTAGACCACGTAGAGATAAAGGATAATCTAAAATTTTATAAAGCCTTTTCTAAAGAAAAAGAAGTTGCTAGTATGCATGGAGTAGAAATGGCTTCAATTGCAGTAGGAAAGAATGTAGGCGTTGCCCCTAATGCTGACCTTTATTTCGTAGCTGAGGATTGTTATGTCATGCAGCTGAAGATATTTTAAATATTATTGAATTGAATAAAACATTAGATAATAAAATTAGAGTTATTTCATTTTCTAGTGGTTATTCAAGTAAGTATACTGAAGATGGTAAAATAATAAAAGGTTCTGTAGAATTAGAGGAGGCTATAAGAAAAGCTGAAGAAAATGACATTGAGGTGTTATGCCTAATACCAGGAAATAATATTAATAAGTTTCAAAGTTTAACAAGAACATCTTATGAAGATGTTAATGATTTTAATAATTATAAGCCATATTTTTATACTAATGCTCCTGATGACACTTTATATGTTCCAACAGATAAAAAAACCTATGCTTCTTTTTTGGGGGAAGATAAATATGCTTACGACTCCTGGGGTGGCATGAGTTCTATAGTCCCTTATGTTGCGGGATTATATGCCTTGGCATGTCAAGCTGATAATAGTATAACTTTTGAAAAGTTTCTTGAAGTAGTTGACAAAACCGCTTATGAATCAGAATGTGTTTCAAAAGAGTATGGTAAACAAAGATTTAAGATTATTAATCCCAATGCTATCATTGAAGAATTAATAAGTTAATTTAATAGAAATAAATAAGTGGCTTACAGTAAGGGAGAAGGAGAGTAGTGAAAGTTAAAATTATTAAGATAAAAAAAGATGTGAGATTAAGCAATTATTTAGATTCTTTACTATTTTATAGCTAAAAATTACGGCATTTATTTCTGATTATATAATAGTTATGATCACTTGTTTGTTATGCTTACTACTTACAATAAATAATAAGTATTTAAAACATAGATTTTTATATCTATGTTTTTATTAAATTTGCTTCATTTTTTTATTTTACCTTATCTGATCTTATATGGTTGATATAATTTACTTTTATTATATATTATTACATTTATGTATTTATAATATTAATATATAATTTTATTCTATATCATGATAATAAATACTTATTATACTTTTTATTATATTAAATGATAAAATTATAATATTTTTTACCTTTTCAATTCTGACTGATTTTACGATAAAAGTTTTATAAAAACATAGAAATCCTAATTTGATTAAAAACTTTAAACTGATTTTTTGTATAATTCTATTTGCTTTAAAAACAAATTTCTAATATAAATTAAAAGTCGAAAGAAATAAAATTAAAGAGAAGTGTCTATATACATATAATATTAAAATATTAATCTTTTCCCTAAAAATCACTATATTTTCACTCAAAAATAATTTCGCTAAATATACATTTATTACATTTCGCGTACTTGAAAGAGAAAAAACCCTGTGATATAATAAAATCAAGGCTTAAGACTATATTATAAAGGTGAAAAAAATGAAAAAAATACGAAATAAAACTCTAAAATATAAAAATTACGAATATCCTGAAGAAATTCTTCCGCTTTTCGAAGTAAACTTAACAAATGCAGATAGAAAAAGAATTCATAAAGTTTATTCTAACTATTATGATTTGAATTCTGAACGTGGATATGAATTTATAATTGAGGATTTATATATACTTGCTTATAAAAATAAACTTACCACTACAGAATTATCTAAAATATATAATGTTACTCCAAGAGCTGTTCAAATATGGTTGAAAGAACTTGGATTAAATAGAGATTTAAAAACTGCTTCTAAATTAAAAAACAAAAACTCTGATTTAGGTTTATATAATTCTTTAAATGAAGGTCAGGAAACATCAAATAAATTTGGTATAGATATTTCTAAAGATTCAAAATATCCAAGTTATATGGTAGATTTCTTAAACTACTTAGAAACAATCAAAGGTAAATCAGAAAACACAATTAATGGCTATTCTATAGATTTAACATTATTTTTTAGATTTATGAAGGTTTATAAAGGATTAGTTAATGATCCTGATTTAGAATTTGAGGAGATTCAAATAAATGACTTAGATAATGATTTTGTAAGGAGAATTAAGTTAACAGACTTATATGCTTTTCTCTCATTTGTAGAAAAACAAAGGGATAACGGAACCTACGCCAGAGCTAGAAAGGTAGCTTGCTTAAAATCCTTTTTTAAGTTCCTTAATGGAAAAGCAAAAATAATTGATGAAAATCCAACCTTGGAGTTGGAATCTCCTAAAATAAACAAAAGACATCCTGTTTATCTAACTCTAGAACAAAGTATAGATCTACTCTCCTCCTTAGATAAAGAGGATAAAAACTATAAAAGAGATTACTGTATTTTAACCTTATTTTTAAACTGTGGAATGAGACTTTCAGAACTTTGCTCCATACAAATTGATAAAATAAAAGGTGATACATTAACTATCATAGGTAAAGGAAATAAAGAACGTACAGTTTACCTTAACGAAGCTTGCTTAAAGGCTATAAATAGCTATCTTTCTTCTAGAGATAATTCTAAGGTATCTGATGAAAACAAGAAATTTCTATTTCTTTCAAACAGAAACTTACCTATAAACAAACGAACTGTTGAACTTTTAGTAAAAAAACATATAGGTAATGCTGGTATAGTTGATGGCAAATATACTCCTCATAAGCTTAGACATACTGCTGCTACACTAATGTACAAGCATGGCAATGTAGACATAAGAAGTTTACAGAGTATTCTAGGTCACGAAAACATATCAACTACTCAAATATACACTCATATTGATGATGAGGCTCTTAGAGACGCTGTCAAGTCAAATCCATTATCTAAATTGTAGACAAGCAAGGAGAGTTTTATACTCTCCCTTTACCTACATTTTTATAATACCCATATATTTATTGCATAGAACACTTATTAACAACATTCCATAAAAACTCATGGACATAAGAATTATCTTAGTTTTAGTGATGCTTATCCCCTTATTTAAAACCCAATTATTTATATATAAATTAATAATAATAATAACAGAAAGCAAATAGTATTTATCATTATTTAATGAAAAAAGAATTATAAATGCAGTAATTATATTAGACAACATTATAGAGATTAAAGGATATTTGTAAAGAAGTTTTTTCATTTCTAAACCTTCCCTAGTATTATTTCCTTATATTGTATTATAATTAATCTAATAATATTACAAATAACATTCATAATATATATTATGTAAAGTAATTCTACATAACCGAATAAAGAAATGTGAGATGTTACATAAAAACCAATCCCCACCACTCCAACTAAAGGTATTAATATTACTAAAAAATTCCTTATACTTTTCTAGATGTTAAAAAGCATAGAATCCATAAGAATTCTATGCTTTTTATTTATGTTGAATAACTAATATAAAATTTTTATAATAAAGGTTCTCCTAAAATATCTTTTAAAGTAGTTAAAATCGACTCGTTGTTTCCGTCATAAATAACTACTAATCTACCCTTCTTATAAATATGAGCCGCTTTGGTCCAACTTGTTTTATTACCATTAATCATCATTCCATTATCAGTTATGCTCTTTAAGTCACCTTCTAATGTACTCTTTGCACTTTCATCATACTCATAAATAGATAGCCTATCTCCATTTATAGTATAATCATCATTTTCTACTGATAATAAAGATTTAGTATCTTCTATTTCTGTTAATTTATAGCCCTTCTTTTCTATTTCTTTTTTAAAGTCATCTTCGTTATATGTCATTGAATCATCTGTAACCTTATCCCAAAGACCAACCCCGGCTTCGCCTACATCTTTAATACCTTCACCAACATCTTCTATCCCTCTCTTAGCCGCATCGCCTACATCTTCTGTACCATTTTTAATTTTATCCCCTGCATTTTCTACCGTATCTTTACTACATCCAATAAAGGCTGTAGATGTTGCTAAGCATAACGCTAATACTAATGTTAATAATTTCTTTTTTTTCATAAAAAATCACCTCAATCTACTTTTTCTTAACTTAGTTTCTGTAGCTAAAGGTGATTTTATTCTTATTATTTACTTTGTCCTGAGTTTCCTGTATTACCATTATTCTCTGTATTGTTATTATTCTTATCTGTTGAGTTTTCTACATTATTTCCATCGTTTCCTGAATTATCTCTACTACATCCGATGAAAGCTGTAGATGTTGCCAAACATAAGGCTAACACTAATGCTAATAATTTCTTTCTTTTCATAAAAAATCACCTCAATCTACTTTTTTCATACATAGTTTCTGTACATAGAGTTGATTTTATTCATAATGGTTATTCGCTTTTCTTTTTTAGTTTTCTTACTCCAGGGAATATTTCTTCTGTTAATTCTTCTAAGTTTCCTTCTTCAAAAAAACTTTCATCTAAGTATTCAATATGATCAAAAGCATCTTCATAATCTTCATCTAAGGAAGTGAAATCAATACCTGATTCTTTAGATAACTTTTCATAAGCATCCTTTAATAAATCTACATCAGAATCTTCTTCTATATCTTCTTCTTCTTCTGCTTTAAGAAGTTCGTTTTTATATTCTTCTTCTAAAAATTTATTTTCTTCAACGGTTTTAGCTATATCTTCAATCTTAATGGCTCTTATATCTACTCCTTGTTCTTCAAGGCATTTACCACAATTATCACATATCTTTTTTTCATATAAATCACAGAAATCATCTTCAGTATATTTTCCCATATGAATACACCACCTTCCCAAATAATCAAAGTTCATTATATCAAATACTATAATAATAAGCAAATTTCTATAAGATTATACAAGAACATTAGTTTTGAGAACATAAGTTTGATATATTTATTAGAATATGATATAATTTTTTAAAAGAGGTGTGGTTATGTTAGAAAGTAAAGATAAACAAAAGGAAATATACGAATTTTTAAAAACATATACAGAAAATAAAGGATATCCTCCTTCAGTAAGGGAAATTTGTGAAGCAGTTTCGTTGAAATCTACTTCTACTGTTCATGGACATTTAAAGAGATTAGAGAAAAAAGGATTAATTAAAAGAGATCCTACCAAACCAAGAGCTTTAGAAATAGTTGAATTAAATTCTACTAAAAGAGAAATGTTAAATATCCCTATTGTAGGTAAAGTAACTGCAGGATTACCTATTTTAGCGACTGAAAACATTGAAGACACATTCTCATTACCTTTAGATTTCATTAAGCATGACAGAGAATTATTTATGCTTAAGGTAACAGGAGATTCTATGATAAATGCAGGTATTCGTGAAGGTGACCTAGCAATTATAGAACAAACAAATGCTGCTTTAAATGGAGAAATTGTTGTAGCTTTAATAGAAAATGAAGCTACTATTAAAAGATTCTTTAAAGAAAAAGATTCTATTAGATTACAACCAGAAAATGATGCAATGGCACCAATTATAGTTGATGATTGTAGTATATTAGGAAAGCTTGTAGGATTATTTAGACAATATTAAGTAATATGGATATGTAAAGAACTATATATTTTATATATAGTTCTTTTTTATTGGAGGAAAAATGATTTTTTTAAAGGATAGTTATCCTATTTTTAATTCAAAACATGAATATATAGATATTCATCCTACTTCAGATGACATTTATTTAAGAAATATTTTTAAGTTATTCTTAATTCTGTTCTATTCATTGTGTTTTGGACTTGGAATTATGATGTATACTTATCATAGTAAATTTGTACATTCTGCATTTTGTTTTTTAGGTTTTTTAGTTATATCTTTTATTATAGTAATACCACTTCATATTCTTTTACACATTTTAACTTTACCAGGAAACTTTAGTGATGATGAGCTTTGTGTAGGTTTTAATAAGAAATACTTAGACTTCTTTGTTATATATAATAAACCTATTAGTAAGAAAAATTTAATTATATCTTCTATATTTCCTTTATTGTTTATATCCATTATTACATTTCTTCTACTAGTTTTTGAGTTTACAAATATGTTTATATATGCTCTGTTTTGTTCTAATATCTTAATGTCAACACAAGATATTTATGATACATACATTCTATTAAAAGATAAAAGTGAAGAAGAACATACAAAGTATATAAAAGTAGAAAACTCTATATATAAAATGAATATGAAATAAAAGAGAAATTGCATTGCAATTTCTCTCTATAATCATTAATTATTTAGTACATTATTTAAAGCTATTAAAACACCTATTTTTCCATGATCAAAAGTTAATCCACCTTGAAGGTATGCTATATATGGCTCTCTAATAGGTGCGTCAGCAGATAATTCTATAGAAGACCCTTGAACAAATGCACCAGCTGCCATTATAACTTCATCTTTATACCCAGGCATTGCCCATGGTTCACATTCAACAAAAGAGTCAATTGGCGAACCATATTGAATTCCCTTACAGAATCTTATAAGTTTATTTGCCTCTCCAAACTTTATAGCTTGAATTATATCACTTCTCTTTTCGTCAAATCTTGGCTTAACTTCAAATCCTGCAAGTTCCATAATTCTAGCACAGAAAACTGCACCTTTAACAGCTTCCATTGCTATATGAGGTGCTAAGAATAGACCTTGGAATAAAGTTCTCATAAGACCAAATGTAGCTCCACACTCTCCTCCTATTCCAGGGACAGTTAATCTATAAGCTGCTTGTTCAACTAACTCTTTCTTACCGACAATGTAACCACCAGCTGGTGCTATACCACCACCAATGTTCTTAATTAAAGATCCTGCAATAATATCAGCTCCAACTTCTGTTGGCTCAATTACATCTATAAATTCACCATAACAGTTATCTACAAATACGTTAATATCATTTCTTATGCCTTTTATGTATGAAATTACTTCTCCTATTTCTTTTACGCTGAAGGAATTTCTCCAGCCATAACCTGTGCTTCTTTGGATATGTACTATTCTAACAGAAGAATCTTCTAAAGCTTTCTTTATTCCTTCTAAATCAAACTTACCTTCATTAGTTAAGTCAACTTGACCATAATTTATTCCATATTCCTTTAATGAACCTATATTTTCATCACCTGAAATACCTATAATGTTATGTAATGTATCATATGGCTTTCCAGAAACACATAAAAGCGTATTTCCAGGTCTTAGGTTGCCAAATAGAGCTGAGCCTATAGCGTGAGTACCATTAACAAAATGAGGCCTTACAATAGCGCTTTCAGCCTTAAATATTCTTGCATATACTTTATCTAAAGAATCTCTTCCTATATCATCATATCCGTATCCTGATGAATTAGTGAAATGAGAATCGCTAATTCTTTCATCTTGGAAAGCCTTTAACACTTTCATTTGGTTAAATTCTCTTATTTCATCATAGATTTTAAATTGCTCTTCACAATCCTTTAGTGCTCTTTCATAAAGTTCAAATGTATTTTCTTTAAAACCATAGGTTTCTTTTAATAAATCTTTAGTATTATCTAGCATCTTTCTCCTCCATGTTTTTATATTCTCTATTGATTATAGCAAATTAAAAGAGTGAAAGCCACGCTTTCACTCTTTTTTAAAAATCATTTTCGTTTTCCACACCTGTAAATAAAATTGGTTTTGCTGGAGTTACTGTTGTAATTGCATGTTTATATATAAGCATTTGCTTACCTTCTTGGTCTAATACTACAGTGAAGGGATCAAAACCTTTAACAATACCTTTTAATTGAAATCCATTAGTTAAGTATATTACAACTGATATCTTATTTTTTCTTGCATTATTTAAGAAAATATCTTGTAGGTTATTTTGTTGCTTATTCATAAAAGCACCTCCATTATCTCTCATATTACATAATATTATAAACCTATTTATTTCCAATGTCACCTATAACTTTCTCTAATATTTCTACATAGGAAAGCTTATCCTTGTCTAAAAAAGTAACCCTTTTATCTCTTCTAAACCATGTCAATTGCCTTTTAGCATAATTCCTTGAACCTTGCTTTATCATGTTAATTGCTTCTTGAAGCTTTACATTACCTTCTAAGTAATAGAGTATTTCTTTATATCCTATCCCCTGCATTGATTGCATAGAAGAAGTATAACCCATTTCCTTTAGTTTTATACATTCCTCAAGAAGACCTTTCTCCATCATAATATCAACACGCAGGTTTATACGTTCATATAGCTTCTCCCTATCCATTGTAAGCACATAGTAATGAACATCATACTCACTTTTATAAAAATCTTCTCCAGCGTTATATGAGCTAAAGGGATTACCTGTAAGCTTATATACCTCTAGAGCTCTTATAACCCTCTTTCTATTGTTTGCATGTATTTCATTGTAGCTTATAGGGTCAATTTCTTTTAACATTTCATGTATATAGTTATTTCCATGCTCATTTGCTAATTTATCTAACTCTTTTCTATATTCTTCATCCTTCTCTGCTTTAGTAAAGTTCATGTTGCACGTTAAAGAGTTTATATATAACCCCGTACCTCCAACTATAATAGGTAGCTTTCCTCTTGAAATTATTTCTTTTATTGCTTTTTCCCCCTGTTCTTTATAATCTACAACAGAAAAGTTTATTGATGGATCTACCACATCTATTAAGTGATGAACTACTCCGTTCATTTCTCCTTTTGAAACCTTAGCTGAACCTATATCCATATATTTATATATTTGCATTGAATCAGCAGATATTATTTCTCCATTTAATCTCTTTGCTAAATCTATTGATAATTCTGTCTTACCTACTGCAGTAGGTCCTCCAATAACAAGTATCTTTTTCTTCATTTATTTCACCATTTCTCATACTATTCTTCTAAACTTTTTCTCTAAGTCATAATTTGTAAACTTAATTATAGTTGGTCTACCATGTGGGCAGTGGAAAGGATCATCTATATATCTTAGTTCATCAATAAGTTTTACCATCTCTATATCAGATAAATTATCATTTCCTTTCACTGCAGACTTACAAGCCATGGTAGCTATTCTATTATATTTTACCTCCGTAGTTTTACCTGTTCCTAACTCTTTAATATTGTCTAGTATTCCTAAGAAAAGCTCCTTTGGATCTAGTTTCCCTAAGAAATATGGAACCTCTTTAAGAGAAAGAGAATTTCCACCAAAATCTTCTAATGTAAATCCTGCCCTAGAAAATACTCCTTTATTCTCTTCATAGTAAGCATAATCATCAATGGATAGATGAATTAAGGTAGGTAACAATAAAGGTTGAACTACTAAGGTGTCCTCTTCTATACTTTTAAGATATCTTTCAAAAAGAATCTTTTCATGAGCAGCATGTTGGTCTATCATGTATAGAACCTCATCATATTCCCCTAAAATATAAGTCTTATTAAACTGACCTATAAGCTTAAGAGGTGGAAACTTAGGTGTTCCTTTATCCTTTATTATCTCCTTCACAGGCTCTTCTTTTGTTTCAACTCCAATATTAAGTTCTACCTTATCTTCCTTTACAAGCTCATTTAAAGGCTCATATTTAACCTCAGGCTTTAAATCTATAGGAAGCTTAACCTCTGTTACTTCTTGAGGGGCATACTTCTTAAAACTAACTTCTTCATCCATTCTTGGAGATATATTTAATCTTATCTCTTCTATTTCCTCTGGTTTATATACATCCTTTTCTTCTTCTGGTATAGAGAAGGTCTTAAAGACATCTTCTTTTAATGCAGAATGTACAGCATCAAAAACCTTTTTAAATAAAAGCCTATCATCCTTAAACTTAATTTCAGCCTTAGTTGGATGGATATTAACATCTACAAAGTCTGGATAAACCTCTACAAATAAAATAAAGAATGGGAACTTATTAACTGTACTAAAGGACTTAAAAGCATTTTCTACAGCAGCTACTAAAGTCTTATGTTTTATATATCTACCATTAACAAATATGCTTTGGTTATTTCTAGACCCTCTAGATATTTCTTCTTTTCCTATATAGCCATATAGAGTAATTTCATCTTCTACATGTTCAAAGTAAAGAGTGTTTTCGCTTATAGTCTTTCCGTATATAGTTCTAACTACATCACTTAGTTTACCATTACCATAGGTATGTAAAACTTTCTTGCCATTGTTATATAGCTTAAAACTAATTTTAGGGTTAGATAGGGCAATTCTATTTATTATATCTGTGATTATAGAAGCTTCTCTTGAGATACTCTTTAAAAACTTCTTTCTAGCAGGTACATTATAAAATATATCTCTTACCTCTATAGTAGTTCCTTTATTAACTCCACACTCTTCAAAGGATATAAACTCTCCACCTTCTATTATAAGCTCTTTACCAAAGTCATTATCTTCTGTTCTTGTTTTAATATTTACCTTTGATACTGATGAAATTGAAGGAAGAGCTTCTCCCCTAAAACCTAAGGTACTTATGGAGAATATATCTTCTGATGTTTTTATCTTGCTTGTGGCATGAGGAAGAAAGGCTTTCTTAACATCCTCTGCATGAATACCGTCTCCATCATCTATTATCTTAATTAGAGTTGTTCCACCCTCTTCAATTTCTATTGTTATATTATTTGAATTTGCATCTATACTATTCTCAACTAATTCCTTAACAACGGAGGAAGGTCTTTCAACAACTTCCCCTGCTGCTATCTTATTTGATGTATTTTGATCTAAAAGGTTTATTCTCTTCAAATACAACCATCTCCTAATTTAAACTCTTTGCATCCTTAATCAATTTATATAATGTATTCATAGCATCCATAGGAGTCATATTTAAAACATCTAAATTAACAATCTCATTAATTAAGGCCTCCTTTTCTACTTGTGTAAAGTCCATTTGCATTGGAGCAGAAGTTTCTCTCTTCTTTTTTTCTTTAAGTTTTTCTTCTAATCCCTTGTTTGTAGACTTTAATTCATTTATTTTGCATTCTAATTCTTCTACCTTAGAGTTATCTATAGTAACAGCAGTTTCTCTTACGTACTCTTTATGAGATACTTCTACACTACCTTCTCCTTCTAACCCTTCTAGAATCTCTTTAGCTCTTCCTATAACCTCCTTAGGAAGTCCAGCAAGCTTAGCAACCTCTATACCATAAGATTGGTCTGCACCGCCCTCTACAATCTTTCTAAGGAATATTACGTTATCTTCTAATTCTTTAACTGATACAGAGTAGTTTTTAACTCCTTTAATCATTCCTTCAAGCTTAGTTAGTTCATGATAGTGAGTAGCAAATAATGTTTTACATCTTAAATTATTATTCTTAGCAATATGCTCTATTACTGCCCAAGCTATACTTAAACCATCATAGGTAGATGTTCCTCTTCCTACTTCATCTAGTAGCACTAAGCTCTTTGATGTAGCATTCTTTAATATATTTGATACTTCCCACATCTCTACCATAAATGTAGACTTACCACCTGCTAGGTCATCAGATGCACCTATTCTTGTAAATATCTTATCACATACAGATATGTTAGCTTCCTTAGCTGGTACAAAAGATCCCATCTGTGCCATTAAAGTAATTAAGGCTACCTGTCTCATATATGTAGACTTACCAGCCATGTTAGGTCCTGTTATAAGTAATAATTGATTATCTTCTCTGTTTAATGTAGTATCATTAGCTACAAACTCACCTTTATTAATTACCTTTTCAACTACTGGGTGTCTTCCCTCTACTATATGAATATCTCCAGTCTCATTTATAGTAGGCTTTATATAATCATTCTCTAAAGCAATTAATGCTAGAGTAGATAGTGAATCTAAGTTACCAATGATTCTAGCTGTCTTTTTAAGTCTTGCTATTTGACTTTCTACTTTGTTTCTTATTTCTACGAATAGTTCATATTCTAAATTTACAAGCTTTTCTTCTGCACCTAAGATTTTATCTTCCATTTCCTTAAGTTCAGATGTAATATATCTTTCTGCATTTGCCAAGGTTTGCTTTCTTATGTATCTTCCCTCTGGTATAGAAGAATAGTTAGCTTTAGATATTTCAATATAGTAACCAAATACTTTGTTATATCCAACCTTTAATGATTTAATTCCAGTAAATTCTCTTTCACTATTTTCTAAGGAGGCTATCCACTCCTTACCATGAAGCTTTGCTCCCCTTAGTTCATCTACCATTTCATTGTATCCATCTCTTATAATGTTACCTTCCTTTAAAGCTATTGATGGATCATCTAAAATTCCCTCATGTAGAATATCTCTTATATCATCTAATTCATCTAAATTGTTATAGTATTCTTTAAGTAGTAATGAGTTTGAGTTCTTAAGTTGTTCCTTAATGCCTGGTATTTTATCTAAAGAAGTTCTTAGTGATACCATATCACGCCCATTTACATTGCATGAAGATATCTTACCTAAGATTCTTTCTATATCATATATCTCCTTAAGAGAAGCTCTTAAATCCTCATTAAAGGCTATATTACTAAATAGCTCCTCTACCCCATCTAATCTCTTTTCTATTTCTTCCTTAACTATAAGAGGCTCATCTATCCATCTTCTTAAGGATCTTCCTCCCATAGACGTTGCTGTTTTATCTAATACCCACAAAAGAGAACCCTTCTTAGATTTCTCTCTTATGCTCTCTGTAAGTTCTAGGTTTCTTCTAGAGTTACCATCTATAGTCATAAAGTTTATAATGTCATACTTTTCTAGGAAGTTTATATTTGTTAAGCTCATCTTTTGAGTTTCATATATATACTTTAATAATACCTTAGATGCATTTTTTGATGCTTCTTCAAGACCAGATGCCTCTGCTTCAGAGAATTGATTTATAAGTTCCTCATCATTTACCTTAAAGCTATCTAGGGGCTTTCTTGTAATTAACGCATTTGTATAGGTGTATATCTCATGGGCTAATTCTTCAGGCATATTAATATCTACAATCACCTCTTTAGGATTAATCTTTGTAAGCTCATCTAAAAGAGTTGTTCTTAAATTAGTAAATGAAGTAGTTTTAAATTCACCTGTACTAATATCAGTAGAAGCTAAACCTATATTATTGCCATCTTCATATATGGCTACTAGGTATGTATTTAAATTCTCTAATGTAGCGTTAGTATCTACATATGTACCAGGAGTAATAATTTTAATTACATCTCTTTTAACTAATCCCTTAGCTAAAGCTGGATCTTCTACCTGCTCACATATAGCAACTTTATATCCTTTTGAAATTAATCTTGGAATATATGTAGCTGCTGCATGGAATGGTATACCACACATAGGGGCTCTCTCCTCTAGTCCACAATCTTTTCCTGTTAAAACTAACTCTAAAGCTCTTGATGCTTCCTTTGCGTCATCAAAGAACATTTCATAGAAGTCACCAACTCTATAAAAAAGTATACAATCTTGATATTTATCTTTAATTTCTACATATTGTCTCATCATAGGAGTCAACGCCATTATTCCATCCTCCAAATTTCTAAATAATTATCTATTTTATCAGATATATTTTATCATAATGGCTTATAAATTGCTAAAGAGATTTTATTTGTAAATTTTAAAGAAAAATATTATTCATGATTGTAATTTTTTATTGGAAAAGTGAATATATTATAGCATAGTAACTTATTGAAAAATAAAAGTTGTCAGATGCTTTACATTAGAAATTCTGAATGTTAAAATATAATTACCATAATTTTACTAATGAATTTTTGCACATTTTTATGAAGTACAATATATTATTAAAATATCAATAAAAAGAGAGGGAGATGTACATGCCATTTATTGATTCGAAGGTTACAGTATCTCTTTCTGAAAATCAGAAGGAGTCTTTAAAAGATGAACTAGGAAAAATTATAGATGAGATTCCTGGAAAATCACAAAAATTCTTAATGTTAGGATTTCAAGATAATTTTCCACTTTATTTTAAAGGTGAAAAATTAGATTATGGCGCTTTTATAGAGGTTAAGATGTTTGGACGTGCCACTGAAGATTCTTTGAATAGAGCTACTAAAGAAATTTGTGATTTATATAAAGAAGCTCTTAATATTCCTCCAAAATCTATTTATGTTAAATTTGAAGAGGTAGATAATTGGGGATGGAATGGAGCTAACTTTTAATTATCTAAAAATATCCTAGTGTAAAATTAAAAAACTTTGCTAAGAATTTGTATCTTAGCAAAGTTTTTTAATTATAATTACTATTTAAAGTAAACCTTATTTAATTCTTTTTTTAATGTTTCTCTTAGTTCATTTATTTCTACTTTATAGTTATCAGAGGTATTTTTAGGGGTTCTATCGTTAACAAATCTACCGTAATTTTCTACTCCCCAGAAATCTGCTGTATCGTCATCTAATACCTTGAAGGCATTCATATAGATATCCCAAGATTCATTATCCATACCTTCTACGCCATCGCCTATATAGCCTCTTCCACCACCTAGGAATCCAGCATTCATAATAGTGTATATAGATTTTCCTTTAAGCATTCCTTCTAATCCTTTGTCTGTATCTTGATATGCAAACTTCTTAGCAAATACAGTTTCCATATATCCCTTAGTTATAGCATTAGGTGTATCGTGCCAATTTGGATAACAGAATATTATGTAATCTGCCTTTGTAACATATTCTTGCTCTTTCTTAATTTCTGGAGTTGGTTCTCCTTTACCATCCTTAGCATAATAGAAGTTTTCTAAAGATAGAACTGGATTAAATTTCATATCATATAAGTCTCTTACCTCAACCTCTACATTCTTTTCCTCAAAATGTTTCATAGCTGTTACTGCAAGGTCATAGTTAACGCTATCTTTTCTTGGATCACCAATTACAAATAAAGCTTTCTTTTTCTTTGAATCAGTGAAACCTTTTGGTTTGTAGTCTTGTACTAAATTTTCTGGAACTATAGATGCTGATGTTGATGCATCTGCTGAGGCTGATGTTGTTCCATCTGCCGTAACATCATTTCCCTGAGTTTGAGGATTTTTATTATCATTAGCTGCATCACTTCCGCAACCAATTAATCCTATTGTGATTACCCCTGTAATTATAGCTGTTAATATCTTTCTTTTCATTTGTATTTCCCCCTATTACTTTACGATAAAGCTTTTATTTCTTCTATTAATAATTTCAATTCATCTTTTAAGAGCTCATTTCTTCTTTTTACTACTGAACATTTCATAACAATTTTTTTATTTTTGAAAGGTATTCTTTTTAAATAGCCATTAAAGTTATATTCTGTTTTCCAATCTACACATACTGAGAAAGATGGTAAGTTTATCAGTATGTCTTCATAGGATTTAGAATCATTTACTCTAATTATCTTTTTATTTGTATCTAATCCAAGTTCCTTAACTTCATAATTTAAATTAAATAGTCCTCTAAATAGTTGCTGTTTTTTTACACAAAACAATCCATTTAAATCATCGACAGATATATAATCTCTATGGTTTAGCAGGGAACTTTCATTTACATGAAGCTTTAATTCACCTTCAATAAGCTCTACATATTCTAAATTCTCATTTTCAAGATACTTTAGAATATTTTTTTCTTGATAGTGGCTATATTGTATAAAGGCTATATCTACGTCTCTATTAATGAGTTTGTCTATTGCATCATCAAAATTATCATCATATAAAATGAATTCATAGTTTTTATTCTTAAATATAGCGCATAGGTCTGTGAATTTCCTTCTAACTATACATGATCCAAATGAAGCTATTTTAATTTTATTGTCGTTATAATCATATAAGAGTTTCTTTTCTGTTAGCTCAAATTGATTTACTAAGGTCTTGGCATAATGATATATTTCTCTACCTTCTGTAGTTAGTTTGACTCCTTTATTTGTTCTTTCAAATATAATGCGTCCTAACTCATTTTCTAAAGAATTAATTTGTGCACTTAAATTAGGTTGAGAAATATATAAGTTGGAAGCAGCTCTTGATATACTACCTGTTTCCACAACTTCAACAATATAACGTAATTGATTATACTCCATGGATATCCTCTTCTTTTGTTAAATTTTTGTTTATATCTTGCAAAATATCTACTCATATACAATTTAAGATATTTGTAAACGAAAAACAAGTAGCTGGCTATCTGTATTTTTTATAGCCAGCTACAAAATATTTATCTCTTGAAAAGTGCTAGGATATCTTCATCATCTAAGTTGCTAATATTTTCACCAAGTTCTATATCTTTACCTACCACTTTGTCTATTAAATTTTTCTTTTCTTCTTGAAGCGATATAATCTTCTCTTCAATAGTACCTTCAGAAATCATCTTAATTACTTCAACAACATGCTTTTGACCTATTCTATGGGCTCTATCTGTTGCTTGATCCTCTACAGCAGGATTCCACCATGGATCAAAATGAATAACTATATCTGCACTAGTTAAATTTAATCCTGTTCCTCCAGCTTTAAGAGAAATTAAGAATACTGAAGTATCATCTTTATTAAAATCTTCAACAATCTTATTCCTTGTTTTTATTGGAGTTGACCCATCTAAATAGTAATGTGATACTTCATTCTCCTTAAATACTTTAGAAATATTACTAAGTACTGATGTAAATTGAGAGAATACAAGAATCTTATGTCCTTCATCTATACTTTGTACAACAGTTTCTAAAAGTGCATCTATCTTACCACTTCCTCCTTTATAATCATCCATAACAATAGAAGGGTCTAAGCAAATCTGTCTAAGCTTTGTAATATAAGATAATATTTCAATTTTGCTTTTAGAGAGTTCATCATCTTGAACCTTCTTTTCGATTATATCTTGAATATATTTAACATATGTTGAATACACTTTTAATTGCTCATCATCAAGGGGAACTATTAATCTATTTTCAATCTTATCTGGCAGCTCCTTTATAACATCTTTCTTATATCTTCTAAGTATAAATGGCTTAATTAGTCTATTTAAGTCTTGTATTAAACATTCATCCTCTTCAAGTCTTCTATGGTATCTTGTTGCAAATTTCTTTTCATCATAAAGATATCCTGGCATTATAAAATCAAAAATACTCCATAGCTCCATAAGAGAATTTTCAATTGGCGTACCAGTTAATGCAAATCTATTCTTTGATTTAATACTTTTTACTGACTTAGCATTTTGAGAAGACGGATTCTTTATATTTTGTGCCTCATCTAAAATACAATAATCAAATTCTATTTCCTTATACAGATCTATATCTCTCTTTATTAGGTTATAGGTTGTAATTAAAACATCATACTTATCTCTATTCTTTAATATACTTTCTCTCTCTTCCCTATTGCTATGTAATATACCAACTCTTATGTTAGAGGCAAATTTCTTAAACTCTTTATACCAGTTATAAACTAAGGAAGTTGGAGCTACTATTAAACTTAAAGCTTTTTCATTTGAAGCAAGGAAAGTTATAGTTTGAAGAGTTTTTCCAAGTCCCATTTCATCCCCTAGTATCCCTCCAAAACCTAAATAATCTAGAGTCTTAAGCCATGAAAATCCAATTTTTTGATATTCCCTTAAATTTGCATTTATATTATCTGGAATAGGAAACTCTTTTCCCTTTAGTTTTCCTAGGGTAGTTTTAAGGGATTTTAGCCCCCTTCTTCCTTTTACATATGTTATTCCATTATCCTGTAGATAATCCTCAACATACATACCTTTATTCTTATTAAATTCTATAGTGTTTTCACTAATTTCTTTATCTTCATTTAAGGAATCTAGTAGTTTAAGAAGCTTATTTAGTTCTATTTCTTCTAAATCTAAAAAATCACCAGTTGAAAGTTTGTAGAATTTTTTGCTATCTCTAAATGCCCTTAGAATATTTGTTGTTTCATCTTCCTTAATATCCCCAAGTTTAAACTTAAATTCAAAATAATCATACTTACCTTTTCTAACTTCACCCTTAAATGCATTAGAAGAAAGATTTTTTATACCAGTAAATCTATCTGAGTAAAATATTTCGCCATACTCATGAAGCTCTAATATGTCCTCTTTAAAAAATTTAAATATGTACTCATCATCCTTAAAAAATCTAAAGGTATCATTAACTTCTTCAAAACCTAATTCTCTAAGTTTTATTATTACCTTTTCTTCTTTATTAGTATCTCTATATATAACCTTATTCTTTAGATTATGAAAATAGTTAAATTCATACTTATCATAACAAACCTTTAATGTAAGGAATATATCATCACTTTTATCAAAATAGAACTTAAAAGACACAGGTGCTATAACTACCTTATTGCTTAAAGATTTAGATAGTTCTATATCATCACTAATTTTTTGCATAGAAGGTATTAAATCTCTAAGAACTCTTTCTTCTTCGTCTCTTGTAAAGAATATAGAGTTTCCGTGGTTGAAGGCTTCTAAATATGGAGTTATCCCTTCAATCTGATCATATGATGGTAAATATATTGTAGTATTGAACATAAATACATCATTAGTATCATTTAAGGCTTCTGGAATACCACGAGGAGCTTCTAGCTTAATTAAGTTACCTAAATCCCTTAAATTCATAGGAAGAGGGATATTCTCCTCTAAAATTTCTGTTTCAATTAATCTTGAATAAAAGCCACTTCCTAAATAAACTCTAAAGTCCTTTATTATAGTCATAAACTCTCTTAAAAGAGCTTTAGGTATAACAATCTGCTTTCCTGAAACAAGCTTTTCATTAACCTTCCTAAAGGAATTAGAGGATAAATCAATTTCTTTTAATAATTCAATAAACTTTATTAGTCTTTTAATTGATGAGGTTAAGCGCTGTTCCTTTATGTTAAATATAAAGTCCTTTCCATAAGGAATAGATATTCTATTATAAAGCCCAACTAAGAAAGCATCGATATCCTTTAGTGTATATAGCTTGTTAGACTTCATTCCTTCAAGACCTATTTTGAATTCTGCTCCTAGTTTTCCTGTCCACTGTATTTTATTAAGTATGACCTCTATCTTTATCTTATCCTTCTTTTTTTCTTCACCAAGCAGTAAATCTAGTATAGAGCTTTCTGTTTTCTTTATAAGTTCCTCTTTAGCTTCAGTTAAACCTAGTTCATCCTTTATACTTGGATTTTCCTCTAAAGAATTAATAAACTTATAAAAGGTAGCCACAAGATGCTTACAGCAATATCCACTCTTACTACTCTTCTTTTCAAAGGTATTACAACTACAATGAGAAAATATTACTTCCTTATTCCTTTTATCTATATCTAATTTACAAGAATACTGGCTATATAAATCTTCAGAAATAACTGAACTAGTAAGAACTATTTTTTCACTATCTCCCTCAAAATTTAAATCTGAAATCAAATCATTTTTGAATACTCTTCCCCCATCTTTTTCATTTTTACCCCAGGTACTTTTATTAAATCCTTCTATTAAGGCTTGCTTTAACATTAAATCACCACATTTTCTTTAGATTAATCTATTTATATAATAACAGAACTGAAGTTCTTCTGTCTAACTACTATAATTAGATATATTTTAATAACAATAGCAAAACACCACTAAATCCATAAATTATTATTAAGTAATAGGTTAATAAAATTATATAAATCTTTCATTAGTTAATAAAATAAACTTAACTCATGCAAGGTTTATAAAAATAGCTTAACCCTATAGAGCACTTAAACTGGAGGAAATATGTACAAGGTTCTGATATTTGATATAAAAGATTCTAGAAAAATTTCAAATAGAGAAGACCTTCAAAAGACTCTAATAACTTTAATAAAAGAGTGTAATAGAATTTTTAAAGAATATATATTAAGCCCATTTTGTATAACTTGCGGAGATGAATGGGAAGGTTTATTGACTATAAATAGTCCTCATTTAGAAATACAACGATTCTTCAAGAATGCATTACCCTCAAACATTAATTTCTACTTTGGAATAGGAATTGGTGAAATATCTATTAAGGATTTCTCTCTTCCAACCAATTGCCTTGATGGAGAAGCCTTTATTAAAGCAAGAGAAGAATTAAATAAAGCTAAGAGTAATAATATATTCTCTTAGCTCTAATTTTCTTTATATTAATTTATAGATAAGAAGACCAGCTATATAAGCAGTTACCAAGCTTACTAAAGTACCTATAATAAAACATTCTACAAAGTAATCTTCAGAAAACTTCTTAAACCTTGCAATTGATTTTAAAGTTAATATTACTGCTATTAAAGCATATTGAGTACAAACTACTGATATTATGATAAAAATTCTTTCTAAAACACCTATTATAAAACCACCATTTTTGGCACCTTCATCCTCTTCATAATTACTTCTAGTAATGGTATTTAACAAAAACTTTAAAAAATATCCAACCTCATAGGTACAAAACAATAAAATAAAACATATAGCTAAAAAGTTATTATAAGGTACTAATTTACCTTTAAGAAAATTAATATATTCTAAAAATTCATAAAAGCTTATATTGTTAAATACTATGAAAATAATATATAAAGCTATAAAATGAAAAATCTGATCTAAAATGAACAGACATAAATTACTAAGCTTATAGGGTAACTTGTCCACATTGCACTTATAGAAACACTTGCCATAGTCTATAACAAAATGAATACACCAAATAAAAATTGCGCTTAGTAAATAGTTACTCAAATCAAGTAAAGAAGTATAATTTACTATGAATACTAAAATTAAAAATATTATGGTATGAATAAATGCATGTATAAGATTATATCTAGCTGATAAGATATAACCCTTTGTATTTTTCAAACATATAGCTTCCCTTCCTTTTACAATTTTGTCTGGTTGAAAAACAAAATCTCCAAGAACATGTGATATTAAAGCTATTAAAAACAATGTAAAATTCATAGTTATCTTTCCTTATACTGAGCAAATAGAGATTCTATAATCCTTATATTATTCTCTATCACAAAAAATTCTGCTGAATTTAACTTTTGAGATATATCTGACTTTGAATTAGATATGCCTTCTTCAACCATTTTATTATAGGAACCAGCTTTCCTATACCCTTTAATAACTATCCATTGTTTAGGAGTTATTTTATTAAGTAATATCTCTGTACTTTCAATTAAAGAGTTAATTACACTTACTAAATCTAATTTACTATTTAAATTATCATTTTCTAAGGAAACTGCTACTTCCTCATTTCTACTTACAAAATACTCATTTAATAACACTCTATTAGCTTTAGAGTTAATTAAACCTCCACCTTTTTTAGATAGATTTAAAGCATTTCTAGCATTTATAAAAGCCTCTCCATCCATATTAGAGCTTCTATTATAAACCTCAGTGCTTATAGATCCAATTCCTATTCCAGAGTAAGTTTTTATTCCATAATTACTTAAAAACTCATTAATTTCAGTGATTATAGTATAGCTTTTAGAAATATCCTTAAGAACTATTTGCCACTCATCTCCTAAAGTAATTGTAATAGGAGTTAAAAGCTTATCTTCATACTTGTTGCTAAGAGACTTTAAGTAATTTTTAATTATATTTTGAACTTCTATTCTATTTTTGATTTTACGCGAATGAACAATATCCATGTTTATAACGCTGTATATCATTTTATTATCTCCACTTCGTTTTTTATTAAATTATACCATATCGTTACATAATTTAACCAAAAAATTAACTCTCCAATGGTAATATTTGACCATCTACATAATATCTATACATCTGTAGTGTAATCTTATTTACAAGAACTATAGAATCTGCTTGATATCCTCCGTCTGGACTATTATGAATAATATAGAATCTATAATAATCTTTATCTATATTCTTCGGAAGGTTTAGATTATCTTCAGTATACTTATAATCTACTTCATCTTGAGTTTTTCCAGTATAGTCATAAATCCTATGCCTTATATCCTCTATAGAAAGCCCGCTGTAGTCATAGTGAGGAATATTCCTTTCATCGCCTTTAACCTCTAATAGCTTAAATATACCATTGTCATACTTCATTATTTCAACTACATCAATTATCTTATCATTAATTGAAACATCCCTTAAAGAGAACCTGTTTAAAAGCTCGTATATATTATCTCCGTCTACATCCTTTAAAATCCCACCGCTAGATTCTTGGGTATAATTGTCCTGCTTATTTGTAGGTATTCCAGACTCATCATAGAAACCATTATCTAAATAAAACTTCTTCTTATCTTCAGGAATATTATATTTATAATACTTGTAACTCTTTATATCCATAACATAATATGAATTGCCCATTAAAAATCCTTTATCGTACTTAGGTACATCCTCTTCAGCTACTACATATTCCCCGTCTTTATATAAATAAAGAAGAGAGTAATGGCTTGATGCTCCTGCCTTAACATCTATTAATATATCCATAACTTTATCTCCAGTAGTATCTTTAGCATCAACTATTTCTATGCTCATTGGATCTACTTCCTTAACATAAAGTGTTTTCTGGTTACTTCCATCAACTATTTGAATATAAGCTTTCTTTTCATCTTTGCTATCTTTCTCAAGTAATTTTATGATATCTCCAACTCCATCACCATCAAGATCTGTAGTAATGCTGTTCACCTCACTATATCCATTAATATTAATTTCCTCATCTAATTTAAATGTAACATTCTTTTTATTTATCTCAGGTTCAATCTTCCTTTTATTATCTCCACAACCTACAAATGATAATATAATTAAACAAAAAATTGCATAAGTTATACATTTTTTCATACTCATCCTCCAATAATTTTATTCTTACAATAATCTTATTTGCACAATGGATGAATAATGAATAAAAAAAGTAAGAAGAGATTTTTGGTCTCCTCTTACTTTCTAATTAAATTAATTATTCAACTATTTCACCAAGTAATGAGAATGGTTGAGCTCTATTTATGTGAACATTAACTAACTTACCAATCATAGAAGAATCTCCTGAGAAGTTTACAAGTCTACCATTTCTTGTTCTACCCATTAACTTAGTTTCATCATTCTTAGATGGTCCTTCAACTAGAACTTCAACAGTTCTACCTTCATAAACCTTATTTCCATTAATAACACCTTTATTAATAACATCAACTAATCTGTTGAATCTTTCGTGCTTAACATCATCTGGAACTTGATTTTCCATTCTGTCAGCTGGTGTATGGTTTCTTCTTGAGTAAATGAAAGTAAACGCTGAATCATATCCAACTTCTTTGCAAAGATTTAAAGTGTCTAAGAAGTTTTCTTCTGTTTCTCCAGGGAACCCAACAATAATATCTGTTGTTATTGAGCATTCTGGAATTTCTTCTTTAATCTTCTTAATTAAGCTCATGTACTTTTCTCTATCATAGTGTCTGTTCATCTTCTTTAAGATTTCATCAGAACCACTTTGAACTGGAAGATGAATTTGTTCACATAACTTGTCACATTCTTTAATAGCCATAATAACATCTTCTGTTAAGTCCTTAGGGTGAGATGTCATAAACCTAACTCTTTCAAGACCTTCAATTTCGTTAATTCTTCTAAGAAGTTTAGCAAAATCTATTTCTTCTTCTAGCCCTTTACCGTATGAGTTAACATTTTGCCCTAGAAGAGTTATTTCTTTATAGCCTTGAGCTACAAGTTCCTTAATTTCTTTTTCAATTTCTTCCGGTCTTCTACTTCTTTCTCTTCCTCTAACATAAGGAACTACACAGTAAGTACAGAAGTTATTGCATCCATACATAATAGTAACAAATGCTTTTATTGAACTTTCTCTATCTACAGGAATACCTTCAATAATTTCAGTTTCTTTGTCAAATATTTCTTTAACTTGAACCCCTTCAGTCTTTACTCTATTTAAGTATTCAGGGAACTTATAAGAGTTATGCGTACCGAAGATAATATCAACATATGGGAACTCTTTTAAAATTTTGTCGGCCATTCCCTTTTGTTGCATCATGCAACCACAGATACCTATAACTAAATCAGGATTATTTTTCTTTAGTTTCTTAAGTAGTCCTAAGTTTCCATAAACCTTATTTTCAGCGTTTTCTCTTACGCAACATGTATTAAATAAAATAATTGAAGCTTCTTCTTTAGCTTCAGTTTTTGTATATCCAATTCTCTTAAGCATTCCTGAAAGCTTTTCAGAGTCTTCTTCATTCATTTGACAGCCCCATGTTTCAATATAATACTTTAGATTTTTTACTTCTGACATAGTATTCTCCTTTACATGCAAATTTCTAATGTATTATAACAAATTTATTGCATAAAATAAAGGGTTGTTATTTTTTAATAATAGGAGATCGTGATTTTAATTGTATTATTATTAATGGTTATGAAAAAAAATCACTGTATATCAGAGTATAGATATACAGTGATTTAAATTTTAACTTATTTTATTTTCTTTTTTTAATACTACAAAACAAGCTCCTGCAACAGATATAACTAAAAGTGCAAACCATAAACCTATATTTGCATTATCTCCAGTAGCTACACTTTGTCCTTCTATTTGTTTTAAATTGTTAAATGCATTTTCCAATTCTGCTATTGCCTTTTCAACTTCTTCTGTTGTGGCATCTTTATTTTCAATAACAGTTTTTGCAGAATCTAAAGCATTTTTTAGGTTATTCCAGCTTCCATCTGTATAATTTCCCTTTTCTAATTTAATAAGTTTATTATATAACTTTATTAGTCTAGTTTTATCCACTTTTACTTCAAGCTTAGATAATGCATCTGCAAGATTATTATATGCTGCTTCAATTTCTTCTTTTGAAGCATTAGTATTATCTAATACCAATTGAGCATTTTTAACAGCATTCTCAAATACTTTAAGGGAAGCTTGTGTATATTTAGAGGTATCCAAGCCTTCTATTTTATTTAAGAAAGCTTGTAAATCATCTTTTGAGATTTCTTCTTCTGGTGTTGTTTTAACAAGCTTATCGTAAGCATCAGTTAACTCATTGAATGCATTATTAATTGCTTCTTGCGTAGCTAAATCATCATTTAACACGCTTTTTGCCTTTTCTAATGCTTTGATAAATAAACTCCAGCTCTCCTCAGTATAATCATCCTTTTCTAGGGACTTAACCTTATTATATAGATCCTCTAATTGAGATTTATCCACTTCAACTGTGTTGTCTTCTAATATTAAACTAACCATTGCAACTGATAATTCTGTTTTCATAATTTCAACATCATTTGCATTTGGTTCTTCTGAATCTACTAAAGCTTTTGCCTCTACAATCTTATCTTGAAGAGTTTTCCAAGAATCTACTGTAAATCCTTGATCTTCAATAGCTGAAGCTTGAGCAATAAGTTTATTTAAACCTTCAAGATCTGCTTTTACATCCACTGCATACAATTTAATTTCAGAAGCTGTTCCATTATTATTTACTGCTTCTAGTGCAACTAATCTTACATGTTTAGTTGTAACTGCATCAAACTCAATAATTTTTGCTTCAGAATTTCTTGCCAGGGTTCCTTCCTTAACCTTTGTATAGTTAACACCATCATCACTTACTTGAATCTCGTATTTAGTAATAGTTCCATTAAGTCCACTTTGTCGAGGAACATATGTCAATCCATTTACCTTAGTTGGCTCGTCCATTTCAAGGTCAATCCAATGAGGCATTGTAGTTACATTCCAATCTGTATGCCACATAGTTCCAGTGTTATCATCTAATACATTTTTAGGATCAGATCCATCTTTTTGATAACTAGAAGCTGTAGCTTTAATTATTGAATTATCAATATAATTAACATTTTTTATAGGTTTTGCTACCAATCCATTTAATGCAGATGCTAATAATTTTTCGTATCCATCTACTGTAGACTGTAATGAAGCTGGTAAGTCTCCTCTAATGCTATTCTTTACAAATAACAATACATTTACACTTTCTTCTGTATATGGAGATAAGTCTTCTGGAATTAAAGATAAATATGCATTTACTCTAGAATAATCAGCTTTTTCAAAATCTAAATCCTTTAATATTGCATTAATTTCATTAGCTTTTTCGCTAATTTCTTGTGATGTTGGATTATATTTAGTAAATATCTTCTTAGAATCCTTTATTAATGCACTTAGTTTATGGTTTTTATTTTCTTTTAAATATTCACTAGCATTCCATACTGCATAATCTAATTCCATAGTGGAAGCATATTCTGCATTTTTAGCTAATCTTATATCATCTACATATCCTATAAATGATTTAGTTTTGCTTCCAATATATTGCATAGGGAACATATTAGTTGCAAGTAATGGTCTTCCTTCTACTTTTTCTCCATCACCTAAGGTATCCACTAAGTTTCCATTTACATATAAAGAAATTTGATTTAACTCATTCTTAAATTCTAATTCTACCCATTCATTTACAGGTAGTTCATAATTAAATGAATAATCATAATTTTCTCTTGAGAAACCAACTTTTCCAGTATCCTTTTGAACTGCTTTTATAGAACCGTATTCTGATTCAAATAAAATTTGTTCTTCTTTACTATTTGAAGTACGCTTAACCTTTACACGTAAATCATTATTCAATCCTACTGTATTTAACTTAGATTGAACGTAGCTTTCATTACCCTTTAACTCTAAAACGTTTTTACCATCTTCTTCTTTAATTTCCGCATTACTTCCTGAAGCTAAATTATATCCATTAGATGATGAATCTTTTAAATCGTCCATATTATATTGTGCAATATTTTCAGATTTTGTTTCTACATCATAATCAAAGTTTACTCTAGGGTCTTCTCCAATTTCATTAATTTTTTCTTTTGCTTCATCTAATGATAAGTCATTTTTACCCCATAGTTTTGCAGCAAATAATGGCATTGCTACACCAATACGATCATAAACATCATATTCACTTACACCATTATCAAGATAGTCAGTCATATCATTCCATACAGCAAATGCACCACCAATCATTTGATCATCACCAGCAGGAATAGTAACACCACCAATAGAATTAATTGGTAGGTTATACATAGTATTATCATTTAAATAATCATAATAATACCCTGCGTTAGGAACAATATAGTAGTTACCATCATTACAGTTAATTAAATCAAAGCCTTGTTCGTACATTTCATCCATGTTAGCATAACCAAAGTTCCATAAATTCATTTGTACGTTTTCACTTCTTACAGGAGTTGTACCTCTACATTGAGATAAGCTTCCCCATATACGTGCAGTTCTTCCTGTATCTTGAACATACTCTAAAATATCATCTGCAAATTTTCTGTAGGATTCTTTATCTGCATTATATTCATCTGCTCCTACATGAATGATCGTCTGGTCATCAAATACTGGGTCTTCACCCATCATGTATTCATCAAAAATACTCTTAACAAACTCTAAGCATTCATCATATTTTGTTTTTAAAGCAAGGTGATCATTATCACGTCCCCATGTTCCGTGACGTAGATCAGGACGTACTTTAGTTAGTGCAAGAGAGTGAGCAGGAGTATCTATTTCAGGAACAATATTAACCCCATATATTCTTGAAGTTTTAATGAATTCATTAAATTCATTTTTAGTATAAAACATATCTGTGCTTGTTAAATCAGCTTTGTTTAATCCGTTATTACCGCCCTCTTTTATGTCAGACTCTAAACGGAATGCAGAATAAGCTTCCATTGGATCTTTACCAGCAGAAGAATAGTTTTCTAACGGAATTAGGTTATCATTTAAATGAACTTGGAAATCATTTAATTTATACCATGACATTTCCTTTACTATTTGTTCTAAATAATCCATAGTAAATGTCTTACGACCTACATCAAGAATAAATCCTCTTACTTCGTATAGTGGATAATCTCTTGTAACTCCTTTTGGAATTGTAATATTATTATTTTGTTTTAAAATCTGTAATATTGTTCTTGTTGCCCAAAAAGAACCCGTTTCTGTTTCAGCTTCTACTGTAATATAATCAGAAATATCCATTAAATATCCTTCATCTTGTAAACCTTTAGATTGATCCTTTGTTAAAGTAAAAGAAATATCTCCAGCCTTAGGTGTTACTCCTGAAACTACCTTTAATGCTTTACCGCTCATTGCTTTATAATCTTCAGCAAAAGTTTCAGCCATCTCTTTAAGCTCTGAAGGAACGATTATTCTAGAAGAATTTAAAATTGTAAAGTTACCAGTGTTTCCTTTCCATTCACGAAGTTCAGGAATTACAACTGGAGAAGCATTATCCCATTCTTCACTTGTATATTTACCCGGAACTTTTATAGCACATTCTTTGAACTTATACTCTTTAGTCTCTTCATTAGTAACTTTAAAAGAGACATTTACAGTAACATCAGTTATAGGTTCGTAAATAGTTAAATCTTCACCAATTACTTGTTCATAGTCAGTACCATTATATTCAACAATAAACCCATCTTCATTTGGTAAATTAGAAATATCTAGCTTTTTATCACCTTTCTTAGGAGATTCAATATTAATAGAATTTACAATATCAGAGATGCTTTGTTTAGTATCTCCTCCATAAACCTCCATTTCATAAAGGGAAACAGAATTCCATGTAACAATTCCATCAGGATCATCTGCAGTATATTCATTGATATATAATCTTACATATCTTGCATTATATACTTTATCTAAAAGGATTTTTTGATCCTTTTTAGATGGATTTTCAGTAAAACTTTTTACTGTTTTCCAGTCATTATCATTCATAGGATTACTTAATGCATCAGCTACTTGTATTTCATACTTTGTAGCATTTCTTCTTTCCCAAAATAAATTAATTGTTTTTATATTTTGTTTCTTACCAAGATCTAAATAAATCCAAGCTGGCTTTCCAGTTGACGACCAACGAGATCCTTTTGATGTAGTATCACCATCGATAGCTTTATCTCCACTTAAAGAGCTTGTTTCAGAATCACTAACAAAAACTTCTTTTCCTAAAGCAATATTTTCTGATGGATCTTGCTCATCAGGCATAGATGAATCTTTTAGCATTACTTTAAAATCACTGCAAGAAACGTTAGGATAGCCCTTTTGTTCAGTTACTTCTAACTTTACATATCTTCCTTTTACAGATTCTTCTAATAAATTTTCAGATATTTTTGTAGTATTACCTGCTTGTACAACTACTGGGTCCCCCCAATTGTTAATATCATTAGATACATAAATATTATAGCTTGAGGCATAATTTTCATTGCTTTCCCAGATCATTCGAAAATAATTTAACTTTTCTTCCTGACCTAAATCAACATATGCCCACTGAACTGGTTTACTTTCTGATGACCATCTAGACCCCTCATCTTCATCTGTTAAATTGCTAGCAGGCATGGTACTGTACTCAGCACTTGCAATTACATTCTTGTTTAATGCCAAATTTACGTTAGGTGAAGTTTTAGCTGAAACTGTCATTGCATTAAATGGAATTAAATTCACTATCATAGCGGCACTAAGTAAACTATTAATGATACGCTTAAATTTCATACTTACCTTCCTTTCTTTTTAGTCTTATCCAGTTTTTTATTAATACAATACATTCTCAATCCCCCTATTTACATCCCTCCTGTCATCCATGTAAATAATCATAGATAAATTATTTACATATTTATACAGTTTCAGTTTATAGCCTGTTGCCTTGTACGTATTTGCACTAATTAGTTAAAGATGTGAACTTTTGGTTTTTTACAATTTATAAACAAAAATAAGAACTCTAAATTTTAGAGTTCTTATTACTTTAATACCCCACTATTAATATTATGAATATAACTGCCAGTGCACATATACCTATAAATACATCATCTTTTTTATTACTTTCTATTATTCTTACACCATATATTTTTTTACTTGGATAAAAAAATTGAACACCTTCTGTAGTGAAACAATCAAGAAATATATGTAACATATAATTTATACACCAAACTATAGCTATGTTTAAATTTATAATAGCAACCAGTAAAGTACTTAAAACTAAAAATATAACTGAATGTGTTAATGATTTTCTTTTAATTAACATTTGAGATAAATCAGGCACAATTGAAGCAAGCAATCCCCCAAAAGCTATTGGTTCCTCTAGTATTAAGGGTAAAGTAACAGCCAATGCCACCGCAATCTGTGTTTTTTTAGACATATTATTACCACTTCCTAAACTTAGTTATAAGAATAGTATTACCTAAAATTTCATATTTATAGGTATATATTTTATCCAAAAATAAAAGACCCAAGGTTAATCTTGAGTCTTTTTCTTATTTAGCAATCTTAGTTCATAAATTATATCGCTTTGTCCCATTAATAAGAATCCTAATCCTAAACAAATAGGCGTAAAAATTAAGGCATAAGAACCTATAAAAAATATCCCCAATATACTCCATATAACTAACAAAAAACCTATAATTTTTAAAGAAATATCCATATTTACCCCCTCAATCCCTGTTAAAACCCTAATAGTCTACTTTGAATCTTATCAAATTCATCTTGTGTTATTACTCCTGAATCAAGCAATCCCTGTATCTTTAAAATTTCATCTACTGTAGACAGTTCATTATTAAGATCCATATCATCTGAAGAATATAAAGAATTGTTTTCTGAATTTATTGTACTCTCAAGAAATTGCATAAGCTCTTTTACAGTACCATAAATAGAGTTATATAAATTTGAATGTATATTTAGTTCACTAGCTACAATTTTTATCTCTTTATTTCCCTTGTTTTTATTAGAGGAATATAGTCTTAGCTTTAAGCTATTTACAAAAGCATTAGTAGTTTGTCCATTTATATTTTCAATTGGAGGTTGCCCTAAACCACCTTTATTAATAACAAAACCATCTTCAACTAATTCAAATCTTGTTATATCACCATATCTATATACCACTGCATCTTTAATATGTTTACCAAAACTATCTAGTACTTGGAACATCTGATTTTCTTCATCTATCTCTATGTATGTTCCAATCTTCTTAGTTCCTTTAAATTTATTTAATTCCTCTTGATTCAAAACGTATTTTGAGATTGCATCTTCTATCTCTCTTACTCTTCTTTGTGAAATATCTACACTATTACTTAAATAGTCATAACTTTTATCATAACATTCTTTACAAATGAATCCATTAAATATGGCAATTTTAGCCCCTACCTTATTGCATACCATGCAAGATTCTTTTTTACCAAAAATACCCATACAATCACCCTTTCTTTACAAAATAATTATACTATCATACACTTTTTTTAACAATAACAATAACCCCAAATATGTAAATTGCATATTATATATTACAAGATTCGCCAATTACTTAGTAAACCTCTTATTCTTTACTTGTAGAACAAATAAAAAGTTGGTGAGAAAATGAAGAATATTAACTACTTTTTTCAAAAGAAAAGAGCTAATTTTGGTGATATTATAAGTGTAAATAGGGGGCTATATAGACATTATGGTGTATATATAAGTGATAATACAGTAATTCATTATGCATCCTTTGGTGGAGATTTTGGTAGAAATGTATGTATTCATGCAACAAGTTTAAGAAAATTCCTAAATGGTTCTATGGGATATGAAGTTTGTGTTTTCCCTGATGGATTTAATGGTAAAGAGACGGTAAAAAGAGCTCTATCTAGAATTGGAGAAAGGCGTTATAGCCTATTTGCAAATAACTGTGAACATTTTGCAACATGGTGTAAAACTGGGGTATCTTATTCAAAACAAATTTGAATAGATAGTTATAAAAAAACTCTGCTTGTCAGAGTTTTTAGTATTTTCTATTAACCATAAAGATAAGAGTAAGTCAAATAAAAATATAAAAAGGAACTGACCATAAAGTCAGCTCCAATATTTGAATAAAGGGATTTGTGAATTTTAATTACTTAGTTGCTCCTTCAAGTGCCTTATTTACTGCTTCTAAAACACCCTTTGAGGAATTTGTAGCACCACTTACAGCTTCAACGCCTTCAGTTCCTTGCTTTTCAATAATTTCTGGAATCATATTATCCTTAACTCCATCAATTAGTGTCTTTGTTTCTTTATGTTCAACTACTTCAACAGTAGAAATTTTACCTTTTTCAACATTAACTTCAACCTTAATTGTTCCTGAAGTTCCTTGAGCTTCACCAGTGTAAGTACCATCTGTATACTTTCCACCTCCACATCCAACAAGAACACCAGCTGTTAATATAGCTGTAGCTATTAATGAAACTAATCTCTTCTTCATATCTATTTCTCCTTACTATTTTACTAAAGCAGCAGCATTCTTACCTGCAACTCTTCCATATACAACAATATCAGCTAAAGCATTACCACCAAGTCTGTTACCACCATGTACTCCACCAGTAACTTCACCTGCAGCAAATAATCCTTTAATTACATTTCCATCTTTGTTTATAACTTCAGCATTTGTATTTATCTTAATTCCACCCATTGTATGGTGAACAGCTGGAGTTACAGGAATTGCATAAACCTTACCTTGGTTTAATTGTCTTGGTAAATCTTCTCTTCCAAATTCACTATCAACCTTTGAAGATACTGCCTTGTTATATGTATCTACTGAAGCTTTCATAGTTGCCTTGTCTATTCCTAGCTTTTCAGCTAATTCTTCAACAGAATCTGCTTCTGTAACAAGTCCCATGTTGAAGTATTCTTCTGTAGCCTTTAAGCTCTTTCTTAAACCTTCATCAAAGAAAAGGTAAGCAACCTTATCATCTTGTTCTAATATAGCTTTAGAAACAACATCTCTAGTTAATAATTCATTTATAAATCTCTTACCTGATTTGTTTAATAATATTGCACCATTTCCTCTAACAGCTTCAGTAACCATTACTGCTTTATCAGGAACAACTGTTGGGTGAGTTTGAATTTCTGCCATATCAACAAAATCTGCATTAACTGCTTCTGCAAGTTTTATACCATCACCAGTAGCACCATTATGGTTAGTTGTAGCAAATCCTTTAAGGTCAGCCTTCTTTTGAACTACCATTTCTTGGTTTGCAGAGAATCCACCAGCAGCAATTACAACTGCCTTAGCTTTAATTGTATATTCCTTACCTTCTTTATCTGTAGCCTTAACCCCTTCAACGTTTCCATCTTTATCAAGGATTATTTCTTTAGCTTCATTCCATAATCTTAAGTCTACCTTTTCCTTATCAGCAGCTACTTTTAAAGTATCTACTAAGTGAGCACCTACCGCTGCTCCTCCAGTTGGTCTGTGAGTTCTATAATTTGTTGAACCTGCCATCTTACCAACATCTGAAAGGTCAGCTCCAATATCAGTTAACCATTTAACTGCATCCTTAGCTTCATTTGCTAGCTTTTCTACTAATTCAGGATTGTTTTTATCATATCCACCCTTCATAGTATCTTTAATCATTTGCTCTATGCTATCTTCAATTTCTTTAGCTTTTTGTTGGTCAGTTTCAGCAGCATTTAATCCACCTGTAGCTCTGTTAGTGTTACCACCTACTATAGGCATCTTTTCTAAAAGAACTACCTTATTTACACCTTCTTGTTTTGCTTGAACAGCTGCAGATAACCCTGCTCCACCTGCTCCAATTACAACAATATCAGCTGTTTCGCTTTTACTTCCACATCCTATCATACCGAATGTTGGAATTGCTATAAGTGCACTTAACACTAATGCAAGCACCTTTTTCTTCATAAGTTTATCCCCCTTATAACTAAATTGTTTTCATTCAACAATTAAAAGTATAAGGGGGATATATCTTTACAGCAATAATTTGGTCTTATTGTTTATTTTGTTCATTTTGTTCATGAATTTAATAACATATAATAATTAGTAGGTCTTCCTATCTTTCCATATTCGCAAATCTTATCTACCTTGTTTTCCTCATATAACTTCTCTAAATATCTTCTTACTGTAACTCTTGAAAGTCCTATTTTATCAGCAATTTCTTCAGAAGTTAATTTTTCATTTGGATTCTCATAGAGAAAATTAATAATACTTTCATAGGTTTTAATATTTATCCCCTTAGGCATAGATGATTCACTACACTTTGTAGTTTTGCTAAGCATAAAACTATCTATATGCTCTTGGTCTAACTCATCCATAGCATAGAGCTCCTTCTTAATGGTCCTATACTTCTCTAAAGCTTCCTTAAGTCTATCAAATCTAAAGGGCTTAATTAAATAATCCATAGCTCCATACTTAAATGCATCTCTTACTGCCTCTTTACTTCTATCTGCGGTAATTAAAATTGCATCTACTGTTATGTTCTCATTTCTTGTCCACTTTAGAAAATCTATACCATTCCCATCAGGTAGGAAAATATCAATTAAAACTAAATCTATCTGATTTTTTAATTCTATGATAGCCTTTTTAGCTTCTTCTATTCTTCCACATTCTTTTACAAGCTTAATACCTTCTACCTTATTTAAAAATTGAATATTTATAGACCTAACCATAGGATCATCTTCAATAATCATAACTTTTATCATTTGTAAATCCTCCATTAAATCACTATATCCCATATGGTTTCATTTTCATCAGAAATTAAATTTATAGTGCCACCATTTCCTTCTATAATCTCTTTTATATTATAAAGCCCCATACCCCTGAAGTCTCCCTTTGTAGAATATCCTCTAGTAAATAACTTTTCTTTTCCGTATTCATCAATCATTGATCCATTATTCTTCACAATAATTTTTATATTTTTGTCTTGATATATACCAACAAAAATATATCCTTCATCTCGTTTAGAGACTTCCTCAATTGAATTTTGTATTAAGTTACCTATAATAATGAGTAGTTCATTCAATGAAAGCCCCCTAGGTATTTCCTTAAAATTACTTTTTTCATCCACTTCAAATTTAATCTTTGCTTCATCTGCTCTATTATATTTTGCAAAAATAAGCCCTTGAATAGAAACTTCTTTAATATTTCTTAATGAATCAGTAATTAACCCTCTCTTTGAAGTGGTATTAAATATGTATTCAATAGCCTTATCATTTTCCTCTAATTGAATAAGTCCTGCTATTGTATGTAATTTATTCATGAATTCATGATTTTGAGCTCTTAAGTTCCAAAATAGCTCCTTAACCCCAGTTAGCTCTTCTGCCATATTTGTTACGATAGTCATATCTTGAATACTGGCTATTCCACCTTCTACATTTCCTGCATCACCAAAAATGGTATAGAAATTAGCCATAATAATGTTATCATCAATTCTAATCTCTTTGTTAAAAACTCTAGACCTTCTATACATAGTTTCCATTAGGTTGTCTAGAATAACACTAGGGACGTGAGTCCTAGAATTGATTTTTAGGATTTCCTGTGCCCTTGTATTCATCAATCGAACATCGCCAGTTATATTTATAGCAATAAGTCCATCATGAACATTATTAATTATTGACTCTCTTTCAAAAAGAAGTAGTGCTATTTGATTTGGTTCAAGACCAAATATAGATTTTTTTATATTTCTTGCTAATATTCTAGCTCCTAAAATAGATATCATTAAAGTAATGAAAAGCATAGGCAATATTTTATTCGTATACTTTTTCATTTCGTATAGCATATCACCTGCTAAAATACCAACAGATACTGCCCCTACTTGTTCCCCTTCATAATAGACAGGGACAAATGATCGTATAGAAGGACCTAGGCTTCCTGTTTCCTTTGACACATAAGATTCACCATATTCAAGTACCCTATACTTGTCGTTCTGTCCAAATTTAACTCCTATATTTGCAGGGATAGGGTGTGAATATCTTATACCATCCATATCCATAACTACAATAAATAAAACTTTTGTTTTTAATCTTAAGTTTTCAATGAAATTTTGAACCTTCATTGTACTTATTTCCTTATTTGCTAAGGTTTCTTGTACTAATGGTACTGATGAAACAACCCTACCTGTATCTAGGAGCCTTGCTCCAATATCTTCTTCAATTCTTCCCTTTATCATTTCATAAGAAAAGAAAGATATAATTAATATAGTTCCACTAATTAAAAATATAATTAACAAAGTAAACTTATTTTCTAGTTTCATAGAAACACCTTTTCTTCAGTAAATTAAATAAGATCCTTTGCCCAAAGCCATGAGCAAAAGTCGCCTATCTCTTCAAATCCAACACTACTATATAATTTTTTCGCATGAAAGTTATTATGATCTACCCTTATATAAATATCTTTCATATTTGATCCTTTTGCCATATCTAGAAGCTTAATTAATAGATCTTTACCATAACCTTCATTTCTATATCCATTAACTATCCCAAAGTTAACAATGAGATTTATATCTCTATTATAAATTATTTGTCCATATCCAATTATTTTATTTTTAACCTTTATAAAAACACATAAGTCCTTTAAATAGTATTCTTGTTTTATATCATACTTTATATCATCTACTGTAAGAGGGGTTCTATTATCTTCATTGAAAATTTCATTTTGCAGCTTACATCTAAGTTCATCATCTTTTCCTGCTTCACATAGACTAAATGTTGCATTAGTTACCCTTCTTTTAGGGTTAAAGTCTTTAATATTAAGCTTCATAAGGTTAGTAACCCTAATTTTATTCATTTTCATAGTATTAATTAAATATCTTGTATATGCATCTTCATAACCCTCATATATTACTAAGCTACTTTTAAATATTAAAAGAACCTTTTCGTTAAAAAAATGTATATACTCTTCCTTTAAATACATGTCAGATATTTTTGTTGATTTAGATGTTGAAACATCTGTCCACATATATCCAATATATTCGTTCTTATATTTTATAAGCTTTACATACTTTTTCACAAAATATTTTACTATAAAGGATTGATTGTCATAATATTTATAAAAATTCAATCTGTATGGGGTTTTATTTCTAGCCTCATATAATAATTTCTTAAACTCCTCTGTGTTTTTACTACTCAATTTCTCAATTACCATCATAAACACAATACCTCATAAAACATAGTGAAAAGAACTCCCTAATATAATATGGGAGTTCTTTTAATTTATTACCTAAATTTAAACGTCTTTAATACTTAAGCTAATTCTTTTCTTTTCAGCATCAACAGCTAAGATCATAGCTTTAACTTCTTCCCCAACCTTTAGCACTTGTGAAGGATGTTCAACTCTATCATGGCTTATTTTAGATATATGAACTAATCCGTCAACACCAGGCTCTAATTCAACAAAAGCACCAAAGTCATTTAATCTAACTACCTTACCTAAAACAACAGTTCCTTCTGGATATTTTTCATTAACCTTTGCCCATGGTTCTTCAGTTAATTGTTTTATACTTAATGATAGCTTGTTAGTTTCTTTATCAAGATCTATAATCTTAACCATAACCTTAGAGTCTTTAGTTAATACATCTTCAGGCTTTCTTACATGGTTCCATGAAATTTCAGAAAGGTGAATAAGACCGTCTATTCCATTAATTTCAGCAAAAGCACCAAAGTTTGTAAATCTCTTTATTTCTGCTTCTACTACATCTCCAAGATGTAATGTTGACCAAGCTTTTTCTTCCTTTTCAGCCTTGTCTTTTTCTAATATAACTCTTCTTGAAGCTACTATTTTAGAAGGATTTTCTTTAGAGAATTCTATTAACTTAACTTCTAAAGTTTGCCCCTTTAACTCTTCTTTGTTCTTTACAAACTTAATATCAATTTGTGAAGCTGGGATAAATATTCTAACTCCATTTAAATGAGCTACTAATCCTTTTTCCATTACAGTGTCTATTTTAACTTCGAAAATTGCTTCTTCATTATATAACTTTTCTAGTTTTTCCATGGCTTCTTTCTTTTCAAATTCTAATCTTGAAAGAACAACGTAATTATCCTCATTCTTAAGTTTAATTACCTTAGCCTTAATGCTGTCTCCAACTTTTAGTTCTTCTGCAAAATTTGAAGGATCTTGAAGACAAGTCAATTCCTTAAATGGAATAACTCCATCTGACTTATATCCTACAAGAGAAACTAATATTTCATCTCTTGTTTTTGAAAGAATTTCTCCTTCAACTTCATCACCAATTTTGAATCTTCTGTCAAGTTCATTCATTAATTGTAATTGATCATCCATTTTGTTTAGTTCATCTTGCATAGTATTAATAACCTCCCTAATTATCCAATCTGGTGTTGATGCACCAGCGGTAATCCCTATTGTTTTAAAGTTTTTATTATTTATATATTCTACTGGTAATTCAGAAGAATTTTCTATATGTATAGTATTTTCACAATTTCTCTTAGCGATTTGATAAAGCTTTGTTGTATTAGAACTATTTTTTCCTCCAATTACAATCATAGCATCAACTGTTTTAGATAATTCATCAGCGTTCTTTTGATTTACTTCTGTAGCATTACAAATTGTATTGAATGCAAGTACTTCTTTTGTATTTGAAGATAAATTATTTAAAGTTTTCTTCCAATTCTCTTCTTTTTCTGTTGTTTGAGAAACTGCACAAACCTTACTAGGCACATTTTCTGGTAAAGTACCATCCTTAGTAATTAATGCCTTATTATCGCACCATCCATTTATACCTATAACTTCGGGGTGTTTTTCATCACCTAATATAACAATGTTATATCCTTCATTTGAATACTTTTCCACCTTCTTATGAATGTTTGTTACATAAGGACAAGTAGCATTCTTTACAATAAGTCCCCTATCTTCTAGTTTTTTAATAACATCCTTAGATACTCCGTGAGATCTTATTACTACCACATCGCCTTCATCTAACTTATCAATATCTTCTAAGTTCACTGAAAAGATATTATTATTTTCAAGATACTGAACCACATCATTATTATGTATTAGTGGGCCTAAAGTATATATTTTTTTATTGAATTCTTTTTGTATTTTTAAGGATTCATCAACCGCTCTTTTTACTCCAAAGCAGAATCCTGCACTCTTTGCAACTTTTATCTCTCTCATTTCCTATACTCCTAAGTATATGTTTCTCATTTACTTAATATTATTACTAATTACAGAATTAATCTTTTCTGTAACCTCTTTTATGTTAAGTCCAGTTGTATCTACTTCAATAGCGTCATCAGCTTTTCTAAGTGGATCAACTTCTCTATGAGAATCCTTATAATCTCTTTCTATTATATCTTTTAAAATCACTTCATATTCGCATTCTATATTTCTTTCTTTAAGTTCTTTAAATCTTCTATTTGCTCTCTCCTCTGGAGTTGCAGTTAAGAAGAATTTAAAAGGTGCATCTTTTAAAACTACTGTTCCTATGTCTCTTCCATCCATTATTACATTAAACCTTTTAGACATTTCTCTTTGAAGTTCTACAAGTTTTACTCTAACTTCTGGAACAGAAGCATAATCTGAAACGATTCCACTAATTTCAGGTACAGTTATTTCATTTTGGATATTAACACCATTTAGCACTAAATCATCATTAACAAACTCCATTTCCATACCTTCTATTAATGCACATATATCATCAACCTTATCAGGAGTTAATCCATTTTCATTAGACTTTAAAGCAACTGCTCTATACATGGCTCCTGTATTTATATACATTAAATCAAATTTCTTAGCTACTAATTTAGCTATTGTGCTCTTACCTGCTCCTGCTGGTCCATCTATTGCAACTGATATTCTCACAGTAATTTCCGCCTTTCATAATTAAACACTTATATTATAGATTATATATATTTTTACCTTTTCAGACAAGTTAAATATTTGAACCTGCTAAAAAGCCAGTAGCTAATGCTATTTGTACATTATATCCACCTGTAAAAGCATCCACATCTATTACTTCACCTGCAAATGATACATTTTCAATTATCTTAGACTTCATAGTAGATGGGTCTATTTCCTTAACACTTACTCCACCTGATGTTACTATTGCTTGATCTATTGGTCTTAAACCTGATATTGTCATAGTCAAATTCTTTAAAAGGGTAACTAAAGTTCTTCTTTCAACCTTAGTAATTTCATTTACCTTTTTATTTTCATCAATTCCAGAAAGCTTTATAATTATTGGAATTATTTTTTGAGGTAATAATGCATCTAAAGAATTTTTAAAAGCCTTATTTAAGGCACCTTGGAAGTCCTTTTGTAGCCTTTTATCAAGAGCTACTTCATCTAAAGCAGGCTTTAAATCAATAGTTAGAGTATATTTATGATTTCCTCTAATAAATCTACTTCCACTTAATATTAATGGTCCTGTTACACCAAAGTGCGTAAATAGCATTTCTCCTTGGTTTTCATATACAGTTTTTTTATCCCTTTTAATTTTCACATTGACATTTCTTAATGAAAGACCCATAAGTTCTTTTACCCAATCCTCCTCTATGTCCATAGGAACTAAGGAAGGTTTTAAATCTACAATTTTATGTCCCATCTTCTCAGCAAATACTTGCCCTTCTCCTCTAGAACCAGTAGCAGGATAAGAGGCTCCTCCTGTTGCTATAATAAAATAATCTCCTTCTATCTTTTGTTTTCCATTAACTACAACAGCTTTAACCTTCTTTTCATTTATTATTATATCTGTAACCTTATTTTCAAGAAGAATTTTCACATTAGCCTTTTTTAATCCATTTGATAATCCCTTTATAATATCTGAAGATTTATCTGACTGAGGGAATACTCTTCCCCCTCTTTCAACCCTTAACTTTATACCTTCTTCTTCAAAGAACTTCATTGTATCTTCATTTGTGTATGTATAAAGTGCACTATATAAAAATTGAGGATTACCAGGAATAAAATCAAAAAACTCTGAAATATCCTTTGCGTTTGTTACATTACAACGCCCTTTTCCTGTTATATATAATTTTTTCCCCAATCTATTATTTCCATCTAATAAAATTACTTCATTTTCTTTACCAGCAGTCATAGCTGCCATCATTCCAGCTGGGCCAGCTCCAATTACAATTACTTTCTTCATCCTTAAAGCCCTCCTTTACATCTTATAATATAACTAGTTTATCCTTTTAAATCAACTAGATTTAATTTTAGGACCTAAAAAGAGGAGTGGATATTTATTTTGCTTGTTCTAGATATAAAAAACAAGTCACTTTAAAATAAATATTCACTTCTTTATAGTTAAGATGTAAAATTATAGCTTTATTCTATTAAAAATTAATAAATCCTCCTTTTAATTATAATCCTATCTCACTATAGTTACACATTTTCTTATATAAGTCATTTAATTATTCAGCGGTTATAGCTACAATCATTCAAAATTCAACTATTTAAAATTTCCTTAATAAGATTTGAATAATTGGTATTTTCGAGAATATATTTGCTATGAAGTTATAAAAGGAGGTATAAAAAATGGATGGGTATAACCCTAAAAACAGAAAAAAAATAGCAGTTGCATTATCTGCTATCATTCTTACAAGCCAAGCAATTCCTGTAAATGCACTTACAAATGACAAATTAAAAAATAATAAATATACTTACACAACACTTAATACTCTAATTTCTTCAAATGATACTGAGGCACCTGGAGTATTTAAAATTTCAAAAAACGATTGGGACGGATCACCAAACTATACTATAACAATGAATATGTGGTATGGAGTGAATGGTGATATTTGGAGGCTTTACGAAAATGGTGTTCTAATTGCTGAAGTTCCATTAATAAACAATACTCCAGCAGCTCAAACTGCTCAATATACCTTTACTGACAAGCCAAATAAAACTTATGTTTATACAGCAGAGCTTGTTAATTCAGCTGGTGTCACTCAAGCTAGAGAGTCTGTAACACATGTTGTTACTAAGAATGAAAAACCTATAGAGGTTCCTTTGCCAGAATCAGCTTCAGGTTTACCTGCTGTTGGATATACAGTTTTAAATGAAGACGAAAATACATTTGAATGGGCTGTATTTATTGCAAATCCAAATCCATCATATATGTGGAATGGTAGAGATTTCTCTGCTTGGGGACTATCATTTGAAACAGATAACGAAATAACATCTGTATCTAATTGTGCTTCTTATACTCAAGAGAATGGAAAGGTAACCATTAATCTAAAGCAAGATGAAAGATTATTAGGCTCTAAAACAACTAGAGTATTTGTTGTTCAAGGTAATAAAAAAGATTCAAAAGCTCCAAGTGCCTTTACTCCAAATATATTTAGAGGAAATATAACTTATCCAAAATATCAAGGATTGCCTTCTTCATGGAGTAAAAATAAACCAGACTTAAATATAAAAGATCTTATAGAAAATGAAGCTGAATACTATAGTACAACTGTTAAAGGTAACACAGGTAATAAACTTATGTATACAAATCCATCTCATCCAACTCAAATTCAATTAGGGTTAGCCTGTTCCAATAAATGGTGTTAATGGATTAAAAATATGGATTCCTTCAGAATATTTAGCAATGGGCATTGCTACAGGAACAGAATTATTTGGCTTAAATCCAAACTTTATGATTGGCCTTTCAATTAAGGAAAACTTTACTTGTGGCCTTGCTCCAATAGAATCTGGTTATAATGAAAATATTGTTACTGTAGACGGTAAACAATGGTCATGGCCAATTCAAAAGAAACATCCAGATGGACCTTTCCAACAAGAAAAAGGTAATTTTAATGAAGTAAAGAAACAATACCCTGATTATTTACCATCAACTGCAGAACATGAAGATTATGTAACATTAAAAACTGGAGATATTGATGATCCATCTTATGTTCATGCAGCTATGACTTCATATATTAGCTTAACAATGACACGCGAATTCTTATATGCTATTCCTAATAATAAGTTTGATGAATTTATTAAGGATGCAAAAGATCCTTGGGCTGAATTTGTCTTAATTGATAATGCTTATAATAGAGGTGTTTATGGGTTATTACAAAGAAATTTATTTACAACTCATAGAGAACAAGCTATCAATACTAATGACATAAATGCAGAGTTCCAATTATCAGGATTTGCAAATCACATTGAGAATATAAGTAATGTTATAAAAGAAATGGATAAGGAAACTTCAAATATTTATGATGCAAAAATAACTTGGAGCGAAATGGAAAATTATTTTGATGAGTTTAGAAAGTTCTATGGTAATGGTACACCGTCAGATTCTGAATGGAATGATATGAAATCTGATGTTAAGCGAGCTTTTGATATCTTATCTGAGCATTGGGGCGATGGAACTATATCTTATAGGTATGACTTCTTAACTTTATTGAGAGTAGCAGAACAATATCTTCCTGAAGATAAACATCCAAACCCAACAGGACCATCTTGGATAGAACAAATTGTTTCAGCAAACAACCAAGCTGCTTCTGCTCCTTCTAAATAGAAATAAAGGGTTACATCTAACAATTAAGATGTAACCCTTATCATATTTTTATACTATTTAAGTGGTGTATAGAATATTTGTGTTGCATATAACTTTCCGTTTCTAAAAGTAACACCTATTCCTATATCAGTATACCCACTATTTAAAATATTCTTCCTATGCCCTTCTGAGTTCATCCAACTATTTGTTATAGAAGCCCCACTTATACTAGAAGCTTGTCCACCAGTCATAGTATATATGTTTTCACCAATTCTTGAATAGTTCCACCCATCTCTCTTGGCAATATCTTGAATATATCCATTCTTGGGTGATTTATGATCAAAATAATTTAAATCTAGCATCTCTAAAGATTTACTTCTAGCATAACTGTTAGCTGTTGAATTTCTTTTTAATGCTGGTAATCCTTGTTTTTGTCTCTCTGCATTTGTAGCGTTGAAAATCTCATCCTCTACCCTTGCTAAATAATCTCCATTATTTTGTACTGGAGCTTCAACCTTAGTATTTGTTTCTGTTTTATTTGTTGAAGGCTTAGTCACATTTGTAGAAGGTTTTTTAGTTGTATCTTTTGTAATAGTCTTAGTTGTTTCATTTGTATCTTTTACAGCAGATTTATCTTCAACTTTTGTATTGTTAGCGTTTACTTGGACCTTGTTTCCATTACTATCACTATTAACACTAGGTTCATCAACTACTTCTTTATTCTCCTCTTTTATTTCTTGAGGAACAGACGTCATTTCTACCTCATTGGAATTATCGCTGGTTTCCTTCTTTGATACAGAACATCCAGTAAGAATGCTTGTACAAATCATCCCTGTAACTAATAGGGTTATTATTCTTTTTCTTCCCATCTAATCACTCCTTTTGTTTTTTTAGAGGTCATGTATAAGATAACATGGAAAATGAATGGTAATCCATAGTTGATGAATGGTGCTATTTGTAATATATTACCTAATGAGTAATACCTTCCTTAGTTGCTATTGATAAAAATTCCTCTTCAGTTAATATATCTATATTTTGACCATTATTTATTAAAGATTCTGCCTTCTTTAGCTTTGTAGATTTATACATATCATCCAAGTACTCTCTACCCTTTATGCCTGTAATTAAAACATCTGTCTTTTTAGTTACACTAGTTCCTATAATGCCTCCTAATTTCATCACTATCTTAAAGGCTTCATTTCTTCTCATAGAATCTAGTGGACCAGTAAATACTACAGTTTTATCCAAAAAGTACTCTGTATTCTCATTTAGAGATAGGCTTAAAGCTTCTTTCTTTGTATCATTATTCTTATGTTTTATAAGGGATGTACATGGCTCATACCCTCTATCATAAACAGAACCAATATTTAAGCCTCCATTAATATGTAATGAAAGTAAATCCTTGATTCCATAATTTTCACTTATATGGATTAGTATTTTAGCACAAGCTGTTGCATCCTCTCCTGCGTGATGATGTTCAAATTTATGACCAACATATTCTGCAAGTGTATTTAATTTATGATTTCTTACATCCTTTATCTTATTTTTGGATAGTAAAACAGTACATATATAATGTAAATTAGGATATTCAAATCCATAATAATTAAGCAAACTTCTAAGTACACTTAAATCAAAGGCAGCATTATGAGCTACAACTAATTCTTCATCAAAATAATGTTTAATTTTAGGCCACAACTCCCCAAATGTCATTTCATTTTCTACATCCTGTGGGTATATACCATGAATCCATATATTGTGAGCATTAAATCTCATCTCTGGAGGTTTTATTAAGTGGTATTCTGTACTTACAATTTTATTTCCTTTTACCTTTGTAATTCCAATTGCACAAGCACTATTTCTACTTTCATTTGCTGTTTCAAAATCTATTGCTACGAAATTCATTGTAATCATCCTTCTTTTCTTATCTAAAGATAAAATACCACTTACTAGGCAATTATACAATGGTATATTTTCAATTTTTCATGAGTAAACTAACTTTGAATTATTTTTATAGGTGATTTTATGAATAGAATTAAATTGGGAGTATACTTTATTCCTGGAATTTTCATATTACTCTTATCAAGTATTTTATATTTAATACTGGAATATCATACTTTTGGTGGCATTTCAATACTTCTTTTAATAGGACTATATCCTATTGTATCAGTACTACAAGGAGTTTTTGTAACATTAAACTCATATAACATATATTTAGCAATAATTATTTCGGCATTTTTTATTTATATCACTTTCCTTTTATATTTTAATAAAAGCCTATATGTGTATATGGTTATTTATTTAATACTTGAATTTATTTCCTATATATTTGTAAAAATCTTTAAAGAAAAATAAAGGTTGTACTAGTTAACTAATACAACCTTTTTTCCATTGAAACATCACATCTTGAGCATACTTCACTGGAATTATATTTAAAACCTGATTTTTCATAAAGCGGAATAGCCTTATTTAAAAGTGAGTTTGTTTGTAGAGTCATAACTTTATAACCTAACTTCCTTCCCATCTTTAAAGCATCATCCATTAGTTTTTTTCCTATACCTTTTCCTTGATAATCTTCAAGTAAATACATTTTTCTTAGTTCACACTCATCATCACTTATATGGTATACGCCAACAGAACCTATAATTTTATTATCATCTAATACTACTTCAAACCAGCCTGAATTATTTAAGTAATATTTTTCTATATCACTTACATCAAAGTCTGCCCCATCAGGTTCAAGGCCTAATCCATACTTAGACAAAGCATCTCCAATAACCTTTAAAACCTCTTTCTCATCGCCCTTTTTTCCTAACCTATAGGTAATCATACTGCCCCCTAATATCTTTTATAAAATTTCTTTTAATTCTTTTAGTGAATGTATTTCATATGTTAAGTTTAAACCAGACTTATTTTCTAAGTGGTTTGGATTATACCAACATGTATCAATACCTGCATTTACTCCACCTTGCATATCTGAAGTTAAGCTATCACCAATCATAAGCACCCTAGATTTATCCTTATATCCAAGCTTATCTAAGGTGTAATCAAATATTCTTGGGTCTGGTTTTGATATCTTTATCTCATCAGATATTATAAGCTCTTGGAAATAATCCTTTAATGGAGTCTTACTAATTCTACTTTTTTGAACATCCTTAAGTCCATTAGTTACTAAAGCTAGTTTGTATTTTTTACTTAAATAATCTATTACTTCAACTGAATCCTCAAAAAGGTATGCTCCTTCCCCAAGAAACTTAGCATATGCTTTACTAAAGCCTACAGCATCAAAATCTACTTCCACTTTCTTTGAAAATCTCTCAAATCTTTCTACACGTAATCTATCTGCTGTTATTTCTCCCCTTTCAAACTCTTCCCATATATGTTTGTTTATTTGAGAATAAAGCTTTAAACTTTCCTCTTCATCTAACTCTAACTTATAATCCTTTAAAGCCTTTAAAAAAGCTTGCTTTTCTGCCATTTTAAAATCAAATAATGTTTCATCTGCATCAAATAATAGTAATTCATATTTCATATGTATTGCCACCCTTCTGTCGTCATTTAAGAGAATTATAACAGATAATGAAAATACATCCAACCATCTCTTTTATCTAAATTTCAATTATTCCTTCTAAATATATCTTTGCTTCTCCAGATATATTTACTCTATTATCCTTTAGTATACAGTATAAGGTACCTCCCCTTTTAGAAAGCTGTTTAGCAACCAAATCAGTTTTATTTAATCTTTTAGCCCAATATGGAGCTAATGTACAATGAGCAGAACCTGTAACAGAGTCTTCATTTATTACACTATTAGGCACAAAAAATCTAGATACAAAATCACAATCCCTACCTTTAGCAGTAACCATTATTCCATCGTATCCTAGCGACTTTAGTATATCCATATTAGGTTGTAAATATAAAACATCTTCTTCATCTCTTAATACTAGCATTAAATCTCTAGCTTCATAAGCATCTATTGGAATAACTCCTAGTGCTTCAAATACTCTGTCATCAATTTCCTTTCTTTTTCCTTCTAAAAGCGGAAAATCCATAATAATTTTATTTTCATCTCTATTTACCTTTAACTCTCCACTTAAAGTATTAAAAAGTATTTCATTTATATCTTTTTCATAATAATTGAAAATTACATATGCAGCTGCTAAAGTTCCATGTCCACAAAGTTCAATTTCATATTCTGGAGTAAACCATCTTAATCTATATCCATTTTCTTCTTTAACAAAGAATGCAGTTTCAGACAGATTATTTTCCATTGCAATATTTTGTAATATTAAATCACTAGGCCAAGCTTCTAACGGACAAACCCCTGCTGGATTACCTTTAAACACTTCATTTGTAAAGGCATCTACTATATAAATCTTATTTTTCATTATTCCCCTCCCTTTCTATACTATATTCTTGTAATTTATTCAAATCAATTCTTTAAGATCTAAATTTGTACACATAATAGAATTAATAAAGTATATATTAGACATAAAGAGAGCAACTACAATACAATTACTCCCTTTACTTCTAAACACTAATTTTTTCGTACACTTCATCTGTAATTTCTATTTCACCTATATCTATTTTGTTTGGATTTGTAGTTAAAGGATATTCCTTAATCCATATATTATCATCAACAATCATACCCGGAACTATAGCTTCACCTGGATTTTCATCATAAACCTCTTCAATATTCTCATCCTTTGTTAGTATAACTAACCTCCTACAAGGCTCATCATCTTCACCATAAATATTAAAAAAAGCGTTGTATTTATCAAATTCCTTAATAGAAACAACTATTTTCAAATTTAAATTTAATTCTTTTGCTACATCTATAAGCTTTAACATATTCACACCCCGTATAAATAAAACTATAACTATAATAACATAATTTTCAATAAATAAAAAAGATACGCAATAAAGAAATTGCATATCTTTTTAAACTAACTATCTATAAATGTTTTAAGCTCCTTATTAAATCTATCCTTTTCATCATAAAATAGCCCATGGCCACTCTTTCTAAATTTAATTAGATTAGAATTTTTTATAAGTTTACTTTGCTGTTCACTCAACTCTGGTAAAACAACTTGATCATGAACTCCTTGTAGAATCAATGTAGGAATATGAATATACTTAAAATCTTCAAATAAACATTCATCTATCCACGTTTGAGCAATCTCTGCTGTTGCCCATCCTGCTGCTTCTAAACCAAGGTTCAAGAACCAAGTGGCAAAGGGAATACTTATTTTCCTATAGAAAAATATTTTACCAAAGTCATCTAACATCTTAGGTCTATCTGTGTATGTCCCGTTAATTATATTATCAACAACATCTTTTTTTATCCCATAAGGGAAATTTTTTCTTCTTATTAAGCTAGGTGCCGCTGCTGCACAAAGAACTAGTTTAGATACACTAAATCCTTTATGTCTTGCCATATATCTAATGGCAATTGCACCACCTGTAGAATGTCCAACCAAACAAATATCTTTTAGGCATAGCTTTTCAACTACTTCTTTTACATCATCTGCTAATGTATTATAATCATAACCCTTTGATGGCTTATCAGACTTTCCAAATCCTCTTTGATCAATTCCAATACACCGATATCCTTCTTTTATAAAATAATCATACTGATATTCAAAAAGCTCATGACTTCCAGGCCATCCATGTAAAAACACTATTGTTTTATTGCTGTTTTGGTTAATATCCTCAACATAAAGCTTTGTACCATCCTTAGACTTTACGTAATAACTCATTATTCTACTCCACAAAAATAATCTTATTTTATAGTACTCATATATATGAAAAAGTGATAGTAAATTAAAGGAAATAATAAGATTAATCGTAAATAAGTACTTTCATAACTTTATCAGTATAAATTATAATACTACATTTATCTGTTTTAATTTTTAAATAATCTGGCTCTTTAGACTGTAAATAAGCCATTAATGTTGACATAGTTTCATTTTTTATAATGTAATAGCTGCCACTATCCATTGATTCATTTGTTGTAAATTTAATTTCTTCTCCATTAATTAATGTTAATTCTACTTTCATGTCATTACCTCTTTATATTCTTTAATGTATTCTCAATTATAAATTTCTACATTAAGATTAAAAGTCCTTTTATCTCATAATATTTATTCATTCTCTCAATAGATAGAGAACGGAACAACCTAAACTTCCATCTCCTTTTATAATTTCTGAGTAATCTATATAGCTTACCTCATATCCTTCTTTCACAAGAATCTCAGAAACATTTTTATTACTACTTAATAACTTTTTATCTCCTAAATATACATAGTTAGTTCCTAAATCATCTGCATCATCTTTGCTTATTTCTATTAAATTAGGTATATATTCTTCAATAACTTTTCTATCAAAAACATATGGAGATACAACTCCACTTCCTTTATCCAATGTATTAAATACACAATCTAAATGTATTTTACTATTATCAAAATAAATAGGTATTACCTTCATATCTATATTCATCTTATTTAATACTTTTTCTAATTCCCTGCAAGCATCTATAGTTGTTCTTGTACTTATACCAACAAAAAGTACTCCGTCATAATGAATTACATCTCCACCCTCAATTGTGTTTTCCAAACAATAATATTTTAAATTATGATCTTTAATATATTTTTTTAGATATATTATTTCACTTTTTCTTTCATCAAGCTTCATATTACACAGGAATAAAATATCATTAACTACAAATCCTACATCTTGAGTGAATACTTGATGATATAAATTTTTATTTATATCTATAAAACTAACTTTTACTCCGTTATTACTTAATGAATTTACGAAGTTATTGTACTGACTAAACATAAGTTCGTTATTAATTTTATTATAAAAAGGACTATTTTTCTTAGTTATTTTAAAATTAACAGGATAACAAAGAAGGCAAGATTTTAATTTATCACATTGGTTACTTTGAAATATCTTCATATAACTACTCCTAACATACTTTTATAGCAATAGTTTAGTCAAATATTAAAGTAATTATGTGCCACTAAAGGCAGATAAAATAGGTTGTATATTCTAAAGTATTGGTTAAATTAATTGTGATTAAGAAATAAGGAGGATCTTAAAATGTCTAAATTTACAAAAGTTGTTGAAATGGATATTGAACACTCAAAACTACATATTAAAGGAGAAAAAGGTAAACCAAAGTCAAATAAACATAATAAATAATTAGCAATAACTTAATTATTCAAAACATTTAACTTAAATAATTAATAGGTATGAAAGAATTAAACTAATTTATACATACCTATTAAGTTTCTATTTTATATAATTTATAAATGCTATAATTGTAGTTAGAGAAATTATAGCAAGTAGTAATACCACTCCTAAAGCACCTATTGTTAATGCAATATATATATTCCATATAACAGGTACAAACATTATTATACTAAGAGCTGCTGGAATCACTGCTATAAGTTTGTTTATACCTTTCTTTAATAAACCAAATATAATTAATGAAATTACTGCTGGCCAAAGGAATAAATAACTAGCTCCCTTTAAAGTAAACATTGTAACCACTAGGAATATAATATTAAATCCTATAGATCCTATTATTATCCCCTCTTTATTTTCACTACTTCTAGAAATCTTACCTATAAAGATAGTAGTTAGTATAGTAAGTAGTATCAAGAAAGTACCCAAAATAATATCATCACCAGGCACTTTTGGCATATATGTTATCTTAAATGGCATTCCTGTTATTAATGAAATTATATATGAAACTACAACTCCACCAACAAGTGATATAATTCCTATTAAAAGCCATATTCCTGTATATTTTAAAGTGCTTCTAATAGATATATTAAATTTTCTAATAACTAAGAATGTAGCTACTATAATTAAAATCATTAATCCAAATGCTATAGTTGTTGAATAATTTATAAATACATTAGGTAATAAAGTAAAGAATATAGCATCCTCATTAGAATCTAGATATCCTTCTTCACCATAATCAGCATTATATACGAATTCTTCTACTACAGGAAGGATTTGTTCTCCATAATGCTGAAGACTTGTATCACTTACATTCTCATAGTTATCTTTTGGTGTATGATAATAATCTAAGCTATTTAAAACTGCAAAGTTTATACCTTGTAATCCCATTTTTTTAAATTCACTAAAGTCTGAACCATTTGGCATTTTACTATATACATCTGCTGCTAAGGAATATGATATAGGTAAATTCGCTTTTTTATATAGGTCTATTACTTTTTTATTATTTGAGCTTGTCTCAAACATTAATGCTGGGCCTTTAATTCCTCTAGCTTCTATATTTACAACATATTCTACATTTTCATATAATGAGAAATTATTGTTCATTTCTTCTTTTGCTCCAAGAAGCCCCATCTCTTCACCATCTGTTATTAAGATCTTTATTCCATTTTCAAGAGGCTTGTCTTGTTCTTTAATAACTCTAAGTATTTCTAAAATTGTAGATATACCATAGCCTGCATCAGCTGCTCCTAAAGAACCTTCCGCTTCTCCATCTCTCTTTTTAGGTGATGAGTCATAGTGAGATGCTAATAAAATATATTTTCCATCTTCTCCATTCTTACCATCAATCTTTGTATAAATATTGTTTATGTCTACTATTTTTCCATTTCTATCTTCTACATTTTCATAAGTGAAAACTTCAGTGTCTAATCCTAATTCATTAAGCTCTTGTAAAATATAATTCCTTACTTTAGCCAACGCATCTACATCATAAATTGAATGTGGCTCCTTAGCAATTTCTTTTATATGTTCTTTAGCCCTCTCTGCTGAAAAGGCACCTTTTTCAGCTCCTTTGCTCATAGGTGTGTAAAGTGATAATCCCCCTAAAATACTAGCTATTATGCATGTTATCAATACTATTATCCATGTTTTCTTTTTCATATTGTGTCCTCTCTTATAAGTAATTTATCTTTTATGGGTATTAGATTATCATAAATTATTTTGATAGTCAAATTATTTTATAATAAAATAATAACTTAAATAAAAAGAAAGAAGCCCAATCATTAATCGAGCTCCCTTCTTACCTAATAAGTATTTTTTCATAAACTTTATTGTGTTCAATATCCTTACTGATAGATTGAATCACTCTTAATATTACATATTCTGTGATTTCTTCTTCATTACCTACTGCAATTCCAATTACGTATGCCTTAATTACTTTATAAATATTAATAAGATAGTTAATGCCTAGATATAGGTCTTCGCCTTTATTAAATGGTATCAAGTCTGTAAATACCTTATTAACCAAATAGTTTTCAAATATATACTCAAAGGAATCTAATTGGCTATTAAGTTCATTAAACACGTCTAAGTTATCTAGACCAGCTTTATATTCCTTAATGCATTGCTTTAATCTAACACTCTTTATATTCTTTGATAGTTCATCACTGCATAGTATAGAATAAAATTTTTCATCACCATCAAAAGCTTCTTTCCTTATAGATGTAAAGTCATAATCCTCTGAAGAAAAATCTTCGATTATATCTTCTATGACGTCAAAGTCCTCTTCTTTAAAAGCATCCTCTAGTATATTAAAGAAATGCTTTAATATACTTAATCTGAATTCTATAGAATAACTTCTATTTTGAATAATATTAATTGTAATTAATCTAATATCCCAGAAATATTGAAGCAAATTATCACTATATTCAAAGGCTTCACTATCTATTATTCTTCTTATTTCTATATTATCTATATCAAGTTCATCTTCAATTTCAATAAATTCCATCTTTTCCTTATTCAAAAGAGAATTTAAACAAATCTCATAACAAGATGTTAATCCACTCATTTCATAAACATCATCAATTATATTATAAACTCTAGGATAATTCTTACAGGTGATACACAAATGTTCTTCGCCAATGTTACCGTGAATATCACAAAGCATATTCGAGTTTAAAAATGGGCATTTTTTTTCATTTTCTAAAATCATGAATCCATGGTTAAAAATATCATGTTCATAATTATTTACTTTATACTTCCCGTTAACTAACTTATTAAGCTTACTTTCTGAATTTTCATACCTATTATAGGTATTTTCATCTATATTTATATCCCATCCAACACAACAAGTATCAATACACTTAGAGCTAACACATTTAAAACCTACCATGTACCTAGGGATAAACATATTTACTTTCATATTTTTCTCCAATCTTTCATTATCAATTACCATAATAGTTTATTTGAAAACAGATGTAAACTTATTTATTTTCCTAAAGCAACCTCATTTAAGTTATTGCCACTTAAAACAAGTATATCATTTTCTAAAATCTCAGTAGATCCCTTTGGTACAATAACTTGGCCATTTCTTTTTATCATTACTATTAATATATCATCTGGAATTTCTGCATCCATAATTGTTTTGTTCATCCACTTACTACTTCTAGACACATTATATTCTAAAAGCATTGTTGATTTATCTTCCTGATAGTCATTAAATGTTTTTAAAACTGTTGTGTCATTATCAACAAGATCTAATTTTTGTGCTACCTTTGGTAAAAGAGTACCTTGAACAGACACTGAAATTAGCGCTATGAAAAATATTATATGAAAAATATCATTTTCTATAGGCACACCAGAAGTAATTGCAAAAATAGCAAAAACTATTGATGCAGCACCTCTTAACCCTACCCAAGAAATAAGTATTTGTTCTTTAATAGGAGTTTTAAATCCCCTAAGAATAAAATGTGTAGCTATTGGTCTTGCAATAAAAATCATAAATATAGAAATGATGATTGAAACTCCAATAACCTCAGGTAATCTTGATGGGAAAGATAATAATCCCAACATAAAGAATAACATTATTTGCATTATCCATGATATTCCGTCAAAGAAAACAACCAAACTCTTTTTATGAGGAATCTTACTATTACCAAGTATTATTCCCGAAATATATACACTTAAGTAGCCGTTACCCCCTATAAATTCACTTAATGCATAGGCTAAAATAGCTATCGCAATAATAAATATACTATAAAAACCTTCAAGTTCAAAGTTAGCCATTCTTATTATAAAAACTGTAGCTTTAGCAAGAACAACTCCAAGGAGTATTCCAAATATAACTTGCTTTAATATCATAGGAACTATACTCCAACTTAAGCCACTAGACATTATCATTATAATACTTAGTGTCATCATATATGCAATTGGGTCATTACTTCCACTTTCTACTTCTAATAATGATGCAATTTCACTTTTTAAATTTAATTTCTGTGATCTTAAAATAGTAAAGACTGAAGCGGCATCTGTAGATCCAACGATTGAACCTATAAGTAGTCCTTCTAAAAGACTTGTATTTAGAATAAAATAACAAAACACTCCTGTTAGTAACGATGTTATTATTACCCCAAAGGTAGACATGAGTATTGATTGATTGGCTACTGGTTTAGCCATTTTCCAGTTGGTACCGAAGCCTCCGTAGAACATTATAAAAACTAGTGCAATAGAACACAGTTTACTAGTTAAATCATAATTATCAAAATATATTCCTACTATTCCATCAGAACCAAACAACATTCCAAGAACTATGAATATAAGAAGCATTGGGACTCCAAATTTGTATAACATCTTACTAGATGTTATGCAGATTAGTAATACTAATCCACTTATAATCATTAATTCAACCATATTACCTCCTTATGATATTATTTTCATTATTATTATACAAAAAAATTCTCTTATATATATTCATTTTAGCAATATGTTTACATTATTCATATAAATATAAATTAATTGTTAAATAATTTCAAAAATTTAGAGTACAGACTTCTCTGTACTCTTATATACTTTGTTTATTAACAAATTTTTTCTACAGCTATTGCAGAAACTTGAGCACTCACACTTGTTCCAGCTTGAATTAAAGTAGCATTAGATATTTCTACTGTATAAGTGCAGCATCCACAACATTCTCCACTATCGCACATTTGGAATTCAAAAGTTTTACCAGATAGAGTATTTATTGCAGAGCTTGATGTTAACGAACTACCAACAGATTGAGAACATCCATTGCAACATTTTGTTACTCTAAAAGTTAAGCTTGGTATAGCTCCTAATGGTGCATTAATCAATGCTGTAACATGAATTAATACAGTTGGGCATCTTAATCCCCTTGTATCAATAGTTACGCTTCCGACTGCATAAGGATTTCTTATGCTTGCTCCTGCTAAATCTAATATAGGGAGTGGACCTGCTGATCCAGATCCGCAACTCATTATCATTTTTCCAGGAGTTTGTGGCCTACAAGTTTCAGCTGGATCTGCTACTGCTAATTCATCATTAGCTACGTTATTTCCACATGAAGTTGCCATTATATTACCTCCAATTCTTATTTGATTAAATTAGCTACAAGCTTTTTCTACTGCTAAAGCTGAAATATTACCACTTATTGTAGTACCAGCTTGTGCCAATGTTGCATTAGATATTTCTACTGAATAGGTAGCACATCCGCAGCATTGTCCACAGTCACAGAATTGGAATGCAAAAGACTCACTGTGTAATGCATCAATAGCATCACTATAGTTGTAGCTTCCGCCTACTGCTTGAGTACATCCATCTATTGTTCTAACTAATCTAAATGTTATATTTGGCAATACACCTATAGGAATGTTAATTAATCCTGTAAAATTAATTAAAACACAAGGGCACTTCATTGCTCTTGTATCTATAGTTACGCTAGCAAGTGAATAAGGATTAATAATACTTGCCCCTGCAAGGTCTAATATTGGTAATGGCCCAACTGCTCCAGCTCCACAACTTAAAATTGCTTTACCTGGTTCAGGCGCAGCACAACTTTTTCTAGAGTCTGAGTCAGTTACTGCTAAAGCTGTATTTGAACGATTTTGACAATTTGTAATCATAATCTTCCTCCATAAATATATTTGAATTTTACTAGAAAGCTTATTTTAATTAAGACTATCCTTTACTTATATAATATGTTCTACACTCTAAAGGGTGATATGTAACCAAACATTTTTAGACAAAAACTTTTATATTATATATTATTATGTTACTAAATATTAAAAAGAGTGATAAAAAAACCACTCTTTTTTAATAGAATTATAGCTATATCTTATCTTCTACATCCGCATCTTCTTGGCTTTGTAGCTACATCTCCAGTATCATTGCCATTGCAATCAGATTCTCTGCTTGCATCATGACATTCCACTCCACATGGATTTGTAAATACTGCTAATTCTTCAGATGTAGTATGACGAATATTATGATTAACTAGGAAAGAATATCCAACAGTTGCGTGAATATAACCCTCACCATAATCTCCATATCTTTCAGTTGTTTCAACACAGTCAGCTGATAAACAATGTTCAAGTTTTATATTACTTCTAACAGTTCTTCCATCACTTGGAACACTTACTCTTCCATATAGATTTACAGGTGTAAAGTTTAATCCTACATCAGTTCCGCAACCTTCACCATTTCCTAAAGTATCTTTCTTTGTAATTTCTACTGGATTTACAGTTATTCTCGAACCATTACCATAAAGATCACCATAACAACTATAATCCTTTGTAGCTGTAAAAGGTCTATTTCCTATTCTTCCCTTAATTTTAATCTTTAAGTTATCAACATGATATCTAACACCTTGTTTAAACACTCTTGATTTAGGAACTACAGCATTTTCTTGCTCAGCATTACATCTAGTTCTGTTTGCTGTACCCTCAAACTCATCATATAAATTTACAATTGAAGGTATATTAGTATTGCATTTTAAATTTTCATCATCTACAGCATTGTCAGGATAGTTATATACTGCTACTCCTGTTCCTGGTACAGCTGAAAACACTTTGTCTTCCATATCATATCTTACACAAATATTACCTTCTCCTAAAGCATTTGGATTAGTATGGGCTATTCCTTCAGTTGTATCATCATCTTTAATTCCGATATTATCATAGCATAACGAAATTTCATCTATGCATACTGCATCCCCAACTCTGTATTGAGTATTACAGCTTGGATTTTTAGGATCATAATTGTCAATAGCAAATACTTCATCTTTATCAGCAAATTGTAAACTTTCTAAATACACACAGTCATGAATTTTTTCAGCTAATATTCCTACACATTTAGCATTTGATATATTTGTACATTTTACTTCTAACTCAGAAGATTCATCTGGAGCACAATTTGTCTTAAAGTTCTCTTGTTCACAAGGCTCAACTATATTCCCTTCGTTACCTCTTATTTCCATATACAGTTCCTCCTGTTATTTATCTTTCAAATACATATAAATATTTACATTTATATAATTTATTCTATGATACTTTTTGACAAATGTTCCTTGGTAAATACTATATTTGACAGTTCTCTTTGTTTTAAAAATTACAAATATATTCTACATATTTTCTTCAGAAACCCTCTTATTACAAATAACTCCTTTTTTATCAATAAATACTCCTATTTTTTCCTTAGTACTATGATAAATTTTCTGTGTTACTAAAAATGAATATTTAACTAATCCATTTAAAGTATTGCCTCCCATATACCTAGAAAATGGAAGAATATTTTCTATAGAAAGTCTTGAATCTAATTTGATTTTAAGCTGTACCCTTCTATTATCATTTGGAATATTCAAATCTCCACATAAATTAACAGGAGAAAAATTCAATCCTACTTCTGGAAAGTCTACTTCTTCATTTTTATATTCATTTACTCTATCCAAACTAGTAATCTCTGCAGGATTACTAATTATATAATTACCATCCCTATCAATGTCATATTTTTTATAACTTTTAATTCCTTCAAAAGTCTTACAACCTATTTTGCCACTTATTTTTATCTCTAAGCCATCAATAAAATATCTTACTCCATGTTTAAAAATACTTACTCTAAAATTAGAATTAGAGTTTCTCTTAAAGTAACCATTAAATTCTCTATATATGGTGATTACCTCCGGAATCTTTTCTTCTTTATTTTCTACTGGTATTTCCCTTATTTCATGAGCTGATTCCTTACTTCCAACTAAATCCACTTTGCTTCCATCAACTTCTACACAGATGAAATCTTCATTATTATTGACACCATCTTTATAATCCTCCATAATGCCTATAAAGTTATAAAAAATATCAAACTTCTCAATAGAAATTTTATCACCTACAGTGTAATCTTCCTCTCCTTCTGTTATTATTGTAAACTCCTCATTTTTTACGCTAACTTGATTACTAGTTAAATAAATACAGTCATAAATTTTATCAGCTACTATTCCTTCACATTTAACATTACTTATATCATTTGCTTCCTGCTTTATTTCATATGTAAACTCTAAAGCGTCAACTTTATTTATCTCATGAATACAATCCTCTAATAAAAATTCATTCTTTTCTTTCAAATCTGATCCTCCAAAATTAATAGTAATTTATAATATGAGTTTACTTTATATATGTTTCTCTTTCACATTAAACATGTACACAATAAACAATATAAAAATATATTATATAAATAGAATTAATTTTAAGGAGGATATCTATGTCTTTTAAAAGAAAATTCAACACCTTAATACGTAAATCAGATAACTCAATATGTGAGTTTAGTAATGATAATGGAATTGAATTATATATCTATGATAAAAATAAAGAACCAATATGTAAAAAAAGACTTGTTACAGGTATTAATGGCTTTTCTAATTCTTTCTTTAATATTGATAGTAATGATTCTATATATGGAATTGTTAGCAGCAAGGATAATCCCCTACTCTATTTCTACATTAGTTCAAAATTCATATATAAGAGTGAATTACTTAAAAGTTCTAACTCTATAGAGAAAATCACCTTTCCATATATAAAAAAAATTGGTGATAAGATACACATTTTTTATTACCTTGTTGATGTAACACAAGTTGATAGAGGTAAATTAATACATTATTATTACGATGGTTCTAACTGGAATAAGTCTCAAATTGATAATATTGAATATTTTATATTGTCCAATTTCGTCGTTACCTTTAAAGAGGATGTTCCTACTATCTTCTATCTAAATAGTACTAAGGGGCATGAAGAAGTTTTTATATCTAATTTTAATAAAGATAACCTATCTTGGAACCATCCTGTTCAAGTTACTAATACACATAAAACTAAGGTTTATTTGTCAGTTGTTGAAGTTCCCCAAAATACTTATCACATAGTATTTTCTGAAAAGAATAATGATAAATATTATTGCACTTATTATAGTGGCCAATTAAAAAACAATTCATTTATTAAGAAAGACTATTTTATCATTCAAGATACTATTGCTTGTGAATTCCCTCATATTTTAAGAATTAAAAACGAACTTTATATTCAATGGATTGAATTTAGCGAGTTATTTACTACATTCTCAAAGGATAATGGCTTTACATGGAGCAAACCTAACTTCTTTACAAATGACTCCGATAATTCAGTTATAAGATATGATTATAAATCTAATTTTATAAGAGATAAAAACAATGATATATGCAATATATACTCATATGAAGATATATTCTCTATATTAGGAATTTCAAGCAACCCAATTTTACTAACTAATTAAGGAGGTTTTACTTTGAGTAAAATAATTAAGGTTAATTGTAACTCCAGCACTACTATAGATATGATTCGCCCTGAATATTCCAACACAACTGGAGATAAACTAATAGTTGGAACACATTATTTAAAAACAAATCTATATAACATCTTCGTATCAGTACTTAAATTTAACCCAATAGATATAAAAATTGAAGATATTGAATCTGTATCACTTTATCTATATTTAGATAACTTATTATGTAATGATTTATCATTTAAAAACATTGCAATTTCAAAGAATATAGATAATCCAGATTTAAATAAAATCAGCTGGAAATCCCCCCCAAAGATATCTAAAAATCACTATATTAATGTTTGTTTTCCATATAGCTATGTAGATAGTTTTATTGATATTGATATAACCTCACTTTATAAATCTTCAAAAATTGATACAGAAGATTTTAGCATCACCTTAAGTAGTGGCACCAGTAAAAATACCTCCATAGTAAGATTTGATTCAGCATATTCTATAAATAAACCATACTTAGTTATTAGATTACGTGAAAATATATATGATGATATACCTTTAGAATACACAGATGAATATAGTATTAAATCTCCCCCATATAACTCAAATTCTTCATGTCCATTTAGAAATATAGATTTTTCAAAACTAAATAAACTTGAAGAATCTACAAAAATATTAACTAAAGAAATAGCTTCTATTAAAACAAATATCTCTGACTTAAACAAAAAATATACTAATCTTAATAACGCAATAAAAGATATAACTTCTAAAAATAATAGGATATCTGATATAGAATTAACTAAAAATAATTTAAAGTCTATTACTGATACAGTAAGCAGCTTAAAAGACGAAGTAAAAAGTTTAAATAGTAGATTAAATAGCATAAGTATAGAACCTATATTGGATGAATAATAAATCCCTTATAAAGAGAAATTGTGTATCAATTTCTCTTTTTTGTTGTTAACGATTAATTTTTATTTTATACAATTAACTACTAGCAATATAAAGACAATCATGTTATCCTATAAACTTGTGAGTAAAAGTTTTAAAGGGGGATGTACATGACACAAGATATGACAACTGGGAATCCAGTAAAACTGATTTTATTTTTCTCAATACCTTTACTTATAGGAAATATATTTCAACAATTTTATAGCATGGTAGATACAATCATCGTTGGTAGATTTGTAGGAGTTGAAGCTCTTGCAGCTGTTGGCTCTACAGGTGCTATGGTTTTCTTAGTAAATGGATTTGTTATAGGTTTAACTGCAGGGTTTGCTATTCTAATATCTCAAAGATTTGGAGCAAAAGACCACTTAGGTATGAAAAAAGCAACAGGAAGTGCAATAACTCTTTCTGTAATATCAGTACTTATAATAACTATTATTAGTATTTTATCTGCTAAGCCAGTACTTAGATTAATGAATACACCAGATAATATAATGGTGGATGCTTCAAAATATATAATAATAATGTATGCTGGTACATTTGCTACTTTTATATATAATATGTTAGCAAGTATGTTAAGAGCTTTAGGAGACAGTAAAACTCCACTTTACTTCTTAATTATTTCTTCAATATTAAATATTGTTTTAGATTTAGTATTTATAATTAACTTTAATATGGGCGTAGCAGGTGCTGCATATGCTACAGTTATTTCACAAGGTGTATCTGGATTACTTTGCTTAATCTATACTTACAAAAGACATACAATATTAAAGTTAAAGAAAAGCGATTTTATAGTAAAAAAAGATTACTATATAACTCACTTAAAAATTGGTGTCCCAATGGCTCTTCAATTCTCTGTTACTGCCCTTGGAATAATGATAGTTCAAGGTGCATTAAATGTGTTTGGTTCTACTGTTATAGCTTCATATACAGCTGCATCTAAAGCACTTCAATTAGTAATGCAACCTGCTGTTACATTTGGAGTTACTATGGCTACTTACTGTGGACAAAACCTAGGGGCTAGAAACTTTGAAAGAATACAAGAAGGGGTAAAGAAATGTACAATTATATCTATAATAACTAGTATTATAGCTGGTATTGTATTAGTTCTGTTTGGTAAGTACTTCGTATTGATGTTCTTAGAAAGCCCTGACCAAACAGTTATAGGTTATGCAACTCAATGTTTAAATATAGCTGCAATATTCTTTATACCACTTGGGCTAATATTTATATATAGAAATGCTCTTCAAGGTATTGGTGATTCATTTATTCCTATGATGGCAGGTGTTTATGAATTAGCAGCAAGAGCTTTAGTTGCATTTACTTTACCAAATTTTATAGGGTACTTAGGAATTTGTTTAGCTGATCCAGTTGCTTGGATATTTGCTTGTGTTCCTTTAGCCTATACATACTTTAAGAGAATTAAAAATCTTTTAAACGAAAAAGAAAATGAAGAAGCGCTAGAAGTTGCTTAAACTTAATAAGAATAGAGAGTGAATAAACATCACTCTCTATTTTTATTAACTGTATATTCATATATTCTTATATTTTTATATTTATGGCACCCACTTTTGCAAGTATAATAAAAGAAACCATTACAATTAGATTGGCTTCTTTACATTATAAGTTCTATCTTCTATTTCCTTTGCCACCACCTGGCATTCCCATATTTCCTCCATTACTACTTCCTACATTTGTAACTGATCCAGAAATAGTAAAATTCTGAACTTTAGAATTACCAATGTATAAATCATAGCTTTCTCCATCTTTAAATTTTGATGAGCTTACTATAATTGAAGAATATTGTTTAGTTGGTGTGTACTTCACTATTTCTTCTCCACTAGAACTTAAAATTTTAAATTCCACGTTACCTTGTTGATTATTAACTCCTATACTAACAGACTTTTGAGTTGAAGAATCACTAGGCCCTTGAGCCATTCCTAAGCTTCCTACAGCAATCAATGTTCCACCACTTATATCAAAATTTCTATCATAATCTAAAGATCCATTACCATTATTAGTTGGTCCATTAACTATAACTTCTCCACCAGTGATATATATTGATCCATTGGAGTCAATTCCATCACCCTTTACATCTACTTTTATAGTTCCACCATTGATTTTAATTTCTCCACTAGAATTTGAACCGAAACCATTTTGTCCAGGTCTTCCATTTAAAGAAGATGAATCATTACCACCAGCAGCATTTATACCATCATCACTTGCAACAACATTAATATTACCATCATTTAAAGTAATCTTTTCCCCTTCAATACCTTCATATGACTTAGAAATATTAATATTACCCGCATTTATAACTAATGAAGTATCTGCATGTACTCCATCATCTCCTGATGAAATCTTAATTTCTCCTCCATTAATAACAAGCTCTCCATTAGAATGTATTGAATCATCAGATGAATTTATATCAAAGCTTCCATTATCAATTGTAATTTTAGAAGTAGCTTTAATACCTTTTGCACTTGCTGTTTCTTCTGTTGCTTCTTCTTGTACATCATTAAAAACGGGTCTTTCACCTTTATCATTCATTCTCCAATTACCCCAATTACCATTATCTGATGTACTGCTGTTACTACTGCCTCCACCTGTTTTTATATTAAATTCCCCACTATTTATTAATAGTTCAGTTTCAGCTTGAATTCCATCTTCTCCTGCTGTTATATTAAATACTCCATTTTCAATCCATATATACCCTTTACTTGTGTCTGTATCATTATTAGCCTTCATTCCATCCCCTTGAGTATCAATAGTAATATTACCATTTTTAACTGTTAATGAATCCTTACCCCTTAATGCAGTATTAATAGCTGTAACTGATATATTACCACTTTGAATTCTTAAATCATCTTTACTAGTAATTCCATTATTATAGTTTCCTTTGACAGTAAGGGAACCATTACCTATAAAAGTTAAATCATCTTTACTGAATATAACTGCACTTGGTTCATCTGCACTACCATCTTCAAAGACATAGTTTGTACTATCTTCAACTACATTTTCAGTTTCATCAGCTAAAGATATTATAGTTTTATCTGCATTTTTTACATAAATAGGAGCACTGTTTGATGAAGTTATGTTTATTCCATTTAAAACTATATACACCTTATCATTATCACCAGCATTTACAACTATTTGTCCATCCTTTAAAGTACCTGAAATACTATATGTACCTGAGGATGTTATATTTACTTTATTATTATCTGCTTGTGCACCACCTCCATTAATATTAATGCTATCTCCAAGTTCTATATAGGTATCAACCTCTCCTATACTTTCATCCTCTATAGATTTCATTTCAACTAACGTACTTTCTTCAACTGATGGTGTTGATGACTCTTCATTATTATCTTTTGAGCATGAAACTAATGAAGCTCCTAGTGCTAATGTTAATAGTAAAGTAACAAATTTTCTTTTCATATTAAACACCTCCTGATCTTTTTATCCATAAACCTTTTCTTCAAATCCTGTTATACTTAAACTTATATTTAAATTTCCATTCCTGCATCTTAGATCATCTATAAGCTTCTTTTGATTTACTCCTTCTTTTAAAGAAATAATATAAGTTAATTCAAATAAAGCTCCAAAATCTCTAGTTTTTACCCTCTCTATATGAAAAGTAGTTGTATATTTATTTAATACTTCTTCAAAAACACCTTCATAATTTAAATCCTCTGGTACAATAATTTTAAGTTGCATATTCTTAGTTTTTGGCATTGCAAAATTAGTTGAAAATAAAACTATCATTACTCCACATAGAATTAATGTAAATATGACAGCATAACCAATATAGCCCATTCCACAAGTAAGTCCTACTGCTAATGTAAAAAATACATAAGCAATATCCTTTGGATCACCAGGTGCACTTCTAAAACGAATTAAAGAAAATGCTCCAGCTAAACTAAATGCTCTAGCTACATTGTTTCCTACAAGCAGAATAATAATAGAAATTATAACTGGTAACATAATTAGCGTGATTGGAAAACTTGGTGAGTAACCTTCCTTTTTATGAGTTTTTATATAAACTAAGCTAATCACTAATCCTAAAATTATTGATGATAAAATTACAATTAACGCGTTTGCTAATGTAAAAGACTCCCCATTTGTTGATGATATTATAGTTTCTAACATACTTCTTTACTCCTTCCTATGTTAAAGCTTATATTATTTTTACAGTAATCCATAAATTCATTTCCGTATTTAGAGAAATGTGTGTTATATATTTTTAACTCTGAAAGTATTTTAGTGAACCATACAGGCATAGCCCCTAATATTTTAACCTCCATAAGATATTTTCCATCTCCAAGTATATCTCTTCCAAAACTTCCTTCTTGAAGAGTTAAATAATCCCGTCTTGTAAGTATTTTTGTGTCAAAAGTCAATCTAAAATCTTTATTATCCTTTGCAAAAAAAGCACTTCGAACATAAGATATATAAACCTTAGGTTTTATGTCATTATTTTTTAAGTAATACTCTATTTCATTAATTACTTGTTGGTTTACATAATCACTAAACTTTGGTTTTATTCCTTCTTCCAAAAAGTTCTTTGCTTCTTTTAAAGTTAAGACTACTCTACGTTTATTAACAATTCCATTTATCTTCTTTTTCATTTCAAGGAAGACTTTTTCATCTTCTCTGCATAAATTTCTATAACTCCTTAACCTAAGTTTTTCTTTATAAAATGGTTTAGATATGGAATGACGTATTACATCATCATTATCTGTATCGTAATAGATATTATAGATACTATATGTTTCTCCATCTTTACAATATCTATCTGGTTCCATGAATTCTAACAACCTTGGTATTAAAAGTCTATATTGATAATCTGATATTATAAATTTCTTTTCATATCTTTGAAAAGATTTTATAGCCATAGAATCCCTCCCTTTTTCCTTTAAGCTTTGAATGTATTATATTAACTGAAGCTTAAACAAAACTTAAGAAGTAAACTTTAGTAACATTAAAATGTTGGAATTATTCACAATTTAATTACAATTACTATTTCTTGAAGAATAAAAAAAGAGAAACCTATTTAGATTTCTCTTGATGTGTATTTCATTAAAACTTCCATAAACCCATTATCTTCATTTTTTCTTTCTTCTATAGGCTCAAATAAAGCTTTCTCATAAAACCTATAGGCTTTCTCATTATCTTTATATACTGATAGTATTAAATCCTTATATTCCTTTTTTACATAATCCAATAACATTTTCCCTACGCCATTGCTTTGACTTGTGGGTTCCACAAATAAGGCTCCAATATAACTATCATCAACAATACTTATAAATCCCTTTATAGTATTATAATCTTCATATACAAAAGTTTTTGAATTTGGCAAATACTCTTTTTTTACTGTATTATAGTTACATCTCCAGTAAAACTCAGGAATAAATGGATGCCCAACGATTGTAGATCTAAACCATATGCTCATAACAGCATCTATATCTTCCTCTGTAAATTTTCTTATATACATTTTGCTCTCTCCCCTACGCAATTTTGCATATTTTTCTTTCTTTTTACTTTTTATTACAAATTGTTAATATAATTTTATTTTACCATCTTACTATAAAATTATAAATATATTTTTTTGCCCAAAAAAGAACTCCAACAATATCTTGCTGAAGTTCTCATGTTTATATTTAATTTATTTCTAACTCTTCCCCTATCATATCATTTTCAGAGTAGTACATAGATTCATCTAGTACTCCCTCTTTCTTTGCCACTATTAAAGTGCATATACAATCACCAATAGTATTTACTGTTGTTCTGCACATATCAAGTATTCTGTCTACTCCCATTATTAATCCAATACCTTCAACAGGCAATCCTACGCTATTTAATACCATTGAAAGCATAACAAGCCCAACTCCAGGCACTGCTGCTGTTCCTATAGAAGCTAGAGTTGCTGTAAAAATAACAGTTAAAATACCTCCAAGGCCAAGATCAATTCCATATAATTGTGCTATAAATACTGTTGCAGCTCCTTGCATTATAGCTGTTCCATCCATATTAATAGTTGCACCTAATGGAATTGTAAAAGATGAAACCTTGCTATCAACACCTAATTCATTCATAGTCTTCATTGTAACTGGTAATGCAGCTCCACTTGATGCTGTTGAGAAGGTTATCGCTCCAACTTTAGGGAACTTCTTTACGAATGGCATAATACTTAAATTAGTAAATGTCTTCAAAATCCCTGTATAAACAACTGAAGCATGAATAAGTAATGCTAATAAAACAACCGCCATATATTTCAAGAGTGATGCAAATGCCTCACCCCCTGTCGTAGCAAAGGTTGTAGCTATAAGACCAAATATTCCAAAAGGTGCAAAGTACATAACTAAACTAACCATTTTTAAGAAAATTTCATTTAGATTTTCCATAAATGTTTTAACAAGTTTTACTTTTTCACCTAAGATACTAATTGTTACTCCAAATATTATTGAAAAGCTTATAACTTGAAGCATATTTCCTTCAGCCATTGCCTTTATTGGATTAGTAGGAATCATATCTATTAACACATCTGCAAAAGAAGAACTTTGGGCAATTGTAGGTTGCTCTGATACAAGACTAGACATATCTAATCCCACACCAGGATTAATTAAGTAAGCAAGTCCAATTGATATTGAAATAGCTATAGCAGTAGTAGATAAATAGAAAATAAGAGTTCTAGCTCCAATTCTCCCTAAACTTTTTATATTACTTAAAGATGCCACCCCACAGGTAATTGATGCAAAAACTAGTGGAACTACAAGCATCTTGATTGCACTAATAAAACCTTGTCCTAATACTTTAAATACTCCACCAATTATGATGGTATCCTTTACAGTTCCAGCAGGCAAAGATCTAACTAAAATACCTACAGATAGACCAACACCCATTGCTATAAAAATTTTTGATGTTAAACTTAACTTTTTTTTCATAAATTTCCCCCTTTTTTAATTTTTATAATCTGACAACTTATTAATAATATACAAGTAGTATATCACATTTTCCAATATTATGAAACATATTTTCTATAGTTATTCAGTTTTTAGAATATGCTTTTTTATTCAAAATATATTAATTAGTTTAAATGACTTATAGCCTTAACTTTCACAACTGCCCCTAAAGCTTAATTTTCTATTGTGCAACTTTTAATACCTAAATATTCAATTGTAAATTAATTTATGCAAAAAAAGAATGCCATAATAATATGACATTCTTTTTTACTATTTAATGATGCTATATACGTAATTTTTAAAGTCCTCAAAAGTTCCACTTACTATTGAAGCTCCTTTAAGTATTCTATTTCCAAAGAAATTATATTCACAACTTCCATAATTAAATGCAGCACTACTTACTATTAAGTTTGACTCATTAACTCTATAAGTTGCTCTCTTTTCTAATATATCAACACAGAAATCTAGAAAATCCTTATAGTCTTTAATGTGTCCTGACTCTACCATAGAAATCACAAAATTAAATAAATAGAAGCCTCCAATTAATTGTATCATCTTATCATTTGGAGTGTAGAAAACTTTCCCTGAATTATAGAAGAACTTTAATTCTCCATAAGTTGCAGCTTTATATTCACTATTAATTTCTAATCCCTCTAAATTATGCATTCTAAGTGCAGCTTCAATACTTTCCCATGAGTTAGCATTTACTACAACATTATCTTTTATAACTTGCTTAAATTTTTCAAAAGACTCTTCAGAATCCTTACTTGAACTTACTTCCTTACCATCAAACATTACTTTATATTGTCCATTTTCATATATTAATTCAACTTTATTACTCAAAACAAATTCCATCCTTTTCTATTTAATAATAATTATTATAACATATTAATTCTATTTTATAAATCATGTTTTATAATTTTTATTCTATTTTGTTCCAATATACCTATTGCAAAAGAAAGAGGTAGTGAAAATCTCTTCTTACCACAACTACCTGGATTTAAGAATATCACACCATTAACTTCCTCATAAAAATACTTATGAGAATGTCCAAACACAACCAAATCTACATCCTCTAAGTTTTTAGGAAGATCCTTAATATCATGTACTACATATATTTTAAAGCCATCTATTTCTACTACTTCAGATTTATTTAATCCCTTTGCCCAATGATCCTTATCATTATTACCTCTTACAAAAGTAATATTACCTATATCCTTTAAAGCTAAATAGGTTTCTTCATTTGATATATCCCCAGCATGAATTATGTAATTACACTTTTTAATTTCTTCCATTACTTCTTCTCTAAGTAAATTATGAGTATCAGATATAAATCCTATTCTTATCCCTTCCATAGTTTTCTCCTTTGTTATAAAACTTAAAAGACGATATTACCTATTAGGCAACATCGTCTTAAATATTTTAGTATAATTTAACGAATTCTTCAACCATTGAACTTGCATTTTTAGCTGCTATTGGTAAAAACTCTTCATAAGATAAATCTGCTGATCCATCTGCCTTATCTGAAATTGCTCTTAATACAACGTAAGGTATTTTGTTTAAGTATGCAGTTTGAGCCATTGCAGCTCCTTCCATTTCTACTGCAGAAACATTACCAAAGTTTTCTTTAATTCTTTCCACAACTGCACCACCAGCAACAAATTGATCTCCAGAGGCTATTCTACCTTCTTTTATTACTAAACCATCTATATTTTCAGCTGCTTTCTTTGCAACCTCTACTAATTCCTTATCTGCTTGGAAAAATGTAATACCAAGTCTTGATATTTCTCCTAATGGATCTCCAAATACTGTAGTATCAAAATCATGTTGAACAGCATCTGTTGAAATAACTATGTCACCTTGATTTAATTCTGGGTCCATAGTTCCAGCAACTCCTGAATTTAATAATGCAGTTACATTAAATTTATCTGCTAAAATTTGAGTACAACTAGCCATATTTACTTTACCAACACCTGATCTAACTAAAACTACATTTTTATCATGTAATTTACCAGAGTAAAAAGTCATTCCAGCAACTTCTACTGTATCTTTAACATCCATCTTTCCTTTTAATATTTCAACCTCTTCTTCCATAGCTCCTATAATTCCCAGAACTTTTTCTTCTTTATTTTCTTTGTTTACACCACAACCTATAAATAAAGAAACGGATAATACTACTGCTCCTAGTAAAGCTGTTAATTTTTTCATTAGTGTTCCCCCTGTTTGTAATAAAAATCGAACTTTAAAACCATATTTTCGAATATAATTCGCAAGTACAATTATTTATAACATAGTACACAAGAAAAAATCAATATATTTTTTTATTAATTTTGAATATAATTCGTTACAGTGCGAATTATATTTATTATCCATCTCTTATAAGTAGGATATTTTGTCAAATTTTACGAATTTAATTAGAACTTCTACAGCTTCAACAAGATATTTTTCTTCTATTTCTGTAAATCTGTTATACTCATCACTATCAATATCAAGTACACCTAACACATTATCATTAACAACTATAGGAAGTACAATTTCTGAATTAGATGCTGCATCACAAGCTATATGTCCTTCAAATTCATGTACATTATCTATTCTTAACACCTTTTTTTCCTTTGCAGCTGTACCACATACCCCTTTTCCAATTTGTATCTTAGTACAAGCTGGCATTCCCTGAAAAGGTCCTAGAATTAGCTCATTATTTTTATTTAAATAAAACCCGCACCAATTAACTCTTCCTAATAAAGCATTTATTAAAGCTGAAGCATTACAAAGCTTTGTAATATCTTCCTCATCTCCACTAACTAATCCTTCTAACATTTGTACCATAGTTTTTAATCTTTCTTCTAAATCTAATCCATTAAATATTTTAATATCAAACATCTTATCTCTCCTTTATATTTCTTAAGAATAAATGAATTCTAGTTCAAAGTTTACATTTTGTTATAACTATTTCTTAATATTTATGATACAATATTTTTTAAGATAAGAGGTGATTAAAATGAACATTTTTAAAGGGACATATGGATTTGATGTTTTATCTATCTTTTTATTGTTTATAAGCTTGATCTTGAACCTAGGAAAACATACTCGTTTACTAGGAACTTTAGTTACTTTGTATGTAATTTATAGAGCTTTTTCAAAGAATATATATAAGAGATCTAACGAACTATACAAATTCACTAATTTAGCTAATAAAGTACTATTCCGTTTTGGCAAAAGATTACCTGATAATATGCCAAGGACAAGTCTTGAAAATATACCTTTGATATTTAGTCAATTAAAATATGTTATTAATCAAAAAAGACAATATAAGATAGTTAAATGCCCAAATTGTGGTCAAAAGCTTAGATTGCCTAGGGGGCAAAAAAAGATAATTGTTACATGTAAAATGTGTAGGTTTGAATTTAAAGAAAGAACATAAAAATGGTGCCGTGGATATTTATTTTGCTTGTTCCGTGTCGGGCTCCAAGTCACACCGAAATAAATATCTGTTCCCCTCGTACTTAAGGTAAGAAAATAGACTGCTTGTAGCAGTCTATTTTAATTTGTAAATAAAGTTATTCTATTCTATGTAATTATTGAAACATTTCTACCTTCATTTTCCTGGTAATATTTTACATATTGTTATATTAATATATGTGCTATACTTTAAATATATATTTTTGGTAATTATACGGAGGACTTATGGGTAAGAAATTATTTAAATTTTTTATAGGGCTAACTATTGCTTTTACTTTAATAGGTTGTACAGCTAAAGAAGGCTTAAATGATACTAATACAGGTAACTTAACTGAGGGAGAGCTTCACGATATTATAAAGTCTACTTACAAAGATTGTACTATTTCATACACAACAGAGAATAGCATAAAAATATTAGATATAAAAATTAATGTTCCTAAATCAAGCAGAGCTGAAGAACTTGAGGCCTTTACTAATGCATGTGATTTAATATCTAATAAATTAGACGACATTACATATTACTCTGGAATAATGTATACCCTACAAGTAGATGGAGAAGATAAAGCTTGTATAAGATCATATACATCTGATGATGGAAAATTCAAATTAGAAAGTACCTATATTGAAGATGATGAATACAAACAATAAAAAAATGTATTTAAATGTATATAATATTCTCTATAGGTAATAATATTATTGAGGATAGATGTAGACATATTAGTTTTAACAGTACCTAACTATGGCTACTGAATACTCAAAAAGACACCTAATACTTCTAAGTACTAGGTGTTTTATTATTTCTAAATTAAAACACTACATTTTTATAAGAACTTCCGTCCCATCATTTGCTTTAACATTAACTATTTCTAATCCCTTGTATTTCTTTAGCTCTTTCATTGCAACTAAAATGAAATCCATATCCAAGGCATTCATATATTCATTTACTTTATCCATGCCATCTTTACTTACATTGTTCTCTACTAAAGATTTACTCACAAAATTAGCTATTTTAACTCCACTTGTAAGTAAGAAATTAGGAATATAAATTGTAAACCTTCTTTCATTAGTCCTAACCCTTATCTTCATTTCACACCTACTCGATTACTACTCTAACTTTATCACCATTTGCTGAATCTACCGTTACTATTTCACCTAACATCTCATTATCAAGTGAACTAATAATGGCACCTGTCATCACCTCTAAATCTATACCTTCCATTTCATCTACTTTAATTGGAAGCTTGCCAGTAGCCTTTAAAATCGAAGTAATAACTGCCACAGGAAGATTAACTTTTACATTATCACCAGCAGATGAATCAACCCTAACCTTAAACATTCTCCTATCATAATTCACATTCTCTATTGATTTATCCTCTTTTTTGTACATTGCCTCAATTAAGTCTGCACCCTTTTCAACCTCTAACTTACCTTCTGACACCATTGTAAGTACCTTTAATAAATCCGCTCTCATTCTCAGACCTCCTTAATCTTCTTTCATTCTTTCTATTGCTTCTTGTGGTGAAATTTCACCCTTCTCTAATGCCTCTATTACATCACTAGTTGATGACTTTATAGGTTTACTATTTCTTTTATAACCCAATGCAGATATAACTTCATCAAGCTTGGCTCTTACTGTTGGATAAGAAATACCAAGTTCCTTCTCCACATCCTTAATGCTTCCTCTACACATTATGAAAACCTCAATAAACTTTAATTGATCCTTTGATAAATAATCAAACTTTGAAAATTCAAACTCATTTTCTATAGTAGTTTTACAATCTGAACATTTTAATCTAGTTATCCTTAGTTTCTTACCACATACAGGACAAACAGTTATCGCTTTAAACACCATCTATCACTCCTTATGTTTATAATATATTCCTACGCTTACAAAATGTCAACAACAAATATTAAAATAATTAATTTATATATTAATTATTTCAATATTTAGTTTTAATATATTAATTTTATTAATTTGAATCTTGATATTTTTGTTACACATACAAAAATAGATATAGAATAAACTTCTATATCTATTTACTATTAACCTATTTAATTTTATGAGCCTGGTGATACTAAATATGAAGGATTCTTAGTTTGAATCCATACTTCCCCAGGACCTTCAAACTTGCATATATATCCCTCACCACTAACTAAAGATGTAAGTCCATTAGAAATCATTTCAACTTTGTAATTTAAAGAACTTTCCCATAAAACCAAGTGATTAGTATCAACTATATATCTTTCTCCAGGATTCAATGTCTTCTTGTGAATTGCTCCAAAAGAACATAAAGCCAATGTTCCTGCACCAATAGCTTCAACTTGGAATAGCCCTTCTCCAGAAAATATACCCTTTCCACCAGCACCTTTTGTTTTTAACTCAATATTACCATAGCTAGCTAAGAAAGCATTTTGTCCTAACCTATAATTTCTACTACCATCCATTTCAAATAATTGAATATCTCCCAAAAATGTTGGTGAAAGTAGTAATTCCCCCTGTGAATTAGCAGTATATTCTTGAAGGAATGTACTTTGTCCTGCAAACATTCTTCCAATGGCTTTTTTAACCCCACCTGATTTTAACTTCATGTCAAAAACATCATCCATAGAAACCATTGCCCCTGCTCTAACTATGAATTTATCATTTGTATCAGCATTAACCTTTAAAATAGTATTTGTAGTTTGGTAAAGCACTTGAAATTTACTCATAATAACCCTCCTTTTTTTACTTTTTGCTTATATAAATAGTGTTCACTTGTATCCAATAATTTTTATAATCTTTTACTTGCCAGATAAAAGCTTAACCATTTATAAAAATATAGTTTTATTATATCACTTACGTGTTAAATACTGTTAATACATTTTTTGAGGAAATTAAATTTCCTCAAGAATAAAAAAGGTAACAGATATAAATCTATTACCTAAATACTTATTCTACAACTCAGTATACTTTTTAGCATTTCCTTTTGCCTTTTCTACTGGATACTTTTTTTCATTCTTATCCATTTTCATATTTATGATTTCTTCAATATTTACATCTAGAGCATCTGCCATATGTACGCAATAAACTAGCACATCTGCAAGTTCTTCCTTAACAGCTTGAAGATTATAACTTTCTTCATCCCACAAAAAGTTTTCTAATAATTCGTTTGCTTCTATTGAAATTGCTTTTGATAAATTAGCTGGAGTGTGAAACTGATCCCATTCTCTATCTTCTCTGAACTTTCTTATTCTCTCTATTGTTTCTTTCATAATAACACCTCTTTCCTAAAACATTATAACTATAAAATACATTATAGCTCACTTTTTATAATAATCGGAGTAAAAATATATACATCACTAACAAAAACATTCTATAATTACCAGGAAATTTTGAAGGTGCTAGAATGAAAGTTAAAATGTTACACACTTGCATTAGAGTTATGAATTTAGAAGAATCACTTAAGTTCTATAAGAATGCTTTAAAAATAGTTGAGACGAGAAGAAAGGATTTTCCTGATTACAAATTTACTTTAATTTATTTATCAGATAAAGAAAATTCTTATGAAATAGAACTTACTTATAACTATGATCCTGAAAAACCTTATGACCTTGGTAATGGCTTTAGCCATATTGCTATAGGAACTGAGAATATAGAAGAAATGAGAAATAACCATGAACAATTAGGATACGAAGTAACTCCTTTAAAAGGATTGCCTGGGGAAGAGCCTTACTACTACTTCGTTACTGACCCTGATGGTTATAAGATTGAAGTTATAAAAACTAGAGTTTAACACATAAGAATATAGTCTATAATTCAGGCTATCTTCTTATATCTTAATTTTAATATAACACGCTCTAACCCGTATTATTACTATAACTTCTTAAGTTCTTTTCTTCTTAACTTGTTATCTTCTTAAGTTCTTAACAACTTAAGAACTTATCTTTTTAACTTGTTGCATTTTAAAATTTTTAAAAATAGCCAGTGATCATTCACCAGCTACTTTATTAACTTATAAAAGCTTTTCCTTAATCTCCTTCTTGAAACTAGTTGCCTGTTTTCTAGTTAATGATTCAATGTCAACAATCAAAATTACTAGAACAGTTTTACCAGTATTAGCATGTCCTTTTACTGAAATAAATTTATTTTCATCTAGTTGTTCAAAGCATAAATTTTGCTCATCATTTAACCTCATAAATTTCATGTTAAGCTTGTTGTTTAATCTTAGTAAGGGCATCTTTATATCTACCTTAGGATTTAGAATATACAATACCTTGTTGTATTCAGAATCTGTTAGTTTTTTTATAATAAATCCTTCTTTACCTGCTCTAAATCTAAATATATTTATTATCTCTTCTTCAACCTTTTGAAATGAAGTCATATCAAGAATTATCTCTTTTGGCATACTTAAAGGAAGAGAGCAATCCTCTGTTATGAAGTCTGGAAAGCAAACTGCTATTGTTACATATGGACTAATTCAACTTCTTCTAAACCTAGTCATTAAATTGTATTTTGCAGAATTTGCTTGCTTCTCTGGATCTTGTATATATCTTTTTATATTGTTTCCTGATACACTTGACCATTCATTATTAATGGGGCTAATTATTCCACCTTTTACTTCTAAAATCATTACTCCATAATCCCTATGAATTAAAATAAAATCACACTCTCCATTAGATTTACTTGAAAAAATTTCATTATCAATAAAAAGTTCTATTAACTTTCCATTTTTCCTTTAAAAATTTAACTATTCATTTTAAATATTATACAAATTTATAGATTTAAAATAATCCAAAGCAATATTTTATATATCCACTTCTATATCTGTCGAAGAAGAGCCCTTTTTTCTCTGCTTCTTCTAAAATATACTTATCCAATCTATACCCATTCTTATGAGTACAAATTATTTCCTTTGAAAGCTTTACCTCATATCCATCAATACCTACTATATAATTTTCAAATCCTAAATCTTTAAAAGTTACTTCTTTCTCAAATTCTCTATCTAAGCATTCTATTACATGTACTAAGAATCTAAAATCATCCATATTTCTTATCATATATCCTCTAGCAATACCATTTGCATTCATATTAAATTTTTCCTCTAATTTTTATTTTAGATAAAAAAATCTTCTTACCTTTAAGATAAGAAGACATTAACCAACCATAAATTCACCTCCTTATCGACTTTTAGCTGAACCACCTTGCTATAAAAACAGGTTGGTATAGGGTCACTGAACTAAATCTCTACCCTAACTCTTGATATATTGGTTTGATATTTAATTATACTTTTATTACACCATACTTTTAAATTTTAAAATACATTTTTTGTTAAAATTCGCTATAGTTATAAAGAATAAAAACAAGCTATTGAGTAAAAATAATATTGTATCTTATTATAAAGGAGGTATTTAATATGGATATACATTCTGCTTATAATAGAGCAAAAGAAATGCTAATTGATGGGGCAACTTATGATGAAATCAAAAGTTGTACAGGTCTTAGAGAGAAAGAAATAAAAAGAATTAGAAAAAACGAAATAGACAGTCATTTTTAGATTTGAAAAAGGTGGAGTGGATATTTATTTTGCTTGTTCCGTTGATACGCTTCAAGTTACATAAAAAACAAATATCCACCCCACTCATACTAAAAGGAAAGCTATTATTTTTTGATAGCTTTCCCTTCCTTTCTATTGTAATAAATTCTGAGCCACTTCACTTCTATTTATTAATTCCATTAAAAGTGGTATTGCAATTAGTTGAACAATCATTCCTGGAATCGCCTTACCCAGACCACCAACTACAAACATTAATGGATGAACAGCTGGTGCTACTGTAATAGATACTACAAAAGCTCCTACAATAGCAAAAATTCTTCCGCCTATCATCGCACCTATAAGTGATGGATATAACATTCTAGTCTTATTATATAGAAAACCAGTTAATATTCCATAACCACAAAGCTCAAAAGCCATAATGGGCATATTAGGCATTAGTGGTGGCATTCCTGTGGCTAGTCCACTAATAACAGGACAAATGATTCCTACTATTCCTCCATAAACTGGTCCAAGAAGAAAACCTGCTAATAGTACCGGAATATGCATTGGCAAAAATATTGGTCCTGCTAAATTCACTGTGTGAAATATCATTGGAACAACAACTCCTAGTGCAATGAATAATCCAGATAGTACAATCTTTTTACTCTTCATAAATTCTCCCCCTTTTGTTATCTATTAATAATCAAGTAATAAACATTTTCATCTTCAAAGGCTTCATCGACATTTAGTCCAATCTCTTCAAAGAGATTTCTTTGCTTATTAACTTCTATTAATCTATCCTTTTTTACCCTCTCATCTTTTCTGCTGTGCATGTTATTTAAAAATTCTCTACTACTTGAATGAGCAATTATCAACTTACCATTCTCACATAGGTTTTCAGTTACCAACTTTTTTATAGTATCCTCTCTTCTTTTTAAGTGTGGAAACATAGAATAAAGAATTATTTTATTATATTCTCCTTCCACTTTTTCCTCTTCTACGTCTACTAAAGTAAATTTAATATTAGGAAGATTACTATATTTCTCTTTTGCTTTACATAACATACCTTCTGAAACATCTAAGGCATTAATTTCCCCCATTTTATTAAATCCTCTTATAAATGGAATTAATACTCCTGTCCCTGTTCCAATATCGAGAACTTTATCTCCTTCTTGTATATGTATTCTTGATAGAAGAAAATTTATCTTTTCTTCATTTACTTTTGTAATCTTGTCCCATTCTTCTGCAATAGAATTAAAAAACTCCTTTTCACTCATTTCTACACCTCTCACCCAGTATAATACAATTATAGACTTTTATGTATTTCCAATCAACTAAATCTTATTAAAAAGGTTTGGTGGATATTTATTTTGTTTGTTCCGTCGCTGGGCTCCAAGTCACATTAAAACAAATATCCACCAAACTCGCACTAAAGGCATGGAAAATATAGAAGAGACCCTATTAAATAAGGTCTCTAACTATTTATTTATCTTCTCTTATAATATAAGGATTTCCATCTTGATCTTTAAAAGTAAACATGCTTCCATATGGCATTTTCATTATGTCTGTAACATCTACTCCATTATTCTTTAACTCTTCGTAAGTCTTATCAATATCAGTTGTACTTAAAAGAATTGATGGATGACCAGTGTATGTATTTGGATTTTGCTTTTCCATTAAAGATTTATTATATAGTACGAATGTTGTAAACTCATCTTCACTTGGACCTACTTCTAACCAAGTCATATTAGGTCCCATTGGATATTCACCTTTTACTACAAAGTTCATTTTCTTAGTCCAAAACTCCTTAGCTTCTCCTTGGTCATTTACGTATATTGTTATTTTACCTATCTTATTTATCATTTGTATTTCCTCCTATAACCTATTTAGATTATATATTATATCCCCATATTACAGTAAAGTATATAAAAATAAGATATTTTATTGTAACAAAATAATATAAATAGTGATAGTATATACTATATATAACGCTTATTTAATATCTCTTGCCTTTTATAATAAAGAAAATCCTCTCTCCTTTTAAAAGGAGAGAGGATTTTTTCCCACATAAATACATTAAAGTAAAACATATTAAATATAAACACTAAATTATTAATTTTGCATACTTACTATTTTTTCTACTTGTCCTATAATGATTATAGTACCTTTAGTACTAATTACCTTTAGAAGATAAGTTCTTCCCACAAACTTATCTTCAGAACCCTTACCTTTTATGAATTATCATAAAATAATCACAAAATAGAGCTTCTATGGATTTACATAGAAGTTCTATTTTTAAATTTTTCTTTATTTATCTTATCTCTTATTAACTGTAATCCACCAATTATCATTATTATTCCCAATATGATTTCGAATATAAGACTTGAAATTTCATAAGCATTATTATTAACATACATGTAATAAGCACTGTTAACAAGGTTTATTCCAATATTAATTATAATAAATTCAATTATACTTCTACCAACATAATTAGCTCCAATGTTTAGCAATATGTTTAATTTAATCTCCTTATTTCTATATCTCTTAATTTGTTTAATAAAATTTTCAAAAAGAAATGGGAATGTAAAAAATGAAATTAAGACTGTTAACACAATATTATTCACAAAGTAAGTTATTACACAATTAGCTAAAAACCAAATTATAATATTCTTCATATCATTACTCCTTTTATTCTATACTTAAATGATATATTTAATTCCATCTTATGTAAATAACGAAAAGTAAAACATCCAAAGCTTTCAATTCATTATCTAATAATATTATCCTTGTAAAAATAAAAAGAAACCCGTATTATCTACGAGCTTCTTAAATTTCTTAAAATTCTACCTTGTCTCCATAATAAGTACATTTAAATAATTTTTCCATAGTCTCATCATCAATTTCTCTTGGATTAGATCCTGTACATGCATCAAGTACTGCATTATGAGATATAAACTTTAAGTTATCATTAAAATCACATTCATCTATTCCATATTCCTTCATAGTATGAGGAATAGCTAACTTATCATTCATATCATCAATCATTTTTATTAATGAATCAGTCAGTTCACCATTTGTATTTCCTTCTAGATTTAACATTTTTGATATATCACCATATCTATCTTCACAGTTCTTTCTATTATATTGAATTACATATGGTAAAAATATTGCATTTGCACATCCATGAGGTATATGAAATACTGCGCCTACCTTATGAGCCATTGAATGTACAATTCCTAATAATGCATTTGAAAATGCCATACCAGCTAGGCATTGAGCATCATGCATTAAACTCCTAGCTTTTTCATCTCCTTCATAAGACTTAACTAAATTATCTCTAACCATTTCTATAGCTTTCATAGCTAATGGATCAGAAAAGTTAGACTTAAGTGATGCAGTATACGCTTCAATAGCATGAGTTAATGCATCCATTCCTGTATGTGCTACTAATTTTTTAGGCATAGTTTGTGCTAAATTGGGGTCAACTATAGCAATATCAGGAGTTATATTAAAATCTGCAAGTGGATATTTTATTTTTTCAGTATAATTTGTTATAACAGAAAAAGCTGTAACTTCTGTTGCTGTACCACTAGTAGATGGTATTGCAACAAATTTTGCTTTTTGTCTAAGTTCAGGTAACCCAAAAGGTACAATAGCTTCTTCAAAAGTAAAATCAGGATATTCATAGAAAATCCACATAGCCTTGGCAGCATCTATAGCTGAACCTCCCCCCATTGAAACAATCCAATCAGGTTCAAACTTTCTCATAGCTTCTGCACCCTTCATAACTGTCTCTACTGATGGATCTGGTTCTACTCCTTCATACATCTCTACTTCCATACCAGCTTCTTTTAAATAATCTTCTGCCTTCTGTAGAAAACCAAACCTTTTCATCGATCCTCCACCTACCACTATAAATGCTTTTTTACCTTTTAAGGTATTTAAAACTTCTAAAGCCCCCTCACCATGATATATATCTCTTGGTAATGTAAAACGTGCCACTTTCATCCCTCCATCTTCATATAATTATATTAAGATTTAACATCTTATATATTCTATAATTTATTTAAGAATAACTATAAAAATGATTGACTTTTAATATTAATTAATAATTTACAAAATCTTAATTGTTATTTTTGCAATATATACTAATAATAATTATAAGATAAACTTTTAGAAAGAAGTGATACTTATGACTTTAACAAACGGAAAATGGTCAGGATTTAGAGAGCTTGTTCTAATTGATGTAACTAAAGAATGTGAAGGAATTAAATCTTTTTATTTTAAAGCAAAAGATGGTGCTAAATTAGTAAGACATATAGCAGGTCAGTTTCTTCCGATTAGAATAAAAACTGATAATCCTAAATATAAAGACATTATACGTACATACAGCTTATCTATGATTCCTAATGAGGATGTTTATAGAATTAGTGTTAAAAAAGTAGATGGTGGCCTTATAAGTAGCTATCTACATGATTCACTAAATATAGGTGATTCAATTGAAGCTATGATTCCAACTGGCCTATTTACTTTAAAGGAAAATTCTACTGAAACTCCACTAGTATTTATATCTGGTGGTATAGGGATTACCCCCCTAATTTCTATGCTTTACTATGAAGCGCTTAAGGGAAAAAATATCACATTTATTCAAGCAGTTATAAACTCTTCTGTACATCCTTTTAAAAATGATATAGATTATTTCGCTGATATAAACGGCCTTAAAAACTTTGTTTTTTATTCTGATCCTTTAAAATCCGATATAAAAGGAATAGACTATATGGAAACAGGGTATGTAACAAAGGAATGGCTTGAAAAAAATACACCTTTAAATGGTGACTTCTACTTTTGTGGACCACCTCCATTTATGAATAGTTTAAAAAAATCTTTATCAGAACTTGGTGTTCCAGAAGATAGAATTCATTTTGAATCTTTTACACAATAAAAAAAAGTCTCAGTGAAATTATATTCCTGAGACTTTTTATAATTTATAAAGAAAACTCTACAAATACCTTTTTCTTTTCTTCATCTTTATAAAACTCTTTTATTATTCTATACTTTCCCTTCTCCAATTTTCCAAAGTATGTTGCTAGCTTAATATTTTCGTTATTAATATCCATTGGTTTTAATATAATCCCAATTTCTATAAAAGCTACGTCCTTTAGAAAAGGAACATTATTCCACTTACCATCATTCTCTTGCTCTAAATAAAATTCATACCCATAAACGTACTCATTATTAGTTTTATTTTCTATAGATAAGGTTAAGTCTTTCTCTTTTTGTTCCTTTATACTTATAACAATATCATTACTTTTTTCAATTTCTGAACCCTTTTCTCCGCTTGAAGTTTTAACCATATTTCCACAAGAGATAGCTATTAAGCTAAAGGTTAGAAGTATCAAAATAACAGATAATCTTCTTTTCATAATTTCACCTCTCATTTTAATTATACCAATTTTAATTATGTTTAACTTACATAAGGTTGAAATTTATATTACAGAACAGTAACTAACAAAAAAAGAAACCGCTAAGCGATTTCTTTTAAAGGAATTTAACTATATTAATTATATTTATAAAACTTAATATAAAGAGTACAATCAAAAAAAACTTTTCTATTTTATTATCATCCATTTCCTTTGATAGTCTACTTCCTAATAAGGCTCCTCCAATTCCACCTATACACATTAACACCAAGTGCATATGAGCAAACTCTGGTATGCTTCCTGTTATAACTGTACTTGATAAACTTGTAACCTGAGAAAATAGTATTATAAATATGAAACTTATTGCAGCATCCTTAGCACTCATAGATAAGAAGAAATACAGCACAGCAATATTAAGAGGACCTCCACCTATTCCACTTATAGCTCCAATTAGCGATGAAATCAAACTAACACTAAATAGTATTAAGCTCATTATTATCTAATCCTAGTCTTATATATTGTTCTTCTGGTGCTCCTACCTTTACCATTTCCCTTATCATCAATTCCTTATATTTATTTACAATTTCTTTATTACTAGCGAGATTATTATTCTGCTCTACATCTTCCTTAACGTTAAATAATAAGTCTCCAAATTTATAAGGTGATACATAAGTTTTTCCTTGTACTTTTAATACTTTCATATTATTGCTGAATCTTCCTATATTAACCATCTCAATATCCTCGTTCAATACATCACTCATATATCCTCTCATTCTAGTAGGCATTAGTGTATATTCATATAATGGTACATTTTCATTAGTAGCAGAGCTCTTCATATAAACATATTCACCATCTGTTATATTTACATGGCCGCCATGAACACCAAATAGAGCTGTTTCCCTTATATCCTTATCTTCCTTTATAATAGGTGTTAAGCTTTTGCCATCCATATCCATATCTACACTAACATTAAAGAAGTCTAATAAAGTTGGAGATATGTCTATAGTTTGAGCTAAACTCATAGTTCTTTCCCCTGATCTTTTATATCTAGGATCCCATATATTTAATAGAAATTTTTACAAATAAAAATAAAGTTGGACTAACTTACCTAATTTAGTCCAACTCATATATTTTATCTTCTATTACTTATCTTTATTGCTAGTTCTCTAAATCTATCATAAGAATACTCAAAGAATTTATAGTTAGCTTCACAGAACATATATCTATTGTCCTTAGTAGTTGCTCTATACCTCTTACATCCCCCTCTGCAAAGAGCTCTATACTTACATGTCTCACACTTTTTATCTTTAGAAACAGATTCAATTATAAAGTTTCTTGTTATCTCCTTTTCATGCATATTATCAAAACTTTCATCAAATATATTTCCAATACTATATTTTTCATATGTATAAAAATCACAAGGATATACCCTTCCATCTCCTTCAATTATATGCTGACAAGAGCATATTCCTCTCATATCACAAGCCTCGTAGTCTTGTCCCAAAAATAAACCAAGTATATTATCAAAGTATCTTATGCTTACCATTTTTCCTTTTGATACATCTTCATACCACATATCAAAAAGCTTCTTAATATAATCTTCATATTGTTTAGATGTTATATGAAAATTCATATTGTTATTATTGCAATCCTCTAAGGCTTCTATAAATGGAATGAATTGAATATAGTTAAAATCATTTTCTCTTAAAAACTTGTAACAACTTTCAATTTTCTTACTTAATGCACGCGTAACTACTACCAAAATATTAAAATTAACATTATATTTTTTTAATAAGGATATTCCTTTCATAACTTCCTTAAAACTGCCATTTTGGCTATGATTGACCCTATTTAAATCATGCATATCTTTATTCCCATCTAATGATATACCAACTAAGAATTTATTATCATAAAAGAACTTAGCAAACTCTTCTGTTATTAAAGTACCATTTGTTTGAATCATAAAATTAAATTTAGTTTTTTTACTACTTGTAAGCTCTACAAGCTTTTTATAAAAATCCAATCCAATTAGCATAGGCTCTCCACCTTGGAAGCCCATGTTACAAAATCCTCCATCACAATATTCATCAATTCTATTAACTACTACTTCAAGAGCTTCTTCACTTAAAAATCCATAATCACTAACTTCTCTTTCATCAGCTATAGAATTATAGAAACAGTATTTACACTTTAAGTTACACTTACTTGATGATGGCTTAACCATAACACTTAGATTTCTCCTCATATGTTTCCTCCTAAACTGTATAGTACTGATAATATCAGTACTATACTAAATACTCTCCCTATTGACTCTTCACTGAATTTTTAAGTATATACTGTAAACTTATCTTAAATCTCTCTTATTAGGCACAAAATCAGATGTTTCCATGTAAAACTTAAGCAATCGTTCTTTCATATTTAAAACGGTTTCCTTATATTCAGGATTATCAATAAGGTTATTAATCTCCATTGGGTCATCCTTCAAATTATATAACTCATCTTTTTCATAAAGACGCATTATATATTTTACATCACCCATCCTAATCATACAAGCTTTGGTATGTTCTGGGCCTTCGCTACCTTGACAACTTAACCTTGGCCAATATGGTGATTGAGGTCCATGTCCTTTTTCCATAGCTTGTTCTTCACCATGAATTCTTCCGCCTTCACAGAAAACTGCATCCTTATGTGATTCGTCACCATTTAAACAATTCATTAGAGACTTACCAAATTGAGTGTAGTCTAACTCTATCCCAGCCATATCGGCTATTGTTGCTGGAATATCTAATAATTCAACTAGTGCATTTGATACCCTTGGCTTAACCCCAATATTCTTTGCTGGTTTTATTAATAACGGAACATTTGATATTGGATCCTCAAAACAGTTTTGAACTTTTTCTGTTATTGTATAATCACCTGTGTAGTCTCCATGATCACTAAATACAAATATATTTGAGTTATCATATTGATTAGTCTCTTTTAACTTATCTACTATCATACCAAATTGATGGTCAAATCTTGAAACCATTGCTAGGTATGTAGCCCTTAGTTCATTAAATCTCTCCTCTGTCCAACCATTAAGGTTTTGCCTTGAGTTTATTCCATAAAGCATACTTGCTTTTCCTTCTATAGTTGAGATGTTAGGTCTTCTTTCAGGAAGATTATTTCTATCTATACTTGAGTACCATGGCTCTTCACATCCATAAGGGGGATGTGGAAATGAAATTGTACAATATAAGAAAAGAGGTTTTCCATTCTTCTCTTTTGCTTTTCTTTCAATAGTTTTTAAAGCAAGTTCAACACATTTCCAATCTACACTACCATACCCATTACTATCTTCTAACTTTCCAATATAAAATGAATAAAAATTATCATCTGTTATATCTTGTTCCTTACGTGAACCACTTTTTTTAGGCATAAAACTAACACCTTCTGCATCCCTAAGATTTTCATCTGAATTTCCATCATAGAACTCATCACAATATTCAGTTTTTGCTCTAGTTGCAGGAACAACATCATTTCTTCCTATCCATACAACATCATAACCATTTTGTTTCATTGTTTTTAATATATTAGGCTCGTCCTCCCTTTGTAGGTAATGCATAGTTCTGTGTCCTGTTGTATGAGGATAAAGACCTGTTAAGAAGCTACACCTTGAAGGTACACATACTGGATTTTGACAGTATGCATTTTCAAAAGATACACCTTCATTTACAATTTGATCTAAATTGGGTGTAATTGATGCTTTATTTCCTAAATGATGAAGTGAATCACTTCTCATCTGATCTGCTACGAACATTATAATATTTTGCTTTTCCATACTGTTTCTCCTTATACTACTTTTATTCTACTACTTCTTCCATCTCTTCTTTTACAGCTTGATTATCTAACACTTTAAAGAATGGGAAGTATATTAACATTTGTACAATTACTAAAATAACTTGTAATATTGCTGCTCTTAATCCTCCAGTCATCCACCCCGAGAAAATTACTGGTGTTCCAAGAGGAATTTCTGCGCCATTTAGTATTGGAACCAAACCTATATTAGTTACAAAATAAGCTATTCCAAAAGTAATTACTGGTGCCAAGATAACTGGAATAATTATAATTGTGTTTAATACAACTGGTAAACCAAAAGTTATTGGTTCATTAATTCCACATAATCCTGAAGGTAATGCCAAACCACCAAGGGCTTTATAACGTTTACTTTTAGCAAATAAGACCATTATAATACATAATCCAAGTGTACCTCCTGCGCCACCTAAGGAAGCATAAGCTGGCCACCAAGCTTTAGTTATTACGTTTGGCATTTCTGTTCCTGCTGCGTATGCTTGTAAATTTTCAAGTCCTGCACTAGCATATAACATTGTTAAGAATGGCATTACAATCATTCCACCATGTAATCCAAAGAACCATAATAGTGAACAAAGAATTATAAACAATACAAATGTAAATGGACTAGCTCCTAACCCTGTTAGTGGTTTTTGTAACATTGAATATATAAATTGATTTGCACTTCCATAAGTAGTTAAGGTAAATAAATATCTAACTATACAGAATAAAAAAGCTATTATAAAAGCTGGTAACAAGGCCGAAAATGATTTTGAAATAGTTGGCGGAACACTATCTGGCATTTTAATTCCGATATTTTTATCCTTTATAAACTTATAAATTGTTGGTACAATCAACCCTACCACCATAGCTGAGAATAAACCAGCTGCACCTAACCACTTAGTTCCAATAGCTGCAGCTATTGTTACAGTAACTTCTCCTTCTGTTCCCATAACACCCATAGGTATTAAAATTAAAAATGATAATAAAGCTATAATTGCTGATATTGTACAATCCTTTTCTTCTAACTCAAAGTTCTCTGAAAGAGCTTTTGCTATTAAAAATACTGCGTATATTGCTAATAAATCTGTTGTTACTGCTGGAGCAAATGAGAAAATTTCTTTTAAATGAGTAGCTTGTACAAAACTTTGATATGGACCAATTTGTAAGTTGGCTAATAATGTAAATATAGCACCTACCATAATCACAGGTAATAATATTCCAAATCCGTTGCTAATTGCTTTTAAGTATTTGTTACTAGATAATTTTGATGCTAATGGCATTAAAAACTTTTCAATCAAAGACGTAAACTTTTCCATTATAATTCCTCCATTTATACCTTGTATACATTTACATGTTGCTATAATAAAACCGGTTTTAATTTATAAATTAATTATAAAACAAATTTAAAAATGTTTCAATACATATTGGACAAAAGTCCAATTATTTTTTCATCTTTTTTTGGACTTTTGTCCAATTTAAATAATTTATATATTATGTTATACTTTTATTGGAGGTGTATATATGGGACCTATTGAAAGATTAGAATTAAACAAAAATAACCTTACAAAATCAGAAATAGAAATAATGGAATATATAAAAAAAAATCCTATGGATATAGTACAATTTTCTATTATACAAATAGCTGAAAAAGCAAATACATCGAAAAGTGCAGTTATAAGGCTTTGTCAAAAGATTGGGTATGATGGATTTTCAGAATTTAAATTTGATATGTCTAGGTACTTAGTTTCTAATAATCAAAACAATATTAAAGATAAAAATGAAACCTCTATCAATGCAATAACTTCTAATTATATAGAATACATAAGCAAAATTAATACATCTATCACACTAGAGGAGGTTCATGCCCTAGCAGAAAAGATAAATTCTTCTAATAGAGTAAAAATACTTGGAATAAATAGAACAGGACTTTCTGCAAATCAGCTTAGAATGAGACTTTCTAAGATTGGAATTGATGCTGAAGCCATTACTGATTCTGTACTTATGAGAGATGCTATAACTTTACTTAAGAAAGGTGATTTATGTATTATCTTCTCAATTACAGGAAATACTTCTCCTTATATAGAATGTGCTAAAAGCTTGAGTGACACAGGATGTACACTAGTGTTAATTACTATGAATCCAAAAAGCATCATTTCTAAAGAATGTGATTCTATAATAAGATTGCCTCTTATATCTAAACAATCAGGATCAAAGTTCTTAGATGACCAAGTTATATTCTTCGTATTTATTGAAATAATACTAGCTGAGCTTGCTAATATTACATCTAAAAAGTAAAAGCTGCTGAAATAATATCAGCAGCTTTTTATTATAATCCTTCTTTTCTTAACTTCTTTAAAGCTTTCTTTGATCCTCTTTCAATATCCCTTTCAAGCTTTCTATCCTTATAACTTACAAATAATTGATTTAAGTCATATCCTTCTGGATAAAGCTCCTCTGCTTTTAATTCTATTTTAACTCTTTTATAATTAACCTCAATAAATTCTTTATCATAAAGTACTACAACATTATTAAATTCATCTCTGCCTTTGTATATAATTGCAGAATCATTCTTATCTAAAAGAAGCACCTTATCTCCAACAGAGAAATCATAATACTTTTCTTCACTTTCTACCTCTTTAACCTTCTTCTTTTTGCTTTCTTTAATAGTCGCATAATTATAGTCTTTATTCTCAATGTATGTTCTAGTTCTTTCTATAATAGAATCAGAAATCCCCATCTTTTTAGATATATAAAGAGCATTACTATCTCCTGTTTTTCCAATGGTTAGCTTATATAAAGGTTCTAAGGTTTCCTTCTTAAACTCCATAGCTGCATTTTCAAAGTCTGGATGGTTATGTGAGTAATCTTTAATTTCTCCATAATGTGTCGTAGCAACTGTTATACAACCCTTGTGATATAGCTCCTCTAAAATTGCTATAGCTAAAGCTGCACCTTCATTAGGTTCTGTACCACTTCCTATTTCATCAAATAATAAAAGTGTAGACTTTCCTGATTCCTTTATTATTCTAGCTAAATTTTGTACATGGGATGAAAAAGTACTTAATGCATTTTCAACACTTTGATTATCACCAATATCAACAAATACATCTTGGAATATACTTATTTCCGTTCCCTCCTTAGCTCCAATATGAAAACCTGATTGAACAGCTAAAGTTAACATTCCTAATGTCTTTAAAACTACTGTTTTTCCTCCAGCATTAGGTCCTGTTATTATTAAAGTTCTATAATCTTTACCTATTTCAAAATCTAATGGAACTCCGTTTTTTATTAATGGATATCTTCCTTTTAAAATTTTTGTATATCCATAATCATTAATCTTAGGTTTAATCCCCTGAATGTCTAAGCTATATTTTGCTTTAGCCCAAATCATATCATACTCTGATATTACTTCTACATTAATTTTTAAATCCTTTATTCTTTGGTATATCATCTCAGTTAATATGGCTAGTATCTTATAAACCTCCATACTTTCTTCAGCTTGTAATACATTAAGCTCTGAAGTAAACTTTGACACTATATCTGGCTCCATAAAGACTGTTGTTCCTTTTGATGATACCTCAACTATTGAACCTGCAACTTTATTTTTATAGGCAGCTTTAATTGGAATTGTATATCTTCCATTTCTTTGACTTATAAAAAACTCTTGAATACATTCCTTATTGCTACTATTTCTTAAAAATTTATCTAGCTTTTCTTTTATTTTTCCTTCACAAGTATCAATTTGTTTTCTTATCTTCTTTAGATCTTTAGATGCATTTGAATCAACTACAGAACCTCTTATAGATATATTTATTTCTTCTTCTATATAAGATAAATCACTTATATTTTCTGCGTAAGAACATAAAGTAGGGGCATATCCTTCCTTGTCCTTTAAGAACATTTTTACTTTTCTGCATCCTCTTAAAAAATCTGAAACCATTGTTAAATCTGACGGTTCTAGAACTCCTCCCTTATCCATTTTATCTATAAGAGGAAATATATTGTGTATTCCTTCAAGGGGTAGATGATAAGAAACATCTAAAAGCTTTCTTCCCTCTGAAGTTTCATCTAATCTTCTATTTACAACCTTAAGGTTTGAACTTGGTTCTAATTTATCTATTAATGTTTTACCCAAACCACTAACACAATAAGATTTTACTATTTCCTTTAAATCATAATAATTTAATTTATCTAATGATATTTTATCCATTTCTTAAACCTTCCTTAACTCTATTTAAGTCAACGAACCCTTTGACAGATTTCAATATTAAATATAAATAAAAAAAGCTATGGATACCTCCACAGCTTAAAAATTCAACTTTAATAAGGTAGATATAATACTACCCTAAAGTAAGTTCGTGGACTTGTATCTTAAAATAGTTTAATTAATTCCATAACAAATAAAGGCTTTTATCGCCCTATCTTTAAGAATTAATATTAAAATATACTATTTTTTGATACTAAACACTCACAAACTTCCCTCGTTTCATTTGAAATCTATCTTGTATTAGTATATTAGATAATCATTATTTTGGCAACAGTAATTTCTAACCTTCCTCTCATTAAAGACTATTATTTATCGCACATACATTTACATATTTATTATATTATGTGAAAATATAATAAATAATTAAAGAGGGACTAGTATGAAAAGCAAATTATTAGCTATATTTATTATTTTTAATTCTCTTTTTATATTAGGATGTAATAGAAATAATAATGATAGTTCAACTAACCTTAAATTATATATTTATAATATAGAAAAAGACAATTTGAATTTTATTTCTGAGGTTAAGCGCCAGAACTTTATTAGCTGGAATGAAGACTCTAAGTCATTCATTTTTATTGATAATAATTATTGCTATAATGGTGATAAATACAGTATATAATTAATGCCCTGGTAACATTCCAGGACATCCTTTACTTTATTTATCCTAACAAATTTAATATTTCATCTTCACTTAGTCTCTTAAACTTCTTACCATCCATTTCTTTCTCATCCATTAAGCTTTCTATAAGTTCCTTCTTATCTTCTTGTAATAATAGAATCTTTTCCTCTATGGTATCTTTAGAAATAAGCTTAATTACCTCTACCACATTTTTTTGGCCAAACCTATGGGCTCTATCTGTAGCTTGATTTTCAATAGCTGGGTTCCACCATGGATCAAAATGAATAACAACACTTGCTGATGTTAAGTTTAATCCTACACCACCAGCTTTTAAGGATATTAAAAATACACTTATTAAAGGGTCTTCATTAAACTTTTTGACAAGCTCTCCCCTTTCTTTGCTGCCTATACTTCCATCTAAGTATATATAGTTTATTCCAACTTCCTCTAAGTTTTTTTCTATATTTTTAAGAGCTGAAGTAAATTGAGAAAATACTAATATCTTTTTATTTCCAGCAATATAATTATCCAGTAGCTCCATTAATGCATTTATCTTTCCACTTCCACCATTGTAATCATCCATTATTAGGGATGGATCCAAGCACACCTCTCTAAGCTTTGTAATAAAAGTAAGCATATTAGTGTTACCCTTTGACGACTTCAGCTTTTCCTTTATCTCCTTTACGTAAGACTTATAAATAGACTTCTGCTTTGTTGTCATATCTACCAAGTACTTTTTTTCAATCTTTTCTGGCAACTCATCTAATACATCCTCTTTTACCCTTCTTAAGATAAATGGAGTAATTAAAGACTTAAGTTCCTCTGTATTTTTATTTTGTATAAACTTCCCCTTAAATCTTTCTTTTGTAAATAAGAAACCTGGCATTACAAAATCAAATATTGACCAAAGCTCCATTAAGTTGTTTTCAATTGGAGTTCCTGTTAGGGCAAAGTTACATTTTGAGTTTATTTTCTTTACAGAAAGTGTAGTTTTTGAAGTTGGATTTTTAATATTTTGTCCTTCATCGATAATGCAATAATCAAACTGTAGTTTTTCATATTCATTTTCATCATTCTTTAGGGTTCCATAGGTTGTTATAAGCACATCATACTTTTTAATTTCACTTAACATCCTATCTCTTTGAGCTTTTGTTCCATGAACTAAACCAACCCTTACATTAGGAGCAAACCTTTCAAATTCATCCTTCCAATTATATAAAACAGAGGTTGGAGTTATAATTAAGGTTTTTTTACTCCTTTTAGAAAGGACAAAAGTTATTACCTGAATTGTTTTTCCAAGGCCCATATCATCTGCTAATATTCCTCCAAAGCCTAATTCTGAAAGTTCATTTAACCACTTAAATCCTTCTTTTTGATATTTTCTTAAGATTCCATTAAAGGATTTTGGGGTAACTGACCTTTTAAAGTCATTATTAACTAGCTTTTGAACAATTTTTTGGAGAACATCCCCACCTTTAATAAAATCTAATACTCTAAGTTTTTCTTGAAGATATAAGCTTTTGTTCTTATCTATATCTATTTCAAGGCTTAATTTATCTTCTGATAATTCTCCAATTAAATTTAAAAACTCACAAACTCCTGGGTCTTCTAAATCTAGATATCTATCCTTACTTTCGAAAAATCTTTCACCTTTTTTCATAAATGCAATAGCACTACTTAATTCCTCAACTGTAAAATCACCAACTTCATAGTTTAATCTATAAAAGTTATCAAATTCTACTATGGATGAATTAATAAAGCTACTATCTAATATTTGAATATCTTCAAATTCTTTTGAAAACTGAACTTTTCCTATAGGTCTTAATAACTTAACACCTGTTGTTAAAAGGTCAAACTCTCCATTACCTATATAAAAATAATCTCTTTCTCTTTTTATAAATCCTACCTTTTCTAATTTTATATCTATTAAGTTTTCCTTCTTAAAATCCCTTAAAAAGCTTTTATCATTTTTATCTTTAATTAAATCTATAATATAACCACAGTAATCAATCTTTACATTGCAGTAAATTTCTTTTCCAACTTTGTATATTCTAAATGTAGGTTTAGAGATATCTCTTAAGAACCCTCTTGTTCCATCATCTAGCACAACATTCTTTGTAATGCTCTTTAAGTCTGAAAGAAGATTATTTAAAGCCTTTAAGTTCTTCTCATACTTTATCTCGTTATTTTTTATAAATAATTTATGATAAGGAAGATAGGTTTCCATAGCTTTCTTACGGGGAAGGTAAATATCCCTATCATAGAACATAACATCTCCAGTATTAGATAATAAAATAGGAAACTTCTTTTGTGATCTTAATATAAAACTATCCTTATCAGCTCTTATTGTAAGAGAAAGAGGAACATTCTCCTTTTTCACTTTAGATTCATAGGTTATAAAATCATAATTAAAACTTATTTTTCTTTCATTTAATAACGAAAGGAACTCTCTTAAATCTTTTCCTTTCAAATTTAAGAATCTGTCACTAATTTTTTCCTTATGACTTTTTAAAAATTCTATTATTTTTGTATCCTCTTCACTAAAAAAGTCTCTTCTAGAGTGGTATGTAAATAGATCATTAAATATAATTGTATCCTTTTCCAAGAAATCTTTAAGTGATGTAATTAAATTAGTAGTTGATTCTCCTATTCTAAATTCACATTTATATGTATTAATCTCATTTAACATGCTACATTTTATTGATATATGTAACTTTAATTTTCTCTTATTTACAACTTCTTCACTTCTTTTATTTATATTTGATGCTTTAGATTTTCCAACAAGATAAAAGGCTAGATTAGTAGCTATAATATGTTTGCAAACATAGTTTCTAATATGTCTTCTATTTTCTATGAAGGTATCACAGGAGCATTTTGTATCTAATACCTTATTAGTTTTCATATCAACTTTAATATGCGTGTTGTAATCCTTATTTTCGCTATTTATTTTCCCATATATATGATAAATATTTTCTATTTTCTTACCCTTAAGATCTTTTACTCCTTTAGCTTTAAGTATGGAAGTTGCCCCTTCTCTACTAAAGCTAGAACTAAACTTCATAACATTATCTCTAACAACTTTAATATTCATTACTCCTCACCTCCAATAGGATATTTTATCATAAATACTTCTCTTAAACTAGAAAAGAAGAGTACTTTACTCTTCCTTTAAACATTTATTTGGATCTAATTTTATACTCTTCCATTTTCCATCCTCTTTAATGTATTGAGCTACCTCTATATCATAATCATTAGTCAAAATGTAGAACTCAATTCTATAGTCTTTATTATCTGTTCCCTTAAAATAGATATTTTTCACATATCCTTCAGTGTTTACCTCATAAAATTCCTTAATAAGCTTACACCAATCACCATATTCAATTTCAACTTTAGATTTACCATCATAGCTCCACCCATGATATGGTGCACAAAGATATTCCTCTGGTGATATAGTTATATCTTTAATTTTATATACACCATTTTCATTAGAAAGTTTGCAGCTTCCCTTAGTACTGAAAAATAATTGATTATAGTCTTATTAGGAGTAATTAAATAATTGTCTGGAATAACTACCTTTTTACTATTTCCACTATATTGGTTTAATAACTCTTCTGCTTCACTAGATGTATTTAAAATAGGAATATTTGAAGGTCTAAAATATTTCTCATGATCACTCATACTAATTACTTCTTCTTCGTAATATTTAACTTTTTCACCTCTAAACAAAACTCCACCAGCCACAAGAGTATTATCTTCTCTACTAAACTTATAGAATATAGTTCCTAATATACATATAAAAATTAAAACAAATATTATAATTCTTTTCTTATTAATAACAATAAACATAACAAATCCTTTAATAAACATTTTATTATATTTTTATTCTGTTAAACCCTTTTTTATAATAAAAAAACGGACTGTATCAGAAATCTGACACAGCCCACATATATAAATGGGTACATTTTATGAAAATTACTTACTTAATGATCGTTTCTTCTTAGCAAATACGCCTACTGCTAAACCAGAAACTAATAATATAATTACAATTGGTAAGACGCTAGTTTCATCACCGGTCTTGCTTGGGTTACTACTATTATTACCTTCTACCTTATTATTATCAGTATCCTCTGATGGTTTATCAGAGTCCTCACCATTATCAATTTCTCCTTCATCAAAGCTTGACTTATCAACTAAGACATAAGAAGTTTGAGCTGGAATTGTAACCTTTGAGCCCTCAATAGTTGCTAATTTCTCTATACCAGCATTATTTTGATCCACTACTACAACCCAATCTTCACCAGGTAAAGTTACTTCCTTCGCTTCATTATTTGCATTAAATACTACTGCTATATTGTCCCAAGAATCTCCTACATTTGTTCCATCTAATGTATAAGCAACTAAATTCTTGTCTTCTACATCTATAAACTTAAGATTATTTTGAATATCTTCAGTAGTGTTCATTCTAAAGGACTTATGTGACTTTCTAAGAGAGATTAATCCTTTATAGTAATTATTTAAATCACTATATTCAACCTTTCTTTTCCAATCTATTTTGTTAACACTATCTGGAGCGTTATAGCTATTTTCATTAAAGCTTCCATCTGGATTAATCTTCGTTCTAGCAAACTCTTCTCCTGCTTGCATAAAAGGAATACCTTGTGATGTATATACTATTGCAGCTGACATCTTGTTCATTAATAGCACTTCTTCTTCTGATGCATTAGGATTAGTAGTTTGAAGTTTGTCCCATAGAGTTAAGTTATCATGAGCTGAAGCATAGTTAATTGTTTGATATGGTTGATTAGCCCATGCCTTAGTTCCATTGGCAACCTTACTATAATCTACTTGTGAGTTCTCAGTAGCTGCCACTATACCAAACTTAATAGTCTCTTCAAAACCTTCGCCACCATTTACAAAAGCAGGTGCAGTAGCTGAAAATACATGCCCTTTTATACCATCTCTTATATCATCACTAAAAGCAGCAATTTGCATGTTTCCATATTTAGTTGTATTAGCTTTAATTGCTGCATCTTCAGAAGATAATGGTGAATCTCCTCCTGTCCACCCCTCTCCATAGATAAGTATAGTTCGATCTATCTTATCAAGTTCCGTGCGAATTTCTTTCATAGTGTCTATATCATGTAATCCCATTAAGTCAAATCTAAATCCATCTATATGATACTCTTTAGCCCAGTATACAACTGAATCAACAATTAGCTTTCTAACCATTGAACGTTCTGAAGCTGTTTCATTACCACAACCTGATCCATTAGAGAAACCACCTTGTGAATTTTGTCTATAGTAGTAATCAGGAACTGCTAGGTTTAAATTAGAATCTAAAGTAGCACCTGTATGATTATAAACCACATCCATAACCACTCTAATTCCTGACTTATGCAATTCTTGAACCATTTCCTTGAATTCTTTAATTCTTATTTCACCAGCATATGGATCTGAAGAATAAGAACCTTCAGGCACATTATAGTTTTGAGGATCATATCCCCAGTTATATTGTTTTGTATCTAATTTTGTTTCATCTATTGATCTATGGTCAAATGTTGGAAGAATATGAACTGTTGTAACTCCCAATTCCTTTAAGTGATCAACACCAGTTTTTACATCACTTCCTGGAATAGTTGTACCTGATTGCCATACTCCATTATATTTTCCCTTATACTCTAAAGTAACACCTGAGTTCTCATCTATTGAAAAATCTCTTATATGCATTTCATAAATAATAGAGTCTGTAGGATCCACTAATTCTGGCTTAGTATCATTTTCCCATCCTTCAGGATTTGTTGATGCTAAGTCAATAACCATTCCTCTGTTACCATTTACCCCTACAGCTTTAGCATATGGGTCAGTAACCTCATTCACCTTCCCATCTATTGTTACTAAATAGTTATAATACAAACCATTTAAATCTCCAGCTTTTTCAATATACCATATTCCATTTTCACCTTTAGTCATAGCTAGTACTTCTTCAGCACTATTTGTATAGTTACTTCCACTCTTACCATACAAAGCAAGCTTAACTTCTGTTGCCGTTGGTGCCCATAATACAAACCTTGTTTTATCCTTAGAATAATTAGCTCCTAAAGTACCAGAATAAGTATAAAGTTCTGCAAATTCTTCACTATCATATATCTTTCCTAATGAAACTTCCTTACCATTAAACCCTTCTATTAATAATTTATATTTAGAATTTAGATCTAAGTTTTCTCTTAACTTAATAGTTCCTTCCATTAGATTGTCATTTACTGTTACGCTTTCAATTTCAAGATTATTATTATTATTTGTTAAGGTAACTTTATTTAAAATATCCTTTGAAGGAAGCTTAAAGTTAGTTTTAAAAGAAATATCTTTTAAAGTATCAATTTTAGCCCATGTTATTTTAGGGTCTTTTACTACATCCTTTTCTGAGTAATATACAGTACCTTCTCCTTGAACAACATATGCATTAATTAATCCATCGTTGTTAGCATAAACCTTATTTATAAATCTATCTGATTCCCAATCTTTTTGAGACCAGTCTGATTTTCTTATAATAAATCCTATCTTTTCATTTGCACCTACATTGTCATAAGACATTGAACTTACTCTTCCAAAATTACTCTCAACAAAAGGATAACCTTGTCCAGCATTACTTCCAAGCCACCCCCATACATCCCAATCAGTATAGTTACCATCAAATCTGAAATAATTAAGGTTTACTGTAACCTTATCAAAATCTGATTTGATCTTCCTTTCTGATAATGTCGGTTCTGAACCATTCTGATTTACCACAACTTCTGTATCGCCTTTATTTAATTCCACATACTTATCATCATTGAATACTTTTTCTGCCCAATCATTTCCTTGAACACTTTTCCTAATGATAAATCCTAACTTTCCTGCATCTTTACTAGTTTCGACCACAGCAAACTTCCCCTCACTGTCATCACCAATAAAGTCTACTCTTTTACCCTCTTTATCTTCCTCCCAAACCCAAAGATTCCATCCATCATAGTTAGAATCTTCTCTACTATAACGAATCTTAATAAAAACCGATTCATTTTCAAGTGAAGCACTTGTAAAAATAGGCATTTGTATTAAAGATACAATAAAAACGATTACAATAAGCCACGAGAAAACTTTCCTCTTCTTCAATTTTATCATCTCCTCCATTCTATTATCAAACTTATTCTACTAATTTTCAGTATTGATGTAAATTATTTCTACAAGCCTTTATAATAACGAAATTCTTTTAAAGTAATGATTACACATCTTAGTTGTGAAAGTAAATTGACTTAAAACTTTCTTTTAGGCTTTATTATATATTTTACCTAATATATTTCTCATTTTACTTTTACATTAATTGCAAAAAGAAGACTCTAGTTTTTGCTAGAGCCTTCTTTTATACTTAAAATTCTTCCTTAAGTAATCTAGTATATCTATTTTGTATCATTTTAAATATCGGAATCCCCACTATTGTAATAACTACAAATTCACCTAATGCAACTTCACCCATGGTTAACCATAAAGGTGCTCCTACCGTAACATTTAACATCCATCCAATAATTATTCCATTAAATATTGTTGGCCATAATGAAGCTATAACTAAAGAAGCTTTGTTCTTTATATATTTTGCTGTTAAGCTTATAGCTCCAACACTTATAAATGTTGCTAAAGTTCCAAAAATAACATCCATTGTTCCATTTGGTCCAAGCAAGTTAGCTATGAAACATCCTAGAGTTAGTCCCCCTATGTAGAAAGGATCAAAGTAAGCTAATAATACTAGAATTTCAGATACTCTAAACTGAAAATTCCCATAGCTTATTGGTGCAAGTGCAACAGTTAATAATGCATATAAAGCTGCTATTACTGCTGTTCTTACAAGTCTTTTTGTTTTTAATTCATTTGTCATAATAACTACTCCCCCATTCTTCGAGAATTAGTTCAAGCCATGCAAAACAAAAAAGTCGTAGAAGAAATTCTTCCACGACAATAAAAAGCAATATAAATCCTATGCTTTGTTGCCGTAGTTTTGTTTATTGACAGGAGGCTCACGAACTGTCTCTATTTAATTCACTAAAACAGTATATATCAACTAAATTACAAAGTCAATACTTATGCTCTTTATTTTCTAATTACTTCATTGATATAGCACTTGTCCATCCTTATTATATACATCTATAAGTTCTCCCCTATATTGCTGATCTAAATTAGTAAAATTAACCTCTGTTGCTTTTCCACTAACTAAAGAATACTTATATTTATTACCTAAATTATCTACTACATTCACTTGTATTTCATAATTTGAATTCCTCTTTACATTTTCTTCTATAGAAAGATTATTATTAGTACCTATGTCATTAATTACAAATTCCTTTGATGAAATAATCTTATTATTCTCAAGAATATCAACTGTATATTTATATATTTGAATTTCATTTGGACCCCCATCCTGATAGCTACCTGATAAGTAAGATATATTAGTTTCTAGGTTACCTTTTAGTTTTAAAATTTCATTTCTATAGCTAATGGAACCATAATAATTAATAATCTCGCTCATATTTCTATCATAATTAAATAAACCTTTAGCATTTTCAATTTTTTCTGTATTTCCGTTCTTAATAACCAAGTATGAAGGAAGATCATAATCACTTAAAAGAGGCATATCTATAGTTCCAGTAAAATTAACTCCATCCCTCTTAAGTTTATAATCTTTATTATTTATCCTATATATAACTTCAGTGGTATCTGTAATTTCTTTTAACACTAAGCTTATTTTATATGTGCATTTTAGTGACGCTAACTCCTCATTAATCATTTCAACATTACTTTCACTTATAAGAGAGTTATCATCTTTTGGTTGGAATCTAATCCTGTTTAACTCTCCACTTAAACCATTTATATAATCATTATTAATATCTATTTTTTTATTAAGCTTAGTTATATAACTTAATGAAATAATATTTATAAAGATAAGAATTCCTATTATAATTTGTAAAGTATATTTTTTCATATTCCCCCCTAAATCCATTACTTCACCTTAATTGTATAATACAGGAAGTAGTTAATCAACAAAAAAGGTCGGGGGTATTTATTTTGCTTGTTTTATCGCAAGTTCCAAATCACAGAAAAATAAATATCTATTCCCCACATACTGATGGTAAAGAAAATGTAATAATACCTTTGATTTATAGCTAATTAAAATTTTATAACTAATCTAGAGATTAAAAAAGAGAAATTGCAAAACAATTTCTCTTTTCTAAATAATAATTAATTTATGAATGTCGGTATGTCAAATTCAAAGACTACTCCACACTTTTCTAAATATGGTGCCATTATTCTAGCTTGTTTTTCTGCCCAAGCTATATCAGAAGCATATTGATGCCATCCAATACTTGTAGAACTCATATTCCATCTCATCTTATATAATGTATTTTGATTATATTTAGTACTGTTTATATAGTTTTTGCTTATCCAACTAGCCCCCTCTGAAATTGCTAGTTCTGGAGTAAACCATCCTTGTTTATATGCATATTCTGAGCCACCTCTTAATGGATCACTATCAATTGCTCCTACACCATACATATTGTAAACAACCCTTGGTTCAACTGGGACACCATCAACTTCTGTTACTAACACGCCATTTGATAGTGTTGATGTACCATTACCTGTTTCAAGTCTAGCATGTGAAAGAAGATACATTACATTTACATTGTACTTTTTAGCACCTTCTAAGAATGCATTACCTTTTCCAGATAAAATTCCTCTTCCTTGTATAACTTCATTAATTACAGACATAGGAATTCCATTTACATAGTTTAACTTCATAAACATATACTTACTAACATCATTTATAAAGTTATTTGGATTCATATAATATTTAATGTCTTCAAGAGAAGCATTAACCCACTTTCCATCCTTTTGAACCATATTTAACTTAGGAAATTGTAACTCAGCAAATTTGTCTACAGTTAATCCATAGTTACTTGATCCGGTACTTATATTAATATACTTTGAACTTACATATGCTGTATTATCTTTGTACTTTATTTTGTACCAACCATTTTCTTCTCCAACAATTTCTACTATATGGTTAATAGTTACTGAACCCTTTATAGCATAACTTGTCCCAGCTCCACTTCTAACATTTAGGTTAGATACATTAACAGCTCCAATAGATATAACCTTTAGATTTTCTTCTGGTTTTTCATCAGGTATCTGTGGCTTATCTTCTGGAACATCCGGAACTTCAGGAGTTACAGGTGGCACTACTGGAGTAGTTGGCTTTTCATCTAGTAGCCTTACATAATCTTTACTTACGAAACCAGTTTTATCTTTAAAGTTAATTTTATACCAATTACCCTCGCTACCTATAATATCTACCTTTGTTCCATCAACTAAATATCCTAATACAATAGAATTAGTATTTGCTGCTGATCTAACTCTTAGATTACTTCCTGTATTATAAACTTCACCTTTTTTTACAACTACTTCTGGCTTATTATCAGGTTTTTCTTGTGTATTATTATTGTTACTTGATGTTTTAATTGTTACGTAGTCCTTATGTACATATCCATATCCTGAACCATACTTTATCTTATACCAACTTCCATTAGTATCAACTATCTTTACGACTGAACCGTGATTTAATACTCCTAGTATCTTAGTATTTGTTCCTGCTCCCTCTCTTACTCTTAATCCATCTGTTGCATTTACAGTTCCATCCTTTTCAGTAACAGTAGAACCATTGTTATTATTTGATGAATTATTGTTTTGAGATCCTGAACCTGTTGACCCAGTAGATCCTGAAAAAGTTATTTTTATATAATCTTTATGTACATATCCATACCCTGAACCATACTTTATCTTGTACCAGCTCCCATTAGTATCAACTATCTTTACGGCTGAACCATGAGTTAATACTCCTAGTATCTTAGTATTTGTTCCTGCTCCCTCTCTTACTCTTAATCCATCTGTTGCATCAACAGTTCCATCCTTTTCAGTAACAGTAGAACCATTGTTATTATTTGATGAACCAGATGAACCATTAGATATTTTTGTAATGTAATCTTTATGAGAATATCCTACTTTCCCATTAAAGTTAATTTTATACCATTCTCCACTTTCACCAGTTATTTCAACCTCTTGTCCACCTAAAAGGTATCCAATAGTTAAAGCGCTTGTGCTTGGGGCTTGTCTAACTCTAAGATTACTTGTAATATTCTTTACTTTTCCTTTAGTTATGTTATTATTTGTACCAGATTCAGTTGTTTGAATAAGCTTAATATATTTACTATGTACAAATCCTGTTTTATTACCATAACTTATGTTATACCAATCTCCACTTTTAGAGTTAACTTGTACAACTTCTCCATCTTTTAATATTCCAATTCTGGCTGAAGTTGAACTAGCAGCTTGTCTAACATTTAATCCTACTCCACCTGTGTTATATACCTGTCCCTTTTGAACCGCTCTAGACGCTTTAGATAATGTAGTAACTTCTATATATTCCTTTGACACATATGCTTCATGTCCTTTAAAGTCAATTCTATACCATTCTTCAGTTTCACCCTTTATATTAACTACTTCACCATTTACTAAATATCCTATAACTGTTGATTGTAAGCTTGCACCTTCTCTTACTCTCAAATTACTATCAACGTTTACAACCTTTCCTTCGTATGAATCATTTAAATTCATAATGCTTTCTATATCCAAAATATTATCATTAGTTAATTCTGTAGCAGCTACAGAACTATTAGCTAATGACATTCCTCCTGAAAAAGTTGCACCAGCTAAAATTATTTGTAGTATTTTTTTCTTATTCATATAAAATACTCTCCTTAATAACTATATTGTAAATATTCATCGAATATTATCACTCTTATTTTACATTATATACTAAGTTAACCATCATTCCTATATACTTTGATAAATTTAGTAAATTTTTTAAGGTTTATTCTATACATCAATCACTAAATTATTTACTTGCATTTATTAATATAAAATCAATTAGTATTTCATTAAAGTTTTTATAAAAGTCAGCTTGATTTATTTATCAAACAGGCTTATACTGTTAATAAATGGATATCTGTTGCAATATTAGCTAGTTCTAGCTATAAGAATTCTTTAAATGACATTTCAAAAATTAACTCTAAAATTACATCTCAGCATTACATGTAAACTTTTACCTAGATTTTATTGACATAAGAAAATATTAATTAAATTAGGAGGCGTATTAATAATGAGAAAAAACTTCTTTAAGAAAGTTTTTTGTCCATGCATCATGATACTATCTCTCTTGTTACCTATGTCTTTAAAAGTTAATGCAGCAACTTCTGCAGGTTCTTTTGGTGCTGGAGTAGGAATTAAAAATTGGCCAACCCAAGTAAATGCCCCATATGTAGATATGGTAGATTGGGTAACCAAACAAGGCTACTATGTAGGTGAAGATACTGGAGGACCCGCAAATTTAAGTAAATTATCCCAAGATACAGGTATTAAATTCTTTAACTTAGCATTTATTCAGTCTACTGGTTCAATCTCTAATGGCAAAGTTAATTGGGGATGGGGTGGATACTCTGTTTTATCTGAAGGGAAGATGAATTCTCAATATGATGCAATTAAACAATCTTTAAGAGAATTACGATTGCTAGGCGGAGATGCTACAATATCCTTTGGCGGAGCTAATGGAGTTGCTTTTTGGCAAACATCTCAAGATATTGATGTTTTATATAACACTTATCTTGATATTGTAAATGGATATGGTTTAACAAGAATAGATTTAGATGTAGAAGGTGGAGCTCAAAACAAACAAAATAATATTGCTAATGCAAAGGCAATAAAGAAGTTACAAGATGAAACAGGAGTTGAGGTTTCTTTAACTCTACCTGTTCTTCCATCAGGACTTACACAAACACAACTAGATGTTTTAGAGGCTTATCTATCCAATGGCGTAAACTTAAAATACATTAATATAATGGCAATGTGCTATGGAAGTGGTGTACTACAACCTAATGAAAACTATGGTACAGCTTCTGTAAGAGCCATGGATTCTACTAAAAATCAAATAAAGGATTACTACAAAAAATATGCAAATACTACCCTATCAGATTCAGAGGCTTATGCTAAATTAGGTGTAACTGTTTCTATAGGATATGAAAGTGGTTCAGACCCTATATTTACTCCTGCATGGTCTCAACTTGTTACTAATTACGCAAAAGCAAATAATATAGGAATGACCTCCTATTGGTCATTAAATAGAGATGCACTACTTGATAATAATTCAGGAATTTCTAGTCAATATGAACATTCTAAAATTTTTGCAACATTTGGATCTTCTCAAGCTGATCCAAGTAATACCTTACCTATAATTTTAGGAGTTGCAGACAAACAACTTCTAATTGGTGACAGCTTTAGTCCATTAGATGGTATAACTGCAACTGACAAAGAAGACGGAGACTTAACAAATAAAATAATTGTTAGTGGCTCTGTTGATACTACAAAGGCTGGAACTTACACAATTACTTATGCTGTTACAGATAGCAAAGGTGGAAGTACTATAGCTTATTCAAAGGTTACTGTAATAGACACATCTATTCCTGTATATGACTCATCGAAAATTTATCTTTCAGGAGATATTGTAATGTACGAAGGTGTTCAATATAAAGCAAAATGGTGGACATTAGGAGAAACTCCAGGTGCATCACAATGGGGGCCTTGGGAAAAAATAAGCTAAGCCTATATCTCTACCAATTATAATTTTAGAGGGTGCATCACTTTTTGTGAGCACCCTCTATTTAAATACAAATACTTATGTATCTAATAAATTTCCCTTTAGATACCTTACATCTATCAATAATTTTAAATCCAGCATTATACACAAATTCATCCATATCTTCAAAGGTAACTAAAATTAATTTATCTGCTATTTTCCTTGCAGAATTTATAATATCCATCTGTTCACTAGGTCTTATTGGTGTAAATAATCCATAAGGTAAATCTATTATTGCCACATCAAATTTCTCTTCTATATCCTTAATATCCATTCCTTTAACCACATCATTATAACCAAAGAACTCTAAATTTCTTCTAGCATTACTACAGATCTGTTTATTAATATCAAATCCTTTAATATTAAATCCCATGGACACTCCTTCTATAACAACTGTTCCTACTCCACAACAAGGGTCCACCATTTTTATATTAACGTCATTGCCTCCAGCTATATTAACTAAGGCTCTTGCCAGTTTTATACCTAAGGAATTTGAATATGAGTAAGGCTTTTTATCATGAATATGCCATTCAAAGTCGTTCTTTTCATATTCACCAAAATACCATCTGTTCCCTACTTTGCTAATTCCAATTCTTACTCTAGGGTTATGAATATCAGGCTCACCAGTTATAACAAAACCAACTGCCCTTAAACTGCTTAATCTCTCTTCATAGGTTGTGTTCTTCTCTTCTGCTTTAACATAAACAACCTTAAAATCGTCATAAGATAGATTTTCTTCCTTTATTTTATTACAAATTTCTTCTACACTATCTCCTTCATAAATCACTTTTAAAGCTTCTTTTATAAATGGACTTCTTGAAGGATTAACCCATATATCAGAGAAAAAATACTTTTCTTCTATGTCATTCTTAAATAAAGACTTCATTTCCATTTTATATAACTCCTTTTCATAAGGAGGATAGTTTGCAACGTATATATACTTTTTATCATCTGTATTTATATTTTCTAACATATAATAATTTCCTTTCAATAACTTAGATTATTCTAAGTATACCATATCTATAGTCCAAATACAGGTAAGCTTAAATCTCTCTCATAAATTCCCATAACACCTCTTAAAAAATACATATATGAAATCATTCCAAATATATTTCCTAAATTTATATCTTCATCAGGACTAAGTGAAAAATCTATTTCACCATTATTAAATTTTTCTACTAAATGTCCATACCTAGCAAAGCCTATATCAAAAAGAATACTTCTTGCTATTACTGCTAAATAAGCAGATTCTAAAGCAGGCACATCTGGGTCTGGCAAGTTTTCTGATGTATTCTCATATTTACTATAAACTAGGTCTATACTTTCAATAGTTGATATATATGATAAAACATCTGACACTATAAATACTAAATTTCCATATAGTTGCAGATCTAAAAGCCTCAATGTTTCTACATCTTCATCTGTAAGATTATAAAAGTTATTGTTTTCCACCTTGCCTCTCCTAAAGATTACTACCTACTTATAATATAGCCTTGCCTTTTTTCTTTGTGATAAAATTATAAAAAGACGTGCATCAATAAAGATGCCCGTCTACATTAAATTAACTATATTCTTTTCTTTCGTAGATATGTAGAACAACCACATACGAAAAGAAAACACATATTACCAAACAAATAATGCCTAAAATAATTAATACATATATGTTGGTACTTGGAAAAGATTCAATTGTTAACTTCCATGTTGAGTTTACTATAAGAACCATAGGAATAATTATCAAACAATAGTCCAATGCATTGACTTTCTTAAAATCATAAAAAAGTGTTCTAGGTAAAGTAATTGACAATAATACTCCAACATAAAATAATTCCAAAAGAAATACCATCCCAATAGTTAAATCTATAGAATCTTTTATTATTATACTTAAAATAGTAATTATAATAATTGATATTATGCTACTTATTATATTGAAAAGATATCTTGAAAAAATGTATTCTTTATTAGATACAGGTAAAGACCTAACTAGATTATCAACATTGCATCTCTTCTCTGCACCTAATGAACTGAACATTACTACAAAGAATACAGCTATTATAGAAACTAATAAAAGTTCAGGAAAAATCAATGAACTTATAATTCCTAGGCTTAATGTTAATATTATGGTTTTGTTCATTGACATCATATTTATATATTGCATTCTCAAAAGATATTCTATGTTCTTCATTGACCATCCCCCTAATAAATATTAAAGTTCTACTCTCTTATATATATTAACTGTTACTAAATAAGATATATACATTATCAATATTGTAACCAACATAATTAATAAAAATAATATATTCTTATTCAATATATTTATGTTTATATCACTTAATAGCTCAGGTAATTTCATTGTAAACATAAGTGGTAAAACTGTAAGAATAATCACAACTATCTTACCTTTTTCAGGGCCTAATATTGTTACAATAGGAGTTATTATTCCTACTAATACACTTCCAATTACAAGAGCTGATATTATAACACTTTCCACTGATATATATGGGCTTCCATTTAAGAATATTGCAACTATACTCATAATTCCAATAGAAATGAAAATTCCTATTATTCCAAATACATACCTAGATAAAATATATTCATTTACCTTTATTGGTAGTGTTCTTACAAGATTATCTATATTACATGCTTTCTCTCTTCCAACAGTAATATTGGTAAATGCTATAACTATTATTCCAACAGCATATGTGGCCATCTCTGGAATTACAAAAGGTATAAGTACACTTATTCCAATCATAGCTAAAAAAGTTCTATTTAATGAAAATAAATTTTCAAATTGCATTTTAACAAGACTTATAACATTACGCATTTTCATCACCTCTAGTATAAAATAGTAAAATATCTTCTAAAGTAGCCTTATCATAAACCACTTCTTTTCCAAATATCTCAAAAGCTTTATTCTTATCAGATGTCATCCCCTCAAATCCATACCTATTTATTTTTATTCCTCTTAAAATCTTCTCAGATTCCATGTCTAAAAGCTCAGTTTTTCCCCTTATAATGGCATGTTCTTCTAATAGTTCATCTTTTATTCCAGTTAAAATTATTTTACCTTCATAAATCATAACTATATAATCTGCTGTCTTTTCTAAATCAGATGTTATATGAGTAGAATAAAAAACTGTTGCTTCCTCTCTTTCAATATGCTCCTGAAGCATTTCTAACAATTCACTTCTAACCCTTGGATCTAGGTTAGCAGTTGGCTCATCCATAATAATTAGCTTTGGATGATGAGATAAGGCAATTATAAGTTCAAATTGTTTTTTCTGCCCCTTTGAAAAATCTTTATATAGCTTATTTTCATCTATTCTAAACTTACTTATATACTTTTTATATAAATCTTCATCCCATTTTTCATAAAAATTACTCATGTACTTTTTTATATTCTTTACCTTAACAGTATCTAGGAAACCTGCTTCATCCCCAACATAACCAATTTCACTTTTATAAGCGAAGTAGTCTCGTATATCATTATTAAAAACCTTTATGATTCCAGAATCCATCTTAAGCATATTCATTATTAATTTTATTGTTGTAGTTTTACCTGAACCATTCGGTCCAATAAAACCTGTTATATAACCACTTTCAATTAACAAATCATCTATAGAGAGTTGAAAGTTCCCTCTTCTCTTCTTAACTCCTTTAAATTCTATAGCTTTCATAAAAATTACTCCTCCAAAAATAAACTTTTAAATATTTCTAAGCATTCATCTAATGTTAATCCAATAGCTTTAGCTTGACTAATAGCATCATCTAACTTAATTTCTATTTCACATATAGCTGCCTCCTTAAGTCTGTCAGAATTACCTTCTGATACAAAGGTTCCTTTTCCAGCTACTGTTTTTATAAAACCTTCTTTTTCAAGTTCTTCATATGCTCTTTTAGTTGTTATAATACTTACCTTCAAATCTTTTGCTAGCATTCTTATTGAAGGTAAGGCTTCACTAGGCTTTAATTCACCATTTAATATCTGATTTTTTATTTGATTGGAAATTTGTTCATATAATGGAACTGATGAAGAATTACTAATTAATATATTCATTTTTCCTCCTAAGTGTATATATTATCCATATACAGATATTAACACCTATATACACAATAATCAATACTAATATCAATTTTTTAATATTTTTCCACATTATGTATACTTTTAAATGAAAAATATTTCAAAACCTAGTAATATAAGATTAAGTTTAGCTACTTTAAAACTTTACGGAACAATAAATTCCCTTATAGGTAACAATTACAGTTTTACTTTTTTAATTATCTCCGTTATATTTAAGTTAGTAATTTAAGAACTTTTGCATATAATAAAACCACGTAACAAAATTTTTACGGGAGCTAGATTTTATGAAATTAAAAACGCATTTATTTATAGCAAAAAAAATAATAAATAATAACAAGGATAATGTTTTATTAAAATATTACTCACCATTTTTTTATCTTGGAACAATATTACCTGACTTGATTGCTTCTTATAAAGTTCATCCCCACTACTTTGAAGAATCATCAGAATATGTTTATAGCAAAATAGAAAAAATCTCAAACTCAGGTAAACTTAATATATTTAACTCTATAAGAGCAGGTATAGTAGTTCATTATTTATGTGATTTCTGTTGTCATGCTCATATAAGAGGAAACTTCGATTCATTAAGAAAACATCTTAAATACGAAAATGATTTAGAGAAGTTTATACTTGAGGAGGAAAATAGCGAAGTGGCAATGGATAATAATATAAACACTGAAAGCTCAAATATATTATACGGGCCAAAAACTTTGAATTATTATATAATTGAACAAATTAAATCATATAGACTAGGAGCCCCTAGTTATATGTGGGATTATAAAAATGCTACAGAGCTATGCTCTACTGTATTTAATTCTTTATTTAACCTTTGTACATCTTATAGCATAATTTATAGAAAATTAGCATTTAGTAACTAAAAAAGGTGTGGCGGATATTTATTTCCCTTGTTCCGTCGCAAGCTCCAAGTCACATGGAAACAAATATCCCCCCACCCGTACTAAAGGTAAGTAAAAAAGGAGCCAATACTGGCTCCTTTTACTAATATTCTATTTTCCCTAATTTTAAAACAATGATTTGTTAAGTATAAATATATTTTCTATTTCATTATTATCTTCATCATAATATTTAACATATGCACATAATATATATCCAAGATTCTCTCTTCCAAGTAATTCCCCTTGCATATCTAATAGCATTCTAGGTTCCATAGGAAGATTAACCATAGCACCTTTCCCTGTAATATCACAAAACATTTTAACTTTCATACTAAGCCACCTCCAAAACTATTTAATATACTTAGTATTAATGAAAGTACAAACATTTATTTAAATCCCTTCACTGCAATAATTTTTTAGTGGATAGATAATAGTTAATAGTGAAAAGTTATGGATAATTTTCTTACAGAAAATTTTTATTCCTAAGTGCTTGTCCATCCTAATGAACATAAAATTAGAATAAAAACTATCTTCCAATAAAATATACTTTCCATTTAATACAGCCGACTTATTAATTGTAAAAAACACTAGCGCTAGCAGAATTTCCTCCGTAACTTCTTATCTATACTGTGCGAAGCACTGCTTGTACCTTCTTACCTTATACCTTCTATTTTACCGTCATTCCATTCTTGTCTTTTAATAAAACATCATGTGCTCCACCTTCAACTATACTTGTAGATGAAACTAAAGTTATCCTTGCCTTTTCTTGAAGTTCTGGAATTGTTAAGGCCCCACAATTGCACATAGTTGATTTAATTTTTGCTAAGGTAACCTCTAAGTTGCCATGCAAGTGGCCTGCATATGGAACATAGGAATCTACTCCCTCTTCAAAGGAAAGCTTGTTTGCGCCCCCCATATCATATCTTTGCCAATTCCTTGCTCTTGCAGAACCTTCTCCCCAATATTCCTTCATATAGTTACCATTTATAATTACTTTATTTGTTGGACTTTCTTCAAATCTTGAAAAATACCTACCAAGCATGCAGAAATCTGCTCCCATGGCAAGAGCTAAGGTAATATGATAATCATGAACTATTCCACCATCAGAACATATTGGAATATAGATTCCCGTTTCCTTATAATATTCATCACGTGCTTTTGCAACCTCAATTACAGCTGTAGCTTGTCCTCTTCCAATACCTTTTGTTTCACGAGTGATACATATAGATCCTCCACCTATACCTATCTTTACAAAATCTGCTCCTGCTTCAGCTAGGAATCTAAAGCCTTCTCTATCTACTATGTTTCCAGCCCCAACCTTTACCTTATCACCATATTTTTCACGAATAAAGGTAATAGTTCTCTTTTGCCATTCTGTAAACCCTTCAGATGAATCTATACAAAGAATGTCTGCTCCTGCATCTATTAATGCTGGTACTCTTTCTTCATAGTCTCTTGTATTAATTCCAGCCCCTACAACAAATCTCTTTTGCTCATCTAAAAGCTCATTTGGATTTTCTTTGTGAGAATCATAATCCTTTCTAAAAACAAAAGCAACAAGTCTTTGTTCATCATTTAATATTGGAAGCGCATTAAGTTTATTATCCCAAATTATGTCGTTTGCCTCACGAAGACTTATTCCTTCCTTTGCATAAATAACCTTGTCTATAGGCGTCATAAATTCAGAAACCTTAGTAGACTTGTCCATACGACTTATACGATAATCTCTACTTGTAACAATTCCAACCAACTTTCCTGTAGATGTTCCATCATCTGTTACTGCAACTGTGCTATGTCCAGTTTTTTCTTTTAAATTAAGTATATCTTCAAGAGTTTCATCAGGTTTTATACTGGAATCACTAGCAACAAACCCAGCTTTATAATTCTTAACTCTTCTTACCATTTCAGCTTGATTTTTAATAGTTTGAGAACCATATATAAATGATATTCCTCCCTCTTTAGCAAGGGCTATAGCCATTTTATCATCTGATACTGACTGCATAACTGCAGAAACAAGAGGAATATTCATAGTTATAGAAGGTTCTTCACCTTTTTTAAATTTCACAATTGGTGTTTTTAAACTTGCTTTTGCTGGTATACATTCTGCTGATGAGTATCCAGGTACCAATAAATATTCACTAAATGTATGTGATGGTTCATTAAAATAATACGCCATTTCTATGCCTCCCATAATATTTTAAAGATAATTATAACTCTTATACCACATATTTACAACACTGTGTGTTAAATATTACCGCTAAAAGTAAAGTGGATATTTATTTTGATTAAGTTACATCAAAACAAATATCCACTAATCCTCTACTGAAGAAATAATTATAAAACTTTTATAGGGAAGATCGCATCTAATATGCCAATCACAACTGCTGCCAATATTGCACCAATTATTGATACTCCCATATATGGAACAAAGAATTGTGCTACATAAATAATAACAGCAGAAATTAGAAATCCCTTTATACCTTTACCAAAAGGTGATATATTCTCATCCATAAAAGACTCTACAAAATAGTCAAGAGCAGATATTACAACTGCTGCAACTAGATATGACCATAATCCATAGATAGTAAAGCCCGGTGTTAAGAAAGATGTAACTCCTAAAACAATAGCTACTATTACCATTCTTCCTATCCACCTTAAAAAAGTATTACTACCAGAAGTATTTTTTTCACCATTATATCCCATACAAAAACCTCCTTTAATAAGTTTAGTATGTTCTATAATTTAATAGCTATACATTTTATACTACCCAATGACCGTCTTTAGGTAATTCTTTGCTTTCATCATATCTTTTTAAGATGTTAAGAACTGCTCTAAAAGCAAAAATATCTACTCCTAATTCATTTTTTTGAGCATAATAACAATCCTTTAAAACCTTAACATTTCCTTTTTCAAAATAATCCAAACACTTATGATTTTCTAAAACACATAAACTAATTTGCAGTCTACCATCTAATGAGTCAGCTAACTTTTCCTCAGCCGGAAAGCTAAAATTATCTCCTGAATATGCATACAAAGCATTTTCTTCATCAATAGAAATTAATTTGTATATCCCCTCATATCCCCCGCTCATAATACTTCTCCTTATTTATTTTAAAAGATTTTATATTTCATATTTTAGCATATATATATATTTATATAGATATCCATATTTATTCTCTTAGTATATATTTTTTAACATTTTATGAATCATTTCTGCGCTTTGTTTACATTATATTAACCTTTTTACCGATTTATGTTTGGTAATTTTATATCTCTCTTCCATTATTATTACATATATTTTAATATATTTATCCATAATAAAAGAGGAACTAACTATCGTTAGTCCTTTTATTTTAATCTTCAATAATGAACTTTTTGCCATACTTAATGTAATCTAATAAATCTAAATAATCCTCTTCAATAGAACCTATTACATTTCTTCTATTATCTATTTTTAATTCTTCTCTTGCAATTATTAATTCACCTTTATAATTTAGATATTCATCATTATTTATAAGAACAGTACCTCTTTTAACCACCTTGTTTCCAGTATTATCACTTGGAATAGATGTATTCTTAAACTCTACTCTTCCCATTGAATATCTTATTATTTGCTCACTACTTTCATGTCTATCATTAAGAACCTTATTAAAGAAACTTTTTTCCACTTCTGTTAATTTCTTTGATGCTTTAAACTTAAGATTAATTATATCTTTATCTAGATTTGCCAAAGCTTCTAACTCTTCATTGGTAGCAAAAGCATTTCCTATTATTACATCATCAACACCTAAGGCAAATAATTCATCTGCTTGAGCTACTATATCTTTATATCTGTGTTTTTCTAATGTTGGAAGACCATCATTAGTAGGCCAAGGTCCCATCTTGCCCCCCTTAGTTCCATTTACAAAAGCTGCAGTCTTTAATCCTAATGATTTATGTCTCTCCATACAGCTATTAAAAAACTCTAAAGAAAGACCTGTATACTCTTCAGGATAGAAATTATGGCATACAACTAGCTTCTCTTTCTTGCATCCAAAATCAACTATATTATTTGCATAGGATGTATTTAAGGAACCATTTATTTCTATATCTAAATTATACTCATTATATGTCATCATCATTTCATGAATTCCATTAAATATTCCATCTAACCTTATTCCTGTAACACCCAAGTCAAGGAAAAACTTCAAGTCAGTTGGATCTACTCCAATATTCTTAAGAACCTGAGGATTTATATCTATAAACACTCTCATTCCTAAGATTTTAGCATAATTCATTATTTCTCTATAACACTCTATTTGTTTAAGTGCCTTTTCCTTTTCAGAATCCACCTCAAGCATTGATGTAAAAATTCTTGAATAACCTAAATCATAAGCTTTTTTTATGTAATTTATGTTATCCTCTTTTGAACTTAATAGTGGATAAATACTTATTCCTATTCCCATAATCCCCCTCCTAATACTAATATTTATGTTTACAATTACATGTTATACAAATTTTCTGTGTTTATCAATATTAATATACTTTTTCATAAAAATAAGATGCAAGATTTACTTTTGCACCTTTCTATAAATTAAACTTTTTCTTTATCGCCTTAATACTCTAGTCATTTCTTTCTTTATAATTTAACCTTCTACCAAAATATATATTACTATCTTCAATATATTCTCTCTTATATCCATATAACAATATATCTTCATATAGTTTTGTCTCAATATCATCGGTATTAAGCTTAGTTAGTATATCTCCTACCTCATTAGTATTTTCAATAGAATTTACATTTATCAATTGGTACATTGTATTTACATCTTCTACTGAAAAACTGCTAAACCCATAATATTTTAACATTTGTAAAATAAACCGAATCTGCTCATAAAATGACATACAACTAAAGTTAACTTTGCTATATTTACTATTACATGCAAACTTTATTTCATTTAAGTTTAAATTTACCCACCCCTTCACAATTACACCTCTTATCTTTTTTATAAACTAAATTTCATATATATCAGAAAACTCAATCTCAGCACTTTTAAATGATGAATCCCAATTTTTTTCTATATTATATACTATTTCTTTTGGCCCAATTCTATCTATAGGTAAGTAAAAGCCAAACTTAGACCCAACCCCTAATTTACTTTCTAATAATATTTCTCCACCATGCATTTCAACAAATGCTTTTATTAAAGAAAGTCCTATTCCACTTCCCTCTACTCTTCTTGAAAATGTATTATCTACTTGTTTAAATATTTTAAAAATTTTCTTTATATTTTTCTCTGAAATACCTATACCATCATCTTTTACATATATATATACTTTACTTTCTTCCCAATCTGTTTCTATATAAACCTCTATATTTCCATTCTCATCAGTAAACTTAATAGCATTTGAAATAAGGTTTAAAATTACTTTTTCTATTCTTTTAATATCTATAGATAAAAAAACTTCCTCTTCATCAGTATCAAATATAATTCTTCTCTTCATCCTAGCAACATAATCAACTATAGAATCAACTATGTCTTCTATAAATGAAACAATATTTATAATTTCTTTATTAAGCTTAATTTTTTTACTTTTAATATTATTTAAATCAATTAAATTATTTATAAGGCGTAATAATCTATATCCATTATTTTTAACAGTAGAAAGATATCTATATCTTTGACTATTTTTATTATCTCCTTCATATAATTCTAAGAGCTGTATTGTTGAAAGTATTATGTTAATTGGAGTTCTAAATTCATGAGAAATATTAGATATAAATTTTGATTTATAAACCTCCTCCTTCAGTTTATTTTCAATATCTTTTAGTTCCTCCTCTAATCTAAAAACAAAGCTTATCTCTCTTCCAATTATGTATATCTGATCAGTAGCTGATTCATGATAATAATACCATTCCATAACTTTTAAAAATCCATTTTTACATCTAAGCTTAAATATACCTCCATAGCATTTATGACTATGATTCATATAAATTTCATTTAAATTTATACTTCGCTCTGTTAACTCCGTAATATTATCAATTGTCATCTTAGATAGTTCTTCTTTTGACCACCCTAAAAGTTCTATTGCATTAGAACTAACTTTCTTTATATTTCCTTTTAAATCTAATATAATACATAAGTCAGTTGAAAGTTTCAAAAAAATATTTAGATCATTTTCTATTTTCACTTTTTTAGAAAACTGTTCTGCTATTACTTTTGATAACTTTATATTTTGAATTCTATAGGCAATTCTACTAGCTACACTTTTTAAATACTTTTCAGTTTTCTTTGTATAAGTTTCCATATTACAAAATAAATTTATGATTCCTAATAAATTGTTGTCTGCTAGTATAGGAATAACTAATTTGTCTGTATCCTTAAATAGCTTATCATAAATTTTATCAAGTTTATTTTTTCTGTAAAAGTCCGCTATAATTTCCCTGTATTTAGGTAGTAACAAATCTGAATTAACACTCTTTAAATAATGAATATCCTGCCTAGATAAGTTTACTTCATAATCATATAAAAATTTATCTAATACACCAACCCCCACCATCTTATTAAGTTTTGACTTATCTTTAAGTATCCATACACTAACACCAAAAACAGATTCATTATCATTAACTTCTTCTATATAACTTAATACATCATTATAGTTATTTAAGTTAATCTTCTCTCTATTTTCTGTAATAATAGCTGTAAAGTCGCCATAATCCAAATATTTCTCATCAGTAAGCTTATTACTATCTAACTGTTTTGCTATTGCAATTAATGATAAGCATTTATCATCATTATCAATTATAGGAATCTTGTGAACATGCAGCAAACACTCTTTGCCATTTATACACAGATACTCATTTATAATACTATATTTCTTATTTTTAATTACCCCTCTGTCATTTTCCATATCAATCTTATAACATCTTCTATCAAATATTTCTTTGCAATTATTTTCTAGTAAATACTCTTTTTCTAGTCCTATAACATCACAAAAACTATTATTAACATAAAGATATTTACCATTTATATTTTTAATCCATATGCACTCATCATATTTATCAATAGAACTCTTTAATAATTCCTCAATCTCTGTTGAAGTAACATAACTCTTATTAACAAAACTATTAAGCATATTATGCCTCCTAAATCAACTATATAATATATTATAACTTTAGCCTTACATTTATCAACATTTTTGTAATATTTTATATATATAATTTTAAAAATATTCATATTTCTACCTTCCTATACTTCTTAATTAATATATACGAAAGCAATAATTACACAAAAAAGGACTATGAATATTTAATTACATAGTCCTTTTTACTATTTTAAGTTTTCAAGTTCTAACACCTTTTGTATACATTCACCATCCAATTAATTCTCTTTCTTTCATACTACACTGTAATTTCTTCATTAACTCTTCCTTCACAAGATCTCATAGCAATAATTGTCATTTCCATAAGCTTCTCTAAGTCCCATCCCAACATTTCAGCACCTTGTCTTATAACATCCCTTGAACAACCAGCCGCAAATTTCTTATCCTTAAATTTCTTCTTTAAGCTTGATACTTCCATATCCATAACACTCTTTGATGGCCTCATTCTTGCTGTTGCACCAATTAGCCCTGTTAATTCATCAGTTGCAAAAAGAACTTTTTCCATTTGATGCTCAGGCTTTATATCAACTGTAATTCCATAGCCATGACTACATACAGCATGTATTAACTCATCACTTCCCCCTTCATTCTTTAATAGTTCAGGGGCTTTAATACAATGTTCATCTGGATACATCTCAAAATCTATATCATGCAAAAGTCCTGCCATTGCCCAAAAGTCTTCCTCTTCCCCATATCCTAGTTCTTTTGCAAAGTATCTCATTACCCCTTCAACAGTTAATCCATGTAATATATGAAAATGTTCCTTATTATATTTCTTTAATAAATTTAATCCTTCTTCTCTAGAAATTGTGTTCATTACTTTCCCTCCTAAAACTTTGTATATATAATTTTAGCATTTAAATTTTATAATACAATAATTTACTATTTGTTGAATATTATCCATCATTGTATTATAATTAATCCCATTAAATTCATTTTATAAATAGGAGAAGACATATGAACAAAGAATCTAAACTTATGCTTTCAGCACTTAATTTTGAAGAAGGTCATAACCGTAGAAGCAATCACATTTTAAAAGTCTATGCTCTAGCAAAAACCATTGGAGACTGTGAAGGTCTTTCAGAAAAAGAAAAACTAGTACTACATGCCTCAGCTATATTACATGATATAGGCATAAAAATTTGTAAAGAAAAATATGGAGATGCAAGCCAAGAACTTCAAAGAAAAGAGGCTCCCCTATTAGCTCGTGAGTTATTAAAAGATGCTGGATATGAAGAAAAAGCAATTCATAGAATACTTTATTTAATAAAGATGCATCACAGCTATGAAAAAATTGATAGAATGGATTTTCAAGTTTTAGTTGAAGCTGATCTTATGATTAATGTTTTTGAAGAAGGATATTATGAGATTGGTTTGGATAGAATGAAAGAAGTTATAAAAACTAGAACTGGCAAAGATTTATTACATAATTTTCTTAAAACTAAATTGATATCTTAAATATACAGCTTGCTCTATCTAACTAATTTATTGGTTATGTTGCTTCACAAAGAAAAAACTAGTTTTCTAGGTTTTTCTTTTATGATAGATAAGGACATGCTATCTTATTCTATATATCTTTATATTTTCAAATATAATTTACCTTATTTAAATACATCTCATGTTAATGTTAATCATCTCCACGCCCTTTATTCTTGGAGGTTTAAAAAAATTTAAATACATCTCATGTTAATGTTAATCTGGTTTTAGTTGGGTGCCAGGAAGTAGTATGACTTCATTTAAATACATCTCATGTTAATGTTAATCTACTGCTTATTGTTTCAATAATGATTCTGCAAAAGTATTTAAATACATCTCATGTTAATGTTAATCATCTTGCTCCAAAAATTAATTAATGTCGAAAGGAAGATTTAAATACATCTCATGTTAATGTTAATCAAGCATAAGAGTTTGGAAAACCCAAACTATTAGTATTTAAATACATCTCATGTTAATGTTAATCCATTGGAAATAAGGCATTCAATAAATCTATTATCCCCCTAATCACTTATTAATTCAAGATTCACATTTTTTTACCAGGTAAATGAACATTAGGTATAGTTTTTCTTCTTTCACCTCCTATCACTGTAATATCAACAACTTCAAGATTTCTCACTTAAAAATCACTTGGTAAAATTGCTCTTATTAAGGTTATCAAAAAATATTGTTAAATAATAAAAAGAGCTTATACTAAATCACACTTTAGTATAAGCTCTTTTCCTAATTTACTTTTACATTATATATATTTAAGTTATTTACGTTACCTTCACATCCACCAAACAAAACAAGCTTTCCACCCTTAGGTATAACATTATTCCATGATTTTGGTGTTATAGTATAAGTACTTCCATTCTGTGTGAAATTAACATCTGGAAGTGAATTTATTTTTTTATCAAAATCAAAGCATAAAGTCCAATTTACTAAATCCATGTCTGTATTATTAAATATAGTAATTTGGAAGTTTGCACCTGTTCCCCAGTCAGCTGTTGTAGCATATTCAACCTTTATTCCATTTTCAACTACTGTAGGATTACAACTTACAGTTATAGTATCACTCTTAGTTGTAGCATCTTTATTAATTAAATCCACTCTATAAACATATGTGCCCTTAATCTTATTAGTAAAATTAACATTAATTACTTGTGGAAGAATTGAAACATCTCCTGTTTTTATAATTTTGTCATCTTCATACAAATTATAGGAAGTAGCATTAGACTTTTCAGGTATAGAAATAGTTAAATTATAATTACCATCATTAGAACTTTTATCTACTGTTAATGTAGCTTTTAGAGGAACATCTATAGGTGGAACCACATTATTACTTACTTTTACTGTTATAATTTGACTTGTACTAGATGCACTTCCATTAATAAGCTCAGCCTGATACATATAAGTTCCAGTTGGTTTATTTAATATTTCATGTCTTACTATTGTTTCAGAAGTAGCAACAGAGCCATTCTTTATAACCTTACCATTTTCATATAGCTTGTACTCTTTAGCTTTAGAGTTTGATGGAATTTTAATGTTTAAAGTATAATTGCCATTACTCTCCAATGATGATGAAGATATTTCAGGACTTAATGGCTTTTCATCAGAAGGTGCTGGTGGATTTATTGTAATATCAAGACTTAAAGGATTTTTTAAATATCTTTGTGCTTTTGTAATCCACCAATAATTATCTGGGGCTGGTGATCCCACTGCATCAGTACTTGCATTAACGCCAGCACCAAATAAGATTGATACAACACCAGCATCCTTTGTCTCTTCCATATGGTCTCCCCAAGTAATTTTATTTCCTTCTACCTTTATTTTTGAATCATTAGCAAGATTTTTACCAAAATATTCTTTTCTTGCATCAGAACTAGCATTAAAAGTATCTCCAAAGAAATAAGTTGGTGCAGAGTCTTCATAGTTTCCTACAGCGTTGGTTAAATCATCAAATTTGCCTCCATTATATGGGTTAGGCTCTTCACTACTATTTAAGTGCCCTACTGGAATTTGCCATAGGATAACTGGTTTTTCTGTGACTTCATGCAAAGTTTTGGTATATAGCAAATAGTTATTCCATATATCTGCATTCCACAACCATTTTGACCCTTCAGGATTTGTTGCTGCGTTGTCTTCATATGCACCATCTAGTCCATATTTATCAATAGATATAAAGTCAGCATCATATGAAGTAATTCCAGCTGATTTATAGTAATCTGCAGTTTCTTGAGCAACTTGTTTTATAAACTGTCTACCATTATCCCAGCCAATAAACTCTGTTTTATGAAGTAGTCCTTGATTAGGTATTTCTGTACTATCATAAGACCAAATATTAAATTGCCATCCAAAATATGAATTCTTATACTCTTTTCTTACTGTATAGTTTATAGATTCTACTAATCCCTTAACTGAATTTTCAAATGTCGGATCTTTTCCTTTTTCAAGGACTCCTGAAGTGTATGCTGTATCTACTAGTGCACTTATTGTTGATGGATCTTTCTTATTCTGTTGCATCATATAACCTAAAAAGTCTGGTTCAAAAATCATCCCAACAGTCTCGTCACCTGCATACTCATTACAAATATCTAAAAAGAATTTCAAATCTTTATAATATCCTTCCATATATGCTTTGTCATTTATATGCTTTAAATCTAATTCATAGCTTTCACCACTATCTGGTATATTGTAATAAACAAAGAATGGTATCATACCAAGCTTTAAACTTTCACGAATGTAGCTTTTTACTCTATCTCCATCTTCTGTTGTCCAACTTCTCCATCCACCAAATGGTCCTCCATTAACATAAATATATCTTATGTCGCAACGTTTATTAGTATCATTATTACTTGTATCTTTCCAAAAGTTCAAATCATTATCAGTATCCTCTGATACTTGTCCAATTGATAAATAATCTGGCATACCAGGTAAAGATCCATCAGAATTCTTTACTCTAAAACCAATTTGTCTTATATCACCAGTAGATTCATCTACAATTTTAATTCCTGATCTTCCTGCTGATACTCCTTCAACTACTAAAGTATTACCATCTTTAATTGAAGCTTTTACAACAGAAGTATTACTTGAAATAACACTAAATTTTGATGAAGTATTTTTTCTGTTAGTTATCTTATAACTTTCTTTACATTGAGCAATTGTAGTTTGATATTGAATGCCTTCATTATCAACTTTATCTATAATAATCTTAGCATCCCCATCTTTTCCTACTCTTACCTCAAGTACATCACTACAAGCACTTCCATAACTATTTATAAACTCTGCATAGTAACTGTAAATACCTATATTTTGTCTACCTCTTACCTCTATAACCTTTGATTGAACTGCAGGTGTACCATCTGTTAACTCACCTTCTGAGATAACCTTATACTCTCCATTAATTCCATACCTCTCATAAAGCTTATAGCTTGTTGCATTATTCCCATAATACATGTTCATTGTAATGTTATAGTCACCATCATAATCAACTCCATACTGATCAGATGACAATGTTGGTTTTCCAGGTACTCCCGAAGCAGAAGCACTAGTTAGTTTACATGGCATTAGTGTAAATAGTATTCCTAAGAATACTACAAAGGCTGCCATCCTTTTAATTCTTTTTTTAATATGCATAGCATATTCCCCCTTTATACCTTTAGTATTTTTATTTACCAGACACTTTGGTAAATACTGTATACAATTTATATTTTAAAAACTACTCTGTTCATATTCAAGTTATTTTCAGAAAATTCACATAATGTTTTCCAAACTACTTTGTGATTTTATAAATAAGAAACTTCATTAGTAATATAATTTTGAAACTATCACAGTTTAATTCCAATTACAATTTCCTAAATATAAAACGAAAAGCCCTAGCGTAATTCTAGAGCTTCCCATATTTATATATTGATATATTTATAAAAATATATATTTACATATTTATTTGTTTATGCACTTTTCTATAAAGCTTTTTATTACCTCCTCTTGTCCCTTAGACACTTTGATACCCTTAACGCTCTTTGCTCTAGAAGCTTTACCTTTCAGCAATTCCAATTCCTGCTTTTCATCCAGTGAACCTCCAACAGAATAAACTATAACGTCCTTCCCTTCTAAAGGAGCATTATTCATATATTTTTGTAATGGCCCTGATATTGTTCCCATATATACAGCACTACCAAATACTAAAAGATCATAATCATCAACATTATAATTCAATTCTGAGGATGGATGATTTATAACTACAGTGTATCCATTTTGGTTTAACTCTTCAGCTAATGCCATAGTAATATTAGTAGCAGTATCATGCTTTGATTTTTGATATAGTACTAAAGCTTTCTTATCAGTGTTTCCATTTAACATCTTTTCATTTGGACTTAATTCTTTAATGTTAAGATTTAAATAGCTCTTGAAAAATAACATAGCTGCAATAAACAGTACAATTAAAACACCTAAAATAATTAAAATAACTTTTCCCATTCTTTTCAATTCCCTTCTCTCCCTTATTTTTTTAATCCACCAAAAATTAATGATGTTTGAACCTTAAATAACTCTTCAGCTTCTTCCATAGTTATACCATTAGTTTTACTCATAATTAAATTGAAGCCTAAAAATGAACTCCAGATACAAATGGCTGTTTTCTTCACATCTACCTTTTTGATTTCTCTAAGCTCTATCCCCTTTTCAATATTAGCTTCTAGTAGCTGAAGAAATTGACTATTCTCTTCATTCTTATTTGTAGAATACTTATCCAAAACAATAAGATTGTATCTTTCCCTTTCATTAATGGCTAATTCCATTACGCTATGAAAAACTCTAGTAGCATTCTCTATAAATCCCCTATCTGGCTTTAGTACTGCTAAAATTCTTTTCTTCATCTCTAAGTTAGCATTTTTTTGAATCTCATCAATTATTTCTTGCTTATCCTTAAAGTGATGGTATATAACTCCTGTTGTATAATCCATCCTATCACTTATTTTTCTAACTGTTAGAGCTTCAAATCCTTCTTCTATCCCTATTTCCATAGCTGTATTTAATATCTCTTGCTTAATACGTTCACTTCTCTTACTTTGTCCTTCTCTTCCCATTCACTTTTCCTCTTCTTATATCGTAATTATTTTTAATAACATTGTTATGTTTTTATATTACCATTATCTTCCGCACACTGCAACATTCATTTTATAAAAAAGGTGTGGCGGATATTTATTTCCCTTGTTCCGTCGCAAGCTCCAAGTCACATGGAAACAAATATCCACCCCACGCGTACTAAAGGTAAGGAAATTATAAAATTACCATCCTTTATTTTATATTTTTTAATATGAAAATATAATAATACCTTTGATTTATAGCTAATTGAAATTTTATAATTTACTAGACGGTAAAAAAGAAGAAATACTAGCACAAGCAGCGTTTCTTCCACATCCTTTTTACCTTATCTATTTTATCCTAAGTATCTAGATTACCTTTTTACTTATCTTCATTATCCAAATTAATAGTTCCGTAATTTCCTTCTTCTTTTACTTCTTCAAAATCTACATTCTTAACAACAGTACCTTTTTTTGCATCTGTTGTTTTTGTCTTAACAGAGCTTATCTTTTCACTTATTCCATCTCCAATATTCTTGCAGATTTTACTTCCTGATTCTACTGCATTATCAACCACATCTAATGAAGTATCAGCTATTTTACTTGCACCACTCTTAATATTAGCACCAAGCTTCTTTCCCATGTTTTGATATTTTTCCTTGCTCCCTGGGTTATCATCAATCTTTTCTGCTATTGCACCAACAGCATCAGCCCCAAGTTCAACCCCAACCTTAGCAGCAGTACCAACAACATTTATTGTATTCTTTACAAATTTACCTAACCCCATATTCATCACCTTTCAAAAAATGTACTTTATATTATTATATTCCAAATTACACCTTACGTTAAAGAGTAAAATGTATAAAATTCAATTAATATCTCTACTTTCATCATTTTATGTATATAAAACAAAAAATTAACTGGACATCTGTTTTGTCCAGTTAATTTTTATACTAAAGTTTTTTTACAAATTCAGATTTAAGACTCATAGCACCAAATCCATCAATCTTACAATCTATATTGTGGTCACCTTCTACTAATTTTATGTTTTTAACCTTAGTTCCCTTTTTTAAAGCAGATGATGCACCTTTTACTTTAAGGTCCTTAATTATTGTTACAGTATCTCCATCACTTAAAATGTTTCCATTAGAATCTTTAACAACTAAAACATCCTCGCTAGCTTCATTGTTTCCTTCTTTACTCCATTCATGAGCACATTCTGGACAAACAAAAAGACTTCCATCCTCATAAGTGTATTCAGAATTACATTTTGGACAATTTGGAAAATCGCTCATAATCTACATTTCTCCTTCGTATCTTATATTGAGATTTTATAATATCATAGTATTATGTTATTTACAATTCTATATGCCATTATTAATTATTTCAACAAACTTAGTTGAGGCTATAGACATAGGAACACTTTTCAAATGACAAATACCTATACTTCTTCTTGGAATATCTTCTTTCAATTTCACTTGGTATATAGTACCTTCATCTAAATATTCCTTAGTGAATTCTTTTACAACACATGCTACCCCTAAATTTATCTTTGCAAATTCTAAAAGTAAATCATATGAGCCAAGCTCAAACTCTGGAGATATTTTAACACCCTTAGATAGCAAAAACTTTTCAACATACTTTCTTGAATTAGAATTAGGCTCTAAAAATATTAAAGGATATTTACATATCTCACTAAATTCTATACTTTCTCTTGATAAATGCTTAAATTTTTCACCACATATAAAAATATCACCTACTTCAAAGCAAGAACTGGATTCAATTGAAGGATCTTCTATAGGAAGATTACATATAGCAATATCAATATCTCCTGATTTTAATAATTCACAAAGTTCTAATGTTGTACTATTGTTAATTTTAAACTTTATATTAGGATATTTATTATGAAACTTTTCTAAAAAAGGTACTAGAAAATATTTAGATATTGTATCTCCCACTCCAATCTTTAACTCTCCAATTGCAAGGTTCTGAAACTCTAATATCTTTTCTTCACCAAGTTTTATTAAATTCATTGCTGAATTAATATATTCAAATAATAAACTCCCCTCATTAGTAAGAGATACTCCCTTAGGAGTTCTATTAAACAATCTTATATCCAACTCTCTTTCAAGGGCCATTATAGCTTGGCTAACAGCTGGCTGTGTCATATACAATTCTTTAGCTGCTTTAGAAAAACTTTTACTTTTTACTACTTGGCTAAATACTTTATATAAATCTAACTTTGTAATCATATAAGCACTCCTTATACCTACTATTTAATCTATTTATTTTACTTATATCATTATATGGAGTATATTACAAGCATATGGAAATAATTATTATATTTTTTGAATAAGGGGAGATTGTATAGTGGAAAGAGTAGTAGGAACTGTTGTTAGAGGGTTACGTTGCCCTATTATTAAAGAAGGTGACAGTATTGAAAATATAGTTGTTGAAAGCGTATTAAAAGCATCTGAAGTTGAAGGATTTGAAATTCAAGATAAGGATGTAGTTACAGTTACTGAATCAATAGTAGCTCGTGCTCAAGGTAACTATGCTTCAATAGATAATATAGCTAAGGATGTACAAGCTAAATTTGGTGAAGATACAATAGGTGTTATATTCCCAATTCTTAGCCGTAACCGTTTTGCTATATGCTTAAGAGGAATTGCTAAAGGAGCTCATAAGAAAATAGTTCTTATGCTTAGCTACCCTTCTGATGAAGTTGGTAATCACTTAGTTGATTTAGACATGTTAGATGAAAAGGGAGTTAACCCATGGACTGATGTTTTAACAGAAGCAAAATTCCGTGAGCTATTTGGATATAATAAGCATCCTTTCACTGGTGTTGACTATGTTGAATACTACAAGTCATTAATTGAAGAATATGGTGTAGAATGTGAAGTAATCTTCTCTAATGATGCAAAGACAATTTTAAATTATACAAAGAGTGTACTAGCTTGTGATATTCACTCAAGATTTAGAACTAAGAGAATCTTAAAGGCTAATGGTGGAGAAAAGATATACAGTCTTGATAACATATTATCAGAATCAATTGATGGAAGTGGATGTAATGAAGCTTATGGTCTTTTAGGTTCTAACAAATCTACAGAAGACAAAGTTAAGCTTTTCCCTCGTAACTGTCAACCAATAGTTGATAAAATTCAAGCTCTATTAAAAGAAAAGACAGGAAAAGAAGTTGAAGTTATGGTTTATGGAGATGGTGCTTTCAAGGATCCTGTAGGTAAAATATGGGAACTTGCTGACCCAGTTGTATCTCCTGCTTATACTGCTGGATTAGAAGGAACTCCAAATGAAATTAAATTAAAATACCTTGCTGATAATGATTTCGCTGATTTAAAGGGTGAAGAATTAAAGAAGGCTATATCTGAATACATTAAGAATAAGGATGCAGACTTAGTTGGTAATATGGCTTCTCAAGGAACAACTCCAAGAAGACTTACTGATTTAATAGGTTCTTTATCTGATTTAACATCTGGTAGTGGTGATAAAGGAACTCCTATTATATACATCCAAGGATATTTTGATAACTATACTAAATAGTATAATAATTAAGGGTTAAATTCTCACAATGAGAATTTAACCCTTTTATTTCTTATTTCCAAAGGCTTGGATCTTTATAATAATTAACTCCCTGAAGTTCTAATCTCTTTGCATTTTCTTTCATTCTTTGAATATATTCTCCAGTATTTCTACCTTCTTTAGGAGTCCATCCTATTTCTGCATATCCTAAGACTCTTGGGTAAATCATATAATCCATATCCTCTTGATTTCTTAAGGTTTCACTCCAAAGAGGAGCTTCAATTCCTAAAATCAACTCCTTAGGAGCACAATTAGTAGGATCCCAATCATATCCTTTAATTATTGAAATATATCCAGCCCATTTTAACCCAAGCTTTATATCTTCATGATACTTCATATCTAAATATGATTTTTTAGCTATTGAAATTATCATTTTTAAATTCTTTTCCCTTGCTACCTTATTAGAACCAGACCAGTTTTGAAGAATGAAGTTAGAAGATATATCTTCTGATGTATCTGCTGGATCCCATCCAATTGGAACCTTTCCGTGATTCTCTACTATTTTAGAAACTCTACCCATAAAATACTTATAATCTTCTTTTGATGTACTATCAGCCTCATCACCACCTATATGAATGTATTTAGAAGGTGATATTTCTGAAACTTCCCTTATTATATCTTCAATAAATTTATAAGTTTTCTCATCTCTACACATTAAAGAACTAAATCCAATATCTATACCTGTATAATGCTCCTTCTTCTTACCATCAGAATTTAAGAACCCATAGGATGCTAACGCAGAATTTGTATGACCCGGCATATCAAATTCTGGTATAACCTCAATATATCTATCAGCAGCATATTTAACTATTTCCTTAAAATCATCTTGAGTGTAATAACCACCTTTTCCTCCACCAACCTCACTTTTAGAGCCAATATTAGTTTAATCAGGCCACTTTTTAATTTCTAACCTCCACCCTTGATCATCACTTAAATGTAAATGAAGCTTATTAATTTTATATTGAGCCACTAAATCTATCTGCCGCTTTATGTCTTCAACAGGAAAAAAGTGCCTTGCTACATCTATCATTATCCCTCTGTATTCATATTCTGGCATGTCCTCTATTTCTACAAAAGGAATGCTCCAATGATGATTTTCTACAACCTCCCTTGACTCTATCTCTACTGGTAATAGCTGTCTTAAACTTTGTATTCCTCTAAATATTCCTTCAGGTGAGTATGCAACAATTTCAATCCCTTTCTCTGTTACAAATAACTTGTATCCCTCATCACCTAAGTTTTTTTCCCCATTTACAGTAGTTAATGTTATACTATTATTCATTTCACCTAATGACTTATGAATAATTAGTTCAAAGTCTGTAGATGGTTTAATCTTATCTTTAAAATACTTCCCTATCTTATATATCTCTTCTGTTTCTTCTTCACTATTTCCTTTTACATATATAATTGTATCCTTTGATAATGAAAATTCCCCTTCTCCTTTTTTATAACTTAAAGGTTTAGGTAGAATATAATTATCTAACTTAGGTGTTTCCTTAACAGTTAGTTCATTATTATCTGCACAACCTATAAAATTAAATATTAGTATTACCCCAAAAAATAAGCATAAAGTTGAAATATTAAAGTTACTTTTGAATTTCCCACTCATAACCTCCCCCCTTTGAAATTACTCATTATAAATTCCTATTGCTTCCATATAATCAATATACACTAATATCCTAAAATATTGTATATAGTAGTAGTTTCCTTAAATTAAAAACCACCTAAAATTAGGTGGTTTATTACTATACCTTATTATTTTTCAGTACCATTCATTATTCTAATAATATTTGATTTATGCCTTACAATTAATAATAGTGTAGATAAAAACGCTGAAATTGTAATTGTCATATCTGCTCCTGTTAATAAACAAGTGATTGGCATAGATATTCCAAGAGCTATAGACCTAATAGATACTATTTTAGTAAAATACTTTAATATAAAATAAGTAGCTACTCCTACTACTACTGATAAAGGACTTAATAAAAAGAAAGATCCTAGAGTTGTGTTAACTCCCTTTCCTCCCTTAAAAGATAGAAAAGGTGTAAAATTATGTCCTAGTATAGAAGCTAATGCTACTAATGATACATATAGAGAATAATCCATATCTATAAGTCCACTTTTATGTATCCCTATTGCTATTGCTACAGGTACAAGCCCCTTTAATACATCAATAACCTGTGTTGCTACTGCCAATTTATGACCTAATACTCTTCTAACATTTGTCGAACCAATATTTCCACTACCTTCAGTTCTTATATCTACTCCCTTAAACTTCTTAGCTAAAATAAATCCTGTAGGTATAGCCCCTATAAAAAATGAAGCAATAATACTTAATATTGTCATAAACTCCTCCATCTGTCTTAGTTTTTTTCGTCTTATTATAACAAAATTTGCGCTTATAGTCAGTTAAAAATCCTATTTAATTTGCAAATTTAATAACTTTGTTAGATGTAACGCTTGCATCGTTGTAACAATAGCTCCCCTAACATCTTCAATATCTACATTTATACCATCTATGTCACAGGAGGTTAAATCCACCTTTTCAAAGGAAGTTTTGTTACAATATGCATTTATAAAACTACTTTCCTCAACTGATAACTTCTTATGTTTAACCTCTTGAAAGGTTGCTTCTTCAAAATCACTATTTAATATATTCATCCCATTTACTTTTGAAAAAGAGAAATTAGAATATCTTCCTATAGAATCTTTAATTAGTACATCCTTTATATTACTTTCATCAAACCTTGTACCAACAAGCTTACAATTTACAAATTCTACTCTATGAATTCCACTATTACTTAAGTTAACATTTGATAAATCACAGCTTTCAAATCTAGTATCTATTAAATCAAGATTTTCAAAAGAACAATTTGTAAATACAACATTTTTAAACTTGCATGAATCTATAGTTAATCCTCGTTCATTTTTTCCTTCTATAGAATATCCCTCAACAATCTTACTTACTATTTCTTCTGCATATATAACTTCATCATAAAAATCTTGAACATCTTCTAAATTTATAAATTTAGGCTTCTGTATCTTAACCATATACCTCTCCTACTATCTATATAAATTCTTTATTAAGCTAGTCTACTTTATATAATTCCTTAGATATTATACTCCTACATGGTGCAGATGCCAATTATTTATTTTATATTTAACTAGCATTTAAAAGCTATCTATATTATTATTAATTTAAACATTAATTAAAGGTAGGTACAAAAATGAATACATATTTAATAACTTATTATTTAAAAGAAGAATCTCATTCTTGTGGATGTGAAAACCACGGTGACCATGATCATCACCACCATCATCATGAAGAACGTGATGACTATGAAGTAACAGCACATATTAAAACATTAGGAGCATGGGCTCATTTAATGCCTACAAGTTTCTTAGTAAAAACTGATAAGAACTCTGAAGAAATAGTTTCATTCTTAAAAGACTTCTTAGAAGAAAAAGATATGATTTTTGTAAATAAAGTTGATAAAGAAGATTTAGCTTCACTTACACCTGGTGTTGTAGAATGGATTAGACAATAAAATTAGAGAGGGTATTTATTTTGCTTATTCTGTTCAAAATAAATATCCTCTCTTTTTATAATAAAATCAATGATTTATTACTTCTTCAACTAATTTAAATAGTCTTTTATTATATTTCCATCTAATACTTCTATAACTCTATCTGCCTTTTCAGCTATTCTGTTATCATGAGTTATTATTACAAAGGTTGTATTATACTTTTTATTAATATCTCTAAGTAGATTATATATATCATTAGTCGTATTTGAATCTAAATTTCCTGTTGGTTCATCTGCCAAAATTATTTTAGGACTATTTATTAATGCTCTAGCTATTGCTGCTCTTTGTTGCTGTCCTCCAGATAAATCTGTAGCCATGTTATTTTTAACTTTAGTTAATCCTACTAAATCTATAAGCTCATTAGCCCTTTCTAGGATTTCCTTGTTTACTTTCTTTCCTGAAATGGAATAAGGCATTAATATATTTTCAATAACTGTAAATTCAGGTAAAAGATAATGAAACTGAAATATAAAGCCTAGTTCACTATTTCTTAAATCAGCAAGTTCATTCTTGTTCATACCTTCTACATTAATACCATTAATATAAAGTGTTCCACTACTTCCTTTAGATAAAGTTCCCATTATGTTTAGCAATGTACTTTTACCACTTCCACTTTGTCCTATAATAGAAACAAATTCTCCTTCGTTTATTGTTAGATCTGTATTATTTAATACCTTAGTTTTTACTTTTTCTCCATATACTTTTGTTATATTTTTAAGCTCTAATGCACTCATAACTTCCTCCTAATTGTTTCTTATAATATCTATTGGATCTAATTTAAGTGACTTTTTAGCTGCTATTATTGAAGCTAAAACTGCTGCTAAAATTGAAATAACTATGCTCATTAAAATAAACCCATAATACATATTTCCTGGAACTAATGGACTTCCATCAGATGTTTTAACCATAACTGTGAATATTTTAAATAAGGTTATTCCTAATATTCCTCCAGATAAAGCTCCAACTACACCAAAAATTAATCCTTGAAGTATAAAAATAGATGCTGCACTTCTATTTCTTATTCCCATTGCCTTAAGTATTCCTATTTGCTTTGACTTTTGAATAACTGAAATAGCTAACACTCCAGCAATACTCATAGTTACAGATATTATAATAAATACTTGTATTGTAATACTTGATGTCTTCTGTCCACTTAATGCATCTAATAAACTTTCATTATCCTCTTTCCAATTTACAATATCTAAATCACTAGGAATGTAGGAAGATATACTTTTACTAATTTCATCACTCTCAAAAACATATTCATTATTAATCCTCATTTCTATAGAAGACACTTCCCCATCTTTAGAAAAAATATTTTGAGAGTTAGTTAATGTTGTAATTACCCATGAATCATTCATTCCTTTTACTTTCAAGTCAACTATTCCAGTTACCTTAACCTTCTTTTCCCCAATGCTAGGTGATGAAAACATTAATTCATCATCCACTTTTAAACTTAAATCTTCACTTAATCCCTTACCAATTAACACTTCATTTTCATTTTCAGGAAATTTACCTTCACTTATTTTATTAGTTAAATCATAGATATCATTTTCTTTAGATAAATCTAATCCTCTAACTATAATTGATTTATTAGAATCTCCTTCTTTTACTATTGCAGGATTATCTAATACCCCCATTATATTTGTAATCTTATCTTCTTTATCTTTTATATTAGATATAATCTCATTATAATTAGATATCCCCTTATCTTTTGAAGAAACTGTTATCTGAGAGGTATTACCTATTGTTTTATTTAATAAATTATCATTTAAGTTATTAATAAGTAACCCTAAGAAAAGTTGTACTGTGACTCCTAAAGCAATACCTAATGCTATTAAAATTGTCTGAGCTTTATTAGACTTTATAAATCTATAAGCTATTTTAAAATTATTTCTCATTGTTTTTCCCTCACTTTTTTCTTTTGTCACTACTACTTTAATGGAGAGATATTTATTCTAAATAAAAATGGTCTTAATTCCATCTTAATTAATTTACATAAATATTTTAGGAAAAACTATTTATGTTATAATTTATAAAAAACAAAGGATGATTGAAATGAATAAAATTTTATTAATAGATGATGAAATTGAAATTTTAGATATTTTAACTACTGTTTTAGAAATGGAAGGTTTTAAGTATATATATAGGGCAACTTCAGGAAAAGAAGGAATAGAATTATTTAGAAAAGAAAATCCTGATATAGTACTTTTAGATATAATGCTTCCAGACATTATAGGATATGATGTTTTTAAAGAAATAAGAAAAATAAGTGAAGTTCCAATACTCTTTCTTTCAGCAAAATCAGAAGAAGTAGATAGACTTCTAGGCTTTGCCCTAGGAGCTGATGATTATATTACAAAACCTTTTAGTGCAAGAGAAGTTGCTTTTAGGGTTAAAGCTCGTCTTAGAACCTTTAGTAAAATCAGTATAGATGATAATAAAATAATTAAATTTGACAATATAGAAATACATAAAGATAAAGGAACAGTATATAAGGATGGTAACCTTTTAGAATTTACTGCAAAAGAGTTAAAGCTTCTTTTATACTTTATTGATAATCCTAATAGAATTTTAAGTAAAGAGATGATCTGTAATGAAGTTTGGGGTGAAGATTTCTTTGGATATGACAATACTATAACTGTTCATATTAGAAAGCTTAGAAAGAAAATTGAAAAGGATCCCTCAAATCCTAAATATATAACTACAGTAATAGGGCTTGGATATAAATTTATAAAGGAGGGTAAAAATGATATTTAAACCTTCATTAAAATTTATAGTTTCTTCTATAATTGCAATAATATTAATTTGCATAACAATAGGACTATATGATGTAAGTGTTAAACATAGCTTTGCTTCAGACTATTATCCTTCTGACTTTATTAATTCATTTAAAACACATATACATTTAGATAATAATGATAATATTTATGTAGATTCTGAAGGTTTAGCTTTACTAAATAGTAATGATGTAAAACTACAAATACTAGATAAAAATAATAAGGAAGTTTATAGCTATAATAAACCAAAGGACTATCCAAAAGAATATAATAATGAAATCTTAATTAATCTATATACAAATACAGATCAAACTATGTTTTTGTTTTCCAATTATTTCCAAGGAAATGATTATACTACTATTTTGTTTTTTAATCCTAATAAAGTTGAAAGATTAATATTTGCTTATAATAAAGACCAATTAATTAAAGCTCATAACTTTCCATTGTTTATAGCAATAGTTATAATTTTTATACTACTTATTAGCTGCATTTATTTAATACATATTACCCGTCCAATTAAGAGATTAGTCCATAGAATTAATAACCTATCCAAAGGGAAATATTCTATAGAGAATGTTGGGAAAGGAATATATTCAGATGTTAGAGAAAGTCTAAATATACTTTCAAATAGGCTGTATACTAATGAACTTGAAAGAAATAAACTAGAGGAAATGAGAAAAGAATGGATTTCAAATATATCTCATGATATAAAAACTCCCTTAACTTCAATTAGGGGAAATGCAGAAATAATGTCTGTAAAAGATTATAAAATTAATGATGAACAAAGAATTCGGTATTCTAACATAATTATTAATAAGGTTGATTACATTAAAAATTTAGTTGAGGATTTAAACCTTTCCTCTCATCTTAAAGATAAAAATTTACTATTAAATAAAAAAGAAGTTAATATTATTTCCCTAATAAGACATGTAATAATAGATATAATGAATGATGACAAATTTAATAATGGCTCAATTAATTTTACTTTTTATGAGAAAGATATAAAGATTAATTTAGATGAAAACTTAATTAAAAGAGTTTTTATTAATTTAATTATAAACGCCTTCCTTCATAACGACTATAAGGTTAATGTAGAAGTAAAGGTTGAAAGAATAAATAAGTCTAAGGTGAAAATTGTAATAAAAGATGATGGCAAAGGTGTATCCCCAAAAGACTTAAGATACATTTTTGAAAGATATTATAGAGGCACTAATACATCAAGCCAGATAGAAGGTTCTGGATTAGGTATGGCAATAGCTCACGATATAATAGAAGCACATTCAGGGGCTATTTATGCTGAAAGTCTTGAAGGTAACGGAATGAAAATAACTATACTTTTATAGACGTAAGAAAAGAACTGCCTAAGGCAGTTCTTTTAAAATTCTTTACTATTTTATATTGAAGAATGCTTTTCTTCCTCTATATTCAGCTACATCTTCTAATTCTTCTTCAATTCTAAGTAATTGATTGTACTTAGCAACTCTTTCAGATCTTGCTGGTGCACCAGTTTTAATTTGTCCTGCATTAACAGCAACAACTAAATCAGCTATTGTTGTATCTTCAGTTTCTCCTGATCTATGAGAAACTACTGCAGTCATTCCTGCTCTGTTAGCCATTTCAATAGCATTTAAAGTTTCAGTTAAAGTACCGATTTGGTTAAGCTTAATAAGAATTGAGTTAGCAACTCCCTTTTCAATTCCCATTTCTAATCTTTCAGTGTTAGTTACAAATAAGTCATCTCCAACTAATTGAACCTTCTTACCTAATCTGTCAGTAAGTAGCTTCCATCCTTCCCAATCTTCTTCAGCCATACCGTCTTCGATTGAAATTATTGGATACTTATCAACCCAAGCTTCTAAGAAATCAACCATTTCTTCAGCAGTTAAAGTCTTTCCTTCGTGTTCTAATACATACTTACCATCTTTATAGTATTCTGAAGATGCAGCATCGATAGCTATAAACATATCTTCTCCAGCCTTATATCCAGCCTTAGTTATAGCTTCGATAATAACTTCGATAGCTTCTTCGTTTGATTTAAGGTTTGGAGCGAATCCACCTTCATCTCCAATAGCTGTTGAATATCCCTTATCATGTAATGTCTTCTTTAAAGTGTGGTACACAGTAGCGCACATTCTCATAGCATCTGAAAAAGTTTTAGCCCCTACTGGCATAACCATGAATTCTTGTAAATCAACTGAGTTGTCTGCATGTGAACCACCATTTATAATGTTCATCATTGGCACTGGTAAAGTCTTAGCATTAACTCCTCCAATATACTTATAAAGAGGTAATCCTAATGAGTTAGCAGCTGCTTGTGCACATGCTAAAGATACACCTAAGATAGCATTAGCACCAAGCTTTCCTTTATTTGGTGTACCATCTAATTCAATCATAATTTTATCAATATATGTTTGGTCAAATACATTGCAACCTATTAATTCTTCTGCAATTATATCATTAACGTTTTTAACAGCATTTTCTACGCTCTTTCCTAAATAATTATCTTTGTCACCATCTCTTAATTCCACAGCTTCGTATATACCTGTTGATGCTCCTGAAGGTACAGCTGCTCTTCCTACTGTTCCATCTTCTAAGTAAACTTCAACCTCTACAGTAGGGAAACACCTAGAATCCAAAATTTGTCTTCCAACTATGTCGATTATTTCTACATAAGTTTTCATAAATATCACTCCTTTAATCTATATAAATAAAAATTTAGCTATTTTACAAAAGAGACCTACACATAGTGTATAGGCCTCCAACTATTTATAATTATGCAGTACAATTTATATGATTCATGATGTATTCAATTAAGTCAATGTAGTGTGTAAGTACATTGATAAAAATATTGTACCTTTCCATAATTGTAATTACTAATCACTATTGATTATTCTTCTCACCTAGATAATACTATTGTATAAATATTTTGTCAATACTTTTATTTAAATACCAACTGTGTATACTTTCTCCTAAAGTATTTACTAATCAACTAAATATTCTTCGAAGCTAGTTATATTATTCTTTTTCCCTATAACTACTATTAGTTCACCAGTCTTTAATATATAATCAGGTGATATTTCTAATATGGTTCCCCCCTTTCCTTCAATGGCAATAATATTAAGCTTGTACTTTTTTCGGATGTTTGACTCTCTTATTTGAATTCCATCAAGTTTTTTAGGAACCTCCATTTCACAAATATTTATATCATCGTTAAGCTCTATAAAATCTAAAGCCTTTGAATATAAAAGTCTATTAGCAACTCTTATAGCCATATCATTTTCTGGATATACTACTTCTGCCCCAATCTTTGTTAACACAGATCCATGGTCAAAACTTACTGCCTTTGCTATAACTCTTGGGATTCCCATATTAATTAAATTTAAAGCTGTAAGAATGCTAGCATCCATTTTTTCACCAATACATACAACTGCTGTCTCACAATTTTGTATTCCTGTCTCCTCTAATGTTTCTCTATCTAGTATCTCTACAACAAAAGCATTATTTGTATATTGCCTTATTTGTTTTATTTTGCTCTCATCACTATCTATAACTAATACTTCTTTTCCAGCTTCTATTAAAGTTTTTGCTAGAGCAAACCCAAACCTACCAAGTCCAATTATTCCATACTCCATAAATTTATTCTCTTTAAACATAAAATCCTCCTATCCAATAATTACAGACTCTTCTGAGTAATGTGCTTCTGGAAGCTTCTTTTGATACCAAATTGTTGCCATGGTAATAGGTCCAAGCCTTCCAATAAACATAATTAATACAATAATAAATTTACTTAATGAGGTAAGATGTGGCGTTATACCAGTAGATAATCCTACAGTTCCAAAGGCACTTGTAACCTCAAATAGTAATTGCATGAATGAATTTTCTGGCTCTAAGATACATAAAGTAAAAGTTCCTATTATAACTACTAAGAAAGCTAGAATAATAAGATTAAAAGCCTTCCATATTATACTTACAGGAAATTTCCTTTTAAATGCTCCACAGTGTTTATTAGTAGAATTAGCATACAAACTCTTAGCTATAATAAAGGCCGTAGTAGTCTTTACACCACCACCTGTTGATCCAGGGGATGCTCCTATAAACATTAAGATTATCAATGTAAATAACCCCGCATTTGTAAATGTACCTAAGTTATATGTACTAAATCCTGCTGTCCTAGCTGAAGTACTAAAAAAGAAAGCTCCAAGCCAAGATATATTTTCTGTCATCTTTAATAGAATGGTACCAACTACAAGCAATAAAGTAGTCATTAACAATACAACCTTTGTATGAAGACAAAACTTCTTAAAAGATCTTTTTTCAAATATCTCCTTTATTACTAAAAAACCTAAACCGCCAAAGATAATAAGAAAACATGTTGTTAAATTTAAAAGAATATTACTTTGATATGGGATAAGATTTTGTAATCCCCCTAATATATCAAATCCAGAATTATTAAATGCAGCAATGGAGTGAAAAATACTTATTCCTAAAGCCTTTAATGGCTCGTAATCCTGGGAGAATACAATGTAACTTAGTATTACTCCTACTAATTCAAATAGTAAAGTCATTAAAAGCACCGCTTTAACTATTTTCACTAATCCTTTCATGCTCTCTAAATTCATAGCTTCTTTAATTATTTTACGTCCTTTAATACTTACCTTCTTACCTACTAGAAGTATAAAACCAACCCCTACTGAGGTAACACCAAGTCCACCAACTTGAATAAGCATTGCTACTACAGTTCGTCCAAAAACATTAAATGTATCTGCTGTATCAACAGCAATTAACCCTGTTACACATACAGCACTAGTAGAAGTAAATAATGCATCTATAAAGGATATTTCTACTCCTTCATTTAGCGAAATTGGTAACATTAATAATATGGTTCCCATAATTATAACTAGTGCAAATCCCAATACAATTAATCTGCCTGGACTAATCTTTTTTATTAGCGGCATACGATACACTCTCCTCAACAATAATTAATATTATTAAAATATTAAATGCTATTATATATCTGGTTTGTTTCCATAAATAAAATATAATGTTAAATGTTGGTTAACTTTTTTAAAAACCTCTTTATATACATTTCAAAAAATACGATACTATAATTATGGCTTTATTTTTATTAAAGAGATGGTATAAAAAGGAGGAGACTAAAATGTTTAAACTGCTAGATAAGATAACTACTTTATCATATGATCCATTTTATAATTTCATCAATTTATTTATGAATGATCTTGAAGATTGTATATGTATAAAAGACATTAATGGCAAATATATTAATGCCAATAATGCTTTTTGCAATTTACTTGGAGAAAAAAATAACAGTGGAGTAATCAATAAAACGTCTAAAGACTTCTTAGACTATTATAGTAATATGCAGGCTGAAAAAAATGATAAAAAAGCTTTTGCTAGTAAAGAAAAGTCTATAGTTGTGGAGAAAATTAAAATAAACAATACTACTATTTTCACCAAAGTTCATAGAATCCCTATAATAGATAATAATGAAGAATGTTACTCACTAATTATTATTCGTCAGATTGTACAACTTCATAATAAAGCTCATAATATTGATTTTAATAACAATTACACTATTCCATGCCCGCAAAATAGCCTTTCAAATCCTATTAATGAAATATATGAATACATTGCTGATATATATAAAAACCTTAACCTAAGTGGCATTAGTCTATGGATATATGACCATACTACAAACCAGCTAAAAAAAGACTATGCATTAGGAATTTCAGAACTAACTCCAAAGAATCTTTGTTTCACTTTAAACTATAGTGCTGAAGAAATTCTATTAGATTGTAGTACCTTTAATACTTCTTTCAGTTTAGCAGAAGATTATTTATGGAATAATTATAATATTTTAAATCACCCTTATTATAAAAGAATGTTTAAAAATGAATATATGACTGTTTATCCACTAGTATCTGGTCATAATCTTTTAGGACTTATAACTGTTTATTTTACTAAAGATAATTTTAATTCTACTGTGAATAATTACATAAATAGCATAATTAAACGACTTATATTATCTCTTGATAACTTATATCTAACCAACTCATTAAAAAAAGAGTTAGAAGTTAAAGAGGAAATTAAAAAAGAATTTGAATACTTTCTAAATATATCAACAGATTTATATATAATCACTAATGATGATGGTATTATAAAAAAAGTTAGTAATAGCTTTTTAAAACTTTTAGGATGGTCAAATATAGATGTAGAAAATAAAAATTTAAATCTTTTATTAAGCCCTTTTTATAAAAATACATTACCCTCTATTAGTGAAATGAAAGAGAAATGTAACGATACTCATATCTATTGTAAGATATTAGCTAAAGATAATAGTACAAAACTAATAGAGCTTAGCTACTCTTATGATAAAAGCACTAAGCAAATTTTTATTATAGGAAAAAACATGGATGAATTATTAACTTTGCAAAATAGAATAAACTTAGAAACTCATAAATCTGAGTTTTTGGCAAATATGTCCCATGACTTTAAAACTCCTTTAAATATAATTATATCTGCTTCTCAATTAATTTTAGAAAATTTCGAAAACGATACCACAAGCGTTAATAATAAATATTGTAACTATCTAGAAAGCATAAAACATAATTCTTATCGACTGTTACGTCTAATTAATAATTTAATCGATGTAACAAAACTAGAAGATGGAGCTATACATTTATCTAAAGAAAATGTAAATGCAGTATATTTTTTAGAAAGCATTGTAACTTCTATTTCAGATTATATACATACTCTTGGTAAAAATATAATTTTTGATACTGACGAAGAAGAAGTATACTTATGCTGTGACCCTGAAAAAATTGAAAGAGTTATTTTAAACTTAATATCCAACTCTCTAAAATATACAAGTGATAATGGAATCATAAACATAACTATATCAACTGATTGGAAAAATAAAAGACTATATGTTTCAGTAAAAGATAATGGTATTGGTATATCAAAAGAAAATTCTCATTATATATTTAAAAGATTCACTCAAGTTAATAATGAAATAACAAACTCTAATAAAGGTAGTGGTATTGGTTTGAACATTGTAAAATCTATTATAGAGATGCATAACGGAGAAATTTATTTAAATGAGAAATATACCGAAGGAACAGAATTTATTTTTTATCTTCCTATTAAAAAATGTACTAATAACGAAATCAATTCTAAAACAAAATCTATTGATTCAAGAGTAGAAAGGTTTAACATAGAACTATCTGATATATATAAATTTAATTAATATATTAAAAATTGGCAGTAATAAGAACTATACTGCCAATTTTTATACTATATGACACCCCATACTTTTTATGCAAATATTTTATCTATAATATTATATTCCAAATTAATTCTTTTGTTAACTTATATAAGAGACTTATCTATAAACTTTCCTACAACTTCTACGGTAGGTTGAACATTAATAAATGCTTCCTCGTCAACCTCCATAAGAACTTTCTTTATAAAAAGTAATTCATGCTTTGAAATTACAGTAACAATTGAAGATAAAGGATCATTAGTATATCCACCTTTTAATGCAGTATGGACAGTAACACCCCTTAAATTATTAGCTAATAATGCTTTAACAACTTCCTTTTCTTTTCTTGTATATATATTTACTGTAAGTTTATATTGTTGAACATAGAATATATCCACAAGCTTTGTTGTAGCAAATATAGATACTAAACTATAAAGCCCCATCTCTATTCCATACATTATTCCTGCCAGAGAAACTATAATACCATTTAAAATAAATCCAATAACTCCAACTGATTTACCTGTAAGCTTTTGTACAACTAAAACAATTATATCCGTTCCAGCTGTTGAAAAGCCCGCCCTAAAACAAAGTCCTGATCCTACTCCAGTTAAAGCTCCTCCAAATATTGCAGCCAAGAAAATATTTTCAGTTATTAATGTCTCTGGTATAACCTTAATAAATAATGAAGCTGAAATTACAGCTAATAAACTATATATAGTAAATTTGTTGCCAAGCTTCTTCCAAGATAAATATAAAAGTGGCAAGTTAATTATTAATACCCAAGCAGATATATCAATATTAACTCCTATAAAGTCATTTCCTATTGATGATAAAAGCATAGATAACCCTGTTACCCCACCTGAATATACCTTTGCAGGTGTTAAAAAGCAATTTACACCTATTCCTGCTAGTATTCCATATAATAAAATTATTCCTATCCTTTGTAAAACTTTTTTATTCATTTTCAGCCCTCGTCCTATATTAGTTTTTCAAATGCTATTCTTTTGTTTCCATCTTCTAAATATATAATTCCACAATATTTAAAATCATTCTTTTCTAATAACCTTTGCATAGATATATTATCTTCATGTGTATCCACCTTTATACTATGTACATTCAAATCTAATGCTATCTTCTTAACACATTTAATCAAATAAGAAGATATTCCATTACCCTTTAAGTCATTATCTACAGCTATTCTATGTATTACAGCGTATTTTTCATTACTTAACCATTCTCCCTCATATATCTTATTATAAGTTACCTCCCCATTAAAGGATAAAGCTAGAGTCGCAATAATTTTATTATCCTTTTCTAGTACATAACTATAGCCATTATTAATATCCTCCATTATAGTATTCTCATTAGGATAATTATTTTGCCATTGATCGATACCTTTTGATTTAAAGTAACTTTGCGATTGGGATATTATTTTCATAACACTATTTACATCACTTATATTAGTCCTCCTAAATTCCATAACTCTCCTCCTTTGTTTTTTATTTTATTATACATAATACTTAAAATAAAAAAAACTAGCAAAGTTGCTAGTTTTCTTCATTTTATTAATAAGTTAATATCTCTGCTCCATCTTCAGTTATTAAAACTGTATATTCCCATTGAGCTGATGGTGAACCATCTTCTGTAATAGCTGTCCAATCATTATCAGAATCTACATATATATCTTTCTTACCCATATTAATCATTGGCTCTATTGTAAATATCATTCCTGGAACTAAAAGCATATCTGTTCCCTTCTTACCTACATGGGCAACAAATGGATCTTCATGGAATTGTATTCCAACTCCATGCCCCCCAAACTCTCTAACTACTGAATAACCATTTTTCTCAGCATGTGTTTGACAAGCCTCTGAAACATCCCCTAAGAATCCCCATGGCTTAGCTGCTTGAAGCCCTAAATCTAAACATTCCTTAGCTACTTTAACAAGCTTTTTAACCTCTGGATGCACGTTACCTATCATAAACATTCTTGATGCATCTGAAAAATATCCATTATATATAGTAGATACATCTACATTTATTATATCTCCATCCTTAAGTATTATATCCTTACTTGGAATTCCGTGACATACCTCTTCATTTATAGAAGTACAAACACTCTTAGGGAATCCTCCATAATTTAATGGTGCAGGAATTGCACCCTGTGAAACTGTAAAATCGTGTACTAATGTATTTATATCTTCTGTAGACATTCCTGCCTTTATATTTTCAGCAACTAAATCTAATACAGCTGTATTTATTTTAGCACTTTCTTTTATCCCTTGGATTTGAGCTTCATTTTTTATAATTTGTCTAGGTGGAACAATAGCACCTCTTAATCCATAAGATAGGATTTTTTCATCAAAGTTTAGGTGACAGTTCTTATATTTTTTTCCGCTACCACACCAACATGTGTCATTTCTACTTAATTTCATCCATATCTCTCCTTTTCCTTATCTATTATATACTATACTCCTATATTAACAAAATATAAACATCATACAAGATTATTCTACAATGAAAAATTTATTCCATTGTTTTGTTAGATAACTTTACTATTTTTGATATATATTATTCAATCTTAAGTTAACCTGTTTATTCCTAAACTTAGTATTAGTATAATGAAATATATAACAAAGGGGGAAAGATATATGAGTAACATAAAAGTAATTATTATGGATGTTGATGGTACATTAACAAATAACAGAAAAGAAATTCCTAAAAAAACTAAAAATGCTCTAATTAAATCCCAAGAGCTAGGAGCTATCCTAATATTAGCTTCTGGAAGACCTACATCTGGATTAATGGATTTTGCAAAGGAATTAAAAATGAATGAAAATCATGGTCTTTTAGTTTCGTTTAATGGATCAAAGGTAGTTGACTGTGAAACTAATAAAGTACTATTTAATGAAACCATGACCGTAGAACAAGGACAATCAGTTCTTGAACACATGAAGAAATTTAAAGTAAAACCTATGATTGATAAAGATAACTACATGTATGTTAATAATGTTTTTGATAATGAAATCCAATTTAATGGATCACCTTTTAATGTAATTAAATACGAATCTCGTGGGGGCAAGTTTAAACTATGTGAAGTAGATGATTTAGCTGCTTTTGCAAACTATCCACTAAATAAAATTTTAACTGCTGGAGATCCTGACTATTTACAAGAACATTATAAAGAAATGATGGAGCCTTTTAAGGATACATTAAACTGTATGTTTACAGGACCTTTCTATTTTGAATTTACTGCAAAAGGTATTGATAAAGCAAAGGCATTAGACACTGTCCTTATTCCTATGGGATATAAAAAAGATGAAATGATTGCTTTTGGAGATGGCCACAATGATGCTTCAATGGTTGAATACGCTGGTATTGGAGTTGCTATGGAGAATGCTGTAGATGATTTAAAAGCTATAGCTAATGAAATTACATTATCTAACGAAGAAGATGGTATTGCTTATACCCTAAGCAAATATATAAAAGGATTAGAAAGTTAAATAATATGTTGTATAATGTTCATGAGGTGATCTTCATGAACATTTTTAGTAAACTAGATAAATTAACAGATTTAACTCAAAATGAAAAAACATTAGTATACTATATGCAGAATAATTCTGAAGACTTTATAAGAATGAGTGCTTCTGAAATTAGTAAAGCTTGCTTTATTTCAACATCAAGCATTTATAGACTATGTAAAAAAGTAGGTTTAGCTGGCTTGGCTGAATTAAAAGTACAAGTCTCCCTATCAATTAATGAGTATTTAAAGGAACAAAATTCTCTTAATTTTGATTATCCATTTAAACAAAATGAAACACAAAATCAAGTTGTATTAAAAATGAAAGAACTATATGAACAAACTATACAGTCTTCTTTAAATTTGATAGATTTAAATACATTAAAATTGGTAGCAAGTATTCTAAAAAAAGCTATATATATTGATTTTTATACTTCTGCTGGAAACATATATTTTGCAGAAAATTTTAAGTTTCAAATGCAAGAAATCGGCACTTTTATAAATGTTCCTATAGAAGAATATCATCAACTTTTAACTGCTTCTACTAGTGATGAAAAACATGTTGCAATAATTGTTTCTTTTGAAGGCAGAGGACTAATAACAAAAAACTTAGCTAATATTTTAAAAAAGAATAATACCCCTATCATTCTAATTTCTTCTACAAATGATAATCCAATTACTAAATATGCTGATTATCATTTGTATTTAAGTTCAAATGAAAATCATTTTAATAAAATTTCATCCTTTTCAACAAGACTATCATTATTATATCTTTTAGATTGTATATATACTTGCTATTTTAAATTTGACTACGAAAAAAACGTTAACTATAAATTAAGCACATACAAAAAATTATCTAGTAAAGTATAAAAAGGTGTAGCGGATATTTATTTTGCTTGTTCCGTCGCTGCGCTCCAAGTCTCATCAAAACAAATATCCACCCACTTATACAAAATATAAATGAAATGTTTAATTTAATTCTCTTACATTCCACTTAACAAATAAAATAAGTCCACCGTTAACTATAGCTGTTATTATCAATATAACTCCTATATGTATTCCCATATCTATTACTTGTCCAAACAATAACTGTCCAGGAGCTACACTTATAGTTGCTACTGCTGTAGAAAAGGCTGATACACGTCCTAGCATATTTGAAGGCACCTCTTGTTGAATGAAAGTTAATGTTAACACATTTGATAATGATAGAGATAGCATAATTGCCATACCACTAACACCAAAAAGTCCAGCCAAAACATAATTATTTAATCTAATAAATCCTAACGTAGCCATTAAAGTAACCCCTACTATCATAGGAATATATGTATAATGTACTTTCTTCATTAAGAACATCTTTGGTTTTATACTTATCCAAAAACCACCTAAAATCATACCTAAAACGCATATTCCTTCTACTACTCCATAAACTTGTGAAGGTAGTTCAAGTAATATATTGATAAAGTATGGTGCTACTATTGATAATATAGGTACTAAGAATATATTACATAAAGCATATGAAGCTATAATTCCTAATATTATCTTCTTTTCTTTCTTTAAGTATATAAAGCTATCTCCCATATCTATAAAGGATTTCTTTATAAAGTCCATAGATAACACCTTGCCCTTATCTGTATCCTCATCTGTCTTAACCACATCTGGAATATCTAAGAATAGCTCCATTATTGCTGATACTAAAAAGCTTATAGCATTTATTATTACTATTAATTTTATACCTACTAATCCATAAAGTACTCCTGCAAGTATTGGCCCAAGGAAGTTAACAACAGATCCTACTTGATTAATTATTCCATTTGCTGATGTTAGCTTATCTTCTTCAACTATTTGTGGAATTGAAGACACTACTGCAGGTCCATACAGAGTATAACATACAGATAACATAAACATTACTATGGCTACTATTAACTCACTATCTCTTCCTCTAAGTAATATAAGTGCATATATCCCTATCAAAATTGAGCAGAATAGATCTAAATAAACCATTATCTTTTTTCTATTTATTTTATCTGAAAGCCTTCCTGCAATTGGTGCAAATAGTATATAAGGTATTGTTGATATTGCTAATATATTAGCAAAGGCAGCTGTACTCCCTATAAATTCTAATAAGTATAGAGACATACTAAATCTTTGAATAGCATTTCCAAAAAGTGAAATAATCTGCCCTATAACTATTATTATAAAGTTTTTATTTCTCATGCACCCTCCCTAAAAAGCTCATACTCTGTACATATTGGATATTCACCATTTTCACTTTCTTTAAGATTGGCATCTATCCCGTAAATTTCTTTTAATGTTTCTTTATTAATTACATCCATTGGTTTTCCTTGACATATTACTTTACCTTTTTTAAGTCCAATAATGTTATCTGCGAATCTACATGCATTATTAAGCTCATGTAAAACTATAACTACTGTAATATTCTTTTCTTTATTAAGCTTTTGAAGCACCTCTAATACTTCAAGTTGATAAGACATATCTAAATAAGTAGTAGGTTCATCAAGCATTATAATTTCTGTCTCTTGTGCTAAAGTCATAGCAATCCAAGCTCTCTGTCTTTGACCACCAGAAAGATTTTCAACTTCTTTGTCAGCAAATTCACTAAGACCTGTTTCTTTTATGGCCCAATCAATAACTTCCTTATCATGGTTATTAAGTCCACCTATCATTTTTTGATGAGGAAATCTACCAAAGGCTACAAGCTCTCTTACAGTAAGACCACTTGGGCAAACTGGTCCTTGAGGAAGAAATGCAACTTCCTTTGCTATATTCTTTTCCTTTATCTTCTTTATATTTTTATCATTTATAAAAATATCCCCAGTCTTAGGTTTATTGATTCTAGCTATAGTCTTAAGCAAAGTAGATTTACCACATCCATTTGCTCCAATTATTATGCTTATTTTTCCCTTTGGGATACTTAAATCCATATTTTCAATTATTGCATTATTTTCATATGATACTGATAAGTTCCTTACACTAATAGCTTCCATAATTATTTCTCCTTCATCATTAAATAGATAAAATATGGTACTCCAAATATAGACACTGTAATTCCAACTGGAATTTCTATTGGAGAAAATAGATTTCTTGAAACTGAATCCGCAAGAAGAACTATTATTACGCTAATCATTGCTGATATTACAACAAAGTTCTTATGATATGGACCAACTAACTTCTTAGCTATATGAGGAGATATAAGTCCTAAAAATCCAATATTTCCTGCAAAAGCTGTTGCTGTGCCTGCTAATATAACTGCATAGCTTAAGAACTTCTTTCTTTCCCTTTCTAAATTTAGCCCTAGAGATAAGGCAAGTTCATCAGAAAGATTTAAAATATCTAGTTTCTTATGATTTAACATAACTACCCCAAACATAAGTGTTACTATTGGAATAATTACTTTAGCATAGCTCCATCCTGACCCCCAAAGGCTTCCTGATGTCCAAACTAATACTCTATTATAATCTCCCACCCCTCCTCTAAAAGTAAAGAAGGTTATAAATGCATTTAAGCCAGCATTTAGTCCTATACCTATTAATAAAAGTCTTTTAGGTCTTATTCCATGTCTACTAGATAGCATATATATTACAAATGAAGTTAAAGCTGCACCTATAATAGCCATAAGTGGCAATACAAAAATTGAAAGTTGCCCAAGCTCACTGTAATAATTAGATGTTTGATATGTAATAAACAAAACTGCTGCTACTGCTGCACCCGCGTTTATACCCATTATTCCTGTATCTGCCAAATCATTTTTAGTTATAGTTTGAAGAATCGCTCCTGCTGTTGATAGGGCAATTGCTACAAATGCACCAACTAAAAGTCTAGGTAACCTAATATTTAATACTGCTGTATTTTGAAGCTTTGTACCATTACCAAGTAAAGTATTTATGATTTCCCCTACAGAAACCTTATAAGTTCCCCAACATAAGGTAACTACAAAAGAGAGAATTAATAAAGCTAGTAAAACTATTAAAGCAATTTTAAATCTTTTTTTCTTCATTATCCTCTCTCCTTTCTAGCTACTGATATAAAGAATGGTATTCCTATTAAGGCTGTAAACACACCAATTGGAGTTTCATAAGGGGCAAATAGCATTCTTGCTGCAATATCTGCATAAGTTAAAAGAACTGCTCCTAGTAAAAAAGCACAAGGTATGTTTCTTCTATAATCTTCCCCAAGTAACTTTCTAACTATTTGAGGAACTATAAGACCAACAAAGGCTATATTTTTCCCTACTGCAACTGCTGCTGCACACATTGGTATCATAACCATAAGCGTTAAGAATCTTATCTTTTCAGGATTTTCACCAAGACCAATGGCAACGTCGTCTCCAAGATTTAAAATATTTATTTTGGGTGATAATAAAATTGCTATAATAAGTCCAATTATTCCTACAATAAATACAAGTTTAAAGTCAGACCAGCTTGCATTTCTAAAGCCTCCTGATACCCAAAAACCTATCATTTGAGATTGATTCGATAATAGTCCTATTACTGTTGTTAATGAAATAAAAAATGTACTCATAGCTGTTCCTGCTAAAAGTATCTTTGCAATAGAATTATTATTTGCTTTCTTAGATATAAATCCTAAAACTATAATCCCAGTTACTAATGCTCCTATAAAAGAAGCTATCATTACATTTTGAGTATTTATTGCTACTCCAGTTGCATAAAAAATAGCTATTACTAAAGTTGCCCCTTGGCTTACACCTAATATAGATGGTTCAGCTATTGGATTTCTAGTAACGCCTTGAATCATGGCACCTGTTACTCCTAAAATACCTCCTGTTAATAATACAGAAAGTGCTCTTGGAATTCGTACATCCCTAATAAGCATAAGCTCTAATGTTTCACTATAATTAAAGATACTATTCCAAATGTCTGAAAAATTAATATGGACGGATCCTAGCCTTATAGCCAGAATCAGTCCTCCTATTAAAAGTAACAAACTACCAATTACAAAAATTGTTGTATGTTTCTTACTTTGTTCCATTTAACATTTCACCTATTTCATCTAATAATAATTGTCTACCTATTGAACTATATCCTTGGTTAAAGTAAGGTGATGATTCTAATACTACAACCTTACCTTCTTTTACTGCAGGTAAGCTATTCCATATAGCATTACTTTCAAGTTGCTTTAAATCCTCTGGTGTTGAAATTAAGAAGATATAATCTGATTTAATTGAAGCTAATCCTTCATAAGTTACAACTGGTAAACTAATATCACTTTGTGCTGGCATTCCTTCAGGTTTAGCTAGCCCCATATCTTCATATAATACGCTACCAAATCCTGCTCCATCAAAGATAAAGAATTGTCCTCCACTTGCTAAGAATGAAAGATAAGTTGTATTTTCACCATATTCTGCTTTAATCTTATCTCCAGCTTCCTTAGCCTTTGCTTCATAATCTGCTAACCACTTATTAGCAACATCTTCTTTATTAAATACCTTTGCAAAAGCCTTAACATCATCTTTCCAGTTTAATGCTTCTAATTGAATCATAACTGTTGGAGCAATTTCACTTAATTGATCATACATCTTTTCTTGAACTGTTGATATAACAATTAAATCTGGATTTAAGTTCATAACTGCTTCTACATCCATAGTATCTTGCATGCTATAACCTAGAATTTCTGCTCCCTTTAAAGTTTCTTCTAAATATGTTGGGAACTTAGTGTAATCATAAGCATCACTATTTGCAGTTCCTACAACCTTATATCCTAAGATTGATAATATATCACTATTTCCACTTAAATCTACTATTCTTTCAGGGTTTGCAGGTATTTCAACTTCCCCTCTTACATCAGTAACAGTAATCTTCTTTTCTGATGATTTATCATTATTTGACCCACCATTAGTTCCACATCCTACTAACATCATAGCAGCTAAACATGAAACAACTAATGTCTTTAATATATTCTTCTTCATATTATACCTCCGTGTTAATCCATAACTAAATTCTATCTTTATTTTTCTGGTCTAATTGTATGTGAGATTGATTCTCATTTCAATCTATTCACCTAATTTAATAATTTTATCATCCAATATAATAATTTTATGCTATAATAATCTAAGTTCTTAACAATATTATAACCAAGAGCTAAATAAATATTTTTACGAAGGAATAGACTATGATTTGCAAAACAACAAAAGAATTTCAAAACAAAGTTTTAGAATATATGACCTTTACACCTCATCCTATGGGACATTACACTATATACAAAAACAAAGAAAAGCCAAAACTTGGATTTTTTATTAAATATTCAAGGGAGGGATATTATGACTTTGGAATTGGAGATTATACAATACCCTCTAACTTTTTGCTTTCCTTTGATCATAAAGAAGAACTAATACGTTTTGGAACAGTATATAAAGGTGAAACTAATTTTCAAATTGAAGATAGCCCACTTTCCTCTTTTTCTCCCTCTTCCTTCTTTGTGGCAGAGAGAGACTTAAAGGGAAAGCAGGCTTGGAAAAAAGGTCAGCACTTTCACGGAGCAGAAATAACTATATATAAAAAGTATTTTGATGAAATTATTAATCCAAACTTTCCAAGTACAATGAGTTTTGATAGTTTTATCATAAACTATACTTATCACTATCTTCCTCTTGAAATAGCTACAATTATTCAAAACTTAAGAAATTTGGCAGAAATTAATGAACTTAGTCTACTATATTTAGAAAGTAAGATTCTAGAATGTATAGCTTTAATTAATAAAGAAATAGATTCCTCTTCTAAAAACGTTTTTGCCAATCAATTAAATTATGGAGAAATAAAAATAGGAAAAGATAGGTATGTAACATTAACAGCTTCAGATGCAAGTGCAATACAAAAAGCTCATGAGATTTTAACTAAGGAGGCATGCAATCCCCCTACTATAAAAAGCTTAAGTAAGATGGTTTTTCTAAACGAACAAAAACTCAAAGCAGGTTTTTCTGCTAAATATCATATGTCAATTAGCCAATATACCACTTCTATAAGAATGGCTATTGCAGAAAATCTTCTATCTACCACCCAATTAAGTGTAGAGGAAATAGCTAAATTGGTTGGATATAACTATAGTGGAAACTTTATAAAGATGTTCAAAAAAGTTCATGGAAAAACTCCCTTAGAATTTAGAAAGATAAAACCTTAATATAGCAAGGCTGCTTAACTAATAATTAAGCAGCCTATTAATAATATATTTATTCAACACTATAAATATCTGAAAATTCTATTCTACACTTATCTACTCTACTTGAGCTATCTAGAATACTTCTTACCTCCTCTTTTTTATCCTTCACCAAGTTTTTAGGAATCGTAAATATAAATTTACTTCCTAATCCTTCTTCACTTTCAACCCATATTTTTCCGCCATGCATTTCCACTAAACTCTTAGCAAGAGAAAGACCTATGCCACATCCTTCTTTTTTCTTAACAAGAGTTCTATCAACTTGTTCAAACCTATTAAATATACTCCTAACTCTATCCTTAGGGATTCCTATTCCCGTATCCTCTACGGATATTTCAACTACACTTTCCTTAGATAGTATATTAACAAATATTTTTCCATTTTCATCAGTATATTTTATATCATTAGATAACAAGTTTAATACTATTCTCTCAATTTTATCTGGATCGCAAGCCACTATTGCTTCTTCTGTTTCTGTATCAAATATAAATTCTATTTTTTTAGATGCCATATAGGGTTCAACAGATTGAGCTATTTCCTCTACAACACTAACTATATTAATGTTAAGAAGCTTTATTTCATAAAAACCTGCCCCAATTTTACTTATATCTAAAAAATTCCCTACTAATTTTAATAACCTATATGAATTTTGCTTTGTTAAATTAATTGATTTCCTAATATTGCCTTTTGTTATATTATTATTTTTATAATTTAATTCCATTAACTGATTACTTCCAAGAATTATATTTATAGGAGTTTTAAGTTCATGAGATATATTTGTAAAAAAATCATTTTTCATATTTTCAGTTTCAATAACTTTTTCCATTTCTTCCAACTTGTTTTTTATATTTACATTTTCCGTAACATCCTTTGCTATAATAATATATTCTTCCATATTCTCAATATACTTACTTCTTAAATTTAAATACTTATAAGAATTATCTTTTACTAAATATCTATACGTAAAGCTAGACAACTCATCATTACTTCCTATATTACTATTATACAATTGAAATCTATCTATACCATCTGAATCAATCAGATCATAAAAGTTCATTTTTAAAAGTTCATCACTACTCCACCCTAAGACACTAGTCCATTCATTGTTAACCTTTTTAAAATCCCCTCTACTATTAAGAATAGCTATTAAATCTTTCGATGTTTCTATATACCCATCTAATTCTTCCTCTATATACACTCTTTCTTTACTTTCATTAACTATACTTTCCTTAATCTCGTAACCTTTAGATATAATAGCTATTTCTGAACAAATAGATTTTAAATAATCATGTTGAACGTTCATTAACCTATCATTATCTTTAAACTTTATACATAAAATACCTATTATCTTATCTCTTAATAGAATTTTATACATAGCAAATTGACTACTACTTATCTTTACTCCCGTTCTTGTTTCTAAATACTCCTTATCCTTTTCATTAAGAAGTCCATCATCTAAAAAATTCAAATCTTCATATTTAAAAACTTCATCATTAAACTTGATAAAGTCTACACCGTTAATATCTCCAGATTTAGCATACATCTCCATATGATTTTCTTTAGGATTATACAGCCATATATTAATCCCTATACAATCTATATAATTCTGTATTCTTGAAGCTATAAAGTTAAGATATTTTTTTAAGTTTAATTTACTTGAAAAATAATTGGTATCTACCTTATTACTATTAATCATTTTTACAATTTCTCGTCTAATATTCATCTCCATAGGCAATAATTGAAATACCCCTATAATTCCAATTATGTTCTTTTCCTTATCTTTTAAACTATTTTTAATAACACTCATCTCTATCTCTTTACCACCTTTAATTATGGTAAATTCACGCCTTATATTCTCATCATTATGAATAACCTTCAAATCTTCTTCACTTATTATATCTTTATGTATTTTTCTAGCCTCATACAAATTACTATCTTTAATTAATTCTTTTAAGAACCTATTTAAATAAACCAATTTTCCGTCTAATTTTTTTATATAAATCCCACACTTTAAACTATCAACTATATTTTGAAAATCTATTAATTCGCTTGTTGGTTCTTCCTCTATCATAAAATCGCTATTATACTTTTTTACATTATTACCCATAATACCATCCCCTTACATACAATATTATACATCTAAAGAAATAAAATGTAAATATAAGTAATATTTTCTTGTATTATGAATAAAATTATGTTTTTTTGGAAAACAAAAAGGATTCTCTCCACCTATTTTAGAATCCTCTTTTAATTACAGTAATACTTCTTATTATGACTTTAGATTATTTCTTATTTTCAAATTCAAATATTTTAAACATTTAATTTTCTAATTTAAAGTAATTTTAATGTAAATCTCCGTACAAAAATACTTCATGACTTTATAAAAGAAAAAGTCTTTACTTCAATTGCAATGGATATATCTCAATTAACTGAATAATTATCTATAAGTAACTTCATCATCAAATATTATCTGATAGTATTTAGATTTCCCTTCTGAGCTAATTAATGAAATTGAACAGACGTTATCCTTCCAAGAATATCGTACTGAATCTTCAGTAGGATGGCCCCCATCATTTTCTAAACTTGTAGAAAAAAGCTTCTTTTCAAATATCATAGAATCCTTTTTATAGTATACTTTTATTTCTGTTGATCCAAATAAAAAGGCATCTTTATAATAAATTATAACTTGGTTATTTGTTTCACTTTTTAATGTTTTTAAATGAGTTTTATTAAAAATTATTAATATAGATAATATCAAAAATATAAAAATAAAAAGCCTTCTGAAAAACTTCCACATTTCTCTATCCATAAAAATATCCTTCCATATAATTTCTTTCTTCTTATCATTAGATGTGTTACCTTAATTATATATTAGCATATTCTAACATTTTCCTCTAGAACTTCAACTTATTTGCATTATTAGAAGACATCATCGAGGTATATTACAAATATTGTAAAAGTTATGTATTATGTTAAAATACAAAGTATATACCACAAAATTCATAAGAGGTTAAAAAATGATAAGTTTAGAAAAGGTCCATCAACAACAAGAAATGTAATAAAACTGTTAGAAACTATGAATTTTGATAAGAGTATAATATATGATGCTAATTATTTTTATAATAAAATTATAGAAGAAAGTAATTAGATAGATTTCATTATATTTTATACCTTCCTAAAATCAGTAGTTTAACAAAAAACTCTCTATGTTAAATTGCTACCTTTATTAATGGCTAGGAAAATCTATATATTCTTAATAAATCTTAATAAATCTTAATAAATTTAAATATAAAATCTTACAACTTCCCCTTTAAAATGTTCTCATAACGATTAAAGGAGAGATTCATTTTGAAGAAAAAAAACAAAATACTTATAATTACTGTTTTATGGCTTATTATTATTGCTATTTTATATAGTAGAGGAATATTAACAACAGATATAGATAAAGTTAGTGCTATTATTAGAAATAATCCCTCAAAGATGCAAGTATTATTTGTATTTTTATCTACTATTAGAGTTGTATGTTTTATACCACAAACAATTTTTATTCTTATAGGAAGTGCTCTCTTTGGGCCATATACTGGGTTCCTTCTATCAATTTTATCACTATTCCTATCTCAAAGTATTGTGTACTTTATTGGTAGATTCTTTAGCAAAGAACTTTTAGGGGATACCTTCTTTGCTAAGTATGGTAATATTATTGAAATTATAAAAAACTATGGTTACAAAATTCTAGTACTTGGAATAGTATGCCCTATAACTCCTTCAGATTTAATAACAGCTTCTGCTGGATGCATAAAGCTAAGTTATAGTAAATGTGTCTCAGCTATTGTTTTAGCAGATGCTCCTATGATATTTTTATATGGTTTTTTAGGTTCTGGAATTGAAGGAAACTACTTATTTAAAATATTAGCAATTTTAGCTATAGTTTTTATATCTTATTACTCATTTCTAATTTGGAATAAGATTAATAAATCTATAGTTCTATAAATAAGTCCCTATAGAATTTTATAATTCTATAGGGACTTATTTATTTTAATGGTAATTTCACTATAAACTCTATAACATCATTATCAAGTTCTGCATTTACCTCTCCATTATGGAGTTCTACTATTCTCTTTACAATAGATAACCCTAAGCCTGCACTATCCTGTTCTTTTCTTGATTTATCAACCTTATAAAAGCGTTCAAAAATATTATTTAGTTCATCTTTATCAATATTCTTTGTTTTATTGGCTAAAGATATAACCACATACTCATCATCTTCTTTATATAACGTAACTAACACTTTATCATTTCTTAGACTATATTTCTTTGCATTAGTAAGAAGATTCTCTAACACCCTCACAATCTTTTCCACATCAATATTTATAAAAATATCTTCGCTAGATATATCCTTATATACCTCTAATCCTTCCCTATTAAATATAGGAGTATATTCACCAACTAATTGTTCTACTAGTGATCCTATCTCCACCTTACTATAATTTAATTTAATATCATGACTAGTTAGCTTTGTGTACTCAAAAAGCTCATTTATTAGTTTATTAAGACTTCTTGTTCTTTCATCTATAACATCAATATATTCTTTAAATTTATCTTTATCCTGAAAGCCATTTTTCTTAAGTAAGTCCACATATCCTATAATTGATGTTAATGGGGTCCTTAAATCATGAGATACATTTGTTATTAACTCACTTTTATTTTTTTCCATTATTTTTTCGTTTTCTATTTTTTCACCAAGTTCTAAAGACATATTATTAATGCTATCACAAAGCTGTGCTAATTCATCATTACCTTTAACTTCTATAGTCTTACCAAAGCCATCATCCTTAATTCTCTTAACTTCTTTAGTTAAAAACTTAATATATTTTACTTTTCTATTTACTAAAGTTAAAAACACAAATAAAAAAGTTCCAATACCTAATAAAATAATAAAATACACTGAATTTATGGAGACTAAATAATTATTAGATATAAAATCAATAACATTAGGACACATTACAAGTATTATTCTCATGAGCATTATGACAATTTCAATACCTGCTAGAATTGATACTATTACAGTTAGGATTAAATATAAACTTATCTTGTTAAAATTAATCTTTCTAAATCTCTTAGTGTTAAATATAATAATAGTAGCTAAGAAAATAGCAAAAGCAAAAACTTTAACAAAATTTATTCCCTGAACAGGTACATCTAAGTTAATATTTCCACTTTGCTGTCTAGCTACTAAAATTGCATAACCTTCACTTATAATAATTTGGTATAAAAGAAAGGCAACAAGTACTCCTAAAATTAAGTTAAGCTTTATCTTTTTAATCTTAATCATATCTTATACCCTACTCCCCATATGGTTTTTATATATATAGGAGCTTTAGGATCCACTTCAATTTTTTCTCTAAGATTTGTTATATGTACTGTAACAGTGTTATCAGCCTTAAAAAATTCTTCCTTCCAAACTTCCTCATATATCTTTCTAATACTTAAAACTATTCCCTTATTTCTTGCAAGTAATTCTAAAATATCAAACTCTTTTGGTGTTAGTCTAACATCCTTTTCTCCAACCCATACTTGCCTAGTATCAGTATTTATTGTTAAATCACCTATTTCTATTATAACCTTTGAATTATTAGACTCCACATTATAAGCCGTATATCTTCTGAGCTGAGCTTTTACCCTTGCAATAAGCTCTAGCGGATTAAAAGGTTTAGTAATATAGTCATCTGCCCCTGCTGTTAGTCCATGTATTTTATCCATATCTTCTGATTTAGCAGATATCATAATTATAGGCATCTTCTTATTTTGTCTAATTTTAATACATGCTTCTATACCATCTATTTGTGGCATCATAATATCCAGAAGCACTAATTCAATATTCTTTTCTTCTATAATCTCAATTGCATTTTTAGCATTATCAACCTTTATAGTTTTGAAACCTTCGTTTTCTAAATATATACTTAGAAGATTTCTTATATTTTCATCATCATCAACTATAAGAATACATCCTTTCATTTTATACACTCCCTACATTTCATTTGTACAATAAAAAACATAAGCTGGTGGAATATTAATAAACTCCTTTTTTATATTAATACTTTGAAAATAAGCATTTATTAAGGATTTTTTTAGCTTAGAATATTGAAATGTTATAAAAATACCACCATGGCTTAATACTTTTCTAGTTCTCTCTAATATTGCTTCTGTCATTTCTTTTGGCAAACTAGCAAATGGTAATCCTGATACAATATAATCCACTTTATTTATATCATATTTTTTAATGTAATATTCAATATTTTCTGCTGAGTCATTTATTATATATATTTTTTCCATTTCCTTATACTTATCTTCTAATATCCTATAAAATTCTTCATTATATTCTATTAATATAATTTTTGTATTTGCATTACGTCTTTTTAATAATTCTTCTGTAAACGCTCCAGTGCCTGGACCAAATTCTACTATACATTCACAATTGTTAAAATCTATGCTTTCAATCATCTTACAAGCTAATTTTTTTGAACTTGGAAAAATTGCCCCTGTTGTTCTTGGATGCAAAATATATTGCATTAAAAATCTATGTTTCATAATACCCCTCAATAACTAATAAATTAATGTCTTAATTATAGAAAGAAGTTATTAGAAAATTGTTATGAAAATTGTTAAGGTTTCTTAAGATTCATTTAATAATTATATTATAATAATTTCTTTTTAAAAAAACAGATACCCAAAATAAAGGTATCTGTTATTTCTTAATTATATATTTAATTATCATTGGAGTTATTACACTTGTTATTATTGATGCTAGTGCTATCTGAGACATTGCAACATCCATAAAAGGAACATATACTTTGCTCATTTCAGTAGCTAAAGATGGTACTGAAATAGATAAACCTGCTACAGATGACATTGCAATAGCTGCATAACCAGGGCGTTTTCCAAGCTTTCTATCTAATATTAATAGAGGAAATAAACATACTAAATAGAATAATGCTGTAAGAACTATTCCTGATACTCCTGATTTTAAAGCTACTATAATATTTATGCTGCTACCAAAACATATTCCCATAAAAGGTAGTAGTATTACTGTAGCAGGTGCATAAAGCTTCTTAAGATCACTATCTAAATTTCCTAAAATCATTCCTAATATAAATGGAAATAGATTTGCTATTATTGTTTTTAAATCTATTCCTTGTCCACTAGCTGAACTTAATATCATTATTGGAACTGCAGGTACCACTATTAGATTTAAAAATCCAAAAGCAGCTCCATCTATTTCATCTCCATAATCATTAACTAAAGCTAGGTACAATCCTGGATTACAGCTTGTTACTGTAGCAATAATTGCAACTGCTGATATTCCAAAGACTCCTTCTATTCCAAAAACCTTAATTACTAATAGTCCAATAATATATGATATTATCAACTTCCCAATACATAATAATCCAGCTCTTTTTATAACATCTACTATATTTCTTATACTAAATTGAGTACCAGAAGCAAATAGCATAAGACCTATTAAAACCATAGTACTTTTATTAGTAAAAAGTGCTGTAGTTGGATTCCCTATTTGAAAGATATTAGGAAAGAAAGTGTTAATTATTGCGGTAAGTATCATGGGAACTATAAGCAGTCCCCCTGGTACTTTCCTAATACTCTTTAGTATTTTCATATACTATAGCTCTTCTCCATTTGTGGCTATAACATTTTTATACCAATAGAACGAATCCTTCTTGTAACGTTTCATTGTTCCATTACCATAGTCATCTTGGTCTACATATATAAATCCATAGCGTTTTGACATTTCTGAAGTTCCTGATGAAATCATGTCAATTGGTCCCCACATTGTATAACCAATAACTTCTACTCCATCTTCAATAGCAAGCCTTAATTGTTCAATATGCTTACGTAAGAAATCTACTCTATATGGGTCATGAACTTTATTATCCTCTGTTAATTCATCAAAGAACCCAGAACTATTTTCAAGTATGAATACTGGTAATCCAAATCTATCGTATACATGATTTAATGTATATCTTAATCCTATTGGATCAATTTGCCATCCCCATTCATTTGCATCAAGGTGTGGATTCTTATAAACACTGTGAACATTACCAGCAGTAAGTTCTAATTGATCTCCATCATTACTTGATATCATAGAATTGTAGTATGACATTCCTACAAAATCAGCTGTATGCTCCTTTATAACTTCTAAATCTCCCTCTTTAATATCTAGGTTAATATTATGTTCTCTAAAATATGTCTTTGAATAATAAGGGTACTTACCACCATTTAGAATATCTAAATAGAATAGATTTTTCATTTGGTCATCTTTTTGCATTGCTAAAGCATCTGCAGGCTTACATGTATAAGGGTAAGTAGTAAAGTAAGCCACCATGCTACCTATCTTATTTTCTTTATCTATTTCATGAGCAAGTTTTGTAGCCCTTGCAGCTGCAACAAATTGATGATGTAACGCTTGGAATAACATCTCTTCATAGTTTTCTTGCCCTTCATCAATTACTCCCATTGTTTTAGGACCAGCTTTAATACTCATGTTTATTTCATTAAATGTTACCCAATACTTAACTTTTCCTTTATATCTATTAAATATTACTTCACAATATCTTAGATATAAATCTATTAATTCTCTGTTGTACCATCCACCAAATTTTTCAACAAGAACTATTGGAAAATCAAAATGTGATATTGTTATTAATGGTTCCATTCCATTTTTTAAACATTCATCTATAACACTATCATAGAACTTTAATCCTAATTCATTTGGCTCTTTATCATCACCATTTGGGAATAAACGTGCCCAAGAAATTGAATATCTAAATACCTTAAATCCCATTTCTTTAAATAAGGCCATGTCTTCCTTATATGTATGATAAAAATCTATTCCTCTTCTCTTTGGATACTTAACTGTATCTGGATCATTTTTAGCTTCCTCTATCATTTCTCTTGTAATTTTAAGCTGTTTAGTTACTTTTCTGTCATTCTTAGCGTTAAATTGCATCACTTCTGGAATAGTAAGTGACTTACCATCTACATTGTAGGCACCTTCAGCTTGACAAGCTGATAAGGCACCTCCCCATAAAAAGTTTTCTGGAAATACTGTTTTCATATTAATCTACCTCTTTTACTACTTATATTAAATTTAATAAATCATCTTTATTTGTTACTTCACCATTTTTTACTGCCATAACATCCTTAAAGTTATCAGAGTTTGTTATTATAACTGGAGTTATAACATCATATCCTTCTTTCTTAATTGCATCTATATCAAATTCTACTAACAGGTCTCCTGCTTTTATAGCTTGACCTTTTTCTATATGACTCTTAAAATGGTTACCTTCTAAATTTACAGTATCTAATCCAATGTGAATTAAAACTTCTGCACCATCCTTAGATTTTAAACCAATAGCATGATTTGTTTTAAAAATAGCTTCTACTATCCCATCAAATGGAGCTACAACTTTACCAACCTTAGGTTCAATTGCAATTCCTTTTCCCATTAAACCTTCTGCAAACACATTATCATTAACTTCTGCTAAATCTTTAACTGTCCCTTCAACTGGGCTCTTTACAATAATTCCTTCATTAGAAACTACAGTTTCTTCTTTAGCTTCTACTTTCTTATCTTCACCCATTACAAAATCGTCAACCCCTGCAATAAGTGTAAATACACATCCTAACACAAATGCTGCTACAACTCCAATTATGATGTAAATATATCTATCAGCATTATAAGTTGAAAGTGATAAAATACCAGGAAGAGCAATAGCATTTGCATTTGCATTTACTAATCCAAAGAATCCACTTACTAAACCTGCTGCTAAACATCCAGCAAAGAAAGGTTTCTTATATCTTAAAGTAACACCATAAATAGCTGGTTCTGTAATACCAAAAAGAGCTGTTAGAGAACTTGAACCTGCTGCTGCCTTCATAGTCTTATTTCTAGTCTTTAAGAATACCCCAAATGCTGCACCTGCTTGTGCAAGATTAGCTGCTAAAGCACTTGCAGTTAATACAGTAACTCCTGTTTCTGCAACTTGTTGAATTTGCATTGGCATAATTGAGTAGTGCATACCAAACATAACAAGTATAGGTCTAAAGAATCCTAATAAAGCACCTGCAACAATTCCACTTTTTGCAAACAATATGTTTAATCCTTCAGCTATCCATGTACCTACATATGAACCAAATGGTCCTATTGCTATCAATTGAACTGGAACCATAATTAATAAAGTTATCATTGGAACAAGTAATACCTTAAGTAAATCTGGAACTATCTTTTCAACAAACTTATAAACATAACTTAAAAGCCATACTGATAAAATTATTGGTATTACTGTTGAAGTATACTTAACTAATAAAATAGGTAATCCTAAAAAGTCTATTTTATCAATACCAGTTTCAGCAATTTTACCTGCAGCATCTAAAATTGTTGGGTGTAATAAACATCCTGCTAAAGCTATTGCTAAATATTCATTAGTTTTAAATTTTCTTGCTGCACTTACAGCTAAGAAGAATGGCATAAAATAAAATACGCAGTCAGCTATCATATTAAATACTGTAATAAAACCTGTAGAAGGATCTACCATACCTGTTGATGTCATTAGTGATGATAAACACTTCATCATACCACATCCAACTAGTGCTGGAAGTATTGGAGTAAATATTCCTGAAATAGTTTCAATAAAGGCATTGACTGGATTTTTCTTTACCTTTGGCATATCAGATTCATTATTATTTGTAAAGCTTCCAAGCTTAGTGAATTCATCATAAATCTTGTTTACCTTAGCTCCAATTACAACTTGTAATTGACCACCACTATGTTGTGCTTTTAAAACACCTTCTAAACTATCTATTGCTTTTAAATTTACTTCTGCTTCAGATTTCACTACAAGTCTTAATCTAGTAGCACAATGAGTAACATATGTAATATTTTTTTCTCCACCACTTAACTCAAGAATCTTTTGAGCTAATTCTTTATTATTCATGTATCTCTCCACCTTTGTTTAAAATATATATTTAAAACCTTTAAATCTTAGCTAGCATTGATTTATTAGTTATTAAACTAAAATAGAAATGACCAAAGACTAACATAATTGTAGTTATAGCTATACAATCACATTAATTTTTGGTCATGCCTGATCGAATCAGTAACAGTCCTAGTTATTTTGTTTTCTTATTCTTTGAATATGAAGCATCAAATATAATTTTTCATCATTTGTACACTTCCATCCATAATTTTTATTTAAATGTTTCTCTATCATATCAACACACTCTAACTCTTCAGTCAGTTTATCTTGCATAAGAGTAAACATATCACTATTTTCATTTTCTAATGGCTTATTATTTACCTGCCTCATTATAAAGTATCTTATATGAGTTACAAACCTTGTAAATTCAAATGAATCTTCATCAAACTCTATTTTGAATTTATACTTTATTAAACTAAGGATTTCTCCCATTATACTTGTTATCTTGGTTGTTTCAGTCATATCATGCTTACCCAGTTGAGCATTTATAAAATGTAATGCTATAAATGCAGCTTCATTTTTATGAAGTCTAATACCCAATTCTTTTTCAATAATATCTAAAGAATTATTTCCTATAGTATACTCTTTAGGGTAAAGATGTTTTATTTCCCACTGAAGTGGGTTTCTCATTTCTATCCCTTCTTTATTTCTTTGAATAGCAAAATTAATATGATCTGATAAGGCTAATAAGATATCTGGACTAAATCCTATATTAAGTTCTTTATATCCATATCTCATAATCATTTCTGTTACTTTGATCACTTCATTAGGGATAGAATCTAATATATCAAAAGCCTTTGTGTTTTCAGGAATTACATACTTCTTTTCAATTAATGATAAATCCTCTAAAACATATGGTGTCTTACGGAAACCTAATCCCTTTCCAACAACAATGATTTCTTCATCTTTATCATTTAAAGCTAAAACAACATTATTATTTAACTTTTTAATTATCTTCATCTTTATTATCTCCATCCCTTGTTATATTTGAAAATAAAAAATGACCAAAGATTAATATAATCACCCATAGATAATCACATTAATTTTTGGTCATGCCTGATCGAATCAGTAACAGTCCTTACAATGTATACGATAACAAGTTTTTGATAGCTTGTCAATACTTTTATTAAAATATTTTTTAAGTTCATACAATAGTCCTAATTTCAATTTACACCACATATAAGATTATGATACCATTTGTATGGAATATACTATGGATTATTTTATCGGAGGAGAAAATATGAGTACTATAACTGAATATAATTGTCCTAATTGTAATGCAGGATTAGAATTTAATCCTGAAATTCAAAAATGGAAATGTAATTACTGCTTTAGTGAATTTAATGAAGATGAAGTTGATGCTATAACTAAGGAAAATACCAGTCATACTGAAGAACATATAGGTGATTTAGATAGTTATACTTGTACAAATTGTGGTGCAGAATTAATAGCAGATGATACAACAGCAGCAACATTTTGTATTTATTGTAGAAGTCACTCTATAATAAAAACTAGATTTTCTGGAAAATTCGCACCCAAAAGTGTTATCCCATTTAAAATAGGTAAAGAAAAGGCTCAAGAAATCTATAGAGCTTGGATTAAGAAAAAGAAATTTGCCCCTAAAGGGTTTAAGGAAAAGAAATGTATTGAAAAAATCACTGGTATATATGTGCCTTTTTGGTTATTTGATAATAATGTAAGAGGAGAACTTAGTGGTAAAGGTACAAAAGTTCATTCTTGGTCAGATGGTGATTACAATTATACAAAAACTAAGTACTATAATATTATAAGGGAATGTACTTCTAAATATAACGGAATACCTGTAGATGGACTAAAAAAATTAGATGATTACTTAATGGAGGAAATAGAGCCATATAATTATGGTGAACTAACAGATTTCTCTATAAAATATATGTCTGGATTTATGGCTGAAAAATATAATGTAGATGCAACAGAAGCAAAAGACGTTGCAAGTAAGAAAGTTGAAAAATATCTAAGCTCTAGATTAGCTGAAACAGTATCTGGTTATAGCACTTTTAACCCAAACTCTAATAGAGTTACCATAACTAAAACTGATTATAGTTATGCTATGTTACCAATTTATTTACTAGTTAATGAGTACAAAGGTAAAAAATATGAATTTATTATAAATGGACAAACTGGGAAAGTTATAGGTGAAGCTCCTACTGATCATGGCAGTCAAATTAAATATGCATCAATTATATTTATAATAACTTGGTTAATTATTGTGTTTGGAGGTGCTGCAATTGTCTAGAAAATTTAAATCACTTATTTGTTTATTTATATTTTTAATAACTTTATCACCCATTAATGTTAAGGCAACTGAAACTAAAAATATAAAGGACTATTTAAATTATTTATCAGAACCTGAAGTTCAACAATTACAAGGTAGTATTGATGAAATTGCAAATAAATATAATTTAGACACAGTAATAGTTATTACTGATAATACAGAGGGTAAAACTTCAATGGAGTATGCAGATGATTTTTATGATTATAATAATTATGGTTTTGATTCCGAAAAATCAGGTGTTTTACTATTAGTAAATATGGATGCTAGAGAAATTTGGATTTCTACAACAGGAAAGGCAATTAATATATTTAGTGATACTAGAATAGATACTATGATAAATGATATAACACCTTATTTATCAGATGGAGATTATGAAGGTGCTAGTAGCAAATTCCTAGAAAGCATTGATTACTATGGTACTAAAGGAGTAGTTACTGATGATGAGGATTTAAGTATTGAAGAGAACTCTACTCCACCTTCTTTTTCTAGTAGATTAAAAGAGAAAATTATATCTCCAGCTACTTATGCTATTGCTTTAATAATATCACTATTAGTTACATTAGTAGTTACATTAAAATCTAAGCGAAATGTTACTGTTAACAATAGAACTTACGAAGATAAAGGATCTTTCTCCTTAACTAATAAGCAAGATATATTTGTTGGAGAAAATACCACTAGAAGAAAGATTCAAAAGCAATCTAATAATTCAAGTCATAGTACAACTCATACTAGTAGCAGTGGAAGTACTCATGGCGGAGGCGGCGGCAGCTTCTAAGATTAATTTTACAAATAATATATGGAAAGCAGATAGTTGTATAAACTTACTCTATCTACTTTCCTTTTTTATTTTTATAAATTTACAATTAATGGTGTATAATATAAGCAAATAGTATTTTAGATTGGAGGATACATATGAAAATTATAGATCTATTAAGAGAGCCTTATGAAGAATATAATAGCTTACCTAAAAAAGAAAAAAGTAAATGGACTGCCCTTTTACTTTGCCTATTCTTTGGTTTCTTAGAAGCACATAAATTTTATGAAGGCAAACCTACCGTAGCTGTTCTTTATGCTTGTACTGCTGGTTTGTTTGGATTCGGCTGGCTCAAAGATACTATAACTTATATTTTATTTACACCATATGTATACACTCTTTAATTATAAAAAAGGTTTAGCGAATATTTATTTTGCTTGTTCCGTCGCAAGCTCCAAGTCACATGGAAACAAATATCCCCCCACGCCTACTAAAGGTAAGGAAATTATAAAATTACTATCCTTTGATTTATAGCTAATTCAAATTTTATCCTTTCCTCGTATAATAAAAGTAAGAGGATAGCTAGTTGCTATCCTCTATTTTTGTATCTTAATTTAAAATTTAAATTCCTTAATAATAAACTCCTACTATGATTTAAAAAAACAAATTTTAGAGTTCCTCTCAAAAAATTCTAAGAATCCTAATTTTAACTATATATTTATATATTTATAACAATATATAAATATTTATTTAATTAACGATTTATTGAACGTGCAATCATGGATACAGTATGACGAACACCACGAATAGCCTTGCTCATGGCCAAAATATTCTCATAAGGTGCAACCCCACCATAACCTGCATCTCCAATATGTTGAATATCCACTCCACAAATCTTGTTACGAATAGCAATTTGTTTGATAGTATCCTCATCAGAGCTTTCTTGGCTAGTTCCAATTGCACTTAATACAAGCGCACCTTTACTATGTGCTAGTTTAACTACTTCTTTTAATTCACCTTCATCAAAACCAGGTACTGTTCCAACTGCTGGAACCAAAATAACATCTGCACCTGCCTCAATGAATGACTCAATAGCTTTCATATCAGCAACTGGTTCATCAACACCAGCACCATGCATCTTGCCTGCAATAATTAACCCAGAGAAATATTTTTTTGCCAACTTAATTGTCTTTTCAATCTCTGTATTTGTCACACCTGTACCAGGATTTCCAGTAAAGCAAACAAAATTCATTCCAAGTCTTTCAATCTCTTTAATTGTCTCAAGATTAGCTTGTCTACCCTTACTGATTGTTAAACGATCCTCGGCCATATTTGCCTCTAAATCTACTGGCTCTAAGTTTACACCTATAGGACGTCCCACTAAATTTTGTAGTTCCTTTACAAAGGATTCTTCCTTAACTTCTAGTCCAAATATATATGGTTTTAAAACATCTACTCCATTAAGAAGAATTAGATCAGCTCCAAAAGCTCTAGCAATTTCTGAATTAGTAATATCTCCTATAAATGATTCCCTTGTTGCTACATTTTCTGAAAGAATAACCCTTCCTTCACTTGCTTTAATACTTTGTTTTAACTCTTCTGCGTTCATTCCTAATATTTCTGAAGCATTTGCACTAATTAATCTTTTACCCATAACTATTCCTCCAAAACTTTATCTATATCAACTGCATTTATTTTAACTTAATTTATTTCAGCTGCTTCTAATTCTAAATTCTTCTTTTCAACACTTTGATAGAAGAACCAATAAATTGCTATATCAACAAGTATTAATACTATTTGTAAAATAGAACCGCTTATATGTCCTCCAGTTGTAAGGAATCCACTAATAATTGGTGGCATTGTCCATGAAACAGCAATACCTGTGGTAGTAGCAACTAATCCCGAAGCCATTGCTGTATATGAAATTACTGCATTAGCTATTGGTGCTAAAACAAATGGTATCAATAAAGAGAAATTCATTACTATTGGTAATCCAAACATAGCTGGCTCATTAATATTGAAGATACCAGGTGTTAATGTTAAAGGTGCCATCATCTTACTAATTTGGCTAGCTCTCTTACGTCTTGCTACAATAGCAATAACTATTACTAAACCTAATGTAGCTCCCCCACCACCGATATATACAAAGTTATCCATAAATGGCTCTGTAATAATATTAGGTAATTTTGCAGTAGCATCAGCCTGGAATATTAGACGGTTTGCATCTGAATTCATAAGCCAAATTGGCTTAAGAATACTATTTACAATATTACCACCATGAATACCAACCATCCAGAATAAACTATTTAAGAATACTGCAATAATTGTTCCAAAAATATTGTTACCAAGTAATCCTAATGGACCTCCTAAAACCTTTAAAAGTAAATCATGTATATTTCCAATACTAGCTTTATCCATAATTCCAAGAACAACTAACCATAACGTTATAATAACTGCACCTGGAATTAAGGCACTAAAACTTCTTGCAACTGCAGGTGGAACTGCATCTGGTAACTTTATTTGTATATCCTTTTTAATAAACCACTTAAAAATTAAAGATGAAATAATACCCACTATCATAGCTACAAATAAACCTTTACTTCCCATAAATCCTACTGGGATTCCTGCTCCTGCTTCACCACTTACAAAAGGTGTTACAACAACAAAAGAAGAAAGAGATATAATTCCTGCTGAAACACCATCAACATCATATTGACGTGCTAAGCTATTAGCAATACCAAAACTTGCAACTAATCCCATTAATCCAAAACTACTATCAACGCCCTTCCATAAATAAGCATCAACACCTACAGCTGTTAACCAATCAGTCCAAGCCTTTACTGGAAAACTTGCTATAATCATAAATAAAGAACCAATGATAATTAAAGGCATGCTTAATGTAATACCATCACGTATTGAAATAAGCACTTTGTTTGAGCCTAATTTTGATGCTATAGGCATCAACTTTTCTTCTAAAAATTCACTTAAATTTTTCATATTAACCTCTCCCTCTTTTAGTTAATTATAAAATATAATTTAATAATTATATTTAAACATTTTCAAAAGATATATTGATAATAAATAATTATTTATTAACTAAATAATATATTATCAGCTATAATTTGTCAACAATATTTTCAAGTTTATATGGATAGTTGTTTATAAATTATAATTAATATATACTTATATTAATAGGAATATTAATATTGAAAGGATGACTATTATGAAAATCACCAAAACACAAAGAAACATAAGATTTAAAATTTTAGATAAAATTTATTCTAAAGGACCTATTTCTAGAATAGATATTTCAAAAGAAACTAACATAACTCCTGCAACCGTTAGCGAAATTACTGGAGAAATGATCAATCAAAAGCTTATTCACGAAATTGGAGAAGCTATCCCTGAACAGAGCAAATCTGGGAGAAAAAAAATACTACTAGATATTTCTCCTAATCATAGTTTTTATATAGGAAGTGAATTATCTCAAAAATATATATCTTTCTGTTTAACAGACAATACAGGTAAAATTATTAAAGAAAATTCCTTTGTATTAAGTCATTATGATTTAAACAACACTTTAAGCGAATATTTTTATACTAATAAATTACAAGAATTCATAGAATCATGTGCTGAATACAACCCTAAAGGAATTGGAATAGCAATTCCAGGTCACTTCCATGATGAAAGTAAATCCATTATTACTAATAATCCATTTTGGAAAAACTTTAATATTAAAGTCTTACTAGATAATATTCAACTACCAATCTTTTTTGAAAATAACGTTAAATGCATGACTTTAGCAGAAAGATTACTATTTAATAATGGTAATGATGATAACTTTATATTTTTCCATGTAGGTAGAGGAATGTTTTGTTCATATATGTATAATGGTGAACTATATGCTAAAAATAATTATCTAGTTGGAGAAATCGGACATATAGTTGTTCACCCAGATGGAGAACTATGTGAATGCGGTAAGAGAGGCTGTCTTCAAACTTATGCAAGTGAAGCCTGGATAATAAAGAAAGCTCAAATTATTTTTGATAACTCAGAAAGTACATATCTAAAGCAATTAGTTAGTGAAAAGGATAAGATAACAATAGATACTATATTAAAAGCTTATCTGTTAGGTGATGAAGGTATAATACATATACTTCATTCTGCAATTAAATATCTTGCAATTACACTTAATAATTTATATATGATGATTGATTCAAATAAAATTATTATTCATGGAGAGTTATTTAAAGAACCTTTATTATCAAGTTTATTAAAAGAACACTTAGATAAAGAATTAAATTTACTAGGTTTACAGAATAATAAAGATGTTATAATTAAGAACTATTATAATTATACTGGAGCTTTAGCTGCTTCTGCTCTTTGCATAAATGAACTACTTATTAAATAATAAAACCCACCTGTAAAACAGGTGGGTTTCTCTGTATTTATAAGACCATTTATAACTTATTAATTTGACATAGCTTCTTCTAAAACAATATCTCATATATACATAAAATATAATCCTTTTTTAGTTTCTACATTAATTCTATAGAATGATAGTATATAACTTTCAGTTTCAATACCTTCCATAGTCTTGCAACTTTCTACTTCTATCTTATTATTATCAAATACAACTTCATTTACATTGATATTTACAAGTTTCATCCCTATTATTTACTTTACCAAAGCCCGTTCCCTTCTACCCTCTTCTATTAAAAGCATAATCACTTAATAAAATTAACTTTGTTCTACTTTTATGAATTAAACATTAACAGTGTAACAAAATATTCTACAGAAAATACCTTAGTATAAGAAGTAATTTTCTTTAAAAAAGGAGTGCTTAATGATAAAAGAAAGAATGGACTGTATAGATTGTGGCACTGAATATTGTCCTTGTCATCTGGCAGAATCAGGAGAATGTATTATGTGTTCACAACTTCAAGGGGAATGCTTTTGCGACTGTGTAAATTGGAAAGGTGTCTGTGTTTATCAAGAACTTTTTAATAATGGAATGAAGGCTAAAGAAGGAAGAAAAACATACAATTGTGAAGTTACATTTGCAGAAGAAATAGACGAAGGTGTAATTATGATTAAATTTATAGCACCTCATAAACTAGCAATAGATCTAGTTAAACCTGGTAGCTACATTTTTATTAGGACAGATGAGAACAACTTCTTCGATGTTCCAATATCCATTATGGAATCTGATGTAGAAACAGATATTATTACCATTGTAATTGAAGTCAGAGGAATTAAAACAAAGAAAATAAAAGAAACAAAAGTTGGTCAAGAAATAGTAATTAGAGGACCTTATTGGAATGGAGTTTTTGGTTTTGATAATATCTCAAAACAGAAAGAACAAAATTGTTTAGTTTTAGCAAGGGGTATTGGAATGGCTCCAATGATGCCTGTCATAAGAAAGCTTGTAACCTCAAATAATGAAGTTGATGTTTTTATTGATAAAGCTCCTTTCAAGAATATTTTTGCAAGTGAATATTTAGATAAGTTTAATATCTTTCCTAAGGAAACCAACTTACTTAACAAAGGCAAATTATCAGATGAAGGTAAATTTATTATTTCCCAATCCATCCACGATAAGAATATAAGTCATATTCACTTAGCTGGTGCAGATATTCTAACTTATTCAGTAATTGAATATTTAGATGAACTTGATAGAGCTGATATTACACTTTCATGCTGTAATAATTTTAAGATGTGTTGTGGTGAAGGAATCTGTGGCGCTTGTACTGCTAGATTTTCAGGGCATAGAGTTAAGAGGTTCTGTAAATTGCAATCAGATCCAAGAAATATTTTTGAGGGGAGAAGGTTTATATGAGGATTATCATTATTGGCGGTGGCTGGGCAGGATGTGCAGCTGCTATTAGTGCAAAAAAAGCAGGAGCAGAAGTTCATATATATGAAAAAACAGATTTATTACTTGGACTTGGAAATGTTGGCGGTATAATGAGAAACAATGGAAGATATACTGCATCTGAAGAACTTATTGCTTTAGGCGGTGGAGATTTAATTAATATTACTGATGCAAACTCAAGACACAAAGGCATAGATTTTCCAGGGCATAAACATGCATTCCGTGTTGTATTGCAACCAATAAAGATTCTATAAATTATATCCATAATGAGAACTTATTTGATGCCCTATCAGATGATGATACCTTTGGTATGAGAATCAGAAAATTAAGAAGGTTAAATAGACTAAGCTGCAAAGAACTAGGAGAAATTATCGATATTTCACTTGATTCTATTTTACAGCTTGAAAGAGGAGTATTCAATCCTACATATACAACTATTCTAAAGTTACATAACTTCTTTGGAGATAGTATTATTGTAGATGATTATTCTAGATACGTTCTATCAGATAACAATATAAAAATTAAGGAATGGAGAAAAAAGAATAATATAAAATCTAAGGATGCATTTAAAATATTTAACCTTTCAGAAAAAGCTTATTGGAGGATTGAAAGAACTACACACATAACTTTAAAGTTATATAAAACCATTGAACCTGTATTAAAGGAGCTAGGGATAACCCCCTAGCTCCTTTTATAAGTGCGCCCAGCATGGGCGTACACTAATCGGTGAAAGTCCGTAACGGGGGCTGATAGTGCCAACCGTATAGCTTAAGACAAGGGTGTCTATCGTGAGATAGAATCTGAAGGAAGTCGGCGGCAAACCTTTGGTCTGAGGAACACGAATCACATGAGGCTTAATTTAGTGGGTAAGCTTGCTTAACAAAGCAAAGCCCAATAACTATCCGAAAACTGATTAAGTAAATGTGGCAGATAGATGAAGGGAAAGTGTACGTTCTTACCTGGGGAGGTCTGATAATACATCAATAAGTAGATGAAATTTCGAAATTGATAACCTATATAGTGATATATAGCTGAATTATCAGAAGTCAGCAGACGTCATAGTACTTTCGCTAATCGCGATAGCGAAGGGAAGGACTGAACATTAGAAGGTTTACAACTTTGATAAATCTAAGAATTATGAAGAAAGCAGAAATTCCCATAAGGAATCTGACTGTGGAGGTAGAAATGGAAGTTCGAGATAAACAGAAGGTGCAGAGTAAAATCGTAGATTTATTAAATAGAGAAAGCGTAAACGATGAGTTATTTGATACTAGTAGGTTACTTGAAGATGTGCTTGAAAGAAATAATATGCTTGAAGCAATGTATAGAGTAATTAGAAATAAAGGTAGCTATGGAATTGATGGCATGAAAACCGATGAACTTCGAGAGCATGTCAAAAAGAATTGGGCTACAGTTAAAACTAAACTGCTAGAGGGAAAATATAATCCATCTCCAGTAAGGAGAGTAGAAATTCCAAAGCCTGATGGAGGAGTAAGATTACTTGGAATACCAACAGTACAGGATAGAATGATTCAACAAGCTATTGCCCAAATACTTAGTAAATTATACGAGCCTACTTTCTCTGAAAGTAGTTTCGGATTCAGACCTAATAGAGGTGCAAAGAATGCTATTAAACAATCAGAAACATATATAAATCAAGGATATAAGTGGGTTGTCGATATGGACTTAGAAAAATTCTTTGATAAAGTGAACCATAACATACTAATGGGGAAACTTGAAAAGAAAATTAAAGATAAAAGACTTCTGAAACTTATAAGAAAATATCTAGAAAGTGGAGTTCTTATAAATGGAATTAAAGTATCAAGTGAAGAAGGAACGCCACAAGGTGGGCCACTTAGCCCATTGTTAGCAAATATAATGCTAGACGATGTTGATAAGGAACTTGAGAAAAGAGGGCATAAGTTTTGTAGATATGCCGATGATTGCAACATATATGTCAAGAGTAAAAGAGCGGGTTTGAGGGTAATGGATTCTATAACAAGAATTATTGAAAATGAACTTAAATTAAAAGTAAATAAAGATAAGAGTGCAGTTGATATTGTAAGTAAAAGAAAGTTTTTAGGATTTTCATTTTATTTCGTTAAAGGCGTAGCCAAAATAAGAATACATGAGAAATCAATTAAAAGATTTAAAGAGAAGGTAAAGTCCATAACTAATAGAAACAGAGGAATATCTATGGATTTAAGATTACTTAAACTAAATGATTCTATTAAAGGATGGATTAATTATTTTGGAATAGCTAACGCTAAGCGGAAGCTGTTGGAACTAGATAAATGGATTAGAAGGAGACTACGTGCTTGCATATGGAAGCAATGGAAGAAGATTAGAACTAGACATAGAAATTTAGTGAAATTAGGAATCGATAATTGGAAGGCATGGGAATATGCCAATACAAGAAAAGGCCACTGGAAAATCTCTGGTAGCCCAATTCTAAGTAAATCACTTCATAATAAATATCTAGAATCAATAGGATTCGTTAGTCTTACACAAACATATCAAATGAAACATTAAATTCTAGTGAACCGCCGTATACCGAACGGTATGTACGGTGGTGTGAGAGGACGCTAAATAAAATAATTATTTAGCTCCTACTCGATTAATTATCTACATTCTATATATATTTTTTAATTAACTGATTTTAGTCAGCATATCTTTTACGAATATTTTTAAATTATTTTGTAAACCTACTCTATCTTGAATTATATTTCTTTCAATTTAAATATTTCTTTTATATTATCTCCATTATCTTTATCTTTATCTTTATCTTTAACCCCTCTCCATCCAGCTGGATGTATTCCATCAAGTAATATCATGCTGTCTTCTCTTAAGCTATCAATTTTAGTTTGTATAAATCCATCTAATTTATAACGCCTACTTTGATTTTTAGCGTTATCACAATACTTTACATTGTATATTATCTCATTGTCTATTTTAAGATTACCGTCTATATCTTGATTAATTCTTGAAGCTACTTCTTTAATGAATTCATAGTTAATATTTTTACTTTTACAACAAATATCACACATATGTGACCCATCTGTACATAAATTGATTATAATATATGGTTCGTATTCTTTTAATCTGCTAGCAAAACATTCCCTTATTTCCTTTTGACTCCACAATGTTAACCATACCCTATCCCTAAACATCTCTGTGTTAAATCCCAAGCTTGCTTTATACTGAATTGCATTCATAAGAATTATTTCACACTCATCATCTTTATTTAGAATGCGAGGGTTACTTTTATTTATATAATCATTAAATATTTCAAGAAAATATTTTTCGAATTTTTTTCCTGTTACACCGAGAGCCGGTCCTGTAATATCATCATTAAACTCATCATTATGGGGGCTCTCTAATATAACAACTATTCTTTTATTATTTCCCTTTTCTTTTATATTAATTTCCTCTATGCTATTTTTTCTTTTTTCTTTTAAGATGTAATCTTCTCCAAATTTGAGTTTATTATCATTCCACTTAATTGTAGCAACTTTGTGATCTGGACACTTTTTACTTAGGTCTTCTTTTCTTAGCTTATTAATAATTTCTTTTTCAATTTCTTTTGCTATGTTCTCAATTTTACACATAAAACCTCCTATTTACCTTTTATATATTTTCACTAATACTCTATACCACTCCAATTATAAACATCTTTATTTCTACTATTTTATAACTCATTAACTACATTAATATAAATATGTATTTTAAGATATCATTTCACTCTATTTCTATAAACACAAATATTAGGTAACTATCGCTTATCTTTTTATAATAAATTTATTCACTTTATTTTTATATCTTTTTTATAGCTTTTTCTTCTAAAAGTATCATATTATAAGAACTATCCTCTATATTTTCAAACATCTTCATTGTTTCTTCATCTTTTATAGTTACTCCTATAATACATTGAATTGATCCGGTGATATCTATTAAAGACTTTATAAAACTATACATATCTTTTGGTACAATATTATGTTGTGCTGGTTCATCAAAAATAAGTATTCTAGGATGATTTCCTCCTTTTTCTATAGACGTCTGTAATATTGCCACAACAAATGCCCATATTGCCCTTATATTATCACTTGCTGAAGAATCAAACTTCATATCAAATCCATTTATTATTGGTAATAGTTTATCTAATGAAATCTCAACTTTTTCAAAATTTGTTGTACTACTATACCCATAACTAATTAAATTCTTCATAAAATTATTCTTTAAAGTCTTAATTTTAATTTTATCTTCTTTACTATATAGATCTTCAGGTAATTCAGCCTTCTCCCCTTCAAGTTCTAAAAATTCTTTAGAAAGAATATATATTTTATTTAATAATTCTTTTACTTCTGTTTTTAAAGATATTAGATTTTCTATTTCATCCTCTAAAAGTATCTTTTCTCTTATGGATGCTTCTGACATAACCATATCTTCATTATATAAATCATTCTTTATTGATCTTAAGATTCTTCTTTCATCTACAACATTTTTTTCATAGCTATTTAAGTTAGTTTCAATATTCTTTACATTTATTATATGAGTTTCTAATGAAAATTTGATTAACTTTCTTTGCTCTTCTAAATGTCTAATATTATCTTCAATATTCATTACTTCTATTAACTCATCCTGTGGCAATAAAATATCGTTTATTTTTTGCTTACAAGTTGGACATACTCTCTTAGCTATATCCCATCCATTTACTGATCCGAGCTTTTCTAATTTATGTACATCTTTATTATTCTGTATATCATCTTCTAATCTGTCTAAATTTTTTTGTAAGTTATTTACTATTCTTCTCTCATTACTCAATTTTTCTCGCTCTAACTCTATTAATTCATCATACTTAATAAGCGTCTCTTGAACTTCAATTACTCTTGATTCTAACTCATCAATGTTATCTTTTATTAAATCACTTTTCTTATCTAGCTCACTTGCCTTCTTTTTAAGCATCTTAATATACTCATCTAATTCTATTTTTTCTTTTAAATCAGTATACTTATATACCTTAATTAAATTTAGGTTCTCTTTACTCAAAAAATGTGGAACTTCATTCACTTCGCTTAACTCACAATTATATTTTTTTAACGATATATTTAATTCTATAAAGAGCTTGTCCCATCTTTCTTTCAAGTCATCTTCTTTGATTTTTAATCTTTGCTTTTCTCTAGATATACCTATAGAATCTAAGTTTAGTAAGTACTCTACTACCCTTTTTTTAGGTTCTCTTATCTTCAAATATGTGGGTAAACCTGAAAAAATATCTCCCCATCCCTTCTTTTGTTCAATAAATAATGCTGAGAATAATACCTGTAAATATAATTTACGTTCCCTACCATCATATGTTGATACATCTGGAAGCTCCAATCCAATAAACTTTTCTAGAAAATAATGAAAACCCCTCATTCTTGTAGCAGCTCCATTTAGATGTACAAATGTATCTTCATATTTTGTATTTCCTAATAAAACATTTTCAATGTTGCCTTCAAAGACTCTTATTAAATCCTCTTTATATACTTTATCTAATGCTGTCCTATATAATGTTTTTACTTCATTTTCTTCATTTTCAATTTCAAGATAAAACTCACTTCTTAGAATATTAACTTCCTCTTCTTCATATTCAAGCTTATCTCTAAAGACTGGTTTTAAAGCCCTAATTCCTTTTCCTCCAATTAACTCTTCCAATCCTAAACAATAATATATTGCTTCTAAGCATGAACTTTTTCCGTATGTATTTCCTTTACTCGCTATAAAATTAATCTTATTACCTAACCTTTCATCAAATCCAAACTTCCCCTGACTCGTTTCCACAATAATCTTAAGCCTGTTTAATCTCAACATCATTAATTCTCCAATCCAACAAAATCTTATTAATTTTCTCTTCTGTCAATCTATACGAGATTTTTTCTGTAATTTTCTTTTCCTTCTTAAATAGTGAATCATTATCTTTTAATAGTTCTCCAAATTTTTTTCCACTCTTAGTTAACCTCATCAAACCATTTTTCTGTATCTTAACTAACCCCTCACCTACTGCAAACCTTAATGCTCTATTAACCACTGGATCATATCTAATAATTAATAGGGTATTTTTATAATCATCAAAAAAATCTAATAAAGTACTTAGATCATCTTCATTTTTTATAACATTTGAAATAATATGTAACTTTTCTGCAGAACACCCTTTATTGGATGGGCAACAATTTAATAGAATTAACACTAATTCACTTACTTTATATATAGGTCTATAATTATATGGTACTGCCATAGGTCTATTTTTTATTGTCACTCGCTCCATAAATTGAAATAATACTTCATCCATTCTTTCACCCCCTAAACAAAATTTAAAGGACAATCAGCTATCCACGAACTAACTAAATCCCATTTTAATTCTGCTAAAGATTCTTTAGTAAACGCTTCACCTAAATCTTTAGAAATTTTCTCTTCATACTCATTCAATATATTATTAAAAACTTCTTTATTTATAGATTTATCATCATTTAATAAACACTTTAAATGGACCTCTTTCTTGTACATTTGATTTAATGATATTATTTTTTCATAAGCAATTGGATCTACTTCTTGTATTTTACTTAACAACTCTATTCCATCTATGTAGCTACATCCCACGAAAGTTAATAAAGAACTATAAGCTTCTCTATTCTTTTTAGAATCTATTATTGCATTTATTTTTCTTTCTATATTATCCTTCTTTTTACTATCACACATACTCCAGTCAGGTTCCTGCGTAATAGTTTTTTTTAATGCTACATCATATTTGAATTTTTCAAGAAAAGATAGTTTATGTAATTCTTCTATAAAATCCTTAGATGTTTTTATTAAAATTCTAAAATCATCAGAAATATAATCTAACTTTCTTTGTTTTTTCACTTCTAATACTTCTTGTCTCTTCTTTTCACAAAACTCAACAATTCTTTTATCTCTATATTCTGGCGTTACAAAATGCCACTCTTTAATTATATTTACACCAACCCTCTTAAATCCTTTTCCATTCTCTAATAGTTTTTTTATATCCTTTGATACTTTTATTTTTAACTTTCGGGCCAACTCATCATCGGAATATTTTTTTTCAGGGCAATAACACTGATATACTATAACTCCAGTGCCAATATATCCTTCAATTCCACTATCTCCGTTAATATTAGCATCTATTTTTGTATAACCGTCTTTCTGATATCTCAGCCTATAACAATCGTCAATTATCTTTTCCCATTCATCCCCATCAAATGGATTTCTCATAAATTCTAGCATTATAATTTCACCCTTTCTATAAACAACTCAATAGGTATCCTTTTTTCTTTTATAGGTTTAGGTATCAATATAAATGAATCAATTATAATAGTATCTATCTGACCATTTACTTTTACTTCCAATAAATTAAACATATCCAATACATGTACTACTTCTATTTGCTTCTCTCCAATGAACATAGGTATTTTATTAGATATATTATTTTTAACTTTCTCAATATCCATAGCCTTTTTCCACCACCATTTATATACATTATATCTAAATTTTATCATATTTTTCTACATTTTTATATTTAATATATTATATGATTCTTATATTTATTATTAGAATAAACTTCCTAAATCCTTCACTTTTATTTTACCTTTTTATTTATATATAGAATTTATTTGTAAATCATTAATTCTTTTTCATCTATAATTCTCTAGAAATATTAGTGCTTTATGATTGTTATATTTTCAAAATTTTATCATTACTTCTTACCTAAATATATTTATACGTATAGCTTTGGACAACCTTTAAGAAATAGTCTTCCACTATACCACCAACCACAATTTAACCATCTCACGATATCAAGCCCCCTCTACATGCTCACTATTACTCAAAACTAGTCCAAAGCTTTATTCATAATGGGGCCTCTTCCCCAATCCCCTTGGTTACCTTTCCTGATGCTACGATATATAGATTCTCTTAATTTCTAAATGTCATTTTAACTAGCTCCGCAAAAGAAAGAGTTAGGACAAGCACTACGTTAAGTTTTTCCTAACTCTTCCCTATGCTCCGCCCTGTCCACCTGTTCAGTGGACATAGTGGAAGCTTGGGATATTTTCCCAAGGCCCGTCCCTCGCCCTCAGTAAAATATCCCAAGCACTTATTATTATAGGCTACGCCTATAGTGGCTAACGCCACTCCTTATATTAATTTTCTTATTATTTCTTCATTTTTACTATTTTAATAATTATATTTATATACTATATATACTGTATATACTTCTATACCTAATATATATAAAACTAATACATTGGGCACCTGGTACCTGCACCCGAAATAGTACAGGTCATTAGCTGCTGCTACTAATAGTCTTTAGGTTTTACGCTAAAGGCTCCAACCCTAAATCCTATAAGTATCTGCTAGCATTAGACTGGTCCTATTTAGGGTACCCGCAGGGGTGCATCTATTATAATACGCATGAAGAGGTACTGTTCCAAAAGATAGACATGCCGTATAAGGCAATTCTATCTTTTAGACTAGTACTGCTCTAACATCGTATACAAAAAGAGCTTATAAAAATAATGGACTAGCCATATAAGGCTATTCCATTACTTTTTATAAGCTTATGTTCTTTTAACTATATGCTTTGGCTACGCCAACTATAGATTTTATTGCACTAACTTCCTTTAGACGAGCCCAAAGGCTGGTCTACTTTTGACAAACTTTTGTCCAAAGTCAGGAATCTATTATACACTATCCCGCTATGGACTGCCCCAGGGGTGTCCACCTTGTACAAGCTACAGCTTGTCTCAAGGACGGGGCTTATTTTATTAAATTAACTCCAACCTAAAGATGTATCTTTCATTTAATATTATAATACCACTTTTTCTCCTCTAGATAAGCAAATTTTTCTTTCTCTCTTACTTTGATAATCTAAAGTTAAAACTACATTACTAATTTAACAACAGTGGGCGGAGGGTGGGTTCAGAGTCCACTTGCTATGTAAATATGGTCGTTAAATGCTGTGCCTCAGGATTTATCGAGCAATATTTGTTTTAGCAAGTGGACCTAGTAGAAGGCATAACATGATTAGTTAAATAAAATAAGGCTCTGGACTGAAGCTTTCGTTAGATGTTGTGCTCAAGATGTATCGAAAGTTTCAGCCTGGAGCCTATAGGAATAACATATTTGGTTTGTCTAAGAATGGAGGGCGGGTGGGTTGTGTCCAGCTATCCTTGTACATCAACATTTTTATTTAATGCTGCAGCTCTATCACCTTAAAAATATGCTTTAATTGATAGATGGACATTGAAGAGGAAAACATTAACTTAAGCTTTTATATCTAATCCTCTATTTAAATCCTAAGTGTAAACAATACCTGTAGTTCTATAGCATGCACCCCTGCGGGTACCCAAAAAAGAACTAGCTTAATCCCTAATATTTCTTGGCTAATTTAAGGCTCGACTTTGGAGAGACTTAAAGGAGCTTAGAAATATAGGGTAATAGCCTGTGCTTTTTGGGGTGCAGGTACCAGGTGCCCTTATTTTTATGATTATATGGTATAGGTACTATAGCAATATAGAGGCTAGTATAATATTAACAATTATTTAATTGTATCTATTTAAAATATAGACTATAATTAATTAAACCTTTATTCTCAGATAAGAGAATAATACTTCATTAATAAGAAAACAAAACATTGGGAGCAGCTAACTGGCTACTCCCTTTTATTTTTCTTTGGACAAGTTTTATATAATAGAGGAATATCAAAACTAAAAATTACATTCAAAGCAAAGCACATATAAGATTTCATAGCTACTACAATCTATTTTTTAAAGATTGTCCAAAGACACCGATATGTCCCATGATTAGTGGGACAGGCGGAGCAAAGGAAAAGAGGGTGACTAGCTTAACAAAGTGCTTGTCCCCTCTTTTCTTTTGCGGAGCTAGTTAAAAGAATATTTTTAGTATTAGAATATGATCTATATTACTAGCATCTGTAGTTCCACCAAGGGTATGGGAATAGGCCCATTATAAAATAAAGCTTTGGACTAGTTTTAAGTAATAGAGGAATATAAGAAGAGGCAGATACTACTATAGATAATTAAATCTATAATTGTAACTGCCTATTGGTTCTATTTCTTGAAGGTTGTCCAAAGTTTCATTATAAAGTTTTTAAATTGTGATATAGCTCTATCTGTATTAAGTGAGTTTCTTTAAGATTTAACTATTAATCAATTATTCTCCATTTTAATGCGTTAGCAATAATATATGTATTAGCTGATTCAGCAATCCCATTACTTTTCACTCTGTGAAAGTTCTTCCATCTAAATCAAATATTTAGAGCATCACTTTTAATACTTTAACTTATTCAATATTATAATACCTTCTCTATTTTCATAAATTCATATAGTGCATCAACCCATCTTTCCACGCTATCTCCACACCTCCTTATACCAGTAGGATGATATGTCCAAAATACATGTTGTCCTCCACTCAAATGATAATATTCTATCTTTATTTTTTATCTTTTTCAATATCCTTAGATATGTCATCTATATATGTTTTTTTATTATTATATTCTCCTATAAATGCCACATCTTCTTTCCAATTAAGAATCACTATAATATCAGGATTAAATGAATTAATCATATATTTTAATAACTCAAATTTATATTTTTGAGTTATTTTCTCATCTATTTCATTATAAATATCACTATACTTTATATTATCTGATACTAATTTCTGAAATATATTACAATTTCCCCATGCAAAACTTTGTGTAATTATTTCATTATTTTTTAAAGTTTCTAGATTTATTTTTTCTATATTAACTTCATTTATTTTACTTTGAAGTTTAAATACAAAATCCCAAAAACCTGAAGCTCCCCCTCTCAACCATTTAATATGACATCCATCTTCAATTCTATTAGTTGCTCTATTTGTAACATCTTTTATTAAATCATCTCTTTTATATATATCCCTATATAATTTTAAATCTTCCTTAAAATTATCCCATCCATTAGTATCTTTGCCTAGGTATAGAATTTTCTTATCCTGAAATTCATAAACACTTCCATGTCCTGGTACAAATAAACTGGGCATATTATTGGGTATATCATCATTATTATATTTCACTCCAATATCAAATACAGCTCTAACTATTTCATTGTATTTGTCTAACTTTATTTCATCCATAAAATTTCCCTCTTTATCAAACTATAACTTATTTATAATTTTAATATTATTACAGTATTAATACAAACTATCATTCATAACATTTATTAATTTTATATAGCAATATCTAATTTATTCTCCTTTATACCAATATAGCCCAATATAAAATAATAAGGAGCATCCTTTATAGATACTCCTTATTATTTACTTAGATAAATGTATTTTCTATTCTATTAGTTTTTATCCTTAAAGCATTCTCTTTTCCATCTGATATTTCATCTCTTGTAGTCCCATAAACTCTAAAAGCTTTTTGTCCCTTATAATATCTTATCATTACATTCTGTGGCTTGTATTTATGCACTCTATAAATATCAATACATTTTAATAACTCATCAAATGATATTACTGCAATTGTACTTTCATTTAATTTTTCTTGTCCACAAATAAAAACAAATTTAAATAATTGATGTTCAACGTCATTACTTATATTAGATATTTCATCAATTTGTCGTTCAGTAAATGAAAAAGTCCATAAATTACTCTCTCCACCCTTACTTTTTAAAGGTTTTGTGCAGCTTTTTACATATACTGTATACATAAGTTTGTTAGTTGTTACTTTATAAATTTTCCTAGTTTTATCCTCCACCTCATCAAATAAAGCTGGTACCGCTTTCCCATTTACTAAGTAAGATAAAAATGCACCACAATAAAAATCGTCCTTTGCTAAATTCATTTATAATTCCCCCTTTTTAATGTAAATCTGAATAATCTGCTCTAAAATATATTTTAAAATCAGATATCTTCATATTGTACTTCTTCAAACATTTAATAATTAAGTTTCTAATACTATTAGCACTTAAATTTGTAGTTATATAAATATCTGCACCTTTAATTAGCTGTACACTCCTCATATTAGGTAACTCTACTCTTGAAAAATAAATTACTTTCTTTCCATTCATCTTAGGATCATCAGGAAAGCCTTTAATTAAATTAATATCTTTTATGGATAAATACTCTAAAGTAGTAATTAATGCTTTTTTCCAATCCTTAACTTCAAACTTTTCCCCTTCTATCTTGATTGCACATGGTCTCTTAAAAGTTAAATCCTCATAAAGGTTATGCTCAATTTCATTATCAACTTCATAATCCTTATAATTAGTAATACTTTTTTCTATAAATTCATCTTTACGTGCCTTTTCCTCTTCATCTTCTTTTACTTCAATGAGTCCATCTAAATAATTTATGGCTTCTTGTATTGATGAATTTAATTTACTAACACTTTCACACTTTACACTTAAATCTTTTATTCTGCTAAAATTTCTTTTTTTAGTCTCTTTAAAAATTTTGTCTCCAACTTCATCTAAAGCACTATCTATTGAGCTATACAACAAATCTAATGCCTCTCTTATTTCACTTGCTGCTCCTGGTACCTCTTCTGCTAAAAAATCAAATTCCCTAATTTCCATTTACCTTCCCCCTTAATTTATTTAAAATTAATATAAAAGCTGAGCTACTTCTAGCTCAGCTTGTCTATCTTATAAGTCAATATTATTTAGTATTTCTTTTAAGCCTTATATTCTCCACTTTCCTCAGCCACCATATCTACTGCTAATTCATCTACGTCAATATTACCACACATAAGCTCTGCTTGTCTTAATACAGTTTCCAAGGCTTTCTTAGCTTTATCTGGTGGATAATCATATCTTTTTAATAATCTCTTAATTATCTTTCTCATTCCAGCCTGAGCACTTTTCTTTATACTCCAGTCAATAGAAATGTTTCGTCTTATTGCATTAGTTAACTCATGAGCAATTATTTTTAAAGTTTCATCTGTCATAAACTCTTTTACTGCCTCATCATCTGTTAATGCATCATAAAAGGCTATTTCATCCTTGGTTAATCCAAGTTCCTCTTCTCTTGTTTTCATATTTCTTAAGTCGTGAGCCATTTTAATTAACTCTTCAGTAACCTCTGCATTAGTTATTGCCTGGTTTCTATATTTATTTAAGGTCTTCTTAAGCTTTTCTGAGAACTTTTCAGATTTAACCAAATTGGTTCTTTCCATAGCCTTTAAATTACCTTCAAGTAACTTTTTAAGCATTTCAGCTGCTAAGTTCTTTTCCTTCATTGCTTTTACTTCTTCTAAGAACTCTTCTGAAAGAATTGAAACTTCAGGTCTTTTTAACCCTAGTGCATCAAACACATCAATAACCTCTTCTGATATGATTGATTTTTCTAGTAATTGATTTACCCTAGCTTCCATTTCCTTCTTGGACTTCTTAACTCCAGCTTTTCTATCTAACTTTAATAAACTAGCTTTAACTGCCTTAAAATAACTTACCTCTAAAGCATAGCTTTTTCCTTCATCTGTGGCTGCACATAATGCATGTGCCTTACCTAACTCTGTAGCAAATTGTTTAAACTCCTTTTGCTCTTTCTCATCTAATCCATATACAAAGTTCATACCTACAACAATAGTTCTCATACGTTTAGCTTGGCTACCTGACATATAATCTGAATAATCCAAACCATGTACTAATGCCCTTAAAATTTCTAACTTTTCTAGCATAACCCCTATAGCCTCAGAAGTATCTATTCCAGTATTATGTTTATCACTATCTGTATATTGTTTTAATGCCTTCTTAAGACTTTCAAGTATTCCTAAATAATCAACTACAACTCCACCTGATTTATCCTTAAATACCCTATTAACTCTAGCTATTGCCTGCATTAGGTTATGACCTTGCATAGGCTTGTCTATATACATGGTATGCATTGAAGGAACATCAAATCCTGTAAGCCACATATCTCTTACAATAACAAGTTTTAATTCATCACTATTCTTTTTCATTCTCTTAGCTAAGGTATCACGTCTAAATTTCCCTCCAATATGTGGTTGTAACCTTTCATTATCAGAGGCAGTACCTGTCATTACAACTTTTATCTTACCTTTATTAACATCATCACTATGCCACTCTGGTCTAAGCTTAATTATTTCGTCATATAAATCAACACAGATTTTTCTACTCATGCATACTATCATAGCTTTTCCATCAATAGTTTTTGATTTTTCCTCATAGTGATTTACTATATCTTCAGCAAGCTTCTTCACACGATTTGGTGAGCCTACAACAGCTTCAAGCCTTGACCACTTGCTCTTATACTTTTCCTTATCATTATCTTCTTGACCTTCTGTTATCTCTTCAAACTCATCATCTATTTCTTCCAAGAAATCCTCATTAGTATCAAGCTTAATAATTCTATTTTCATAATATATCTTTACAGTTGCTCCATCTTCAACGGCTCTAGTCATATCATATATATCAATATAATCACCAAATACAGCTGGTGTTGACTTATCTTCTAATTCTATTGGTGTTCCTGTAAAGCCTATAAATGTAGCATTAGGAAGGGCATCTCTTAGATATTTAGCATACCCATACTTTACTTCTCCAGTTTTAGAGTTAGTTTTAGCTTCTAATCCGTACTGACTTCTATGTGCCTCATCAGCCATTATAATTACATTTCTTCTTTCTGTTAAAGCAGGCATTTCACCATCTTCTGGCTTAAACTTTTGGATAGTTGTAAAAATAATTCCACCTGATTCTCTATCATTAAGTAGATCAAATAATCCATTTATCTCCTTAGAATTATCTTTTGCCTTAACGTTAGCTTGCTTTTGCTCATCTGAAAGCTTTCTAACATCAGCTTGCTTTGGAGTTTGTCTTAAAATATCAGCTGATTTTGCAAAAGTTCCAAATAGTTGGTCATCTAAATCATTTCTATCTGTAAGTACAACTATTGTTGGATTGTTTAATTCTTTAACTAACATAGCTGCATAGAAAACCATAGAAAAACTTTTTCCTGACCCTTGAGTATGCCATACAACTCCTGCTTTTTTATCTCCATTTTCACTACAAGCTTCTTTTGTTTTTTCTACTGCCTTTTTAACTGCAAAATATTGATGATAACCAGCAAGTATTTTTATTGTTACTGACTTTTCTCCTATTTTATTTCCCTCTGAATCATATTCATCTTCATCTGAAACCTGAAATAATAGAAAGCTATTAACTATATCTAGTAAACGATCCTTAGATAACATTCCTTTTAACATAACTTCATATTGTGGTACATCTAAAGATTCTATATTTTCACCATCAATACTTCTCCAATTCATAAATCTTTCTTCATTAGAAGTAATAGTACCAGCTTTGGCATTTATACCATCTGATAATATACAAAAAGCATTATAGTTAAATAAACTTGGTATATCATTTTTATAGGTTTGTATTTGGTTATAGGCTTCCTCTATACCTACATTTTCATCACTGGCTGATTTTAATTCAATAACTACTAAAGGAATACCATTAACAAAGATAACTAAGTCTGGTCTTCTTTCTTCCTTTTCTATAATAGTGAATTGGTTAACTACTAAAAAATCATTTTTATTTATGTTTTCAAAATCTATAATATATGCCTTTTCTGTTTTAGTTTCTTCATCTTTACTAAAGGAAACATCTATTCCTTCAACTAAAAGCTTATGAAAGGCCTTATTATTCTCAACTAATACTGGACTGTTGAATGTAATAATCTTTCTATAGGCTTCCTCTAAAGCTTCCTCTGGTAAATGTCTATTTATACTAAACAAGGCATCTTTAACCCTTTGCTCTAAAATAACATCCTTATAATTGTTTCTTTCAGGGCTATTCCCATCAAAAGCAATATCTGGACCAAAGGCATAATTATAACCAAGCTCTTCAAATATCTCTATAGCTGCCTGTTCTAATAAATCCTCAGTAAAATTTTCAAGTAAACTCACAAAAAACCTCCCCTTTATACAAAACTTTATTGTTTATTTTTGTTCAATAATTTTAAACATTTCTGGTTGTGTTTTTTTTAACCGTTACGGTATAATTTATTTACAGTAACATATACTAAATATTATAGTGCTTTTACAAGGCGAGTGATTCGCTCCTTGCTACCTGTAAATTGCATTATTGACGGAATATCAGAGTCTTATTTCTATGGTGAGTGATTCGCTCCTTACTATTAGATTTAGGACTCTTTTTACCTATATTCTTAAACATCTGAATCTCTTCAGAGTATTATTCTAGGTATTCTTTTGAATTATATTTAATATATTTAGCTATTTCCATTAAAAGACCTTTCTAACTGCCTAACCCTAACTATCTTCTAGATAGACCTGCACCAATAAATAATACTGGTGCAGTTTGAAAGTCTTTAAATACATCTTTAATATTTACTATATTAATCACTTTCCTTTATACTTCCATATAATTCTCTCCATCATAATTATCAATTAATCCTATTATCTTATTTAAATAATCTTCTTTACTCTTATTATCTTTTTCATTGGCAAACCAAACATTAGCTTGCCCAAAACCATATGAAGGACCATTTTTTCTAGAAATTCTTGGAACCCACCACATTGTTCTTCTACTTCTTACATTCATTGGTAATAGCACGCAATCTTCTACTTTGGCTAAAACATTATAGAATTGTATAAATTCACTATCAATTTCTACTTCTTGATAATATCTATATACTGTCGCATTTTTATACCATCCAACTACTGACGTAAAGTCATTTGAAGGAGATTTAGCACACCATATAACTAATACATTGTCTATAGCTTCAATATTTTTATTTATACCATTATCTATTTTTTCAATATGAAGCTGATTTTTATTATTTCCATTAGTTGATTTTGTTTCGAAAAAACCTAAACAATATTCACTTTCTTCATCGTCATCAGTAAAATATATGGGCGAAAAATTACATGCTTCATGTGCATCTTTAGTATCAGCAACATAACTTCCACCATTTACAGGTTTATCATCATCATTAATTCCTTGATATTTATCCATCCACGCTATATTACAAAATAATATTCTTCTCATAATAGTTTCTCCCCCATTAACTTCTAACCAAATGCTAAATTCTTAATTTTCAATTAAATTCAACGGTACTCTTATTTCACCTGACATAAGTTTTGGTAATATTGCATTACGTATATTACTTAACTTTATATTTTCTAATGAATTATTCTCTATTTTAATAAACGCACTTGAAATAGCACTTTTAAATGTATTTATTAAAGTTATATTAGGAACTAATATAGTATAATTTTTAATTGTTGTGACACTTAAATTTTGTTGTGCTGACCCTGATGCTAAGTTATTTAAATTTATTCTTTCTTTTAACAGAAATAAATATAAATATTCATAACATAATATATCTTTATTAATAACCATACCACACATAGCTTGATTAAACGTTACGTCACTAGAGGCAATTCCCAATTTTCCAACAGTAGGTGATGCATATATAGCCATTAAAATTGTATTTTTAGGAAATACCTTAGCTGATGACTCTTTAAGCCCTTTTTCGGTAATATACTCTTCGCTATTAAAAATAAAGTTATCTAATAGTTCTTTAGTTTTTAGCCATGGTATATCACCACCGTAATACTCATCCTTTTTTCTTGAAGGTGTACCTCCAGAATTAATACGTTCACATACCTCTTCCAAACTTTTAACTTTCCATCCCTTAGGAATTATCCCCAACTCACTTTCAACCATTTCTCCACCACTAGACTTATATGGCTTACCTTCTTCATTAGGAAATTCAAAATCAACAAACCATTGTTTAAAAATAGCTTGAGCCATTTCTTCTAAAACTTTATTTATTTTATTGTTTGTTTCTATTTTTTCATCTAAATCAGATATTACTTTAGCAATACTTTTTTGTTCCTTAATTGTTGGTAAACTTATATTCAAATCACTAATAATTTTAGTAGTTAAACTTCCTCTAATACTATGTCCATCAGATATTTGTCTTAATTCAGCATATCTACTACTAATGTTATAGAATAAATAATATGGATCAATAACATCTTTTTTAGCTCTAATACATATTAACGATTGATTAATATATGTATCAATTAAACACATAGATGTCTGCCCTCTAGTAAACCCTTGACCTGCTGATGCTATTACGATGTCTTTATTTTTAGCTAATTTTGTAGAAGAATTATCAACACCTTCTTGAGTTATCTTTTTTTCAGTATTATAAATGAATTTATTTCTGGTTTCTCCAGATGATAACCAATTAATCTTACCATTCCAAAATTCTTCTTTTTTGGTTGAAGGTGTACCTCCACTAAATATTATTTCAGCAATATCTTTTACTTTTACACATTTCCACTCATTAAAACTCATACCCAATTCCCCCTAGATTCTTTCTAATCTCCTCCTCTAGGCTTCTTGACTTTTCAAATAGCTCCCCTAGTTCACTTGTTAAAGCTTCCATCTTCTCCTCAAATGGAACTCCATCATCTTCTTGTTCCTCTATTCCTACATATCTTCCTGGAGTTAATACATATTCATGCTCCCTTACCTCTTCTAACTTAGCCGCTTTACAGAAACCTTGAACATCTTCATAATTTCCATCTATATTTCTGTAATTATGATAAGTATCTGCAATCTTTTTAACATCTTCATCACTTAGTTCCCTATGTCTTCTATCTACCATAGTTCCTAAGTTTCTTCCATCTATAAATAGTATTTCATCTGCTCTTTTTCTAAACTTAGGGTTATCAATTTTATTTCTATTTAATATCCATAAAGATACTGGTATACCTGTTGAATAGAACAGTTTATCAGGTAGAGCAACTATAGCATCTACAAGCTTTGAATCTACTAAGTTCTTTCTTATTACACCTTCATTAGAAGTATTTGAACTTAATGCACCATTGGCTAAAACTATTCCTGCAACTCCATTTGGTGCAAGGTGATATACAATGTGCTCTAGCCATGCATAGTTTGCATTACCTTCTGGTGGCACTCCATATTTCCATCTAATATCGTCTGTTAATTTGTTGCCGCCCCAGTCACTAATGTTAAATGGAGGGTTTGCAAGTACATAGTCAGCTTTTAATGTCTTATGTAAATCATCATGGAAAGTATCTCCTTGATGTGGTCCTATATTTCCATCTAAACCTCTAATAGCTAAATTCATCTTACATAGCTTCCAAGTTGTAGCATTAAGCTCTTGACCATAAATTGATAAATCATCTATTCTACCTGCATGTTCTTCAATAAACTTTTCACTTTGAATAAACATACCACCTGAACCACAAGCCGGGTCATAAATTCTACCCCTATATGGCTCTATCATTTCTACTAAAGTTTTAACAACACTTGTTGGGGTATAGAACTCTCCCCCTCCTTTTCCTTCAGAGCTTGCAAATTGCCCTAGGAAATATTCATATACCCTTCCTAAAAGGTCTTTTTCTCCATTCTTATGTAACCTAATTGTTGAAATTAAATCAATAAGTTCTCCAAGTCTTCTTTTATCTAATTCTGGTCTTGCATATCTTTTATCAAGAACTCCCTTTAATGTAGGGTTTTCTTTTTCTATAAGAATCATTGCATCATCAATAATTTGTCCAATTTTAGGATCCTTTGCATTATCCTTTAAATATCCCCATCTTGCTTCCTTTGGTACCCAGAAAATATTTTCAGCTTCGTATTCATCCCTATCTTCTTCAAAGCCTTCCCCTTCTTCAAGTAACTCATTATATTTAGTTTCAAATTTATCAGATATATATTTCATAAATATAAGTCCTAATACTACATACTTATATTCTGCTGAATCCATACTTCCTCTTAACTTATCTGCTGATTTCCATAAGGTTTCTTCAAAACCAATGTTTGCTGTTGACATTTTTCTTCCTCCAAACTTTCTATTTATAACTAATGGTTATACTCTTCAAAAATTTCAAATATTTCACCTTCAAACTCACTTTGCTCTTCATCAGTTGTTATATCATCTGGTAATAATTCTAAATAATGAGCTAAGGCTTCTATAGTTTTATGAACTATTATTTCATGCTGAGCTTTATCTAATATTTCTACCATAAGCTTATATGTGTCAATATAAGGATTAGGTTCTACAATTTCTAAAGCAGATTTAAATCTATTTATTAATTTTGTCTTTTCAATAACTCTCTCAATAGAATTTATCTCTTCCTTATCATATATAGGAACATCTATCATTTCATCTGACTCACCAACCATAAATCTTTTTTCATTCTCTTTAATTATTGGACTTAAATCCCTTTTTAGCTTTTCCTTTTGTATCTCTAGTTTATCTATTTCATCAATATCTTTACTAAAGTATTCTTTATCTATACAAAAGAGCTCCTCTAATATTGGTAAGTATTTTTTAGGAACTTTTTGTTTGCCCTTAATCCACATATTAATATTTTGTTTTTTTATACCTAACTTATTGGCTAAATCAATGTGCTGCATCTCATATAATGTCAAAATATACTCTAATCCTATTATTGTTATCACCACACTTATTCTTACTTAATTTTTATTGTCTTAGTCAATGTAATTATATTGTAAGATATTTCTATATAAACAGTCAATACAAATAACTAATTACATATAAGATTTCATAAAAAAACCCTTAACAACACAATCTGTATTGTCCAGGGTTTCAATCATAACCTTAAAAATCCACTATTTTTATCTTAAGCTTTAGATAAAATAAGTTCGTTTTTATAAGCTTCTTTCATCTTCTCTTTTATAGTTTCCGTAGTTACTTCATTTCCTTTATTTTCTTCTTCAACAATATACTTTAATACATTTATATAGGCTAACCCTAATGCAATTGTCATCATTGATGCTACTGAAGCACTTATTGCACCACCTGCTACAGATCCTACACCAGGGATGAATTTTAACAAATTAGAAACTAATGTTTTTCCTCCTAATGTAGTTCCTGATACTCCAGCAACAGAACTTATAATAGCTGTTAAGATAGCTTTTTCTACTGTTAATCCAAAAATAGCAGTAACATGTGCAAGCATTGTTAATTGTGCTCCTACAAGTAATGGAGCATCTGAAAATGGTATAGGCGTCGCCCCTACTGCCCCTGTTGTAGCTGCATATCTAGTAACCAATTTTCTTGCCTCACTAACCTTTTTATCTAAACTAACCTTTTGTGCATTATTGAAAGCCTTTCTAACCCCTTCCGGTAAAACCTCTAAAGTCACTTCAACTAGCTTATCTAATCCATATGAAGGTATTATTACAACTTCATCATCCTCATCTTCTTCATCTCTATCTTCATACTTCACAGCTAATACTGGTACTATAGCTCTACAATTCAAATTAAGATTTTCAATGTTTTTCTTAAATTCCCTTGCATCTTTTTTTGGAAATCCCTTAGTTACCACTACAATAACTGGAACCTTTTCTGCAATATCATTAATCCACTCAATATCAGTTTCTTCATATCTCCTTACTGATCCATCAATACAGTACCAGCATGCATGTATCAGCTCTGACTTACTATCATTCTTTATACATAAATCATTACATTTTTCTATTTCATCTAAAATTTCTTTTTTTATTTCAGCTTGTACCGTTTCGCTTAGCTCTAATCCCTTTGTATCATATAAGCTAACTGGTACTCCTTCTTTACTAATTTTCTTTAAATGTTGAGTGACTGGTTTTCCAACTCCTGTTTCAGCCATTTCAGCTCTAAAAATACTATTAATTAATGTACTTTTCCCTGCTCCAGTCTTCCCAACAATAAGTATATTAGTTTTATCCATATTGTTCAGTTCCTTTTCTATTTTATTAAAAGCTTCAGTAAAAACATTAAAATCTTCCATCCTTATATCCCCTTTACACACCTTATATTAAATTCAGTAAAATATAAATTTCCTTATTATTATATATCTTTTTATATCTTCATTCAATTATTTTCATTTTTAACCATTGTAATCCTAAATTTTTCTCATATTTTTCAACAAAATTTTATATAAATTTTTTGCCCACCGAAACATTTCTATTTATTACTAATCAACAAAGTTAGTTGCGCTATTTTCACTCTGTGTAAGTTCACTATTCATTATTCTAAAGTTAATTACAAATTAATCTTCTGCCCCACATAAATCCTATTCCTATCCTTTATCCCATTCCTCTCAACCAATCTCTCAACACTCACTCCATACTTCCTACTAATTCCCCAAAGAGTATCCCCCTTTTGTACCACATAATACTTAGGAGTGCTTGTTCCTCCCTGGTTTCCTGAACTGCTTGTCCCACCTTGACTCCCACCACTCAAATCAATTCCATAAAACCTACAAACTCCCCTAAATATAGCTTCAGCCATCTTTTCACTATCATACCCATTCATATCCCTAGCAGAATCAACGAAAGCACACTCCACAATGATAGCTGGCATAGTAGTGTTATTTATTACGTAAAGATCTCTTCTGTCTTTAACTCCCCTATTCCTAAGTCCAAGCTTACAAACTTCTTCTAAAATATCCTTACTTAATCTTTCTGATAAAGCATTCTGCTGTCCACCTTTAATACATAAACATTCACTTCCATATCCACCAGGACACGCATTATGATGAATAGAAATAAAAATATCCACATTACCATAATTAGCTGCTCTACACCTTTTACTTAAGCTATCCCTATGACTACTAGCTGAAGAGGGTAAGCATTCTATCACCTTAATTCCTACCCCTTTGAACTTACTAATTAAAGCTCTTCCAACTAATAAATTAAGTTCATCCTCTCTCCTTATCCCTACAGCCCCAACATCACATCTTAAGTTATGACCAATATCAATTCCAATACATTTTAAATTCATAAAAAACACCTCCAAATGTGATATATGCAACAACTGCATATATAATAAAAGAGGTGGTATTTATGGATTATAAGTATATAGAAAGCTTAGTTAAGCTTGCAAAAGAAAAAAACACAGAAGCCCAAGAGCTTCTTGTTGAAGAATTTAAACCAATAATATACGGGCTAACAAAAAAAATCTCCGCTTCTGGATATGAAAGAGAAGATCTTATTAGTGAATCCTATAGGATCCTTTTTAACTGCATTGAGAAATATGATTTAAGCAAACATAGATTTGTAGCTTACTCTATTAATGCTATAAAAAACAATTTTAAATATATACTTAGAAAATCTACTAGAAGAGGTGACCACGAGGGATTAATCTCTAAAGATATAGCTGCTGACTTAGAAAGCATTATTCCCCATGAAGAAGGGACCTATGAAAAGAATGAATCAGATATTATAGATGACCAGATTCTTAAACATATCTTCAAAGATTTAGCTAAAGATGAACTTGAGTTAATAAACCTTATAGTTTTTGAAGACTATACAGTTAGAGAATATGCTAAATTAAAAAAACTTAACTACTCCATGGCTGTAAAGAAAAAGAAACTTGCTTTAGATAAAATAAAAATTCCTTTCAATGAATTTTTAAATAATACTTATAATATTTAAGACCTGGAACTTATCCAGGTCTTTTCTAATTAAAACTTAAAACTTCCAACAACCTTTGTTGTTTCTTCAATATACTCATCAGTTATCCTATCAATTTTCTCACAAATAGATTTCAAATTGCAGCTCTTACAATCAGAAATAATATTATTATTTAGTAATGAACAATCCATATCATCATCCAATGTTGAATTCCTTATAGCTAAAGCTATCTCCTTTTTATCGTAGCGATCAAACTCTTCAGCCCTCAATTTAATTTTATCTTCCATGATAAATCCCTCCAAAAATTATTTTCAAATAGAATATATGCATTTTCAGAATTTATCTCATAAAGATCCCTTCAAACCCGCATTTTTACTATAACTTCTTAAGTTCTTATCTTCTTAAGTTCTTAAGTTGTTAAAAACTTAAGAACTTAAGAACTTATCTTTTTGCATATAAAATTTATAGAAAAACAATTTGGAGGTTTGAAATGGCACGAAGAAAAAAAGAATTTGTAATGTCTAAAGATGATCTATGTTACGAAGAACCAATGGATGAAATCTGTTTTACAGATTATGTTCCACCATCTAAAGATGCTGTCTCTAGTTTTTGTTTTACTGATGAAGCTAAAGAAGAGAACGCAGTTTTTGAAAAGAAAAAAGAAGAGACTCAACCTGTCACTAAAATAAACTTTGCTCCCCCACCTATTGAAGATAATAGACATAAGCTTCAACCAAATGGTATAACCCCTCCTATAGATGGAGAACTTTTTGAAGTCCGTAGATCTTATTCATTTAGAAAATCTACTTTATTAAAACTTAATCAGATTAAAGGTACAAGCCCTGACTATAATATCTATATGAATACTATTATTGATAGTGCTATCTGCTTTTACTATGATCATGTAATGAAAAAAAGTTGAGAATAGACTCTCAACTTTTTTCTTTTAAGTAACTTTTTAGTGCACAATTTCTTAGAATTGCGCACTAAAAAATACCGCATATCCATTTTGAATAATACGGTACTGTTATTAATTTAATATTTAATTTTATCTTCATAATACTTTAAAACAAAGCCTTAAATTAATACAGATTAAAATGATTTAATAGAAGTCGCAATACATTTGAACATACATAAATCATTGCAAATATTTTTGCCTTTGCATAGTTTTTACTTTTTAAACCAATCAAAAAATAGACAATCATTGCAATAAATGTAACGAGGATAACAATAGCAAGTGAGTATCTAAATAGCTCTTGAATACTAACAGTCATTTTATTATAGCCCCCTTATTCAATTATATGTAAATCATACTATTACGAATTCATTATAACATATTTTGTAAATACTGTAATATTCAATTTTTAAAGAACATTTCTGTCGCACTTTCTACAAATGATGAATAGTCGTTTACACCTTTGTCCATAATCTAACAGAGGTGAATAAATGATAAATTTTATAAAAAACTACTCTCTAGATAGTATTAAAACAAAACTTAAGATAATTTATGCTTTAAATGTATTTGACATAGTTGCAACAGTACTTTTATATAATACTGGTTTATTTCTTGAAGTTAATTCCTTTTGGAATTATTCTTAGAAAATCCTTTTATATCTATATCAATAAAAGTAATACTACCAGGTGCGCTATTACTTATAATGTTTAAGCATATGCATGATGCAACGGAAAAACAGTTAATGATATCAAATATAGCTCTACAAGTATTAATGCTTTATTATGGGATCATTGCTATTTCTCATATACTTTGGACTTTATTAATTCCATTCTTAAATAACTTTATAATCTAATTAAAAAATCACCTTCCTTGCATATATGAGTATTAGGAGGTGATTTTTTATGGAATTAAATGAACTTGTAAATTTAATTGGTAATGTTGGTTTCCCTGTTGCAGTTAGTGCTTATCTCTTAATAAGACTAGAAAAACAAATAACCACCCTTACCTCTTCTATAAACAAGCTAAACACCATAATATCAACAAAATTAGGTGTTGTAATCCAAACTGAAAAAGATGATACAGCAGCTTAATTAACTTTTCTAAAAGGCATACATAGTTATGCCTTTTTGCTTTACATATTACTTTTTTAACTTCTGCATATATCATTTATGAATACTTTGAAAGGAGGAATTGATTATGGCAATTACTAAGGTTTTAGCTAGTTCTGCTTTAGTTATTGAAGTGGAAAATGGATCAGACAAAGACGGAGCTCCAACTTACAGAAAGAAATCTTTTGCTGGAGTTAAAGGAAATGCTGCTGTTGAGAATGTATATGCAGTTGCAGATGCTGTGAAAGCAGTAATGAAAAATCCAACTAGAAACTACTACCTAAATGACTCTAACTTGCTTGATAACGACGAGGAGTAATAGGGGTAATTTCTAAATCTTAAAGAAAGGGGGATTAGGTTATGGAGTTTACTTTATCAATGACTTTCACTACTTCTAATGGAGATAAGTCTACTATCTCTATTGAAGGAGTTAAGGAAAACTTAACTCAAGCTGAAGCTTCTACTTTAATGGATGCCATTATAGAGAAGGATATTTTCTTAACTAAGAATGGTACATTAACTGGTAAGTATTCAGCTCAGTTAGTACAAAGACAAGTTACTAAATTTGAAGTAGCTTAATATAAAATAGTCCTATATAGTAAACACTCTAAAACGGAGCGTACTATATAGGACCATTTAATAATATAGATAATTTAACTAAAGTATTATTTATATTGCTTTGTACCATATTTATCACTAGTACATAACCCATCAGATGTTATTGTACCTGTATCATTAAGAAGACCATTTCGATAGTATCGTTTATAAGACACTGGATTTCCTTCTACGAAATCTCCATCTATGAATGTAATATGTGAATCCTTCCAATTAAGTTCACCCTTACCAGAAAAAAGTCCATCTTTCCAGAAGCCACTGTATATAGGTATATCCGTCTCTACATCATATAGAGTTCCTTTTCCTGTTATAGAACCATCTTTAAAATCTCCATCATATCTATATTTTCCTATTAATATTTCTGTCCTACTATCACCTAACAAATATGAAGTAACTTTTGTAGCCTTAACTGATTTCCTCTTACTTCTGAACGAAGAATATAAACTAGTTGAATCTATATAATCGGAGCTACAGAATAATAGAGTTATATTTTCCGAAATAGTCCCGCTCACCTTTTTTCCTAACAGATAATTTTTAATATCATTATTGCCTAAACTTGCGGCAGCTTCTAACGGAGTTTGTCCACTGCTATTAACTGTATTAATATTAAAACCAGAATCCACCAAAAACTTTAAAGTATCTAAATCGGAATCTTCTATTGCAGCATGAATTAATTTAGTACCATCAGATAATGATTCAAAAGTAGAAATAATTTTATTATCAATCATAAAACTTATAAAATCATAATCTTTTTCTTCATACGCCTTATCTATAAACCCTTGTATTTCTGCTCTACTCTCTTTAACATCTGCTCCTTTAGAAAGTAGAAAATCAACCATTTCTTTATCTTTAGTTTGTACAGCTGCACCGAGAGCAGTTTCATTGTTATTATCCTTTAAATTTATGTCCTTACCCAAAGAAACAAGTTTTTCTATTTTTTCAGTATTCTTTTCCCTAGCTAATTGAGCCATGGAACCACCTGTTAAAATTAAATATAGCACCACCAACAAAAGTAATGGAACTAAAATTGCAATCGAAATTTTTTTTATTCTTTTAGTTCTCTTATTCTTTTTATCTTCAAGCTCTATTTTTTTAACCTTTTCTTCAGCTACTCTTCTTCTTTCCTCTTCTTTTTCTTGCAACTTTCTTTCAGTCTCTTCTTTAAGAAGCCTATTATATTCTGCTTCGAGATAACTATCGCTTAAGTGTGAATTTAACCACTCCCTCTCTAACCCACAATATAAGCAAGATGAATTAGAATAGCTGTTAGGTTGGCCACAAACACATCTCCAATAGTTATCATCACATTCAAATGAATAACTTGGCAAACAATTGAATATACTTAACTCCTTTAAAATAACAGGATATAGTTTATCATCTTTTTTGATTTCATTTTGAATAGGTAGCATTATACCAATATCATTATTAGTATTTCTCCATACTTCCCCATCTGAGAAAACTACCTTTGTAAAAATTATTTTTACGTTAGCTGTCTTATTATCTGTGAGATATATTGGAATATTATTACCAAATCTATTCTTACCATCAACTTCTAAATTAGTGTAAGCGAAATAATTATTTTCATTTAGTAAATCATTAGCCTCATCATAACATTTAAGTAAAATGTATGCGGCTTTTATACTCTTGCTTGATAAATTAAATAATTTCAACTGAACTAATAATTCATTTCTGTTAAAATCTAATATAATTTGTCCCTTTTCAACTTTTAAAGGACATGATTCTAACCATTCATTTTGAGTAAACTCCTTAATTATTTTATACCTTTCACCCATGTTATCACCTAAATTTGAGGAAGGCTTTCTTCACTTGTATCTTCACCACTGAAATCTCCTTTTATGCCACAAGACTCTTTAGACTCAAGTACAAGTAATGATCCATATAAAATTATAGCACCCAAAATACTTGATGACCCTATAACAGAATATCCTGTAAAGTAAGATGCATTTATAATATAATTATATGCACCCCCTCCTACATACGCATTAACTGATTCTGAATATTCACTATTAGTATAATTATTTTTCTTACTAAATCCAGACGCTAACATAAATACTCCATAGATAATTAAAATAGCTGATATAATTTTGATTATTAAAGCTTTTTTTCTCATAAAAAATCCCCCCATAATAAATCTTTACAAGAAAATTATAACACACTTTCTTGAATAAATTGTATCTTTTTGGATATAACTACATTTAAGTATAATATAAGAAACACATTTACTCTAATATGACTAGGCACTATATTTAATTACTTCATAAATTTTTTAAATTAGATTATTAGTACTTTTACTATTTAATGTTTCTTTATTTTCAAAATGCTATTACCTCATAAACTAAAAAAGAAGCCCCATATAGAAGCCTCTTCACCCATTCTCAATAACCCTTTCTTCCAATACCTTTAGCACTTTCTTAAATCCCTCATTCTCTTCCATCAGCCTTTTATTCTCCATGGCCAATATCAAGTTCCTATTAGCATATCCCCTAAGAGCAACCTCTAACATCTTTATTCTATCTTCCTCCTCAATCTTTTTAACCATAAACTTCTCCCATCCTTATACTTAATGCTTCTCCTTCCTAGTATCCAACCCAACTAGCGCAATCTATAGCTTGTCCACCCTTTCTTACCTTCTTATATCACTACCTATCTTAATCTATAGTTATTCTCTATCCCTTTTGGTATCTCCACCACGTACCTCTTACACATTTCATATATCCTAGATCCAACACCTTCATCAAAATCCAGGAGCTTGTCCACAGTGAACTCAGTAGAGACTATAATTGGCAAACAGTTATAATATCTATAGTTTATAATTTCAAACATTATGTTAATATCACTCTCATTAATCTTTCCTTTGAAGAGATCATCGATTAATAAAACATCACACACCTGATACTTATTAATCATATTTCCATAGTACTCAGCATCTAACATATTCTGTTTTATTGAAGTAACCACATCCCTATAAGGCAAATACACAACATTTAACCCTCTATCAAGTAAATTTAAGCTTAGTGCAACAGCTAAATGAGTTTTGCCAGAGCCTACTTGCCCACAAAACATAATACTGTTCTGCCTGGTATATCTTATGACATCAAATTTCATATAATATGAAGAGGCACTATCTTTAGCTCTCTTAGAAAACTCATTCCAAATCTTATAATTACCAAAGGTATACTTACACATATCCACCTTAATACCTGATTCCTTCCACTGACCTCTTACCTTACCAACATTTTGACAATCACACTTTACAAACAAAGGTTGCTTACGCTCTCTAGGAATTATAAGCCACCCTCTATCCTCACACTTTTCACACTTATATAAGGTCCTTTGCTCTTCTTCGTTCTTCTTCTGACAATCCTTCTGGTTCATTTGCTTTAAATCCACTAAATTCTCCTCCATCCTTAACCACCTTCTCCTTTGGATACCCTTCCTTTGCCCAATTATTTAAAATACCATTTACATATGTCATACTAACTTTGTTTACAGCTAATGCTCTATCAATTGCTAACCTAACGTTCTTTTCTCCATGAACTTTTATTGCAGCACACAAAGCTTGCAAGTTAAAAACTCCTATTTTTCCTGTTACATGTTCGTAATAAGAAAGCACCTTGTAGCCAAGAACATTCACCTCTTCTGCCTCTTTTCTTTGGCTTTTTATCTCTCTCTTTATCTCATTTTCTTTATCTAAATCTAACTCTTTATTCTCTTTCTGTTCTGTTACATCACTGTTACTTGTAACATCTACACCCTCATTACCTGTAGCAGTTACAGTATCATCATTTGTAGTTGTTACATTCTTCTTTTTTGCTCTATATTCAGCCATTCTTTTTCTGTTCTTTTCCTTAGCCTTTTCCTTTTCTTCAACTAGAATTTCCTCTTCACTCTTAATCTTAGGTGCAAAAGAAGATCCTTGTTCCTTCTCCCAATTATTAATTCTTATATACCCTTCACTTCCAATAGATATAAGCTTAACCTTGATTAATGCCTTTAAAGAGTGTCTTATTATACCTATAGGCCTATTCATAATTGTTGATAACATCTCCTCTGAATAAGGAGTATCAACATCAAAGTAAATATATCCGTTCTTATTTGTTTTAGCTGCTAGGATCATAAGCCTTACATAAACAAAATGGATAGCATCCCTCTTCGGCATAGCATCTATAAGCTTAAAGGCTTCGCTTTCATAAGTATTAATATGAAACTTAAACCAAAACAAATTATTATCCATCTTTATTTCCTCCATAACTCTTGTAATAAAACTTCTTTAACCCTTCCCAGCTAGGACATTCCCTACATTTCTTACAATTCTCTATATAATCTCTAAATATACATAGATTCATAAATTCCCCCTTTCATTCATCTTTTGTATCTATGTTTGTAATTAAAAGTAAATCAAATTTTATATACTATTCTCTCTTTTTCCATCTAACCTTTGTCCAATTTCTTCTCCAAGCTTCACCATAATATCCTTAGGAAGTAGATCTGCCACAAATCTAGCAACCTCATCTGTTACCAGATCTTGAAATCTTTCCTCTTCTTCTTTACACATTGGTGCAATAGTAACTTTGTATAAAGGTTTGCTCTTGGCCATAACCCCTCCTAATAAAGCACTAGTTTATTATATGCTTTATAAAATTTTTCTTGCACTTATTCATATGGTAAGTTACTGTCAAAAAAAATTTGATTCACCTCCTTGTTAGATAATGAGAGTTCTTTTGAAATCTTCACAATCTCACCAGGCTTAAAGTGAATCTTTCCTTGCTCCTTATGATTGTAAGTTTTCTCTGATACTGATATCTTCTTAGCTAAATTCTTCTGAGTAATACCCAATAAAATTCTTTTACTTTTTAGCAAATTTCCATTCATTCTTACTCCCCCTAATACCCTTTATAACTAAATACTAACTTACCAATTGGTAATTGTCAATATTTTACTTGTAACTTCGGTAAGTTTTGTTGTATTTTTCTTCACATAATTTATAATATTGGTAAGTACTATCAGAGGTGATTATATGAAAACAATTGGAGAAAAGATTCAAATTCTTAGAGAAGAATTAAATTTGAATCAAAGAGAACTAGCTGATTTAGTTGGCATAACAGAAGCAACACTATCAAGATACGAAAATAATAAAAGAGAGCCAAAAGGATTAATTTTAGCAAAGCTTGCTAAAACCTTAAACGTATCAACCGACTATTTATTAGATGATACATTAACAAAGAAAATTTCTTATGGTAACCACAATGAACTCTCTCAAAATGAAATTATAGACATAGAAAAAGAAGCAGAAAAAATGATTTCTAGTATTGAAGAAATGGATAATCTAATGCTTTGTGGTAACACTGTTGATGATGAAGATAAGGAATATTTAAAACAGGCTTATCAAAAATTCTTAATGGATGTAAGAGTTTATAACAAACTAAAATACACATCCAATAAGTATAAATAAATACTAGCAGGGTCACATGGGCATGTATATTAGGGGGATGTGTTCATGGATAATATAAATATCATAGTAGCGAAACTAATTAACAAGTATGGTACAAATGATCCTTTTGAAATAGCAAACGAATTTGGAATAAACACTATAATGTGTCCTTTGGGTAATATTAAAGGACACTATTTAATAATAGCAAATGTAAAGGTATTCTTTATAAATTCAGACCTTTCACAAATAGATAAAACTATTGTTTGTGCTGCTATCTTAGGCCATACAGTGCTTTATTCTGATTTAACTACTTTCTGTTTTAATTTAGATTTTAATAAGCAAATAAGACAATTTATTATAGAATTATTAAATAATATAATTCTATAAAGTAAATTGCCCATTGTTATAGAGTTCTTTTACTCGGCCCTTCTTACATATTTTAAAGTTATTTCGGCCCCCTTATATATCTCTAGTAATCTTATATACTAGGGATATTATTTTATCTTTATTTATATACTAATTGTGGAGGTGAACCATATGAAGGTTGCTATTTATAGCAGAAAATCTGTATTCACTGGTAAAGGTGAAAGTATAGAAAATCAGATTGAAATGTGTAAGGAATATTTCTCAAGGCTTAATCGAAATGATGTTGAATATTCTATTTATGAAGATGAAGGTTTCTCTGGAGGCAATATCAATAGACCTCGATTCCAACAACTTCTTAAAGATATAAAGAAGAATTCTTTTGACGCATTAATTTGCTATAGACTTGACAGAATATCAAGAAATGTAGCTGATTTTTCTACTACTTTGGAACTTTTACAAGAGCATAATGTAGACTTTATCTCTATAAGAGAACAATTTGATACCTCTACACCAATGGGGCGTGCTATGGTCTATATTGCATCTGTATTCGCCCAATTAGAAAGAGAAACAATTGCAGAAAGAATTAGGGATAACATGCTTCAGTTATCTAAAACAGGAAGATGGCTTGGTGGTGTATGCCCCCTAGGTTTTACAAGTGAGAAGATTACTTATGTTGATAGTGAATACAATGAGCGTTCCATGTTTAAGTTAAGTCCATTAGAAGAAGAAATGAATGTAGTTAGATTTATATTTTCTAAATACCTTGCTACAAGTTCAATACATATGGCTTTAAAGGAGCTTCTAGCTTCTAATATAAAAGGTAAACATGGTGGTGATTTTGCTTCTATGTCCCTTGCAGATATTCTAAAAAATCCTGTTTATGTTCAATCTGACTCTTCAATAAAAGAATACTATGAAAGTTTAGGGGTTAATTTCTTTGGTGAACCTAATGGATGTGGCATTATGCTTTATAACAAAAAGAATTCAAAGGGAAAACTAAGAGATATGAGTGAATGGATAGCTGCAGTTGGAAAGCATAAAGGAATAATTTCCTCTTCAGATTGGCTAAAGGTACAATACTCTTTAGACAGAAATTCTAAGAAGAATAATCCAAGACAAGGCACATCAGCTAAAGCCTTACTTTCAGGTGTTCTAAAGTGTTCAATTTGTGGTGCTCCTATGAGGGTTTGCTATGGTAGGCTTAGAAAAGATGGTAAAAGGAATCATTACTATATGTGCACTATGAAGGCTCATAGTTGTAAAAGCAGATGTGAAAACCCTAATGCTAAAGGTTTGGAACTTGAACAAGAGGTAATTAATAGACTTATAAACTATAATGAGGAAACTCTTTTAAGAAAATTAACTTCTTACGCTGATGAACTTAAAAGTAGTACTCCTAATGATATGATTAAAAATATTGATAAGTCTATTGATGAAAAGAAGTCAGAAATGGATACTTTAATGTCTCAACTTGGTAAGACTAATAACCCTGCTACTCAAAACTTTATTTTAAAGAAAGCAGATTCTCTTAGCAATGAGATCATGGATTTAGAAAATAAACTAAATGGTATTCATAAGAAAAAGGAACAAAATTCTATTGAAATGCGCAATATTGAAATAATAATGTCCTCTTTTTCTGAGTTTACTAAATTGTGTTCTACCATTAAGGATGTTTCAAATATAGAGGATGAAAATATTAAAATTGCTCTTAGGAACTTAATTAATAGGTTGGTTAGTAAGATAAGTTATAACGGTTTTACTAAGGAGGTTGTTATTAATATTATGGGTAGCCAAGAGAATTGCTCCCCATCTGGGTAAGTTTGCTATTAGGTCGCAATACAGTAAAACATGCACATGCCAGCCTTTATGACGTCAACAGGATTGAAGGTGCTGTAAGAGATTATATCAAATCTTTAGGAATAGTAATTCACATGGAGAAAAGAGTTAGAGATGTTGAATTTGATGGACATAAGATAAAAGGTTTATACTTAGCTGATGATAGCTTTGTAGACGGGGATATTTTTATTGAAACAACAGGAACTACAGGTCCTATGGGGAACTGCTTAAGATATGGAAATGGATGTTCAATGTGTATTTTAAGATGTCCATCATTTGGACCTAGAATTTCAATAAGCGAAAGATGTGGTGTTCCTGACATTCAAGGAGAAAGAGCTGAAGATGCTTTGGGTGCTATGTCAGGTTCCTGTAAATTAGCAAAGGAAAGTCTTTCCGATGAAATTAATAAGGTGTTAAATGAGAAAGGTGTTGTTGTTTTAAAGGTTCCTACTGAAGATGTTAACTACGGCAAATTAGATACAAAGGTTTGTCAACAATACGCATTAAAAGAATTTGCTGAAAATGTAGTACTTTTAGATACTGGACATGCAAAATTAATGACAACTTATTATCCTTTAGAAAAATTAAGGAAGATACCAGGACTAGAACATGCTAAGTATGTGGATCCATATGCAGGAAGTAAAGGTAACTCAATGAGATATCTATCTGTTGCTCCTAGAACTAATGACATGAAGGTTCAAGGAGTGGATAATTTATTCTGCGCTGGAGAAAAAAGTGGTCTTTTTGTTGGACATACAGAAGCCATATGTACAGGCACCCTAGCTGGCCATAATTCAGTAAGACTAGCACTAGGATTGCCACTTCTTATCCTTCCAAGTTCAATTGCTATTGGAGATATAATTTCATATGAAAATGAACAATCTAAAACTAGAGATGGAAGAAAGGTAAGATATACTTTTGCAGGTGCTGGCTACTTTAAGAGAATGCAAGAACTAGGACTATATACACTTAATATAAAAGAAATCAAGAATAAAGTAACTAAACTTAATTTAGATAATATATTTAATACAAAACTTTGTTAAAAGCATAAGTAAAAGAGCTGTTTATTAAAACAGCTCTTTATTATTAATATCCTGTTACTTCTTCTTTGTTAATTATCTTTATAATTGAACTTGTTCCAAGTCTTGAAACACCAAGGTTAATAAAGTCTTCTGCAGTAGCTAAATCTCTTACTCCTCCAGCTGCTTTTATCTTTACATTTGGTCCAACATGCTTAACGAAAAGCTCTATGTCTTCTCTAGTTGCTCCACCTGTTCCAAATCCAGTTGAAGTTTTAATGAAATCTGCACCTGCATTTGTTACAACCTTACACATACTAATCTTTTCTTCTTCAGTTAGGAAGCAAGTTTCTATTATAACCTTAAGTATTTTAGAACCACAAGCCTTCTTAATTTCTCTTATTTCTTCTTCAATTAGGTCATACTTCTTATCCTTTACATGACCTAAGTTAATAACCATATCTATCTCATCTGCACCATTTGCAATGGCATCCATTGTTTCATAGATTTTTGTAGCTTTTGTCATATATCCATTAGGGAATCCTATTACTGTACAAAGAGCTAATTTATCTCCCACATAATTTTTCGCTTCTCTTATGTAAGATGGAGGAATACAAATTGAAGCAACTTCATACTTCATTCCTTCATCACAAATTCTCTTAATATCTTCCCATGTAGCTGTTTGAGATAACAAAGTATGATCAACAGTGCTTAAAATTTTCTTTTTATCCATAACATTACTCCTTTAATTTTTATTCACTTTTAGATTATCAAAAAAAACTAATAATGGCAAACCAACTTTATCCTATTCTGTCATTACCATCTCTTTCATATTCTCATTCTGAAATGCCATCTTTTCAGCCACATGCTTATAAATCTTATCAGTTTGACTCCATCTATCAGGACAATTTAAAACTACTATAATTATATCTCTTCCATCATGATTAACCGATGATACAAGACATTTTCCAGCTTGACCAGTGTATCCTGTTTTAACCCCATTAGCTCCCGGGATTTTCCAAAGGATTTTATTTATATTATTGTAGTCTCTTGAGAAGCCATAAGTATCTTTTCTTATTTCCTTTGTTCCAACCACTTCTCTAAACATATCATACTCCATTCCCTTAGCTGTTAAAACAGCTAAATCATATGCAGATGAATAGTGACCACTTGAATCTAAACCATGAGGAGATTCAAAATGGGAATCAAGTAATCCTAAGCTCTTTGCATAGTGATTCATAATTTCTGCAAAGCCTTCAACTGAGCCACCAATTCCTTCAGCTAAGGTAATTGCTGCATCATTACCTGACCTATACATTAATCCAAATAATAATTCTTTTATGGCAATTTCCTCTCCTGCTTTATAACCAACCTTAGAGCCTCTTATAGAAGCTGCATTTTTACTTACAGTAAACTTTTCATCTAAGTTTCCTCTTTCTATGGTAATTAAAGCAGTTAATATTTTAGTTGTACTTGCCATTGGTACTAATTCATATCCATTTTGATTAAATAGAATTTGTTTGGTTTCTCTATCCATAGCAATTGCATTTCTTGCACTTACTCTAAAGTTGTCCTTTGGAGATGCAAGTACATTCACTTGCATGAATAAAGAACTTAATAATACTGTACTTAATAATATTGATAATTTTCTCGCATAAAGTTTCATCAAAACCACCCTCTAATTCTCTTTTCTAAGTGTAGTTTGTCTAAATAACTAAAAAATAAACCTCTTACCATAAAAAAATAAGAAGTTTATTTTGGTTTAAATAGGCAATAATATAAATGTTATATGTTTGGAGGAGTACTATGAAGATTTTTCTAATTATTATCCTTCTTATTTTATTGCTCCCTATTCCTATTAAGCTTAGTATTTGCTACAGTAAAGAAAATTATTATATAAAATTATATAAGTTTACAATTTTGAAAAAAGGCACAAAAAATGGGGTAGAAAATAATAAGAAGAAAATCAATGAAAAAAAAATAAATGAAACTAAAAAGAAAAAGACTTCAAATTTCTTTTTCACAAGATCTTTTGATCCTAAGAAAATAGTTAAGGCTTTAGATAGGAATAAATTTAAGCCAACACTAAGGCTTGAAGGCTCTCTTTCATACTCCTTAAATGATGCAGCTAAAACTGCAATATCATATGGAGCTATCTCTGCAACAATGCCTTTAATACTTAGAATAATAAATGTATTTTTTAAATCAAAAAAATTTAAATTTCCTATTACTCCTCAATTTAAAGATGATTTTATAGTAAATTTTGATATAAAAAGTATAATTTTCTTATCACTAGCTCAAATTATATATATGTTATTTTTAATAGCAAGAGGGTCAGTACCCAAAAAGGAGGTAAAAGACAATGAATAATGAACATCCAGTAGAAACTTTAATGAAAAGTACTATGGAAAACTTAAGAGATATGGTTGATGTAAATACTGTTATAGGTGATGTTGTAGAAACTAAAGACGGTAGCTGTATTATTCCAATTTCTAAAGTATCCTTTGGATTTGCATCTGGTGGTTCTGAATTTGGAGAAGCTAATACAAAAGTAAACTCTAACAGTGACTACCCATTTGGTGGTGGTTCAGGTGCTGGAGTATCAGTTAAACCTGTAGCATTTCTAGTAGTAAAGGATAATGCTGTTAGATTAATGCCTGTAGAACAAGACAATACATATGATAGGATTGTTGATACTGTACCACAAATTATAGATATGGTTAAAGACTTATTTAAAAAGTCTGGAAGTTGCAATGAACAACCTTCTAGTAATACAACACCTGATGTAGACCTATATCCTGATGATTTTGAATCAACAGATAAAGCAATTCATTTAGATAACCAATAATTCTCCTCTTAATGTTAAAGGGATATTAGAATTTCAATTAATAATTCTAATATCCCTAATTATTTATTCTTCACTATCTAATGCAATCTCTTCTTCAAGCTCTTGCTCTTCTTCTACAGCATAAAGGTCAAGAGATGGAAGCTCTTTAAGATCGTGTAATCCAAATTGTCTTAAAAATTCTTCTGTTGTACCATAAAGAATTGGTCTACCTGGAACTTCTAATCTTCCAACTTCCTTTATTAAGTCCTTCTCTATAAGCTTTTGAATGGCACTATCAGACTTAACTCCTCTTATTTCATCAATATCAATTCTTGTAATAGGTTGTTTATATGCAACTATTGCAAGACTTTCTAATGAAGCCTGTGAAAGAGACTGTCTTTTATTCTTCTTTAATAATTTTTGTATGTAATCGCTATGCTCTGCCTTAGTAACTAATTGATAAGCACCATTTATAGATATAAGCTTTATTCCTCTTGATACTTCATCATAATCCTTAATCATTTCATCTAATAACTCTTCTACATATTTAGGAGTAGCTTCAAGGTTAATTGCTATATCTCTTAATGATAGAGGTTCTCCACTTACAAATAGCATTGCTTCAATTATTCCTTTTTGAGTATCTTTTCTTGATACTTCCTTAAACTCGAACTGTCCTATGTCAAATTTATTCAACCTCTTCTTCATTCCTTTCAATTAATATTTCTCCAAAGCTTCCTGTTTGGTATACCTTTACCATTCTTTGTTTCATAAGTTCTAAAAGCGCTAAGAAAGTAACAACACATTCAAGTTTACATTCACATTCCATCATAAGGTCTGAAAACTCTGTAATCTTTTTTTCTTTTAACTTTTCAGAAAGATAATCAAATTTATCTTCTATCTTATATTTATCAACATATATTTTCTTCTGTATTACATTTCCTTTATTTTGTTTATTTAAATATATTTCCAGAAGATTATTATAAATATTATATAAATCAAGTAAGGTTACATTTCTTAATAATTCATCATTATCTACTGGTCCTTTAATCTCCTCTATCACTTCTGGCTTCTTGGTATAAATATTACCAGAGCTTGTATACTTTCCTTTAAAGAACTCAGTTGCTTCTTTAATCTTTTTATAGATAATAAGCTTTTCTAATAACTTCTTTTCTATATCTTCTTCATCTTCCTCTTCAACTTTGTGCTTAGGAAGAAGAGTCTTAGATTTTATCTCTATTAAAGTTGCAGCAACTACTATAAATTCAGAAGTTATCTCAAGATCCATTTCCTTCATCTCATCTAAATATCTTAGATATTGATTAGTAACCTTATATATCTCAACATTATAGATATTCATTTTATTCTTTTTTATTAAATGCAGCAATAAGTCAAAGGGCCCTTCAAAGTCAGCCACTTTAATCTTAGGTAATTCCATTAAAATTCCACCTTACTCTTCTATTTCATACATTTAGTCATACCTTATTATAATACCAATTTTGAGCTAATTAGACAAGCTAAAAAGGTGATAGAAGTACACTTCTATCACCTTTAAATTACTTAAAAATATTCTTTATATTATACTTGATAGAATCAAAGATTCCACCCTTCTTAACGTCTCTATCACAATAAATCTTAACTTCTCCTACCTTTTCTTCTCCAAGGTATACTTCACATTTACCTACTATATCTCCTGCTTTGTATTCGTCCTTAACTTCATCCATAACGACCTTTTTAACTAATTCGCCGCTATTTCCCTTTGGTACTACAACTTCTAGATCATCCTTAGCCTTAGCCATAAAGAACCTATCAGTTTGTTTACCCATTTGTACCTTATCTACATCTTCATCCTTAGATACAAGCTTCTTTCCTTCATATTTAGAGAAGCCATAGTTCATTAATATACCTGCATCTCTATTTCTGATTTTATATGTAGGTGCCCCCATAATTACAGCTAACATTCTTACTCCATTTCTTTTTGCAGTAGCTGAAATACAATACTTAGCCTCATTAGTAAAGCCAGTTTTTAGTCCATCACAACCTTCAAAAAATCTTACAAGTTTATTATGATTAACTAATTCAATTGGGGATTTTCTTCCTTCAGAGATTGTTTCCATATAAGTTCCTGAATATTTTAATATAGTTGGATGTTTCAACAATTCACGAGACATTAATGCTATATCTCTTGCTGTTGAAAGATGCCCTTCACATGGAAGTCCATTACAATTTTTAAATGTAGTATTTTTCATACCTAATTCTTTGCATCTTTTGTTCATCATGTTTACGAAATCTTCTTCTGTTCCACCTAGGTATTCAGCTAAAGCTACAGCAGCATCATTACCAGATGCTATTGCTACACCTTTTAATAACTCTTCTACTGTTCTAACTTCTCCTGTATCAAGTAACATTGTGCTTCCGCCCATTTTTTTAGCATTTTCGCTGCATGTTACCTTGTCATCTAATTTAATCTTACCACTATCTACAGCCTCCATAGTTAATAACATTGTCATTATTTTCGTTACAGAAGCTGGAGCAAACTTTTCATCTATGTTGTTTTCATATAGAACTTTTCCTGAAATAGGCTCCATAAGTAAATATGATTTTGCTTCTATACTATTTACTCCTCCACCTTTAGACTCTTCTTCCTTAGCACTTGTTAATATTCCTACAGGTAATAATAAAATAGATAGTATAATCATTAATGATAGAGATATTGATTTAATTATTTTCTTATTCATTTATCTTCCTCCCTTCAAGAATATTGTTTCCAAGTAATAAAAAAATATCACACTTTGTCGAATTATATAAGTTCAAAGAGAAAGAAATTGAATAGATATTGCTTTTATATAAAGCAGAAAAACTGTCTACGCAGATGATTTTAATCATCTACGAGACAGTTTTTACTTAATTAACGTACTATATCATATATTAATGGAATCTTATCTTCATATTCATCTGAAATTTGAATATCCCTAAGTATCTTCTCAACAGCTTTATGTCCTTTGTTTTCATCGTTAGCATATATTCTAGCTAAGATGTCTCCTTCAGATACTTTTTCTCCTCTTTTCTTACATAAAACAATTCCTACAGCTAAATCTATAACACTTTCCTTCGTTGCTCTTCCTGCACCTAACTCCATTGCAGTTAAGCCCATTTCTTCAGCATGAATTTTTGAAATTGTTCCAGACTTATTAGCTTTAACTTCTATAATATATTTAGCCTTAGGTAAAAGATCTGTATTATCAACACAAGCTGGATTCCCGCCTTGTGCTTTAACAAATTCTTTTAATTTCTCTAAAGCTTTACCGTTTTTAATATTTTCTAAAAGAAGCTTCTTTCCTTCTTCAAAGTTTTCAACTTTATTAGCCAAAATAAGCATATTGCTTCCTAAAGTTAATGCTAATTCAAGCAAGTCTTTAGGTCCATTTCCTTTTAAGGTATCAATAGCTTCCTTTATTTCTAATGCATTACCAATAGCATATCCTAATGGTTGATCCATATCTGAAATTACTGCTATTGTATTTCTTCCTACATTTTTACCTATAGAAACCATTTCTTCTGCTAAGGCCTTTGCATCCTCTGGAGTTTTCATAAACGCTCCATCCCCAACCTTAACATCAAGAACTATTCCATCTGCACCTGAAGCTATTTTCTTGCTCATTATACTTGATGCTATAAGAGGCATGTTATCAACTGTAGCAGTTACATCTCTTAAGGCATATAATTTCTTGTCAGCAGGTGCTAAATTAGCTGTTTGACCAATTACTGCTATTCCTATATCATTTACATTTTCCATGAACTTTTCTTCTGAAAGCTCCACTGAAAATCCTTTAAATGATTCAAGTTTATCAATTGTTCCACCTGTATGACCAAGTCCTCTACCACTCATTTTTGCAACTGGCACTCCACATGAAGCTACCATAGGTGCTAAAAGTATAGTAGTAGTATCACCAACTCCACCTGTTGAATGCTTATCAACTTTAATTCCTTGAATTTTATCTAAGTTTAAAGTTTCTCCAGAGTGAACCATAGACATTGTAAAGTCTGCTGTTTCTCTCTTATTCATACTATTAAAGAAAATTGACATAAGCAAAGCTGATGCTTGGTAATCAGGTATTTCTCCCTTTGTAAATCCTTGAATGAAAAAATCTATCTCTTCCTTAGATAGTTCTTCTCCTCTTCTTTTTTTCAATATGACATCATACATTCTCATATGCCACAGTCCTCCTATCTTTAGATAATCTCATTTATAAAGGATTTCCCTTCTAAGTTATTATCTATTCCTAAGTAATCCAAAACACTTTTTCCTATATCCGTAAAGGAATCTCTTATTCCTAATTCAGTTCCACCCTTAACTTTTTTACCATATACAAGTATTGGTATGTACTCTCTAGAATGATCTGTACTTTCTGTTGTAGGGTCACACCCATGGTCAGCTGTAATAATTAAAATATCTTCATCTCTTAGCTTTGAATATATTTCATTAAGTCTGCCATCAAAATCCTCTAAAGCTTTTCCATATCCTTTCGGATCATTTCTATGACCATAAAGCATATCAAAATCCACTAAATTTGTGAATATTAACCCATTATCAATCTTATCCATATATTCCAGAGTCTTATCAACTCCATCCATGTTATTTTTTATGTGAACAGCCTCTGTAACGCCTTTTCCATTATATATATCTTCTATTTTTCCGACAGCAGCTACACTCATTCCATTTTCTTTTATATATTCTAAAGCTGTCTTACCAAATGGATCTAAAGCGTAATCTCTTCTGTTTGAAGTTCTTTTAAATGATCCAACTTCTCCAACAAAAGGTCTAGCAATTACTCTACCAACAACATCCTCTCCAACTAACATTTCTCTTGCTATTTCACACATCTTATAAAGGTTACCTAACCCAACAACCTCTTCATGTGCAGCTATTTGGAACACACTATCAGCTGATGTATATATTATTGGATATCCTGTCTTTACATGCTCTTCTCCTAGCTCTTCAATAATTGCAGTTCCAGAGGCAACCTTATTACCTAAAATCCCATCTATCTTTGCTTTTTTCTTAAAATCATTTATTATTTTATCTGAGAAACCATTAGGATAGGTATTTAGAGGCTTATCAAGAATTACGCCTCCAATTTCCCAGTGTCCTGTTACAGTATCTTTACCAATTGATTTCTCACTGCTCTTTCCAAAGGCACCAATAACACTTTCTTCTTTTCCTAATGCCTTAACGCCCTCAATATTACCAAGACCTAACTTCTTTAAGTTTGGTATATTAAGTCCCTTGCAAGCTTCAAAAGTATGGTCTAAAGTATGACTTCCTTTATCTCCATACATTTTAGCATCAGGCATCTCTCCTACTCCAACACTATCTAAAACTATAAGTACTACTCTTTTCATAAGTAAAACTCCTTTCTATTCTATACTTATCTTTTGTAAAATTGATAAAATTATTATGCTCTAGGATGAGTATTACGATAGATTAAATTAATTTTATCACTATTTATTATTTCATAATAGGTATCCATATAAGTTAACACTTGATTTCCAAGTAACTTTTGCACCGCCCTAACATTAGCTCCATTTTGAAGTAAATGTACTGCAAAAGAATGCCTAAATGTATTTAGATTAACATCCTTATCAATTCCTGCTCTATGAGAATACTCTTTTACTATTCTCCATATGCCTTGTCTTGTTAACTTTTGGCCATTTAGATTTACAAAAAGATTTGTTACTCCTGCATCTGCAACTTGATCCCTTATTGCAAGATACTCTTCAATTGCTCTACAAGCACTTCTTCCTATAGGAATAAGTCTTTCAAAATGCTTATTATCTATACATTTTACAAATGATAAATCTAAATTTACATCTTCAACATTTACAGATATCAATTCTGATACCTTCATTCCTGTTGCATACATCAACTCTAAAAGCGCATTATCTCTAATTCCCTTTGGTCCATCTTTATCAACAGACCTTATTATTTTATCTACTTCCTCAACAGTTAAAATTTGTGGTAATTTCTTTGTGGTTCTACTGCTCTTATAACTTATCTTTGGAATATCATTAACTAGTGACCTACTTTTTAAATAGCCATAAAAACTCCTCAAACTTATAACTATTCTATTAATAGAACGCTCAGATTTACCTTGGTTTAAGAGATGTTGTATATAACCCATTATTGCTACATTATCTGAGGTATACAGATTCATTTCTTTCTTTTCTAGGTACTTAGAATAAAGATTTACATCAGTTACATAGGCATATACAGTGTTCTCACTTTTATCATTTTGTAACAAATAATCTTTATAATTATTTATAATTTCTATCATTGCTCTCTCCTACACCATTATTTATATTATATATTCGACAAATTAATCTTTTTCCCTTCATTTATCTTCCTATGTTTCTTTCTTTTTATAAATAGAATTTAGTAACCACAAATTTAACTATGCTTGGACATACGTAAGTTTCAAGTATAACCCCTAAAACAAATAATCCTAATAAAACAATAAGATAACTTCCTATACCATTTAGATTAATATTTACAGGAATAGACTTCTTTGAAAACTTTTCTTTTAATTTTTCTGTAGACATTGATAATGCAAATACACTTAAAGCAACATAGCATGGAATGTAAATTAAGTTCTGAGGAATTGTAGCAGCTAAGGCTAGTCCAATTCCTTTTCCTTCAAAAGTTGTAAGCAAAAAACCAAAAGTATATCCTAAGGTGAATCCTTTTATTAAATCTAATATTAATATTATAGGTGTTCCAAAGAATGTAAACCCTAGAACTATTATTGGTATTATTAATATAAAGTTCTTTTTAACTATGTCCAACAATAATGCTCCATAGTCTACAGGTCTTTCACCTATACCATTAACAAAGACAGTAAAGTAACTTGCTAAATCATTTTTATCTCCTTCGTTCATATACTTTACTAAATAAACTCCTATTACAATTCCTACACAAAAGAACAATAAGACTAATAAATAGTAAATCTTGTTTTCCCTAAAAGTTTCATTAATTTTTTCCATAGCACCCTTCATCTCTTACTCCTCCTAAAGTATGTATACCCTATAATATGATTAGAAAAGTAAATTTATGCATAAGACCTAACCATAAATATGTAAATACAATTATTATTAAACGAACCTTTTTTCCTAGTATTTTACTTATAGAACCACCAAGAGAGTAATTTATAAATATTAGTCTTTTAGTAATTATGGTACTCTCAATAATCTACTTATTAAAATTTTTAATTCCATAGAGCTAAAAAAACAGGTTAGCGTAAAATATTAAATTTACACTAACCTGTTTACTATTGGCATTGAAGCATATATTGACATAAACAATTAATAGATTTTGTATCTATTATATCTCCTTTTTTAACCATTTCTTTCATTTCTTCAATTGAGACCTTAATGATTTCTGTAAACTCATCTTCATCTCCACCCTTAATTCCTTCATATATTCCAGTTGCAAGGTATAGATGAATTATTTCATCACAAAAGCCTGGTACCGTACATATCTTTCCTAAGTATTTAAATTCCTTTGCTTTATATCCTGTCTCTTCTTCTAATTCTCTTTTTGCACATAGGATAGGTTCCTCACCTTTTTCTAGCTTTCCTGCTGGCACCTCAATAATTACTTTATTTAAAGCTGTTCTAAACTGTTTAACTAAAATTACTTCACCATCATCAGTTAATGGTAAAATTGCAGATGCTCCTGGATGTCTAATAACATCTCTACTAGCTAGGTTTCCATCAGGTAACTCAACATCTATATTAGATACTTTTAAAAAGTTTCCTGTATATCTTTCTTCTTCTTTTAAAATCTTTTCTGAAATATCCATTTTATCTTCCTCTTTTCTAATATAATTTCTTATTTCTATTATACTTAATTATATGTTAGCTATCCACTTTTCTATAGAATAAAGAGTAGCCATCATTACTATGACTACTCTTTTACATTAAGCTTTTCTCTTTTTGAAATTATATATTAAGATAACTCCACCTGAAAGCACTATTAACACAATAAAAATATTCTTTAATAAATTATCACTTGTTTCTACTTCATTAGATGATGCATCTTCTTTATTATTTGAATCATTATTTTCTAATGACTCATTAGGCTCTTCATTACTATCATTAGAGTTTTCATCTTTATCCTGACTATTATCATTATCTGGATTCTCTTCATCTTGACCTAAATTATTATCAGTACCTGGCTTTTCTCCGTCTTGTCCTGAATTACTATCATTCTCCGGTTTTTCCCCATCTTGGCCTAAGTTGTTATCATTATCTTGTCCATTAGATGCCTTAATAAATTTAAACTCTTCATTATTATTTGATGGTAAACTATCCATTTCACCATCTTTATTTTTATCAGAATAGATAAATTTAAATTTGCCCTTACCATTTATATTATAGTTAGCATTCATTTCACCTTTAACTTTAATAGATGCTACCTTAAGATTACCGTATTCAACTAAGTTTTTGCTTGAAGTAACATAGATATCCACTACGTTTTCTACACTATCATACTTATAATTTTTAACTACGCTTTTATCACTCAAAGTATCACTCCATGTTAAAGAATCAAGAGTTACATCTCCATCTATCTTTAAACTAAGGCTAAAAGATTTAACTTCATAATTTATTTTATCAACAGATATTTCTACAGTGTTTGCTTTTTCTTCTACTCTTTTTATATTTGTTTCCACTGATGCAGAAGTTATTTTATATGGCATAACTATCATCATAGCAGACAACATAAAAAGCCCAACTATTTTTTTTATGTTCTTCATAGTATCCTCCTATATAAAGCTTTATTTATCTCATGTTTTCTGGAATTATTCCACCTTCAAATTTTATTTCAGGTAATACCTCAGGTATATTTACATATAAAGTATCACTTACTAATCTTTGACCTTCTAGAGTTTCAGCATCATTTACTCTATATAATTCAGCTCTTATTTCCTTTGGTAATGTATTTAGCTTGTCTGGAGTTAAGTAGAATATCCATGTTCCACTACTTATTTCTCCAAGGTGTCCATTTTCAGGTATTTCTGCAAGAAGAATTTGTTCACCTTCAATTACATTATCCTTCTTATCTCTTAAAAGAACTGCATTAAATGCTGGGTTTCCTCTGTATTCTCCTGTAAATACAATTGATCCCTTTGGAATAACATCTCCTTCATTCTTTCCATAAATAAAGTCTTCAGAAAGGGCACCTACACCAGATTCCTTTAAATCAACATTATCTCCAGGCGGTGCAATAATATCAAGTTCCGCTATTGATATTCCACTAGCCTTTGGAGCAACAATTTTTACATATGATGCTTCATATGACCATAATTGTTTACCACCTGTAGAATCTTCCTCATTAAAGTATATAGTTTCTGAATTCTTATCTACACTTAAATCAAATTTACCACTATTAGCTAAAGTCCAATTTTCTTTGTCATTACTTACAAATACTTGATAATTTGAAATTGTATTATTTGATAAAGCTCCATCTTCAATACCAGCTGTATATCTTAATCCAACAATATTTTGAACTTCATTTAAATTCACAATTACATATGGATCTTGATTATTAGTTCTATCACCCTTAAAGATTGTATCATTACTATTATCTTTAATCTTATTTATAGCTGGGTTATCTACTGGTCCTGTTGTATTATTTTCGTCATTAACATCTTCACTTGATGATGTATTAGTTTCAACTTCCCATAAGTTTTTAGTTAAACTTCCATCATGTGATACCTTTATTGGATCAAGAGTTAATTTTTCTGTTTTATTTAAATGATAATCATAAGCTACTACTTCATATGTAAATACTCTATTATTAGCTGAAACATAATCAGTAAAGTTAGAATCAGTAGTAAAGCCTATAACTTTTCCATTTCTATAAATTTCATATCCTAATATTTTATCTGAGTCTTTATTAGTTCCAAGCGTTAATTCTACACTCTTTGACTTAGTGCTATCATCATATGACAATGAAGCTTCTACACTTGTATCCTTTGACATTGCTTTAACTCCCGCAAGGATTTGTCTTCTTCCATTGTCATTAAGATATTGAATCTTTCTACCTTCTTTTTCATATCCTTTTTCAGCCATATAAGCTACATTTTCTTCTGAAGGAACTATTCCCCATGACTTAAAGAAATCAGTTAAGTCTTTTTGAACTACATCTGATGCATATCTTACAATCTTTTGCTCATACGGTAACTTTGAATCCTCTGCAGAAGCTTCTCTAGCTCTCTTAGACAATCTTCCATAGAAGGAATCATTAGTTAAATCATTATCTCTATCAGTTATAAACATTACTGATGTTGGATTTTCATCATATGCTAAATGTAACTGCCAGAACATACCTAGTTGAGTAAATACATCTCCAGGTAAACCTATTGTTTCAGATGTTACCTTTTCATATATATCTGTATACTTATCTGAATTCTCTAATCTTGAAGGTGCTTTATCATCTAGTGTTTGAGCAAGTAATGCAATAACGTTATTAGTTACCTCTGCTTTACCCAGTCCATTCATTTCAGTTACGTGTCCTATTTCATGGGCAATTCCCCATCCAAATAAAGAACCAGACTCTTTAACTGTTCCATCTTCATTAAATGTATATGGTTTTCCATTAACTAATCCGCTTGCTGAACCATATTCAATTCCAACATGGTGACCAGATGCATACATAAATGCTCCTGCAAACATTCTTTGATACTTTATATTAACTCTACTTCTTGGTTGTAAATGCTTCTTCTCTGATGCATCTAAAGTTCCATCATTATTAAAATCAGGGTTTTCACTTACACCTCTTTGAGCATACATTAACTCCATTATTTGTTCTAGAGCTTGAAGGCTATCATATAGTCTATCAACTTGTTCATCTTCTGTTGCAAGATCTGATGTTATACCATTTAAAATAGCTGAAGCAGGTAAATTTAAAGTAGCCTTAGTTGTTTCTATATCAGTAGTATTTACAATGCTTGTCTTTTCATCATATTTGTAATTATTATTTGACTTATTTGCAAAGAACTTTGGATACTCATCCTTCATAGTATCAACATAATCCTTTAAGCTTCTTATATATTCTCTGATACTTTCCTTAACTTCTCCTTCTTTGCTGCTATCATTTATGTCTCCATAAACATTTAAATGAGGAATTTTCTTAGCTCCACTTACTCTTATTTTCACTTCATTATTAGAAGGATTTCCATTTGGATATCTAACGTATATACTTCCACCCTTTTCTACATCTAAATTATGTATCTCAGGCACTTGTAGTACATTCTTACCCTTTTGAAGTTTTACTGTCTTAATAAACTTTCCACTTTCTCCATAATGTTGAGTAAATGCAAGTTCAGGTAATACATTTCCTTCTGTTCCAACATAAACAACAATTTCTTCCCCAGCTTTTGCTGTGTATCCTAAAGCTTGATAATCATTTGAAAGCCCTAAATTATTACCACTATTGTTTATGTTTTGATTTACTGTAAATGTATTTTTACTTATGTTTTTATCATTAAGTATATCTTCTGCAAGTTTAAGCTCATCTAATATAATAGATTGATTTGGATGATACTCACCACTTACTACATCACTAGTGTTAGCTCTTTCTCTTAGTTCATTAATTTTATCATGAGTTACATTATCATTTAATTCTATTAATAAATCATCCTTAAATAAATTTCTTACATCATCCTCAATAGAATCATAATGATAGAATTTCATTTCTGAAACTGTTAGTATTCCTCCACCATATACGCTTAAGTTTAATTGAACCTTCTTTGCCTTAATAGCTTCTGGTAATTTCACTACATAATATGGCTTTCCATTACTAACCTTCTTAGTTGCTCTTATATCTCCATTTTCTATTTGGTGAAGATTTCCTTCCTCATCCCAATATCTAAGTACATAATTGTAAAACTCTCTAGTATGCTTATCAAATCTTGGAGAAAACATTATAGTATCCATTGCATATGTATCATCAAATTCAACTATTGGAGCTGATTTGCTATACATTGAACTATCCCAGTCATTATGTACCCATGCAGATGTAAAGTCTCCATCTACTATAGCAAACTTGTTTTCATCAGTTACTTCATTACCATCTATTCCACCTCTAGGATATGTTACATCTACAATATGATTAGTAACCTCTCCTATTTCATTAACTGTATTTAAAAGCTTATAGTTTGGTATCTCTGGAGCTATTAAAGAAAGTGTAGTTCCTGTATACATTTGTGATTTACCACTTTCACCAAAGCTATTATATGAAGTTAAATAAACCTCATAAGTAACATTATCTTCAAGTCCAGTTATTATAGTAGAAACACCAGTTATATTAGAAACTTTATTAAAGTTTTCTTCTCCCTTAGCTCTATAGAACAGATTATATCCTTCTGCCCCCTTCATCTTCTTCCAAGACACATTAAGTTGTTTGTATTCACCAACAATATTTATATTTTCTGGAGCATCTGGAGCTTTTTTAGGTGCTGGAGTGGCTTTTACTATTTTTGACCATTCACCCTTCCATGTTTCACCACTATAACTTCTTACCTTTATTTCATACTCTTCAAAATTTTCAAGTTCTGATAATTGTATTGAATTTCCTCCAACCTTAGTTACCTTTTCTGATGTATCTTTACCAGTATTAGTTTTATAAGAAACTTCATATCCATCAATATTTACTTGTTCTGACCATTTTAATTTGACTGTTTCATCATCAGTTTCCACTTCTAAAATTGTAGGTGCTGTACTTTCTGCCTTTGGAACTTCTTGATATACATCATTTAAAAATTCAACCTTACCTATTTGAGCAAGATTATTATTAGTTGGATCTGTAGCATTAACCTTAATAGTAATCTTTTTAACTGCAACTTGCTTTTCTAAATTAATTACTACTTTATCTGATACTGGATTTTCAGCTGATCTAGCAAGCCTTGCGTTATTATTTATCTTTTGCTTAATAACTCTACCATCTTCTGTTTCAACTAATATATTACCTTCTGTAATTCCTTTAACATCAACGACTACTTCTTCTGCCTTTATTTTAGGAACCTCAATAGATAATTTTCCAACTACTTTTTCACCATCTTCATCTACTTCTGGATTACTACTTGGCTCAATTGTAATTCCTTTATCAGAATCATCAAAAAGATCCTTTACTTCACCATGAACTACACCAACCTTTTCCTCTTCAAGGATTACAACCTCTGATGGATCAATTATTGCAGAAGTATCATATATACTTTCCTTCTTCTCTTCATTGTTCTTATTCATAGATTCATGAACAATGGCTAAGTCTGCAATATCAACTACTCCATCTCTATTTAGATCATATAATAGATTGCTTGTCCCTATATTCTCTAAAATTGATTCATAATCTTTCTCTGTAGTAACCTTATCACCATCTACGTCTACTACTAAAGAAACATCTCTATCGTTTCCTATATAAATTCTCTTTGAATAATCATTTATTTCAACTTTTTCTTTTAATACTATTGGAGCAAAACCTTCCCCATTAATCTCTAAAGTATATTTCCCCTTTGGAAGATTGTTAATAATAGCATTGTAATAGTACACATCACTATCATTAGTTTCCTCTAAATAATAATCTAATGCTGATATTTTATAGCTTATACTTCCAACGTACTGTTCTCCATCATTATTTCCAACAGGAATCTTAACTACCTCTTTATCCCCTAATTTTAAACTTAAATTTAATTTAGTTTCTTCTGTTTTTCTAAGTTTTAGTGGAACATCAAACTTTAACCTTACTTCTAACGTCCCTTGTAAACTGCTATTTATGCTTGCATTGCTACTTTTTGTTGTGGCATAAACAGAAACTGCTTGAGTTGATATAATTTCAGTTGCCATTACAGTAGCAATTAAAATAGCTAAAGCCTTTCTTTTCACCAAATTTTCCTCCAATCGTATATATAAAATAAAAAAACTATCCACTAAAGGATAGTTGCCATAGAATTTCATATTTTTTCAAATACTAATTATTATGAAATTAAAGAATATAATTCTTTAGCAACTGGCTAGCATAGTTTTAAACCTTAGCTCCTTTAGCTTTGCGTCTTTAGATTTCTCTAAATTTGCCAATATATATAGTTTTCACGTATATTCTACTATAATTTTCTTCAATTAGAAATAGTTTTTTTAATTTTTATTAACAAATACTTCTTATTATTTAGGAAGTATTTACTATTCTTATACTAAAATATAAGAAATTTACAAAAAGGGCTTAATTTTTCTTTTAGGACACTTTTCTTAAATTCTTATTCAGTTTCCATTAACATAATCTTATTATTATTAATAATATATTAGTAGTAAATATTAATTGGAGGAAAGGCTATGAAAGAGTGTAATTTTATAAAAAATTGCTTTTACAATAAAAACTATATATTTATTTTATTTAATCAAAATATGACTCTTTCAGGGGATTATAGTATATTAAATTCAAACAATTATCTTATAATAAAAGATTCACTAAAAATAAAATTAACTAAATTTTATAGCAATGTTTATTCCTATAACTCCAATTATGCTACTTTTAGAATAAATGATTCTTATTTCTTTGAAAATGCTTTATTGAAGTGTGGATATATAGATACAAATAATGTTAAATTTATAAATAGCGCATCTGGATATACCCAAGACATTTGTACTACTATACCTATTGAAAAAAAAGATTTTTATTTATCTATTACAAAATGTAATTTTTATTCCTATAAAAACAATTCAGTTTCCTTAATAAATAAAAATAGTATCCCTTATTATGAACTATTTAAGGATGACTTCTTTGTTATTACACCACTTGGAAAGTTTGTACCTAATTCAATTATAAAAAAATCTGTAGATGAATATGAATTTTTATTTAATGAAGAAATAATAAGTACTCCTGAGGATGAAATAACACTATATTCAATAGCTTCTCCTTTATCTACTGATGTTCTTGGTGATAGGATTAAAGGAAATGAAAGCAATAAAGTTTATAATTCAATTCCTACAACTATTAAAAATGTAAGTATAACTTCATACTTATATAATATTTTAAAGCTAAGAGTAGATTTTAACTCCCCTATTCTTAGATATGATTCAAGTGATTTTGATGTGTATATTAATGGAGTTATTGCTCCATCCTATGGTCATTCTTCCTATAAATCTGAAGGAATTTTTCTAACCCTATATAATATTAATTCCTTTAATTATAACTATGATGAATTACTTGTTAAAAGTTCAAATAATACCTTCATATACACCTTAGATTTTCGTGGTTTTAAGGTATATGACCCAGTGGGAAAAGCTGCTGATACTTTTATAGCATTATGTGGAACCATAGAGAAAGACATTTCCTCTTCAATTTTAAAACTTAATTTAGAATTCAATAAAACTCTATTTAAGAACTTTGCAACCTTATCTAAAGGTATCTTATCTTCAAGTAAAGATAAGATTTCACTAAATATTGAAGGTATAGGGACATTAAATTTATATGGAAGTGACTTTTATAGTTATGATAATAAAGAATATATAGCTGAATGTACCATAAATGAAGATATTTTAAATATAGCCATAGATTTAATTGAAGATGATTTTTACTCTACTAATATAAATAAAACAAATTATATTTCCTTTTCACCTAACCAAAACCTACAAAGTGTAGATGGCACTTATATTTTAATATCCTATGAAGCTTCAGTAACATTTTCCCCTCCTCCAACTTTAACTATCTATCCTTTGGATGAAGGTAATGAATGGAGCATACTAGGTAAAACAATAGCCAATCCTGTAACCCTAATAGTAGATAGAAGTAAGACCTTAAGAAACTATGGCAATCTTAATGAGAAAACTACATTCTTAAATGACTTATATATAGTTCATGATGATTCCAAAAATATTTATGATGATGTTACTATTACTTTTACAAATATTAAAGCTTCAAATATCTATGTTAACTTACCAGATGAATATAACTTAGTTATTGAGTCATCAACTATTGATTATCAAAAAATATACTAAAGAGGAGTAATAAAAAAATGGATTATATATCAATTGAACCCCCCATGTTAAATAAGGACACCCTATCCTTTAAACTATCTAAGAATATAGATATATCCTTAAATGATATTTACTTATACAAAGATAAAAGTGAAATTTCAAAACAAGCTTTAACCTTATCACAAACTAACAATGAAATTTATCTAACCTCACCTTTGTTTCAAGATAAGTTCTCTATATTCTCAATATTTATAAAAAGCTCACTATACTTTTCAAACTTAATATATATTTACCATTTAAAAAATATAGCTAATACTAAAGAACTCTCCTTCTTATTATCAAAGGCATATTTAAATAAAGATTTATATAGCAGCAACTTTAAAGTAGACAAGATTACTATTAACAATTTTAATTTCATTCCAAATGAAATATACATTAGCTTCTGCAATGAAATAAACGAAGACATATCCTATTTTTTTCAGCAGGATAGTTCTATATTTCTATTTGATAAATTTTCAAAACCAGTTCCTAATGGTAAATACTTAATAAAAATATCAAATAAAGAAGGTGAATAAAATGAAAAGTATAACCTTTAAAAATTCCACCTTATCAAAACTAGATAGTTTATCATTAAATCAAATTAAAATTGAAAATATAAATTCTAAAATTGAAAATATAAATATCTCTAACTCAATGACAATATTAACTGGAACCTTCTATGGAAACCTAAATATAAACAAAAGTTCTTTTATTGTTTTAGACAGTGATTTCTCTTTATTAACTGGTTCCATCAACCTTTTAAATGAAAATACTCTAAAATCAGAAATTCATATTTATGGTTTATTAAAGGATTTAAAAGATGATATTTATATAAATTGCCACTCAAATATTACTTCAATGCTATATATATCCTCTTCTAGTCATAAGATTATTTACTCCTGTATATCAAGAGAAGAAAGTGAGAATAAATTTATAGTAGAGAAAATAGTAACTAAAGATTATACTAGTTCAAATTTAATACCAATTGATCTTAGGGCTCCTTTTACTGGATCACTTAAAGTAAATATAGACTTAGACACAATAGATTTTAAGAACAGTAGCAATATAAAACTTTCAATTATCCCCTACACTAGAATTAACTCATATAATAATTTAAGTAACTCTTCCCTATCAGGAATATCTGGTGATATAGAAACTATAAATCACTTAAAAACTCTAGTACCCAACCTTAAAATTAATGGGACTTACTTTATGGTTAACTGTGTAGATGGAAAAGGAAATCTATCACTATCAGACATAGATATTGGGAACACTAGGCTTTCAGTAATATTAAATGATAAAGAATATTTCATAAATAATTATTAATCACAATTCTCCAAGATTAACATAACCTATTATTAGGTAAATTTTATAATGGAGATGAAATATATGTTATTAAAAATAAACTCTGCAAATATTGTTTCTAACAATGACTCTACTTTAAGTGCTGTTCTTCTAAACGATTTAGGAACAACTCCTATTGATACCCAAAGCATCTCATCTGAAACCAATTCAAAAGATTGGTTCTCATTGAAAGGGTATAATGGATTAACTTTAACAGACCTAGTAATTACACAAGTAACACAAGGCTCTACACCTGCTAATGGTGAAATTACTATTACCTTTACCAATAGTTCTAACCAGGCATCTATTGGAGATATACTAATTCTTTCACCAGGAACAGTGATTCCAACCAATTCACCTTTCTCTAAAATCAAAAATACTGCATCATTAGATACAGGCTTTTCAGATACTTCTCCAGTTGCTTCAGTTACAGAAACTACAATAGCTCCAAAGGCCTATAGTACAAAAGATAATCAATATAACTTCAAACTTGACATAATAACTAAACAAGGTGATTCCATAAGTACTATTACAACAACTACAAATGATCCTATTACCGTTAATGGATTAGTAGTAACTAAAATAGTTTTTGATATAGCTGATAGTGATAATATTTATGATTCTTTAGAAACTTGTAACTACACCATTTCCTTCTTTGATTCATCTGATAATATAATTTATTACGAACCAAGCACAACAGATATTATTTCTGTTTCTTTTGTACCAGTTTAATAAAAAACTAAAGCTAAATAATTTAGAAAATTAAGAGACTTAGATTTTATTCTAAGCCTCTTTTCTTAAATTCTTATTCAACTTCTATTTTGCTTACTATATACTCTTCTTTATAAAGCGTGCAGCCATTCTTTTTCACCTTGATATCTCTATACTTTATTTTCCCACATGCATCTACATAATCAGTAATAAAAATATCATTATTGTTTATATAGTATCTATTGTGGTAATGATTAACCCTTATATTCTTCTTTTCTCCTTGAATATCTATATAGAAATCCTCTTTTTCATCCTCTTTCTTCAATTCTTCATAATTCATAGAAATTTCCTTCCTTATATAAATTAAGCTCAAATTAATTCAAAGAATTAAATTGAGCATATACCTATAGTTATTTAATTTTCATAGAAAAGGAGAAAATATTCTCCTCTACAAAATAATCCTTCTGTTTAGTACCAACAGTCGTAATCTTTTTCGTTCTTCTCTTCTTTGCAATCACACCAGTAGTTATGACCACAATCTTCATCTTTCTTTTCCCATTCAGATACATCGATATATTTTTTACATTCTTTTTTACATTCTTTTTTGCATTCTTTCTTGTCTTCTTCACACTTTGGTTCATGACACTTAGGTTCTTTCCATTCACATTTCTTTTCTTCAATAGTAGAACATCCTAAATACTTAGTTCCTAAATCTATTGTTTCTACCTTATGATGAACTCTATTACAGTCCTCAACATAATTCTTAACAAAGTGACAATCAGTTACCATAATATCATTGAATCTAGTAAAATGGTTGTTATGATAATGCTTGTTAACGATAGTTTCCTTCTTACCACAAACTTCATATTCTTTATCATAGCACTTTGTAGTGCCCTCTTTTACTTTAACTTCACACTTTTCTTCACATTTATCTTCAGGTTTATTGTTATATTCATAATCTTCTTTATACATTCTGATATCCTCCAAAAACAAAATTTAATTATAGTTTATATTATGTATAATTCACATAATATGTGATATATTTCTTCTAAATTTTTATTTTATTTTTGAAGTTATTATGTATCCCCCTCTATTATCCTTAGATATCTCTATGGTTTTGTACTCTTTTGGAATATCTAAAGAATTATTATGAGAAGATTGATATGAAATTATATATTCACCATATTTATAGAACTTATCTTTTTCATAAAGATGGTAATATTCTTCTAGAGTTAGTCTATTATTATAAATAATATTAGAATGAGGTAATCCAACATACCTTATATGCCAAGGTTCATAATTAAAACCTGTCTTGCTCTTTCCTAAAAAAGGATACCTTATTATAAAACCATATTTGTAAGCATTACTATTAACCCACTTACCTACTTGTGATTTTATAAAGTTCTTTTGTGCTAGTGTATGTACATATAAATCTAAAGCCAGTCCAATCTCATGCTCACTATATCCAACCTTTGCAGCAAGAGAACTATCCTCCTTATATAAATCTTCTTGTTCTCTCTTATCTCTATAAGTAGACATAATTAAAAGCTTGTCCTCAGTATACTCTTTTGAAGCCTTAAGTAAGGATTCTAATGGCTCTACCACCTCTCTATTTACAAAAAGATCTGTATCTCTAAATTCTACCAAATTCAAATTATCGTTATAATCTAGCTTATTATCATTATTTACAAGCCACATATTGTTGGTATATTTTATATTATTATATTTTCCTTCCTCTATATCTGATATATCTACCTTCTGTGTTACAATATCAAGTTATTCTAGTGTAATACTTTCTCTTTTATCAAATAAAGTCATAATTCCATATTTAATATCAGGTCTTTTTATAGCTGTATAAGCTATCATAATAATTATTATTGCTAGCGTAATTAATATCATATATTTATTTTTTTTCATATAAACCTCCAACAAATTAAGTACTATTTAAATTTATCAATAAGTTCTTATTATTAATTTATGGAAACTTATATTAATCTTAGCAATATCTTAGGATTTTCTTAAAGTTTTTAGTTAAAAAAGACATCAACTAATCAGTTTTTAACAACTGATTAGTTGATGTCTTTATTAATCATATAAATATTTATAGATATAACTTTATATTTGTTGGCTATACTTTGTAAAGCTTACATGCTCCAAAGCTAATAAAATAACCCTAAGATACCTTATTTTTAAGTCTTAATTTATCAGCTATAATTGCTATAAATTCTGAATTGGTAGGTTTTCCCTTTTCATTATGAACAGTGTAACCAAATAACTTATTTATAGCATCAACTTGTCCTCTACCCCAAGCTACTTCGATAGCATGTCTTATAGCTCTTTCAACTCTTGAAGCAGTTGTATTATACTTCTTAGCTATTGATGGGTATAATTCCTTAGTAACAGCTGATAATAATTCCATATCGTTAACAACCATAGTGATTGCTTCTCTTAAATACATATATCCTTTAATATGTGCTGGCACACCAATTTCATGAATTATGCTTGTAATTTCAGTTTCAAGATCAATAGGTCCTCTGCTAGTTGCAGCAGCTTCTCTTTGAACAACTTGAGTTGAAACAGATCTTCTCTTAGTTTCAACATCTTGTGTGCTAAACATCTCTCTTATTCTCTTTGTAAATATATCCATGTCAAATGGTTTTACCACATAATAATCAGCACCTAAAGTTATTGCTTGTTGAGTAATTTTATCTTGTCCAACTGCAGACAATACGATTACTCTTGGCATTTTATCTAAATCCATTCCATTTAATTTTTCTAGAACTCCTAATCCATCAAGGTGTGGCATTATAATATCTAAAACTACTAAATCGGGTTGCTTTTGTTGAATTAACTCCAATGCTTCCCTACCATCTTTCGCTATTCCTGTTACCACTATATCCTTTTGGTTTAATAAATAATCATTAAGTATGCTGCAGAATTCTTTGTTATCGTCAGCGATTAATACTGATATTTTTGAATCTTCCATGCTTTTCTCCCCTTTTATCCATTTTTTACCAACGTAATTATTAATTCGCCATTTATTTATCAATTCCTTCTTTCACCAAGAAAGATTTCACTAAGACTTTATAATTGCATTATTATAATATAAATTCGACATTACTTAAAAAATTCCTTTTTAACTTTAAAATGTATCATCTAAATTATAAGATTTTTTAATCTTAGTATATACGGTTTATTAATATTACTTTAGTATATAATATTCTTCTTTGTTTTTAAATATTATAATTATATCTTCCACTATTTGTAAATTATACACCATATTTGCATCTTCGTAAATACTTTTATCTAAAATAAATAAATATTTTTACATTTATTGGTAATTATTTCTGTTCTTTACTTCCTATTTACACTCTATTAACAGTATTTCGTCAAAAAATTAAGGATATCCAATAATTTAGATATCCTTAGTATTTTACTTCAAAATTCCTGCATCTTCAAGCATCCAATCAATATAAATTCCATAACCAACATCTGGTTTATTAATTAACACATGAGTAACAGCTCCAACCAATTTTCCATTTTGTATTATTGGGCTTCCACTCATACCTTGAACAATCCCTCCAGTTTTACTTAATAAGGCTTCATCAGTAACCCTTATTAACATACTTTTAGGACCAGGTGAATCTTGTTGAAGCAATTTTACTATTTCTATTTCATATTCCTTAGGTCCTTCTTCATCTATGGTTGTTATTATAGTAGCTTTTCCTAATTTTATTTCATCTCTGAAAGCCACCTTCATAGGTGATGACCTCATGGGATTACATTCTGCTTTTTTACCCTCTCCAAAAATACCACATTGAGTATTTTTCACTATACTCCCTATTGGTTTATCATCATTCACAAAAATACCCTTAAGTTCCCCAGGCGCACCCTTTTCACCCTTTCTTACACTTATTATTGATGATTGTAGAAGATCACCCTTCTTTATTGTGAAAGGTTTATTTGTATCTCCATCAGTTACAGGATGACCTAATGCAGCAAACTTTCCTGTCTTTTCATCATAGAAAGTCATTGTACCAACTCCTGCTGTTGAATCCCTTACCCAAAGACCTAATTTATATCCACTATTGCCTTCCTTAACAAGAGTTACTTCCTTGTTTAAACTTTTGCCATCTCTTAATAGTTCAATATTAATTTTTTCTTTATTAATTGAACTAACTTTTTTTATTAAGTCATGCGATGTTTCAATAGCCTCTCCATCAATTTTTAAAATTACATCCCCTACTTCTATACCAGCTTCACCAGCAGGGCTAATCTTTCTATCATTAGCTATTGCTATTTCAGAAAACCCTACTACTAAGACTCCTTGTGATGAAAGTCTTACACCAATACAATTTCCACCAGGTATAACTTCAATATTTTTCACTTTATGTACTGAAACCTGTTTTATTGGTATTAGTCCAAGTAAGTTCACCTTTAACTTTTCTTCTTTATATTCTACCTTATTAAAAGGTCCCACATTTGGAAGTGCCGACATTACTTCCACTTCACTACTTGTATAAAGATGATCTGGTACATCTTTTAGCATAATGCATGTGGACAGAGCCAAAATCAAGATTGGAGTAATTACTACGCTTACTATTTTTAATAGTTTTCTATTCATGTCCTTCTCCTCCTTCTCCTCCTTTGCTTCTGTTTTTAAGTTACCCATTGGACATGCATTATATTCTATAGGAACTTTTCTATTATAGACAAATATTAAATATAAAATTTTTAAATATCTCTTTTTGAAAAAAATTGATACCTAGTTACAAGGTTTCATAAAATTATGTTTCTTTTTATGGAAAACAAAAAAAATAAAACCACAAACTCTTGTGATTTTATTTTTACCAATATATTATAACTTATGTATATTAAAGATTTTTAATTTCATCTTTTTTAGACTCTGCAAACTTTAGCATCTCTTTTACGTTTTGAATGGTAGCTTCTGTTACTCCATTACCACCCATCATTGATGCTACTTGATTTATTTTATCTTCTATAGATAACATTCTAATTCTTGTATAAGTTTTATCATTTACTACTTCCTTTGAAACAAAATAGTGATGATCTGAAAGTATAGCTATTTGAGGAAGATGTGTTATACATAAAACTTGATGTCCTAATGATACTTGATACATCTTTTCTCCAACACGTTGTCCAACTGCTCCACTAATTCCAGTATCTATTTCATCAAAAATTAGAGTTGAAATTTCATCCTTATCAGCAAATACACATTTAAGTGCAAGCATTATTCTTGATAATTCTCCACCTGATAAAACTCTTTCAAGAGGTTTTAAAGGTTCTCCTGGATTTGTAGATATCATAAAGCTAACATCATCAAAGCCTCTTTCATTATAATTATCCTCTAAGGTTATTTCTATCTTCATTCTTGACTTATCCAATCCAACATAAGATAGTTCTCTAAGAATTTTTTCTTCTAATGAAGGACTGTATTTTTGTCTTATTTCATGTAGCTTTTCACCTACATTTTTCATGTCACTTAAAATTTGGCTTTCTTTTTCAGTTAATTCATTTAGTATTTCTTCAGCATTAATTAACTCATCATATTTTTCTTTTAATTTTTTATGATAAGCTAGCACTTCTTCTACTGAACCGCCATACTTCTTCTTATATGTATTAATTTCATAGATTCTCTCGTTGATTTTACCAAGTCTAACATCATCATAGACTATTTCATCACCAAGATCTCTAATATCTCTTGTAGCCTCTTCTAAGCTAAAATAAGCACCTTCTAATAATTCTCTCTTTTCTTTTAAAGCTTCAAGATGATTTTCCACTGAAGAAACTTCACTTATTACCTTCGAAAGAGATTCTAAAATTGAATTTCCATCTTCTCTTTGGCTTAAAAGTCCATAACTTATTCTAAGAGCATTGTTTATTTTTTCTGCATTATTTAAAACATTGTACTCTTCTTTTAGATCTTCCTCTTCACCAATTTTTAATTTACCTTTTTCTATATCTTCAATTTGGAATTTAGTATAGTCAATTAGCTTATCTCTGTCCTCAGCACCTTTAATTTTATTAATTTTTTCTTTAATTTTTGATAGTTCTTCTTTTAAATTTAAAAATTTATTTAAAGGCTCTTCTATATCTTCTCCAATATAATTATCTAAGTATAAAATATGACTACTTCTTTGTAGTAAACTTTGATTTTGATGCTGTCCATGAATATCTAATATCTTTTCTCTTATTCTTTTAAGCTGAGTTATAATTAAACTTCTTCCATTTACTTTTATTATGCTCTTACCAGATAATAAAGTTTCTCTTGATATTATTAGCATATCATCATACTCGATACCTAACTCATCTAATACATGGTTAACATTGTCATTGTCTATTGAAAAAATTGCTTCAACGAAGGTTCTTTCTTCTCCTGTTCTTATTAGATCCTTTGAGAACTTTCCACCTAAAACATAATCAATAGCATCAATAAGAATAGATTTACCTGCACCAGTTTCTCCTGATAGTATATTGAATCCTTCACTAAACTCAACAGTTATTTCTTCAATTAGAGCAAAATTTTTAATGTTTAATCTAATTAACATTCTACCCCACCTTTTTAACCCTTAAGATATTAAATTTCTTATTTTAACTACTAATTCTTCTGCGCCTTCAGTAGTTCTAAGCATTATAAATATTGTATTTTCACCTGCAATTGTTCCAGCAATCTCATCAAATCCAAAACTATCAATAGCTTCTGCAACTGGAGCTGCGCCTGCAGATACAGTCTTTACAACTACCATTTTATCTATATTTTCAACTGAAGTAGTTAAATTAGCTAAAACGTTAGTTAATTTATCTGACATATTATTTTCATTTGTCTTTGGAACAGCATATTTATACTTTCCTGAAGGCCCTTGCATTTTTATAAGCTTTAAGTTTTTTATATCTCTAGATACTGTAGCTTGAGTCACATCAAAACCTTCAGATTTTAACGTTTCTGCTAAATCTTCTTGTGTCTCAATATCTCTTTGAGCTATTATTTCCAAAATCTTTAAATGTCTTTTTGATTTCAAATTTTCTCACCATCTCATTCCTTAGAATTATTTAAGATTTTTGTCCTTAACACTTTAAAATAATCATAATCCTTAAACAAAAGAACTTGAACACTTTTTTCTGCTCTTTCAACCTTTATCTTAGTTCTTTGTTCAACCTTTGTAGCTTTTTGACCATCCACTGTTAAATAAATTTCTTCTTCCCCATTTTCAGGTATAATCTCAATTTTACTTTCTCCACTTAAAACCATTGTAGGCATACTTTTGGTATGAGGACAAATTGGAGTTAAGGTTATTAAATCAAGATTTGGATAAATAAAAGGCCCCCCTGCAGAAAATGAATATGCTGTTGATCCAGTTGGAGTTGCAACAATTAATCCATCACCCTTAAAAGTTGAATAAAGCTTTCCATCTACAAAGACTTGAAACTTTACCATTCTTGAAAGTGTGCCTCTTGCTACAACTACATCATTTAATGCATGTTCTTCAATAACTTCTCCATCTTTCATGGTTTCATATTTAAGAAGCATTCTATCATCAAGATTATATTCATCTTTTTTTAATTTTTCTATTGCTCTATCTATATCTGAAATTTCTGTACTAGACAGAAAACCTAGATTTCCAATATTGATACCGAAAATAGGTAATGAAGTTTTTTTACTAATTTCTCTTGCTACATTTAGGAGTGTGCCATCTCCCCCTAAGACAACAAGTAAATCTAAAGGGGTTTTAAACTCTTCATCTTTAATCTGGAATGAATTAAAAATTCTTATCTCCTCTAAATCGAAATTCATTTCAAACTTCTTTTTAACCATATTTAATATCTCATCATTTTTATCTTTAGTAGGATTTATGGCTATCCCTATTCTTTTCATACTTTCCCCCAAGAAAATTATATTTCAGTATGAGATGCTTCTACAACCTTATCCACATCTTCCCTAACAAAAGTACTTTCTCTTTCCATATCCTTAGTAAAATAAACTAAATACTCTATGTTTCCTTCAGGTCCCTTTATAGGAGAATAACTAACTCCTAATACATTAAGATTATGTTCAATTAAATAATCAATAATTCCAAATACTACTTCTTTATGTACTTCAATGTCTCTTACAACACCTTTTTTTCCTACTTTTTCTTTACCTGCTTCAAATTGTGGCTTAATTAAAGCTACAACTTCACCTTTATCCTTTAAAAGTTCTACAGTTGCAGGCATTATCTTTTTTAATGATATAAATGATACATCTATAGAAGCAAAATCTACAAGTTCTCCTAAGTCTTCAGGTTTAACATATCTTATGTTTGTTCTTTCCATACAAACAACTCTTTCATCAGTTCTAAGCTTCCATGCAAACTGACCATATCCAACATCTATAGAAAAGACCTTACTTGCACCATTTTGTAGCATACAGTCCGTAAATCCACCTGTTGATGCACCAATATCCATACATACTTTACCTTCTAATGTAATAGGAAAGTTTTTCATTGCCTTCTCAAGCTTTAATCCCCCTCTACTTACATAAGGTAATTTTTCACCTTTATATTCAATATTAGCTGTTACTGGAACCTTTTCTCCTGCCTTATCAACTCTTCTTCCATCTACAAAAACCTTACCAGCCATTATTGATGTTTTAGCTCTTTCTCTAGATGTAATTATTCCTCTATCAACTAATAGAATATCTAGTCTTTCTTTCTTATCTGCCATAATCTTCTCCTTATATTATATAAGTTTAAGCACAGTATCTGCTATTCCTTTTCCATCTAAACCATTATCCTCATATAGAAGATCTACACTACCTTGATTTATAAATTTATCATCGTATCCTAAGTTTACAAATTTACCTTTATGTCCACAGTTAGTTAACTCTTTTAATACTAGAGTACCTAAACCGCCATTTTTCATATTATCTTCTACAGTTACTATGTGGTAACCTTCTTTAGATAGTTCTCTTATTAAATCTGTATCTATTGGCTTAATAAAGGTAGCATTAATTATACTTGGGTTAACATTTTTTTCTTCTAATATTTTTTTTGCTTTTAAAGCATGTTGAACCATTTTTCCAGTAGCTATTATTGCTACTTTTTCACCTTTATTTAATGTTTCCCACTTACCTAGTTCTACTTTACTTATAGGAAACAAGCCATTTACTTCATCTCCACCTCTAGGATATCTTATAGCAACTGGTGTTCCTTTAGCTAAGGCCCATCTAAGTAACACATCAACTTCTTCTAAACACTTTGGTGCCATAATAGTCATGTTAGGAATCATTGATAAAAATGATATATCCATAATTCCTTGATGAGTTTCACCATCATCTCCAACAATACCTGCTCTATCTATGCAAAAAACAACAGGTAGGTTTTGTATGCATACATCATGTATAACTTGGTCAAATGCTCTTTGCAAGAAAGTTGAGTATACTGCAAACACAGGTTTTAAGCCACTACAAGCCATTCCTGCAGCTAAAGTAACTGCATGTTGTTCTGCTATTCCTACATCAAATAATCTATCAGGGAACTCCTTATAGAAGCATCTAAGACCTGTACCATCTGGCATCGCTGCTGTTATTGCTACAACGTCTTTATCCTCTTTTGCAATTCCTATTAAAGATTTTCCAAAGGCTTTTGAATAGCTATTTGATGGAGATATATTAGGTTCCCCACTCTCTAAATCAAAAGGAGAAACACCATGATATTTCCATGGACTTTTTTCTGCAAAATCATATCCTTTACCTTTTTTAGTTATGGTATGTATAATTACAGGTCCATTTATCTCTTTAGCTTTATTAAACATTTCAACCATTGTTGGTATATCATGACCATCTATAGGCCCTATATATTTTATTCCCATATCTTCAAACAACATTGAAGGGACAACTAATTGTTTAACACTATCTTTTAATTTTGATAATGAATGAATAACTGCTTTTCCTACAGAGCTATTGCCTAAGCTTGAATTAATATCCATCTTAAGTTTATTATATCCTGGTTCCATTCTTAATTTATTAAGGTACGATGATATACCTCCTACATTTGGAGATATAGACATTTGATTATCATTTAAAACTATAATCATATCTGTCTTATTGAAACCAACATCATTTAATGCTTCAATGGCCATTCCACCAGTTAAAGCTCCATCACCTATTACTGCAACTACTTTATAATCTTCTTTTTTTAGATCTCTAGCTCTTGCCATACCTAAGGCTGCAGATATTGATGTACTACTATGCCCCGTATCAAATGCATCATATTTACTTTCATTCCTCTTAGGAAATCCGCTCATTCCATCTTTCTTTCTAAGAACCTTAAATCCTTCTTTTCTTCCAGTTAAAATTTTATGAACATAGCTTTGATGTCCAACATCCCATATTATTTTATCTTTTTCTAAATTAAAACTCTTGAAAAGACTAAGTGTTAATTCAACTACACCTAAGTTAGATGCTAAGTGCCCTCCAGTTTTAGATACACTATTTATAAGAAACTCTCTTATTTCTTCCCCTAAAGATCCTAATTCATTATTATTTAGAATTTTAATATCTTCAGGAAACTTCATATTATCTAAAAACTTTGTCATATTATCATTTCCTTTATACTAATATTCTCTATCTAAAAGATTGTAAGTTAACTCCTTTAGATATTTAGCATCTACTGTCAAATCATTTAGTATAGAAATACATTCTTCCGTTAACTCTTTGCAAATATATTCGCATCTGTCTATACCATACATTGTAACAAAGTTGCTCTTATTTTTATCCTCATCCTTATTAGTGTTTTTGCCTAACTTATCTACTGAACCTAAAACATCTAATAAATCATCTTTAATTTGAAAAGCTAACCCTAGTTTCTGACCAAAAATATCAAGCTTTTCAATATCACTTTCGTTAGCATCCCCTAATATTGCACCTGCAACAATAGAACTTCTTATAAGTTCACCTGTTTTCTTTAAATGCATATATTTTAACTCTTCTTCTGATAGTGTTTCCTTTTCTTCACTTAATATATCTACAACTTGACCACCAATCATACCATCAGCACCAGCTGCATTAGCTATTTCTTTTGAAGCTCTTAATGCATTCTTTCCTGATTTTAGTGAATAATCCATCATTAAAATCATAGCTTCATTTAATAATGCATCTCCAGCTAATATTGCTATAGACTCTCCAAAAACTTTATGGTTTGTTGGTTTGCCTCTTCTTAAATCGTCATTATCCATTGCTGGAAGATCATCATGAATTAAAGAATAAGTGTGAATCATTTCTATTGCAGCTGCCATAGGCAATACTTCTTTATAGGATACTTTATATAAACTATATGTTAATAAAAGTAATATTGGTCTTATTCTTTTTCCACCAATATTTAAACTATAACTTGCTGCATCATAAATTTTCTTATTATAACTTCCTTTTTCCAAAAAATAATTACTTAAATATTCTTCTATATCCCTTTTACACTGGTCAATCTTAATTACCATCTTCAAACTCCACTTCTTTTTCTTCTTTTATAATAGAAATTTTGCCTTCTAGTGTATTTAAAGTTTTATATAATTTATTAACTATTTTTACTCCCTCTTCATAGGATTTCATAGATTCCTCTAGAGAAAGTTCCCCATTTTCTAATTCTCCTAAAACTCCTTGAAGCTTTTGAAGCATTTCTTCATAACTCTCTTTTTTTGCCATAAATCCTCCTATTTATCAGGGCTAAACTTACCTTTTACTAGGCCATCAGCTAAGAAAACATTTATTTCTTTCTCCTCTGACATTCTTTTTACGGTATTTATAACACCACTTTCATCCTCTATTATAGCATAACCTTTATTAAGTAGGTTACATGGATTTTGTGCCATTAAAAGATTATTTAGTCCAGATAATTTTTCTTTTTCAAGATTAATCTTGTTAACTATGTTAGAATTGAGCCTTTCTTTAAGCTTTTCTACTACCATATAATTATTAACAATCCTAGTCATAGGTGAGTTTAACTTAAGTATTCTGCTTAATGAATCCACCTTATTTTTTTCTAATTGAAGCTTGTTAGCTATAATACTTCCCATTCTATTATTCATATATTCTATTGCATCTTCTATATCTGATTGCAAAGGTATAGCTATTTCAGCTCCTTGTGATGGAGTAGCTGCTCTTACATCACTCACAAAATCAGAAATAGTAAAATCCACTTCATGTCCAACAGCTGATATTATAGGTATTTTCGATTTAAATATAGCCTTTGCTAATTCTTCTTCATTAAAGTTCCATAGTTCTTCTATAGAACCTCCACCTCTACCTATTATTATTACATCTACTGATTTAGTTCTATTAAAGTATTTTATACCATCAATAACTTCCTTGTAAGCTCCAATTCCTTGAACCTTAGCTGGATAAAGCACTAAATCTACTAATCTATTTCTTCTTCTAGAAACATTTATAATATCTCTAATTGCAGCACCAGTTGGAGATGTAACTATTCCTACTCTACTAGGAAACTTAGGTACTTCTTTTTTTAATTCTTCATCAAAGTATCCTTCTTTACTAAGTTTTTCTTTTAATCTTTCAAACTTTATGTAAAGTTCCCCTCTACCTTCCTGTTCAATAGTATCGCAATAAAGCTGTATACTACCATTTTGAGGGTAAATAGAAGCTCTTCCTCCAATTACTACTCCCATTCCTTCTTCTAAAGTAAGATTAAGCATAATTGCCTTACTTCTAAACATAACACAGTTTATTTTCCCCCCTTCATCCTTAAGAGAAAAATAAATATGTCCACTAGAATGGTATTTTAAATTAGAAATCTCTCCTTTTACAGAGAGATTATTAAGTATAAAATCATTATCTATTATTCGTTTTAAATAATTATTAACCTCACTAACAGTTAAAGTCTTAATCTTCATACTCTTCTGCCGCCTTGCAAGCATTTTTTATTAAAAGTGTTGTAGTTAATGCTCCTACTCCTCCTGGTACTGGAGTTAAATATGAAGCCTTATCTATAACTTTGTCAAAATCTACATCTCCTGTTATTTTACCTTCAAAGGATGAAGTTCCAACATCTATAACTACTGCACCTTCTTTTACATAAGTCTCATCTAAGAATTTAGGTTTACCTATTGCTACAACTAAAATATCAGCTCTTTTACAAACCTCTTTTAAATCCTTAGTTCTTGAATGACATATAGTTACTGTAGCATTCTCCTTTAGTAACAGTTGCGCTACAGGCTTTCCAACTATATTACTTCTACCAATAACAACTGCTTCTTTTCCGCTCAAATTAATACCTAAACTTTTAATTAGGGTGACAACTGAATTCGGGGTACAAGGTAAGAAACCATCTTCGCCCATATATAACTTACCTTGTGATTCAAAAGTTAAGCAGTCAATATCTTTTTTAGGAGATATTCTAGCTACTGCTTCCTTTTCATCAATACCTTTTGGTAGAGGAAGTTGAATTATAATACCATGAACTTTCTTGTCTTCATTTAATTTATCAATAGTATTTAACAATTCTTCTTTGGATGTATCCTCTGAAAGTTCAACTCTCTTAAAAAGAATTCCTAAAGATGTAGCAACCTTCTCTTGACTATTCATGTAATAAATAGAACCACCATCATTTCCTACAAGAATTGATGCTATTTGAGGAATATCTTTTCCTTCTTTTATTCTTTTGTCTACATAGCTCTTTATTTCTTCTTTTATATTAGTTGCAATTTCTCTACCATTTATAATTTGCCCCATTTTATTTCCCCCTATATATTTTTTAGAACTTTATCTAAAACTCCGTTAACAAATGAAACTGACTTTTCATCTGAATATCTCTTTGTTAATTCTAGTGCTTCATTTAAAGCAACCTTTTCTGGAACATCTTCTACATAAAGCATTTCATATATTCCCATTTCTAAAATGCAAAGATTAATTTTAGAAATTCTGTCAAGCTTCCAGTTTTGTAAATTCTTTTCTATTATTGAATCTAACTCAGCTCTCTTTTCATTAATTCCTTGTAATATATTATTTATGTAACCAAAATCTATACCATCTAGACATTCTTCACTGTTCTCTTTGAACATTTCTATAACTTCTTGTGGTGTATCTTTACTTAAGGTCATTCCAAATACTAATTCTAATGCTTTTTCTCTTGAATCTTTTCTACTCATTATTTCCTCCAAATTTAAATCTATATAAATATTTATTACCTTTATTATAGACTTTATAAAAATATAATAAACGACTTTTATTATTTTATCACAAGGGAACTAAGCTTTCCACAAAAAATCACCCATTATTAACTATTTTATCATCTCGAAACCATATAGTTATATTTATTACAAATTATTCTTTAAAGCTTTAAGGAATATAACAGCTCTCCATTTATAATTTCTCCTGTATTTTTAAACCCAACATCTTCATAAAGATTTTTAGCTTTTATATTTTCTGGATAGAATGATAAAAATATTTCCTTGCATTCTTTAAGCTTTTTCATTTCTTCTATTATTATTTTAATTGCTTCTTTACCATAACCTCTTCCTTGATATTTATGATGGATCATTAATCTACATAACTCATAAAAATTATCCTCATAGCAATATCCATACATAGTAAATCCAATGATTTTATCTTCATCATATATTCCTTTTGTAATCCATCCATTTTCTATTTTAGATTGAGCTAGGGATAAAGTATTAGATGGAATAAATTCTTCAAATACAAAATGCTGATTGCTTTTGTCTGTTGTTAAAGCTATACACTCTAACCAATTCTCTTCATTAATATCTCTTAAATTAATTTTCATATAACAATCCCCCTAAACCACTTCTAATACAATAAATTATAAATCACTTATCCAATTCTTTACAGCATAATTTCTATTCAACATATTTATATATTTTTAACTTCTTATAAATATATAAATACTTAAATACATATTTATATATTTATAACTTAATTTTATTTCAAAAAAAGAAACTACATCTCTGTAGTTTCTCCACCAATTTTATTTTGCTACAATAACTTTTAACTCATTAAATTTATTCCACGTCTCTTCATCTTCAAGCATCTTATCCATATACTGTCCTAATACTGCTTCTATATACGATCTTGAATAATTATAACTTTTTTTCTCTATGTCCCCTACTTTAAAAGATATATTATCAACGTCCTCTATTAATGTAAATAAAATTGCGCTATTCTTTTGAAGCACATTTTGTGGATTCTCCCAAAAGCTAGCATACTCATCCTTATCATTAGCTCTAATAGCATATTCAACTTCAATATCATTTGAATCTTTTACCCTTTGAACTTTATCTACATAGAGTTCACCTGGTAGCTTCTTTAATATATCATATGCTTTATTATCTTCTAATTTAGAATTCTCATATTTCTTTAATGATTCAATTTTTACTTCTGCAGTTGATAACACATTATCTTTCTTAGTACTACACCCTGTAACAGTAATCATAAGTAAACACAATAATATAATTATGGAAATCTTTTTTCTCATAGAATATACCTCCCACATATAATCCCATTACTATATTACCATATTTTTACATGCAATATGTCTTTTTTATTTATCTTTAGCAAAATTCCACTCTAGAAAGAATTCATTTAAATAATTCTCCATAAACTTATGTCTTTCTTCTGCTATTCTTTTTCCTTCGGTTGTGTTCATCTTATCTTTAAGCTTTAATAATTTTTCATAGAAATGATTTATTGTTGTACTTTTTTTATTTTTCACTTCTTCTAGAGAATTATAACTATTAATACTTATATCTGGATCATATATAGGATTATTTTTATATCCTCCATAGGTAAAGGTTCTTGCTATACCAATAGCTCCAATTGCATCTAATCTATCAGCATCTTGAACAATCTTCCCTTCTATACACTCTTGAGAAGAATCAACAATGCCTCCTTTAAATGAAATTTTTTTTATTATTTTTATAATCCTATCCCTATCACTTTTCTTAACTTGAAGATTCTCTAATAAAGCTTCTATTTCCTTAGTTTCTGTTTTATTATCATTAGAAAATTTCCAGTCTCCAATATCATGAAGTAGAGCGCACATTTCAATAATAAATATGTCTCCCCCTTCTTTTTTATAAATAGCTTTTGAGGTATTATATACCCTTTCTATATGGAACCAATCATGTCCACTCCCTTCATTTATAAGTTTATCTTTTACATATCTCTTCGTTTGTTTTATAATATCTTTCTTATCCATAGTTCTCCTAACTTAAACTATATAGTCTGCAACAATTCTTGAATTAGTAACCTTTTTAACATAAGAAGCAACCTCTACATGTTTAGGATTTATTTGGTAACTATCTAAATCTTCCTTACAGTTAAATTCTGAATATAAAACTATATCATAGGCTTGTTCAGATTTATTAAAATCTATACCAACCTCAATTTTTACTATTTCCTTAATTTTATCCTTTAATCCTTCTAACATATTCTTTATTAATTTAGCATTTTCTTCTTTAGAGTGCCCCTCTGCTTCTTCTTTTAATTTCCACATAACTATATGCTTTATCATTTCTCCACCTCCATTTTTTATAAAACCGAAAAAAAGGAATTATACTATAAAGCATAACTCCTTTTATAAACTATTCTTCTACTTTTTCTTCTTCCTTTGGTAAGTAAATATTTTGTACATAAACATTTACACCACTAACAGTTAAACCTGTCATAGCTTCTACTGTTTTCTTAACGTTCTCTTGAACTTGGCCTACGACATCCATTATTCTTACACCATATTCAACTGAAACTTCAAGTTCAATAGTAGCTCTATCTTCTTCTAAAGTAACCTTTACAGCTTTACCTACTGCTTTTTTTCCTTTAAAAATTTGAGTTATATTATTAGAAACTCCAGTATGTTGGAATCCTACAACTCCTTGTATCTCTTCAGCTGCTATACCAGCTATTACACTTACAACTTCGTCGGATATTTTTACAACCCCAACATTTTCTTCATTGTTGAAATCTTGCATTTTGTTCGCCCTCCTAAGCTTTGTAAAACAAAACTAAATTATCTTACGTTAATTATATCAAAATAGAAAATATATTACAATGTATTATTTTTTCACAGAAATATTAACATCACTAATTCCACAAGCGCTTTGAACTATCTCTTGGATTATAGCTCCTTCTTTTTCAGTAAGCTGATTATCTGACTTAACTATTATGTCAGCTTTTTTACTATCATCAGAAATTTCACAAATAGCATCACTATAACCTTTATTCTTTATATTTGTTTCTATTGTTTTTTGTTGACTTTGTCTTAATGTTATTTTTGTAATCTGTGCAGATGCAGCATCTTTTTGTGATTGTGAAGTCTTCTCATTTTCAACTACATCTTTTAGTCCTTGTATAGCTGAGGCATCATTGTTTTCTCTTGTGCTTCTTGCATCTATAAAGAAATCTGTTTGACTGATTGTTTCCTTATCCTTGTCTTCATCTTTCTCCCCTTCAACCAATGCCCCTGCTAAATCGCTAGCATCATTTAAACCACCATTATTTAATTTTGCTCCTAAAATAGCAGTACATACTATTAATGCTAATAAAGTAAAGATAATCCCAACTTGTTTTTTTGTCATTTTTTATTCCTCCCATCAACTTTCTATTGAATTATATGCTAAATCCCCATAGGATATACATTAACCTTTTCAACTGATATCCCATATAAACTAGATACAGCTTTTTCTATGTCATATCTAACCTTGCTACTTTCTGCACCCTCTGCAGCAATAACAACGCCTATTACCTTAGGCTTATATGTTTTTAAAATTACTGGTGAATTTCCACCAGACTCACTACTCATTACAACCTTAGTTGTGTCATTTTGCTGATCGCTAACTCTCTTTCCACCATTTGTATCTGTTTCTTCTGTTTTTGTTGTTTGGTTTGTACTATCATATGCTGCTACCTTCTCTTCTCCACTCTCAAAGTTAATCATTACATCAACTTCTCCAACTCCATCTATTTTTCTTAGAATGTTTGTAAGTTCAATCTTTTGTTTATCTTCATAAGTAGAGGCAGTAGTGTTTACTTTTGTATTATTTTCTTCAGTGAGAACTTCATTCTTACCATTTAAAAGTCCTGGCGCTAAAATGGTAATGGCTATTAATATAAAACCAATAACTAAAAGCACCGCAAGAATATTACCCATATACTTGTTTTTAAATAATTTACTAACCTCATTCTTTAGCTTCTTAAAATCCATTGATATCCCTCCTTTTTACAAATAATACACTACTATCTTATCCTTACTTATTTCTAATTCATCTGAAAGAAAATCCTTCACCTCTTTTTGAATGCTATCCTCTTCCTTAACATCTTTTTCCTCTTCCCCAATCTTAACTTCCTTTACTTTCTTAACCCCTTTTTCGCTTATTCCTATACGTAATTCATTAATCTGACAAGTCATATTATCAAAATCTACTATGCAATCAAGGTCGCTTTCAAAATTCATATCTTTAAATTCTTTTAATAACTTATTAATGCAGTTTTTATTAAAGTTATCCTTAAAACTGTCCTCTCTAAGTTGCTGTGTTGCTATAGTAGTATCCTCTTTACTTATGCCTTCTTCTATCTCTTTATCATATTGATCAATAATAGATGTTAAGGCTGTTTCCCCCTGTGAAAAGAACTTTACAATTGGATTTAATAATACAGCTACCAGTATTAGACCCATTACAAACTTCAAATATTTTTTCATGCTGTTATCTGGTCCAACAAGCTCTATAGCTGTAATAAATATTAATGTAGTAACAAGTGTTGTTATAAAACCTTTAATTAACTCCATCTCTTATCCCCCCACAATAAACTTTCCAGCAGAGGCCATAATTGCTAACAAAACAAAGAACATTAAACTTACGCTTAAAACGCATGATAACAACAATACCAATGAATCCCCTGTTGCTGCAATTGTACTTGTTATTCTTTTATCACTTATTGGCTCTACAAGTGCTGCTGACATTTTATATATAAATGTCATAAGAACCATTTTTATTATTGGATATAGAATGATAAGTATTATAACCATAAGTCCAATTCCACTTATTGCATTTTTTATAATTAAGGAATATCCAGCAACTGATGTAATTGCATCTGAAAAAGCTTTACCTACTATAGGTATAAAATTATCTACTGCAAATTTTGTTGTTTTTAAAGCAACAGCATCTATCGTTGTACTAGTTATACCTCTTATTGTTAAAAGAGCTATAAAAGAGGTAATTATTATTCCTTGGATCCATACTGTCCACTGCTTTAATAATTTACACAGGTTATCTATTTTATGCTCTTCCGAAAGATTGTTAGCAAATTGTAGAACAAAACCTACCATAATTAATGGAATTATTACAGTTACATATATCCTTGGTATTATTACAACTGCTGCCATTACAATTGGGTCTATGGTTGCTGCTTGAGTAACACCTCCTGCTAAAGCTATCATTGTAACCAAAACAGGTAAAATTGCTGCCATAAAATCTGCTACACCATTAATAACATCTTTTGCTACAGATATTGATATTAAAAAGCTTTTTGAAAGAAGCATAACCATAACTGCATAACATGCATAAAAAGCTATCTGAGATATACTTTTTGTACTAAAAGCATCCTGTAGATTTTTTAACAAGGTACATAATATAGATATTACTATCATTGAAATAGCAAGCTTTAATACACTACCAACTTCTTTAAATAGAAGAGAAACTACAGCCTTGCCTAACTGTGAAAAGGATAGGTTACCCTTTCCATTTGTTATATAGCTTTTTACATATTCAACAGGGTCAAGATCATTCATAAGCTCAACATCTACCTTCATCTTATTGATATAATCATAAAGTCCCATTAAATCTTTATTTGTTTCAGGATCTATCATTCCCTCATCTACTATTGTCTCAATAGCCGATTTATTTTCTTCTTCTTCTGCATTAACTATAGCTGTTGGAGATATGATAGAAAAAATACATATGTTTATCACTAATAAAATCATAAGTCTCTTAAATCTCTTCATATTTACACCTACAAAATTTGTAATATAGAGTCTAATACAGCCATCAATATTGGAATTGCTAAAACTAGTATGAACATCTTCCCTGAAAACTCAACCTTGGATGCTAAACTTCCAGCCCCTGCATCCTTGCATATTTCACTTGCAAAACTGGCCAGATATGCTATAGCTAATATCTTAAGTACTATCTGTATATAAACTGTATCTATACCTGCTCTATCAGCTATGTTCTTCAGGAAATTAACTACTTCACTAACTTGTGAAATACAATATATAAAAATCACTACACCAGCAGCTAAAAGAATTAAGGCTGCTAGGTCTCCTCTTTTATCTTTAAAAAGTAAATATAAAAATAGGGCAACAAGCGCAAAGGAAATAACCTTTAAAATCATCATCTTACTATCACCTAGAACATAAACATTGTCTTTACTGTATTAAACAAATTACTAATTAATGAAATTATCATAATTAATATAATTACTATTCCTGCTATGTTAGTGATAGCTGCTATTTCACTTTTTCCACTACTAGTTAAAACCTTGTCCAATATCACCAAAATAATTCCTGCCCCACCTATTTTAAAAAGTATACTTAAATCCAGCATAATCTTCCTCCTAATCTACAATAAAAATATGGATATCATTGCCCCAAAACACATTCCTAAATATCTATAAAGCTTTGTATTCTTTTTAGATTCTTCTCCAGCTTCTTTTATATTTATCTTTAAGTTTTCTAATGCTAGATTAAAAATCTTCTCTTGCCCATAAACCCCAGAGTAACCTAAGGATTTTAGAAAATCTCCTAAGATATCCTTATCTTCTTTATTCAAATAAACCTCTTCTTTAACATCTTCATAATTTTCTTTAAAGGCTATATAAACATCTCCTATTTCCCCATTTTTCAAGTCATCTGAAACGTTTGATATTAGTTTATTAAATGGCTCCTTGCTTTTTTTTGATATTTCATACAAGGCTTCTGGTAATGGTGTTGTATTAAATACAACTTCATTTTGTAATAGTAATACCCCTTTATAGCATTCGTTAAGATTTAATAACCTTTTTCTAAAACTCTCACCATAAATATACCCTGCAAAAGTAAATATAGAGAAAATACTAATTATCAATATAATCTTGACCACTTTTTTTCTCCTCCTTTGCTTAATGAATAAACATTCTCTACTGTCCCAACACCCTCTCTATTGCTCAGCAAAATAACTCTTTCTACAACGTTATTTTCCAATAGCTCTTTAAAAACACTTCTGTTTGTTAAATCATCAATACTTTCTCCATGTAAGGTTACAATAATGTTTACTCCTGAATTAAAAGCCATAATAAGTGCTTCAATATCCTTTAATGTTCCTATTTCATCACATATAATAATCTCTGGTGATAAACTTCTTATGGCCATAATTAACCCTTCACTTTTTAAACAATTATCAAGAACATCAGTCCTTATTCCAACTTTCATTTGAGGTACTCCAAGATAACTAGCTGCAATTTCACTTCTTTCATCTATAATTGATATCTTTTTGCCCCCATCAGATAGGTTCCTTGCAATATCTCTTAGAATAGTTGTTTTACCACACTTAGGTGGTGAAATAATCAAGGTATTTAATACCTTTTTATCTTCCACTATATATTTCATAACTTTTTTTGAACACCCAAGTATCTCCCTACAAATTCTTATATTTAATGAAGAAATATTTCTTATAGTTTTTACTTTTCCATTATCCATAACACACTCACCTGCTAGTCCAACTCTGTGCCCTCCTCGTATAGTTATGAATCCTTGTCTTATTTCTTCTTCATAGGCATATAATGAATAGTTAGAAATTCTTTGAAGTATGTACTTTATGTCTTCTCTTCCCAATATATAGCTAAGTACCACCTCACCTTTAGATGATGTAATTATTATTGGTTTCTCTATTTTTAACCTTATCTCTTGTAAAGCATTATCTTTCAAATATTCTCCTAAAGCCTCTACGACTCTAGGTGGAAATAATTTTACTATTCCCTCATCCAAAATATCCATCACTTCCTCCTCCCTAGTTTGATTCCTATATAATTTCTATTTACGTAATTTAAAAATTATAACCTTATTTTATAAAAATATGTGAACTAATTATTTTGCATAAAAAAATTGGGGTGGATATTTATTTTTCTCCTTCCGTCACAAGCTCCAAGTCACAGAAAAATAAATATCCACCCGCTCCTACTAAAGGTAATGAATAAAAAAAAGAATCCTAAAAAGGATTCTTAAAAATTATTTCACTATATTTTCTCCACAATATGGACATGGTATATTATCTTCTTCTAATGCAGAGGCTTCAATAAAGATAGGTTTTGCACATTTACTACAGCTAACTTCTGTATACTCTGATTCAAATTCATCTAAATCTTCTAATGATACTTCCTCAAACAATTCTTCTTGAATTTCTGATATATCATCATCCATATACTTTAAGTTTTCAGAAAGAACAGCTTCATTCACCATAATTTCATCAATTTTATTACTTAATCCATCTAAAATTGATGAAATATTGTTAAAAACGCTTTTATACTCTGATTTATCTATAGTTGAAATTTCTTCTTTTAATTTTTCTATATTATTTCTTATTTCCTTCATACAAACACTTCCTTGTATGTATTTCATAGATAGCAAAAAGTTGCTAAGCAAATTGAACTTAGCAACTTTCTTAATATTAAACTCTTTCCATGTAATCGCCAGTTCTTGTATCTACTCTTATAGTATCTCCTTCATTAACGAACATTGGAACATTAACTACTGCACCTGTTTCAACTGTAGCAGGCTTTAATGCATTTGTAGCAGTATTACCCTTTACACCTGGTTCACAGTGAGTGATTTGTAATTCTACGAAGTTTGGAGCTTCTACTGAGAAAGCTTCTCCCTTATAGAACTTAATTATTGCAAACATATTTTCCTTTAAGAACTTTATAGCATCTTCTACTTTTTCATAGTTTAGTGGAATTTGCTCATATGTTTCTTGATCCATGAAGTAGTATAATTCTCCATCGCTATAAAGGTATTGCATTTCTTTTCTTTCAATAACTGCTTCTTGGAACTTTGCAGTTGGGTTGAAAGTTGTATCTGTAACACCACCAGATATAACATTTCTTAACTTTGTTCTAACGAAAGCTGCTCCCTTACCTGGTTTAACGTGTAAGAAGTCTACAACTGTGTAAACTTGTCCTTCATGTTCAAAAGTCGTACCTTTTCTTAAATCTCCTGCTGATATCATTTAAATATCCCTCCAAAATGTATAAGTTTCAAATATAAATACCTAAAATATACGATACTCTTATTGCATCTAACAATTTCCGTATACACAACAAATTTATTTTATCAGAAGAAAACTAGAATTGCAATTATTTTAGTCACTTCTACCTAAAATTCTCCTATTATGAATATTTAAATGTAAAATTTCCATATATAGTATCTGAATGTAATTCTAACGAATAATCTAAAATATTTAACTTATCTAGAGAATTTATTTTCTTCAAAAACTCCCCATTTTCTCCGCTTATTACGCCATTAATAATATAATCTTCTCCTGATTTATAAATATTTTTCACTTCTATTGTGTTATCATTTAAGTATTCTAAAACTTCTGTAAGCGAGTATTTTTTTACTATAACTTTTTCTGTCAGTGTAGGCTTTGCCTCTTCTTTTTTAGAATAAAATATAAAGTAGGATTCAATACCTATAAAAATCAATAAAACTATAGCTAGTATTTTATTTTTCATACTATTACCTCTTTATTAGTTCTATTTTATATTTATCATCGCCAAGATAATATATATTATTTATAGATACCTTATCATCTTTACTTAATTGCTCTAAAGTTTCATTGTTGCTTACTTCTAGTGAGGCATTATTTTTAACTATATTTCCTTTTACGCCATTCTTATTTAAACTAAGCCAAAATATAACTTCATCCTTTTTTATACAATTTGCACTCGCATATTCTACATTTTCTATTTTAACCTCTTCTTTAGTATTTATACTTCTTAATGAAAACGGTAATAAGATAAGTGCTGTGATTATTAAAATATATAATCCTCTTTTTTCATCCTTTGAATCTTTCCTCACCTTATCATTTACATATTCTATTGGTAGAAAATTTTTATTTATAAACTTTTTTTGCATTTAATACCTCTCCAAAATCCTTTATGACAAAAGTGTTATAACTCTCTGGAAACTCTTTTGAAATGCCCTCTTCAATGTATGTTTTTAGATTTTTCTCTCTTTCCACTTCTAGATATTTCTCAATAAACCTTGAAAGGCTAGTGTCTACAAAACTTCTAGCTATAAAATTATTATCACATGAAATATAATAGTAGTTTCCCTTATAACTAAATAAAGTTTCCCAGTTCTTTTCCCTTACATTCTTTTTAAACTTTTTAAAAAAACACATCTGAATAGGCTCTACTGTAATAGATGCTGCTCCTTGGCATAATTCACGTATTTTCATTCCACCTTTAACAGCATATATTATAAGTTCACCTTTTCTTCTAGAAAATTCATAATGAAACAAAAAATCTTCACTACTTCCAAAAGCTCTTTCTATTACAGTCTGAATTTCTTCTTCCTTAACTTTAACTTTTCTATTTAGCTTTATCTTTTTTGTATATAAATCCTCTCCTAAAATTATTACTTTTCTCTTTTTACCTAATTTAATTCCCCTTAGGATTTCCAAAGAAAAATTGTATGTATTATTTTTATAGAAAATTTTTTCATTACATATTTCTATTAAATTATTTTCCACTAAACACCTCCATTTTAATACCTATAACTATAAGGTATTAAACTTTTTCCACTACCATCTTCTTTTAAAAATGTATAATTTTCATCATTACCTAAAATAAAAACCTTTTTATTTATGTCATATTTCAAAAAAACATTTTCTCTTATATATACCTTGTCATCACTATTATTTTTCAAGTAATTTATAGCAGTGTTATTAACTATTAAATAATTATCTAACTCTTCTATTTCACATTCTAAATTATAACTTTTCATATCTTTGCTATAATACTGATCAAATTTTTCCCTCTTTAGTCCATTTATTATCATTGTCACTAATACTGTAGAAAAGAAAGATATTAACATTAATATATAAATGAGATTAATTAATACATAACCTTTTTCTTTTCTTAAATACATTTAATGTACCTCTCTCCCCCTTTAGTTATTTCTGCATATACTAGATTTCCTTTTTTATAAACCTTAAAATCCTCTATGCTTTCTATTATTGGATTATTGCTTACCTCTTGAACATTAGTTTCATTGTAATGAACAATACTTAAATTATTTCCTCTCTTTAAAACCCTTTTTATCTTATAATTTTCAATTCCTATATTTTCATATATTTCAACTGTATCTTCACTTTTATCTACTTTAAACACATCCTCTTTAGACGAAAAGTAATCAATTGTACTAAAAGCATTATAAACTTGATTGATTTCTCTACTTTTAATAATTAAATTTCTAGTGTAGTTATAAGCTTCTATAGCTGTACTTACTGCAATTGAAATTATTATTAATGATATGCTCAAATAAATTGTTGTTTCTAGTAAAGTGAATCCTTTATTAGAATTAGTATTTACAAGCTTCCCATTACCTTTTGCTCTAATACCTTTTCACCATCCTCTAACCTTATGACAAACTCTTTTCTTTCATCACTAAATTCTATCATCAAAAAGTTGCTTTCCTCACTATATGCAATATCTAACAAGTCCTTACTTTTTAACTCTTCAAGTAAATTTTTATCATACGGAATCTTAACCTTATTTCTAACTGCTTTACTTTTAAATTTCTCTTTATCTAAGTTGTATCTTATTTCATTTACTACTGCATGAAAGCATTCATAAGTTTCTCTATCTTCCTTTTCATTTTGTAGATATTTATTTGCTGAAATTGCTAGATTAAAAGCTAAAAGTCCAATTATACTTAATATAAAAAGACCAGCCACTAATTCTAAAAGTATATTTCCCTTTTCTTTTCTAACCATTTTTTCTTTTACCCACATAAATATTATTCACTGTTGGATTAATAGAGAGCTGATATTTATTGTTTCTGCTGTCTTTAAGAAGTGTAGTTTTAGATTGTACTATTCCGTATTTACTAATATCATAGCTATCAACTATCGGATAAAATAAAACATAATCATTATCAATCATTATACTCTTTTCCAATTCCCTTTTAATCTTAGTGTCACCTCCGCTACTAAATAAAATAATAAACTTATCTTCATATTCTCTTAATTTTATAGTCCCAATAACACCATTGTTCTTGCAATAATCTCTTCCATAACAAAAAGTGTCCTCTAACTCATATAAAAAATTCTCTACTTTTATATTTTCCTCAAAACTTTTATAGAGATTATAACCACTAAAGCTAAAGGAAAGTATAATCCCAAGTATTAGCATTACTACTACCAATTCTATAAGCGTATATCCCTTCTTCAACTACATAACTCCTCCATAAATCATATCGAACATAGGTAATACAAATACCCATATAAATACCAAAACCCCAAGAGCCATAGTTATGATTAAAGTTGGTTGAATTAATGATAAGAGCTTTGAAACACTCTCTTTGGTTCTCTTTTCCAATCTCTCTTCTGCCTTTTTTACCCTTACTGTAAGTGACCCACTATTCTCACCAAGCTTTATCATTGATATTGAATACTTAGATAGGAAACTTAAATTACTTATGCACTCACTAAGTTCTTTTCCCTTTAATATCTCTTCATTTATTCCCTTTAAAATGTCACTTAGAAATTTTATATCATTTGAATCTGAGCAGTAACTAAAACCTATTGGCAAAGATACACCACTATCTAAAATTAATGACAAAATCAACATAAATATAAATTCTTCTAACTCTTTCACAATTTTTACTTTTCTAATGAACTTAAATCTTCCTTTAAAGTATTTTGAAACTTGAAAAATTATTAATGGAATTATAGGTAGATAGCATATAACGCTTACTATAGACAAAATAGGACTATCATTAAAACTTAGTTTTAAATTATATAAGAATTCGGCAACTTTTGGCGCCTCACTTCCTGCATTTTTATAACTCTCATAAAAAGATGGAATAAGTACAAATGCTAAAAAAACTCCTAATAAAATTAAAGTACCTATTAAAAAGCTGGGATATATTAAAGCATTTTTTATTTCTTTTTTTATGTTACCTAGTTTAGAGTAGAACATTTCAAGCTTATTAAAGGTTCTTCCTAGCTGGCCACTGTTTTCTCCTACCTTTAATATTCCAATAAAAAGTCCTGGATATAGTTCATCAAACTTACTAAAAGCTTCACTTAAGCTTTTTCCTAGTAAAATATCGTTACGAATATAAGTTATACTATTTTTATAATTTTTACTTAAGGGTAATTCATTTAATAGCTCTAGTCCATCACCTATAGCTATACCATCTTCATACAAGCTCCCCAAGTTTTCAGCTATTATTGTTAAATCACCATAGCTAATCTTCATTTAATTCTTCCCCTTCTAAAATACTTAAATAATCGTAATAATCAATTACCCCTTTTAAAAGTAAATCTCTTAAGCTACTTACCATCTGACAGTTGGAAAGTAAATCTTCCTTTTCATATATTTTACTAAGCTCACCTTTTAACTTCTTATCTATATGATAAACAGATGCAATTAGTTGCCTACCAATATATCCACTATTATTACAAATATTGCAGCCACACTTTTTGTATATTTCTATACTTTCTCCATTAAGGTCTATAACTCCAATTTCCTCTTTACATTTACATAATAGCTTTATTAACCTTTGAGAAATAATACCTACTAAAGCATCTTTTATTAGGTAGCCCTTTACTCCCATTTCTTCAAGCCTTAAATACACTTCTCTTGGTGATTTCGTATGTATTGTAGAATACACCTTATGCCCTGTTATTGCAGATCTAACAGCCATTTTCGCAGTTTCTTTTTTGTGATTATTTTAATTTCTTTATGTTTATTAACACTACTTTTTATAACGATTCACTTTCTTACAATTAATTTGTAATTATAAACTTTAACACAACTAATGTGTTAAAAATGTGATAAAAAATAAAGACTAGGATTAAATTTTCCTAGTCTTTATAAAAACGCTTCATATATATAGCTGTATAATAATTAACCAAAAATCTTTAACTAAATCACTATACTTTTACCTATTTCTTTTTTAACCAATTACTAAAAAATATGCTTATTAGCGGTATTATAAAAATAAGCCTATAATCTTCAAAATTCTTAGATGGTATTTTTAATTCATATAATTCTTTACTTATAAAATTAAAATTTTGCCCTATTATTTCTTTTGAGTTATATATAACATATGTTAAATCACCCCAATAATATATAATAATAATTCCAGTAATAATATATATAAATACAATAGCAACTTTAATTAAATGCATATTTTTATATATTGGTGTATGACTAATTCCATTAAAAGGATTTATATAATTTGTATAAATACTTTTTAGATTAAACTCAAAATACTTATCTAAAAACTTTACCAATTTTATTCCTATACCTTTTACTACAAATATAATATTCTTAATTAAATTAATCTCACTCCTTAACATAGGCTTATATAGATATGCTATTCCAAGGTTAACTCCCACAATAATCATTACAATTGAAATAAAAAAAATTAGGATAATCAATAATAAAGTTAAATGGAATGCAAATAATTGAAATATATATGACTCAGTTGGTAATAGAAATAATTGATTTAACTTTTCAGCAAAATTAATCTTAGTATCTAAATATCCTAACATTATAAAGATGAATATAAGACTTACTCCCATATCCATAAAAGAATTAAACTCAAGTTCATTTATTATTTTTAATAAAAATCTTAATGCCATTACTATAGAAACGAATAATAATATATAGTTAATAACTCTATTTTTTGAGTATATATTGGATATCACATTTAATAATCCAAATAATGCAAAAAAATAAATAATCCCTTTATATTCAATAAAAATTTTACTTATTGATTTTATCTTTCCCAAAACTGTATTAGGGTTAGGATCCCATTTCCCATATATTGATATATCATAAAACCTTATTCCTACTGCAAAAATAATAAAAAAAATTGTAAATTTCATAATCCCCCCTACATTATATATAATTATTTTTTCTTAGATTATAAATAACAAGGATTTTATTGTAAAGTAATGAGAGCTTAACCAAAAGTGTTTTATGTCTCTCAACAGCCATTGGAAATCATTATTTCTTAATGAAAATAATTTTAAACATATAGGTATTCTATATAGATTTATTAAAATAGCCATTTTTACCTTTTGTTATTTTTAATCTTTATTCAACTTACGCAACTAAATTACAACCAATGATCATTGAATAATAAAAAATATATATCATTTCATAAGAGTTTTTTCTTTTAGATACATAAACAAGGAGAAAATTAAATACTAGGATACTAACTATGTCCTAGTATTTCAATATATATATTGTTAAGTATGCTTTCACCTAACTACTCTGTTTTTTAATTTCTTATTTAACTATTTCAGAATAAACTTCAAACATCTTTTTACTCGCGTCATGTTCTTCCTCTAAAAATTTATATGATCCTACACCTGAAATTAAAGATTTCTTTTTAGCTTTTATTATGTCAAATATATTAAACTTTTTATCTAATAACTTCTCAAAATCATATTTGTTAAAATCTAATATAAAAGTCTTACATTCTTCAGGAGAAATTTTATATACTACCTTCGTTAATCCATGCCCATCATACCAGTTATTTTCTTTTCCGGTCAAACCATGATATGAAAATATTATTCCTAACTGTGTTGAGCCACAAGTATTAAGTAATGTATTAAATTTACCTACCCACGTCGCCGGTATACTCTTATTATAATTTTTACATTCACAAATAAAATGATCTTCACATAATCCTAATAACTCTCTACTAATTCCAATATCATGTAATGCTTGGATTCCATAATCACTAATAGTAACAAATTGGTCTATCTCATTTATTGATGTACGTTTATTGGGATATACTGATAAAAAAAAGCTATTTTCAAATATAAAATTCACCAAATCCTCTAATCTATCACCTTTTTGTTTTGTACTCTCATTATTATCTTTTATCTTATGTGCATCAATAAAGTTATTATACAGTTTCCTATACTCATCTAATTGTTCATCTGACCACATTATAAACTTCTTAAACTTGTTTACTTTATCCATTATTTTTCTTTTTTCAATTTCAGGATCAAACTCTTCACTACTTTTTAATAACTCTGCTGGAGATAGTCCTTTTTTATTCAACTTTAATCACCCTATAAATAACTATTGTATCATTAATTGGATTTAGACTATGATTTTCATCACAATATACAGGTTTAAACTGCGATAGACTTTTTAATGGTTCAATATCTAGAAATCTTTCACATTTAGAACAATATAATTCATAATTATATTCTAAATACCCTAAGTCTTTTACAATATCCAGTAATTCGTAGGCTTTCTTATAATCAATTAATAAATCACTTTTTATTTTACTTGGATAAACTCTATCATTTACTTCTAAAAGTTCAAGATAATCAATAAATTTTTCTAACTGATTCTTATTCAGAATACAATGCTCTTCTATTTTCTTTCTCACATTTGATAAGGTATTCGGTAACATAATTCATACACTCCCCATCCTTTAATTCCTCTAAAAACTTTAATAAACTATAATCCGAATCTTTATATGCTTCTAAAACCACAATTTTTATTTTTTTATCATACCAAAGCATTTTTACTGAAGGTAGCTCTGAAGTTTCCTCAATGTTTTTAATAAATTTGTCTAATATGTTTTTTATTTCTTCAGTATCTTCGTTCTTTAAAAAAGCTTTATTATGTACTTTTATTAACTCTTTCAATTCTCCAAGTATCGGAATTGTAAGAAGTTCATTGCTTGCAGAGTCTAAAACAGCCATTGTTCCATTTCTTTTCATTTTTAATGCCGTTATTATTACTTCATTAGCTTTATTTTCTTTTATATATTTCGAAATAGATTGAAAATCAATAGTTTCTATATTAATTTTCAACATTGATTTTAACCATGCTTTTACTTTATCTATAGTTTCTTTATAAAATTTCTCTTTATTTTTGTATTTAAATTTAACACTATCAAGTCTTATTTCAAGTATTTTTTCTTCTTTATCCAATATTGCTAAAACAGGATACTTCATCTTGTCATTATTGTCATCCTTACTTGTCAAATAAAAATTAAATTTAAATATAACTTTATTATTCTCTATTTTTACTGTAGGTTTTTGAGCAGTAAAACTTATAAATTCTTCACATCCGTACTCGATTATTTTTTTACAATTTATCAGTTCACCTATAATGCCTTCTTCTATTTTATCAAATTTAAATATAGTAAAATATCTATACGCTCTTAAATATTCAAATTCTTCACATTTTCTATATATATTATTCAATTTATTAAAAATAAATTCAATTCTTTTATTGACAGTTGGTATTTCTGTTATATCTAATAAATTTTCCGAATTATTTTTTCTAGAACTCTTATGTATCATTTTTTCTTTTTCTAAAAATCTAAGAAAATCCATCTGCATATAAATAGGATAATCCTCTAATACTGTTTTTTGTATAAGTTTTTCATTAATTTCATTTCTCACATTAAATCCCCCATTATCGCTTGTTTTTTATAAATAAACCAAGTATAATAAAGGTATATAAATCGAACACTTTATTATACTTGAAAGCACTTCTGATTGGTAGTCATAGTGCTTTCTTTTATTTTATAGCTTGTACATATATTTATCAATATTTTCGACAAAACATCTTATATTATTACACCATGACTTCGACAAAATAAAAAAAAGTAGCAGATAAAGATTACTCCCTACCTACTGCATTTCATAAGTATAATACTATTAATAAGTATAGCCAATTATTTAGTTAAAATATACTCCCAACATGCAGGACCTAATCGGCTATCATTTTTATAACCTAATTTAGCATTTAGATTTATAACAGCTTGATAGAAGCTATTCTTCCCTTTTGATGGTCCATATTCTCCATCTATAGGTCCATTATATAATCCTAAAGCTTTCATACTTGATTGTGCTAAAAATACATAAGTTCCCTTTGCTCCATATTTTAATACATTCTTCTTACATTCCTTTAACAATTTTCCTTCCTCCTTAACTTGTGGTTTGCTTTCTACTGGTTTAGTGTTTTCTACAGGCTTATTCTCCATTGGTATTTGTCCTGTAATACCTTCTACAATTGCATTAGCAATAGTTTCTACCCCTAAGTTGTTCCATCTCTTAAAATCGCTCTCTGTGTCTACAAAACACATCTCTAGCAACATAGCAGGAGCATTGGTATGTCTTAATACATAAAGTTCAGAGAACTTATGTCCTCTATTTCTAAACTCTGTTCTATTGCAATAAGTTTCTATTAATCTCTTAGCTTCTTCCTTAGCTCCACTAGTATTGGTAGTGTATATCTCTGCTCCTGTACCTCCTCCAGCATTAAGGTGTAAGCTTAAGAATAGATCTAACTTTTGTGCATTAGCTTTTTTAACTATAGCTGCTAATTGTTCATCTACATTGCTTGCACTATTACAACTACAGTCTATTACTGTATGGCCTAAAGCTCTTAACTTTTGTATGACCTTATCTCCAACTGGTCTATTCTCTTTAGATTCGTTTAATAATCCTACAGCGCCACACGGACTTTTATCCCATGTACTATGTCCTTTATCTATACCTATTATCATATCTTTTCCTCCTTCTATTAAATAAAGTAAAAGAGCAGCCTATTTAACTACTCTTGTTTTAACTCTTTCTTTTCGCCTTCTTTAAGTTGTGCTAATGCATCCTTTAATTTTTCTGGTATTGGTAAGCCTAAACCAGCACAATTCTCTAATAAACTTATACCCTCATTTGCAATATAAAAGTAACATACTAATGTCCTAAATACCCAGTTACCAGTGTTTAATAGCCTATCTAGTAATACTGCTACAATAAGAACCACAAAGATAACCGCTTTTCTAGCTATACCTTTAAGCCCTACATTACTAGATACTTCTTTATTAATGTAGGCTCTTAACAATCCTGTGATGTAATCTAATACTATAAAGAATATAAGTACCATTAAAGCTGTATCCCAACTTCCAAATAACCAAGTAAACATTGTACCTATAAAGGCAACTCCCATTTTAATACTGTTAAAAATTCTTTCCATCTTTCTTTACCTCTTTTCTTCTTTATTTTTATATATAAAAAGAGAAGTTATAAAACTCCTCTTTCATGTAAAATCTCTTTAACTTTGTTTATATATTTATCTGGTACTTTCTTAATACCATTATTACCATCAAGACTTCTTTCCCCAGCTTCTACTAAATCCGCATATATTTCAGCCATTATAATAAACCTCCTTCTACTATTTCAGCTAAAGCTAATTTAATATTAAGTATTTCATTATCTTTCTGCTCTGATAATTCAGCAATAGCTATTTTTAATTCTAAGTTTTCTTTTGAAAGTTCTAAATAACTCTTATCTATAAAATCTTCATCAGTTATTTTAATAAAGGATTTTGCTTCTTCATCATATCTAAAATCATAAGAGTTTATTTCTTCATTGTTATCTTCTATCATCTTTAAATAAGAAGGATAAGAAGAAGGAATAAATGTCACCCCTGCTTCTTTTGGTATTATCTTTTCAATTGTATTATTTCTTAAAGTATTCACTAAAATATACTTCATATAATCCTCCCCTAATACCATTCTAAAGTGTAAGCACAATTTTCTAATTTATAACCTGCTTGAGAATGTTCAAAAGTTATTTTTTGTATAGTTGAATAATTTAGTAAATTGGTAGATGTCGTTAATCTATAAGATGTGCTACTATTTCTCAAAGCACAATGTACATTCATTGACATTACATACTGAGATGAATGTACTTTCATAAATTCTATTACCATACTAAAACTTCCTCCAACAGTCCAGTCAGTAACATACTTCTCATTAACATTAACATACATAGAAGACATTTCTTGCTTATTACCACAACTAAATGTACAACGTATAAAATTAGCATTAGTGTTAGGAGGAACTATATCAAATTTAGTGCCAGTTCCTAATAAAACATATTTAACATTTGATGTACCTATTTCTGCTGGCGTTGGTTTATTTCCTTCATGATATATCTTTCTCCATGGATTCCACGTTGTTCCTATACCAGCTCTAAATTTTAACTGTTCAGAAACTGCAGTAGATGAAGGATTAGATAATTGCCAAGTACAATATCCATCACTCCAACCTTTTACAGTTACTCCACTTCTCCAACCATCTCCATATTGATTATTGAAAAATGTACTTATAGCTCTATCTCCATAATCATTAGGAGTAGGATTTGTATTTCTAACATCAGAAACCGCTATTGAAGAATGTGCATGACTTGAAGGTGATGCCCCAATATCAGCTGGAGTTGGCTTTCTTCCAGTATGATAAACATTGTTACCACCTACTTGTACATTTGTAGCATTTAAAGTTCCTGCAACATTAGCATTTCCTTTAACCTTTAATGAATTACTACTATCAGCAGCAACACCATTAACCCCTACCCCATATTTATTTATAAACATAATAGGTAGATTTGCACTAATTTTAATAGTTGTTACTTTATTAGTTGCCATATACCCAGTATCATCATTATAAGTAACCTTTAAATCATAAGTATTTGCATCAGTTAATCCTGTTAATTTAAGAGTTTGTGGAGTTTGAGCTACTGATAAATTACCACTAGATACTACTGGAGTTGTTGTACCAGATTTATAAACTGCCCATGTACCTTTAGTATTAATATTAGGAATACTTGAATTAGATTTTATAGTAACTATTACATCTGCAGTAGTTGCTGCTCTTGTAATTGTACCTTGTGTCAAAGATGGCTCATTGTAATAATGTAAAGTTTGTGCAGATGTTGTTGCTTCTGAAAAATTATCTGAATTATAAGTGGATATTACTCTAACCTTATACTTGAATTGTTGAGATACTGTCTGAACTGGTACTGCATGATTATAATAAGTCGTTCCAGTAGGTAAATCTGCAATTTTAGTCCATCCTCCAGAGCCATAAGCTACATATACTTGATAAGTTACTGCTTCTCCTAATTTACCAGTAACTGAACTCCATTTAACTCTAGTAACTTTAATTCCATCTGGAATAAAGTATTTATTTGTACTTGATGCGATACTTAAATAGTTTGTAGATTCAGTTTGTACTAATGATATAGAAGCAGAAGTATTATTAGGATTTACTTGTAAATTAACATTGATAGCTTCTGATGAAGTTTTAGTAGTACCATTAGAGTTTCTACTTGTTAATGTAAAATTCAAAACTCCTTTGCCTTTATTAGTAGTTGTAGCAAATACTTTTTTAATATCATCAAATTTTACATATGATGTTGAAGGTACAGTACCACTTTTATAAATAGTTAAATTAATAGGTGATGCAGCAGTTATATTAGGATTATATACAGTTATCCCATTATCACAACTTAATGTTTTGGTAATCGTAACACCACTTTGGGTATTAGATGCTCCAGAATAAGTAAATGCAATAGTAGTTGTACCAAAAGCAATTGAAGATGTTGAAGAAATGTTATCTTGTATGAATTTGTTCTTAGTTATTGTTGGAGAATAAATATTAGCACTCCAAGCTCCTACACTATCATAAGCATCTACTACATATTTAAAAGTAGTCCCTTCTCCATAACCACTAATATTATGAGTATAACTAGTTGAAGTACCCCTATAAATTTCAGTATAACCTCCTCCATTTACAGATCCTCTAAATCTATATCCAGATAAATTTGTATCAGATGCAGCTGGAGTTTTTATAACTAGTTGAGTAGCATTTTCTGATATAGTTCTATTTGAAGTTGAACCATCTATAGATACAGTTCCAGATAATGAAGGAGCAACATTTGTTTGTGATACTGTTAATGACCCAGTTTTTGAAAAATCCCAATGAGTATACCCTATACTATCAGTTTCAATTCCTACTATTATTGATTTAGAACTGGTAGTACCAACATTAGTTGTAGCAGTATACGTAAATGTTCTAAAACCATCAGAACCCCTCCATGATTCACTACCTTTTACTTTCATCCATCCACTCCAAGAACCATTTATATTGGCTCTCCATTGAACTGGATAACCATAAAAAGATGTAGCATATTGACCAGCTTTTAATTTTAACGTTATTTTTATAGTTCTATTATTTCCACTTCCAGAAGTTTGTTCTGCATAAAATTCATATGACATTCCTGGACTACTTCCATGTATTCCACTTGCTATTAAAGCCATATATTTATCTCCTTTCTAAATCCAACATAAAAAAGAAGGCTTATAACCTTCCCTTAATTAGCATAAAATCCCCAGCCATCCCAACTAGAATTTTTAACACTTCTCATTTCAATTTGTTGAACTGTTGAATTAATCTTCTCACATATAGTTAAATCTCCATCTATATCAACTTTGCACTTTTCGGCATAGTTTTTCCTAGTGAAGCTAAAATCTCCTCTTTGTCCTTGGTTTCCTTCTGCATCTATAACTAAAGTTCCCAACTTATCAGAAGCGGTGGAACC